>Ga0164243_10000002_pt1 | contig 1062997 bp, 785 predicted proteins | sample OricompcompostOP_FD_108781 | JGI IMG/M metagenome (GOLD analysis project Ga0164243, IMG submission 108781) | Organic Plus compost microbial communities from Emeryville, California, USA - Original compost - Organic plus compost (OP) | ecosystem: Engineered > Solid waste > Mixed feedstock >... | reverse complement strand
GCGCATTCAATTTACGCTCACCATTATCATCTTTTTTGTGATGCAAGTAGGGGCAAACAGTGTCGCACAACACGTTGTCACACTGGAGCGGGAAGGTATTTCCCTCAAAGATGTTTTTAAGGAGATCAAGAAGCAAACCGACCTCACCGTTTTTTATTCGGCGAAGCGACTGAATGATTCCCGCAAAGTCAACACAAACTTTAAGAATGCCTCCTTGGAGGCCGTATTACACGAATGTCTTAAAGGGCTACCCCTGACGTATGTTATTATGGACAAAACGATCGTCCTGAAAGAGAAAAAAGCGAAAATACCAACACGTGATAACACGCAGTTAAATAACCGGCCGGTAACTGCTGTTTCGCAAGAACATACCGTAACCGGCACCGTCCGCGATGCAAGTGGAAACGTATTGACGGGGGTTTCTGTTTCGGTGGCAGGAACGGCCTCTACCGTAGCCACATCGGAAAATGGTTCTTATCATATCCTAGCGAAGCCGGACGCAACGCTTGTGTTTTATTCCGTAGGCTTTCAACGTAAAGAAGAAAGCATTCGTGGTCGATCGGTGATTGATATCACCTTAGAGCAAGAAATCAGTGATTTGGATGAAGTGGTCGTTGTGGGGTACGGCTCGGTGAAGAAATCTGATCTGACAGGAGCTGTCAACGTAATCGATGAACAAACGATCCGCAATACGCCTGCTGCAAATATTGCGATGGCATTGCAAGGAGCAGGATCAGGTGTGAATATACAGCGTAGTGGCGGATCTACACATCCGGGACATACGCCCGAAATCCGTATTCGCGGAACCCGTTCCATAGCTGCCGGTAATGATCCACTTTTGGTTGTAGACGGCATTCCTTACGATTTAGGAATGATGAACAATATTGCACCAGACGATATCACTTCGGTTACTGTTCTTAAAGATGCTTCGTCAACCGCAATCTATGGTTCGCGTGGAGCCAATGGCGTTATACTGATGACGACCAAGCGTGGAGCAGAAGCGGCAAAGGCTACCGTTACCTATAACGGATATCTTGGAATCAACAAGCCGTTAGGTTTTTATGATCTTATGAATGCGGATGAGTATATGGAACTCCGGAAATGGGCCATGTACAATCGGTACAAAAATTCGGACGGATACACAGGCATCGACGACCCCAGGGTATTAGAAAGGGTATTTGAAGGAGGGCTTGACGGAGAAACGGAAGGCTATAAAAATGGCGTATATACCGACTGGCAAAAGGAATTGTATGACAGGGATCCAGCAATCACCAATCATCAGGTAGGTATAGCGGGCGGATCTAAAAATACCCAATATGCTGCATCATTGGGATATTATAAAGCGACGGGTATATACGACTTACAATCGATGGAACGCATAACCCAGAAATTATCGGTGGACCATACGATAAACAAATATTTGAAATTAGGGCTCAACACGTTGAATACCTACTATATCAGCAAAGGGGAGAGCCTCAATCCCATGGGCGACGCCCTAAGACTGAGTCCATTGCTCACGCCATTGATGGACGATGGATCCATACGGGAGAAAGTACATCCGAATGACCTGATGAGCAACCCGCTAATGGATCTGCGGGAAGGAGCTATCCAAGACGATCGCAAACGATTATCGACCTTTACAACAGGTTATCTGGAAGCAGACCTCACGCACGGCTTTAAGTACAGGCTTAATGCGGGCGTGCAGTTATCGCAGACCACATTGCAACGCTACTATCAGCAAGGAACAAGCAAGCGTCGTCAGTCATCGAATTATGGCTATAACGAATCAGCTTCTCTTATAGACTATACCATTGAAAACCTGTTGACGTATGATAAAAAAGTAGAGAAGCATAATTTTAATGTTACGGCGTTGTTTAGTGCCGGAGAAAGGGAAGCACAGGATTTCGACCTGAACTATGAAAATGTACCGACCAATCAAGTAGGTTACTACAATCCGGGTACGGCTGAAAACCATAAAGGAGGTGGAAACTACAGCAAGTGGAGCATGCTTTCTTACATGGGGCGTCTTAATTATGATTATGACCAACGTTATTACCTGACGACGACACTTCGTGCCGATGGTTCTTCTCGTTTGGCGAAAGGGAATAAGTGGCATTATTTCCCTTCTGCTGCCTTTGCGTGGAATATAGGAAACGAACAGTTTATGAATAGAACCTCTTCTATATTGTCACAGTTGAAACTGCGTCTCAGTTATGGGGAAGTAGGTAACACCAACGTGGCTCCCTATGACACGCAGGGTAATATGAGCAGCAATAGGTATATCTTTGGTTCTCAGGGGGTACTTGGATATTATCCGACTGCCGCCTCTAACAGCGAACTAAAGTGGGAACGTACAGCCAGTTATAATGCGGGTATAGATTTTGGTTTTTTGGATAATCGGATTACCGGTTCGATGGAAGTGTACAAACAGTACTCCAACAATTTGATGATGAGTTTCACTCCTCCTGCAACAAGTGGTGTAAGTACGGCAATCCCTTACAATGTAGGTAAAACAGAAAATGTAGGATTTGAGACGAATGTCCGTATGCATGTTTTCAATGGCGACGGCAGGAATAAATTCCAGTGGACCACCGATTTAAATATCTACTTTAACCGGAATAAAGTCGTTCAGCTTACCGAAGGAGCAGATCAACTGATTTCTGACAACCTCTTTGTCGGTCATCCGCTGGGATCTTTCTACGAATATGTAGGATTGGGTATCTGGCAAGATACGCCTGAAGACAAGACGCTTGCCGAAAGCTTAGGACTTCAAATCTCGGGTGATGACTCCGTAATAGGAACAATTAAAGTGGCCGACATCAGTGGACCGGATGGTGAACCCGATGGCGTCATCAACGACTATGACCGGAAAGTATTGGGAAGTCATCAGGCTAATTTTGAAGGTGGATGGACCAATACGCTAGCCTATAAGAACTTCGACTTCACGGTGGTTATGAATTTCCGACAAGGAGGTTTGCTTCGGTCTGAACTCTATGGCGGTGGACAAAATTCGCTGATAGGAGGTTACTACAACAACCTGGATGTTGACTATTGGACACCGGAAAAAACAGATGCTCGCTGGCCAGCCCCAAATAACAGGGTACAGAGCATACCTTATAAAGGAACGCTTACGTTGTTCGATGCATCTTACCTCAAGATACGGACACTGACATTGGGTTATACGCTGCCCGATAAATTGCTTACTTCAATTGGGTTAAGCCGGGCTCGTATATACGCAACAGCGACAAATCCGTTTACGTTCTTCTCCGAATATGTAAACAAATACAATGGACTTGATCCCGAGACCAACCGGGTGATGAATACGGTAATTCCTCCATCATGGCAAATGTTATTCGGTATCAATGTAACTTTCTAATTAAGAGATGACAATGAAACCATCATGATTTATTCAATCACACAGAGGAATGAATAAATTTGATAGCTTCATCACCATTAAAAAACAAATTATATACAGATGAAAAATATAATATATTTATTAGCCTGCCTTCCGTTACTTTTCGTTACGGGATGCGCTGATTTTCTGGAAGAGGAAAATCACTCGAAAATGACACCCGAGTCGTTTAATACACCACAGGGGTTTGAACTGGGGTTGAACGGTGTATATGGCGGAATGAGAGCTTTTTACGGACCCATTAGCGCTATTCATATGTTAACTGTACCCGGAACGGATGAATTCTATAGCCGTGCTTCGGGTGACATTTATAATTTTGGAAATTATACAGCAAACTTCAAACCTAGTTCGGACTATATTTATTCCTATTGGAGGTCTTCCTATACATTGATTAATACGTGCAATGGTCTTGTACACTTTGGTGAAGACATGACGGGCATTACCGAAACTAAAAAAACAACCATGCTGGCAGAAGCTAGGTTCTTTCGGGCGTTGCTTTATTTCCGTTTGGTGCAGTTCTTTGGCGATGTAACCTTGAACCGTACCTATAATGATGGAATTGTAAAAGAGGCTACGCGTGACCCCATAGCCGATGTATACGACTTTGTTATCGAAGACCTGTTGTATTGTACAACGGCGGGGAATCTGCCTGCCGGACCGAAAGATACCGATCCGGGTCGTGTTACACAAGCTTTAGCCCGCCATCTGTTGGCAAAAGTATATCTTACCCGTGGATGGAGCAGCGCTGCTCAGTCTACTGATTTTGAGAATGCGTACAATACAGCCACTGCACTGATTAACGATGGAGAACAGATAGGCGTCAAACTTATGCCAAGATATGCAGATATCCATGAACCGGGCAATGAAAATAACCAGGAGATTCTTTATAATGTACAGATGACAGATGATCCGATTTACGGTGTGCCGCAAGCAGATGCCAACATCAATCATCTGAGCCATGTTTTTGTCGGGGGCTATTTTAATTTTAATGGTAGCGGTAATGTTCAACAAATAGAAGACGGACGCGTGTATGCGCGATATCACGGAACGAGCTGGCTATATAATGAAGTTTTCGGCGATATAGATAAAGACTCGCGCTATTATGCTACTTTCCAAAGCGAGTGGACGGCCCCAGTTGATTTTCAGAATAAAACACAGGAATTTTATGTGGGCAATAATAAGTATGCTGCCGTTAGAAGTGGGACAAAAGGAGACCTTGCAGGTTATCTTCCTGGCAAACATATGACCAAAGAGGAAATAGAGGCGACGAATTACTATATACTTACGCCCGAAAACTATACCGATCCATCATTTCCAACCATGAAGAAGTTTTTAGATCCCAACCGGGCAAGTCTTTCGTTCGACTCCCAACGTTCAATCATCGTATATCGTTTGGCCGAGACATACCTTATAGCCGCAGAGGCAGCTTTCAAACTCGGTAACAATTCTACCAACAATGGTGCAGCTTATTACATTAACGAACTTCGTAAACGAGCTGCCTCGAAGGAAGAATATAGGGATGACCTGATGATTACTGCCGCCGATATAACGATTGATTATATCCTTGATGAAAGAACACGCGAGCTTTGTGGAGAACAGTTACGCTGGCTCGACCTTGTTCGCACACAAAAATTGGTTGAGCGCGTACGAAAGCATGGGTTCTTCACGACAAAATGGACAAATCACACCCTGCCCAAGGATAATATACAGGATTTCCATGTATTGCGACCCATTCCGCAGAAGCAAATCGAGTCTGTTATTGCAGGCGACCCTTATCCACAACAACCTGGAGGATGGGATAGGATGTAACCCCTTCTACAAGTTATACAGACGTACAACATCTGGCGTGCGTCTGTTTTAAGATGGAAGACTTAATAATAGAAATAGCGTACGTAAAATAATATAAAAAATGAAGGTTATTGCGAATTGATACAGTAATGCAAAAAAACAAGATGATTTAACCGATTATTCCCGGTATCTTTCTTTAATATTGCTAATTATCATTGTAATACCTATTGCTAAAATGAAAAGAACATTATTACTTTTGGCTACCTTGATACTTTGCTCGTCGTCGTTTTGCCAGCCCAATTTCATAAAACGCTTGCAGAAAGGCCAACCACAGCATCTTGTCGTGTATGGGACAAGTTTATCCAGCGGAGGCGCCGGGAATGCATGGATGCGGGTCGTTTCAGCGGCTATACAAGAGCAATTCGGAGATGGTTTAATTCAATACTCCCTTGCCGGCAAAGGCGGGATGTGGTCTGTTTGGGGCGTAAAAAACTTCGAAGATAGTGTCATTGCCAAAAAGCCGGATGCCGTGTTCATAGAGTTTGGTATGAATGATGCATTTCAGGAATACGAGACATCTGTTGCATTAGCCAAATTGAATCTGGAATATATGATTGATCGCCTACGGCTTTATAACGATTCCTGCGATATCTTTTTACAGGTTATGAACATGCCGATTGGTAAATCCGCTACTTTTCGGCCCTATCTCCAAACATATTATGCGATGTATCGGGAAGTGGCGCAAGAGAAAGATGTCATGCTTATCGATCATTACGCCAACTGGCAGGCTATCCTAGATCAGGGAGAAGACATTTTCAGGCAATACGTTCCGGATGGCTTACATCCAAATAAGAAAGGTGGAGAAGAAGTTATCGCACCGAAGATAGTAGAAGTTTTAAACTTAAATGTAAAAGAAAAATAGAACACATGAGGAAAACACTATTAGCTGTGGTTATCATAGGACTGCTTGTTTCTTGTAACCAATCGCACTCCAATGAATATCAGGCAGACCTGATTATCTACGGTGGTACATCAGCCGCTATCACGGCGGCTGTCCAGGCTAAGCAATCCGGAAAAACGGTGATTGTCGTATCACCGGATAAACACTTAGGCGGACTGTCTTCGGGCGGTCTAGGGTTTACCGATACCGGTGATAAATCGGTCATCGGTGGATTAGCTCGGGATTTTTACCACCGCGTATACCTGCACTATCAAGATAGCTCGGCATGGCGCTGGCAGAAGCAGGCTGAATATGGGAATACCGGACAGGGAACGCCTGCTATCGATGGCGATGCCCGCACGATGTGGATATTCGAGCCCCATGTAGCCGAACAGGTATTCGAGGATTATGTAAAAGAATACGATTTGGAAGTTTGGCGTGATGAGTGGTTGGATCGCGATCACGGTGTGGTGAAAGAGGGCGACCGCATTGTTTCCATTACCACTTTAAGTGGAAAAACATACAAGGGAAAGATGTTTATTGATGCGACCTACGAAGGGGATCTCATGGCTGCTGCAGGAATAACCTATCACGTGGGGCGGGAAGCAAATAGGGTGTACGACGAGAAATGGAACGGTATACAAACAGGTGTACTGCACCACGATCATTGGTTTAAGCATGATATAAGTCCCTACGTAGTGCCTGGCGACAGTACAAGCGGATTATTATATGGCGTTTCGGCGGAGGATCCAGGCGTCTATGGAGAGGGCGACCATCGTTTGCAGGCTTATTGCTTCCGGATGTGTTTAAGTAATCATCCAGATAATCGTGTGCCTTTTCCGAAACCAGCTCATTATAAACCGGAGAACTACGAGCTACTCGCCCGGGTTTTCGCATCAGGATGGCGGGAAACGTTTCGGAAGTTTGACCCTGTCCCTAACCGTAAAACGGATACGAATAATCATGGCCCCTTTAGCACAGACTTTATCGGCATGAATTACGATTATCCGGAAGCGAGTTACGAGCGGCGTAGAGCGATCATAAAAGAACATGAAGAATATCAAAAAGGACTGCTATATTTCATGGCAAACGATCCGAAAGTACCATCTGATGTACGGGAGGAGATGGCGCAATGGGGATTGGCAAAAGATGAATTTAGCGACAACGGCAACTGGCCGCATCAGCTGTATATTAGAGAAGCTCGTCGGATGGTAGGGCAGCACGTCATGACCGAGCACGACACGTTCAGTGAGGGTGAGATTTCTGATCCGGTGGGAATGGGGTCTTATGCGTTGGATTCGCATAACGTACAGCGGTATGTCAAAGCGGATGGCTATGTCCAGAACGAGGGTGATATCGGTGTAAAACCCAAAAAAGGTCCTTATAAAATAGCTTATGGCTCCCTTGTGCCCAAGAAGGAAGAGTGTACAAACCTTCTCGTTCCGGTATGTGTTTCTAGCTCCCATATTGCTTTTGGAAGTATCCGTATGGAACCCGTATTCATGATATTGGGACAAAGTGCGGCCTTAGCCGCATCTATGGCTATTGACGAGGGAATTGGTGTGCAAGATGTTTCTTATACGGAGCTCCAAAAGGTATTGTTAGCGAATAAACAGATTTTGTCAAAACCGTAATCGTATATTTACCGGCCTATATGGACGGTGCATAAATTTTTTAAAGATGACGTATGAATATAGATATCATCAATAGAAGAACCGCCCTTCGACGTTTATTATATATAGCCGGCGGAACACTTTTGCTTCCGGCTTGCTATCGACAATCGGGTAAAGAGACTATAGCATTAACCCATTTGGTTGTCGATGAGGAACAGGAAGATCTGCTCGCTGAACTGGTGGAAACTATTATCCCTGCATCTGATACACCCGGAGGAAAAGAATTATTGCTACACTTTTTTGTTTTGAAAATGGTCGATGATTGCCATAAACCGGAAGATCAAGCAGATTTCGTGGCGGGATTGGCTTCTTTTTCTGCTTGTTCGCGTGAAAGCACCGGACAAGACTTTATGAAACTGACCGTTGATCAACGGATTGCTTTTTTAGAGGCCATGGGAGAAATAACCGATGAACAGGTTAAACGGTTTTATGCCATAGCCAAGCGGCGAACGATACAGGGCTATATGAATTCGAAATATGTGATGACAGACTTGAAAAAATATGAGCTTGTCCCCGGAAGATATAACGGCTATTTTAAAATGACCTGATCACTCATAGCGGTCAGGGATTAGCTTCGGTGCTCCCCCTTGGATACGCATGAGCAACATATTTACATATGAAATCTTCAGAAGCGAAAGCGCGGCTATAACGGAGATTAAAAAGAAAATTTAGAGAAAGAATACGTAAAAGAATGGCAAACTTAAATATAGATAGTGTGAAGACGCGCACATTTGATGCGATTGTCATTGGTTCGGGAGCAAGTGGCGGATGGGCGGCAAAAGAATTTACCGAAAAAGGTCTCAAAACACTTGTCCTTGAAAGAGGACGCGATGTGGTACATGTCAAAGATTATCCTACGACCAACCTTTACCCCTATGAGTTGGAGCACCGCGGAGAGATGACCTATGCCGATAAACAAGCAAATCCTATTGCCAATAGGTGCTATGCTTATAAAGAAGATACACAACATTTTTTCGTTAAGGACGAAGAACACCCCTATGTTCAAGAAAAGGATTTCGATTGGATCCGAGGGTATCAGGTAGGTGGAAAATCGCTTTTATGGGCAAGGCAGACGCAGCGGTGGAGCGAATATGATTTCGAAGGACCTGCACGTGATGGCTTTGCAGTTGATTGGCCTATCCGGTATCAGGATATTGATCCGTGGTATAGTTATGTCGAGCGTTTTGTGGGTATAGCAGGAAACAAAGACGGACTATATACGCTCCCCGATGGTGACTTTTTGCCGGGTTATCCACTGAATGCGGTAGAGGACTACTTTCGCCAATCCGTGAACAAAAATTTTAAAAATAGACATATTATCAGCGCTAGATGCGCCCATCTTTCCGAGCCACAACCTATCCATATTGAACAGGGACGGGTAAAATGCCAACACCGTATCTTGTGTCAACGTGGATGCCCGTTTGGAGGGTATTTTAGTAGTAATGCATCGACGATTCCTTGGGCACAAAAAACAGGAAACCTCACGTTGCGTCCGTATTCTGTCGTGCATTCGATATTATACGATCAAGAATCTGGAAAGGCTACGGGCGTAAAAGTAATTGATACGGAATCGCTGGAAGAAATAGATTTCTTTGCCAACGTGATTTTTGTCAACGCCTCGGCATTGAACACCAATCTCATCCTGCTGAATTCCAAATCCGACCGTTTTCCAGAAGGCTTGGGAAATGACAATGGCCTGCTGGGAAAATACGTGGCTTTCCATAATTATACAGCGCGTATCCATGCGGAATATGATGGTTTACTAGAATACCGAACCGATGGTCGAAACCCTGCTGGGGGAGGGTATATCCCAAATTTTCGGAATGTGGATCGGCAAGAAACAGACTTTTTACGTGGCTGGGCGGCAGCCTTCGGCGCGGGTCGTTCACAGATTCGGGATACGAAAGGTGTGGGTGAAACACTGAAGGATGCACTGCTTGATGATTCCAAATGGAGCAACTGGCGCGTACATTCTCACATGATGGCGGAAACTATTCCTAAGGAAGATAACCGGGTGTGGCTCGATGTAGATAAAACGGATAAATGGGGCGTGCCGCTCTTGCATATTTCTGTGGACTACGCCGAGGACGACTGGCAACGACGTAAAGATTATTTTGAGCAGATGACCGCGATGTACGAAGCTGCCGGATTTACGAACATCCGAACATCTAATGATGGCCGCCGGCCCGGTAACGATATTCACGAGATGGGTGGGGTTCGGATGGGGCATGATCCCAAAACATCGCTATTAAATAAATGGAATCAACTGCACCTTTGCAAAAATGTATATGTCACCGATGGTGCGTGTATGACATCGACTGCAACGCAAAACCCGACATTGACCTATATGGCACTTACAGCAAGGGCGGTCGACCATGCGGTGAAAGAGTTGAAAAATGGGGGGGATATGAAAGGAGGATAGGACCATGTGTTAAAACGCGTTTTGAAGCGGTAATGAAAGGATAAATATGTTTTCGTTGTCCTCTACATGTAACATAAGTGTACCGCCGTGTAGCTCGGCAAGCGATCTGGCGAGTGACAAGCCCAAACCTGTACCTTCGGCTTTACCCATATGTGTCGTCGCTCTGTGAAAGGGTTTGAAGATGTCTTCCATTTCTTCTTTTGGAACCAGATTTCCGTTATTTCGAAATGTAACATTCAATTGGTTTTCGGCACTGACTTCCGTAGATATGTGTATATAATCCTGTGTATATTTTATTGCATTACTTAATAGGTTAGAGACGATTTTTGAAATCGTATCCTTGTCGAGTACTAGCCATTCTGGAGCATTTAAATGCCAAAATAATTTAACTTCCTTATGACGGATGAGTGTATTATTATCAGAAACGATTTCTTTTAGAAGTTGATTGATATTCACGGGAGTAAAATATAATTTAAAACTATTCGATTCCATTTTTCTGAAATCTAGCAATTGATTCGTCATCAATACCAATTTATTGGTATTTCTTTCTATCGTGTGTAGCCATTTGAGCAACGGTGATTGTTCATCAATTCTGAACATTATTTTTCCTAATGGGGCTTTTATTAGCATCAGTGGTGTCTTAATGTCGTGTGCGATATTGGTAAAGAAATCAATCTTCGCCTTATACAACGCTCTTTCCCGATGAATTTTAAGTGCTTCGAGTCGTTTTCTGTTTTTTTCCTTTACTTTTCGATCATAAGACCAGATGATATAGCCAATAATGGACAGTATCGCCAATCCGTATAGCGTGTGGGCAATAGGGGATCGCCAGATAGGTGGACGGATAACGATGTCAAGCGTTTTTTCAATGGAAAGCGGAGTTCCGTCAATTTCGGTCAGTTGTACATGGAGTGTGTATTTGCCTGCCGGTACTTGTGTGAAATAAGCTGTGTTACTGTTTTTAACGGTAATCCATTGATTATCGTATCCGTCAAGCTTATATCGATATACCTTTGATTGTGGCGAGAGGAATGTCATAGCCGCAAACTCGATACTGAAAGTCGATTGATCATGTTCCAAGTTAAGGGAATGTGTATAAGCAATAGCCGTATTTAAAATAGTATTAGGGGCGGACGCCAGTACTTCTTTGTGTTGCACATGCAGACTGGTAAAATAAATAGGAATTTTTGGAGGAGGAGAATGGTGTTGGATACGTTTTGGGTTGAATCTGATCATTCCTCCGGTTGCACCAAAATAGATAAACTTATTGGTGTCTTCAAATACGGAGTTGTAATTGAACTGTAATCCGATTATTCCCCTCTCTTTACTATATATTTGCATGCTACCTGTCTGTATTTGATAACTGACAAGGCCATGTGATGTCGATATCCAGAGGGTGTTAAAAGCGTCTTCGGTAAACGTAAGAATCTGGTTGTTGGGAAGACCTTCCGAGGTTGTAATTCTAGTAAAATTCTCCTTATTTTCGTTTAAAATAGCAATGCCGTTTTCTGTGGCTACCCATATTTCTCCCGTAGAAAGTTCACGAATATGGTTTACTCGGTTGCTATTCAACGAATGGTATTGTTGCGTATTATGGGTGTATATACGCGTTTGATCAATCGCAGGATCATATTTAAAGAGTCCATCCCGCCAGGTGCCAAACCAGATGTTGCCTTGTGAATCTTCAAAGATAGTTGTATAAAAAATATAATGCGGAACTTTCTCAAATACGCTGAAAGTTTGGTTTTGAGGATTAAAAATATGGAGACCTCGTGCTGTTGCCAAATAAATGACACCTGCTCGTGTCCTATAGATATAATAGATAAAATTATTACTTAAACTTCCGCCTGTATTATGACTATCGTAATGCGCTATTACCTTTCTTTGACGGACGTCAAAGAAATTCAGCCCCTTGTCAAAAGTACCGATTAATAAGGTGTCGCCTATCAATAATAAGCCGTGGATATTGTCATGAGATAACCCATCTGCAGTGCCATAATGCGCAAAAGTTCCGAGATCGGGATTCCAACAACTGATCCCCTTATCTTCAGTACCTATCCAGATATTTCCGTATTTGTCCTCGACCATCTCCCGAACAGCATACCCCAAGATGGATGGTTTTTGGTTTCTGGGAAATATTTTTTCAAATAAATCCAAGTGGGGATGATGGTAATTTAGTCCCCCAAAATAAGTGCCTGCCCATAGTCCTCCTTCATGATCTTGACATAAGGTATATACGGCATTGTCCGAAAGGCTCCAAGGATTGTCATGCTCGTGATAGAGTCGTCGGATAACACCTGTTTTCGTGTGGTATATAAATATTCCCGATTCAGTAGCCACCCAATATTCGTGATTGATGTGAAGAATATCCCGCACGAAAAGGTTGTTGTTTTCGGCGTTTGGCTTAAGAATATGCTCAACAGATAGATCATCTGGAGAAATGCGTAATAATCCGTGGCTTCTTGTTCCGGCTAAAATATAACCTTGTTGGTCTGTATAGAGTTGCTGAACCCAAATATCTTTAGTGTCGAGTACCTCGTTTAGATTAATGGATTGCTGGCTGTGAACACAGGTCAATAAGCCTAGGTGATTGGCATACCACGCTTTGCCATCTGTATCTATTGTAAGTGCAGAAACAAAAAAATCTTCTGGTTCCGTCAGTTGTCGAAGTTGATTGGCTATTGGTGTATATTGATATAAAGTGAGATTGGCAACAAACCATATCTGTTCCTTGTTGTCTGTTCGGATAGATAAAACTTCACCGCGGATATCGTTGCGGAAGATATTAAATTGTTCTTTCTCTTTGTCAAAAATATAAATTCCCTGATCAGTCCCTACCCAAATGGTGTGATTCCTATATGCTAAAAGCTGTCGAATGAAGTTGCTCTCTAATCCATTCTGAACAGAAGGGTCGCTCTGGTAAACTTTGAATTGGTTGCCATCAAACCGATTTAAACCGTTTTTGCTTCCGAACCAGAGAAAACCATCGTCGTCTTGTACTGCACATGAGATGAAGTTGTTAGATAATCCTTGATCTACCTGGTAATGATTGAAGTAATATTGCTTACCGTACACAGGCGAAAAATGCAACAAGCTAATGAAAAACAGAACGACATATTTTAGGGTATCCGACATAACCACAGGTTTATCATATATTATTTTGAATGATAATACAGCCCTATATGTCAGCTTTCTTGTTGTTGACCTCTTGGATATATTCACTAGGTGACATCCCATAGTATTTTTGGAAATTCCGTCCAAAATGTGTGTGAGAACTAAAGCCTACTAAAAAAGAGACTTCAAATATTTTGTAATCGTGGTGCAACAGCAGTTCGGTCGCTTTTTTCAATCGCGACATATTGATCAGTTCATTAGGTGATACGTCGGAAATGGATTTAATTTTTCTGTATAAAGTTGGTCTGCTCAGGTTCATTAAATCTGCAAGTTTCTCGACGTCCAAATTGGGATCCGCCAAATGTTGTTGGATAACGTCATATATTTTTTCCAAAAAAAGAGACTCCTCACTTTTTTGAACAGAAGAAGTTTTGACGTGTACAAAAGGTGAAGAGATAAAAAACTCTTTTATCTTATTTCTGTTAAGAAGCAAGCTATGGATTTGTGCACGAAGGTATTCTGGTGAGAAAAGTTTTTCAATATAAGCGTCTGCGCCAAGCTCCAAACCTTCTATTTTAGCGTTTAGCGTATTCTTGGCCGTGAGTAGAATAATGGGAATGTGTGCATGGTTTGGAGTTGACTTGATAATTTTACATACCTCGAAACCATCCATTTTTGGCATCATCACATCACAGACAATAAGGTCAATCAAACGGAGGTTTAATACCTCTAAGGCTTCTATCCCATCGGAGGCTCTCGCGATTTCAAATTGATCGCTTAGATCATCTTCTAGAAAGTCTAAAACTTCCATATTGTCGTCGGCAATAAGGATTTTAGGTTTATAGGGGCGGTCTATTAACTCTTCCATGATGGTTTATTCGTTTGTATATAGTTACTACCAAAACTACACATAAGTTTTTCGTTTGGAAAACGTAGAGAGGAAAGATTAAAAAGGGAAAGACAAAATAATGAGTTTTTGAAACAAAACGTGGAAGTTAACGGCAGTATTTTTCCGTAATTGCGATTGTTATAAGTAACACGTTAACCATATAAACAAATGAAAAATCAACCAAGGGGTAGTCCACCGTTACCTACAAGTGGGAAACTTATCAAAAAACTATAATGCATGGCGTTATCGCCACTTAAAAAATTAACAAACTATTGTATGAAGGATTTTACAATTATATTAGTCCTGTTTTTATGCATCTTTGCGTCGCAGTCGTTCGCTAGCGTAAATGGTTCGCCCGTTACGACAACTAAACAAAGTAGCCACAACAGACTAAACTTTGAAGGGACGCAAGAATTGGTTCCGGTAAAAGGTACGGTAACCGATGTGGACGGAAACCCAATCCGTAATGTGTCGGTATATGAAAAAGATACGAGTAATGGTACAACAACAGCGACGGATGGCAGCTACGTCCTGAATGTACGTAGTGTTGCCGCAACGCTTGTGTTTACGTCCGTTGGGTATGTCACACAAGAAAGCCCTGTATCACCCAGCCAAATCGTAAACATCGTATTGCATGCGGAAGAAAGTGAGCTAGACGAAGTCGTCGTCATTGGTTATCAGACGATACGTAAAAAAGATCTTACGGGTGCCGCATCAGTAGTAAATACCAAAAATACGGAGACGAAGGTGGCAAGATCGTTGCCCGAAGCGCTACAAGGCCAATCATCCGGTGTGGTAGTGAGGAACTCCGGCGGGCCTGGACAGGGAGCAGTGGTTAATATCCGGGGGTTGAGCACCCTGTATGGGAACGCCAGCCCCTTGTATGTTATTGATGGAATGCTTTCAGATCCAAATGTGACGATTAACCCCAACGATATTGAAAGTATTCAGGTACTGAAAGATGCATCTGCCGCTGCGATATACGGCGCGCGCTCGGCGGCTGGTGTGATCATTATCACCACAAAGCAAGGAAAGGTCGGTGCTCCGATGGCAGTCAATGGTTCGGCAAGATATAGTGTCGTAAATCTACCAAAGATGTATGATATGATGAGTGGTCCGGAATACGTGGCCATGAATAGCCAAGCATATGAAAACGCGGGATACAGGCAACAACCTTCGGTTGTTAATTATGACGGTACCGATGTGAACTGGGCGGATGAACTGTTCCGCACAGGTGCTATACAAGATTATAGTGTTTCTTTATCCGGTGGGGGGAATGCGTCTAAGTATTTCCTGTCCGGCGCTTATTTCAAAGATGTAGGTACCGTCGTTGAACGTCAATTTGATCGCGCGGCGTTGCGCATCAATACCGAAACGTCAAGAGGCCGCTTTCGGATCGGCGAAAATCTGATGATATCGTCTACACATGGCCGTTCTCCCTTTTCTGGGGGCAACTTTGGTGGCAATCCGTTTTATGATGCCTTCAGTATGCTTCCGATTATTCCCGTTCAACATGCTGCATTTGTCAGCGATGCCAATCCCGGAGGTTGGGGTATCGGCTCAGACAACGCCCGAACGTATGCAAGAAATCACGTAGCACAGGCTTACATTACCAATTCGAGCTACAATTACGTTAAGTTAATGGGAAATCTGTACGGTGAGGCAGATATTACCGACTGGTTGACTTACCGATTAAACGCGGGTCTGGAAACTAGTTTTGATAAATCTACGGATCTAAGAGGTCAAGGAATATGGTATTGGAATCAAAATAATGAACCCACGAGGATTAATGAGGGAAGGTCGCAGTTTCTGAGTTATCTTTTTGAACATACGCTGAATTTCAATAAAAGCTTTGGCAAGCACCAGCTGAACGGCGTAGTAGGATATACTCAGCAAACCATTGGAAGAGAGAGTATTGGTGCCGGAAAAACAGATTTACTGGAAGCTGGCGATGTCTATTTCACGACCATTAATTCTGCTACGGGCGGATATACTTCTAGCGGCAGCAGAGGTAGAAACTTTATTGATTCCTGGCTTGGACGTGTAAATTATACGTTTGATGATCGCTACCTAGCAACTTTTACTTTCCGATCGGATAAAGATTCGAGGTTTGGTAAAAGTTACCGTACCGGGTTTTTCCCTTCTGGCGCTTTGGCTTGGCGGATCAGTAATGAGCAGTTTTTTGATGTGGATTGGGTGTCTGATTTAAAACTAAGAGGTTCATATGGTCTTTTGGGTGCTGCTAATCTTAGTAATTACCAATTCGTGGGACTTGTAAATCAAGCACCGAGAGCTATTTTTGGCCCTGGTGAACAAAATGCTTACGTCGGTGGCACGCAAGCAAGAGTCGTGGATCCCAATCTGCGATGGGAAGAGAAAGCAACCTTGAATATTGGTTTTGATGCTTCCTTGTTCAACAGGCAACTTGATGTTTCTTTCGAAGCTTTTAGGTCCGTTTCGTCTGATGTGTTGCTAAATCTCCCGCTCCCCGGCTATATAGGTAGCCTAGGCAGCGACATATTTACGAATGCCGGGTCGATTGAAAACAAAGGTGTGGAACTTGAGCTAACCTACCGACCTAAGGTGGGGAACGAAAACGGCTTCCGATGGGATATCAGTGGAAACATCAGTTTTATCCGCAACAAAGTGTTGGAATTGGGCAATCTGGGCATTGATGCTGCAACAGGGCTTCCGCGGAATTATATTCAAAGTGGCAATACACGCACACAGGTCGGACGTTCGATAGGCGAATATTACGTAATATTAACCGATGGAATCTTCCAGAACCAGGCTGAAATTGACGAACACCGCGCACAGTCCGGCATCGCGAAACCAGGAGATATCCGCTATGTAAATTTGCAAGATATGGGTACTGGAAATGACATCACGCCGGACGATAGGACATTTGCCGGCACCCCATGGCCTGTTTTCACGTCGGGTATGATGTTTAACGGGTTTTATAAAAATTTCACCTTAAATCTACAGCTCTATGGTGTTTACGGCACGAAACTCTACAACGATATGCGCCGTGATTTTGACGGTATGGGCTATTCCAACTATCGAAAAGGTATTGTACCGTGGACAGCAGAAAATCCGACAGACTTCCCCCGACTTGGGGTATCCTACACCAGCAATATACCGGGCGACCGAAGTGTAGATCAAGGTATTCAATCCAATGTGCGAGGCGATTCCAACAGATGGCTGGAAAATGGATCGTACCTGCGGTTGAGTAACGTGCAGTTGGGCTACAATCTGCCGCAACGTGTATTACAGAAGTTACATATACCTTCTTTACAGGTATACGTGAGTGGTCAGAATCTGCTTACGATAACAAACTATTCTGGACTTGATCCGGATGTTGTAGGTGCCAATGCAAACCTGGAGCCCGGCGTCGATGTCGGTGGTTGGCCGCCCAACCGGATAATATCCTTTGGTATAGCGTTGGGCTTGTAAATCAGTAGAACAGAAAAAATGAATGTACAATGAAAAGATTGACAATAATATTCGCTGTTATCGTGTTTCTTACCGTTTCGTGTAAGAGAAACTTCGATGAGCCAAATCCTGATATGATGACGAGTACTTCTTACTGGCAAAATGAAGAAGATGCGATCAAAGGGATCAATGCTGTGTACAGTGGTTTGAACAGGAGCAATAACTATTATAACCGCTGGATGCATTTCTTGTATTTGCTGCGGTCTGATGAAGGCTTTGGTTCAGGCGGTGATATTGGACTGAATAATAACATGGCATTTGCCTTCACCAGTAATAGTACCGGTAATGGCCAATGGAATGCGATTTTTCACGTCAACTATCGCGCTAACCAGGTTATTAATTATGTGCCAGAGATTAGCATGGACGAAACCTTGAAAAAACGTATCATCGCAGAAGCAAAATTTATACGTGCATTAAATTATTTTAACCTGGTGGTGTTTTGGGGACGTCCGCCGTTGGTGCTGGATGTCTTGTCGCCGACAGACTATCCGCCAAACGCTACCCCACAGGAAGTGTTCGCACAGATTGAAAAAGACCTGATGGAAGCCTTGGTCGATTTGCCGGTTTCTTACGATGCCGCCGATCTTGGTCGCGTTACCAAAGGAGCAGCACACGGCTTATTGGCTAAGACTTATTTGCAGCAAAACAAATTTAATGAAGCGAAAAATGCGATGGATTGGTTAGTGACGGGCGAAGGTGCATCTAACTATGGCTTGATGGAGAACTACGCGGAAAATTTCAATAAGGATACCGAAAATAATAGAGAGTCTGTGTATGAAATACAGTATAAAGAAAATCCTACAGAGAACGGGGATGACGATACCAATCCCAATATTAATCTCAATACCGGAACGTCGGTCGCCAAGTTTTTGGCTCCGCCTGCACCCGGTCCGGGATTTGCGGATGGTGCTGCAAGGCGTTGGATCGTTGATGCATTCGAAACCGAAAGAACCGTCGACGACAAAAGAGATCTACGGGCGGGCGTAAGCTTTTTGTACGACTACGCAGATGAGCGCGGACCGGCTTTTACAATAGTATACGGACAAACGTGGCAGCAGCGCTATGGTACAAATGACAAAAGAGTATGGTTCCGGAAATTATTGAACGACCATTGGAGAAATGAGGAGAATTTCAGCTCGCCCAACAATTATCGGATGATACGCTATGCCGATATCCTACTGATGTATGCCGAATGTTTAAACGAAATAGGACAGACGGGAAATGCCTATGCATACGTGGATAGGGTCAGAACCCGGGTTAATTTACCTTCGTTGACCGTTGCTAAACCAGGTTTGAATCAGGAGGACTTTCGCCAACAGATCAAACACGAAAGATTGTTAGAGCTTGCTGGAGAGGGATGGCGTTATTTCGATATGGTACGTTGGGGCGAACTGGCAAACAACTTGGAGGTGTTGAAAGAACGGGATGCAGATTTTAATAATTTTGTACCCGGCAAGCACGAATGGTATCCCATCCCACAAGGGGATGTAGATAATTCCGATTTGACGCAAAATCCGGGATATTAATGAGTAGAAATAGGATGTTTTGCAAATACAACCCTAAAAAGATTATGAACATGAAAAAGTTAGTTTATCTATTTCCGTTTTGTCTGCTGCTGATTATAACAAGCTGCAAAGACGATGTGGAAGTTCCGACAAGTACGCAGCTCCCAACATTCAGTCTTCAGGCAGATGCCGTCGCGGTGGCAGAGGGCACCTATATATTGAAAGCGGAGGGAAAGAGCGCTTATGGTGGAGCGAAGTTGCGTAAAGCAGAATTTTACAAAGGCGACGAAAAAATCGGCGAAAAGGAGATTGCCCCTTATACGTTTGAGTATCCGGTCACAGAAAATATACCCGATCAGGAACTTTCATTCCACGCCGTGCTGACCGATGTTGTTGGAAACAGCGTGAAAAGCAATACCGTGACAGCCAAAGTGAAAGTACTGCCTATCCGCATAGAGGCTGAAAATGCAACATTAAAAGGTCTAGCTAAAGTGGCAACTGATCAAGAAACAAGGCAAAGTTCTTCTAATCAGGCAAAGGTCGGCGCAATAGATAATGCCGATAGTGGTATTGATGCGATGATTGAAATACGCACAGCGGGAGAATACGTGATTCGCGTGGCTGCTGGCACGGGTTTCAACGATACATCACACAAAATTTATGTGGACGACCAAGTGTCCGAAGCACAAATTTATACGATACCCAACCGGGGATGGAATACATGGCAGACGTTCGATTTGGTTTTTGATTTGGAAGTTGGAAGCCACAAAATAAGTATTCGCCGAAATAGCGGGTACGGTGAATTGGATTATTTAGAATACTCAAAATTGTAAAGTAATTATTATGAAAGGACTATTATATATTGGCTTGTTGGTATTTTTGCTGGCTTGTGAAGATCGTGGGGCAGGGCCATATCTCGCTGTGCCGAAACCACCGGAAGCAACTGGGCCTGCAACATTTAAAAATCCCTTACTCAACTCCGCGCCTGATCCTTGGGTGGCACAACGTGGGGATTTTTATTATTTTCTGCAAACGCACGGAAACCGCATCGAAATCCGTAAAACAGCTAAGGTAACCGAGTTGGCTACAGCAACAAGCACCGAGGTTTTTAGAGCGCCGGGAGCGGGACGCAACAGTCGCGATGTGTGGGCTCCGGAAATGTTTTACATACAGGGGAAATGGTATATTTATTATACCGCCAGTGATGGTCAAGATGTGAACCATCGCATGTTTGTATTGGAGAATGCAAACGATGATCCTACGACGAAGAACTGGGTCGACAAAGGGCAGCTGATAACTAGACCTGAAAACCTTTGGGCTATCGATGGAAGCATTTTGGAATATAAAAATGAACTCTACTTTATCTTTTCTGGTCGGCCAGGCGCTGCATCTGGAAATTTAACGCAAAACATATATATATCTAAAATGTCCAATCCTTATACGTTAACAGGAGAAACAGTAATGATTTCTACGCCTGAGCATAACTGGGAGAAGAGAGGGTTTGGTGTGAACGAAGGCCCTGAAATATTAAAAAATGCTGCTGACGACGTTTTTTTAATTTATTCAGCTAGTTATTGTGGAACGGACGATTATGCTTTGGGTATGCTCTCGCTAACAAAAGATGCCGACCCGTTAGTGTCTGCTTCTTGGGTGAAAAAAGAGAACGCTGTGTTTTCAAAAGTACCAACAGCATACGGTGCAGGACATAATGGTTTTTTTAAATCTAAAGACGGTAAGGAAGATTGGATCATTTACCATGCCAATGCCGAATCACATCCTAACAATAGCGGCTGTGGTAACTCACGGAGCACGAGGATACAGAAGTTTACATGGAATGATGACGGTACCCCTAATTTTGGACGACCTGTTGCATTAGGTGAGTCAATTGACGTACCTTCGGGAGAATAGACAGTATGGATACCATGGTGCATTCATGGTATCTAATTTTATAAACCTTGCAAAGCCTCCTCAAAATCAGCAATAAGATCATCGATATGCTCAATGCCTACCGAAACGCGAAGTAGCCCTTTACTAAAGGACGGTTGATTTCCGCTTTTCCCTGTCTGATGTGCACCCCACATGCTGGCGGGGTGTGTTATCAAGGATTCGACCCCTCCTAAACTAACGGCGTTTTGGAAGAACTTCAATCCATTTAATAGGGCTTGTGCACGTTTAAATTGTTCCGCATCATCCTTGCCATCCACCTCAATAGCAAGCATACCCGTGAAACCTTTCATCTGTTTTGTTGCTAGCGTATATTGCGGATGACTTTTTAATCCCACGTATGCCACCGACCTGATCAGCGGGTGCTTTTCTAACCATTGCGCTAAAGCAAGCGCATTTTCATTAATTTGACGGACACGTAATGCCAGTGTTTTTAATCCCCGTAATAGCAACCAAGAATCAAAAGGACTTAACGATGCTCCTAATAAAAGGGATCGGCGCCAAACTTGCTCGATGTACTCTTTTGAACCGCATACCGCACCTGCTGTGAGGTCGCTATGTCCGCCAAGATATTTCGTAGCACTATGGACAATGATGTCGATACCGAAATCAGCTGGTACTTGGTTGATAGGGGAAGCAAAGGTGTTGTCTATCATCGTCAAGATGCCGTGTTCTTTACCTAGTTTTCCGATATATTCCAAATCGGTGATATCCAGATTTGGGTTGGAGGGGGTTTCTATAAAAATAAGTTTTGTATTGGGCTGTATAGCCGCTTTGAAAGCTTCGTTATCGGTCTGATCTACGTGTGTCACCTCTACGCCATATTGCAAGAGAAAGTCGCGCATGAATGTCAATGATGCGGCATAATGGGCATGTTGTGCGATAATATGATCTCCACTTTTTACCGTGGCGAGGATTGCTGTACTGAACGCCGCCATCCCAGTGGCTAAAACTAACGCGTCTTCTTTCTTTTCTAATTTTGCTATAAGGGCTGCAGCCTGACTATTATTGGGATTGCCATGACGATGATAAAACGCAGGCGATTTAATTGTGGCCGCTGCATGTGCAAAAGCGTCTATATCGTCTGCAAGATACGTGGATGTTTGAAAAATTGGTGTAACGACGGAGTTCGTAGTATTGAAATGTTCACCTTCGTGAATCAAGGAGGTTTCTAGCTTTGCCATAACGAATAAAATATAGCGCAAAGCTAATAAATAATCTACTTAAATAGTAGTGATTGAAGTGTGGTATCCCAGTGATTTGATATTGCGGAAATAGTTCCTTAATATGTATTTTATATAATATACATATCTTGCGGGCAGAAAATCAATCCATTAAATATGAAAAAAATAGCCCTTTTACTTGCTTTGACGGGTTTATGTAGCCACGTAGGTCAAGCACAGACAGACAACGGAGTCATGCGTTTGGATGAATTCCGTTACACCAAAAAACGAAATATGATAACTATTCCAGATGTAAACGGACTGAAGGTTCTGAAATGTGATTTCCATATGCATACAGTGTTCACGGATGGACATGTATGGCCGAATGTGCGTGTTCAGGAGGCATGGAAAGAGGGACTGGATGTGATTTCTTTTACAGAGCATGTCGAATATACACCGCATCAAGCGGATGTTAAACCCGGCAACCTCCGCTCGTACGAATTAGCTAAAAATATGGCTGATGAAAATAATATCCTCTTGATCAAAGGAACGGAGGTAACCAGAAACACGCCTCCGGGACATTTCAATGCGCTTTTTATCGATAACGATAAGAATCTTGTCGCTGATAGAGCGAATGCGTTGGATGAGCAAGCCATCCAAGCTGTTATAGACCAAAACGCGTTTGTTTTTTGGAATCATCCCGGTTGGAAGGCCACGCAGATCGAAGGATCATACGAATGGATCCCTTTTGTAGAAAAAATGTACCAAGAAAAAAAATTGCATGGAATAGAAGTCGTGAATGGTTTAGGATTTCATAAAAAAGCATTGGATTGGGCATTAGATCGAAATTTAACCATTATAGGAAATACAGATATTCACAATTTAATTGCGCATGAGTATGCTATTGAAAGAGAAGGCGTGCATCGTACCATGACATTGGTCATGGCAGAAGATCGTTCGGCCACCGCTATCCGTGAAGCGTTAGAACGAGGTAGAACCATCGTTTGGTCCAGTAATTACTTGTTTGGGAAAGAAGAGCACGTCAAGGATCTTTTTCATACGTGCGTTTCGTTAAGCAGCGCCTACCATAGCAAAAAGAATGCGCAAGGTGTCGTCACGAAATACTACGAAATTAGCAATCATAGCGATCTGTATTTTGAATTACATTTGAAGAATGGTAAAGGAACAAAAAAGATAACGCTTTTTCCTTCCTCTTCACAGATTATTACCGCTCAGGACGGACAAGCGGAGTTAACGTACGAAGTCGTGTCGACATATATACGCAGTGACAAGCATTTAGAGGTCAAGTTAAGTCTATAATAATATAGGCTATTGAAAGGTAAATAACATACGGTGGTCGGTAGCTACAAGCCGACCACTATCTATATCATCTCTTTTAATAAATGCAACGCATAATCAATACTGTTGACATTGCTTAGTGCTAGCCTAAGTTGTCCTTTTACCTCTTTTAAATTCGATATGGCCGGATGTGCTTGCACGAATGCCAGTACTTTTCCAAATTGATCAGACTCATAATAGCTGGATTTCGGATTACTGACAAAATAGCCTTTGAGTGTATTCTTCTTAAGAGAAATCTTTTCGAAACCAATTTGTTTACCGAGCCATTGCAAGCGAAGGGTATTGAATAGTTCATAGACAGGTTTCGGTATCGGGCCAAACCGGTCTTCCAGCTCTTTTTCAAATGCCGCTAACTGTTGTTCATTTTCCAGTTTACCAATATCGTTATATAGGTTATAACGTTCACTGATATTGGTGACGTATTCGTCCGGAATCATCACTTCCAAATCGGTATCTATTTGCGTAAATGTAACATACTTTCTGTCCTTTTCATCGGCAAATAGTTCTCCAAACTCATCTTCTTTTAATTCCTGAACGGCTTCGTCTAGAATCTTGTTGTACATTTCAAAGCCGATTTCGGCGATAAAGCCGGATTGTTCAGCTCCCAACAGGTTACCCGAACCGCGGATATCGAGATCACGCATAGCGACATTGAAACCCGAGCCAAGTTCCGAAAACTCTTCTAGGGCTGAGAGACGTTTATACGCTTCGTTGGTTAACGTCGATAGGGGCGGGCTCAAAAGATAACAAAATGCTTTTTTGTTGGAACGCCCTACACGGCCACGCATCTGATGGAGGTCGCTGAGTCCAAACATGTGTGCATGGTTGATAATGATCGTGTTGGCATTGGGGATGTCCAGACCAGCTTCTATTATCGTGGTTGCCACCAGTACGTCAAACTTGTGGTTAATGAACTTGAGCATGACGTCTTCTAGTTCATCTCCTTCCAATTGTCCGTGTGCAATACCCACGCGAGCCCCAGGGACCAACTTTTGAATCATGCCACCCAGTTGCGGTAAATCAGCGACTCGGTTGTGAATAAAAAACACCTGACCATTCCGTTCGAGCTCATAGGCCACAGCTTCCTGTATGAGCGTTTCGTTAAACACGTGTAGTTCTGTTTGTACGGGCTGCCTATTGGGTGGTGGTGTGGAGATGATACTCAAATCACGAGCACCCATCAGCGAAAAATGCAGCGTACGTGGAATGGGGGTGGCGGTTAGCGTCAGTGAATCTACATTTGCTCGAATCACTTTAAGTTTCTCTTTGACGGAAACACCAAATTTTTGCTCCTCGTCAATAATCATCAAACCCAGGTCTTTAAATTTGACATCTTTACTGACCAAGCGATGTGTACCGATGATGATATCTATCTTGCCTTCGGCCAACCGTGTCAAGGTATCTTTAATCTGCTTGGATGATTTGAAACGATTGATATAATCTATGGTTGCGGGCAGCCCCTTCAGACGTTCGCTGAACGTACGGTAATGTTGCAATGCTAAAATGGTTGTGGGAACTAATACCGCTACCTGCTTGCTGTCGGCTACAGCTTTGAAAGCCGCGCGAATAGCAACTTCTGTTTTCCCAAAACCTACATCACCACAAACTAGTCTATCCATCGGATGGGGTGATTCCATATCCCGTTTAACGTCGTTGGTCGCCTTTTCCTGATCCGGTGTATCTTCGTAGATAAAAGAAGCTTCGAGTTCATTTTGTAAGTAAGTATCGGGACTGAACGCATTTCCCGTTTGGGCTTTCCGCTTGGCATATAATTTAATCAGGTCGCGGGCAATGTCCTTGACCTTTTTCTTGGTCGTCTTCTTCAGCTTATCCCAAGCATCTGTTCCCAGTTTGTTCATTTTAGGGACAGTTCCCTCTTTACCTGAATATTTGGAGATGCGGTTTAGGGAGTTGATATTGACATAGAGTAGGTCGTTATCGGCATAGACCAGGCGTATCATCTCCTGTGTCTTACCATTGACTTCCACTTTCTCCAGACCCGCGTATTTTCCCACGCCATGGTCGATGTGCGTAATAAAGTCGCCCGGTTTTAGGTCGCGAAGCTCTTTCAACGTAATCGCTTGCGAGCGCTCATATCCCTTTTTACGTTTGTATTTATAGTACCGATCAAAAATCTGGTGATCCGTATAACAGGCCAGTTTTTGCTCATCGTCACGAAAACCTCCACGTAACGCTCGGTGTACGGGGATAAATGTTGCCGACTTGTCGATATCTTCCAGAATGGTGAAAATCCGCTCAATTTGTTTTGTGGAGTCGGCGAAGATAAGATTCGTTATACCTTGCTTGACGTTTTCCTGAAAATTGTGGATCAGCAGATTAAAATCTTTATTAAAGGAGGGTTGTGGGTGTATGTCGAAAGAAAAAGTTTCATCCGCCTTATAGAAAAATTGCTTTCCAAATTCCATATTCGGAAAGTCAAATAACATCTCTCCGAAGGCACGGTCCGTCGTAAATGTAACTCTTGGATCAACCCATTCACTATTAGCCTGAATATCCTTTTCGGGAAGCGCTTTCCAAAATTCAGATGCTTTTTTATAACCATCTTTCAGGATATCAAGCGTAAACTGTACATCCTTTAGCCAAATGACACTGTCGCGATCGATATATTCCAGTAAAGAAATATGATTATTAGATAGGAATTTTGCCTGTACATTGGGTACAATGGTAACGGTATGGATCTTGCTGACAGAAAGCTGTGTGTCCACGTCAAATGTCCGGATGCTCTCGATATCATCACCAAAAAATTCAATCCGGTAAGGGAGGTCATTGGAAAAAGAAAAAATATCCACGATACCACCTCGGATAGCAAATTGTCCGGGTTCATATACGAAATCTACACGCTCAAAATCATATTCGTAAAGAAATTCATTGATAAAATCGATGCTGAGTTTACTTTGCTGTGTGATGCTCAGTGTATTTTTTTCTAAGTCATCTCGATTAATAACCTTTTCGGCAATGGCTTCCGGATAAGTTACCAACATTTTGGGTAATTCGGAGGTGTGATTTAGTGCACTTAGTGCTTCGGCACGTTGCAGCACATGAGAGGCATCCGTTTGTGTGAACTCATAAGCCTTGCGAAATGACGCGGGAAAGAATAAAACCTGTTTATCCAATATACTTTCCAGGTCACTTAAGAAATAAGAAGCGTCTTCGTGCGTCGGTAAAATAAAAATGAAAGGACGCTCCTGTAAGGTGTAAGCAGCTGCAGCGACCATGGCGTCAGATGAGCCGATGAGCCCTTTGAGATGGACCTTTGGATTTTTCGCTTGTATGCCTTTAACCAGTGATTTTATCTTTTCGCTTTGCGCGTACTTGTCGAGAATTTCTTGTATACCCACGTAATGCCAGATCTTGTTTCTGCAAACTTACAAAAAATATCCTCCCCCTATGCCTCGCGTAGCCCTACCTCACAAACATTTATGTCAATAAATGCTCCATCGCAAAGACCGACATTTCCTCCATAGGATCTTGTAGATCAAACTGTAGATCTTCGTGCAGTTTCGCAAACTTAGCGGTTGTCGTTTTAATACGAGCCCGTACGTAATCATGCAACTTGAATGCGCTATGAACGGCCGATTTTTCAAACAGACGCGGAAACCGTGAGAAAGCCTGATTTAAGATATAGATCCGGCAATCCACTTCGCTGAATTTGTCTTTCGTAATCTTTTCATGTTCGTTGATCATGCCGCTAGCTTGTCGGATCAGACTTTGAAGTTCCTTGTAGTTGCTGTATACAGGAATGTTCTTGACAGAATTTCTGCTTTCGAAAAAGAGGGCGGATAATCTTTCTTTAAGTTTGTCGATACGTTCTTCGAGATCGATCTGGTCTTCTAAAAGTTGAAAATGGAGTTGTTTCATCAACATTTTATCTTTGCCGACTAAACGGACGAGTAACTTATCCTTTTCTTTTTGGGGAAGATTTAAGACGGCCTCCTTTAATTCGGGTTGCTTGTGTAACGACATAACGTGAAGTTAAAAATAATTATTTAACTTCTAACAAGTAAAAAATACCATTACCTCCCTTTTTTCTACCATTGTTTGTGGATATATCTGTGTATCTTTGTGTATGATTTCGAAAGTGCCTATCATAGAGCAATGTACAGTGTCGACAAATGTTCGTCGAGGTATTATGATAGAGGGTCTGGCGGGTTATTTAGAGCGGAATAAGAATCTTGTTTTTCCACATAGACATAATTTTTACCATTTGTTGTGGTTTACACGGGGCGGAGGAACGCATACAATCGACTTTGAAACCTTTGAGGTTGTGCCGTGGCAGATTTATTTTATGTCGCCCGGGCAAATCCATACCTGGTCTTTTGTCGGGGATATAGACGGTTATGTGGTTAATTTTGATACAGATTTTTTTAAAACCTTTTTGCTCCAGCCAGATTACATTACGGTATTTTCGTTTTTTTCGGGTTTAGTTCAGGACGAGGTCTTTGTGGTGCAGGAAAAGGAACGCGGTATAATAGAGGAGATATTTAAACGCTTACAAAGGTATGCGGACGATGTGGATTTTGCCCGTGTTTCGCTCTTGTATATTTTTCATTTGCTCGAACAGCAACGTGATCAACCAACGGTATTGCAGGAGGATACGTACAATCATACGCTGTTGCGTAACTTTCTGAATTTGATCGAATCCAATTTTAGAACCTTACGGTTACCCAAAGAGTACGCAGCCCTACTGTATATCACACCCAATCATCTCAATGCCTTATGCCGTGAGGTGCTGGGAACTTCGGCAGGAGATCTTATCCGCAAGCGTGTGTTGTTGGAAGCAAAACGTTTATTGGTAATTCGGGATTACGGGATATCCGAGATCGCTTATGAACTCCACTTTAACGATAACTCTTATTTTACAAAATTTTTTAAAAAGGGTGTTGGCATGACGCCAGAAGAATTTAGAAGAAAACACATTTAATTCGTATAATAAAAATGGAAAACAATACCTACATAATCAGCCCATTGAAAGCTGCGGGAGAATGTAAGTGTCCCCGATGTCGAACCGGTAAAATGTTTGGAGCCGGTACACTCAGCCTGAGGCAGAAAATGAATAAAAATTGCCCACATTGTGGATTCAAATTTGAAATAGAACCCGGTTTTTTTTACGTTGCTATGTTCGTTAGCTACGCATTGAGTGTTGCCCAATTTATAGCTGTTTGTATAGCAACATATGTGCTGTCCGGAGGATCGGAATCGCCTTGGGTGTATTTAACAGCTTGTATGTTAACCGCGGTAATGTTAGCAGGATTTAATTTTAGATATTCCCGGGTGATCCAATTGTATTGGCTGACACCTAATTTGAATTTTAATGAGAAATACTATGGAGACGCCTATAAGAAAATATAGGCGTCGATGTTATCCAATTGGGTTTTCTTGCAGGTACCTCTCCCAAGCCCATGCGGATGCCATCATCTCGTCGATGCCAAGCTCGGCCTTCCAACCCAGTTGTTCCGTCGATTTCGTGACGTCTCCCCAGACCTTGATGATGTCGCCATCGCGACGCGGGCCGACTACGTAGTTCAGTTTCTGTCCGGAAGCTTTTTCAAAAGCAGCAATAGCTTCCAACACCGAATAGCCGTTTCCGGTACCTACATTAAACACATCATACGTACCGTTGGGGTTGCCTTTTTCCAGCAGATGGATGGCCGCAACGTGTGCTTTTGCCAGATCGACCACGTGAATGTAATCGCGGATACAAGAGCCATCAGGTGTGTCATAATCACCACCGAAAACGGTTAGCTTTTCCCGTTTGCCAATGGCGGTCTGGGTGATAAAAGGTAGAAGGTTTTGTGGAACACCAAGCGGAAGCTCACCAATTAGCGCCGAAGCATGTGCTCCAACCGGATTGAAATAACGTAAAGCGATGGTATTATAATTTCCATAAGCGGCAGCCACTTCCGCTAATATTTCTTCGGCAATCTGCTTGGTATTACCATAGGGAGAGGCCGCTTTCTTTACCGGGGCAGATTCTGTTACCGGCAATGTGTCGGGCTCGCCGTACACCGTACAACTAGACGAAAAAACAAAATTGATCGGCTTACCTTGATAGGCATTAAGGAGATTAATTAACGAGAAGAAATTGTTATGGTAATATTTTAAGGGTTTTTCGACGGATTCTCCTACGGCTTTTGATGCCGCAAAATGAATAATCCCTGTGATATCCGGATTTTCTTGAACAAAAGTTTTAGTTTGTGCTTCGTCACATAAGTCGAATTGATGAAACTCCGGTCGTACACCAATAATTTTTTCTATTTGATTTAGAATTTGAATGTTTGAGTTCGATAAGTTATCGATAATAACCGGCGTATAGCCCCCGTTGTGTAATTCTACTACCGTGTGAGAACCGATATATCCGGTCCCGCCAGTGACTAAGATTTTGCTCATTGTTCTTGATTATAATATGTATTTTCTTTGTAGTTTAGTAATATCTTTGACGAATATAAGCATATTTCCGCTGTACCGTAGTCCTTGAGGACAGCGGAGAGCAAAATAAATAAATTTATTTAGGTTTTCATCAACATGCGTTTTCTATACGACATTGGAATAACTTTTTACACGGTGCTGTTGCGCCTGATCTCCCCTTTTCACCCCAAGGCAAGATTATGGGTGGAGGGACGCAAAGATCTATTCGAACAGATGGAACAAACCATTGAAAAGGGTACGGCGCCGATCTGGTTCCATTTTGCTTCGTTGGGTGAATTTGAGCAGGGAAGATCGGTTATGGAAGCGATAAGAAAAAAGTATCCTGAAGAAAAAATAGTGATCACTTTTTTTTCCCCGTCGGGGTATGAAATTCGAAAAAATACCGCTTTGGCAGATTACGTTTTTTATTTACCTACCGATACGGCTGCTCACGCACGGAAGTTTTTGGATATTGTACAACCCAAATTTGCGCTGTTCACGAAATATGAATACTGGTATCATTATTTCCGTGTTCTTCGAACACGGAATATCCCTTTATTTGTTATTTCGGCTATTTTTAGAGAAGAACAGGTGTTTTTTAAATGGTATGGCGGATTCTTTCGTAATATATTGAAAAACGTGAGTTTTTTCTTTGCTCAGAATAGAGACTCCGTACTTTGGCTACGGGCTATTCGTATCCGACAGGCTGGGTTAGGTGGGGATACCCGATTTGACCGGGTTGTAGAACTACCTAAGCATCAGCGCAACATACCCGAAGCGGAACAGTTCCTGAATGGACACACACAAGTCTTGGTGGCCGGAAGTACATGGACGCCTGACGAACGTATACTGGCCGAACTATTCGCTGTCCGAGAAGATTGGAAAATGCTCCTGGCGCCGCACGAAATACACGAAGCCCATTTGCAGGAGATTAAGCAACTGTTTCCCGATGCCTTGTTTTTCTCCCGCTTTGCCAATTATACGGCGACTGAAATAGAAAAAGCTTCGGTTTTGGTTATCGATAACATCGGTATGTTATCTTCGCTGTATGGCTATGGACGAATAGCCTATATTGGTGGAGGTTTCGGGACGGGAATCCACAATACACTGGAAGCTGCTACATACGGTATGCCTGTTGTTTTCGGGCCTAATTATGCGCGTTTCCAAGAGGCAGTCGACCTGATCGCTATTGGAAGTGCCTTTCCAGTGGGCAATGCGGAAGAATTAAAGCGTATGGTGCAGGCGTTGTCTGATGAAGAGAAGAGAGCTGTCGTGGGAGAAGCGGCACAGCAGTATGTACAGGAAAAAGCAGGGGCGACACAAATTATTATGAAGTACCTGGAGACGGAGGGATTGATCGGATAAAGCAAGGTCGTCGTCAGCTGAAAAAGAAACCTACCTGTACATGCAGGTAGGTCTTCCCGTCCAGTAAGACGATACTAATAGATGAAAATTGAAAGCACTTAGTAATAACTATATTGTCTGACGCCTGCTTGGTGTCGTGCCAACCGCATAACCTGGTTTACATAGCCATATTCATTGTCATACCAGACATAGATAACCATATTTTTACCGTTAGAAGATACAATAGTGGCCGGTGCATCGACTACCGCGGCTGCGGTTGTGCCAATCACGTCCACCGATACCAAATCCGGATTGTTCTCATATTTGATCTGTTCGACCAGCGATCCCTTCAAGGCGGCGTTTAGCAGGATATCATGTATGGCTTCGACGGTACAAGATCGCTCTACTTCCAACTGCAAGATCGCGAGCGAGCCATTGGGGATCGGTACGCGAACGGCATTAGAGGTGATTTTACCAGCAAGTGAAGGTAATACTTTTGATACCGCCACACCCGCTCCAGTTTCCGTGATCACCATATTTAAAGCGGCGGCACGTCCTCTCCGGTATTTTTTATGGATATTATCCACGAGGTTTTGATCATTCGTGTAAGCATGTATCGTTTCGATGTGGCCGTTGGCTATACCCAGTTCTTTGTCAATAACAGCCAAAACAGGCGTAATGGCATTGGTCGTACAGGAAGCCGCGGAACATAGCGTAGTTTCACCAGGGGAGATGCTATTTTCATTAAGACCATAGACGATATTAGGCACACCTTTACCCGGAGCAGTCAGCAGCACTTGGCCAACGCCCTTAGCCTTTAAATGACGAGCCAATTCCTGTTGCTCTCGGTAGGCTCCCGTATTGTCTATAACGAGTGCGTTTTGGATACCGTAAACCGAATAGTCTATATCTTCCGGTGCACCTGCGGATAGTATATACACGGTAATACCATTAATAACAAGAGCTTTCTTTTCATGGTCAATATCCACGGTTCCATCGAAAAGACCGTGTATGGAATCCCGTTTTAACAAATTCGCACGTTTCGTTAAACTAGCCTTATCGATTTCCTCACGTACGACAATCGCGCGGAGTCGGAGTTGTTTCCCGTCGCCGGTGGTGTTGATTAATTCTCTTGCCAATAATCGCCCGATACGTCCAAAACCATATAATATCACGTCCTTGGCCTGGAATGCCTCATGTCGTATAACGGAAACTAATCGCTTGCGGACAAATAAATAGACGGGGTCTCCACCATTTTGCTGGCGACTAAAATCCAACGCAAATGTTCCGATATCAATCCGGGTAGGCGGCAACTCCATTTCTTGTATCGCTTCTGCCACTTCCAATATGTTGGATATGCAAAGCTTTGTACCTATTAAATTTGATGCGTGTTTGTGGACGTGAAGCAGGGAGCCGGGCCGTTGGTGTAAAATCTGGTTTCGAAAGAGAACCAGTTCAACGCCTTGGTTAATCCAGAGATTGCTGACAATTTTAATGAGGCGGGCAGCAGCATTTTGCTGTTGTTGATAACTTTTGATTTCCTGTTCAAAAGCAACTGTTCGTACCATAATTTTTGTTATAGATGATTACAATACAAACATATTAAATGTGCGATGTGAATACGGCGAAATTTAAAAAATGATAAAATTTGGATAAAATAGGTTTATGTTTTTGATGAAATGTTAAAAATATAATTTAAAAATGATTATTTATCAATGGTGTCTCTTTTGCAAACGAAGTTAGTTAAGGGACCAGAAAAAGTTCCGAAGCGATGTAATCCGCAAGAAATTTTCCTTTCATCGTCAGGGTAAGATAACGCTCGTCGATCAATTCGATCTCTTGCATTGCTATAAAAGACTGTGTATTCAAAACGAGGTGTTGCTTGGCCTCTGCGCCAAAGTCCCGTGCTATTTTCTCCAGATCGACGCCCCACATCGTTCGCAAGGAAGTCATGATATACTCATTAAATTGATCTTCGCGGGTTAAGTTTTCTATTTGATAAGCGAATTCTTCTGTTGTTATGCCCTCAATATAGCGTGCATTGTTGGCGATATTCCAGCTTCTCGATTTTCCGTTAAATGAGTGTGCAGATGGACCGATTCCAAGATAATGCCTACCCTGCCAATACGCCGTATTGTGTTTGGCATACTGCCCGTTTTTAGCAAAGTTCGATATTTCGTAGTGCTCAAATCCATTTTGGGTTAAGACGTCGAAAAGCATCTGCATCTGCTCCGCGCTCTGTGCTTCTTGTATGGGTGGTGTTTTTCCGCTGCCGATGAAGTGTGCAAGTGCCGTTTTCTGTTCCACAGTCATGGCGTAAGAAGAAATGTGTGGGACATCAAATGCGATCAGTTTCTCCATGTTGGATTTCCATTTTGTGTCCGTTAACAGGGGATAGCCATAGATCAGATCGGCAGTGATGTTTTCGAAACCTGCATCTTGTACTCGTTTAATCGATGATTCCGCTTCTAAGGCGTTGTGGGCTCTGTTCATCCAACGTAGATCTTCTTCGTAGAAGGATTGTATGCCAATGCTAAATCGGTTGATGGGCGTATGTCGCAACGCTTGCACTTTGGTGTTGTCTAGGTCGTCGGGGTTTGCTTCTAGTGTGATTTCAGCATCACTGGCGATCTCGAAGTGTGCAGCAACCTGCCCGATCAGTTGTTCGATTTCTCCAGCCGTAAGCAACGAAGGGGTTCCCCCACCGAAATAAATGGAGGTAATCGCTTTATCCTCTAGATAGTTTGCACGTAATGTTACCTCCTTTTGTAAGGCTTGTAGCAACTCTTCCTTATATTTCAGTGACGTACTGAAATGGAAGTCGCAGTAATGGCAGGCTTGTTTACAGAAAGGGATATGGAAGTAAATCATACGACTATTTCACCCAATTGTTATCAGCCGATTCAATATCCGCTAACCGTAGCGAGGGATCTATCTGTATTTTAACAGGCTTCTTACTTATCGGCAAGATATAGTTCGGCTTTGTCCAGAACCAGTCTTCGGATATGGTACGCGGCACACCGTCATACATGGAGAAGGACTCGGCAGGTTTTTCACCGCGCATTTCGCGTAGCGGAATATAGAAAAGTTCCTTGGTACCGTCTTCGTATTCGACCAACAGATCGATCGGCATCGCGAGATTCGACTTATTCAATAAAATAATTTCGTGATCAGTGACCTGCTCGATAGCATAGTCGATCGTGCGTGTTGTATTTACAAATAGATTGAAGTACCATTTTAAGTTTATGCCCGATATCTCTTCCGCTACCCGCTTAAAGTCATTGGGCGTGGGGTGTTTGAACTGCCATAGCTCGTAAAATTTCAAGAACGTTTTATCTAAGTTTTGCTCGCCGATGATATAGCCTAGTTGTTGTGCGAAAACTTGCCCTTTGTTGTAAGCCTGTTGGCTATAACCGTAATTGGTGTTGTAGTAATCCGCCAGTAAGCTCATCGGTTCTTCCTTGCCGGATAAAGCCAGTTTGTAGTACGCTCGATACGCCCCGATTACCGGATTGGTGTCTAATTGTCCTCTCTTTTCAAACAAACTTTGGAAGCCTAACTCCTCTATATAACTGGTAAACCCTTCGTCAAACCATTCATCTACAGTTTCATTGATTCCGAACAAATGTTGATACCAAGAGTGGGCAGCTTCATGGAAAATAACACCGACCAAGCTTTGAATATCACGACCGCCGGTCACGAGGGTTGCGGTACCATATTCCATACCGCCGTCACCCCCCTGGACGATGGTGTAGGTGGGCCAAGGATAAGCGCCAAAACGTTCGGCACAAAAGTCAAAAAAGTCCGCGGCGAGTCGTTGGGCCATTTTCCAATTCTCTTTCACCTGTTTGTTTGTTGGCAAATACACGGTGTATACCGACACCCCGCCCTTGCTTTTTGTCGAGTCGACAACAAACTTGGGATCTGCCGCCCAGGCAAAATCATGGATGTTCTCGGCTTTGAAATGCCAGGTCGATTTCCCGTTAGAAGAAATTATTTTCGCTTTTTTGTTATATCCTTTTACTTCCGTTGGGTTTTGCAGTACGCCAGAGCTTCCTACGACATAATCTTTGTGAAGGTGTAGCGTTACATCAAAATTACCAAACGGAGCGATAAATTCGCGGGCTACATATTCATCTAAGTGCCAGCCAAACTCATCGAAATGTGCCATTTTAGGATACCATTGTGTCATGGATAAAGCTACGCCTTCTTTCGAATTTCTGCCACTGCGGCGTATCTGTTCCGGTACCTGGGCTTCCCAGTTCATGTTGAAGGTAACTGTTTCTCCACTTCGTATGCCCGTTGGCAAGACGACTTCCAGTAGGGTGCCGTCTGTTGTGAACGTCGTTGGCTGCCCGTTCATGGTGAGTGATTGTATATGCTGATAGCCGATTTGTTCAGGTGTCAATGTGGCGATTCGACTTTGAATTTTCGGATTTTTCGTTGTGCCTATATTGGACGTCATCCGCGGATCCGGGTCGGCAATGTAGGCTAATCGATAGTCCATCATACTTCCCGGTTGGAATGCATTGAAATATAAATGGAAGTATACCTTTTCCAGTTTTTGATTGGAGTTATTGGTATATTTTAATGCCATTTTTCCCTGATACTGATATTGCTTCTCATCGACATCAATATCCATTTTGTAATCCACTGCTTGTTGCCAATAGCCTGCCCGTTGTGCAAACAACGCCGTATGGAAAAGTATTAAAAACAGTAAAATCAATTTCGTCTTCATATCATTTGTCGTTCAAGATTTGTAACTCATCACGGATCATTTATAAGTATTGTTCGACTACATATAATAATATTCGACACCTTCTTGCCGTATGGCGTGAATAAGTGCATCGAGGTCATCCGCTTTTTCAAATAATTTATTACGCCAATATCTTTTGGGTGTCGCGCCCTTCTTATAAAAAAACATAATCAGGTTACCCCCAGATCGAGGTACATTACGTAAATACTTAATGTTGTCTATGGCGAAAGTATCCTTTTGTTGGTTTTTAAATCGAATCACGATATTTCCTTCCTGTATAAACCATACCGAATCATTTTTACTCCATTTAGTGCCACAGAAAATCAATAGCGGTAGGCTCGCCAGTACGACAAGAATCTTAGCAATTTCGGATATAGGAAGTCGTGAAGCGATCACAGTCACTACACAGACACCCGCCAGCAGAAGTAACATATATCGCCCCCGATGCAGTGTTGCTATATGAAAAGACTTGTTGGTCATGCCCCAAAAATAAGAAAGAGCAGCCATATAGCCGCTCTTTTGATTAAATATCACACGTTATTTACGGGTTATTCTCCCCCTCGGGCTGCACATATTCCCCTTTCGTGTTGATATACAGCACATCCCCATCTTCCGTTTCATTTACCGCAGCTATTCCATCATAAAATGGTGTGGCATAGGCATACTTAAAAGGTATAACTATTTGCCCGTCTTTCGTGATGTATCCATATTTGTCTCCTTGAAGGGCTATTACAAGGTTCGCCTCATTTGCCAACAGTAAGTACGCGTATCCCGTTGTCATTTTTTGCTGTGATGGTATGTCCACCACGTAATACTGCTCATTTTCAAGGATGATAATATGGTTTTCATCATAATCCATGATGGTCTCAAAGACGGCAGGCAAAACGATGTTGCCGTCTAGATCCAGTAAGCCCGTTTTTCCGTCTTGGAAAAATGAGGCGTGACCCTTTGCAAAGAAGGAGATATGGTCATATTGCGCAGGAATAATAACTTTTTGATGGTAATCCATCACCCCCGTTTTTCCGTCTGTGGAGAAGAAGATAATTTCTAATTCCGGATCCTGTGCGAGGTACTCCCATTCGCAAGGGATAACGGCCTGTCCCTCCAAATTAATAATACCATACTGAAACTCGGAATTGGTGACAATAGCATGTGTTCCTATAAATTCATTAATGGAAGCGTATTGTGGAGCTAGGATGACTTGTTGGTTGCTGTCCCGAATACCGATAAGGTGACTTGTCGTATCCTGGAAAGCGTATAAATCATGACCTAGTGGTATATCGTGGAAGCTGAGGGCATAGATATCTTCTTGTAAAGCGTAATCTTCGGGAATTTCGAAAAGGGCCGGATCAAAATCTATTTCATTTACGGTACGAGCTTCAATACCCATTCCAAATGCGCCAATATACAGTGCTGCACCCGGTATATCTTTAAGATAGGCGTATTCGCCCCAGTAGAGAGATGGAATGCTTTCGTTATACCAAATCTCCAGTTGAGCGCCTTGGGTGAGCGACGGATCAACCTCTTCTGACTCAAATTCTAAGACGGCCAATTTGCACGGTAGTCCGGCGATTGTCTTGCTGGTATCGGCTATGAAGCGTATCGGAAAATCGGCCGTGTTTGTGACGACGATGTCTTCTCCCGCGTCGTGTACGCTGACTTTGTCTGTCGCGTCGGTTGTTTTGGTGTATGCCTGTACAGAAGGGTCGAGCACATAGGAATCACCCGTACTACGGTCGGTGATCTGGATTTGGTTGTTTTGCATAATACCTTGGGTTTCCACCCGGATAAAATTCCGACTTACCCAAGCTTGTACTGGCGGCGTGTCATCCTCAGAAAATGCCGCAGCCAAAGCTGCTAATAATGCCATTGACTCATCGTTGGCTGTGTCTGTTTGCGTTCGTGTTTCTGCAGAAAGCGCGAGCTTGTAGTCGATTTTAAAAAGTTTCTCCTGTGAAGAAACGGTAGAAAGGGAAAGGCTCAACCATAGAGCCAATAAACTTCGATACATAAATATTTTGTAATTAGGCCGCAAATTTAGAAAACCATCATGATTTTTTCAAACCGAACCTCGTGAACTCATGAATGCTAATGAAAAACAAATATGTAATGAATAAAACCCGATAACTTCATCAGCTTAAAGAACAACTTATTTGGATGAAAAAATTGCAAAACTTTCTACCTTTGGACGATAATTACAGATTTGTATGAAATATCCAGGTCTAACAAATGAACAAGCGCGATCAAAATAACCGCGTATAGGCGTTTGTCAAAGATCATCTGGATATTCTGCGACCATTAAAAACAGGATACATATGAATAATTTTGATATTAATAGTATTGTCGATTTTCAGGTAGCCGAACGTTTTATGCGCTATGTTCAGATGGATACAACATCCGATCCACATGCGACTTCATTCCCTTCCACGGAGAAACAAAAGGACCTGAGTAGGCTTTTAGTCTCGGAATTGCAACAAATGGGAATAACAGATGTGCATCTGGATAAATATGGCTATGTTTATGCAACTATCCCGGCAAATACGGAGAAGGAAGTGCCTGTTATCTGTTTTTGTTCGCATGTGGACACATCGCCGGATTGTTCCGGGAAAGATGTAAAGCCGCTGGTACACAAGGCTTATCAGGGTCAGGATATCGTGTTGCCAGACGATCCGTCGGTTGTTATCAAATATAGTGAACATCCCGACTTGCAATATCAATTAGGGCATGATATTATTACGGCCAGTGGAACGACGTTACTTGGAGCCGACGATAAAGCAGGGGTCGCGGAGATTATGGAAGCTGCGCGTCTATTGATGAGTCATGCGGAGATAAAACACGGTGAAATCAAATTGTTGTTTACCCCCGATGAAGAAATCGGTCAAGGGGTTGAATATGTCGATTTAAATAAGTTGGGCGCAACGTTTGGTTATACGATTGATGGAGAAAAAGCGGGCACTATTGAAGATGAAACCTTTTCAGCAGATGGGGTACGCATTGTCATTCAGGGGATTTCCGTGCATCCCGGTTTTGCCAAAGGAAAAATGGTGAGTGCACTGAAGGTGGCAGCCGATATTATTGCAGCTTTGCCGAAAGACCAACTGTCGCCCGAAACAACGGCCGGGGCTGCGGGTTTTATCCATCCGACGAACATACACGGAGGTGTCGACAAAGCTGAAATCGATTTTATCATCAGAGATCACGATACCCCTAAATTGAGGGAGTACGAAGCCATATTGCAACATATCGTTGAAAAGGTGGTAGCCCGTTATCCGGGTGTATCGCATACGTTCGATGTGAAAGAGCAGTATCGAAATATGAAAGAAGTACTCGATCAGTATCCGGAAGTTATGGAAGTCGGTTTGGAAGCCATTAGACGCGCGGGACTGACACCCGAGCGAAGAAGTATACGTGGCGGTACGGATGGCTCGCGTCTTTCTTTTATGGGGCTTCCGTGTCCGAATGTATTTGCTGGAGGGCACGCTTTTCATGGAAAAATGGAATGGGTCAGCAGGCAAGATATGGAAAAGGCGGTATTGACCATTTTGCACATTGCCCATATTTGGCAGGAGAGATAAATTAAAAAACACGAAGAAAAAAAAGATATGAAGAACGAAGTATTGCAAGCTATCCATAGCAGAAGAATGGTCAACCAGAATAGTTTTACCGATGCGGAAATTTCCAAAGAGGATATCCTTACGGTGTTGGAAGCAGCGAATGCGGCCCCTACCCACAAACGTACGCAGCCGTGGCGTTTTGTCGTCTTTCAGAACGACGGATTGGGCCGCTTGGGCACAGAACTGAGCCGTATTTATAAGGAAATTACACCGTCTGAAAAGTATACGGAACTGGCGGAGCAAAATATGGCAAAAAAAGCAACCATGTCGAATGTGGCGATTGCTATTATTGTAAACTATACAGGTGAGCTGCCTGAATGGGAAGAGCTAGCAGCGACAGCCTGCGCCGTGCAAAATATGTGGCTGGCGGCACATTCGCTTGACATTGGAGGTTACTGGGCATCGCCGGGACTTATTAATCATTTAGGGCAGTTCTTGCATTTAGAAGAAAATCAGCGATGTGTCGGTCTTTTTTATATGGGGCATCATAACAGCGAGCCACGTGAGGCGGTTCGTTCTCCCGTCGAGGAGAAAATTCGCTGGGAACTGTAATGTATTGTTGTTCTTTTTTTTGAAAAAAGAACGGAAAAAATCGTCACTTCGGATGTTTGAAATAATGGATAGTGCAAAGGATGAATTTCTACATACTTCAAACATCCGTATGTGACCTTTTGTGTTAAGGAAAGGATGGTGCAATATTTGTGATAAATACTAAAAAAGTCATGAAGAAATTATTTTATGTGGCATTTGCAGTATTTGTTTTTTCAGCCTGCACCTCGCCTAATAACTCACAGACAAGCTCGGAAGGACAAACAGATTCATTGGCAGATCAAATGGTATCTCGACCGTTAGAGATGGAAAACCCAGACCCGGCGCATAATTCCCAAAATTCCGTTGATTGGGCGGGTACGTATGAGGCAGTTTTACCCTGCGCAGATTGTCCGGGAATTAAGACAGTATTGGTTCTCCGTGAAGATGAAACATTTCAAATGCATAGCGAATATTTGGAAAGAGATACTGAATTTGAGGACGAGGGAAAATTTGCGTGGCAAGATAACGGTTCTGTAGTGCACCTAAAGGGTAAAGATACAGACGTTAAGCTTAAAGTGGGTGAGCATATTTTGTTCCAATTAGATCAAGAAGGGAATGAAGTTACAGGCGATTTGGCGGAGCATTATATCTATAAAAAACAGCAATAACAAACGACAAATTTACAAAGGAAGAGCCTGCATACATTGCGGGCTTTTCTTTTATTGGTTAAGTTTGCTTCCAATAGAATGAAAAATATACAAGTCGATATGCAGAAAACACGGCTAACACCAGCTATATTGTGGTTGATGGCCGTTCTATCCGGCCTGGTCGTGGCCAATAACTATTACAACCAACCTCTTTTGGGGTTAATCGCTGCGGACTTCCAGGTAAGCGAAAGTAGTGTGAGTAAAATTGCCGTACTGACCCAAATTGGATACGCTTGTGGATTACTATTTATCGTGCCGTTGGGCGATAAATTATGGCGAAAAAAATTAATTCTGGTCGATTTGGCACTGGTTATTCTGGCATTGCTATTTATGGCATATACCCAACAGTTAACAGGGCTCTTTGTAGCGAGTTTCTTTATTGGGGTTACCTCTGTGATCCCACAGCTATTTGTGCCGATGGCGGCGGAGCTTTCCAGTCCGGAGAAAAAGTCGGTCAACATCGGTATGGTGATGTCTGGCTTGCTGATCGGGATATTGTTGTCACGTTTTTTCAGCGGTATAGTTGGTGAACTGTGGGGCTGGCGGACGATGTTTGAAATCGCAGCGGGGATGATGATCATCGCCTGGTTATTGGTTTACCGGTATTTGCCCGAATTACGACCTAATTTCGAGGGTTCTTATGGCTCGTTGATGCAATCGGTATGGCAATTGGCGAAAACCCAGCCTGTTTTACAAGTAGCGTCGTTCCGTGGAGCGATGGGTTTCGGGGCCATGTCTGCCGTTTTTACAACCCTTGTCTTCCATATGGAAGGGGAGCCTTTTTATGCAGGCTCGTCGGTAGTAGGTGGGTTCGGTCTGATCGGTGCGGTAGGCGCTTTGGCAGCAGCCTTTGTGGGAAGATTAGCGCAACGTTTTACCCGGTATCAATTGATTTATTATTCGTTATTGATATTGTTGTCCAGCTGGGTATTTATCTACTTTGGAGGGAACACTTACTGGGGGTTAATCATAGGGATTATTTTAATTGACCTGGGATTGCAGAGTTCCCATATTATGAACCAATCTGATTTTTTTGCTTTACCGACCAATGCTACTAATCGGTTGAACACGGTTTACATGGTCAGCTATTTTATTGGCGGGTCTTTGGGCACCTATTTAGGTGCCCTGGGTTGGCAATACGCCGGTTGGACAGGTGTGTGTGTCGTCGGAACGATTTTCAGTGCCTTGGCTTTTGGCGCACATGTTTTGGTAGGAAGAAAGAGATCGAAGAATTGAAATAGGCTTCAGCTTCATTGCCATTGAAAACCGAGCGTAACGAGTTCATGACTACCATGGAGAACAGATACAGCGGAATAAACAATTTTTTAATGAAAAATAACTAAATTGCAACATGGGATTTGCGACGAAGAAACCGAAACGCTGGGAACTACGGCAATTGACATGGACATTCATATCCATTGCGATGTTTATTCCTTTTCCGGTGCATGTCTTCCCTTTTGTAATGATATCTCAAGCCAAAAAAAGCAAAATACGTTCTTGGTATGCCACAGGTGTTGCGTTGTTGATGGTGGAACTTGCGTTGTTTGCTTCCTTTGTTTATTTTTTCGGGGCTTTTTCCCAAGGAATGTTATTGACGCTCGGCGGATATGTTACATCGTATATCGTTGGAAATGGCTTATTATTGAATCGTGCTAAACCCTTTTTACAACGATTGGAGCTAGCAGAAGTACGCCCCCTAGCTTGGATTCCGACGGCTTCTTCGCGAAACAGATTACAGGAATTGCCACAAGCAACATTGGATACCCCTCAATTATTTATTGAAAGGTTGCTGCATTGGCGTAAAGCAATTAATAATCGAGCAATACATCAGAATATCGATAAAATTATCCATCTCTTTCATCTCTTGGAGCAGCGCGATAAAATGGAAGCGGAGAAATTTCTTGTTCGACACGCTACGGTGGTCAACGTGTTGATGAAATACGACGAGATTGAAAATTCACGACTTAATAACCAAGTGGCGATAGAATCTAAAAAGAAATTGGAGGATGTGATTGCTAAGGCGGCTATCGCCATTGAACAGGAGGTAACGAATCAGTTCAAAGCAGGTATCTTGGATGTATCAGCCGAAACAGATGTGTATATACAGACATTAAAAAACAGGAACCTATTAAAAGATTAACTTATGGCAAATTTAGATTTGACGACATACGACGATAACGACGAAAACAAAAAAAGCCAGGACGTCGCTGTAAATTTTTCTGATGAAGAAAAGGCTGTGATAAAGCAATATAAGGATAAGATCAACTTAACCTCGACCACCGACGTTATCCAATATGGTGTAGGAAGCCAAACAAAGGTCAGTAATTTTTCCAATGAGATATTGAAACAAGTGCGTACCAAAGATATGGGGGGCGCAGAAGATATTCTATTGAACCTGCGCTCGGACATCAAATCATTTGACGAGAACCTGAACAAAAAACCGCTGATACCCTTCTTTGACAATCTAAAGAAAAAGGTAAAACGCATGCGTACCGAATACCAATCGGTAGAGAAAAATATCCACCAAATCGAGCTGAAACTGGAAGGTCATTACAAAAACTTAGGCAAAGACGTCCATATATTTGACAAGCTTTTTGTGGAGAACCAAAACTATTTTAAAGAGCTTTCGCTGTACATTGCGGCTGGAGAAGAAAAATTACAGGAAGCACACGCCACTACGCTGCCGCAATTAAAATCAGAGGCCGAAGCTTCCGGCGATCAGCATAAAGTCCAGGAGTACAAAGATATGGAGCAACATGTGGTGCGTTTTGAACGTAAAATACATGACTTAAAGCTTACGCGTATGGTCGTACTCCAAACCGCGCCGCAGATCCGCTTAATCCAGAACAACAGCTCTTCGTTGATGGAAAAAATCCAGTCTTCGCTAGTTAATACCATTCCGTTATGGAAAAACCAAATGGTACTGACGTTAGGCATTGCCCATTCGCAACGGGCACTGGAAGCGCAAAAGGCGGTTACCGACGCGACAAATGAATTGCTTCGACGCAATTCGGAAATGCTGAAAGACTCGACGATCAATATTGCCAAAGAAACGGAGCGCGGTATCGTCGATATAGAAACCATAAAAAAGGCGAACCAGGACATCGTTTCCACGATTGATCAAGTACTCCAGATACAACGAGAAGGAAGAGAAAAACGCAAAGTCGTAGAACAGGAACTATTGCAGTCTGAAAATGAATTGAAGACGCATATATTGAAATCTGCTACGGATGAGAATAATTTATTAACGTAGTTTTTTTATCTTCTTTTTCCCCGCGAAAAAGAAGCAAAAAGCTCGTCCTTCGAATATTTTACATAAGGGATAGTACTAAGGATGGATTTGTACAGTTGTAAAACATTCGGATGGACATTTAGTGTTAATAGGGGATAATGCAATTTTGTATAGCGTGTTCCTATGTCCTGTTTAGTAATACTATAAGACGGATAATACCAATGTAGACACCCTAAGACCACGGTACGTGGGCTAAAATGACCTTATATTGTTCTACGGTCATTTTTCTGTAGACTATTCCGTTAAAAACAAAATACTGTTTGAGCGTAGCGAGTTTATTTTGTTTAGGAATAGACAAAGAAAAATAGCAGAACCATATTCAGTCTTGATTTTTTTGCTTCGTTTTTTTATCAAGAAAAAAATGAAGGACTACTCCCATCGCTTTTTAGGCACACACGTAATACCGTGTGTTTTCCGCAAAATCACAGGCCGTTGATCGAATCTACTTTCCAGTACAAGCGAGTCCGCATCATGATACGCTATACGATAACGGGGTAGATAGGTGCCCGTCCGATGACACCCGGAGGTTTTGTATTTGCCGTTAGGACGCGTATAGATGCCCTCGCCTATCAGGCTATCACCACGGACGACATACACCCCCCTCGCATATTCCGTCCATTCTCCGTTATTATAACAAGAATCGGAGATACGTTGCATTTTAGCGTGTACCTGCATGGTGGTATAAACAGAGTCACATACAAATCTAAACTCATGTAGGGTATAATCCATCATTTGCGATTGATGCAAGATACTGTCTTGTGTCCATACACCCTGTAAGTAATCTGCGCCTTCGGACTGCATTTCGGAATGGCGGACACAGCTGCTCAAAAAAAGAAGCATGCCTACCATCGTAGATAGGCATGCAAATAAGCTGTATTTTGATGACAAAAGTATGATCACTTCCTTATTTTAAACTTCCCACCATGTCTTCTGGTTTCACCCATTCGTCAAACTGCGCTGCTGTTACATAGCCCAAAGCAATGGCAGTTTCTTTCAGTGTGGAGTTGTTTTTATGGGCTGTTTGTGCAATTTCTGCCGCTTTGTAGTAACCTATTTTGGTATTAAGAGCTGTTACGAGCATCAATGAATTGTCGACAAGCTCTTGGATACGAGCATAATTAGGCTCGATACCTACCGCACAATGTTCCTCAAAGGATATACAAGCATCTCCGATCAGGCGTGCCGACTGTAAGAAGTTGGCTGCCATAAGCGGTTTGAATACGTTCAATTCGTAATGCCCCTGTGTACCTCCGATGGTGATGGCAACATCATTTCCCATTACCTGTGCTGCAACCATCGTGAGTGCTTCGCATTGGGTAGGGTTTACTTTTCCGGGCATAATGGAAGAGCCTGGTTCATTTTCCGGAATGATGATTTCACCGATACCCGAACGTGGGCCAGAAGCCAGCATACGGATGTCGTTTGCTATTTTATTCAAAGAAACAGCAAGCTGTTTGAGCGCACCGTGTGTTTCCACGATAGCATCGTGTGCAGCTAATGCCTCGAATTTATTGGGTGCCGTAACGAAAGGTAGCCCCGTAAATTCGGCGATGTATTTTGCGACAACGACATCATAACCCTCCGGTGTATTTAATCCCGTTCCTACGGCCGTACCACCCAAGGCCAATTCGGATAGGTGCGCCAGTGTATTCTTTACCGCTTTTAGTCCGTGATTAAGCTGCGCTACATACCCTGAAAGTTCCTGTCCGAGTGTCAATGGCGTCGCATCCATTAAGTGTGTACGGCCTATCTTGACGACGTTCATGAATTCTTCCGATTTACGCTGCAGCGTATCCCGTAGTTTTTCAACCCCTGGGATAGTCACCTCTACTACAGCCTTGTAAGCAGCGATATGCATGCCTGTAGGGTATGTGTCGTTAGATGACTGTGATTTATTAACGTCGTCGTTTGCCTTTAACACAGGTTCGCCTTCACCAATTTTGCCGCCGGCCAATACTTGCGCACGGTTTGCCACAACTTCATTCACATTCATATTAGACTGTGTTCCGGAACCTGTTTGCCAAATGACCAATGGAAATTGATCATCTAACTTACCGGTTAGGATTTCGTCACAGACAGCACCGATCGCGTCGCGTTTCTCAACCGATAAAACACCCAACTCGTGATTAGCAAATGCCGCCGCTTTTTTTAAGTAAGCAAAACCTTCTATAATTTCTTTTGGCATAGACGCTGCCGGACCAATTTTAAAATTATTGCGCGAACGTTCCGTTTGTGCTCCCCAGTATTTATCTGCGGGAACCTGAACTTCACCCATAGTATCTTTTTCTATCCTAAATGACATAGTATAATATGAAAGTTAAACGTTAAAAAACAACCTGTAAATAGTTGTACGACAAAGTTAAGGAAACTTATAGGAAAAAGGAATTTTTTGTTTTTGCTGTTGTTACTGGACAGTTTTAATATCGTTTTATAGAATTAAAAAGTTAAAAATGTTAAAGAAGGGGTTCTCTTGTTGGTTTTAAGCTATTTTCGTGATTATCAGTAAATTGTTAAACTTTAATATTTCAATTATGAACAAACGCTACTTATTTTTAGCACTGCTTTTCTGCATGGCGCTGTCGAGCGTGCAGGCGCAGTCTTTGATGAACCCGCCGAAACATAATTTCAGCATTGGCCCCCTTGCTGGTTACGATTATGAACTCAAAGGGCCTGTATATGGCGGCGGATTGATGTATGAATTTCGACCCTTTAAGAATGTGGGGTTTACCGCCGGATTTAATTACGAGCAGATGCGGAAAAATGTTCCGGAATCCAGCTTTGGAGAAGAGACATGGCGACATGAAGTATATGCCTTTCACGTTGGAGCAAGGTATTATCTAGGTGATTTCTACCTGGGTGCGGCATTGGGATTAGGACATGAACGGGGTACGTTCAAACAGACCGATGGGACTACACGTGGTGGTGGAAATGCGAATAGTTTATACAAAAGCATCGGTGCCGGATATCAACTATCGCTAAAGAACCGGGATGCTATCGAGATAGAAGCAGGAACATTTGGGACTTCAAACTCGATGAAAGTTGGTGGAACGGTGCGGTATAAATTTAGGAGATAAGCGCATTCCTGATTAGCCGGTTGGGGATTTACATTCCCAACCGGTTATTAATCCGTTGCTGTATATGGTGATACAACTGTTTGGGCTTTAGTGTACGCCACGGGAAATGGTTGAAATCGCCGCCAAAATGGATATAATAATCAATTCCCTGTGCTTGAAACTCTTGAACGACGTGGTCTCTGAAATTCACGGCCACAATCCAACCGTCTTCAATGTCCTGGAACCATTCCTCGTAATACGAATCGTCTGAGCCATGGAAGTTAAGTACATTTTCGCCAATGAGCAAAAATTTGTTGATCCCTTCGGCAATCATGATGTCGATTATTTCGCGTTTTAACAGCATAATGTCGTTGTAGATGGTATCGTTCCATTCGCCGATGAACTCTATAACAGCAAACCCTGTTTCATAGTTGACATAGAGGACTTTAATATACAGCGTTTGTGAGCCGAATTCATCCCATTGGGGGTGTAGCAGGAAGTTGTAAATCTGTTTATCAAACTCAAACTCACTATATACTACACCATAGAAAGGTGATTTTTCATCTTCCGAAGCGATATAATCATCGCGCCAATTATAATAAGGTTCGATTTCGTGCATAAATTATCACGTAGATTTTACGAGAATATTATGAACAATAAATGATTTTATACGTATATTATTCAAATACTTGTTAACTTCTCGCACAAATATTGCGAAAACTATTTTAATTTTGCAACCGAATTTTATCCATGCAAAAAGGCACTAAACGGAATATCTTTGTAGCAGCTACTTATGCTGCTGTATTGTTCTTGGGCATCCTACTAGGGCAGAACTATGCCGACGAGCAAGGGAGTAAACCTGGCAACACGTTGATACCTATTGGGCTGTCTAGTAATACCTGGAAAGTGCAACAATTATTAAATCTGGTGGCGGAAGCTTATGTGGATAGTGTTGACATTGATTCGGTACAAAATGGGGCTATCAATCACATTATATCTCATTTAGATCCTTATTCGCATTATTTGGTTCCGAACGAGTCGCAACGACAAACAGAAATTTTGGAAGGAACATTTGAAGGTATCGGTATGGAGTATTTTAACCTGAACGATACGTTGATGATTGTCTCCCTGATTAACGGCGGACCCGCTGATAAGGCGGGATTTCGGGTAGGGGATAAGCTCCTAAAAATCGGAAACCAAACCGTAGCGGGTATCCATATTTCCCGAGAGAAGGTGGAGAAGTTGATCCGTGGTCGTCGGGGAACGGACGTCAGTATTCACGTAAAGCGAGATGGGGAGGTGATGGATACGCCGATTAAAGTAGTTCGTGATCAGGTCACGGTAAGCTCACTAGATGTCGTTTATATGATTGAACCTGGTGTGGGCTATGTCAAAGTAAGACGATTTGGGATTAATACAGCCGATGAATTTCGACAGGCCATCACGGAGCTGAAAAAACAGGGCGCCCGAAAATTGATTCTTGATCTGCGCGATAATGGAGGCGGTTATTTCCATATGGCAATTAAGGTAGCCAGTGAGTTTTTTGCGGACAAGCGTCTTGTTGTCTATACCCAAGGGGCACACGAAGAACGACACGAGTATTACTCCGATAGTATAAATGGAGGGCATTTTGCGACGGAAGAATTGGCTATACTCATTAATGAAAATACGGCTTCGGCGAGCGAGATTGTAGCAGGAGCCGTTCAAGATTGGGATCGTGGAACAATTATCGGAAGGCGCTCGTATGGAAAAGGGATCGTACAGGAGCAATTTGACTTTTCAGACGGTTCGACAGTAAATTTGAGCATCGCGCGTTATTTCACCCCTCTCGGGCGAAGTATACAAAAAAAGTATATGGCAAATTGGTCTATAATGGATGACTTCAGCTCGATGTATAGTGGATTGTGGGCACTGGATACCTTGTATGCGCATGGAAAGGTCTTCGAAACGAAGGCGGGTAAGCGGGTCTATAGCGGAGGAGGCATATTACCCGATATTCATGTGGCACAGGATTCGAATGCATTAAGCCTTTTCTATCAGGACTTAATACAATATAGTTTTATTGAGCAATTTGTCTATACGCGTTTTACCAAGCAGACACCTGCCTATTCTATTGAGAATTTCTTACAGGGTTATCACTTACCCGATAATGAATACCATGCCTTTATCGACTTTGTCCGTGAAGAAGGCTTTGTCATCTCGGATAGAAAGAAAGATGAGCTAAGGGGGCTTATCGAATCGGATATAGAGGCGCTCGTGGGACGCTTTTACTTCGGACGTGAAGCCTATTTCAAAGTTAAAAATAGGAACGATAATTTTGTCCAGAAGGCATTGGTTTTTTTGGAAGATGAAGGGTGACCCGTTCTGCCTAGCTTCAAACTTTATCCCCTTTCCCTCATCCAGATGTTAAAATCGACATCTGAGGGGATGCCGAATTTCTTCCGAAATCTATTTTTTCGAACTTGCACCGCCCGGGTTGTCACAAAAGTATATTCGGCAATGTTCTTGGTAGAAAAGTTAAGGAAGGCCATCGCACAAAACTCTAATTCTGTATTCCGAATCTTGGGATCGATAGCTTTTAATGCTTGAATAAACTCCGGATATAACTCTGTAAACAGAATTAAAAACTCGGGGCTATTGCTTCTTGCTAGCGTTAAAAGATCATTGAACTTATTCTTTTGAAGGGTGTTATTAAGTGCTTTGTTCGTTATTTCTTTTTCATGTAGGGTTGCCTCCTTCTCCTTCAAAACGTTTCGATTATTTCGTGCCCTCCAGGAAAAATAGACAAACATCAATACAGCAAGCGTCAAAATAGCGATAATACCCACTATATAGTTGTTTTTTTTGATATTTTCTTCTTTATCTTTCGCGTTCAATACGTGACGTAAAGCTTGATCAATGACTTGTTTATTCTCTCTTTCCAAAGAGTCGTTTAGCCGGCTATACGCCAACAAGTATTGATTTGCTTCATCCTCACCAAGATTATATTCTCTATAAAAATCCGATAGCTCTCTGTATTGATTTCGAATAGCATTGCGATCACCTACATGCATCGCGTTGGCCAACGCCTTTTTATAATATATGGCTGCTTGATGATAATTCCCTTGCTCTCTTTCCAGTTCTCCTAAAAAGATCATGGTGTTTAAGAAGATCGGTATATGATGCTTTTCTACCGTCGCAAGAGATTTGTCCAGATAAATTTTTGCTTTGTCGTAATCTTTTTTATGGATAAAGAGCCAACCGAGGTTGTTATAGGTACTCATGTATTGCATTTGAACCTTCTCGTCCTTCCCCCCGAGCGTATGCAGGAGACCTAGTTGCAGAAACGTGTATTTTTCAACAGAATCTATTTTTTCCATTTTCTTGAACGTATACGTAAGGTTACTGTATAGATAGAGTAACGATATCGTTTTTTTGTCCTCTTCCAATACCCCCCATAACTTCTGTTGCGCCCGGTATTCTCTTAGTGCGAGTTCATGCAGTTCGAGCTTTGTATAAAATTGGGCACTCAAACGATGGATTTCGGACTGAACAATTGCTCGCTTTCTGTAATACGCCGTTTTTTTGATTTCATCCATATGCTTCAACCCCTCCCTGAGTAAACCGATATGCAATAAGGCGTGTCCTATCATAAAATGGGCCTCGCCTTTTCCTTTATCATAGCGGTGTTTATTGGCTAATACCAAAGCTTTCGTTGCTTCTTCCAGTGAGGGTAACAGTTGTGCGGAAACATGATGCGCCCACGCTTTATCTAAAAGAGAGTCAATCTCATTAGTAGGGTTTTGTGCCTGGACGTTGATAATATGGGTGAAGAGGAGAAGGAGGGTGGAAAGCAGTCGGTATCGTATAAAATTAGGATGAAAGATGTTGGTAGGATAATTCATATAGAGGTATGCGAAACGGCGCATTCAGTTGAAAATACAAATTTAGTTAACAAAACAGCTCTTAAAAAGCGCGATAGCTCAAAAATAGCTTGACATGGACTATTCCATGCCAAGCACAACCAATAGTAAATACGATCATCACTTAAAAAAACATTTTTAAGTCAAGTCGTTATACGGTAGGTAGGTTAGTTATAATCTCTTACACAGCGTATTTTCATGCCCCAGTCTACGGTAGAGAATCCCCCGTCGCGGTTAGAAACAACACTGTACCAATTGCCGTTTTCTTGATGTCTTCCGGCCCAAAGAATCCACAAGGAAGTTGTAGACCAACGCCAGCCTTCTCTCGGTTGAAGGATGTTTGAATTTGTAGGTGTTCGGTAGCCGGTCTCGGAAAAAAATAAACCTTCGTCATCGATGGTTGGATACCAAGCCCCATTTATGCCGGCAATAGTGCGAGGTTCCGATATATCGTCTTCGCCGCTTAAAATGTCAAAATCTTCTTTGGTTGGTGTACGCCATTGATTGCCGTCCATCACCAAAGCACATGGATCACCTAAGTTTGCTGCAACGCGATCAAACTCCCGACCATCTCCGTAGGGATACAGATGCCCAAAAGGGAAATAGCTGCCGTCACCGGCGTTTTGCGAGAAGCTGTATACATCCTCATCAGTGTCATAGTTAAGGTCGCCTTCTGCCCAGATTAATCCTCCGATATCTTGTGGGTGTTTCTTAATGGTAAGATTCAAATCGTAACGTTCACCCGGCATAATAGTGATCCCGCCGATTTCCACGTCATTTTTGGTGAGGTCTCCAATCTTGATTGCCCCGATTTTCAAAATCCCATTTTCCGTGCTTGGTGTAGCCACTATGGTCGGTAGAGAGGTAATGCTCGTTTCTCCGATTGCGCCCATTTGTACAGGAGAACCATTCGCATTCTGGTTATGGTAGGTCAGAGTTCCATCGGTGAAACCTAGCGCTACTTGATCGTAATGGGGGGCTAGATAAAAATCATCTGCCACTTCAATGGTCCCGATTTGACTGCCATCTATTGTGGTTGTAATTTCGCTAAATAGGTGTTTCAGGGTGATATTTAGTGTGTTTTGTCCTCCGGTCACTTCTTGATCGATCCGCGTATAGAGGAGGTCTGCGGTTCCGGCGATATTTTCTAGCTTTGCGGTAGATAAGCCGTCTGTACCGACGCTAGATAGGGGGTCTGCATTGTGCAACGAATAAGCGATAAATGTATATGATTGACCAGCAACCAATTCAAACGGTTCTGGTGTGCTACCGCCGATGGTATAGTCCGCTTGGTCGACATAGTTTCCGCTAGCATCATAAACGACGACTCCATAGGTAATGCCTGAGGGTAGTGGCGTAGCCGCTGCTTTGTTTGCATTTCCGCTAGTTTTTGCGACACTTGCTCTCACCGCTGGAAGGTGGGATGCTTGGTCGTTAGCCGATATTCTCGATAATGTTGCTTGTAGGTAATGTTCGTTATCCAATCGGAGACTTATAGTCTGAGCCGGAGGAACGGAATTATTTGCGGTTGTTTTCCTTGCAGAAGAGGCTTTTCGGTCACCTGTTTTTACATCAAATGTTTCTACCTGATCGATACCGGAAACGAATACTTGTACTTTCGCTATTTTATCCGGATTGACGGCGTTTTCTTCCTTTGAACAACCTGTAAACAATATAAAGGTAATGACCATGCCGAGAGCTAACTGCAGTGATGGCCGATGTAATTTTTTTTTCATTTAATTTTTTTGGTTTGATAAGAACGCTCCTGGTGTGACAGGATCGGTTTAATAATGTATTGGACTTAAATTAAAGTGTATTCGTATTAAATAATAGAATCACCAGTTAAGTTCTTTGTTCTGTACGGATTCTTGATTCCATTCTTTGTTGACCGTCCCAGATTCTACATTTCCTGATCCAGATGCTATAGCATATTCCATAGCGATTGATAGTACGTTGATCGTTGGCGACATATAGGCCTGTTTTGCTTCTGAAATGTCGACATCTTTCATTTTGGGTCTGTTTGATTTTTCCATTGTTGTTTGCTTTGCTGACTTGCGTTTTGTGAAATATCGTTTCTAAATTTTTATTGCGGATTTATTGCTGACAATAATAGTATTTAGATGCTTGAGTGCAAAAAAAGGGGTATTCACATAGATATCACACTTTTTTAAGATGCTGTTGTTCAGTGCTTTGTGTTCTTGTGGGAACGGGTTCGTTCCAAAAGGATTGTTCCGTTAAAATATAAGGGGGATTATCGAAAGATATGCCCCCTTATATTTTTTTAGGTAAATATTTTAAGATCATGTTCGTGTGTAGCCAAATATTCAGGCTCTTTCTGATGTGTTTTGCCGCGCAATTCCAAAGAGGATATTTTTTGTAGTAGGCGATCGCGGTGATGCTTAAGTAGCACATTTTTCTCTTCGAGCTCCCGGACTTGATCTTGTAAGGCTATGATCTTTTTTAATAACGCATTTTCTGTTGTTATCTGTTGATGATAGATTTCGTGTTTGTGCCCTTGGCGTACATGTCCATCGGAATTAGAGGAAGCTTCTGATCTGGAGCGATTGGTAGTTCGTGATGCGTCAAGTAGTGGTATGGTCTTTTTTATCCACGCGGTCATCGTCCGTTTGTCCTTTACGTTATATTTTGCCATGGCCTCTTCTACGAGTAATTCACCGTTTAGAATAGCTTTAACTGGTTCGAGTTGCAAGTCCTGTTTGGGTTTCATTTGTTTAAATTGGACTTCATATATTTTTATCTTCTCCGCCAAAACTTTGGTAAGACCGTAAAAAAGAGGCTAACCTTTCGGAAAGCCCCTTATATTAAGCGCAAATTTTGATACAGCTAGTTTTGTACGCAGCGGATTTGATAAGCACTATTTGGTCGTGCCGTATTGCTTATCTGCATACTCCAACCGAGTCCCGTGCCACTTATTTGAAGATGTCCGAAACTGTCATTGTTGTTTCGTAGCAAGTAATAACCATAACTTAATTCTTGTTTTAAATTTCCATTATTGTAGATACCTGTATAAGGAATAAACAGATACTGATCGCTGTTATCACCTGGATGCGACTGTGTGCCGAAAAACATGCCTTGTTGTCCCGATCCTCCCGGCGTATAAAAATCGCCCCATCTGGCGGGGTCATATTGATTGGGGCCTGGATTGTCAGCCCCTTGGTCGTTATTGCCGATTGGATCTGTTCGGCTTTTTAATGTATTCATCTCCGTGGTAGTAGGTAATCTCCAAGCGTTGAAAGGAGTGACGAGTGCACAAGGGTCACCACTGGTACCATTCTGCTGTGAGGTCGGAGCCCGGTTAATATCGTCTCCGTTTCCATCGGACCCGAATACTTTTGGCTTCACATAATTCGGGAAGAAATATGAATCTGAAACCTGATTATTTGAAGTAAAATCATACGTCTCTGTCGTAGGATCGTACGTCAGGTGTCCCGGAGACCATATCGATCCACCAACTTCAATCCCTTCTTCTTCTTTATCGCCCAAGTTCAGTTCTAATCTATATTGAACACCTGCTTTTAGTGCCCAGCCGCTGCTATTAATTGAACCTGGCGTGTTATTGATGGTCACATTTGGTAATTCTACCACGCCATTATCCGTCTCTTCTACGGCGATCATAGTCGCATTGCTTGTCCATATTTGACCTGCGGTTTGGTCGGCAAAACGAACAGTTGCTGGTGTTGTTTCTCCTCTGAAAGTTACAACGCCCGTTTCTTCGTCAAATGTATAAGTCTGGTTTGGAGCAAGTGTACCCGGGCCTATTGTATTAATCATACGTCCAGCACCGGCATTGAAGACCACCGTTACTTCGGTCAATTGGTGCGCCAATACGATTTCAAGGGTATTCGCACCGTCTGTGACGTTGAAACTACCCGATACCCAAAGCGGATCCTGGTCCGCACCAGCAGCACTTGCATCTCCATAAGCGTATGCTACATAAGTATAGTTGCCAGCATCAATGCTGAAGGCATGTTTACCCTCGCCTTGTGTGAAGGTTTCGGTGGTGACTACTTGGCTACCTTGCGATATGACAACCGTATATGTCGTACCATCCGGCAAGGGAAGGATATCGCCTGCGCCCGTTGTGGTTGTCTCCGCGCGTTTTTTTGCAGAAGCACGTAATGCCGGTGCATCAGTGCTTACCTCTTTTAGGGTTGCGGTGACGTTAAATTGATTGTTAAATTTAATGACCTGTCGTTGTACAGCTGGTGTCGCAAGACTTTTACCGACGCCAACGGAAGAACGTAGACCGGGATTATGATTGTTTGCACTAACGCCTATACCTTTCATGTTAATGGTTACCGTCGATTGTCCAGTAGCTAAATCTGCTGTGCCATTATCTTTTTGACAAGAAGAAGCAAGAACCGTAACGGTGATAAACAACGCCAATAGCGTTTTTATGTTATTGTGTTTCATTATTTCGAATTTGAGATATTAAAATAAAATTGAAAGCAGAAGTATAGTCGACCCCTCGACTACCAGTGATTGTTTTGTACTTCTTGTGTTTGTGTTTCCGTGGTATTCCATTGCTGACTGGTTGAAGGGGCTGCTGAACCAGATGCAATCCCATATTCCAATTCTATTTCGATTGACCGAAGTACAGGTGCTTCATAACTTACTTTAATGTTTGGGATTTTTGTTGAGCTTTTAGTTTCCATGACTTTTAATGTTGTTTCCATCTCGTAATGTGCTAAATTCCTAATCAGGAACTCGTGATTTAAATTTTGGTGCGAATTACGTTGTTTTGAAACGAAGTTTTATATTGGAAAAGTCATGGATAGCATAATTTTGTTATGATTTCAATGGATTATAGCAAAAATATGCTATGGTTTATGGGGTATTTGTAGATGGAAATTTACATTTGGGAATCGTATTGACGGTGTTACGAAAACCTACGTATAAAATAGGGATATTTGTTTAATATATGAAAGTATTAACACACGCTGTCATTTTAGATGACCACCGATTGTTTGCGGATTCTTTTGCGTTATTGCTGCAAAGGTTCGGTGCTTTTGACGCGGTTTCTTCTTTCAGTAAAGAGATCGAATTTTTTGATTTCCTGCAATCTTTTGGTAATCAGAAGCTCTACGTTTTTCTAGATTATTATCTGCCGGAAACCAACGGGATCTCCTTATTAACCGACATTAAAAGACTGAATAAGCGGGCCAAAATTATATTTATCACCAGTGCGATTGCACCGAATGTTATTAAGAATATCTTGAAGTACAAACCAAACGGGTTGCTTAGTAAATCTGCTGATATTCAGGACTTCATCAAATGTATAGAAACGGTTGAAGGGGGGAGAGAATATGTCGACCCCCAGTTTGAACCGTTTTTAATGCAACGAAACGAACGAGCGGTAACCCTCACGCCCCGGGAAATCGAATTGTTGAAATACTTCTCCCAGGGGAACAGCATCGCGGAAACGGCTGCCAAAACGTTCTTAAGCCCGCACACCGTTGTCGCCCATCGTAGAAAAATGATGGCGAAAGCCAATGTGCAGACTATTGCACAGATGCTAACGTATGCGCGGGATAACGAGCTGATTTGACTTTTTAGAACTGTTCTACGGTATCAATCTCAAACCAAAAACTTGTTCCTCGACCGAGAATGCTTTTAACAAATAGTTTACTATTATTCAGTTGAAGGTAGTGTATGCAAATCTGTAATCCCAAACCCGATCCTCCTTCATTATTCGTACCCAATCGACGGGCATAGTTCGGTGTCGTAAATAGGTTGTCGATTGTTTCCGTAGACATGCCTATGCCGGTATCTGATATATGGATTGTCACACGTTCATCGCTCGCTGTGAATGTCGTACGGATACGGATGCATCCGCCGGGATGCGAGAACTTGATGCCGTTATCAACTAAATTACGAACGACGGTTGCAATGGCCTCTTTGTCTGCATATACTTGGGTAGTTGCCGAAGGTTCTACTAATAGTTGAATATTTTTATGGTGTGCTTTCTGTTGATATAGTTCGACTATGGATTGTAACATATCTTGTATAGAGAAGCTTGTTTTTTGCAATTTCGTATATTTAAGCTGTAACTTTACCCACAAAAGTAAATCGTCTATAAGCGGAATTAAATTATTCACCTCGCTATGTGAGGAGGACATCAGTTGTTGGATTTCTGTAGGTGACAAATGCTTGTTTTCGAAAAGAGATAGTATTTTCTGAAGACTAACTATAGGGTGGCGCATATCATGTGCAACCAAGGAAATCAGCTTTTCCTTAAAGCGATTGGAGGCTTCTAGTTTGGCGTTCTGTTCTTCAAAAAAGAGGTTTGTCTCTTGTAAAATAAGATTTATTCTGCGCTTTTGTCGAACATTCCTTGCCAACAAGAACGCGATGATGACCAATACACCTACAAACACAATGGAAGCATATAACCATTGGGTTTGCCTTTTCAGTTGCATGTGGTGTAAAAAAGAAGCTTGCGTAAGATCTTTGTGGTATTTATATTTCTCTTCCATGCGCACGAGTTCCTCCCTATTTTGCTGGCTGTAGAGGCTATCCGATGCCAAATCTGCTTTTTTTAGATAATGCATGGCCATTCGATAGTCTCCCCTTTTTTCATACAGATCACTCAGTTGTTGGGCTGATATCTGGATATAATAGAATTGTTGCTGCTGGGTTGCCAGCTTGTTACCTTTTATAGCATACATGTAGGCCTTATCTATATCCCCAATTTCTAGATAACAGGTCGCCAGATTACCCAGCAGTCGGAGATACTCGGTCTGCTCTCCGGTCGATTCAAGCGTTTCCTTAGCGCTAAAGAAATAATGGAGCGCAGCATTGGTGTCTTTTTGCTCCATAAAGAAAGCGCCCAGAGACTGCAGCGCATTCCCTATGGCTTTCTTATTGTCATGTTTTTCGGCTAGTGCTAGCGATTGTAAATAAAATTCTTTGGCTTTTTTGAGATCGTTTTTTTTAAGATAAAGATGTGCTATGTTACCCAGTATGAAAGTGGATCGGGTGGTGTCGCCATTAGATTCGTATAGGTGTCGACTCTTTTCGTAAAAGGCAATTGCTTGATCATTTTTGAATTGATAGTGATATACCATGCCAATGTTATGATTAACATGCGCTATCGTACTGGTGAGGTTGTTTTTCTCCGCAATCTCTAAACCTATATATAAATTTTCCAGTGCTTCATCGTGAGCCCCCAGTGCGAGGTAGGGCATCGATAGATCGCTTCTGATTTGTGCATTAGAGCTTTCATTATCCAAAGTTTCTGCTAGTCTTAGTGCGTCCTTGTATGAATGAACGGCCTCGCTGTAATTGCCTTTTTCGTAGTAGCCGATACCTAGGTTCCGTAAAGCATGCATCTGACCCTTCATGTTACCTTGCTTTATACTTATTTCCAAAGCTTTTGCCGCCAAAATGAGGGTAGAATCTGGCTTTGAAGACCACAGTGTCAGTGCTCGTTCGTTCAGTCGCGCAACTACACCAGTATCCTCGGTAGCGAAAATTTTCCTTGGTTCGGCTTTAATTACGCCGACGGCTAAAAAAAAAGAAAGTATTAACAATGCTCTACCGTAATTAATCCCTTTCATTTTCGAGAATAAAAATAAGCCCATGATGGTTTGGTCGTTTAATTCCAAAAAGGTGAAAGTAATGAACTTTCGAATTTAAACGACGGTGTTTATAGTTTTTCTGCAGAAAAAGGATATTGTAATGGCAAATATTTGTTATTTAGGTTTTAACAAATATGGGTGACAGATGGTACTTGCTAACTGCTATTGGCGATTAACCTGATATCTGCGAAAATCGGGTAATGATCCGAAAGCTCTTGCTTTATAATTTGATACTTTTCGACTTGAAACGCAGGGCTACAGAAGATGTAATCAATCTGAAAGAGCGGGAGCATTTCATAATGTGTAACGCCCCACCCCTGGCCTTTTTCTCGGAAAGTGTTTTTCAGTCCTTTTCGGATAAGGTTCACGCTGTAGGACATCGGGGTATCATTAAAGTCACCCATAACGATGATGGGATAATGTGTTGCATCCATATGATCGCGCAGGGCTTTCGCCTGTTGACTACGTTGTTCGAAAGCATATTTCAGCTTCCTGCCCACACGCGTAGTGGCGTGTTCCTCGTTCAAGGTGTTAGAGGGGTTTTGAATAAATTCCTTGTCTTCTGTCTGCAGTCCAAAAGAACGTAAATGTACGTTATATACGCGGATCGTGTCCTGGCCCTTTAGTATGTCGGAGAAGGTGATGCGGTTAATGCCGTATTCATTTTTGGTAATAGTACCGGAGTATATAATCGGATACTTAGAGAAAATAATCTGCCCATACCCCTCATGTTCACTTTTAGTTGCCGGTTCGAAAAAATAGTCTTGAAGTCCGCTCTCAGCCACAATGCGATCGCTCGTTTGTTTGGTGCCTTTGATCTTGGTAAAGAATTCCTGCATACAGAGGATGTCCGGATCTGTGTTTTTTATAAGCGATACCACTTCATCCCGAATAGTTGTTGACGCGACGCCATTTACTTCGTTGAAGAGATGGGCGTTGAAACTCATAACGCGTATAGCTTCTTTATTTCTGCCTGCGTTTGTATGTTGCGAACGAAAACCAATATGCTGTGTAAGCAAATTCCATCCAAGGAGAATCGGAACTAGGGTGTAGAGGGAATAAAAAGGACGACGTAACAGCCAATACAGAACAAAACCGATATTGACTATTAAGATGGGAAGATAGCCTAAACCAAAGAAAGGTAAAATCCAGACTGTTTTGGGGTTGATAAAGGATGCCGCATAGCTCAAGAGCAAGAAGAATACCGCAACGATATTACATAGCAATATCGTTTTACTGAAATAACCTAGATCCTTTTTGAAGAGACTCTTCCTTGCCATGGCTACTTATGATCCTTACTTGCTTTGAATAGCACTTCTTTCTCCCGTGAAGTTAAGCTTTCATAGCCGCCTACGGAAATTTTATCCAAGATTTCGTCAATTTCTTCTTGATTAGGAAGATCGGATACATGCTTGTAACTGCTGTAAGTGGTTGAAGCTGTTTTGCTTTGGTGCACGACTTTCATTCTCGATTTTTTTGTGCGTTTCCTTAATTTTAATAGACTAAAATCTTTTCCTTTATTCAATGACTGGATAAAGAGGACACCCCAGCATGCTGCTGCTAGAAAGCTGATACCACCGGCCTTATTCATCAGGCCGGTAAAAACTAGCTCAACGCAAACGTAAATAAGTGCAATGGTTTTTAAGGAAATCGAGCCCAGTAGGAGCAGGCGTACTTCGTATCGGGGCGCTAATGTGGCCACCGAGGCGACTACAGCTCCCAAGGCAAATGTAGAGGTGTGGAAGGATAGTTGTACACTATTTTGTAATACCGGTATAAATCCAAGGCCCAAATAGAGGCATGCTCCTAAAAGGGCTGTGCTGAAATAGAGAAATAAGAACTGTCTCCGATTCAGAAAATTTAGGAAAATATTGCCCATCCAGTATAACCACAGACAGTCAAACAACAACTGAAACAATCCTGTATATAAAAAAGGATAGGTGATGATGGACCAGGGTTGCGTCACAAACTGACTAAAAGATAGCGGCAAGCTCAGATAATCGATGGCATAGTCGTAGAGCGATACCTGAAGCAAGTCGACTTCTTTTAGTAGATCCAACAGATGGATGAGTACGAAGATGATCACTTGTACCGATATGATAAAAGGGATGGGAGACTTACTTTGGTAAGTATCACGCCAAAAAGTTTTTAACACGCTCTCTTTCATCAGTTACACTAATCTTTAGTACATACTGCCCCTTTTAATCCGCCATATTTTGAGTAAGATATAGGCGAACAAAGCTCCTCCAACGTGGGCTAGGTGGGCAATAGATCCTCCAGAATTTGAAAAGCCTAAATATATCTCAATTAAAATTAAAATCGGAATAAAAAATTTGGCTTTGATGGGAATAGGGATAAACATGAGGTAGAGAGACATATTAGGAAACAGATAGCCAAAGGCTAGCAACAATCCATATATAGCGCCGGAGGCGCCGACAAGTGGTGTTCCGTATATAGACGCCAGTGTGTTGAATTGATCCTGTGTGACGCTCAGGTTGGAACTCACCCGATTGTTCAACATATCGAAATTTAAAAATTCGGATGCCCTAACCGTCCCAGCAATGTTATAAACCTCTGCCGCTTGTACACCATATTGTAATACAAGAGCCCCGAGACCACAAATCAAATAAAAATTTATAAAGCGTTTAGATCCCAATACCTGTTCGATAATCGGCCCGAACATGACTAATGCGAACATATTAAAGAAAATATGCCCGAATCCCCCGTGCATAAACATATAGGTTATCAATTGCCAAGTATGGAAGAAAGGTGAGTCGGGATAAAATACCCCAAAAAAACGAGGAGCTTGTGTAAAAATGGCAGAACCAATAAAGCACACCACGTTAATGATGAGTAGATTTTTGACGACGGGCGTTAAATTCGAGAGGATGTTGTTCATATACTATACCGTAGGTTGTAAATGTTTAGTTTTTATTAAATCGTTCCATGAGTTCTTGCAAGGTAATCGTCACTACAATCGGCTTGCCGTGTATCGATATACTCGGTGATTGGGTAGCAAAGAGTTTGTCTATCAATTCAGCCATCTCTTGGTTGTCTAATGCTGCCCCCGGTTTGATTGCCGCATTTTTTGCGAGACTACGTGCCAAGTTTTCTCTTTTATTAAGTTGTAATTCGTCTTTATTGTTTTTGAAATCTTCCAAAAGCTGTTCCAAAATTTTCGTCTCGTTGATACCTTGTCCTAAATCGGCGGGAATACCATCAACAATAAAAGTGGTTTTCCCGAAAGGTCGAACTTGAAAGCCTAGGGTTTGAATTTCCGGTAGAATGTCCTCCATCAATATACAATCTGAGGGGCTTAGCTCGACGGTCTGGGGGAACAGGCTTTGTTGACTACTTCCTTGGTTGTTTTCCAGTTGCTCCATATAGTGTTCAAATAGAATACGTTCGTGAGCCGCCTGCTGATCTATCAACATGAACCCCGAATGAATCTGTGACACAATAAAGCGATTATGCAGCTGAAAAAATTGTTTAACAGTATCTTGAGAAATGGTAGATGAGGGCGCGTGTTCTTTCGTCGAGACGCTCGAAAATGCTTTTTCTTCCTCATGTAAAGATAATTGTTCAGGGGTATCCTGCTGTGTAATTTGGTATAAGGCGTCCCAGTTTTGCGGAATTCCAGTCTTTTTCTCAAGCCCTGCTGCATAGCTGGAGGCACGAGAACTAGCCAAAGAGGATTTCGTGTCTTCAAAAGGGTTGAAGTTAGGGTTAAAGGAAATCGTGGGTGCCTGAATCTCTTCCAGCGGTTTGTTGGTTATGAAATTCGTAAAACTTGTTTCTTGATTGAAATCTAAAGTCGGCGTAATATTATAGCGGCCCAACGAGCGTTTAACAGTCGATCTTAAAATCGCATACATCGCTTTGTCGTCCTCGTATTTAATTTCTGTTTTTGTAGGGTGGACGTTGATGTCAATTTTGGAGGGATCTATCTCGATAAACAAAACGTACAACGGATAGGTGTCTGTAGGAAGAATATCCTCGTAAGCGTTCATGACAGCGTGATGGAGATAAGGATCCTTCACAAAACGTTTATTGACGAAAAAAAATTGCTCACCGCGGGTTTTCTTTGCAAATTCTGGCTTACCGATAAATCCGCTGACAGTAATAATGGTAGTGTCCTCCTCTACGGGTACAAGACGTTGATTATAGTTGTTTCCGAAAAGGTGTACTATCCTTTGTTTCAGGGTTTCGGAAGGTAAATGAAAGAGTTCATTACCATCACTATGTAAACTGAAGAATATTCTTGGATGCGCCAAGGCTATACGTTGAAATTCGTCAATGATGTGACGCATTTCAACGGAATTGCTTTTCAAGAAATTACGACGGGCAGGAATATTGTAAAAAAGGTTTTTTACGCAGATACTCGTGCCGGCGGGCAACGCTTCGGGTTGCTGACTGACTACCTTCGACCCCTCAATTTGTATAATTGTTCCCAGTTCGTCTTCCACACGTTTGCTTTTCAGCTCTACCTGCGCAATGGCGGCAATCGACGCAAGAGCCTCTCCACGGAAACCCATTGTCCGGATAGCAAATAAATCTTCTGCCTGGCGTATTTTGGACGTAGCATGTCTTTCAAAACAAAGGCGAGCATCGGTGATGCTCATACCACAGCCATTATCGATGACTTGTATGAGGGATTTTCCAGCGTCTTTAACGATAAGTTTAATTTTATCCGCTCCTGCATCGATTGCGTTTTCAATAAGTTCTTTTACCGCAGAAGCCGGGCGTTGCACCACTTCTCCTGCAGCAATCTGATTGGCAACTGAATCCGGCAGTAACTGTATAATATCTGACATACAAGAGCAAAGTTACTAATTTTTCGTGATTCGTCTTTGCGAATAGTGCCTGCTTTTCTCTGGTATGTCTCCCTTGTTGGTAATCGTTAGTACGTTCGTTTCTGCTAAATTTAATATATTCGAAATAAATATATAGGTCTATGAAGCACTATACCTCGTTGTGTTGGCGACATATTTTTCTTTTATTGCTCGCCACATTTCTTGTTTCGAGCGGCTTTTCCCAGCGGTTGTACACCGCTGAGACGTTGCCCAGTCCGAAAGAAGCAGGCCAAGATTTTTACGTCAGTAATCCGAATGCTATATTGTCTTCTGCAACAGTAGACCAACTAAACCGACTTTCTACCGAGATAGAAAAAGCCTCGGGTGCGGAGTATGCGGTGGTAGTGGTCGATGATTTTGAAGGATACGATGTATTCGAATTTGCACTGAAGCTCTTCAATACATGGGGAATAGGCAAGCACGGACAAAACAACGGTCTGCTACTATTTATTGCCAAGGATCGAAGAGAATATCGCTTTATTTCTGGATATGGCATGGAAGCCGTCTTTCCAGATGTCTATTTACATCGTATCGGTGAGAAATACTTGGTTCCGCATTTTAAGGAAGGGGATTATAACCGCGGTGTGTTGGAAGCATCCACCACTATCCAGCAAGCATTGATGTCGTCGGATGTGCGAGCGGAGCTACGCCGCATGATGCCAGAAGCAACGCCGTTTTTTAGTTTACACAATGTGTATTTGACAAACTCTCTCCTGGTGATATTTTTATATGTGGTGCTGTATTTCTGGGTTATGCGTGTCGGCGAGAAATCGTCAAAAAAAGCCGGAGCGTTTTTAAGTGTGCGCAACACACGTAACCGTGCACAGAAAAGTAAAAATGGATGTCGTGGGTGGTTTGTATATATACTGCTAGGTGGTTTTGCGACGATATTTACCATGTTGTTTGTTATGATGATTTTTGCATTTGTACTAAACGACATGGAGCGGATGTTTCAGTTGGCAACACTGCCCTATGTTTTTGCCATTTGGGGTAGCTATACGGTTATGTTCAAAATGTTGGAAGAATGGGATATTATAAAAAAGAGTTACCGAGACGAAGAAAATAAACTGACAGCTTTACGTAATTTTCAACGTAACGCCTTCTTGCCTTACCTTTTAAGCCCCCTAATGTTATTTGGTTTTTTCATTTTTCGACGAAAATGGAAAGACAGTCGGGTACGATTTGCCCCACCGGACGATTCCGGCAACTGGGAACGTATTAATCGAGATACAGTGAAATTAGGTCATATGAAAACTTATTTGAATCAAGGACAGTTAAAGGAGGAGAACTTAAGCTCCAGATTTTATGAGGTATGGATCAATAAAAAAACAGGGGAACAGAAGGTGTTGGGATGGGCAGGAAAGACAACGCTAGCCGTTTGTCCGTCGTGCGGGTTTAAGACGTATGAAAGGGGAAAAAGGGGGAAAATAATGAAAGTTGCGACTTACAAACAAAGTGGGTTGCAACAGGTGTATGATCTATGCTTGCATTGTAAGCATAAAGAAGATAAGGGAACACGCGTAATTCCGAAGTTGGTGCGGAACGCTGGCGGCAGTAGCTCCAACTCTGGCGGTGGCGGTTTCAGTGGCGGCTCCTCCGGTGGAGGTAGCTTTGGAGGTGGCTCATCGGGAGGCGGTGGCGCAGGGGGTAGGTGGTAGAGATAAAATGGCAGAGGTTAACCCCTGCCGTTTTGTATAGCCTTGATGATTCCTTCTAAGTTTTCGTTAAACTCCAAAAGTTGTGCGAAAACCTTATCGTCCTTTGCCCTTCATTTCTTCCCTTAAAAACCTCGCCGTTTCATTGCCTTTCTGCTTGATGAGGTCTTCCGGTAATCCAGCGAACATCAATTGTCCGCCACCTTTTCCGCCCTCGGGTCCCATGTCAATAACCCAGTCAGCGGTTTTTACCACATCCAAATTATGCTCTATGATCAGTACGGTGTTTCCGCGATCTACGAGACGGTTGATAACACCTAGTAAAACATGGACATCTTCAAAATGGAGACCGGTAGTCGGTTCGTCCAAAATGTAGAACGTATTACCCGTGTCCTTTTTGGACAATTCGGTGGCCAGTTTGACTCGTTGTGCTTCTCCACCGGAAAGCGTCGTAGATGATTGTCCTAACGTGATGTAGCCTAGACCTACATCGTGTAATGTTTTGATCTTTCTATAAATGGAAGGAATGTTTTCAAAGAAAACCACCGCTTCATCGATGCTCATATCCAAAACATCCGAGATTGATTTTCCACGATAACGGACTTCTAACGTCTCGCGGTTATAACGTTTCCCATGACACGTCTCACAGGGAACCTGCACATCAGGTAAGAAATTCATTTCAATGATTTTCAATCCAGCCCCTTGGCAAGTTTCACAACGTCCTCCTTTGACATTAAAAGAAAAGCGACCAGGCTTATAGCCTCGTATTTTTGCTTCCGGCAATTGTACAAATAAGGTGCGGATATCGGAAAACACGCCGGTGTATGTCGAGGGATTAGAACGTGGTGTGCGTCCTATGGGACTTTGATTTATTTCGATAACCTTGTCTATGTGTTCGAGTCCTTCTATTTTTTTATAAGGTAGCGGTGTGCTTTTAGCGCGGAAAAAGTGTTTGTTTAATATCGGGTAAAGTGTTCCCGTGATCAGACTGGATTTCCCCGAGCCGGATACACCTGTTACCAAAATTAATTTTCCTAGAGGAAAATCCACTTGGACATTTTTTAGATTATTGCCAGATGCACCTTTTAATGATACTATTTTGCCGTTGCCCTTACGTCGGTTAGCTGGGATAGCAACCTCTTTCTGCCCATTGAGGTAGCTAGCGGTCAACGTGTCCGCTTTCAAAATTTCTGTCGGTGTTCCTTGGGCTACGACGCTTCCACCATGTATGCCTGCCTGCGGTCCCATGTCGATCACATAATCAGCTTGTAGGATCATATCCTTATCATGCTCTACGACCAAGACGGAGTTACCGATATCACGTAAGTTTTTCAGTGAATTAATCAGTCGTTCGTTATCCCGCTGATGTAATCCGATACTCGGTTCATCCAGAATATAAAGGACGTTCACAAGTTGTGAACCTATTTGCGTTGCCAGCCGTATACGCTGAGCTTCGCCACCCGAAAGTGTTTTCGAAGAGCGATCTAAAGTAAGGTAGCTTAATCCTACATCCAGGAGAAAGCCTATTCGGGCTCGAATTTCCTTTAATATTTCGGCAGCAATAGTGTTTTGTCGTTCGTTGAGACGGCTTTCTAAGTCTTCAAACCAATCGTGCAGCGCATGGATATCCATCGTCGCCAGCTCATGAATATTCTTTTGGTCTATTCTGAAATGCAAAGACTCTTTTTTCAATCGAGCTCCTTGGCATGTAGGGCATACAATTTTTGTTCGGAAATCTTCTAAAATAGGCGCATCATCCGAGCCTCTACCGTTGATTTCTTCCAACATGTTGAAGATACCCGTAAACTGTATTTTGTATTCGCGCGCGCCATAACTTCCGTATGAAACGGTAAGGTTTAAAGGCTCTTCACCTCCAAAAAGCAGTGTGTCCAGTTGCTCGTCACTGAGTTTTTCGATCGGATTGGTCAACGAAAAATCCAGTTTTTTGGCTACCGCTTTCACAACTTGGAATGTCCAAGAATCACGTGATTGGCCTAAAGGCAGGATAGCACCTTTTTGTATGCTCGTTTTTCTATCTGGGATAACGATATCTTTGTCTATTTCAAATATATAGCCGAGCCCGTCACATTTTGGACATGCACCATACGGTGAGTTGAAGGAAAATGTATTCGGTTGTGGCTCATCGTAGGAGATACCCGATGCTGCATCCATAAGATAGCGACTGAAAAAATGCTCTCGGCCGTCCTTGTTCGCAATTTTGATAATACCTTTCGCGACTTTCATAGCCTGCATAACGGATGTATATAGCCGTTTTTTATCGCCTTCACTTGCGTATAGTCGGTCTACAACCGTTTCAATATCGTGGATCTTATAGCGATCGACCTGCATTTTAGGTGTGAGATCCAGAATTTCTCCATCTACGCGTACCTTGGTATAGCCTTGTTTTCGAATCTGTTCAAAAAGCTCGCGATAATGGCCTTTACGACCTTTGACGACAGGTGCTAAAATATATATAGGTTCATCATTGAATTCTACCAATATCCTATCAACAATCTGTTCTTCAGACATCCGCTGCATGAGTTCACCCGTCACGTAAGAATAAGCTTCACTCGCCCTTGCATATAGCAATCGCAGGAAATCATATATCTCCGTGATTGTTCCTACGGTCGAACGCGGATTCTTATTTGTCGTTTTCTGTTCGATGGATATCACCGGACTTAGCCCCGATATTTTATCAACATCAGGACGTTCCATTCCTCCTAAGAACTGTCGGCTGTAAGCAGAAAAAGTTTCCATATAACGACGTTGTCCCTCTGCGTAAATGGTATCAAATGCTAGGGAAGATTTACCACTACCGCTAAGTCCGGTAATCACGACTAATTCATTGCGAGGGAAACTGACGTCGATATTTTTGAGGTTGTGTACGCGTGCGCCAAATACCTCAATTTCACGCTGTTCTCCTAAATCTATAGGGTTGTGCTTCTTGGTAGAGCTCATGTTATCTTGTCCTGGATTTTGAAGGTACAAAGATACGGTTTATTTATCTTCTTTTTCCCGTGAAAAAGAAGCAAAACCGAACGAAGTGAGCTCATGGACACCAAATAAACATTTGTCCATAAACCTCGCCGCCGAAAAATTTTGATGGGAGGGGGAATGCATCCACCATATTTCTACATATTTCAAAATTTTTGATGCGACATTGAGTGTTAAGGAAGGGTGGTGCAAATCGCTTCAATCAAACACGAATCACGTGTTACAGATCACGGACAACGAATCACGAAAAAATTTGTACATTGGTGGTACAAATTAAAAATATCGCGTGAAAAAATTGGATTTGACAAAACAGGAACGAGAAGTCGTTGAAAACGCACTTAGCCACTGGCAAGCGTCCAATTTATTGGAAGCGGGCAAAGTCGAAGAGTTGAAGCAAACCATTGACGAAAGAGGCTTCGAGTGGAAACATTTAGCGCGATATGCGTTTTGGATAGCGTTGGTTTCTCTTATTTTTGCGGTATTTTCACTTTTCGCGGATGATGCATTGATTCGTTTTGTGGAGCGCTTTTATGAAACTCCAAATATTGTTTTCTGCCTTTTTTTTGCAGGGATCGGAGTTCTTTTTTATGTTCTGGGTTTCCGGAATAAAAAACGATATCCGGAAAAGACGTTTTCCAATGAAACCCTGATGCTCGCGGGTTCCTTTGCAACAGCTGCATGTATAGGTTTTTTGGGGCAGATACTGGATCGGGCGACGAGTCACTATACACTTCTTTTTTTATTGTCGATCATCATCTACGGTACGTTATCGGTCAAACTCCATTCGAAACTGATATGGGTGTTTACATTGGTGGCGCTCGGTATCTGGTTTGCGACCGAAACAGCGTACCACAGCAATTGGGGGTTTAAGTTTTGGGGAATGAATTATCCGCTGCGTTTTACGTTGTTTGGCGTGCTTTTGACCACCTTTGCACTGTGGGGACAGGTAAAAATCAGACCGTTGAAACCCTTTCAATCCACAAGCTATATCGTTGGATTATTATATACCATGATTGCGCTGTGGTGTCTTTCTATTTTCGGAAATTATAGCGATTTAGACGCTTGGACACAGGTTCGCCAATATCATATTCTTTACTGGGGAATTTTGGCTATTGTGCTTTCCTTGGGCTTGGCATTGTATGGTATGAAAACAAAAGACCACGCTACGCGCGATATAGGTTTCGTGTTCTTCATCCTTAATCTTTACACCCGCTTTGTAGAGTACTTATGGGATAATATCAATCGCACCATATTCTTTCTCCTGTTAGCCGGATCGTTTTGGTTTGTTGGCAGGTGGGCCGAACGGATATGGCGTAAAGGGAAGTGATTTATAATAAATAATGTTATTTTTGTTTCATTATGAAGTTAAGACAAGACTTAGTCCTTCGGAAAGTGGGGGACGATTATATTATGGTTGATCCAAGTCAAGGCATGGTAGATCTTTCCAAAGTTCATACGCTGAATGAGACGGCCGCATGGCTTTGGGAGCAATTGATAGACAAAGAAATCAATGTTGGGTCTATAGCCGATCTTCTATGCGAGCGCTACGAGGTTTCACAAGAAAAGGCTGCGGATGATGCAGAAGCATTGATCCAAGAATTTGAGAAAGCCGGTCTTTTGGAAGCATAGAGTAGTATAACAAATATGGAAGCCAATACAGCACTGGAATTGACAAGTCACTATTATAAAATAGCCGGTTTACAACTGGAACTACGCTTTCCCTCAATATTGAACTTGAGTGATATTTTACCGTCTTTTGTTGGTTTTCGTGTAGAACAGCGTAACGGGACATCTGCTGCGGTCGTCACCTTTCAGGAAGCGGAGGTCCCTTCAGAAGAAGAATGGGGTACGCTTCGAAGTGATATTTCTTTAGTGTGGGGCGACAACTTTCGTTTCTATGAACAGGAAGACGCATTCGTTACACTGATAAAACATACCGTCAAGGACAAGCAGTGGATGATGAAGAGTTCGAAAGATTTCAGAGCGTCCTACATATATGGAAAAGCGGACGATCCGAGAATGGGCGAATTTGTCAGTTGGCTATTGATGGTGGTTTTTGGGCAAGTAGGGCTGCAGCACCGACTGATCCTGATTCACGCGTCTGTGATTGCTTACCAGCAAAAGCAGGGTATCGCTTTTTTGGGAAAGAGTGGCACAGGCAAGAGTACGCATAGTAGACTTTGGCTGCAACATATTCCGGATACTGAACTATTAAACGATGATAACCCAGCGGTGCGTCTAGAAGACGATGGAAAGGTCTTGATATATGGCACGCCATGGAGTGGGAAAACACCGTGTTACAAAAATAAATCTGTAGAACTAAAAGGTTTTGTACGGCTGGAACAGGCGCCGCAGAACAGATTTATATGGAAAAAAGGTGTGGAAAGCTTGGTCACTGTTCTGCCAAGTTGTACCGCTCTTCGATGGAATAAAGATCTATTCAACGCCATGACAGATACCCTATCGCAATTAGTGGGGCAAGTCAACGTGGGATACTTGGAGTGCTTACCCGATTCGGACGCTGCCAAGAAATCTTTTCGTGCACTTTTCGAAGAAGAACGATGAAGGAGAAGAACAACAATGAGCTCGCCAACCTTTAAGGCTACATAAATTTCAGGCTATAGGTAATCTCCACACCACCTGCGGCTAACATGTCGTGAACGGAACAATATTTCTTGACGGCCAGTTCTGCCGCTTTATGCACTTTTGCTTCGTCGAGTTGCCCCTTTAGTGTAAAAGTAATATGTATATGCGTGAAGATATTTGGAATTTCTTCCCGTCGTTTTCCTTCCACCTCGACCTGTATATCCGCTATAATCTGACGTTGTTTCTGTAATATGCTGGAAAGATCAAATACGCTACAAGAACCCAAAGCCATCAGTACGAGCTCCATCGGGCGCACGCCTTTTCCTTCGCCGCCAATACTCTCCGAACCATCAATATTTACTTTTACGTTAGTGAGCTCGCTCGAACCCTCAAAATGAACAGCTTCGTTTTTACGTTGCAAATGAATTTTCATGTGAATAAATTATCTATGAGTGTTAAATCTCAATTGTATAGATGAGCTCGTTACACTCCGTTTGTTGTTTTTATGATGATGAAACTTGCAATAAACAGGTTTCATGACATCAAGTTACGCAAACTTATTGAAAATATACACACTAAGGAAATTTCACTCCTCTATATTTTGAGGCATCTACCTTTGGAATCCTGCTGCTATATTTTTTGTTTATGGCTTCGATAAAAAGATTGGCGATAATCGCATTTCCCATCGGCGTAAGATGCACACCATCTAACGAAAAAGCATTTCCGGTAATAAACGATGCATTGACCGATACACCGTTGTAAACAATGCCGGGGTTTTGAATACGGTTGAGATAAGCATGGGCATCTGCCAAGGCTAAATCCGCTCCTTCCGCAATGTCTTCAATAATATTATTAAAAGCTTTTACACGGTCTTGAATAGCGATCACTTCCTCGTTGTCCAGCACATATTTGCTTTCGATCGGACGGTCTGGATGCAAGCCGTATGGAAGAGGGTTCTCCGCTGAGGTGCTGCCTAACAATCCCGCTGACGCAAAGGGCAGTACAAATAAATCATCATCTGAGGCAGCTTTAGGTGTACCTGCACCGGTTTCGATATAGATGTCCTGAATATCTTGACCACTCTCCGCTTTTACTGCAGCGATCAATGCCGCTCGTGTCACGGTAGTGAAAAAAGGAATAGCTGTTACATCCGGTATAGTGGCCACAACACCTTTTCGTTCGTTGGCAGTCAATGCTTGGATAAACCCTCTATATACCTGTTCAAACGTTGCCGTTTCTGTCAATACCGTGGTGGGATCTCCTTCGTTGGTTACCGCGCCGTTCATGGCATAACCCAACACATCGTTGTTCCCCAGCCAAAAACTAAAAAATGTATGGTTTTTTTCCGTGGCAAATTGCACATAAGTTTTCGATCCGACATCAGAATCGGACAATAGCCGTTCAAAATACATGTTCAAGGCACCAAACCAATCTTGGGTAGAAAGATCTAACCGCATGCCCGGAACCCCCAGGTTCTCTATATCTCCCGTGTGTTTACTCAGCTTCCCCGGTTCACGATAAGCCAGGTTATCGGTAACATCCTCCATGACTGGCTGTCCGTTAACAAGGTCCTTAAGTTGTAAGTACCCCGATCCGTTACGCTCGTTTTCAGCGAAAAATGGACTTCTAAAGTCTCCTCCGCCAACTTCCCGTAATTGTTCAGCAATAAGATTAGGAAATGCTACTTGCTGCCCTTCTAAATATAATCCGCCATCGGCAAAGCCCGCTGTTAAAGAATTTCCTACGGCAATGTATTTTGAGAAATTCGCCTCACCAGATGTGGGCTGGAAGCCTTCTATTTCGGGTTTGCAAGAGGAAGCTACAAGGGTGGATAAAATGCCAATATATAGCGCAATATTTTTAAATACTCTTTTCATCGTCATTACCATTTATAAGTTAAGGATATGCCAGGAGCATGAATATTGGTCTTGTACGCACCGGAGAGTCCTGTATTCACACTGGTCACTGTACGCTCTAGAATGCGTTGAAAAACATAAGCACCAGTAAGATCCCATCGATCATTAATATCATACGTAAAACCTAAAGAAGCCATGATACGGTTATTGTCTGGGGTTTCGGGCGATACATAAGGCCCTCGCACAGGACTGTAGACGTATCCACCTCCAATTCGAAGATCAAGGCGGTCAGATGTTTCATAATTGATACCCACCTTAGCAGAAAGCGCATTTTCATATTTTTTTTCCTGTCTTGTATCTTCTAGCACAGGCGTGTTATCTTTATAGTCGAAAACTAACTCTTTATATACACTGTAACCAATGAAAGTGGCGTCAGCTGCGATATCTACTCGTTCACTGGCGGGGAAAGTAAGCCCTACGTTAAATGAGCTTGGTAATGGAAGCTCTGCCTCAAATGTCGTGTTCGGAAAAGAAGCAGCTAAAGCAGGAGGCACAGTAAATTGAGCATCACCATCTTTAAGCTTGGTAATAACCTGGGAACGGTAACTTAACGAGATTGCAAAATCATCTTCTAAATTATAATGCACGCCCACATTAAAGCCCATACCTGTACCTACACCAGACAGTTCTGCTCTTCCAGGGGTACCATCAGCCGACGCTGTAGGAATCGAACGAGAAAGATCCACCAAACCGACGTTGTACACGAAACCCCCACCGATACCGAAGTTTTCTGTTAGTTTAAAGCTTAATGTTGGTTGGATATAGATGGCTCGCATTTGTAGATGATTCAATTCATACCGACCAGGCCACTGATCACCCCAATCGACAGAACCGCCAAACGGGGTATATACACCCAGACCTGCTTTCCACCATGAATTTTTTGGGCCAAATGTCGCAAAGACGGAGAACGGGGGTGAAATCTTAAACTTGGTGTGATGTACATCGGTACTATTAAGCTCTCGAAAGGCTGAACGATACATAACGGCACTTGCACCTAACGATAACGCATTGTGATCCATTTTAGCAAGTGCACCGGGACTATAGAAGATGGAAGTCTCATCTACAAAAAGCGCTGACCCCGCACCAGCCATACCAACGGCTTTTTGACCTTGCGTGTTTACCTGCGACCCCTGTGCCCATAATACGGTAGGACTGGCAAGTAATAATCCTAGTAGTAGTTCTGTTATTCGCATAAGTTGTCCTTTTAGCTAAACGTATTAATAGGTTTATAAACTCTTAGACAAAAGACAGCAAACTATATGCCAGCATAGTATTTTATACCTGCGAAATATAGAAAAAATTTTAACTTTGCTTCGTTATGGACAAAGATCAATCTAAAATCATCCGCGAACAAGCTCCTCGATCCGCGACCCGTGAGCATTCTGTTCCTTTATACTTAACATCCAGTTTTATTTTCGATAGCGCTGAACAAGGCCGTGCTGTTTTTGCGGGCGAAGAAGAAGGTACGATATATTCACGTTACTCCAATCCGAATACTACAGAATTTATAAATAAGGTATGTATTATGGAAGGCGCGGAAGATGGTTTAGCCTTTTCGTCAGGAATGGCCGCTGTTTTTGCTTCTTTTGCAGGTTTTGTACGAAGTGGCGATCATATTGTTTCTGCAGGTGCTATCTTTGGCTCTACCCACCAATTGTTTACAGAACTGTTTCCCCGCTGGGGGATCACGACCAGCTATGTGAATGCGGTAGATAATGAAGCTTGGGAGAAAGCTATACAGCCTAACACAAAGATTCTTTTCTTAGAATCGCCTTCTAATCCAGGGTTAGAGCTTGCGGATTTGGAATTTTTGGGTCGTTTAAAGAAGAAATATCCCCAGATTATCTTTATTATTGACAATTGCTTTGCGACACCTTATCTGCAGAAGCCATTAGCATATGGTTTTGATCTTTCGTTGCATTCGGCAACCAAATATATGGATGGCCAAGGCAGGGTGTTGGGTGGTGTTATTGTCGGAAAACAAGATTTAATAGATGAATTGATGTTTTTTATTCGTCATACTGGACCGGCGATGTCTGCATTTAATGCTTGGACACTATCAAAAAGCTTGGATACGCTTGCCCTTCGTATGGATAGACATTGCAGCAACGCTTTGGCTTTGGCTGAAGCATTGGAAAAGCACCCGGAAATTGTACAGGTAAAATATCCATTTCTACCTTCTCATCCACAGCATGACCTGGCTAAGAAACAAATGAAAGCCGGAGGTGGTATCGTCACTTTTGAGGTCAAAGGAGAGCGGGAAAGGGCTTTTCGTTTTTTAGACAAGCTGGAAATGATTCTTTACACGTCAAACTTGGGTGATGTGCGTTCCATTGCTACACATCCGGCTTCCACCACACATGCTAAACTTAAAGAAGAGGAAAGATTGAACCTAGGCATTATGCCGGGTACTGTACGTATATCTGTAGGTTTGGAAGACAAAGAAGACATTATTGGAGATATTTTGCAAGCGTTGGAAGCTTCTAAAGGATAAAAAAAGAGCAAAGACTGTGTATACACACAGTCTTTGCTCTTTTTTCGAAATATTACAATGCTGCCAGAGCCTTATCGTAATCTGGTTCTTCCGTTGTTTCAGCAACCTGTTCGATATAAGAAACCTTACCCTCCTCATCGATTACCACAACCGAACGGCTTAATAAACCGGTCAATGGCCCGTCTACAAACTTGACGTGGTAAGCATCTGAAAAGTTACTGTCTTTATACTCGGAAAGTGTGATTACGTTCTCCAAGTTCTCTGCAGCGCAGAAGCGTCCCTGTGCAAAGGGAAGATCGCGCGAGATGCACAGTACAACGGTATTTTCCAATTTAGAGGCTTTTTCGTTAAATGTACGTACAGACATGGCACATGTGCCCGTATCTATGCTTGGAAAGATGTTCAAAACAACTTTCTTTCCTTTAAAATCGCCTAAACCTTTCTCTGATAAATCACTTGCGGTCAATTTGAAGTCTGGGGCAGAAGATCCAACTGCTGGTAACTCACCCTGTGTATGTACTGCTGTTCCTTTAAATGTAATTTTAGCCATTATTTTTTTAATTTTAAATGAGTCTATTAAGATACGAACTTTTAAATAACAATCGGAGTTAAATTCAGTTTGGCATCTTGTACTTAGTTAAAATGATAAGTTATCTTTTCATAAAAACATCCTGAATATCGACATGTGCGGTAAAATAGTTTATACGTTAGGTAATTTTATTAAATAAGAAATGACCGGAGGTGTATAAGTTTGTAACGTTATACTAAATGTAAACCTTACGACAATAGCGCAAATGCTACTCGATCAGATGAATTTTGTCGGATATGTACAGCATAAAGATGGTAGCCAATCTGTTGTATGTATGTCTTAAAAAAACTATTTTCGATGATGATGTCTTATATTAAGCTGAGGTTATTCCATTAAATTTTATTTCGATGAAAAAATCAAGAATCCTGTTATTATCTCTTGTTCTACCCGTAGTAGCATGCACGCCAGAGGTAGCTGAACCAGAACCTTACGGGGCTTTACCGACAGAACGCCAATTGCGTTGGCATGAAATGGAGATGTATTCTTTAATTCACTATACGCCAACAACTTTTCAGAATAAAGAGTGGGGGTTTGGCGATGCCGATCCGCAGCTCTTCAACCCGCAGCATTTTGATGCGCAGCAGATTGCAGCAGCAGCAGCCTCGGCTGGTTTTAAAGGATTGATTTCTGTAGCGAAGCATCATGATGGTTTTTGTTTGTGGCCTACCACAACGACAAGTTACAGCATAGCTGCATCACCTTGGAAAGAAGGGAAAGGAGACATGGTCAAGGAATTTATGCAGGCAACCCACGACCACGGAATGAAATTCGGTGTATATCTTTCTGCTTGGGACAGAAATGACATACGTTATGGTACAACTGCTTATGCGGACGCTTATCGGGAGCAATTGAACGAGTTGATGACCCAATATGGTGAATTATTTACATCATGGCATGATGGAGCAAACGGTGGCGATGGCTATTATGGTGGTAAAAAAGAGAAACGTATTATCGATCGCACGACATACTACGAATGGCATGAGAAAACTTGGCCTATTGTGCGCGAGAAGCAACCGATGGCCATGATCTTTTCAGATGTAGGACCAGACATGCGCTGGGTTGGCAACGAAAAGGGTTTCGCAGCTGAAACAAGTTGGGCCACCTATACGCCAAGAGGAATCGACGGAGGTCCCGCGTTGCCAGGGGCTTCGGACTACAGTGAGTCCGAGACAGGCACACGCAATGGCGAACACTGGATCCCGGCAGAATGTGATGTGCCTCATCGGCCAGGTTGGTTCTACCATCCTGATCAAGACGACCGGGTGAAAACGCCGGATGAATTGTTCGAGATCTATCTCAAGTCGGTAGGACGCGGGGCCAATATGAACCTAGGGCTGGCACCTATGCCAGACGGTTATCTACACGCTAACGACGTGAAATCTCTAGCAGCTTTTGGTCGGAAAGTGGAAAAGACTTTCGAAACCAATCTTGCAGAAGGCGCACAGATTAATGCTTCAAACGTAAGAGGGAATTCCAATAAGTTTGGTACGAAATGGTTATTGGACGATGACCGTTATACGTATTACGCTTCAGATAACGAGGTTTTGGAACCGGAGCTAGAGATTGCATTGGCCTCGGAACAAGAGTTTGATATCATTCGCCTACGTGAAAATATCAAGTTGGGACAACGATTGGACAGTGTGTCGATATTCATCGCCCAAGATAACGAATGGGTACCACTGGCATCTGCAACGAGTATTGGAGCGAATCGACTTATCTATTTGGATAAACCGATTAAGGCTAAGAAGTTAAAGATAAAGTTGTATGCGCCGGTGGCCCCGACATTGAGTGATTTTGGTTTATTCAAAGAGTTTACAGCGTCTTTCGCTTTTGATACAGACAGCAACGACGGACAGATCAGGCTATCGACGAATGATTTTTCCATACAAACAGGCAATGGTTTGCCTAAGAGCCTAGACAATGATCCGGCAACTTTCGAAATATTTTCTGAAATTGGAAATGGCGTTGTCTTTGAATTAAAAAAGCCAGTTTCTGCCATAGGTTATCTGCCACGTCAGGACGGACGAAAAGAAGGCATCGCATTGAAGTATGAGATTGCATCCAGCCCGGATGGCAACGAATGGACAACGATTAAAAGCGGAGAGTTTTCGAATATTCAAGCGAACCCTATAGCGCAGATTATCACATTAGATGTGCCGGTACAGGATCGATATATACGCTTTTTCCCCGTAGAAACCGTAAACGAGAAATTCACTGTGGCTTCGTTTACATTATTTGATTAACGGTAAAGGAATCATCGCGGTCGATACGAAAACATCAGAAAGTCAAATATTTTATTGACTTTCTGATGTTTGGTACTTATATTTGGTTATCAATTAAATTATAACTTGATAACTGAACTATGATGAGAAGACCAATCCATTCGGGTTGGTATAGCTTTTTTATCTTTTTTATCATGTGTAATGTCTCTTCCTGCAAGAAAAATGTGGAAGAACAAGATGATGCTCAAGAAAGCTATACCGTAGGGTTCAGATTCCAGGAATTTGAACAGCATGCTTCCCCTTTGGGAGCAAAAAAGGCAGCCAGTAGCAAACGCTATGCGGTCGCCAACAACACGATCCACAACATGTATGAAGGCCAAATCTACTATTGGTCTTTTAATGCAGAAACCTTGATGCCGGATATTTATCCGAGCACACACTGGCGAATTACGTACAACGGCGGGCAGATTCCGGACGAATATGGAATAGGCTGGGCTTACGAGGATTATACAGCGGGCAGAGCTTTATCTTTAAAAGGTTTGAAGGAGCTAATTTTTAAAATGCCGTTAACAAATGTGTCCGCGTTGCATGAATTAGCTTTTGACGTGAGCTCTTCGGGAACGGGGCCAAAAAGCTTTTCCCTTGCTTTTTCCCAAAATGGGGAAAATTATACAGTCATCCAAGAAAATAACCAGTTTACAAATACGAATACTCCGCAGGCAAAAAATGCATTCACCTTTGCATTAACGGAACAATCACTGGATTTTTCGAGAGATTTATATATTAAGTTGGTTCCGAAAGAGGGTCATAGAGGTAGTGCGGGTGATTATAATGAAGTAACGGGCATTATGCGCGTCGATAACTTCCGTTTGTCGGGCGTTGCCGAACGCGTAGCGGATGCTAACGTACGTCGTGTACATTATCATGTTTTCGATGCAATTACGAAAAATGTAATTTTGTCTGGCGCCGATCATTTTCGGGAAGGGTCGCTGTCTGATTTTGCGCTGACACTTCCAGGGGGAGATTATATTGCTTCTTTCGTGACCAATGTGTCAAATGCGGAGCTAGATATTCCAGAGATAGCAGATGCATCGGCCTATTTTATTGCCAACGAATTTTCTAACAGCAAGGCGGAGGTTTTTGGTGTTTTAGATACGTTTACCGTTCAGGGTGATATGCAAAAGGAGATAGAATTGAATCGTTACTATAGTGAGATTCGGTTTGTATTTACCGATCTGGAAGATTTATCGAGCGTGGCAAAGTTGATTGTAAAGCGCAAGCATGAGGCGAATTTCTACGCACCTTTTAATCCCCTGATGAATAGTCCGATAGAAGATACGTCAGAAATTGTTCTCCTTCCCGAATTTGATGAAACGAATCGGGAAATATACTTTAACCAATTTATCGGACATACATCAATTCCCTTGCCACTAGAATACGTGGTAGACGTGTACGACGCCTCCGACGAATGGATTCGCACCTTCCAAGTGGAAAGTGAAATTCGTAACAATATGCAACTGCTATTTCGTGGGAAATTATTAGATGCCCCAAACGGGCAGTTTGTCGTCCGCTTAAATGAAAAATGGGATGGCGAAAAACAAGTCGATTTTAATTAAATAACTGATTTTGTAATGACAGGTTGTAATTTAATATGATACCAGAGACGCGATTTTTATCGCGTCTCTTTATGTATGATCATATCACGTTAACCGATTCTCCTCTTAGGAACGAATGAATGTTTCCTACAACAACATCCATGAGACGAAGTCTGGACTCTTTGGTTGCCCACGCGATGTGGGGGGTAATTAAACAATTCTTGGCGTTAAAAAGTGGATTCCCCGCGGGAGGCGGCTCTATCGGTAATACATCGATACCAGCGCCGCTAATGCGTTTTTCGTTCAGTGCATTTGCTAATGCTTGCGCATCTATCAGCCCCCCTCTAGAGGTATTGATAATAACGGCAGAAGGCTTCATTATAGCGAGGGACTCGACATTGATCAGGTTTTCCGTTTGAGGAGTCAAAGGACAATGTAGACTGACGACATCTGCTTGTGCCAAGAGCTCTTCCTGTGCGGCGGCCCATCTAAAATTCTTGCGCTGCGACTGATCCGTTTTTGTACGGCTGTAAGCTAGAATAGACATACCCAAAGCAGCACCAACATCGGCTACTTTTTGTCCGATACTTCCAAACCCTATAATGCCGAGCGTTTTTCCGGATAACTCTGTTAATGGGTAATCCCAAAAACAAAAATCAGGGCTTGCGGTCCATTTGCCCCCCATTACCGCATCGCTATGGCGTTGCGTGCGATAACATAGCTCAAACAAGAGCGAGAAAGTGAGTTGGACAACAGATGGCGTACTATATCCCGGAACGTTTGTCACCACGATACCCCGTTTCTTAGCACAATCCATATCGATTATGTTATAGCCGGTCGCCATAACACCAATATATTTTAATTCTGGAAGAGATTCGATGACCTGTGCCGGAAGCGGAACCTTGTTCGTGAGTACAATCTCAGCTCCTTTTGCCCGTTCGAGAACTTCTTTTTCGGAGGAACGGTCATAAATCACGACGTCTCCCAGCCGTTGTAGCCCATCCCAGGTTAAATCTCCCGGATTCATAGCATAGCCATCTAAAACTACAATTTTCATCGCCTAATTATTTACGCTAACTGCTCCAATAGATTGTTCCAGCTAACCAATTCACCGATAATGCTGCGAAGCTTAGCCGCTGGAACACGCTCTTGCTCCATGCTGTCGCGGTGTCGGATGGTTACGGTGTCATCCTCGAGTGTTTGGTAATCTACCGTGATGCAGAACGGTGTACCGATGGCATCTTGCCGACGATAACGTTTCCCTATGGCATCTTTCTCGTCGTATTGGATATTGAAGTCCAATTTTAGCTTTGTCATCATCTCCCGGGCCTTTTCCGGTAGTCCGTCTTTTTTAGTCAGCGGTAATACGGCAGCTTTAACCGGGGCAATAGCCGGATGGAACTTGAGCACGACGCGCGAATCTTTCTTTTCCGCCGTCGACAAATCTTCTTCTACAAGAGAATTGGCCAATACCGTCAAAAATAAGCGGTCTAATCCGATCGATGTCTCCACAACATAAGGCACATAGTTCTGATTGATCTCTGGATCAAAATACTGCATCTTCTTTTTGGAGTATTCCTGATGCTGCTTTAGATCGAAGTCTGTTCGGGAGTGTATCCCTTCGACCTCTTTGAAGCCAAACGGAAATTGATATTCGATATCGACGGCTGCGTTCGCATAATGCGCTGGTTTCACATGGTCGTGATAGCGATATTTTGTTGCGTCTGCACCTAAAGCTAAGTGCCATTTCAAACGGGTCGCTTTCCATTTTTCATACCATTCCATTTCTGTACCGGGACGGACGAAAAATTGCAACTCCATCTGTTCAAACTCACGCATCCGCATGATAAACTGACGGGCAATAACTTCATTGCGGAAAGCTTTACCAATTTGCGCTATGCCGAAAGGAATCTTCATACGGCCGGTCTTCTGTACATTTAAGAAGTTCACAAAGATCCCCTGAGCCGTCTCCGGACGGAGATATACTTTTTCTGCTTCTTCTGCCATCGCTCCCATTTGCGTAGCAAACATCAGGTTAAACTGGCGTACATCTGTCCAATTCCTTGTTCCCGAAATCGGGCATACGATATGATGTTCTTCGATGATTGCCTTCAAGCGTACTAAATCATCCGCCGTAATAGCATCATCGAGGTCTTGTTGAAGCTTTGCTGCTTTATCGGTTTTACCGTCTTTTTCGTAACGGTCTATTTTATCTTCGATAAGTTGATCGGCACGATAGCGTTTCTTGGAATCCTTGTTGTCAATCATGGGATCGTTAAACCCATCCACATGTCCAGACGCTTTCCAAGTTGTGGGGTGCATGAAAATCGCGGCATCAATGCCGACAATGTTTTCATTTAATTGCACCATCGATTTCCACCAATAGGTCTTGAGGTTGTTTTTTAACTCGGAACCCATTTGACCATAATCGTATACGGCGCTTAGACCGTCGTAAATTTCACTCGAAGGGAATACAAACCCGTATTCCTTCGCATGTGATATAATATTCTTGAAAAAGTCGTCTGTTTGCTTACTCATAATCGCAAATATAGCTAAAAGAACTTAATCCTTGCTCACTAAATCCCGAATCTGCTGGGAAGCATTTTTATTATCTACTTTCTTAATGATATGTTGGATAATACCTTGCTCGTCAATCAAAAAAGTGGTGCGTGCCGTACCCATATATTTGCGGCCATACATATTTTTCTCAACCCATACACCATAGTCGTTTACGATTTTTTGATCCTCATCAGCCAGTAGATTAAAGGGCAAATCAAATTTGCTAATAAACTTTTGGTGTGATTGCTCGTTGTCAATACTCACGCCGATTACTTCAAAGCCATCCTTAACCAAGGATTGGTAATTGTCTCGGAAATTACAAGCTTCGGTCGTGCATCCCGGGGTATTGTCTTTGGGGTAGAAATACAGGATAACCTTTTTGCCCTTGAAATCAGACAATTTAATGGTTTCTCCAGATTGGTTCTTTGCAGTGATTGCTGGGGCTTTATCGCCTATTTGTAATTTTTCCATTGTTTATTTTGTTTTTTTGTTACGCATCACTATTTCACAAATTTCGCTTCGTATACCTGTTCATTGTCTTTCCAATCGGTTACCACTAATTTAAATGTATGTTGACCTTTGGAAAGGGAAGCATCAAACGTATGCCATAAATGTCTGTTTTTGGGATCATATTCCATGAGCACCCATTGGTTGTCGATATAGCCGTTGAAAGACTGTATCCCCGAAAAGTTGTCCCGGATGGTAAAATCAATTTTAGTCTGTGCACTTACATTTTTTCCATTGCTCAAGTTGCGCGGTGTAATGGTCGGTGCGACGGTGTCTACGGCAACGTAGAAACGCCCAAAATTCCGCGTGTTGACGGTAACCCAGCCATCTTCAAATTTGCCGCCTTCTGAACCGTTCTCTACAGATGCGAGAAGAGCTTTACCTTCTAGATGAGGAGGGAGATTTGTTGGTTTTATACGCAGATTATAGGTGCTGAATAGCGGAATGAGATTGTTGTGAATATGGTGTGTCAAGGAGTAACCACCCGTGGGTTGGGGGGAGGTGTCATACGTGAAATCCAGATCGCCATATAGCACGTCTTTCGGCATGTTTAACTGCATATCGTCGTTTCCAAAAGTATTCTCCGTGTTGTATTTGAATAACTGAACCCCCAGGCGTTTTTGCGGTGTTTGTGTAGTCGTGCTGTTTTGTATTTTAAAGTTCAGCTCACTACAATTTCCTGCAATATCTTTTACGACATACTTGGCATCGTATACTTTATCGTCAGCTAGCGAAATAACACCTTCATTTTTTAGGATTTTGAATATTTCAATGGGATTACCCGGATCTTTAAAGCTTTTTTGAACTTTTGCTTTTGTTTTGCGCCAATAGGGGTAATCAATATAAGCATGTATGCCTCGAGAGGTGTTGAAGTCAAGTTCTTCGAAGACGACGGTGGAAACAGCTTCTCCGCCAATGAAAAGTTCGATCGAATAAACACCATTCTGAAAGCCGCCGGCACGATGTCGATCTATGCTGTTGATACCTAATCCGAATTTGCTGTTTACCTTAATGGGCGTATTTTGTGCTAATGTATACATGCCATTTCCGACAGCTTTTACCTGCATCGCCCGTCGCGGTGTATGCTCGTTAAATAGATCATCGTTGAGGTCATAGACCATGATGTTGTTGATGGTAGGGAGAAAACGATCGTTAAAGCGCAACCCGAACAATTGGGGGTTAAGTGGGCGCTGTGTCTTGGTGTCACGGATTTCAAAATGCAAGTGTGGGCCACCCGATGCACCGGTATTACCAGCATTGCCGATATGCTGTCCTTTCGTCAGTTTCACGACTCCGGGTTCTACGTTGATATCCACATCAAAGCGTTGCTGTTTGTACTGCTCAGCTCTTACAATGTTCGTGAGTGCATCGTTGAACTTATCCATGTGCAAATAAACTGTTGTGTATCCGTTCGGATGGTCAATATAAACGGAGTTTCCTCCGCCGCCAATCTGTACACGCACACGCGATACATGTCCCTCTGCTGCGGCATGCAGAGGCAAGCCCACGCGTTGCTGTGTGCGGTAGTCATCGCCAGCATGGAAATGGGTAGCGCGCAGTTCGCCAAAGGTACCCGAAGCATCCATGGCGATGTTGAGCGGATTGCGGAAATATCCCTGCGGATAATCGCGCGAAGTCATGATGTCTTTATGCTGTGCCTGGAGGTTGATGCTGGTAAATCCTAGGAACAGGCTTAGTAGGCTTAGTAATCTGTATGTTTTTTTCATGTCAGACGCTTACTTTATGTGGCATGTAAATACCGGTTTTTCGTTAATAAACCCTTCAAATTTATCGCCTACGGCAATCGGCCCGACGCCTACAGGTGTTCCGGTATAGATCAGGTCTCCTTTGCGTAGGGTGATATACTTTGAAATGAATACGATCAAGCTATCGATATCGAAAATCATATCCTTTGTATTGCCGGACTGTACCGTCTCTCCGTTTTTTTGTAAGGAGAAAGCTATGTTTTTGAGGTCAGGGAACTCCCCTTTAGGAAAAAGCGGGCTAATAACAGCGGAGTTATCAAATGATTTTGCCAGCTCCCATGGCAACCCTTTTTCTTTGTGCGTAGACTGGATATCACGAGCAGTGAAGTCAATACCCAAACCTATAGCATCAATATATTTATGAGCAAACTTAGGCAATACATGCTTTCCCTCGTTGCAAATGCGGAACACCAATTCGACTTCGTAATGCACGTCCTGAGAAAACTCTGGATAATAAAAGTCTTTATTGTCTTTTAATAATGCGGTGTCCGGTTTCATAAAGATAACCGGTGTTTCGGGAACGGGGTTATTTAACTCTTTCGCGTGATCGATATAATTTCTGCCTACGGCGATAACTTTCATCTATAATATTATTGTACTCATAACAAACCTAAATAAAATGCACCATATTCACCAATCAATTTTTAAATACACCATTCTCTGCATAGGGCTTTCACTTTTAAACCTGTTGCTCGCAAGCTGGAACCCGCTGTGCGGTGTATGTTGGTACCGTGGAGTAAGAAGGATTGGTTTAAAGAAATGAGCCTTTCTCAAGATTGAGAAAGGCTCATTAAAAGATACGGTTTGTTAAACTTTTTATACTTCTACGGTAAGATCTAATTTGAAATCGTCATCTTTTAGGTGTACAATTTCCATAGCCTTCTCGTAGTTTGTAGATTTCTTCGAGAAGAAATCGTGCTGTGTAGTTTCTGTGTTTAACCCATTTAACACAATCGGATTCACTTGTTTAACTTCAAAAATAGGGTCGAAGCCGAGATTCATCAACGCTTTGTTGCCATTGTAACGTACGTATTCTTTTACTTCCGCCGTCAAACCCACCACCGTGTAAAGCTCTTCGGTATATTTAATCTCGTTCTCATACAGATCATTCAGCAAATTCAAGAAGCGTGCTTTTACTTCTTCTTTGTTGGGAAGTTTCGCAAATACTTCCTGCGCAATTAGACCGACAAATACGCCGTGGATAGACTCATCCGCTACAATCTTCTTGATAATGTCTGCAGAAGCGACCATTTGTCCTTGACCACACAACCAAAGCGGTAGGAAGAATCCCGAATAGAATAAGAAAGACTCTAATAGTACGGATGCACCTAAAGCCATGAAAAGTTCTTCATCAGATACTTTTTCCTTGTCAACGCCGCGGTAATATTTGTCGATGGTAGCTGCTTTGTATTGCAGAAATTTGTTCTCCCTTACCCAACCGAACACATCGTTGATTTCGTTGGTTGTTGATACGGTGGTGAAAATAGTGGAGTATGATTTTGCATGTATGGCTTCCATCATACACATGTACGATAATACCGCTTTATTCTGCAAAGAGTCGATATGATCGATGATTTTGGGCATACCCGTATGGCTTTGGAGTGTATCCAATAGCGTCAGTCCTCCCAATGCTTTCTTATAGCACTCTTTCATATCCCAACTTAATCCTTTCCAGCTGTCGATGTCTTTGGAAGGAATATATTCCGTGTCAATCCAGAATTGCTTAATATTCTGTTCCCAGAACATCAGCACATAATCGTTTTCCGGGGTGTTCCAGTTTACCGCTTTATATTGTTTCATTTTGTGTCTGTTTTTATTCGTGATCACTAACCGTTAGTGATCGGTTTCTACCTTTTACCTCCAATTACGCTGAACAGGAAATACATTCTTCTACGGTTGATTTACGTGTACGTGTATAGTACAGCGATTTCAGGCCGAGTTTATGGCCATAGATGTAGTATTTCGCTAAATCTCGCGTGTTGTCTTTGGAATTGGTATGGAGAATCGTTGATACACCCTGGTCGATATGACGTTGAATGACCGAGATCAACTTCAATACCTTAAACTGATCCATATCGTATGCCGACTTGAAATAAAAGTAGTTATCGTTTGTCAGGTAAGGCATGGGGTAATAAGTAGTGCTGTCTCCATACTCACGCACCTCGATGATATCCACCACTGGCATAACGGATGCGGTGGCATTCATGATATAGGAGGTCGACTGATTTGGCGCAATAGCCATGCGATAGGCATGGTAAATACCGTGCTCTTGGACTTGTGTTTTTAAGTTTTCCCAATCTTGTCTTGTCGGTACATGAATACCATCAAACAACTCTTTCACCTTATCGGTAGTTGGTATATAATCTTGCGACGTATATTTATCGAAATAGGTGCCGTCTGCGTAAGCTGATTTCTCAAAGCCCACGAATGTCTTACCACGCTCTTTGGCAATTTCCATTGACGCTTCCAAGGAGTAGTAATTCATCATCATAAAGAATGTATTGGCAAAATCTAAGGCCTCTGTAGATTCGTACATAATGAAGCTCTTTGCCAGATAACCATGAAGGTTCATCGCACCAAGCCCTACGGAGTGTAACTCCCTGTTGGCTTTAGCGATAGAAGGTACCATTTCGATATCGGTTACGTCGGTTACCACCGTCAAGGCACGGGTAGCTGTTTTCACCGCTTCTTTAATACGTTTGTTGTCCATTACGGTCGCAATATTGAGCGAGCCGAGATTACAGGATATGCCATAACGTATCGTATCTTCTTTACCATAGATCTCAATGTCAGAAACTTCAGAAACCTGCATGATTTCGGTACACAAATTAGAAAATTTCACTTGGCCTACACCATTTAAGGCATGTGCTCTATTGGCATTTTCTTTGAAGAAAATATAAGGGTATCCGGATTCCTTCTGGATCTGCGCAATACGTACCAATAGGTGGCGTGCATTGACTTTTTTCTTTTTAACGTTTGGATTGGTGATCAATTCATCATACATCTTGTCCATATCCATGTCGTCCAAATATTGACCATATTCCTGCATGACGGTGTGTGGATAGATTAAGTAGCACGGTTCGTCTTTTTCCGCCATCTCCATAAATTTATCCGGAACGATAATGCCGATAGAAAGGGATTTGATACGTACTTTCTCGTCCACGTTGATCTTTTTACAATCCAGGAATTCTTCTATGTCAGCGTGGAAGATGTTGAGGTAAACCGCTCCCGCACCTGGGCGTTGCCCCAGTTGGTTGGCATAGGAGAAAGTATCTTCCATAATTTTCATGATAGGAAGAACACCCCCAGCACGACCATCCACACCTTTGATGGCTTCTCCGCGCGCTCGGATTTTGGAAATGTTGAAAGAAACCCCCCCACCGATAGAAGATAGTTTCATGGCGGAGTCGACCGCATAGCCGATACCATTTAAGTTGTCACCAATCTCATCTAAAAAACAAGATACCAATTCGCCGGAACGTTTTTTTCCAGCGTTCAAGAATGTCGGGGTAGCAGGCTGATATTCTTGATTGATCATGATTTCGGCATACTCGATAGCTTTTTGTATACCTTCTTCACGTGCAAGGAAAAGTGCCACCGCCACCACACGGTCTTCATAACGCTCTAAGAATTTTTCTCCTGAGTCATCACGTAATGCGTAGCTTTGGAAGAATTTAAACGCCGCCATGAACGATTGAAATCGGAATTTTTTGGCATGGACATAGTTGTATACTTGTTCCATTTCTTCGAAGGTGAACCACTCGTAGAAATTGATATAGTAATTATGCTCAATCAAATAATCAATCTTTTCTTTTAATGTATAGAAGAAAACGGTGTTCTTATTGACGTGTTCCAAGAAATAGGCACGTACAGCTTCTTTATCTTTATGCAAGCTGTATTCCTCATCATGCTTAATCATGATTTCGTTATTAAGCAATATCCAATTTTTTGCTACCTCGTTTGCTATCATTGTATTGGTGTTTTATAATTTCAATAAATTGATTGATATCTTCCATCGTGCCAGAAAGCTCGAATTTCATGGCGAGTGGAATATCGTAATCTTCGGATACCTTGTCGGCTGCCAGCCCAAAGTTTCTACCCCAGTTCCTGTTACCACTGGAGGTCACGGAATAAATTTTTTCGGCGTGGTTATCCATAAACATCTTCGTTTTGTCCGGCATACTTCCCATCTTCGTCGTATAAGTAATCAAATGCCCGGACGCTTGAATTTCCAGACTTTCTTCAATCTTATGTGCTTGCCATCCGGTAATTTGGATAACTTTGTTGATAAAGCGCTGAACATTTCCTGTTCGTGAATCGTAATATAGATGAACCATATCTCGCTCCGTTAAAGGTGAAACAATTAAAGGGCTATAGACGCTAATTCTTCGGGTTTGAAACCGATGATGCGTTGCTGTACTTCTTCGTTGTCGAGTACAAGGACCGTTGGAACCGTTCTGATTTTAAACTTAGCAGCTAAATCAGGTTGGTCGAACGGGTTGATGGTTTCGTATGTGATCCCTCTGTTGTCTAAGAAGGCTGACACTTGTGCGCATGGCGCACAGTCATTTTTTTCGAATTTAATGATTCTTGCCATGTTGTTGTAAGTTTAAATTTGCGGAGATGGTGAACCATCTCCAAGAAGTTAAAACACGAGACTTGAGGCAGGTCTGCATCTCAAGCATAACAAATATCCAATATTTTAATTCTGGACGGTAGTGATACTTTTCCACATGTATAACAAACAGATCGAATAAACCGCGTTCTACGACTGTTTTTAAGTGTAATCTGTTGATAGATAGAATGTGATGTAGATGTTGATAACTTTAAAATTGCTTTTATAGACAAAAATTTACAGGAGGATTCGCTGAAAATTATATCGCTCAAACAAGTAAAAAGCTGACGATATTTTGACTTATTTTTCATTGGCTCTGTGTCTGAATCAATTGGCTTTTTTATGCGCTAATAAAAGATGAAGAATGGATGAATTTATATTTTTTGGAGGAATTTATGGATGGATCCGATAATTACTTTTTTAAAGAAAGATGCCGATATCGGGGAACGATACGGTGTGGATATTCCACACCGTATTTGGTTTGTCTATGCATTTCGCTTATATTGTACTGCCTTTCACGCAAACTGGCCTTTAATTATTATTACATATTTTAGATGTGAAAAAGACATTACTAACCGTATTTTTTTTCTTATTTTCTGTAGCGAACATTTATAGTATGAGTGAGACTGACTCACTATTGGGTATCTTGGATAAGATGATCATTAATCGCAAGGAATACACCACAAAAAAAGAAGCGTATATTGAAAGTATCAAAAAGAAACTCCATAAAACAACTGCTTTAGAAGATCGGTTTCGTCTTCATGATGAAATTATATCGGAATACCAATCTTTTAAATGCGATTCTGCCTTAGCTTATGTGGAACGAAACATTGCGGTAGCACAGGCTTTGGAAAACGAGGAATATTTCCAGAATAGTAAATTAAAACAGGCATTCGTATTGTCCTTATCCGGTTTGTTTTCTCCCGCGCGAGAGGTTTTGGAATCTATGGATTACCAAAAGCTGCCATCCTATCTCAAGGTGTCGTATTGTTGGGGCTATATCCGCTACAACGAAAATCTGATAAAGTATATGGATAACCGGACCTATGAAAAAGTATACCTTTCGGAGAATAGACGTTATCGGGATTCGCTGATGAATTTGTTAGGCCAGGGTAGCGACATGTACCTGAAAGAGAAATCGTTTAAGTTGAAAGCAGAAGAAGCATACCAAGAGTCGGCAGAGATACAGTTGGAGCTGTTTGCAAAGGTAGCACCGCATACACATGGATACGCGATGTCTGCCATGGGCCTGGCCATGGTGTTTAAAGAACTGGGGAATGTAGCGCTCGAAGAAAAATACCTGCTCTTGGCAGCGATAACCGATGTGCAATTGGCTGTGAAGGAAAACGAATCTTTATTGGCTTTAGCCATTTTTCAATATGAGAAAGGAGATGTGGATCGGGCGTTTAACTACGTACAGGCGTCTTTGGAAGATGCCAATTTTTATAATTCACGTTTCAGGAATGCCGTTATTGCCAAGGTCCATCCTATTATAGAAGCAACTTATTTGGCGAAAATTGAGCAACAAAAGAAAAATCTACGATTGTATGCACTAACAATCAGTGTTTTTGTTGTCGTTTTGATCGTGACACTTTATTTTTTATATAAACAGATGAGAATGGTGTCTAAAGCCAGAAAAAATCTGAAAACTATCAATAATCAGCTTGTATCTGTCAATCAAAAATTGGATGAGGCTAATCTTATACGTGAGCGTTATATCGGATATTATATTAATCAGTGTGCTGTCTATTTAGATAAACTGGAAGAATATAGGAAATATGTTCATCGAAAGATAAAGGCAGGGCAAATCGAAGATCTACAAAAATTAAGTTCCTCCAATCTTGTTTTTGAACGGGATACCGAAGCATTATACCATGATTTTGATAAAACATTTTTTGAGGTTTATCCTTCCTTTGTAGAGGAATTTAATAGTCTCCTGAAAGAGGACGAGCGTTATGATCTAAAGAGGCATCAGCTGAATACAGAACTTCGTATTTTTGCACTTATACGTTTGGGGATAACAGACGTAAATCAAATCGCGACTTTTCTTCGCTATTCTATGCAAACTATTTATAACTATAAGAGTAAAGTGAAGGGGAAGGCACTTTTGGATAGTGATAGTTTTGAAGAAAAGGTTAAGAAAATAGGAGGTTTTACACAAGAATAAATTCTACCCGACTTACCAAACGAACATTTTTTGTTTGCCTTAAATAGCTTTATTGTAGCGATTTATATATTTTTTTGTTTTTAAACATTTACCAATACGCCTACCTGCACATACAGGTAGGCGTATTGGTTTATAAATTTGTGAGAAGTAAAACGTGGATGCGCTATCATGTCATTTGAAGAGCATCAGCGGAACGCTTAACCATTTAAAATTATAAACGCACATATATATAAATCTGTTTTTTTTATAGCATAGCATGATGGAGTGGATAAAATAATTTATACGGTGTGTAAGCTGATTAATCAATTTTAAATTATATGAAAAAACTACTAACTTTTATGCTTTTTGTCCTCTTCTTTGGGTGTGAAAAACAACACGATCTTCCCCCTAGCCCGGGACGGATGATTAAAGATTTTAAGTTGGAAACCGGCCAGTATGGTAATGCCACCATCTATCAGGACGGTGATACTTTTAAGATATTAGTAAGACTCGTTCAGGGAACCGATCTGACGAAGGTTGTGCCCATATTCACGTTATCGGACGGAGCGAATAGCCGTCCAGCCTCTGGCGAAGCCATCGATGTATCCACGGGGAATAAAGTTGCTTTTACCGTTACGGCCGCATCCGGGGAAGTCAGACAATGGGAGGTCGAATTTAGAGTGTATGACTCGAGGATTTCCGATTATGATACGTATAGCATATCAGTAAACGATGGCTCGACGGTTATGCAGGTACAGGGCGATCTGACTTTCAATGAAAAATATCTTGACAATACCCTAATCAACACTGCAACAGCAGAGGCAGCAGAAGGTGAAAACCTCAAAAGATGGCAAGAGTGGGCTATCATCTATCATTCTTCGGAAGGAGATACTAAATATTATCAGCTGCGGAATCTACATAGCGGCATGTTCCTGAACGGTGTTTCTGATGGTGAACAGCTGAAGCAGAACTGGGAATTGAAAAGCGATGCGGACCTGCAGTTGTGGAAGATCGAGGAGTCGGTGGAGACCGGCAAATTCGAGCTGTCCAACAAAGCGAACGGATTGTATGTGACGTTGAGCGGGGATGGCGCTATTTTGGCGGAGACCAAACAAGGCAGCGAGACACAGCGCTGGGCGATCACCAAATTGCCCCGGGACAGTTATCGGGATGGCGATGTAACGAATTTCTTTAGCCGGACGACAGGCTCTGTGGCGTTTGATCAGGGCACGAGCATACCGCTTTCGGATGGGCGTGTACTTTGGGTTACGCAAGATGCGTGGTACCACGGATCAATGGCTCCTAACGGAAATCTGTATGGGAACCACTTTATCTCTTATACCAATTCCATCATTATACAACCGTCCATGGACGATTGGGATCCAAACGCACCGATGATGACCAGACAAGGGGCGCACCACAATATTGGTAATATATGCCCCGTTCCATCGGGAGCTAGCCGGAATTGGGTTGGCCCCGGTGTCGAGCTGGGCGATTATGTATACATCCATGGTGGAGAAGGACATGGTCTTGATGACACGGATCAGGCGGTGTACAAACTGAAGAAAGAGTCTGGCAACGAGTGGAATCAAGTCGAAAGACTGGCGATCCCAAACATGACAGGTCAATTGGATATCCGGTATAAGGATGGTATGGTCAAATCCGATGACGGTTATGTCTACGTGTACGGAGAACGCACGGCACCAGAAACATTTGGATTTAATACCCTGTTGTACGTAGCGCGGTTTTCGCACGATGAGCCGACTGAATGGTCTTTTTGGGACGGATCAACATGGGGGCATACGCCTTTAGTTGCCTCTTCCGCGGTAATTGCCGAAGGCAACGGAACCAATAACTTTGGTTATTTAAATGGTAAATTTCTTCATTTAACCATGGATCAAGGCTTCTATTGCGGCATTCCTTCCATCAATATGTATATCGCTACGTCCAGCAGCCCGACTGGACCGTTCACTTCAAGAAAGCTGGTGTATCACTTTACCGAATTTTATAAGGGGTATAATGCCCGTATATACACGCCAATTATCCATACGATAGCACAAAATGACAGGGATGAACTTCTGTTGACATACAGCATTAACTATGGTGCTTGTGACGAAAATAGTGAAAATGTGATCAAGGAAGACGACGGTAATTTTGATCCCTACTATTACCGGGTAAAAGGCGTACGTATTCCGTACGAAATGATCGGCTTAAATAATGGTAAATAATAATATATGATGATAAAGCTTCTGTCTATCCTTTGCCTATTGTCGGGCTTTCTTTTCTTGCCAAATACCACCTTTGCACAGGACGATCTGCAGAACAGCAGGCTTTGGAACGCAAAATGGATTTCAGAGCAGCGTGATGAGGGGCTGACATACGGTGTTTACCATTTTAGGAAAAGTATCGAACTCGCTGGAAAACCGGAAAGTTTCGTTATACATGTTTCGGCAGATAACCGCTATAAGTTATATGTCAACGGTCAAATTGTATCGATGGGTCCCGCGCGTGGTGACCTTCACTTTTGGAACTATGAAACGGTAGACATCGCCCCTTATTTGGTTTCTGGACAAAATGTAGTGTCAGCGTTGGTGTGGAACGAGGCTGAATACAGGCCGGAAGCACAGATCAGTTTGCGGACAGCCTTTATTGTGCAGGGGCGTTCAGCATCCGAGGAAATATTGAACACCAACGGAAGCTGGAAATGCGTAAAAAGCCACGGGCACCAACCTATTCCTGGGTTTTTCTTTGCGGCGAGTAAAGGAGAGTTGGTCGATATGAATCAGACTATCAAAGGTGATTGGCACGCCGTGCATTATGATGATAATAGCTGGTCATCCGCTCGGGAACTTTCTGACGGAAAAACCAAGGGAACGTCTGATGGCTGGAACTGGCAGCTTGTGCCTTCTCCTTTGCCACAAATGGAACTGAGCTACGAACGTCTTGTCAAACTACGGGCGGTCAGCGGCATGGAAGCACCGGTTTCCTTTCCGGCAAAGAAAGAAAACCTCACTATTCCGGCAAACCGTACCGTTACCTTGTTACTCGACCAGACCTATATGACCAATGCTTACGTCACACTTCTTTTTAGCAAAGGTAAGGGAGCTGGCATTTCTTTGGGATACGCCGAAACATTGTATGACCGGCACGAAGGTAATGAGCTCCGGAAAAGCAACCGGAATGAAGTAGAAAACAAAATATTTGTCGGCAGAATAGACAGCCTATTGGCCGATGGGACGGAGAACCAAGCGTTTACTACGCTAAACTATCGTACCTACCGTTATCTGCAATTGATTGTCAGCACAAGCGACGAGCCGCTAGTCATCAATGACCTGTACGGCACTTTTACAGGTTACCCTTTTAAACAAAATTATGTACTTAACACGGGCAATAGCGAAATAGACCAAATATTGGATATCGGTTGGCGGACTGCCCGGCTAAATGCCTGGGAAACCTATATGGATTGTCCGTATTACGAACAGTTGCAGTATATTGGTGATACGCGTATACAGGCTATGATTTCATACTACAACAGTGGCGATGACAGGCTTGCCCGTTATGCGCTTGACCTGATGGATCGCTCACGCTTGACGGAAGGAGTCACCATGAGCCGCTATCCTACGCGCGGAACGCAGATTATATCTACGTTCTCTCTTTGGTATATCGGTATGTTGCATGACTATTGGATGTACCGCCCCGACAGCGATTTCATCAAGGAAAAACTGACCGGGCAACGGGCTATACTCGAATTTTTTGAAAAACTACAGCAACCGGATGGCTCTATCAAAGATTTGCCTTACTGGCGGTTTGTGGATTGGGTGGGCGATATGGGGTGGGGGCCTATGGGGCCGGACGGAAGCGCAGCCATCTATGATCTGCAGCTGCTGCTGGCATACCAATGGGCCTCAGAAATGGAGGCCGCGTTTGGACTAACCCACTTTGCCACCTATTACGAAGAAAAAGCCGCCCAATTAAAAGCCACCATAAAAAATAAATATTGGGATGGCGAAAAGAAACTATTTGCCGACACCAAGGAAAAGAAAGGTTTCTCGCAACATGCCAATTCGCTGGCTATCCTAGCAGGATTGATCGGCGAACAAAATCTGGCTACGGTGGGTAACCGCTTGCTCCAAAACACCGAATTAACGCCTTGCACCATATACTTTAAGTATTATCTCCATCAGGCATTGGCAAAAGCCGGATTGGGCGATGATTATATGAACTGGCTGGGTATCTGGCGCGAAAATATACAAATGGGATTAAGCACCTGGGCAGAAGACTCCCGCTTGCAAACTGTTCGGTCGGAATGCCATGCCTGGGGAGCCAGTCCGAATATTGAGTTTTTCAGAATCGTATTAGGGATCGATACGGATGCTCCGGGGTTTGCCCGCGTAAAAATTGAACCGCGTTTGGGTATAATGACCGATGTGCGTGGTGAAATGCCCCATCCGAACGGAAAAATTTCAGTCCATTATAAACAACAAAAGAATAAATGGAAAATCAGTGTAAACCTTCCAGAAAAAACGACCGGAAAATTCATTTGGAAAGGTCAGATTTACGCACTGGAAGCCGGTTCAAATATATTGTCACTAGGCGTAAAGTGAAATTAGAAAAGCGATATTAATTGTATACGTATTGATTATAAAACCCAAAAATAAGTATTATCCATGAGGAGATTTTTTATAGGAATTTTAGTGCTAGCTCTCGGAGCGAATCCGTTGTTGGCGCAACAAATAGCACCATTTAAGGAAAATGATCGTGTCGTTTTCTTAGGGAATAGTATCACGGACGGTGGGCATTACCACGCGTATGTATGGCTCTATTACATGACGCGTTTCCCGACGATGAACCTAACGATTCTCAATGCCGGTATTGGCGGAGACCGCGTAGGGGATATGCTCAAACGCCTAGACGGAGATGTGTTCAGCAAACAGCCAACCGTGCTGTTTACCACCTTTGGTATGAATGATTCCGGATACTTTGAATACAACGGATCAGAGCCGGAGAAATTTGCTGACGAGAAAGTGGAGGAGTCCCACAACGGCTATAAACAGATGGAGGAAAGGTATAAAGGACTCGTGGGCACCAGGATCGTATTATTGGGAAGTTCACCTTATGATGAAGATGTAGTTATTCCGGATAACACGTCGTTGAAAAATAAAAATAAAGCGATGCAGCGTATCGTCGATTTTCAAAGAGCATCGGCAACAGCCAATAAATGGGAGTTTCTTGACTTTAATGAACCGATGACAGCCATTAGTAAGCGTGTTCAGCAAGAAGACCCCTCCTTTACCTTATCTGGAAATGATCGTGTACATCCAGACCTGGATGGCCACATGGTGATGGCATACCTTCTATTGAAAGCACAGGGGTTTAGTGGGCAGAAGGTAGCCAAAATGGAAATAAATGCGCCTAACCAAAAGGTAATAACTGCTTCGAACTGTAACCTGTCCGATATCGTGAAAACAGGTACGGGTTGGAGTTTTGATTATCACGCAAACGCCCTTCCTTATCCGTTGGATACCGTGGCAAGAGGCTGGGGAAGCAAGAAAAGTCAATTCGATGCACTCGCTGTAGTACCATTTATGGAAGAAATGAACCAGGAACTTTTGATCGTAAAAGGTTTGAAAGGAAATTATAAACTTCTTATTGATGGAGAAGAGATCGGCAAATGGTCGGCTGCGGAATTCGCAAAAGGTATAAATCTTGCCGCTTTGGATAACACACCTCAATATCAGCAGGCACTCCGTATTATGCACCTCAATGAAGAAAGATGGGAAATAGAACGCCGTTTCAGGGATTATGCCTGGGTGCAGTATAATTTTTTCCAACCGAAAGGACTGTTGGATGCCAATAACCGGCGGGCCATCGAGGTGTTCGACCAGTTCAAAGAAAAGGATGGGTGGCTACGGGCCAAAAGAGATCTTTACAGCAAGGCGATGTTTCCCGAAGTGAGACAGGCCTGGCAGCATGAAATGGACGTGTTGTTGCAGACGATCAAACAGGTTAGCGTACCAAAAACAAGAAAAATCAGCCTTGTTCGTAACTGATGCCATAATCCGACATATGATGAAGATGAGAATATTCACCCTTTTATTTCTTTTGCTATCGTCGTTCACCGTTTATGCACAGAAACCCTACTTTGTGGATGGATATCACGGCGGGGTGTATGGGCACTATCCAATGTGGGTGACGCAATTTATGGTGGATAAGTTGGCTGCTCACCCCGAATGGAAATTGGGTTTGGAGATAGAACCTGAAACATGGGACACGGTAAAACGAAACGAACCAACGGCCTATGCGCAATTTTCCAATATCGTGCGAGATAAGCGCATTGAATTTACAAATCCCACGTATGCACAGCCCTACTGTTACAACATCTCAGGAGAAAGTATTATACGGCAATTTGAATATGGTATGCGTAAGATGCGTGAACATTTTCCAGATGTTACGTATACGACCTACGCTGTTGAAGAACCCTGTTTTACAAGCAGCTTGCCTCAAATATTAAAGCAATTTGGTTTTAAATATGCTGTATTGAAATGCCCGAACACGTGTTGGGGCGGTTACACGGCCGGATATGGAGGAGAACTGGTGAATTGGATCGGACCGGAAGGAACATCTATATTAACCGTGCCACGATATGCATCGGAAGATTTCGAAAAAAATTCTACGTGGCAAACCACAGCGTGGAACAACTCGACTGCTTTTATACAAGCCGCTTACCAACAGGGAATTGATAATCCGGTAGGCATGTGTTATCAGGATGCGGGCTGGAAAAATGGCCCTTGGCTTGGATTCGGTAAACATATCAAAAACAATTCTACATATGTCACCTGGACAGAATACATCGAAGATATATCGTCTAAGCAAACGGACGATAACTGGCACTTTTCGCAGGAAGATGTATTGGTCAACCTGATGTGGGGAAGCCAGGCATTGCAACGTATCGCACAGGATGTTCGGAAATCGGAAAATAAGATCGTCATGGCTGAGAAAATCAGTGCGATGGCCTATTTGGATAATAACTATCAACCGAGGGTTGACGACGAAGATGAAGCATGGCGGACCTTGATGATGGCGCAGCATCATGATTCTTGGATTGTCCCCTATAATCGTCTGGACAAACAGCAGACATGGGAACAGGCCGTTCGTTCGTGGACGAATACGACAGATAGGTTATCCGGAAAGATCATACAGGAGGCGATCTCCAGTTATGTAAAGGGCACATCGACAAAAGGAAAAGATTTGGGCTATGTCCGGATTTTTAATACCGTTGCAGCAAAGCGATCAGCGGTTGTCCGTGTAAAATTACCGGCAACTTGGAAACAGCGAGATGTGACGCTTCATGATCGTAAAGGAGAAGAGCTGGCTTGTGTTATAGAGGAGAAGGACAATGCTTTATGGATCGTTTTTAAACCAAACGTGACCACCTTGGGTTATGTAACCTATGCTTTGCGGAAAACGGGTCAACCTGTCAACAAAGCAGCGAAACAGGTTCGTTTTGATGCAGAAGGAAATTGCATCATCGAGAACGATATGTATAAGATAACGCTTGACAAATCTAAAGGGGGCGTAATCACTAGTCTTTTAGCCAAGCATATCGATAATAGGCAATTCGTTGATCCCTATGGACCTTACGGTTTAGGAGAGATAGCGGGTCATTTTTATGAGGAAGGAAAATTTCATTCGTCAAAGGACAACCCCGCTACCATAACTGTTTTGGAAGATAATCCGTTTATCGTCAAGGTAAGGGTAGCAGGCTATGTCGCTTCGCATCCTATGGTTCAGGTGATCACGCTTGAGACGGGCCAACGACGGATAGACTTTGAGCTAACGGTTGATTGGCAGCAAAATGTGGGCATCGGTGAATATAAACAAGAGCATGACTGGACAGACAATAGGCGCGCATACACAGATGATAGGTACAAACTTAGAGTGATGTTTCCCAATAATCTCCAAGGTGCTAACTTGTACAAAAATGCGCCTTTTGATGTATGTGAGAGCCGAAATGAAAATACATTTTTCGGGAATTGGGACGAAATCAAGCACAATGTGATTCTTCATTGGGTAGATCTGGTGGAAGAAGATCAGGAATATGGCCTGGCGCTCCTGTCCGATCATACCACGTCCTATCTCCATGGTTCGGATTACCCCTTTAGCCTTACCGCACAATATTCGGGCGTCGGGTTGTGGGGCGTGGACTATAAGATAACGGAAGCCTTAAAAATGCGCTATGCGTTGATCCCCCACGCGGGCAGATGGGACACGGCGCAGATTGCTACCGAAAGCAACTGTTGGAATGAACCCTTGCTGGGCGTATATGGAGGAGATTTCGTAGGTGAGGATAGGCAATTTGTTGCATCTCATCAAGCTGGAATAGAGATATCGGCTATGAAACTTGATAAAGGGGACCTATTGCTTAGGCTTTTTAATGCGGAAGGTGTATCCGGCGTGCAACATATTATGCTTGATTTCCCGGTAGAAGGTATAGAAGAGGTTTTGTTGAATGGTGAAAAGGTAAGTACACTAAAAGTAGCGGATCATATGGGTAAACCAACCTTTTCCATGGATATACCTCGCTTAGGAATAAAAACAGTTCGAATAAAGAAAAAATAGATATAGCTAATTAGACATCGATGTTAAGGAGTATACAATTATGGGGGAGCCTTGTATCCTGTTTCCTGTTATTAAAATCCTGTTCTGTGGGTGATGGAACAAAATCTTCGTCTCCGGCGGATTATGTAAATCCCTTCATAGGAGCGAGTACAAGTGTGGGGATTGCCGAAGTTTATCATGGTTTAGGGAAGACGTTTCCGGGAGCTGCTACACCCTATGGTATGGTGCAGGTCAGCCCCAACACCATTACCGGAGGGGATAATAGTCCGGGATATAGTTACGAGCATCAGACGATAGAAGGATTCGCTTTTACACAGATGAGTGGGGTTGGCTGGTTTGGGGATTTAGGAAATTTTCTGGTGATGCCTACGACAGGAAAACTGAAGATTATTGCAGGGAAAGAAGATGGCAGTATCGACGGGTACCGTTCGCACTACAATAAGCAAACGGAAACAGCAAAGGCGGGTTATTATGCCGTGGATTTAACAGATTATCATATCAAAGTGGAGACGACGGCTGCCGCACATAGCGGAATGATTCGTTTCACGTTCCCGCAACATAAAGAATCGCGCATACAGATCGATCTTGCTCGTCGGGTAGGAGGGACAGCTATAAAACAGTATATCCATAAGGTGGATGAGCACACAATTAGGGGATGGATGTTGTGCACACCGGATGGCGGTGGATGGGGAAATGGGGAAGGGAATGCTGATTATACGGTTTACTTCTATGCACGATTCAGTAAACCCTTGGAAAATTATGGTTTCTGGACAGCTGATATTCCTGACAATTGGAAGCGAAAAAGAGATGAAGTTGTTAGCATCCCTTATTTAAGAGCGGTGGAAAAGGCCACCATTATACGGGACCAAGAAACCTTAGAAGGAAAGCACATGGGGTTTTTCTCTGACTTTGAAACAAGCGAAAATGAGGAGGTTACTTTGCAGGTGGGTATTTCTTTTGTGGATATGGCCGGGGCAGAAAATAATTTTAGGAAGGAAATGGAAGGGAAGTCTTTTGATCAAATTCGGGAGGAAGCGTATGATTTATGGAATCAAGAACTGGATAGAGTGCATATCCAAGGAGGGACGGATGATCAGAAAACAATCTTCTATACAGCGCTTTATCATACGATGATTGATCCTCGTACATATACGGATGTAGACGGACGTTATATCGGTGGAGACAAGCAGGTACACCAAGAAAGCGCGTTTACAAAACGGACGATGTTCAGTGGTTGGGATGTTTTTCGAAGCCAGTTTCCGTTACAAACCATTATAAATCCAAGATTGGTGGATGACCAACTTAATTCGTTGATTACACTTGCAGAGGAATCTGGACGTGGATATTACGAGCGGTGGGAGATTATGAACGCCTATTCCGGATGTATGATTGGGAATCCGGCTTTATCTGTGCTGGCCGATGCCTATGTAAAAGGTATCCGTGGATACGATGTGGAAAAAGCCTATGCATTTGCGGTCAATACCTCTAAAAAATTCGGTAACGATTCTTTGGGTTATACAGGGGCGCCGTTCAGTATTTCAAATACGTTGGAATATGCTTATACAGATTGGTGCATCGCACAATTGGCAAACCGGCTTGGAAAACAAGAAGATGAAGAGCTTTTCTTAGAAAAATCACAAGCATACAGGAATATCTTTGATGCTGAAAAAGGCTGGTTCCGGCCTAGAAATACAAATGGTTCTTGGGAAATCTGGCCGGAGGGAGCGAGAACAAAAGAGTGGTATGGAACGGTTGAATGTAATCCTTACCAACAAGGGTGGTTTGTTCCACATGATATCCCGGGGATGATACAGCTCATGGGTGGAAGGGAGAACGTATTGGAAGATTTGACAAGTTTTTTTGAACAGACACCTGACCACATGTTGTGGAATGATTATTATAACCATGCGAATGAACCTGTTCACCTCGTACCATTCTTATTTAACCACCTCGACGCACCCTGGGATACCCAGAAATGGACACGCCATATCTGTAACAAGGCGTATAAAAATTCGGTAGAAGGTATTGTGGGAAACGAGGATGTAGGACAAATGTCTGCTTGGTATGTATTGGCTTCCAGTGGTCTGCATCCTTCCTGTCCGGGAAGTACCCGTTTGGAGATAACCAGTCCCCTATTTGATGAAGTTAAATTCCGTTTGGATAATGATTATTATTCGGGAACGCATTTCACGATTAAGACCCATAATAATACAGCTAAAAATATATATATCCAGAAAGCACTGTTAAATGGAAATCCCTATGATAAATGCTATATCGATTTTCAGGAGATCGCTGCAGGTGGAAAACTTGAGTTGTTCATGGGAGAACAGCCGAACAAGAAATGGGGTGTAGAAAGTAATTAAAAAGACAATGGGTATCATCAAGAAAATAGTATTTACCATGTTATCCTTGCTGTTGGCTTCCGTAGCATGTAACGGACAGTTGCAGCAGATATCGTTGAATAGTACCAATCCGGATATAACATGGTGGGTACAACCAAAAACAGAACATTCGCCATCGGGGTTTGAGATTTCAACTTCTGGTTATCGAATGGAAGATGCCGTTAAAGGTGTAGTTCCTGGTGTGGTGTTTACCGCTTATGTGGAGGCGGGGGAAGTGCCCGATCCTAACTATTCGGATAATATCCACCGTGTTGATGAGGCTTTTTTTAATCGTCCTTTTTGGTATCGCACAAGCTTTAAACTACCTGCTTCGGTAAAACCGGGACAGCAAATCTGGTTGCAGTTCGACAATACGAACCGGTATGCAGACTTTTATATGAATGGTGTGAAATTATCTGGAACACGGGAATCTACGAAAGATGTCAGTGGGCATATGCTACGTACCAAATATGAGGTTAGCCATTTGGTTAGCCATGATCAGGAGAATGTCGTCGCTGTGCTGATTACCGATGCTGACCAAAAGAAGACAAGGGATGCCAAGGATCAATTTGGCGTAGTAGCCAGTCCGACCTATTTATCGGCCGCAAGCTGGGACTGGATGCCCTATGTGCCCGGACGATTGGCCGGTATAACGGGAAATGTATCGTTAAATTTTACCGGTGATGTGACCATGGAAGATCCTTGGGTAAGATCTGAGCTGGAATCGAATGACATTGCGTACCTATTTGTTTCAACGGAGTTGAAGAATGCTTCCGATCAGGCAAAAGAGGTCTTGCTATCCGGACGCATTCAACCGGGTAATATACAGTTCTCAAAGCAAGTACACTTGGAGGCCAATACGTCGAAGAAGATATATATGGACCGTAAAGAAATGGAGGCCCTCATTGTAAAGCAACCCAAGCTTTGGTGGCCTAATGGTTATGGAGAGCCGCATTTATATACGTGTACGTTGCGAAGTGAGATTGATGGTGCGGTATCCGATCAAAAGGAAATCACTTTTGGCATACGTCAGTATGAATACCAATATAGTCGAAACAATGCGGGATGGCCTGTTCTCCAGTTCTTTATCAACGGACAGCGCATATTTTTGAAAGGTGGCAATTGGGGTATGAGTGAATATTTGTTGCGGTGTTCCAGAGAAGAATACGAGACGAAGATAAAATTGCACAAAGACATGAATTATAATATGATTCGTCTTTGGACGGGTTGTGTTACAGATGATGCTTTTTATGATTACTGTGACCGTTATGGTATCATGGTCTGGGATGACTTCTGGCTTTATGTGGCTTATAATGATGTCGCAAATGATGAGGATTTTAAAGCAAATGCGTTGGATAAAGTGAAAAGATTAAGGAATCATCCGAGTATTGCACTATGGTGTGGAGCGAATGAAACACATCCTAAGCCGGAGTTGGATGGCTATCTCCGCAGCATTGTTGCTTTGGAAGACCATAATGACCGGATGTACAAGTCCAGTTCTAATCAAGATGGGCTATCTGGTAGTGGTTGGTGGGGCAATCAGCCGCCGAAGCATCACTTCGAAAACTCGGGGAGTAACCTGGCGTGGAATAATCCGCCTTATCCGTATGGTTCGGACCGGGGTTACGGATTGCGAACAGAAATTGGTACAGCGACTTTTCCGAATTATGAAAGTGTGAAAGAATTTATGCCGGTCGAGTCATTGTGGCCTTTGCCTACAGACGAGCAACTGGAAAAGGATGATGACAATGTGTGGAACAAGCATTATTTCGGAAAAGAGGCATCTAACGCAAGCCCGATTAATTATAAACGAGCGGTAAATACCCAATTTGGAGAGTCAGATAACCTGATTGCTTTTTGTGAAAAGGCACAATACCTCAATATAGAAGTGATGAAAGGGATATATGAAGCTTGGAATGATAAGATGTGGGAAGATGCATCGGGGTTATTGCTCTGGATGAGCCAATCGGCGTACCCTTCCTTTGTATGGCAAACGTATGATTACTATCATGACGCGACCGGGGCTTATTGGGGCGCTAAATATGCCTGTGAACCTTTGCATATACAATGGAACGCCGCTAATAATAGTGTGAAAGCGATAAATACAACATCCGAAGGTCTGAAAGGGGCCGTGGCGACCGCGCGGGTTTTCACTTTTGGGGGTAAAGAATTAGCAGCGTATGGCCGCAGGGAAAAAGTGAACGTGCCGGCAAGTAACAAAAAAGAGGTTTACCGTTTAAACTTCGATTCCTGCAAAGCGTGTTTCGATGCTGAACTTACACCTTTACATTTTATAAAACTGGAACTAAAGGACAGTTTGGGAAATATGCTCTCCGAGAATTTTTATTGGCGGAACGGTGAAAAAGAACTTGACTATACGAAGCTAAATAATCTGCCTGCTGCAGATCTGACTTTTACATTATTGGACAAAGCAGATGATGGAAAGCAGATCTTACTTAAAAATCAAGGAAAGAGTGTGGCTTTTGGTAATCGACTCCGACTTGTCCGACATGATACGCAGGAGCGGGTATTGCCTGTATTGTTTTCCGATAATTATTTCACCTTGATGCCGGGCGAGGAGAAAATCGTCCAGATTTCGGATTTAGAAGCAGGTCAATTTGATCTACTGTGGAAGCAATATGGATATAAAGAGGAACATGTTTTAGTAGTGAAGAAAAAAAAATAAACGGATGAAAATAAAAAAAATAGTTTGGGTTGTTCTTTTTTCGCTTGGGATAACAACAGGTTATGCACAGGAGAAGGACTTGGTAAAGTATGTGAATACGTTGCAGGGGACAGATTCCGAATGGGCGTTGTCCTATGGGAATACCTACCCCACGGTAGGCTTGCCTTTTGCGATGCATTTTTTTTCTGCACAGACAGGAAAGAATGGGGATGGTTGGAAATACACCTATAAGGCGAATACGATCCGTGGTTTTCAGCAAGTACACCAGTGTAGTCCTTGGATGGGTGATTATGCGGTTTTCTCCCTGATGCCGGGAAAGGGAAACCTCCTTGTCAATGAAGATGAAAGAGCTTTGCCTTTTAACCATGATAATGAAATTGCTAAACCACATTATTATTCCGTAAAGTTTGATAACGGGATACAAGCAGAGATCAGTCCGGTAGAGCGTGGTGCGCACATGCGGTTCTCCTTTCCGAAAAAGGAAAAGGCTTATTTGATCTTAGACGGCTTTCTGAAGCATAGTCAAGTAAAGATCATTCCGGAAGAGCGCAAAATTATCGGCTATGTTAATAATGGTCGGTTCGTTCCTGAAAACTTCCGTAATTATTTTGTGCTGGTTTTCAATCAGGATTTTAAGAGCTATGGCACGTGGGAAAATAGAGCGAATAAAATCTCTTCGGAAAATAGAGCGGATGAAGGAGAAGGCATTGGTGCTTACCTAGAATTTAAGCCGGGCACACGTGTAGAAGTGAAAATGGCATCTTCCTATATTGACCCCGATCAAGCATTACGGAATTTAAAACAGGAGCTGGACGGAAATAAAAATTTTGAAACGACCAAAACCAAAGCGTTCGATGTTTGGAATGCATGGTTAAACCGTATCGTCGTAGAAGGGGGAACAGAAGAAGAAAAAGCAACCTTCTACTCTTGTCTGTTTCGTGCCAATCTCTTTTCCCGTAAGTTCTATGAAATTGATCCAGCGGGTAATCCCTATTATTTCAGCCCGTACGACGGAAAGATTCACCAAGGTTATATGTATACTGATAATGGCTTTTGGGATACTTTTCGTTCACAATTTCCATTGAGCAATATCCTACATCGCGAAATGCAGGGGCGCTATATGCAGTCTTTGTTGGATGCGCAGCAACAGGCAGGCTTTCTTCCAACGTGGTCTAACCCGGGTATGTCCGGCGTGATGATCGGGAACCATGCGATTTCCTTACTAACGGATGCATGGGTAAAAGGGGTGCGTACGTTTAATCCCGATAGTGCTTTGCACGCTTATTATCATGAGGTAACCAACAAAGGTTTTTATGGCGGTTCGAATGGTAGACAGGGTTGGGAAGACTACTTTATCAAGGGATATATTCCTTATAAGGATGATTTGCATGAAAGTACCGCTAAAACATTAGAGTATGCTTATGACGATTTCTGTGCTTATCAACTGGCAAAAATGACGGGGAATAAATTCTACGAAAATATATTCGCCCGCCAGATGTATAATTACGTCAACGTTTTTGATAAGGAGAGCAAATTTATGCGTGGACGATTATCAAACGGTAACTGGATGCCGGACTTTGACCCGGTAGAATGGGGTGGTGCTTTCACGGAGGCTAACGCTTGGCAATATACCTGGTCTGTGATGCATGATGTGAACGGACTGATCAATCTCATCGGCGGCGTAGATCGTTTCAACGCGAAATTAGATTCTCTATTCACGATGGAACAAACGATCAAATACGGTACTTATAAACAGGAAATACATGAGATGCGGGAAATGCTCTTGGCTAAAATGGGGCAATATGCACATGGTAATCAACCAGTACAGCATGTCGCCTATTTGTACAATTTTAGTGGTCAACCTTGGAAATCGCAGGAGCGGACGCGTAAAGTCATGTCCCAGCTATACAATGCTTCAGAAAAAGGCTTTCCGGGAGATGAAGATCAAGGGGGTATGTCTTCCTGGTATGTGTTAAGTGCATTGGGAATTTATAGCGTATGTCCGGGAACGGATGAGTATGTTTTGGGCAGTCCGGTCTTTGAGAAAGCTACCGTGAAGCTGGAAAACGGAAAAGAGTTTGTCGTGACCGCAAAGAATAATAGTCGGCAGAATGTATATATACAGTCTGCCAAGTTAAACGGTGTTCCTTACGATAAGAATTTTATACAGTATGAGGACATCATACAAGGCGGAAAACTGGAATTTGTGATGGGGGCCTCTCCTAATATGAACAGGGGAGTTTCGATAGAATCCCGCCCGTTTTCGTTGAGCCAACTAGCAGGAGAGTAGCAAATAATTATAATACATTATAAATTAAATTATGAACAAGGAATATTTGATTTACGCAGTGTGTGCCATGCTGGCATTGGTGTCGTGCGAAAAACAGGGTTTTTTGGATTCGACACAGTCGACTGATCTGAACGAGCAAGTTGTTTTTTCGGATAGTGCCTACACGATTAATTTTCTTTCGGGGATATATGAAAATATAGGTTTTGCCACGGCACCTAAGCGCTTTGGTGGTGGCGGATTAGACGCTAGTACCGACGAAGCGGAAGGAGCAGGACTGGGCACGATTAACACGTTCATACAATTTGCGACAGGTACGGTCAATGCGAATATGATCACAAAGGACGCTTGGTCTACTTGTTATACGAACATCCGCAGATCCAACATTATGCTTAAAAATTTACCGGATGCTCAGTTTGCTGACGATATCAAGGTGCGGGCTACGGCAGAAACACGGTTTTTGAGAGCATATTATTATTTTATTCTTATAGAGCATTACGGGGGGGTGCCGTTAATGGGGGATAGTGTTTACCGTGCTGATGATGTCGTCCCTTTTACCCGGAATACTTTTGCGCAATGTGTGGATTATATTGTGGAGGAGTGTGATGCCGCTGCCGACGATCTACCCTGGGTACATACCGGCGAAAATTATGGCCGTGTCAATAAGGCCGCTTGCTATGGTCTGAAATCCCGGGTATTGCTTTATGCCGCCAGTCCACTGTTTAATGGAGGAGGATTGGCGACAGAAGAACCGCTGCGTAGTATCGTAGGTTACGCTAATGCAGATCAATCCAGATGGGAACGGGCAGAAGCGGCAGCGGAACAGGTGATAGCATCTGGTCAATATAGCTTACACCTCAACAATACCACCGAGCCCGGCTATGGTTTTTATGAAGTTTTCCATCTGCGTAAAAACAGCGAATACCTGTTAGCGAGGATGCAAGGCGGCAACCGGGAATTGGAAGCGACTTGGAACCCTCCTACTTTTGGGGTGGACAACTCCGGCGCTTATCCTTATTTGGAAATCGTAAACGCTTTCGGTATGCGAAATGGCTTACCTATAGATGACCCCAATTCGGGCTATGATCCGGCACGCCCCTATAACGATAGGGATCCGAGGTTGGCGAATACGATTACACGCGACCAATCCATGGCTTTTCACCGAGACGGCTTAGCGCGTCGGCCTGTCAATATTTTTATCGATAAAACCAATCCCAATAATGTTAGTTCGGGGCAGGATGCAATCTATAAGGGTACGCCGACGGGTTTTTATGTCTATAAGATGATACATAGATTCGTGGTGGTGGATCAGTTCAATACCGAAACGCCGCGATGCCTGCCGATTATCCGGTATGCAGAGATCCTACTGAACTATGCCGAAGCACGTAATGAACACCTTGCTGTACCGGATGGGAAGGTCTATGAAGCTGTGGAAGCCATACGCCAGCGGGCTGGGCTTTCTCCCTATACCTTGCCGACGGGCCTTTCGCAGGCAGATATGCGCGCAATTATCCAAAACGAAAGACAAAAAGAACTGGCGTTCGAGGGCCATCGTTTTTTCGATGTGCGTCGCTGGAAGATTGCTGAAACGATGGAAAACCGCCAGCTACACGGTACCGAACCTGTACGCGTAGCAGGTGTTACTACCTACAATACGATCGATGTGCGAAAAAGAGTGTTTAACCAGCGCATGTATCTTTGGCCAATTCCGCAATCGGAAATTGCGAAATCGGTTGACCTAATACAAAATCCTGGATATTAAAAGAAAAGAAGAGATGAAAATCAAGCACTTATTATTATTTGTCTTCATTGCATTTGGCTATTTATTTCATGTCTCCTGTGAGGATGAGATGGCAAATATCGTTACGGATGAGCCCGTTAAAGACATAACCGGAAGTTGGAAAGTTGTCCAGCTGACGAGAAATGGCGAAGATTTGAGCCAACGATTAAATCTGACCGATTTTCGTGTAGATTTCAAAGCAGACGGGAACTATATCTTAGCAAATGAATTACCATTTGTATTAGTGGGATCCGGAACCTACACCTTGAATGATCCGCAGTATCCTTTCAGCGTACTGCTGACTGCTGATGGAGAATCGGAACAGATTGCTGTGAAACTTCAGTATCCGGTGGTGCGTGGAAAAAGACAGTTAAGTCTTTCATTCAGTCTGGGATGTGCCGGCAATACCTACCAATATAATTTTGAACGTGAAAACTAACAACCATGAAAAGACCATTTCAAAACCTCGTGTATTTATATATTCTGGCAGGACTGTCTTTGACCATCTTTTTAGTCCACTGTGGACTAAAAGCATTGACGGTTACCGTCCCGGCGCAAGCGCAGGTTGATGAACGCGTGACCTTCGTGATGCACAGTGGTGCGGAACCTCGTATAGAGGAACCCGGAACGTATACGACCCAACTGCTAGCGGGGATTATGGTTCCGAAAAACTGGAATGCAAGAGAACAGGCCGTACTGACCTATACGAGCCCAAAAGGGAATGGAACATTGCGCATGATACCGGATTCGGAAATAGAGCCGGTATCGGGTGTGAGCTGGCACCAAGCGGCCAAGAATATGTTTGGCATCGGTCCAAACCTCGTGGACGATTTCGAGTGGATTATCTACAGGAGTACGCAATCGTATACGTTTTCCAACAATGAAGATATAGACTTCGATGTGCAGGTTGCATGTCATGTAGGATCTGAAAATATGTTGGTCCGTTTAGGGTTCTATGTGGGGTCTTCTATCGAGAATTTACGACCTGAGGACGACCAGTATAAGAAATTCACTTTTTCGGATGTCTTTGAGGTAACCGGTGGCGAAGGTGATGTGATTGACTTTGTCAACCCGCAACTGGGCACCATCCAGCCGGTAAGAAGTCTGGACAACGATATCATTACCCTTGTTTTTAATGGGGGTGTGATGAACACCGCACTGGATGGACTGAATGAAGTTTATCTGCACGCACAGGCATTTGACAGCGATGGCCAACTGATCGGAGCGGTGATGGAGCAGAACGACAAGACAAAAATGAGCAGTATAGGCGGCAGACAGTTTCGTATTGATATATGGCCGAGGGGGTTCTTTGCGATTGAAAAGGGAAAGCAAATTGCCCGCTTGGAATATTTTTTTACCAACGCCGATGGAACAAAAACGGTGGGGTATGGCAATACGGAAGAGCCTTTTCGATATACTTTCCGCTGTGAATAAATTATCGGGGCAATCCAGGAATATGAATCAAAAAATGATCTGAAATATGATGAATCAGTATATAAAAATCAGTTTAATAGCGATGTTGTTTCTTTTTGTCGGACAGCATAGTGTTTTGGCTCGCTCTTTCCGACAAAGTGTGAAGGGGCTTCCGGTGAACGTTGTTGACGAATACGGAAAACCGCTGTTGGGAGCAAAGGTATACTCCTTAGCGGATGAGCTGCTTGGAGAGACGGACGAAACCGGAGATGTGCATGTGGAGGCGATCGCAGGGACGGAGATTATTGTCCGGCATCCGGCATATTACCCCAAAACGATCGTGGTGGCGTCCGGCATCCGGATAGCGATGGTGGTCAATTATCTAAAACAGGAAGAAATACGGGAAGTGCTTTATGATCAAAAAACAGATCAAAATCTGTTAGGAGCTGTATCTAGCGTATACAATAGCCAGCTCAAGACCACACCGACCCCGCTTTATTTAAATGCGTTAACCGGTAGACTCGCCGGGTTCTATACGCAGGAAATCAGTGGCTTCCGATCGGCACGGTCAACGGCCATTACCTATGGTGATCTTGCGGGTTCCTTGCCTACGGAAGGTACAAAATACAGTTCCGCGCTCAGCGATAATAGTGAGGTCTTCTTTCAATTAAGAGGACAGCAACCCGTCACGATTATTGACGGCGTGCAACGGGAGATTTATTCCATCGACCCGGAAAGCATTGAATCCATTACTGTTGCGAAAGATGCGCTATCCTCTATTTTGTTAGGACAGCGCAGTTCAAGAGGCGTATTGCAGATCACCACCAAAAAAGGTATGGCAGGCCCTCCCCGAATCTCCTTTACGGCGCAGACAGGTGTGCAGGAAGCATTGAAGATGCCTGAACCGTTAAATGCTTATCAATATGCTTATCTCTACAACGAAGCCTTGGCGAACGTCGGGCGGCTACCGGCCTATTCGCAGGAAGAATTTGAATTCTTCCGTAACGGAAACTCACCCCTGTTGTATCCGGATGTAAATTGGTATGATGCGGTGCTACGGAACAATAGCCCAATTACAAAGTATAATTTGGGTGTAAATGGAGGCATCCGTAACGCCCGATATGCGCTTTCGCTCAGTTATTTAAATCAGGAAGGAATGTTTCGGGAGTCGGATGAATTTGACTATGCGACCAATGCGAGTCAAAGCCGATACTTGATAAATAGTTCCATCGATGTGGATGTTACGAAAGATTTCACGATTGGATTACAGCTTTTCGGCCGTATTCAGGATGGTAGACAGCCGGGAGCTGGAACATCAAACATTATGAATGCTCTTTTTGCTACGCCTAATCATGCTTATCCTATCTTTAATGATAATGGTTCCTACGGAGGTTCTCCTCAGTTCAGAACGAATATTTATCAGCAAGTAATGGGCTCAGGTTACTTGATCGATAATACAAGGGACGTTTTTGCAAACCTGGATTTCAACTATAGACTTGACCAATGGTTGCCGGGCTTATATGCGAAGGGAAAGGTGAATGTATCAGCAACTTCCTCTAGTTTCATTAACCGATATCGGCAGCAACCGGTTTTTGATGTGCAATATAATGATGCAGGTGAATTGACCTATATACGTTATGGAAATATTGCGGATCAGCCCAATTCATTTTCAACCACTTCCACGGCAAATTTCGTTTATTTTCAGGGGGCAATCGGATATGACGGACAAATTGCCGATAACCACCAGATAGGCGGAAAGCTATTTGTCGATCAGCAGACGGCTAACTACCAGTTTGATTTGCCTGCCATCCATACCAATTTTGCCGCAACGGGTAACTACGCTTATAGGCAAAAATACTATGCCGAACTGGCGGTAAACTATTCCGGTTTCAATCGCTTTCAGCCGGGTAGGAAATACGGAACTTTTTATGCACTGGGCATAGGCTGGGACTTGGCAAAGGAATCGTTTCTATCCACACAAATAGATTGGCTGAACCAATTGAAATTAAGAGCTACCTATGGAAAAACGGGTAACACCAACGAAGGCGCTTTGGGTTACTACAGTTGGCGCGCGGCTTACGGTCAAGGAGGTAACAATGGTTATGAATTTGGTTCGGAATATTCGTATGTCAATAGTTTGGAAGAGCGGGGTTTGGCTAATGTAAATGCCTCCTGGGAGAAAGGAAATAAATTAAATATCGGCATGGATGCCTCTTTATGGAATTCCATGTTCCGGCTGACGGTCGAATATTACAGGGATCGCTATTACGACTTGCTCCAACAGCGTGGGTCGACGATCGAGATGATTGGGATAGGCTATCCAAATGAAAATATCGGCGAAAATCTGTTCGAAGGACAGGAAATCGACCTGACCTATCAAAACAATGTGGGTAAGTTTAACTATTTTATTGCCGCCAATGCGTCCCGTATGCGCACGGAAGTGCTGTATATGAACGAAGTACGTCGCGATTATTCTTGGAATTATCGTACGGGTATGCCGGTCGGCCAAACTTTTGGATATTTGGCAAACGGACTGATACAGACACAGGCGGAGGCGGATGCAGCACCGTTATTGGGTGGTAATGTGGTACGTCCGGGCGATGTAAAGCTGGTCGACCTGAATGGAGATGGCATCATCAATATACACGACCAAACAGCGATCGGCAACACGAAACCTATAATTTACTATGGGGCTACACTTGGGTTTAGCGTCTCCGGATTTGATTTTAGTGTGCTTTTACAAGGTGTTGCGAACCGGACTTACCAACAAATGGATTACTCCTTTGGCAACAATGGCGATAGCCAGGGCTATTCGTATATGATGGGACGCTGGACGCCAGAGACAGCCGAAACGGCGACTTACCCTCGTCTTACGGTTGGCTTTGATCCGACGAACACGCCTTATCTCAATACCTCCAGCTACTGGACACGCTCCGGGGAGTATCTACGGGTCAGAAATGTAGATCTAGGCTATACGATCCCCACCCATTTAAGCCGCAAAATCAATCTTTCGTCGTTTCGTGTTTTTGCCAATGCACAAAACCTTTTCACCTTTACGTCCTATGACCGATTGGATCCGGAGATCTCCGGGAATGCTGCTTATCCGGCGCAACGGACGATCGTTTTTGGTGTCAATATCAAATTATAAACCTAAGACAGATACCGCTATGAGATATATAGAATTAAAATGGACTTTATGGGTTGCCGTGGCAATCTTTGCACTCTCTTCTTGCAAGAGTGATCTAGAAAACGTGCCTATCGAGAACCAAACCTTGGAACAGGTTTTCGACACGAATGATTCGGCAGGTACCAATGCGAATCGCTTTTTGACAGATTGTTACCGTTATCTTCCCAATACAGGAAACCGGGTCGGCGGTGATTTCCTAGACGCGGGTACGGACGACGCTGTATCTTCCAATCCCACCAATACTTCGGTACAGCAGTTGGCTTTAGGCACTTACACGGATGATAGTTATCCGGATAATCGTTGGTCAGATTTCTATACAGGGATCCGCATTGCCAGTATTTTTATCCAAAATATCGACCGGGTTCCGTTGAAAGGTCAGTTGTCAAACGGCACACCATTAAAGCGTGTATGGAAAGCGGAAGCACGCTTTCTGCGGGCGATGTTTTATTTTGAACTGGTGAGACGGCATGGTGGCATCCCCTTACTGGGAGACAAGGTCTATCAACTGAGCGATGATATAGAGTTGCCACGTAATAGCTTTCAGGAATGTGTGGATTTTATCGTAACTGAATGTGATGCGATAAAAGATAGCTTGCGGGTGGATCCGTTTGACCTTCCTAACTACGGACGACCTACGAAGGCGGCAGCGCTTGCTTTGAAATCGCGCATCTTGCTATACGCTGCAAGCCCGCTATACAATGGCGGGAATATTGGCGGACAGAATCCCCTGACGGGTTATGCCGATTTTTCGGTAGCTAGATGGCAGGCAGCAGAGCATGCTGCCAAAGAAATCATCGATCTTAACTTGTTCCAACTAGAGCCCGAATTTAAGCAGGTATTTATTACCCGCAACAATGAGCGGATATTTTCGAAGCAGGGCGGAAACAACACCAGTATAGAGAATAATAATGGGCCGATAGGGTATGCTGCAGGTGTTAACAACGGAAGAACCAGTCCTACGCAGGAATTTGTAGAGGCATTCGGTATGATAAATGGTTTGGATATTACAGATCCCAATTCGGGATATAATGAGGACGATCCGTACAGCGGCCGTGATAAACGTTTCTATGCAACTGTTTTTTATAACGGAGCGATGTGGTTGAGTCGAGCCGTTCAAACGTTTGAAGGCGGGGCAGACAAGCCCGGCGGAACAAGGCAACAGACCAAGACGGGATATTATCTGCGGAAATTCATGGGCAACTTTGAAGAATCTGTCAATTACAGCGGTGTAAACCATGATCATATCCTATTTCGTTATGCAGAGACGTTGCTAAACTATGCCGAAGCACGAAACGAACGGCTGAGCGTGCCAGACCAAGCGGTTTATCAGGCGGTTGAAAATATTCGGAAACGTGCCGGTTTAAGTCCTTTTGAGCTTCCTTCCGGATTGAACCAGGAACAGATGCGGGCGGTTATTCGGAACGAACGCCGTAAAGAACTTGCTTTTGAGGAGCATCGTTTTTACGATGTGCGCAGGTGGAAAATCGCCGAACAGGAGTTCAATAAGGAACTACATGGGATGGTTATTTACGAAACGGGTACAGGGACTATTCGTCAAGCTGTTCCCGTCTTGAAGATGAATTTTGAAAAGAAAATGTATCTGGCACCGATTCCATTCAATGAGGTCATTAAAAACCCGAATATGGAACAAAATCCGGAGTGGTAGTCCAATTATAATCTTATAAGCTATTGTGATGAAAAGAGCATTATATAACTTCATAATAATGGTTTTTGTGCCATTTTTAACCTTTGCACAATCGACCGTTACGGGGGTTGTGAAAAACAGTGCCGGACCTTTGTCCGGCGTAACCATCTCGGAGAAGGGGGGTAACGCTGTACAAACGGATCGGAACGGACGATTCAGTTTGTCGTTAAGCCGAAATAAAGAATTGATATTTACAAGTGTGGGGTATGTCTCGCAGGAAAGAACGGTGAAGGGCGGGGAGGAGTTAGAAATTATTCTCCAATCCAGTAGTCAGGATATTAATGAGGTCGTTGTTATTGGATTTGGTACGACCAAAAAATTGACCAATACGGGAGCCGTCAGTTCCATAAAAGGAGCCGAGATTCGCAATGTACCTACTTCCAGTGTGCAGAATGCGCTTACCGGTAGACTGCCTGGTTTTGTTTCCGTCCAACGTTCTGGTCAGCCAGGACGGGATGCTTCCGACTTTTATATCCGGGGTGTGAGTTCGCTGAACTCGGAGGGCAATCAACCCTTGATTATCGTGGACGATATTGAATATACGTACGAACAATTGTCTCAGATCAATGTGAATGAGATCGAAAGCATATCCATCCTGAAAGATGCATCCACTACAGCTGTATTTGGTATCAAAGGCGCAAATGGGGTGCTTGTGGTAAAAACACGTCGGGGAGAGTCTGGGACACCTCGGATTAATTTCCGCGCGGAATCGGGGATGCAGAGTCCGGTAACAAGACTAAATTTTCTAAATGCCTATGAAAGTGCATTGCTGTGGAATGAAGCCATCACGAATACAGATGGAGATAATACCAACCAACCTTTTAGTGCCGAGTCACTGGAGCGGTTTCGCTTAGGAGATGATCCTTATGGTCATCCCGATATCAACTGGTATGAACGTATTTTTAAACCGGTAAGCTTTCAATATAATACCAATGTGGATATTTCGGGAGGTAGTGAGAGCATTCGATATTTTATTTCAGGGGGTGCATTTTCGCAGGATGGTAACTTGTATACCTTTTCCAATGAAGGGGATCAGATCAATAATAATTACTATTATAGACGATATAACCTTCGATCCAATCTGGATGTACAGGCTACTAAAAGCTTAAAATTACGGTTGGATTTCAGGACAAATTTTGGTAATATCAATTCGCCTAGGGCAGGTAATATCGTTGGTGAGGTGTTTGATTTCAACAAAATACGGCCGTGGTCGGCTCCTTTCCTGAATCCGAACGGTTCATATACGTATGCTAACGATACACAGGATCTATTACCCACTGTTAACGCACGCTTAGCCACTGCCGGATATAATCTGGATAGACGGAATGATATTAATATCTTATTTGGCGGTACGCAGGAATTGGATGTGGTGACGAAAGGCTTGTCTTTCTCGACACGCATAGCCTACGCCAGCGTGGAGTCTAACGTACGGGAGCAGGCTAGGGACGAGATACCTGTGTATCGGTATTACCCATACACCGATAGTTATCTTCTGAAAGGAGGTTCGCCGTATGTTTTAGGTAATTATACGTTGCGTGCTTACCAAGGTGATTACAATAACCGCATGAATTTTCAGGCCAATTTTAATTACGATAGAACTTTTGGCATGCATCACGTTAATTCTCTTTTATTATACAACAGGGAATCTTATAAAACCAAAGGTGATAAGAGTACGAACTGGATTCCGCAGAATTTCCAGGGTTTTACTTGGCGTACGGGCTATAATTACAGCGAGAAATATTTGGTGGATCTGACTTTGGCCTATAATGGTTCGGATCGCTTCCAATCGGATAAACGTTATGGTCTTTTTCCTGCTGTTTCTGTGGGATATAACCTGTCTCAGGAAAAGTTCTTTCAAGAGGCATTCCATTTTGTTGACCTGTTTAAGCTTCGAGCCTCTTATGGTGTTGTCGGCTCAGACAAAGTGGCGGGAGATCGGTACCTTTTTCAACAGGTCTACAACGGAGGAGGGGGATATTCCTTTGGAGAAACGCATCAATCCTCGGGTACGATCTATGAGGGAAATTTAGGGAATCCGCGCGTGACTTGGGAAAAGCAGCGCTCGTTTGACGTAGGACTGGAAATGAACCTATTAAAAAACAAATTCTCCTTAGTCGTGGACTATTTCAACAATATTCGTTATGATCAATTGGTAACATCACAATCATTGCCTATCCATATCGGTGTGGGGGTTTCACCAACGAATATAGCGCGTGTTCGCAACCGCGGTGTGGAATTTGAGTTGAACTATAATAATCACATTGGCGAATTCAATTATAATGTAAAGGGTGTATTGACCTATTTCAAAAATAAAATATTATTCCAGGATGAGCCTATGCCGGCTTATCCCTGGTTACAGCTGACAGGACACCAGATCAATCAGCCCATTGGTTATCTATTTGATGGATTTTATACAGCAGAGAATATACCGGATAGTCCCAAACCTACCGGAGGGTATATTGTACAACCGGGTGATCTGCGTTACAAGGACCTCAATGACGATGGTATCATTGACGACTACGACAGAACGACGATAGGCCGACCGAATATCCCCAATACCAGTTTTGGTTTAACGCTTGGCGGAAGTTATAAAGGTTTCAGTTTTAGTGCGCTGTTGCAAGGAACGACCGACTATAGCTTTAGCGTGCAGGGAAGTGGTATTGAGCCGTTCCAAAGCCAGTTCCAGCCCATACACCAAGAACGCTGGACGCCTGAAACTGCTTCAACAGCGATGTTTCCCCGCCTGACCACGAACCCGACAACGATCAGTAGTCCTTCCTCCTACATGTCGGATTTTTGGTTAATTGATGCGACTTATCTTCGATTAAAAACAGTCGAGTTGGGTTATCAGTTGCCGGATCGTTGGTTGCCTTTCAAGATCAACAATGCGCGGGCTTATGTTAGTGGGTATAATCTATTTACCTGGACAAACTATTCGTTATATCAGCAAGATCCGGAGGTAACTTCTAATACGGCAGGGGATGCTTATCAAAACCAGCGCGTGATTAATCTGGGGATTCAAATAGGCTTATAAATGTTTTTTTAATATTTTAACATGTTTAATATGAATAATTTAATGAAAATTCTAGTTTTTGCTATCGTGGCAATGGGAGTATCTACGTTAGCTGCAAGAGGTACACATCTAAACAAAAATGATGTCAACAAACTTTCCGTATCAAGCTATAAGATTCGAGTTGTTGTCAACAAAGAACCTGACCCTTCTCCCACCGTTAATCGATATCGTATTGTAGCGTACGCGTATGCAGATAATGATACCACTATAAATGTCCCTATTCCTGGACCTATTACGGTAAATGGTCGGATAACTTGGAATGGAGGTATCAGTTATCATCCCTTAAGTGTGACAATTCCTCATTCAGGCATTTATTCCCAAAATTTTGAATGTGCCAAACCCGATGAGCTCACGGCAAACACTTTGGAATATCTTTCTTTGTCAACCTATAGTTTGGGGGGAATACCTGTTTCTTTTGATGGACTTTATTTTCAATAATTGACAGGATATGTTTCCAACGTTCTCCTCGTTAATCAACTACATCTTTGGTACAGATTTCTCTTGGCCAATCCCAACCTTTGGCTTTTTTGTCACGCTGGCTTTTGTACTTTCCTATCGGGTATTCAAAAGCGAATTTGTACGAAAAGAAAAACGAGGAGAATTTAAAGCCTTCGAAGAGCACGTGCAGTGGGACGCGAAGGCTATTTCTCTTCTTTTTTTAGGGTATGGGTTTTTGGGTTTTTTGGTTGGCTATAAGGGAATTGGTGCGTTATTGAATCTGGAGGCATTTTCCCATAACCCGCTTCGTTTTATTTTTTCGACACAAGGAAATTGGACGGCCGGATTGTTGTTGGCGCTGATCTCTTGTGTGCTCATAGGTCTTTTGTATAGAAAATGGATTTTCTTAAGGAACACGAAGGAAACACGCTGGGTAAGACCGGTAGAGTTACTTCCTATGATGTTATTATGGGCGGGAATAACGGGATTTATTGGATCCAAAGTCTTTAATGTTTTTGAGGACGGACAGTTGCATCACGCCCATTCTATTTTTGAAATCTTGGATTTCAGTGGTCTTACTTTTTGGGGTGGATTTATTTTTGGGGCGATCAGCTATCTTTATATTGGCATGCGAAAGGGGATGGGATGGCGACATTTGGCGGATGTAGGATCGCTAGGCATGTTGGTCGCTTATGGTGTTGGTCGGATTGGATGTCATCTTTCTGGCGATGGTGATTGGGGGGTAGTGAACACCGTAGAAAAGCCATTTTCTTTACTACCGGATTGGATGTGGTCTTTCCGCTTTCCCCACAATGTTATTGGGCAAGGAGAACATATCTCGGGATGTGAAGGCAAATATTGTTATATACTCCCGGATGGCGTATTTCCTACTTCGTTTTATGAAGCCTTCGTTATATTACTTGTTTTTGCTGTTCTTTGGAAAATAAAAGAACGTATCAAAACACCGGGGAGACTATTTGTTATTTACCTGTTTATTACGGGGACAGAACGGTTTCTAATTGAATTTATGCGCATAAATTATAAATTTAACGTTTTTGGACTCTATTTATCGGAAGCCCAATTGGTCGGTTTTTTTATGGTATTGCTTGCTTTTCTACTAGGCGGATATCTAAAAAATAACTGTTATCTTAGTCATCGATAAATAGATATTAAATGAACCTATATAAATATTTGTTGTTATGCTGTTTGGGTATTTTGTTTGCTTGTAAGAAGGAGATAAAACCACCTGTAGAACCAAGGCCGGAACCGACGGAAGATGACCATATCAAGGCAGACATCTACGATTATTTTAATAAGTATTCCTTATGGACAGAACAGATTCCGGACCGAGATGAAAAAGAACGACTTGACTTTGTAAAGACGTATTCTTCGAACGGAAATCTCTTGACAGCCTTAAAAAATATGACGCCTTTTTATGCCGGATACAATGGAAGTATTGATCGCTTTTCATTCTTGGATGAATCTGATTCGGAGGGAAATCTAAGTTATGCAGACGGTTTTCGGATGGACACCAATGATGGATATGGACTCAGTTTTGGATGGGGTGTACTCACTGCGAACGCAACAAAAGCGTACCCTGTTATTTATTTTGTAGAAGGAGGGTCTCCCGCACAAAAGGGCGATGTAAAACGAGGATCGATCGTTTACGCCATTAATGGTGACGAAGATATTACCGTTAGGTATAATGGGAGTAATCTGAATCAAATCGATGTGCGAGACTTTGCGAAAAAACTGGATGCTGCATTGGCAGCAAACTCATTAGATTTAAAAGTGGAAACAGCGGAAGGAGCGGAGAAGGAGTACACGCTGGCATATGGGAATTCCTATGACATTGACCCCGTAATTTTAGATACGGTTTATACTTACCCAGATAAAAAAATTGGTTATCTGGCATATTCATCTTTTGAAGAAGTATGGCCGAAGACGCATCAGAATTATAAAAAGCTAGAGGATGTTTTTGAATCTTTTAAAGAAGCCCATATTAAAGACCTTATCTTGGACTTACGATATAATACGGGAGGCTATGTGAGCACAGCGGAATATCTGGCGAATAAAATGGTTAAGGCAACCGATCACGGAAAATTGATGTTTAAGTATAAAGTGAACGAATATCTCGCAACATCCCTTGCTTATAAGAGTGATTTTCAAGATGTTTATTTTGAGAACAGTAACACCCAATTGGTATTGGAAAATGTTTATATTCTAGCGACGGAGCAGACGGCATCGGCTTCAGAATTGCTTATCAATGTACTTAAACCTTATCTAAATGTCACGATTATTGCGGAAACGAATCGAACGTATGGTAAACCGGTAGGTTTCTTCCCCGAGGAGATAACGGACGACGTGACGTTGTGGGTAACTTCTTTCAAGACGGTGAATGCTGCTGGATATACGGATTACTGGAATGGTATGCAGGTCGACGTTCCAAATATCGATGATTATATTTTTAAAGATTTTGGTGATTCCGAAGAGGATATGACCGCTAAAGCGTTAAGTCTTGCAGGCGTACCGACGTCTGGCATGCGGGCCTCTTCCAGAAAAAGCGCCACGGCAAATCGAGGTGTAAAAGTAGGAATTATCAATAAACCACATGAACGCAATATGCTAAAGAAGAAGCTTTAAAATTAACCCCGCTTGCAGCGGGATTAATTTATACCAGATACTCAAATAACGTCTGATCTTTATTCACCTCAATGAAATCGAATTTGTAGGACTTCATTCTTTCAATAAAAATGGTGTAATCCTTCGGATCGTTTAGTTCGATACCAATTAATGCCGGACCTCTTTCGCGTTCTGTTTTCTTAATATATTCGAATCGGGTAATATCATCCTTGGGCCCCAAGACTTCCGTTACAAGCAGACGTAAAGCACCAGGACGCTGCGGGAAACGCACGATAAAGTAATGTTTAAAACCCTCGTATAGCAACGACATCTCCTTAATTTCACTCATGCGGTCAATATCGTTGTTACCTCCGGAGACGATGCAAACGACCTTTTTGCCTTTTATTTCTTCTTTATGAAAATCTAAAGCAGCGATAGACAATGCGCCGGCGGGTTCCGCCACAATAGCGTCCTTATTATAGAGTTGTAAAATAGTGGTGCAGATTTTACCCTCAGGTATCGGCTTCACACTATCGAGCAGCTTGCTGCTAATCTCATAGGTTAAAGCACCTATTTTTTTTACCGCAGCGCCGTCCACAAATTTATTGATGTGTTCCAGTTCTATCGGGCCATTATTTCGCATGGCAGCAATCATGGAAGGTGCGCCTTCAGGCTCCACACCATATAGTTTCACGTGCGGCGCATGTTTTTTCATGTGATAGCTCAGCCCAGAAGATAGCCCACCGCCCCCTATAGGAATAATGACAGCCTCTACATCGGGAAGATCTTCCAATATCTCTACGGCGACCGTACCCTGTCCTTCAATTATTTTTTCGTCATCAAAGGGAGGAATGAACGTCATATTGTGTTCTTTCGTGTATTCCAATGCTGCTTTCTGACAGTCGTCGAACGTGTCCCCGGTTAATACAATTTCAATATTACCGTTGCCCCACATTTCCGTTTGTGTAATTTTTTGACGTGGCGTGGGACCTGGCATGAAAATAACGCCTTTAATATCCAGTTTTTTACAGGACAGAGCGACGCCTTGTGCATGATTTCCCGCACTGGCACAGGTAACGCCTCGGCGTTTTTCGTCCTCCGATAGACTGACAATTTTGTTGTACGCACCACGCAGCTTATAGGAACGGACCACTTGTAGATCTTCCCGTTTTAAGTATACATCCGCATCGTATTTTTCGGAAAGGTGAATGTTGTATTGCAAAGGTGTGCGGTTCACAACGCCTTTTATGCGTTCTGCCGCTTGCAATGAATCTATGTTTAAGGTCATATTGTTTAAGAATAACTGCCCCAAAAAGCGTCTTTAACGAGTGAAATATCTTTTTTGCCGTTACGGCTATAAATGGAAACAATATCAAATCTGATATCGCCCTGATGGTTGATTCGTTTTAAAAAAACGCCGGCTGCTTTAATAAGGTTTTTCTGCTTTTTAAAATCGACAAACTGAAACGGTTCGCCAAACTGTGTTGAGCGGCGCGTTTTTACTTCTACAAAAGCGAGTATATCCCCCTCCTTAGCAATGATATCTATTTCCCACCACTTGTATCGCCAATTTATTTGTAGAATTTGGTAGCCTTGGGTACGTAGAAACTCTTGTGCTTCCCCTTCGCCCTGCTTTCCAAATTCTAAATGTTTGGCCATGATTATTTTAACAACGTATGTAGATCCTCGTCGTCGATGTCTTTTTTTGCATCTGCCATGACGAGAAACTTTTCATAGATTACCGATAGGTTATCTTTGTCTAGCTGGTAACCCAGGCGTTCCAAATGGTGTTTTAATGCATGACGACCAGAACGAGCCGTCAAGATAATATCGGCCTCCAATAAGCCCACATCTTCCGGACGAATAATCTCGTAATTTTCGCGATGTTTGAGAAATCCATCTTGGTGGATACCAGAGCTGTGCGCAAAGGCATTTTTACCCACAATAGCTTTGTTGGGTTGCACAGGCATACGCATCATAGAACTCACCTTACGAGAGATGTGCGTAAACATTTTGCTGTTGATGGTCGATGTTAAGCCTGGGAAGTGCTTGGCGTGTACTTGCATAATCATCGCCACTTCTTCTAGTGAAGTATTCCCGGCACGTTCACCGATACCATTGATGGTGCATTCGACTTGACGCGCTCCATTTTGAACGGCGGCAATGGAATTGGCTGTCGCTAATCCTAAATCATTGTGGCAATGTGCAGAGATGATAGCGTCATCAATGTTCTTCACGTTTTCCTTTAAATACTTGATTTTTGCACCGTATTGGTCGGGTAGGCAATAACCATTGGTATCGGGAATGTTGACAACGGTCGCTCCTGCGGCAATAACAGCCTCTACCATTTTTGCTAAATAAACTAAATCTGCCCGACCGGCATCTTCTGCATAAAATTCAACATCTTCTACATACGATTTGGCATGTTTTACAGCGGCAACTGCACGTTCCAGAATTTCCTCACGTGTGGAATTGAATTTATATTGTATATGCATATCCGACGAGCCGATTCCCGTATGGATACGTGGACGTTTGGCGTACTTCAACGCATCGGCAGCAACGTCAATATCATTTTTGTTCGCACGGGTGAGTGCGCAGATAATCACGTTGTCTACGGCTTTGGATAATTCGACAACCGATTGGAAATCGCCCGGGCTCGATACGGGGAACCCCGCTTCGATGATATCGACACCCAAAAGTTCTAAATCTTTTGCGATATCTACCTTTTCCGGCGTCGTTAATTGACAGCCAGGAACTTGCTCACCATCGCGTAGGGTCGTATCGAAAATATATAAATGATTAGGATCGTGTAACATAGTTTTATAATTATCTAAAGATCGCCAATTGGCGCATCGGTTAAAAACCTAAAATTAAAAAATATTTTTCCTTATCTCAAACATTCCAATACGCTGGCTCCCATCTCGTTTGTACCCAGTATACGCGAAGTAGGGGTCTCTGCACCGGCAATATCACCCGTTCTCCAACCTGCTTTCAGCGTGTCTGCGACGGCTTGGGTTACGGCTTTGGCTTCTTCCTGTAAGCCGAATGCAATATCAAGCATCAAGGCAGCTGATAAAATAGATGCTAAAGGGTTGGCTTTATTTTGTCCGGCAATATCATGTGCGGAGCCGTGAATAGGTTCGAAAAACCCCGTCCCGTCACCAATAGAGGCAGAAGCCAACATGCCCATAGAACCGGCAATCTGCGAAGCCTCGTCCGTTAAGATATCTCCAAACAGATTGGCCGTTAGTACGACATCAAATTTTTTAGGATTCTTCACCAATTGCATCGCAGCATTATCAATAAACATGTGTTCCGTTTCAACATCGGGATATTCGCGCGCTATTTCCTGCACGACATCTCGCCATAAGCGGGACGTTTCCAATACGTTTGCTTTGTCAACCGAGCAGAGCTTTTTACTTCGCGTGCGGGCTGCTTCGTAAGCTTTACGTGCGATACGTTCTACTTCATAACGGTGGTAATTCATTAAATCTGAAGCAAAGCTATTGTCTTCACTGCGTACTTTTTCACCGAAATATACATCTCCGGTTAACTCCCGAAAGAACAAAATATCTGTTCCGCGTAAGATTTCTGGCTTTAGACTGGAAGCTTCCAACAACTCATCAAATAACAATATGGGACGAAGGTTGGCATACAAGCCTAATTCTTTTCTTATTTTTAATAGGCCTTGTTCGGGTCTTACTTTTGCAGAGGGGTCGTTGTCATATTTCGCATGACCTATCGCACCAAATAGAATAGCATCTGATGTTTTGGCTTTCGCTAAGGTTTCATCAGGCAGTGGATTACCGGTCTCTTCGATAGCCGTATGTCCCATGATGGCCTCATCGAAGTTAAACGTATGATCGTATTTCTTTGCTATTGTTTCTAATGCTTGTTTTCCCCAAGTCGTTACTTCTTGTCCAATACCATCTCCGGGGATAATTAAAATATTTTTGTTCATTTGTATATAATTATTTATATCGTTATTTCCTCTACTACTTCACCGTTCTCCAAAATAAGTTGATGTTCGATGCAAGAGGGTAATTGTGATTCGTAATGACCTACGTAAATCAACGTATTGCCATGTGTACACAGTTCGTCTACCACACTATTGAAATGTGTAGTTTGCGCCACATCTAGTCCTTGACACGGCTCGTCCAGTATCAGCAGTGGTGGATTTTTGATGATGGTTCTTGCCAAAAGAGCCAAACGTTGTTTCCCTAGCGGGAGTGTATGAAGCAATTGGTCTTTATGAGGAAGTAAATCGAAGAAATCCAATAATTGCTCTATGCGTTTTTTTTCTTCGTGTTTTACATCTATAAACCAGCCGATGCTATCATAAAAACCCGATGCTACCGTATGCCATACGGTAGCATTTCGATCAAAATACCAATGCATCTCCGGCGAGATAATACCTATTTTTTCCTTAATGTCCCAAATACTTTCCCCCGAGCCACGTTTGGTTCCAAACAACCAAATGTTGGAGGAGTAGGCTTGGGGATGATCGCCATTCAATAAGCTCAGCAGCGTGGATTTTCCAGAACCATTTGGTCCCTGCAACAACCACTTTTCACCTGCTTCCACTTTCCAATTTACATTTTTTAATACGACTTTGGCACCGTATCGAACAGATACATTTCTAAGCTCAACCATGGTTTGTCCAGTGGTTTCTGGCTCCTGTTGTAAAAAGTAAGGAAGTGGTTTCTTTTCGCGGATATCATCTGTTGAAAAATCCGTTGCCTGTTCTACCACCTTGAGCTGACCGTTTTCGATTTCTGCAAAACGATTGATACAAGTGGGGAGCTGTCGATTGTTTGTGATCAAGATCAGTGTCGTCCCCCTGTGCGCAACTTCGTCAAAAATAGATAGCAGGTTCGTTCTAGATCGTTTGTCGAGCCCGGTAAACGGTTCGTCAATGATTAAAAGTTGTGGATTAAGCCAAAGAGCCTGTACCAGTTGCAGTTTTTTATGTTCACCGCTAGATAGTTCGATGAGCTGTGTATCTTTACAGTTTTCGAAACCCAATGCGTGCAAAATAGGTTCGACATCCGAATATTGGAGGTCGTTTTTCTGACCAAAATGGATGAGCTCCGCATAGACGGTGAGGGTGTCGTTTTTCTGGAACTTATTATAACGCTGTTGGTAATAAAAGTTACGGTCTCCCTCCAAATTCGTGAACTGATACCAATTAGAAACGTAGTAGCTGCGTGGCGGGCATGGATTATGTTCGTTAAAATGAAAGGTGATCTTTCCCGTCGTTTTCTCTTCTCCTACAATCGCTTTGGCTAAAGATGTTTTCCCTGTTCCGCTTTTCCCGCCGATAACCCAATTTTCGCCTGGATATATATGCCAATTGAAATCGGACAATACCGCCTGAGCAGCGTATCGGAGATTCAAATGGGCGATATGGACGATAGGGGTATGGTGAATCATCATATTAACGATAAAATGAAAAGGGTCTTGTCTTTTCAAATTCTTCGATTTCTGCTGTATGGCTCAAGATGTAGTCGATGTCATCATAGCCATTAATTAAACAGGATTTTTTATAGGGGTTGATTTCAAATATAAAACTGTCCCCTGTCGCATTGATAGTTACTGTTTGCGCCTCTAAATTAACGGTTAGTTCCGCATCTGGATTAGCAAAAGTGGTGTTAAATATTTTCTCTAAAAATTCATCTGGAACGGTAATGGGCAAGACCGCGTTGTTTAGCGCATTGCCTTTGAAAATATCGGCAAAGAATGAACTGATGACAACGTCAAAACCATAATCTTGGATGGCCCATGCCGCATGTTCGCGAGAAGACCCACAACCGAAATTTTTACCAGCTACCAATATTTTTCCGCTGTATGTCGGATTGTTCATCACGAAGTCCGCTTTTGGTTGTCCGTCACTATTATAGCGCCAGTCGCGGAATAAATTATCGCCAAACCCCTCTCTTGTGGTCGCTTTCAAAAAGCGTGCAGGGATAATCTGGTCGGTGTCGACATTCTCGATGGGTAACGGCACGACCGAGGATGTTAATTTTTCAAATTTTTTCATCAGAATAATTTGTTTTTTAACGGTGATGAAGCTATCATGAGTGGTTTATTCTTTTCGGTTTGTGAATTTAGTGAACTCATGATGGTTTCATTCGAATATTTTTTTAATGGACATGAAGCTTACAGAAATTATGAATTGTCTTTCACAACATCATATTCTGCCAATAACTCCCTAACGTCTACAATCTTTCCACTCACAGCAGCAGCAGCAGCAGTTAGCGGGCTAGCCAGCATCGTGCGTGCATTCGGACCCTGGCGGCCTTCAAAATTTCTGTTAGACGTCGAAACGCAATATTTTCCAGCTGGAATTTTATCTTCGTTCATACCTAAACAAGCCGAACAGCCTGGTTCGCGAAGCATAAAACCCGCTTCCTCAAATATTTTGTCTATACCTTCTTCTTTCGCCTGTGCTTCTACCTGTTTAGAGCCGGGAACAATCCAAACCTCTACATGATCTGCTTTTTTCTTTCCTTGTACAAAAGAAGCAACAGCCCTTAAATCCTCGATACGGGAGTTCGTACAAGAACCGATGAAAACATAGTCTACAGGATGGCCTAATAATGTTTCATTATCTTGGAAGCCCATGTAATCCAATGCTTTTCTATAGGATGGACGTTCGGATTCGGGTTGATCGGCAGTTGCCGGAATCACCTCGGAGATACCAATTCCCATCCCTGGATTAGTTCCGTATGTAATCATGGGCTGAATGTCAGCTGCATCAAATTCCAATACCGCATCGAATTGTGCGTCTTCGTCGGAATATAATGTTTCCCAATAAGCAAGGGCCATATCCCAGTCTTCGCCTTTAGGTGCAAATTCCCGACCATGAACATAGTCAAATGTGGTTTGGTCGGGTGCAATAAGTCCTCCACGTGCACCCATTTCGATACTCATATTACAGACCGTCATCCGACCTTCCATACTTAACGAACGAATGGCTGAACCTGCAAATTCGACGAAATATCCTGTGCCGCCAGCAGCTGTTGTTTTAGAAATAATATACAACACGATATCTTTTGCACCAACGCCTTTTGCGAGCTCACCGTTTACCTCGATTTTCATCGTTTTTGGTTTTTGCTGCAATAGGCATTGGGTAGCAAATACCTGTTCTACTTGCGATGTGCCAATGCCAAACGCAATGGCGCCGAAAGCACCGTGTGTAGACGTGTGGCTGTCCCCACAGACCATCGTTTTCCCTGGTTGGGTGATGCCCAGCTCTGGTCCGATAACGTGCACGATGCCTTGGTAGGGGTGCCCCAAGCCATATAGTTCAATGCCGAACTCTTTACAATTTTTGGTCAACATATCCACTTGGTACCGTGAAAGTTCTTCCTGGATAGGAAGATGTTGATTGAGCGTAGGTACGTTATGGTCGGCTGTGGCTACCGTTTGATTCGGACGAAAAACAGGTATTCCTCGTTTTCGCAACCCGTCGAACGCTTGAGGCGATGTAACCTCATGAATCAAATGTGTATCTATATACAAAATATCTGGGAAGCCCTCTTGGCGCTTGACAACGTGCGCATCCCAAATCTTCTCTACTAATGTTTTTCCCATTTCTCTCTTTTTTGTGATATAGTTACAAAGTTACAAGATAGTCCGCTATTCCCTTGTAACCTTGTAACCCTTTGTCACTTATAATGCTTAAACAGTTTTGATCGCTTTCATCGCTGTCATCGCTTGGCGTAATTTGACGCCTACGATTTCCACAGGATGGTTGCGTAAGATTTCGTTCACTTGTACAAGCTGAATATTATCTACGGAGCCGTCTTTTCCTTCGTTGAAGTTTTTACCAACGATATCGGTATCTACTTTTTTCATGAAATCAGCCAATAGCGGTTTACATGCCTGATCGAACAAGTAACAGCCATATTCAGCAGTGTCGGAAATGACGCGATTCATTTCGAATAATTTTTTGCGGGCAATCGTGTTTGCAATCAAAGGTGTTTCATGCAGGGATTCGTAATAAGCGGATTCCGCTTTTATACCTGCCTCTACCATCGTTTCAAAGGCTAATTCTACACCTGCTCTAACGAAAGCAACCATTAATAGATAATTATCAAAGTATTCCTGTTCGTTGATTTTTACATCACCGGCAGGTGTTTTTTCAAAAGCGGTTTCACCTGTTTCGGCTCTCCACTTTAATAAATTAGCATCTCCGTTTGCCCAATCTTCCATCATCGTTTTGCTAAACTCACCGGACATGATATCGTCTTGGTGTTTTTGGAATAGCGAGCGCATAATGTCTTTCAATTCCTCGGATATCTCAAAAGCTTTGATTTTCGCAGGGTTGGACAAACGATCCATCATACCACTTACACCACCGTGTTTCAAAGCTTCTGTGATGACTTCCACGCCGTATTGTACTAATTTTGACGCGTAGCCGGGATCAATACCTTTTTCTACCATTTTATCAAAAGATAGAATCGAGCCGGTTTGCAACAAACCACAAAGTATCGTTTGCTCACCCATCAAGTCAGACTTAACTTCGGCTACGAATGAAGATTTTAATACACCTGCGCGGTGTCCACCTGTGCCTACACAATAGGCTTTTGCATATGGCCATCCCTTACCTTCAGGGTCATTCTCTGGGTGTACTGCAATTAAAGTGGGGACACCGAAACCTCTTAAATATTCCGCGCGGACTTCAGATCCTGGACATTTAGGCGCTACCATGATAACCGTAATATCTTTCCGTATCTGCATGCCTTCTTCTACAATGTTAAAGCCATGGGAGTAGGATAGGGCGGCTCCTTGTTTCATTAACGGTTGAACAGCATTGATAACCGAGGTATGTTGTTTATCAGGTGTCAGGTTGATGACCAAGTCTGCCGATGGAATTAATTCTTCGTAGGTTCCTACGTTGAAGTTATTGTCCGTGGCATTTTTCCAAGAATCTCTTTTTTGTTCAATAGCTTCCTTACGTAACGCATAGGAAATGTCTAAGCCGCTATCTCTCAGGTTTAAGCCTTGGTTCAAACCTTGCGCACCACATCCTACGATTACGATTTTTTTACCTTTTAAAGCGTTAACGCCATCCGAGAATTCGTTTGAATCCATAAATTCAGCGTGTTTCAATTGATTTAATTGCTCTCTAAGAGGTAATGTGTTAAAATAATTTGCCATTGTTTTGTTATTATAATACGTTTGTTTTTGATTGATTTACTTTTTAATTGCTCGTCGTTGCGCGATGGCATAACCTAAATGCAGGTTATCGTGCCCTGAAGTGGTGACCAAGACATCCGCGAAGTTGTGCAATGTAGCACCATAAGTTGCTGTATCGTACGGTTGAATATGCTGAAACACGCCATTATTATAGTCTTCTTCGATTTTTTCTATCGTAGAAAGTGCCAGTTCTTTCAGCGATGTAACTTCTTCCGCAGACACTACATATTCCGGTTTAGAACCTTTTTTATAAGCATCTAAATACCTAACGGATGATGTATCCGAAGTAATGCCCGTCCGCACATAGCACAGTGTTTGTGTACTAACGACGATATGCCCGAAATTCCAGATGATGTTGTTGTTGAATCCTGCGGGAATTTGGTTCATTTCATCTAAAGAAAGTTCGTCCAATAACTGGATAAAGGCCTTCCTTGTATCTTTGATAAATTTGAAAGTTTCTGTCATTTTTCGTTCCATTTCTACATCGTAAACACGCGCTCCTGCTGATTGAGGTATTCATTTTCCACAATTTCCGGTGCAGGTTCTTCGCGTTCGAATTGTTTTATTTTTTTATGAAAACCAGCACTGCCCTTGATGATGGCGATACGGGCACCACGTACGAATTCGATGAGTCCGTATTCACCTAGGGCGGCCGTTAAACGGTCGATTTCTTCCCGATGGCCTGCTGTTTCAAATACCGTGTAATCATGTCGGATAACAACAGCAGACGCGCCGTACTCCCGAAGTAATCGTTCCACGGACGCCTTTTCAGCGATGACCTCGGTTGGAACTTTGTACAGCGCTTGCTCTTGCCAGATTAATTCTTCGTCTGTATTGTAGTAGGCCTTTAAAACTTCGACCTGCTTTTCGATCTGCCGACACAGTTTGCGGACCACATCTTCGCTCTCGTTAATTAAAATCGTGAATCGGTGAATGCCTTCTACCTCTGAAGGTGAGGTATTTAAGCTTTCTACATTGATTTTTCTTCTGGAAAAGATACCAGAGATGCGTCCTATCATACCGATAGAATTCTCTGTGTACAACGTGATCGTATATTCTTGTTTTTCCATTTTTTTAATTTTTTACTTTAAGCGTATTTCCGATACAGATGCACCTTGTGGAACCATGGGGAAAACATTGTTTTCCTTGCCGACCATGATCTCTAATAAGTAAGAACCATCATGATCGAGCATCGTCTTCAATGCCGTGTGCAGATCTTTGCGTTCGGAGATTTTGTTTCCGTCAATATGGTAGCCTTTTGCAACGGCTACAAAATCTGGGCTCGTTATATTAACAAAGGAATAGCGTTTATCGTTAAATAACTGCTGCCATTGGCGTACCATACCTAAAAACTCATTGTTGAGGATGAGAATCTTGACTTTTGCACCAAATTGCATAATCGTTCCCAATTCCTGGATAGTCATTTGGATTCCACCATCACCAATGATGGCAATGACGTCGCGCTCGGGGGCTCCATACCATGCACCGATCGCTGCAGGTAACCCAAATCCCATGGTGCCTAATCCTCCCGAAGTTACATTTGACTTCGATTTATTGAATTTCGCATAGCGGCAAGCAACCATTTGATGCTGTCCTACGTCCGTGACAATCACGGCATCACCGCCGGTTAATTCATTTAAAACCTTGATCACTTCGCCCATTGTCATGATATCCGATATTGGATTTAATTCATCCTGGATGACCTCTTTCACTTCTTTTTTCTCTAATTCGCGGAACTCCGCTAACCACGCATGATGATCACGCTGTTGGATCAGTTCCGTTAACATCGGAAGGGTCTCCTTACAGTCTCCCCATACGGGTACGGTGGTTGCCACATTTTTATCGATTTCGGCAGGATCAATGTCCAAATGGATGACTTTTGCCTGCTTGGCATATTTATCTAATCGGCCGGTTACACGATCATCAAAGCGCATCCCAACGGCAATCAATACATCACATTCATTGGTCATGACATTAGGCGCATAGTTCCCGTGCATACCAAGCATACCAACATGCAGAGGATGATCTGTTTCCAATGCACTCAATCCCATAACCGTCGTTGCGGCCGGAAATCCTCCCTTTTCGATGAAGTTTTTGAAATCTTGTTCTGCTTGCCCCAAGATGACCCCCTGTCCGAACAATACAAAAGGTTTTTTAGCACTGTTTATAATCTCGGCCGCCTTTTCAACATATTCTTTTCGTACAATCGGTTTTGGCCTATAGCTACGCACATGATCACATTTTTCGTAACCTTTGTAATCAAACAGTTGTATTTGCGCGTTTTTCGTAATATCAATTAAAACGGGACCCGGGCGGCCGGTTTTTGCAATATAGAATGCTTTTGCCAACACACTTGGAATTTCCGTCGCGTCGGTAACTTGATAGTTCCATTTTGTGACGGGTGTCGTGATATTGATGACATCCGTTTCTTGGAAGGCATCCGTCCCCAATAAAGAAGCAAACACCTGCCCCGTAACACATACGATAGGATTGCTATCGATCATGGCATCCGCTAGTCCGGTCACTAAATTAGTCGCTCCCGGACCACTTGTCGCGAACGCGACACCGACACGTCCAGATGTGCGGGCATAACCTTGCGCTGCATGGACTCCACCCTGCTCATGACGGACCAAGATATGATTAAGCTTCTCGTTATAATCGTATAACGCATCGTAAATAGGCATAATTGCCCCACCTGGATAACCAAATATGGTATCTACCCCTTCCTGAATCAAAGCTTCCAATACAGCTTGAGATCCGCTTAATTGGGTCTTGTGGGCTGTTGGCTCTTGTGGCTTTGATAGCGTTTTTTCCAGTGTACTCATTTTAATCGTATTGAGGTTTTTTGATTTACAAATCTGTTACGCAGCCCTGTGATGCATTGGCTACTGTTTTCGCATATTTATATAATACACCTTTATTTACTTTTAATGCGGGTTGTTTCCAGTTTGTCCGACGGGTAGCAATCTCTTCAGCAGAGAGGTTAACATTGATGGTGTTGTTTACGGCGTCAATTTCGATGATATCATCATCCTCAACTAAGCCAATAAGACCACCTTCGTAGGCTTCCGGCGTGATATGTCCGACGACGAACCCGTGTGTTCCGCCGGAGAAACGACCGTCCGTGATCAGGGCAACGGATTTCCCCAGGCCTGCCCCGATAATTAAAGAGGTTGGTTTCAACATTTCTGGCATACCAGGCGCACCTTTCGGCCCCTCGTTTTTGATGACGATAACGTCACCTGGTTTAACGCGTCCCGAAGCAACGCCTTTTGCCAAATCTTGTTCCCCGTCAAACACGCGAGCTGGACCATTAAATTTTTCTCCTTCCTTGCCGGAAATTTTGGCTACTGAACCCTGTTCCGCCAAGTTACCGTATAAGATTTGTAAGTGGCCGGTCGCTTTAATCGGTTTATCCAATGGTTGTATGATTTGCTGGTCGTATTCCATCACCGATTTAACGTCAGCTAAATTATCTGCAATGGTTTTTCCGGTAACGGTTAGACAATCTCCGTGTAATAGACCTTCATCCAATAGATACTTCATGACAGCAGGTGTACCACCATACTGTTGTAAATCTTGCATCAAGAATTTTCCCGACGGTTTGAAGTCCGCTAATACAGGTGTTTCGTCAGACATACGCTGGAAATCATCTGGTGTGATGTCGACACCCACGGCTTTACCGATGGCGATAAAATGCAATACCGCATTGGTCGATCCACCCATAACCACAATCACACGCATGGCATTTTCGAAAGCTTTGCGCGTCATGATGTCGGTCGGTTTGATGTCTTTTTCCAAAAGGGTGTATATATATTTTCCTACTTCCAAGCATTCTTTCTTTTTCTCTTCCGATATGGCTGGGTTAGAAGAGGAATAGGGTAAACTCATGCCCAAAGCTTCGATAGCAGAAGCCATGGTATTGGCCGTGTACATCCCGCCACAAGCGCCTGCACCAGGACAAGTGTGACGGATGACACCGTCGTAGTCCTCGTCCGAGATAGTGCCTGCAATTTTTTTACCTAGGGCTTCGAAGGCAGATACGATATTTAATTCCTCCCCTTTATAATGACCCGGTGCAATCGTTCCCCCATACACCATAATAGCCGGACGGTTTAATCTACCCATCGCCATAATGGCGCCCGGCATGTTCTTATCACAACCAGGAATAGCAACTACACCATCATAATATTGACCGCCACAGATGGTTTCGATACTGTCTGCAATAACGTCACGAGAGACCAAGGAATAGCGCATCCCTTCGGTGCCATTACTCATGCCATCACTTACGCCGATCGTTCCGAATGTAAGGCCAACCAAGTCGTTGTTCCAAATGCCTTGTTTTACCAATTGGGCCAAATCGTTCAAGTGCATATTACAGGTGTTCCCGTCATAGCCCATCGAGGCGATACCGACTTGCGCTTTATCCATATCGACGTCCGTAAGACCGATACCATACAGCATCGCTTTTGCTGCGGGCTGTGTTTCATCTTGTGTAAAGATGCGACTATACTTATTCATTACACTTTTCATGTCAGATGATGACTTCATAATTCTCTTCTTCTAAAACTAATTGTTTGTATTTCCGCTGGACGGTAGCTCCGATAGTGTGCTCCCAATCTTCCTTATATATAATACGATCTACTTCCTTGATGCCAATGATTTCAGCGGCGGTACCACATAAAAATGCGCTATCCGCTTGATGGACGTCTTGGACGGTGAGTTTCTTTTCGACTACGTCAATGTGTAGACCTCTGCATAGTTCGATAACTGTCTGCCGTGTAATACCCGGAAATATATTTCCCAGAGGTGGCGTATATAGCTTCAAGTCTTTTTCGATAAATAGATTTTCACTCGATGCTTGGGCTAAAAAACCATCATGGTCTAACATAAGCGCCTCGTCAAATCCTTCACGGATAGCTTCACTCGATGCGAGAATGGCGTTGATGTATTGACCGGAGACCTTCGCTTCGATATGAAAAGATTTGGGGTGTAGACGTTGAACTCCGGATGTGCAGACACGAAGCAAATTTTGTCCCAAATAAGGCCCCCATTCCCAAGCGGCAATCATAATGCGTGCGTCTTTTGCGGAAGTAAGGTGCATATTGGAACCTGAAAACACAAGTGGTCGGATATAGGCGGAACGCAGATTATTCGTTTCTAATAAAGCATACGATTTTTCTATCAATAATTGATTATCCCATGGATAGGGAAGATTGATGGCTACACAAGAACGCTGCAAACGTGCGAAATGCTCCTCGGCTTTGAAAATTCTGGTGCCGTGATGTGTACTATATGCCCTCAATCCCTCGAAAGCACCATACCCATAATGCAGCGATTGCCCGAATAAATCTATTCCGGCATCTGTGGCTTTTACGAAATCGCCGTCCAAATAAATGTAAGTGTCGTGATTATAATACTGCATGCTAACCTCCCCTTTTCGCTATGCTCAAGGTAATGCTATTAAAAATTCTTTACAATAGCAAAACAAAGAATTTTTAAAAAGTTTATTATTCCGTATGTTTGATAATATTAAAATATAATTTCCTGTTTTGATTATTTTTTGGTTTTTAATTTTTGTCTTTGTAGACTAAAATTAAAATCGGTATAGTGTTTCAAAATATGACTTTTCCCAAAAAAGTACGAAATTCTTCTTAAAATGGGCAAAAGTCCGAGGAAAGTTGAAAAAAAAGTAGCCCGCAGTCTGAACCGCGGGCTACCTCATTGAATGTATTTTTAAAGTGATTACTCTTCGACGATTCCTTCTGCTAAGACCGTAATATTATTGTCCTTCGCTTCTACGACGCCACCTTTAATAACGAAAACTGTGTGACCTTGTGCATCCCGAATAATAACTTTTCCATCTTCTAAAGTAGATACGATAGGAGCGTGGTCTTGCAAAATTTGAAAGGATCCTGCGCTGCCAGGTACCGTTACAGCTGTAGCGTCACCTTCGTATGCTAATTTATCTGGGGTAATAATCGTTAATCTCATGTTTGTAGTATATACACTTCTACTATATGCTTCATTAAACAGCTTCTGCTAATAATTTTTTACCTTTTTCGATAGCTTCTTCAATATTACCTACCAAGTTAAATGCTGCTTCTGGATACTCGTCTACCTCACCATCGATAATCATGTTAAAACCTTTGATGGTATCTTTGATGTCAACAAGTACGCCTTTTAAACCGGTAAATTGCTCCGCTACGTGGAACGGTTGTGATAAGAACCGTTGTACACGACGTGCGCGGTGAACGGTCAGCTTATCTTCTTCTGATAATTCATCCATACCCAAGATGGCGATGATATCTTGAAGTTCTTTATAACGTTGCAAGATTTCTTTTACACGTTGCGCCGTGTTATAGTGCTCGTCACCTAATATAGATGGTGATAAGATACGAGACGTTGAATCAAGGGGGTCAACCGCAGGGTAGATACCCAGTTCGGCAATTTTACGAGATAATACCGTTGTTGCATCTAAATGGGCAAAGGTTGTTGCCGGCGCAGGGTCAGTTAAGTCATCAGCAGGTACATATACCGCTTGTACCGATGTAATAGACCCGTTTTTAGTCGAGGTAATACGCTCTTGCATTAGTCCCATCTCTGTTGCTAATGTTGGTTGGTAACCTACGGCTGAAGGCATACGTCCCAAAAGAGCAGATACTTCAGAACCCGCCTGTGTGAAACGGAAAATGTTGTCAATAAAGAAAAGTATATCCCGTCCTTGACCTTCGCCATCTCCATCACGGAAATATTCGGCTACGGTAAGTCCGGATAACGCCACACGAGCGCGTGCCCCTGGAGGCTCATTCATTTGTCCGAAAACGAAGGTACACTTTGAGTCTTTAAGCAATTCATTGTCGACTTTGTCCAAAGGCCATTCGCCTTTTTCCATACCTTCCATAAAAGGTTCGCCATATTTGATAATGCCTGATTCAAGCATTTCACGTAACAAGTCGTTTCCTTCACGCGTACGTTCTCCCACGCCCGCAAATACGGAAAGTCCACCGTGCCCTTTGGCGATGTTGTTGATCAATTCCTGAATCAATACCGTTTTCCCTACACCAGCTCCACCGAATAGACCGATTTTACCACCTTTTGAGTAAGGTTCTAACAAGTCAATAACTTTAATGCCTGTAAACAATACTTCTGTTTCGGTAGAAAGCTCATCGAATTTAGGTGGTTCGTTATGGATAGGGCGTCCGTTTGTCGTGTCTAATTCTTGGATACCATCTATGGCACCACCAACTACGTTAAATACACGGCCTTTGATTTCTTCGCCGACAGGCATTTTAATCGGAGCACCCGTGTCAACCACTTTCATTCCACGAACCAAACCTTCGGTTGCATCCATCGCGATAGTGCGAACGCGATCTTCACCTAAGTGTTGCTGGACTTCCAAAACGATGCGTTGACCATTGTCTTTTTCAATATACAAAGCATCGAAGATTTTAGGAAGACTGTCATTTTCGGCGAAGTTGACGTCAACTACGGGGCCGATAATCTGCGCTATTTTACCAATATTGGGCATATTATAGGGACTAAAATAATTATTAATCAATTTTTACAGCGGATGGTTTTATACACCCACATTTTGGAATGCAAAAATAAACTATATCTTGTTAAAAGCAAAACGCTTATTGATAATAATTTAATTTTCTTTTTGTCCGCGCCGCCGATGAGCAATCCCGGAGATTTTAAGAAACTTTTTCTATTCGTATTTAGTTCGTCTCTACTTTTGCTATTTGAGGGTCTGTATATCCTAAACGATCAGTTTCCACACGGCCAGCATAACCCCACAGAAAATCTGGATAACCGTTTACGGTTATTTCAAGATCATACCAATGTTGACTGGCTTGTAAATCGACGAGTTCTACGTGCCGCTCTCCGACTGGTACATGCACCTCTCTTGTTTCTTGCCCATAACCGTTGTCTCGAATATATATCTGTATCGTTTCTGGCGATTTGTTTTCAAGTAATAACTGAATCTTTCCCGTGAAGTTTTTCTCTTGCTGTTCATATTTCAAAGAGGACGATACGGGAATGGGGTTGTGTTTGTTTTTAAAACGGCGGAAAAAACCATTAGGACCATGTACGTGTATATCCGTTCCTTGGTTTGGGGTATAAGTAAACTGATCGGAGAGCGTATCACCAGCCTTAACGGCATATTGGCGTATGGCGCCATTGGCATATACGGTAAAAGGAGCGCCCGAACTTCTATTGCCGAAAATAGTATTGTCAACATGGAGATTCAAGTCAAACGCGTCTTCTTCTATTTTCCCCTCGACGTATAATTCGTAAGGCAAAGGGCATGAAGGGCGGATTCCTTTCTCTTGTTGGGGCATGAGCGCGGTATGATGTGGATGTGCTTTGCCTTTTATTAAATCTTCGCCCGTGAGCTGACCAAAGGTTGGTAGTGCCTTATGTTGTGTTTGGTGGATACCTTCTAGATAAGAATCACGGTTTAGAAATGGAAGGTCATCATTTGCTTCCTTTTGATTGGCCTCGCTGAATATAGACGTCAAGTCACCACAGATTGTCCGGCGCCAATCACTGATCTGGTTTGAGGCAATATCGCGGTTAAATTTATGACTCAAGAATTTTTCTAGAAACTGTAAAGTCGATGTATGGTCGAACACCTGTGAGCACACCTTACCGCCTTTGCTCCATGGTGATGCAACTATCATAGGAACGCGATAGCCTAGCCCGATAGGGCCTGTCCGGGCTGTTTTTTTACTCCTGCCTTCCGCGAGTTCTTGTTCAGCTGTGATATATTCTATAGCGGGGTCGATTCCGGCAGAGCATTTTCCACTATGGGGAACATAGGGGTTGGGAGGGGTAAAGGGAGGGATATGATCAAAATAGCCATCATTCTCATCGTAGGTCAAAATAAAGATGGTTTTTTGCCAAATCTTAGGGTTTTGTGTGAGAATATCCATAATTTCCGAGATATACCAAGACCCATACCACGGCGAGCTGGGATGATCAGAATAACGTTGCGCCGGTATTAACCAGGACACGGTAGGTAGTTCTCCCTGTTGCACATCTTGTCGAAATTGATGTAGTATATCGCCTTTTGGAGTGTCCATTTTCTGTTTTTTTCCGTTGTAATCGATATACTCGAGTTTATCTAAATGGCGATAATCGGGGTCATTTTTATTGGTAATAAAGGCTTTTCGATAGAGATTTTTTTCCCGTTGGGAAAGTTTGTCAAAGTTGGATGGGGACCAAGTTTTTAGTTCTTGTATAGCGTTTTGTAAGACCTTTTTTTTCTGATCTATTGCATCCTGCATCTTGTTATATTGCTTGTCTTGACGAGAAATGTGACGTTGCTTTTGCTCGAGTTCAGCAATTTCTTTTGGTAACTTATCCGCCTGTATTTTGAGATTGGCAATGTAGCGGTCGGAAAATTGAACATTATATTTCTGAAATCGTTCAAGTGGGTTGCAGCTAAAACTAGCGAGCCAAGAGCGTTCTTCCCCACTAAAACCTCCACCGCAGCTTACGTCATTTTGATAAATTTTCCATGGGACTCCAGCGTCTTCAAGCAATTCGGGGAACGTTGGCCATTTTCCTCCACCAAATGGTAATTCATTGCGCATTTCGGCTTTGGCTTTTTTGTTCTGTTCCGTTCTAACCGTGCCGGTCCAAAAGAAAAAACGATTAGGCCAGGTACTGGTCATTGCTGAGCAGAAATGTTGATCACAGATTGTAAATGCGTCAGCCAGTGCATAGTTGAACGGAATATCTTGTCTGTTGTAATACCCCATTGTCAGCGGCATATGAGCATAATTTTTTCCGACACGTTTAGCCTCGATCCAGTTGTCATAGCGGCCTTCATTAAAGGCATCGACTTGGCTATGTCGAGAATGCGGTACTGCGCCCATCCATGTCGATTTGGAATCCATTAGATTTAACCGAAACGGAACAAAGGCGTTACCTTGTTTATCGGGTTGGAACCAAACCGGATTTCCATTAGGAAGTCGTATATATCGGGGGTCATTAAACCCTCTTACGCCTTGCAGTGCACCAAACCCATGATCGAACGACCGATTTTCCTGCATCAGGATAACGACATGCTCGGCGTCCATAAAAGTGCTTCCAGGTATCGGCTCAATGGCCAGAGCGCGCTGTATGGCCGTTGGGATCGTGTGTTCGATTCCCGCCATTCCAGTAAGTAACAATGCTTTTTTTAGAAAATCTCTTCGTTGGTTGTTCATCGTATTTGGGTTTAATTTATTGTCGGTCTTGTACAATGTCAAGCTGTTTTGCTAATATCAGAAAGTATTTCGTTTTTTTTCGTTTTATAACGTTTTTTTTACGTTATCATTTTTTCGTTAAATTACCGCATAAAAAATGGAGACGCTGATTTAACGTCTCCATTTTTTATGATAATGATTGATCTTTTTATTTCTCCCACCAAACTCTTGATAATGGAGAATCTCCCTGTTCTAATTTTTCAACCGCGATTCTATAGTTCTCGGGATTTGTTATGGATAGCCTGTCATGATACATAAATCGTTTTGGCATCTCGCCGCCATGTAGCATGTGCGGCGTTTTCGGAAGTACAGGATACCCCGTTCTGCGGTATTCAAACCATTGTTGGTAATCGCACATGTACAAGGCGAGGTATTTCTGGTTCATGATCCGCTCTAATGTGCCATCAAAAGCTGTAAGCGGGTTGTCGAAATAAGCATCTCCCGGAGAGGATATGCCTATCCATTGGGTAATACCCGCTATCGTACCTTTCTTATAGGCATCTTCTGCTTTTTCTAAATCGCCAAAGTGCAGGTATACCTCACTTTTTATAAATTCCACTTCAGCATAAGACATAATAATTTCATGGATAACAGTTCCTGGAGATTCAGGGACCATCAGTTTAGGATTAGGGATACTGGGAGAAAAATCAAAAGTCGATGTTGATTCATGGGCAGCGGGAATACCTTTGTATCCGAGATCTGTCCCATCCTTGGCCCTTGCTTTACTCATAAAGAACGGCCTTCTGGGATCCTCGTATTCGTTTAGCATATCGACAAAAAATTCCGCTTTCACTTCATTTAGTGTGTAATCTTGATGTCTGTTCCAAGCATATTCAAAAGGGCTTAGACCGTTGATCTTCAGTATGGCAGCCTCCGAGTTATTTGTGAAAACGGGGTATTTCTCCGGATTTTCAATAATTTCCTTCAATCGATTGTAGGCGTCCATTTCTGTCCTTTTGCTTGTTCGCAACAACAGACGCATTAACAAAGAATTATTGAATTTTTGCCACTTCTTTGTACTCGTTCCGTACAAAATATCATTCCCTTCCATCCGACTGCTGTCGGTTACCGCATATATTTCGTTCGCTTCTTCGAGACCACTTATGAGCGCATTGTAGATGTCAGGTTGTTCGTCAAATACAGGCGTAGTAATACCTTCGTCATACTTCATAGCTTCACTGAAGGGGATGTCTCCAAATGCATCTGTCAACATGCCAACTGTATATGCTCTTAGTGTTTTGGTAACAGCTTGGTAGATATAGCTTGCCGAGTCCGTTGCTACCAGTTCCATTTCTCGGATTGACCTGAGCCACGTATAGCCTTTATTCCAAGTCCCATTTCCTGCCGTGGGTGTTATGTCGTATCGGTGTACACCTAAAGCAGTTGCGGGATAAGGTAGTCCCACTTGCATAAGCTGCCAGGTAAAATCGTAATTCCGGGTGCTGCTGAAGGAACCCATGTCATAAAGTAGTGGTGCCATTAAACTACCTGGCGCTATTGTTTCAACTTTGTTTGGATCTATGTTCATGTCCTCAAAATGATTGCAGGAAGCCATAAGCAGAGAGGATGCAAGCGACACAGGAAGCATGTACGTTTTAAGAATATTTTTCATCAGAATAATTTTTTAGTAATGTATACTGTTAAAAGTTAAGACTTCTTATAAGGTCAAGTTTAGATTGAAACCAAATGTGCGAGGTGTCGGAAGCTGTCCCATTTCGACCCCGGGCATAATAGTGGCGCCGTTTAAGGAAGCTGTTTCAGGATCGAATAGTGGAAACTTAGAAATCAACAGTAGATCACGCCCATATAATGCTACAGATAAACCAGATAAACGCATCCTTTCTGTAAATGCAGAAGGAAACGTGTATTCGAAACGCAGCTCTCGAAGTTTTAAATAAGATGCGTCCAAACTGTTGGTTTCGATGTTGGCTCGACGGTAATAGTCTGAATAGAATGAGTTTACTGCCACTTGCTTGGTATTTGGCGAATAGCTGCCGTCAGCATTTTGCACTACACCGTCGCCAATAATATAACCTTCATCACGACCTTTTAACGTATGTTTTAACTTCCCTTGCTCAGTCATTTTGTGATGCGTTTGGGAATATATAATTCCACCGTACTGACCGTCAATTAAAGCGCTAAGCATGAAGTTTTTGTATCGAAACTCGTTATGGAACCCCCCGCGCCAAGCCGGATAAGCATTGCCAATATATTTTTGCTCTGAGCGTAAAGCTTGTCCTGTGCTGGCATTGAATATGACTTGGCCTGCTTCGTTTTTGACCAAACCAGCACCCCATATATCACCTGTGCCACCTCCTTCTACAGCAATAATAGATGCTGTACCGCTCGTCATGATGATTTGCTGCTGTCCCTCGATTTCATCACTTAATTCCAATATCTTATTGTTGTTCTTCGCCCAAGTGATTGTGGGTGTCCAGCTGAAATCTCCTCGTATAGGACGGCCGGTCAACATAATTTCCACACCATTGTTCCGGATTTTCCCTCCGTTGATAAATGCGTAGCTGTAGCCAGAAGTAATATCGACGGGTACTTCTAATACTTGGTTGACAGTCGTGTTGTGGTAATAGTTAACATCTGCAGTCAAACGACTATTAAATAATGAAAAGTTAATGCCGGATTCAAAAGAATTAGAGATTTCGGGTCTTAGGTCAGCATTATTCCTTGTACCGGGAGCAGTTACTGAACCTGGGAATATGCTTTGTCCAAATACTTTGAACAAGCGGTAAGCATCGGTGTCACTTCCTACTTGTGCGAAAGATAATCTCAATTTCGCGAAGGAGACGGCTTTTGGCATGCGGAAGATATCGGATAATACAAAGCTGGAACTAATCGATGGATAAAAGTAAGAATTATTACCTTGGGGTAATGTAGACGACCAATCATTTCGCGCGGTTAGATCGACAAATATTTTGTCATCGAAAGAGAAGTTGGCTAAACCATAAAGTCCATTTACCTGTTTTTCCATTCGAAAGGGTTCCACATATAAGTTGTTCTGCGCGTTGGATAATTTAAAAATACCAGGACTGATTAGTCCAGTCGCTGAGGTACTTGTGGATTTGGCTTCTTCTTTTCGGATGTTACCACCAGCACCAAGTGTCATGGCTATCTTGTCTGTTAACTGTTCTCGGTAGTTGACTAAGAAATCAGTATTGTGTTCCATCCACATCGCGTCTTGTTCTTTATAATAACCTTTCGCATATTGAGCGGTGTTCCACGGACGTTTCATATCCCGGAAGTCCTGTCGGTAATTTAACCCTGTGCGTATCATGGCGTCCCATTTGTCATTGAATTTATAATTCAATTGAACGTTACCATCCATATTATGGCTTTTTAGACCGTTCGTCATTTCATGTGCGATGATAAAAGGATTATCTATAAAAGAACTGAACGGGTGGATTTGTTGCACCTGCTCCATGCCAGGTTGCCACATGGGTCTATATACGTCAAGATCTATATTTGGATTCTGGAATATCATAAAATAAGCTATTGACTGGTTGTTGTAGCCTGTGGCCGGTAAATTGTCGCTAGACTTATTGGTATACGACATTCTCGAAGAAATTGATAGCTTGTCATTTACTTCAAATCGATTGTTCACAGAGGTTGCAATACGTTCAAAACCTGTATTAGGCATAATCCATTCGTTCTTTGTGTGACCAAGTGAAAATCGGCCAGAATATTTATCTGTTCCACCTTCGATAGCAACACTGTTCATAAAAGTAGACCCCGTACGCCAGAATCCTTTGATATTGTCTTCGTGCGGAACCCAAGGAAGACGTGTGGCAGACTGTTCACCAGTGGCTGGGTCATATTGGAAGTAAGATTGTCCGTTGAACTTTGGTCCGAATGCGCTGGATGTACTTCCTGTATTGGTGCCGTCCTCTGAATCTCCAAATGAGTAGAATAATTCACCATCCGCATTTCGCTGATTAGTACCTTGTCCGTATTCGTATTGATATTCCGGCCAACGTAAAACGTCGTTAATGCTGGTGTTCGAATTAACACTAATGCCTATTCCTTTTTTTGTTTTTCCAGATTTCGTTGTCACAATCAGTGCCCCATTGCCAGCTCTGCTTCCATAAAGAGCAGTTGCTGCAGCACCCTTAAGTACGGTAATAGATTCGATGTCGTCTGGATTTAAGTCACTTAGACCATTTCCAAAATCTACCGGGACATCGGCACCGCCTACGCCATATGCGTCGTTAACCCCTGAACTGAGCTGACCATTCACCATAGGGATTCCGTCAATAACGATCAAGGCTTCGTTATTGCCCGATAGGGAGCGATCGCCTCTCAGATTAATACGGGTTGAATTTATCGGGCCTGAGCTGGCCTGTGTTAAATTTAAGCCTGCCACTTTACCTTTCAGTCCGTCGCTCCAATTGTTGCTGATAGCATTTGTTAGTTCGTCACCTTTGACAGTTGATACTGCATATCCTAAGCCTTTGGCTTCTCTCTCAATTCCGAGTGCCGTTACAACAACTTCTTCTACTTCTTGTGAACTGGTGGTCAACTGTATCGTAAGCGTTCCTCCGTTATCGATTTGTTCGGTGTGGGCGTTATATCCGATTAAAGCGAAAGTAACGTTGGCTCCCCGATTTACTTGGATAGAAAAGACGCCTGATTCGTTTGTTGCCCCGAGTGATTTTCCTTGACTAGAGATGGTTACACCAGATAGTGGAACTCCCGTTTCTCGGTCGTGCACAGTTCCTTGTACCGGGACTTGCTCCTGGTTATGCCAACTGAAGTTGGCAAGTACCGTGTTATTCGCTATCGACGAACCAATGGGGGCAAATAAAAAGATCAAAGATAGCCGGAGCATATAATTTCCCTTGGAAATTAGGGCGCAGCATTTTTCTTTTAAGTAGGATAAAGTTTTCATTCGGAAATATTTTGAAAATCTGTTGATAGTGATGGTTTTGCTGGATGGTTAAAGTGTTTTTTCTATTGTTTCTGATAAAGTTTACAAATCAAGGTTGCGTGTGCAATATTAACTATAAAAAATTATACCTACAAGCAAAGCGTAAATGAATAACGTAAAACGTAGCAAAACGAAAGTTTTTATGTGTAATGAATGATGTTGAACGTAATAACATGATTGCAAAATGATCGTTTTAAGATTTTCCTGCAATAATAGGGATGGTATGTTAGCTTTATGTTAACAATGTGTTACTAAAATATAATGGGCTTGTCGAGGGTGGTGGGAGAGAATAAAAGCAACTAGCGGCACAGCTATCTGTGTCGCTAGTTAAAAAGTAGCTTTGGAAAACCAGTATTACGAATTCCGCTTCATCTGTTCATCGAGCAACTGTCGTTTTAATTGTTGCTCTTTTTCCAACGATTTCTTGCGGAGCGCCTGCAATTCTTCTTGTAGTTGCTCTGCTGTTTTCTTATGCTCGCCGGTGTCCACTTTTGCCTTCCTGAAGGAAGCTAATGTTACTACAAACGCTAAAACAAATACAATAATAATACTCCAGACCATGGTATGGTAGGACCCCTTCGCAAAATCAATCCCCAAAAAGGAAATGCTATTCGTTTGATGTTGTTCTACCTCCAGCGCAGCATCCAATGTAGTCACTGAATCCCGTAGCGTGTTGATGGTGCTTGTTGATGAAGAAGAATTTGTTTTGAGTGTCGCAATTTCTTTTTGATAACGCGAAATAGAATCCAATACATTTCTCCGTACGATTTCTATATTTGTTCTCCGAATAAGTTTAAAGTCACCACCCTGCGATCTAGATAAATTCGTAAGATTGTTAAATTGTTCATTCAATGTTCCTTCTTGAATGGCATAGGGTAACATTCGTTTGTTTTGTCCGAAAAGTGCAGTTGACGATACGATACAAGCGAAAAACAAGAGTTTTTTTAACATAAGTTTTGAAATAATTAAAAATAATTGCTTCCTAGATGAAACGCTAAAGGTGGAAAATAAATAAGGGATTTGCAAAAAAAATAAATAAATATAGTCTGAGAAACGATTGTTTTTAATGTGTTTACTATAGTATTTTTGCCTCTTTTTTGTGTAACGACTGTGTTATAGAAGGGGCGGATGATAACATGCTGTAATAATAGGATAATTATACAGAGGAAAAATAGCATTTTTAATTGTTGTTTTGGATGATGAAGTTTTTTTTAAAGTATATTTTTCTGTTTTGCGTTTTCGGACTGATGGGCCGCAACGCGCATAGCGCCGAACCCACCCGTGTATTATATGCGGAGAATGAGGTTGTTAATCAGCAGCGTTTACAATATGCTGTGAACAAATTGACTGTTGCTACGCAGAAGCCGTCAGCTGTGTTTAGGTTTGGTGAAACGGCGCTGCAGAAGGGTGATCTGCTGCTCGGGGTTCTTGGAACAACAGTACGTTGGCAAGAACTTGTACCTGCTAAATTATTGGACGATCTGAAAAACAAGGAGTCGTTTGTTATCTATAGAAAAGATGATAAATCACCGCTAATTATTGTTGGGAAAGATGAAACAGGCTTGCTATATGGATGCGAAGAAGCGATAAAAACTGCGTTTTATGAGGATAAGCCTGTTTCCTATGCCGATGCACCAGAAATGGTGCTTCGTGGCACGGCCATCGGCTTACAAAAAACGGAGTATCTGCCCGGACGTGATGTATACGAATACCCTTATACCGAAGACTTGTTCCCTTGGTTCTATGATAAAGAGCTTTGGATTCAGTATTTAGATATGATGCTCGAAAACCGATACAATACCTTGTATTTATGGAATGGGCATCCCTTTTCTTCGTTGGTAAAATTGAAGGACTATCCTTATGCGCTGGAAGTCGACGAAGCGACATTTGCGAAGAATGAAGAAATCTATCGTTTCCTAACCGAAGAAGCAAATAAACGCGGAATATGGGTTATTCAAATGTTTTACAATATTTTGTTACCGAAGCCGTTTGCGGATAAGCATGGATTGAAAACACAAGAAAGAAACCGGGTTATCACACCGTTGATTTCGGATTATACCCGTAAATCTATTGCTGCGTTTGTGGAAAAATACCCTAATGTTGGATTATTGGTCACCTTAGGAGAAGCCATGGAAGGTGTTGGTCAGGATGATATTGATTGGTTTACCAAGACGATTATTCCGGGGGTAAAAGATGGTTTGAACGCCATACAGAGTGAGCTAGAACCACCTATTATTCTACGGGCACACGATACGGATGCGCCAGCAGTAATGAAAGCCGCATTGCCGATCTATCAGAATCTATACACCTCCGCCAAATTTAACGGAGAGGCGCTGACTACCTACGAAACGCGAGGGAAATGGGCAGAATTGCATCAAACTCTTGGAACTATTGGTACCGTGCATATACAGAATGTACATATTCTGGCGAATCTCGAGCCGTTCCGCTATGCAGCACCTGATTTTATACAAAAATCGGTGAAGTCGATGCATGATATCCATTTTTCTAATGGTCTTCACCTATACCCACAAGCATCTTATTGGGACTGGCCCTATACTGCAGATAAGACAGACGAACGCTTATTGCAGGTGGAAAGGGACTGGATGTGGTATAAGGCTTGGGCTCGTTATGCATGGAAAGCTGCTCGTCCCGAAAACGAAGAAAAGATCTACTGGTCATCGCTGTTAAGTAACTATTATGGACTCTCGGAGAAAGATGCAACAAATCTTCTTGTCGCATTGGACGAAGTCGGCGAAATATCACCCAAAATTCTTCGGCGCTTCGGTATTACGGACGGTAACCGACAGACGTCCTCGTTGGGTATGCTGATGACACAGCTGATTAATCCTTATCGTTACGGACTTTTTACCTTGCTGTACGAATCAGAAGCACCCGAAGGTGAAATGATTATCGACTATGCCGAAAAACAGTTTAAAGGCGAGCAGCATGTTGGCGAAACACCTATGCGTGTGGCGAATGAGATTGTTGCCCATGCCAACAAGGCTGTACAGGCAATACAAGGTATACAGCAATCCGCGCATAAAAATCAGGAGGAGTTTCAGCGTTTGATCAATGATGTTTATATCCACCAGGCACTTGCCGAACACTACAGCTCCAAAGTAAAAGCAGCGATTCAGCTATTGGAATACAAGTATACGGAAGATGTAGAATCTCTCCGCAAAGCACTTCCCGATTTTGAGAAAAGTGTAGATGCCTATAAAAAGCTGACAGCGTTGACCACGGATACCTATCTGTATGCCAACAGCATGCAAACAAAACAGCGTAAAATTCCTATGCGAGGCGTAGATGCCACTTTTAAACATTGGACGGAGATGTTGCCGGTTTTTGAAACGGAACTGCACAACTTTCAGCAGGCAATAGATTCAATCGCATCTGCGGCAGGTCAGTCTAAAAAAGAGCGTAAGCTCCTTAACGAAAAAGAAGTATCTGTTAATGCTGATGTTCAATACGCTGTTCTGAAGAAAGGTGCGAAACTGCATCTGGATCAAGAGTTGGTCGTAACGCATCTAGCAAATGAATTGGAAGGAATGAAAGCCGTCATGATCAACTCGGAAGATCAAAAGCTGAATGGGACGACACTGGAATTTGAAAGTGACCAAGCCGTAAAGGTCTTGGTGGGGTATTTTAATAATACGGATAAAGTTTTTGCACCGAAACCGGTGTTAGAAATTGATGCGACGGCCAATGATTATGGGCAAGCAGAAGCCAAGATCCGCAATGCGTTACGAATACAGTATATGCCAATGTTGGATATCCACACATACTCCTTTCCAAAGGGAAAGAATGAACTAAAAATACCAAAGGGAGAAGCACTGATCCTAGGCTTTATTGCAGATGAGGAATTGCAGCATGCCTACAATGCAGATGTCGATAACCAAGGCGACGATATGGACGACCTTTTCGGTTATTATGAAGAAACAAAACTGTAACAGAAGAACAAATAACGCTCATGAAAATAAACAAACTCGCAGGTATCCTACTGTTCCTCCTGCCTAGTGCACTCTCGGGCCAGGAAGACTTGAACGCTAAGCTCAATATGTATGTCGACAAGTTTAACAGTCAGGATAACGAAGCTGTTATCAACAAGATTGACAATAAAAATTCGGCGACATGGATGAAAGATAATATCCCTTTGTTTGCTTGTCCTGACAGTGCTATCGAAGAAACGTATTATTTCCGATGGTGGTCTTATCGAAAACACATCAAGGAAACGCCGTTGGGGACGATCGTAACCGAGTTTATCGAGCCTGTTTCGCATGCTGGGAAGTATAACTCCATCAGCTGTGCTTTGGGGCATCATATCTATGAAGGTCGGTGGTTACGTCATAACGATTTTCTGAAAGAGTATGTGGACTTCTTTATGTATCACGCCGACGAAGGGGAGAACAGACCTCGGTTTCATCAATTTAGCTCTTGGGTGCCAGATGCGCTATTAGCTTATTATATGGTAGACAATGATAAAAGCTACCTGCTTGACCGTCTACAAGATCTGGATAAAGATTATTTGAAGTGGGAAGAGGAACGTCAGCTTCCGAGCGGTATGTTTTGGCAACATGATGTCAAAGATGGTATGGAGGAATCGGTGTCGGGTGGACGGCGTGTAGAAAATCGACGTCCGACAATTAATAGCTATATGTACGCGAACGCTCGTGCACTATCCACCATCGCGCAGCTGGCCGGTAATGATAGCTTGAAACGAAATTACGATGCCAGAGCAGCGCGTTTACAGACACTTCTGTTGGACTCCTTATGGGATAAAGAAGATCAATTCTTCAAGACTCGTTTGGAAAACGGAGAATTGCATTCCGCTCGGGAGGCAATAGGCTTTATTCCTTGGGGTTTTCATGCGGTACCTGATCAACGCTCGTACGCAGAAGCTTGGAACCAAGTAGTAGATACTGCTGGCTTTAAAGCTCCTTGGGGGTTGACAACCGCAGAGCGTAGGGAACCTACTTTCCGGACGCGCGGAACGGGACACAGCTGCGAATGGGACGGTGCGATATGGCCATTTGCCAGTAGCCAGACCCTGCGCGGTATGGCTAACTTTTTGGCAGACTATAAACAGGGAAAACAGCTTACGAAAGCTGATTTCTATGAAGCGGTGCAGCAGTATGCAGCATCTCATGTAATGGACGGTAAAGCTTATATAGGCGAATACCAAGATGAAGTGACGGGTTTTTGGCTAAAGGGAGATAATCCCCGCAGCAAATTCTATAACCATTCTACTTTTGCCGATGTTATTATCCAAGACCTGATTGGTTTTAAGCCCCAGCTTGGGAACACTTTTGAACTTAAACCTCTTATTCCTCAAGAGCAATGGGCTTACTTTACGTTACAGGGCGTGCCCTATAAAAATAAAATTGTCGACATCTATTGGGATCTTGATGGGACGCAATACGGAAAAGGAAAAGGTCTCACCGTATATGCCGATGGTCAGCGTGTTGCACAATCTAAAAAATTAAAATCGCTAAAAGTTAATTTGAAATGATAAAGAAAGGAATTATTGTGTTATGGCTGTTTGTAGCCACTATGGGGATGTCGGTACAGGCACAACAGTATTATAACGTATTGGATTACGGTGGGAGCAATGACAGCACCGGGCTAAACACCGAAGCAATTGCCAAAGCCATTGATGCTGCTGCAAGTAAGGGCGGTGGAACTGTTTATTTCCCTGCCGGAAAATACATTACGGGGCCGATACATTTTAAAAGCAACATTACCCTTTTTATCGATGCCGGTGCGGAACTGCATTTCAGTGATGACTTTGACCAATATTTACCCATGGTGGAATCGCGTTGGGAAGGTACAGAAGTGACTAACTTCTCACCTCTGATATATGGAACGGACCTCGAAAATATTGCCATCGTTGGTCGCGGCTTGATCGACGGTCATGGCAAAAAATGGTGGGGATACTCTGAAGTGACTATCCGCCAGCAAAAGGAGGGCGAAGAGACAAAATGGCAAAAGGAATTTAAAAAATTAAACAAAGACGTGTTGGCTCCCGATCTACCCGGTTGGGTCGAGCGCGGCTTCTTGCGCCCCCCATTTATTCAGTTTCTTCGTTGCGAAAATGTACAGATCAAGGATATCAAGATTCAAAACTCTCCTTTTTGGACAGTGAATCCACAATATTGTGAGAACGTAACGGTCGATGGTGTGACGATTTACAACCCGGAATCGCCGAATACCGATGGCATTAACCCCGAATCTTGTCGCAATGTACATATTGCCAATTGCCATATTTCAGTGGGAGACGACTGTATCACCATTAAATCAGGAAAAGATCGTTCAGGTCGTAAAGTCAATGTTCCGGCCGAGAATTATACCATCACCAATTGTACCATGTTGAATGGTCATGGCGGCGTCGTTATCGGAAGTGAAATGTCCGGGGGTGTGAAGAATATTGTAATTTCTAACTGTGTATTCGATGGAACAGACCGGGGTATACGTTTAAAGACTGCTCGCGGTCGTGGCGGTGTCGTTGAGAATATCCGCGTGAGCAACATTGTGATGCGTAATATCCGTGATCAAGCAATTGTGTTGAATATGCAATATGCAAAAACGGACGTGGAGCCCGTATCGGAGCGTACACCGCTGTTTAAAAATGTGTATATCAGCGATATGGCCGGGACGACGAATCGAGTAGGTTTGATACGCGGACTGGAAGAGATGCCGGTTGAAAATGTAAGCTTCAACAATATAAATATGCAATCGAAATCAGGATTTTCGATTGCCAACGCTAAAAACATATCCTTTAATAACGTGCAGGTAGATGTTGCTGACGAACCCTTTATCAACGCCGTAAATGTAGACGGATTGTATATTACCCAAATCCAAAATAATACACCGAAGGCAGATCGTCCGATGCTGATCTTTGAGGATGTGGAACACGCCAATATTCAACAGAGTTACCCGAGTATAGGTACAAACACGTTCTTAGAGCTTGTCGGTGATGAAAACAAGGAAATTTATCTGCACGGTAATAATTTTATGAATGTACAAGATGTCGTTGTAGGTTCTTCGGCATCCGCTGTTTTAACCAATAATATCGACGCATCAAAGAAATAATCATATGCGATTAACGTTTTTCTTTCTCTTCCTATATACGGCGCTCAGTACTGTGACAGTACAAGGGCAGAACAGGTTGTGGTATAATAGGCCTGCTCGCGAGTGGGAAGAAGCATTGCCTATCGGAAACGGGCGGATGGGGGCCATGATCTTTGGTGGTGACACGCTAGAGGAAGTGCAGTTTAATGAAGAAACGCTTTGGACAGGTGAGCCACGGAACTACAACAAGGCCAACGCAAGTCTGTACTTGGATACCATTCGAAACTTGCTCGAGGAGGGCAAGCAGCAGGAAGCCGAAAAATTGGCGATGAACGAGTTTATGGGCTTAAAAAGCAAAACAGAAGATAATAGGCCCTGGCTTGATCGCGTAGCCGCGGAGAGAAAAAAGACGAATGGCGTATATACGTACGATTTTGATGATGCATCATGGCAAACGATCCAAGTACCATCCTATGAAGGCTGGGAAGATATTGGATTAGAAGGGCTTGATGGTGCCGTTTGGTTTCGTACTAGCTTCGAGTTGACAGCCGATGATTTGGCCAGCGACTGGGAACTCGATCTCAATCGGGTTCGACAGTATGATTATACCTATGTCAACGGCCACTTGGTAGGCCATGAACAGGGCGATGGGACAAAACGTTTATACACTGTCCCAAAAGAAATTCTTCGGGAAGGAAAGAACGTGATCGCTGTGCAGGTAATTAACTTGGCTGGCAAAGGGGGAATTTCTGGATACAAAGATACGAGTATCCCTATCGGGTTTAAGAACGCCGCAGGGAAGTTTATCTCCATCGTGGGAGAATGGAAATATTGGATACAAGATTCCGACGTACCTAAAGTAGGGGTATTCCAAGCTTCCTATCAGCCGTTCGGTATCTTGAAGTTTCGTTTCCCGGAGGGAGATACCGAGCAATATGAACGTAGTCTGGATCTGGAACGCGGGCTGGCAGAAGTAACTTACCGAAAATCGGGGGTTCAGTATACGAGAACATATTTTGCGAGTTACCCCGACAATATGATTGCTATTCGTTTGGCGGCGGATAAGCCCGGCCAGGTTTCGTTTGCGTTGGCAATGGAGACCAAACACGAAAAACACCGTATATGGAAAGTCGACAACCACACGCTCGGCATGACGGTCAACGTCAAAGGAGGAGCATTGGAAGGAACTTCCTTTTTAACGGTCAAACTAGATGGAGGGACGATAACGGAAAAAGAAGGCCAGTTGCATGTACGAGACGCTAATACGGCTGATGTGTACCTTACAGGTGCAACGAATTATGGAGATTATAAAACACTTTCTCCGGACTATATCGCTCCGGCCGAAACCCATCATCAAAAAATACGAAAAAAATCCTTCTCGCAGTTGTTGAAGACTCATGAGCGCGATTATAGCGATCTCTTCGGACGGTTCACTATCGATCTGGGGGGAGAAGCACAGCGCGCTATCCCAACGGATGAGCGGCTGCGACGATTTGAATCTGCGGACGATCCCGATTTGATCGCGTTGTATGTGCAGCTTGGGCGCTATTTACAGATCTCGAGTGCCCGCGCGGGAACACATCCGGCCAACTTGCAAGGGATCTGGAACCCTTGGTTGGAACCGTCTTGGGGAAGTAAGTATACGACCAATATCAATTTGGAGATGAATTACTGGGCGACAGAGATGCTCAACTTAAGCGAATTGCACGGTTCTCTATTTCAGATGGTTCGGGAGTTGAGTGAAGCGGGAAAAGAAACAGCACGTGCATATTATGGTGCGCGGGGTTGGGTGCATCATCACAATACAGATGTGTGGCGTGGAACAGCACCGATTAACAATTCCAACCACGGGATATGGCCGACTGGTGGTGCTTGGTTGGTTACCCATCTCTGGGAACATTACTTATTCAATCAAGATCCGGAAATTATTACAGCATATTATGATGTCATTAAAGGGGCAACACTTTTCTTTAAGGATTTTCTGATTAAGGATAAAAAAACCGGATGGTTAGTCAGCACACCGTCTAATTCGCCAGAAAACGGTGGATTGGTGAAAGGGCCGACGATGGATCATCAAATTATACGGGCGTTATTCTCGGTATTTATGGAATCCTCCAAACTCATAGGGAAAGATGCGGCTTTGCGCGACTCCATACAGACGATGTTACCACAGATTGCCCCAAATCAGATTGGTCGCTACGGGCAGTTGCAAGAATGGTTGGAAGATATAGATGATCCGGACAACAAGCATCGCCATGTTTCGCATTTATGGGGTTTACATCCCGGAAATGAAATTAATTTAGACGATACGCCAGAATTGGTAGAAGCTGCAAAACGATCTTTGTTGATGCGTGGTGATGATGGTACAGGCTGGAGCTTGGCATGGAAAATAAACTTTTGGGCACGGCTGAAAGATGCCCAACATACATATACCATGATCAAGATGTTGTTGCGTCCTGCCAGCAAGGCCGGCGGATCTTATCCGAATCTGTTCGATGCGCATCCGCCTTTCCAGATTGACGGAAACTTCGGTGGTGCGGCTGGCATCGGGGAAATGTTGTTGCAGAGTCATACTACTTTTGTGGATATCTTACCCGCCCTGCCCGAGGAACTTTCCCAGGGGAATGTACGTGGACTAAAAGCCCGGGGTAATTTTGAAATAGACCTTAGTTGGGACGATCATAGACTTGTTCAGGTTTCTGTACGGTCACGTGCGGGAAAAGCCCTGAAGCTTCGATACAACGGAAAAGTTGTGGAGATTCCTACCAAAAAAAATAAAACATACACATTCGATACAGCACTTAATCTCTTAAAATAATGCATAAAGTCCTCGCCAGTACTGCCTTCTTCTTTGTTTTTATGACCCATGTCCTTGCGCAAGAACCGCGTCAGGTGATATCGTTGGATGAAGACTGGCAAACGATTATGGACGAGGATGACTCGACCCGTTATCAAGGTTTTGAGCAGGCGTCGTTTGTCGAAACGGACGACTGGAAATCGGTGGATGTTCCACATAACTGGGACCAGTACGGCGGATACCGACGCCTGCTCCGTGGGAATCAATTTGGACACGCTTGGTATCGTAAAGAATTTACCATTCAGCGGAAATCTGAGGGAAAACGTTTTTACGTTTTTTTTGAAGGCGTAGGTTCTTATGCTACCGTCTGGTTGAATGGACAGCAGGTTGGATACCATGCCGGAGGACGGACAACGTTTACCTTAGATGTGACGGATGCTATATACGTCGATGGACGCCCCAATTTATTGGCCGTGCGTGCCGATCACCCGGCGTTGATCCGAGATTTGCCTTGGGTAGATGGTGGAGGCTCGGCTGAGCGTGGGTTTTCGGAGGGATCACAACCGATGGGAATCTTCCGGCCCGTTAGCCTCGTCGTGAAAAATGAGGTTAATATTGCACCCTTTGGTGTACATTATTGGAACGATGAAACGGCAGATGAAGGCGGAGCGGAAATACAACAAGCCGTAGAGGTCGTGAATACCTCGAACCAAACGCGACGTTTGACCATCGTGACAAACATGCGAAATGCAAAGGGTAAAAAAATACACAGCAGTAAAGATGTGCTACAAATCGATGCCCATATGACGAGCGAGTTTCCGTTGTCAACTATCCACGTAACTAAACCCTCTCTATGGGATACCGAGGACCCTTATTTGTATACGATGGAAACCATCGTCCAAGAGGGAAAACGTGTCCTTGATCGGATAGAAACACCCTATGGCATACGCTCGATACGCTGGCCCAAAGGCATAAAGCCGATTGGAACAAACCAACTACTTGTAAACGGGAAGCCGGTGTTCATCCATGGTATTGCCGAATATGAACATAAATTAGGCGGTTCCCATGCTTTTACTGCAGAAGAGATATCTGCGCGGGTTCGGGATATGAAAGCTTTGGGTTTCAATTCATTCCGGGATGCCCATCAGCCGCACAATCTTCGTTATCAACAGTTCTGGGATCAAAACGGCGTCTTATTATGGACGCAGATGGCGGCGCATATCTGGTTCGACAATGAAGCGTTTCGAACGAATTTCAAGAATCTGCTCCGCGATTGGGTAAAAGAACGGAGAAATAGTCCCTCTGTTTTCCTTTGGGGTATAGAAAATGAAAGCACTTTACCGGAAGATTTTGCCAGAGAATGTATGGAGATCATTCGTTCACTTGACCCTACAGCCTCTATCCAACGTTTGGTGACCACCTGTAATGGCGGAGACGGTACGGATTGGGATGTGCCGCAAAACTGGACAGGAACCTATGGAGGAGATCACCATACTTACGGAGAAGACTTAAAACGCCAACTATTGGTTGGGGAATATGGCGCATGGCGCACCTTGGAGCTGCACGCCGAGCCTCCCTATCTCCCAAATCATCCGGTCTATAGCGAAGCACGTTTCACCGAGATTCTCGAGACGAAATTACGCTTGGCGGACTCCGTAAAAAATGAGACTATCGGCCATTACCAGTGGCTGTGGAACTCGCACGATAATCCCGGCCGCATACAAGGAGGAGAAGGACTTCGTGACCTCGATAAGATCGGTCCGGTCAACTATAAGGGATTGCTCACGCCTTGGGGTGAACCGACGGACGCCTATTATATGTACCGCGCCCATTACAGCAATAAAAATGATCCGATGGTTCACATCGCGTCCCATACTTGGCCTAATCGTTGGTTGGAGCCGGGGGTGAAGGATGCAATTCGGATCTTCTCTAACTGTGAGGAAGTGGAGCTCTTCAATGATTTGGAGACCATTTCCCTAGGTGTGCAAAAGCATCCGGGATTTGGAAGGCCATTTGAGTTCAATGGCGTGGATGTACAGTATAACGTGTTGTATGCAGAAGGAAGGAATGGCGGTAAGACCGTCGTTCGAGATACGATTATCCTGTTCAACTTACCACAGAGCCCGAATTTTGAGAAGATGCGCGACGTATCATCGACTTTATTGAAAGGAGATGCGGATGCCCATTACCTGTATCGCGTGAACAGTGGAGGGCCGGCCTATACCGATGTATTTGATCAGGATTGGTTTGCGGATCAGCCTTACACAACGGAAGCAGGGTGGGGATCGATATCCTGGGCGGATAACTTTGACGATATCTCCTCGACTTTTGCTAGCCAAAGACGCATCTTCGACCCCATTAAAGGGGTGGCCGATTGGGCCTTATTCCAAACGTTTCGTTATGGCTTGGATCAATTAGCTTATCGTTTTGACGTGCCTGATGGAGCCTATCGCGTAGAATTGTACTTTGCGGAACCTTGGGTAGGCGGTGCCGGATTGAAGAATGGTACAGCGATGCGTCTTTTTGATGTGGCAATCAACAATGTCGTTCAAGAAAAAAATATTGATATATGGAAGGAAGTCGGGCATGATGCTGCACTGAAACGTGTTTATGAAGTAAACATACAAGGTGGACAATTGAAGATTCATTTTCCACATATCGCAGCTGGCCAAGCTGTTATTCAGGCTATCGCCATCGCTTCGGTTGATGTATATCCTGAAAACGAGAAGAAGTTCACCCACTTTAATGCGGAGGTGAAAGCAGGGACGGGTCCGAAAATAGAACGTTGGATGGATATCGGACAGACCTATGACACGGTGCAACAGCTGTCTTTCCACAAATTACCGGGTTACCTTTATGGAACGGACTATTTCGCACGAAGCGGGAGTGGAGAAGATTTGTCTCTAGCTTTCCGTCACCCGACGAATTTCTATCTTCTAACAAATGAAGAGCCAGCAGGTTACGAATTTATGGGAGACTCTGTCCTGAATAATAAAGGAGCCCATTACCAGGTATACCGTAAAGTATTAGATGCCGGTGAGACGGTACAAATACCCAAAGAAACGGTAGCCGACTTGGTGGTGTTTCAACAGCAGAGCGGCTTGCAGCCTGCATTTGATCTCAAGGAATCGGTAAGCTATAAAGCTAATTTAGCGTCAAATTACGAGCATATGCGGAAAATACACTTCCAAAAAAGCGAACGCTTGCAGTATACCAATGACGATGGTTGGATGGAGTTTGAAATAAAAGTAGGCGTCGCAGATGTATATGCTTTGATGTTAAAATACCATAACGCCTCCAACGAAACGAGAGAAGCTACAATAGAGCTGATTACGATGGACGATGTCGTGTTGAAACCTGCAGAGACAGTACGCTTAGAACCTACCCGTGAAGGTAAATGGAACTATATCGATACCGATACGGGAACAATGATCAACGCTGGAACATATCGTGTCCGAGTCAAGTCTATTGATGCGAAAGGTATTTATATTGATGCTATTGATGTTAAGTAGTCTTTCTTTTTTTTAGAAAAAAAGAAATAAAAAAATCGTCGCTTCGGATATTTGAGAGGGATTGTTTGTGCTAAGGATGAGTTTCTACAGACCTCAAACATCCGGATGCGACCCTTTTTGTTAATTGGGGGATGATACAATAATGTATGGTGTGTTAGCGCTTCTTTATAAAGATAATAGAATATCGTTCTTTCGGTTTCGAAGATAGCTATTAAACAAACATATAAGGCTAACACGAATGTAGACACCTACGCACGCGGAACGCGGGCTAAAACGGCCTTGTATCGTTCGGCGGCCATCTTTGAGCAGGCTATTCCGTAAAAAACAGAATAATGTCTGAACGGAGTGAGTTTTATTCTGTTTAGGAATAGGTAAGCAAAGATAGCCGAACTATACTCAGCCTTGATTTTTTTGCTTCGTTTTTTCATCAAGGAAAAAATGAAGAATCAATTACGATTAAGATATCTCTTTTTATACTCTAATGGTGTCAACCCCATAACTTTTTTGAAGTGACGGTAGAAATTCGACACGTTATTAAAACCACATTCGAAGCAAATCACCTCGGTCGGCATTTTGTTCTCGACAAGTAAACGGCAAGCGTGGCTGATGCGGATTTCGACAAGAAAATCGTAATACGTTTTCCGGGTCATCATTTTAAAATATCGGCAGAAAGAGGTGATACTCAGATTGGCGATATTGGCAACCTCTTCCAAGGTAATGTCGTTTTTGTAATGCGTATGGGTATAATTAAAAATGTTGTTTAGGCGGATGTTATCCGCTTCATTGGATTGATGAAAGGTTGTCTGGGTTTTGACGATGGTTTCACATTCATCACTTTCAGCAATCGTTTTTAAAATCTGCAATAAGGAGATGACCCTGCCCAGCCCAGTTTCGTTCACACAATCATGCATGAGTTGAGCGACAAGACGTCTTGTTTCCCCCTTAATAAGTAAGCCGCTTTTGGCTTTTTCGAATAACCTAGGAATTAAGTAAGATTCAGGAAGTTGGAGTAATTGTTTGCCCATACAATCCGGAAGAAACTGTAATACGATCGCTTCGATGTTGTAATCTGGATTATTTTGAAAATACTCATCCTTGCATCGCCATGCGTGCGATAGCTTTTCACCGACCAAAATAATTTCGTCCGCTGCAAATTGACTGATATTATCTCCTATAAAACGAATACCTTCGCCACGGATAGTGTAATGTAGCTCCAGTTCTGCATGGTAATGCCACACATTCCCAAAATTCGGCATGATATCATGACGAGCGGAAAATGAGCTTTCCAATTCTGCCGGAAGTTTTCGATATAAAGGTTTCATATGTATACCATTTGTCTTTTAAAGGCGATATGGAATGTCCAGACGATATTCATTTGGTGTTTGTGTTTGATAATCATTGACATTTCATACTATTAACCCAATAATTTATGGTATATAAATTATGGTATATAAATTATGTACGATTCTTGTTTCAACTTTCGAATATAGAGTTTTTATTTCTTTTTCTATGTCAATATGCTATAATGAAAGGAGATTGTTACAAGCCAGTCCAATTTATTTTAAGCTTGAGGACATTCTCCAGAGATACCGGTTTTCCATTGACCTACAGGTAAATACAAAACTCCTTATTAATATGATTTGCAACTTTTAGGTGTGATAAAGACCCAGGCTCTGATGTTAATATAAAACTACGCCTTCAAACGGCGTAACATAGTGTTAAATCTTGGATGATAATATATTATAGTGATTGGATAAATTAACACATTATTAACATGATAATATTATGTTATTTTGATCTTGCGATTAGTCACAGTTTCAGCTGTCGTGAAATGTTTTAACGTTAATCGATTGTTTTTTAGGGTGTTGTCGATGAGGGGTGTGAGAATTGAAAGTATAGATTTCGTATTGCCTGTTGCTCGATGAATGCTTGCTTTATGTACTTTTTTAACAGTCGGTTTATCTATAAGATATAAAAAAATAATATAATCATTGCTATATATGAAAGTTAATATGAAATGGTTCGCGGGGATACTATTGATGTTTTTTGTTGGAAAAGGATTTGCACAAACCGCGGAAGAAAAGTACCTTCAAGTCATTACGGAACGATCGGATAAGATTGTGGCGACTTTGGGTATCACGGATTCGGTAAAATATAATCAAGTACGTGATGTATTGGTTAACCAATATGCCACATTAAATGCACACCACGAGAATCGGGAAGCAGAGATTAAAAAGCTCAAAGAGGCATTCGCTGGACAGAAAGAGACGCTTGAAGAGAAACGTACGCAGTATGAAGCGAAGGAAGATGCTGCTCTTCGGGAGATACATCATACCTTTTTGGAAGCTTTGGGTAATTTGATACAATCCGAGCAAATAGAAAAGATTAAAGACGGCATGACATACGGCGTATTGCCGTTGACTTATGGTGCCTATCAGGATATGATACCGAGTTTAACCAGCGAGCAAAAAGCGAAAATTCTAGTTTATTTAACAGAGGCGCGGGAGCTGGCAATGGACGCTCCGGGCTCCAAAGAGAAGCATGGCGTATTTGGGAAATATAAAGGGCGAATTAATAATTATCTGTCTTCCGAAGGTTATGACCTGAAAGAAGAAGGAGACAGATGGGCAGAACGCCGTGAAAAGTAGGCCCTAATTTTAATAGTATAGAATAGAGAATCAGATAAACCATGAAGAGTCAATTTTTATTACTTTGCCCTTTCTTTGTTGTAGCACCGTTGCAGATGACAATGGCGACTGTACCGAATGATCATGAGGCAGTTCATGCCGATCTTTTCGTAAACGTGACTGGAAAAGTCTTAGATTCGGAAGGAAACCCGGTGATAGGAGCCACTGTTGCCATAAAAGGGACAACTACGGGAACTAAAACAGACGTAGACGGAATTTTTAGAATAAATTTACCACAGGGAGATGAGATATTAGTGATTAGCTACGTAGGTTATAAGACCATTGAGTATCCGGTAAATAAGCAGACGAATGTAGAGATAACATTAGAACCTGCCGATGCACTAGATGAGGTGGTGGTTGTGGGATACGGCACGCAAAAGAAAGCGCACCTGACGGGTTCAGTGGAGACGGTAGACATGGAAGCGATAGAGGACCTGCCGGCGACTAATATCGGGGCTGCGCTAGCAGGACGTTTAGTCGGTGTTGATATTTCGGGAGGTACCTCCAGACCCGGCTCGAAGGCCGGTTTGGTAGTCCGTACAACAATTCCTTACGGAAAGGACGCGGGAACTACGGAGCCTTTATATGTCATTGATGGCGTTATACAGGTTGACGAACAGAATACGCCCGAGGCCACCCTTTTCCGGAATCTTGACCCCTCAGAGATAGAAAGTATATCGGTTCTGAAAGATGGTGCTGCGGCGGTATATGGCGTACGCGGGGCGAATGGTGTGGTTATCGTGACGACGAAAAGAGGAAAAGCGGGAGCTCCTAAGATTTCTTATAACGGTTCGATTGCGGTCAATGACAGAACCTATCGTACTAAAATGATGAATGCCTATGAGTTTGGACAATATTTCAACATCATGAATGGGAAATACGGCGCCAATGTTCAGCCTACAGATGGTAACTACCGAGATCGCATATTTTCAGCAGACGAGTTAGAGCATTTTAAAGGTTTAGATTATAATTGGTTGGATGATGCTTGGAAAGCCTCTTATAATACACGACATGCGCTCAATTTGAGTGGAGGCTCTGAGCGGGCAACCTATTTTGCGGGTGTGACTTATAGTAAGCAGAACGGAAACTTAGGTACATTAGATTATAATAAATGGAATTTTAGGGCGGGAACCGATGTCAAGGTCGCGTCCAACTTTAAAGTTTCGTTACAAGTTTCCGGAAATGAGGATCAATTGGATAAAACCTTTAACAAAGTTTCGGGGGAAGGACAGGAAGATGATTATAAGAACCTCCTCTTAGCGGCGCCGTATGTGCCGGCTTATATAGATGGTTTACCGGTTAAACTGCCGGGACGGACCAACGATTTATCTGCCTATCATTTTTATGAAATTGAGCGTTTAGGCAATTTAGCAGAAACGGATTCTCGTTTCTTCTCTATCAATGCATCCGCTGAATACGAAGCGCCGTTCTTAGAGGGGTTGAAAGCACGGATGACCTACGCCCGTAATATGCGCCATTCTGTGGGAAGCCAGATCGGTACCAAATATGACTTGTACGAATTTACACGGAGAGGAGAACACGGACACATCTACGAGGGTGCAACAAATCCTAAATCACTCACTGTAAGCAATGGTAACCGCTTGTATTTTTCCAATAGAAGCGGAATCAACACACAGGTTAACTTCTTTTTAACCTATGAAAAGCAGATCGGAAAGCATAATTTCAGTGGTCTTTTTTCCGTAGAGCGCGGCGAAGCAGAAGGAGAACAGGAAGATGTTTGGAAATACGATCCGCTAGAATCGACTAATGGTCAGTTTGGTACTGCTTTTGGTGAAATTGACGGACGTACATTTGCAAATGAATCGGGATCTCTGGGGTATATCGGGCGTGTCAACTACCGTTACGGCGAAAAATACCTCGCAGAGTTCCTTTTCCGTACCGATGCTTCTACCAAATTTGCTCCCGAAAATTACTGGGGTAAATTTTATTCCCTATCGGCGGGTTGGGTTTTGAGTGAAGAAGATTTTTTCAAAGAAGTGAAAGGTATAAACCATTTAAAATTGCGTTATTCGGTTGGACTAATGGGAAATGATCAGTTTGCGGCATGGACATGGAGACAGCGTTATACGTACCAGGTTGGTAAAGGACCCGTGTTCGGTGGGAATGGAAATGCACTGACTGGTATGAGAATGGAAAAATCGCCCAATAGGGATGCGACTTGGAGCGACGAATTCAAAAACAACCTTGGAATTGATGCCCGATTCTTGAATAATCGGCTTTCTGCGACCTTAGACGGATATTTTAATAAAGGGACAAATATATTGTTGGAGCGTGTCGGCAATGTGCCTGTCTCTGTAGGAGGGTCCATTGCGGCAGAAAACTATGCACGAGTCAATAACTATGGATACGAGATATCCTTGGGATGGGACGATCAGATCGGTCGCGATTTTCGCTACGGTATTAGCGGTCGTTTGTCTTGGGGAGAATCGAAAATCATAGAGATTGACCATCCCGCAGCCTACGAAGCACAACCTTGGAATTCGGGAATAAACGGTTCAACGGGCGATCACGGTATGTGGGGATATGATCACTTGGGAATGTTTAAAACGCAGGCAGAGATCGACGCGTACGTAAGCGAATATAATATCAAAGAAGTCTTTGGTACACAAGCAAACGACTTGCGCCCGGGGATGCTGTATTACCGGGATGTAAGAGGTGAGTTGCAAGCAGACGGTACGTTTGCAGAACCGGACGGGATTATCAACGAATTTGATCAGGTGCAATTAAGTAAGAAAGCAAATAATCCTTTTGCTTATGGTTTTACACTAAAAGCGGGATATAAGAGCTTTTCATTCGAAACGGTCATCACCGGTAGCTTTGGCGGATGGTCGGAGATTGGTGAAACGAAGCAATTGAATAATGATATCACGCGAGTATATAATAATCTTCCCGTGATTTGGAATGATATTTACGATCCGGAATTAAATCCAACTGGAACAATGCCAAACCCGCACTGGGAAAATATATATGGTGTCAGTTCCAATTTCTGGAGAACGAGTGCATTCAGAATGCGGGTAGCCAGCATGAACTTGGGGTATACCTTACCCGGAAGCTTGATCGATCGTTTGAAAGTATCCAATGCGCGTTTGTATCTTTCGGCGATAAACCCGATGGCCTTATACCAACCTTTTAGTTACAAAGATGCGTATGGTACCTCATGGGACTCTTATCCGAATCTAAAGACGTTCTCTTTCGGGCTTAATCTTACGCTATAATTACCATTAAACAAATTGAGAAATGAAGAAGTATCTATATATCAACCTGTTTCTATCCCTACTCTTAATGCATACCGGCTGTAGTGATAAATTTCTGGAAGAAAAGCGCGATTTAGGAGCGGTTAACGAAGATGTTTTTATCGATCCAGTATTGGGACAGGCCTATATTGATTATGTGTACGGCATGTTCTTGCCGGCTAACAATCAAACCGGGTTTATGCAGACAAATACAGCGTCTGAAAACGGCTCCTATAATACCGTGTTTACACAAACGACCGATGAATTAGCAGGTGAAACCGATTTTAACAAGCAATGGGCCAACATCTCCTATGTCAATAACCACGCAAATAAATATTTTGGTCAACGAATGACTACGAATATCAATAATAACACGTGGACGAGATTGCGGCAGATCAACTTGTTTTTGACGGAGGTCGATAAGTATGGGATGGACGAAGAACCCAAAAATCTGTTGAAAGGGCAGATGTACTTCTGGCGTGCGTGGCAATATTTCGAATTGGTTAGGCTTTACGGGGGTGTACCGTTGGTACTGGAACCGCAGAATCCGTCTGTGAGTGATATTGAAGAAAATTCAACTCCGCGTAGTTCGACCGCAGAAACCATCGCGCAGATTCTCTCCGATCTTGATATGGCAATGGAATTGCTGCCCGGTCGATGGGATGCGGCCAATTGGGGGCGTATTACCAGTGGTGCAGCAGCGGCGGTAAAGGGCCGCGTATTATTGACCTATGCTAGTCCACTATTTAATCCAAACGATGAGATAGAAAGGTGGCAAGCCGCTTACGATGCTAACTTGGAAGCAAAAACACTATTGGAACAAAACGGTTTTGGTCTTTACCAGGAAGGCAATCTAGCGAATGGTGAGGCATGGGGAGACATGTGGCTTAAAGAAGAGGGAAATCCCGAGGCGATTATCGTTTTTGGGTTCAATAATTTGGCAAAGGGCGGAAATTTTGCCAAAAATAGCGGTTGGGAGCAATCGATCCGACCGACGGAAATAAATGGCGCGGGTTCGGTTTCACCGACTAAACAAATTGTGGAATCGTTTCCAATGAAAGACGGAAAAGCGATAGACGATGCCTCGTCCGAATATACTTATGATCCAAATAAGTTTTACAAGAATAGAGATCCCAGATTTTATAAATCGTTTGCCTATAATGGGGCCATATGGCCTTATGGTGGGGACGACCAATATAAACTGTGGACGTACTCTTGGAGGGAAAGCGACGGCAGTGCATATAAGCCTACTGAAACACGGGGGGCTAATGCTAGCGGAATATATGTGCGCAAAGCGTCGAATTTAGGCGCAAATAATTCCATCAATAATTTTGAAGAAAGTGGAACGGACTTTATGGAGTTCCGTTTTGCGGAGCTTGTTTTAAATCTTGCCGAGTGTGCTGTCGGAATTAATCGTCTTAATGAAGGATTAGAAGGTTTGGTCGCCATACGGGAACGTGCAGGTGTCGAAAACAATGATGGTTCGTACGGTCTAGCCGATGTTGCGGGAGATAGAAACAAATTGTTTAAAGCCATTCTCGATGAAAGAAAAGTAGAGTTTGCCTATGAGGGCAAACGTTTCTACGATCTTCGGCGTTGGATGCTGTTCGACAACGAGACCGGGATGAATACTCGGCTTGGTATTCCGGAATTGAATGGTACACGACGGACCGGCTATCGCATTACCGTTAAAGACGGTGCAGGGGAGTATTTTGGCGCCGGGGATCCGCTACTGGTTGGAGACGGGGGCAGCGCACCGGTTATCGATAGAAACACCACAGAGTATCCGGGGGATATCAAAACACATGAAGAGTACGTCGATTATCTGTACGACAACTATTTCGTGGTGGAAGAAAGGGATGATTTGGACCGGACAAATGTTTCGCCTACGTGGACATTTCAGTGGTACCCAGAATATTATTATTTCGGTATACATCAAAATGTATTGGAAAGTTCACCTTATTTAGAGCAAACCAAAGGGTGGAATAGTATCACTGGAATGGGTACATTTGATCCCTTGCAATAAAAAGAAATCAAAATATCAAATACAGGAAACACCTCATCCTTCTTTGGAAAGAGGTGTTTTTCTTTTATACGGAATTACATAGTTAATATTTGATATGAACAGGATAAAATAATATAAAATTGACTTTTTCGGTTTCTGTACTTTTGATTCGTAAACCTATAATAATCAGGATGATTTCCTAGTCAATAATGTTATAAATAAACGGTATGAAAGCAGGATTTTTAATAATTTTTTTATCGACCAGTATTTTAGTTGCTCTAGGGCAAGCGGATCCCGAGTACCAATCCGTTGCTTCGGCGCGTGCAGAAAAAATTGTAGCGGAGGTAGAACCTTCATTGGCAAGCAGTATTAGGGACAAGATCCGCGATGTAGTGGCGAACCAATATATTGCACTACATACTATCCACGCCGAGCGAGATCGCCAATTAGAGAAACAAGAGGCAAATAAGGAACGGGTTTTAGCTCGTGCCGACTCCATAGTGGCGGAGAGACACGATCAATACATTACGGCATTACAGGAATTGGTAACAGCAGAACAGGTTGAGGCAATAAAAAATGGAATGACCTATTATACGGTACCAAAGACCTATAACAATTATCTCTTAATGCTACCTTTTGCGACGGAAGAAGAATTGGTGCTTATTCGGGAAAACCTGAAAGAAGCCCGTGAACATGCTATGGATGGAGGTTCGGCAAAGGAAAAACACGCTTGGTTTAATAAGTACAAAGGACGTATTGCCAATGCATTGGCTAGTAGAGGATATAACCTAAAAGAAGAAGGAGAAAGATGGGCAGAGAGGAGAGATTTAAAGTCGTCCGCAACTCATATTACGGAATCAAGCAGGGTGATGCGGAAATTAGCCTTATCGGATAAATGGCAAGCGGAGCAGGTCAGAAACCTCTTGGCTTTTCAATACCAGAAGATGGATGAGATTTATACCACCAAACAGTTGCATACAGCGGAAATGGAGGAGGCATTGCTAGATGAAGCCGAAAAGGAGAAACGTGCGGTTAAAATTTGGGAGGAAAGTAAAAATGCACTGGATATGCAACGGGATGAATTTTTCAAAAAACTAGATCGATTGTTGACCGATGATCAAATCGAGCTGGTGAAAAACGAGATGACCTACGACAGTTTTCAAAAGGAGCTGTCCAGATTCGAAGAATTACTGCCCACGTTAACAGACGAACATAAGACAGTAGTCGTTGGCCATTTAAAAGAAGCGCGTGAGAACGCATTGAATGTGTTGACAATTAAAGAACGGAATCAGTGGTTTGCGAAATATCGAGGTCGTGCGAATAACTATCTATCTAAGCAAGGATATGATTTAAGAAAGGCTACAGAAGACTTGGAGCGTAGCATGAAAAATTAGGGTAAAAAAAGATATAGATAATATCCTATAGACTCTCGTGAAGATAATATAGAGAAATCATTTTTTATACCCCTAACTTTGATATAACTAATATCGATTACCGGTTGTATGCCTAATATTATCATAAAATGTGTATATATATGAACAAAAAATTATCATTTTTGATGGCGACAATTTTCACTTTGTTCGCGATAAACCAAGCAAAAGCGCAGTATCCAAAGATACCGGAGCAAGTACAAAAAGAAACAAATACAATGATGGAGGCTGCACGCCAGCGTTCAGACATTGCCTGGGGCAAAGCACTGCCAGTGATTGAGGAATATGCGAAACAGGGGAAGCCTTATATTCCTTGGGCATTTCGTCCTACAGATTTACCGCAGGCAGAGATTGCCGCATTTCCAGGTGCAGAGGGGGGTGGTAAATATACTTTCGGTGGACGAGGTGGAAAAGTGATCGTAGTGACTAGTTTGGAAGATCATGGTCCAGGAACTCTTCGTGAAGCCTGTGAACAAGGAGGCCCGCGTATAATCGTATTTAATGTCGCCGGTATTATTCGCTTGAAGACCCCGTTGATCATCCGGGCTCCTTACATCACGATTGCCGGCCAATCCGCTCCGGGAGATGGCGTGGTTGTGGCTGGGGAGTCGGTCTGGATAGACACGCACGACGTGTTGATTCGCCATATGCGCTTCCGTAGAGGGGAAACCTACGTCGGACGCCGTGATGACGCTATCGGCGGTAATCCGGTCGGTAATATTATGATTGACCACGTTTCTGCCAGCTGGGGTCTAGACGAGAATATGTCGATGTACAGACATATGTATAACGATAGTACGGGTTCTCAGGAGAAGAAATATGGAACGGTGAATATCACCATCCAAAACTCCATCTTCTCCGAAGCGCTGGATACTTGGAACCATGCCTTTGGTAGCACATTAGGAGGCGAGAACGCAACCTTTATGCGCAACCTTTGGGCGAATAATGCGGCCAGAAACCCTTCTATCGGGTGGAATGGTATTTTTAACTTTGCGAATAATGTCGTGTACAACTGGGTGCACCGTGCGATCGACGGGGGTGACTATCAGGCAACGTATAACATCTTTAATAACTATTTCAAACCAGGGCCAGCAACGCCAAAAGGAGAACCAATCAGCTATCGCTTATTGAAGCCAGAGTCTGGAAGAAGTAAGTTGCCCTATGTTGTCTTTGGCCGCGCGTATGTAGAAGGTAATATCGTCAACGGAAATACTAAAGTGACACAGGACAACTGGGATGGTGGTGTTCAGGTCGAAAACAAAGCCGGTAACCTGATGAGTTTTGAGGAAGCAAAACCTTATTTTGCCGCTATGCGTGCAGTGAAACCTTTCCCTCATGCGGAATTCCGTGTTACCTCTGCTGAAGAAGCATATGAAGAAGTTTTGGCAAATGCTGGTGCCACTTTGCCGAAACGTGACGCCGTCGATCTTCGGATCGTGAAAGAAGTCAAAGAAGGTAAACCAACACCATTAGCCGAAAAGGATGTGCAATACCCAGAGGTTGATTTTGAGCATAGAAGACTACCAAAAGATTCGTACAAATTGGGCATCATAACGGATATTTCCCAGGTAGGTGGTTATCCGGAATACAAGGGGAAGCCCTATAAAGATTCGGACAATGATGGTATTCCAGATGATGTAGAAAAGAAAATGGGCTTAGATCCAAATAACGGAGAAGACTCGGCGGCGATAACGGAATCTGGCTACGCCAACATCGAGATCTACCTGAATGGGTTAGGAGAGAAGTCATAATTTTTATAATTGGTTTATTCCCTTCGGTGTGAAAGCGATCGAAGGGGATAATATTTTATAGATAATCGTAAATATGATATAAGTATTTGATAATAAATCATTTTACCTTTGGATTAAGCATTGTCTATAACTGATAACTAAATTTATATACCGATGTTTACAAGAATACTGAAACGGAATAACCTATACATACCCTTATTGGCGGTAATCCTCGGTTTGTGTAACCAGCAGGAGGTAAAAGCACAATATCCGGTTATTCCCGATTCTCTGCAGAAAATGGCAGACGCGCGGGATAAAGCAGAAGAGCAACGTTTGGCAAAAGTATGGGAGGCGGCGAAGGCTGTGATGGATAAAGAAGGGAAACCTTATATTCCTTGGGCCGCGGAACCAAAAGATTTGCCGCAAGCGGACATACTGGCGTTTCCTGGTGCAGAGGGCGGAGGAGCCTATACCCCAGGGGGAAGAGGTGGTCGCATATTTGTGGTGACTAGTTTAGCTGATAGTGGACCAGGTACATTACGCGAAGCCTGTGAAGCAGGTGGTGCGCGGATTATTGTATTCAACGTGGCGGGAATTATCCAGTTGGAGAAACCCATTGTCGTTCAGGCGCCCTATGTGACGATCGCGGGGCAGACTGCTCCAGGAGATGGTGTTTGCGTGGCCGGGGAATCTTTTTTGATAGACACGCATGATGTCATTGTGCGCTTTATGCGTTTTCGTAGAGGTGTAAATGAAGTCACGCGGAGGGACGATGCATTAGGCGGAAATGGCGTAGGCAATATTATATTAGATCATGTTTCTGCAAGTTGGGGGCTGGATGAAAATATGTCTATGTACCGTCATGTCTATGACAGAGGGGGCAAAGATTTAAAGTTGCCAACTGTAAACATCACGATACAGAATTCTATCTTTTCCGAAGCTCTAGATACTTATAATCACGCTTTTGGTAGTACCATAGGTGGTTTGAACAGTACATTTATGCGAAATTTATGGGCTTCGAATATCAGCCGTAACCCGTCTGTAGGGATGTATGGCGACTTTGGGTTTGTTAATAATGTGGTATGGAACTGGTGGAACCGGAGTGCGGATGGAGGCGATCACCGTTCCGAATATAATTTCATTAATAACTATTACAAACCGGGGCCGATTACGCCATTGGATAAACCGATATCCTACCGTATCCTCAAACCGGAATCTGGCAGAAGCAAAGAAAATGCGAATATGTTTGGAAAAGCGTATGTGCATGGAAATATCGTGGAAGGAAATAAGCGTGTAACGAAAGACAATTGGGATGGCGGTGTACAACCGGAGGCTGAGGGTGATCCAAGTACGCTTTTAGCAAAAATAAAAGTGGATAAACCGTTTTCACTTTCCAATTTCGGGAAAATATTAACCGCTCAGAAAGCATACGACTATGTACTGAAAAATGTAGGTGCTACGCTACCGAAGCGTGATGCGGTAGATGAGCGTATTGTCAAACAAGTGAAAACCGGCAAAGTGTTTTATACAGAACCTGCCGAGCCATTGGCACCATCACCCTATGTGAAACGCAGGTTACCGGTAGATTCTTATAAGCAGGGAATTATTACGGATGTTAACCAAGTGGGCGGCTATCCCATCTACGCAGGAACACCGTACAAAGATTCCGACAATGATGGAATTCCGGATGACGTGGAGGTAAAAATGCATTTAGATCCAAATAATTCGGCTGATGCCGCTCAAATTAGTGACAACGGATATGCACATATAGAGAACTACGTGAACAGTGTGGTTCCAGAAAAGACTGTTAAGCCTTTATAACCCCTTTAAAGGCGCTCTTTTATTAGTTTAGTTAGTTTGGTAGGCTGTTGCGATCGCAACAGCCTTTTTTAATGAGCTCCTTTTCATACGATGTATAATTTTATCAATTACAACTTTATGAATTCAACACGCCTGTTTTGCATTCTTTCAGCTTCTGAGTCGTTCGATGACACAGGAGCCGTTTCACCTTTTCCTGAGGTCTCTAATCTTTCTACGGGGATACCATATGCTGTCATCAAGATTGATTTGACGGCCGCAGCCCGCTGTTCACTTAATGTTAGATTTTTTCTATCGTCGCCGATATTATCCGTATGTCCCACAATCTGTAGACGTAGTGTTTGGTCTTGCAACAGTAGATCAGCAACAGATTTTATTACGCCAAATGACTCCGGTTTTATGCGGGAAGCTCCGGTATCAAATAGAATACCGGTCGTCGTAAATGAGCCATTTTGAAGCAGATGCTGGCGAGGCGGTATCAAACCCTTTGCTATTTTGATATTACTGACATAGACACCGATTTGTTCATCCTTATAGGGGCTGCTCGCTAATTTGAAAAACAATTGGTTAAACACCCCATCTTTCGCTACTCCTTTAGGAACGTCATATAGCTTCTCTCCGTCGATCCAAATACGCAAACGTTCTTTCTGAATTTGCATAGCGACATGGACAATTCTTCCGTACCATGTTTTGACATTATTGTCCGTTTTTGCCGGACTGTTAAAATAGCGAATATATTTTTCATACGAATCTAAACTAAAGGTCCCCGAATGGGCGTGCGGTGAGATGTTTACATACAAAGATTTGTCGCCATTTTGTTCATTAAGCAGTTTGTTTGAAGTGGGAGATTGCTCTCCCGCAGCTAATAAACCCAACCTGAACTCTGGAGCCATCCATCCCTGAAAGTCTATATCGAAAACCATATCGAATTCTACACTAAAATCTTGACCAAATCCTTGTTCATTACTGGACAAAACGACGCTTCGTTGTGCCATGCGTAGCCATTTCCCTTCGATGTTATTCAAATTAACGATTACCGAACTACCATTACTATTCCAGCCTGAAGGCAATTCTCCAATTGGATCGTCAGAAAAATTTGTCGTATATAGGATGGAGTCGCCGGGGATGAAGTCATAGTTCGTGTAAGATTGGAGCGGGTCGTTATTTTGTCGTTCAGCAGCATGTATGTCCGTTGTTTTATCTTGCCGTGCTGTTGTAGCCTGTCCATTGGCGGAAGAAGCCGATTCTATCGCTTTATCGATTCCTTTGGAAACCGCTTTGTCTGTTTCGTTTATTATTTTATTCGCGGCCGTGTTTTCTATTCTGCTTTTAACCTTGTTTAATATTCCCTGAGCGTAAATCGGATTAATGACACACACCAAGTGTACTGCGAGGACCAATATGATTCTTGTCCATATCACTGTTTTTTCCATCTTAATATACTTTTAAATAAGTTTTCATAAATCTACTTACCTATATATTTTGCCAACGATTTTTTCGACAAACGGTTATTTTTGAATGTTCTGTTTTTTGTTTTATCGATAAATGCGCAGGTTGTGTATTATTTGAGTTTAAAAGTTACGCCAATGTTTAATATCGCTGCGCCATACCCAATTTCAGCAAAGGCTCCGAATTTTTCGGTAAACCAGTATCTAGAGCCAATATGTCCAGCCCATAAGAAGCCTCCCGCTGAAGCAGAAATCGGCTCGTCATTCGCACCATCCCATTTAACAGAAGCAACGTTATAGCCGAGCATGATGCCGCCGTATGGATCGAACTTTGCTGAATTTACTTTCAGGTGGTAAGATCCTCTGGCTGCCGCTAATATATGCGTGTATTTCCAATTGCCATAACCGCCAAAAGATTCTTTTTCAGTTGAAAAAGCCGTGTAGGCACCGACACTGATGCGATCTGAAATAGCCTGTTCGTAGCTTAATCCTACGGGAATGCCCAGACCACCTCCGATGCCTATACCTAAGTTAAATATCTTATCGCCTTTTTGGAAAGACTGCGCGGGAGAGCTTGTTGTGTACAACATGTACGCTAGTGTAATAAATGCAATGGTTTTAATCTTTGTCATGATTTGTTTTTAGTTTTATTTTTTTGTCACGACAAAATTAGGTGAAGGAAGAGATCGAAACTTACGTGTTACTACGGAACGCAAAAAAATCAGTATGACCGTAATACTACGTATTCTGTGAATTCGTGCGTAGTGCGGTAGACATGGGGTATTTTAAAACTAATACATCAATTCTTTGATCGCGGGGAGATAATTTCGGCTGACGTTTAATTCTACATCATTGGGTAGCGTGATGAACGTTTTGTGAATATCCTTGTAAAGTTCCTTTAGGTGATCTAGGTTCACGACGTATGATCGGTGGATGCGTAAAAATTGTTGAGGATCAAGTCTCTGTGTAAATTGACCAATTCCCTGCGTACTTAAAAAAGACTCGTTATGAAGGGTAAAGATCCATGTATAATCTTTATCTGCTTTTAAATGCGTGATTTCGGAAACAGGAATACAGGTCAAACGATTTCCTTTTTCGACCAGAATACGTCGCGGATATAAAGCTGCTTTATCCTGCAAAGGATCCGTGAGGTCGCCATTCTTGCACCATAGCTTTTGTAAGGACATCTGTAAACGTTTGGTCGTAAAAGGTTTGAGGAGATAGTCCACTGCATCGTATTCAAAGGCTTTGGCTGCATCGGTTGTACACTCAGAGGTCAAGATAACGGCAGGTGAATGTTCTGTTCTATCTAATACCTCAAACCCATTGATGCCAGGCAGTCTCACGCTGATGAACACCACATCTGGCTGAAGTGCGTCAATATACCGTAAAGCTTCCAGGCCATTGCTAGCCTCCCAGAAATTTGCGGGATATTGGTTTTGTTTCACTTCATCAATAAGTTGCCTGCGAAACAAACAATCCCGGTCCACAATAAGCAAAGTTTGTTTTCTCATATTTCGTTTTTATTACCAAGCTCCGTCAAAAATAGGCGTCGAAACAGTGATATAGAACTGACAAATGTCAGAAAATGAACTTCGTATAATTTTTTATTATCTTCGTGCTTACATAACCAGCAGATCATCAATATGCTTTTGCGACAATATTTTGAACAGGTATGCGCTTTTGCAAGGAGGTACAATATACACTTCACTCCTGATGAATTTGATATGATACGAACCCACACCAAACGTGAAGTCTTACCTGCACATACCGTACTTATGGACCAAGGGAAGAAGGTAGATAAACTGTATTTTCTCAATCGGGGGATTGCAAGATTATACCGCGTTCATAATGGGGTGGATCATACATTGGGTATTGTCTCCAGCCATTATTTTTTATCCACACCCTTATATTTGCAAAGTGGTGAGATTTCTACCTGTTCCCTAGAATCATTGCGTGAGATCGATGTGTTGATATGGGACAAGGAAAGTGCGCTTTACTTAAAGAAACATATTCCGAAGATGGAAACCATGGATTTGGCCGTCATGGATACGCTACTCAAATGGTTGCAGGATATCCAGATCAATTCCATCTGTATGACGGCGGAAGAACGCTACATCCATTTGATGGAGACGTAACCTCTTGTTATTCAGCAAGTTCCATTAAAGTATATTGCATCCTTTTTGGCCATACACCAGGACAGTTTAAGTAGGATTCGTAAAAATTTGGCGCAACGGAGTTAAATAAGACCGCGGAGATACGCTTCTTTAACAAGTCCCGCGGTCGTTTTTATATTAAGCTTTTGATTGAGGCTGTGTCGGTGAGACTCTACTGTACGCACACTAAGGAAAAGTTTATCGGCAATTTCCTGATTGGAATACTCATTGGCTATCAAAGCCAGAATTTCGAGTTCCCTGTTCGTTAACTTAACATATGCCGTGGCTTTTCTGCCATGAATAGACTGTTGTAGAATTTGTTGTTCAATCTGCTTATCGATGTGCTGTTTTCCTGCTGCCACCGTTTCGATAGCCTGAAGAAGAGACTCTTTTTCTGTGCCCTTAAGTAAATAGCCCATGGCACCATTCCGCATCATTTTTCGGACGTATACCACATCGTCATGGTTAGTCAGCGCAATAACGGCAAGCTTTGGATATAAAGTTAGGAGCTTTTTACAAAGATCTATTCCGTTTGTATCGGGTAGTTCGATGTCCAACAAGAGCACATCCGGAGTTTCTTCGCTTAATTTCTGTAATAAATCGGCACCGTCTTGAGCGGTGAAAAGGACTTGGTACGCCGGTTCATCTTGTAGCATGTTTAGAAGCCCATTGATGATCAGGGAGTGGTCGTCTATTATGCCAATAGTTATCATATATGCTGATGTTGTTTCTTGTACAAAAGAAGAAAGAATGGAGGCGATATTTTACCGTATTAGTACGGAAAACATTTTTTTGTATCAAATACGTTTAAAGATCAACAGGCGCTTTGTCCAAACATGCTGTCATAGGGCAGTCAATCTCGATAAATACAGAAGTTCCCTTTCCTATACAAGATCGAATATCGAGATTACCGTATAATGATTTTATCCGGGTATTCAAATTATGAAAACCGATTCCGTTGGTCCAAACAGGTTCGGTATCGAATCCTTTTCCATTATCTTCAATAGTAATCAATAAACGCCCTTGTTCTTCTATGAGTTGTACTATTCCTTCAGTAGCCTGTGCGTGTTTCAAGATATTGGTCACACATTCCTGGATGACACGATAAATGGTTAGTTGAGAACCCTTGTCTAATTCAGGGAGCTCGCCTATGACGTAGCAATGCATTTGGAAGTCCGGTTTATTTACCCTTTGGCAAAACGATTGAATGGCGTAGCCAAGCCCTTCCTCGAGAATCATTTCTGGCGCAAGGTTGTGCGAGATATTCCGTATTTCGCACACGGCTATTTCTATCAATTGACTTACTTCTTGGAATGTCGTACGGGGGTCGCTATGTTTCGTCATCGCGTTAATTTGTAGGCTTGCTGCCGATAAGATACTGGCTACACCGTCGTGCAGTTCCTTCGCTGTCCGTTCCCGTTCCCGTTCTTCACCTGCCAGTTGCGCTTCGATCAGCTTCTTTTGCAATTCCGTAGATTGAGCCTTTCGTTTTTGTCTGTTTAATAGTCGTATGGCGACCAATCCGAATACCAACAAAAATATCGAAAAGATAAAGATAATAAACCATTTATTCTTACGGTCGAGTTCGGCAGCCTGCTCTACAATCTTGAGGTCCCGTTCGACGATCTGCTTTCTATTTTGAGCCGTTTCATATCGTACTTCAAGTTCCTGTATCGTTTTTTGTGTTTCTTGGCTCTGTAGCGAATCCTTTAGTTGTGCATGCTTTTTGTGAAAATCCAGTGCCTGCTTATAGTCGCCAAGCGCTTCGTTGATGTCGGCCCCATCTTTATATAAATCGACAAGCTGCGGTGTAGCCAATTCCCTCACCGCTAGTTTATGAGCCTTTTCAAAATATTCTTTTGCGGCTTGTGCATTACCTATTTCTCTAAATACGCGCGACATACCCGATAGGGTATAAACCTCATTTCCGGGCATAGATTTCGGCGTGAGGGCCAGCGCTTTGGAAAATGTCTCGAGCGCCAACGGATAATGCCGCTGCATACGGTATACATCGGCGAGATTATTCAGCGCCTTGATTTCCATTTGCAGATCTCCATAAGAACGTCCTATGGATAAGTACTGTTTTCCATGCCGCACAGCATCGGTCAGTTTCCCTGCCATGGCCTCCGCAACCATGACATTAACCAAGCTGTTGCCCATGGCCACGGTGTCCTTTAATTTCCGGGCAATCTCAAAGGACTGCCAAGCATATTGTAGACCTTTGTCCAGATCATGGAGATCTAGCAATAGAGAACTCAAATTATTAAGATATTTTCTTCTATCAGACAAATCCTTGAACGTCGGACCTTTGATTTCGTTGGAAATTTCCAGTGCACGAATCAAATTGTTTGCAGCGTCTTTTAGACGTCCTTTGGCCTGATGCTGTAACGCAATATTATTATAGGCCGCTGCCGCTTTCGGTCGGTTATTTAGACGTAAACTTAAGGTTAATGCGAGCTGCGCATATTCCATAGCCTCATCAAACCGCACCTGATCATATAGAAATACACTGTAATTGCCAGCGAACAATAGTTTACCTGATTCAGCGTTTAGTTGATCGGCAAGTTCGCCGGCTTGTTTGAAGTAATATTCAGCGGAATCCGGGAGCCTCTCCTTCTGTTTTTGTTTCGCGATTTCCACTAAGTGCGTAATTCGAGACGTATCTTGTTTCCCTATGAAAGAGGAAGTTTCGGAGGGCAACGCGATAAAAAGAAATAAACAAAGTGTGTACATAGGTATTCTGGTAATATCCTGATTAAGTTGAAATATAGGTCGTTTAAATTTTTCTGCACATCTTTTTCTACTAAAGTTGTTATTCATCGACAAAGTGTATCAGCGAGCGACTAAGATACAATAGAATTTTGATGCGGGATATCCGTAGCAATACGGAAAATTTGTGAATAGGCTTTACTACAGTTTTTTTCGGGTTAATATCCTCCTAGATTCGCAAAAAAAAATTATGATGAAGAAAATTGTATTCATTCTTATCTCAGGTTTGTTGTTGTTGATATTGTTTTCCTGCAAGCGCGACGAGGATCAGGAACTAGAGAAACCAACGTTTCCCTTTATGAAAGTGGGCAATCAATGGAACTATAGGATGATAACGGAAGCAGGAGAGACGGAGATCAGCTATATGATCGCCGATAAAACGAAAGAAAACTACTTCAAGGTACTGTTGAATTTTGTAGGTTCCGAACTACCTTCGGTAGATCATTTTTGGTACGCCGATCAACAGACTTTTACGATGGCAACGGAGTGGCCAGACAGTAACCTCAAATTTACAATGTTAGCGAAGGAGGCCAAAGTTGGTGATCGTTGGGAATACTTTGTTCCGGCGCCTTTGGATCCAGAGAATGACGATCTTTCAGGTACAATCACCTATGAGGTAATAGCGGTTAACGCTTCTACGATAGCCATTGGAAAGACGTTTACGGATGTATATAAAGTACGGCACACGGCGTCGTCTCATCCGCAATTTTATGCGGACTATTTCATTAGTTTGTCATCGGGAATCATAAAAATGGAAGGAATGGGATATATGCGGATAGATGATGAAGAGATTGTATATTTTCCGCTAGAATGGCAATTAAAATCGAAGAATTTTTAGTACAGAATTTTGTGTCAATTTACAATGAGAATAGAGTTGCTCTATGTGCTGTGTATACTAACGTTGATCGCTCACAATAAAACAGCGTATCCGCTGGTAGACCAAAAAAAGATAATTTTAAGTCACTACGCTGTATACGGAATATTACCGGTATCAAAAAACTGTACGGATGCGGCATCAATAACGTCGGAAAGTGGCCGTTTTAAAACTGATCGCACGTTTATGAGCGGTTTGTTTTCTGCCGTAACGTTAGGCGTATATACACCAAATAAGGAATTTGTAATCCGTGATGAGCTTCTTTAAGGTTTTTAAAATTCGTGTAGTCATATATACTATACGTACCATCGGGTTGACTGGTTTGCTTACTTTAACTTTTATAAGCGCAGTGGAGATATATAATACATTATATTTTAATTGGGGAAGTCTTAGCGCCTATGGGATGGGCTTTCTCATTGGAAATATATTTTTGCTTTTTTTTTCGATACTGCTAAATTGCAGATTAGCAAAGTGTTTGTAGGGTAGAAAACGTCAGTAAGTTATTGGACTAGAGGTATTTTTTGTGTAAATTCGACCCTTAAAAATCCAGTTAATTACCTGTTGTCTCTGGCGTGATCGTGTTACGAAATTTTTATAACTCGACGTGCGGTTGATTTCTGAACGCATTGGGATGCCTGTTGAAGAAGTTTTGCCGTATCTTTCGTTGTATTCTGATATACAGTTTGTTAATTCGGTAAGATGTTGCAAGAAAGCGTAAAAATAATATAATAAACAATATACAAAGCCTATTACATTTGAACAAACATAAATAGTTGATGCAATAGATACCTTTTTACACCTATTTATTTTACTGTTCAATATAAAGTTTAGTAAGGCTCTGAGATGAAAAAATATTTGTTATTAATTTCATTCATTATAATGTCGTTGACCGTTTTTGCGCAAGGAATCCAGTTAAAAGGAGTAGTGGCCGATTCAACGGGTACGCCTATACCGGGGGCGTTGATTAGTCTCCAATCAGCTAACCAAAAATTGTCGATGTCTACCGATGTTAATGGTTTCTTCTTGTTTCCGGGAGTTCAAGATAGCGCCGTGAACATCATCGTTCAATCTATGGGATATGATCATCTACAACAATCCTTTTCCGTAGATAAGAAACTTACCGTTAATGATATAGGAACGGTTAGATTACACAGTGCCAATAGTGTATTGGATGAGGTGATGGTCACGGCCATGATACCGGTTATCCTAAAGGAAGATACGGTGCAATACGATGCGCGGGCATACCAAGTACGGGAGGGCGATGCGGTGGAAGAGATGGTGAAAAAGCTGCCGGGCATCGATGTTGACGACGATGGAAATATTACGGCAAACGGTGAACCGATAACGAGCATACGTCTTGATGGTAAAGAATACTTCGGCGATGACGTCGCCGGTGCAATCCAGAATTTACCTGCTGATATCGTGAAAAATCTACAAGTCATAGATGATTATGGTGAACAAGCAAATGAGACGGGGTTAAAAAGTGGTGCGCCGGAAAAAGTGCTGAATATCAACCTTCAAGACAATAAAAAAAGAGGGTATTTTGCCCGGGGTGCAACAGGTTTGGGTACAGAGAATAGATACAATAGTCGGTTAAGGGGGAATTATCTGAACGGAGAACAACAATTATCGCTAGACGCCCAAGCGAGCAATAATAGGGGCCGATCTTCGGGTGTTAATGACAGGAAGTCTGTCAAGGGGAACTATAGGGATAATTGGAGCAAAAAATTAGAATCGTACGGCAATTACCGCTTCGATGTCGATGATAACGATAGTTGGGCAAATACCAGCAGCGAGACTTTTTTTCCAGATTATACGAGATATGAAGTGAGGGAAAGCAGTCGTCGGAGTAAAAGTAAAGCTCATCGCTTTTCCTGGAATTTCGAGTACCGTCCCGATACCAGTAATTATATAAAAATTGAACCCGACATCCGTTACGAAACGAATCGTGGTACGAATACGGAATCTAGTCAAATACAGCTTAACAACGCTACTTCACATCGGGAGACCCGCGGAGGATCGGCAGATCGTTCTATGGATCTAGGGCTGGAGGTGTTCTATAACCATAAATTTCGGAAGCCGAGGCGAAATCTGACGCTGGAGATGGAAATCAGTTCCGCTACTGGACAAGGAGACCGGCATGTACAGAATGATTATTTGGATACCGACGAGGAGGGCAATAACACTGCTGAACAACAATACCAAGACACCTATAACCGCGAGGGGAATCTTCGTTCCCAAGCCAGGGCTTCGTACTTTGAACCATTGAGTTCGGTGTCCTTCCTCGAACTGGCCTATCGGTGGAACCGTACGTCGAATGATATCTTAAAAGAAACGTTTGATATTGACCCTGCAGACGGGGGCGAAACGCTCAATAAGAACTTAAGCAATGACTACGACTATCATTTTACGACCAATCGATTTGGACTTAATTATCGGCTGAAAAACGAAAAAATAAATTCAACCATCGGTTTGTTTGCACAACCGTCCACCCTATCGGGTTTTGATTTTACCAGAGATATCGAGACGTTTCACCAGCACTTTAACTGGGTGCCATCACTTCGGTTTGCCTATCAGTTTTCCAGAGAGAAACAATTGGTACTCGATTATGATGGGAACACGAATCAACCGAGTTTTCAGCAGCTACAGCCGGTGACGGATAACTCCAATCTCCAAAGTGTAATAACCGGTAATCCGAATCTCAAACCCGAATTTTCACATCGAGGAAAAGTAGAATATAGACAGACGGACACACATTTAGGTAGCTCGTTGTATGGCCGGATACGTATTGAGCAGGTAAACGACAAAATCGTGACGAGCAAGAACATTGCTGATGACGAGGTGAAACAGGAGATCAGTTACGCCAATGTAAATGGCTCGTATAACGCGGCCGGCGACTATTCGGTTACCGTACCGCTAAGCGAACGCAAATTTGTCGTTTCCTACTATGGCGGTTCAAATTATAGCAATAATATTTCGTTAACCAATGACGAGCGTATCGTGGGTAAAAATTTAGGAATAAAGCAGGGGGTCAAATTTCGTGTAGACCTGGAGGATATCGTTGACACCGAGCTTAACACCTCTTATAGCCACAGCAATGCAAAGTTTTCAACCGCATCGATGGATGATCGTTCCAGCAGTCAGTTTAATATAAGTCTGGAAGGTAGAAACTACTTTTTTGAAGATTTTACATTGGGATACGACTTGACCAAGAGGTTCAATAGAGGGTACAATGCTGGTATTGGAGATCCAACATTTTTGAGCGTCTACCTGGAACATCGGTTCCTAAAGAATAATCAGGCTGAAATCAGGTTACAAGGATTCGATATTTTTGGACAAAACACCGGTATACAACGTGATATTTTTGACAATGAAATCGTGGATACCCGGAGCAATCGTCTGAGTACCTACTTCATGTTGTCTTTTAATTACCGACTGCAGAATTTTGGAGGTTAATCGCTGATGAAGATCCTGTAGTAAAATTATGGTGAACTATAAACGTTAAAAAAACTTACAAAAATATGTCTATAAAGAGTATTATTTTCCATTCACTTCCCTATGGCTTTACCTTGTTTTGCTTACTAATAACTCAATCAATTTTAGCCCAGCAGAAACCGGTGGTGAAGGTCGATCTTAACGAAACGAGCCGCAGGGTCGCAGAGACCAACGAAGTGGGCTATTCTTCGTGGCAGGTAAAAGCGGGTACCTCCGATAGCTTTAAACAGGGTGATATAAAGATAATGTTTACAAAAGTGGGAGACGGAAGCGGTGAGCTCGCTTCTGAATGGTACAAAGCAGGTATGGGGTCGCCGAACTTTGCCTATTTGGTTTCCGACGGTCTCACGTTAAAAGACGGAGATGCAGCAGGAAAGATAGAAATGCGTATCAGCGGGTTACCCGAAGGCAAAAATACTTTGCTGACTTATCATAACATCCCTCATAGCCCCGAAGGCAACACATTCAGCCCTATCGTGATTTCGCATAAGGATAAGAAGCTGACGGTGCGTCCGAGTGTGAGGGCACTCAAAACGGCGGACGCTGTAACCGCTTATACACAGCTGGATGTAAAACAAGGCGAGGATGTCGTTGTCATATTTGAGGCCGGAGACCGAACAGATGATGTAGTCAGAGATCTCGTTATCAACGCGTTCGAGATTAATACACCTGATGCGGCGAAGCAGGCACATTCGCCGTCGCCTAGTAATGCCGATGAACATGCAGAACCGCAAGACAAAAAGCTCAATTTAACCTGGAAGTCTGCGCCTGGCGCCACAAGGCACGAAATATATTTTGGCTTGGATTCAGCCACGATTGCAGATGCTACACCTGCCTCTCCCGAATTTAAAGGCGAACAAAGCGCGACTGAATTTTTGATAGGAGACCTTTATAGCATGGATACCTACTACTGGCGTGTAGATGAAATAACGAGCGAAGGTAAAACGAAAGGTGATGTTTGGTATTTCCGACCAGCACAACTGGCATTTCCGGAAGCAGAAGGATATGGTCGACATGCACGCGGAGGACGTGGGGGAGTTGTTGTGGAAGTAACCAACTTAAACGATAGCGGGCCAGGGAGTCTGCGGGAAGCGGTAGAAAACGATATTGGCCCCAGAACCATTGTCTTTGCTGTTTCGGGCATTATCCACCTAAAATCTCGTTTAGTTGCGAGCCAACCGTACGTGACTATCGCCGGCCAGACAGCACCTGGAAAAGGAATTTGTATTGCAGGAGCTCCTTTTGGATTCACCGGAAATGATGTTGTCGCGCAGCACCTACGTGTTCGCTTAGGTGCGGGAAAAACAGCGGATGGTATGGGATTAACGGGAGCGAACTATAGTATGGTAGATCATTGTTCCATCAGCTGGACAATCGACGAGGGGTTCAGTTCGCGTGGGGCAAAAAATATTACCTTACAACGAACGTTAATTTCCGAAGCGTTGAACTCGGCGGGGCACAGCAAGTATGAGAAGGGTAAAATGCATGGGTATGCAGCCAGTATCGGTGGAGAGGTCGGCAGCTTTCACCACAACTTGTTGGCGCATAACTACGGTAGAAATTGGAGCCTGGCTGGGGGATTGAATGGTGACGGGTTTTATAGCGGTAAACTGGATCTTCGCAACAACGTAGTATATAATTGGGGCGCGCGCGCTACAGATGGTGGGGCTCATGAGGTCAATTTTGTGAATAATTATTACAAGCCGGGAGTGGGAACAACCCAATTCTTTGCCTTTATCGGTGATCACGAAAATGTTGGAAAAGGGATGCAGCGGTGCTATTTCACGGGTAATGTAATGCCGGGACACTTTAGTGAGCAAAATCAGAAAGAAGGCAGAAAAGCAAGATACAGCAATGGAGATTCTGAAAAATATGAAACGTTTGTCGATCAGCCGTTTTTCGATTCGAAGGTGACTACCCATAGTGCTCGACTGGCCTATAAACTGGTCCTGTCTGATGTGGGGAATAACCGACCTGAGCTGGATGAACATGACAAGCGTATTATTCAAGAAACGATCGATAGCACCTATTCAGTGACAGGTAGCATATCCGGAAAGCCGGGCTTCCCGGATCACGAGGATGATGCAGGTGGCTATGAGAATTACCCCGAAGTAAAACGTGCTGCGAATTGGGATAGCGATCACGACGGATTGCCGGACTGGTGGGAAATCCACCGAGGGTTAAACCCGAATTCTCCGAAGGGAGATTTTTCAGATACCAATCTGGATAGTAATCGCGATGGTTACACGGAATTAGATTATTATTTACAATGGATGTCTAAAGCACACTTTAGTGCAAAAGCAGGGGAGTCTTTGGAAATAGACCTTAAAGAGTTGGCTAGAGGGTTCACACAAGACCCAATGTTCAAAGCAAGTAAGGCAGAGAACGGTACGGTATCGGTGGAAAATGGGAAAGCTATTTTCAAACCGTCTACGACTGGTGTAGGCTCCTTCGAATTTACCGTTACGGATGCCGAGGGTGATCGTATGACCCGTCAGGTCAATATTCTTAGTGGGATATAATAGAATGACTAATTTGGCCGTTCGTATATTTTATGTATAAGCTTGATTTTCTTTTGAACTATTTCAACCAAGCGCAGAGAACCAAGTAGGAATTATTTGTTTTTACTGACTTTTTACCGAATATGAGCGCACGGGTACCGGATGTTTCCAGATCATACAGCAGATAAGTTGTTTGGATGACATGCGTCCCCGTCGTTTTGCGGTACCTCAATAGCCCATTGCGGTATCTCTTGAACCTGATGAGGCCCTTCATGTGTTTGCCGAGGTAGCGATATGCGCTCTCTACCTCCCTCAAGAAAGCAATGAAGTCCGTCCGATATCTTCCGCTGTCCCTCGACACTGGCAAGAGCCCCCTCGGTGCGTTGTATCGGTACGTCTATACGTTATATTCGTCCCTCATTGTAACCTATTCCCCCTTCAACGCTGTCATCTCATACCTCGAAAATGTGTTGAGCAACGGCAATACCGTATTTTCGTCCTTCGACATCACATTGATGCCCCTCATAACCTCTTACACGGAGGACATGCAGACGTCGAGGTACCTCTTGCTGGCATAGATGCCCCTCGATATGATATTGAGTTCCTCCAGTAACGCGTTGATGTACCTCAACAAAGAAAAGAAGTCCTTCGTCAGGACAAAGAGGGAGCTCGTTAAGACAAATAGATATCTCGCCATGTGTCTATAGAAATCCGTCATTTTTTAGATATATGGATCAAGTATGTGTTCGATTGATAATATGTTATAATAAAAGGGCAATGCAATATAATATATGTGCAACGTTTATTATCAACTTTGTTACAACGACTAGCGATTATATATTTAAGTACGGGATATTTCTTTAGTTCTATGTTAATATAGAATAGTATCCAAGAAAAAATAGGAGGGGAAGTATCACGGATATTGTGAAAAAAGGAGAGAGAATCGGCGTGTACTATGTACAATATTAACAGAGCGTGACAGGTGCAACCGATTGTTTTTACGATAAACTAACTGAGCAGAATTACAGCATAGTCTTTTAATATTTGAAATAATGTAATATACCTTCTGCTGTACAATATATAGCGATGAGGGAGAATATAGATGATTTTTATAACAGTCTAAGTAGTAATTAAATTAATAACAAATAACCTAAAAAGATGAGATTAAAAAAGTTTATGAGCCATGCCGTTTCATTTTACAGAACTGGGCTTCTGATGCTTTTGTTAGCTTCGATCTATGCCTGTAATAAGGATAGCGTGACTGGACCGCCAACAAGTTTGACGGAGATGGGAAGTGCGATTACGCTCGTTCATGCTGATACCTCCTTAGTATTGCAGTGGGAGCGGGGACATGCGGCTTGGGAGGGAGATAGTCGACGAGCTGAGGTGTCTTATGAGGTGCAAGTGTCATCAGATTCTACCTTTAACGATGCGGCACAGAATGTATTCGATTTTATTACCGATTCTACCTCACTTTTCTTGAGTGATCAAGACCTTACGCCGCTAGAACCGTATTTCGCTCGGGTACGCACGGTCGCTAGTACCGGAACAGGAAATTCTCCCTGGATGCGGACTTCACGCTTCCAAGTGAGGCCAATCGAGCTATTTACGCCTATCAAAGTCTGGAACTTATCGCATGAAGCGGTCGTGCTGAATTTTGGAAGACACGGTGAACTGACAAAAATGGTAGTGGAAAAAGCAGACGGAACCGATTCCCAGGAATTCGACGTGTCCAATGATAAATTAATTACCATGCAATTGGATGGGCTGACCTCGAATACAGATTATGTCGCCCGGCTTTTTCGCCATGATGATCGCTCCTTGGGAGAACTTCAATTTAGTACAAAGCCGACCGTAGAGGAGGCGGGTTATATTGACGTTAGAGGGAGTTCCGATCCGAAAATTCTGCAAGAGACTTTGAATACGGTGCCTGAAGGGAGCGTTATTGCACTGAAGCGAGGTATGACGTATACCATGGGCGGCTTTACCTTGGATCGTGGTGTAACCTTGGTGTCTGAACCGGGATTGGGTGCGCAGGCAACTATCGAGATGGAGTCTTCTTTTAACGTGGAAGGAACCATGGCTTTGATTAAGTTTGAAGATGTAAATTTTACCGGCGATATCGGTGGTAGCTATGTATTCAATATCAGCAAAGAGGCTACGGTAGACAAAATCGAGTTCGAGGCATGTAGGATCTCCGAACTTCGGGGCGTGATGCGCCTACAATCCGCAGGGCCGAAAACGGTGAATGAGTATGTGATTAACAACTCTATCGTTCAGAATATCGGGAATTATAATGCCTTGACGGTTGACCATAACGATGCTACGATACGCGATGTGCGGTTTACCAATTCTACCTTCATCAACTTGCAATGGATAATCCGCCACGGTGGCGGGATAAGACCCACCCTGAACGCTGTGCTATTCGAAAATCTTACGCTTTATCATTCACCGTGGGATAATCGCTACATCATCGACGCGAGCACTGGCGAGCTTGGCAGTTTGACGGTTCGTAATACACTCATTGGTTACACATCGGGCGCACGTTCCTTTAATAGCCGGATGCCGAATTCGATTACCGTGTCGAATAGTTTTGCTACGTCGGACGCGAAATGGGGAACCTCGTCGAATCAAGCATTGATACAAGGTATTGGGCGCTATTCAGCGACTTCAGAGCAGGTTTTTGCCGCGCCGGATATGACCAATTTTGCGAATAGCGACCTGACGATTGTCGATGCAGCATTATTTACTGTTGGTGACCCACGATGGAGACCATAAGCGGAGAAGAGAGCAAAGGAGATAAAACCTATTTTAGAATGAATAAACTTAAAATAAGATATATGAAGAGTCGTGCTGATAAGCCCCTATCTTTTCTAAGGGGGACACGAAATGTGCTGCTGGCTTGTTTGCTAGTCACTCCCTTTGTGGGAGTAGAGGCTACCGAGACACCTGCTCGAGAGCTGACGAAAATCGAGAAGCTTGTCAATATAACGGGTACAGTAGTTGATCAAGAAGGAAAACCCGTCATAGGTGCGACCGTTTTGGTCAAAGGAACAAAATCTGGCGTACAAACAGATGCAGAAGGTGTTTTCCGAATAAACGTACCTCCGGAAAATCCTTATATAGTTGTAAGTTTCGTGGGTTATCATACTCGGGAGATTAACGTGCAGGGCATGACGAGTATTACCGTGGAATTAGAACCCAGCGATGCTATCGAGGAAGTTATTGTAACGGGTTATGGCACGCAGAAACGATCAGAAATCGTGGGGTCTGTGGCGACAATTACAGGAGAGGAGCTGATGGATATCCCGGCGCCGAATATTGCGGGCGCGCTGAGGAACCAGATTCCCGGTGTTGGCGTGAGCGAAGCTTCCGGCCGACCCGGCGCACGGATCTCGCTGAATATTCGCGGGGCAAGCATGAGTGAGCAAGGAGCCGGTATCGGTGCAACCACGGAGCCGCTCTATATCGTGGATGGGATAACCGTATCCTCCGATGTTTTTGACGCATTGGATCCTTCCATGGTGGAAGATATCACCTTCTTAAAAGATGCTTCTGCAGCGATTTACGGGGCTGCCGGAGCGAAAGGAGTTGTGTTGGTGACGACAAAGCGTGGGAAGCAAGGTAAACCCAGTATTTCCTACAATGGCTATCTAGGAGTCTCTGATGCGGCGCGCAGACCGGATTTCCTTTCGGCGTACGAACTGGCAGAATTCTTAAATGAAGGGTATTATATGGCGAATGCCTCGAGAGGTAGCTTTTTTTCTCAGGCAGACTTGGACTACCTGCGTGGACTGGATGTGGATAGTTGGTACGATCAACTTTGGCGGCCGGCAGTCATGCAACGTCATAACCTGAGTATTTCCGGTGGAGGAGAAAATACAACCTTCTTCGTGGGCGGGAGTTTTCAAAACCAAAATGCGAACTATGCCGGCATGAAGCAAGATAAGTATACGCTGCGTAGCGGTTTAACGACGACCATTGTTCAAGGGCTGAAAGCGGATATCGCCTTTAATGTTGATCACAGCATTAGAGAGAGTAAAAACCAAATAGGAAATGAAACTGACGCGAGCTTTTACGAGGATATTGTGTCTACGCCAGATTGGTATCCAATGTATATCGGCGAATATCCTGTTGACTTAGGAAATCGATCGAATCTATTAGCGGCACTGAACTCAGGTTACTTAGAAACACGGAAAAGCCAAGGATATAGTATTAATGCGAGCTTAACTTGGGAACCTAAGTTTTTAAAGGGCTTATCCGCTCGGGTGCAAATGTCGCAACGTGGGGGGAATGAAAACTCGAATACCTATCGTCCCCCCTATCGCCTTTACGAATTCGAACCTATGGGAAATAATGACGCCTTCTTCTCGACCACGATGATCAACACGGATGAGGAAACCTGGGGGGTTAATAAGGCTAACTCCTTGACACAGCCTACACTAGCACAAAATCGAGGATATCAAGGTTTCGTGACCCTCTCTTATAATAACACCTTTGCAGACCATACGGTAGGCGTCATTGTAGGGGGAGAACAAACGCGTAGTTATTCGGAGAACTTGGGGGTTCGCTGGACGACCCAGTTGATTCCGAACTTTCAAGATTATTGGGCATTCGATCACAACACATTGGAACGTACGGCTCGGGCCATTATGGAAAGTACGAAACGTTCGGCCTTTGGACGCATGAGTTATGACTACAAGAAAAAATACATGCTACAAGTGGTGACGCGTTTGGATGCCTCCTCAAATTTTGCTCGGGGAGATCGTTGGGGTTGGTCACCAAGTATAGGAGCCGGCTGGAACCTTAGTGAGGAAAATTTTTTCAAGGACAATATTTCGTTTATAAACAATTTGAAATTACGGGTCAACTGGGGTATTACCGGTGATGATCGGGTGGATCAACGCCTTTGGCAGGAACGCTATTTGTTGGCGGTCAATGACGGTTACATGTTTGGCGGTGATCAATATGGTCTTGGTTTAAATCCTTCTACATTCCCCAATTTGAACATAACTTGGGAGAAGAAGCAAACCTTCAACTTTGGCTTGGATGCGACCTTGCTTAACAATAAAATGAATGTGACCTTTGAAATATTCAAAAACAAAACCTATGACGGTTTTGATCAGGGAGCCGATCAAATGAACCCTCTGTATGCCGGATTATTGGCGCCGGTTATTAACTACCGAGAAGCCTATAATTGGGGATCGGAGATTTCCGTAGGGTATAAGACTAAATTGGCGGAAGACTGGAGTTTAACTACGAACATGAACTTTGGTATCCCGTTCTACGGAGGATCTATCGTGACACAAATGCTTTATCCGCCAAATGATATTCTGGAAAAAGATTTGGATGATGGTAAATGGTTGGGTACAAAGTTCGGTGTAGATCCGCGAATTTACCACTCGGGTAATATTGGTTTCCGTACAGACGGCATATTCCGTACGCAAGAACAATTGGATGCCTTTATGTCCGAAAATCCGAATTATACCATTAATGGCGAGGTTCCACAAGTAGGTTGGTTGGTCTACGAGGATGTCAACGGAGATGGTGTGGTGAATCACTTGGATCAGACCTTGCTCCAAGATCGTCGGACCAATAGCACCTTTGGCATGGGGGGAAATATTGGAATTAACTATAAGAGTTTCAGTTTACGAACAAACATAGTCATGAATTTTGGTGGTAAGGTAGCTATCGATAGCCGAGCGAGAACCAGGCCGGATCTAGAAACCAATGTGCCGATACTTTGGCGTGATCGCTGGACGCCGGATGATCCGATGAATGGACTATATCCGCGAGCAGACGATCCCTATATTAATCGTCATGCTGATATTTGGACGGTGAATGGCACCATGATTCGGATTAATAATATGACCTTTAGCTATAGCTTACCGTCAACTCTTGCTCGCCGATTAGGATTAGGTAGTGCGCGTATATTAGCGACTGGGAATAATTTATGGGTACTGGTAAACCCATACAGCTACAAGGATCCATATACATCCAGTGCTTATAATTATCCTACGGTGCGGACTATTTCGCTGGGGTTAAGTGCTAGTTTGTAAACGTAATACGATAGAGACATGAAGAAGAAGAATATATATACAAGGATAAAAACAGGTGTGTTGGCCGCACTATCATCGGCCATCTTGCTTTCCTGTAATAATGATGATTTTTTTATCCTACCTGATAGAGGTGGGATGGATGCAGGAATATGGAGTATTGAAGGGGCTGTGGATATGCACCTGAATGGAACCTATCAAGTGGTCATTCCAATGTTCCCTTGGGAATGGGGCCGAGAAGCTCAAGAACGCTTTGATATACACATGGTAAGTGATGAACATGTGTTTGCTTTTGGCGGTGGTTGGGGAGCTCGAGCCATGGGTATTACCGGAGATCCGTTGACAAATCATGATGTGCGTTATGTAGGTAACCGTTACCAAACTGGATATGGATTGAATCGCTATTATGATATTGCCCGTTGTAATAATGCCATTCGTTGGATTCCGGAGGGCGATTTGGATGCGGAAACCCAAGCTAAGTTTTTGGGTCAATATCACGCGCTTCGTGCGATGGTTTACTTCGAAATGGTGAAGGTGTATGGCGGTGTTACTTTGGTGTTGGAACCACAAGATCCGGATGATATTACGGCCCAAGGGCGGGCAAGTGCCCGTGCCTGTTTTGAGGTTATTATTGATGACTTGACGAAGGCTATGGAATATCTAGAGCATACCCCACGATGGGGAGCTAATAATTGGGGAAGAATCACCTACGAGGCTGCAGCTGCGCTGAAAGGAAAGGTCTTGTTATATTGGGCCAGTCCACAGTTTAACCCACTAGATGACCCTAAACATCCATACGATGCTTCGCGTTGGCAGGAAGCCTTAGCAGCGAATAGAGAAGCCTATGATATCGGCTTGGCCACCGGGCACATGCTCGTTCCGGAATACGCTGATATATTTCGTATACAGGGATCTTCTAATCCGGAAACCTTGATTTCTCGGCCTTACGCTTCCGATGTACAACGTAGAGGGCATAGTGGCGAAAGCAAATGGCGGCCAAGTTCCGAAGGAGGGTCTCCACATCTTGCTTATCGCGCAACGACGAAATTGCTGGACGCCTATCCGATGAAGGATGGAAATCCATTGAGCGAAGCCGGAAGTTATACTTATGACCCAATTTTGTTCTGGAAGGATCGCGATCCGCGTTTTGAGGCCACATTTGCCTATAATGGAAGTACATGGGCGTTAAGCAATAATTCCGAACGTCGGCAATGGACCTATGACGGGGCTTCCAACGGAGGACGTAGTGAAGGAGCCAATTGGGGTGTATATTGTAAGCGCTTTTCTTCGCCAACTTTGTCTCGTGATGGTGTCTCCTATTCTAGTGATATCGGTGGAGGAAACCCCGTAGATTGGATAGAAATGCGTTTTGCGGAGGTGATGTTGAACTTGGCAGACTGCGCAAATGAAACAGGGGATATGGGAACAGCCAAAGAAATGGTTCGTCAGATTCGTCAACGTGCTGGAATTGAACAAGGAGGCAACGATTACGGCCTCGGGAGTATTAGCAGTGTGGAGGAGATGCGCGAACTTCTGCTAAACGAACGCATGATCGAGTTTGCCTTTGAGAATAAACGAAATGCTGACCTGCGTCGCACGCGGAATTGGCATAAACTATCGGGTGAAACATTGTCAACGGTGATGATTGTGGTGGAACACGATGAAACAGCGAGTGACGCCTCTGATCAACGGCGCGATGCAATTGGTGCGCTAGAGGCGATAAACCCAGCGACCGGGACACCATTTCGTGATACCATCGATATGAACGATCCGGAGGATTACGCGAAGTATTTTAAAGCACGCAGAATTGTGCAGGCTGCAAACTTCAGACCGATAGATATTCCGGCGTACCATAATTTCTATACCTTCCACAACGATTATGTGTGGAGGGGTGTGGATATTCAACCTACTATTGGTTGGGAAGGTGGTACTTTCGATCCTTTGGATGATTAAACGGGTGGCTGATAATTGTTTAAATAATTAATAATAAAGAAGATGAGATTAAAAAGATACCTTCCGCTTTTCTTTACTATACTGGCCTTTAGCGCCTGTAAGGTGGAGTCGGAAAATATATTTAACATGTTTGGGGATGTCGAAGTTACCTTTCAGAATAACAGTGAATTTGCGATCACCCAAGATGCTGTTGTGAATGATGGGGATAGCGTGCATATCTTTTTTACCGTTACGTCAGCAAAAGAGGATATGTATTCTGTGGTGGTGGATAGTACCAATGGTACCGGTACTTGGTCCACGGTGACCATTGATACAGAAGATAATGAGCGTCGTTCCTTTTCCGGTGTGCGAAAGTTTAAGATGCAACGCGACGGAAAGGTAACCTTCCGTTTTTATGCCCGTGATTTCAAAGACGAGTATCTGGGAGATGGCTATACTTCCATTACGGTGGACGTAAATCCAAGCTATAATCATTTTGTAAATAGACGGCTGTATGCGCCTAACGAAGACACTCCGGAATTGCCAAGCTTTTTATCGCTAACGACGGGACAAACCTATACCTATAGCGAAGGGAGTAATGCATCCGCTCAAATTGATTTTGGGATTGACACGGTGTTTACTGCGGATGACAATAATCCTACCGAACTGGTATATAACCTTTATTCCTTAAACGTGGATGAGTATCCCGTCCCTTTCTATGATGTTTCCGGATGGACGAAACGGGAGACTCTCTTTAGCGAACCGCAGTATAATTATACGAATACGAATTATACCCGTATATTGGTGTCAGCGAGTAAGATCCAAGAAGAAGCGGAGAAAGTAACCATTGAACGCAGACAAACGGATGCTATTTATCACACGCAAGGTTTAGCTCCGCAGACTTTGTTCTATTTCCGAACACCCGAGGGAAAATATGGTACCTTATATGTAACACAATCCACACAGGACACAGATGGCAGACCGTATATCAATGTGCACGTAAAGATTCAGAAATAAACAGAATAAATAACCTAACTATGTTATTATCCATCCGAGCGTGTCAAAAACACGCTCGGATTTTTTTTATGCGTTATGAAGATAACGAGTCTCGGCAAAAGACAGGTGTTTGGAAAATAGATGTTTGAGTGATGTGATAATATTATATAGTGATAAGGTAATGCGATATAATATTATCACTCAGGTTTTTGTCAATTTTGTGGTAGAAGCTGGCAGTTATAGATTAGTTTACAGTTTTTATCAATAATTGACCGATAAAGAGTACGTAGATGTAAAGTGTCGATGTAGAATATTAGCATCTTGGTTAACTGGCTACTAACTAGGTTTCCATTCAAATTATAAACATTATTAACTATGGTAAAATCAAGTAAAAAATGGATTTGGGCAGCCACCTGTGCATCGGCATTACTTTTTGCCCTGCCTATGCCCGGGCAAGCGCGTGTGGCCATGGAGTATCAACAAACGGAGATCACGGTGAGCGGACAAGTGAGGTCATCTCAAGGTGAGGCAATCGCAGGGGTTACCGTCCGTTATGGTGGTGCAGAAGCGTCTACCGATCAAAACGGGAGGTTTTCCTTTCAAATGGCTACCGCGGGAGACGTTGTTTTTTCGGCTGTTGGGTATGCCCCTCATACGGAGCGTGTAACGCAAGATACGGTTCTTAATGTGGTGCTGCAAGCTGGTGAATCCACATTGGAAGAAGTAGTCGTTATCGGTTATGGTTCGGTGAAAAGAAAGGACCTGACAGGAGCAGTGGCTTCGGTGAAAGCCGAGGAAATTGCCATGGCACCCGTTGCCAACCCTATAGAAGCATTGCAGGGTCGGGTGGCCGGAGTGGATATCGCACGGGAATCTGGACAGGCTAATTCAGGATCTAGTATCCTCTTGCGTGGAAATAGATCGTTGACGGCAGGCAGTGAACCCTTGTATATTATCGACGGTATACCCGGAAGTATTACGAACCTCAATCCTAATGATATCGAGAGTATCGACATCTTGAAAGACGCAGCTTCGACCGCGATTTACGGTTCTGCTGGGGCAAATGGTGTTTTTATTATCACTACAAAAAAAGCAAAGGTAGGCCGTGTGTCTGTTAATTTTGATGCCTATGCTGGCGTAAATGCGAATGGTCGTTACCCTTCTGCGTTACAACAAGACTCCTGGCTACAGTATCTGGAAGATGGTTTTGTAGCGACGAACGGACGACCGTCTGCCGATAGAAACGAACTGTTGACGGCTTGGAGCTTGAACCCCGAGCAGGTTAACCCTTATATCGACAGCGGCAAATGGATAGACTGGGTGGATGAAACCTTGCGTACCGGTGTACAGCAGAATTACTCGCTTTCTGTCAACGGGGGAACGGAAAAGACACAAGGTTATTTCTCTCTCGGTTATAACTCGACGAAAGGGATCTACCGAAGTGATCAATCCGATTTGTTTACGGCAAGAGCGGGTGCGACAAGCAAAATTGCCGAATGGTTTACAGGTGGTATCGTAACAGGTCTGACCTGGAGAGATAACGAGAGCCGTCCGAGTCGCCTAAACAAGACATTCGACATGGCACCCATAGGGGAGGTTTATGACGCGATGGGCAATATCAACGTTTATCCCGTTGAGGGGATGACTATGCCAAGTCTACTAGCCGATGACATTCCACATACATTGCGTCAGAATTCAAAGCAACTGGCGGTAACCGTCAACCCTTATGTTGATGTTGATATCACCAAAGGCCTGACTTTCCGTTCCATATTGGGAGCGACACTAAGTAACCGGAGAACTGGAAACTTTAACAGTGACCGCACATATATGATGCTCACGGGGAGTTCAACGCCGATACGTAACGGCAGCTACGAAACTGCATTAGCATACAATTATGTATGGGAGAATATCTTAAATTATGAGACTAAGCTCGGACAGAACCATGACCTGTCGGCGACTTTAGTCTCGTCTTGGGCCGACAATCAAAGCGAAAGTTCTTATGCTTACAACGAAGGTTTCTTGTACGATGAATACGAGTTTTATGCACTGCAGGGTGGAACAAAAGCGAATGTAATGTCGGGTTATTCGACAACCAAACGGATGTCGGTTGCCTCACGGATCAACTATGGATATAAAGGCCGTTATTTACTGACCTTGACACAACGTACCGATGGGGTTTCACAATTGGCACGTCGTTGGGATACGTTCTTAGCCGCGGCCGGAGCGTGGCGGATTAGTGATGAGAACTTTATGCAAGGGACGCGGGATGTGCTCAGCGATTTGAAACTTCGGGTATCCTATGGTGTTTCCGGTAACTCGGGCATCGATCCATATTCCACGCGGACAGAGGTAACCAGTTCTGGATTGGACCAGATCAACTTAGGTGGGGGTGTTTTGCCAGTAGCTGTGTTGACGCAAGCGGTCGGTAATCCGGATCTGACTTGGGAAAAGTCTTACAACTTCAATGTAGGGTTAGACTTTGGTTTTTTCAATAATCGTATAACGGGTGCTGTAGAATGGTATGATACCGATACCCGAGATGTGTTATACGCACGCGACTTACCGTTTTCTAGTGGTGGTTTTACACCCAAATTACCGTATAAGATGACAGCTAATTTGGCACGTATGAACAACCGCGGTATAGAAGTAACGCTTACAGGAAATAATATCTTGAATGGTGAGGCATTCAAGTGGAATTCTACGATGACTTTTGCACATAACAGAGAGCAGGTGCGTTCCATCGATTTAGGTAGTGGTATTTCGGTTGATGACCTGATTTCATTGGGGTTATTTATGGGCAGACCGAGCAATACCTTATACGGGTATAAGAAAATCGGGATTTGGCAAGAAGGTGAAGCTGCTGATGCCGCGGCATTCGGCTTACTGCCGGGGGATGTGAAAACGCAATCTAACTTAACCAAGACCAGCGATGGAGTTTGGGTGGACGGAGAGGGCGTAGAATACTCTGCGGATAATCCGTATTCCATTTCGCCTGATGATCGGGTCATATTAGGGCAAGGGAGTCCTAAATGGACAGCCGGCTGGCAAAACACGTTTAATTATAAAGGGTTTGACTTGAATATTTTCACCATCGCTCGCTGGGGACATCATATTGATGCGGAATTGTTGGGTTATTTTGATTATAGGTCGATTAACATACCATCGGCTTATAACTACTGGACACCGGAAAATCCAACCAATGATTATCCGAGACCTTATCTAAATAGGACAACGAATCATTCTAACCCGCTGTTGGGGATGAATACGGTCGATGCGTCTTTTATTAAAATTAAGAACATTTCTCTAGGGTATACGCTTCCGGAATCCATTACCAACGGAATAAAGCTGTCGAATTGCCGTATATATGCAACGATGTACAACCCCATTATCTTTACGAGAAGTCATTTGCTGGAAGGTATGGATCCCGAGACGGGTGCATCGGACTCGTTTCCGCTATATAGACAGATGGTATTTGGTGTTAATCTTTCATTCTAACGAATCATAGTGCGTAGTTTGAAAATAAAAAAGAAACAAATGAAAACAATAGGTTATAAAATAGTCCTCGGTCTTTTTTTGGCTACCGGTGTAAGCTCCTGCGCTTTGGACGAATGGAATCCTTCTACGGTTGACGTAGAGACGGCTTATAAATATAAAGATGGATACGAGAGTTTGATCAATTACTGTTACGATGGGATGTATTATTTCTATGGTAAAATAGATGGTATTGGCGCGATGGAGATGGGGACGGATCTTTGGATTAATGTGGCAAATAGCGAATCGGGATTTACCCTTTATAATAGTGATATGAACCCTGATTTGGGTACGCTTAGAGTGTTCTGGCGAGGGATGTATGCGACCGTGAATTATTGCAATACGGCTATTTACTATGCTGATCAGGTAGAAGGTTATGAATCGGAAGAAGCAAAGAATGCAAAGGTTGCGGAAGCCTATTTCTTGCGCGGATGGGCAAATTGGCACTTAGTAGAGCAATTTGGAGGTGTGTCGTTGACGACATTGCCGTTAACGGAAACCGATCCTGGTGAGGTTAATCGGCCGGTCAGAAGCAGTGAAGAGGCGTTTTATGAATTGATTATAGCGGACTTAAAATTTGCAGTAGAGCACCTGCCTACAAAACCAAGCGGTGAAAGAGGGCGTGTGACGAAGAAAGCGGCCTATGCGATGTTGGCGAAAGCTTACCTACAGCGTACGCGTTTAGGTAATGTACAGGAAAACGCACGCTTGGCATTGGAGGCTGCGGAGGAGTTGATTGATAACCAGAGTGAATATGGTGTTGGCTTACATCAAAGTGATGCTGATAAATCTGGTTTTGCTAAACTCTGGGATGGCGCCAATAATAAGAATAATAAAGAATTTTTGTTTTTAGAGGCAATAGATGCTGTCGAAGGTCGGAATCCGGATAATTGGAACCGTGGAAGAACGCGCCAATATTATTTGATGGATACCAAAACAACGGGCGCGCCTTGGGGAACATCGGAAAGTGAGACGTGGACGGGGCGTTCTAACAGCCGTAGTTTTAAACCGACGAAATACTTGTTGACCGAAGTGTTTGAACCGGTCGCGGATCCGGCAGATACCCGCTTTAAAGAATCCTTTTTTATGGAGCATTATAATTCCAAATGGGAGGATGTAACGATTAGCCAGTCTATGGTGAATCAGTATGGCAAAAACCCCAACTTGGTGGGACATGTGATTAAGAATACGGCTGCTGGTGGACAAAATACGTTGGTGAAGGAGGATACCTGGCGTATGGGGGTCATCAATATGGTGGATGAGAACGACGATGGATGGTTGGATGGTCTGTCAGTTTTCACGCCAAACTGGGTTATGTCGGCATCAGATAAAAGAGATCTTCCGTTTTGGATTGTTGATCCATCCGACCAGTTTCAGGCCGATGGAAAATGGGTACAACCGGAAAGTAATAGTATGGCGACCTATACCCGTGAAATTTATCCTTCTCTGAAGAAATTTACAAGCTGGGAATACGTATTGGATCGCCAACAGTGGCTGGGCGATATACCGATCATTCGGTTAGGTGAGGTATACTTGATAGCTGCGGAGGCAGCCTTGCTAGCTGATGGGGACGCCAATAAAGCGCGAGGTTATGTGAACGAAATTCGCAGACGGGCTGCCGTTATCGATAGACAGGAGGAAATGGAGGTTGCTGCGAGCGAGGTGACACTCGATTTTATCCTAGCGGAGCGTGGCCGTGAATTGGCCGGCGAACAGACACGTTGGTATGATTTAAAACGCATGGGGAAACTTACCAGTACATATCTGCAGACCACCAATCCGGATATTCTTTTCTTTGACGAGAATAAGCACACAGTACGCCCAATTCCGCAATCGTTCTTGGACGCTATTGCCAATCCGCAAGAATTTGGACAGAATCCGAATTACTAGGGGCGGGGGTAACATGATATAAGAGCCGGAGAATATGTTATAAGTACGCTTCGGCTCTTTTGTCTAGATTTGTTTAGTGTAAATGACAAAAAATAAATAGTATATGATGATCAATAAAACATTTTTACATAGGTCGTTGAAAAAAAGGTTGCTTTTTATAGCGCTTTTGTTGGCGGGAACGGGTGTTAACGCACAGCAAACACAACCTGAACGTGGACAGATTCCGCCTCATCCGCCGCGGCTACCTGAAGGTGCTATCCCCGCATTTCCGGGAGCTTGGGGAGGTGGTATGTTTACGACCGGCGGACGCGGAGGCAAAGTGATAGCGGTGACTAATCTTAACGACAGTGGCGAGGGAAGCCTGCGCGCGGCGTTAGAAGCGAAAGGCCCCCGCATAGTTGTATTCCGCGTAGCCGGCACAATCGATATTGAGGGCGATCTAAATATCAACCACCCCGATATCACCATTGCGGGGCAATCCGCACCAGGTGACGGCATCTGTGTAGCTGGAACACTGAATATCAATACACATAACGTCATTGTTCGGCATCTGCGCGTACGTCGAGGTGTCCCGGAAGGCGGGCAGGGGGATGATAACATCGGAGGAAATCCACATCACCACATTATCATCGACCATTGCTCGACGAGCTGGGGTATGGATGAGAATATTTCGTTATATCGACACATGCGACCATCACTCGACGGAACGACACAGATAAAAGACCCTGCAGAGAACATTACCATCCAATGGACGATTTCCAGTGAAGCATTGGATGCCAGAGGACACGCATTTGGTGGTACTTGGGGAGGAGATCCATCGACATTCCACCACAATCTGTTTGCGAGCAATACCGCACGTAACCCGTCTATAGGTATGTCGGGGCCATTTGATTTCCGGAATAACGTGGTTTTTAACTGGCGTCACCGTTCTATGGATGGAGGCGATGAGACATCGCAAGTCAACGTGATTAACAATTATTATAAACCAGGACCGGCGACGAACGATAATATACGCGACGTATTTGCCCGTATTGAGCAACGCAGTATGTATTCACCCGGTAATGCCTGGAAAGAAGGAGATTGGTACAAGAAAGAAGCGAACCGTCCCGGTAAGTGGTATGTAGCAGGTAACATCATGCACGATAATGCGGAGTTAACCCAGAATAATTGGGCAGGTATGCGTGTCAAAGACGATGGTTCCACAGCAGAACAAGCCAAAAGTATCGCAGGGGTGAATACGCCATTTGTCGGCTGGCCAGTAGCTCCACATCATACTGCAGAAGAAGCTTTCGAGGCTGTATTGGCGAAAGCCGGAGCTACATTACCAAAACGTGACGCCGTGGATACCCGTGTGGTAGAAATGGTACGCACCGGAAAACCGACGACTGAAACGGGTATCATTAAGGAGATTTCTGAAGTAGGCGGTTATCCTGAATTGACGTACAATAAAGCACAGGTGCCTGTAGATAGCGATGGTGATGGTATGCCGGACGAATGGGAGAAAAAATATGGTTTTGATCCAAACGATCCTACCGATGGTGCTAAGGATGCTGACGGCGATGGATACACCAATGTGGAGGAATATTTGAATGGAACAAATCCGAAGGAGAAAATAGATTACCGAAATCTTGGTAACAACGTAGATACGATTAGTTAATCGAAATTGTTTCCTAATAAAAAGGAGCACGAAATTTAGATCACAAAAAATCCGAGTGTGTTAAGAACATACTCGGATTTTTATTTTTATTCCATGCATAAATATATAAAGCATGGTAATATTGTATATTATTCCGATAATTCTATATAGTATTTCGTGTTGTTTTTTACGCTCCTTTGCTTTAGAACTAACGGTGTCTAGGCATTAATAGACGCAGTTATAAACAAACAGCTAGTTAGATTGATGGGTAATTGATGTTTTTGGTTTTGAAGCGAAAACATCTAATAGTATGTAAACTTGATTGCATATACCGTGTATGGTATATGAACGTGAAGTTTGAGTGTAGAATATTATCTAACGACTGACTTAAGAATTATAAACAATTTCAATTATGTTAAGATTTACAAAAAAGCGTTTTTTGTATGCGACATGTGCTTCGGTTCTGGTCTTTACGTGGCCGATGCCGGGTATGGCGCATGCACCAACGGAACATCCACAACAATCTATTCATGTGAGTGGACAAGTGCGGTCGTCTGAGGGAGAGGCAATCGCCGGAGTTACCGTCCGTTATGACGGTGCAGAAGCGTCTACAGATCAAAACGGTAGGTTCTCCATTCGGCTGGCTGCACCGGGAGATATTGTTTTTTCTGCCGTTGGATATGCCTCCAATACAGTACATGTTACGAAAGATGAGGTATTGAACATCGTGCTGGAGACCGGTGAATCGACTTTGGATGAAGTTGTTGTTATCGGTTTTGGTACGGTAAAGAGACGCGATCTGACTGGATCCGTCGTATCGGTGAAAAGCGAAGAAATTACCGCTAGACCTGGACCAAACCCGATGGAATCTCTGCAAGGAAGAGTGGCCGGTTTAGATATCACACGCTCATCCGGACAACCTGGAGAAGGGGTGGATATGCAGCTACGTGGCTCCCGATCATTTAGCGCTAGTGGTGCCCCATTATTTATTATCAATGGCTTGCCGGGAGATTACGCTACGCTGAACCCTTATGATATCGAATCGATAGAGATATTGAAGGACGCAGCTTCCACAGCGGTATACGGATCTGCTGGAGCAAACGGCGTTATTATCATTACAACAAAAAGTGGAAAGGCAGGAAAGCTTAATGTCGATGTGAATACCTATTATGGTCATAATGGTTGGTCTATTACGCCTAAAATGCGCACGGGAGATGCTTATTTACAAGCTAAGCGAGATGCTTATAAGTACATCTGGGACGAAGCTAACCAAAAATGGACCACAGAAGGAGCGCTATGGCAGTCAGAGGCCGACGACGAGATCATCTTTGGGGAGGATCGGTATGCCACTTTTCAGCAAGGTAATTTTGTTAATTGGACGGATGAGTTTTTGCAAAAAAGTGCTGCAACACAGAACTACAGTTTGAGCGTGTCGGGGGGCAATGAAAGGACGACGGGATATCTGTCTTTTAATTATACGAACGAAGAAGGACAGTATAGAGGTGATGGCTATAATCTGCTTTCGACGAGCATGCGATTAAACCATAAAATAAGAGATTGGATCTCGATCGGTAGTGATCTTCAGGCGGCATACGTCATTCGGAATAAGGCACAAGACAAATTAGAGAACGCACTAGTTACCGACCCACTGGTACAGCTTTATAGGGAAGATGGCTCTTTAAATCCGGATTTGGGTAATAACGTATATAACCTACTGCTGGACTATCAACCGGGTGTATATGCGAATAAAGATAATAATCTTAAACTATACGTAAACCCTTATCTGGAGATCAAACCACTAAAAGGATTGACTTTATTGTCCAGAATAGGTACTTGGCTAACCTACTCCAATGGTTATAGGTTTGATGGGATAGGATCGGTAAGCTATACGTATAATAATGCGGGGATCGCAAAAGCGTCGATTAATCAGAATCGCTCGATAGGCTACCAGTGGGAAAATATACTAACGTATAATTTCCAAGTGGCGGATGATCATGACTTTACGTTAACCGGCGTAACCACTTGGCATGATAATCAAAATAATGAGACCGAAATGCTCCAAAGCAATATCCTGTCCAATAATTTTCAATGGCATAAGTTTATGGGCGATGCAAATACAACGGCAACTTCGACTTATGATATGAAGAAAACCTTTGGTGTCATCGGGCGGGTAAACTACTCGTATTTGGGGAAATACCTGGCCTCTGCCTCTATACGTAGAGATGGTGCATCAGTTTTATATAGAACGAACCGTTGGAACACATTCCCCGCAGCATCCGTAGGCTGGCGGATTTCCGAAGAATCCTTCATGAACGGGACAAAAGGTTGGTTAGACGATTTGAAAATCCGTGTAGGTTGGGGTGTCACTGGATCTGCAAAAATCGATCCGTACAGCTCCGTGGCAAATTTAGAAAATGCGAATATGTCGTTAGGTGGCATGACGCAGCTGATTTATCGGAATTCCCAATTTATTACGAATCCGCTTTTGGGGTGGGAGAAGTCCTATAATACCAATATTGGTTTAGATGTCGCGTTATTTAAAAACCGAATCGACATGGCGATAGAATATTACGCTACTAAAACGGATGGCGTCATCTGGAATTTGACCTCACCAATTATCTATGGAACATATATGCCGGGTACCCAATATCAAACATACCTCAATATTGCAAAGACACAAAACCGAGGTTTCGAATTCACCGTCAACTCCCGTAACGTCGTTTCTGAGAATTTTGAATGGAGTACATCAGCGGCTTTCGCATACAATAAGGAGCGGATTTTAAAGCTGACCGATGGCGTCGCAAACAATATTATAAATGATGTATATAGCCTTAGTATCGGAGAACCGCTCAATTCATTTCGCAATTATAAATTGGATGGCGTTTGGCAGATAGGCGAGGAAGCAGATGCGGCGGTATTTGGTAAACGTCCTGGCGATTTAAAGGTGAACGTTCCGAATATGACGAAAGTAGCAGACGGTGTATTTATGAAAGAGAATGTAGATGGTACAACGTCTTATTACTATACCGATTTAGCGACGGCGCAACAATACAATAGTGGCCTTACGGAAGAAACGTCAAGATACAACTATAGTGCAAACGATTATCAGATTTTAGGGAAGAATTCTCCAGATTGGTCTTTGGGTATTCAGAATACATTCAAATACAAAAATATAGACTTAGGGATATATTCGTATTTCCGTTGGGGGCAAATGATCCATTACAATATGTTAGGCTGGTACCAGCCTAACGGATTAGCGGCGAATGCCAGTCCTTCCAGAACAATTCCGGAATATTTTGACTATTGGACACCGGAAAATCCATCCAATGATTTCCCCGTTATGCAATATCAAGCAACAGCCTCGACGATGACTGGCTTTTCAGGTCTGAACTACGTGGACGGATCCTTCTTTAAAATTAAGAATATCACGCTCGGTTATACCATGCCGAAAGGTGTGGCGGAGAAACTTTCTTTGGGCAAGCTACGTATATATGGTACGATTACAAACCCTTTGATTGTTGCTAAAAGCCACTTGATCAAACAGTATGATCCGGAAATGAACGGGGAATTAGCCTATCCTTTGACCAAGCAACTGGTGTTTGGTTTGAATATGACCTTTTAATATGTAAACGACAGATCATGAAAACAAATAAATTAAAAAGCATACTATATACGATCGGACTGGGATTCTCTACTGCAGTAGCGGTCAGCTCTTGTAGTTTAGACGAGTACAATCCCGTCGTCCTGTCTGAAGAAGATGTCTTGACCAATTTCGAAGGTTGGAAAGCCTATCAGTCTAATTGCTATACAGGGCTATGGGGACCGCTTATTGGTATGCCTTATGGGATCGTGTCTGAAGGGGGGACTGATTTGTGGACATTCCCCTATGGCAACCATAACCAATACAGGGATCTTCTCGCTTATGAAGAGTTTACCATCAATTCTAATGTTGTAAGAAATACATGGGATTATGCTTGGGGGTCGATCAATCATTGTAATAAAGCAATCGATCTGGCTGCTGCTTTGACCGATGGTAATCCAGAAGATATAGCCGTTTTGGTGGCTGAAACACGACTTTTGAGAGCGTACTTTTACTCCGTTTTGGTAGCGCAATTCGGGGAACTTCCACTGGTATTGACAAATGATCCCGTAAAAAATTTAAGCCCGCAACGAAACGGGATTCCCGAAATTTATACGCAGATCGTTTCTGATTTGAAAGCCGCTTTTAATGATCTTCCGGTTACGCCATATGATGGAAATCCAGCGCGGGTTACGAAAAAGGCAGCTTTAGGCCTTCTTGCTCGTGTGTATGCACAAGGGGCAGGAGAGGGTTTACGGGAAGGTGATAAAACCTATTGGGAGCTTGCCAAAGAGGCTGCTGACAACCTGATCAATGGGAAAGGTCAGTACGGTGCGATGTTATACGATGATTTTGCAGATGTATTTGCTTCGGACAATAATAGAAATAACCAAGAGGCACTTTTTACCGCGTATGGATTAGATCCTTACGATGAGTCTTATGATTACTTCACAGGAGGCTCCAAACCGAATCTCTATCTCCACTACTACCCGAAATTAGATGATGCTTTCGGGACATCAGATATTTTCAGAAGAGGGGTTAATTCCAATACTTCGAATGCTTACTATGGTCGCTTGAACCAACAATTTATTGCACCCACGAGATATTTGATAAACTGCTTTGATGCGCGATACGATAAACGTTGGGAGAACACATTTGTAACCGCTTTTACAAACTATTCGGGCGTACAGGCGATAGGTAGTTTAGGAACGGGAGCCCCTGCTCCGGCAAACGTTACCTATGATGCGGCGACTGTTACTCTCACAGCTGCTATGTGTGCAAAATACGGTATAGACCCTAGCCATGTCGGAAAAAAGATTTATCCTTACGTGGATGTTAATGCAAGTCTGGCTTCTCGAAATGCGACTTGGCAATATATTCCGAAAATTTGGGAAAAAGAGGCATATAATGGATCAACTTCAAATTTAGAAACGATACCGAATGCGAATGTCCATCCTTATCCTTTAGCGGCAGATGAAGATCGGTTTTTTGCCTATTTGAGCAAAGAAAACCTGAGTGCTGATGATAAAAAAGCACGGAGTTATGTGACGGTTAATATAGATGAGCTGTTTGACCTGACGGGTGACCCTTCCGGCAGTACATACAAAGGTGTGACTTCGAATAATAATTTAACACCGTCAAGCTTGGCGAATCTTTTTCCGGCGATGATGAAATTTAACACGAATTTCGACGGCGGATGGTTAGGCGGGAACTTTCAGCAAAAACTAGGTAATATCATGATCATGCGGATGGCGGAAGTTTATCTGATTGCTGCGGAAGCCACTATGAACACAAGTGGTGATGGCGCAGTAGCTGCCGGTTACTTAAATGAATTAAGACGGAGAGCATGTAGAGATGTAGCAGATTTCAATACGGCTACCGGCATGCAATTAACGACGGCGACCATGGACGATGTTTTTGATGAATATGCACGGGAACTCTGTGGAGAATTTAACCGTTGGGCGCTATTGAAACGTAATAAAGCGTTTGAAACCAGGTTAGCGGCTTATAATAAGACCGCTGCGGCCAATTTTATTCCAAGCAGACATTATAAGCGACCTATCCCATTTAATTTCTTAAATCAGATTAATAATGCGGATGAGTTTGGCTCTAATGGCTACTAAATTCCTTGTCGAGATAGGTTATTTTATGGAATATTGTCCGACAAAATAATACAATAGCTAGAGAAAATACTACAAACATAGCTATACCCTTATAGCTATGTTTGTATAGAGAGATATATAGGCTAAGTTACCTATTGTTAACGTTAGTTGTGTGTAGTATAACTACTTTATTTTGAGCTTAGTAAATCTTTTTTTAAATTGTATTGGTGTTGAATAATAAACGTACATATTGTCGATTGGTTCCCGCGAAATACGCTTGGGTACTCGGCCTGTTCTTTTTGAGCTATTTTGTAGGATATGCGCAAGAAGGATTTAAACCCTTAGTTTGGAAGGATGGAAAGTTAACTTACCAATCAGATTACTTAGGCAATCGTATTCCCGACTTTTCGCACGCAGGTTATGCGGGAGGAAACAAAGCTATCCCTGAAGTACCGGTGAGAATTGTGGTGCCGATACAAGAGGGTGATGCCACGGCGCGTCTTCAAGCGGCTATAGATTACGTATCGCAATTGCCTATGGATAAACAAGGCGTGCGTGGAGCGGTGCTGTTGCAACCCGGACAATATACGTTGTCGGGTTCCTTGAAACTCCACACTTCGGGGGTGGTGTTACGAGGTGCGGGTTTTACAGAAAATGGTACGGTATTAATCGGTGAGGGTACAGGCAGGGAAACGTTAATCCGCATAGCGGGTGTGCAGGATGTGGTACGGGAGGAGCAACGAAATGTGCAAGATGATTATGTGCCCGTGAATGCGACCACGTTTCACCTTGATAATGTGCGTGGTCTTCAGGTGGGAGATCGTATCATGATTACAAGACCTTCAACTGAGGAATGGATTAAGGCATTACAGGCAGAAGACTTTGGTGGGGAAATGTCTTTTTTAGGATGGAAACCGGGGTTTTGGAACAGCACTTGGGACCGAGAGATTGTTCGCTTAGATGGAAATTTGGTCGAGCTGGACGCACCTATTACAACCGCATTGGATCGGCGGTATGGCGGGGCAACGGTCGAAAAATATACGTGGAACGGTAGAATCGAACAGGTTGGTGTCGAAAACATACAGTTGGAATCGACCTTCGACAAAAATAATCCAAAAGATGAGGATCATCGATGGATGGCCATTACGGTGGAGAATGCGCAGAATGTATGGGTTCGGCGAATGCAATTTAGATATTTTGCAGGATCGGCCGTATATGCAAAAGAAACCGCTAGCAAACTGACCGTTGAAGATTGTATTTCCCGCGATCCGATTTCTGAAATCGGCGGGCAGCGAAGATATACGTTTTATACCCGAGGTCAACAGACGTTATTCCAACGACTGTATTCCGAAAAAGGGTATCATGATTTCGCGGTTGGGTTTACAGCCACAGGACCGAATGCTTTCGTACAGTGCCAAGCGGTAGAACCCTATAGCTTTAGTGGTACGATCGATAGCTGGGCTTCCGGGGTCTTGTTTGATATTGTAGATATCGATGCGCAAGCGCTGAGCTACAAAAACCGTGGGCAGGACGGGAAAGGTGCTGGCTGGACAGCGGCGAATAGTGTTTTTTGGCAGTGTGCTGCTGCGTTGATCGAGAGTGAGCAACCTCCTACAGCGCAAAATTGGGGTTTCGGCCTTTGGGCACAGTTCCAGGGAAATGCCTACTGGACAGAATCTAATAGCCATATAAACCCGCGAAGCCTATATTATGCGCAGTTGGAAAACAGAATGGGAGAAAGCGCCGCTGTGAGAAAAATCTTGTTGCCGGTTCCTACGGAAGCATCTACCAGCCCGACGATAGAGGCGGCAGAAGAGTTGACAAGGATAGCGGAAAAACCGGCACCTCAACTCAAAGATCTTATAACGGAAGTATCGCAGCGTGCTCCTTTAGTTACCGATGCACAGGGAATAAAGATCCTAACAGATAAGGATGTGCCGCAGAAAGTAAAAACAACTAAGGCTGCGGACATGGCCATCTTAAATGGTTGGCTCGTGCGGGGTCAAAAAGTGCTGACCGGTCGGAAACATGATGTGCCCTGGTGGAACGGGAATATTAAACCGCGCGGATTGAAAGATGCTAAACCGCATATTACACGTTACGTTCCAGGAGAAATAGGAACTGGTTTAACCGATGACCTTCAAGAAGTGGCAGATAATATGGTCGCAAAGAACGTATTGAGTATAGACCACAATTATGGTTTATGGTATGATAGACGGAGAGATGATCACGAGCGTATTCGTCGTATGGATGGCGAAGTTTGGCCGCCGTTTTACGAGTTACCTTTTGCACGGAGTGGACAGGGATTGGCATACGATGGTCTGTCAAAATATGATTTGACAAAATATAATCGTTTTTATTGGAATCGACTGAAGCAATTTGCAGATTTAGCGGACGAGAATGGATTGGTGCTGCTGCATCAGAATTACTTCCAACATAATATTTTAGAAGCAGGAGGTCATTACACAGACTTCCCTTGGCGTACGGCTAACAATATCAATAATGTCGGCTTTCCGGAGCCTGTACCGTATGCGGGTGATAAGCGGATTTTTATGGCGGAACAGTTTTACGATATTACCCACCCCATAAGACGGGAATTGCACCGCGCATATATTCGCCAGTGTCTGGAAAACTTTAAAGATAATACGGGCGTTATTCAGCTTATCAGTGCAGAATATACCGGACCGCTGCACTTTGTGGAGTTTTGGATTGATGTGATCAAAGAATGGAAAGCAGAAACTGGTCTCCATCCGATAATTGGTCTCAGCGCGACAAAAGATGTGCAGGATGCTATTTTAGCGGATACAGACAGAGCCAAGGAAATTCAGGTTATTGATATTCGTTATTGGTATTATCAAAAAAATGGAGAACCTTATGCTCCGGAAGGAGGACGGAATCTTGCACCACGCCAACACGCACGTAAGATGAAATCTAGTGGTACTTCGCCTGAGCAGGTTTACCATGCGGTTTCTGAATACCGTACCAAGTTTCCGGAAAAAGCCGTTGTTTATTACAGTAACAGTTACCCTGAATACGCCTGGGCGGTGTTTATGGCAGGTGGATCCATGGCCAGTATTCCAAAAGTGGAACATGCAGGGTTCACAAATGAAGCCTCAGGTATGCAGGCGATGATGCAAGAAGATATCTGGTGTTTAGAAGGCCCGGAGTCTACCATATTCTATAATGCTGATAAAACGACGTTCCAAGTGGATGTACCTGCCTGGAAAGGAAATTACAAAGCGTACCATATTGACGCTAAAACGGGAGCGATCCTCCGCTCGGAGCGTATTAAAACTGGGCAACGTATCACCTTTGAAAAAATTGAAAACACCCCAGAAGTAGTCTGGATAACCAAGAAGTAATATGATATCTATTTGCAAAAAACTATTACCATTAGCGTTTGCAGGAGCTCTTTTTTCCTGTACTTCTACGACCTCAGATGAAGGGAGGCTTTCATCGGAGATGAGTGCTTTGAATGTGTCTGAAAACGGAAGATATTTAATGACCGATGATGGCAGGCCATTTTTCTGGCTTGGCGACACGGGCTGGTTGCTGTTTAATAAATTAGATCGCGAGGGGGCGGAACAGTATTTAGAAAACCGCAAACAAAAAGGATTTAACGTCGTCCAGGCGATGGTTTTGCATACGGTACCGTCTGTCAATGTGTACGGCGATTCATCCATGGTAAACAAAGATATTGCGCGTCCGCTTGTGACAGAGGGAAATAATCCAGAAGTAGCAGAAGAGTACGACTATTGGGATCATATCGATTATATTATTGATCAGGCAGCAGAGAAAGGGATTTATATGGCCCTGGTGCCTGTCTGGGGATCACCGGTAAAAGATGGTAAAGTTTCGGTCGAACAAACGAAGAAATATGCGACTTTCTTAGCGGAACGCTGGAAAGATAGACCGAATATTATCTGGTTGAACGGAGGGGATATTCCTGCTTCGGATTCCACGGCTGTGTGGTTGGAAATGGGAAAAACCATTAAAGCGATCGATCCAGATCATTTGATGACCTATCACCCCCGGGGAAGAACAGCTTCTTCGGATTGGTTCCATAACGAACCTTGGTTAGATTTCAATATGGTGCAGTCGGGCCACAGAAGATATGACCAGGATACTTCAAGCAATGAAAAGAAACATTACGGCGAAGATAATTGGAAATTTATGGAAGTAGACTGGGCTTTAAGTCCGGTGAAGCCGACGATCGACGGAGAACCTTCTTACGAGGGTATCCCACAGGGATTACACGATACGAAAGAGCCGGTTTGGCAGGACCATGATGTGCGGCGATACGGCTATTGGTCGGTATTTGCAGGTGCTTTTGGATATACCTATGGTCAAAACTCAGTGATGCAGATGCATTCTGCAAGTGACTCGACCACAGCCTACGGGTCGACCACGTTGTGGACGGAAGCAATGGATGCGCCAGGGGCCGGGCAAATGCAATATTTGAAGAAGCTTATGCTGTCTAGAGATGGTTATTTTGATCGTGTGCCCGATCAGAGCCTAATCGCAGATAATGGAGAAAAATATAACCGATTATTGGCAACGCGGACAGATCAGTATGCATTTATCTACAACTATAACGGTAGAGAAATGAAGGTTAACATGGGGAAAATTAATGGAGACAAAGTGAAAGCGTCTTGGTACGACCCGCGTACGGGTGAGTCGACGGTGATAGGAGAAGTGGAAAATACAGGTGTACAGACGTTCAAACCAGAGGGAGGAGAGAAAGATGGGAATGATTGGGTATTGATCCTAGATAGTTTATCATAATATGAAAGGTAGGTTAAATATTTTAGTTGTTGTGTTAGTAGCATCCCTCTTGGCATCATGCCAAAGGGATGTCTATATGTACACGTCGTTTCGTGAACCTGCCGATGGAGGTTTACAGTATCTTTATAGTGATGATGGCTATTCCTGGACGGCTATCGATGGCATTTTTTTAAAACCTGAACTGGGTGAGCAAAAGATCATGCGGGACCCTTCGATGGTGCGTGGAAAAGATGGGGTGTATCACTTGGTATGGACCATAGGCTGGCAAGGGAATGAAGGTATTGGATACGCTTCTTCGAAAGACCTGATCCATTGGGAAAACAAAAAGGTTGTGCCTGTCATGAAGCATGAGGAAACGACCGTAAATGTATGGGCTCCGGAGTTGTTCTATGACGAGGATGAAGATCGATTTATCATTATATGGGCATCTACTATCCCAGAACGCTTTCCGAAAGGGGAAGAGGAAGAACGAAACAACCATCGGATGTATTACACCACAACGCAGGATTTTGAAACGTTTACGGAAACGAAGCTATTCTCCGATCCGGGATTCAGTATAATTGATGCGGTTATCGTAAAAAAAGACAAGAACGATTATGTGCTTGTTTTGAAAGACAATACACGGCCGAACCGAAATTTGAAAGTTGCTTTTGCGGATAACCCGTTAGGGCCTTATGAAAATGTATCGGAGCCTTATTCGGGTTTTAAGACCGAAGGTCCTTCGGTGGTGAAGCTGGGCGACGAATGGCTTATTTATTTTGATTCGTATGGTACGATGAGCTATGAGGCAGTATCGACCACGGATTTTAAAACGTTTAAGAATGCCAACCATAAAATTTCTGTTCCAAAAGGACACAAGCATGGAACAATTTTCAAAGCATCCAAATCAGACTTGGAGAGATTGTTAAAAGCGCAAAAATAAAAAGCAGATGAGATCAACACTATTAGGTATTGCCTTATTATGTACGACACAGTATGTGGCAGCTCAAGATACGATGACTTATGTCGGTAAAACCTTGTCGAATGTGGATTATCACCACGGACAGTTAAAACCTGCTGTGGGAACGCACAATATACAAACCTTTCGGGCAAACAGAGCCTATCCGGAGCGTGCGGGAGGATTAAATTTCACCTATAATCATCAGCCCTTTCTGGCGTATTGGAACAATACGTATTACCTACAGTTTTTGAGCAATCCAATCGGTGAGCACGTGGCGGAGGGAAAAACCTCTCTCCAGACATCCAAAGATGGTTATACCTGGTCAGATCCGATAGAGCTGTTTCCGCCTTACTTGGTGCCGGAAGGGTTTACGAAACCAGAACGTACGGACAAAGCTGGGAAAGACCTGTACGCGATTATGCACCAGCGTATGGGTTTCTATACGGCGTCTAACGGTAAGTTGTTGACCATCGGTTACTATGGTGTAGCGCTCGATGCAAAAGATGATCCCAACGATGGTAACGGTATTGGCCGTGTCGTCCGGGAAATAAAAAAAGACGGCTCTTTCGGTCCGATTTATTTTATCCGCTTTAATGCGTCATTTGACCAGAAGTTAGCGGAATTTCCATTTTATACCAAAAGTAAGGACAAGGCATTTGTGGCAGCCTGTAAGGAGTTGATGGATAAACCACTACAAATGCAACAATGGGTCGAAGAAGCTGATCGCAATGATCCGTTAGTGCCTCTCAAACGTCCGCTAAAGGCATTTGCCTATTATACGCGCGACAATGGCGATGTGGTCGGTATGTGGAAACACGCCCTGACATCGGTCAGTAAAGATAAAGGAAAAACCTGGACTTATAATCCCTTACGGGCGCCGGGTTTTGTCAATAGCAACGCTAAGATATGGGGCCAACGTACAGCTGACAACCGTTTTGCCACCGTTTACAACCCGTCGGAGTTTCGTTGGCCTTTAGCGCTATCGACAAGTGATGATGGCCTTACCTATACGGATTTACTGTTAATTAATGGCGAGATTACCACGATGCGCTATGGAGGGAATTATAAATCGTACGGTCCACAGTACCCCAGAGGGATACAGGAGGGAAATGGTTTGCCGCCCGACAATAATATGTGGGTGACATACAGTATGAATAAGGAAGATATGTGGGTCTCGAAGGTGCCTGTTCCAGTTACGGCGACTGTGACGGGGAATGTAAACGATGACTTCTCCCAAAATGCCGCAGAAATATTCAATCAATGGAATATTTACAGTCCGCTTTGGGCGCCGGTTAAGCTGGAAAATAATACCTTGGTACTAAAAGATAAGGATCCTTTTGATTATGCGAAAGCGGAACGGGTGATTGCATCTTCGAAGAAAGCAAAAATTGCCTTTACCATTACACCGAAACAGACGGATCACGGTAAGCTAGAGATTGAGCTGGTCAATGACTTGGGACAGGCAGCTGCCCGTATGGTGTTTGATGCGGAAGGACATATTTTGAATAAGGCGGGGTACCGTATGGCATCCGTACAATCTTATGAAGTTGGAAAAGCCTATCATATTGTGTTGACCGTAGATGTACATACACGCTCCTATCAGATCAACATCAACGGAACCGATAAGGGAACGCGTCTGTTTTTTCAGCCGGTAAGTGAGATTAGCCGTGTAGCGTTCCGTACTGGAGATGTCCGCCGGTATCCAGATGCCGATACGCCAACCGACCAGAATTTTGATGTGGAAGATGCGGATGGAATGGACAGCGAAGCAGTGTACGCTATTTCGTCATTCCAGGCCGAAAAATTGAATTAATGATTAACCGAAAGTTTGAGTTTGATATGAAGTGTAGTTTGAAGAGTGTATGGGTCGTTTGCTTTTGGTTTGTGGGATTGTCTTTTTCTAATGCCCAAACCAAAGCCGTGAAGTACTTGTCTGGTACAGGAAATGATAACACAGTGCTCTGGGATTTTACGGTAACGGGCGGTATGCGTGCGGGGGAGCAGGCCAAGATCCCAGTGCCATCCAATTGGGAGCAGCACGGTTTTGGTCAATATAATTATGGTTTTGATAAGGAGGAGAAAAAGGGCAAAGAAAAAGGGCTGTATAAATATACTTTTCAAGTAGATAAAGCTTGGAAGGGATCGGTAGTGAATTTAGTATTCGAAGGGGTGATGACCGACGCCGAGGTCAAGGTAAATGGAAAATCTGCCGGCGCAATCCACCAAGGAGCCTTTTATGTCTTCAAATACGATATTTCTAAACTGTTAAACTATACAGGTAAAAACTTACTGGAGGTGACGGTTGCCAAGCATTCGGCCAACAAATCTGTCAACGCCGCTGAAAGAGAAGGTGACTTCTGGGTATTTGGTGGTATTTTTCGCCCGGTCTATCTGGAGGCATTTCCACAAGATCATATCCAGCGGGTGTCCATTGATGCAAAAGCTGACGGGCAGTTCCGTAGCATCATCAAAAAGCAGGGTAAAGCCGATGCGGTGCAGGTGCAGGTGCTGGATGCCTCGGGGCAGATGTATGGTGAGGTGCTTCGCGCTAACTTTGAAGGCGGGCAAGCCGAACTCAAGGGCACATTTTCTGACCCCGCACTATGGTCTTCAGAATTTCCGAATCTGTATCAAGCCCATGTTTCTTTATTCCGAAATGGCCAGAAGGTACACGAAATGCGCCAAAAGTTCGGTTTCCGTACCGTGGAGGTCAAGGAAAGGGATGGGGTTTATGTAAACGGTGTTAAAATCAAATTTAAAGGCGTTAACAGACACTCCTTTACACCCGAATCTGGACGTACCACCAGCAAGGCGGTCAGTATTCATGACGTAAATTTGATCAAGGAGATGAATATGAACGCCGTGCGTATGGCGCATTACCCGCCTGATAACCACTTTTTGGAAGTCTGCGATTCGCTGGGCTTATATGTGATGAATGAATTAGGGGGATGGCATGGATATTACGATACACCTACGGGTACCCAGTTGACAGAGGAAATGATGGTCGCATCGGAAAATCATCCGTCGATTATTTTCTGGGCCAACGGAAATGAAGGGGGGCATAATCCCGAACTGGATAGTGTATTTTTTGCCAACGATATCCAGAAGAGACCACTGATCTACCCTTGGGCGGTATACGGCGGCTTTGAGACTACGCATTACCGCGAATATAATTATGGTATTGGTACCTATGACCATGGCCATAATATTGTGATGCCTACGGAGTTTTTGCATGGCATGTTTGATGGCGGTCATGGTGCCGGAATTGAAGATTATTGGAAGGCGATGTGGGAAAATCCTTTGTCGGCCGGCGGCTTCCTGTGGGATTTTCAAGATCAAGGAGTCGTACGGACGGATAAAAATAACGTCGTGGATACCAAAGGTAATCTAGGTGCCGACGGTATTGTTGGGCCGCATTATGAGAAGGAAGGTAGCTTCTATACCATCAAAGAGGTATGGAGCCCGATTTTCTTCGAGAAAAGAGAGATGACAGCAGGTTTTGACGGGGCATTTCATATTGAAAACAGATATGCATTTACCAATATCAACCAATGTTCGTTTAGCTATGAACTGAAAAAATTAGGGCAATATGGCGAAGATAAGGGTAGCCGTACCGGAACGATTACTGCACCGGATATTGCTCCTTACGATAAGGGGATTTTAAAATTGGATTTTCCAGCGGAGTGGCGAGATTACGATGCTTTATATATCACCGCAAAAGATAGGAATGGTCTGGAAATTTTCACGTGGAGTTTTCCGATCAGTCTGCCAAATAAGGTGGCAGAGAACTTCATCCGTAACGGCGATGCCGCAATCGAAACTTCGGAGTCAGATTCTAGTTATTTAGTGGCTGCAAATGGAATCGCTCTGAAATTTAATAAGAGAAGTGGTTTCTTGGAAGAAGTCAAAAACGCCAAAGGTGTTATTCCTTTTAACAATGGACCTCAGGTTGAAGAAGCGGTGACCAATTACAAGAATTTTACGCTGCGAAGGGACGGAGACACGGTGGTTATTGCTTCTACCTTTGATAAAAAAGAAAGCTACAATACACTGACTTGGACGGTTTATCCTTCGGGACAGCTGAAAATGCATGTGCAATATTTCCCAAAAGAATACTTCACCAAATATGTGGGCGTGAATTTCTCTTTTCCGGAAGACAGGATCAAAGGCGTGGAATATATGGGGAATGGCCCTTACCGGGTGTGGAAAAACCGGATGAAAGGGAACCAGTTTGGTGTGTGGAAGAAAGATTATAATGACGCCGCAACGGGTGAAATACCGTTTGAATATCCGGAGTTTAAAGGCTACCACAGTAATATGTACTGGACGAAGTTCATCACCGATGAACAGTCTTTCTTGGTGTTTACCGACCGGGAAGATGTATTTCTGCGTTTGTTTACACCGAAAGAGCAAAAGGATACCGATTGGAAAAATATGGAGCCCACGTTTCCAAATGGAGATATCTCTTTTATGAACGGTATTTCGGCCATCGGTACGAAAACCCAAAAGCCGGAAACAACCGGGCCAATGGGGATGAAGCACGTGTACTATGATTTTGAAAAAGAGCCTATCCGTGCGCTGCACATGGTGCTTTATTTTGATTTTTCAGGGCAGTAATTGGAGACGAAAGGAAGCCGTAAAAAAGAATAGGATGTCTTGAATATACATAATAAGAGAAGATAATGAAAGAAATGGCGAAGATACTATCGGTGATGTTAGGCTTATGTTTTAGCCTAACGGCAATTGCCCAGCCTCATGCTGAGCATCTACTTGTAGAGCTGCTTCGCAACCCATTAGGAATCGATAAAGCGAGTCCTCGTCTGAGTTGGCGGATTTTGAGCGAAGAACGGAATGTGAAACAAACAGCGTACCGTGTTCTCGTGGCCTCCTCCTCCGCGAAACTCGATCGGGATGAGGGTGATCTTTGGGATTCAGGACAGGTTGTTTCAGATAATTCCATTTCGGTTTTTTACGGTGGTAAACCCTTGAAGAGTGATGCAGAGGTCTTCTGGAAAGTTAAAGTATATACCAATAAAGGGGAATGTGATTGGTCTGCTCCCGCACGTTGGCAGGTTGGTTTATTGTACTATAAAGACTGGGATAAGCGATGGATTGGATTCGATAGGTATTTTAACACCGATGATCAACAGGCCGGTTATCTATCGGCGCGTTATTTCCGAAAAGAGATTTCCCTATCTAAAAAAGTGGCGAAAGCTACGGCCTATATTATAGGTCTGGGACTGTACGAGTTTTATATTGATGGGAAGAAAATAGGTGATCAGGTGCTGGCTCCGGGGTTGACGGACTACACGCAAAATGTGATGTACAATACCTTTGATGTGACCGAGCAACTAACAGGGAACAACCATGCATTGGGCGTGACTTTAGGAAATGGACGCTATTATGCGGTCCGCCAGGAAAAACCTTATAAAGTCAAGGATTTTGGTTTCCCGAAGATGCAACTGCAGATTCGGATTACCTATACCGATGGCTCTAAACAGACGTTGTACACCGATAATACTTGGAAAGGAACGACCGACGGCCCCATCCGTTCCAATAACGAATACGACGGGGAAGTATATGATGCGCGAAAAGAACTGCAAGGTTGGGCATCGCTTGGCTATGATGACACAGCTTGGATAGCGGCGGAATACGTGCAGGAGCCGGGCGGAAAATACGAATCCCAAATCAACCGTAACATGAAGGTGATGCAGGATATCAAACCGGTATCGATAAGGTCGGAAGACGGAAAATATATACTCGATTTTGGACAGAATTTTTCGGGTTGGGTTAAGATGCGTGTACAAGGCGTCCGTGGTACGGAAGTTACATTACGTTTTGCGGAGGCACTACAGGAGGATGGTACGTTGTCCCGGGATAATCTACGCGCGGCGAAAGCCACGGATACGTATATCTTAAAAGGGGATGACGAAGAAGTGTGGGAACCGAGATTCACCTACCATGGGTTTCGTTACGTGGAAGTGTCAGGGTATCCCGGCGAGGCGGACATAGACGATTTTATGGGACGTTTCGTGTACGACGAAATGGAGACCGTAGGCGAATTCAGTTCTTCCAATCCCCTATTGAACCAGATACATAAAAATGCTTGGTGGGGTATAGCCTCCAATTACAAAAGTATTCCGGTTGACTGTCCGCAACGTAACGAACGTCAAGCTTGGTTAGGGGACCGCCCGACGAGCGCCTACGGCGAAAATTTCCTGTTCGATAACGCGAACTTCTATGTCAAGTGGTTGGAAGATATTCGTCTGTCCCAAAAAACGGATGGCGCCATCCCAGATGTCGCGCCGGCCTTTTGGCGCTACTATAGCGATAACATGACCTGGCCTAGCGCTTACCCTATGATTGCCGATATGCTGTTTCGGCATACGGGGGATGTGCGGGTATTGCAAGACCATTATCCATCCATGAAGAAATGGATGGATTATATGCGCGCGCGGTATATGAATGATAAGGGTATCATCACCAAAGATAGCTACGGCGACTGGTGCGCACCACCTGCGACGATTGAGGCAGGCAGAGGGAAAAGCGCGGACAAGAAATATCCGAACCCGGTGCTATCAACGGCTTATTATTACTACCTGTTGCAACTGATGGCTGATTTTTCAGTACACATGGGAAATGAACGGGATCGCGCCGATTTTCTGCAGCAGGCTACGCAGATACGGAAGGATTTCAACTTGCAATTTTATAATCAAAACGGCGGATATGGTAACAATACACTAACGGAAAACTTGCTGGCCATGTATTTTGGCTTGGTTGAAGAGGGTGAAAAGGTTAAGTTGGCCGATCGCATTGTCGAGATTATCGAAGAGGAGAACCGTGGACATTTGAGTACGGGCGTCGTCGGGACGCAATGGATCATGCGTACGCTGACCGATATGGGACGGTCCGACCTGGCTTTCAAATTAACTACAAACAAGACTTATCCTTCGTGGGGATATATGATCGAACACGGGGCGACGACAATTTGGGAGCTTTGGAACGGGAATACCGCGCATCCACAGATGAACTCCGAAAACCATGTCATGATGCTAGGCGACTTACTCGTGTGGTCTTACGAAAATCTCGCAGGTATTAAGTCCAAAGAAAATGGGTTTCAAACGATCCGGATGGAACCGGAAATGATTGACGGACTGCATAGCGTTAACGCGAGCTACCGCAGTCTATATGGTGAGATCACGTCAAGCTGGTCAAAGAGCAAGTCTGCATTTGAATGGACAGTGTCTATTCCCGCAAACGCAAAAGCAGAAATATACCTGCCGACGAAAAATTTATCAGCCGTAACAGAGAAAAATAAAAAATTACAAGATCACAAAGATATCGAAGTGTTGTCGGAAGAAGCAGGTAAGGTGAAAATCTTGGCAGGATCAGGAGTTTATCATTTCAAGATAAAACTTTAAAAAACAATAAAGAATAAATTATATGAAAAACATAGTCATTCTTATTCTGACGAGCTTCTTAGCTGCGAGTGTGGCAGCACAGGATAATGTCGGGGAACAAAAAAGGGCGACCGAGTGGAGTGCCTCGCTTCAACTAAATGATGCTGAAAAAGAAGAACAGGTAAAAACCTTAATATATAATCACCTCATTGCAGTGAAAGACTGGCATAATAGCCATCCTGCTAGTACGGTTCCTGCCGGAATTAACCCTTTAACGGGGCAGAAATTAACTGAACTAGACAGAACGATTATAGCGGATTCTGCTATGCCGGAAACCGTCCATCAGACCTTAATGGATGGTTTAAGAGAAGAATTGGATGCTGCTCAGGTAGCCTTTATATTGGATAAATATACGATTGGGAAAGTTGATTTTACCATGCAGGGTTATAAAGCCATTGTTCCAGATCTAACTGCGGAAGAAGAAAAGGTAATTCGAACGCATTTAGAAGAAGCACGGGAAATGGCTATTGACTACAAAAATATGAAACAGATCTCTGCTATTTTCGAGATATATAAAACCAAATCAGAGCAGTATTTGAATGCCAATGGTAGAAGTTGGAGACAGCTATATAAAGATTATGTCAATAAAGTTAGAGCCGAAAAAGAGAAAAAATCAAATGAAAAATAAGATAGGTTTAACCGTTATTCTCAGTTTTTTATTCCTTTTTGAGACACAAGCACAGCAAAATGCGCTATATAAGTGGCAAAAGGGGGTTGTAAAAGATGAATTTATCTACGATAAAGCTACTTTCCCTTCTTGTCATTCCGCGAGCATTGCGGAAACAACTGCCGGAAGTTTGGTATACACTTTTTTTGGGGGAACGAGAGAGCGTAACCCAGATGTCGAGATTTATATTTGTAGGTATGAAAATGGAGCATGGACGCCTCCTACGTCTGTTGCAGATGGTGTGCTGGAAGATGGAAGCAGACTGCCGACTTGGAATCCGGTACTATATCAGGTTCCTAACGGTGATCTGCTATTGTTCTACAAAATTGGCCCTAAACCATCCGAATGGTGGGGTATGCTAAAGCGTTCTACAGACGACGGAAAAACGTGGTCGGCTGCCGAAAAACTTCCCGAAGGATACCTGGGGCCGGTTAAGAATAAGCCTGTTTTATTGAGCAATGGTAATTTAATTTGTCCCACGAGTACCGAAGGGAATGGTTGGAATATTCATTTCGAAATTACATCTGATTTCGGGAAAACATGGCGTAAAGTAGGGCCCATTGCGGCAGGGGAAGACAGTCTCCAGGCGATTCAACCTAGTGTTTTGGATCATGGGAATGGTACCTTACAGATCTTAGCCAGAAGCCGTAATTGGGCACTGGTTGAATCATGGTCATATGATAATGGCGAAACCTGGACACCGTTGCGTAAAACAACACTGCCTAATAATAACTCGGGCACGGATGCGGTTACCATGGATAATGGTATGCATGTTTTGGTATACAACCACGTTTTGCCAGGGCCCGAAAATCCAAAAGGGCCACGTACACCACTGAATGTGGCGATCTCTACAGATGGTAAAAAGTGGCATGCCGTGTTGATTTTGGAAGATTCTCCTATTAGCCAGTATTCCTACCCAGCCGTTATACAAACGAAGGATGGCTTATTGCATTTCGCTTATACCTGGCGGCGGCAAAAGATGAAGCATGTCGTAGTGAACCCTAAGAAATTAAAGAAAAGAGTGATAAAAGATGGTGTTTGGCCAACTGTTAAAGGTTACGAACTGCCTACTTTGGAAACTTACAAAGCAGAAGAAGAATAAATAGATTATCGAATAAAAATATGTCAATAGATCGGATATTAAAGGTTAGCTTTCCGGGGAAGTTGGTTTTTGGAAATGGTGTGCTGAAACAGCTGGCCGAGGATGTCGTGGGGCAGGGATATAAGGCGGTCGTTATCATGACAATTAAGCCGTTATTAGATCAATTAGCGGATTTGACGGCCGTATTGGAAAAAAATAATATAGCACTGCAGATGGATACCAGTGTGGAACAGGAGCCTTCTTTTTCCGATGTGAAAAGCGTGTTGCAACAGCTTTCATCGTTTTCCGCAGATGCGGTCATCGGTATCGGTGGTGGCAGCGTATTGGACGTCGCTAAAATAGTTGCTGCTCAGTTGGACAACGCGCAATCCCTAGAAGAGATTGTTGGAAATGGGATGTTAACGGGGCGAAATAAGGCTCTCCTTTGCGTGCCAACTACGGCGGGGACAGGAAGTGAGATGTCTCCAAATGCGATTTTAGTGGATGACGAAAATCAGAAAAAAGGTATCATCAGCCCTTTTTTGGTTCCAGATAAAGTCTATATAGACCCGCTGCTGACGATTGGTGTACCACCCGCTATAACTGCAGCGACTGGCTTGGATGCGCTAACGCACTGTTTGGAAGCCTATACGAATAAATTTTCACAACCTTTTATAGATATGTATGCTTATGAGGGCATGCGGTTGATAGCCGCGAATCTGGAAGAAGCTGTACATAACGGAAAAAATGAAGAGGCACGGTATCATGTAGCGATGGGAAGTATGTTGGGGGGTGTGTGTCTCGGACCCGTTAACACGGCGGCAGTTCATGCACTATCGTACCCTTTGGGAAGCCAATTCCATTTGGCACACGGACTTTCTAATGCCTTACTATTACCTTATGTGATGGAATATAACTATGTGGCTTCTCCAAAGAAATATGCGGAAGTGGCTGTTGCTTTAGGATGTGACCGCTTAACCACAGACGAAGAAACTGCCCGTGCCGGTATTGCGAAAATTAGAGCGCTGATCAGCGCTTGTGGTATCCCCGCTCGTTTACGCGATGTAGAAATACCCAGAGAGGCCATTCCGCAAATGGCGGAGGATGCTATGAAGATTACCCGTCTATTGGTCAACAACCCGCGAGAGATTACCTTACACGATGCCGTAACCATATTTAATGCTGCTTACTAAATGAAAGAAATAAAAACAAAAAAAGAAACTATTGTACCAGTGGTTGCTCCATTGAAACAAGATTTGAATTTGGACCATGATGCAGTGGCCCGTATATTCTCGTATTTGTATACCAATGGAGCTACGCCCTTTATTTTAGGGACGACAGGCGAATCAGCGTCGCTCTCGAACGCGTTTAAAGAGGTCTATCTCAGAACAGCTGTTGCCAATAGACCGAAGGGCGAAAAACTATATGTGGGGATTTCATCAAATATTCTCGAGGATTCGATTTCCTTCGCTAACTTAGCATTCGACTTAGGCGTTTCTCAAGTAGCGGCGACATTACCTACTTATTATAAATTGTCGGATGCACAGATGGAAAAATACTATCTGGATTTAGCGGAGGCGATGACACCTGACCTGATTGTTTATAATATCCCTGCAACCACCCATATGTCGATCCCACTGAATCTGTTGGATAGGCTAAGTCATCACCCTAAGATTGTGGCTGTAAAGGACTCCGAGCGTAATATGGAGCGATTAGATCAGTCGCTGGAGTTATGGAGAGATCGAACAGATTTTAAGCATTATATGGGCTGGGCAGGAGCATGTGCCCATTCGTTGATAAACGGTGGTGATGGTATTGTGCCGAGTTCGGCAAACTTCGCTCCTGCCATATATCGGGATATGTGCGTAGCGGTAGAACAAGGTGATCTGGAAAGTGCTTACGCTTTACAAAAACAATCAGACGACTTAGGTGCTTTGTATCAATCCAACAAATCGTTGGGAGAATCCTTATGGGCACTGAAGATATTGATGAAGCAGTTGGGTTTATGCGAATCGTATATGATGCCACCCTTGTATACTTTAGGAAAACAAGAAGAAGAACATATTGTGAAAGCCTATCAAACGTTGATAGCAAAGGATAACATTAAACTGAATTTAGTTAGTCATGTATAAACCCATTATTGGTATTACCATGGGGGATCCGGCGAGTATCGGACCCGAAATAGCATTGAAAGCATTATTGGATGCGCGTGTGCAAGCTATTTGCAAACCTATTTTGGTTGGAGATGCGGCAATTTTTCAGCAAATAGCATCGCTGTTGCAGATTCCGATACGTATCCACGCTGTAGAACAGGTTTCAGAAGCCCAGTTTATAGCTGGAGAAGCGGATGTGTTGGATTTGAAAAATACCGATTTGTCTAAAGTAACCTTTGGTGAAATATCATCGGAGGCTGGCAATGCATCGTTCGAAGCGGTTACTAAGGTGATAGACTTAGCGTTAAAAGGAGAGGTAAATGCCACCGTAACAGGACCAATAAATAAGAAGTCAGTCAACGAGGCGGGACATCATTTTGCAGGACACACGGAAATTTATGCGCATTATACACAAACAAAGAAGTATGCGATGCTTCTCGTGGAAGAAAACATGAAGGTTATTCATGTGTCTACGCATGTATCGTTACGGCAGGCTTGCGACCTTGTCAAAAAGGATCGTATTGTGGAAGTGACGGAACTATTGCATCAGGGTTTGGTGAGTTTGGGAGAAACTAATCTTAAAATAGGAATAGCGGGTTTGAATCCGCACGCAGGTGATTCGGGGTTATTCGGTACAGAAGACGATGAAGAGATTGTACCTGCAGTAGAAGAGGCTCGTAGACGTGGATACGATGTAGAAGGGCCTGTTCCTGCGGATACCTTGTTTTCGAAAGCAGCGACGGGTTATTACGGTGGTATTGTCGCGATGTATCACGATCAGGGGCATATTCCATTTAAGTTGACAGGTTTTAAGTGGAACGCCGAGAAAAAGCAAATGGACAGTGTAAAGGGGGTGAACATTACGATGGGTTTGCCGATTATCCGGACATCCGTAGATCACGGTACGGCCTTTGAAATTGCCGGAAAAGGTGTGGCAAGTCCGGATGCAATGATATTAGCGATTGAATCTGCGGTGCAATTGGCATCAAATAAGTAATACGTATGACGATATTGGTAATTGCGGATGACTTGACAGGTGCTGCCGAAATAGGCGGGATAGCTTTGCGCAACGGATTATCGGTAGAAATTGTACATACGTTGGCAAAGCCAACAAATAAAGATGTCCAGATACTGAACACGAATACACGTTCTATGAGAGCAGACGACGTGATTACGCATCTTAGGAAGCTTTTTGCTGCTGACTTTTCGTGTAGTTGGGATTGGATCTATCTCAAGTTTGATTCTGCTTTACGTGGGCATATTGTTGCGGAGATCTCATTTTATCGTGAGGTTCTTCAAAAAGATCATGTTGTTTTTTGCCCTGTAAATCCGGCTTTGGGACGCGTGATTGCAAACGGTTTGTATTGGGTGGAAGGAAAACCTATTGCAGAAACGGATTTTGCACGTGATCCAGAGTTTCCGATTCGGCAAAGCGGCGTATTGGAGGCAATCGGTGCGGAGTCGTGGGTACTGGCAAAAGATGTACCGACAGCCCCCAATGGAGATATACCTTACACGGTTGCCGCTGTCGGGGATGTGAATGATCTGAATCGATGGGCAGCGTCTTCCAAATCTTTCGGGATGTATGCGGGGGCGGCAGCATTTTTTGAGGCTTTGCTGCATCACCGTATGCCGACAGTATCTTCAAGTGTGGAGAATGAACCCCTTCCAAAATTACCCCTGCTTTATGTTTGTGGCTCTAATCATGCGCACAGTATTAAGCGGGTGAAAAACTTGCATACAGATAACGTGATCTATTGGCTGGATATCGGGCAGGAAGAGGAGTTAGCTCGGGATATATGTCAAAAAATCAGTAGGGTAGGGAGTGTGGTGTTCGCTGCGAAACCTTTGCAACGCATGGAGGCACGTGTTATTCGGACATCCATGGCGCAAGTGGTGGCGTTCGTTCAGCAGAATTGTGCGGTGCAGGAACTGTTGATTGAAGGTGGCGCGACCGCTAGAGCGGTATTGGAAGCCTTAGGTATCGATACGCTCTGGCCGGTATGGGTGTATGGACAGGGTGTGATTCGGAACCATGTGCCGGGAACTACATGGACAGTAACATTGAAACCGGGGAGTTATCCTTGGACTGATAAATTATGGGTATTTTAGCCCAATCGGTCTGAGAACCAAATAAAGAGAGAAGAAACCTTATGTTAAGTATACTTGATTATGGCATTATTATAGCCGTTTTATTGATAACGCTGTATTTCGGGCTTCGGTACGCCAAGAACCAAAAATCAACCGAAGCGTATTTTTCTGCAAAAGGACGTGTTCCATCTTGGGCCATCGGGATGTCACTATTGGCGACCCTGATTAGTAGTGTGACCTTTTTGGGGTACCCTGCCGAAGGATATGCGAACAATTGGATATTGTTGGTGCAGGGATTAATGGTACCTATTGTGCTGCTCGGTACGGTGTGGTTTATTGTGCCGCTGTATCGAAAAGTGATCGGATTGAGTACCTACGAATATTTTGAAAAGCGTTTTGGCAATTTTGCACGTTATTATAGCTCCATTGCGTTTGTCTTGCGCCAGTTCTCTGGAATGGGAACGGTTTTATATCTTCTGGCCGTAGCCTTGTCCAGTATGACAAATATCAATACCTATTGGATTATACTGGTGGTGGGGAGTATTATCGTGATCGTCAATCTGCTGGGCGGTATTGAGGCAGTCATTTGGCTGGATGTATTTCAGGGATTCATGCTTTTCGCTAGTGGAATTCTCTGCATATTGGTCATTATTTTCTCCGTGAATGGTGGGTTCCCGGAAATATGGCGTGTAGCATCGGAAAATGGACGAACAGGATTTGGGCCATACGATCTAGATTTTACACGGTTAACTTTTGTCGTGATGGCCATCAACGGGATGTTTTATGCGATTCAAAAATATGGTACCGATCAAACGGTTATTCAGCGGTATCTGACAGCACGTTCGGATAAGTCGGCTATACGCGCCTCGCTGATGGGTATTTTGTTGACGGTACCGGTATGGTCGCTCTTCATGTTTATCGGGACGGCCCTTTTCGTATATTATACACAGCAACCGTTACCTGATGATGTGGGCCCCAATAGCGTATTCCCTTATTTTATCATGACACAGCTTCCAATAGGGGTCGTAGGCTTCATCCTATCGGCCATGATTTCCGCGGCTATATGTAGCTTGAGTGCAGATTTAAATTCATTGGCAGCGGTCGGTATCGAAGATTATTATAAAAAACTACGTCCAGAGAAAGTCGATAACGAATACCTACGGGCTAGCCGTTGGATGGTGGCTATCGCTGGGATTATTTCTATGGTGATCGGTTTTATCTATGTAGAGTTGGGTAGCGAAAGCATCTTGGGCATTATCTTTACGTTGTATGCCATATTTTCCGGAGGTATTGTGGGCGTCTTCTTATTGGGGATTTTCACAGAACGTGCGAATCGTCAGGGGATCAATATTGCGATTGTGGTATGTATTCTCTTTACGGCCTACGCATTTTTAACCAGTACAGAGATTGAATTTAAAGGAGAATCGTTTTTCTTACTGGATCTCGGTGAGTTTAATTTTACACATAATAAAATGATGCTGGGGGTGTATAGCCACTTGGTCGTTATCGTTGTGGGATATGTTGCCAGCTTATTCTTTCCAAAGCCGGAGCTGGATCCAAATTTATATTATAGAGGCTGGAAGGCAAACCGCAAATTGGATAGAGAAAGGGGAATAGAATCATGAAAAGAATTTTAATGTTCGTGGGATTATGTTGGTGCTGTTGGACGGGAGCGGTGTGGGCTCAAAATTCGGATGATAAATACCGGATACCCTTGAAAGATGTTATTGACATGTTAGAAGCACGATACGACATCCAAATTAAATATGATGAAAGCCAAGTCAAAGATAAATGGCTGAATTATGCGAAATGGCGTTTCCGACCCGATGTAGATGAAACGCTTCGAAATGTACTGGGGCCCTTAGATATGAAAGTGAATAAAGAGGGTGAGCGGAAGTATAAATTAAAAGAATACGAATATTACCGCTGGGAGCCACAGGATGGATGGGATTACCTAGATTACCTCGCTTCCCAATATCAGGACAAAGCGAGTTGGGAGACTCGAAAACAGGAGATCCGTGCAGACCTATACAAGGCCTTGAAACTCTCGCCTCTGCCGAGCCGTCCGGAATCGGTACCCTTGGTTACAAGAAAAAGAAAATTTAAAGATTATACTGTTGAGAATTTTGCATTGGAGATCCTGCCAGGGGTCTATATCAATGGCTCTATTTATCGCCCGTTGAATTGGAAAGGGGAGGTGCCTTTGGTGATGAGTCCTGATGGACATTGGTTCGGGCATCGCTTTCGGAAAGATGCACAGATTCGCTGCGCTATGCTCGCGAAAATGGGAGCCGTTGCCGTGAGTTATGATCTCTTTGCCTGGGGAGAATCAGGATTGCAGTTTGATTATAGTGACCACCGCAGAAGCTTAGCAGTGACGATACAAACTTTAGGCGCGTTACGGATATTGGATTGGATGTTGGCTGATCAACAAATAGACGAGGAACGTGTGGGGATTTGTGGTGGATCCGGTGGCGGAAGCCAATCGGTACTCTTAACTGCGCTGGATGATCGGATTAAACTGAGTGTGCCTGTAGTATCTCTTTCCTCGTATCACTTTGGTGGATGCCCTTGTGAAAGCGGGATGCCTATACACGCCGCTGCAGGAGGTACAAATAACGTAGAGTTGGCAGCGATGGCGGCTCCGAGGCCGCAACTGCTTATCTCGGATGGTCACGATTGGACCGCACACATGCCGGAACACGACTTTCCGTATCTCCAAAAGATATATGCGTACTATGGAAAAGCAGACTACGTAGAAAATGTACATCTTCCGGAGGATGGACACGATTTCGGCTACTCGAAACGGAAGCCGGTCTACGATTTTATCACGAAGCATTTTAGACTCGACACGCAGGGGCTAAAAAATGCAGCGGGCGATTACGACGAATCTCGCTGTGTGATTGAAGAAGAAACAGCCTTATATGCATTTGGACCGCATGGGGAAAATCTGCCCTCAAACGCGATAAAAGGCTATGAAAATCTAGAAAAACTCTTTAAAGATCAATAACATGGAATCATTAAATAGACGGAAATTTATTACAACGGCTGTCCTTGGTGCGACGGCATTGATGTTGCCAAGTACAGGATGGGCCCTTGAACGGAATAAACAACGCTATAAGGTGGCGGTTATCGATTTGATGATCTTGAAAAGGCAAAAGCTTAGTGCGGTGAAATTGACCAGCGAAATTGGCGCGGATGGTCTGGAAGTTGATATGGGTGGATTGGGTAATCGCGATACATTTGATAATAACTTTTTCGATGAAGAGTTTCGGACAAATTATATGAACGAATTAAAGCAATATGGCATTGAAATAGCTTCGGTAGCGATGACCGGCTTTTATGCACAGTCATTTGCAACGCGCCCCACCTATAAGCAAATGGTAGGCGATTGTCTGAAGACTTGCCAGCTATTGGGAGCGAAGATAGCCTTTTTACCACTGGGGGTACAGGGCGATTTAGTGCAAAATCCAGAACTGCGTCCGGCGATTGTAGAGCGGTTGAAAGAAGTGGGAAAGATGGCAAAAAAAGCAGGTGTTACCGTTGGAATAGAAACGGCCCTCGATGCGCAGGGAGACGTGGAACTATTGAAAGAAATCGGATCGAAGAATATCCAGATCTATTTTAATTTTTCCAACCCGTTAAAAGAAGGACGAGATTTAATAAATGAACTCCAGATCCTTGGTAAGAAACGTATTTGCCAAATCCATTGTACCGATGAGGATGGCGTATGGCTAGAGAATAATACGCGCTTGGATATGCCCAAAGTGAAAGAAACTTTGGATAAGATGGGATGGAAGGGCTGGTTAGTGATCGAGCGCTCCAGAGATGCAAACTTGTCGCCTCGGATGGTGAAAGAGAACTTCGGCGCAAATACACGGTATGTAAAATCTGTTTTTCAATAATAAAGGCCTTAGCGCCGTTTAAAAACTATAATGGTATGAAAACGATATGGATTGGTTTAGTCGCGCTATTGTGTGCGGCTTGTGCCTCGACTTCTTTGCAGGAAAGATTAGATAGCAACTTGCCACAATATGACGAAGTGGGAGCAGCTGTAATGCCAGATAGTATTGCAGCTATTCAGTCGCCTTTTTTCGAATACGGTTTTAAACGTCCCACCTTTCCAGAACGTATCGATTCGCTATCTCCTGGCGAGGACGTGATTCAGGAAGGTATCGATCAATTGGCATCCGCAGGAGGTGGAACATTGGTGTTGACCGAAGGCGACTATCTGTCGGGGAGAATTGAATTAAAATCAAATGTCAACCTACATTTACAAGAGGGAGCGGTGATCACGTTCAAAAGTGAGATCGCCGATTTCTTGCCGGTGGTATATACGCGAAATGAGGGCATAGAGTTATACTCGTTAGGGGCATGTATCTATGCGAACGACGCCGTGAATATTGCCATTACAGGCAAGGGAAAATTGGTTGGTCCGGGGGAAGGATCCATACGCGAGCAGACAATGACGCACGACGTCATCGAAAATATTGTGAGCAGCGATATACCGATAGAAGAGCGTATATACGATGGCAAAACGACAGAATTTATTTTTCCGCCAGCGATGATTGCGCCGATCAACTGTAAACAAGTTTTTATTGAAGGGCTTACTTTAGAGCGCTCTGCTTTTTGGAATGTCGTGCCGACTTTTTGCGAGGATGTGATTATCCGCGGGATACAGGTGTATTCGAAGGGTATTCCACGCGGCGATGGTATTGATATTGAATCGTCCAAAAATGTATTGGTCGAATATTGTAGCTTGTATACCGGTGATGATTGTATCGCGATAAAAGCAGGTAGAGGGTACGACGGACTTCGCGCAGCGAAACCTTCAGAAAATATTGTGGTACGTTACTGTTTAGCTGGCGAAGGGCATGGTGGTATCACGCTGGGTAGTGAAACGGCGGGTATGATCAAAAATCTCTACGTCCACGACTGTGCCTTTGATGGTACGGATGTGGGTATACGTTTTAAAACACGTCGTCCACGCGGTGGTGGTGGACAAAACATAGCCTTTGAAAATATCCGGATGAATATTGGAAAATCTGCGTTACGTTGGGATATGTTGGGAAGTTCACAACATGTGGGGGCGCAAGCTAGTCGTGACTTCGCAGTAGAAGTTAATGCCTTAACACCGAAATTTTCGGATGTAAGCATTCATAACGTGCTCATAGAGACAGCCCGGGAATGTATCCATGCAGAAGGTATTCCTGAATCGAGATTGGAAAATGTGACGATTTCTAACATGCACGCTACAGGAAAAAACTACCTTAAGCTAAACGACGTCAACGGCTTTGTAATAAAGGATAGCGAAATACATTGTGAAGACTGTGGAGTGGATAGTGTGCATGTCACGGGGTTAGTGCAGGAGAATGTAACGATTACTACTCCATAACCTGTTTGATTGCAGTGGATTACCGAGGATTGTTTTAGGTAATATTGTTTTAAAGCATTTTTTTGTTTATTTGTTTTTTTCTTTGTTTATTGCGTTTTGTTTTCGATATTTAACTTTTGTAAACATTACCTTGCTAAATAATTATGCTGCCAATACAACGAAGGGAGAAAATATTAGGCTTGCTGAAAGAAGATGGTGCAGCCAAAGTGATAGACTTAGCGAATCTTTTTAAGGTCACTGAAGCAACCATTCGTCAAGATCTGGAGAAACTGGAAAAGGAAGGTCTTATCTCACGCGATCATGGAGGTGCCTATCTCCGTAACATAGAAGATCAGGTTCGAAATTTTTCGCTTTCACATCAAAACGAAAATATAAACAAAAAAGAGCAAATCGCCTTAAAATGTGTCGAACTGATTGAGAACGGAGATACGATCATTCTCGATTCGGGTTCTACCACCACCGAGATTGCTCGTAAAATAAAAGGTCTGAAGAACCTGACTGTGATTACCAATGCGTTAAATATCGCCCTGATGCTGGGTGCAGAACCGGGCATAGAGGTGATCATGACCGGAGGAGAGTTTAAGCCACCTACCTTGTCACTTACCGGACAAAAAGCCGCTGATTTTTTTAAGGGCATTAATGTGCAGAAGCTTTTTTTGGCCACGGCAGGTGTGTCCTTGAAGGCCGGACTGACTTATCCCAGTATCAGCGATATCGTTGTTAAAAAGGCAATGGTCGAGGCCGCAGAGCTGACCTATCTGGTGGCAGATTCTACGAAGTTGGGAAAAACATCGTTCGCCAGCTTGGGCGCCATGTCGCTTATTGATTATTTGGTTACGGATGCAGATATACAGGAGACACATAAAAAGATGTTTAAGGATCATGAAATTGAGATTATCATAGCGAATTGAGGGGCGCTGGGATAAAAAATTAAATATAAATCAGATAGAGAGAGAAAGAAATGAATACAGGAGTGCTAGGTGTAATTTTTGGAAACAGGGATTTTTTTCCAGACCATTTGGTAGGAACTGCGCGCAATGAGGTGATGCGGGCCTTGGATACGGCAGGGTTGAACTATAAGATGTTGCAGGAATCCGATACGGAAATGGGTGGGGTGAAGACCTTTGCCGATGCTCAGAAATGTGCAAACCTTTTTAAGGCGAGCCGGGAAGAGATTATGGGAATCTTGGTGGTGCTGCCCAACTTTGGAGATGAAAGGGGGATTGCGGAGGCGATCAGTCTATCGGGATTGGATGTGCCCGTGCTTGTGCAGGCTTACCCAGACGATCTGGATAAGCTGGATGTCGCTCGCCGACGTGATGCTTGGTGTGGCAAGATTTCTGTCTGTAATAATTTATACCAATACGGCATTAAATATAGTCTCACAGATCAGCACGTTATCCGCCCAGATGACGAGGGTTTTGTGCAGGAGCTGAAAGATTTCGCGGCCGTGTGCCGTGTGGTTCGCGGCTTGAAAGGAATGCGTATAGGTGCGGTAGGTGCCCGACCGGGAGGCTTCAACACGGTGCGGTATAGCGAGAAAATATTGCAACGCAATGGGATTACCGTGGTGACGGTCGATCTATCGGAGATTTTAGGCCGTGCCAATCGTATTAAAAATGAAGATACGGTTGTCAAAGAAAGGATCGATAAGATGTTGAACTACGCCAAGCGCGGACTAACGCCCGATGAGGCGTTGATCCAGATGGCAAAGCTTGATTTGGTCTTGGAGGAGTTTGTCGGTGAGCATGCATTAGATGCAACGGCCTTGCAGTGTTGGACTTCGTTACAGCAAAATTATGGCTGTAATGTGTGTACCTCTATGAGTATGATGAGTGAGAACATGCTGCCTAGTGCCTGCGAGGTAGATGTAACGGGCACATTGACCATGTACGCTATGCAACTGGCATCCGGTACGCCAAGTGCTTTGGTCGATTGGAATAACAATTACGCCGACGATCCCAATAAAACGGTTTTGTTTCACTGTGGGAACTGGGCAAAGGCATTCCTGCCGGAGATTGAAATTAGTAACGCACCCATTCTGGGTTCGTCTTTAGGTGTAGAAAATACATGGGGAGCACTGGACGGAAGGACGCCGGCATCGCCATTGACCTACGGCCGGATCAGTACAGATGATGTGCAGGGTAAAATAAAAGTATACCTAGGTGAAGGAGAACTCACAGATGACGAGTTGAATACGTTTGGCAACCGGGCAGTTGCACAGATCCCCGATCTGCAGGGGCTTATGCAATATGTTTGTCGAAATGGTTTCGAACATCACGTGGTCATGAATGCTTCGAAGACCGGCAAGATACTCGAAGAGGCGTTGGGTAACTACTTCTCTTGGGAGGTATATAATCATGATAACAAGTAATGAAAGAATCGTTAGCAAAAAAATCTATTGAATACCGTAAACGTATCTTAAAATACATCTACAAAGCAAAGGCGGGGCATACGGGAGGGAGCTTATCTTGCGTCGATGTATTAAACGTACTGTACAATAGGATTATGAATGTAGGACCCGCCAATTTCGACAGCCCCGATAGAGATCGTTATGTGCAGAGCAAAGGGCATTGCGTGGAAGCTTTGTTTGTCGTGTTGGCCGATCAGGGGTTTTTCCCGGAATCGGAACTGGAAACGTTGTGCCAATATAATTCTCATTTTATTGGACACCCCACGCGGAAAGTGCCTGGTGTGGAGCAGAATACCGGAGCTTTAGGGCATGGTCTCTCGTTAAGTGTAGGAATGGCTATTGCGGCTAAACTGGATAAGAAGGACTATCAGGTATTTACCTTAATGGGCGACGGTGAGCTGGCAGAAGGTTCCAATTGGGAAGCTGCCTTGACAGCTTCGCACTATAAGCTGGATAATCTTTGTGCCATTGTGGACTATAACCGCCTGCAGATTTCTGCACCGACTCGAGATGTGTGCAATACGGATCCGGTGGCGGATAAGTTTAGAAGTTTTGGTTGGGAGGTAGTGGAGGTTGATGGCCATGATGTGGATGAGCTGGAAGCTACATTCCGCAAGCTTCCCTTTGTGCCGGGGAAACCCTCTTTGGTGATTGCCCATACCGTGAAAGGAAAGGGAATCAGTTATATGGAGAATGTGCTGAAATGGCACCATGGTGTACCGAACGAAGATCAGTATGAACAGGCACAAAAAGAATTGGATAGCGCCCTTTTAGCGCTTTAATGTAGAATAGGCATTGGATATGGATAGAGAGATAAACATGGGAAAGGCAAATTTGGAAGTTTTTTCCGAAACCTTGCAGCATATTGCCGAGAGCAACCGCGACCTACTAGTCGTTACCAGCGATTCCAGGGGATCAGGCAAATTGGTGCCTTTTGCACAACGTTTTCCAGATCAGTTGGTTGAGGTAGGTATTGCAGAGCAGAATTTAGTTGGTATATCAGCGGGCCTAGCCTCCACAGGAAAACAGGTATTTGCGGTTTCGCCGGCTTGTTTTCTGACCGCGAGATCGCTGGAACAGATAAAAAATGATGTGACGTATTCGGACAACGCCGTGACGGTCGTCGGGATCAGTGCAGGAGTGAGTTACGGAGCCTTGGGCTCAACACATCACAGTTTGCACGACTATGCCGTATTGCGGGCTATTCACAATATCATTGTTTGTGCGCCGGCGGATAATTTTGAAACAGCAGAAGCTGTTCGACAGGCGACTGCATTAAACCAGCCGGTGTACCTGCGGTTTGGCAAACGTCCTATGCCCCTGCTGCGCAAGGATGTGCCTTTCGCACTGGGAAAGGGACGTGTCCTGCAAGAAGGTAAAGATCTGGCCATTGTTGCAACCGGCGAAATGGTGCACCCTGCGTTGGAAGCAGCAGCTTTGCTGAAGGAATCTGCGGATATAGTGACAACGGTGATTAGTATGCATACCGTAAAACCGTTGGATACCGAATTGTTAGCTCAAGTGGCTGCTGCAGGTATGCCGATATTGACGGTGGAAGAGCATAGCGTGTATGGAGGTATGGGAGAAGCCTGTGCATCGTTCCTGTTGCAAGAAGGTTTCCATAACCGTTTCCAGGTAATGGGGATCCCAGATGAATATACCGTAACGGGGTCGCAACAAGAAATATTCGACCATTATGGTCTGAACGGTCAGGGAATAATGGAAACTGCCCAACAGCTATTGGGTGTTTCCCAAGAAAAGTAATAGGGTGTACCGCCCCTAATTATAAACAAATAAATAAACCGATTTTATTATGCGCATCGTAAACAGGTGTCTATGGATGGGAATACTGTTGTCGCTATTGATCGCTTGCGGTCGTGGAGAAGCCGATAAAACGCAACAGAAGCAGATCGCTATTATCGTTTCCACGCTGAACAATCCCTGGTTTGTATTCTTAGCCGAAACGGCTAGGGATGAAGCGGAAAGCCGAGGCTATGTGGCACGGATTTTCGACTCGCAGAATAACACATCGCTTGAGTCGGATCATTTTGAAAATGCCGTTGCACTGGGCTATGATGCGATTCTGCTGAATGCGACGGATTCGGATGGTTCTGTGGCGAATGCCCGAAAGGCCATGGAGGCGGGTATTCCTGTCTTCTGTATGGATAGGGAGTTAAACAACCCCGATGCAGCCACCTCACAGATCGTATCGGATAGCTATTCAGGTTGTGTGGAATTGGGTGAGCTCTTTGTTCGTTCGCTTGGGCAAAAGGGTAAATATGTGGAGCTGCTAGGTTTAGTGGGCGACAATAACACGTGGAACCGGTCGAAAGGATTCCATTACGTAGTCGATCATTTTCCGAAAATCGAGATGGTGGCACAGCAAAGTGCCGATTTTGACCGAAATAAAGCGATGGAGGTACTGGAATCTATTTTGCAGGCGCATCCAGATGTGGATGCGGTGTTCTGTGGCAACGACGCGATGGCGATGGGCGCTTATCAAGCATTAGTGGCTGCAGGCAAAGATAAGCAGATCCAAGTATTTGGATTCGATGGTTCGGAAGATGCGGTGAACTCTATCCAGTCTGGTGGGCTTGGCGCTACCGTGATGCAGTTTCCGCAGAAAATTGCGGAAACGGCTGTAGCTTTCTCGGGAGAATATTTTGAAGGAAGAACGAATTTTCCCCAAAAAACACTAGTCGATGTCGAATTGGTAACTCCTGTTAACGTAAGTATATATTCGAGCTATGGTAAAGAATGATAAAGACATACAGCCTAAAAAACGTACGGCACTTAAATATGGATTGATCGGATTGATTGCTGTTTTTTTAATCTATCATTCTTTTGATGTGGTGCCCCTAGATTCGCGGATGAAGGACAGCGATGAAGAGGATGTAGCCCAGCGAGCAGATGCATATTTCTTGGACAGTTTGCCGGAAGTATTGGCAAATGCGCCCGAGCCTTGTACCTTGCTGGCGGCGTTATCGCAAAAAGACCAAGACTGGACAAGCTATGGAAAGCAAACCAATATTGGGAACCGCTACTACTTTCTCATCCGGGGTGAAGGCAGCGTACAGGAGATAAAAGACAGTTATGTGCAAGTGGCTTTTGGTGAAGGCAAACAAGCGTGCTCCTTGCGCATAGCAACGATTTACATTTTTGGAAACGAAATTCGGGATGCTTCAGGCAAATTAGCACTGGAGGACGTGGGTGAATTGACGAAGTTTAACGCGATCTCTGAAAAGCTCAATAAAAGGGTCAGGGAGGAAATAATACCCGAATTCTTGGAAAAGGTAGAAGTCGGTCAAAAAATACGCTTCGCAGGCGCCTTTGCCTTGAATCGTCGTCTTGGTGTCACGGACGATTTTGAAGTGATGCCTGTACAATTGCAAATCGTGGATTAAGAAAAGAACCGTGGTCTCATTAAGAAATATAACAAAACAATTTAACGGTGTATATGCCCTTCGGGATGTAAACATCGAGTTCCCGCCTGCCAAGGTCATCGCTTTGGTTGGCGAGAACGGTGCTGGTAAATCGACCTTGATGAATATATTGAGTGGTGTGTACCCGGATTATGAAGGCGAGTTGATGTATAAGGGAGAAGTGGTACAGTTTCAAGGTCCGCGCGACGCGCAAGACCGAGGTATTACGATTATCCATCAGGAACTCAATCTGATTCCTTATCTCAGTGTGGTAGAGAATATTTTTTTAGGCAGAGAACTGATGACCCCTTGGGGCGCTTTGGATACGCCAAAGATGAAGAACGTCGCTAAGGAACTGCTTTCGCGCTTGAAATTGGCACTTGATCTGGACGCACCTGTATCGCAATTGAAGGTGGGCGAGTGTCAATTGATTGAAATCGCGAAAGCGTTGCTTGTAGAAAGTGATGTGGTGATCATGGATGAGCCTACGTCGGCCATCAGTGAATCAGAGGTTTGCGCGCTGTATGATATTATTGCCGACCTGAAAGCGTCTGGAAAAACGGTCGTTTATATATCGCACAAAATGAAGGAGTTGTTTACACTGGCAGACGAATATGTCGTGTTGCGTGACGGGCAGGTGGTGAAACAGGGAGTGATGGCAGAGGTGGATGAGCAGCAGCTGGTGAATATGATGGTGGGCAGGGCACTGGCGGAGCGTGTAAAATGCCAAGATCGGATTACCGATGCGACGGTCTTGCATGTAAATAACCTATCGCTTACACATCCTGTAAAGGAGGGATTGCTTTTGGAGAACCTGTCTTTTGATCTCTGTAAAGGAGAAATATTGGGTGTTTTCGGTTTGATGGGAGCCGGAAGGACGGAGTTATTGGAGACATTATTTGGGCTACGGGGAAAACCGAGCTCGGGTAGCTTTTCTTTTGACGAGCAGGACATGGCTTTTTTTACCTCACCTAACCAAGCACTTCGATATGGGCTGGCACTTGTGCCTGAAGACCGAAAGGGCGACGGATTGGTGCTGGGCATGAATGTACGCGCTAATTTATCACTTTCGGTATTGTCGAGTCTGGAGAACTTAGGCGTGCTAGCAGATGTACAAGAAAAAGAACTTTGCCAGCAGTATGTGGAGCGCCTGCGTATCAAAACGGCTACGGATCAGCAGTATGTGGGTAACCTGAGCGGTGGAAACCAACAGAAAGTTGTGTTAGCCAAATACTTGGCCACAAAGCCAAAAGTATTGATGCTGGACGAGCCGACGCGGGGCATAGATGTCTATGCCAAACAAGAGATTTATGATTTGATACGGGAGCAGGCAGCCTTGGGCTTAGGCGTTATGGTGGTCTCCTCCGAATTACCGGAGTTATTTGCCATTGCCGATCGGATTCTGGTGATGTGCGATGGCCGTATCACCAAACAGTTTAAAACGGAAGAAGCTACCGAAGAAACGATATTACAGGCGGCATTGCCTGATCAATAAAGTATGATATATGAACATGAGTATGACATCCTATAAAAAACAGCTACAACAACTGCAACCCTTGATTGCGTTGTTTTTGTTGTGTCTGATTATCGCCATTTTTTCCGATCGTTTCATGACGGTAACCAACCTCTGGAACGTGATGCGGCAAATATCGGTCAATATCTGTATAGCGGTAGGCATGACGTTGGTTATCATCTCGGCGGGGATAGACTTATCCGTAGGATCTGTGCTTGCTTTTGCGGGAGCGGTTACGGCTTCTTTCCTAAGCATGGGTATGGAACTGCCTTTTTTCGGGGTGTATGTAGGCTTCACCACTTTAGGCGCTATCCTGATGGGAATTACTATGGGGGGAGTTCTAGGCTTGGTAAACGGCTGGGTCATTACCTATTTCAAGGTGCAACCTTTCGTGGCGACCTTGGCCATGTTGACGATTGCGCGTGGGCTCACCATGCTCTGGACGCAAGGATACCCGATTAGTTCCCTGGGAGCACCATTTGCCCATTTGGGTACCGGTTGGTTTTTAGGCGTGCCCATTCCGGTATGGATTGCCGCGATCGTTACCGTGCTAGCTGTTTTCGTGATGCGGAAGACCCGCTTTGGCCGTTATATCTATGCCATAGGAGGAAACGAGCGCGCCGCACGCCTCTCGGGTATTAAGGTAAACCAGGTAAAAACGTTGGTTTATATGTTGGCGGGCATGTTGGCGGCTGTGGGAGGTATATTGGTAACTTCTCGTTTAGACTCAGCACAGCCGAATGCAGGGATGGGTTATGAACTGGATGCGATTGCTGCTGTCGTGATAGGCGGTACGTCCTTATCAGGCGGGCGCGGTTTGATTATGGGGACGGTACTCGGTGCCGTGATTATAGGTGTGCTGAACAACGGCTTGGTGCTGTTGGGTGTTTCACCTTTTTGGCAGCAGGTGGTGAAGGGTATGGTGATTTTGATTGCGGTTATTATTGACCGTTCACAGCATAAAGAGAAAAAGTAACATGGGTAGCAAACCGTATATTTTAGCGATAGACCAAGGGACGAGCAGTACCAAAGCGCTGGCATTTGATGAATCGGGAAATGTGGTCGCCAAAGGAATGGCGAAGCTGGGCATTCGTTACGAGCAGCATTTCGTTGAACAATCCCCGGAGGAGATATATAGCAGTGTGTTGCAAGCAGTGGAAGCTTGCCGCGACGATATGGAACGGCAGGGTATACGACCTAACCAGATTGCCGGGGTGGGCTTAACCAACCAACGCGAAACCTTTGTGCTCTGGGATGCTGCAGGAGAGCTATTGTATAATGCCATATCGTGGCAGTGTAAGCGGTCATCGACCATCTGTGACCGTTTAAAGGAAGCTGGTAAGGAAGATTTGATAAAAGAGAAAACGGGCCTCCCTATAGATCCTTATTTTTCGGCTACGAAATTGATATGGCTGGTCGAAAATGTTCCGTCCATTGCAGCAGAGCTGGCACGAGGTAATGTGTTTTTTGGCACGGTAGATACTTGGATACTGTATAAGTTGACGGCTGGAGAATGCTATATGACCGATCACACCAATGCGTCCCGGACGATGCTTTTCAATATTTACGAACTGACCTGGGACAATGAACTGTTGGGTGAGTTGGGTTTACGCGGACTGAACCTACCGGAGGTACGCCCTTCGGCCTATGCATATGCACGCGCTACGTTTGAAGGTACGTTTACCGAGCCGTTGACAATCTACGCCGTGGTCGGCGATTCGCAAGCAGCGGCGTTGGGGGCAGGTTGCTTTCAAAAAGGGGAGGCGAAAGCCACATTGGGTACAGGCAGTTCGATTATGATGGCCGTAGGACAGGATTTGCGCTATAAAGGCCAGGATACGGTCGATGCGATCTATTATAGTACGGAGAAAGGAGTGGTTTATGCTGCCGAAGGGATTATTGTCTCCTGCGGTGCGACCATCACTTGGATGAGAGACCAACTAGGATTCTTTACAGACGAAGGGACGTTGGAGCAGCTGGTGAAAGATGTTCCGGCAAACCACGGTGTGACCGTTATACCGGCTTTTAGTGGGATGGGGACGCCCTATTGGAAAAAGGATGCCAAAGCGACGATTACTGGTCTGACGTTTGCGAGCGATCGCTCGCACCTGATTCGCGCGGCACTCGAATCGGTATGTTTCCAGATAAAGGATGTGATCACAGCGACAGAAACCGAACATCAACTAACATTATCTCAATTGCACGTGAACGGAGGTATGTCCGAAAATGCTTTCGTTGTACAGTTTCTGGCGAATGTGTTAAATAAGCCCGTGCTATGTAGCGCCATGCCGGACGCATCAGCGTTAGGATGCGCACGTTTGGCGGCAGCAACGCTGCAGCAGGCTTCCTTGGAAACACGATTACCACAACATCATGTAGCGGTCCAGCAATATCTCCCTAACGTAGATATGGAAGTGGTACAGTCAAGCTACCATAACTGGCTTGAACACATCGATCGTATGCTTTAAATAAAATATAAATAATAAAATAGATATGAAGAAAGTAGGACTTATACATACCTCGGCAACACTCGTTCCGGTATTTCAAGAGTTGTTCAGTGATAAATCCGTGCCAGCGGAAGTTTTTAATATTGTGGATGATAGTCTGATCAAAGACGTGATTCAGAAAGGAAGGTTGGAAGATAAGACAGCACAGCGTGTTATAAACTACGTGACATCCGCAGAAGAAGCCGGTGCCGATCTGATTATGGTGACCTGCTCATCCATTGGTCGAGCCGTAGAACAAGCTGCAGAAAAGGCAGGTGTACCGGTGCTTCGTGTAGATCAACCTATGGCAGACCGTGCTGTTGCAGAAGGAAAACGTATCGGTGTAGTTGCCACATTGCCCACCACCTTGGAGCCAACGGGCGATCTTGTTTTGCGCCGGGCACAAAAAGCTGGAAAAGAGGTGGAGTTGGTTAGCCGATTATGTGAGGGTGCTTTTGAGGCCCTTATGGGGGGAGATGCAGCGAAGCACGATGAAATGGTGAAACAGGCGCTTCAAGAATTGTCTGAACAAGTTGATGTGATTTTGTTGGCGCAGGCCTCGATGGCACGTGTTGTCAGTCAAATGCCAGAAAGCGATCGTAAGGTACCCATCTTAAGCAGCCCTGGGATCGCTGTGGATCATGTAGCTGAACTATGCCAAACGCCATAATAAAATCATAAATCGAGACGCTATGGGCAAATGGAAACTATACAGTTTATACTTAGCAGCTATTGCTTTTGTAATCGCCGGTATAGGACTTTTCGTAGACGCATTTCCTTACTTCCGCCAATCATTGTTGGTCGGAAGTATTTTAGGCGCATTGGGCCTGGGAGCTTTTGAGAAAACCAAAGGTTATCAGTACACGATGTGGATTGTGGTGGCGGTCATTGCCGGTATGACTTTTCCCGAACGTATTTTGCATGTCGGGGAATTTGATATGCGGAATAAGTGGCTTATCCTCGTGATTATCCAACTGGTGATGTTTGGCATGGGGATACAGATGAAAGTACAGGATTTTACGCGGATCGGGGCTTCTGGCAAAGGGGTGGTTATTGGATTGGCTACCCAATTTACGATTATGCCCTTGGTTGGTTTCTTGCTGACAAAGGTGTTCGGCTTCGAAGCGGAAATAGCAGCAGGTGTTATTTTGATAGGCTGTTGTTCCAGCGGACTGGCTTCTAATGTGATGGCCTATATCGCGCGGGCTAACTTGGTATTGTCGGTAACCGTAACGGCGTTCACTACCATCGTGGCACCTATTATGACGCCTTTCATGATGAAAGTGTATGCGGGCACGATGGTGGAAGTGAGCTTCATGGACATGGCTATGGAAATTGTCAAGATTATGATTGTACCTATTGGAGCAGGTCTATTGCACGATTATCTCAAAACCGCTCCGCGTGCTACCTATCAACTATTAGGACGGCTGTCCGCCGCCATCGTATTCTTATTATTGATCGTAGTTGGTGGATTTTGGTCAACTTTTACCAGCTCGTTTACACCCGGAACCAGGACGATTGTAGAAGGACTCTGTTTTATGCTGGGGGCTATACCGGTAGGTTTCGGCTACCATCTATTGACAAAAAGGTTTCCATCGCTGGATAAGCGCATGCCCTATTTTTCGATGTTTGGAATCATATATTTTACGGCGGTAACCACGGCTGCTGGTCAGCAATATTTGCTCGAGATAGGGGCGGTATTGTTTCTGGCTGCGGTCATCCATAATGGAGCAGGGTACTTTTTTGGCTATTGGTTTAGCAAACTATTTGGATTGAATGAATATTCCGCACGGGCAATGGCCTTAGAGATTGGGTTGCAAAACGGAGGTATGGCGAGTGGACTGGCGGGCAGTATGGGGAAGTTGGGCACCGTAGGTCTCGCAGCAGCCGTATTTAGCCCCTGGATGAATATTTCGGGGTCGATATTAGCAAATTATTGGAGGAGAAAACAAGAAAAAGAAGATCGGTTGAATAATATCGTCAATGAAAGCCGAGGTCGAGAAAAAAAAGTAAATGAAGAATATGGAGAGAATTGAAGCGACTTATTATGTAGAGACGCCATATCCCCTAGCGGATGCGGCGGCGGTGATGGCAGGAGAACAGTCGTCAGGTACATTTGTAGCCATACCGGGCGAAACGGAAGAATTGAAAATGAAATATGCAGCGCGTGTGGAGCATATTGAGACGTTAGAGACAGTGGCAGCATCATCGTTATCGGGTGAACAGCTACATTTCGAAAAGTATTACCGGGGCAATATTACGATTTCATGGTCTCTTGCCAATTTTGGAACAAACCTGCCGGTGCTTTGTTCGACGCTTATGGGTAACTTATACGAATTGCGCCAGTTTACAGGTATTAAGTTGATCGATATTCAATTACCCGACAGCTATACGGCACATTTCCGTGGACCGAAATTCGGTATTGAAGGAACCGCGAAGTTAATTTCATCTCAGGCGAAAACACCGTTGGTGGGAACGATTATCAAGCCAAGTGTAGGTTTAACGATCGAGGATACCGCCGATTTGGTACGGCGACTGGCAGAGGCTGGAATTGATTTCATTAAGGATGACGAGCTCATGGGATCGGCGCAGAACTCGCCCTTTGAGAAGCGTGTGGATGCGATTATGGGGGTGCTGAATAGGCATCAGGATAAGACAGGGAAAAAGGTGATGTATGCGTTCAACATCAGCGATGAAATGGATAATATGCTTCGTCATTACGAGCACGTAGTCAAAGCAGGAGGAAGCTGTGCGATGATCAGCCTGTATAGCGTGGGGCTAACGGCGGTAAAACGTATAGCCGATATCGGGCAGCTGACTATCCATGGGCACCGTAATGGTTGGGGAATGCTAAACCGACATCCTTTATTAGGTGTTACGTTCGCTGCTTATCAGAAATTGTGGCGATTGGCAGGTGTCGATCAATTGCACGTAAACGGTATCCGCAATAAATTCTGGGAATCCGACGAATCCGTCGTGAAATCTATAAAAGCCTGTTTGACACCGATGGAAGGGATACGACCCGCTTTACCTGTACTGTCTTCTGGGCAATGGGGCGGTCAAGCCATAGATACGTATAAACTGACGCACACGACCGATTATTTATACCTCGCTGGTGGCGGAATTATGGCACATCCGGGTGGCATCAGCGGAGGGGTAAATGGGATTAAACAGGCGTGGGAAGCGGCCGTAACGGGATTGACATTGGAAGAAGCAACGCAAAAGTATCCGGCCGTAAAACAGGCAGTAGAAAAATTTGGAAACCCGGCGAAGTAAACTCGTCAAAGCTTAATCCAAACAATAGTAAGGTAAAAATTATGGCATATAAAATAGCTTTTTATGGAGATGACTTTACAGGTTCTACCGATGCACTAGAGACATTGGAGGAGATGGGACTGGATACCATATTGTTTACGGAAGTTCCCACATTGGAGCAACTGACGGCTTTTGGAGATAAACGGGCCATCGGTATAGCAGGAATGACGCGTGCGCTGCCGACAGATAAAATTGAACAGCAGCTAAAACAGGTATTCGAGCTCTTCTCGACGATAGACGTCACGCATATCCATTATAAGGTGTGTTCCACGTTTGATTCATCGCCCGAAGTGGGCAGTATAGGAAAAGCGATCGATGTTGGAGCGAAGGCCTTTTCGGCACAGCTTATTCCGCTGGTCGTTGGAGCACCATATCTGGGGAGGTTTTGTGCTTTTGGAAATCTGTTTGCACGGATGGGCACAGGGCAAGAGGGTGAGGTCTTTCGTTTGGATAGGCATCCCAGTATGTCGAAGCACCCGGTTACGCCGGCGAAAGAAGGTGATCTTCGGCGCCATTTGGCACAACAAACAGCTAAAGAAATCGGCTTGGTCGATGTGACGCAGCTGGACCGTTTAGACGCTCCGGCTATTATTCGGGAGATGGACGAAGGGGAGCAAACGGAAGTTGTTTTATTTGATGCGATGACCGAGCCGCATTTAGAGCGGATCGGAGAGGTGTTGGATGGATTATCTATCCGACATCAGCCGCTTTTTTCTGTAGGATCATCAGCGGTGTCAAAAGCGCTATGTGCTGCATGGAAGAAGGCCGGTGGCTTGTCGCCTCGCACGGAATGGCCGTCACTTAGACCGGCTAAACCTTTATTGGTTCTTTCGGGTAGCGGCTCTGTTGTGACGGGAAGACAGATAGCATACGCGATGACAAATGGATTTAAAGGGGTAGCTATTGACGGTGTGGAATTAGCGACTAATCCCGATACGTATGATATTTCCGCGATTACAGAAGAGGTATTGCGGCACATGCAGGAGGGGCACAGCGTGATTATCCATACCAGTATTGGTCCGGACGATTCCCGAATGAAAAAAACACGACAGATCCTGCGGAAACGTGGGTTGACTGCGCTTGAAATCAGTGGCTATACAGCGAGTCTGTATGGTAAAACGCTTGCGCAGATTGCAGACCAAGTGATACAAGCTATTAGCGTAGAACGGCTGGTGATTGCAGGAGGAGATACGTCCAGTCTGTTTGCGCGCCATTTAGGTATTGAGGCGGTCGAAATGGTAGCTCCGGTGGTGCCGGGTGCCCCGCTCTGTCGTATACATGCCAAAAAAACACATATCCAAGGCATGACGATCAATTTTAAAGGTGGACAGGTGGGCGGTTTGGATTATTTTTTAAGAATGGAAAGAGGGAGTTGAGTTTATGTAGAAAACAGGACACTACAGGACGGTGGTTTAGTTGCGTTTTAATAGTTTCACCAGAAACTGACGTTTATTTTCCTTGTATTCGGAAAGCGTGATAACATGATATAAATAAATGAAAATTTCATATAAATGAAAGGGCTTAAAATTTATCAACACCTGTTTTGTTACCTCTTTGTTACGTCTATTTTAGTCGGATTATCGGGCTGTTCCGCCGTAGAAAAATTACGTATTGAAAAGGTCTTGATCGAAGGCCGGGAAAATCCGTTGGGAATAAATACGCTGATCCCCTCCTTTAGTTGGAAACTCCGGAGCGAAGGTCACCATGTTATGCAGACGGCGTATAGAATCACTGTTAGCACCAATGCAGATTTATCAAAACAACAAGATCTGCTGTGGGATTCGGATTGGGTGTCTACGGATGAATCTTTATATAACGTTTATCAAGGACAAGATCTTCAAGCAGGGACAACTTATTATGCACGCGTAGAAGTAAAAGATAATCAAGGCAATCTCGCGGAGAGTATTGTACAAAGTTTTCATACAGGTCTGTTGGCCGAAGCAGATTGGGATGACGCAGAATGGATTGCCAAAGAGGAGCTTCCCGACTCTTTAGTGAATCCGTTGCCCTTAAGCTCGAGTAAACTCCGTATCGATAAAAATTATGAACTGCCGGTATTTCGAAAGAATCTGGAAACTCCAAAAAAAGTGGTATCCTCTATCGGTTACATTTCCGGATTAGGGCATTACGAGCTGTTGCTTAACGGTCAACCGGTGGACAGCGCGGTGCTACAACCAGGTTGGACAAAATACGATAAAGAAGCGTATTATGTGGTGTACGACTTAACCGAACATTGGCATAAAGGGAAGAATACAATCGGTGTCATGCTCGGTAATGGATTTTATTATATACCCCCGATTAGCGGAAGGTTTCAGAAACACAAAGTGGCTTTTGGACTGCCGAAAATGAAAATGAAAATCGTGAACAAGTATGCGGATGGTACGCAGGAAACGATCGTGAGCGATGAGAGCTGGAAAGTACATCGATCGCCGATTACGTTTTCCAGCATGTACGGTGGAGAAGATTATGATGAGCAGGTGTTGCCTACTTCTTGGAGTGCACCCGATTTCGACGATACGGCATGGGATAACGTTTTGATAGTCGATGGTCCACCTTTACGTGCGCAGGAGGCTGAGCCGGTTCGAATCATGGAACACTTTTCTTCAAAATCGGTAAAAAATATCGCTAAGAATACGAATGTGTACGATTTTGGTCAGAATGCATCCGGTATTGTGCATGTTACCATGAAAGGCCACCGCGGTGACACCGTTCGGATCTATCCGGCAGAACTGCTTACGGATGAAGGCCGAGCAAACCAAAAGCATTCAGGCAGTCCGTACTATTACCAATATATTTTTGCGCAAGATGGAGAAGTAAGCTGGCGACCACGTTTTACCTATTATGGCTTTCGATACGCCGAAGTACGCTCCATGCCTGCCGGAGAGCAAGATATCGAAATAAAGGAAATCACGGCCGAACATATTCGTAACGGCGCCCGCCAGATCGGCGGTTTTCAATCATCGGATACGCTATTTAACCAAGTACATACATTGATCAATTGGGGTATCAAGAGCAATATGGTAAGTGTATTCACCGATTGTCCGCACCGGGAAAAATTGGGCTGGCTGGAACAACTGCATCTCATGGGACCTTCTGTTCAATATAATTTTGATGTGGAGCGCTTGTTTGCCAAATCACTCAGCGACATGCGGCAATCCCAGACGAAAGAAGGCTTAGTGCCGGAGACGGCGCCAGAATATGTACATTTTGATTGGGGAGGCGACGTTTTTCGCGATTCCCCGGAATGGGGATCGAGTTCGATTTTGCTGGCTTGGTACGCTTATCAATGGTACTGCAATAAAGCACTTTTAGTCGATAATTATGAGATGATGAAAAAATATATGCATTATCTCCAAGGGAAAGCAAAAGAAAATATACTTTACCACGGACTGGGTGATTGGTACGATTTGGGACCGGAACGACCGGGTTTTTCCCAGTTAACGACACCCGGTATTACGGCGACGGCCATCTACTATTATAACCTGAAAACGATGAGTCAAATTGCGGACCTGTTGGAAGACAGCGCTTACAAAATTTACGCTGATTCGCTGCAGCAGGAAGTATATCATGCCTTCAATGATACATTTTACAACGCGCATACCGGTATATATGGTTCTGGCAGTCAAACGGCGTTAGCGATGCCATTATACGTGGGACTGGTTGATGAATCAAACAAGGGCAAAGTATTAGCGAACCTGATCAAGGATATTGTAGATAGAGATACGAGCTTTACCGCCGGAGATATCGGGCATCGTTATCTCTTACAGGTGTTACAGCAGGCAGGACGTGATGATTTAATTTATGCCATGCATAAAGACGATACCCGACCGGGATATGGCTACCAGATTCGCCAAGGGGCTACAGCACTGACCGAATCCTGGGCTGCTTTACCCACTGTTTCGAATAATCACTTTATGTTAGGACACCTTATGGAATGGTTCCATACAAGGCTAGGTGGTCTCGGGCAGGAAGAAGGATCTATTGCTTATAAGCATATACGCATAGCCCCTAAACTGCTTGACGTCGTGAAACAAAGAGCGGTAACTTACGAAAGCCCTTATGGGATGGTGAAGTTCGAACGGAAGGAAGACGGTTTCCACGTTGAGATCCCTGTAAATAGTAGGTGTACAATAGTACTTCCGGCATCTTCAGATTATCAAATCAATGGAGAGAAATTGGATGTTTATGAACATCGGTTGACAGATGCAGGTACGGAAATTCAGTTGGGTTCAGGTATATATGATATTAAATAATAAGGTAATGAAAAGAATAGGGCTATTGCTGTGTTTATTGTGGGTTGGAAAGATGGGGATAGCGCAACAGACGGGTGTGTCCGAAGCAGAAATGGAACGGATCTATCAAGAAGTAAAAACACCCTATAAATATGGGTTGGTATTGACACCGGATAAAAAGGGGGATTTGATGGACTGCCCAAGTATATACCGCATGGGGAAGAAATGGTACATGAGTTATCTGGTTTTTGATGGGGAAGGCTACGAGACTTGGTTGGCCGAGAGTACAGATCTTTTGAACTGGACGACCTTAGGTAAGCAAATGTCAAAAGAAAACAGCGATAGGTGGGACAGTAAACAACGTGCGGGATACAATGCCCTCGTAGACACCAAATGGGGGGGGAGTTATAAACTCCATACCTATAAGGGAAAGTATTGGATGTCTTATTTTGGGGGAGCATCGGTGGGATACGAACCAGAGCCCCTTGCGATCGGTATGGCTTATACGACCGAGAAGCCATCTAAGCCAACAGAATGGCAGCGATTGGACAACCCTGTTCTAACGAGCGATGATACAGATGTACGTTGGTGGGAAAACCGCCATAAGCTGTTTAAGAGCTATGTGGTAGAAGATAAAGACAGAAATACCGGACACCGTTTTATTATGTATTATAATGCAGTGGGCGATTCCCTGGAAAATAATAAGCCTACACGTTGGTACGAACGGATTGGTATGGCCGTTTCAGATGATATGCAAAACTGGAAACGTTATTTAAAAGATCCGGTGGTGCATCACCCTGTAGGGATTACGGGAGATCCGATGATCCAGCGGATCAATAATACCTGGGTCATGTTTTATTTTGGAGCATTCTGGAAGGATCGGGAAGGTGCATTCAACAGGTTTGCTGCATCTAAAGACTTGATTCATTGGACGGATTGGCAGGGCGATAATCTGGTCGAGTCTACGGAAGACTTCGATCATCAATATGCACATAAATCCTTTGTGATCAAGCATAAGGGAACCGTTTACCATTACTATTGTGCCGTTGATAAAAACGGGAATAGAGGTATAGCCTTGGCCACCTCGCAAGACAAAGGGAAAAGTAAAGTAAAGTTTAAATCGGAATAAGTAAAATCTCATAACCATAGTCATGTTTAATAAGTTAGTGTCCTTTCTAGTTTTGTTCGTTACGGCGCTTTTCGGCATTGCACAGCCAAGGGAAGCAATTGATTTTAACGGAGGTTGGTCTTTTACGTTAGCAGATGATTTGCAGTTTCGTCGAGCAGATTTTTCTGCGGTAAACTGGAAAAAGCTTACGTTGCCACATGATTGGAGCATTGGTTTCGATTTCGGAGAAGAATACCCAGCCGGAAATGCCGGCGGCGCACTTCCAGGAGGAGTGGGTTGGTATAGAAAAACATTTTCATTAGCTGAAGAGGATAAAGGAAACCATTATACGCTACACTTTGGTGGCGTGTACCGCTATGCGGAGGTTTGGATTAATGGAAAGTATTTAGGTAAAAATATAAACGGATACCTCTCTTTTGAGCATGACCTAACACCCCACTTGCGTTATGGAAACGAAGAGAACGTCATTGCAGTACGTGTAGACAACAGTTTGCAGCCGAACTCTCGTTGGTATACGGGTTCGGGTATTTATAGGGATGTGCGATTGGAGAAGCGTTCGCCGATTCATCTTCTACGCGCAGAAACCTTTATCACGACGCCTGAAGTATCAGCCGATAGAAGTACACTGCGTGTGCAGACAGCGCTTAACCAAGCCATGTCTGGTAAGACTGGCAAACTGCAGTTAAAATTGCATAATAAAAACAAGAAGCTCATCGCAGAGCAGACTTTAGCTTTTTCGGGCAGCCAGTTCGAAGAGGAGTTGTCATTAGGCCGTGTTGATCTGTGGTCGCCCGATAGTCCGACTTTGTATGATTTGAACATTAGTTTATTGGATGATAGCGGCAAAATACTCGACGAATTGACTTATCAGGTGGGCTTCCGTTATTTTCATTTCGATGAGCAGAAAGGATTTTTCTTAAACGGCGACCCGTTTAAGTTACTCGGTGTCTGTTTGCACCATGATTTAGGTGCGCTAGGAGCGGTATTCAACAAATCAGCAGCTAAAAGGCAGCTATTGATGATGAAAGATATGGGCGTGAACGCGATTCGGACGGCTCATAATCCACCTGCAGAAGAATTCCTCGATCTGTGTGATGAGTTAGGCTTCCTCGTGCAAAACGAGGCGTATGATATGTGGGCAAAACGCAAAAATAAATTTGACTATCATATTGATTTTGAAGAACATCATATCGCTGACCTGATTAGCTTAGTAAAGCGTGACCGTAATCATCCTTCCATTTTTATGTGGAGTATAGGGAATGAAATCCGTGAACAATTCGATGATACGGGTATTGCCTTTACCAAAAACATGGCGGAAGTGGTGAAGAAGCTAGATCCAACCCGACCCGTTACTGCGGCGCTCACAGAAACGAACTATGATAAAAACTTTATTGCCCAAGCTGAGGCACTCGATGTGTTGGGCTTTAATTATAAATACTTTGACTACGATAAGTTACCGACGGAATTTAAAGGATATCCTTTAATCGCATCAGAGACGACTTCTGCGTTGCAAACCAGAGGCGTATATGATCCGCTACAGGATACGATCCAATTGTGGCCAGCTTCTTCTAAAGACAAATTTGTAACGAATGGCAATCCAGATTTTACCGTTTCTGCTTACGATAACGTAGCAGCTTATTGGGGGACAAGCCATGAGCGGGCCTGGTTGGAAGTGAAAAAACGCGATTTCTTAGGTGGTATCTTTGTATGGACAGGTTTTGATTACCTGGGAGAACCTGTACCCTATCCCTACCCTGCGCGTAGTTCTTATTACGGTGTTGTTGATTTAGCTGGGTTACCGAAAGATGTGTATTATATGTACCAATCGGAATGGACGGATACGGAGGTTCTGCATCTTTTGCCACATTGGAACTGGAAGGAAGGCGATCTTGTAGATGTATGGTGTTACTATAACAATGCCGATGAAGTGGAGCTATTCTTAAACGGCCGCAGTCTCGGCCGCCAATCTAAAACCGATGATCAATTGCATGCGGCGTGGAAAGTGCCGTTCGAAGCTGGCGAACTGAAAGCCGTAAAAATAAAGAACGGTACGACAGTACAAGAGGTCGTAAAGAAAACGGCCGGAAATCCGGTGGATATTGTCGTTGATGTGGAGCATGACCGTTATGCCGTCGATGGAGCGACAGATTTATATTTTCTGACGGTGTCCCTCGTAGATGAAAAAGGCACCATCGTGCCGAATAGTGATATGGAGCTGTCATTTATCCCTCAAGAAAATATCACCATTGTGGGTACTGATAACGGTTATCAGGCCGACCTTAATTCTTTAAGTAACCCTAAAAGGAATACGTATAAGGGTCTAGCTGTAGGGATGGTGAAAAAGGAAGATCTGGACAAAGCCGGGAAAATATTAATTAAGACAAATATAGTAGAGAAAGAAATAACGATTAAATAAATAAGTTTTTGAAGCTAACCTGAAAATCATTTAAGAAAAATCTAATCAAGATGAAAACCCAAAGTCTCACACCAGAAAAATGGCGACTAGACAAGAGTCTGGTCGTCGTAGCGTTTATGTTACTGTTGAGCATCATGCTGCTGCCCGTTCAACAAGCCTTTTCGGCTGTCCAACCCCAATATCAAGTAACGGGACTGGTGCTGGATGAGGCAGGTCAGCCATTAGAAGGCGTCACGGTATCGCTGACAAATTCTACGGTAAGCACACTAACCGATCAAGATGGTGCCTTTTCTATCCGCTTGGTTGCCTCTACGGGCAGCTTGCTATTTACTGCGGTGGGTTATTTGGATCACGCCTTAGAAGTGAAAGCGGATGACAATGTAAACGTTTCACTAACACCGGACGACCGGCAATTAGATGAAGTCGTCGTCATCGGATATGGAACGGTGCGAAAGCGGGATCTGACCGGATCGGTCACCTCGGTTAAAGCAGAAGATATCGTCCGTTCTCCTGCCCATAACCCTTTAGAGGCTATCCAGGGGCAGGTGCCGGGATTGGATATCACCCGGACTTCGGGAAGTGCGACGTCGGGTGTGAATATGAATATCCGTGGAAAAAGATCGTTATCTACAGCGGAAGATGAATATGGAAATGCTATCGCGAACAATCCCTTGGTCATTATTGATGGTATGCAGGGTGGCAATATCAGTGATATCCATCCACAGGATATTGAATCTATCGAAGTATTAAAAGATGCTTCGTCCACGGCGATTTATGGTTCGCAGGGTGCAAACGGGGTTATTATCGTAACGACGAAAAGAGGAAAAACCGGCGCTCCTAAAATTAATTTTAACACGTATGTTGGTGTGAACGGTTGGGCGCAATATCCCGAAATGATGACAGGTGACAACTATGTCCAGCTACGACGGGAAGCGGCGAAAGCGGCCGGACAGTGGGAGGATCTTGATGATGATCAGACGTTGTTTACCGCTGGGGAATGGACTGCATTGCAAAACAATCAGTGGGTCAACTGGAAAGATGAAGTTTTTAAAAACGGTATCGTACAGAATCATCAGTTATCTATCAGTGGTGGAACAGACAATACAACCGCTTTATTATCCGGAGGATATTATCGGGAGTTGGGTTCATTGAAGAATGACGCATTAGATAAATTTAACCTGCGATTGAATGTAGATCAGAATATCGGAAGTTTTATAAAAGTAGGAACATCTAGCCAAGTAACACACTACGACGGTAGCAATCGGGCGGATAATGTGCTTTGGCGGGCAACGACCAATGTGCCGCTGGGTCTACCCTACGACGACGAAGGAAACGTGATCTTATGGCCTGTAGGACGCGAAGGAAAAGTAAGTCCACTTGCGGACGAAGCGAATGAATACACGGCACAACATCGCATTGCAAATACGAACCTGATTACAAACGGGTTTGCCGAGATCAAACCGTTCAAGGGGTTTTCTTTCCGCTCGAATTTAGGTGTGAATTTATTCTATCATAAAAACAATGACTTCGAGAGCGAGAATTCTATCGATCGGGCCGGTGAATTTCCCAATTCCCTCGCCTCTATTCTAAACACGAATAAATCATTTCTCTCTTGGGACAATATCATCAACTACAATTTTGATGCGGGTCAACACAACTTTGCGCTGACCGCACTATCCTCTTGGACACAGTCGAAATTTAATTCTTCTTACATGGAAGGAACAGGTCAACTTGTACCAGAACAATTATGGCATAATATAGGGGCTAATGATAAAGATTCTTATATCATTCGTTCGAGTTATATACAAAACCAGACGATGTCATACGCTTTTCGTGCCAACTACTCCTACCAAGGTAAATATTTATTGACCATATCTAATCGTTGGGATGGAGCTTCTCGCCTTTCTGTTGGTAATAAGTGGGCGATGTTTCCCTCCGTGGCAGCTGCGTGGCGCATGAGTGATGAAAGCTGGTTCAGCTTACCACAAGTAGATGATTTCAAAATCCGCTTAAGTTATGGACAAACAGGTAATTCCGGTATCAGTCCCTATGGTACACAATCGGGGTTGACCTCATACGCTAACGCGGGCTTTCAAGATCAAGGCTTTACGTATTATGCCTATAATACCTTGATCGGAAACCGAGATTTGGGATGGGAGCGATCGGCATCGTGGAACCTTGGAGCAGACCTCCGCTTATTTGCGAATCGGATTAATCTCGTCGTGGATTTATATGATACGAAAACGACGGATATATTACTGCCCAGAACATTACCAACGTCCATGGGATCGGGTAATAATACGCCTTTTCAGATTTATCAAAATATTGGTAGTTCCCAAAACCGAGGTATTGAAGTTGTGTTGAACACCCGGAACATCGATAAGGCTTTCAAATGGAACACGGATTTCACCTTCGGTGCAAACAAGGAAAAGATTCTGGATTTGATTGATGGCCGTGATATTATCGGGGCAACGACACGCGAGTCGGAAAGTTTGTTAATCGGCAGACCGTTAAAATCTTTTTATACCTTCAAACGCCTTGGTATCTGGCAGCTTGATGAGGCAGAAGAGGCGGCAACGTATTTTAAAGACGCCGACAAAACGCAACCTTTTGTGCCTGGAGATATTAAACTTGCCGACCTCAATGGAGATAATATCATTGATGACGAAAATGATGTGACGTATATCGGAACAACATCTCCTCGTTGGACGCTAGGTTTTAACAATAATTTCACCTATAAAAACTTCGACCTCAATGTATATGCGATTGCTAGGTGGGGTCAGATGATGGAATACGATTTTACAGCGTCTTATGATCCGCAAGGAAAAGGAAATCACCCAGCTTATCTAGATTATTGGACAGAAGAAAACCCATCGAATGATTTCCCTCGGCCAAGTCTGACTAATTTCTATAATTACCTCGGATACCAAACATATAATACGGTAGACGGCTCTTATATAAAATTGAAAACTGTTACACTAGGCTATCGTTTGCCCAAAGCCTTTACGGAAAGGGCAGGTCTGAACGGTGCGAGGCTTTATCTAAGCGGGAATAACCTGTTTTCCTGGGCTAGAAGTCCACTTGTTCAAAATTACGATGCAGAACGGGGAGGTTCGGCGAAGAGCCCATTGTTGCGTCAGTTTGTATTTGGTATCAATCTGGATTTATAAGGAGGAATTTATCATGAGAACATTATATAAATATATTATAGGAATAGGGTTAGCGAGCACCTTAGTGGGATGTAGTTTAGAGGAACATAATCCCGGAGGAGCTACAGCCGATGTTGTTTTTTCAACGGAAAACGGAATCAATGCTTTGGTAAATTCGGCGTATGTGAACTTCGCTTCACAGTTTTACGGACGCGAAGATATCTTAATGCTGACGGAAGGTGGAACGGATCTTTGGATTAATATTGCCAATTCAGGCTATGGTAGGCAGATGACTAAATACGATGGACTGGTTGCCACAACGGGACAAATGCGGAATACCTGGAACAGATTATACGAAATTGTCAATTATTGTAATGCCGGTTTAGAGCGCATTGCCGATGTATCCTTTACAAATGAAGAGGAAAAGAATGCACGCATCGGAGAGTTATCTTTTTTGCGGGCTTATGCTTATTGGCATCTGGTCGAACAATTTGGTGATATCGACTTACGTACCGAAGAAACTAAAACAGCTGTTCTGACGGCGAATAGATCGCCAATTTCTGCGTTTTATGATTTGATGCTGAGTGATTTGGATATCGCCATAGCGAATTTGCCTGTCACGCCCATTCCGGCAACTGATCAGGGACGCGCCACAAAAAAAGCAGCCTATGGATTAAAAGCTCGTGTGGCAATAACCAGAGTGGCTTACGAGTCGTCTGCATCCGAAAAAGACAAATATTATAAAATGGCATCGGAGACGGCACAATATGTGATCAATAACCAAGCGGAGTTGCAGGTCAGTTTGTATGACACGCCGGAAGAGGTGTTTCGTCCGGCAAACAATAAAAATAATAAAGAAGCCATGTTCTTTATTACGCATTCGACGATCAATTCGCTAAATCCACAACCGAACAATCCCAACCGTCTTCATATTTGGTTCAAGGCAAAATATTCTGCAAAAGCGGGTATGGTCGTGGATTTGCCGTATGGAGCAGACCGTAATTCAAAATCGGGAAGTATGTGTTTTATGCCAACAAGACATTTGTTGGAACTTTACGATGAAGAAATGGACAGACGATACAGCGATTGGTTTCGGGAGGAATACTACTTGAATGTCAATAGCTATGCTTGGACAGCAGATGACTTAGCCGCTTTTGAGAAGCCGGAAAGTATGAAAGGGACGGTTTTGAACAGAGGAGATCTGGCACTTTTGTTCACAAAGAAAAAAATAACGGGAGAAAAAAGAGATCTTCCCTACGCCTTAGTGGATATTGATGATACCTATGATGGTGACCGTGTATCCACAAATGCCCGTTTTAATGTGCACTTTCCGGCATTGATGAAACATGATGACCCGGATTTACCGGAAGCTAATTCGCAAGCAGGTTCTAAAGATGTTATTGTGATGCGGCTAGCTGAAATGTACCTCATTGCAGCGGAAGCAGAAACATTGATGAGCGGAGGAAACAAAACACTGGCGAAGGATATGGTGAATGTGCTACGCGAAAGAGCGGCTGTGCCGGGAAAAGAAAGCGATATGTTGATAACAGAGAGCGACTTGGATCTTGATTTCTTATTGGAAGAGCGTGGCAGAGAGTTGTGTGGCGAACATATCCGATGGTTCGACTTAAAACGTACGGGCAAATTGTACAGTTATGTCCAAGCGTATAATAAAGATATTACGACGATGCAACCGTATCACGTGAATCGACCTATTCCGCAACAGTTTTTAGATGTGATCACCAACCCGCAAGAGTTTGGTCAAAATGATGGATATTAAAATAAAATATGAAGATTAGTAAGAAGATCGTTTGGTTGATAAGTATGCTCTGCGTCGCGGTTTCGGTCAGCGCTGCAGATATCTATGTCGGGAAGAATAGTAGAAACGGTTCGCGAGATGGTTCGATAGAGAACCCCTATGGTTCTTTGGAAGATGCGATCCGCCATGCTCGGGAGCTTCGTCGGCTGAACGATCCGAGTATTTCGGAAGGAATTAATATCTGGGTTAAACCAGGTATTTATTTCCCTGAGCAAACTATTCGGCTCCGTCCGGAAGATACCGGTACGGCAGCAAGTCCTACGAGGATACGCCCGCTTGACGGAAAGGTTGTTTTCTCGGGCGGGAGATCGATCGGAGGGTGGAAGAAACATGGAAAACATATTTATGTGGCTGATGCGCCTAAAGTGGATGGAAAACGCGTTAACTTCCGCCAATTATGGGTAAACAATAGCAAAGCTATCCGTGCCGAAAGCCATGGTGATATGGAGCTTCCCCGAATATTAAATTGGAACTTTGAAAAGCAAACGGCCATTATCCCGAATGTGTTTAAGGACTTCAAGTTTGTGGATGGCATGGAGTTTTTCATCCATCAATGGTGGGCGATTGCCCAATTGCGTGTGAAAGATGCTGTGGTGCATAAGGATAGTATCGAGGTATATTTCTACCAGCCGGAGAGTAAGATCCAGAGTGAACACCCTTGGCCTAAACCCTGGCTGTCGAAAGAGTCGGGAAATTCAGCCTTTCGTTTGGTCAACGCCTTACAGTTCTTGGATACACCAGGCGAGTGGTTTTTGGACGAAGATGCCGGAAAGGTTTATTATTATGTGCGGGATGGGGAAGACATGGCGCGTGCGGACGTCATATTTCCCTTTCTGGAAACCATTTTGGAGATAGAAGGTACGTTAGAAGACCCCGTTTCCCATGTACATATAGAAGGATTGTCTTTTGAGCATGCGGCGTGGTTTAGACCCAATACACATGGGCATGTGGCTTTGCAAGCTGGAATGTATTTCCACGAAGCCTACAAATTAGATAAACCGGGTACGCCTGATAAGAAAGGTTTGGAAAATCAAGCTTGGGTAGGACGACCGGAGAGTGCAGTTGTACTCACAAACACAGCGCATGTTCGTTTTCAGCATTGCACATTTAGCCATTTAGCGTCCACTGGATTCGATTTTAATGGTGGGAATTTCCAAGATCGCCTAGAAGGCAATGTCTTTTATGATATCGGCGGTAACGCCGTGTTGATCGGTACTTTTTCCGAGAATCAAGTGGAGGCGCATCTGCCGTATAATCCCAAAGATGCAAGAGTGCTATCAAGAGAAGTTGTTGTTCGTAACAATCTTATCCATAATGCCGCGAACGAAGATTGGGGAGCTGTGGGAATAGGTGCGGGCTTTGTGCAAGGTGTAGATATTTCCCATAATGATATCAGCGATATAGCGTATTCGGGCATCAGCTTGGGTTGGGGTTGGACACCCACGGTGAACAGCATGAAAAATAATACCGTAGAACAGAATCGGATTACACGCTATGGTAAGTTTATGTATGATGTGGCTGGAGTATATACCCTTTCGGCACAGCCCGGTACGAAGATTCGTCAAAACGAGATCGATAGTATCTATGTATCGCCCTACGCTCATATTCCAGATCATTGGTTCTATTTATATACTGATGAAGGATCAGCCTATATGGATGTTTCCGATAATTGGTTCCCCGAAAATAAAATTTTGAAAAATGCCAATGGACCTGGTGTCATTTGGAAAAATAATGGGCCGGAAACGAATAAAACAGCACTTAATGCGGGCTTAGAAGAACCTTATCGGGTCTTGTTGCGGTGGAAGCGGCCGGCTCCAGAAGGTTATGCATTTAATCAGCATATCCCCTTTACCAAACCCGTATTTGTACAAGTATATGATCCGAAAAGTACCTTGTCTGAGGAAGCTTTTGCGGCCTTTGCGCGTGGTCAAGGAATCGACAAGCCACAAATTTATCAGTGGGGACATTATCTACTGCTGATGACTGATGATAACATGGCTAAGAAACTGACAAGTGCTTTATTTGCCAATTTTCCGAAGTTTGAAGTAAAGATGTTTAATGACGTATTTTATACCTTTGATCAGGAAAACTGTGCTGTGACTAAGAAGGCTGATGAAGTCGATTTTGTACTGTTGACAGCCCAGTTGGTGGATGATGAATCGAAACAACAGGCGTACTTTGAGCATCATAAAACGCAACTCGAGGAGTGGCCGGAGGTTGCCTCGGGCTTTTGTAGCGCACGTTTTCAAGAGGTACTGCTTTATCGAAACGGACGACAGTTGTTATTGTATATCTCCTTTCCTAAAGGAAAGGATTTTGCGGAGATCGATGCTTTAACGACCAAAGATAACCCGAGAGTGACAAAGTGGAACCAGTTGATGAGTACTTATCAAGAAGGAATTCCGGGGACAGCTGCAAACGAAACATGGATTTTTTATAAGCGATAATAGATAAAATGGAGAAATTAAGGTTAGGTATTCTGGGGCTTGGCGAAGGCAGAAGTACCATGTCAGGCGCGTTGCAAAGCGAACATATTGAATTGGTACAAATTTGTGATCTGAATGAGGAATTGGGTCGCAAGCGAATGAAAGAATTTGATTTTCATGCGTATACGCCTCGTTATGAAGATCTACTAGAAAATGCAGAGATCGAAGCTGTTGCTATATATACACCCGATCACTTGCATGCTACACATATTAAACAAGCGTTAGCACATGATAAACATGTGATCTGTACAAAACCTTTTATCGATAACTTGGCGGATGCTAATGAGTTACTGAGCTTAAGCGAACGGACCGGAAAACGTGTTTTCGTGGGGCAGAGCTCGCGCTTTTTCGAACCCATGAAAAAACAACGTGCGGATTTTGAAGCCGGACTGATCGGTGATTTGATCACGATTGAAGGTTATTACCATGCCGACCACCGTTGGTTTTTGGAAAAGCCTTGGTCGCTGCAGTCCTCGTTTAAATGGCTGTATGGCGGGCTTAGCCATCCTGTGGATTTCATTCGTTGGTATCTACCGGATGTGGAAGAGGTGATGGGATACGGAATGTTGAGTGCCAACGGCCGGAAGGGGGGCTTACAAAATGCCGATACGATGCATTTTATATTCAAAGCTGCCGATGGCCGAGTGGCGCGCGTAAGCGGAGCCTACACCGGACCCGTGCAACCCGTCACACGCGATAGCGAAATGAGCTGTATTCTGCGTGGTACAGAAGGGTGTAGCCAAGCGGATTATATGGATTTGCGTTATGCCATTACCGACCGTACAGGAGAAGAAAGAATGTTGACTTGGGAGCATAAACTGAAACACTATTTTCGTTTTGAAGGTAAAAGCCACCATGCTGGTGAGTATCAAAATTACTTAGAACACTTTGCCAAAGCGATTCGAGAGGATACACCAGCATTCCCGGATATGAAAGAAGGTATCGGTACGATTGCGCTCCTACAAGCTATGGATGAATCGCTATCCACGGGTCAACCGGTTCGTCCAGGAGATTTATTGGCAAAACATAGCTTAAACTTGTAAAAGATATATGAACAACCTGTTAGACAAATTAACGATATACGATTATGTAATCGTCGTCGTGTACTTGATTACTTTAATTGTCATAGGGCTTGTTTCATCCCGGAAAAATGCGGAAGGGGCCGAGCATTTCCTAGCTGGAAAATCGCTGAGCTGGTATAGTATTGGGTTCAATATGTGGGCGACGAACGTCGGTCCGTCTATGCTGCTAGCTTTCGCTACGGTGGGTTATACAACGGGTATTGTCGCCGTGAATTTTGATTGGTACGCTTTTGTATACCTCTTTTTATTAGCTATCGTTTTTGCGCCGCGCTATTTGTCTTCTGGAGTGCGTACGCTTCCGGAGTTTATGGGGAAGCGATATGGACCGGACACGCAAACGATTTTAGCTTGGTATTCCCTGGTTAAGATGATGATTTCTTGGTTGTCTTTGGGGCTGTTTGCCGGAGGTTTTCTGGTACGACAAATATTGGGTATTCCTATGTGGCAATCGGTTATAGTACTAGTCGCCTTAGCGGGCTTGTTTGCTTATACAGGAGGATTACGGACGGTAGCGAAGATTAACATTTTCCAGATGATTCTGTTGATAGCTGTTTCCGCGTTACTAACATTTTTAGGGCTATCGAAAATAGGAGGCGCAGGGGCTTTGTTCGATAGCACGCCTGAAGGATATTGGTCATTGATCAAACCAGCCGACGATCCGGATTATCCTTGGTATGCGATCGCGCTGGGTTATCCTGTCGCTGCTATTGCATTTTTCTGTACGGACCAAGCGATGGTGCAATCCGTTTTAGGGGCAAGAAATTTGGAACAGGGGCAATTGGGCGTAAATTTTATTGCTTGGTTGAAAATTCTTTCTTTACCACTTTTTATCTTAACAGGTATTATCTGTTATATCCTATTCCCGGGACTGGATGATCCCTCCCTGGCTTATATGACGATGGTGACCAACCTCTTCCCTACAGGCTTAAATGGTTTAGTTATTGTTGTGCTAATTGCCGTGCTGGTTGGTACGATCGGCTCATCACTCAATTCGCTGAGTACGGTCTACACCATGGATATCTATTTGAAACATATCAACCCCAAAGCAGACGGTCGTAAAGTAACACAGATTGGGCGTTATACAATTATTGTAGGCTGCTTGATTTCCGTGTTGGTGGCTGTTGCTATTGATCAGATAAAAGGCCTGAACCTCTTTGATGTATTTCAGTCAATTTTAGGTTTTATAGCACCGCCGCTTGCTGTCATCTTTTTGATGGCTGTCTTGTGGAAACGTACGAATAAAGCTGCGGTCAACACACTGTTGACTTTCGGGGCGGTATTGAGTCTTGGAACAGGTGTGTGTTATTTGTGGGTATTTCCAAAAGATGTGTATACCTTTTGGCCACATTATCTGATGCTTTCTTTTTATTTGTTTTTAGCCTTGCTGATCTTAGGGGTAATCATATCCTTAGTAATCCCTAAATCGACTTACGAAAAAGAAAATGAAATGGCGTTTCGTTTTCAGATAGAGAAACCCACAGCGCGTGTAAAATGGGCATGGGGAACACTTTTTGTGGTTATGCTGCTGCTGTATATCGTCTTTAGATGATGTCTGGCGAATTATTGTATTTTAACGAAAGATTTGATAAGAAGAATAAAATGAAAAAATATGTAATATTGACTGTACTGCCTTTCCTATTGGTGGCTTGTAGTCAACAACAGGGTAATGATGCTGTAATCTGGTCACAAAGGATGGTTGAGTCACACGGGTTAGGAGATTTTTATTGCAACAGACACTATCAATCCAAATTGGATTCTACGGGTTGGGACTACGTGTCGGGCTTAGTGGCAGGTGCTGTTTTGGAAACATGGGAACAGTATCCGGAGAAAACAGAATATTACGAATCGGTAAAAGCCTTTGCGGATTTGAATCTAAATGAAGATGGAAGCATGATCCTCAACAGCAAGGGTGGTTCCGCACTTCGTCCCAGTAATATTGATGATCTTCCGGCTGGACGTATCTACTTCACTTTGTATAAAGAGGAATTACAGAAAGGCAACACCAAGGATGCTGAGCGATATCGTAAAGCTGTGGATCTGATAAGGAACACGTTAAAATATAACCACTCGCGGATTGCAGAGGGGCTACCGGGAGCGGGAGGCTTTTTTCATAAGGCGATTTACCCCAATCAGATGTGGCTGGATGGATTGTATATGGGCTCACCGATATACGCGCAGTGGGAGCGTACATTTGGTAAAGACAATTCTGTAGAATATAATGCGAGTTGGGATGATATTGCCTTGCAATTTAAAACCATTCATCAGAAAACATATGATCCGGAAAAGCAATTAAATTACCATGCATGGTCAGCCACTCCGGCAGACTCCAATTCTTTCTGGACCAATAAACAAGAACCGTTCGTGGGCTGTAGCCAAGAATTTTGGGCACGTGGTATGGGATGGTATTTTGCTGCATTGGTTGATGTGCTCGAATTTATGCCGGAGGATCACGCTTCCTATCCGGAAATAGTAGAAATAGTAAATCAGGTAGCTGTTGGTCTGAAGCGCTGGCAAGACGACGCATCCGGGCTCTGGTATCAATTGTTGGAATACGACGCTAGCATGAATGCAGACGGTAAAGGAGATAGCATAGCAGGAGAGGTTTATAATGTAGGGCATGCCGCGAATTATTTGGAATCATCAGCCTCTTGTATTTTTACTTATGCTTATCTCAAAGGTATCCGTTTAGGTATATTGGACAAAGCGACCTATCTTCCGGTTGCGGAGAAGGCCTATCAAGGAATTCTGAAGGAATTTTTGAAAGAGAATCCAGATGGAGACCGAATCGATATTGTGAAGAGCTGTGCTTCGGCAGGACTCGGCCCGGCCAAAGATCCCTCCCGAACGGGAACAATCAATTATTATCTCGCCGGGAAGGATGTCACGGTCGTTGAAAATGAAGGAAAGGCAATAGGTACCTTTATTTTAGCTTCGTTAGAATATGAACAATTGAAATAAGTCTTTATTTCAATTGTTCTTCAATCTTTGGCTAGGGAAGCCAACCCAAGGTTTCTTTCTATTTCCTTTTTGCAAGCGAGTAATTCTTGAATAATCTCTTCGTGTGAAGGATTACTTTCGTCTTGTAACAGTAGTAGTTTTGAAACCGTGAGACAAGCGGTGATATCACCAGGGGTATCACCGTCGCCTATCGGTACGGAAAAATCAACAACTCCTTGCGCGTACGAACTCGGCATCTCGATATAACCTTGTTTTTTTATGTGTATAAGCTCACGCTCGAAGTTCTGTTTCTGGATTTTGGAGAGCTTTTGAAACTGCGGGTCTCCCCCTAAAACTTGGGACCTACTCGTCTCATCTAAAAAGCTAAGTAGCGTTTTTCCTGAAGCCGTAGTTGACGTTTGGTGTAAATTCCCTTCCTCAATCATCACCGCAATAGGGCGGGGGCTTTTGCTATAGGCGACTACAAGAACCTTATCATCGAATAATACCGCAAGATGGCAAGGTTGCTGTATAGTAGCAGAGACCTGTTTCATCGGTTGCAACGCTGCCGAACGTAACTTTTCGACAAAAGAATGGCGATGAGATAAATAATAAAGTTTAAGCGTAAGCGAATATTTCGAGGAAACGGAATCTCGCTGTATGTATCCTCTGGTCTCTAAAGAAGCGAGCATTCGATATATCTCATTTGGACTTTTATCCAACCCGATGGCAATTTCCGCCTGCGATTGGGCGGTAGGTTGGAGTGCCAGATATTCGATAATGGCCAGCCCTTTTTCAAGAGCAGGCGCTTTATATTTATCCGAATAGTTTAAAGACATACTATCTATATTTAATTGTACGACTGATAACGCTAAAGATATAAAAACTATGGCAAGCGTCAACTGAGTTGTTCACGACTTATTTCTTTCATTTAATCTTAAACAAAGATGATTCGTAATTAAAACGGACTTTTATCGACTTTATCCGAATAAAGTCCGAAGAATGTCCGAACGAGCTCCGAATAAAGTCCTTATAAAGATAGAATTATTATTTAATCGAAAAATAATTCTATTGCATCGGTAAGCAGATATAAAAACGAAAGAGGTGGATAAAAATTCTTTTTTCTAGAAAGAGGAAAATATAATTATTTTTATATACAAATATTGTATTTATATTTGAATAATGTAGGCCATGTTTTTCAGTGCGTATTAGCATGGGGAAGAAAGATGGGGAGAAATTATAAACAATTTTAATTATGGTAATATCAACAAGAAGATGGGTTTTTTATGCGGTGTGCGCCGCAGCGTGGTGCTTTGCCAGTCCTGTAGCGAGAGCAGTGGGAGCGCCCATAGCACAGACACAAGATTTTATTCATCTAAGGGGACAGGTGCTGTCATCGGAAGGCGGACCGGTAGCGGGGACCACGATTCTTTACGCAGGGACGAAGACATCTGCTGACCAGGATGGACGATTTACAATGCAATTAGCGAACACAGGCAATGTCGTTTTTTCGGCGGTCGGACACAGGTCCAAAACACTACGGGTTACGCAAGATACGGTGTTGACCGTCGTATTGGATACGGACGAATCTCAGCTCGAGGAAATCGTCGTCGTCGGATATGGTGTACAACGGAGATCAAACGTATCCGGATCACTTGCGACGGTAGACGGTAAGACTCTTACCGAACGTCCGGTGCCTAATGCCGCAAATATGTTGCAGGGCAGAATCCCGGGATTACAGGTTACGCAACCTTCTGGCGAACCGGGACGGGATAATCCCAGTTTGCTAATCCGTGGACGTGGAACCTTTGGAGGAAGTATAAATCCCTTGGTACTAATTGACGGGATAGCGGGCGACCTGAATGCTTTATCCCCCGATGACATTGAGAATATCACGGTGCTAAAAGACGCTTCCTCGGCAGCGATATATGGATCTCGAGCCGCAAATGGTGTTATTTTGGTGACAACGAAAAGTGGGAAAGCAGGAGCAACGACGGTTAGCTACCGCGTAAATGTCGGTCGGCATACACCTACGGATTTGCCGGATTTTATCACCAATTCGGCGGAATATATGGAAATGTATAATCAGGCAGCAGAACGGTCAGGAATAGAATTTAGATTTAAGCCAGAATGGATTAATGCATACCGAAATGCGACAGATCGTGAGCAATATCCGAATTTTGACGCGGTCGATTATTATATTAATCCAGCCACGACACATAACCATAATCTCTCCATCAGTGGTGGCGGAGAGAAAAATACTTTTAACCTATCGTTAGGCTATTTAGATCAGAAAGCGATGATTAAAGGTTACGATTTCAAACGTTATAATGCGTTGTTGAACTATACCAATGAACTCTCAGATTATGTCAAGGTTGGGACGGTTGTTAATGCGACGTATCGCGATAGACGGGAACCTCCTTTTACGGGTGAGAATATGGCATTGGCTATTTATGCATCCGGTCCGTTGTATGGTCCGTTTTTACCGGATGGAAGTGGCAGGGTTGTGTCAAGAGCGTACCAACAGGAAGGCCGAAATCGTAATCCACAGGAATATTACGCGATGGGAAACCAGCTCACTAGGGATTACAGAGTGAATGCACAAGCGTTTGTTGATGTCAAACCATTCAAAGATTTGGTGTGGACGACGAAAATCGCGTTGAACTACGAAGATCAATTTTATAAAATGCATCAGGTTCCGTATGATGCATACCTTTCACAAGAAATGGATCCTCAAACCGGAGATTATAAACATTCAACTTTCGGTCCGGACGTCTTGGGCGTGACGGATCAATACAGTAAAGCCTTGACGCCGACGATTTACTCTGTATTGAATTATAATACACAATTTGGAACCGATCATAATTTCGCTGCTTTAGCGGGTTACGAACAAATATCGTACAGTATTCAAAGTCTGCGAGGACGTCGGATTTCTTCGGTGTATCCAGATTTAACAGATCTCGGAGGCTATTTGCCATCGGGGGAAAGTTTATATTTTAACCATCCCCGCTTACCGGGACTGATCGCACCCTCAGAGTGGGCGCTGCAATCTGTTTTCGGTCGGGTAGGCTATAACTATAAAGAGAAGTATTTTATAGAATCGAATCTACGTTATGACGGGACCTCGAAGGTCTCCCCTGAATACCGTTGGGGAGTGTTTCCATCGTTCTCCGGAGCATGGATAGCTTCTAAGGAAGATTTCGTGCAAGAAGTTTTACCGTGGGCATCGCAGTTAAAGCTGAGAGCATCCTATGGTATTCTCGGAAATCAGGATGTAGGAACGTACTTGTATCAAAATAATCTGGATATACGAGATGTGTACTATTCGTTTGATAACGAAGAACTAACTTCTGGTGCAGTTGTCAATGTTTTTCGTGACCAAAGTTTACGCTGGGAATCAACCAGTATATTTAACGTAGGTTTTGATTTTACCTTGAAAAATCGCTTGCTCGAAGTCAACTTTGATTGGTTCAATAAAACCGCTTATAATATTTTAGCGCAACAGCCTGTTCCCGGTAGTCTGGGACTGGGAAAACCGACAACGAACGATGGAAAAATGCGCAATAAGGGTATTGAGCTGGCTTTAGCTCATTATAACCAAATAGGGGAGGTTTCCTATAGTATAAACGGGATGATTTCTACGGCGCGTAATGAATTGCTCCATATTCGGGTGCCAGAATATGACTCACGCATTAAGGAAATAGGGCAACCTTACGATGCACATTACCTGTATGTATGGGATGGCATTTTCCAAGAAGAGGATGTTTTGCAGGGAGCCAATGTGCCAGCGCATGAGCTGAATCCGAATCCGCGCGCCGGGGACTTGAAAATGAAGGATATCAATGGTGATGGGGTGGTCAATAGCGAAGACCGTGTTGTTGTGGACGGGGCTTATCCCAACTATATGTATTCGTTTGGTCTCAATGTAGGGTATAAAAATTTTAATCTAAGTGCCTTTTTTCAAGGCGTGGAAGGATTAAAGAATAGAGTAGAAAAATGGGGAATTGATCCCTTTGAGCAAGGAACGTCGCCGACGACCGAGTGGCGAAATGCTTGGACACCAGAGAATAGAAGTAACGAGCTTCCAGGTATCTACGTTGCGGGTTATCCTGGTGTCAATGCTTACAAAGCTTCTACCTATTACTTAAGGGATGCTTCTTATTTACGGTTGAAAAATGTTATGCTTTCTTATGAGGTGCCGGCACATTGGCTGCAATCTGCAAAACTAAAAGGGGCACAGGTTTACGTTTCGGCTGATAATGTCTTTACGATTACGGACTACAAAGGCGCGGATCCCGAACGTTCTTCTACTTCAGGAAATTTTGCGCAGTATCCGCAAGCTAAGATTTTTAATATAGGGGCCAATATTAGGTTTTAGTCAGCAAATAAAGTATTCACTCAAAAAAAATTACCATGAAAGGTATCAACATATTAACATTCGCGACACTTATCTCCTGTCTATTATTGGGGGTGAGCTGTAATAAAGATTTTTTGGACAAAAACCCGCCAAATAGCGTGTCCGGTGAGATTTTTTGGACAAGTCAACAAGATGTCGAAACAGCATTGGCCGGCGTGTATTATCGATTACAACAAAATTTTCTAGGCTATGAACGTGTGTACATGGAGGTATGGACGGACAATGCGTTTGCTGATCCTGGAAATACCAACCAGCCAAATTTGGGGCAGATGGCTATTGGTGGCCTTTCGCCAGGATTGGGAGGCGCTTTAGTCAATTTGTATGAGACGCCTTACAGACTGATAGCAAGTGCCAATTATTTTTTAGATAACGTCGATAAAGCGGCGTTAGAAGAACAAGTCGTTAATGTCTATAAAGCTGAAATTAGGTTTTTGCGGGCGTTGGCTTATTTTGACCTCGTGCAATCCTTTGGTGGTGTGGTGATATACCGTAATTTTCTATCGGAACTTGAAGATGCCCGTATTCCGAAGTCTTCCGAGGAAGAAGTGTATGCCTTTATTCATGAAGATTTAGACTTTGCAATAGAACATTTACCAAGCGAGCTTTATAAGGGGCACGCAGTAAAAGGGAGTGCACAAGGCATCAAAGCGCGCGTCTATATGACGCAACAGAACTGGTCGGCGGCACGTATCTTATTGGAGAAAATCATTTCTGATAATACATTCTCATTGGCTGATAGCTATGATGATCTGTTTACTTCCGACGGACAAATAAAGTCCTCCGTAAGTCGAGAGATTATGTTTGCAACACAATACTTGGCTCCTAATAGTGTACACCGTCGTGGAACGGGTGGCTTAGATATGGAATTGGGTTGGTTCGCGTTAATACAACCTTATAGAAATCTAGTAGATGATTACGAAATGAAAGATGGTAAACGTCCCGAAGAATCTGCGCATTATCATGCCGAAAAACCCTACGAGAATAGAGACCCCCGGTTATATGCGACGGTAAAATTACCCGATCAAGAATGGGTAAATCCGATAACAGGTGAAACTGGTGAACTCTATAATTCGTATACTGGCTTTCATACAAAAAAATGGGTAGACTTACGTCGTCTCCCCTTTGTAACTGCAACCGCCGCCCAATCGGATCAAGATTATATCCACCTTCGCTATGCGGATATTTTGTTGATGTATGCAGAAGCTGTTAACGAATTAGATGGGCCGGTAGATGCCGCATACCGACAACTTGATTTAGTACGTGGACGGACAGGGGTTGATTTGCCAGAGACAGATCGTGCAAAATATGGAACAAAAGACAAATTACGGGACTACATTAGACATGAACGGCGTATAGAATTTGCTTTGGAGGGACATCGGTATAATGACTTAAAACGTTGGAGAATTGCACATACGCTGTTGCCCACAGTGAAGACGCCATCGGGTGTTTCATACGTGTTTAAGGAACACAATTACCATCTACCGTTTAGTATCACAGAATTAGATAATAATCCGCAACTAGAACAAAATGAGGGGTATAGGTGATATCCCGTTGTAATAAGAGAAAAAAAACAATAATTTTAATACATGAAGAAAGAGAAAATCCAACTGAAAGGGATTACATGGGGGCATACAAGGGGATTTGTGCCGATGGTTGCAACAGCGCAACGTTATGAAGAGTTACACCCGGAAATCGAAATCGTTTGGACGAAGCGTACATTGCAGGAGTTTGCAGACAAGTCGGTTACGGATTTAGCGAAGGAATATGATTTGTTGGTCATTGACCATCCGTGGACGGGGCATGCAGCGGCGCAAAAAATGGTCATTCCTTTTGATGATTTTCTGCCGGAAGTGTTTTTGGCTGATCAGCAAGAAAACAGTGTGGGCCAATCGTATGCCAGCTACAACTTTGAAGGAAAGCAGTGGGCATTACCTATTGATGCGGCAACGCCTGTGGCAGCGAGCCGTCCAGATCTTTTAAAAGAACTTGGTGCGGAACTTCCTCGTACCTTTGAAGATCTTCTAGCCTTAGCCAAAAAAGGACGTGTTGGATTTTCTCTCTTGCCAATTGATGTATTAATGAGTTTCTATATGTTCTGTTGTTCATCGGGGGAAGCCCCATGTCAGAACGATGAGGAGGTTGTAAGTGAAGAAACAGGCGTTTTCGTTCTGAAACTTTTCAAGTCACTAGCAGATCATATCGATACGCGTTTTTATGAAAAAAATCCCTTTAAGGTATTTGAAGATATGACGCAACAAGATGAAATTGCGTATTGTCCGTTTGCTTACGGGTATTCTAATTATTCGAAGGTTGGCTATGCCCGGAAGCTCCTACATTTCCATGATTTGGTAGCTTTGAAAGCAGGTGATGAACCAATGACGAGTACATTGGGAGGCGCAGGCTTAGCTGTTTCTTCTCAGGGTAAACATATTGATGTTGCGGTGGATTATGCCCGTTTTGTGGCATCGCCGGAAATACAGGAAACCTTATATGTGGAAAATGGTGGACAGCCGGGACATTTAAAAGCCTGGGAAAATGTACAAGTCAACGCAGCCACAGCTGATTATTTTAAGAATACGTTGCCGACATTGCAGCGAGCATATCTCCGCCCACGATACGACGGGCATCTATATTTTCAGGACCATGCTGGTGATGTTGTTGTGAATTATTTGAAAAATGGCGGAGATGAACATGCTGTGTTGAGTGAACTGAATAATATGTATCGGAATTCATTAACGTGGGAAAGTAAGAATGGATAATAAACCTTTAGACGGCCTATTGGTACTGGAGTTCTCCCAGTTTATGGCAGGACCTACCGCAGGATTGCGACTAGCGGATCTGGGTGCGCGCGTCGTTAAAATCGAACGGCCGGTCAAAGGCGAGGGAGGGCGCCAGATCGCGATTAAAAATATCTTTGTTGACGATAGTAGCTTAGTCTTTCACACGATAAATCGGAATAAGGAGTCCTATGCTGCGGATTTAAAAAACGAAAAGGATCTAGCGGATATCAAAGCCTTGATACAAAAAGCGGATGTCATTACCCATAATTTTCGTCCGGGTGTGATGGAAAAAATCGGCTTGGATTACGAAAGTGTCAAAGCGCTAAATCCAAAAATTATATACGCCACTGTGACCGGCTATGGAAACGAAGGCCCTTGGGCGAAAAAACCCGGACAGGATCTGCTGGTGCAGTCCATGTCTGGACTTTCTTGGTTATCTGGAAGTGAAGGGGATGGGCCGGTACCTTTCGGCTTGGCCGTAATCGATATGTATTGTGCTACCCATCTTACCCAAGGTATATTAGCTGCTCTATTGAAACGCTCCCGTACCGAGGAAGGTGTGTTGGTAGAAGTTAGTTTGCTTGAATCGGCATTGGATATGCAGTTTGAAGTGTTAACGACTTATTTTAATGATGGAAGAAAGCTGCCGAAACGATCTGCGGTTCGTGGCGGTGGCCATGCGTATTTAAGTGCGCCATACGGATTGTACCAAACAGTGAATGGCTATTTGGCGCTTGCTATGGGCGATTTGCAGAAGATAGCAGCTGTTATTGGTCTGCCAGAGGGGCATTATCATGATCAATCAACCTGGTTCTCTCAGCGGGATACGATTATGCAAGAACTGGGGCAGGCACTCCGTGAAAAAACGACGCAGGAATGGGTAGCTTTATTGGAGACAGCGGGTATTTGGTGTGGATCTGTGCAGGATTATCACACCTTCTTGCAGGAAGAAAATTTCGTACAAACAGGGATGTTGCAAGAAATTTCACTGCACGACGGAACGGCATTGCGAACGACTAGGAGTGTGTACGGTATCGACGGACATTATTTGTATGCAGACAAGCCTGCACCAAAAGTAGGAGAGGACAATGAAAAGATCATGGAAGATTATTTAATACATTAATATGCTACCCTTAGCAGGTTTTACAGTAATAGACTTTAGTCAATTTCTTTCGGGACCATTGACGAGTCTCCGTTTGGCCGATTTGGGCGCGCGGATTATTAAAATAGAAAAACCCGGCACGGGCGATATATGTCGGCAATTATATACATCTGAGACGGTGTTGAATGGGACATCTACCGTTTTTCATGCGATTAACCGGAATAAGGAAAGTATCGTACTGGATATAAAAAGTGAGGCGGATTGCCGTGTTATCCGGGATTTGATTTCCAAAGCAGATGTCGTTTTGCATAATTTCCGTCCGGGTGTGATGGAACGCTTAGGTTTTGATTATGCGCACGTTCGGGAAATAAATCCTTCCGTTATTTACGGAGAGATTTCCGGATACGGAAAAGAAGGCACATGGGCAGCGAAGCCCGGGCAAGATTTATTGTTACAATCGCTCACGGGCATGACCTGGCTCAGTGGTGATGCCACAAACGGGCCAGTTCCTATGGGGCTATCTATTGTGGATATGTTTGCAGGAGCTAACTTATGCAGTGCTATTTTGGCTTGTTTATACCGTCGGACGGTACAAAAAATGGGTGCACATGTGCATGTGAGTATGCTCGATTCGGCAGTAGATATTCAGTTTGAGGCCGTAACAACTTATTTTCGGGACGGTCAATTGTTGCCGCAACGGAGTGAAGTGAGTAATGCGCACGCCTATCTGGCAGCTCCGTATGGTGTATATCGCACAGCGGACGGGTTTCTAGCGTTAGCGATGGGGTCGATTCCGCAATTGCGACAATTATTGGATTGTCCGGAATTGGAAAACTTTACCGATGGCGAACAAGCATTTGAAGAGCGGGATGCTATTAAAAAGATTTTGATGCAGCATTTAATAACCAAGTCTACCGCTCATTGGCTTGGTATTTTGGAAGCTGCAGATATATGGTGTGCGGATGTGTTAGATTGGCATCGATTGACGGAACATGATGGTTTTAAAATATTAGATATGGTGCAGCAGGTAACGATGGGCGATGGATTTACGTATGAAACAACCCGCTGTCCGATCCGAATAGATGGAGAACCATTGATCTCCTCAAAAGGTTCTCCGAAATTAGGAGAGCATACCACTAAAATATTGGAGGAATTATATGGATAAGTTACGTTTTGCGGTTCGGAAGTTTGACCCCTTCGAAAGAACCCTAGAAAAATGTTGGTCTGCCTATCAAAATTTGTACCCTTCGGACGTACAAGTGGAATTCGTACCCTTGGATCTAGAACAGTTAACGGATGCTTTTTTCGAACAGAAAGGTCTTTATAACGGTGATTGGGATATTGTACATATCAATACGGATTGGATAACACGAGCGTATGAAACGGACGGTTTGTTCGCGCTGAATGACTTTGTTCAAACAGCTCCACCCGAAGATTATGCTAACGCTTGGTCGGATAGCTTAACGGGTTTGCAAAACTTTAAAGGAAGTATCTATGGGCTTCCTTTCCACGACGGACCGGAATGCCTTGTGCTTAGGAAAGACTTATTTGAAAATAAAGAAGAACAGCAGCGTTTTCAAGAACGCTATGGCAAAGCACTGGAGATTCCCAAAACTTGGGACGATTTTTTAAGCGTAGCAGATTTCTTTACCAGGCCGGAAGACAATCTTTACGGGACGGTCTTCGCAGGGTATCCGGATGGGCACAATGCTGTGTTTGACTTCTGTATACAGCTCTGGTCTCGTGGTGCGGAGCTTTCTGTTGGTGATAAACCTATTCAGTTGGATCAACCGGCAGCGGTAGCAGCTTTGGATTTTTATAGAGCCTTATTTCAAAAGCAAACTTGTCTGCATCCGCAATCGACAACCTATGAATCTGTCCAGGCAGGTCAAGCCTTTGCACGTGGAGAGGTCGCGATGATGGTCAATTGGTTCGGTTTTGCATCATGGGCACAAATAGATGATGCGTCTGCCGTAAAAGGAAAGGTAGAGGTGGCTCCTGTTCCGGCGGCTAAAGCGGGCGTGTCCTCGTCGCTAAATGTCTATTGGCTGTATGCTATCCCAGCAGGTAGCCGGCATAAAGAAATAGCTTACGATTTTATCCGCTTTGCCGTGAGCAAAGCGAACGATAAACTTTTGACATTGGAGGGCGGAGTCGGCTGTCGTTATTCGACCTGGCATGATGTGGAAATAAATGAAACTATTCCTTTTTATGATAAACTTGCACAGCTGCACGAAACCGCTCGTACGTTGCCGAGATTGGCAAACTGGCCGCAGATTGCACATATTATGGACGACACGTTCACGGCTGCTATTCAAAGCGAAGAAAGTAGTTTGTCCTTGTTGACAGAAGCACAACACAAGATAAATACATGGATATGATACCTATTAATTATCAAACAATATTGCCGAAATCTTCGTTGCCCATTGTCATTATTGGCGCAGGTGGTATTGTGAAAGATGCCCATCTGCCCGCTTATCGTAAGGCCGGTTTTGAGGTGCATGGCATTGTGAACCGGACAAAAGCCAAGGCAGAAACTTTGGCGCAGGAGTTTGGTATCCCAAATGTCTACGATTCGGTTGCTGATGCAGTAGCACAGGCACCGGAAAATGCGGTATACGACATTACGATTATGCCCAATAAATTTATCGAAACCTTGGAGGCTTTGCCTGATGGGGCAGCCGTTTTGATTCAAAAGCCTATGGGCGATTATTACCCCGAAAGCGAAGCTATTTTGGAGGTTTGTCAACGGAAAAGTTTAGTGGCGGCGATTAATTGCCAGCTTCGTCAAGCGCCATTCGTTAATGCCGCACGTTGGCTCATTGAACAGGGGTATATCGGTGAGGTTTATGATATGGAGGTGCGTGTAAGCTTACATACTCCTTGGCAACTTTTTCCGCATGTGATGGTACATCCACGTTTAGAAATTCTGTATCATAGTGTGCATTATATTGATTTGATCCGTTCGTTTTTGGGGGATCCACACTCGGTATATGCGAAGACGTTGAAGCATCCCGCAAAAGATCTATCGTCGAGCCGAACGACTCTTTTATTTGATTATGGCGATACATTACACGCCGTTGTCAATTCCAATCACGATCATGATTTTGGGCCAAAACACCAAGAAAGCTACATCAAATGGGAAGGGACAAAAGGTGCCATAAAAGCTACGATGGGGGTATTAATGGACTATCCGCATGGTGTCCCCGATGTGTTTGAATATTGCATTAAGCCAACGGACGGAAGTGTACCACAATGGGTGAAATATCCGATCGAAGGAACCTGGTTTCCCGATGCATTCATTGGGAGCATGGGCAGTCTAATGCGCTATAAACTTGGCGAAATAGCCGTACTGCCCGCAGCTGTGGAGGATGTTATCCATACCATGGCGGTCGTGGAAGCCGCCTATAAGAGCAGTGCACAAGGTGGTCAATCTATTGATTACAATGAACAAGGATAAAGGAATCTCTAATCACTCATAATTCATCACGCACAATTTTAAGACATGCATTTCGAATCTATTTTTTTTGAAGATTATATATTAAACGATAGACGGACGACCTTAGGTCGTACGATTACAGAAACCGATTTCGTCGTACACGCAGGGCACACGGGTGACTTTTTTCCGCACCATATGGATGCCGAATGGTGTAAAACACAACCTTTTGGACAACGGATCGCACACGGTACGATGATATTTGCGATAGGCATAGGACTCACGGCTTCCGTGATCAACCCTGAAGCGTTTTCTAAAGGTTACGACCGCTTGCGGTTTGTGAAGCCTGTGTTTATAGGCGATACGATACATGCGGAGGTGACGATTTCCGAAAAGTCAGACGCGAAAAAGCCAGAATTTGGAACCGTCGTGGAACATGTAAAAATGATAAATCAGCATGGGGAGGTCGTTTTGGTGGCAGATCATATTTTGCTTGCTAAACGTAAGGAGATAACAACGCAATCTATTTAACTCATGGAAATTGGCTCAAAAGACAATATCACGTTAACCAATGGAGGAGCTAAAGGTTATCTGTTCCCATTTATTCTAATAGTCAGTTTGTTTTTTTTGTGGGGGATGGCGCACAATTTAAATGGCGTTTTGATTCCGCATTTGAAAAAAGCCTGTCAGTTGGACAATAGTCAGTCGGCACTAGTCGATACGTCGGTCTTTCTGGCGTATTTCATCATGGCGCTTCCCGCGGGTTATCTCCTCCGCAGATGGGGATATAAATTATCCATTATCATGGGATTAATTGCCTTTTCGATAGGCGCCTTCTTATTTATTCCTGCTGCAGACTATCGCATGTATGAACTGTTTCTGTTGGCGCTGTTTATTATCGGTTGTGGTTTAGCGATGTTGGAAACGGCTGCAAACCCTTATGCCGCTATTTTGGGAAAACCAGAAGCAGCAACACATCGGCTTAACCTTGCTGCATCGTTCAATGGATTGGCAGCGATGGTCGCACCGATTGTCGGAACGATGTTTATTTTATCTGGAAAAAGCTATACGGAACCGGAACTGAATGCGATGGCCGAGGTCGATCGATTGTCGTACCTTATGGAGGAAGCTGCATCTGTAAAAACACCTTATTTGGTACTAGGTCTCGTGTTGCTGCTCGTGGCCGTTGTGTTTATGTTTGTTAAGTTGCCAGAGATAAAGGAAGAAGGGCCGGATACCGACGAAAATTCGAAAACGGGTCTTTTCTCTGTCTTACGACATCAACATTTGGCGTTTGCCGTCATTGCACAGTTTTTCTACATTGGTGCACAGGTATGTGTAACGAGCTTTTTTATTCGAATGGCGCAGCAAGGTGCGGGCGTCGATGAGAAAACAGCGGGTTATTATCTAGGCGTATATGGATTGCTTTTTATGGTAGGGCGATTTGTTGGAACGTTCTTGCTACGCTATACGACCGCTAACCGTTTATTAGCATTATACGCGGTCATTTGTACCGTATTGGCAGCGATTGCCGTGCTTGGTTCGGGCATGGTCGTATTGTATGCACTAGGCGGTTTAGGTTTTTTTATGTCGATTATGTTTCCGACGATATTCTCCCTTGGAATTACGGGTTTGGGTAAAGAGACCAAGCAAGCTTCTTCCTGGTTGATCATGGCGATTGTCGGCGGTGCGATCTTTCCCTATATAACGGGCGGCATCATTGATATGGCCGGCGACAATACACAGATGGGATATGTCGTGCCTTTTGTGTGCTATCTCGTTATTCTATGGTTTGCACAGAAAGGATATAAACCCGCCCATCTGTAATGGGTGTGGCAACATAATATAATAGCTGGAGAAAATATCATAAGGTCTTGGTTTACTTTTGCGGTATGTTTGTAATTGGTGCAAAATACGTCAAAAGGAAATGATATTTGTATAAGGAATAACAATATACAATAGTATTCCTTATACAATATTAGCATAAATACGTTTTCAACCATTATGAAAAATAGGATGAAGAAATTACTTCTAGTTGTAGGCTGTTTAGTTGCAGCAGCCACATCATTTGCGCAACAGACGAGTACCTGGATTTGGTATCCGGGGGATTTTGAGGTTTGGCTCAGTAATGATATGCAAAACCGAAGATCGGAGCGAGGCACATTCTTTCCGCCTTTTTGGAAAATGGACAGCCATTACGTATTGGTGGAGTTTAACAAAGCGTTCGATTTGCCGGAAGCGGATGAAATTACAATCCTTGCAGAGGGTAAATACAATGTAAAAGTGAATGGTAAAATGCTGCCCGGCATGCCTTCCAAGGTAAAACTGGAAAAAGGAAAACAACAGATTAATATAAAAGTATATAACCAAGCGCATGTGCCGGCACTATATGTTACCGGCAAGTATGTGCAGACCGATAAAGAGTGGCTGGCCACGTTTGAAGATAAAGAGTGGATTGATGAAACGGGAAAAGCTTCGGATGCTTCCGGCACGACTTATGTTAAAGCAGGTTATTGGAATATGGACGATCCAAACGAAAAGCCATCCCAGTTTAAACTACCTACCCGTCCAGAACGCGCTGTAAGTAAAACCCCACATGATAAAGGTTTCTTAGTAGATTTTGGAAAGAATACGTTTGGTTTTCTCACGTTGCATAAATTACAGGGAGAAGGAAACCTAGCGATTTACTACGGCGAGTCTAAAGAAGAAGCCTTGGCAACAGAAACCTGTGAGACCTTGGATTTACTCGACGTGTCAACACCTTCGGCTCGAGACAGTACGTTGGAACTTTCGAAGGCGTTTCGTTATGTCTACATCGAGTCAAAGGGTAATGTACAATTCGATGAAGTCTCTATGCAATATGAGTATTTGCCTGTAGAAGATCGGGGGATGTTCCGAAGTTCGGATGAAGAATTAAATAATATATGGGAAGTTGCCAAATACACAATGGAGCTGACTTCTAGAGAATTTTATATCGATGGCATTAAACGTGACCGTTGGATATGGAGTGGCGATGCCTACCAATCGTACGCGATGAACTATTATCTCGGTTTCGACTCTGAAACGGTAAAGCGCACCATCTTGGCGTTGCGAGGTAAAGAGCCCACCATTACGCATATCAATACCATTATGGACTATACGTTCTATTGGTTTTTGAGCATATACGATTATTACCGTTATACGGGTGACAAAGAATTTATCGAATCTGTATATCCGAGAATGCAAACCCTAATGGAATTTTGTCTAAACAGAAGAAATCAAGATGGTTTGATGGAAGGTTTGGCGGGCGATTGGGTCTTTATTGATTGGGCGGAAGGATTGAGTAAAAAGGGCGAGGTCAGTTTCGAGCAATTGTTGCTATGCCGTAGTCTGGAGACGATGGCATTATGCGCCGATTTGCTGCAAATTCCGGAAGACAAAAGTTTTTACGCGAAAGAAGCTAAAATTTTAAAAGATAAGTTTTTTAACTTTTATTGGAACGATCAGAAAACGGCATTTGTGCATAGCCGCATCGATGGCCAACAAAGCGATGAAGTGACACGCTATACCAATATGTTCGCCATCTTTTTTGATTACCTATCGGACGATCAACAGCAAGGTGTTAAGAAAAATGTATTGCTAAACGATAATGTCAAGAAAATCATGACCCCTTATATGCGTTATTATGAGTTAGAAGCTCTTTGTGCATTGGGGGAGAAGGACTATGTGATGAATGAGATAAAAAGTTATTGGGGAGGTATGTTAAAACTCGGTGCAACAACCTTTTGGGAAGAATATAATCCTGAAAAAGAAGGCGCTGAACATTACACGATGTATGGTCGAGAATTTGGTAAAAGTCTTTGCCATTCCTGGGGCGCCAGCCCAATTTATTTGCTTGGTAAATACTATTTAGGCGTAGAGCCTACATCGGCTGGTTACGAAACGTATACGGTCGATCCTTATTTAGCCTCTCAGGAATGGATGGAAGGAAAAATTCCAACACCGGGTGGAGAAATTGAGCTTTTCGTGTCTAAAAAGAAGATTAAGGTGAAATCGCCGATCGGAAAAGGAAAGCTAAAAATTAGCAGCAAATCTTTGCCGCGTACAAATCATGGAAAGATTACAAAAGTATCGGAGAATACCTATACACTAGAATTGGAAAAGGGAATCGACTATGAAGTGGAATATACGGGATAAGAAATATACGGGTGTGAAAAAATCAACGGTTATCTTTGGCCTATTATTCGGATTATCGTCTTTATCGGCGCAAGGGCAGACAGTGGATGGGAAGCCTGCAGTTATTCCGCAGGTTCCTGATGGAAAGATCGCTACGGCATGGGAAGATCCTACGATAACAGCAATCAATAGGGAACCTGCTCGTGCAACTGCCTATTCCTATGCTTCGGTAGCGGAAGCGTTGAAAAACGATCGTGAAGCAAACAAACGTCTTTTATTCCTAAATGGCGAGTGGAATTTTAAATTCGTGAGCAAGCCTTCGGATGCACCGAAGGATTTTCATCTTTCGGAGGTAAGGGGTTGGGATAAGATTTCGGTGCCTTCAAATTGGGAGATGAAGGGATACGACATCCCGATTTATCGTTCAGCAGTATATCCCTTCCTACCGATTGATCCACCACGTATACCGACCGATTACAACGCGGTTGGTTCCTATCAGCGAACCTTTGATTTGCCGACAGACTGGGACGGCATGAATGTCACGCTACATTTTGGTGCAGTTTCTTCCGCTTATCATCTATGGATAAACGACCGATATGTTGGCTATGCCGAGGATTCCCATTTGCCATCAGAGTTTAACGCTACGCCGTATTTACAAGCCGGAAAGAATCGTATTTCCGTGCAGGTTATTCGTTGGAGCGACGCATCTTATTTAGAGGATCAAGACCACTGGCGTATGAGCGGTATACATCGTGACGTCTTCTTAATGGCAGAACCAACTGTGCGGATTGCAGACTTCCATTGGCAGGCGACATTAGATTCGGCTTATCAGGATGTCAAGTTTTCTTTACGGCCTAAGATTGATAACTTCTCGGGAGATAGCATAAACGGATTTACCGTGAAGGCACAACTTTATGATGAGACCAATAACCCGCTTTTGCCACAAGAACTACAACGGGGTGCAGGAGAGATTTTTGACGAGATATATCCTCGTTTGGACAATGTAAAGTTTGGTCTGCTCGAAACGCATATTTCCAACCCGAAAAAATGGTCGGCCGAAAACCCTAATCTGTATCGGTTAGTGGTTACGCTCTATGATCAACAAGGGCGATTGTTGGAGGCTAAGACTGCTCAGGTAGGTTTCCGAAGCATCGAAATTTCCAAAGAAACAGGGGCCTTTTTGGTCAACGGAAAACCGACGAAGCTCTACGGTGTCAACCGGCATGACCATCATCCGGAACGTGGGAAAGCGTTAACGAGGGAAGATATGGAAGCCGATATCCGGCAGATCAAACAATTTAATTTTAATGCAATACGGACTTCGCATTATCCGAACGACCCCTATATATACGAACTTTGTGACCGTTATGGTATCATGGTGATGGACGAGGCGAATCTCGAAACACATGGTTTGGGCGGAAAGCTGATGAATGATCCGGCTTGGCTAGCCGCACATATGGAGCGTGCCATCCGTATGGTAGAACGCGATAAAAACCACCCGTCAGTGGTTATCTGGTCGCTAGGCAATGAATCGGGTCGTGGTCCAACCACTGCGGCCATGGCGGCATGGATACATGATTTTGATATCACGCGTCCTGTGCATTACGAACCGGCCATGGGGAGCCATCAGTTGCCGGGCTATATTGATCCTTCAGATCCGAGATACCCTAAATCCAACGCGCATGCGTATCGCCTACAAAACATACGTGATCAATATTACGTAGATATCGTATCGCGCTTCTATCCCGGTATTTTTACACCACAGCTATTGCTGGAGCAGGATAACGGGGATAACCGCCCGATTCTTTTTGTTGAGTATTCCCATTCGATGGGAAATTCTACCGGAAACATGAAAGATTTTTGGGATATTTTCCGTTCGCACCCACGTTTAATTGGTGGTTTTATATGGGATTACAAAGATCAGGCACTTGCGAGACAAGACTCGGCGTATGGCAAAGTTTTGGCCTACGGTGGCGATTTTGGAGAGCGAATCCATAATGGGGCTTTCAGTTTGAACGGTATCGTCGATGCTTGGAATCGACCAAAGGCTGCGATGTATGATAATAAAAGAATTTATCAGCCGGCCGAAATTACGTTAGTGGATTCGAAAACAGCCCGTATCAAGGTAAAGAACAGAGCCGTCGAACATAATCTTGATTATTACCAACCGGTTATGATGATCAGAGAGAACGGCGAGGTGATGAAAGAAGTCATGTTGCCGAGCATCGATTTGGCTGCTGGTGATTCGACCGAGATCGATCTACTTTCTTATATATCCATTAAGCCAAAAAAAGGAAAAGAATATCAACTTGATATACAGTTTCGCTTGAAATCCGAAACACAATGGGCACCGAAAGGCTTTGTCGTATCCGCTTCGCAGGTGCGCTGGCAAGAAATGGAAAGCTTATGGAAGCCATTAAAGGCTGCCGGAAAATCGTTGAAGGTTGTAGAAAACGATATGGAATATCGCGTTGCAGGGGCAGGATTTGAGACGATTTTTGATAAATCGACCGGGGCTTTACAGCAGTTTGTGTATCAAGGACAGGAAGTTGTCAAGGGTGCTGTATTACCAAACTTTGTACGGCCGGCAACGGAAAATGACCGAAGAGGATGGAAGCCGGAAAGAAAATTGAAATACTGGTACGGCCATGCAAAACTGACAGAAACGAAAATGTCAGAAGAAGCTGATGGCGTGCATGTGCTGTCAGGCTATACGATGCCTGGAGACTCTGCTCGGATTGTGGTTCGTTATGTGGTGAAGCCACAAGGCGTGGTATCCATCAGTTATGATTTGCAGGTGAGGGATGGATTGCCCAATATTCCAAAAATCGGTTTGCAGATGGGCATTAACCCTAGTTTCGAGCAGCTACAGTATTACGGGCTCGGAGCCATGGAAAATTATCCAGATAGGGCGTATGGATTTGATTTAGGCGTCTATGCCATGGACATTGAAGCGTTTATGGAACCCTATTTAGTGCCACAGGAAAATGGTAACCGTATGGATGTACGCTGGTTCCTTCTTCAGAATAAAAAGAAAGCAGGCCTTTTGGTTGTCGGCGATCAGCCTCTTTATATGAGTGCATGGCCGTTTTCCCAAAAAGCAATGGAAGAAAGTAAGCATTGGTTTAAACTCGAAAAAGAGGATAAAATAACGCTGAATGTTGATTTATTACAAATGGGTATAGGAGGAAATGACAGTTGGACAGATGTTTCGGCCCCATTGGAAAAATATCAGATCCCGGCAAAAAACTATCATTATTCGTTTCATCTGATCCCTATGGACGCTAAATCGACCGTACAGCAGTATATACAGTAAACATGAAGTTAAGATATTACATAAGTATGGGGATACTGTGGAGCTGCTTGGTGGGACAGGCACAGATAAAGGGTATTCCACCGCATATCGTGCCATTTGCGGCAGATTCTTATGAAAAAGCAAAGCCTTGGGTGGTGTGGTATTTTATGCATGCCAGTTATTCGAAAGAAGGTATTACCGCTGATTTGAAAGCGATGGCCGAGAATAATATCGCTGGGGCGTATTTTACACCCATTAAAGCAAAAACAGACCCACCATTGTTTGAACCTGCGGCAGAAACATTGACACCCGAGTGGTGGGAAATGTTTCGTCATTTGGTAGCAGAGGCTAAAAAATACGGTATACAGATCGCCATGTTTCCCAATGACGGTTTTGCTACGGCAGGTGGTCCTTGGATTACACCGGAAACATCTATGCAGAAAGTGGTTTATGCGGATACGACTATAACTGTCAATCGCGGAGGCAAGGTTAACATTCGTTTGCCACAACCGGAAAAGCTGCATAACTATTACCAAGATATCCAGCTTTTTGCCATACCGGTGGCCAAAAAATATCGACGTAGCGATGAGGAATCGCCAAAGGTTACCAGTAGCTATGAGGAGGATGTACAACGATTGGCAGAAAAGGGTAATAAAGAGCGTTTTGCAACCTCGCAGCCCGGATGGATTCAATATGCATTTGATCAACCTTTCCCTGTCAATGCATTAAAAGTTGACCGTCGGGCAAATAATTACGGCGCAGATCGACTGAAGATATTGGTGAGTGATGACGGTGTCAACTTTGATGAATTGACGCAATTAAAATCTCCGCGAACGGGTTGGCTCGATTGGGATAACGGCGTGACACATACGATACCTTATACCACGGCTAAATACTATCGATTTGTATTCGACCCGACGAATTTTGAACCGGGTGCGGAAGATTTGGATGCCGCGAAATGGAAGCCATCCATCAATATTGTAGGGATTACGTTATACGAAGAACCTCGTGTCCATCAATATGAGGGCAAGACAGGGGAAATTTGGAGAGTGTCGTTGCCAACAAACAAAGAAGACGTTAATTCTGCGTATGTTATCGACAGCAAAGAAGCAATTACGTTGAACCCAACAGCGATCCATGGAGAGGAACTGAAGGCGGAATTACCAGCCGGTACATGGAAAATTTTGCGGATTGGGCATACCACGACAGGACATCAAAATGAAACGGCGGGAGCTGGAAAAGGATTGGAATGCGATAAACTAAATGCCGAAACAGTTGCTTTCCAATTCGAACAATGGTTTGGAAAAGCATACGAAATGGTGGGACGGGAATTGGCAAAGGATGTGCTTACGGTCTATCATATCGATTCCTGGGAATCGAGTAGCCAGAACTGGACCAAACGCATGCCGGAGGAATTTAAAACAAGAAGAGGTTACGATCTAACGCCTTATCTCCCGATTTTAGCAGGACATATTGTTAACAGCGTAGAAAAATCAGAAGCTTTCCTGCATGATTTCCGGGAAACCATTGCGGAACTATTACAGGAAGAAGGTTATCAGACACTCCGTAAGAAGTCAGATGAATACGGTGTGGAGTTTACAGCGGAAATGACTGCGCCAATCATGTTGAGTGACGGTATGGAACATTTCGGCTGGGCGGACAGACCGATGGGTGAGTTTTGGTTCAGAAGCCCATCGCATGATAAACCTAATGATATCTTAGATGCGATCTCCGGCGGACACGTCTATGGTAAAAATAACATCATGGCAGAAGCGTTTACGCAAATCCGAATGGAATGGGATGAGCATCCGCGCTTGTTAAAATCGCTTCAAGATCGAAACTTTGCATTAGGTATCAATAGTTTAGTTTATCATGTTTATGTGCATAACCCTTGGATGGATCGTAAACCGGGGATGACATTGGACGGTATAGGGCTTTATTTTCAGCGCGATCAGACTTGGTGGAAGCCGGGAAAAGCATGGGTTGACTATGCTATACGTGCACAGCAGTTATTGCAGATAGGTAAACCACAAAGGGATATCGCCGTATTTATTGGTGAAGAAATGCCTCGAAGATCGTTACTGCCAGATCGGTTGACAACAACACTGCCGGGGATTATCGGACAGTTCCGGGTGAAACGGACAGACTCATTGATGCTTAACGAAGGCTGGCCTACACAGAAGATCGCCAGTGTGACTACCAGTGCGAATATGTTTAATCCGGCGGATTGGGTGGATCCCTTACGGGGATATGCCTATGATTCGTTTAATCCGGATGTTTTACTGAACCAGGCGAAAGTGGTGGATGGGAACGTTATATTTGCCGATCACATTGCGTATCGTTTGCTGGTGGTGCCTGGGCAGCATCTTTTGAATCCTACGCCAAACCACTTCTCACTGGCTGTACTACAAAAGTTTGCGGATTTAGCGGAACAGGGAGCAAGTCTATTGTTTAAAGAGAAACCTACGCATATACATGGTATTGCTGCTAAACAAGATTCCATAGCGTTTCAAGAGATAGTGGATAAACTCTTTAACGATATGCAGATGGTGAATGGTTTACACTATAAATCCGTCGGAAAAGGTAAGGTTTACCTGGGCGTATATCATGCGGATAGTTTTGCCCCGTTGGGCATAAAAGAGGATGTGATCATTGATCACAAAAATAATGCATCTATTTCTTGGAACCACCGACATTTTGATGGAGGAGATAGCTATTTTGTTGCAAATCAAGACAGCGTACAACGTAAGGCTTCTCTATCGTTTAGAGCAACTGCATCATATATCTATTTGTACGATGTTCTGCAAGATAGATTATTGCCCGTTTCTTCGGTACAAAAAAATAATCGTACCGAGTTAAATATAGCATTTGAGCCGTTCCAGTCATTTTTTGTGTTATTTAGCGAGAGCCAGCTGAATCTTCCAGATTGGGAGGTAGCGAAAGTAGAGACATTAAAAGGCGAATGGGATCTACAGTTGACCAATGTGAAACACGAACCCATAAAGCAACAACAGCCAGATTTCTGGACGACATCGGTAGTGGATGATGTGCGTTATCATTCAGGGATGGGCAGCTACTCCTTAACATTCGATCAGCCTAAGAAAATAGGTAAACAACGTGTAACCTTGAAACTAGAAAGCGTGGAAAGTCTTGCAGAGATCGTGTTGAATGGGAAAGAAGTCGGTGTTATATGGACAAACCCGTTAGAGATCGATGTAACAGACTATTTGACGCGTGGTAAAAATAAGCTGGAAGTGCGGGTATATAACACCTGGGGCAACCGTTTTGGCTACGAAAGCCGCCATGAACCGACAGAAAGGCTTATTCAAACGATAGCGACCCCGAAATATTTGAAAGACTTGCAGGAATCTGGATTGCAGGGAGATGTCCAATTGATATGGTATCAAAAAAAATGAACAACATGAAAGCAAAAAAAAGTCTATTTATCCTGGCTTTGTCTGGTTTGTTAACCGGACAGTTGCATGCGCAAGAAAAAGCGATTACAAATACGGGTGAAAGTCCTTTCGCCGTACAAAATGCCGTAAATATGGGAGATGTGTCTTGGACAAAGGGGTTCTGGGCAGAGCGTACGAGCGTTTGTTACGAGCATATGGTACCCCACCTTTGGGATGTATACACGAGTGCCGATATCAGCCATGCTTACCGCAACTTTGAGATCGCTGCGGGCCTAGCGAAAGGAGAACATAAAGGACCTTCGTTTCATGATGGCGATTTTTATAAAACACTAGAGGCCGTCTGTGCATTGTATGCGCAAACGAAAGATGAACGTTTGCTGCAAATGATTGATGAAGTGACGCCCGTGATCGCAAAATCGCAACGCGAAGATGGATATATCTACACAAAAGCAACCATCGATCAACGTAATTCTGGTGAGAATATCGAATTTCAGGACCGTTTAAGTTTTGAAGCCTATAACATCGGACATTTGATGACTGCCGGATGCATACACTACAGGGTAACGGGAAACAAGAACCTCTTGAATATAGCGATTAAGGCGGCCGATTATCTCTACGGTTTCTATAAAAAATCGAACCCTACCTTAGCACGAAACGCGATCTGCCCATCACATTACATGGGGACAATCGAGCTGTATCGCACGACGAAAGACCCTAAATATTTAGAATTGGCACAACACCTGATCGATATTAAAGGAGAAATTGAAGACGGTACAGATGACAACCAGGATCGTATTCCGTTTCGTCAACAGAATAAAGCTATGGGGCACGCAGTAAGAGCGAGCTACCTTTACGCTGGCGTAACCGATTTGGTTACGGAAATACAAGATACCACGTTGAGCAATCGTCTTTTTGCGATATGGGATGATGTCGTTAAGCACAAAATGTATATTACCGGAGGCCTAGGCTCGCTGTATGATGGAACATCACCGGATGGTACTTCTTACAACCCCACAGATGTACAGAAAATACATCAGGCTTTTGGGCGAGACTATCAACTACCGAATTTAACAGCACATAATGAAACCTGTGCAAATATTGGCAATATGTTATGGAATTGGCGTATGGCAACGTTCACGGGTGATGCAAAATATATAGATGTTCTCGAGTTAGCGCTTTACAACAGTGTTTTGTCAGGTATCAGTTTAGATGGCGATAAGTTTTTATATACAAATCCGTTAAGCTATTCGTCTAACCTGCCTTTTCAGCAACGTTGGTCTAAAAAACGCGTACCTTATATTTCCTTGTCTAATTGCTGCCCACCGAATGTGGTACGCACGATTGCAGAAGTCAGCAGTTATGCTTATAGTGTCTCCGATGATGCGGTATGGGTGAACCTGTTTGGTGGAAATGTCCTCGATACGGAATATAAAGGCCGAAAAATTAAAATTTCACAAGAGTCTAACTATCCATGGGATGGTGATGCGTCGTTTACTGTGGAGGAATTGCCCGCAGATTATATTTTAAAATTACGTATACCAGGCTGGGCAGATGACGCCAAGATTATGAAAAATAATAAGGAGGTTGCCTTTCAGACAGAAAAGGGATATGCGGTATTGTCTGCCGGGCTAAAAAAAGGAGATCGCATCACCTTGCGCCTACCTATGCAAGTGACTTTTATGGAAGCAAATCCATTGGTAGAGGAGGCCCGAAATCAAGTAGCCGTAATGCGTGGACCAGTAGTTTACTGCCTTGAAAAGGCAGATGTTCCAGAAAACACCGATGTGTTTAATTTGAAGGTTAATACATCGAGTAGCTTCGAACCAGTAGAGGAATCGGTTCTTGGACAATCTATCGTATTTTTACAAGGCAATGCTTACACCGATAATACCGAAAAGTGGGATGCTTTATATAGAAAAGTATCTGCTGACGAGCAAGAAGCTGTTTCGGTGCGACTTGTTCCGTATTTCGCATGGGGAAATCGTACGTTCGGTGATATGGCTGTTTGGTTACCACGTAAATAATGATGAGTGACAACTTACCTTTTTAACCGCCTTGTCGATGTAAGGTTGTCGTTTGTGTTTTTGTAAATTAAAAAAAGATGAAACATTTAATTCTCGCCCTGCTATTATTCGCCTTCCTCGGTTTGCGTGCCGAGGTGCGTCTTTCTGCCATTTTTACAGATGGTATGGTCTTGCAGCAGAAAAAGAGTGTGCCGATTTGGGGATGGGCGGGTAAGGCTGCTACGATAAAAGTGGAAACCTCCTGGGATCAGAAAGAATATCAGGTAAAGGCAAATGAAAAAGGAGTGTGGCGTCTGTTCATCCAAACACCGGAAGCAGGGGGGCCGTATCGCATGACAGTTTCGGAAGAGAATACGATCGTACTGGACGATGTATTGATCGGCGAGGTATGGTTGTGTTCCGGACAATCCAATATGGAGATGCCATTGAAGGGGTATCCTGCGCAACCGATTATGGGTAGTACGGATGCTATTTTGGGATCGAAAGATGAACAGTTGCGATTATATACCGTGCCGCGAAACCCTCAACTAAAGCCGGCGGACGACAGCAAACCTTCTGTGTGGAAGAAAGCCAATCCTCAAAACGTGGCTAATTTTAGTGCAACGGCTTATTTCTTCGGACGAAGATTGCGGGATGTCTTGGGGGTACCTGTTGGGCTTATTCACAGCAGCTATGGTGGTTCGAATATAGAAGCATGGATGGACGCCGCTTGGTTGAGCGATATCGAAGATGTGGAGATTCCGAAACAAGAGGCAGGGCTTAAAGATAAAAACCGTGTTCCTACCATGCTCTACAACGGCATGATCCATCCATTGGTAGGGTACGGGATTAACGGTATGATCTGGTATCAGGGCGAATCAAACTACGAAACAGCAGATCGATATGAAATCTTGTTTCCGCGAATGGTAGAGAAATATCGCGCGTTATGGAAAGATGAGATGTTGCCTTTTTATTTTACACAGATCGCCCCGTTTGATTATGCTTCTTTACCGCCGTATTATGTTGGCGGAAAATATAATTCGGCTTTTATACGGGATGCACAACGAAAATCCTTGGCGAAGATACCGATATCCGGCATGGCCGTGACGATGGATATAGGGGAGGAAAACTGTATCCATCCCGCGCATAAGAAAGAAGGAGGGGATCGCTTAGCTTTATTGGCTCTAGGGGATGCTTATCATATAGAAGGACTGAACCACAGGAGTCCAGTTTACGATAATATTGCTATTGAAGGTAGTACAGTTACGGTACAATTTAAGGATGCGCCATTGGGGTTGACATCTTTCGGAAAGGATATTAAAAGCTTTGAAATTGCGGGAGAAAATAAAGTTTTCTATCCCGCGAATGCGATTGTACAGGGGAAAACGATCGTTGTGTCGTCTCCACGTGTAGCCAAACCCGTTGCTGTACGCTATGCGTTTAAAGATTTTGTGATCGGAGACTTGTTCGGGGTCAATGGTTTACCGGTAAGTTCATTCCGAACGGATGATTGGTAATTTTTTTTCCACTTTTGACCGCAAAAGTGGAGTAAACCGAGCGAAGCGAGTTCATGAACACCCAAATGAAAACGTGTTCATAAACTCGTCACTTCGGATATTTGACAGGAAGGGATAGTACTAAGGATGAGTTTGTGCAGTCGTCAAATATCCGGAGGTGACTTTTAGGTGTTAATTAGGGTTTATTGCAATGCCTTGTAAGGGTCTTTTCTTTTTGCAAAAAAGGAAGACGCGTGATAGGTGAAGATCCAAACAATGAAATAGTACAAAATGAATCGATTAACATATATAGCTCTTTTGGTATGCTGTATGCAGCTGGCAGCTAAAGTACATGCACAGGAGTTTAATTGGGAGGATTATTATATCACCTGGGATAAACAAAGTAAACATTCCGGAGAGTCCATGCCATTGGGCGGAGGCGATATAGGTCTGAATGTATGGGTAGAAAACGGGGATATTCTTTTTTATTTAGGCAAATCGGGTGCTTTCGATGAGAATAATACCTTATTGAAACTCGGTCGGGTACGCCTAAAACTTTATCCCAACCCATTTGAAGGTGCCACTTTCAAGCAACAGTTACAAGTCGATAAGGGACAGATGGTGATTGCGGGAGAACATCAGGGTGTAAAAGCAGAAGTGTCCTTGTGGGTGGACGTGGAACGTCCAAATGTTTACGTGGACATTCAGGCGAATAAAAAAATGGCGGTGGAAGCCGCTTACGAAAGTTGGCGTTACAAAGAACGCTTTCCCAAAAAGAGAGAAAATAATGCCAACTCCTGGAAATGGGCACCTCCACATGAGGTGGTGACAAAACGGGATAGCATCTATACCGGAGATGGTAAAGTGGTGTTTTTTCACCAGAATACGGATAGAACCGTATTTGATATTGTCGTGCGACAGCAAGGGATGGAGTCGGTGAAGGATTCTTTATACAATCCACTCGACGGGTTGATCTCGGGGGGGATGTTGCAAAGTCAAGGTTTTACCTTCATCGAACAGCGTTCAGGTAAGTATATGGATACCGATTACCAAGCTTGGGTGCTGAAAAGTAAGAAGCCTGCTACCAAACATGCCTTGCACGTGTCGTTACATGTAGCAGGTCCAGTTTCGTTAGCCGATTGGCAGCAACAGCTGGAGGATTTAGCCTATCCGACGGAATCAAAATCCCGTTCGAAGAGCCGAAACCTGGCTTGGTGGCGTAACTTTTGGGAGAGAAGCTATATCCGTATACAGCCTGATCAACCCCATGAAGGCAACAAAAGCTGGCAAGTAGGCCGTAACTATCAACTTTTTCGCTTTATGTTGGCTGCAAACGCTTACGGCAAATATCCTACGAAATTTAATGGCGGACTATTCACCTATGACCCCTCATCTATTGACAGTACGATGAATTTTACACCCGATTTCCGCAATTGGGGAGGAGGGACCCACACGGCGCAAAACCAACGTTTGGTATATTGGCCTATGCTAAAAAGCGGCGACTTTGATATGATGCCTGCACAGTTTCAATTTTACCAACGGATACAACGCAATGCGGAATGGCGATCAAAGGTATATTGGGGGCACGATGGAGCGAGTTTTACCGAACAGATAGAGAATTTTGGCTTACCGAATCCGGCAGAATATAATTGGAAACGACCCGAGGATTATGACAAGGGCGTTGAATATAATGCTTGGTTGGAGCATCAGTGGGATACTGTGCTGGAATTCTGTATGATGATGTTGGAAACAGCGAATTATAGCGATGCCGATATCCGTCCCTATATTCCTTTTATAGAAAGCTGTTTGCGGTTCTTCGACGAGCACTATCACTATCAGGCAAAAAAACTCGGAAGTAAGGTTTTAGATCAAAATGGACATTTGGTTTTTTATCCTGGTTCTTCCGCAGAAACGTATAAAATGGCCTACAATGCATCCACGACGGTAGCCGCACTGCAAGAAGTTACCCGAAGGGTGTTGTCGCTTTCCTCGGAAGTGGTCAATGATTCGTTGCGGACCTATCTCGAGGAGTTTCAGCAAAAGATACCACCTTTGCCTACTAGAGTGCTAAACGGGAAGAAAATGTTGGCGCCGGCTGAAATATGGGCGCGAATCAATAATACAGAAGCACCACAGCTATACGGTGTATATCCTTGGGGGATTTATGGCGTGGGAAGGCCGGATATGGGCATCGCGTTGAACACTTTTCATGACGATCCCGATGTCTTAAAATTCAGGAGCCACGTCGGCTGGAAACAGGATAATATTTTTGCCGCACGCCTAGGGTTAACGGAAGAAGCTAAAAAATTTACCGCCCTTAAATTAGCAAATGCAGATCGACGTTTTCCGACCTTTTGGGGACCTGGTTTTGATTGGGTTCCGGACCATAACTGGGGTGGATCAGGCATGATTGGCCTACAAGAAATGTTGTTGCAGGCAGTGGACGATAAACTCTATCTTTTCCCGGCGTGGCCAATAGAATGGGACGTAGATTTCAAGCTTCATGCCCCCCAACAAACAACGGTAGAAGGCAAATTACGTAACGGGAAGCTCGTCGATCTACGCGTGTTTCCGGAGGTGCGGACAGCAGATGTTATCAATATGCTAGGAAGATAATCCATAACACGCGCTATCCGCGGAAAACAAATTGAACGACGGAGTACATGACAGAACATAACAGTTTTCTCTATTATTCCTTTTACCTTGGAACGTTCTTATGAAGAATCGATATTATTTAATACATAATTTATGAATGCATTAGCTGGAGTTTTATTCCACTTTGTCGGCGGTTTTGCGTCTGGTAGCTTCTATGTTCCTTACAAGAAAGTAAGGGACTGGTCTTGGGAAGCCATGTGGATTTTAGGCGGTCTGTTTTCTTGGATAATCGTACCACCAATCGCTGCGTGGCTAACAATTCCTAATTTTTGGGATATTATTACAGACGCAGGTATCTCCACCTTAGGCTATACTTTTCTTTTTGGTCTGTTATGGGGAATCGGCGGACTAACCTACGGTCTAGGTGTTCGCTATCTTGGTGTTTCCCTCGGAAGTAGCGTTATGTTGGGCTTGAGTATGGTTTTCGGCTCGTTGATGCCCGCTATCTATTATTATTTCAATCAAGCTCCTGGGAAGCAGGGGATCGACTATTTCTTCACCACTAATGCGGGAATATGTGTCATGATCGGGCTAGCCGTTTGTATCATCGGAATATACCTTTGTGGCCGTGCGGGTTTTCTAAAAGAACAGAGTTTATCGTCGTTATCTGCCGAAGCAAAATCGGGCTATAGCTTTAGCATCGGTATTGTCGTTGCCATTGTATCGGGCGTGTTAAGTGCCTGCTTCAATTTTGGTATTGAAGCTGGGAAGCCGATGGCAGAGGTGGCCAACGATCTTTGGAAAGCGACTAATCCAAATCAGGGTGAATTCCTATATCAGAACAACGTGACCTATATCGTGATTTTATGGGGAGGATTCGCCACCAACTTCATTTGGTGTCTCTATCTCCTATTAAAGAATAGAACATTTTCAGATTATAGGAAGGCATCCGCACCTTTAAGCAAGAACCTGTTGTTGTGTGCCGTGGCCGGGACGACCTGGTACCTGCAGTTCTTTTTTTATGGCATGGGCGAAAGCCGTCTCGGAAACGGAGCCAGCTCTTGGATACTCCACATGGCATTTATCATTTTAATTGCCAATGTCTGGGGCGTGATATTGAAAGAATGGAAGGGTGTCAATAAATCGACTTACGCAGCGATTATTGCTGGGATCGTGATTATCATGTTATCCATCGGTATCGTTGGATTTGCAAAAACTTTAGAATAAAATTAGCATAAAAAATAACATCAAAATTTACAGCCGTGAAAGAATACAAACATGTAAACTATCTATGGGACGAACAAAAAGCAAAGTCACTAGAAGGTGATGAAGTCGCTTTATTGTTATATCGCTCCAATTTGTTGGGGTCAGATTTGCGCATTACAAATTATGGCGGTGGGAATACATCATGTAAAACAATTGATAAAGATCCATTGACGGGTGAAGAGGTGGAAGTGATGTGGATCAAGGGGTCTGGTGGTGATATCGGTACACTGAAGAAGTCCGGGTTGGCGGCGTTATATGTAGAGCGTCTGCGCAATTTGGAGAATGTATATCGTGGTATAGAGCACGAAGATGAAATGGTAGAATTGTTCAACCACTGTATCTTTGATTTGGCCTCAAAAGCACCGTCGATTGATACACCATTGCATGGTTTCCTTCCTTTCAAACATATTGACCACTTGCATCCGGATGCTGCTATTGCGATTGCAGCAGCGAAAGATGGAAAGAAAATTACGCAAGAGCTTTTTAACGGTACGATCGGATGGGTGGAATGGCAAAAGCCAGGATTTGATCTTGGATTGCAATTGCGCGCTTGTCTGGAAGAAAATCCAGGTATTCGTGGAATCATGTTGGGTTCGCACGGACTATTTACATGGGGGGATACGGCTTATGAAAGCTATGTGAACTCCTTAGACGTTATCGAAACCTGTGCGGAATATTTGGCACAAAACTACGGTAAAACAAGACCCGTGTTTGGTGGTCAAAAAATAGAGAGCCTACCGGCTGATGGACGGAAGGAACAAGCAGCTGTGCTAGCACCTATTTTAAGAGGCTTCTGTTCGAGCGAACGCCACATGATCGGTCATTTTACCGATGATGAAAAAGTGCTCGAATATATCAATTCAAACGATCTGGAGCGTCTAGCTCCGTTGGGAACAAGCTGTCCGGATCACTTCTTGCGGACAAAAATCCAACCGCTTATTTTAAACTTGGATAAAGGTGCAGACCTGAGCGATGTAGAGGCCGTGAAAGTACAATTAGAGCCCCTTTTCGAAGACTACCGGGCGATGTATACCGAATATTATGAGACTTGTAAACATCCCAATAGTCCGGCTATTCGCGATAGGAACCCAGTGATCATCCTATATCCAGGTGTAGGTATGTTTGCCTTTGCGAAAGATAAACAGACGGCACGGGTAGCAGCGGAATTCTACATCAACGCGATCAATGTGATGAAAGGATCTGAGGCTGTCAGTGAATATACGTCCTTGCCTAGACAAGAAGCCTTTAATATCGAGTATTGGTTGCTAGAAGAAGCAAAACTTCAGCGTATGCCAAAACCAAAAGCATTATCGGGTAAAATTGCATTAGTGACAGGAAGTGCTGGGGGAATTGGTAAAGCGATAGCGAAGAAATTTGTACAGGAAGGAGCTGTTGTCCTGTTAAACGATTTGAATGCAGAACGACTTGAAGGAGCTAAACAAGAATTTATTGATCTGTTTGGGAAGGATGCGGTCGCTACAGCCATATTAGACGTCACTAATCAAGAGCAAATAGAGGAGGCATTAAAAGAAGCCGCTTTAGCTTTTGGTGGCGTGGATATCGTGGTAAACAATGCAGGTTTGTCTATTTCTAAATCCATCGAAGACCATACGCAAAAAGACTGGAACTTACTATACGATGTATTAGTAAAAGGTCAGTTCTTGGTAACACAAGGTGCTACAAAAGTTTTAAAAGCCCAAAATGTTGGCGGGGATATTGTCAATATCGTGAGTAAGAATGCCTTGGTAAGTGGACCTAACAATGCGGGTTATGGTAGTGCGAAAGCCGCACAACTTCATCTTAGCCGCTTGAATGCAGCGGAATTGGGCGCAGCTCGGATTCGTGTTAATGTGGTCAATCCGGATGCGGTAATTTCCGATAGTAATATTTGGGCTGGCGGATGGGCCGAAGGTCGTGCCAAAGCTTATGGTATTACGGTAGAGGAATTGCCAGCTTATTACGCGAAGCGTACATTGCTTAATGAAATTATTTTACCAGATGATATTGCGAATGCATGCTTTGCCTTTGTTGGCGGAAATCTAAATAAATCGACAGGAAACGTACTAAACGTAGACGGTGGCGTTGCCATGGCCTTCGTACGTTAGTTTTTTTACTTAATTTTAAACAGATGAAGCTAGATAATCAAACGATAGAACAACATAATCAGCAATTCATGGAGAAGCACCAACGTGCTTTCTCCTATACCGCTGAAAACATAGCGAATGCCGAAGAGATATTGGATAAGTTGCAACAATTCAATATTGCTATACCCAGTTGGGCGCTAGGAACAGGGGGAACGCGCTTTGGCCGCTTTTCAGGTAAGGGTGAGCCCGGTACCTTGGAGCAGAAGATTGAAGATGTTGGATTATTACATGCGCTGAACCGTTCCAGTGGCGCTATTTCCCTCCATATTCCCTGGGATATTCCACAAGATGCTGAAAAGATAAAAGCACTTGCGGCTTCTTACGGATTAGGCTTTGATGCCGTCAATTCCAATACCTTTCAAGACCAACCTGGGCAAGAACATAGTTATAAATTTGGTTCCTTACATCACGTAGATCCAAAGGTACGTAAGCAAGCGGTCGATCACAATATTGAAGTGATCAAACACGGTATAGCATTAGGATCAAAAGCATTGACTGTCTGGTTGGCTGACGGTTCTTCCTTTCCGGGACAGCTTAATTTTCGCGAAGCTTTCCAAAATACATTAGAAAGTTTGAAAGAGATTTACAAACATTTGCCAGACGATTGGAAAATGTTTGTTGAATACAAAGCCTTTGAACCAAATTTCTATTCGACGACGATAGCAGACTGGGGACAATCTTTGTTACTCGCCAGCAAATTGGGCGATAAAGCTTATACCTTAGTGGATTTAGGGCATCATTTACCGAACGCTAATATTGAGCAGATTGTTTCTTTATTGCTGATGGAAGGTAAGTTGGGTGGTTTCCATTTCAACGATAGTAAATATGCAGACGATGATCTAACGGCAGGAAGTATCAAACCGTATCAATTATTCCTCATTTTTAGTGAACTAGTCGATGGAATGGACGCACGAGGAATCGACCATGCGACAGGTTTGGGATGGATGATCGATGCTTCGCATAACTTAAAAGATCCGTTAGTCGATCTATTGCAATCGGTAGAAGCGATTAAAATAGCTTATGCACAGGCACTGTTAGTAGATCGAAAAGCGTTAAAAGAAGCCCAACAACAAAATGATGTAGTGCGTGCACAAGAGATTTTGCAAGACGTATTCCGTACAGACGTACGGTCATTGGTTGCCGAAGCGCGCTTGCGCCAAGGAGGTGCCTTAAACCCTGTTGCGTTGTTTAATGAATTAGGTATCAGAAATAGCCTAATCGAAGAACGGGGCAGCAATACCGTAGCGACGGGATTGTAGCCAAAAACAGTAAGACACGATTTTTTTCAATTGATCCGCCAACAGGCGGATCATCTTTAGCTAATTTTAAATTTTCAAAATGCGTACACCAGTTGTCGCTATTTTCGATGTAGGGAAGACAAACAAAAAGCTGTTTTTGTTTGATGAGCGTTATAACATTGTTTTTGAACGCTCAGCTCGGTTTTTGGAGACTGTGGACGAAGATGGAGACCCATGTGAAAATCTTGAAAGCTTACGTCTTTCCGTATTCGACTCGCTTCATGAAGTTTTTCGTTTGAGTGAGTTTGATATCAAAGCAATCAACTTCACTTCATATGGTGCCAGCTTTGTCTATTTAGACGAAAGCGGGCGGCCCTTGACACCTTTATATAATTATCTCAAAACCTATCCGAAAGTTTTAGAGGAGCAATTGTACAACAACTATGGTGGAGTAGAGGATTTCTCGTTAAAGACAGCATCGCCAGCGTTAGGCAGTTTGAACTCGGGGCTTCAGGTATATCGTTTGCAACAGGAAAAGCCGGAGGTATATGAAAAAATGAAATATGCGGTACATTTACCACAATATCTTAGCTTTTTAGTTTCCGGACAAATATATTCGGATATGACCAGTATCGGCTGTCATACCGCGTTATGGGATTTTGATAAGAATGATTACCACCAATGGGTGCACGATACAGGTATCGACCAAAAATTAGCACCCGTTGTAAAAGGAGAGGAAGTATTTTCAGCGGCTTTTCCAGGAAGCACCTATAAAGTGGGAGTAGGCTTGCATGATAGCTCTTCGGCATTAATTCCATACCTGCTAAATTTCCATGAGCCTTTTATTCTGATTTCTACGGGTACCTGGTGTATTTCATTAAATCCGTTTAATGATGAAGGGTTGACCAAAGAGCAATTAGAAAAAGATTGTCTGTTTTACATGACCTACGCCGGTACGCCGGTGAAAGCTTCTCGTTTGTTTGCTGGTTATGAACATGACGTGCAGACAAAACGTATTGCAGAGCACTTTCACATAACGACAGGCCGCTTTAAGCAAATTGAGATCGATTGGTCATTAATAGATAAACTCAATACAGGGAAGGAAATCCCATCCCATCTAGATGCTTTTGGACAGGTTGATTTGAATAACTTCGCGGATTATGTGGAAGCGTACCATGCGTTTATGTTACACCTGGTCGAAGCGCAAGTGGCGTCTACCCGTCTTATATTAGCGGAAAAAAGAATCCAGCGGATTTTTGTGGATGGTGGTTTTAGTAAGAATAATATCTTTATGAACTTACTTGCCAAAACATTTGGTAATATCGAAATATATGCCGCATCGATGGCACAAGCTACGGCTATCGGCGCTGCCTTAGTGATTCATGATCAATGGAATAGACAATCCGTTCCGAGCGACATTATCGAATTACGCTATTATCGCGCGTAGACCAAGACTTTTATTATACAGTGTTTATTTTAAAAGCGTGTAGATGTAAAGTCTACGCGCTTTTTTCTGAAAATCTCTATTTTCAAAAGACAGCAAGAGTGTTGGTGATTTAAGGAACCAGGAAAGTTTTATAAAGAGATGCCAGTTGTATGCTCTTTTGTTATCGTCAAACCATCTTTGCTTACAAGTTTGAAATCTTGTATCTTCCAGTTTTTACTGTAACGGATTTTTCCAGCTTCTTTGGCTTCGATAGATACACGCTGCAGGGTGATGCCTTCTACCCAAGAAGAGGGAAGCCCCTCTACGTTGATGGCTCTGCTGGCTCCTTTAATATGTACATTACGCATCGTGATATCCCGAAAGGTCGGGATACCCCGCTCTGCGGGTTGGACGGGTTGTAACAATTTTTTCCAATGCAGCGGGATTTTTTCATAATCATATTCTTCTGGTAGCGTAGAATAACTATAGGCGGGGTTCCAGTTCATATTTACCTGCAAGGCAACGCCTACACTGTCCATTTTGATATTTTCGAGTACGATATGTTCTACCGTCCCACCACGGGTTATCGCGGACTTGATATTCAGACAGTTTTTTGTACCAGAACCTTGGATATTGGAGGCATAAACATGGCGTATACTGCCAGAGGTTTCGCTACCCAAGGTGAGTAATCCACCTCCACGACGGGCAAAGCAATCGCGAATAACAATGTATTCAGCGGGTCTGTTGACGCGTAAACCGTCAGCATCACGACCCGCTTTGATACAAAAATTGTCATCATTACAATCAATATCTGTATTCTGAACCAAAATCCAGGACGACGAGTCAATATCGATGCCGTCTGTACTTGGTCCATGTCCGTCCACGTTGTTATTGATGGTTAAACCATCCACAGTGACATAGGAGGAGTATAAAATTTGTACCGTCCAAAAGCCTGCCTGTTGTATTTCCAGATCTTTTAAGGTTATATTTTTTGCATCTGATACGAGGATGGTACGTGGACGACGTGCATCATAATCGACAATCCAGCGTAAACCTTTCGGTTCGTATTCTTCTATTCTCATCCGCCAATATTGCTCCCAAAAGGGCTTCCCCTGGGCATGGATGAGTCCTTTACCACTGATAGCGGCATTCTTTTGGTCTAGTATATTAATTAATGCTGCCGGCCACTCCATCTCGATGCCGGCTACACGTGTATCAATGACCTTATAATCATCGATGTTTTGGCTTCCTAATAAGGTAACACCGCTGTCTATACACAGATGAACATTACTTTTTACGAATATAGAACCGGTAAGATAAGCGCCAGGCTGAAAGCGCACGATACCGCCCCCTTCTTCGGCGCAGGCATCGATTGCCGATTGGATAGCCTTTGTGTTCAACGTTATACCGTCGTCTTTACCCCCATAAAGGTTAACGATAAATTCTTTGGTCTTGGTTGGTTGCGATTGCGCACCAACTCTGGTACGCCAGTCTTCCTTGGAGAATTTTTCTTGACTACAAGCTCGTGAAAGAGAAAAGCAGATAACCACGACGGATAGAAAAATAAGATGCGCAGGTTTCATCATAACGATATACAATAAGTTGAACCCGCAATTTATAGGATTATTTGTGTAAAGGCGTTATGTGCTGTCCTGCGATACATCAGACGGAGACATTTGGTGTTTTTTAGCATACGCACTAGGCGAACATCCGATTTTCGTTTTAAACGTTTTTCGAAAATACTCTGGATCATTGAACCCGACCATATACGCGACTTCATTGATCTGAAATTTATTGTCTTGAAGGAGCTGTTGCGCACGTTTTAAGCGAATCTCTTTGACTAAATCATTCATTGTATATCCCGTCAGCGCTTTCATTTTTCGGTAAAGCTGGGCTCGACTAAGTCCGATTGCGCGACACACATCCTCGATTTTTAAGTCCGAGTCTTGTATATGTGCCTCGATATATGCCAATACTTTCTGTAGTAAGGCTTCGTCAGGAGATTGTGGGGTTATTTTTGTTGGTTCGATAGCAATAGCCTGCTGCTTAAACTTTTCTTGTATATGAAAGCGGGTTAGGAGTTGGTTTCGTACTTTCAGCGCGAGAACAGGCAAATAGAAAGGTTTAACCATATAATCGTCCGCTCCGGTTTCTAATCCCTCTACTTCGTACTCGACCCAAGTTCGCGCAGTCAGTAGAATAACGGGAATATGGCGAAGCAGGATATCGGCTTTTACTTGACGCGTAAAAGATATACCGTCGATTTTGGGCATCATGACATCGCTAATAATCAAATCAGGCACATGTTTTCGTGCTAGTATTAGCCCCTGTGCACCATTTGGTGCTTCCAGTATATGGTAACTACTGCGGAAGAACTGAGCTAGATAGCTCCGCATTTGATCGTTATCCTCGACTAAAAGCAACGTACATTGACGTGGAAGCGAAGGGAGTTGCTCGCCGATCTCCTCGGACGAAACATTTGTAGAGGGGATAGGAGTGTCTTGCAACGTTTTCGGTTCTTCGGTAGGTATAGTGATATGCTGAGTTGGTGCCTGCGGTAATACAATATGAAATATGGTCAGCTTATTCCGTTTCGTATTTGTACGACTTTCCACCGTCAGTTTTCCGCCGTGCATTTCGATAAGCGTCTTGCTATAACTTAGCCCAAGACCAGTGCCACCCGGTACAGTGGATTTACCTTGCAGAAATGGTTTGAAAATACGGTCGAGATCTTCCGGCGAAATACCTTTCCCATTGTCGACGACATCTATGTGTAGATGCCCTTCTTGTTTTCGAAAACGAACTTTGATCATACCGCCGCTATCTGTAAATTTAATCGCATTCGATAATAAATTATAAAGTACTTTCTCTATTTTATCCGCATCTAGAGCCACAAAAATACTGGGTTTCGATGATACGAGTTTAAGATGGATCTTTTTTTGGCGAGCTTGTTGCATAAAAGAATCAACAACCTGTTGTAGCAGAGAGATTAGTTCTGTTTGCTCGATATGGAGCTCTTCATTCCCCGTTTCAAAACGTCGTATATCTAATAATTGATTGACGGTTTTTAAGAGATGCTGTCCATTGGTTTCCATCGTTTTTAGCTGTTCTTGTACTCGTAAATCTTGTCCTCCCCATGTTTTTAGCTGTTGTATAGGCGATAGAATTAAGGTAAGTGGTGTTTTTATTTCATGCGAAATATTAGTGAAAAATTGAACCTTACTTTCGTGGAGCTCTCGTTCTTTTTCGTGTAAAATAGCTTCGTAATTAAGTTTTGATTTGAGCTTCGTGTATCGTGTTATGTAATAATAGAATGCATATAACAACAGGAGAAAAATAAGGGTATAAAGACTATAAGCTTCTGTACTTGCCCAAAAAGCAGGAGCTACAGAGATAGATAGTTCGGTAGGCGCTGTAGCCCATATGCCATCACTATTAGAAGCTTTTACTTTGAACGTGTACGTGCCGGGGGCAAGGTTGGAGTAACTGGCTACGCGTTTATTAGCATCCCCATATATCCATTCTTTGTCAAAACCTTCCAGCATATAGGCATATTTGTTACCAACCGGATTGACAAAGTGTAGGGCGGAAAATTCAATGCTAATGCTTTTGTCTTCATGTGTTAGCGCTATGGAAGAACTTAAGTACAGCGGACGTTGTAATACGACCCTGTTGTTTATCTGTTGATTCACCTCCACGGGCTGATTGAGGATTCGAAGTTCGGTCAAGACAACTTTAGGCGCTATATTATTCGTTCGTATACTATCCGGACAGAAATGGTTTATTCCTTTGTTCCCTCCGAAATAAAGACGATTTGCGCGGATACTTCGATAAACGGCGCCGTCGGCAAATTCGTTGCTTTGCAAACCGTCTTGTTTTGAAAAGGTACGGATGTCTAGCGTTTGCTTGTCTATTCGTGAGATACCCTGTTTATGACTTGCCCAAATAAAACCATTATTATCTTCTGTAATGCCGGCAATGGTGCCTTTAGGCCATACATCGCCGAGCAAGGAGAGTTGTTTTACTTGATTCGTCTGCGGGTCATAGCAATCTAGACCATTCCCTGTCCCAATCCAAACTCGGTTTTCACTATCCTCAAACATGCTGTATATTCGATTGTCACTGATAGAAGTAGCCGTTGGATTGCCATGATGTAATGTCTGAAGAAGCACTAATCGGCCGTCGTTGGATTCGTTAAAAATAAAGACTCCTCCACCTTCGGTTCCAGCCCATATTTGGCTTTTATGATCAATGAAGATACTCCATACATGCTGTTGCGTAAGCACATTGCTTAAATCAAAGGTTTCTACGCTTTGGCGATGACGATCGAATTTAGAGATGCCATTCCAGGTCGCTAACCAAATATCGCCATTCACATCTTCCGCCATTCCGTACACACCAGTGTTCAATATCGCGGAATCTCGGATGCGTTCGATATATCCAAGACGTGGGTTGTAACGGTCTAAACCGTTTTGGCTTCCAATCCACGTGTAACCTTTGGTATCATAAAAAATTTTCTTAATATAGTTATTCTGAATGGAATGCTCTGTGTGCGGATCGTGTTGGAAATGTTGATATTCCCCATTTTTTTTGAGGAGTGTGACTCCCTTACTTCGCGTGCCAATCCATAGATTTCCATCCTTATCTTCGGAAATGGAACGTACAATGTTCTCGGCAAGGGAATTCGGTCGATCTGGATAATGGTAAAGGTAATGGAAGGGGCTTGCGTCCAGATAGGCGCGATTTATACCATTGCTGTACGTTCCGAGCCAGATAACATGCTGTTCGTCCAAAAAAATGTCGCTAACGTATGCATCGTTTATGGACCATGGGTTCCCTGCGTCGACAGTATATGTTTTTTGCTTTCCGGATGGAAGATGTGTTTCCACCAATGTAGTAGAAAGATTGTCTAAATGCCACCGTGTTTGCTCATAGCTAGCACTCACTTGAAGACGGTGGTTCCGCCGATTTATTTTATCTTTGAGTTCTGGAGGGCAGTCCTCCAAAGGGAGCCGATCAAAATCATCTGTTTCATAGTTATAACGGCATAACGTTTGTTCGTCAAATGTGGAAATCCATAAATCCCCTTTGTTGTCGGCAAGAATATTATGTATACGGCTATTTATTAGACTCCTGGGGTTTAATGCCTCATACCGATAAACACGTATATTATAGCCGTCATACCGACAAAGTCCAGACCAGGTTCCGAACCACATAAAACCGTACTTATCTTTTGCTATACCGTGTATCGTACTTTGGGGTAAGCCATTTTCAGACGTGATATGATCGAATTTGAGTTGAAGGAATTGCCCGTGAGCAGGTAGTCCTATACTCGTCAAGAGCACAAGAAGCATGATGTTGATCATCGTTTTTTTTTCGGTTAGCCTTGCTCCTAGCATAATCATCTAAAGTACAAAAAAAGCTTCATAATCCTATCCCGTTCCATCCTGATGCATAAAATCGTCATCATTTCTTTGTGAGGGGTATACAGTAATTTTCGGATATGAGACATTTTTACAGGGAATTTGAGCGTTTTTTACGGGCTACAGTCGGTTGATCGGAATAGCTTTGTAAAACGCTGATCACGCTATATAAACAACGAATTCAATATCATGGAGATAAAATAATAAGATTTGTTAACCAACCTTAAATTATAGTAACATGGAAACGTTATATATTTCTTCACGTGCACGCGGTACCATAAATGCTGCACTGATTAAGATGATTAAGATCAATGATTTTTCTGCGACCCCTAAATACGTACAGGTAGCTGATGCGATTGTGGAGGCGATTAAGCAAAAGGTTGTTGAAATCGGTGATGCACTTCCATCTATTAATGATCTAAGTTACCAATTGCAAATTGCACGGGATACGGTGGAGAAAGGATATCGTAAATTACGTCAGGAGGAGATTATTAAGTCTTCTCCGGGGAAAGGGTATTTTGTTGCGAAGGAACACGCCTTTCGCTTGCGAACGGCTGTATTCTTAAACAAGTTAAGTGCACATAAAAAGATTGTTTATGATGCATTAGCAGCGAAGTTAGGCGACGAGGCCTCCATAGACCTCTTTGTATACAATAGTGATATTACCCAGCTACGCACATTATTACAAAACCTATCGCAGCCGTATGATTATTATGTGGTCTTTCCCTACTTTAAGGAAGGAAGAGAAAAAACGGCGGAGGTACTTTCTGTTATCCCGACCGATAAATTGTTATTATTGGGGCGAGATGTTGAAGGGGTCCATGGCGATTTTCCGATCGTTTGCGAAAATCATGAGAAAGATATATACGAAGCATTGGAGTCCATCCGGGAACCCCTCTCCAAATACCATATGCTCAAATTGGTTTTTCCGGATAATAGCGATTATCCCAAAACCATTATTAAGGGGTTCTATAAATTCTGTCAGGAATATGCTTTTGATCATTTATTGGTAGGCGATTTGGATGAAGAATCAATAGAAAAAGAAACCTGTTATATTAATCTAGCGGAAGACGACTTATTCCGTCTATTGGATAAAGTAAGTGTAAAAGGGCTGGAAATTGGACGCGACATCGGGGTGATCTCGTACAACGAAACTCCTCTAAAAAAATTTATCCTGAACGGTATCACGACCATTTCTACGGATTTCCGTCTCATGGGTGAATATGCAGCAACCAGTATTCTGGATGGGTTGAAAAGTCGTTTAGAGGTCCCTTTTTATACGGTTTTGCGCGCTTCTGTATAAGCTGATATACGCTGTGTAGTGCGACATGACAGGATGCCGCAGGATGCAAAAATATATTTTGTTTTGTAGTTTAGCCCTGCTTTTAAATACAATGAACTAAACCTATGTTTTCAAATAAAATAAACATATACATTATTTGTGCCTTGCTTCTATGTACTTTTTTGTCGGGTTACGCACAACATGCAAAAGAAATTAAGTATCTATCCGGTACGGATAATGAACATACGGTAGAATGGGACTTTTGGGTAACGAGCGGAAGAAAGGCAGGAGCATGGTCGAAAATTGCAGTACCTAGTCATTGGGAACAACAAGGCTTTGGATCCTATAATTATGGTCGTGACTATGTGACCTACGGTAAGAATTTTCGTTTTCATGAAGAAAAAGGTATTTATCGGCATGCGTTTAAGGTGCCTGTAGATTGGAAAGACAAAAAGATTTCTATCGTCTTCGAAGGGTCGATGACGGATACAGAAGTAAAGATAAATGGGGAATCGGCTGGCGATGTTCATCAGGGATCTTTTTATCGGTTTAGGTATGATATTACAGACAAGGTTCACTTCGACAGGGAGAATGCACTGGAGGTAACGGTCTCCAAAATGTCGGAAGACAATACGGTGAATAATGCGGAACGCTTGGCCGACTATTGGATTTTTGGAGGGATATATAGACCCGTTTATTTGGAAGCGACACCCAAGGCAAATATTACTTGGACGGCTATTGATGCAAAAGCAGATGGTTCTTTTAAGAGTAACGTTTATTTGGAGAATATTCAAGAAAATTCAACCTTACGTGTAGATTTGAAGGATAAAGAAGGGCATGTTGTGACAACACAAAGTGTAGCGCTACAATCTTCCGATTCCATAAAATTAGTCACACTAAGTGTGGACCGACCAGACTTATGGACAGCAGAGACGCCTCATCTATATCATGCCGTTTTTACGTTAGAAAATGACCGAGCGGAAAGCTATCAGACAACAGAACGTTTCGGGTTTCGTACGGTTGAGGTACGTCAGGGAGACGGGATATATGTGAACGGTTTGAAAGTGAAAATGAAAGGCGTAAACCGCCATGTGTGGTGGCCGGAAACAGGTCGTTCCGTCAATCCAAGACTAGATTTGAACGATGTGAAGCTTATCAAAGAGATGAATATGAATGCGGTGCGCTGTTCACACTATCCACCCGACAAATCGTTCCTAGATTACTGCGACTCCTTAGGACTATATGTGTTGGATGAACTTGCTGGATGGCAAAAAGCATACGGAACGTCCGTCGGAAAGAAATTAGTAAAAGAGATGGTCGTGCGTGATGTGAACCATCCGTCGATCATCCTATGGAGCAATGGTAACGAGGGCGGTCATAATAAAGAATTAGTGGACGAATACGAGAAGTATGATTTATCTGCACGCACCGTGATTCATGCCCACCACCGGCCGGGAAATGCCATCAACGGTATAGACGGCAATCACTATGAAGATTATTATTCTACGAAAAAAATACTGGAAGGGCCAAATATCTACATGACAACAGAATTCTTACATGCACAAGATGACGGTGGGGCAGCGGCCGGACTAGCCGATATTTGGGAATTGCATTGGGAGGCCAAACTTGGAGGGGGAGGTTTTATTTGGAATTTTGCAGACGAAGGCATCGTAAGGACCGACTTCAATGGTACTATCGATGTCAATCGAGTAAATGCACCTGATGGTATTTTAGGCCCCTATCGTCAAAAAGAAGGGAGTTTCTTTGCAATAAAAGAGATTTTCTCCCCGGTTCATATCAAGCTGAAAAAGCTCCCGGCGGATTTCGATGGCAACATCGAGGTCGAAAATCGTTATCATCATACGAACCTTTCTGCCTGCACGTTTGCTTATAAGCTGGTCCGCTATCAACCACCCTATGCAGACGCTAAGGGGATACAGACGGAAAAAGAATACGACCTAAATGCACCGGCCATAAAACCGACCGAAAAAGGAATCTTAAAGCTTCAACTGCCGGAAGACTGGAAAGCTTACGACGCGTTGTTGTTAACGGCTACCGATCCGCATGGCGAAGAGATATATACCTGGTCTTGGCGTGTTCGGGATAATGCGGCTATCACGAAAGATATCTTACCGGTCAAGACGGCAACGACTGTAGAGTTGGCAGAGGATAGTGTACATTACGTATTGAAAGCAAATGGTATTACGGCTTTTATCGCAAAGGAAACAGGCTTGTTGGCAGATTTAGCCAATGATTATAGCATGAAATTGGCTTTCCGGGATGGTCCGCTCTTGATTGACGGAGAATACACCTTGAAGGATGTAAAGACGAATTCGGTAGGCGAAAATAAGACCGTGGAGTTTACCTTTGACGGTCAGCTGGATTACATTCGGTGGACCATGCAACCTGATGGGTGGTTAATGCTGGATTATCGTTATGAAATGAATGGAGCCCGCCCGTATGCCGGGGTAAGTTTTAATTTTCCGGAAAATTATATCATCACGGCAAAATGGTTGGGTAACGGCCCGTATCGTGTATGGAAAAACCGATTACAAGGCGTGACTTTGAATACTTGGGAGAATATGTACAACGATTCTCATGCAGGGATTGGCCCTTGGGAATTCCCAGAGTTCAAAGGGTATTTTTCCGATGTAAGCTGGGTGCAGTTTAACACCACTCAAGGTAAGTTTCTCGTGGCGACTGACCAAGAGGATATGTATCTGCGTTTATTTGATTTTTATGGTATTTCCGGACCGCAGCATTACCCTAAGTTGCCGACAGGTGATATTTCCTTTTTAGATGCGATCCCGGCCGTTGGGACTAAATTGGCCATGGGGATTAATAATAGACCGCAGGTCAATGGGCCGGCCGGTGAATTGACTTTACTGGATAAATCGGTTTCCCGTACACTCTATTTCTATTTTGGAACACCGCGAGGGGAAAAAGAAAATACGCAATATGTGATGCCCAAAGAGAATATCCTGACGGATTAAGAATAGGATATCCAGGTTTTGAAGATAATCGTTTAGTTTTTTAGTTTAGTTAAGTTTAGCTTGGCTGGTCAACGGGGATTGTTGGCCAGCTTTTTTATGTGCGCAAGTTGATACCGTCATTTGCCCGTTATAACAAAGTTTTTACACGACGCTATCGAACCTATATATAGGTTTGTTTCTCAAAAAAGCGACTTTATACGCCCTTTTTAGCTTTGCAGACAGGACACTACAGGTTGCCTTTGCCGCTATTTGTTAATAGTTTAGAGATGATAAATAAAGCGTGAAACAATAATCGAGCTAGTGAGCTGACCGAAAGGTAGAGAAACCTATGTTTCAATTTAAAATGATAAAAGAAAAAACAAACAGATGAAAAGTAGAATCTTCATAGTAGCCATGTTATTTGTAGGCCTTACCTCACTGAACCTGATAAAAGGGCAAGATCGATTCCCAGATGGAGCAGCAGTCTCCGATTGGTTTAAAAAAATAGAACCTACGCGTATCGATAAATTGGGGAAATCCTATCGTATTACAGATTTTGGTGTTATTCAAGATAGCACTGTCCTCCAGACGGAGAAAATTCAGGCCGTCATAGACAAGGCCTATGAAAGTGGAGGAGGGGTAATCGTTATACCGAAAGGTACGTTTCTTAGTGGATCTCTATTTTTTAAACCCAAAACCCATTTGCACTTAGAAGAAGGTGCGGTCTTAAAAGGAAGTGATGATATCAGCCATTTTGAACTATTGATGACACGTATAGAAGGAGAAACAGTTAAGTATTTTGCGGCGTTGGTCAATGCAGACAAAGTAGATGGTTTTACCGTATCGGGGAAGGGGGCGTTAGATGGAAATGGACTCCGGTATTGGAAAGCCTTTTGGCTTCGGAGAGGATTCAATCCGGACTGTACGAACAAAGATGAAATGCGTCCACGGGTGTTGTATGTGTCGAACAGTAAAGACGTGCAGATTTCGGGAATACATCTAAGGAATTCACCATTTTGGACATCACATTACTACCGCTGCGAAAACTTAAAACTTGTTAATCTGCGTATCACAGCGCCAGAGAAACCTGTTAAAGCACCGAGCTCTGATGCTATAGATTTAGATGACTGCCATAATGTATTGGTTAAAAATTGTTACATGTCGGTGAACGATGATGCTATTGCGTTAAAAGGAGGCAAAGGACCGCAAGCCGACAAAGACCCTAATAATGGTCCGAACTATAATATTATCATTGAAGACTGTACGTTTGGGTTCTGTCATAGCACCTTAACCTGTGGTAGTGAATCGATCCATAGCTACAACATTATTTATCGGAATAATACGCTAAATGGTGCGAAAAGAATGCTACAATTGAAGATGCGGCCTGATACCCCACAGGAGTACGAACATATTCTTGTTGAAAATGTCAAGGGAACCGCTGATATCATGCTGTTTATCCGCCCTTGGACACAGTTTTTTAACTTGAAGGGAGAAGAAGGTATTAAACTTTCCTATGCACGTAATATCCTCCTACGTAATATCGATTTGGAATGTAATGTATTGTTTGATGTAAGTAACTCCGATCAGTATCAATTGTCCAATTTTACATTTGAAAACATGAATATCAAAGCGAAAAGACCACATATCAACCAAGACTATATTGAGAATTTTACGTTAAATAATGTCGTGGTGAACGGAAAAGAAGTTATTCAGAAATAAGCTAATATAATAAAGATATGGTACGCACTACACCCCCCACGAAACTCTTGATAAACTTCCTGTTCGTCATATCTGCAGTGTTTCTGGCAACGCCTCTTTCGGCCCAACGCTATATGGAATATTTAGACCGAGGATTAATTGCGGTTAAAACGGGTGATAATAGCGCATTCCTCAGTTGGCGTCTGCTCGCAACGGATGCGTACAATCTTCCTTTTCACCTTTATAGACAATACGGAGAAGGGGAAAAGATACGCCTTACCGATCAACCGTTGACGAAAGGAACAAACTTTGAAGATAAACAAGTCAATTTAACGAATGACGTAACCTACACGTTGGTTAGCGTACAGAACCAACAGGAAAACTTCGACGCCGAGCTGAAACTGGCAAAGAATACACCTGTAAGACAGTACTTGGAGATTCCACTACGGACCCCGGCAGGTTATACGCCGGGAGATGCATCTGTAGGAGATTTAGATGGCGATGGCGTATATGAAATTATCATACATCAAACGGGAAAGGGACATGACAATGCCCACAATGGTATAACGACCGATCCTATTTTTCAGGCATATAAATTGGATGGAACCTTTTTGTGGGAAATCAACCTCGGGAAAAATATCCGGGAGGGGGCGCATTACACCCAATTTATGGTGTATGATTTAGATGGCGACGGATGTGCAGAACTGATATGTAAAACGGCAGATGGTACAAAAGACGGCCTCGGGAAGGTGATAGGCAGCGCCGATGCGGATTGGCGGAATACCGACAGCAACTCGTCTACCTATGGTCGGATTTTAGAAGGACCGGAATACCTGACTGTTTTTGACGGACGTACAGGTGCGGCAGTCAGTACGGTCGATTATCTGCCCGAAAGAGGTGATCTTCGCAGTTGGGGAGATACGCGGGCGAACCGATCAGAACGCTATCTGGCGGCCATTGCTTATCTGGATGGTACCAACCCCAGTCTTGTTATGACGCGAGGTTATTACGAACGGACGACACTGGCCGCTTGGGATTTTAAAGACGGCGAACTCGTAAGCCGTTGGGTTTTTGATACCAAAACAGGTAAACATCCCTATGCCGGCCAAGGCTATCATAGTCTTGCAGTTGCCGATGTGGACGAAGATGGAAAAGACGAAATCATATTTGGTGCGATGTCCATCGATGACGATGGTACCGGACTATATACAACAGGCTTGGGACATGGCGATGCGTTGCATGTAACGGATTTAGATCCAGATCGTCCGGGACTGGAAGCATTTGGTATCCATGAACTAAAAGGGGGGCGGAAAGGGGTAGGAGCTGCACTTCGCGATGCCCGGACAGGTGACGTACTCTTTAAAGGGGCTATCGATCAGGATGTGGGAAGAGGAGTAGCAGCCAATATCGACCCAAATCACCGGGGAGCTTATATGTGGTGGCTGGGTTCAAAGGTGATGTACGATATGAAAGGAAGCCCGGTGGGACCGCCGCCTCGTTCGGCCAACTTTCTGATCTGGTGGGATGGAGATTTGAGCCGGGAGTTGTTAAACAGCAATTATATAGAGAAATATAAAGATGGTGTTATTTTTAGAGCAGAAGGTGCCTCCTCAATTAACGGGACAAAGAGTACACCTAACCTGAGTGCTGACATCTTAGGCGATTGGAGAGAAGAACTCATCATCCGATCAGATGATAATCAATCGCTACGGATATATACGACAACTATTCCGACAGAACATCGTCTATATACGTTGATGCACGATCCCGTATATCGTTTAAGTATCGCCTGGCAAAATGTGGCCTATAACCAACCCCCCCACACCGGCTTTTATCTCGGAACAGGGATGACCTTGCCGGTTGAGACGCCGGATATACGCATTGTAAAACCTGATCGGGAATTAAAAGTAAAAAAATAAAGGTCACAAAAGGATGGTAAAGCAGTTGACGATCATTGTATTAGCGGTATGTCTCTTTTCTTTTGGGATACAAGATCGACCGACGGTTTATTTGATCGGCGATTCCACCGTGAGAAATAGCAATCAGGAATATTGGGGATGGGGCTCGCTATTAGGAGAGTTTTTGGATACGACACAGGTAGCTGTAGCCAATCATGCCATGGCGGGTCGGAGTACACGTACTTTTCGGAAAGAAGGACGTTGGGATAGGGTGAAAGAAAATATCAAACCCGGTGATTATTTGCTGATTCAATTTGGACATAATGAGGGTAGCAAACCGGATACGACACGACAAGGCTATCGAGGCGTGTTAAGAGGGATCGGACAAGATTCTGTTGTCTTGGATTGGGGAAATGGAGAAATGGAAATAGTACGTACTTATGGGGAAAATTTACGCCGTTTTGTGCGAGAGGCAAAGCAGATCGGCGCACATCCGATATTACTTTCGATGATTCCAAGAAATCAATGGGATGAACAGGGAAACGTGAAACGTGCGCATCAGGATTTCGGTCTATGGGCAAGGCAGATTGCAGCAGAGGAGCACGTATCCTTTATCGATCTGAATGAAATCACCGCCAAAAAATACGATAAGATTGGCGCAGAACAGGTAAAAGCAACGTATTTTCCAGGAGACCATACCCATACGAACTATGAGGGAGCGATGGAAAATGCAGCTTCTGTCATAGACGGTTTAAGAAATGTACAACATCCATTGGTAAAATATATAAAATGACGAACAAAATAATTATAGCGTTGTCTTTTGTTTTATTGGTATGGAGCTTATGCTCTTTTATCGAGAAGAAAGACAAACCTACTCTTTTTCTGATAGGAGACTCGACGGTAAAAACGGGACGAGGGGACGGTGGCAACGGACAATGGGGATGGGGCAGTTTTATCGCAGATTATTTTAATCTGCAACAGATCGATGTGCAGAATAAGGCATTGGGCGGCACCAGCAGCCGTACATTTTACAACAATCCGAAACTATGGCAACAGGTCTTGGATAGCATCCGACCGGGAGATTATGTCATCATGCAGTTTGGCCATAACGATGCCAGCCCTATTGTAGACACCTCGCGTGCGCGTGGTAGTATCAAAGGAAACGGCGACGATTATCAAGAGGTGAAAAACCCTTTACTGGGACAGAAGGAGATGGTGTATAGCTACGGATATTATCTACGTTTATTCGTGAAAAATATTCATGATAAAGGTGCTACTGCTGTTATTTGTTCTCCTATTCCCCGCAATCGTTGGGAGGGGGATAAAGTAATCCGATCAGATTATCCGCTATGGGCAAAGGAGGCAGCACAACAGGCAGATGCCTTTTTTCTCCCATTGGAAGATTTGGTTGTTGCCGAATATGAAAAAAGAGGAAAAGAAGAGGTTGGACGTTTATTTTTTGATCCGAAGGATCATACCCATACCTTGAAAGCAGGTGGAGAACTAAACGCTTCGTTAATTGCGGCGTATCTTTCGGATAATCCGGGTATTGGATTGAAGAAATTTTTGAAGCCGTAACTTTTAAAAAATTCACCAAAGAAATATGAGAAAAGTAAACCTCACACTGATATATATTCTTGCGTTGTTACCTATTGCGTTCGCACAGCTGCCCGTGGATCGGCCGAATATCGTCTTAATTCTAGCAGACGATATGGGCTATTCGGATCTAGGTTGTTTTGGATCGGAAATACAGACACCTTACTTGGATAGTATGGCACAAGGTGGTGTTAAGATGACCAACTTTTACAATGCATCACGCTGTTGTCCATCTAGAGCTTCGTTACTTACAGGGGTATATCCCCACCAAGCGGGGATAGGAGACATGATGAACACACGACCTTATCCGGCCTATCAGGGATATTTGAATCATGAGACGGTTACCCTTGCAGAAGTATTGGGAGATGCGGGGTATGGAACCTATATGACGGGGAAATGGCATGTAGGACAGGCAAAGGAGCACTGGCCACTACAGCGTGGCTTCGATCGTTTTTATGGACTCATTGATGGCGCAAATAGTTATTTTGAGAACAGACCCTATCGGCCCAATCAAAAGCTGACCATTGCCTTGGACAACGAAGAAATAGCACCACCTCAAAACTATTACAGTACAGATGCCTATACCGATTATGCTATTTCGTTCGTGGATGAACACTTAGAGGGGAGAAAATCGGACCCCTTTTTCCTTTACATGGCGTACCAAGCTCCCCATTGGCCTTTACATGCCAAACCAGAAGATATTGCTCGCTATCAAGGCAAATATATGGAGGGCTGGGAGGTTGTTCGTCAGCGCAGATTTGAAAAACAGCAGGCATTAGGCTTGTTCCCACCATCGACCACATTATCGCCTTTAGATACTACTGTAGGAAATTGGCAGTCACTTTCATGGGAAGAAAAAGTGCATTGGGATGAACGTATGTCCGTGTATGCAGCGATGGTAGATGCCATCGATCAAAATGTTGGTAGGCTAGTAGAGTATCTCCGAAAAAGAGGTCAGTTGCAAAACACCATCTTTCTGTTTCTATCGGATAACGGTGCAAGCAACGAAACCATAACCAATCAAGGATTTACGGAAGAGATCCGTGCTGCTAATTTCTTTCCGGCGAGTCACCCCCGATCGTTTACGGCCTATGGGAAGGAAGGCGCTGTAGTCAGTAATACGCCGTTTCGAAAGTTCAAACATTGGGAGTTTGAAGGTGGAAATGCCACCGGTTTTATTGCCTATGGGCCAAAGTATATTCCTACAGGATTGCAGATTGACCAGCCTGCCCACCTCATTGACATGATGCCCTCCTTGGTGAAATGGGCGAATGCTGCTTATCCAGAAGAATTTGCCGGACATGCCATCCAGCCTATGGAGGGAAAATCATTGCAAGAGTTATGGAACCAAGACATTGCGGTAGAAGCGCGCGCGATTTGCTTTGAGCATGAAGGGAATAAAGCTGTTCGGAAAGGAAAATGGAAGTTAGTGGCGGAATATCCAGAGAATATATGGAGTCTCTATGATCTGGCTGTTGATCGGACGGAGATTACCGATCTAAAAGAAAAATATCCGGAAGTAGTAAAAGAGCTAATGGATATTTATGACGCGTGGGCGGATCGTGTTGGTGTGATACCCTATCAGAAGCTGGATAAAAAATGAGCACTTCTCAGGATGCAGCAGGTTGCCCGGTATAGAATTATGCCGTATTATGGTTGCAACAAATGTCGATCAAGTAATTTATTTCAATAATACAATGAGTAGTAAAAAGAGAACAATGTTTAGTCTGCTACTGTTGACAGTAGTTATCCTGAGCGCTTGTGCGTCCAAAAAGCAATTAGTATCAAAACAGGAAGAAAAACAGCACGTGTTGGAAATCTTGCGAAGAACCAATAACTATTTTATGAATAAATGGCCGGATACGAAGAAACCAATTTATACCACCCGTTGGCGTCCGAGTAATATTTGGACGAGGGGGGTGTATTACGAGGGGTTGATGGCATTGTATAAGGTTGATCCTGATAGACGCTATTATGATTATGCGGTCGACTGGGGCAATAATCATGCATGGGGATTGCGTAACGGTACGGAAACCCGTAACGGCGATGATCAAAATTGCGGTCAAACCTATCTGGATCTTTACGAAATAGATCCACAACCAGAACGCATAGCGGACATTAAAAAGAATATCGATTTTATCATCGCATCCGGGAAAGTGGATGACTGGACCTGGATAGATGCTATTCAGATGGCAATGCCTATCTACGCAAAACTAGGGGTCATGTACGATGATGAACGATATTTTGACCATATGCACAAAATGTATGTGCATTCCCGTGATGTTGAAGGGGGCGGTTTATATAATCGAGAAGATAAGCTATGGTGGCGTGATAAGGATTTTGTTCCCCCTTATAAGGAACCTAATGGAGAAGATTGTTATTGGTCGCGTGGAAACGGTTGGGTGGTAGCTGCATTAGTTCGGGTGCTTGATCTCCTTCCGGAAAATCAACAGCATCGCGCAGCATATTTACAGGATTTCAAGGATCTTATGGAAGGTGTGTTGGCTACGCAGCGGGAAGATGGTTTCTGGAATGTTAGTATGCATGATCCCACGAATTTTGGTGGCCGTGAGACGAGTGGGACAGCTCTTTTTGTATACGGAATGGCTTGGGGCATTAATCAAGGTATTTTGGACGTTGCCGTTTACCGTCCAGCTATGGAGAAGGCATGGAAAGCCATGGTAAACGAAGCGGTTCACCCGTCTGGGTTTTTAGGCTATCTTCAAGGAACAGGAAAAGAGCCTAAGGATGGACAACCCGTTAGCTACGCGAGTGTACCTGATTTTGAAGATTACGGACTCGGCTGTTTTTTGTTGGCAGGAACAGAAGTGTACCGACTGTTGGACAACAATAAATAACAGCGATATAAGAACATAATTAAGACCTGATGATATGATAAAACTTTGTATAACGATAGGTGTTTTGTTGTGTGGTTTGGTGACATCCGCACAATCCCGGCAGACCTATAGTTTTAACGCCGGATGGAAACTACATATTGGTGATGTACCGGACGCTAAACAAGCTGCATTTGACGATAAGGAATGGAAAGAAGTCACGTTACCCCACTCCTGGAATGAGGATGAAGCTTTTGCAAAACCTATACACGAACATAGTACATCGGTGGTTTGGTACCGTAAAACATTTACGTTACCGGATGATGTTCCGCAAGAAAAGGTATTTTTAGAGTTTGAAGGTGTACGTTTCGGAGCTGAATTTTACCTTAACGGTACCTGGATAGGTCGCCATGAAAACGGAGTCATGGCAGCAGGGTTAGATATTTCAAAAGAGGTGTTAAAAAAAGGTGAAAATGTCCTGGCTATTCGAACCGATAACGATTGGCGATATAGGGAGAATGAAACCAACAGTATTTTCCAGTGGAACGATAAGAATTTTAATGCGAATTACGGCGGTATCCCGAAAAACGTATGGATTCATTTTACCGGCGGTACTTACCAGACTCTGCCCTTATATTCCAATTTAGGAACGACGGGTGTATATGTTTATGCAAAAAACATAGATATTTCAAAAAAACGGCTGGATCTTCATGTAGAATCTGAAGTGAAAAACGAAACAACTGATACGTATAATGGTCAGTTTGTGGTAGAAGTACGAGACGCTGAAGGTGTGCTGGTAAAAACTTTTGAAAATCCGTTCTCATTGGAACCCGGAGCGACAGGGCTCATCCATGTACAGTCAAAAATGGACAATGTGCATTTCTGGAACTGGGGGTATGGTTATCTATATACGGTAACGTCTAAATTGGTGGTTGGTGGAGAAACGATCGATGCGGTTGATACACGTACAGGCTTCCGGAAAACTGCATTTAGGGACGGTATGGTTTATCTCAACGATCAGGTATTGATGATGAAAGGATATGCCCAACGAACGAGCAATGAATGGCCCGGGGTAGGGCTGTCTGTTGCCCCATGGGTGAGTGACTACAGCAATAAGTTGATGGTGGAAAGTAACGCGAATCTGGTTCGTTGGATGCACGTAGCGCCTTGGCGTCAAGATGTGGAGTCTTGTGATCGGGTCGGACTGATGCAAATGCTGCCTGCTGGAGATGCGGAAAGGGACGTGGAAGGCCGTCGATGGGAACAGCGGACAGAATTGATGCGCGATGCGATCATCTACTACCGGAACAGTCCGAGTGTCCTGTTTTGGGAAAGTGGAAATGAATCCATCTCTGAAGGACACATGGCCGAAATGATCGCCATTCGTGACCAATATGATCCGCATGGCGGGCGGGCTATAGGCTCACGTGAAATGCTGGATAGCAAGCTGGCCGAGTATGGTGGAGAGATGCTTTATATCAATAAAAGTGCTAGACATCCGATGATTGCCACCGAATATATGCGCGACGAAGGATTGCGTAAATACTGGGATGAACATACCTATCCGTTCCACAAGGAGGGGGAAGGCCCCTTGTATAAAGGAAATGATGCCAGCGATTACAACAGAAATCAGGATCAACACGCCATGGAGACCGTACGACGCTGGTGGGAATACTGGAAAGTACGCCCGGGAACGGGAAAACGTGTCAGTTCGGGTGGTGTAAACATTATTTTCTCCGACTCCAATACGCATTATAGAGGGAAAGAGAACTACCGTCGAAGCGGAGAAGTCGATGCGATGCGGATTCCTAAAGATGCATATTATGCGCATCAGGTCATGTGGAACGGCTGGGTAGATCCCGATCCGAAAGGTCTCCATATCATTGGTCATTGGAATTATCCAACAGATACGAAAAAGGATATACACGTCGTTAGTGCGGGTGAAAAAGTAGAGCTCTTGGTGAACGGACAGAGTCAGGGATTTGGCGAACGTTCTTATCAGTTTCTGTTTACTTTTCCCCAAGTAACTTTTATGACAGGCGAACTGAAAGCCCGTTCTTATGACGAGAATAATAAGGTGTTGAATGAGCAGATAATACAAACGGCAGGCGAACCTTATCGTGTAAAACTAAATTATCAGCACGGTGATAACGGCTTATATGCCGATGGCAATGATATGGTTTTGGTCGATGTAGAAGTGCTGGATAAAGAGGGAAGACGTTGCCCCACAGCAACCCATATGATTGATTTCCGCTGGGATGGGCCTATGGATTGGCGGGGAGGTATTGCGCAAGGGCCTAACAATTACATTCTTTCCGAATCGTTGCCGGTAGAAGCAGGCGTAAACAGGGTTATGCTGCGTACCCGATTTGGTGAAGCTGGAGGAGTTAAAATCCACGCACAAGCAAATGGTCTTGTCGCCGATAGCCTTGTATGGGAAGTTTCTCCTGTCTCGGATAAAAATGGGCTTTTTGTGAAAAATGCTGGAATAGGATTGCCTTTGAATCTGGATAGAGGGGAAGGTTTGCAAGAGGAACCCTTAAAGCAGCGACGTACAACCTTGCCGATACAGAAAGTGCAGGCAGGTGCAAATCAAGAAATGGCAGCCTCCTCCTATGATGATAACGAGCTGACGGACTGGGTAAACGATGGATCATTGCAAAGCGCCTGGATAGAATATACCCTGGCAAAGAAATCGGTTATTGACGAGATTGATCTAAAATTGAATAACTTTAGATCCAGAAGCTATCCGTTACAGGTTTTCGTCGATGACAAGCTGGTATTTGATGGAAATACAGAAACAACATTAGGGTATTACACATTAGAAATCCCACGTACAGAAGGGCGTCGGGTGAAAATTCAGTTGAAAGGGAGTTCGGTTGTTGCTGCGGAAAATCAACATGCCGAAATCGGAGGTAAGAAGTTGGATGATGGCGTGGCGCGGGATGATATCGGCGCAAAAGGGCGATTGAGTATTATTGAAATAGATATCCACAAAAAACAATAGACTATGCAGAAGGTAGCGTTTAAAATGCAATTGAAACCGGGAATGAAGGAAGAGTATGAAAAGAGACATGCTGCTATTTGGCCAGAATTGGTCGCGTTATTAAAAGATAATGGTATTGCGGATTATACTATTTTTTTGGATGAGGAAACGTATACACTTTTTGCAGTGCAACGTTTGACCGGTAACTCGTCCCAAGAATTGGGAAACACGGAACTTGTCCAACGCTGGTGGAAATATATGGCAGATATCATGGAGACAAACCCTGACTTTTCTCCGGTTTCGACACCGCTAATAAACGTATTCCATTTAGATTAAACGACGATGAAGAAAAGATTTATAACGATATTACTCTGTTATGGCATGGCTACCTCTATCGGATGGGCACAAGACTTGTGGCCGGGTGTAACGAAGGAAATGAAGCCGTGGACACGTTGGTGGTGGCTTGGTTCCGCTGTGGATAAACCCAATCTATCCAGAGACATAAAACTGCTAGACGAAGCAGGTTTCGGAGGGGTAGAAGTGACACCTATTTATGGTGCTAAAGGATATGAAGATCGATATATTCCGTTTCTGTCGGATAAATGGCTGGATATGCTGACATTTACAGTGGATCAGGCAAACAGCCATCAGATGGGTGTGGATATTAATTTAGGAACAGGCTGGCCATTTGGTGGCCCCCAAATAGACGAACAACATGCGGCCACTAAATTGTTTTTAGATGAGATCGATCTGAAGAAAGGTCAGGCCATATCGTTTCCACTAGGGGTAAGTGATACCAAGCAAAGCTTCAGTAAGTTACAAGCTCTTCGTGCCTATAAATCCAATGGAGAGGAGATCAGTTTGGACAGCTATATGCATAATCAGTCCGGAAGCTGGACAGCGCCGGAAAGCGTCCGCGTAATCGCCCTTTTCTCGGGACGGACCCGCCAAAAAGTAAAGCGTGCGGCACCCGGAGGAGAAGGCTTTACGCTTGACCATTTGGGTAAAGAGCCCGTACAGCGCTACTTGAATCATTTTCAGAAAGCATTTCACGGAAAGGGGATACAGCTTCGTGCTTTTTTTAATGATAGCTACGAAGTATATGGCGCCAATTGGACAGATAGCTTTTTGGAAGAGTTTGAAAAAAGAAAAGGTTATAAATTGCAGGCATATTTATTAGACTTTGCTGGGAAGGGAAACGACAAAGAGCAGGAAAAGCGTGTGAAATCAGATTACCGGGAAGTCGTGAATGCTATTCTTCGGGATAACTTTTTGATTCCCTTTACCTCGTTTTCCAATCAATACGGCGCGCTATCGAAAAACCAAGCACATGGATCGCCGGGAAATTTGATCGATCTGTATGCCAGTACCGATATTGCCGAATGTGAGACCTTTGGATCGAGTTTTTTTGCTATTCCGGATTTGAGACGGGACAGCACCGATGTTCGGAATGTTGATCCTGATCCAATGATGTTTAAGTTTGCTTCTTCGGCAACACACACCATGGGCAAGAAATATACGTCTTCCGAAACATTTACCTGGCTTACCGAACACTTTAAAACGTCCCTCGCGCAAGCAAAGCCAGAGGTCGAGCAATTGTTTTTAGCCGGTGTGAACCACGTATTTTATCACGGTACAACCTACTCACCGGAAGATGTACCTTATCCGGGCTGGCTGTTTTATGCATCGGTTAATTTCACGACCAACAATTCGTTCTGGTCACATCTGCCGGGCTTAAACAACTATGTTACCCGTGTACAATCCATCCTGCAGACGACAAAAGCGGACAATGAGCTATTGATTTATTGGCCTATATACGACGTTTGGCACGATACCAAAGCGCCATTTAAAACATTGAGTGTGCATCATGTGGATGACTGGTTGCACCCCACCGAATTCTATAAACAAAGTATGTATTTGCAGCGCCTAGGATATAGTTTTGATTTTGTCACCGACGCTATTCTCGCTAAATCGACTGTCCAAAACAAGCAGGTAGTAACGGCGGAGAATACGCGACCATACAAAGCTGTCTATATCCCCTCTACACAATATTTTTCGGAGGAAACGCTCGACAATCTATTGACATTAGCAAGGAATGGAGCGACACTCATTTTTGAAACTTTACCGAAAGATGTTGGCGGGTTGACGAATCTGGAAGCGCGTCGCAAAAAACTGAACGATTTATTGGCAACACTCCACTTTGACGGGGATGAAGAAAACCAATATACAGCCTATGGTAACGGAAAAGTCTACTTGACGAACGATGTGTATTCCGCGCTGGAAACAGAGCAACTATATGCAGAACGATTGGCACGCACCGGGCTTAAATTTAATAGACGCGTGACGGACAAAGGAACGTACTATTACTTGGTGAATCATACCGATAAAACAATAGACCAATTTGTTCGGTTAAACAGCGAAGGAACGCATTATACGTTATTGGATCCGCAGACGGACGGTATATTTAATCTTCCAATAGAAAAGAAAGCCATTCGCTTGCAGATTCCTGCCGGTTATACTTGGGTGGTATACGTGTCCGATACAGATAAAGTAGATACGGACTATCGCTATATCGATCAACTGCAGGAGGAAAAGGTGTTTGTTCATCCGTGGAAGGTAAGCTTCTTGCAAGGCGGACCACAGTTACCAAAAGCGCGAACATTGAACAATCTAAGCTATTGGACAACTTGGGGAGATGCGGTTGCCGATAAGTTTTCCGGCACGGCGGCTTATGAAACTTCGTTCACCATCGAAAAAAAGTCGGACAATGGATATCAATTGCATTTAGGGGCAGTGGGTGAAAGCGCACGAGTGTGGGTGAATGGAAAAGATGCCGGTATCGTATGGGCGCATCCGTTTACACTGGAGATTGGAAAACTGTTGCAAAACGGTAAGAACGATATTCGCATTGAAGTGGCGAATTTGATGGCAAACCGTGTTCGCGACCTCGATAAAAGAAAGGTTTCCTGGCGTAATTACCATGAAATTAACTTTGTGAATATTGATTATAAAGATTTCGATGCAAGTCAATGGAAACTAATGGATAGCGGCCTGAAAGGACCTGTGCGTTTATTCCGTTATTGATACTTTCCGATCTGTTTTCAACAGAAGGGGCCATTTCTGAAAAGGAAATGGCCTTTTTTATACCGACCATGAAGGTACATAACAGTTTTGTTACGTAAACTTTCTACCTTGCTTTTGAGCTAGTATAAATCTTTATAACGAGTTGATAAATCTATGAGAGGAAAAATCTTTTTTTACAGTCTACTTGCCCTCTTTCTTGGAGCTGCTCATCAGGCCGTAGCACAAGAACTATTAAAGGGCAAGGTTGTGGACGCCGCGGAACAACCACTAGTTGGGGTTTCTGTGCAAGTGTTGGGAGACAACCAGCGGTCGACATCGACCGGAGCGGGGGGCGAATTTAGCGTGTCGATTGATATCGGCGAAACATTGGTCTTCACGTCGGTGGAATACAGAAGTCAGCGTATTGTTGTGAAGAACTTACAGCCACTTACGGTAACTCTGCAAGCGAGTGATGAAGTATTGGATGAAGTCGTTGTTATCGGTTATGGGACGCAAAGGCGCTCGGATGTCATTGCCCCTATTTCTAAATTCAACGCGGAAGGACTAGAAGAGCGCCCATTAGTACGTGTCGATCAGGCATTGGTGGGGCAAATGTCCGGTGTCCGCGTGAAGCAAACGACAGGTGTTCCAGGAAAGGGGCTGAGTGTACAGGTGCGTGGATCCGGTTCGATCACCGCAGGGACAGAACCTCTATATGTCATCGATGGATTCCCGTTAGCGACTGCAGCACCAAATGGATCGGGAAACTATGCTGCTGGTAATCCGCTGGACAATATCAACCCAAACGATATTGAATCGATTGAAGTGTTAAAGGATGCTTCGGCAGCAGCCATTTACGGGTCAAGAGCGGCCAATGGGGTTGTACTTATTACGACAAAACGGGGGAAATCTGGAAAGCCGACGATTTCTTTTAATACCTATCTAGGAGCGTCATCACCCTATAGGAAGCTGGATATGTTAAATGGAGAGGAATGGATAGATCGTTCTATAGAAATGATTAACAGTGCGTGGGTCACTTCCGGTGCGGGACGCACCGCGTCACAAAGCATAGCCGAACGGCGGGCCATCTTAGGGATTAGCCCGGGAACCTATAACACCGCTTATATGTATGACGAGCGCTGGTTGGAACCTGGATACCCGGGGTTACATGTCATCGACTGGCAAGAGGAGGCCTATCGTACAGGGATGGTACAAAACTATCAATTGGGCGCATCGGGTGGTATGGAGTTCGTGAATTATTATGTGTCGGGTAACTATATGGATCAGAAAGGAATTGTGCAGGGATTAGATTATAAAAATTATGCGCTTCGTGCCAATATCGATGTGAAACCAACGAAAAAGCTGACCTTTGGGATGAATCTGGCACCGACGTATTCGGAGGCAAACGATCCTGGCGTAGAAGGCAAAGATAATATCATACATCAGATTTATTCGATGTCGCCTGTTCAGGACAACCCTGTGGGTACTGTCAATGTTTTTGAAAATGAGAAATATCCTTGGAGCACATCTACTAATGATCCTATTGCTAAGCTGACCAACTATGTGGGTGAAAATAAGACCGCTCGGATACTGGCAACGCTGTATGGCCAATATAATATTTTAGATAATTTGATCTTTAAGACCACGGTAAATGTGGACCATACCGACCGTACGTCGTTTAGTTTCAGGCCGTATACGATCGGGGGAACCTTGCAGCAACGGATAACCAATCCAAATCAGGCTACCTATGGATCAAGTAATAAATACCGGAAACAGACTTTTGTCAACGAGAATACCTTAACCTATAATTTGGAACGGGATAAGCATAACTTAACGGCCTTGTTAGGGCATGCTTATAACTACGATAGGTTCGATGGGTCAACCATCACGTCGCAAGGTGGTTATAGGAACAGTAATATCATGACCTTGAACGCAGCGGTGGGAACGACTGCTTCGACGGATGCGACGAAAAACCTGTTATTATCTTATTTTGGACGGGTGCAATATGCGTTCGACGGTAAGTATTTGTTTTCGGCGAGCATGCGTCGCGATGGATCATCGCGCTTTGGTATGAATACCAAATGGGGATGGTTCCCGTCGGTGTCTGCCGGTTGGCGCCTGTCTGATGAAAAGTTCATGCAATCGGTAACGTTTATCCAGGATCTTAAGATCAGAGGTAGTTACGGTGAATCTGGAAACAATAACATCGGCGATTATAGCAGTATAGCCGTCCTAGGTGAAGCCAATTATTCTTGGAATGGTACGTCGGCACCGGGCTGGGCCCCGCGAAATATCATCAATCCCGATCTTACTTGGGAGAAATCCAGAACCTTTGATGTGGGGTTAGACTTTTCCTTATTCCAATCCCGCTTGTCCGGGGCATTCGACGTATACCAACGGACGAGTAGTAACTTGTTGCTGAATGTACCGACGATGTGGTCGACGGGTTTTGGTTCATTATTGGATAATGCGGGCGAAGTGCGAAGCCGCGGTTGGGATTTGGAGATCACTTCGCGTAATATACAACGGGATAATTTTACCTGGTCGACCTCATTTAATGTGAGCCATAATACCAATAAAGTGACGCAGTTAATAGGAGATCAACAGGAAATCCTGATCCCCTCTTCTTTTGACATTGAACACAGCATCCTGCGCGTTGGACAACCCATGTATAGTATTTATGTCGTGCAGCAAGATGGTATCCTGACGCAACAGGATATTGATAATGGAGCGGCTTTATATGGTAGTCAAGTTGTCGGTGATCCACGTTATGTAGATGCCAACGGCGATAAGGTGATCGATGCAGACGACCGTGTACTCGTAGGGCATCCAAATCCAGACTATGTTTGGGGAATCACGAACGACTTCCGGTACAAGAATTTTGACTTGAGCTTCATGTTTCAAGGACAGAACGGCGGACACCTTTACTCCCTTTTGGGTCGGGCTTTAGGGCGTACAGGCCAAGGTGCCACCGACAACGCGCTTGGTTTCTATCGGGATAGGTGGTATTCTGCCGAAGACCCCGGTGAAGGGCGGGTCGGAAAGGCTTACTCTACTTTCGGACGTATTAAAAATACGGATTGGTTGTATTCTTCGGATTATTGGCGTTTGCGTAACGTGACGTTCGGATACAATTTCCGAGAACTACGTTTAGCAGGGCAATCCTGGTTGAATTCGGGACGCGTATACCTGACCCTGGAAAACTTTTGGGGTAAGGATAAGTACGATGGCGGGCTTAACCCGGAATCTGCCAATACAAATTTGAGTGGCAGCAATCAGTACCCCGAAGCTGGCGACTACGGCGGACTCGCACTGCCGAAAACAATTACATTTGGTGTTAACTTGACTTTTTAAAACGATGAAGAAGATATTATATTTAGCAATCAGCTTAAGCTTGTTATCCTCCTGTGATATGGATTTAGCACAGCAGCCGATCTCAGACGCTTCGTCCGAAACTTATTTTCAAACGGTGGATGATTTTAACCAGGGGCTAAATGCGGTTTATAGTTCGGCAAGAGGCTATCCAGACCGTTTAATGAATCTATCCGAGACGAGATCGGACAATCTGCATGCTATTTCAGATGGAGGGGTGCGCGATTGGGAGGGAATAAACAGCTTTCATCGTACCATTTCGAGCAATCCTTATGTGGAGGAGGCTTGGGAGTCCAATTTTACCGGCATTTTCAGAGCCAATAATTATCTAGCGCAATTAGCTGAAAAAGGCGAGTCCGTCATTTTAGATGAGGCTGTACGTCGGCGTATGGAAGGAGAAGTACGTTTCCTCCGGGCATTTTATTATTTTGATCTGCTTCGTTATTTTGGGAGAGTACCATTGATTGACCGCGTGGTCTCGGCGACTGAAGCGAAGACTATTTCTCGCAGTGAAGTCAGCGAAATCTACAATTTAATCATGGAAGATGTTAACCTGGCGATCGACTATTTGCCTGCACCGAGTACGTATGCTTCGGTAGATAAAGGACGTGCAAACAAGTACGCCGCCAAGATGTTGTTAGGACTAATATACATGACACGTTCGGGACCCGATTATGGTGTCGATGGAGCCGGTCTGAATACAAACGAATGGAGCGAGGCTGTGCATGAATTTAACGATATTATAACTAGTAGCGAGTTCCAGTTTTTACCGACCTATGAAGAGATATTCAATTACGGTAATGAACGCAATAAAGAAGTCGTATTTAATATCGAATACTCCAGCGGGTCCACCCCTGTCGTTGGTGCAACCTTCCCCTGGGTATTGGTACCTGACACGTGGTTCCAATCTTTAGGGTTTGGGGTACAAGGAGGCCTTATGATACGGCCGGTTTCTTTGGATTTATTAAGTAAATACGACGAAAATGATGTCCGTAGAAGCTTTAGTATACAGGAGGGGTATACGTATGGAGCTGTCGTCGAAAACCGTTCCTTTATCAGAAAATATGTTGATATCACCAAGGTGCCCACCACGAGCCGGTTTGATTGGCCCATCAATTATATTGTGTTCCGTTATACAGACCTACTGATGCTTAAAGCGGAGTGTGTATTGAATGGCGCACCGGGCTCTACAGTAACCGATGTGGATGCGGTCGTGAACGCAGTCCGGGAGCGTGCTGGTTTGACGACACCGTTAACCGGGGTTACGAAAGAACAGCTTCTGGAAGAACGTCGTCGTGAATTTGTTGGCGAGGGATTGCGCTGGTTTGATCTTATTCGGTCAGGAACAGTCGAAACTACAATGAAAACTTGGATCGAAACAGAAGATTCCGGACAAATGGAAGATTTCAAAACGGATTATATCCTATATCCTATTCCGCAGTCAGAAATGAGTAATGCTCCCGGACTATACGATCAAAACAACGGATATTAGTTTTTATTATATGTATATGCTAGAGAGCTGCTTGATTTTATTTGAGCAGCTCTTTTACTTTTCTATCCTTGCACAGGATGCGGCATGATAGTTCTATGGAGTACTTTCCCTAAATTGCAATTGGCAACTAAGTTATAAATAAACATGACAGACCTTCTTATGACTAGAAATGAGATTGATCCTATATTAATGAAATAAGCCTATGTATACGATTTATTTGAAATTGATGGTGTTTGGTATGGCCATGTTATGTTCTTGGTCGACTACAGCACAGATTGGTAAACGTTTTCCTTCCGAGCGAAAAATTGTTAAGGATCCAGTTACGGGTATTGATCTGGTATTTTTAACCAGCACACCGGTTGGGGATTCAAAAATATACCAGACCCATAACCAGTGGACGTCCGATGGAAAGTGGCTGATTTTTCGTTCAGACCGTGTGTCTGGTGAAGCAATTGCCGTTCATGAAGAAAGCGGAGAAATGGTACAAGTTACTGAGGGAGGGTACAGCGGTATGTTGAATATCGCGAGAAACTCCATGCACCTCTATTTCATGCGCAAACCTATGGGAAGGAGTGCAGACGGATCAATGGAAGTTGTTGAAGTGGATCTGGAAAGGCTGTTTGTAGACAGCAAGACGGGAAATTTACAATCGGCATCGGTCTACCAAAGGGTTTGCGGAATCACGCCTCCTGAAATCGGTGCAGGTGGCGATATGGCTTTGGATGGCGATAGCGAAGAATGGGTGTTTTTCCGTGTTGGTAAAGATGAAGCAGCCAAACACCTGCCCAAGGGTACAAAAATGGAAGAAGCGTTTGGTCCCCGCAATATGGGAGCCGGTCCATCAGGTATCGCAAAGATGAATATCAAGACCGGTGAAGTTGCCCATGTGATCTCTGTTCCCTTTCAGGTTGGGCATATACAGACAAACCCTTGGAAAAAGGGTGAAATTGTTTTTTGTTGGGAAACCGGCGGCAAGTCGCCCCAGCGTACTTGGACGGTTATGACGGATGGAACCGGACTGCGGCCGCTCTATCCCGAATCCGACTACGAATGGGTCACCCATGAAGCATTTCTGACGACGGATGAGGTGGGTTTTGCAATTATGGGGCATCGTCCTATTCCTGGGGTCGTGAACGATCAAACATCTCGGGGCACAAATGTTGGTGGTGCTAATCCGGGACAGGAAACAGCTTGGGGTCCTTCCGGTACACGAGAGAAGCCTACGGGTTTTGCCGTCGTAAACCTCCGAACACGAACGATGCGTATTGAAGGGCAGACGCATCGTGGCAGTGGTTTTTGGCATGTAGCTGGTTCAGGTGATGGCCGCTGGCTGGCTGGGGACGACTTCGCGCGCGATATCTATTTGATTGACCGGAATACCCACGAGATGGTGTTGTTGTCTTCGGGGCATAAAACGACTGCAGCAGACCACCCACACCCCACATTCAGTCCGGATGGCACGCGTATCCAGATCCAATCCGCTATGATCTCAGAAGATGACCGTACGATGAATATCTGTATTATTCCTGTACCCAAAAGTTGGTTGGAACGAACATATAGTAAAAGACTTGATTAATCGATAAGATGATGAAATATTTATTCTTTTTGGGATGTATAGCTTTTTTTGCATTATCATCGTGTAGCCAACGCGAAGAAATAAAGACAATTACGCTAAAGAATACCGATGCTGTCGATTTACGACAGAAGGCCATTGTCGTCCAACGGTCGGACTTGACGAACGATAAGAAATTTCACCCACTTCTGCTTGATGCAAAGGGCGATACTATTCCTTCCCAAGTAGATGATACCACTGGAGACGGTGCGTGGGATGAATTGTTTTTCCTGATCGATATTCCCGCGTTGGGTGAAGTGGTCTTGACGGTGCAACATACCGATAATAACATAGCGTATGAACAGAAAACGGCAGTTCGATTTGGGAAGCGAGACGGACTAGCCGATCCCGTACAGCCGAGATTGAGAGACACACTTTACGCTGATCAATTGCCTCTTAGTATAGGTTATCAACCTTACCAGACGGACGGGCCTTCTTGGGAAAATGACAAAGTGGGGTTTCGGCATTACTTGGACGGTCGTAATTCGAAGGACGTTTTTGGGAAAAAGGTTTCTTATATGAGCCCTTCCGATGTTGGGATCAACGCGCAGGGTGCTGTGGAAGACAATTACCATGTGATGTTGGATTGGGGAAGGGATATCATGCCTGTAGGGAACTCTGTGGGAATTGGTGGGATCGCATTGGCCAATGGAGATGCGATGTACCGTATCGGGGTAACAGCATTGGATGCAGTGAACAACGTGGACACGACGATTTTCAGGGTCGTACAGAAGGGACCGTTACGATCTGCGATGGATTTCCAGTATCGAAATTGGGAAGCAGGAGGTCGTTATTATAGCTTAGTGGAGCAACCTGTTATCTGGGCAGGGATGTACGGCTATCAGAATACGGTTCGTGCCCAGGGGGTGCAAGACAGGGATACTTTACTTGTGGGTTTGGTCAATATTTTTTCGAGCCAGCCACCCCAAGAAATCATCATCGATAACCAATGGGTGGTCTTGTATACGCACGATCGACAGTCCTACGACCAGGAGTGGTGGCTGGGATTGGGTCTTATCCTGCCGTATGACCGTTACAAGGGATATGCGGAAGCTCCGGAAATAGGTCCATTGGTGGATAGTTATATGGCCAAACTAGACATCTCCGATGATGCCCCTGTCAGCTATTATGCCATTGCCGGTTGGGAACTGAGCGACAAAGGTTTCCGCAACCGTGATTATTTTGAAAACTACATCGTAGACCTAGCGAAACAATTAGCCGCGAAGGTTGTGATAAAAGTTACGACTGCTAACGAATGATCTGCGTTCAGGAGCTTCTGGGAGAATTTTATCGGTAGGAAGATCTATCGTGTACGAAAAATTTGCTCTATTGAGCAAAACCCAGACTATTCGTTTCTATTACCCTTGCACAGGATGCGGCATGATAGCTCTATCGAATGCTTTCCTTAAATTGCAATCGGCAACGATATATAAAATTAATATTTATAAACCGTGATGAATAACGCAACCACTATAATATGAAACACCTTACTTTTCTTTCTCTTTGTCTAGTAACTCTGTTCCTCAGCTGCGAACAGAATAATTCGCAACAAAAGGAAACGGGTAAAATTGCTTGGCCAGAAATTACACCGGAAATGAGACCTTGGACACGTTGGTGGTGGCATGGTAGTGCCGTAACCGAACAAGGACTAACAGCATCCTTGGAATCATACAAAGAAGCGGGATTAGGGGGTGTTGAAATAACACCTATTTATGGCGTAAAAGGTGAAGAAAAACAGTTTATTGATTTTCTTTCTCCTGCGTGGACCGAGAAATTAGTCTATACGTTGAAAGAATCCGAACGACTTGGGCTAGGTGTAGATCTAGCTAACGCATCAGGATGGCCATTCGGTGGACCTTGGGTAGATGCGGAAATGGCATCTCGATATTTTACATCGCAAGTGTTTAAGGTCGTCGGTGGAGATACATTTTCAGAAAACATCGACTATATACAGAAACCCGTCCTGCGTATGCAAGACGGAAAGAAATTACAAATCAACGATGTAAAAGAACCTTTGTCAGCTTATGGTAATCTGCAGGAATATGCTTTCGATCAGGTGCGTTTGGAGAAACCTTTACCAATTATTTTGGTTTCGGCACATAAGTCTGGTCAAGATGGTTTTACGGAGAAGATCGACCTGACGAGTCAGGTAAAAGACGGCAAGTTAACGTGGACCGTCCCCGAGGGAGAGTGGGTGATTTGTGCGCTGTTTGAAGGTCTGCACGGGAAACAGGTGGAGCGTGCTGGCCCTGGAGGAGAAGGCAATGTGATTGATCATTTTTCGAGATCGGCGCTTGACGGATATTTGGATAAGTTTGATACTGCATTTGAAAATCATGATCTCCGCTATCTGAGATATTATTTTAACGATTCCTATGAAGTGGACGATGCCCATGGCGAAGCCAATTGGACGCCAGCTTTCTTTGCCGCATTCCAAGAGATAAACGGTTATGACTTACGTCTTTATATACCAGCCTTGCTCGGACAAGATACGGAGGAAATGAACAGTCGTGTGCTATATGATTACCGCTGGACGATAAGTGAGCTTTTGCTAGAAAATTATACCAAACCATGGCAGAAATGGGCGGGTGTAAAAGGGAAAGGGATCCGTAATCAAGCGCACGGCTCGCCCGCAAATGTGTTGGACTTATACGCAGCCAGTGACGTGCCCGAGATCGAGGGACGCGAAATCGTTAACCTTAAAAGTGCTGCCTCAGCCGCACATGTTACGGGTAAAAAGCTGATTTCCGCTGAATCGGCTACTTGGCTAAATGAACATTTTGAGTCTAATTGGGGGGATGTAAAGAATGCGGTAGATAACATGTTTCTTTCCGGTGTGAATCATATCTTTTATCACGGTACAGCTTATTCGCCACAAGAAGCCATGTGGCCAGGATGGCTTTTTTATGCGGCGGTACATTTTGCGCCTACCAATAGTTTGTGGGACGATTTTAAAACGTTAAATCAATACGTTGCCCGTTCCCAAAGTTTTCTGCAGGCAGGACGTCCAGCCAATGATATACTGGTTTATTTTAATATTGCCGACCACTGGTCAGAACGCGGGAATAATATGCTAAAGCATTTTCATTCCAATACCTTATTTGACGACCTTAGTCTCAAAGTCTGTGGCGATTACTTGTCGGATAATGGCTATTCCTGGGATGCTATTTCCGATAAACAATTACAAGATGTTACCTACGAAAATAACCAACTCCTTACACATGGGAATAGCTATAAAACTATTTTAATTCCGGCGACGTCCCTTATACCGGCTGAAACTTTTGAAACACTGCTTAATTTGGCGAAAGAGGGAGCAACTTTGTTATTTCTGAAAGATTTGCCAGAAGGGGCTCCGGGTATGAGCGGAAAGGCAGAAGGAACCCAGAAGATAGAAAATCTGATAAAAGAATTACCATTTAAACAGGAAAGCAACTGGCGTATGGCGGCTTATGGAAAAGGAGTAATTGTGGTCGCTGAAGAGCTTCCGGAGCTTGTCACATATTTCGGGGTACAGCCTGAATCGTTCTATGCAGACGGTTTGCAATCAATTCGTCGTCTTAAAGATGATGGTAACTACTATTACTTTATCAAAAATACCTCCGATACATTGTTTGAGGGATGGATTACCCTACAGGCTGATTATGCCTCGGCCGCATTATATAACCCGATGACAGGTGCGGAAGGGTATGCACTTACCAAATTAGCTGAAAGCAAAACAGCCATATATGTAAGTATCCGTCCCGAAGAGTCGATTATAATAGAGACATTTAAAGATGTTTATACCGGAGAGTTATATCCTTTTTACGAAACATTGGACAGTGCCATTGCCCTCTCTGACTGGAAGATTGATTTTGTTAAAGGAGGCCCCACCTTGCCCAAGAGCATCTCGACAGACAAACTGCAATCCTGGACGACTTATGGTGGAGATTATGCACATTTTTCGGGAACGGCAGCATACACAACCACTATTCCGGTCTTGATGGAAAGTACCGATACTTGGCTGTTGCGTTTAGACAATGTGAACGAGAGCGCCGCCGTCTATTTGAATGATGAGCATATCGGTACGCTGTTGAATGCGCCATACGAACTCGAAATACCAGTAGACGCCTTGCGCGGAAACGATACCTTGAAAATTGCGGTATCTAATCTGATGGCCAACCGTATCGCATATATGGATAAACAAGGGATGACTTGGCGAAAATTTTATAATATCAATTTTGCTGCTAGACGCGCCGAAAATAGAGGCGATGATGGTCTGTTCTCTGCTCGAAATTGGAACCCGAAAGCCTCTGGTCTTTCGGGTGAGGTAACCCTAATCCCTTTGAAAAGAACGATAAAATGATTTAATGAATATATGAGAACCGCGTATTTATCAATAGGAATCATTTCCATATTGGGAATGATGTCATGTCAAGAGACGACCACACAGGAGACGAAAATCAACGATTCGAATACTCCGTTGCATCTGTTGGCCCCGGAATATACCACACCCTATAGAGAATGGACCGCTGAGGAAATTAAACAAAACCTCGATCGGATATTTGTTTATCTGGATGAAGAGACGCCTACCCGTGTGCTGGACACCATAACGGGTAAGGAAATTACAGACTACACACAGCTAAATGAACATGCCCAATTGGAAAAAGGTGATTTTCGTCTGGCGAGCTATGAATGGGGCGTGACGTACTCCGCTATGCTGGAAGCAGCGGAAGCAACGGCAGATCCGAAATATCGGGAATATGTAGCGAAACGCTTTGACTTTCTGTCGGAAGCCGCACCGCATTTTCTACGTTTGCATAAAGAACATAATGTGGTGGATAGACAGATGAGACAAGTAATTCTACCCGGTTCGCTTGATGATGCGGGCGCGATGTGCGCGGCTATGGTTAAATTTAGCCATACGGCATCGGGTGTAGATTACAAGGAATTGATCAACAATTACATGGACTTTATCGAAAATAAGGAACACCGTCTGGCAGATGGCACGTTTGCACGCATGCGTCCACAGGCGAATAGTCTGTGGTTGGATGACATGTACATGGGCATACCTGCACTTGCACAGATGGCGAGCTACACCGGCGAGAAACGGTATTTCGACGAAGCGGTACACCAGGTAAAGCAATTTACACAACGTATGTTCGTACCGGAAAAAGGATTGTATATGCATGGTTGGATCGAAAGCTCAGATAGCCATCCGGCTTTCCATTGGGCACGAGCCAATGGATGGGCGTTGCTTACGCTAACCGAGGTACTTGATGTTTTGCCGCTGGATCATCCGGAGAGAGCGGATATACTCGATATTTATAAAAAGCATGTCAAAGGTATTGCGCCTTACCAATCAGGCACCGGCTTCTGGCATCAGTTATTGGATAAAAATGATTCATACCTGGAGACTTCGGCCACAGCGATCTATGTCTATTGTATCGCGCGGGGCATTAACAAAGGTTGGTTAGATGTCATATCCTACGGACCGGTAGCACAATTAGGATGGAGTGCTGTGTCCACGCAAATCAATGAAAAAGGACAGGTTGAGGGTACTTGTGTAGGCACGGGTATGGCTTTTGATCCGGCCTATTATTATCATCGTCCGGTAAATGCCTATGCGGCGCACGGGTATGGGCCAGCATTGTTAGCAGGGGCGGAAATGATCACCTTGATTAAAAAAAGCTATCCGAAAATGAACGATAGTGCTATTCAATACTACGAGACGGATCCGAAAACAGATGCGGCAATTTTCGGCGTAGACGGACAAACGTATTAAAAAAGTCGACATGGGTTGTTGTCCCGAACAGGACACTACATGATGCAACACGCCTAAAAATGGCTTATTTTTAGAGGTCGTAAACCAGATGTAATGACGTTGAAGGAAAGAGTTTATGACCGCTATAAGCCAATATAAATGAGTAAACAAAACAGAAGAGCTGTAGGCCTGATCGTGTTGATGTTGTTGGCCAACATGTTTCATGGGCTGACACAACCACGGGAACCTAGATTCAAGACGTATTCTACAGAAAGTGGCTTATCTCACAACGGTGTCGCATGTATTATTGAAGATGCCGAAGGCTTTATATGGTTCGGTACGTGGGACGGGTTGAACAGATATGACGGGAACGATTTTGTGGTTTATAAATCGCAACCTGGCGATCGTTCTACCTTGAAAAATAATAAGATAAGAGATATCGTCGAGGGGAAACATGGATATTTATGGGTAAGGACATTTGATAAGAAAGTCTACCGATTTGATAAGCGCAAAGAAGAGTTCTTGCCGATAATCACAACCGATAGCGGGGAGAGTTTAGGACATATGTTCATCGCGGAAATCATCCCAACGGCTAATGGAGATGTTTGGTTAATTACGGAGGAGAATGGTGTAATATGCGTTTCAGAAATAAATCACGGACAACTCCGTATTGTAAAGGGAACCGAAATCCCTAACTTAAAGGATAACGTCAATTTCGTATTCGAAGATCATCAGGGGCGGGTATGGTTCGGCACGACAGATGGTTTACGATGTTTAATCAAGAAGAACGATACATACGTTCCTCATTTGACTTCTGCCATTTCGTCCTCCGCAAGCACATTGAATTTTATCAAAGCGGCGGTTGACAAAGAAGGTCGGTTGTTTTTTGCGGCGTTAGATGGTACTGTTGTACAGTACGAACCGACATCCAAAACTTTTTCGCAAAAAAAAATATCGCGAGGTGGCATCTTAGATATGCTAGTTTCCGAAACAGGTAAGCTATATTTAACTGCGGAGAATCAAGGATTAACCATTTACGATTATCGGAATGCAAGCTACCAGCAATTTACGAATAGTCATGCAACCTATTTGTCCATGTATGAAGATCGAAGCGGAAACATATGGTTAGAACCTGAAAGGGATGGTGTAGTTTTATATGAACCTACAAGTAATATATTTCGCCCTTTTGTACATAAAAAAGATCATAATTTACCCTTTATGCCCAGGGGAACTTTCGAGAACGACGGCAGTTTTAAAGTTTTTGAGGACGTGAACAATGTCGTGTGGGTTTGTATGAAGTGGGGTGGATTTGGTTACTACGACAAGAGGAAAAACGACTTATCTTATTTCTATAATAATCCGGATGATAAGAATCGATTATTTTCCAATAATCTTGTTGCTGCGTATTCTGATAAAAAAGGTGTTTTGTGGTTTTGTACAAGAAACGGTGGTGTGCATAAAGCGACTTTTTTTTCCGATAATTTTAAACATAGAAGGCTCGTCGATACCGCCCCGGGACGATTTGACAATGAAATCAGAGCTTTACTTCGGGATTCTGATGGAAAGGTCTGGTTGACCAATAAACATGGTGATATTTATTTCCACAAGAACGGCAACCTAAAACGGCTGGAAAACGACCAGATTCCGGGAAGTATTTACTGCATAACGGAAGATCGGAACAAGAATGTTTGGATTGGAACGAAAGGCTATGGACTGGTAAAACTGACACCTGAAAATACCCAACGAACGAAGTACAAGGTTACGCGATACGAGAACGATCCAAACGATAGTGCAAGTCTAAGCAGTAATCAAATATATAGTATCACGGAGGATCATAAAGGCAGATTGTGGATCGGCACGTTTCAGAAAGGATTGAACCTACTTGTTGAAGATAACGGAGAAATCCGTTTCAAAAACGTATATAATTCATTTAAAAACTACCCCAAACGGACATTTAATGTTATACGGCATAGTATTCAAGGACCCGATAACCGAATATGGCTGGGAACTACTGATGGGCTTCTTCGTTTTGACCCTGATGAAAATCCAGACGACATGACATTTATCCCCACGGTGAAGATAGCAGGAGACAAACACAGTCTGGGAAATAACGATATTATGTATCTTTTTAGGTCGAAAAGCCAGGAAGTATGGATTGGCACGTTTGGTGGGGGGCTGAATAAAGTGCTGAATAAACCGGAGCAGTTTGAGACAGATCTTAAATTCAAGGCATTTACAAAAGATCAGGGCTTACCCAACGATATCATATTAAGCATCACAGAGGAAAGTAATGGAAACCTTTGGATGACCACAGAGAATGGCATTGCCATGTTGGATGTAAGAACAAAAGAATTTAGGAATTACAGTACATACAATGGTTTGCCAAGAACTGACTTTTCTGAGGCAGCATGTCTTCAATTGCCGAATGGGGAGATTTTCTTCGGATGTATGGACGGTTATATTTCTTTTTACCCAGATAAGATAGTGAACGAAAAGTTTCCGGGAAACATGGTTTTTACGGGTGTGCAAATCTATAATAAAGATGTTGATATTACGGATCCTCGGTCACCACTTAAGACTTCCGTGAATTATGCAGATGAAATTGTATTGAATCATGATCAGGATGTCATCACTATAGAGTACACTGTTTTAGATTATAGGTTTCCCGATGATATATCGTATGCTTATATCCTCGAAGGCTATGATAAAGAATGGCATAATGTAAAGAACCAAAAGCAAGCTACTTATACGAAAATACCTCCCGGAAGGTATACGTTTCGGGTCAAGACGGCGAACAGCGGACATTTCGAGAACGTACCAGAGAAAAGTATTGCTATAGTGGTAAAAAAACCGTGGTGGTTGAGTGCTTGGGCAATTCTTTGTTATATTATTTTGGCTATCTCCGCTTTAGAAGTAGTACGTAGGATTGTATTTACCATGATTAGATTGAAGCATAAAATAGCTGTCGAGAAGAAAATAGCGGCATTGAAAATACAATTCTTTACAAATATTTCACACGAATTGAGAACGCCTTTAACGCTTATCGTCAACCCGTTGCTTAAATTGAAGGAGACCGAAACGTTATCAGAAAAGGGCGTTAAATACTTGCATGTGGCCAATAGGAATACGGACCGTATGGTTCGGTTTGTCAATCAATTGCTGGATTTCCGTAAGATTCAAGAACAAAAAGTGCAGTTGAACGTGAAAAAAGTAGAACTGGTGAGCTTTCTGACACAATTGTTGGATAATTTCGCGGATATTGTTGAGGATAAACAGATTTCTCTGGAGCTGATTACCAATGAATCGGAGATCCAGGTGTGGTGTGATGAGGATAAGACGGATATTGTGTTTTTCAATATTATATCCAATGCGGTAAAGTTTTCTCCACACAAAAGTCGGATTGTTATTCGTATCGAAAAAGAAAGCGAGCATATTCTTGTTCAGGTACATGACCAAGGTAATGGCGTTCAGAAAGATCAGCTAGACGTTATTTTTGAACCTTATTACGAAGGAGGAAATTCGCAAGACAAAGCGTTTAAAGGCACCGGAATCGGTTTGTCCTTATCAAAAGATATTATGAAGTTGCATGGTGGGACGATCGGTGCAGAAATAAACGACGACGGGGGGATGACGTTCTCCATTAAATTTTTGGAAGGCAATGCCCATTTTGAATCGCGAGATCTGTCGGAAGAAAACCCGAAAATCCGTAAAGACAACCAACGCCCTGACATGCAAACCGGGATGCGTGAAACCGATGCAGACGAAAAATATAGAGAAGACCTCCTTAAATTACTTTTGGTCGAAGATAATCCGGATTTAAAGCGCTTTATGGTTGACGAGTTCAAGGCTGTGTATACGGTATACGAAGCCAGTAACGGCAGGGAAGGCTATGAGAAAGCTCGGGAATGGAAGCCAGATGTCATTATTTCGGATGTCATGATGCCGGGAACAGACGGTATCCAAATGTTGGAAATGATGAAAAATGATATGGAAACGAGCCATATTCCGATTATTTTACTCACAGCGAAGTCCGCTATAGAAGATCAAATAAAAGGGTTATCCTATGGAGCCGATTTTTATATAACCAAGCCTTTTCACATTGATTATGTCAAGTACTTGTTGCGGAACCTTTTAAAAAATCGACAGCAGGTGGTTACCGCTATGGTCGATAAGCAAACGATACTGAAATTGGAACCTACGGAAGTCGTCATCACGTCTAAAGACGAAACATTTTTACGAGAGGTTATCCAAATCATTGAAAGCGAGATGGCTGATACTTCGTTTAACATTGACGTGGCTGTAAATGCGATGGCGATGGGAAGAACCACGTTCTATAAAAAGCTGAAAAGCTTAACAAATATGTCTCCGGTAGAGTTTATTAGGGACATTAGATTGAAACGAGCCAAGCAGTTGCTGGATACCGGTGAACTTACGGTGACGGAAGTTGCCTACAAAGTGGGATTCAACAGTTCGGGTTATTTCAGTACCTGCTTTAAAGAGATGTATCAGGTTTCCCCATCTGATTATCTGAAAAAAAAGGGATGATTGTTGGTGTGTCACTTCATGATACACAACGCTTTCCTAGCAATTTTTGGTTAAATCGTTTAAAAAAAGTGCTTTGTCAATTTTTAAATGTATTTCGTCAATTTTTAAATATCTAAAAAATAGACGTGCCCTACATTTGACTATGTGAAGTAACACCTACATCGTTTTGAGATAAACGGATGTAACACTAAACACCAACGTATAAACATAAAATAAGGGCTTTTTTAAGCCTGTCTTAAACTAACTAAGATGAGGAGAGATTTGAACCTAATCAGCGGATTATTTATCGGGATCTTATTCACCCTAAGTTCCGTGTTGCGGGCGCAACAATTGCCATCGTTTCCTGGAGCAGAAGGCTTTGGACGTTTTGCACAAGGAGCAAGAGGATACACGACGCCAGAAGTCTATGCGGTAACAACCCTTGAGGATGAAGGACCTGGTTCTTTTCGTGATGCTGTGAGCCAGCCCGGACGCTTTGTGGTTTTTCGGGTAGCTGGTGTAATCCACTTAAAAAGTAATATAACGATTGCACCGTTTACTACGATTGCAGGACATACCGCTCCTGGAGATGGTGTCGTACTCTATGGACGTAAAGTGTCCTTCTCTGGATCAAACGAAACCATTGCGCGCTTTTTACGTATCAGATTGGGGGCCAATGGGGGTGCAGGAAAAAACGAGGATGCGTCTGGCATCGCAAATGGTAGAAATATAATCTTAGATCACATGTCGTTTTCCTGGGGTTTAGACGAAGTGTTTTCCGTCAGTTGGGATAAGAAGGGAGTAGAACCTGACTGTATAACCCTCCAGAACTGCATTGTCGCGCAGGGGCTCCATCGGTATAATCATTCTGCAGGCGGGTTGATGCAAACGGGGGGTAAAGTTTCGATATTGAAATCGCTTTATATTAGCAATAAGACACGTAACCCAAAAGTAAAAGGTGTTAGTGAATTCGTAAATAATATCGTTTATAATTTCGGCAATGCCAATAAAACACAGGAGGAGCACAAACTGTCAGCAGACGCTTATATTTTAGGTGGGGGTTCTGCAATGATCTCGAACGCGCTTATCCTCAATAACTATTTTATTGGTGGCCCTGCCACACCAAAAAATAAGCAAAGCCCGTTTTCGAGAGGGAACGAGAATTTTAACTTATACCAAGCGGGTAATTATTACGATAATAACCAAAATGGGATATTGGACGGCAATCGAGTAGAAGAAAACGATCACTGGTATCCTGGTTTGCGATCGGAAAATTTTAAAACAAAGACTGACTATGCCGACTACCCTTCCGTTTCGCCTGCCTTGCAAGAACAACACGTTCTTCCTTATGTGATGAATCAGGTAGGCGCAACACGGCCGAAACGAGATCAGGTAGATGAACTCTTGATTCAGGAACTCAAAAGCCTAGGTAAATCCGGACGTTACGTATATGATGAAGCCGATCTGCCATTAAGTAATGGAGGACTTGGTACTTTATCAGCTGGGCAGCCATTGGTTGATACCGACGAAGACGGTATACCGGATCGTTGGGAAGAGGAGTTAGGCTTGGATAAGAATGATCCGAGCGATGCGCTGAAAAGGAGTAAGCATGCGGAATATAAGGGATATTTGAATATAGAAGTCTATCTCCATCGTCTTGCAGAAGAATAAGATAGACTAAAGTAAAAAGTAAATAATAACTAACAAACGTAATAAACCAAATCATTCATGAAGAAACTGTTATTATACACGGTGAGTGTGTTTATGGCTTGTTTTGCAGCTTGTTCTAAAAAGGAACTAGTCTCGCATTACGAACGTCCGGATTGGCTTAAGGGTAATAGCTGGGAAGTCTTGGCAGAGCGTGGGCAATTTACGCTGTTTCTGGAAGGTGTGGAGAAGTCTGGCTTTAAAGATGTGTTGGATGGGAAAACTATTGCGACCATCTTGGCCCCTACCGACAAGGCTTTCCAAGAGTACTTAGCAGAAAATAACTGGTCTTCACTGGCACAGATGCCGCAGAAAGAACTACGAAAGTTGATCGGCTATCATTTGGTCTATTATTCATATAGCAAGACCATGTTTGAAAATTACCAACCAAATGGCAGCTCCGCTAGGGAGCCTAATATGGCAGGCCTATATTATAAACATAGAACCCGGAGTTCCGATTCGATCAGCGTGGAAATGGATATTGTTGCGCATAAGGAACGGAAAGTGTTCAATAAAGACCGGTTTGTGCCGGTATTGTCGAACATTCATTTTCAAACCAAAGGGATTGATGCAGCAAGCAATTACGAGTATTTTTTTGGAGCCGGGTCATGGAAGGGGAGCGACGGGTTTAATATAGGAAATGCAGGTGTAACAGAGTACGCCATTCCGACAGACAATGGTTACGTCTACGTTATCGATGAGGTATTGAACCCACTGAGAACGGTTTTTGCTACGGTGGGAGATCATCCCGATTATCAAAGTTTTTTGACGATTTACGATCGCTATCGTACCTATACGTATGACGAGGAAACGAGCAGTGATTACGCAATGGCCGGAGACTCCCTTTACAATGTATCGCATGGTTTTTTGCCGGATATCGCATCAGAATGGACGACTTATGGGTTGAGCAATGCGGCCGCTTATTTCGATTTTGTAGGTCTTACTTCTCAGAGCTTCAACATTTTTGCACCAAGCAATCAGGCCTTAAGCAGCTTTTTTAACAGCTACTTTAAAGGGTACTATCCGTCATTAGATGACGTCGATTTATTGCCGCTGCTTTTTTTAATGTATAATCACGTGTACGAAGGCAATATCGTTTTTCCATCCGAAATCGGTAAAAATCCTGATATCAAGACTGCTTTTGGTACCGCCATTCAGTTTGATCCGACCAGCGACGTGAAGCAGAAAGCCATTGCATCGAACGGCACGTTTTATGGTTTGGATAAGGTGCTGGTACCCGATATGTTTAAGAGTGTTACTGGAGCAGCTTTCCGCGACCCGAAATACCGCGTCTTTATGTATATGCTGTTCAAATCCGGCCTCTACCAGACGCTGGCAAGTAAAGAAATTGATTTTACGCTACTCCTTCCAACCAATGACGTGGTTTTGGAGACCTTTATCGGCGACAGCCAATTGTTTTGGACAGAAGGAGATCCCTTGGTATTTGGAGATGAATATATACTGGTAGAGAATGCAGACGGGGTCTTGGTACCTTTGTCCGATAATCAAATTACCAATTTCGTTTCGGATCACATGGTATACGATAAGATCATTTCGTTGCAGGAAAAAGGAGTCTACCGCAGCCGGAATGCGTATAGTTATGTTTACGTTTCCAATGGTAAAATATACTCGACATCATCTTACAACAGCGGCGAAGAGATTACGACAACGCCTGTTTCGGGCGACTGGTACAACGGGGTTACCATGGAAGTGGAAAAAGCCATGTCTACCGATCCGAGAACCATAAAATTTACGCTCATCGGAGCAGAATCAACGGCAAATGTCTTGCATCGCTATGCTGAGTTTTCAAAACTGTTGGCAAAAGCAGGCCTTATGGAAACAGGGAACTCACTGTCTTTTCTTTTTGGAAATCGTTTTGTGCTTTTTGCACCGGATGATGCTACGGTGCTGCAAGGAATGACAGATGGAACCATACCGACCGATAAAAATGAACTTGCCACCTATCTGAAAGCATATTTTGTTTCTGTTCCGGATAATTCATTGAGCGATTACCCGTTCCCCGGATTTGGTATTCAGGGTACCTGGGATACTGCACTACGAAGAAATACGCTCGAATACCGGCAGCTTACTTTAACAGATAATGGAACAACGCTTCATCTCGTTGACGAGGATGGCACAACGATTCCGATTGTGGGCGACTTCCCGCAGGTGTTTAGTGATGGCGCGGTCTACCAGATCAATAAGCTATTAAAGCAGTAGGGATCAGATAATTTTTAGGTTTAGCATTTAAAAAAAAATAAATGAGGCGATATATATTAACCTTAATAGCATGTATTAACGTTGCGTTTTGCGCTGTTGGTCAAGAATCAAAAGTGTTGACAGGAAACATCAAAGGTCAAGACGCCAGTCCACTCTTCGGTGCATCTGTATTTGTAGAAAATAAAGAGAATAGAAACCTTCGGGGTGCTGCCACCGATGCACAGGGCCAATACAGTATTGAAGTGCCGGTGGAAAACGATTTGACGATCGTGTTTGCTTGTATAGGCTACGTGTCGCAACGCGTACGCTATACCGGGCAACAAGAACTCAGCGTGACATTGGTGATCGACGACAAATCCATTCAGGAGGTGGTCGTCACCGGAAGTGGAGATCAGCAACGGAATGCGATGGGGATTTCCTATAGGAATCAGGTCTCCGCAACAGAAAGTATTGAAATGAGCGCATTGGAGACCATGCCGTTTGCTTCTATAGAAAGTGGTTTGCAAGGACGGTTAGCCAACGTCGATATTATTTCGAGTGCAGATCCAGGCGCTCGCAGTTCCATCCGTATCCGAGGTACGTCCTCGCTCAATGGAAGTTCGGAGCCGCTTATAGTGGTCGATGGGATTCCCTACCCTACGGAGATTTCAACAGATTTTAATTTTTCTACGGCAAACGATGAAGATTTTGGTGCGTTGGTCAATATCTCACCCATGGATATCGAATCAATAGAGGTGTTGAAAGATGCCGCAGCGACAGCGATCTGGGGTTCAAAGGGAGCGAATGGTGTGCTACTCTTCAAGACAAAAAAGGGTAAAAGAGGGAAAACACAGTTTGCATTTTCGAGTAAAATAGACATCAAGAGAGAAGCCGAGACAATTCCGATGTTAAATGGCGGGCAGTATGTTGCTATGATACAGGACGCGGTCTGGAATTCTGTAAATGACCTGGGCTATACGAATGCGCTTCCGTATCTTTCGTTGTTGTACAATACACAAGAAATCAATTATGATCCCTCTTGGATATATTTTAACGAGTATAATCAGAATACAAATTGGCTCGATCAGGTAACCCAGACGGGGCACTTTGAAGACAACTCCTTGTCTATCAGTGGTGGGGGTGATAAGGCGACTTACCGGGTTTCTTTAGGATATCTGAACGATGTGGGTACGACGAAGGGCACGAAGCTTAACCGCTACAATACCTTAGTCAGTGTAAATTATAAGTTCTCCAATAAATTTAATATCAACGCTGATATGTCGTACTCGGTAAGCGATCGTGACAACTTCTGGACCGGTAAGATAAAGACTCCTCGAGAGATGGCTATGTATAAAATGCCGAACATGAGTCCTTATTTTATCGATGAATATGGAAATTACACGGATGAATACTTTACCCCGCGGATTAATTTTCAAGGGTCGTTTCTAGGCGACGATAAGAATAGTATGTATAATCCTGTGGCTATGGTGAACGAATCAATCAATAAAACGGTTGGCGAGCAGGCGCGTGTTATTTTTCGGGCACAGTATCAGGTATTACCCGAGCTGCAATATACCGGCACCGTCGGCTTTGATACACGTTCCACCAAAAACACCAAATATTTGCCACAGTCGGTAACGGGGGTGATATGGACAGACCCGTTCTTTAACCGTAGTCTAGACGCACTGAGCGATAACCTCTATATATCAACCGAAAATAAGTTTATCTATAACAAAAGTTTTCAGGAGAAGCACAGCGTTGTGGGAACCGCATTGGTACAAACTAGCGAGAGCAGAAACTTTAGTTATGCCAGTGAGACCTCTGGAAATGCGTCTAGTTCGCTAGGCGACCCTACGTCGGGCGGCGCGGTCGCTAAAATGGGTTCAGGTAGTTCGATGGGCAGAGACATTTCCATGATATCAAGCCTCCACTATGGGTTTAAAAACAAATATTTGATTAACGGTACCTACCGATGGGAGGCCAGTACGGCTGTGTCCGCACAGCACCGCTGGAAAGGGTTTCCGGCATTGGGTGTGGCTTACCACTTGGGCGATGAAGAGTTTATCAAGAACCTAGGCCTGGTAGACATGCTGAAACTCCGGTACAGCTGGGGGAAAACAGGAAATTCACCAAAGGGTAATTATACCTATTTAGGGGTTTTTGAACCGATGACACCAGGTTATGTGGACATGGCAGCCATTGGGCCCAAGTCTATGCAGCTGGATAATTTGAAATGGGAAACGGTTACACAAACCGATTTCGGTGTCGACCTCGTACTGTTTAAGAATCGCTTAACCATTACAGGGGAGCTTTATAAGCGTGTGACAACAGACCTTCTGCAAAAGGATATAAAACTGCCTTCATCCACTGGCTTTTCAGAGATGAGTTTTTATAATTCTGGAAAGATGGAAAATAAAGGTTGGGAGCTGATTATGAATGTGGAGGCTATTCGCAACAAGGATTTTAGCCTTACCTTTAGTCATCTGAATATTTCGAAAAACAAAAACACGGTGCTTGAGCTGCCGGATAACTTAGAGTTTGAGCGTTACGATTTCGATAATAAGAATTATGCACATCGGATTATTGAAGGTAATCCGCTAGGCTCGTTCTATGGATACCGGTATTTGGGTGTGTACCAAAATAACGATGACACCTATGCGCGCGACCTCAACGGAAACGTGATTAAGGATTTGGAAGGCGAAGCCATTTTTATGCGCAACGGTGATAAAAGGGTGTTTGCCGGAGACGCGAAGTATCAGGATTTTGACGGAAACGGTGTTATTGATCAATACGATATCGTGTATCTCGGCAATGCTATGCCGCTGTTTACAGCAGGCGGGGGGATTGACGTACAGTATAAAAGCTTCCGTCTAAGCACATTTTTCCACGGTCGGTTCGGGCAGAAGGTGGTCAATAATGTCCGTATGACGACAGAAAGTATGTTTGGCGAAGCGAATCAGAGCACGGCCGTTTTAGGCCGCTGGCGCAATGAAGGAGATGCCACTAGCATTCCAAGAGCGTTGTACAGTGAAGGTTATAACTTTTTAGGGTCAGACCGTTATGTAGAAGATGCATCCTTTGTACGTTTAAAGATGATATCCCTACGCTACTCCTTGCCCAAACCACTTATCGAACGTTTTGGTCTGACTCGGTTCGATGTTTTCGCAACACTACAGGATGTGTATACCTGGACCAATTATTCAGGGCAAGATCCCGAAGTATCGCTTTCCAACAATATATATATGTTGAGCCAGGATAATGCAAATACCCCGAGACCTCGGCGGTTTGCTTTGGGGATAAATGTAAACTTTTAATTAGAATAGCTATGAAAAGAAGGTATAATCTGATGATAGTCCTTATCCTGCTGACCGCTACCTCCTGCCAGAAATGGTTGGATATAAAACCCGAAAATCAACAGGTGACGAGCGATTATTGGGCAAATAAAGAAGAGGTAGAGGCCGTATTAGGGGCTGCGTATGTCACCTTGCAGAAATCTGTGAAAGACATGCTTTACTACGGTGATGCACGTGGGAACACGATGAGCCTATCGGGCTTCATTGATGTAGATCTGATCCGTTTGAAAGGATTCTCTATACTCCCGTCGAACAAATATGCGAAATGGAGTAATTTTTACCAAATCGTCAACTATTCCAATATGGTGTTGAAATATGCTCCGGATGTCGTGGAGCGAGATCCCTCTTTCAACCAAGCGGTTATGGAGTCGTACTTATCAGAAGCTTATTTTCTCCGAGCGTTGAGTTACTTCTACATTGTACGGACGTTCCGCGATGCCCCGTTGCTTTTAGAGCCTTACATGGATGACCAAGCAGCCTACGAAGTGGTTAAGTCGTCGAAAGATCAGATTTTTAAGCAGATAGAGTCCGATTTAAATGCGGCGCTGGCGAACAGTAAAGAGATATGGCCGACTGTATGGGAAACAAAAGGGCGGGCAACTAAGTGGGCGATTCATGCGCTGTTAGCCGATGTGAATCTATGGATGGGCGAGTACGACCAAGCGATTATCTCCTGCAATGCGGTTATGGAGTCCGGAAAAGTCGGGTTGTTGCAAGGCATGGTCAATACGAAGAATAACTGGTTTACTATTTTTGCAGACGGAAATACAAACGAAGGTATTTTCGAAATACAGTTCGACAATACCAAAGCACAGACCAATGACCTGATGAATATGTTTGGTGCGAACTACAATTGGATTATTTCGAATTATGCCTTAAGCCTGTTTGCCGAAGATAGCGAGGATATCCGTGCTTTGGGGGGTTCCTATGCGGCCGACTTAAAAATCTGGAAATACTTAGGCGCGGAGGGAGGTACTACTATACCACGACCCTATAGCGATCAAAACTGGATCGTGTACCGGATGGCAGACATTTACCTGATGAAGGCGGAAGCACTCCTTATGAAAGGAGAAGAATATTACCCCGCCGCTATAGAACTTATTACGGCTATTCGTGCCCGTGCCGGCATATCGCGTCCTTTGGATCCCGGAAATACCGAACTGGACTTGCTGCATGTGCTGTTGAAAGAGCGAGCGAAGGAATTTGTAGGCGAAGGAAAGTCTTGGTTCGACTTGCTACGCGTGGCACAGCGGGATAACTATAAATACAAGGATTATTTTGTAGAAGCGGTACTCGCCGGGAATCCAGGAGCGTCATCTCCCGTCATCCGCGCGCAGTTGATGAACGAGGATGCGCATTACCTGCCCATACATATCGATGAGCTGAAACACAACAGGCTCTTGATACAGAATCCTTATTATGAACACTTAAATTAACGAGGAAGATGAACATAAAATTAACAATGCAGAGATCGTTTCTCTTTGTCTTTCTAGGGGGGATATTCGCTTGGGCGATATCCTGTAAAGACGGGTTTGAAGAAGAAACCTATACGGCTTACGAAGATACACCCATCGGGTTGTACTTAAAAAATAATACCGATAAATATGGCCTATGGGTTCAGATATTGGAGAAAGCAGACTTATATAATACACTGAATATTGCTGCGATATATACACACTTTGTGCCTGTGAATGCGGGGGTGGAGCGTTACCTAGAGAAAATGAATCTGAAATCTGTTGATGACATGACCAAAGAACAGGCGGATTACCTGGTGCGTTACCATTTGATCCGTGGAGCCTTAGTCGAGTTTGCACACTTTCAGAGCGGTGCCATCAATGAGTTAAATGCAACGGATGACAATCTGTTTGTGGAGTTTAGAGCGGGCGGAACAGAGTCCATCTATCTGAATGGTGTATCTCGGTTCAATAGCTACGATATAAAGGCGACCAACGGATTAATACATAGCATTGATGACGTGCTAATACCATTGATAGCGACAGTTTACGACCGCTTGCAGGAAGAACAGAGCTGGAGCTTATTTCGGGAACTGGTCGAGCTTACGGGCTATAAAGAACGTTTAGCGGCCATCTACACGGAAACGACGGATCCTTTGGGTAATCCGATTCAGCAGCGTTTTAAATACACGGCTTTCGTGGTGAGCAACGAAACCTTTGCACAAGAGGGGATACGGAGCGTGCAGGATTTGTTGGATAAACTGGAGGTAGCTGTCGGAGGAAATTATACCGATACTGAGCACGCGCTCAATAAGTATGTCGCCTACCACCTTTTGGCACAGCAGCGCTCTTTTGCTGATTTAGGGCAATTTCCGGAAGGCGAGTACAAAATGAACCTGCAGACCCTAGCGCCAAATGAGTTAGTGAAAGTGTCGGATCGAGCCGGCGCGCTGTTGTTGAATGAAAACGTAGAGACAGAGGAGGCGATTGCCTTCAAACAGACCAATATCGCCTGTAAGAATGGGGTAGTACACGAAGTGGATAACTGGATGCCTTTGTTTTTGCCGGAGCAGGTGTCGGTGATCTGGGAGTTTACGGACTATCCGGATATCGAAGCGAATGTCAGTCAATACAGGAATTCAAGTCTTAGTTCTACTTATAACAAAAGCTTCTTGCAGAACGAGTTAACCAGTATTATATGGTCGGCGCAGCCAGAGTATAGGCCGAACGTGCTGACCTATAGGAATGCACGAAGTGCGGATGGTATTTTTTATAACGATGTGCTTAATTACGATCATTTGCGGGTGGAACTGGGCGAGTCGGGCTGGATTGAAATGAAAAGTCCGACGATTGTACGGGGTAAGTATAAGGTCTCCTTTGTTTGGCCGAGCCATAAGTATTCATCCAATACGGGAATCGCGGCATTTGTATTAGATAACCAGATGATACACGCTCGTTTGGTGATCTCGAATTCAAAGACAGACCGGGTGTTAACGCAGGCGATGGGCACCGTCGATTTTAAAGAAACAACAAGCCATACCTTACGTATCCTATCCTTAGACGGGAAGTTGATTACAATGGATTACTTAAAATTTGATCCTGTAGATTAGTTTAAACTGCTTAGTTATGAAAAATATTATTTACGCGACGCTCATTTTCCTTCTGGCATTCACAGGATGTCAGAAGAATTGGGATACACATTATGGAAAAGAAGAGGTGCTGGAAACTTCTAACTTGAACCTGCTGGACTATTTAAAATCGCAACCGCAGTATTCCGAGTTTGTTGCGAAACTGGAAGAGTATGGTCTGGCGGAAGAACTGGCGCGCGATCAAGCGTTGACCGTCTGGGCAGTTTCCAACGATAAGATGGCAGCCCTTAGTAGCTTAGGAAAGGATCCGGAGTTTATTTTAAGCTATCATATCAACAGTCTGCGGTTCGATAATACCAAGCTGAAGAAAGACCTGCGGGTAATGACCTTTAATGGAAAGTATCTGTCGGTCCGGAAAGAAGGCGAGGTCGTTCGTGTGGGAGATGCTCAGGTGGTGAAAGGCAATCAATTGTGTAAAAATGGTGTGGTACATGAAATCAACCAGCTGTTAACGCCCGATCAAAGCCTATATGAGTATTTGGACAACTTAGGAGACGATTACTCGATTATACGCGACACGTTACTAGCGATGAACGATACGATTTTCGACCCCATCAATAGTATTCCAATCGGGGTAGATCCAACGGGCAATACGCTGTATGACTCGGTATATGTAATTACCAACCCTATTTTCGAAAAAGCAGATATCCGGTCGGAGTTCTCGGAAATAACGATGTTTTTGCCTAGTAATCAAGTTATCGAAAATTGTTTTAATGATCTAGGACTATTGTACGATCAATTTGGGAAGGAATTTTTGAAAGAGGACTCTTTAGTGGCCTTCAGCTGGATCAAAGATGCTATCTTTTATAAATCATTACTCGATGATGTTTCGGAAGAAGATCTTACATCAGTTTTTGGAAAGCTTTGGAAGCCTTCCGTTCAAAAAGTCGACCCAAATTTCAGACGCATGAGCAACGGCCGTATCTACGAGATCAGCAAACTCAAAATACCAAATAACGTCCATATCAGTATGATTAAGCAATTGTTTCATTATTGGGAATTTGTACCGGATGACGAGAAGGATTTGCTGTTTACATTGAATGACGTCAAAAGTATTGGACCTGCAGATGATGTTACCGTAACGTTTCCTACTATTGGTGTAGAGATAACTTATCGCACACTACGGATAGAGGGGGATCTGGAAGATAACAAACCAACATCGATTGTCTATACACCAGTTATGTTGGAGCGGAATGCAGATGGTTCGACGGATTATAAGGTCGTCGAAGTACCGCCCGGAGAGTATAACCTGTATATGGGATTCCGAGCAACGAACCATCCCTTTGTCAATATTTATATTGACGATAAACCCGTTGCGTTAAATCTCAATGTGGAGCCGGCAACACCTTGGCATTTTGATCGGAATACGAATACGGTGCCTGGAACGAAGTACAACGGTTGGGGCGGATTGGTCGGCCCGGTGATGCTTGAGGGTGACGATGTGCGTTCCTTTAAAATTAAGGTGGAGTTTGCAGGCCTAGGTAAAGGAAATGTTGAACGGCTGGATCTTTACCATTGGGCCTTGATTCCAACGGAAAACAATTATTAATTAACCGAATAGGAACAGAATATATGACGAATATAACGAAGAGAAGGATGTGGCGTTCGATACTGTTTGCTTCTTTCATGTGTGGCGTGGTACCGGTGTTTGCACAGACGAAAATCACCGGAAAGGTAGTCAGCAGCTATGATAAACAGCCGGTCGCCAACGCGGTTGTCACGGTTTTGAACACAACGACGAATGTACGTACGAAGAAGGACGGCTCGTTCGTGATAGAGGATGTAGCCAATGACGCTTCTACCATCCGGATATGGAGTCCGGGATACTTTGAATCCCATATTGAACTGCTCGGACGAACCATCTTTGAGGTGACACTGGTGGGTGAAGGCAGGGCAAACTATGTGAATATTGCGGAAGGCGTGTTCTCCGAAAGAAACAGCCATGTACTGTCCGACCTCGATTTCCGTTCAGGCGCCGTGGATGTGGAGCAGGTGCTGACGGGCGAGATGGCTGGCCTTCGGGTGTTGAATAAAAGTGGGATGCCCTCGGAGGGCGGGCTGGTGAACTACCGAGGTGTACGCTCTTTTGATGGCGACAATACACCACTGTTGGTCATCGATGGGGTGCCTGTTTTATCCGATATGGAGAATTCACCGATTATCGGAGGTTATTCTCGTGGCTTGTTTGCGCCGTTTGCTTTGAACGATATTAAAAAAATCCGCTTGTTGAAAGGAGCCGAAACGGCCCGATACGGCTCGCTCGGATCCAACGGCGTACTGTTGCTCGAAACCTCTTCTTCAGACGATCTGGAAACAGTGGTGGAGTTCCGTGGTAACTACGGCATTGCGCATAATTACAATACCATCCCCATGTTAGACGGGAGCAACTATAAAGCCTTGCTGGGTAACGTCGGTATGACGCAATATGAAGACATGGGGCAGCTATTGACGAAATTTCCTTTCTTAAGGGATGATCCCAGCTATTATTATACCTTTTTGTATAATAATGAAACAGATTGGCAAGATGTTATCTATAGAAATGCCTTTGTGACCGATAACCACTTGCGTATTAAGGGGGGAGATGCGGTTGCGAAATATGACTTGTCGCTCGGGGTGCTTAGCCAACAGGCTACACTAGACCATACTGCGAGCACAAGGTACAGTACTCGGCTGAATTCGAACATCAATCTCGGTGGAAAGTTTGATTTGCAAGCGATCGCTGCGTTGACTTATAATACGGCTGACCTACGAGAACAGGGCATTCTGCCGGCAACCAACCCGTTGCTTGCGGCACTTTACCGGGCACCTATCTTAGGGGCTTATGAAAAAGATGCAGCGAATAATGTACTTCCTCGTTTGGAGGGGGTGCGACAGTTTGGGGTTTCCAATCCGGCTGCACTCTTGCAGACCGCCGATTTTAAATCCGATGTCTATGACGTATTTGTACAAGGGAACCTCGGTTATCAGGTCTCTCCAAAATTTCGCTTAAACGCGCTTTTGGGCCTTTATTCAAATTACACCAGACAGGCTAGCTTTATCCCCGGACTATCCAGTGGCACAATTGTGCCACTGGAGGACGGGATTGCTTTGAATAGTGCCCGAGCGGGTGCGGGACAAACATCCAATATCTCTTGGAATGTGTATGGAAACTACCAGAAAAACTGGAGTCGGGATGAGGCCTATTTTGGCGGTGGCGTGCAAGGACTTTTAACTTCGCAGGAGTATGATGCTGGATTTGGACGGAACACCAGTTCCGATTTTTACCGTACATTGAACTATGTAAACAACGCCGGACGCCGGTTCTGGGGCTATAACGAACGCTGGAATTGGATGAATATCTACGGGTATACGCAGTACAATTGGCGGAGCCTAATCAAATTTGACGTGAACCTTAGCGTGGATGGAAGCTCTGTTTCGGGCGCTGATGCAAACCGTTTTGGGGTTTTCCCAGCGGCTGATGTGTCGTTTATGTTATCCAATATGGAGGCTTTCAAAACGATGAGTCAGGTGGATAACCTGGTGTTAAAACTAGGCTACTCAAAAACCGGGAATAGCCGCTTCTCATCAAAGATCGGTCAATCTTTTTACAGTGGGCAGCTGTATCGAGAACTTGCCGGGATTGTGGTAGGCAATATACCCAACGAAGCAATCCGCTGGGAGGACAATCAAAATTGGCAAGCTAATTTAATTTTTTCTGGTATCGATCAACGGCTGAATATCAATATTGGTTATTACTACAACCAAGCCGACAATTTGCTAAATGCGTTTCCGGTATCGCCGGTGGCAGGTATAAACCGCATCTATTTGAATGGCGGACGCATAGATAACCAAGGTTTGGAGATTGATTTCAATCTCGCCGTTATCGATAATAGAGACTGGTCTTTAACCTGGCGTGGAAATCTGTCGACCTTGAAAAGCACGGTTAAAAAGCTTACCAACAACGCGGACATCATCTATAGCCAGGCCGATAAAGTCTCTCGAATCAATCGGGTAGGTGAATCTCCTTTTTCGTTTTATGGGCCGCGTTTCTTAGGTGTCATCTCGAGTGGAGATGCTGCCGATGCACTTGCCTTACGGGATTTTAGAAACCGCTATTTCGGAGCAGGGGATGCCCAATTTGCGGATATCAACCAAGACCACATCATCGACAACGAAGATGAGATGCTGTTGGGTAGCAACTTGCCCAAACTCTTTGGAGGTACTTCGTTGGCGGTACGCTATAAGCAGGTCAGCCTATCGGGATTGCTCAGCTTCAGCAAAGGAAACAAGATGTACAATGGAGTGCGCAGGAGCGTGGAGCGTATGGACAGCTATGCCAACCAGTCGGAGGCGGTACTGCGTCGTTGGCAGCAGGATGGCCAACAGACCAGTATACCGCAGGCTACTTACGGCGATCCCATGGAGAACGCACGCTTTTCAGATCGATGGATCGAGGACGCTTCTTTCCTAAGGATAGAAAATATCACCTTATCGTATCGTTTTGGGCAGCATCGCTTTCCTATTCTTTCCAATTCGGAGTGGTATATCGCCGGAGAGAATTTAGTGACATGGACCGATTATCTCGGACTTGATCCGGTAACGGCCTACAGCAATTCGATCGCTTATATGGGGGTTGACTATGCTAAAATTCCAATACCACGTACGTTTAAATTAGGTGTAAACATTAAGCTCTAAAAAATTACCAATGAGAAGGAAAACATTGATATGTGGAATGGCCTCGGTTGTATTGGGACTATCGGGATGTTCCCGCTATTTCGAGGTGGATACCAACGATATGCTGTTGGAGAAAGATTATGTCAAGGAATCGAATGAGCTGTATTCGGGATATATGGGGGTTGCTTCCAAAATGCAAGCCTTGGCGGATCAGACGGTGTTTCTTGCGGATTTGCGAACAGACTTATTGGAGCCTACGGTAAATGCGCCACAAGACCTCTGGGATTTGTATAACTATCAAGAAAAAGAAGGTAACAGTTTTGCGAACCCACGGGCGTACTACGACTTGATCGTCAATGCGAATAATTACCTGCATAAAATCGTCGCCTACCGGAAGCAATATCCGACGGCGGTCGAGAAAGCGCATTACGACGCATTGATCTCGGGCGCTATCCGGTTCAAGGTATGGACCTACCTCACGTTGGGTAAGTTATACGGACAAGCGGTGTATTTTGATGATGCAGATGTCAGCTTAGATAAAATTAGCGAGCTGCCGCTTGTGCGCTTCGAAGAACTGATTCCTAAACTCATCACGTTAATGGAAACCGGCGTTGATGGTGTTAATGGCTTGTTTGAAACAAACTGGGGGGATATCCTGTATCCTGGTGTCCCTTCCAATCAGCAGGATTTGGTGTGGAATATGATCTGTCCAGCGCCATCTCCGCTCCGTATGGAACTTTACCTCTGGAATCAGGACTATCAAAAGGTGGTGGAAATTGGAGTGCCGTTTATCTCGGATGGCGGCGGCAAGAAATATAAAGTGAGCAACGAAGACTGGAATGGTGAGTGGGTGCAGTTTTTTACGAGAGATCCAATTACCAGAACAAGGGGGCTGATTACGATTGTTCCCTACGACTTTGAACGAAATCAGACCAATCGACTGATCCGGTATTTTTCGAACACAGAACCCTCGGTTTATTATCTGAAGCCGACAGAAGTAGCGATGGCACGCTATGAACGGCAGACGCGCTACGATGGGCATACGATGGGCGATCGCTATAGAGGGGATGGCGTAACGTATTATCTGCAGAACGGCGAGTGGGTCATCCGTAAATTCTCGCGTGACCGGGAAAGTGCTTCTGAGATTTATAAGAACAACGTACACATCACCATCTACCGCGATTCGGATGTACACTTCTTTCTGATCGAAGCACTGAATAACTTGGGAATATTCAAACCGGCCGATGCACTATTCAACGATGGTGTGGAGCTTTACTTGTCGCGCAATTCTGGAAGTTTAGAGTATCCATTTGATGACCCAACGATCAATGCACATTATGCAATTAATCTCGGGATCCGTCGGCGCGTAAGCTTGGCTCCGGTTTATCCGGAAGACTTATCGATTGCGGACCTGAAGACGGATGCAGAGAAAGAGCAGTATAAAAAGGCGTTCGATAAGCTAATCGCAACGGAAACGTTAATGGAAAGTGCCGGCGAAGCAAAAGCTTACTTCGCATTGATGCGTATTGCGAAGCGATGGAATGATCCGTCGATCTTGGCCGATATTGTTTCTGCAAAATATCCGGATGGGCAAAAGCAACAGGTTCGGGGGCATTTGATGGATGAACAGAATTGGTTTGTAAAGTATCCATTGAAATAGGGAATGGCCTCCTGCTATTTAGTTGTTTTGTCAATTTTTAGATAAAATACGTCAATTTTTAAAAGTGTAAAACGTGCGCTGACCCTTACTTTTGACAGGAAGTAACTATAAACTGAAACATTTATGATGCTAACTGTTAGACAAAACGTAAAGGGGGGAGTGGTGTGCCTATTACTCTTTTTTGCTATGGTTTCGTTGGTTAAGGCGCAAGAATTTTCCTTGTCGGGAAGAGTGACCGATGCTAGCAATCGACCTATCAGCGGTGCCAGTGTGCAAATCAAAGGTAAGACGACGAGCATACGGACAGAAGAAGACGGAAGTTTTTCGCTTTCTATAGAAGTGGGCGACGTATTACAGATAAGCTACGTGGGATATACGCCGGAAGAGGTGACCGTAAGCAGTCGAAACCCGATTACCGTCTTGCTGATGGCCGCTAACAACGATCTGGACGAGGTCGTGGTGATCGGTTACGGAACAGCTCGGAAAAGAGACCTCACCGGTGCGGTAGGCTCGGTAAAAGGTGACGATATCCGTCAAGTGCCGGTTACCACGGCAGCGCAAGCATTGACGGGTAAAGTCGCGGGTGTAAATGTGGTCACACAGAGTGGTGCTCCGGGAGCTGATGTCAATATCACCGTGCGTGGTGGAACATCCATTACCGGTTCTACTAAACCCTTGTATGTCGTGGACGGATTCGTCATGGAAGATGCCTTGATGAAAATTGACATCAACGACATCGAAAGTATCGATATCCTGAAAGATGCTTCGGCTACCGCGATCTACGGTGCGCGCGGAGCGAACGGGGTGGTGCTGATTACGACAAAGTCTGCGAAATCCGGCCGTACTACGGTTGATTATAATGCCTATCTGAGTTTTGAGCGGTTGAGCAGAAAGCTCGATCTGCTGGGCGTAGAAGATTATGTGAAATATCAATACGAATTCCAGACACTCGCAGGTAACGCGTCCAGGTTTGCTGATATGTATGGGGGAGATGCCGATGATCCTGATTTTGCATCTGGTGCATATGCACGTATCCATAACGACTACGGAACGCGTGCCGGCATTGATTGGCAAGACGAAGTGTTCGGTGGCAGCGCTTTGTTGCAAAACCACAACGTGAATATTTCCGGTGGAAACGAAAAGACAAAACTGATGCTGTCTTACAACAACACCAACCAAGACGGTATTTTGGCTAAATCGGGTTTCCGGCGGAACAGTGTGCGAGCGAAGGTTGACCACCAATTATTTGAAGGAGTGAACGTGGATTTCAATTCCTTGTTTCAAGATGCCAATAGACAGGGTGGAGGATCGTTGGGCGGCATGCTCAAAATGTCTGCTCTACAACCGGCGACGGGCGGAATTCGTTATACTGACGAAGAAATGCTACACACAGATATTGGGGACGAAATGCAGTTGATCGACTCGCAGTATGATATTTCCAACCCAATTATTATGAACGACGCGCGTACCCGGGAACGGGCCTCGCGTTTAGCGAATGTAAACGTCGGCCTGACGGCTAAATTTTTGAATGATTTTACGTTTCGTACGCAGGGATCCTATCAGTGGGGACAAACCCGTACCGATTTTTGGGACGATGGACGGACCAGAGATGCACAGAACAATGGCGGTCCTTATGGGGACATAAACAATGCGGAAGGGTTTGAATGGCAATGGACGAATACCTTGTCCTGGATGAAAGACCTAGGGAACCACCATATTAATTTGATGGGTGGTCATGAAGTGCGGTACGAAGAAAGCCAAGGTCTTAAACACGAGTATTTTGAATTCCCAGCCAGTAATTTCGGTCTGAAAGACGTGAGTTTAGCCGGACGGACAGAACGCGGCGAATCCGAAGCTGACCGTTACGGTTTGGTGTCTGGTTTCTTCCGCGGAATCTATAATTACGACGACCGTTACTTAGTGACGGCGACCGTCCGTGCGGATGGTGTATCGACCTTCCGACAAGGTAACAAATGGGGTGCTTTTCCTTCTGCGTCCGCTGCTTGGAATATTCATAACGAAAGCTTCATGGAAGATAATGGCATTTTTAACCAGTTGAAACTGCGCGTCGGCTATGGTACAACCGGAAATGATAGAATCGGAACTACACGGTATGCAACCTTATATGGATCGACCGTTGTTGCGATAGATAATAAGACGGTCGTTGGTGTAAAACCGAGGAACACCTTAGGGAATCCAGCTTTAGTCTGGGAAAAGACACAAACGGCTAATGTGGGACTAGATGTGGCGTTGCTAAACAACCGGGTAAACCTGACTGCTGATTTTTACAACAACGAATCCAAAAACCTGTTGCTTAAAGCCGCTATTCCGACATCGACTGGATATACCGAGCAATATCAAAATGTCGCCACGTTGCGGAATAGAGGTGTTGAACTCTCTCTGAATACGTTAAACGTACGCAACGCAAATTTTCAATGGAGATCAGCGTTCAATATAACATTTAACCGTTCGAAAGTGGGGCAGCTCTTCGGAAGTGCCGGCAACGACTACATGATCACCAGTTATGAGTCCAGGATGAACTTCTATACCAGCGTAGGTGGTCCGATCAGCACATTTTACGGTTACAAATATGATGGCGTATATACCACCGACGATTTCATACAGCAAGGGGACGGCACTTATAGTCTAAAAGATGGTGTTGCGTCCTTGAAAGGCAAAGACCGCTCTTCTGTAAAACCGGGTGACGTGAAATACCTGCCCGTAGCAGGCCAAACAGATGAAAATGGCAATCCGGTATGGTCCCCGGATGATCGTACAGAATTAGGAAGTCCAGAACCTAAATTTTTTGGTGGCTTTAACAATGAATTTATTTACAAGGGTTTTGACCTCAGCGTGTTCTTGAATTTTGCTTACGGGAATAAGGTGTTCAACATGAATAGCCAGCGCTTTATGGGACCCTATTTACCTAATCAGAACGCACTTGGAAATATGTCCGACCGCTTTACCCTGATTGACCCAAATACTGGTTTGGAAACAAGGGATTTAAATCGATTAGCAGAACTGAACCCAAATCAACAAGACAGACGTCAGGTATGGAGTTTGAACTCGGGTAACAACATAGCGATATCCGATCCACTGGATTACTACTTGGAAGATGCGTCTTTTTTGCGGATAAACAATATTACTCTCGGTTACACACTACCGGGAGAAGTCTCCAAAAAGACTTTTATCCAACGGTTGAGGTTTTATGTTACTTTAAACAACATCCATACGTTTACAAATTACTCCGGATTTGACCCGGAGGTTTCTGCTACTGACGCGATTTTAACAAGAGGTGTCGACAACTCGGCATATCCACGGATAAAGAGCTTTGTAACCGGAATTAATCTAACGTTTTAACGAATAGAACCATGAAATATATATATATAATCGTTGCATCTCTACTCTTAACAGCAACATCATGTAAAGACTTTTTAGAACTACCGTCAGAAAAGGATTTTGATAGCTCGACCATTTTTGAAGACGTTGGAAAAGTAGAAATGGCCGTGCTGGGTGCATATACAAGTACGTTCAATGCGGAGCTATTTTATCAATTTGGCATGGGAACGGACGAGTGCTTTTCTACCGAAGGAGAAACCAATTCGAAAAACCAGGTTGCCAATTATGTTTTTAACCCTGCCATCAGTCCAACAGGCACATACACGGCCATGTATGCTGGTGTCGAGCAGGCAAACGTGCTGATCAGAAATATACCTTTAATGACAATCACTGACGATGCCGAACAAGACAAGCTGGATATATTGCTGGGAGAGGCCTATGCGATCCGCGCAATGAATATGCTTCACGTTGTACGGCATTTCGGTGATGTACCTTATCCAACTATTCCTGTTGTGGAAATGCCTGATTTCGCCTCCTCCCGCGTAAGCCGAGATACGATATTAGATGGTTGTGTGGAAGATCTGCAACGCGCTATCGAACTACTGCCTTGGAAAGGGGAGTCGGGGATGCCAATAGAACGGGTGTCAAAGAATGCTGCTTACGGCCTGTTGGCGCGTATCGCACTTTATGCGGCAGGCTATTCGCTCCGTTGGGATCTGGACAGCTATGCGCCGGGGAGCGTACAATTGGCGCGCCGTTCGGATACGCAACGTATCCAAGAGCTGTACGAAATCGCCCGTGACGCCTGCAAGACCGTTGTTGATCGCGGAGAGAACGAGTTGATCGACTACGAAATGATCTTCCGTGACTTGGTCAATGGAAAATATAATAAAGAGTCCATGTTCGAATATGGCCAAAAAGGTGCCGATCGCAATGAGGCTCGCCTCGGCTACACGAATGGTATCTTTGCACATACCCAATCGTTTTATAATAAATCGCAACCGGCAATGGCTGCACTACCTACATACTATTTTGAATTTGAAGAAGGTGACGTTCGTCGTGATGTGACCATTTCCAATTATGCCATAACCGCGGAAAGCACGCACCAAATGAATACCTACGCGAACCACATGATCGGTAAATATCGTGTCAACTGGAAAGCCGACGAAGGTGTTTCTGCGGCCCAGCGCGACATCAACTGGATCCATTTACGGTATGCCGATGTATTGTTGATGTATGCGGAAGCAGAAAACGAATTGAACAACGGGCCGACCGGCGTGGCGAAAGAAATGTACGAGAAAGTACGTTTACGTGCTTTCCAGAACGATCGTTCACAAATTGGTGAAACGCCAAGTACTTACGAGGAGTTTCGCGATGCCATTATCCAAGAGCGTAAGCTAGAACTGGGTTTTGAAGGTTGGCGTCGTACGGATCTCATCCGTTGGGGTATATTATACGAGAAACTGACAGCGACTAAACAGGAAGTCCTTGACTTAGCCAATCGTACCGGAAAATACGCGGACGTCCCACGATACCGCGCTTACAAGATCACCGATGCGAAAGCATTCAACGATCCTACGGTTGCTTTAGATTTTATACCGTTGGCCAATGAGCCTGCAGCGACGGAAAGGGAGGAGTTACAAGGCGAAGGCTACACAATCTTGGATATGTATGGAAGTACAGCGGTTTTTTTCAATAATAAATTGGCGGCTAATGAAGTCTGGGTGAAAAGTATTTACCGCGGGCTGGAGAAGAATAAAGTAGAGCTGTTTCCACTTTCTACTAACACGATCGATGCAAATACAGGATTGCGCGGACAGCAACACCCTTTATACTAAATTGGATATGTCAACTAAAAAAATAACGCTTTCGGGTTTTGTCTTTTTGCTGTGCTTTCTGAGTTTATCTTCAAGAATCCAGGCGCAAAAATTATACGTGCAATTCGCCGAATCAGAAATGAAACGCTTCCCCGAAGCTTGGCAGATTGATCATGGCAAACGACTTTATTTCGGCTACGGGCAAGGGCTAGGCTGCTTGGCCATGCTCAAGATGTGGGAGAAAACCAAGGACCAGAAGTATTTCGATTATGTGGAGGCTTGGGCCGATACGATCATCAACGAGGAAGGCAGCATCCATCTCTATAAACGGGAGACATATAACATGGACTATATCAATCCGGGTAAAATTCTTTTTACCCTTTACGAGCAGACCGGAAAAGAAAAATATAAGCTTGCGATCGAACGGTTGATAGATCAGCTGAAAGTCCATCCCCGAACGTTGGAAGGCGCCTATTGGCATAAGCTGATTTATCCCCACCAAATTTGGCTGGACGGCGTGTATATGGCCGATCCTTTTATCGCACAGTACGGAAAATTTACAAACGATCATTCGCATTACGATGATGTGATCAATCATATACTGATCACGGCCAAGCATACTTTTGATCCAGAAACTGGATTGTACTACCATGCTTGGGACGAAAGTAAAAAGCAACAATGGGCCGACAACGTAACAGGGCAGTCACCTAATTTTTGGGGACGGAGTATCGGCTGGTGGTTTATGGCTTTGGTTGATGTGCTCGATTTTATTCCGGCAGATTATCCGAAGAGAGATGAAATTGTGGCAATCATCAATGGATTAGCCGAAACATTGCCTAAATATCAAGACAGAGAAGGTTTATGGTGGCAGGTGATCGATCGGATCGGTGCTGACAAAAACTATCAGGAAGCCTCCGTAAACGCGATGTTTATGTATGGCTTTGCCAAGGCTGTTAACAAGGGGTATATTGCCAATTCCTATAAGGAAATAGCCGAAAAGACCCTGCGCGGAATACAAAAAAAACTGTTGAAGACAGAGACTGATAGTACGCTTACACTTGTCCAGTGTAATGCTGTTGCCGGTCTGGGTGGACATCCTTATCGGGATGGAAGTTATGATTATTATGTAGGGGAGCGTATTCGCGAAAACGATGCGAAAGCTACCGGACCATTTATCATGGGCTTGTTGGAATTAAATAAATAATCTTGGGTTGCGCAGGACGGAGCAGGACACATATAGGATTGTTTTTTGATATTTTAGAAAGATAAACCTGGATAGTGATGTTAACGAAAGGATAAACCATGGCAAAAGAAATAGGCAAATACTCCAGAAGGAATTTTATGAAATCCGGCTTTTTTTTAATGTCAGGTCTGATGGTCGGACCCTCTCTTTGGGCGTATAATGACTTGCATAGTACACCAGCTTTTACCCTAAAGCCTATTGGTAGAACACTCCACTTGGAGGATTACTACATCTGGTGCTCTTCTCCTATTTGGGGGGAAGACGGGAAAGTACATCTTTTTTATTCCAGATGGAAAAAGGAAAAAGGCATGAGCGGTTGGATACGGGGGTCGGAAATTGCACATGCCGTAGCCGATCATCCTGACGCCCCGTTTTCGGATCAGGGTGTCGTGCTTAGTCCGAGAGAAGGGTATTGGGACAGTACGACCTGTCATAACCCGCTTATTGAAAAAGTGGGCGATACCTATTACCTGTTTTATATGGGTAATTCGAACGGAAAAACCGACACCAAGCGAATCGGTATTGCGACGGCAAAAAGTTTGGAGGGCCCTTGGACACGCCCGGATAACCCAACGTTAATGCCGGGCGAGGAAGGTACTTGGGACGACCATTGCACGACGAACCCTGCCTTTGTACAGGGAGACGATGGCAAATACTGGTTGTTTTATAAATCTTGGAATACCGCAGAATACCAAAATCAATCGGGTGCAGTACGTGGAAACCGCAAGTATGGGCTGGCAAAGGCTGATCATCCCGAAGGGCCGTATATAAAAGTGTCAGCCAATCCGGTCATCGACTTTTCAGACCGTCCGAACAATGCACAGCTGGAAGACGCTTTCGTTTGGAAAGAAAAAAGCATATACTATATGATCGCACGAGATATGGGATTTTATAACCATGAATATGGTCTCATTCTGTCATCGACAGATGGTGTTCACTGGTCGGAGCCTAAGGTTTCCTACCTCAATATGGGGAGCTATGTACAGGAGAGCGATCCACCCGCGCATCTCAAGCGGTTTGGCCGTTTGGAACGCCCCATGCTATTACTCGACAAACAGGATGGAACACCGCGTTACCTTTTTGGTGCAACGCAGGGGGGAGCGGCAGAAACATCGACTACTTTTGTCTTCAAGATAGAATCCTATAAACTGGCGTAGCCTACCTGAAAGGAGTGGCTATACCAGCGTTTTGATCAGTTTTTAGATGGATTGGGTCAATTTTTAAATATAGAAAAAGAACACTTATCTTACTTTTGGACGTGTTGGATCACATGCGAGTATCGTTTTTCAGCACAATTGTGCTCACTATTGTAAGCATAAGGCTATTCACTTATAAACAGTAATTCCATATGAAGAGTAATCCTTTTTTTAGAAAAACGTTAGCGCTCGTTCTGTTTGCGACCCTAGGGATTGTCGGCTGCACCAAAACGGAATTGGAGGGAGTACGCATTTATACAAAACCAAGCCAAGGGCCTTTCCCCGACTATGGAGAAGTGGTTGCGTTTCCGGGAGCGGAGGGCTTCGGCCGCAACGCAACTGGAGGTCGGGGAGGAGATGTTTATCGCGTTACCACGTTGGAAGATAGTGGGGAAGGATCGTTGCGGGATGCGGTCAGCCAACCCGGTAGAATCATCGTGTTTGACGTCGCCGGAGTTATAAACCTCAAAAGTGTACTGGTGCTGAGCTCCGATCTCACCATTTTGGGGCAGACAGCGCCGGGAGACGGTGTTGTGCTGTATGGGAATCGCATTTCTGCCTCAGGAGCTTCAAATGTTATTTGCCGTTATATCCGGGTACGTATGGGAAGAAATGGTCCTAGTGGTCAGGATGCGATGGGAATCGCTTCGGGGGAAAACATGATCTTTGATCATATATCCGCAACTTGGGGGCGTGATGAGAACTTCTCCATCAACAGTAATACCACACGAAATATCACGATACAAAACTCCTTCATCGGCCAAGGGTTGCAGAATCACTCTTGTGGAGGGCTTATGCAGACGACAGCAGAAAACGGTATTACCTTGTTCCGTAACTTGTATATCGACAACAAAACACGTAATCCGAAAGTGAAAGGCTTAAACCAGTTTGTCAATAACGTTGTATACAACTGGGGCAACGGTACGGCATATGATATGGGAGGTGGTTCGGAAGGGCTCTCCGTAACGAGTATTGAAGACAATTATTTCATTAAAGGGCCAGTGGTGAATTGGCAAGAAGTCCGATTGGAGGACGGTAGTCTTGAATTGCAACTGGTACCGATAAACCCAGCTCGTCCGTTTACAGGTGGAAACGAAAATTTCAGTGCATTTTTTGCGGGAAATCTTTACGATCACGATAAAGACGGTGCGCTGAATGGAGTGGAAATTATACCCGCGTCCAACTGGGAGGAGTATTGTTCAGGAAATCCGATATTCCTTTCATCCAGACCAAGCATATTTCCCGAAATAGGTCAACAAATAAGTGCCGCGGAGGCTTATGCATGGATTGTGGAAAATGGAGGAGCTAGTTTACCGGCCCGTGATCAGGTAGATAGCTATCTGATCGAAGAATTGACCTCACTGGGAACTAAGGGAACAATTATCCAGAATGAAAAGGATACCCAACAATTCCCATTGGGAGGTGTCGGTGAAATCAATGTAGTAGAAAAGCCGTTGGATAGCGACGGCGACGGTATGCCGGATAGTTTTGAAGACGAACATGATTTGGATAAGAATGACCCGACCGATGCAACGAAGCTTGCAAGTAATGGTTACATGAACATTGAAAATTATGCGTTTTCTATTGGTACCACTAAATAATTACTCCTATGAAATCCCTGATAAAAAGTCTGCAAATATTATTCTTCGCTGTTCTATTTGCGAATTGTTCTAAAGATGCTTTGCAGCAAATCATTGTAGAGCAACCCAATTCCTTTGTTTTATCGATCAGTGAGGCGAGTGAGCTGAGCTATCAGATCAAAGCCAATGACAAGATTGGTATCAATGGTGCCGTCTATCCGGTCCTTTATAATAGCCTCGTCAGTCTTTATGATGTACCCGTAGCACCACAGTATCTGATTTATTATCCGTCAAACGCGGAAATTTCGGGGGAAAATATATTGAAGTTTACATTACCCCAAACACAGAAGTATATCAAAGGGAACATTGATCCCTTAGCGTACCCCCTTTATAGCCTAACGGATAACGAAGGATTAGATAGCATGACCATGAGTCCGGTTTGTGGTGGCCTAAAACTGATGGTGCCAGCCAATGATCTTTTCAGTGCCATTACTTCGGTTTCGATAACGTCTGAAACAGACATTTTAACGGGGACTGTAGAGGTAAGAGAGGAGGACGGACAGATAGAACTTCTTGAGGAGCAGGCGTCAAAGAAAGTTACCCTCAAAGGAGAAATTGACATTTCCGAAGGGCAACAGCTATTCATTGCACTACCTCCAGTAACGTTTACCGAGACGCTTCAAGTTAAATTTACCACGTTGAAGGGCATAGGAACTTGCACTATTGATGTTACAGGAGAAAGTATAGAAAGTGGTAAGGTATTGGCCGTAGCATTAGAAGACATTGATTGGATGGCAAAAACGGATTACTATGGGAAAGCGAACAGTGTGATTGTGGCTCCCGGCGCTGCCTCGGTAACGGTTGACTGTACACCGTATTACACCACCAGTTTACGATATACCTATGAAAACCATTCGAATGATGATGAAGACAAATTACCGCGTTCGGCAAAAATGTTATGGAACGATGTATCTCCCGACTTTGTTGGGAACGTTTCTCTCGCTGCAGATGGCAAATCTTTCACAGCACAACTTAACGGTCAGCCTGGAAATGCGCTGATTGCCATTTATGATAAGGAAGATCCCGAGGCAGGGGATGCTAAGATTTTGTGGTCTTTTCATATTTGGGTGACAGAAACCAATGACGCACAGCTTGATGTCAATGGGAAAGGGAATGCGTATACCGTTTTGGATCGTAATCTAGGTGCGGTGTCGGCAGCAGCAGGCGATTGGCGGTCAATCGGCATGTTGTACCAATGGGGGCGTAAGGATCCGTTTGTCAGTACGGGTACATTGGGAGAAAATACAAATGCCACCATGTACGATAGCAATGGTACGGTGAATCTGCCCGTTGTCGCCGGAGGATCCACTACAGGCTCGATAGCATATGCCACCCAAAATCCCACACGCTTTATACGCTCTTCGCAGACCGGTAGCAGCACCGGGTCGAGGCCATTCCGCTATGCACACGATTGGCTGTATTATGCGGATGATGCTTTATGGGGAAATCCGGAGGGTTTTAATTTTCCTGTTTTTTCCGCGCTACAGAAGTCTATCTATGACCCATCGCCGGAGGGTTATATGGTGGCGCCGGTAGATGTATGGTTAAAAGCTTCATCGGGAACCGACAAGCCTGCTAGTATATTTGCCGATGCGGAGTGGGACGCGACCAATTTGGGTTACCGCGTACAGACGAACGACAATGAAACTTGGTATACGATAGGCGGATGGCGTAGTCGTAGCAATGGGAACTTGAGCAATGCACATTCGACCGGGTATTATTGGAGTAGCAGTGTGTCGGGTGCGGTCAATGCGAATGCCTGGTATATGAGCATAAATTCGGGTGGGGTGACGTTGAAAGGTGCAAACAGCCGCGCAAATTCCGCTTCAATTAGATCTGTAAAAGTTGCCAATTGATATAGAATGAATAAAAATACAATGATGAAAAAAATAATATGTCGATTAAACAATCTTCTGGTGGTTATGGTTTGTTTGGGATGCTTATCCTGTACAAACCAAGAAACGAAATCATCAGGTTATGATTATTTATATGAGGATTTACCGTTTGATATGCCTGTCCTTTCACCGCCTACGTTTCCGAATAATGAAGTGCTGCTTACTGATTTCGGTGGAGTGGGAGATGGAACAACGTTGAATACAAAAGCTTTTGCTGCCGCCATGGCGACGCTTTCCGAAAAAGGAGGTGGCCGGTTGCGGGTGCCGGCAGGCGTGTGGTTTACTGGTCCGATTGTTTTTAAAAGTAACATTGATCTGCATTTGGAAGATCGAGCGATTATCTTGTTTTCGCCGGATAAAGATTTATATCCCATTGTGGAAACTTCTTTTGAAGGACTCGATACCCGCAGGTGTCAATCTCCGATCTCCGGCATGAATCTAGAAAACGTTGCGATTACCGGTAGTGGGGCAATCGACGGTAACGGCCAATACTGGCGTCCTTTGAAAAAAGGTAAAGTTTCAGAAAGCTTCTGGAAGCAAGCGACCGCCGGTGGGGGAGTGTTCAAACGGGATGATTATTGGATGCCATCTGCGGCCTATTTACACGGTGATACAACGAGCGATATGAATGTTCCGCGACATTTGCAAACCGAAGAAGACTGGCAGTCTATAAGAGATTTCTTGCGTCCAGTGATGGTGAGTTTTATCGAATGTAGAAATGTTTTTTTGCAGGGTGTAATTTTTCAAAATTCACCGGCATGGAATATTCACCCCCTTATGTGTGAAAATGTGATCTTAGACGGTGTGCAAGTGAGAAATCCTTCCTATGCGCAGAATGGCGATGGATTGGATTTAGAATCCTGTAAAAATGCGATCGTTGTCAACAGTACATTTGATGTGGGTGACGATGGAATATGTATCAAATCTGGAAAGGATGAGGATGGTAGGAAACGTAATCGAGCAACGGAAAACGTGATCATTGATAACTGCACTGTATTTAAAGGGCATGGTGGTTTTGTGGTGGGCAGTGAAATGTCGGGCGGAGTGAAAAATGTCTTGGTCACGAACTGCCAGTTCTTAGGTACGGACGTAGGGCTGCGGTTCAAAAGCCGCCGAGGACGTGGTGGTGTGGTGGAGAATATATTCATTCGGGACATCAGTATGTTTGACATCGCTACGGAGCCGCTCCATTTTAACCTCTATTATGGAGGGAAATCGGTTGTGGAGACTTTAGAAGATAGTGATGAGGTCGAAGTTGTGGAGGAAATTCCTCCGGTGGATGAAACGACACCAACATTTCGGAATATCTATATCCAGGATGTAACTTGCGCCAGCGCCCGAAAAGCCTTTTATTTCTATGGGTTGCCAGAACATATGATTGAAAATATCAATGTGGATAACTTTGTCGTCCATTCCGAATTGGGTGGAGAAATTTTGGAGTCCGAGAAAATAAACCTTAAAAATATAGCTATTTATCCGAAAGAAGGGCCAGCTCTTACGTTACGAAATGTACAAGATGTACATGTTGAGCAACTGCAGACGGATGCTCGATCTCCTATCTTTAATGTATCAGGTCGTCGATCGACGAATATAGCCATCCACGGAGGTTATCAAGAAGAACAGATTCAGATAGGCAGCGATTTATCATCCGATGTTTTGAAATTAAATACGGTTAATTAGTATGAAGCCAAGCATGATGAAGAGATTTGTAGCTGTACTCCTGCTGAGTGGAGTTTGTGTATTTACTGGTATGGCGCAGTCTAGGCATTGGCAAAAGAACAAGCGCAGTTTGCATTATACGGAAGATAAAGGTGATTTCCTGCTCGTCAACGGAACCCATCGTTTTAACCGAGCACTCTATGGAAACCATAAAGCTTCGCGGGTCGAAGCGGGCGATCTACCTGAGTTTGCACTCTATATGCCGGGGATGGCGGGCAACTTACAATTCGTCATCGAAAAGGAAGGCTCTTTCAAAAAACTGATTGACGCGGAACATATAGAAACGCGGTATCGTTCGGGATCGATGGTCTATCAGATACAGGATCATCTCCTCGGTAATGGACGTATAACGATCACTGTCTTGGCACAAACGGATGAGGAAGGGATGATTGTCAAGCTGGACGCTGCGGACATACCAGTAGAGGCTAAATTACACGCTGTTTATGGAGGCGCTAGCGGAACCAAATTTAGCCGCGGAGGGGATATCGGAGCCGATCCAGAATCGGGCTTTTATTTATTGCCGGAATATACTGTTCATAATCGTTATCAATTGGCGCAAAATAATTTTGAGTTGACCTACCTCGATGGAAAAGGAAAAGCAGAGTTTGTATACGGCACCTTTTCGGGAGCCGAACAGGTTCAGCTTTCCGATGCAAAGGTATTGGCAGATGTAGCGAAACTAACAGAGACGAAAGCAAATGGTCACCCGATTGTTTATGCCACTTATACATTGCAATATGTGCCGGCCTACATTCAAGTAGCAAAGGGCCAGTTAACGAGGGAAAAGTATAGTGCTGCCGAACTGGCTGATCGATACGAGCAAGCAGAACAGACGCGTGTGAAACTTACGGAGCGGATAAAATTGAAAACGCCGGATCGGTTTTTAAATACGTTTGGTAGTGCGTTAGCCGTTGCTGCGGATGGCGTGTGGGAAAACCCTACTTTTTTACATGGTGCCGTAGCTTGGCGCATGCGCCTGAATGCCTGGCGAGGCGCTTATGCAGCGGACGCTCTCGGATGGCATGATCGTGCAAAGGCACATTTTTCCAGCTACGCAAACTCCCAGGTGCTAGAACCAGCGAAAGCAAAAGTCGTCATGGACACCGCCTTACACCTTGCACGACATATAGAGGAAATGGGAACGTCCATGTTTTCGAGTGGCTATATTTCCCGTCATCCCAACAACAATACGGTCGCCCATCACTATGATATGAACCTTGTGTTTTTTGACCAGATATTCAGTCATTTCGATTACACGGGGGATCTGACATACGCCCGGGAAATGTGGCCTACGATCGAGCGTCATTTGGATTGGGAGCGTCGTAATTTCAAAAGAGAAGGTTTGTACGATGCATATTGTGCGATTTGGGCGAGCGACGGGCTACAGTACTCAGGCGGAGGTGTCGCCCATACTTCGGCATACAATTATAGAGCGAACAAAGCAGCGGCTAAACTCGCAAAATTGCTCGGCAAAGATCCTTCGCTTTACGAAAAGGAAGCAGCAGAGATAGCTAAGGCCCTAAGGGAACGACTCTGGCTAGAGAAAAAGGGCTATTTTGCCGAATATCAGGATGCGTTGGGGCAACAACTGGTGCACGACAAACCGGGATTGTGGACCATCTATCACATAGCGGATGCCTATTTGCTGGATGAATTTGATAGCTATCAAAATACGCGATATATCGACAATTATCTGCCGCATATTCCTATCCGGGTGGAAGGGCAGGAGCAGGAGGATCTCTATACTTTGGCGACAACGACCTGGCAGCCCTATACTTGGTCGGTCAACAACGTAGCGCTCGCAGAGAACCTACAAGGTGCCTTGGCTTATTGGCAATCGGGGCGGCGGGACGATGCTTTCCGTCTCTGGAAGAGCAACATCATGGAAAGCATGTACCATGGTGTAAGTCCGGGTAACTTTCAACAGTTGTCCCATTACGATGCCTTCCGCGGCGAACTATACCGGGACTTTGCAGATCCGATCGGAGTAGCTTCACGTACATTAACGGAAGGATTGTTTGGTTTTTATCCCAAACTGCTGGATGAACATGTCCTGATAAAACCGGGATTCCCGGAGGATTGGGATTTCGCTGAAATTGAACTTCCCGAATGGAGCTATGCCTTTCGACGGGAAGCGGAGAACCTCTTTTACGACATCCATACCCAATATGCGCAACCTGTCCGCTTAAAAATGGAGATACCGCTTCGCTTTGCGTATATGAACTCGGTTGAGGTGAACGGAGAGCCGGTAGATTGGTCGATCAAGCGGTCGTCCATTAACAAGCCCGTGTTGACGTTTGAGACCCCTCCCGCAACAGACTTTGCTGTAAAAATAAACGGTTTAGACCAGATGGATCTCCCGGATAATGCCCTGATCGAACATCCGTATACGGAGGAACTTATGCTTCCGCTATCGACAAACGTGAAACTGGTCGATGTCTACGATCCGCAGCAGCTCATTACCGAACAAACCAAGCATACTTTTTCCTTTGTACAGAAAGAACACAAGGGGACTTTCTTCGTGAAACTGAAACAGGGAAATTTGACTTGGTGGCATGCGGTAGACCTTTCTTTGAAATCACCGGTTGATGCCGATGCACAAATTAAGGAGGGTATACAATACCTGCGTTTACGAAATCATACAGAGAAGCAACTAGCAGGGCGTATGGAGAAAGCCGGCTTCGAGCAAGCTGTGTCGTTTTCACCCTCAGCCGTTACAGAAATCGAATTGCCGAGTACCTCTCTTACGAAAGGTACCAATATTTTTCAGATCGATGTGGCCGGTACCCAGATACCCGTGAAACATGTACAGTGGGAGATGCAAAACGAAGGGACGTACCGTACGCAAGATCTTTCTACGCATTACAATGCCCAGCTCAGCGATATTTTTAAGCAGCGCTACTTATCACCACGACCCACCGTGCCTACACTACAATTACCCTGGCAAGGGATCGGAAACTGGTGCTATCCACTAGTAGAGCCTTTGATCGATGATAGCGGCTTAATGGCAACGCGTAAAAAAGAAGAAGTAAGCTATCTGGGTATTCCTTTCTTGATTAAAGGGGAGACGAAAAATGTGCTGTTCGTCAGCCAATGGGATAATTACCCAACGATGCAAGAAATGCCGTTACAGGGCAGGGCAGATAAAGTCTACCTGTTGATGGCAGGCTCGACAAACCCGATGCAGTCCCAGATGATAAATGCGCGGGTCAAAGTGCTGTATGAGGATGGGGAAGAAGCCGTTTTGGAACTGAAAAACCCGACAAACTGGTGGCCGATTGAACAGGATTATCTAGATGATAACTATGCTTTTGAGATTCCAGATGCCGATATCCCTTATCGTATAGCACTTAAAACAGGTGAACTATATCGTGGGGGTGAGTTGAAAAAGTATACAGAGATTAAGGGGCTTAATCATCGAGGGGTTGAGGGCGGCGCGGCAACGCTGCTGGATTTGCCTTTAGATGGTTCGAAAAACTTGAAAGCATTACAGCTTATTGCAGAAACAAACGATGTGGTGGTCGGCCTTATCGCTGCCACATTCTTGACAAAGTAAAATCTATCGCTAACATAAAAAAATACATATAGATGAGTAGAAATTTGATAACGGGACTTGGCGCAGCCCTCTTGATCTTCGCCTCCTGCCAAACGACGCCCGAGAGCGAAAAAATTGATCGAAAAGCGGTTGTGCAACGTCACAATATCGTTAATCAATCGGCCGATACACTGGCTTCATTAACGGTTGGAAATGGTGTGTTTGCCTATACGGTAGACGTTACCGGGATGCAGTCTTTTCCCGTATATTATAAAAACGGGGTCTCGTTAGGTACACAAACGGAGTGGGGATGGAACACCTTCGACAATGATGAAAATTACCTGTTCGAAGAAACCTTGAAATCCTATGATTTTAACAACGAAGGGCGGGACGCGAAATACAGTGTTCAACATAAAGAAGGAGGAAGGAATACGGAGGCCACAGAATATTACCGGGTGAATCCCCACCGCCTGCAACTCGGAAACGTAGGTTTCGTATTTACCCTGGAAAACGGAGAACAGGCAACGATAGACGATATCCACCAAGCGGAACAAACGCTCGATCTATGGAGCGGGCAGATCCATAGTAAATTTACAGTAGGGGGGCAACCTGTGGAAGTATGGACGGCTGCCGCACAGTCAGCGGATAAAATTGCGGTTAAGGTGTCTTCGCCTTTGATACAAGCTGAACGCATGCAGGTATTTGTGCGTTATCCTTTCCCAAGCGGACAGTTTCTGGACGAAGCCGCCTATTACGAAAAGGAAGATCAGCACGAGAGTAAAATTGTTGCCCAGGCAGATGAAACTGCCGTACTGGAACATACCCTGTCGGGAACCAATTATTTTACAGGGTTAAACTATTCAAAAGGAAAACTTGAGGAGGCTGGGAAACACTATTTTGTATATCAACCTGCTTCCGATCTAGAGACGTTCGTATTCTCGTTTACGTTTGCGGAAGAAAATAATTTTGAACGTGGTACGGCAGACTATGAAAAAGCTGCTCAAGAAAGCAAGGAAAGTTGGAAAGCGTTTTGGGAAAGCGGGGCCGCAGTAGATTTTGAAGGAAGTACCGACCCGAGGGCGCATGAATTGGAACGCCGTTTAGTGCTATCCCAATACTTAACAAAAGTACAGTGCGGTGGAGACAACCCTCCTCAAGAGACAGGACTTACCTTCAATAGCTGGTATGGCAAACCACACACCGAGATGCACTGGTGGCATGGCGTGCATTTTGCACTGTGGGGACGTCCCGAAATAATGGAGAAGACATTGAATTATTACTTTCATACATTTGAGAAAGCAAAAGCACTTGCCGAACGTCAAGGATATAAAGGGGTACGCTGGATTAAAATGTCAGACAACGATGGGAATGAAAGTCCCTCGTCGGTGGCGGCCTTCCTAATATGGCAACAACCGCACATCATCTATATGACGGAATTGGCTTACCGTGACAAGCAGGATAAACGTGTACTGGAAAAATATAAAGACCTCGTGTTTGCTACCGCCGAATTTATGGCAGATTACGCCTATTATGATGAGGAAAATGATCGCTATAACTTGGGGTTGGGGGTGATTCCAGCACAGGAAGTTTTTCCGGCAGCGAAGACCATCAACCCTACCTATGAGGTTGCTTATTGGGATTGGGCATTACGCATTGCACAGGAGTGGAAAGAGCGTCTAGGGGAGCCACGCGTGGAGGCTTGGGATGAAGTGATTAACAAGCTGGCTGCATTACCGGTACAAGGAGACGTCTATCTGGCCACAGAAACAGCGACAGATTCTTACACATTCCCCAAATGGATGACGGATCATCCCGCCGTACTAGGCGCGCTGGGTATGGTACCCGAATCTCCGAAATTGGATAAAGGGATTATGAAAAATACCTTGGATACGGTGTGGGCAAAATGGTCGTGGGAAAAAACGTGGGGATGGGATTTCCCGATGACTGCCATGAACGCGGCACGCTTGAATTTACCCGAGAAAGCGTTGGATGCGCTCTTTATGGATATCCAGACGAATACCTATCTCAAAAACGGACATAATTACCAAGACGGCAGATTACGTATTTACTTACCTGGCAACGGCGGGACATTGACCGCCGTGGCGATGATGCTCGAAGGTTGGGATACTTCAGAAGACGAATTGCCAGGTTTTCCGAAAGATGGGACATGGAAGATAAAAAAAGAAGGATTTAAAAAGATGCCGTAGTATAATATGAAGAAGCTATTTCTATTTATTTTATTGGGTTGTGGAAGCATGGTTTCCAACGCCCAAGACTTCACGACAAAACAAGAGGTCGTGAAACAATTGCGTTTGGCGAATGATTATTTCATGAAAAAGTGGCCCGATCCGGGAAAAAATATCATCACCAATAAAGAGCGTAGGGCGAATATCTGGACGCGTGGGGTATATTATGAAGGGCTCATGGCATTTTACGGGGTCGATCCGAATAAACGATATTACGATTATGCGGTAGAATGGGGCGAAAAGCATGACTGGAAGCCTGTCCGTGGCGAGGTGTACACCCGGCATGCCGATAACCAAAATTGTGGGATGACCTATATCGATCTTTACCGCATCGATCCACAACCGGTACGGATAGAAGCCATTCAGAAAAATATCGACTCGGTAATCAATAGCGGGCGTTACGATGATTGGACTTGGATTGATGCCATCCAGATGGCTATGCCGATATATGTAAAGTTAGGGGTGACACTAAACGATACAAAGTATTTTGATTATATGTACAAAATGTACCATCATATCAAATATGTGGAGGGAGGAAAGGGCTTGTACAATCCGGAAGATAAATTATGGTGGCGTGATAAAGATTTTGTTCCACCGTATACAGAACCGAATGGAGAAGACTGCTATTGGTCGCGGGGTAACGGTTGGGTATTAGCGGCGTTGGCGCTTGTTTTGCAGGAATTACCGACCAGCGATCCACATTATGCGGAATATCTAGCAGATTTTAAGAATCTTGCTGAAGGTGTGGCGCCTTTACAGCGTGAAGACGGTTTTTGGAATGTCAGCTTACATGATCCGAATCATTTTGGCGGGAAAGAAACCTCTGGCACCGCTCTTTTTGTGTACGGGATGTCCTGGGGTGTCAATAATGGCATCTTGAATAAAGCGACTTATTTGCCGATCGTGGAAAAGGGATGGACAGCCATCGCGAGTGAAGCCCTGCAACCAAATGGTTTCTTAGGTTATGTACAATCTACGGGGAAAGAACCGAAAGACGGTCAGCCGGTAACGGTAGACAAAGTACCGGACTTTGAAGATTATGGTTTAGGCTGTGTGTTATTGGCGGGAACAGAGATTTATAAGATGGTAAAATAAATGGTAGGTGCCGATTACAAAGTCGGCACCACTTTTTTTATTCTTCCGTCTTCATGAAACGCTAAATTATCGATGCAAACCTCCCGGTGATATCCTGCCGCTCGTCCCATATTGATGCCGTTTGGACGGCTAAAGCGATGGTAGACGATGTACCACTGATCTGTATCGGGTATTTGTAGTACGGAATTATGCCCTGTACCGTATATTCCCTTTTCAGGAACTTTTGACAAAATAAGGTTGTCTTCCGGAATTTCCATAGGTCCTGTCGGAGATTTAGACATCGCGTAGCGAACGCGATAGTCCTCACTGCGAGTGTCGTTTTCCGAATAGAGGAAATAGTAAATCCCTTTGCGGTAAAAAACTTCCACCGCTTCCCGAAAGTGCGGTAGAGAAAATGTTTGCAATGTCTCTTTTTTCATTGACACCATGTCGTCGTTTAATTCGACAACAGCCACGTAGCCATTGCCCCAATAGAGATAGTCTTTTCCCGATACCGGATCATGGAATATATCGGGATCTATTTCGGCACCACGGTTTATTCCCTCCGGTTTCCAGTCGACCAACGGCTTGCCCGAATCGACAAATGGCCCGGTCGGCTCATCAGATACAGCGACGCCGATTTTCCCTGCACCGGTGTAATAATAATAATATTTGTAGCTGTTATTTTTTTCTTTCTCGATGATACATGGAGCCCAAGCCTTCTCACGCGCCCAGGGAACATTCTTTGTCAGATCCAGGATCACACCCTCATCCTTCCAGTCCACGAGATTCTCGGAGGAGAACGTTTTAAAATAATGGCCACTCCATTCCATAAATCCATCACTCGTTGGGTATAGGTAGTATTTTTTGTCTTTCTGCGAATACATAATCTCCGGATCAGCGTAATAACCCGTTATTATCGGATTTTTGTTGATTTTAGGAAGATTTGCGGGCTTACCCCATTTTCCGATCAATCGCCGTAGTTCCTCATTGGTAATGGAGACAATCGAACCATGACGGGGTTTAAAATCCATCGATATCTCCTGGTCAATCGATGTGAAGTTTTCCAAATTGTCACTTTTCGTAAAGTGAAATTCCTTTTTACGGTAAACATCGTACATCAGGATATAAGTATCCGAATTGTTCAGCTTAAAGACGCTGGAGCCCTCGACAGATTCCTGGGTCCGCTGTTTATATCCGTCTTTTTCTTCCCATTTGCCTGAGGTAAGCGACGCCGTTGTAGCCAGTTTGATACCGTCCCCATGGCCTTCGGTTTTATAGAACATGTAATAGAGGCTGTCTTGATAGTGGATAATATCGCCATCAATACATGGTTTTCCATCTTTCGGAAAAAATAATTGTTTTGGCTCCGTTTCCAGATCCGTAAAATCCGCGTTCGCATAAGCATAATAGATAATATCCGGGCCATCTCCATGTTTCATTGACCAATACACCATATATTTGTTAGCCTCTTTATCGTATATCGTTTGAGGCGCCCATACCCGTTTTAGATCTTCCTGTCCGCGATATTTCTGTTGGATATTGACAATATTGGAACTCCAGTTAACGAGATCGGTCGATTTTAATAGCACCATACCACGATTAGAATCCCAACCTTTGGAAGCCATCATGTCCGTAGCGACCATATAAAATGTCTTTCCATCTTCAGCACGCAGGATATGCGGATCCCGCAGTCCACCGGCAGCGCTAATCTGCTTACTGTCTAAAACAGGTTGGTTGTCGTTGAGCGAAAAGTAATTGTACCCATCTAAGCTAATGGCAAACCGGACTGCCTCACCGTTTTCATCTCCTCCGAAATAAGTAAAGAGGTATCCAGTAAGGTCTTTTTCAAGGGTATTGTCTTTATTTTGAGCAGATAAAGATGTGCTTGATAGGAACAAGAACGAGAGGAGGACAATTGTTTTGATTTTTTTCATATAACAGGTTGTATGAATAAGTTACACTATTTACAATACTATACTTTTTTTATAATGTGGGCAACCTGTGGTATCCTAGTCGATGTATGATGAAACGCCGCAATTCAAATACTTACAGCAGGTGTTTTGTCGGCAGGACGGTGCAGGTTGCCATCGATATAATATATAGTTATATTCGTGAATACCAGATGTAAATCCATATATCAAAAGGAAATTATTCTACAAACACACACACTATGACGCGTATCAAAACTCTTTCCTGTATCGTATTGACGTGGCTCCTTATAGCTTCTGCCTTTTCACAAGATACCCGAGAACGCCACTATATGTATGAGATTTTAAAACCAAGCCATGCGACCAAGTCGGAAGTGAATGGGTTTGCATCAAAACGGGTCGTGGAGCCTCTTGGTCGTGGATTGACGTTGGCGCATATGAAACAGAACGGTGCGGTTCATATCAGCTGGCGGCTGTTACAAACAGATGTGGAGACGGTGTCGTTTAATGTATATCGCTCTGCGAATAACAAAGAGAAAAAACTGAACCAAAAACCAATAACCACTACAACAGATTTTGTGGATACGTCAAGTAAAGCTGTGCATGCAACGTATTGGGTGGAGAGCGTCAACGGGGAAGAGAAAATGAGAAGTGAGAAAATATCTTTAACACCAGTTGCTGGCGATGAAGCAAACTACCATTGTATAAAATTGAAAGACCCAAATGTAACAGCGGGTAGAGTAGCAGTAGCGGATTTAAATGGTGACGGAAAATACGATTACATCATTCGCCATCCGAATAGTAATGTAGACCCCGGTGTTCCTACGCCGGATGACGGTACAACTTATAAGATTGAGGCCTATTTGCACGACGGTACGTATTTGTGGACGAAGGATTTAGGACTAGGGATTGAGCCGGGTGTGTGGTATTCGCCCTTTATGGCGTATGATTTTGATGGAGACGGAAAAGCCGAAATCGCCCTAAAAACTGCTGGAGACGATTATCTAAAGAACGATGCTGCACGCATATATGGGGGCAGTGAATATTTGTCGATCTTGGATGGGATGACCGGAGAGGAGATAACCCGTGTGGATTGGCCGGAACGGAATAATCGGTATGGAGACGTAAACCGACAGAACCGAAACCAGATTGGTATGGCTTATTTAGATGGGAAGACGCCTTGTATTCTTGCTGCGCGTGGAACCTATAGATTGATGGTAGTGGACGCATGGCAGCTAAATAACGGTAAATTAGAACGGTTATGGCGATGGGATGGTGACGAAGAGAATCCGGTTGTGCGAAGTCAGGGTGCGCATAACATGGTGAGTGGTGATGTGGATGGCGATGGAAAGGATGAAATTCTGCTCGGCTCCTGTATGTTGAATAGTAATGGAACGTTGCGTTGGTCGACGGGGCTTGGACATTCCGATAAAGCCTATCTTACAGATATCGATCCCAACCGAGAGGGAATGGAGGTCTTTCTCGCTATTGAACCTTGGATAGACAATGGTTATGGCGTGAGTACGGTGGATGCAAGTAGCGGAGAGCGGATCTGGGGAGTAGGGCATAAAACCTTTCATGTGGGAGACGGCATGGTCGCGGATATTGATCCTGCCAGCCCGGGGCTGGAATGTTTTGCGTCAGAAGACAAAAAAGGGGGATCTACCGATAAATATATGTTGAGTACGGATGGAAAAAAGCTGGCTTCCAATGCGGATGTCCCACCTTGCCGAAATTGGATTTGGTGGGATGCAGGAAATATCCGCCAGTTGTTTTTTGGAGATGACAACCGTTGGGGAGCAGAATCTACATCAGGTGGAAGAAATCAGTCGATAGGTTATTGGAAAGGCGACAAGATTGCACATGGGATCTACGGGGATATCATCATGATTGCCGATCTATTTGGCGACTGGCGTGAAGAGGTGGTGACTGCTCTGCCGGGCGAACTGAGGATTTATCATACAGATATTCCGGCGACCGACCGTAAGGTGACCTTAATGCAGGATCCCATTTATAGAAGTTATGTCCTCCAACGCTCGCAGGGTTATCCGCAAGCACCGGTTCCGTCGTATTATTTGGGAGATTAAGGATAATAGCCGTTTTAGTAGTTTTTATAAAATATACCTTGTAACGAATGCGATGATATAGACGCATTGTAAAATACGATTCCACGGCATAAACCAAATATAAGCATGGGTGAGAAAAGATTTGTATTTTAGCATGCTTTATACGGACACAATATAGACTATATAGTGGAATGGAAAATACCGTCTTTATAGATGATTTGCGTAATGGAGAGGAAGAAGGATTGGTTGCTGCATATCGTCTTTATCGTCAACCCTTACTTTTTTTCGTGATACGTTATGTGGGAAGCAGGGAGACCGCGGAAGATATCGTGGCCGATGTCTTTGTTAAAGCATGGGATGCGCGCGATATTTTCCATCGTGTAGACAGTCTACGAGCCTACCTTTATACCGCCGCTAAGAACGCCAGTTTGAATTATTTGCGCAAACCCCAGCCTGTATCTTTGGAAGATGTACCGGCCGACTTTGAGGAAACGGGTTTTGATGAGGATATATTTTCGGGCATACTACGTACCGAACTGATCAAAAGCATTTTGGAGGAGGTGGATAAATTACCGCAGAAACAACGTGAAGTCTTTCGGTATACCTTTTTGGAAGACCTAAATGTGGAAGAAATCAGTGAAAAGCTGCAGCTCAGCGCGACGGCAGTTTATGCGAATCGTTCCCGTGCTATTGCGACCCTGCGCGAATTGCTGATGAAAAAAGGAGTCGTTGTGACATTGTCTTTGTTACAAGCCCTGTTTTTGCGATAATGCTATTCTTCGCTTGTCGGTATAATATTTTCTTATTGATAATCAATTGTTTAAAATTATTTTCATTTTTTGTGTAAGATTTTCCCGTGTTGTGTGTCTCACTACTACAATACGATTATAAATCCATGCAACGAATAGATCAAATTGTCCTTCAGTGGAAACGATATTTTATACATACAGCTCCTGATAAATCTGTTGAAGCTGATGTGAGGGCCTACGTCGAGGAGCATCCGTCGTTGAAGGAATTGTTCGACGAAATGGGAGACAACGATCGGTTTATAAAAGCGGTTAAACTCTATAACAGTTTGTCTCAAGATCGTGATCAAGGAGCCGATGACCCTCTTTTGGCAAAGATTCTTGATCGAATACAGGAAACGAAGCGGATGCAGCGTGTAGATCAAAGGAAGCGACTTCGCTACTGGCTGGCGGGTGCCGCTGCATGTGTTGCGTTGGTGTCGGGCATTTTATGGCTGAAACCTTCGGAGGACGTTCAACCTGAAGATGCCATGGAAGTTGCCGCGCATATTCTGCCAAGTCAAAATGGGGCCGTGCTGTCTATTTCGGACGGGCGGAACATACAGCTACGCTCAGAAGAAAGTGGGATTATTACCGGCGAGCAGCTCCGCTATGCTGATGGAAGCCCCTTGTTTGAAGACGGGGCACCAGTGAACGATGCCATGATGACCCTATCCGTACCCCGGGGAAGTGACTTCTATGTGGTTTTGGCTGATGGTACCAAAGTATGGATGAATGCCGAAAGTGAGCTACGGTACCCACAGACGTTTACCGGGACAAAGCGCGTGGTACAACTGATGGGAGAAGCCTACTTTGAAGTTACCAAGAATAAACAAAAGCCCTTTGTTGTGGCAACACCAACGGAGCATATTGAAGTTTTAGGGACCCATTTTAACGTCAATTCCTATCCGAAGGAGCGTAAATCGTCGGTTACACTTGTGGAAGGAAAGGTAGTGGTTTCGGTGGATGGACAGGATAGCCAGATACTTCATCCGGGTCAACAATCCGTCGTGCAAGGTAAACAGTTGCGGGTTAAAAATGTGAATATCGACGAATATATCGCCTGGAAAAATGGAGAGTTTATGTTCAACGAAGAAAGCTTGATCAGCGCAGGGCGTAAGATTGGGCGATGGTATAATTTGGAAATAGATGTTGATCCCGCTTTGAAAGATCTCTATCTCTGGGGTTCTGTACCACGAAAGGAAAACTTCGGTGAAGTATTAAAGCTGATCCAGCTGACGAATAAACATGTAAAAGTAGAAATTGAGGGAAGGAGGGTACGCTTTATGAAATAAAGACTTTTACTCATTCGGAAGGAGAAACGAAGAACTGGGAAAGGTGGAGCTTCCCCAGTCAAGATGGTTTAACTTCCATAAACTGTGTTATAAACTATTCATGTAAACTTAAAACCAATCAAAAGTAATGAAATTTTACGTTTTATTCCTATGGTGGCGCTATCTATTGCGCCACTATAGAAACTTAATCATTATGAAATTAACCCTATTTCTTATCGTTGCCTTTTCTGTGCAAAGTTACGCAAGTGCACTGGCACAGACGGTCAGCCTAAACCGGAAGGAAGCTGCAATGAAGGATGTATTCCGGGAAATTAAGAAGCAGACGGGCTATACGTTTATCTGTGACGTAGCTATTTTAAAACAATCCGATCCGGTGACGGTCAGTCTCCAAAATGTTCCTCTTCGAAATGCTTTGAATACGATCTTCAACCACCGCGGATTGACTTACGTTGTAGACGGAAAGTCGATCGTGGTGCAGGCAGCGGAGGAAAAATCTACCAAAATGGTTGTGCAGCCACTCGTAACAACACAACAACAGGTTACGGGTACGGTGAAAAGTGGGGAAGGATTTCCTTTGGTAGGTGTGAGTGTCGCTGTCAAAGGAAAAAATAACGCTACAGCAACAAATGAAAATGGCGAGTATACCATTGCAGCACAGCGCAGTGATGTGTTGGTTTTTTCCTCTGTAGGTTTTGTGGATCAAGAAGTGACGATAAAGTCGGTAATCGTCGATGTGGTTCTGGAAAGTGAGGAGTCTAGTTTGGATGAAGTCGTGGTGGTGGGATATGGTACACAGCGAAAGTCTGATGTTACAGGTGCCATCGGATCAGTAAGTGCAGAAGCAATAGCGCGCGCTGCGATGCCAAATGCTGTCGGTACATTGCAAGGTCAGGTTCCCGGCGTAGTGATTACGAAGAATGCAGGAAAGCCGGGCGGCAGTTTTAATATAAATATTAGAGGAGTTAGCTCCATAGGCGGTTCAAATGCTCCGTTGTTGGTCATTGATGGGGTTCCATCCAGTGCCGGATTGGAAGATTTAAACCCTACCGATATTGAAAAAATAGATGTGTTGAAAGACGCTTCTGCTACGGCAATCTATGGTTCAAGAGGAGCCAAAGGGGTTATCATCGTGACTACTAAGCGCGGTAAAAGTGGAAAGACGACCATCGCTTACGACGCTTATATTGGTTCTAGAAGACCCGCTAATCTTCCTGATATGTTTGATGGAGAAGAGTACGTGCAATTTCGGACAGAAATGTTTAAGGCACAAGGCAGAGATGCCTCTCGCACCAATTCAGATTTCTTTACACCCGAACAATGGGAGCGGATTGATGCCGGAAATTTTACGGATTGGCCTTCATTAATATTACAAAATGGTCTCCAAATGAACCATAACGTTTCTGCAAGTGGAGGAGACGATAAAACACGTTTTTCTATTGGTGCAGGTTTACTTGAAGAAGAAGGTAATGTGGCGCCGGAGGGCTTTGAACGTTATAGTATCCGTGGAAATGTAGATCGTGATATCAATGATAAATGGAAGGCCGGTCTTAATATGTATATGGCACAAAATCTTCGAGACATTGGTAGTTCCGAAGCGCTTCGGTCAGCTTATCGTTTGCCACCGATAGTCGCAGGTCCTTACGATGCAAATGGTGAACGTGTGTTTCGGGTTTACGGAGTAGATCCAGTTACTAACCCTACATTTGATCAGGAAAATGAAATTCGCCGCTCCCGCAGTTTCAGAACTTTTGGTAATCTTTATCTTCAAGTTAAGCCTATCGAGGAACTGACATTAAAGTCAACTATCTCGCCAAGCTATTATGCGCGACGATCGGGACATTACTTCGGGCCGCTTTCTAAAGAACGTCTTGGTGGAACGCTCCCCACACAGGGAAACAATACGACAAGAGAAGAGTTTACTTGGGTCTTGGATAATCAGGCTATCTATGAAACACAAATAGACGTTCATAAGTTGACGGCAACTGTCGTGCAGAGTATGCAGAAAGATCGTATGGAATCCAATTTGATCACAGCAGAGGGGTTGCCCTATAAATCATTATGGTACAATCTGGCGACGGGACCGAATGTACGGGAATATGGTTCAGGATTTACACAATCTACGCTCGTTTCCTTTATGGGACGTGTTAACTATAGCTTTGATGAGCGATACTTATTAACGGCTACCGGAAGATGGGATGGATCCTCGAGACTTGCGGAGGGGAACAAATGGGGTTTCTTTCCGTCAGCTTCCTTCGCTTGGCGTATTTCACAAGAAGATTTTATGACTGATATGTCGACTATTCAGGATCTGAAGTTGCGTTTAAGTTATGGTGTGAGCGGGAATGACCGGATAGACCCCTATTTGACACAAGCAGCTTTGGGGCAAGCGTATTACGATTTTGGAGGTATAAATTCTCCTGGCTATGCGCCAAATCAATTACCGAATAAAAATTTAGTTTGGGAGCGGACGAAGGAGCTAAATGCCGGTCTAGATTTTTCCTTTTTTCAGGGACGGATTACAGGGAATGTAGATGTATATGATCGGAAAATTGATAATATTCTCCTTAACCGGTTATTGCCAGCACCATCTGGATGGGAGTCTATTATGGATAATATTGGAAAATTGCAGAACAGCGGAATAGAAGTGGGGTTGTCCACAATTAATATCAACAGTGGAGAATTTATGTGGAAAACTGATTTTGTCTTCGATAAGAATAAGAATAAAATTCTTGAGCTAAGTGGAGGAAAACGGGATGATATAGGCAATAAGCTTTTTATCGGAGAACCTGCACAGGTAAATTATGACTATGTATTTGATGGTATTTGGCAATCGAACGAGAAAGAAGAAGCCGCAAGATATAATCAAACACCGGGACAGGTTAGAGTTAAAGACTTAGATGATAATGGTATTATCAATGCGGATGATCGGGCAATTATCGGTCAGCGATTGCCGACATGGACGGGCGCTATAGGAAACACATTTAAGTACGGAGATATCGACTTATACATATTGGTCTACACCCGCCAAGGAGAGCAGTATAATAGTTCATTTGATGCAACGCTGATGAATTATAATTCACCTTACAATCAGGTTCAGGTAGATTATTGGACCGAAAATAATCCGTCGCAGACACATTTTCAGCCGGGGAATCCTGGGCCTTACGCGGGGATTATTAACTATCGTACGGTAAACTTTGTGCGTGTCGGTAATATCACATTAGGCTATCAGTTGCCCAAATCATTAATCAACCGAATTGGCTTACAAAACCTTCGGGTATATGCCACAGCAACCAACCCATTTACTTTTAGTAAATATGAAGGCTTTGATCCGGAATGGCCGAGCCAAAATAGTTATGGTACGGCAATTGGCTCAGCGTCTTACCTTTTCGGTGTTAATCTATCCTTTTAATTCTTAAATCGATAACATGAAAAAGATATTTTATTATATAGCGATTAGTCTCCTTACTGGCAATATGGCTTCATGCACCAAGTTTTTGGAGGAAAATAATATGTCGGGTATTACTGCCGAAAATTTTTATATTGACGTCGAAGGTTACGAATCGCTCGTCAGATCGTGTTACGCCTCACTCCGCAGTATTTATGATATCAATCCGAGCTTATTTGAGTATGGAACAGATATCATGACACGAGGAGAAATTGAACCGGTTAGCGGAACAGTCGGAGATTTAGTGATTCGTGCTACCGCGCTCAACGAATATAAAACGCTCACGGCGGATAATTCGGCAATAGATCGCTTTTTTAAAGCGGCTTATAGCGGTATCCAGCGCTGTAATACGGCAATAAATAGAGTGGATGACATACCCGATTTATCGGATGAACTACGGGACAGACGTCTAGCAGAGGTACGCTTTATTCGTGCTTACTATTATTACCTGTTGGTGGAGAATTTTGGTAATGTTCCTATTGTGGAGGAAGAGATCAATACCGCGATCACCCATTTTGAGCCCCGAAGTGAAGAAGAAGTTTACAATTTTATGATTGCTGATTTACAGCAGTCTATCGAAACGGCAGATCGCACAGCAGTAGAATTTGGTCGCGTGACGCGTGACGCGAGTAAGCACCTCTTAGCACTGATACATCTTACGCGAGGATATAAGAATTTTGGAAATACGGATGATTTTCTCGAAGCAGTTAAACTTGCAGAAGAAGTAATAGATGGGGGCGTATATGTTTTGCAACCAAGCTTTGCCGCTGTTTTTGATCCGAAGAACCAGCAAAATAAGGAAGTTATTTTTTCAGTACAGTATGACCAAACAAGCCTAAAGCCGTCGTTAGGAACTGGGAATGGACAAAATGTACTTTTCGGCTGGAGACAATGGCGTGAAGCCGGCTTTCATGAAGAAACAGATACCTACAATCGGCGCTTGTCGGATTTTATGCCAACACAATTTTTGTACACGCTTTATAATACAGCAAAAGATGCCCGGTATGATGTCACGTTTATAAGCCATTTTTACGCAACCAAAGACGACCTTTTAGGAAATGTACCGATAAAGAAAGGAGACTTACGTTTCTATTTTCCTTACCCGGATCAACCTTTTACCGATCAGGATGCAAAAGCATTAAAAGCCGCAAATCCTCATGTAGAAATTGTTCGTTTCGAGGCATGGAAGCAAGATTTTAATGGAATAGGTGGCGAAATGAAATTCCCCATGGTGGGTAAATTTTTTGATCCTGAGGCAACAGCATTTGGAAATTCAGAAAACAATCACCGAAGCTCTCGTGATATCTTTATTTTCCGGTTATCAGAAACGTATCTTATCGCTGCGGAAGCTTATTTTAAGGCGGAGCAGTCAGATAAAGCGGCCGAAATGCTGAATGTTATTCGTGACCGAGCGGCAAAGGAAGGACAAAATCTTGCTATATCGGCGGCGGATGTAACATTGGATTTTATTTTAGATGAACGTGCCCGTGAGCAAGTGGGAGAATACAAAAGATGGTTGGATTTGAAGCGTACGCACAGGTTAGAGCGAGCTTTCGAGCATAATATATTGACTAAAATGACAAATCCTACAGGTACTGTAGATGAAAAATACTATCGGAGACCAATTCCGCAAACGGTTATTGATCGTGACACCGGAGTATATCCACAGAATGAGGGGTATTAGATAGCAATACCGCAGGTTGCTACAGGTTGCGACCTGTGGTGTTATTACATACATTTATAGACATGATCCAAAGACTAATAATAATTTTCTTGTTTGCCTCTATCACCCTTTGCAGCGATGGACAAACTCATTTTAAGCAACCGGTCTACGATGCCATCCATTCCGGGGTTCCTTGGTTTGACCAGCATGGGAATACCGTAAGTGCGCACGGTGCAGGTATAATAAACGAGGGAGATCGCTATTATTTATTCGGTGAGTTTAAGACCGATTCGGCCAATGTATTTAACGGTTTTGCCTGCTATTCCTCGACGGATCTCTATAACTGGACATTTGAGCGTATGGCGCTGCCTGTGCAAGAAGAGGGGAAGTTAGGACCGAACCGGGTTGGTGAACGTCCGAAAGTAATGAAATCACCGGCCACGGGTGAGTACGTCATGTTTATGCATGTAGATTCCTTAAACTATAAGGATCAATATGTAGGGTATGCGACAGCAACGCAAATCACCGGACCGTACACATTTAGAGGTCCTATTTTACATGATGGAAAGCCGATCCGGCGATGGGATATGGGTACCTTTAAGGATGAAGACGGAACGGGATACCTCCTGGTACATCATGGAGACATTTACCAGTTGACAGCCGATTACCGTGGGATTGAAAAGCAAGTCGCCAGCAATGTTCCGGGCATGGGCGAATCCCCCGCGATGCTAAAGAAAAATGGTGTGTACTTCCTGCTCAGTTCAAACCTGACCAGCTGGGAGCGTAACGATAATCAGTACCATACCGCACGGAACATCGCTGGTCCATGGACAGAACAAGGTTTGTTTGCGCCCGAGGGCCGCTTGACCTGGAATTCCCAGTGTTCCTTTGTATTACCGATTATGGGCACACAGGATACCACTTTTATGTATATGGGCGACCGTTGGTCGTTTCCGAAGCAGAATTCGGCAGCGACTTATGTGTGGCAGCCTTTGGAGATAAATGGAGAACATCTGTCTATTCCGGCTTATCAGGAATCTTGGACGGTTGATGTGTCCACAGGGCAACATAAGCTCTTACAAACGCAGGGAACGGAGATCGAAGGGAAAGATCTGGATGCGGTGAACTTTCAAGGCAATTGGAAAGTAGACAGCCTGATGACTTATCGGTCGGATAGTAAAGGTGATCGTTTTTCTTATACGTTCACTGGAAGGGGTGTGAAGTTCGACGGACTGGCTAGACCGGATGGCGGATATGCAAAGGTTTCTATCCAAGATCAAAAAGGTCATACGATCATAGAGTCCATTGTCGATATGTATTGTTTATATCCTACCGAAACGCTCAAATTTATGAGTCCGGCATTGCCGAAAGATACCTATACTGTGGTCGTCACCGTAATGGGTGAACGCGGCAACTGGTCGGATAAAAGAAGAAGCAACTACGGTAGTACGGGGTATGGGGTTTCTTTGAAGAGTATAGCCATACAACCGTAATCTCGAATACAAATCTATACACAGGTAAAAATTAAATGATGATGATGAAAACGATGCGGAATACATATACGATGACGGTGCTGTTGTTTCTTTTCCTTACCGGAGGCAGACTTGCTGCTCAGAAAAACCAAGTAATACTACAACAAGTCAGCGTGGAGGCACCTTTTAAGATGCCGAAGATCACAATACCAAATTTTGCACAAGTCGCGGATTTTGTGATTACAGATTTCGGTGCAGAGCCGGGAGATAAAGAGAAAAATGCTATAGCCATTGAGAAGGCCATCGCGAAAGCTGCCATTGCGGGTGGAAATGTTATTATTCCTCCAGGAGAATGGCAGACCAAAAAGATACATTTGAAAAGTAACGTCAACCTCCATCTTTCCGAAGGTGCCGTATTGTTGTTTTCTCCCGATCCACAAGATTATCTGCCGGCTGTATTTACCACTTGGGAAGGATTGGAATGCTACAACTATTCGCCATTGATCTATGCGTTCGAGGCAGAGAACGTTGCGATTACGGGAAAAGGCGAGGTTAGGGCAGATATTAGTCAGTGGCGTAAATGGTTTCCGCGTCCTTCGGCACATATGGAAAGCATCAAGCGCTTGTATAACTGGGCGCAGGATCGGATACCCGTGGAAAACAGAAACATGGTCAACGACACCTCGAATATGCGTCCACAGTTTATTCAGTTTAACCGTTGTGAGAACGTATTGGTCGAAGATATCCAGATACGCAACAGCCCATTTTGGACCTTACATCTTTATCTATCTAAAAATATCATTGTCAGGGGTATCGATATGTATGCCCACGGACATAACAACGACGGGATTGACCCGGAGATGAGCCAGAACGTGTTAATAGAAAACTGTGTATTCGATCAGGGAGATGATGCCATTGCGATCAAGTCGGGCAGAAATCCGGAAGGCTGGCGACTGAAAACGCCATCTAAAAATATTGTCGTACGGAACTGTCTGGTCAAAGACGGACACCAGTTAGTCGCGATAGGCAGTGAATTATCCGGAGGTATCGAAAATATCTATGTTGAAAATTGTAAAGTGGCAGATGATAACGAGAAATTGATGCACCTGTTATTCATCAAAACGAACGAGCGTATGGGCGGCCATGTTAAGCATGTATATTTCAAAAACATTGAAGCCAATGGGATTCGGGAGGGTATCTTAGGAATTGATACGGATGTATTGTATCAGTGGCGTACTTTAGTGCCCACCGTGGTTCGGAAATTGACACCGGTTCAGGATATCTACTTAGAAAATGTACAGGCAAAGGACGCCAAGTTTGTCGCCAAGATAAATGGGAATGCGGATTTGCCTGTACGTGATATCCACTTAAAAAACGTGACGCTTACACACGCCTCGGAAGAAAATGTACAAACAAAAAATGTAGAAGGGTTTGTGTTAAAGTAGCATAAACGATGTTAGTGATTACCCTGTTTGTAAAATTTAAGTTTACGAGATATGAGAATATTCGGAATCCTATTTTTCTTGTTTGTCGCTGTAGGAAGTTACGCACAAGACGGATTTAAGCTGATCAGCAAAGGTCAAGGGACATCCATATATTACGGTGGGCAAGCCGCGTTGGTAAAGACTGCTTTGGAAATGTTGCTGAGCGATTCGGAACATGTTGCCGAACACCCTTTTCAACTGGCGAAGAAGCCTGGTAACGGCGCCATATTGGTGGGTATTCCCGGAGAAGACAAAACGTTTGATAAGCTGCTCTCCACTTACAAGATCGATGTAACATCGGTCGTAGGACAATGGGAGGCCTTTCATATACAGTCTGTACAGAGAGGTAAAGACAATTATCTTTTCGTCGTGGGAAGCGACCCACATGGTGCCGCTTATGGCGTGTTGGAGCTGTCCCGACTGATTGGTGTCTCGCCATGGATATGGTGGGCAGATGCGGTGCCCGAGCGTCAAACAGCAGTGGTCTTGTCGGTCGGCTTCCAGGATACCCAACGTCCCGATGTACAGTACCGGGGCATTTTCCTGAATGATGAAGATTGGGGGCTGACACCTTGGAGCGCCAAAACATTCGAGCCGGACGCTAAGATAGAAGCAGGGATCGATCCGGATAAAACAAAAAAGATGCAGACCATCGGTCCAAAAACCTATAGCCGGATTTTTGAACTCTTGCTGCGGTTGCGTGCAAACACCATTTGGCCGGCGATGCATGAAGTAACCGTTCCGTTTTATTTTGTTCAGGGCAACCGGGAAGCATCGGAGAAATATGGAATCTATATCGGGTCCTCTCACTGCGAGCCGCTGGCGCGAAACAGTGCTACAGAATGGGATATCGTTGGCGAAGGACGTTATAATTACCTTACAAATAAAGAAAATGTGGTTTCGTATTGGAGTGATCGATTGAAAGAACTGGGTAATTCCAACAATATCTTTACCCTTGGGATGCGCGGGAAACACGATGGGAGGATGGAAGGTGTAAAGGGAGTAACAGAATATAAAGAAGCTATTGATCAAGTTATTGTCGACCAGACCGAACTTTTAAAAACCTATATAAATCCCGATCCCTCACAGATTCCACAGGTGGTTATTCCCTATAAGGAAGTATTGGATGTATACCGTGCTGGGATGAAGGTGCCCGATTATGCAACGTTGATGTGGTGTGACGATAATTATGGATATATCACCCATTTCCCAGATGCGAAAGAGAAACAACGGGTCGGAGGCAACGGCATATATTACCATATTTCCTATTGGGGCAGGCCGCATGATTATCTCTGGCTCTCCACGATGAGTCCTGCGCTGATCCACCAGCAGATGAAGATGGCTTACGAGCATGACGTGCGTAAGATATGGATCGTCAATGTGGGCGATATCAAACCCGGCGAATATCAAACAGAGCTCTTTTTGGACATGGCTTGGGATATCGATCGCGTGAACACCATGGGCGTAGCTCAGCATCTTCAAAATTGGTTGACGCGTAGTTTCGGAGCCGAAGTAGGTAAGGAATTACTGCCGCTTATGCAGGAACATTATCGCTTGGCGCATATCCGTAAACCGGAGTTTATGGGCAATACACGCGAAGAAGAGGCTGATCGTGCATACTACCGGACGGTACGTGATCTGCCTTGGAGTGAAAGAACGGTGAACGATAGACTGACCGCATATTTAGCGCTCTCGGCACAGGCAAACGCGTTGTCCGATCAAGTTTCCTCAGAGAAGAAAGACGCATTCTTTCAATTGGTAGCCTATCCGATACAGGGAGCGGTGGAGATGAACAAAAAGATGCTGTATGCACAGCTGGCACGCCATGGAAAGGCGGACTGGCAGCAGAGTCATGATGCTTTCGAGCGTATCGTGTCGCTTACGCAAACATACAATCAGCTGAACGGTGGCAAATGGAACCGCATGATGGATTATAAACCGCGCAACCTGCCGGTGTTTGATCGCGTAAAAGAGGAGGTAGCATCCCGTCCCATGGTTGCAGATATACAACCGCCGATGAAACTCCATGGAACAGACTTTCAAGGATATACACAAGCTGTTGAAGGCTTGGGCCACGAAGGAAGGGCAGTCTCTATAACAGAAGGTACAGAAGTTTATTACGAAATGGCCGGCCTAGTTGGCGATTCCTTGCTTGTGGAGGTCAGGTTATTGCCGGTACACCCTGTATCAGGAAGCGATATCCGGTTTGGTATTGCCTTGGATGATGAACCGCTTCAAGTAGTGTCTTACAAAACTCAGGGACGCAGTGAAGAGTGGAAAATGAATGTTCTCCGAAACCAGGCTATCCGCAAAATAAGCCTCCCGATCAAAGGGAAAGAAAAAGGGCGAATCAAAATCGCTGCGCTGGATGAAGGGGTGCTGTTGGATCAGGTATTGGTATATTATGGAAATCAAAAAAAATAATCATAGCAAAATATGATAGGATTTTTCCCATGATTTTATAGGCAGATGTTGTAAAAGTTATTCATTAAATGTAACTTAAACCACTAATTGCATATTTATGCAACCGGTTTCCTTTAATCTGTTACCAAAAGAGTAAGGGAATTTAAAGTACCTGTATAATTAAAAACTTATATGATGAAAAGAAAAAGTTTTATTAAAAGTGCTGCTGTGTTAGCGGCTTCCACCATGTTTTATAAAGCAAACGCTTTTTCTGCCGAAAACAAGACACTTAAAGTGGGGCTCATCGGTGTAAAAGGGATGGGATGGGCTAACTTAATGGCCTTACTGAAGCAACCTAACGTGCAATGTACGGCCTTATGCGATGTCGACGAACGTATTTTAGACCAACGTATAGACGAACTCCGGAAGAAGCAGATAGAAGTCAAACGCTTTATCAATTATAAAGAGTTGTTGGAAGGCGATCTCGTGGATACCGTCATCATCGGAACACCTGACCATTGGCATTGTCTACAAATGGTAGATGCCGTAAAAATGGGTAAGCATGTGTATGTGGAGAAACCTATAGGGAATTCTATCGGCGAATGTGAGCTCATGGTGGCCGCGGCACAAAAATACAATAGTATTGTACAGGTCGGACAATGGCAACGTAGTCAACAACATTTTAGGGACGCCATAAATTTTGTACACTCGGGCAAACTGGGGAAAATTAGGTTGGTGAAGGCCTGGGCCTATCAAGGTTGGATGAAAAGTATACCGGTCAAACCTGACGAGCCTATCCCGACAGGTGTGCATTACGATCAATGGTTAGGTCCGGCAAAAGAAAGGCCGTTCAACCCTAATCGTTTCCACTTTGAATTTCGTTGGTTTTGGGATTATGCCGGCGGGCTGATGACCGATTGGGGCGTGCATATGTTGGATTACGCACTGTTAGGCATGAAGGTGTCCGATCCGAAATCGGTGATGGCTGCGGGCGGTAAGTTTGCCTATCCCGATGATGCGGCAGAAACACCAGATACGTTAACGACGGTATTTGAATTTGATGATTTTAATATACAGTGGGAGCATGCTACGGGTATAGACCTTGGACCTTATGGCAAAGATCACGGGGTTGCGTTTATCGGTAATAACGGTACACTCGTACTGAACAGAAGGGGATGGGAAGTTATCCCGGAAGGCGAGCGGATGGCAGCCGTGTCGTTTCAAAAAAGTCAGGATAGTGGACTGGACAACCACATGGCAAATTTCGTACAAGCCATACAGCGTAATGACCAGACTTTATTGCATGCGCCAATCGAAGCAGGAGCACATATTGCGATCTTTTCGCAGATGGGAAATATTGCTTACCGAACCGGAAAGAAACTCTACTGGGATAAAGAAAATCGAAAATTTACGGATACCGAGGCGAATCGTTATCTGGTATCAGCATACCATAATGGTTATAAACTGCCTCAAATTTAACACCCCAAACTTATTAAATATAGCAATATGTCTCGATTAGTAACATTATACTCGCTCCAATGGGGTGATTTATCATTGGAAGATGTATGCGCCAAAGCAAAAGAATTTGGCTACGACGGACTCGAACTTGGATTACCGGATCATCTGGATGTACGACAAACGGATCCCGAATATTATAAGGACATCAAAAACCTGTTGGGAAAGTATGGATTACAGCTAAAAACGATTTCTTCGCACTTGGTTGGACAAGCGGTATGTGATCGAATCGATGAGCGGCACAAAGGTATTTTACCACCTTATATATGGGGCGATGGCGAACCTGAAGGCGTTCGGCAACGTGCGGCAGAAGAATTGATATTAACTGCAAAAGCCGCAAAATCATTAGGCGTAAACACCGTCGTCGGGTTTACGGGAAGCCCAATATGGCATTTGCTCTATGCGTTCCCTCCCGTTCCCGAATCGATGATTGAAGAAGGGTATAAAGCATTTGCCCACCGTTTCATTCCCATTCTGGATGCGTTTGAGAAAATAGGTGTCCGTTTTGCGCTGGAAGTACATCCTACGGAGATTGCTTTTGATACCGTTTCGGCTCGTCGCGCATTAGAGGCAGTCGATCATCATCCTGCTTTCGGGTTTAATTATGATCCGAGTCATCTAGGCTATCAAGGTGTGGATTACGTGGATTTTATTTACCAGTTTCCAGAGCGGATTTTTCATGTCCACATGAAAGATGTCTATTGGAGTGATACACCCAAACAAGTAGGTGTTTTTGGCGGGCATGTCCCTTTTGGTGACCCGCGTCGTTATTGGAACTTCAGAAGCGTCGGAAGAGGTAAAATCAATTTTGAAGAGATTCTTCGCGCACTGAATGTTATTGATTATCAAGGGCCATTATCTATAGAATGGGAAGATAGTGCGATGGACCGTGAGCATGGTGCGCGGGAATCCTGTGCGTTTACGAAACGTATCGACTTTCAAGCTTCAAAGCATGCTTTTGATGCTTTTTTTGCAAAAGATTAACCTTGTTTATCGTGGAATATGAAAAGTAGAAAGTTAAAGATGGGCATGGTTGGTGGTGGTCTCACCGGTTTTATCGGTGCCATTCACCTGCGGGCCGCCCTTATGGAAAATAAGATCGAACTGGTTTGTGGTTGTTTCAGTTCAAAGCCGGAGGTCTCTAAAGAGTCGGGAAGGTTTTATAACCTTCCCGACAACCGTATATATAGCTCCTATCAGGAGATGTTTACGCGAGAGATCGCACTACCGGAAGAGGAGCGGATGGATTTCGTCGTTATCGTCACGCCGAATAACCATCATTTCGAACCGGCTATGCTCGCCCTGGACAACGGTATGCACGTTGTGGTGGATAAGCCTATGACATTCTCTTTGGACGAGGCAAAGATCCTGCAGCAGAAAGTAACGGAAACCGGATTGGTATTAGCGGTGACACACGTCTATGCCGGTTATCCGGCGGTGAAGGAGATGAAGACCCGGATAGCCGCAGGGGAACTTGGCAAGCTACGCCGCATCTATGTAGAATATCCACAAGGCTGGCTGGCAGAACGAATCGAAAAGGAAAGTGGAAATAACGCCGGTTGGCGTACAGACCCCAAGCTGTCCGGAAAGGCGGGCTGTATGGGTGATATTGGCACGCATGCCTGGCATCTTTGTGAATATATCTCCGGATTGAAGGTTAAAGAAATGTGCGCCGAACTGAACACCTTTGTCCCCGGGCGCCCTATTGACGACGATGGCACAGCCATGATGCGGATGGAACAAGGCGTGAAAGCTTTGCTGGCGGCCAGTCAGATCGCTATTGGCAATGCAAACAATATTAATATCCGTGTCTATGGCGAGAAGGGCAGCCTAAAATGGGTACAGGAAGATCCCAATAAGTTATTCTTCAATACCAGCCATAACCCCGAGCAGATTATTTATATTGGGGGAGACTATCCTTATTTAAGCCAACGCGCGCAATGGAATATACGAACGCCAGGAGGACATCCCGAAGGCTTTATCGAGGCCTTCGCTAATATTTACCGTAATTTCGCGCTTACGGTAGCCGCGCATAAAGCAGGCGAACACCCAACAGCGGAAATGCTGGATTTTCCCAATGTGCGCGACGGCCTGCGAGGTATGCAGTTTATTGAAACGATTGTAAAAGCGGGTTGGAATGACGATACAAAATGGGTGAGTTGGGTGGAGTAAGAGCTTTCTGCATGAGGTGAAAGTACGGGGTGGAGGAACAGGTTACCGCAGGTTGCCCGGGACAGCGCAGATCGATATCTTTGGAAATACCAAATGTGAATCGATTATAAAGACGATGGCTGCCATGTATAGATATTTGTTTTTTACCACCCTTTTTCTGCTTACTGTTTCCGCTTTACAAGCGCAACAACATTTTCTGGATCTCTCTGGTACCTGGCGTTTTGCGCTCGATAAAACAGATCGGGGTATAAAAGACCAGTGGTTCAATCAACGTCTTGCAGACGATGTAAAGTTGCCGGGATCACTGATCGAGCAAAATATTGGCGACGACATTACACTGGAAACGCAGTGGACAGGAAGCATCTATGACAGTTCATTCTATTACCACCCGCGGCTGGAAAAATTTAGGCAAACGGGCAATATTAAGCTGCCGTTTTGGCTTAGCCCTTTGAAACATTATGTCGGACCGGCATGGTACCAGCGGGATTTTCAGCTTTCAGCCAGCGACCTGAAGCAGCATCTGAACCTTTTCTTGGAGCAGCCACATACAGAAACGACGGTATGGGTGAACGGTCATTTGGTGGGTACACAAAACAGCATGGTTGTTGCACACCAATTTAAACTCGCCGATGTGGTGAAAGCCGGCAAGAACACATTGACCATCCGGGTGGACAATCGGATCAAGGAGATCAATGTGGGGCCGGATTCGCATAGCCTGACCGATCATACGCAAGGCAATTGGAACGGAATAGTGGGCCGTATCGGTATTGAAAAGCGATCGAAAGTTCATCTAGAGGATATTCAGATCTATCCGGATATCTATCAAAAAACGGCCGCTATTCGGCTAAATGTGCAGACCAGTCGTCCCAGAAAATTACGGATACGGTATATCGCAGAAGCCTTCAACAGCACTAACCAACACACGACTGCGGTCCACACGGAGTTGTTGCACGTGACAAACCAAGCCGATACGGCAAATTTAACACTGACGTTAGGAGAAGATATGCTATTATGGGATGAGTTCAATCCCAACCTGTATCGGGCAACGTTCCGTTTATACGATGGAGAAGAGTTGCTCGATGAGAGAAAAGTGACCTTTGGTATGCGGGAATTTAAAGCAGTGGGGCACTATTTTTACGTGAATGGTCGGAAGACATTCTTACGGGGTACCTGTGATAATGCAGTATTTCCGCTGACAGGATACCCAAATATGGATGTGGAAAGCTGGTTGAAGATTTTCCGAAAAATCAAATCGTACGGACTGAACCACGTTCGCTATCACTCTTGGTGTCCGCCGGAAGCGGCTTTTCAAGCCGCCGATATCGTTGGCATGTATTTACAGCCCGAAGGGCCTAGCTGGGCGAACCACGGCTCCTCGCTCGGACAAGGGCGCCCCATCGATCAGTATATCTATGCCGAAACAAACCGTATGGCACAGCAATATGGTAATTACGCCTCCTTCTGCATGATGGCGTATGGAAACGAACCCCGAGGCAATCAGGTTCCTTATTTAACTAACTTCGTCAATTATTGGAAAGCGAAGGACAGCCGTCGACTATATACCGGTGCATCGGTAGGAGGAAGTTGGCCTGTGATACCCAATAATGAGTTTATGGTACGTGCCGGCGCAAGGGGGGTGAATTGGGATCGGAGACCGGAGAGTGAAAGTGATTTTAGCGCGCAAATAGCGGAGTTTGCAGTGCCCTTCGTTACCCATGAACTGGGACAACACTGCGTATTCCCGAATTTTGAAGAAATCAAAAAATATACCGGTGCGTATCATCCCAAGAACTTTGAACTTTTTCAGGAAGACTTAAACGATCACCATATGGGCGATCAGGCAAATACATTTCTTCATGCCTCCGGAAAACTTCAAGCATTGGCGTATAAGCATGAAATGGAACGTGTTTTCCGTACGCCCAACTATAGTGGTTTCCAACTGCTGTCCCTGAATGATTATCCGGGACAGGGTACGGCGTTGGTGGGCTTATTGGATGCCTTTTGGGATGACAAGGGATATATCGAGGCGGCAGAATTCAGAAAAGCTTGTGATACAACGGTACTGCTGATGCGGACGGCAAAATTTGTTTACGATAATTCTGAAAACATTCGTTTTTCTGTAGATGTTGCACATTATGGTCAAGGTGCCTTGAAAAAACCGACCCTGATCTGGCGTTTGTTAAATGACGAAAGACAAAAATATAAAGAAGGGAAATTGACCGTAGATAGCGTGTCGCTGGGACTTAATGAAAATATCGGCGTTATCGATATTCCGTTAGATGGTATCGAGGACGCCCGGGAGATGAAGTTGGAAATTCGGTTGCTGGGATCGCAGATCAGCAATGATTGGGATTTTTATATTTTCCCGAAAACTTTACCTGCTCTTTCCGGTGAGATCTACTATACAACATCGTTGAACGATACGGTGCGTCAGGTATTGGAACAGGGCGGAAAGGTCTTCTTGAACTTAGCCGGGCAGATTACTCAGGGCAAAGAGATAGCACAACATTTTCGTCCCGTATTCTGGAACACCTCTTGGTTCAAGATGCGACCACCGCATACCTTGGGCATCACGCTCGACGAAACACATTTAGCTTTCGCTTCTTTTCCGACACAGAACCATAGCACGATGCAATGGTGGGATATCCTGCATCAAACGCAGGTGATGCATTTGGAAGATTTCCCGACCACATTTCGTCCGTTGGTACAGCCGATTGATACGTGGTTTCTGAATAGACGTCTGGGATTAATTTTTGAGGCGAAAGTGGGAAAGGGCAAGATCATGGTGACCTCGGCCGATCTCTCGGAAAATACCGATAATCTCGTAAGAAAAAATCTATACCATAGTCTTGTCAACTATATGGCGTCGTCGTCCTTTCAGCCGGAACAGGAAATAGGACTGGAACTGATTGTAGGGTTAACCCGTAATAATTCTAAATTGACCTTTGAGGCCTATACGGAGGCGAATCCGGATGAATTAAAGCCTGACTTAAAGGAGATGTTACAGCAGTAGCGTGGGTTACCGTAGGTTGCCCCGTCCGATCACAAATCGATATTTTCGACTGCACAAAATTCTTAGTTATCGAGTCGGGCAGAGCAGGATGCGGCAGGTTGCCGTCATTTTACCGTTTGTATAACTTGCCATTATAAACGCTAAGAAAAAACGATTAAAGGAAAATGACTTTACTTTTTACTCCTTAATGAAGAAGGGAAGTAGATCATGAATGTTAACTAATTAGTAAAAAGGTATATAGAAAAATGAAGAAAATGAGGAGAATCGATCTGCCGAACAGATATCTCATGATGATCTGTATAATCAGCTTATGGACATTTCCGGCATGGGCGCAGACAACAGTGACAGGAACAGTAAAGGATGCTGGAGGAAATTCATTACCCGGAGTGACGGTACAACTCAAAGGAACAACCGTAGCTACGACGACAACCAATAATGGAACATTTAATATCAGTGCACCACTAACAGGTACGTTGGTATTCTCCATGATTGGTTACGGGAGTCAGGAACAAAATATTAACAACCGCAGTTCACTAAATGTGACATTGGAGTCGGAAAGTGAGTTGGTCGAAGAAGTTGTAGTTGTAGGATACAACGTCGTTAAAAAGAGTGATTTAACGGGATCGGTTGTCTCTATAAATAGTGAGGACATTACCGCAATGCCCGTACAGAACCCCCTACAGGCATTGCAGGGACGTGCAGCGGGTCTTGATGTGACATCCAACGAACGCCCTGGCGAAATGGGGTCTATACGGGTTCGTGGAGAGCGGTCGCTATTAGCCTCAAATTCTCCCTTATATGTGGTCGACGGTGTGCCGTTAAGCTCAGGCGGCATTGAATTTCTAAATCCAAAAGACATTGAAGCAATAGATGTGTTGAAAGATGCATCTGCAACAGCTATCTACGGTTCAAGGGGTGCTAACGGCGTAATTATTGTGACGACAAAACGTGGTGTGGCGGGTAAAACGATGCTAAATTATTCGGTGACGTCTACGATCGAGAAGCTAAATGATCGTATGGAAATGATGGATGCAACCCAATATATTGACTTTCGTAGAGAAGCATATAGAAACGCCTTTCGGCAAAATACAAACGATGATGTGAAGTATCCTGAAGGTATTGATTATGATAAAGATATGGAAATTTTTGGTAAAGATCCGTATGCTTGGGCGAATATCGAAAAAGGTTGGGTAAATGGACAATGGAATGGTAGCTTGGTTCCGACAACCGATTGGGGTAACTATGTGACAAAAACAGGCGTAACCCACGATCATATCATTTCGGCTAGTGGAGGTTCGGATGTGACGCAAGCATATGGGTCATTCGGTTATTTAAAACAAGACGGTACACAAAAGGGACAGGATTACGAACGCTTTTCGGGGAAGCTAACGATAGACATAAAGCCAAAAGATTGGTTTAAGATGGGTGCCGTACTGAATTCGACTCTTGGCAACCAGAACTATGGTTATCAGACAAGTAATGCAACGGGCCCGGGTAATCTATACGCCGCTGCTCGGGGCATGCTTCCGTATGCCGTGCCTTATGACAATGATGGAAACCGTATTAATCAGCCAGGAGGAGATGTGAATATTTTAAACCCTGTGCCGGAGTGGGATTATAATGTGAATGAGCGAAGAGTATGGCGGAACTTCGGTAATATTTATGCAGAATTAGAACCAATCAATGGATTGCGTTATCGCATTAATTTTGGTCCAGATTATTATAGCAATAGAAACGGACGTTTCGCAGATGCCAACTCCGTGAACAGAGGAGGTGGAGAACCCGGCTCAACAAGTGAGGCTCGGTTAGATCAAACGATGCGATTCTCTTGGACATTGGATAACCTGATTTACTATGATCGTTCGTTTGATAAGCATAATATGGGTTTGACATTTTTGCAAAGTGCAACTTCCAACCGCACAGAGACATCCGCCATGCGGGCGAATGATCTACCTTGGAGCAGTCAAATGTGGTACAAGCTAAGTTCGGTAGACCAGTTGCAAGGTTTTGACTCTGACTTGGTGGAGACTCAGTTAACCTCTTATATGGTACGTGGGAATTACGATTTTGATGGTAAATATCTCTTTACGGGTTCGGTACGTTGGGACGGTGCTTCTCAACTGGCAGAAGGCAATAAATGGGATTTTTTCCCTTCGCTGGCTGTTGCCTGGCGATTGGATCGGGAAAGCTTTTTGGAAAATGTGACTTGGGTCAATAGTTTAAAAGCCCGTGTAGGTTTTGGTGTTACCGGGAACTCTTCGGTAGATCCCTACAGAACATTGGGTATGCTTACACCTTTATATTATAGTTGGGGGAATATCGTCGAAGACGGCTATGTACCCAGTGATCCTTCCCTTGCAGATCCGCTTCCCATGCCCAACCGGAATCTGAGTTGGGAAAAGACGGCACAAGTGAATTACGGTATTGACTTCGCCCTGCTGAACAATCGTTTGTCTGGTTCGATAGACTATTTTACGTCGAGGACGACGGATTTATTGATGTCGCGTTCTATACCATCTGTGAATGGATATACACATACTTGGGATAATGTGGGGACTTCCGCGAATCGCGGTATCGATGTGACATTGAATAGCGTGAATATTTCGTCTGGTGACTTCTCGTGGGAATCAACACTAAATTTCACCCACAGTAAAGACCGTATCGTGGAGCTGCAGAATGGGAAATTGGATGATATGGCCAATGTGCGATTTATCGGTCAGAGACTGTTTGTTTTTTACGACTACGTGAAAGAGGGGCTTTGGCAAGATACACCAGAAGATTTGGCGGAGATGGCAAAGTTTAACGAAAACGGACATGAATTTACTCCGGGCACGATTCGGGTGAAGGATGTGAACGGTGATTATAAAATAGATGCGAATGATGATCGGAAAATTCGTGGACATTCGGCACCCAATTGGAATTTTGGTTTTGGAAATACCTTTACCTATAAGAATTTCGACCTCAATTTCTTCATTTACGGTCGGATGGGCTTTACGATTGAAGGTGGAGCAGAATCTCTACAGGGTCGTTTTGCACAGCGTGTCGTGGATTACTGGACACCGGATAATCCGACAAATGAATATCCTGCCCCTAATTACAACAGCTTCTCGGGAGATCCCTTTAGAAGCGCGATGAATTATCAGGATGGTAGTTTTATAAAACTTAGAAATGTATCGCTAGGTTATACATTCCCGAAGCATTTTACAGACCGGATTAAATTGGCTAATCTGCGTATCTACGCACAAGCTATGAACCCCGGACTGTTGTATTCCAAAGTCGATTGGATAGACCCCGACACGGGTAGTTCGATCTTTAACAGAGGTGTTGTTTTTGGTTTAAATGTTGGATTTTAAATTTACGATGATGAAGATAGTCAAAAATAAATATACGTACCTATTGCTCGCAGCGGTTCCGTTTTTAAGTATACAGGGTTGTAAGAAAGATTTTCTAAATGAAGAGATGATCACGGCAAGGAATACGGCAGATTATGAAACCACGGAGGGACTTGATGGCTTGGTAACCGGTATGTACCAAACCTTGAAATTTCATTTCAATTATGAATGGGCGTATGCGTCCACTAATTATGGGACGGACGAGTTTTGGGTTGGGGGTGACCGGATTAAGGAAATGTGGGGGACTTATAGTGCTAATTTTAACAGTTTTACGGGTGAAGCAGAGGTTGTTTGGGATAATATGTATGGTGCCATAAACTCGGCTAATACGGTCATTGCGAATGTACCGGAATTTTATCTAAATGAGGATACAAAAAATACGCGCTTAGGTGAAGGGTATTTTATCCGCGCCTTTAACTATTTTAAGTTAGTAAAGCAGTATGGAGGAGTTCCACTCAAATTAGAACCTTCGTATTCGGTCGAGCTAGAATTTACCCGGGCATCTGCCAAGGATGTGTACAGCCAGATTATAGAAGATTTTACGAGGGCCTACGAGTTGTTGCCTACCTCCCCTGCGCAGACAGGACGTGTCACGAAATGGGCTGCGGCGCATTTTTTGGCAAAAGTATATCTGTTTCGTGCAAGCGAATTGTATACGGATTGGAATGCTGATACACATGATGCGGACGTGGAACAGGCCATAAAATACGGACGGGAAGTGATTGAACAAAGTTCCCATAGTCTGGCGACAAATTTTTCCGACCTGTGGCATTATACAAAACCAGATGATGTAAACGAGACGTTACGAGAGATTATTTTAGCAGCACAGTTTTCCAATAACGACGCCACTATTGGTCGGTATGGTAATCAAATTCACTTGCACTATCCATCGGTATATCAAAACCTCCCGGGTATGCAACGTGATATTCCCGGAGGACGAGAATTTCAACGTCTACGGACTTCAGATTATGCAATAGATGTTTTTGACCGGGTAAACGATTCTCGTTTTTGGAAGAGTTTTAAAACAGAATATTTGTGCAATAGGCCTGATAATGCCCCGCGTTGGGAAGCTTCAAATGCGCCGAGCCCTAACTTGGTTGGTCAACCTAAATTTCAAGGAGGTGAGGTCTCTATTAAATATATTATTAATGATGCGGGCGACAGTAGATATACTGTAGAAAATATCAGGAACCGTGCACCACACATGTTCGTTCGCTACTACGCCGGTGACACAAAGGATTATAAAGGAAATCACGGAAACTATGCTGCCAGCCGATATGTAACCATGTCAAAATTTGCCGATGGGTCGCGTAATTCCGTTGCTTCGCAGTTTGGTTACCGGGATGGCATTTTGGCTCGTTTAGCGGAAACTTATCTTATTGTCGCTGAAGCTTATGGTCGCCAGGAGAACTACGAACAAGCCTTGCCTTACATCAATGAAATTCGTAAACGTGCCGCCTATAAACAGGGTGAGGATCGTTCGGATTACGTCGATGGTGGTGTCGCATATCGTAATAACGCCGTTGTTCCTCCAACTGCCTTTATATCCTACTCGGATAAAAATACCTACTACGAATCAAATAATATAGCAGAAACGACAGCGACAACCGAGGACGCAATGATATTGAACTCGACGGCAGATATTTTGGATGCGACAGATCAATTCTATGATGTGTTAGGGGCAAGTTCCAACCGAGAGAAATTTTTAGCATTTATCTTGAATGAACGATCGCGTGAACTCATGGGGGAACTGATGCGTTGGGAAGACTTGGCTCGTACGAAGACATTGGTTAAGCGGAATGAAATGTTCCACAACGAAGCTAGGCCACAAGAAAACAAACATTATGTGCGGCCCATTCCACAAGGTTTCTTGGATAACATCCACGTAGACGGCCGACCATTGACCGCTGCCGAGAAAACGGCTATGCAAAACCCGGGTTATTGATTCTATTTTAAACGTTTTTATTGTTATTTTTCAACAGGCTGTTCCCGGAGGAACAGCCTGTTTTTTTGTACGAGAACTGGAACGAGCCCTTTCTTTTACCGGAAAGAAGTGGTGGAGTTTATGGGTTATCGGCTTCATATTGATTCTCTTTGTGGATACTTGTTGAAAGAACATATATGTAATGTCCAATGAATGAGTCGGAGTAGGTTAACATCGTGAGCGAGATTTACAACGAGCGTTGTCAACTCCATACTATGCGTTTCGCATAACGAAAGAAGAGAAAGTTGGATATACCATTGAAACCGTTCCCTCAAAGCAGTGATTTTTATCAAGCGCAGGATGCCACAGGTTGCCGCTTCTAAAACGATGTAATATATTTGATATATACAGAAAAAACTAACAATCGAAGAACTAACAATAAACTATTTAAAAGAAAATACAACTATAAAAATCCAACAAGTAATTATTAAAAAATAGAATTTTAGACGACACGGTAACGATGATTTGAATAGGATGATTAACCATGCTGTCAAGGTTTGGTATGCTGTGCTGTCTTTCAGTAAATTTTTATAAACCTATAAAACTATGGTATGCGTTTTTACAAATTAACCTTTTTATTGGGCCTGTTAATGGTATGCTGTCTGAGCTGTCGGAAAGAAGCTTTCGATGATTATTACAGCCGTCCGGATAATCTGGAGTCACCCATATTCACCCGTCTGGAAGAGGAAGGGAGGTTTTCCCAGTTCCGCCGTCTGATCGAAAAGGCGGGTTATATGGAAACCCTCAACCAAGCGGGGTATTGGACATTGTTTGCACCTAATGATGATGCGGTCAACAAATTTTTACAAGAGCAAAATTATGGAACAGTAGAAGAAGTGCCGGATGCGGTTGCAGAGCAGATTGTGCGCTATGCCTTGGTGTATAATGCTTTCCAAACTAATCGTATTTCAGATTACCAGTCTAGTTTAGGTTGGGAGGAAGGCCTGGGATTCCGGAGGCGTACGGCCTATTACGACGGCTTTCGCAAAGAGAAAGTGAAAATAAATGGAGCGGAAAGAGAGATTGTCGTTGGGGCTTCAAACCGGAATAATGTGACGGTGAACTTTGGAACACCGTATTATGTGGATGGTGACAACAACAACAAATACGTGACCTATTTTCACGAGAAGTACAGGCAGTTTAATAGTCTTCCTGCAGATGACTACCAATTCTTTTACCCTTCTTTAGCGGTATCCAACTTCTTCTTTATGGGTGGAACCGTGGCGAAAACCGATATCATCGCCGAGAATGGGGTGATACATGAGGTGGACGTCGTGACATTACCTCGTCCGAGTTTGGATCAATACTTAAAAGAACATGATGAATATAGCTTTTTTCGGGATTCGATCTTAAACCAATTTTTTGTGACCTATGAGTACAGTGCTGCGGCGAGTAAGACTTACGAATATCGTACCGGACAGGTAAAAGAGGTATATATCAAGGTATACGATCCGTTACTAGCTTTTTCACCAAACAATGAGAATTTTCTCAAAGAAGCAGATAACGATGGACAGCAGGATGGTTACAGCATGTTTATTCCAACCAATGATGTCATAGAACCTTGGATACGAACTGTATTTTTGGAACATTACAAAACCTTAAACAAGGTGCCAAAAAACGTTATGGCAGACTTGGTCAATACGATGTTATGGCAGAGTGCGGTATGGCCTAGCCAGTTCGAATCAAAAACCAACCTACATGAAGAACCGGCCCGCTTTACCAAAACCGATATTACGGATAAACAACTATTGAGTAATGGTTTCTTTTACGGCACCAGTAAGATACAGGAATCCGATTTATTCAATACGGTATATAAACACGTGATTCTGGATCCGGATTATTCGTTGATGCTGATGCTACTGGAGCGGGAACATAAACGTTTGGTCATCAATCCCGGTACGAATTTTACCTTGTTTTTGTTTTCCAACAGTTTACTCAATAGCTTGGGGTATAGCTATAATGAGCGGCTGAGCGAATGGTCTTGGATAGATCGCAATGGGAATACAATAGGACATGGTCAAACACAGACACGATTGGCTCGGCTGCTTTATAGCCATATTATTGAAACACCAAATGATGAGTTGGCGAATATTAATAGTACACAGGGCTTTATCCAGACCGGAGACCGTGCATTGCCAGGCGAATTTATCAAATGGAAAAACGGGAATATTTATGCTGCTGGGAATGAACGTTTGCAGGAACCGGTACAGATCGTGGGGACGGCTAAATTCGGTAATAATGGACGGGTCTATTACGTAAACAACCTATTGGAATTTTCAAGCGAGACGGCGGGTGAAGCGATGGTTCGTGTGGCGACGGAGAACCCCAATGTTAGCCGATTCTGGGAGTATGTCTCCAAATCACCACTCTACGTCGCTAACGACCGGGTGATTACGGGCGTGGCGGGTGGAAGTTCCTACACCTTGTTGATGCCGAATAATGAGGCAATACAGCAGGCTATTGATGACGGGGTCTTGCCGGCTGATCCGGCGACCGGAGATATCGTTGGTAAATTCCAGATAGAAAGCTTTATTAAATATCATATCCTGACCAATGTTAATATTGCAGCAAATGGCAATCAGGACATCTTATCTGTGATCACGTTGATGAAAGATGAAAATGATGAAGCGTTGACGGTCAATGTTTCCAACGCTGTTGGTAACCTGCGTTTCGTGGACCGAAAAGGGAGAACGGTATCGACAGTTTATTCGCCCGATCTATACATGAGTGACCGCATCGTGTTGCACGAATTGAGTGGATATTTAAACTATAACAATTAATCCAGATTATGAGACAGTTAACCTATAGTTTTACACTTTTATTGTTTTGGATGTGCTGTGTAGGGCATACTGCTGTCGCACAGCATATTGTGCGCGGAAAAGTGGTCGATGCAACTTCCAAACAGCCTCTGGTGGGTGTTACGGTATCCGAACTTAGTGCCGATAACCGTACCGTAGCTGCGACAACCACGGATATAGAAGGTAACTACGCCTTAGCGGTCACCACTGCATTGAACCGATTGAATTTTTCGTTTATCAGTTATAATGCACAGGTCGTCCGTATCAACAGTAGAAATCAGATTAATATAGAGCTGAGCACGAGTGATAGTCAAATCGAAGAAGTGGTTATCACCGGCGTTGGTGGAGCACAGCCCAACACAGGTTTATTAAATATATCTGCTCGCGATTTAACCACAGCCACAGCTACGATTAACGCAAGCGTATTGCAGGAAATGCAGTCCAGTTCCATCGATGAAGCTTTACAAGGGCGCTTACCAGGAGTGGATATTGCCGCCAATTCGGGTGATCCCGGTTCGGGAATGTCCATTCGTATCCGGGGTACGTCGTCTTTGAGTGGTAGCGCGGAACCCTTGATTGTGGTCGATGGCATGCCTTACGAGACCGAGGTTCCCGGTGATTTTAACTTTGGGGCCGCGGACGAAGATGCCTATGCCCAATTATTGAATGTCGCTCCGGCGGACATCGAGACCATCTCGGTATTAAAGGATGCTGCCGCGACGGCGATGTGGGGATCACGAGGCTCTAATGGTGTCTTGTTGATTACCACCAAGCGGGGTACCATGTCAAAACCTCGGGTCGGCTATTCCTTTCGTGGAGCGCTTTCCACGGTGCCCAGTGCAATCCCTCTCCTCAGTGGGGACCAATATTCTTCGCTGATCCCTGAAATGTATATGAACCGGACGGGGCTGCCGTTGAACACATTGACCAATAAAGAATTTCAATACGATCCGGGTGATGTATACTATTATAACAATTATAGTCAAAATACCGATTGGATCGCTGCAATCAACCAGACCGGCTTGTCTAACGACCATACTTTTTCGATACAAGGAGGTGGCGAGAAAGCGCGTTACTATTCTTCGGTCGCTTACTTAGGTCAGCGAGGGGTAACTGTTGGCTCCGGCTTAAACCGTATTTCTGCGAGACTAAATCTCGATTATGATATATCGGAACGTATTAAATTCCGTACGGATATTGCCTATACGCATACGGTAACAGACCGTAATTATGTCAATTCCAAGGATGATCAGGACAATATCCGGGGTGCGGCTTATATCAAAATGCCAAATATGAGTTTGTATGAGTATGATCCGTATGGCAACCTCATGCCAGTTTACTTTTCGCCCGACCGGAACATTCAAGGAGCGTATCCGGGCACGTATAACCCGGCGGCGATGGCCGAATATGCCTATAATAAACACATGGGTGAACGGATTACACCGACTTTTAATTTGCGCTATGAACTAATTAAGGGAATCCTGTTTTCTGATTTTAGCGTGATGTTCGATATGAATAACACACGGGTAAACAATTTTCTACCACAATTAGCAACAGGTAGGCCATATACGGAAACGGTCGTGAACCGTGCGGGGGAATCGGATCGGGACGATTTCCGGATACAGACCAAATCAAACCTAATTTACACACCAAATCTGGGCGATAAGATGAAGCATGATCTGCAGATGTTATTTTCTTGGCAAACGGACGATTTTCGTGGGTTGAGTTATGAATCGATGATTTCGAATACGGCTTCTATTTTGCTCACTGATCCGTCCAATCCTGGCCGTACGCAAAATGCCGAATTATCGTTGAAAGGCGGAGAAGGCCAGTCCCGATCCATTGGAGCTGTATTCAGCACGCAGTATAAATTCCTGGACCGCTATATTGTAAACGTAGGTATCCGCGGCGATGGAAATTCGAGATTCGGTGCTAATTACCGTTACGGTTATTTTCCATCGATATCTACCCGTTGGCGTGTTTCCGGTGAACGCTTTATGGAGAACTTACCCTTTATTGACGAGCTGAGTTTCCGGGCCAGTTACGGTCACTCCGGAAAAGCTCCACGTTACGATTATCTTTTTTATAGTAATATCGTCAGCTATGACCAGACCTATCTGGATGAAGCAGGTACCGTTCCGGCGAATATGGCGTATAAAAACCTAAAATTCGAACGTGTGAAAGGTGCTAATGTTGGACTGAATCTGGAGATGTGGAAACGACGTTTCCGCCTCGATATGGAATTCTACCGAAATCGTACCACCGATATGTTGTTCGACAATTTGGGCGTACCGAATACATCGGGCTTCGAAAGTATCTGGTTGAACTACGGTGTGATGGACAATCAAGGTTGGGAATTGAACTTGAATGCTACGCCTTATCGTACCAAAGATTTGATGGTGGATTTCGCTTTCAATATTGCACGAAACCTCAACGTGGTGCGCGAAGTGCCGGAGTTTTTTGTGAACGAAGCGGGTACAGGTACGAATAACGGGGATTACAAGCGGTACCTACGGATTAATAATCCTATTGGTTCTTTTTACGGCTACCGGTATGAAGGCGTGTACTCCACATTGGACGAAACCATTGCAAAGGATGTGAATGGCCAATCGATATACGGGCCGGATGGTGAACCGGTGTATATGCGGTTTAATTATCCTTATACAGATTATGTGTTCCAACCAGGCGATGCGAAATACGCCGATATCAATCACGACGGAAGTATTGATGAACGGGATATTGTATACCTCGGTAATTCTAATCCGAAGTTTACGGGGGGATTCGGCCCATCGATTACCATTAAGAATAGTTTGCGGATCAACCTGTTTTTCAACTTCCGTTTAGGATATGAAGCCATCAACGACGCATTGATGAATACGACAAAGATGACGAACTACGATAACCAATCGACGGCCGTATTACGCCGCTGGCGGAAGGAAGGCGATGTCACGGATATGCCGCGTGCATTAATGGGTATGGGCTATAACTGGCTGGGTTCTGACCGCTATGTACAGGATGCTTCATTCCTCCGGTTCCGCTCAGCAACGGTCAGCTATACCTTTAACCGGGGCAGTGTGATTGATAGACTAGGGATGAGCAATTTACGTATGTATGTGACCGGAGAGAATTTCTACACCTGGACGCGTTATTTAGGGCAGGATCCCGAAGTCAATATGGAGAAAGGAATTTTCGGTGTGGCGCGGGATAAATCACGTACCCCACCGACCATGCGCTTTACATTCGGTTTATCGACAAGTTTTTAACCTAGAAGAAGATGTTATGATGAATATATTATCAAAAAAACTAGCAATTCCGGCACTGGCATTCGCGCTCCTAAGCTTGGGTTCCTGTAGCAAATGGCTGGATCTGAAACCGCAGGAAGGCGTGGTGGCGGAAGACTACTGGCAAACGAAAGAGCAGGTGCGTGCGGCGGTCAATGGACTTTATATCTCTTTAATTACGAGTCCCTTGACGCAAGAGCTGTTTATGCATGGGGAGATTCGTACTGATATGGTCGATATTAGTACCTTTGCACCTCAACCCTATACCGAATACCGGTTTGCCGACATGTTGTCTACCAACTCGTTTAGTAATTGGGGCACATTTTATCGGATTATTAATTATTGTAATAATGTGATTGACAATGCTCCTGGGGTTAAAGAGCTTGATCCGACATTTACGCAAGCAGATCTCGATGCCTACGTTGGCGAAGCCTTAGCGATCCGCGCCTGGATGTATCTGAATCTGGCACGTATTTGGGGCGATGTGCCGATTAAGTTAACCTATACGGCCTCGGATGAGGATTTGGTGGCTATCGCTAAATCACCGCAAAGTAACGTGTTGGACGCGGTCGTAGCCGATTTGATTCGTGCCGAACCGATGGTGCGCGAAACGTTTGGCAGCACCGCAGCAGATAAAGGAAAGATTACCCGTTATACGGTAAATGCGCTGTTGGCGGATACCTATCTGTGGCAGGACGAATTTCAAAAAGCAGCGGATGCTTGTGATGAGATTATTGATGCCGAGATATTTGAACTGGTATCCGGCGATGCATCGACCTGGTTGAGCGAACTATTCGGACAGGGCAATTCCATAGAAGGAATTTTTGAATTGCAATATGACCGGCAGCAACTGAATCCGTTTTATGCGTTGTTTCGGCAGAACGCCATTTATACGGCAGGACAAAATGTGTATGAAGTTTTATTCCAATTTGATGCGGCTGATCCTGAAAACTTTGATGTCCGCGGCGATCGGGGCGCATTATCCACCGCAACCAATATGATTTACAAGTATCATGGCCTAAACCGGACGCAGACTAAATCGTTGGAAGAATCCTATACGCATTGGATGGTGTATCGTTATGCGGATGTGCTGCTGATGAAAGCAGAGGCGCTGAATGGCCTGAACCGTGGGCAGGAGGCTTTAGACTTGATTTATACGATTCGGGAGCGTGGAAATGCAATGCAAGGAACAGATTTGAATCCAGGAGCCGATGATCAGCAGGGGATCACGACGTTTATCGTGGAGGAGCGTGCCCGGGAATTTGCGTACGAAGGAAAACGCTGGTTTGATGTACTACGTAACGCCCGCCGGAATAATTACCAGCGAATCGATTTGATTACCGGTATGATCGTGAGCTATGCACCGGCAGATCGGCAACAGTCCATGCTAGGTAAATACCGCGATGTCAATAGTCATTACCTGCCTATTTACTATATCGAAATGCAGCGCAGTGGCGGTGTATTGGAACAGAACCCTTTTTATGGAAACTAAAGATAACATAGCAATGAAAACGAAGAAAAGATATCAAGTGATTGGGTTGTTGCTGCTGGCTACCGTCCTATGGTTGCCATTTTCCTGTACAAAGGAGAATTTTACGGAAACCACAGACACCAGCCCGAATATAAACAGTTTCCTCGCGACGCAGGAGGATTACAGTCTCTTTGCCGAAGCGATTGCACAGGCTGGGGCAGCCTCTTATCTGGATGCTTGGGGAACGTATACGGTATTTGCACCGAACAACAACGCGATGCAAGCTTTTTTGCAAAGTGAGGGAAAAGGTAGCGTGGGTGATCTCTCGGAAAGCGATGTGAAAGATCTGGTTAACCTCCATATTATACAGGACACTGTCTCTACAGGACAGTTTCGGGATGGCAAGATTCAACGCAACTCTGTGTTCGGGATGTTTATCACCACGGCTGTTCAAAATATTGAGGGGGAGTCCTATTTCGTCCTCAACAAGGAATCCAAGATTATTATGCCGAATATTCGGACGGGAAATGGCGTTGTACACGGCGTCGATAAGGTATTTACGAAGGTAACGAACACGGTGGCACAAGCTATTGAAAGTGATCCAAACCTCAGCCTTTTTGCAGAGGCTTTACAACTGACCGGTTTGGATGAGCTGCTCAACCAACGGGTAGCCGAACAGTTTTTCTCCGTGCTGGCGGTGAGCAATTCGGCATTTGCGCAGCGAGGCTTCAACACCATACAAGATTTAGTCGACAAATACAGCCAGACCGGAAATCCAAAAAATCCAGAGGATAGCTTGTATATGCATATCGCATACCACATCTTACCCGACTTGAAATATGTATCCGATTTGGCCTTCTCCAGCTCACATACCACACAGGTACCACGGGAAGTATTGCTCGTTAAAGTGGATCGGGAAAAAATCCTGCTGAATGAGGAAGAATGGCTCGGTGAGTTGGAAGAAGGAGTAGAAGTAGACCGTCAAGCCAGTGATAACACGACGGTCAATGGTGTGCTGCACTATATCAAAGACGATATCTATATCAAGCAACGTCAACCTTTTCGTGTTGACTGGGATCCGGGGGATCAGCCGGAACTTAAAGTGGCTGGGGTGTATCGTAGAGGAGATTTGAAAATACCGAAGGGATATCTTCGAGATGTCACTTGGGGAGGGGCAGACAACCAGATGCTAGATTATTTTGGTGTGACTTCAGGCAATATGGGTGGAGCTGCGTATGGAGATTTATTACAGGTATATCTAAGAGGAGCGGTTATTCCTTGGATTGAGTTTAAGACACCGGTAATAGTACGAGGGAGATATAAGGTCTGGGTCGGTTGGCGAACACGAACAGACGATGGAGGGAATACCGTTCGAACTTACATCAACGGGGAACAGCTATCTCGAACGCTGAATAACGGAGAGTACAGGATACGAACATTGCCTGAGCGGGAATTGGAGGCATTGGGGTATAAAAAGCATATTGCAGGAAGCCCGTCAGGTGTAAATAATTTTAACTGTAAAATGGTTGGAATTGTGGATATTGACGTTACAGACAGACAAACGCTACGGTTTGAGGCGAGCACGAATGCGAGGGCTGTATTTATGATTGATTTCATCCAATTTATCCCAATAGATCAAGAACAAATCTATCCGCAATTTGATGAGCAAGGCAATGCCGTTTATCCATAAACCCTAATGATGAAGATAATGAAAAAACACGATATACTAACGCCAATAATAGGATTGATCTGTATCCTATTACTAACAGTTGGTTGCTCCGATCCCTGGGATGAACATGCCCGGGATAACGAGGGACTGACAAACGAACCGCTATTGGAACGGTTGGATAAGGAGCCTGAGTCTAGCGAATTTATGAAGTTGCTGCGTGCTTCGGGGGTAGACAAAGTGTTGGATGGCAATAATGCGTATACTGTTTTTGCGCCAGAAAACAGTCGCGTACAAGCTGTAGCCGCTTCGCTACAAAATGATGCGGAAGCATTGGAACGCTTTGTAAGAAACCATATTGCCGTATCCACCCATCGTTTGAATGCCTCTGCTGATACCATGCGCCTAACCATGCTTAGTGGGAAGACCTTGGATTTCGTAAACAGCGAAATCGATGGGGCAGCCTTTAGCAAGTCGAACCAGGCGGGAGCTGATGGAATGTATCACATCATTACAGACGTATTGACGCCGAGACAAAGCCTATGGGAATATATGAATGCACATAGCGATGAGCTGCAGAATGCGTTTATTCTAAGTCTCAATGAATACAACCTTTATGATACGGCCGTAGTCGAAGATATCGAAGACTACTATTTAAACAACGAATTCCTGCGGGAAGTGGGCGATGTGCGGAATGAAAACCAGCATTTTACCTATTTTATATTGAAGGATGAAGATTTTACAGCAGAGGTAGAGCAGTTTTTACCCTATGTAAACTACCGTAACCATGCGGATTCTTCCTATGCCATTGGCCAATACGAAATAGTAAAAGATATGCTTTTTAAACAGGCATATAGCAAAGACAATTTACCAGCTATGCTGCTGAGTGCATCGAATGTGTCGTTTCCGGTAGATAAATCGGCCATCAGCGAGTCGGTGCGGTTGAGCAACGGTTGGGTGCATGTGTTGGACAGATCGACGTTGCCCGTTGTCAATAAGCTAATAGATACCTATGTGCAAGGGGAAGAGCCTTGGACCTTTTCTGCTGCGGTTTCGAGCAGGACTTTTCATCGCGTGCGTAAGGATCCATTCGGTGAATTCTTTACAGATATTATGCTGTACGACCACGGGGTTTCCAGCTTGGAAGTTCGATACCGCACTCCTCGAATGTATAGTACAACATACGATGTATATTGGCGAGCGCTAAACGATGTCCAAGCAAACGTATTCCAGCAGCAGGTCGGTATTTTTGAATTTGATACGCGTCCGAGCGAAGAAGATCCCGATATAGAAGTCAGAGAGCCGATTTATGTATTTCCGTACACCAATGTGGAGCGTAATGATTACAACGAAGTCTATCTGGGTGAGTTCAGTCTGGCAGACTATAACCGGATTGTCCCCATATTGAGATCAATGGCAACAACAGCAGTCGGAGACAATACGCTGGTGCTGGATTATCTACGCTTTGTACCCAAACAAAAAACCAACTAAACCAATTAGATGATGCAATTGAGATATAAACTATTTATCGGAGGAGCGGCATTAGCCACTTGCATGTCGGCCGGGTCGTTGCAGGCACGATCGGTCGCGCCGTCCGTAAAACTTGAGATAACAGCAGGGGCCGTTCAGGAATTGACGATTTCGGGAACCGTCCGGGCGGCAAATAGCGGCGCACCGGTAATAGGAGCCAACGTGCAGGTGGTTGGTTTCTCGGCAGCCATTACAGAAGATGATGGAACGTTCTCCCTCAAACTGCCTTCGCCGACGGCTAAAATAACCATCAATGCACCGGGTTATCAAGAGAAAATCGTATTTGCGAAGACCGGAGAATCCAATCTGGAGATCTGGTTATACGAGGAAGACTACAACCCTATCCGCCAGGAAGCGGTCTTGTTTAATGAAAAACAAAGTGTGCTATCGCAGGTTGCGGCGGTGCAGACGGTGGATTTAGGGAAATACCGTTGGAAAACGACTTCTAACGATAATTCGGCGCAGTTTCTGCAAGGGAAAATTGCCGGTTTGAATGTGGTGCGTAATTCGGGGACAACCAACACCGGCGCAAATCTAAGCCTTCGCGGGATCAATTCGTTTTATGGTACATCCAAACCGCTTTTGGTGGTAGATGGTGTGCTCTACGATGACGAGGATTATAGTGCCGAGCTACTCGCCAATTACCGTGAATCCGGTCTGGCCAATATCGATGTGAAAGACATTGATAACATCACGGTATTAAAAGATGGATCGGCACTATATGGTACTAAAGGGAGTAATGGGGTGATCTTTATTACCACTGCCCGTGCGAAAGAGCTGGCGACACGGATTGATTTTCTGGCGACGACTGGTTTCAACAACAAGCCGAAAAACCTGCCGGTGATGGACAGCAGGGGATATCGAAACTACTTGTCGGAATTGTTGAGTACACAGGGGTTGGGAGCTGACTCTATTGCGCGGTTACCATATTATAAACTGGATGCCGAAAATACCGAGCGCTATAGCTATATGAATGAAACCGACTGGCAATCGGAGGTCATGGATCATAGTATCAACCAAAACTATTATCTGAAAGTAGCGGGGGGAGATAATATTGCACAGTATGCGTTGTCGGCCGGTTATACGAATGATCGGGGAGTCTTGCAGTATGACGACCTAACCCGCTATAACATGCGCCTGAATGGGGATCTTACCTTATCAGAAAAATTTACAATGCAGAGCAACCTCTCTTTTTCCTACAATCGACATCATATTCGAAACCAAGGGGTGGATTCGTATTCCAGTCCGCTATATCAGGCACTCGTGAAATCACCGTTTCTGGCACCTTATGGTTTTGATGAACAGGGCAACATGTCGCCGGTATTTGCCGATGTGGATGTCTTTAATCAGAGTAATCCGGCGGTGTTGGTTAGTGAGAACACGATAGGACAGAACCAGAGTTACCGTTTTGTGGGGAATTTACATTTCAACTATCAATTTAATGAGCGTTATGCCTTGCGTACGATCGCCGGATTAGTATACGATAAAGGCCGGGAGAATTTTTTCATACCCGAATTGGGTGTGTTTTCCGAAGACCAGCCTACGGCAGCGATACGGAACGAAGCGGGTGTCCAGAACCGGAAGTTGTTTGGATTATTTAATGAGACCTACTTTAGTGCTAACAATACCTTCGGAACAGACCATCGGTTAAGCAACCGCGTTGGTTTCCGGGTACAGCAGCGCAATGCGGAGTATGATTATGGTTTGGCGTTTAATACGGCAAACGATAATTACGTGAATGTAACGGGCGGAAGCAACTTGCTGCGCCAGATCCGTGGTGGATTTGGTAACGCGAACTGGATGAATACCTATATGTCGCATGAATATGCATATAAAGAACGCTATATGGTGCGCTGGGATGCGGCCTTAGATGGTTCCTCACGCTTTGGTAACGAGGCGCGTCATGGTGCTTTGAAACTGGGTAAAGATGCTTTTGCATTGAATACAGCGCTCCATGCGGCTTGGATGGTTTCGGCTGAGGATTTTTTTCGTACCGATGTTATTAATCTCCTGAAACTACGGGCTTCTTATGGGGTGTCGGGAAATGACGATATTGGAGATTATGCCGCGCGTACCTATTATATTTCCCAGAATTTTCTGGGAGTACAGGGACTTATCCGCGGGAATATCGGAAACCCTGCGCTACAATGGGAGCGTGCCTTCAAAACTAATCTGGGACTTGATCTGTCATTGGCGAAAGAACGTGTCAATGTATCGTTGGATATCTATAATCACCGTTTTAAGGATATGATTACCTATCAGGCGCTATCGGCGCAGACGGGTATGGATTTAGCCTTTACAAATGGTGCGGCAATGCAGAATAATGGACTCGATCTGAATATCACGGGACGTTTGATCAACAAGCCGAATCTGAAGTGGGATATGGGGTTACAACTGGCGACCTATCGGAATAAAGTGTTGACGCTGCCGGACGGTGCCTTTGAGACGACGTATTATGGTGCCCGCATGATTACCGAAGAGGGAGGTGCGGCCAACCAGTTTTACGGCTTACAGACCTATGGTGTATTCGCTACGGCACGTGACGCGGCGAATACGGGTTTGAGCAGACGATTAACGGATGGTAGTTTGTTGCCTTTTGAAGCGGGAGATGTGCATTTCGTGGATCAAAATGGCGATAATATCATCGACGAAAAGGATCGGGTCGTCATCGGTAATCCGAATCCGAATTGGTTCGGTTCGTGGCATACGACGCTACGCTACAAACGTTTTTCGATGCATGCACTGTTTACCTATTCACTGGGTAATGATGTATATAATGCAACACGCCATCGACTGGAAAGCGTATCCGACTACCATAACCAAAGCATCGCGGCGAATTACCGTTGGAAAGAGGAAGGGCAGGTTACGGATATGCCGCGGGCAAATTGGGGTGATCCGTTGAATAACGCCGAGTTCTCCGATCGCTGGATAGAAGATGGCTCGTACCTGCGCTTGCGCACGATCAATTTTGGTTACCATGTACCGGTTAATCACGATATCCTGAAATCATTTGATGCTTTTCTGACGGTCAACAACCTGTTTACGGTGTCTAGGTATTTAGGATACGACCCGGAATTTAGTGCAAATAGCTCGATCTATAGCCAAGGTATCGATATCGGTATGACACCGCAATTTAGGACAATACAGGTGGGAATTAAGGCTGGGTTTTAGGATAATAGTTAAAAGAGTGAACATGAAAACGAGAAAAATGAAACGTACCACGATATATGGCTTATATGCGGCATTAGCATGTTTGGCTTTCCCTTCCTGTAGCAAATTTTTGGAGGTGGAACCCGAGGAGGTATTGGTCAAGGAGCAGATGTATCGAAATATATACGACGCCGACGCAGCCGTTATTGGCATTTACGGTAAGCTATTGTCATTAGCGGAGCAGCACATCCTATGGAATGAACTGCGTGCCGATTTACTGACCGTAACCAACCGAGCAAACCCGTATTTAAAGGAAATTAATACCAACGATGTGGGCGCCATCAGTGCTGATAATCCCTATGCTAATCCACGTAAGTTTTACGAGGTGATCCTCAACTGCAACGACGTGCTGACGAATTTTCAGCTTATGCGGGCGGAGAATAAATTTACGCCGGAAGAGTATAACCAACGCTATTCGGATATCATGGCGGTGCGGAGCTGGGTATACCTGCAATTGGGGATACATTTCGGACGTGTACCCTATATCACTGATCCGTTGGAAGACACCGATGCAGTATTGGATAAAGACAAATATCCACTCTTGGAGTTTGAGCAATTGCTGACGAAGCTTATTGCCGATATGGAAGCTGTTCCGTATAAGTTGCTGTATTCGGATACGGAGTCGTTGATGTTCAATGTGGATGGCTACACGATGGAACGTTTTTATATCAATAAGCAGGCGCTATTGGGCGATTTGCATTTGTGGAATAACGATTATCAGAAAGCGGCGGAACATTATAAGCTGGTGATGACAAGCTATGATAATCTCGGAAACGACGGTTATCGTTACGATCGGTACAAGATTAAATGGGCAGAGGTATCAACCAATAATGATATTGCTGTTGGGTATTTGCGCTACCGAGAACAAGACGTGCGTACGTTGATCAACAGCAAAACACAGGGCTGGCGCTCGATGTTTTCCCGTTCGCAGGATGAGCTGTGGAATACGGAGTGGGTGTGGACCTTGCCCTTTAATAGCAATTTTAATCCGCAGAATCCCTTTATCCCGTTATTTGCGGCGAATGGAGGAGATCATTTACTCAAACCCAGCCAGGAATCCTTCGATCTCTGGAACAGCCAAACGCAGCGTAACGGGGTACCTTATGATGCCCGGCGGGATCTATCGGTATCGATGATCGGACAGGAGGGCGTCGTGACAAAATATACCGACGAGTTCTCGGATATCGAAACCATGTTGCCCATCGATAAATTTCAGCGCGGGGGTAAATGGCATCTTTATCGAGCAGCGAAATTGCATTTGCGCTTTGCCGAGGCTGCTAATCGGGATGGACATCATAAATTGGCGGTAGGACTGTTGAATAACGGTGTGGGGCGGATATATGACGATCCCAATCAGTCCGATAAAACGGATGTACAACAAACGCATTTGCCGTTTCCATATGATTTCGATGCACGTAATGGGAACAATCCACGTTATCGCGCCACTTGGCACCGAAATGATGGTCTTCGGGGAAGAGCTTATCTCACCTTTCGGGAAATCAATCCGACAGATAGCTTGACCCAAGTAGAAGATTACCTGATCGAAGAAGCGGCTTTAGAGATGGCCTTTGAAGGCAGCCGTTGGGAGGATTTGTTACGCATAGCGATGCGCCGGAACGATCCATCTTTTCTGGCAAATAAGATTTATGAGAAATTGAGCAAGGAAGGACATCCACAAGCAGATGCGGTTCGCAGCAAATTGATGAGTCGTGAAAACTGGTATTTGCCGTTTAAATGGGATGTAGGGGAATAATTTAAACCAAAAACGATGAAAAAAAATATTCTTTTTATTTTAATAATGCTATGCACGATAGGTTTTTCGGTGTCTGCACATACCTATTATATTGCCGTGAACGGAGATGATAATAATGCCGGAACAAAGGGAGAACCTTTTGCAACGCTGAACAAAGCGCAGTCGCTGGTGCAATCCGGTGATACGGTATATTTCCGCGGTGGAACGTATCGGATCAAGCCGGAGCAGATTATGACACCCACAAGTGGAAGCGTATGGGCACATGTGTTTGATATGAGTAAAAGTGGGGCGAGTGAAAACCAACGGATACATTATTACGGTTACGAAGGTGAGCGTCCGATATTCGATATGTCGGAGGTGAAACCTGTGGATCATCGGGTGGTTGTCTTTTACGTCAGCGGCTCCAATCTGCATTTCAAAAACTTTGAAGTGATCGGCACACAAGTGACCATCGTCGGGCATACGCAGTCTGAATGCTTCCGAAACGATGGGGGAAACAATAATATCTATGAAAACCTCGCCATGCACGATGGGATGGCGATCGGCTTTTATTTGGTACGAGGTTCAAATAACTTGGTCTTGAACTGTGACGCTTATAATAACTGGGACTATGTTTCTGACGGTGGTCGCGGAGGGAATGTGGATGGTTTTGGGGGGCACCCGACAAACACGACCAGTACGGGCAATGTATTCCGTGGCTGTAGAGCCTGGTGGAACAGTGACGATGGCTTCGATTTAATCAGTGCTTATGCCGCTTATACGATTGAAAACTGTTGGGCATTTTATAATGGCTATAAACCGGGAACCTTTGAAACTGCGGGAGATGGAACGGGTATAAAAGCAGGAGGCTATGGTATGGGAGAGAATGCGGATGCACCATCGGCCATACCGATGCATGTTGTCCGGAATAATATTGCCTTTCAAAATCGTAACCAGGGGTTGTATGCGAATCACCATCTAGGTGGAATCCTATGGGAAAACAATACGGGGTATCGGAATCCTTCTAACTTTAATATGTTGACGCGCAAATCCAGAGAGGAAGCTGTAGATGTGGATGGGTATGGACATATTATTCGGCATAACCTATCCTATAGCCCGCGTACGGCAGGCCAACATATGGTGAATGTAAATCAGGAGCTTTCTCAAATAAGCAATAACTCCTTTCTGCCGGTGAATATGGAAGTAACGGCAAACGATTTTATGAGTTTGGATGAAGCGCAGCTTTTGTGGCCGCGGCAGTCTGATGGTAGTTTACCAAATATTGATTTCTTGAAATTAAAGACAAGTAGTACATTTTATGCCGCGGGGATGGGATATTTCTATACACCCTTGGGTAGTATCGTGTCTTATGAGTGGATTGAAGAACCGACCATTGTCGTTGAGCATCATGTGGCGCGGATCGTCGGGAATGGTGCGGGACGTTTTAACAGTTTTTTTGTCAACGGTACACGGATTCCCTTTAATACGGGACGAGTAGACTTAACGACGTATGAAGGGGAGGTGGATCTTCGTGCGGTTACCGCAAGTGGCGATGTGATCCGGTTGAAAATAACGAAATAAAGAGGATAGAATAAAATGATTATGAACTATAGGACAGATATGCGCTTTATCATGCTTTTGCTGTTTTGCGGAAGTATATGGACAGCTTGCGAAAAAGAGAAAGCGGTACCGTTACAGGCGCTTGAACTGGATAAAAATAATATCGAAATTCTGGAAAATTACACGTCAACAGTAGAAGTTATAAGTGGTAACGGAGATTATACCATTTCAGAGACCTCGCTGGTTGAAGTGGAGGTCAACGGGAATACGATTACGTTTACCGCGACGGAAAATTATGGTGAGGAGCGTCTATTCATCATGGATGGGACAGGAAGAAAAGCAGCGGTCGATGTTAAGGTCATTCCGGCAGTACTCAGCGCAGATGATCCCCGGTTTTATTGGGATGGTCTTATTGCTTTGGAGCAAGCCAACCAATGGAGTACAACGATTATGGGAAATAAGGTTGCGATGACAAATGTCGCCGAAAAGAAGCAATTTGTGCTGTCATGGAATGGCGAATTTGCAATCGGGGTAAAGCCAAGGGCAACACTTCGTATAATAGATGATGAAGGTAAACAGGATGTCAGTTTGACGAAACTGGAAATCCTGGCAATCGATAGAAGTAAGAACTTGTGTACAATCGTTTTTTATAAAGAAAAACAAAAGGGAGAATTGGTGTTTGTGTTACCGTAGGAGGGATAAACACTGGAAAATAAAAACGGTGAAGGAGCACTCTTTTCTAAAAAAAGCGTTAAATCTAATAAAATCGCACAAAAATTAGCGTGCATAATAAAATTTTGTATATTTAGCTTTGAATTGCAACTAACTTACTTCCTTTTTCAATTGTAAGCGACTTGTCCATGAAAGCTACAGATCAAGATAGGCTCCTTTTCAAAAAGCATTATCGTGCTTTATGTTATTTTGCATGGCAAATGGTGCAAGACGAAGAGACTTCGGAAGATTTGGCACAGGACGCTTTTGTTGCCTACTTAAACAATAAAACAACACTAGCGAATGATGAAAACACAATAAAATCTTTTCTGTATACTTCGGTAAAGCACGCTGTGTACAACCTAAGCCGCCATAACAAAGTCGTACGAAAATTTTGGGAACGTACGGTATTTACGGAGTCGGATGACATCGATTACGAACACCAAATTATTCGGGCGGAATTCACAATAGCTGTACACGAAGCATTAGAAAAACTCCCAGACGGCTGTCGAAAAATCATGACGATGAGTTATGTCGACGGCTACTCCAACGAAGAAATTGCCCAAGAATTACAAGTGAGTATCAATACCATCAAAACACAAAAACGTCGAGGACTTAGTGTTCTGCGCGAAAAACTGAACTTCAATTATTTCTGGCTGTTTGTCTTGCTGTTTGGAATTGTCTGACCGACGAGATTGTCTCAACTGCTTGTACAGCCCCTCCTTAACCATTAAATGTCACATCCGGATATTTGAAGTTTGTACAAATATCTTCCTTTGCACTAAAAATCCTTTCAAATATCCGAAGTGACGAGTTTTTATGGACAAGTGTTTCTTTTGGTGTCCATGAGCTCACTTCGTTCGGTTTTGTTTCTTTTTTTGAGGGAAAAAAAGAAAAATTAAAATTCTTGTCACCCCAAATCCTGATTTAGGTTTCTTAACTTAAATTATGGATACTAACCCATACCATATCGCCGATATCATTGCTAAGCGGTTCAGAAATGAATCGCTCGACAACCATGAACAACGAGCATTGGAATCATGGATAGATGCTCACCCTAAGAACAAGCAATTGTTTGATGAGCTCCTAGCGCAAGGCGGGTCCATGAAATTAAACTGGCTGGATGATTTAGACGAAGAATCTGCTTGGCAACGTGTTGAAAAGAAGCGTGAAAAAAAGCGTAGTCATCAATTCATGTGGCGCGTCGCTGCGACTATTGCATTAGTTTCTTCATTGTGCCTCTCTTTATGGATTTATAAAACAGATTTTACAGCAGGTGAGGAGCAAATTGCTACATCACAATTAGACTTAAATACAGATGATGTGAGTCCAGCTCTTTTAGGAGCGAAAATCATCCTCGCAAATGGTAAAGAGGTGAAAGTAGACGATACGCTTAATATCGCTTCGAGTTCATCGATTATAGAGAATGAATTAGACTTTTCTAATGAGTCTGTTACACGCGAACTCATTTTCCATACGTTAGTCGTTCCTGCAGCCAATTTCTTCAAGATAACCTTATCGGATGGAACAGCCGTGTGGGTCAATGCCGCGAGTGAACTCCGATTTCCGGAGCATTTTGGGGATGCTGAACGACGTGTATATCTAAAAGGCGAGGCCTATTTTGAAGTGGCAAAAGATACGGAAAGACCATTCTTTGTGGAAACGGAAGAAGTGGATATTCGTGTGTTGGGAACACATTTTAATGTGTCTGCTTATGGGAAGAATGTCAAAACTTCATTGGCGGAAGGTCGTGTGAAGGTAATTAATGACGCACAATCGGTGGTCATCGTACCCGGACAAAGTGCGGAGTGGAACAATAAAAGTATTAAAGTAGGCAAAACTAACCTACAAAGAGATCTGGCGTGGAAAAATAACGTATTTTATTTCAAGAATGACCATATTATCCATATTGCAAACCAACTGAAACGCTGGTATAATATCGATATTTCGCTATCACAAGATGTGCCGTTAACAAATACCTATTCCGGTGAAATCGGCCGGGATGTTAACCTGTCCGAAGTATTAACCATGTTGGCATTTGTGAGCGATCTAAAATTTACACTAAGCAATAATAAGTTATTAATTACTAAACAAGAACCAATGATGAAATAGAAAATTACGACAACAAATGAAACAATGGTATTTAACAAGAAACAGGGATGTTGCAGCACCCCTGTTGAAATCAAGTTAAATAAAGCAAAGAACCTTACACATTAACTCAATTACTCAAATGTATGAATTACTTCTTATTTGACAAAAGGCGAAAAGAAGCATGGATGCCGTCTATTGTCTTAATTCTCCGGACGATGAAAATTACAACTTTTCTCCTGCTGGTTTTCATGACCTGTGCTTATGCAGAAGGAACTGCACAGAAAGTGTCATTATCATTAAAGAATGCGAAGTTGGATGACGCTTTTCACCAAATTAGTAAACAAACAAACCTCAAGTTTTTGTACAGTGACGATGTGATAGCGAAATCATCGCGCGTTAGCCTTCATGTGCGTGCAAAAGATGTAGAAGATGTACTTCATATGATGTTACCGGAGGCGAAATACTCCTTTAAGGTTATCGCAGGTACGGTGACGGTAAACTATACGGACAACGAGGTGGAAATGAAAACAGCGACGGATAAAGTGTTACAAAATCGCGTGGCAGGAACTGTTAGAAATCAAAATGGAGAACCACTTATTGGGGCATCTGTTTCGGTAAAGGGGACTTCAGTAGGTGTACAGACAAATGCTGATGGTGAGTTTTCTATCGCTACTCCCGCAGACGCTACGTTGATTGTGCGCTATGTGGGCTACGAAACAAAAGAAGTTGTTACCAATAATCGACAAACAATTGCTATCGTATTGGATGCTGATGACAGAACTATAGACGCTGTAGATGTTGTAGCGACGGGCTATCAAAATATTGACCGCAAATTATTCACTGGCGCGACATCGAAAGTTGATGCAAAAGATGCCGAACGCGCAGGTGTTCCGGATATTTCTCGCATGTTGGAAGGGCAGGCCGCTGGCGTCTCGGTACAGAACGTTTCGGGTACTTTTGGTGCAGCTCCTAAAATCCGTGTTCGTGGAGCGACCTCTTTGTCCGGAGATAATAAACCATTGTGGGTAATAGATGGGATTATCTTGGAAGATGTGGTGAATATCTCGAACGAAGCTTTATCGACGGGCGATGCAAACACATTAATTGGTTCTTCGGTAGCTGGCTTAAATCCAAATGATATCGAATCATTTACTATTTTGAAGGATGCTGCGGCTACGGCGATGTATGGGGCAAGAGCTATGAATGGGGTTATTGTCGTAACGACAAAACGTGGGATTCAGACTGACGGCGCTCCTCAAATTAATTATACCTCTACCCTAACGACCTACTTAAAGCCGAATTACGATCAGTTTGATATTATGAATTCGGGAGAGCAAATGTATGTACTGTTAGAGATGGAGAGAAAGGGTGCATTTGCACATGCAGGATCGAGAAATTCAATGAATGGAGGGATTTTCTATAAGATGTACAATCAAATATATGATTATGATCCCGAAACAGATTCGTATACGCTAAAAAACGATCAAGCATCCAAAAACCAATTTCTGAAGCGTTATGCAGAAGCAAATACAGATTGGTTTGATGTCTTATTTAAAAACTCACTGTTGCAGGAACACTCGTTGAGTTACACATCGGGAACAGCTAAATCGCAGACTTATGCCTCCACCAGTTATATGAGCGATAATGGACAAACAATAGGTGATAACGTGAAACGTTTCACTGCAAATCTTCGTACTAATTTTAAACTTAGCGATAAATTTAGTGGGGAACTATTATTTAATGGATCTATTCGTGATCAGAGAACTCCGGGGACACTTACGCGGAATTCTGACCCTGTCTTTGGACAATACTCACGTGACTTCGATATAAATCCATATTCTTATGCATTAAATACGTCACGGTTGATGACGCCCTATGATGAAAATGGTGATCGGGAGTATTTTGTGAGGAACTTTGCTCCATTCAATATCCTGAATGAGTTAGATAATAACTATTTAGAATTAGGTATGAATGAGCTGAAAGTGCAGGGAGGTGTGAAATACAAAATAATCCCAGAGTTAACCTATTCTGTTGACGCTTCATACCGTTACGCAACAACGCGGCGCAAGCATTATATCAAAGAAAATTCAAACATGATCGGTGCGTATCGTGCGCACGGAGACGACCCTTTTATTATGGAAAATAACAGGTTTTTATTTGATAGGCCGTTCGCCCCCACGGAATTGCCTTATGTGGTACTTCCGGAAGGTGGGTTCTATAATACAAACAGTAATGATATGGTGAATTATTACTTTCGACAAAACTTGGAATACGATGCTACCTATCACGAACGTCATCGGTTAAATGTATTTGGATCAATGGAAGTCCGCTATACCGATAGGCAATATGATAGTTTCGACGGAGTTGGATACCAGTACGAAAATTCGGGAATCGTTAATCCAGATTATAAATATTTTGAGCGAGCGCAACTTCTGATCAATCCCTATTTTGGAATGGGATATACCAAAGATAGGTATGCGGCATTTATGATGCGTGCGGCATATGCATTTGCAGATAAATACAGCGTTAATTTTACAACGCGGTATGATGGATCTAATTTAATGGGAGAATCTAGAACAGCCAGATGGTTGCCTACTTGGAATCTTTCGGGAGCCTGGGATATCGATCAAGAATCATTTTTTAATCAAGACGCATGGTTTTTAAGTGGAGCAAGAATAAGGGGTACCTACGGTTTGGTGGCGAGCCTCGGTAATGCAAGAAATTCGGATGTGTTATATAATAGTAGATTAACGTATCGACCTACAGAATTAGATAAAGAAACATTGGTGGCCATTTCAAGCCTTGAAAATTCCGGTCTTACTTGGGAGAAATTGTATGAGATGAATATCGGCGCAGACTTAGGACTTTTTAACAATAAAGTTGACCTTACCGTTGATGTCTATAAGCGTGATATATTTGATCTGATTGGTACTGTAACAACCTCTGGTATAGGGGGGCAATTTAGAAAAGTCGGTAATTATGGTACGATGTCAGGTAAAGGGATTGAGATGACCATTGGAGGAACTCCCGTACGCAATGATAATTTTAGATGGAGAACCTCTTTAAATTATGCCATAAACAAAAACGAAATTACAGAACTGGAAGTTAATCCCAATCAATGGACTTTGATCCGGGCGGAAGGCGGGCCTTTACAAGGTTATGCACAGCGTGGCTTGTTTTCTATACAGTTCGATGGATTAGATCCTGACTATGGGTTCCCTACTTTTATTTCACAAACGGGAGATGAAAACGTTACCCGAATCGATTTTCAAAGTACTTCTGTTGATTACTTAAAATATCATGGACCGGTAGACCCGACGTTTACAGGCGGGTTTTACAATCAGTTGGGGTATAAAGATTTCACGTTGTCTTTCTTGTTTAATTTTGCGTTTGGCAACTATGTTCGTCTGCAACCCACCTTCACGCCATATCTGGCTGATGATGTGGTGATGACCAGAGATTTAGTGAATCGCTGGATGGTTCCGGGAGATGAGCGATTCACCACAATCCCTACTATATTGGACCCTCTTGTCTCAGAAACATTTATGGATGACGACCCGCGTTATTCTTATTATGCCTATAATTATTCGGATGAAAGAGTAGCAAAAGGTGACTTCATCCGTCTGAAAAACATCTCTTTATCATATAGAGTACCCAAACAGGTCACTGACCGATTACGAATGAGATCGTTGGATTTGGCTTTGGTAGGTAATAACGTAGCGTTGCTATATTCGGATAAAAAGTTAAATGGAGCAGACCCCGAATTTTTTGGTAATGGAGGGGTGGCTTTGCCAATTCCGAGACAATATACCTTTTCGTTGAAAGTTGGTTTCTAATTTTAAGATGTAAAAGATGATGAAAAATACAGATAAATATAAAGTAATTATAGTGTCCCTACTTTCTGTAATGATTGCAGGCTGTTCAAAGTATTTGGATGTAATTCCAGATATGCGAACTGAAATAAACACTGTGGAAAAGGTTGGCCAATTGTTGGTTACAGCCTATCCGCAATACGATTACCTGGTGTTCACGGAATTGGCGTCGGACAATTCGGTTGATAAAGGACCGGGTGTCGGTAACTTAAATGATATTGCTCGAGACAGCTACTTCTGGGATGAAGTAATGCAAACCACGGGAAATAATGCACCAAACACATATTGGAATGCGGCCTATACAGCCATTGCAGCTGCAAATCAAGCTATAGAGGCTATTAATGAGAACGATTTTGGCGATCAAGGAGAACAATATCGAGGTGAGGCGCTACTGGCGAGAGCCTATGCGCACCATATGTTGGTCTCTATATTTGCAAAAACTTATCAAATAAACGGAGATAACTCTTCGCCCGGTATTCCTTATGTCACTGAACCCGAAAAAACAGTATTTAAGCAATATGAACGAGGTACCGTCGCTTCTGTTTACGAAAATATCGAACGCGATTTATTGGACGGGCTTAACTTAATTAGAGGACTGACATTCAAAGCTACAAAATTTCACTTTAATGTACAGGCTGCTAATGCTTTTGCTGCCAGATTTTACCTGTTTAAAGGAGAGTATGACAAGGTCGTGCAATATGCCAATGCTATTTTTCCTGATAATAATTATAAGGAAAATCTGAGACCGATTGCGACTACTTTGCGGACGGTTGAGTTTGCCTCTGCTTCTTTAGAATATATGAATTCGGAAAGGAGTTACAATCTACTGCTGGCGAATGTGTTTTCCTCTATGGCAAATATCGCAGGGCAAGGCCGGTATGGACTTGGAGTAATTGGACAGGCCATGTTGAATAGTACGACTGTGGCAGGTAAACATTTTTATCAACGGTATGGTACATGGGGAGATAACCAAGCATCCGTGACCAAATATCCGGGGTTGTTCTTTGTTACCAATCCGTTATCCAATATTGGATATAACTATACCATTCAATGTCTGTTTTCCACGGACGAGGCGTTGATCAATAGAGCAGAAGCCTATATTAATCTTGGCCGTTATGATTTAGCGCTTCGAGATTTAAACGATTTTGCCGAGGTAAGGATTCAGGACTATAATTCCAATGCACATAAGGTCACGGAAGCCAAAGTTTTGTCTTTCTATGAAACAACAGATATCAAAGAGGGGTTGATTCAAACCGTATTGGACTTCAAGCAAAGGGCTTTTATGCACGAAGGCATACGTTGGTTTGATATTAATCGGCATGGGATTGAAATTCAGCATAATCACATCGATGCCAATGGATTTGAAACCTTTGAAGTATTGGTGCAAGATGATTTACGACGAGTTTTTCAATTGCCCGAAAGCGTGGGGACATCAGGTTTAGAAAAGAATCCGAGGTAGTAATTTAACATGAGCGTTATGAGAAAGAAAAATGTAATCCTACCGTTGCTTGTCATATTGACACTGCTGTATGGATGTAAAAAAGAAGAGAATATAAATTTTGAGTTTGATAACAGCCAAGATTTTGTGCCAACAGAGTTAGATGAATGGCTGTACACAACATTTTTAAACCCGTACAATATTGAAGTTGTTTATCGTTACGATAGATATAAAGGCAATATTGAACGTAATATTGCTCCGGTAAGGGAAGACAAGGTGAAAGGTCAAATGTTGGTTGTATTGGACGGTTTCTTAAAGCCATATGACGATATAGCGGGTACAACGTTTATCAAAACCTTTACCCCTAAGGAGTGGGTGTTATTCGGGTCTACTTCGTATAATGATGATGGTTCTATGATTCTGGGAACGGCAGCAGGAGGGAGAAATGTTACGCTATACGAGGTAAATGCATTGAACAATACCGATGCAGACCAAGTCAGAAGAAGATTGAGGACTATACACCACGAGTTTACACATATTTTGCAACAAAACAAGACTATGCCGTTGGACTTTGAGGGTATATCCGAGGGGGATTATTTCGACGACTGGACCAACAATGACCTTAACCCGCAGAAGCTTTCAGACTCTCTAGGGTTTGTTTCGAGATATGCCCGGTCCCAGTATTTTGAGGATTTTGCAGAGACTGCAGCACACTTGCTGATGGAAGGGCAGCTGTGGTATGATCATCATGCTAAGCAGTATAATAAGACTACATATGACCGGTTGAAGAAAAAGGAAACCTCCGTTGTCAATTATTTCAGAGACTCTCATAACATAGATTTCCGAAAACTTCAACGAGAGTTGCAATCTATCATGTACGAGGAGTTTAATGATAAAATAGCGCAATCGTTGGGGAACTGGCTTCTGACGAAGTCGCTGTTTACATCCCCTAGTTATAATAGCGCCACGGTATCTCCGGATTACGGGGCGTTGGTCGATGCTTTTAAATTAGGGATGTACAATTATCATTCTACAGCAAGATATGAGGCTCAGGATATTCAATTTAGGATTAATCCCGAGGACAATACCATGATTGTTCGCGTGCCGTTTCGGGCTACTGGAGGTGACAACACGACAACGGTTTATTTAGCTGACTGGAACTTTGCTTACAATTATGATGCGGAGAGTCAAAAAGTGATCTTTACAAAAACTGAACAGGGCGAAGGAGCTGTTTACAATAATGCCAATCTCTTTATGGGGCCATTTATGGATAATATCAGTACATATTTGACGAGTTCTCCATTTATTATGGATTGGTCATTGATGAACCGAGAACTCACCCGTAGAGATGAGGATTATTATAATACAGGTGGTTTTTATAAAGAAAATGACCGTAATAGTTTCATGAGTTTTGTTTTAGAGAGAATCAAATTTTAACGGTGTTTAATGATGATAAGCATGAAAAATAGTATTAAATTATTGCTTGCTCTCCTTTTCCTAGTAACAGGATGCGGTAAATCAGAGGTAGATTTACTTTTTGACAAGACGCCCGAACAGCGAATGAGCGAGCAACAAAAAGAATTAAAAGACCAATTGGTCGGAGCTCAATATGGCTGGAGAGTCTTTAACGAGACTCTTTCTAGAGGGAATTACGGCTACTATATGAGCTTTGATGATAAAGATCGTGTAACAATGCTTGCTGATATAAATGATGGGAGCAGTTCCGAATTGCAAGAATCATCCTATCGTCTGCGCTTGATCAATGGACCAGTTTTAGCATTCGAAACCTACAACTATATACATCTCCTAAACGATCCGAATCCAGCTGTTATAGGCGGTGCTCGCGGAGAGGGACTGAAAAGTGATATCGAATTTGATTTTCAGCGAGCTACGGCTGATTCTATATTCTTTAAAGGGAGGAAATATGCCGGACAGATGGTATTTGTACGTGCTACTGAGGGCGAGCAAGAAAGTTTTTTGAATGGTGGTTATTCTGAAAGTATACAAAAGACGAGAAACTTCTTTGTTGAAAATCCAGTTTCCTATTTTGAGATAAATAATGTTCGGTATCAAATATTTTTTAACGGGACGGGAAAAAAAATAGATGTTGCAAGTTTTGTCAATAATGAAGTCATCAGTAGCCCTATAGAATCTTTTTCTTTTATGTTGGACGGTATAGAAATACCCAATGGATTACCCTCGGGCTCATCTATTATACACTACTTTACCTGGGAAGAAGAAACGTTACACGCAGTTGTTGGAAACGGTGAAAAAACAGAAGTTCTAGCTTCAACGGAAGCAATCGTCCCACTTAATAAAACAATGGGCGTCAAGCACAATGGATTGCGAAGTCCGTATTTAACATATTACCCCGGCACTTCCGAGGCCGGATTGGCTATCTTGAAGCGATATCATGAAGGACTAGGAAATAGAGCGACGGGGTATACATTTAACAGCGGATATATAGACTTGCGGTGGGATATTATTAATAAGCGGATTACACTAAGTGGGTTTGCTAGTCAGAATGGAGGAACTTCTGGTTGGACAACTACAATTGTTTACGATTATAATTTTGATGAAGCCACAGGACAGTACAAGTTGACGAAACGTTCGAATGCGTCTGGTGGATATACGAGTGTGATTTTGGATGAAATAGATGCATTTTTGTTGAATAGTGCCTTTACGCTAGAATATTATTTTGATTCCGGTAGCGTTTACGGTAAAGTTAAAGGTGTAGAGAGGGCAGAAGTGGAGTTAATATTTCAATTGAATTAAAAATGAAAAACAGACACAATAACGGTTCCTCTTTAGTGTCTGTTTTTCATTATTTTATACAGTAATTAAATAAAACGTAAAAGTTATGAAAGGAGTGGTTTTATTATTGAAATAAAAGCGAAGTTTTTTACAAAATGAAAAAATTGGAAATAAACGGGGATATAATTAGCACACTGTCTGTAATCGGCTATGTCGTTTTCTTGTTATATCGATATTATTATTTGCCAGTATATGTATTATACCTACTTATCGTTTTCTTTTTGATAAACCTGTTCTTTTCTATCAGACTTTTTATGCAGAACCGAAAGACAAAGGTGAGGAATAATACCGGGGATTATCTCCACGTGGCTGCTAGTCTAGCGATAATAGTACTAATAATAATTTATTCCATCTAATTTAGTACTCGGTTATGTAAGGAGTGGTTCTCAGTGCAAGCTGTGAAACAAGCCTTTTAGATTTTATGTTTTGGATAGCACGGTCTATCATAATGTAAAATGTTATTCCAGTAATATCATAATATTTAAGGATTGTATCCTGTAATATTATGGTATTTATTAGCTAATCTCCAAATATTCGGGTAGATTCTTCTATAGTTAAGCTGGCAAATACCTCTTTTTTACATTTCTCTCTTTATTTCCCACTCCGCAACTTCGCTAGCCCTTTAATACAACTCAGCTCCCGATACTTCTCCGGCATGGCGTCAATAACCGGCTTAAAAGACTGATAAAGCTCTTGACTAGTTATCCGGTTAAGCAATATGAACGGAACAGTGATATCATGCACATGCGCCATTAAGAATTGCTTTTCTTCCATTTCGTATTGGGGTAAATCGTGCTTGTCCACAAGTCTTTGATCTGCGAGTTAACAGCAGCAGCTTGCTGCAAATCGCCTTCGTCATTATAGTTATAAAGAAATGTTTTAAACTGTCTTTTTGGTTGTGAATTTCTTGTCGGAACTGATGTCAAGTTCGATTTTTCATTGTTGGAGGTTAATTGTAGATGCATGAATTAGCTTGTCTTGTTTTTGACACGACTACGTTTAATAGGATAAAGATACAGATATTTCGTTTTTATTTTCAAGCGTATTTCTTGATGAATCTTCCATTTTGCACATGTACATAGACCCATCGGCCATGTACATAGCGTCTATGTACAGTGACATAATCAACAAGTCAATGTAGTTGTCGGCTATGTCACGTTACATAACGTATTTGTTGCGTGACATAACCGACATGTCACATTAGAAAATAGACTTGTTGCGTGCATGCATTGCAAAGGCACAGTACTTAGCCCAATAGGCAGGGAACATACGCGCAATCTACCCTGACAAAATGAACAACGCACCGGACATCGCCGCTTTGTCAAGTAACAAAATCTAATCGTTCCGTGCAGGCATTCGCATGTACATGTACATAATTGCAAAGAAATATCTTTTTGCTGTTTTCCCGTACGCCGACGTGATGTCGTCGTACGACTTGAACGGTATGCCGGGCAACGACACGATTTCGTCGTACGGGGACGAGAATAATCCGTACGGAGAAGTGATACTGATGGTCTTTCCGCTTATTTCCGTGCGCAGGGAAACTATTCTTCCATGCATCGATAGGATACTTTCGTCCTTCTTGCGAATGTCCCCATACGCCGGGAAGTAACTTCTGTGCATCAGAACGTTCACGGTATACGGCAATACATACATGTTGGGCACCGGAATGGTCATCCCGTACACCGATGCGAACAAGATGGTCGGAAGTTTCATCAAGTAGGGCAACGAAACGATGTCGGCGGACGACGACGTAACCCTTCCGCCCAACGACATGACATTTCCGGCCGTCGACATCACTTTTCCGTCCGCCGACGTCGCATTTCCGTCCGGGTCGCCGCGCCAAAAACTTGTTTTTAATAAGATAAGTAACACGGTTGCATCCTCTAGAAAATATTCGTATTATAGCGTAACAATCAAGAAGCAATGTCATATAGATTTTATTTGCCGCGCAAAGAGGAAGGTTCCCAAAAGGGAAAGAAAATTTTGGCTGTCGATATAGGCGGAACCAAAACGAGCTTTGGTATTTTTGAGATAAACGATAACGCACTTTCCCTCTTACGGGAAGAAACATTCGGGTCCCGTTCGATGGGGACATTTGAAGAAATTCTACAGAAATTTCTTACAGGAAAGAAAGATGATAGACCAAATGTGCTATCGATCGGTGTGGCGGGGCCCGTATTGGGAAATAAAGTTACCTTGACCAATCTCGCTTGGGAATTGGATGCTACGTCGTTAAAAACCGAATTTGATATGGAGAAAGTGTCGATTATCAATGACTTAGAAGCTACGGCGTATGGTTTGGTAGGATTAAGTCCAGAAGATACCGTACCCTTGTTCGAAAGTGCAGACACGATCTCTGGCAATATGGCGGTATTGGCTCCCGGAACGGGATTGGGCGAGGCTGGTATATTTTGGGACGGATCCTTCCATCGCCCATTTGCAACCGAAGGTGGCCATAGCGAATTTGCACCACGCACAGCGCTCGATGTGGAATTATTGAAATATCTGCAGCAAGAAGATGAAATCATTAGCTGGGAACACGTGGTATCCGGGCCGGGGATATACAGGATATATAAATTCCTTCGCGATGCCAAAGGGCACAAGGAACCTACTTGGTTGAAGGAAAACTTCAAAAATAACGATAACCCGGCGGCGGTAATCAGCCATGCCGCTATGCGGGAGCTGGATGCGACTTGTAGTTTAACAATGGACTTATTCGTAAGTTATATGGCGCGTGAGTCGGCGAGTCTGGTGTTGAAGCATAAAGCTGTAGGAGGCTTATGGTTAGGAGGAGGGATTCCACCGAGGATATTTCCGTTGTTGAAAAAAGACCTTTTCCGGGAGCAGTTCATTCAAAATGCACATATGAAACAACTGTTGGAAAAGGTCTCTATCCGTGTTATTTTAAATAGCCAAGCGGCATTGATTGGTGCCGGCTACTACGGTGCCTTTGGTGCTTAACCCACTTTATTTGCTAATATGCTCAATTCCTGCGCCGTACGGCCGGCTATTTCTTTAAAGGCGTTGACAACAGGCTCATCCGCATCTAAAAGGATAGGAAAACCATTGTCACCTGCATCGGCAACGGCTTTTACCAATGGTATTTCGCCTAAGAAGGGAACATTGTTGTCTTCTGCCAACCGTTTCCCACCGTCTTTGCCAAAGATATAATACTTGTTATCTGGTAGTTCGGCGGGTGTAAAATAAGACATGTTCTCGACGATGCCGATGATGGGAATATTAATCCCTTCCATGCGGAACATCGCCATGCCTTTCATCGTGTCGGCCAGCGCAACTTGTTGTGGTGTCGTGACGATGACCGCTCCCGAAATAGGATAGGATTGGGCTACGGTGATATGGATATCACCTGTTCCCGGCGGCATATCAACAACCAGATAATCCAATTCACCCCAATGTGCATCGCCAAAGAGCTGCTTGATAGCGGAGGTTGCCATGGGGCCACGCCACGGAATAGGCTGGTTGGGATCCGTGAAAAAACCAATAGATAATAACTTTAATCCGAATTTTTCTACCGGCGCTATTTTTTGTTTGCCGTTAATTTGAATGGATTCCGGGCGAGTACCTTCTAGCCCGAACATGAGGGGTAAGGAAGGGCCATAGATATCAGCGTCCAACAAGCCGGTTTTTGCACCGCTTTCCGCCAAGGCCAATGCTAAGTTACTCGCGACAGTCGATTTACCTACCCCGCCTTTACCGGATGAAACCAAAACTATATTTTTAATGCCATCCAATTGTGCAGATTCAACACCCACAACGCGCGAGGTCATATTAATATCTACAGTAGCTTCCTTGCTTACAAAAAGGCCAATAGCATTCCGACAGGCGTGTTCGATATGTCCCTTTAAAGGGCAGGCGGGCGTCGTTAACACGACATCAAACTTAATCTTATCGGGTAGGATTTCTATATTTTGAATCATGTTCAATGTCACCAAATCTTTCTTGAGATCGGGCTCTTCTACGTGACTCAAAGCGTGTAATATCTGTTCTTTTGTAATCATGACCATGGTTTGTTACGTTACAAATTTACACATTGACAGAGAGAATCATGTCATCGATTTGTTGTTAAGCTAAATTGTCATCTTAGGGGATTTTGCTATCTTCGTTTACCAATGCTAACAATATAGCCGGATACGAATGAGTAGATATATAATTCTTCTTTCGATTTTAATTGTAATTTTTGGTGGGAAAATCTACGCACAGCGTACTATTGCGATGCCCCAGATTGTAAACTACCCCAGTAAGATATATCGTGGAGGCGTTCAAAACTGGGGAGTGACACAGGATACGCAAGGGATACTGTATTTTGGAAATAACGAGGGATTGCTTTCTTTTGATGGACGGTATTGGCACGTGTATCCACTGCCCAATTCCACGATTGTGCGTTCCGTTTGTTTTGATGGTCATAGAAGGATTTATGTGGGAGGACAAGATGAAATAGGTTACTTCGAAGCCGATCGAAAGGGCACATTGGTCTACCAGTCCTTAGTGGAGAAAATTCCTGCGAAAGAAAGGCAATTTGCGGATGTATGGCATATTTCCATATCAGGAGAGCATGTTTTTTTTCAAGCAAATAATCATATTTTTCATTACTATCAAGACAAAATCAGTGTAGATCGACCGCACAGTAGTTGGCAGTATATGACATCCGTTGGGGAGGCGGTGTATGCCCAAGATATAGAAAGAGGGCTTCTGCATTACGAAGATGGTATTTGGAAACCGATCACTGGAGAAAGCCCTCTGAAAAAAGGAGCAATCATTACGGGGATTGTACCGTATGCCGCTGACACTTTATTGGTTGCGACGATGAAAGACGGGCTTTTTTATTTAGCAAATGGCCATTTTGTTCCGAAAGTAACGTCTATGGGGGCTCGGTTTTTGACAAACCGGATTTCAAGTGTTCGGTTTTTGGGAAATGATCTATTTGCCCTCAGCATGTATCCCGGTGGCATGTTGATTATGGATAAAAGGGGCGAGGTCGTTCAACGTTATAGTTATGGAGAGGGTCTGCAGACGAATAATATCCGCGATATCTTTAAAGACAGGAATGGCAATCTGTGGTTAGCTTTGGATGATGGAATAGATTATATTGCTGTCAACAGTGCCATCAAATATATTTATCCCGATCAGAATACGAAATTAGGAACATATAGTGTCCGTATTTTTAATCACAAGCTGTATCTTGGAACATCTAATGGTTTGTATATGACACCTTATGTTGGCAATCCTTTGGATAATATCGGCATGTCGGAGGCGCGGTTCGAAAAGGTGCCGCATAGTGATGGACAGATATGGTCTATCCAAGAGGTGAACGGACGCTTGTTGGTCGGACATGAAGAAGGGAGTTTTGAAGTAAGAAATGGAGGTGTGAGATCTATCCATACCAACACGGGAATCTGGGCCTATCAAGCAGCATCTCGAGTTTCTCCATCTCGGGATGTCGTGGTCGGTTCCTATTTGGGATTAAGGCATCTTGTATTCGACGGTCAGCATTTTGCGGACAATGGACATATAGATGGGTCAGACGAATCGTTAAGATTTGTCTATTACGATGATAAAAATCACGTGGTATGGGTATCACACCCTTATCGGGGTGTTTTTAAATTATCTTTATCGTCAGACTTTAAGAAAATTATCCGGAGGAAACAATATGACGTAGCCGAAGGGTTACCCGCTAGGTTGCACAACTATGTGTTTCATATTCGTAATGATATTGTGGTTTCGACACCCAAAGGGGTGTATATGTACGATGGCGAAACGGATGCTTTTATATCAGCAAAAAAATACCAGGCGCTTGTTGATATGCCGATTCAATACATGACGGAAGATAAGATGGGAAACGTATGGTTTGCCAGCAATAAAAGACTAGGCGTACTCGACTTTTCTCGCCCACTAGAAGAGTACCCGTATACGGTTTCTTATTTTCCAGAATTGAATGGCGAAATATTAGGTGGGTTTGAATCGGTCTACGTCCATGATACAGAAAATGTATTTATAAGTGGACAAAAGGGAGGCATTTTACTTAATTACACCGCCTATCAGGAACGTGCATCGAAACCCAATATGCTACTCCGTACGGTGAAAGCGTTTGATAGCGATAAAAAAGAGCATTTGTTGTTTGGGGGCTATCGGCGTCAAGACCTGCCGGAAACGAAATTACGTTATGCCCTTAATTCTCTTCAATTTAATTTTAGTTCGACCATGTATGATCAACAGGATCAGGTGGAGTTCCGTTATATGTTGGAGGGGCTGGAAACCAAATGGTCAGCGTGGAGCAATAGAAGTGAAAAAGAGTATACCAATTTGCCCGCAGGCACCTATGTTTTTAGAGTGAAGTCCCGAAATGGGATGGGCAATGAATCAGAAGAGCAGACCTTTTCTTTTCGCGTCACGCCACCATGGTATGCACATCCGGTTAGCTATGCATTGTATGGCGGATTGTTGCTCGTATTTATTTTTTGGTTGCTGCGTATACAACGTAAAAAATTAAAAGAAAGGCACCGGGATGAGCTACATGTAAGGCAGTTAGAAATTGAAAAGAAAGAGAAAGAGGTTATCAAGCTCCGCAATGAAAAATTGGAAACAGAACTTGGTTTCAAGGACAAAGAATTGGCAAATTTGACGATGAATATCATCCAGCGAGGCGAGGTGTTGAGTAAGATTAAAGATAACATTACCCAAACGATGAATCGTTTGGAAGATAAAGAAACGCAACAAAACTTCAAGCAATTGATTCGACTTATCCGATCTGCGGAAAGAACAAATGAGGATTGGGAAAAGTTTAATGCGCATATCCACCATGCCAATGAAAATTTTTTCCTGAAGCTAAAAAAACATCACCCCGACCTGACTGCACATGAATTGAAATTGTGTGCCTTGTTACGGATGAATCTGCTTTCCAAGGAAATTGCGCAGCTCCTGCATGTTACCGTAAAAGCAGTAGAAGTAAGTCGTTACCGCTTGCGAAAGAAATTAAAAATCGAATCCGAAGTCAACCTATATGATTACTTAATGCAGTATACGACTGTTGACGTGTAACTCCCACGCGTTAATGGAACATCAAGAACCTGTCGACGGATAGCTTATCATAATGATGAATAATGATTGTATCCTTTGAAAACCAGTTTGTTGTGTTGTTTGTGTAGGGTGTTTGTAGGGGTGTTTTGGTGTTGTTTCAGGCTTCCAAATGCCCGTTGTAGTGGTAATTGTAGTCTCGAAAAAAATATACTTTTCCAATTTGAAGCCTATTTTTGAACCATAGTTCTCCGCGCTAGGGAGAACAACAGCGAACTAAAATTTATAAACCATGTTAAACAATTCAACTTATGAGGATTAGAATTTTACATGCATGCATATTGCTGTGTATGTGCTTTTCTGTTATGGAACTTGCTGCACAGACGATGCAATTACGGGGACGGGTGACGTCGGCCGTAAATAAGGAACCCTTGGCAGGTGTTACCGTAAGCGTTCAAGGGCGTAACGCGGCAACAAGTACGGATCAATCTGGGCAGTATGCCTTGGAGATAACCGGAAATAGGGCTACGCTGGTATTCAGCCAGCTGGGGATGCGCTCTAGTCAGTTGGTGGTAACGCAGACGGGTATTTATGATATCCAGCTGCAGGAAGGTTCGGACGAACTCGAAGAAGTCATCGTCGTAGGCTACGGCACACAGCGCAAAGGTGACCTAACAGCTCCTATTGCTACCGTCGATATGGAAGAAATGGGTAAGCGTACCGTATCTAATCCGATGGAGGCCTTGCAAGGTGCTGTGACGGGGGTGCAGATTGTCAATTCGGGTACACCGGGGACATCGCCTACTGTACGTATAAGGGGGGTGGGGTCTTTCAATAATGAAAGCCCACTTTATGTGGTGGATGGGATGTTTATGGATAATATCGACTTCCTGAATCCGAACGATATTGCGGAGATGTCGGTACTGAAAGATGCTTCCGGTGCAGCTATATATGGTGTGCGGGCGGCGAATGGTGTGGTTTTGATAACGACCAAGAAAGGGACGTTGAATATGAAACCGCGGGTAACTTATAACGGCTATGTAGGGTTCCAAGCGCCGACCAATGTGCTGAAGATGGCTAATGCACGAGAACATGCTGCTTATGCTATTGCAACCGGCAACGAAACTTTTGTGAACAATTCGGTAACGAAATTTGGTGGTACAGCTGAAAATCCAGCTATGGATACCGACTGGTACCAAGAATTATTACGGTCGAGGGCTTTACTGACTAATCATAACCTTGATATACAAGGTGGTGCCGATAAAATTACCTATACATTCGGTGTAAACTACCTGGACCAGGATGGGATTATGGATGCTAAAAATAGCCATCGTAAGTATAATATTCGGATGCAGACAGAGGCGCATGTCACCGATTGGTTGAAACTTGGTTTTACGGCGCATTTCAATAATTTCCATAACTATTCACCGGATAATGCGGCTTTTCGTCAGGCTTATTTTGCCTCCCCACTCTACCCGGTATATGACCCTTCCTTAGAACTGGCTAAACCAGAAAAATTTGGATCCAGCACAGTCATTGGTATGCCTTCCAGCTTCTGGTTTGCGAACCCCGTCGCCACGGCGTACTATAGAAACGACCAGACGAAAGGATTCCAGATATTGCCAAGCGCTTATGCGGAGATCCAATTATGGAAAGATAAATTGACGTTTCGCACACAATGGAGCCAACGTTATCACTCTACACACAATATCAACTATCAGCCGGTCTATTATATTGACAACGACCAACGTAACAATAATTCGTTTCTGCGATCTGCCCAAGAACGTAGCACAAATTATATCTTCGATAATTTGCTAACCTATAAAGACGGGAACGAAAAACACCATTGGTCGGTACTTTTGGGACAATCGACACGGGAGGACCGCTGGCGACAAACGTGGGTACAGGCGAACGATGTTCCCGAATCGGAAGAGTTTTGGTATATCGGCGTCGGCGCACAGGGAACGGCTTCAGCAACGGGATACGGTGAGGGTGGTTTTCGGAACGCCGGGATTTCGTACTTTACCCGTGGTACGTATGACTATGACAATAAATATTTGCTGACTGCTACTTTCCGTGCCGACGGAAGCTCCAAATATCAGACCAAGTGGGGATATTTCCCTTCTGTAGGTTTGGGCTGGGTGCTGAGTCGAGAGAAATTCATGGAAAACCAAACGCTTTTCAATCAACTAAAAATCCGCGGAAGCTGGGGTAAATTGGGTAATGACGGTATTCAACCAAATGCCGGTTATGCAACGGTCTTTTCGGGAAATAATTATTCCGGAATATTTGGAAGTATAGGCACCACCAATGGCAGCCGTATTCCGGGGTACCGCATGAGTAAATTCTTTACGCATGTGCGCTGGGAAGTCGTGGAAGAGTGGGATGGAGGTCTCGACTTTACGTTGTTGAATAACCGTTTGAGCGGAACGGTGGATTACTATCATCGGAAAACGAATGATTTGGCTTTCGAACGTCCGATTCCGTTCTCTTGGGATCGTGTGTATGGCAACTGGGGGAGTGTCACCAACAGCGGATGGGAAGTTGGTCTGCAATGGAAAGATAAAAAAGGTGACCTGGGGTACGCGATAGGCGGAAACCTGACGACACTGAAAAACCGAGTTAATGATCTTGGTGGGCTTGAAAGTATTCTGAATGGTTTCCCGGAGTGGTCAGCTGAATTTCCTTCTCGAATTGAACTCAACCAACCGATTAATTTCTATTATGGTTATGAGGTAGCAGGCGTTTATCAAAATCAGGCGCAAATCGAAGCGGATCCAATAGCAAAGACGTATAACACACAAAATCCGGACAATCCTATTCTCCCAGGGTATCTGAAATACAAAGATCAAAATCAAAATGGTGAACTGGACGAAGATGACCGTGTCAACCTTGGGAATTACTTGCCTAAGCTGACATATGGCTTCAACCTCGCAATGGATTATAAAAAGTTTGATTTCAGTATCGCACTTCAAGGGGTTGCTGGCAATAAGATTCATAACCTGAACCGGGCTATGCGCCGGAAATATAGCCAGATGAATGCAGATGCTGCTTTTATAAAGGATCTGTGGACAGGCGAGGGCACAAGCAATTCTTCTCCTTCGGCACAAGGTTCAGTGGCGCCTTGGAATTTACAGGCAAGTTCCTTCTTTGTAGAAAGTGGTGCTTACCTGCGTATACAGAATATACAACTAGGGTATCATGTGGATCTGGCAAAAGGTATCCCTGCCCGACTATATATAACAGCAGACAGACCATTTATCTTCACCAAATACAACGGTTTTACGCCCGAAGTCGCGGACATGGGATTTGATGCCAATGTTTATCCCATCGCGTCTTCTTACAGTTTAGGTGTACAGGTATCTTTCTAACTTAATAAAGGATTAAAAATATGAACACAGTACAATATATCTTGTTGGCGGCTTGTATTACAGGCAGTTTTTCTTTAGCCGGGTGCAGCAAATTTCTAGATAAACCCCTAGAGAACCAACAACGTTCGGAAGAAATTGACTATACGAACACGGCACAGATGTATGCGCCGGTGTCGGGTGTATATCGTTCGGCAGCCGACGATAACCTCGTCCATTGGATAGATCTTTCAATCCGTTGTGTGCGGGACGATGATTTTCAGCAGGGTGCTCCAACGCCAAATGACAATCCAGAGCTGATGGCGATTAAAAATTTTCAGAGCGATGTGACCGTACAATCCTATTGGGGGCTTAACCAGTCTTGGAATAGCTATTATGGGCTGGTCATTGCTGCCAATAACGCTTTGGTTGAACTGGATCAGTTCGCCGAGCATATTCCGGAGACAAACGCCAAGGATCTCGCGCGTAACAGGCAGTACAAAGCCGAAGTGCGTTTTTTGAGAGCCTATGCCCATCTGATGGCTTCTCGCCTTTTTGGTGATGTGCCTATTTTGACAGATAGCGAAGATATAGGCAGTTTGGCTACCATCAATAAAAGTACAAAGGATGCCGTGCGGGAGTTTATCATAGCGGAAATGAATGCCAGCGTGCCGGATCTGGAAGATGCTCGTCCAAACCAATCGGAACATATCGGTGCCGTTACGCGCTATTCGGCGTTACTGCTCAAAGCGAAGGCTGCCGCTGACCTGGCTGGGAATGATAACAGTAGCTCCTATTGGGATGACGTGCTTGACGCAACGAACCAGATTATAGGAAGTAATAAATTTTCGCTGTATGAGGATTTATATGAGTTGTTTAAGATCAAGGGTAAGTTAGCTGATGAATCTTTGTTTGAACTACAATATTCCGATTTTGGTCTTGGAACAGGTGATATTGTACGTCCGGGGGTAGACTGGGGAACATTTTTTAGATGGCAAGGGCCTCCGGGAGACCAGAAGGGAAGTCCGATATCTGGTGCAGGCTGGGTGCCTCCTTCACAGAATATAGTGGATTTCCTCACTGCGCGAGGCGATGACGAGCGGCTGAAAGCAACGATCCAGTATTGTGGCGAAGATGGAAATCCGGCTACTTTTGCCACCACGCCCAGTGGGGACGAGGTTTATGGTAATGAGTTTGGTGTCAAATATTTCAATGGGAAGGCTTACTTACCGAAATCGGATATGACACCGGGCCGTATGGAATACGGGGCGAATAATAATGTTCGTATCCTGCGTTATGCCGATGCACTGTTGTTAAATGCCGAAGCAAAGGTTCGAAAAGGCCAGAATGGTGATGAACCTTTCGGACTGGTTCGTGAGCGTGCCAAATTGGACCCGATTTCCAACGTGACGCTGGATCAGATCATCGACGAAAGACGTGCGGAGTTCGCCTGCGAATGGTGGGGCGAACGTTTCAACGATTTGATTCGTACGGGTAAAGCGAAGGATGTCTTCGGGGCTAAATTTGTGCCTGGTAAGAGTGAGTTTATCCCGATTCCACAGACGCAGATAGATGCCAATCCCAACTTAAGATAAAACGTTTAAATTTAGATGCTCCATGATGCTATTCAGAACACTATTATATGTGATACTTTCTCTGGGAATTTCGACCGTCTTCGCACAGAAAAATAAACCCGTCAAAACGACGGTTGTACAACATAAGGACGGCTATACATTGATGAGAGGGGGAAAACCCTATTTTATAAAAGGTGCTGGCGGAAGTCAGTATATGGAACGCTTAAAAGCTTACGGCGGAAACTCTATACGGACATGGAGTTCACACGACGCAGGCCGAATTTTGGATGAGGCGCATGCTTTGGGATTGACGGTCACATTAGGACTTTCCATACAAACAGAACGTCACGGTTTTGATTACAACAACGCAGAGGCAGTGGCGCAACAATTGGAAGAGACACGTGCTGTTATCTTGGCCTACAAAGATCACCCGGCGCTTCTGGCTTGGGGTATTGGTAACGAGCTGAACCTGCACTATACCAATCCAAACGTGTGGAATGCGGTCAACGATATCGCTAGCATGATCCATCAAGTGGATGGAAATCATCTGGTGACGACCATGCTAGCCGGTGTGAATAAAAAGGAAATGGATTACATCAAGGAGCGATGTCCAGCGCTGGATTTAATTGCAGTCCAGGTCTACGGCAGCCTCGCCTCCGTACCGCAGCAAATGAAAGATGCAGGTTGGAACAAAGCGTATATGGTCACAGAATGGGGGCCTACTGGACATTGGGAAGTCGCCTCGGCACCTTGGGGCGCACCGATAGAAGAAACCAGCAGCGAGAAAGCGATGGTATACCAAAAGCGTTATCGGGCTTCTATCGCAAACGACAAATCTTGCTTGGGCTCGTATGTCTTCCTTTGGGGACAAAAACAGGAACGAACCCCCACCTGGTACGGGCTTTTTACCGAAAGCGGAGAGGAGAACGAAGTTGTCGATGTGATGCAGTATATCTGGTCGGGTAATTGGCCGGAAAATAGAGCACCCCATCTGAAAGCGTTGACATTAGATGGTAAGCAAGCGTCCGATTTCCCGGTTGTTGAGCCCGGAAAAAGTTGTGTTATCTCCGCTTCTGTAACGGACCCGGACGGTGATCAGCTGGTGGTACGGTGGGAACTTTTGAAAGAAAGCACAGATTTGAAAGAAGGTGGGGACCGTGAAGAACGGCCAGCGGCATTGCCGGGGTTGATAACAGAGGAAGATGCGATGCAAGCACGGTTGACAGCCCCTAAACAAACGGGCGCCTATCGTCTTTTTGCCTATGTGACGGACGGAAACAATAACGTGGCAACGGCCAATATTCCTTTTTACGTTACATCCGCTGTAGATACATTTGCTTCGCAAACATATCGTTTTACCGAGCATCCTGTATGGGCTGACGAGTTTGATTATGAAGGACTACCTGATACAGAAAAATGGAGCTATGATATAGGGGGAAGCGGTTGGGGGAATAATGAATTACAATATTATTTGGAAGCGCGTTCGGAAAATGTACAAGTGGCCGATGGTGTATTGACGATTACCGCCCGTAAAGAAGCGCACGAAGGAAGCGAATATACGTCTACACGCTTGATCAGTAAAGGAAAGGGCGATTTTCTTTATGGTCGGTTTGAAGTGAAAGCCAAAGTGCCGCAAGGTCGAGGGACCTGGCCTGCTGCTTGGATGTTGCCTACCGACTGGGCATATGGAGACTGGCCGGCATCAGGCGAAATAGATATTCTGGAGCATGTCGGGTATGATCAGGATGTTGTACACATCAGTGTGCATACCGAAGATTATAATCATTCCATCGGAACACAAAAGACTGCTTTTGAGAAAATTGAAAATGCGACAACGGAATTTCATACCTTTCGCGTAGATTGGACGCCGGCCTACATACGTGGTTTCGTTGATGGTGTGCAGTTGTTCAATTTCCCAAATGAAGGTACAGGATATAAAGTATGGCCTTTCGATCAGAAATTTCACTGGCTGTTGAATCTGGCTGTCGGTGGTAATTGGGGCGGACAACAGGGGATAGACGACGAAGCTTTCCCTGCACAGTTGCAGATCGACTACGTGCGCGTATATGATTTACTGAATCCGTAGGGATACGGTCTATGTTGAAAATTTTGCCCCTTTTCTCTATTGAAAAAGGGGCTTTTTTCGTTGTGTGTTTTTTACATTTCCGATAACGCTACCGGTATTTTAGTTGGGGAAACAGTTGGAATATAAACGCATATGGTATTTCTTTGAGTAAATAAATTTTGACAAAATACAGGAGTCAAAATAAGTAAACCCAAAATATTATGATACACAAACATCACCTTAGACAAATATCTTTAACAGGGATTGTGTTTCTTTATCTCTGGTTCGGAGCAACAGTTGTTTGGGGACAACAAACAGTCTCAAGGACAATTACGGTAAAAGAAGGTAGCCAGCAGGCCACTCTACCGGGAGCGACGGTAGTCAACATTGCCACCAAGCAGTCGACAGCAACAGACGAAAGTGGAATTGCTCATCTGGAAGCTTCCGCGGGAGATACGCTTCGCGTAACATTAGTGGGGTACGTGGGCCAAACACTAACTATTGGAAATGCAAACACGATAGAAGTTGTCCTTCTTCCCGAAGAGCAGAATATCAAAGAGGTCGTGGTAACGGCCTTGGGTATCAAACGGGAAACAAGAGGACTAACGTATGCTACACAGCAGATATCCGCAGATGCGGTAAACGATGCACGGGACAATAGCGGGAACATCATGAGTAGTCTAAACGGGAAAGTCGCCGGTGCCGTTGTTACTACGGCGTCATCGGGGCCTGGCGCTGCGGCCCGTGTTGTGTTGCGGGGGAACAAATCGATATCGGGGAATAACAATGCATTGGTTGTTGTAGACGGTGTCCCGTATGATAACGCGGCTGGGACACAAGCTACAGGTACGACACCGAATTATGGTACGAGTGACGGTGCGGCGAATATCAATCCGGACGATATTGAATCGATCAATATCTTGAAGGGGCCATCTGCAGCCGCGTTGTATGGAAGCCGGGCTGCGAATGGTGCTATTATCATTACGACAAAGCAGGGCCGGGAGGGGAATTATCGTATTGAATACAATGGGAGTGCAGCCTTGGATCAAGTAAACATGTTGACCCGTTTTCAAAATACATACGGAAGAGGAAATGGCGGTGTAGCGGGGACGAATATTGGGGAAAGCTGGGGAGAGCAAGGTACCACGTACGGTAATAATGTACGCGATTTCTTTCAAAACTCGTCTACATTTAACAACAGTATCAGTACTTACGGTGGGACAGAGAAAGTACAGGGGTATATGTCTTATTCTAATAACAAAATAGGAGGTGTTTTTCAAGGTAATGACCTGAAACGAAATAGTTTGAACTTACGGTTGAATACCGAATTTATTCCTGGGCTAAAAACAGACGTCAAGCTGAACTACGTCAACCAGCAGGTGGATAATCGACCTCGCTTGGGCGATATGGGGATCCCGATCGAAGCGTATATCATGCCAAGAGATATGGATCAGGAGGAGCTAAAAGATTTTGAAACAATAAACCCCGTTAATGGAGAGCCTACCCGAAAATATTGGTCTGGATCGGCTATTTATGACAATCCGTACTGGAGCTTGAACCGTACCTCGGTAAATGAAGTACGTGACCGGATAACGGCGTTGGGGTCGGTATCCTATCAATTGACGGATTGGTTGAATATTTTGGGCCGTTATTCTTTCGATAAATATAGAGATGTTATGGATGGCTCATTTTACAACAGTACGGTTTCGCTGGGCGATGTACGAGAGGGCGGAAAGTATTATGAAACCCATACCGCACATTCGGAACAGAACTTTGATTTCCTATTGAATGGTGAAAATAAGTTAAGCGACAATATTCAATTGAACTATAATGTGGGGACGAGTTTTTTGAAAAGAACCCATAATACTTTTCAAAACATGGCGAATGGGTTGACGATTCCCAATCAATTTTCTTTTCGGATGGCGACCACACCGGAGTTTTTAAATATAGCACGTTACGAACGGCGATTAAACTCGGTGTATGCTAGCGCACAACTGGGTTTTTACGACAATGTTTTCTTAGATCTGACGGCGCGTAACGACTGGTCGTCGACCTTGCCGTCGTCGTATAGCTTTTTCTACCCATCAGCCGGTCTGTCGGTGGTGTTTAATGAATGGCTAAATATGCCCAGTTGGGTGACATTTGGTAAAGCAAGAGTGTCTTATACACAAGTGGGTAATGATGCAGAACCCTATTTGCTAAACCAGCTATACCAATTCGGCCTTGGTGCAGGGAAGGGGTTTGTATCTCGTAATCCAACCAAAGCAATTCCTGATCTGAAACCGGAGTTGACAAAATCATTTGAAGCGGGCTTGGATATGCGTTTCTTCGATAATCGATTGACGTTTGATGCTACCTATTATAAAAGTAATTCAGAAAACCAGCTGATGTATTTAGCACTACCGATGGCTAGCGGATTTAGCCGGGAGTATATCAACGCGGGAAATATAGAGAATAAAGGACTGGAAGTTCAATTAACTGCTACACCGGTGAGAAACGACGTTTTTAATTGGACGACGAATGTAAATTTTGCAACCAATACAAATACGGTTGTAGAACTACATGAGAAAACCAAACGGGCGAACATAACGGATAACACCAAGTACGCGACTGTCGTCGTCAATGAGGGGGGGAAATACGGGGATTTGTACGGTCATGCTTGGAAAAAGGATGCCAGTGGTCAATATATAGTGGATACGAAAGGATTACCCGTGGTAGAGGCAAACAAAAAACTAGGGAATTTTAACCCCAAGGCCTTGTTGGGTTGGGGAAATACATTTACCTATGGGAATATATCCTTGCGCACGCTGATTGATGCCCGCATCGGCGGTGAAATTGTATCGGGAACGGCCGCATACTTAGCGGCATTTGGAGTCGCTGATTTTACAGAAACGCATCGTGAAGGCAACTGGGTCATTCCCGGTGTATTGGAAGATGGTACAGCGAATAGCACCGCGATAACGGCACAAGAGTTTTGGACAACCGTAGGACAGAATGGTCGGGATGCATGGGGACAGTTTTTTACGTACGATATGACCAATATTCGTTTCCGGGAATTGGCGATAAGTTACAAGTTTAATGTGGATGGGTGGAAAGGTATACAGGCGGCGCAAGTGTCTTTAACAGGCCGCAATTTGTTTTTCTTTTACCGGGGTAAATCCAAATTAGACATACCGGGTTTGGGTAAAATTAAAAACCCGATAGACCCGGAAGGGGCGCTAGGAGCAGGTAATTATCAAGGAGTAGAGGTCGGGTTACCGCCGACGGTGCGTACCTATGGTTTGAACGTAAAGGTTACATTTTAAATTTCAGAAATCATGAAAAGATTATTTATATATAGTGCGATAGTTGTTTTTGGCTTGGGATCGTGCACGAAGGATTTCGACGAATTGAATACAGATCCCGACAACCTGACTGAGGTAGGAGCAAGGGAGCGGCCTTTTATGTTTGCAAAAGCACAATCTTCCTCTGCTATGAATCGTTCATTTTATCAGACTGTTCAAAATTTGGGGCCCGACCTTTATGCACAATATTTTGCATTGACGACAACTTCGTTCAGAACGGATCGTTATGCATTGACACCCGATTGGCAACGCCGGTTCTGGACCGTGGTATATGTGGATACCGCGCCGCAATTGAAAAGTATCATGGATAATGTAGAGGAGGACAGCGGGGAAGGAGCTTTGGCAAATATCCTATGGGTCTATGCTTTTCACCGTCTAACGGATCAATTTGGGCCTATTCCCTATTTTCAAGCGGCGGAGCCGATTGATGTAATTCCATATGATCCTATGGATAAAATCTACGATGATTTTTTTGTCCGATTGACGAAAGCGGTAGAGGCGTTAAAGGCACTTCCGGCAGGAACCACGGTATATCAAGGCTATGATTTGATGTATGATGGCAATTTGGATAACTGGATCCGGTTTGCCAATTCGCTCCGCTTGCGGCTAGCCTTGCGGATTTCGAAAGTTGACCCAGCAAGAGCGAAAACAGAGGCAGAGGCTGCCGTTGCTTCCGGCGTGATGGAAGGCAATGAACACAATGCATCGCTGGCGAAAGCTTTAGAGGGGAATGATACCAACGGTCTGGCACAAGTAGCGATGTGGAACGAATTTGCGATGAGCTCGACCATTGCTTCCTACCTCAAAGGTTATGAAGACCCTCGTTTAGGCATTTACTTTCAACCTAGCGCAAATGGCGATCAATTTAATAGTCTGCGTAATGGGATAACAACAACAGACTTGGGCGTATCCAGAAACCAAGCGAATGCGAATTCAAATGTAGGGGAATACTGGGTAGCTTATAGCGGATCAACTGAAGCGGACAATCTGGTGATAGAGGGAAACTTGACCCAACGGCAGCAGGTGATGTGTGCTGCGGAATCTTATTTTTTGCGGGCCGAAGGAGCATTGAATGGTTGGAATATGGGGGCTGATGCAAAAAGTCTGTATGAAGAGGGAATAAGGATGAGTTTAGCGCAGTGGGGGGTGCGAGATGAAGATGCGATTGCTGCCTACCTAACCACGACGAATACACCCGTTGCTCCGGGCGACTACCATGAGTCGCCAGCAGTAGCGAGTACATCTGTTATCTGGGCAGCGACGGAAGCAATGCAGCGGGAACAAATTGGCGCACAGAAGTGGTTGGCCATATTTCCCGATGGTATGGAGGCTTGGACAGAATTTAGACGTTCCGGTTTTCCTAAAATGTACGATTTAATCCAGTCCGAGAATGCAGATTTACCTATAGGCACCTTTATTAAAAGAATGCCTTTCCCATTAACGGAAGAAACAAGCAATATGGAAGAGTTAACGAAAGGACGTGCCTTGTTAGGTGGAGAGGACAATGCAGCAACAACATTATGGTGGGATATAGATTGATGCATTATACCTATATCGTTGTGATCATCATTCTTCAATCGACTATGTTAAAATTGTCTCAAGCACAACAAGTTCATGCATTACCTAACGTTTTAGGAGTTCCAGAAATACTGGATCAGACCGAAAGCTGGGTGATGGATCATGTTCAGGAATTAGCCATAGACAGGAACGCTCGCCAGCACACGCTCGACATGCCCGCATGGATCCGCAAAAATTTAAATCTGGATGCCGTACAGATCGGAGACTTGGATATGCATATTGTCAAAACGATTGACCTTGATGGTTTGGTCGTGCATAATATCTTGTTCCAAAGCCAACGAGGTGTATACGTGCCGGCAAACCTATATGTGCCGAAAGGCAAAGGACCTTTTCCCGCAGTCATTAATAGCCATGGTCATTGGCCCGATGCAAAAAGAGGGCAAATTGTGCAACAAACAGCGCAACTGCTGGCCCGAAATGGTTATGTATGTTTAAATATAGATGCGTGGGGTGCGGGGGAAAGAGGATCGAACCATATCCATGAATATCATGGCGCAAGTCTGGGGTCATCGCTTTTAGATCTCGGTATCCCGTTAATGGGCATGCAGTTGGTGGATAACCAAAGAGCGATTGATTTGCTGCAATCGCTTCCGTATGTGGATTCCGAGAGAATTGGTGCAACCGGCGCGAGCGGCGGAGGGAACCAGACATGGTGGTTAGCGGCGTTAGACGAGCGAATTAAGGCCGCTGTGCCCGTCGTAAGTGTGGGAACTTTTGAATCCTATATTATGAATAGCAATTGCGTTTGTGAGCTTCATCCCAAGGGTCTCGTTGAGATGGAAAAAGCCGATGTACTGGCGTCGATAGCACCGCGAGCTGTTAAAATAATTACGGCACTACAGGATGGAAATGCTGCCTTTAACGTGCAGCAAATGTTAAAAACGTATAATAAGGCCAAGAAGCGTTATGACCAGACGGGGTGTAGTGGACACTTTGTGTATGAATTGTTTGACGAAAAGCATGATTATACGAAAGAAATGCAACGAAGTATGCTGGACTGGTTTAATCGGTATTTGAAAGAAGAAGCGACGGATTCTACAGATATGACTTTGTATCCACTAGACGAAAAGGTACTGACGGTAGGAGTCTCTCCGGAGCTTAGAGATAAAATTACCACGACGGTGTCCTACGTAAGTGCACGGGGAAAACGTATGCAAGAAGCCTTATTGGAAGCAAATACCATCAACCGTGATGCAAAAATCCGAGAACTAAAAAATCTCCTGTTAAATTATCAGGAATTAGCTGTTCAACACGTCGAAAAACTCCCCGCGCAATCGGGTTATGAACGTGTTGTTCTGACGTCAGCCGATCGGAGACTTATTCCTCTTTTGATGAAAGATACGCCAGTTGGAAAGAAAACATTGCATGTTGTATTCCCTTCGAGAGGCGTGGCTTCTATTGCGGTAGACAGTGTGGTAAAATGGTGTGCCAATGGAGAAGGTGTCGTGATGGTGGATTTATTTGGATTGGGGGAGCGAAGCTCAAAACAAGGCGACGATATCGACGGGCGTTTACCTCGTTTCCACACGCTATCGAGATCGCTGTTATGGATGGGAGAAAGTATGATGGCTACATGGGCCTCCGAAATAGGGCTCGTCATGACATTTTTGAAAGAACGATTCCCTGATCGGGAGATTCGCATCGTTGCCGATCGAGAAACCGCTATAGCTAGTCTGATTTATAGCGTACTGGATCAATACGATGCACCCTTTTTACTAACGGATATGCCCGTAAGTTATGTGCCGGACTATGAAACGAATAGGGATGAAAATGGAGTAAATATGGCTGTACATATACCCGGGATTATTCCTTGGGGCGATATCATCGGATTAGTTGGTCTTAGTCCTGCCGAAGTAACGATGGAGCATGTTACGGGAATGTCGGGAAAGGGGGTTGCTAGGTTAGACACGATGGAGTTTGCTAAAAAAATAAAGCAAATAAGGGCAAAGCTAGGGAATGCAAGTAAAATCCATTTGATACAATAGAACACTTTAACGAATCAATATATAAAACGTATGACAACAAACAGAAGATCATTCTTGAAATTGTCTGGGTTGGCTGGAATGGGCTGGCTGGCAGGCTGTAAACCTTCCAATGCGAAGCAGACACCGAGCGAATTGGACTATATCGTTAAGCAGGTTGAAAAATCATATCAGCCTTTATTCAATATGTCGGGCTATGCTGCCCCGGCTTTGAATACGGTCCGGCTGGGTTTTATCGGGGTTGGTAATCGGGGATCGGCGGCGGTAGAGCGCATGAGCAGGATAGATGGTGTTGCCATCCAGGGCATCTGTGACGTTAGAGAAGAGAAAGCAACAGCGGCGAAAGGACGGATAACCTCTTCTGGACATGAAGCAAATATCTACGCCGGAGATGAGGAAATCTGGAAAAAGATGTGTGAGCGGGAGGACATCGATCTGGTCTATATCGCCACGCATTGGGCGACGCATGCGGAGATGGCTATCTATGCGATGGAGCATGGTAAGCATGTGGCTTTGGAGATTCCAGCGGCGACAACGGTGGAGGACTGCTGGCGGCTGGTGATGACCTCGGAAAAAACAAAGAAACATTGTGTAATCCTGGAAAATTGTTGTTACGATTTTTTTGAGCTGCTGACGCTGAACTTGGCGAGACAGGGATTTTTCGGCAATATTGTGCACTGCGAAGGCGCTTATATACATGATATATTGGACAGTTTCTTTGAGGAAGAGAAGCGCTACGATTTTTGGCGGTTGAAGGAGAATGCTGTCCGCAACGGTAATCTTTATCCTACACATGGATTGGGGCCGGTTTGCCAGATATTGAACGTAAATAGAGGCAATAAGCTGGAGTATATGACATCGATGGCGTCTGCAGATTTTTCACTCCAGGCAAAAGCAAAGGAAATCGGTCAGACAGACAAGCGGTTCGAGGCCTATACCGACAAGCCGATGCGCGGGAATATGAACGTTTCCAGTATCATGACAAACCGCGGTAGCACGATTATGTTACAGCATGATGTCAGTACGCCTAGACCCTATTCCAGATTACATCTGATAAGCGGGACAAAGGCTTTTGCACAGAAATATCCACTGCCCGGAAAAATAGCGGTGGGCCATGGCGATTTTCTGGACAAAGCGGAAATGGAACGGTTGGAAAGTGAACATACACCGGGGATCGTTAAGCATATTGGCGAATTGGCGAAAAGCGTCGGTGGGCACGGCGGTATGGACTTTATGATGGATTGGCGGTTGATCGACTGTCTGCGGAACGGGTTGCCGGTGGATATGGACGTATATGATGCGGCGACATGGAGCGTAATCGGCCCATTGAGCGAATGGTCGGTCGCCAATGGTTCCCAACCTATCGCCATACCAGACTTTACGATGGGGAGGTGGAAAGGCAATAAGGTGCACGAAATCCATCTGGAATCTGGGGGTAATACCAATGTTATCAAAGCTTGATCCAATGATCTGGGCTCCATTTATACAAATGAAAATTTAACACATATAAATATTTAATACAGATGAAAATTGAAAAGTATGCAACCCCTAGGGAATTGGGACAGGCAGCGGGAAAGTTAGGTGCGGAATGGATCAGAGACGCGATTGTGAAAAAGGGCGAAGCCAATATCATTCTGGCAACCGGGCAGAGTCAGTTTGAGACGATCGAGACGCTGGTAGGGGACGACAGTATTGATTGGTCTAAAGTGAGGATGTTCCATCTGGATGAATATATCGGCCTGCCGCTGGAGCATAAGGCTAGTTTTAGGAAGTACCTAACGGAAAGATTTATGGACAAGGTGGACGGGCTGAAGGAAGCGGTACTCATCAACGGTGAAAATGACCCGGAAGAGGAACGTAAGCGTTTGGAAGAGAAAATCGGGCAACATCCGATTGATGTGGCTTTTGTCGGCATCGGGGAGAACGGTCATCTGGCGTTCAACGATCCGCCGGCAGATTTTGATGTGGAAGACGCATACCTGATAGTCAATCTTGACTTGCAGTGTCGTCAGCAGCAATTGGGAGAGGGCTGGTTCAACAATGTGGAGGAAGTGCCGTTGCAGGCGATTTCGATGTCGATCAAGCAGATTATGAAATCGGATCGTATTATCTGTGCTGTACCGGACAAGAGAAAAGCACAGGCGATAAAAGACTGTCTGACACTACCGGTCACCAATATGCACCCGTCAAGTATCCTGCAGGAGCATCCTGAATGTGTTTGTTTTCTAGATGAGGGATCTGCTTCATTATTGTAATCTAGCGCACTGTATTTTATCATGACGACATCAGCATATGCACTGGATAAAAAGGGAACGATCATATCCATAGGGATTATTGGTATGATGTTCTTTGTTTTTGGATTTGTTTCGTGGGTTAATGCAATATTGATCCCTTATTTTAAGATAGCATGCGAACTGACCAATTTTCAGTCCTACCTGGTGGCTTTTGCGTTCTATATATCCTATCTGGTGATGTCCATGCCTTCTTCCTACTTGCTGAAACGTGTAGGCTATAAAAAGGGGATCGTCATCGGGTTCTGGATCATGGCGTTGGGCGCCTTGTTGTTCGTCCCCGCAGCATATGGACGTACGTATATGATTTTTTTAGCAGGGCTTTTTACACTGGGAACAGGGTTGGCAGTCCTCCAGACGGTAGCCAACCTCTATATCACCTTAATCGGTGATAAAGAACGTGCTGCCCAACGGATCAGCATGATGGGAATATGCAACAAAGGAGCCGGAATACTGGCTCCTTTGGCATTCTCCTGGGCTGTCCTGCGGCCTACGGATAATGAACTGTTCAAACAGATACCCCTGATGGATGTGGTGCAGCGCACAGTGGTCCTGGATGAGCTGATACTGCGGGTGGTGGGGCCGTATACCGTAGTAGCTATCGTACTGTTCCTGATTGGTCTGTTGGTGAATTATTCGCCCCTCCCGGAAATAGAAAATCCGGATACAGATGACGGCCAGGAACAGAAAAAAGGTGTGTTGCAGTTTCCGCATCTGGTATTGGGCGCAATAGCTATATTTTTACATGTCGGTACGCAGGTTATTGCGATCGATACCGTAATAAATTATGCGGATTCGATGGGGTTATCATTGGTCGAGGCAAAAGCACTTCCCTCGTACACATTAACGGCCACAATCATCGGGTATTTATTAGGGATCACCCTCATACCAAGGTTTATCGCCCAGAAAAGAATGCTGCAGATCTGTGCTTTACTGGGGTTAAGCCTCTCCGTCTTGGTCTGTGTGGCCCACGGACAGGTAGCCTGGTTTAACATGCACCTGGATGTATCTCTTTGGTTCCTCGTATTTATTGGCCTGCCAAATGCCCTGATATGGGCCGGTATATGGCCATTGGCCATTGCAGGTCTAGGGAAATATGCTAAATCAGGTTCGGCCCTCCTTATTATGGGACTATGTGGTAATGCGATATTGCCTATGGTCTATGGGGCGCTGGCAGATATACTTGATGTCAAGCAGGCCTATTGGGTGTTGGTGCCGTGCTTTCTTTATATTGTGTACTATGCCTTTTGGGGGCATCTGGTTAAATCTTGGTCGGTTAAATAATACAAAACAACACAGAATGTCTAAGATTAAAATCGTAAATGCGAAGATCATCATGCCTGATCGTATCATGGACAATGGTATACTTTTGATTCAGGATGGCGTGATAAGCGGTATCGGAGGAGAAGACGAGAAGGGATGGAGCGGAGAGGTGTTGGATGCAAAAGGAGCGTACGTTTCGCCGGGCTTTATCGATATTCATGTACACGGTGGCGGTGGTGCTGATTTTATGGACAATGATGTGGATGCTTCTTTGCATATTGCAGAGACGCATGCCCGGTACGGAACGACGGGTATGCTGCCAACCACACTCACCAGCGATCAGGCATCGCTTCTGGAAACATTTAGGGTATATGAAAAAACGATTGGTATCCATCACGATGGTGCCCGTTTCTACGGATTACATCTGGAAGGACCTTATTTTGCCATGAACCAACGGGGAGCACAAGATCCTCGGTTTATCCGAAACCCCGATCCGGCGGAATATGAACCTATCCTGAAGCAATATAAACACCTTATCGCGCGGTGGAGTGCGGCACCTGAGCTACCGGGAGCACTTGACTTTGGTCGACGGGTACAGGAAGAGGGGATATTGGTTGCTTTGGCCCATACGGACGCGGTATACGAGGATATTCTTCAAGGTCTGGACTGCGGATACCGCCTCGCGACCCATCTCTATTCGGGGATGTCGGGAATGACCCGAAAAAATGCCCATCGTTATGCCGGCGCTATAGAGTCCTGTTTATTGCTGGATGAAATTGATGTGGAGATCATTGCCGATGGCGTACACCTTCCTGAACCGTTTTTGAAATTGATATGCAAAATCAAACACAAAGATAAAATCATACTGATTACGGATGCCATGCGTGCTGCGGGTACGGCTGATACGGTCAGTGTATTAGGAGGTAAGACACACGGACTGGATGTTATTGTAGAAGGAGGTGTTGCTAAGTTGCCAGACCGTACTTCCTTTGCTGGTAGCGTGGCGACAGCCGACAGATTGATACGCGTCATGGTTTATGAAGCCGGTTTAGCATTAACTGATGCTGTTCAGATGATGACTTCAAATCCGGCGAGGATAATTGGAGTAGACCACCATGTTGGCTCTATTGAGCTGGGAAAAGATGCTGACCTCGTTATTTTTGACGACAACATTCATATCAAAAAGACGATGATAAAAGGACGCGTGGTCTATGAATCTTGAGATAGCTTAACGGATTGCCGGATAACGAGCTTTCCGGGTAGCAATATATCGTGAGGCTCGTGATTTTTATTCTTAATATGTTTAATCAGAAGGCTACAGCTTTGCTTGCCAATTTCAAATGCCGGTTCTTCCACAGTGGTTAAGTTAGGTTCTATCACCGTAGCAATAGGATCATTGGTGAAACCTATAACACCAAATTCTAGTCCGACTTGAACATGGTTTGCTTTTAGTGCCTGAATGGAGCCAACGGCTTTCCGATCATTGACGGCAAAAATGGCATCGGGTTTCTCTTTTAACGATAATAACGTCAAGGTATCGCTATATCCGTCATCTTGCGAAAAGCCAGAGAAAATAATGTGGTCATCGTTTCGTGACAAATTGGTGGCTTCTAAAGCAGCGAGATATCCTTTCATCCGTTCTTGTGTGAAATTTAGCTCTTTGGGTCCTGCAATATGGGCAATCTTTTTATATCCGTTATCGATGAGATGCTTTGTGGCCAGAAAAGCACCATCAAAGTCATTTTGCATAATTTTTGAAACGCGAATATCATGGGGGACTCGATCAAAGAATACGATCGGAACACCCTCGTTTAATAATTGTTCGAAGTGATCTTGTGTATCTGAATGAGACGAGATGGAGATTAATAGTCCATCTAAGCTTGTTGTTGCAATGTTTCGAAGTAAAGTCTTTTCTCGATTCAAATCATCATTCGTGACAAAGAGTATAATGTTATATCCTTGTTTATACGCTTCGTCTTGAATGCCGGAGATCACGGTGGAAAAATAATAATTTGTAATAAATGGAATGACGACGCCGATATTTTTTGTGCTACCGGATGCCAAAGCCGCCGCATTTTTATTCGGTTTGAAATTTAATTTTTCGGTTAGTTCTAGAACTTTTTTTCTGGTTTCAGGATTGACGTCATAGGCATCCCGTAAGGCTCTAGATACTGTTGAAACGGAAATGTTCAACATTTTTGCAATATCCTTAATTCCGTATTGTTGCTTCATGCACTAAGTTAACCAAAAACAACTTACGCTTTCAGAAAAAATATTCTATTTTTCCGCTGTAATTTAAAGTTTCCAATGGTAGAGGAGAGTTGGTATACATTCATTTTATATGGATGCGTAATTATATTGCATATAAACATGAATTAGTCATATTGATTTTTTATGATTGGTATTCGTGAATGCAAAGCATTTTATCTAAGTTTAAAAGCGAAATACGATAGCATGAACATACTCGAAAAGTTGCCTTCTTTAACACGGAAACAAAAGAAAATTGCCCTGATAATCGGCGGGATTCTTCTTTTGCTGTTGGTTATAGGCTTTACCGTTGCCCTGTCCGTTCGCACGCGATTGTTGGATAAGGCGATGACGAAAGTAGAAAATACCTTGCGCGAGCGTTATCATACAGATTTTAACGTGCGGGAATACTCGTTTACAGGTTTAGCCACGGTAACTTTCAAGGATATTGAAGTCATACCGCAAGAGCGGGACACGCTGGCAAAAATTGAACGAATGGCGGTGTCGGTTCGTTTACTTTCCTTGCTATTCGGAGATGTGAAAATTGGGAATTTGGCGTTACAAAATGCAGATGTCACTCTTTTAAAGCGTGATTCTATCAGTAATTATGATTTTCTATTTAGAAAACAAACGAAAGATACGACGGTTAGCGTAGAAAAGGATGTAGAAACTAATTACGCTGCCTTGATTGATGGTGTACTAAAACAGGTTTTCTTTAAGATTCCCCGCAACATGGAATTAGAAAATTTTCAGCTTTCTTACCAAGATGATAGTGTTCATCAACGGATTCGATTGCCTGAAGCTGTGATGGATGGTGGCGATTTCGAGACAAGCCTTTTTCTAAATGATCACGATGCGCAATGGAACTTGAGTGGACGAGTAAATCCCGATAAACAGCAATTGCGCGTAGAGGTGTCATCCGAGGAGGAAAATGCGGAACTTCCTTTTCTACGTCGAAAATTTGGACTAGCGGTAAGTTTCGATAAAATCATGTTTGACCTCGCACATGTGAAACGTGTTAGGAAAGATTCTTTGACACTTGCCGGTAAGTGGTCTTTCGACAATCTGCGTGTAAAACATCGGCGTCTTTCGGAGGATGATGTTATTATTCCGGAAGCCATCGGTGAAGGCCAGCTTAATATTGGCAAAACTGCTTTGGAAGTTGATCCAATAAGTAAAATCCGGGTAAAGGAATTTGAATTTCAACCTTATGTCAAGTTTATTCCTAAACCCGATAAAGTGGTTAGTCTGTTCGTTCATACAGGCAAGTTTGAAGCACAAAAACTATTTGATGCTATTCCGCAGGGATTATTTGAAACGTTAGATGGTATTCAAGTAGAAGGAAAAATAGCGTATGATCTTGATTTTTCGGTCAACTTTGCGAAACCGGATAGTTTGGCATTCGATTCTAAAATCGATGATCAGGAGTTGAAAATCACCCGTTGGGGAAAAGCTGATATCAGTCAATTAAATACAGCGTTTACTTATAAAGCATACGAGGACACCGTATTGATGCGAGAGATTGTTGTCGGTACGCAAAATCCAAAATTTACACCCTTAAGTCAGGTGGCCTCTATTTTAAAGAAAACGGTATTGAATACCGAAGACCCGTACTTTTACCAACATAGGGGCTTTGAGGAAGAAGCGTTTAAACTTTCTATTGCAACAAATATTAAAGAACGTGCCTTTAAGCGTGGAGCAAGTACAATCTCCATGCAATTAGTGAAAAACGTCTTCCTGAATCGGAATAAAACCTTGATGCGGAAATTCGAGGAAATCCTCCTCGTTTGGTTAATGGAGAGCTCTGGACAGGTTAGTAAGGACCGGATGTTTGAAGTTTATCTCAACGTTATTGAATGGGGGAAGAATGTTTACGGTATTCAGGAAGCTTCCTCGTATTATTTTGGGAAAAAGCCCGCGCAATTGAATATTGGAGAAAGCTTATACCTCTCCAGTATCATTCCACGACCGAAAACAGGCCTTGCTTCTTTTGATTACACTGGGCATTTGAAGCCTTGGGTACAACGGCATTTCAACACCTACGGCTATATTATGAATAAACTTGGCCAATTGCAGGATGAACATGTACCAGAAACCTACGGCTTTTACGGGGTTGTTCTGGAACCCGGGTTACGCCCACCACGGCCAAAAGGGTTGGTGGATACCGCTTTTAGAGAGATAGATCCGGAACAGGAGGCCATCATGCAAGAAATGGAAAGAGACGAAGCACGACGTAAAAGCTTGTTAGAAAAACTATTTGGCGAGGAAAGAGGAGAGGAGCAGGAATAAGTGTAGATACCTACAAAAACTCTTCTACTCCCGCGACTGCATTCCTGTAAAATAATGTGTACGGGTCAGACGGGTAGACCGTGCTTTCGGGTGAATGCTTAAATGGAATATTCGGATTAAAAATCTCTTCCAATGTGGTTCGAAGAAAGGTTGTGAAATCGGTCTTAACAGCCTGTAATGTTTCTCCCTCCAATCTTGTGTTGCCTTTACAGAATAGCGTTCCTTCCTCGCGCATTCGCCGGGCAACGTATAGATGGGGTTCTAATTGCTTACGACCTGTTACTTGTTCAAATACATACGCATAAAACAATGTTTGCACCAGTGCTTTGTTTTCCGTATTGGCAGCAAATACTTTTTCGATAGTTTTAAATTCGACGCTGTCGCCGCCTGTTTTGTAGTCCACAATTCGTGTTTTTATTTGATCGTCATGGGTGAGCATCTCGTCCACACGGTCAATGATACCGAATAAACGAACGGTTTCTTCCTTCCCATGGATTAGAATCGGAAAGTCTACTGTATAGTCTTCGGTGTTCTCCAATTCGATGATGCGAAAGGCTTTATAATGCTCCATGTCGTATTGTAGATATACATGGATGTATGCTGAAGCAATCTTGTGCATAATACGTTGCATACTGTTTAATGCAGCGATAGCGGTTATTTCCGTATGATATTGCATGCCGATTTCCCGAATGACTAACCCCTCAACGTCCTGCAGTTTTGCTTCCAATGCCTTTGTCGGTGTAAAATCGCCCAGCCCTTTGTATGGCTTTAAGATCGTTTCCATCACATTGTGGATAACGGTACCCAGTCTGTTCATCTCGAATTCTTGCGAAATCGTGGGAGGTTCTTTTATTTCGGCGACATACTTTAAAAAAAACTGTAGTGGCGATTGTAGGTAAGTGGTCAGCGCTGTCGCAGCCAGTTTTTTCTTCTCTACGATAAACATATTCCACATTTGATGCCATATATCGCCTTCTTTCGGTATAATCAATTCTTTGTTGTTTTCTGGAAAACGTATGGGTTGTTGCTGCGTGTGGACAACAAAGTGAAAATTGCTTTCGAACTGTAATTGCTTAATAAAACGGCTTTCTTCTCCGGTACTTTGCTCGTCCACTAAGCTATTGTAGAATACATGTAGGCCAGTGCTATATTGAAAATGACGATAGAACAGGTAAGCGGAAAGCGCATCTTGGTTTTCCAATACGGGAAGACCGTACGCTTGTCGCAAGCTATTCGGTAGAAATGTCGGCGAACTGGAGGTCTTCGGCAAGATACCTTCGTTCGCTCCGAGAATATACACCTGATCGAAATTCAAACAGCGACTCTCCAATAATCCCATGATTTGTAAACCATGTAATGGATCTCCTTCGATGGCGGAATTAATGGGTGTTATAGCCTTTCGAATTAATCCGATTTGGAAAGCGATGGAAGTTGGGGCGATTTTTTCTATCCCCCGTTTTAATTGGTTCAGGATTTTTTTTGTTTCAATAAGAAGGGTACTATCAATCTGGCTGATGCGGTTGTGTGCTGCTATAGAAACCAGCAGGCCGTCTAGTAAATGTATACAGGTGGGTATCAGTGCCAGCGGGTCAGCTAATGGTTTGAAAAACGGCGGAAATACACTGCTTGCGATGGCTATCCTGTCGATTTCCACTTCAAATAGTTGTTTATCTGTTATGTCCTTTAGCAGGCTTTCTCTTTCCGTTGAAGAAACACGCGTTAGCGGGTGGTTAATAAAAGTTTCTACATGTTGAAAAGGAATTTTAAGCCTGCGGTGATGCGAAATTTCTTCTTGTACGTCCATCCAAAGATTCAGAAGCCCATATATGGGAGATTGTGTAAGCGGATAACCTGTCGTGATATTGGGTTTTACCTCCGGCAAACTTTGTAATAAAGGGACAAGCAGGTTTTCGTCTGCGAGTAAAATAGCGGCGCTTTGATCGGGTGATGCACAAGCTTTTAATACATCGTGTAAAATCTTCGTTTGGCTGTTTTTGCCGGTACAAGCATACAGTTGTATGCTTGTGTTTCGATTGCCCAGTATGTTTGGGCTTTCACCTAGGGCATTTACCAGACCGTAGGTTTTGATGTTACGCCGGATAAATAGGCCGGCTTCTTGCTGTGCATCGTCCATATAGTAGGCATCGGTATCGAAATAGAAGAGCGCACGCTTTTCTTCTTGCCACTTTTGGAATAAATGTACTTCTGCTTTACTGAGGGCGTTAAAACCAACGAATATTATTTTTTTATAACGTTGTGTGAAGTTAGGGGCGGCAACATCCCCCGCCACTAAGCTGCGATATAGCGTAGGGTAATTTAGTTGCTTTTCTTGCGCTAATTTTTGTTTGAAAGCGTGATATAGTTTAGGAAGTCGTTTCCATAGTTTAAGGAACCGTTGTTGCAGACCGCTGTGACCGGCAAGACTGAACGACTGCCAAAATTGACGGATGAAATGTTGCTGTTCGGCGGTAAAATGTTGAAAGGTGATATCGATCTTCGTGGTATCGTATAGCTCCATGTAGATGTGGTCGATGTCCACGAGCTCATAGTCCAATTGTCCGAAATCGCTCAAGATAATTTCCGCTATTGGATAAAACTCTTCTAGTGTTTCCGGTTCGGAACCCTCGGCAGCCAACAGGTCGTTGTGCAGTTCGAAAAGATAAAAGAATTGACTGAGTTGTGATACTTCTGAGGCGTCAGAAGCCTGTTTCAAAAATTCTTGAATGGTGAAAAACTGTGGAGACCATATCGCTTTACCATATACGTCCGCCAAGTGTTTCTTTAAATAAGTAATAGGGCGCTTGTTGTTGAATATAATGGCAATATCTGCTAATTCCTGTCCGAAGCGTTGGTGAATATCTTCGGCTACAATATGTAAAAAAGGTTTGTTCATTTCACTTCAACTAATTCGTTAATCTTGGCGTAATAAAGATACCCCCTTATATTGGTGTATCCGAGATTATGCAATGCTTTTTTATAACTGTCGACCTGCCATTGATGGTCGGCGTAATCGCCTTTCGTAAATTTGAAGTCGAGTACAATCGTCTCTTGATCACTTGTAAATACCTTGTCTGGCCGAATCGTTTCTCCATTTCCCAAGATAATGCCCGCTTCGTTCCATACTTTATAGTTGCCTGTTAACCATTGATTGATTATAGGATGATGCCATATCTGACGAATTTCTTGTAGGATGAAAGGATGATCTTCTGCCGTCAGTATCCCACTTTCGATGTAATTGTCGATCCGTTCGACTATTTCTTGCTCGCTGGTAATATCCGACATGATCTCGTGCGCAAGAATACCATATTGGGCAGCTTTCTCTAACATTAAGATGCTATTCAGGTTCCGTTTGTTGGATTTATCGAAAGCGTTTTGCAATTCGGACGAGACAGGATAGGATGACAAACTGATGTTGCGGTACGTTACTTTTGTCTCCGTTGGTACGTCCTGGTCATTTTGATTGGAAAGCTGTTCATCGGACATTTTGGGAACAGGATGGTCTGCCAAAAGATGATTCTCGTGGAACGGAAACGGTGCGTTTTTATCGGATAAAACCTGATAAAGTAAGTCGCCGATATATTCGTTTTTTATGTCGAATCCGGCTATCTCACCTGTTTTCTTATCTACATTTTCCTTGAACGAAGGGGCTGTTATATACAAATGCTGTACAGCTCTGGTGGTGGCCACATAAAACGTGTTTAATGCGTCCATATAGTTAAATAACATTTCTTCAAAATACTGCCGATAGAAAATCGACTTTCCTATGGTGCTATTGTATTTTATGGGTATTTTACCTAACGCTTGAAACGGAGACTCGCCGGTATCAATCCAAAAATCACCGTTTGTCATGCCGTCCAGGTCCCAAGAGCAAAAAGGGAGCATGACAACATCATACGCTAGGCCTTTTGATTTGTGTATAGTAGTCACCTCAATGGCATCGATTTTTCCGTTCGTCGGCAGGGAGATGTGGCTGCCATCTTCTTCCCAATATTGTAAAAATTGAGTGATGCCACGCTCTCCCATGATCGAAAAATTGGAAACGATATCCTTGAATGCCAATATATAGGGGGTATGTATACTGTCGGTTTCATGAAGGCCGTATATTTCGATCAGTTGTTCAACGAGATGTATAAGTGGCGCTTGTTGCAATTTTGTCCACTGCGCCGGCAGGTCGGGCGGTAGGATGGCGTCGATTTCACGGAGATTATTGTTTTTGAACTTCAGCCAATATGCAGGATCAAATGTTTGTTGCTGCCTGATAATTTGATAAAGGTAAGCCATTTTTGCTCGGTGGATGACGTGTTTATCCGTCGTGTAGACTAAGGCTTTGAGTGTTTCTATGAGCAATAAAATGACATCATTAGCGGATAGGTATAATACGTCGCCCGAGATAATGTCAAAATGAAGCCCCGTATTGTTCTTATGCAGCATTAACGTTTCAATAACTTGACGCGCTTGTGTATTGCTCCTTACCAATATGCCGATTTGCTTCGCCTCGTATCGTCCCGAAGAAATCCAAGCTTGGATTTTATGACAGAGAAGAGCGAGAGAATCTTCGATAACTTGGTTTCGTCGGTAGCGTCCGTCCTGCACAGGCAGATATTGAATTTCTATGGAACCGACCTTACTTCGATCATCGTAGCGGTGAGGAGGTGTTTGTTGCGTACTATTTTGATAGGCTTTGGTTAGCATCTCGGCATTGCCAGAGCTAGCCCACCAATGTTGTCCCTCCTTATCCAGACATTCCATTACTTTTTCGTTGAGAACATCCTGTAGCCTTTGTGGAATAGCACCGAACAAATAATTGTTTAGCGCAATGATATTGGGGTAGCTCCGGAAATTTGTTTCCAAGGATCCGTTTTCAATAAAACTGGAGCGTTGCTGTTCGGATAGATGAAAAGCTTGTGCGATTTGGTCTTCTACCTGTTGCAATAAGATGCGCCAGTCGCCGTTACGCCAGCGGTAGATGCTCTGTTTTACGTCACCAACGATAAGGTGCTCGTTGACTTTCTGTTTGGCATTTCCCAGTGCGTTGATGAGTAACGGCCTGTAATTTTTCCATTGAATACGGGATGTATCCTGAAATTCATCAAACAGGAAGTAGTTATAGCGATTACCAATTTTTTCCCAAATGAACGTGGGATCGTTTTGCTCGTCTAGTCCAAGCCGATTGAGCAAAACCTGGGCATCGGAAATAAGCTGTGCGCCGTTGACTTTTCGCCATTGACTTAATAAATCACTCATCTCTTTAAGTAACCTCAGGTAATACAGGTTGTTTTGCACAGACTGGTAAGCAATGAAAGTTGGAAATAACCTGTATAAATCAGCAAATTGTTGAAGAATGGGGTGTAATGCCTGTTGGATGTCATACCGTATACTTTTATCTGTCGTGGTATAGACATCTTCGTCGTCTAGCAACGGGAGAAAACGGTCAAAGTACTTTTGAAGTTCTGAAGGCGATTTTTTATGAATATTAGCACTGACTTTGCTGGCTGCGACAAGTTTATTCCGAGATTTCCCTTTCAGTTCATCGGCTATAACATCAAACGAACGGAAGATCGTTGTATATGTCTTGATAGTCTGGCTTAGGGTATCCAGGAAAGATGTTGTTTTCTCTTGGATATCCTGGTTTAGCTGCGTAAACACATCACGCGCTTTAGCGGATGCCAAATAAGCATTAAACTCTTGGAAGTTCTCTGTGAAAATTAAATTAGCAAGATTAAGAAGCTGTTGTCTGTAGTTCCAGTTTTCATTACGCGCTATTTTTTGTTCCGCATACTCGATAATCCATTCGAGCAAATCGGGGCGTTCGTCTAGAGATTGATTGAGCATGACGGATAAATCCTGTTTTACTTTAGTCGTATTCATCTCTATTTTATAGGCGGCATCTAGATTGAGCTCATACGTAAAACTGCGAATAACCTTTTGTGAAAAACCGTCTATCGTACTTACGCTGAAGCGGCTGTAATCATGTAAGACTTTGCGGTAGACGCGATAGGCTTTTTGCTGCAATTGCGACGCATCCCATTCGGGAAATTGTTCGAGTAGGAGTTGCCTGAAGTCCTCCATTTTTTTTCTTTTATCAGCGGTCGCTAATCCTTGCAGAACGCTAAGTATGCGTTCCTTCATTTCTGCTGTGGCCTTGTTGGTAAACGTTACGGCTAGAATCTCCCGATAGCTGTTTTCGTTGGATAGCAATAGCGTAAGGTAATGGAGCGTGAGGCTGAACGTCTTCCCCGAACCGGCCGAGGCTTTCAATATTTTTAAAGGAGCAACAGTGTTCATATTACAAAGTAAGAAGTAAAAATGAAAAAGGAAACAGTAGAAAGAAAAAATAATGAAATGTAGTGAGCAACAGCTTGTTTTTCATATATTTGCATAATACGGTGACTACTAGTTAATTAAAATTATGAAAAGATTACTCTATATACTTTTGGTTTGGGGGCTTTTTGCATCCTGTAAATCAGATGATATGGAACATCCTTTATCTGATCGAGTTCTTAGTCTCGAAACGGTTGAGACTGTAGGCTATGGACTTCCATCCGCTGACGGGCGTCTTATATTTGCTTATGACGAACAGGGCCGTTTGCGAAATGTAAATGATAAGGTGTTTTATTACGGAACGGATGGAAAGGTGCAATATAGCCGTGTTTTCATGGAATCTCCTCATCCGCACGGTAAAACTGTGTATATTGAACGATTATCGTATCAATGGGATACACAGGGTCGGCTGAAAGAGGTTCATTTAGATAGTCTATATAAAAAAACACCTGCTATTCCTGGCGGGATTGTAATAGATGACGCCGAAAATTTGCTGAAAAATATTTTGTTAGCGACGTATACCTATGAAGGTACAAATCGTAAGCCATCTGGTATCGTTTATCGTCCGTTGGTTCGTTCGGGGTCAACTATTATCGCTATAAAGGCGGAAGAGAAAATAGCGTACATGTACGAGGGTGAGAACCCCTCCTCCAGTCTATTGACTGGGGTAATGGATGTTTCTATCTCTGGAATTCCACATGAAGGACGTCCTTTTGGGGTCGCAACAGTAAATACTTACTTGCCGAATATAGATCCGTTGGCAAAGCTATATGATCAGCTAGGTTTTCATCCTACTAATCTAGGTATGGTTGTTCCTTTAAATTGTGTCAGTACGATCCAACGAGAAATGCAATTGGAAGATGCGGGGGATGTATCCTTTACACCTCCAGAAGGAGAAAGTATCTATTGGATGGACGCTGAACTAGAAGAAACGCTTGTAGATAGCGATCTCAATTTGTCAGGTGGAAAAATGACATATAGTTACCGCTTCAATGCATCGGAGCTTCCAACGGAGATTGTTGGAGAAAGTGATGGAACTATGCAGCGAACAGTAATTACTTACGAGTAGTACTTTGGGATTCCCGTAAAAAGTGTACTTTTGCGGTCTTATTAATTTACTCCTCTTTTATTCCATAAAAAGGGTTCCGCCTTTTTCTCGGAAATTCATAGAGAGTTTTAGAAAGACTATGACAAAAAAGAATTATTTGATTCTTCTTTTGCTGAGTGTAAGTCTGTTTACATCCTGTATTAAAGAAGAGGCGTTGAATGCGGAAGCCGATATTGAAGTTGCAACAATTCCTAATGAAGCGTTAGTACTTCAGACCAAACCATCTATCGGAAACAATAGTGTGGTGTTCCGTTTAAAGCGTTTTTCAGGAAGTTTTATGCAAGCCCCCGAATTCGTGTTGACACCTGGAGCAACGATCGAACCAGCAAGCGGTACAGAACGTAATTTCCAAGAACCACAGAAATATACGGTCACTTCGCAAGATGGTGCATGGTCAAAAACTTATACGGTGTCGTTTGTGGTGGATGATGGGGCGGATTTCTATTCGGCTTTTGAGAATGCCGAAGTTTTTGAAGCTAAGAATCCCGTAGGTTATTACCATTTGTTTTTTGATGTAACGGAAAATGGACAGAAGAAATACAACTGGGCGACGGCAAATGATGGGTACAATATCTTAGCCGAAACATTATTGGAGGAGGGGGAAGAATTAGCGCCGAATGTTTACCCTACAGCGCAGGTAGCTGATGGTTATATAGGTAATGCCGTGCGGTTACGGACACAGAGTACTGGATTCTTGGGAGAAATGTTCGGTTCTCCTTTAGCTGCCGGCAGTCTGTTTATAGGAGAGTTTGAAACTGCTTTCCCGACGATAAAGTCGACCAGATTTGGTTTGACATATAATCATGATAAAGCACCTTTAGCTTTAAAAGGGTTTTTTAAATACAAAGCAGGTGAAAAATTTATAGTGAACAATGCACCTTCTGCATTGACGAAAGACACGTGGGATGGCTACGCCATATTGTTTGAAAAGAACGCCGGATTGGATGATAACTACCTGGCTGGTGACCACGGTTTTCAAGATAGTAGAATGATTGCTGTGGCACGTATTGGAGTGGAGCAACAGATAGAAACCAAAGATTGGACTCCATTTAGCGCTCCTTTTTCTTTTGTGAATGGTAAGACTTTCGATCCCCAAAAAGAATATATGTATACTATTGTTTTCAGTTCGAGCAAAGAAGGAGACTTGTTTAATGGTGCAGTAGGGAGTATTTTACACATTGATGAGGTGGAGCTTGTCGTGGAGGAAGTAGAATAGTTTGTGTAAATCAGAGGAATATTTCGATGAAAAAAATAATAGGTATTATAGGGCTTTGTTGGTTGTTAGGTAGCGTTGCACAGGCGCAGAGTGATGTCGTTAATCGACATTCTAATTTTTTTAATACCCATATCGATTATGGTTTGCGGACACATTTTAGTATCGGCGGTAGCAGCCCGCTTGGCTTACCTCGCGAAATTAGAAAAATACGAAGCTTTAATCCGGGGTTGCAAATAGGTTTGGAAGCGAATGCAACTAAATGGCTGCGAAAGAATAAGGAATGGGGTGTTCGGGCAGGAATCCGTTTTGAAACGAAAGGTATGGAAACCAAGGCCGAGGTAAAAAATTACTTGACCGAAGTGGCTGCGAACGGGGCCAAAGTTAGGGGGTATTATACCGGAACGGTACAGACAAATGTAGAAAATACGTATCTTACAGTACCCGTTTTTGCTGTTTATAAACTTTCGGATGATTGGAATATATACGGTGGATTCTATTTCTCGAAGTTATTGAGCAATACGTTTGATGGGTATGTATCTGATGGTTATCTGAGACAAGATACACCAACGGGAACGAAAATTTCTTTTGAAGACGGTAGTCAAGCATTTTACGATTTTTCGGATAATCTCCGAAAATTTCAATGGGGTTCACAAGTGGGATCGGAATGGAATATGGATCGACATTTTAAGTTGTTGGCTGATTTAAATTATGGGTTCAACAATATCTTAGAGGAAGATTTCCATTCCATTGATTTTAGTATGCACAATATTTATCTGAATATTGGTTTCGGATATACTTTCTAAAAAATTTTTATTTTACTTTTATAGTAGCTATCTTTGCGTCCCCTCTTGCGTGAAGCACGGGGGATATGTTGAATACATAAACAAATAAGAAAATGGCAACTAAAATCAGATTGCAAAGACAGGGTAAAAAAGGAAAACCTTTTTACCACGTAGTAGTAGCAGATTCACGTGCTCCACGTGATGGTAAATTCATTGAACGCTTAGGATCTTACAATCCAAACACAAATCCGGCAACGATTGTTTTGGACTTCGACAGAGCCTTGTATTGGATGAATGTAGGTGCACAACCTACGGACACCGCTCGTGCTATCCTTTCTTATAAAGGTGTTTTGTACAAAAAACACTTAGAAGGTGGTGTGAAGAAAGGCGCTTTTGACGAGGCCCAATTAGAAGAGAAATTCGCTAAATGGTTGGAAGAAAAAGAGGCTAAGATTGAAGGTAAGAAGACAGGTTTAGTTCAATCGAAAGAAGAAGCTAAAAAAGCTGCTTTGGAGGCAGAGGTAAAGAAAAATGCTGAAAAAGCTGCGGCTCTTGCAGCAAAAAATGCACCAGCTGAGGAAGAAACTGAAGCTACAGAAGAAGAGGTGGAGGCGGAAGCCCCTGCTGAAGAAGCTCCTGAAGCAACGGCAGAAGATGCTGCAAACACAGAAGAAACTGAAGGGTAATTATTATTCATACAGATTCAAGAAAGCCGAGTTTACACAAATTCGGCTTTTCTTATGTTCTTTTCTATCTTAAAAAAGAACCAAAAACCGAACAAAGTGAGCTCATGGACACCAAAGCAAATACTTGTCCATAAAAGTCGTCGCTTTGGATGTTTTACATTTAGGACAGTACTACAGTACTAAGGATGAATTTGTACAGTTGTCAAACATCCGGATGCGACATTAGAAGTTAAAGATGGGATCGTGCAAGGGCGGGTACAAATGCGATTAATGATGAATTGCAGTTACGCGTACTAAATTGGCCTCGCATTGTTCCGCGGCCAGCTTTCCGCAGGATATTCCGTTAAAAACAAAATACTGTTTGAGCGAAGCGAGTTTATTTTGTTTAGGAATAGACAAGTAAAGATAGCGGAACCTTGCAAGCCTTGACTTTTTGTTTCTTTTTCGTCAAGGAAAAAGAAATTAAAGGAAGATTTAGGAATAAACAAGTAAAGGTAGCGGAACCATACAAGCCTTGATTTGTTGTTTCTTTTTCATCAAGGAGAAAGAAAAAGATTAATATTATGAACATCAACGATACATTCTACATCGGCTACATTACGAAGACCCGCGGATTAAAGGGTGAATTACAACTTTATTTTGAATTCGCCGATTATATGGAATTAGACTTAAGTGTTCTCTTTTTAGAGATAGAAAAAAAGTTGGTTCCCTATTTTATGGAGGGAATAAAAATGCAAAACAACAGCACAGCCTACTTAAATCTGGAAGACATCGATCATGTCGATAAAGCGAAAGAACTGATAAGGAAAAAGGTTTATCTATCTAAGGATAAAATGCCCGAAAGAGATCCCGACGATTTTCGCTACACCGATTTTATCGGATATCTTGTCGTGGATGAAGAGGAAGGTGAGGTTGGTGAGATAATCGAAGTACAAGAGTTCCCACAACAATTTATTGCTACAGTTGATTTTGCTGGTAAGGAATTGATGTTTCCCTTAAGTGAAGACCTTATTTTGGGAATTGACGAAGAAGAACAGGTTATTGAAGTGGCGTTGCCAGAAGGCTTAATTGATCTGTATCGGGAATCGTAATCGAAAAGTAAATTTCATTTTAATAACTCCGCTAACTTCCATATCTTTCGTAACTTTTAGATAAAAATGAAGATTGTAGACCATATAAAGAACGCAAACGGAAAGACCTTGTTTTCATTCGAATTACTACCGCCAGCAAAAGGGCAGGGTATCGAGAGTATTTTTAAAACAATGGACGAACTGATGGAGTTTAACCCTCCATTTATTGATGTCACTTATCACCGGGAAGATTACCTCTATAAACAGCATGCCAGTGGACTTCTAGAGCGTGTGGCTTACCGCAAGCGACCCGGTACGGTTGCTATCTGTGCAGCCATTATGAATAAATATAAGGTGGACGCTGTGCCCCATTTAATTTGTGGGGGATTTACAAAGGAGGAAACAGAGAATGCGCTTATCGACTTAAATTTTTTGGGTATCGATAATGTGTTGGTACTTCGTGGTGATGCCAGAAAAGGTGATCCTGATTTCGTCCCGACGCCAGGAGGACATGCTTATGCAACCGACTTGTTGCAGCAAGTTGTTGATATGAATAGTGGCAAATATCTGCATGAAGATATTGAAAGCTCTGCAAAAACAGATTTTTGCATAGGCGTAGCAGGTTATCCCGAGAAACATTTTGAGTCGCCTAACTTCAATACCGATTTTAAATGGTTGAAGAAAAAAGTAGAAATGGGTGCGGAGTTTATCGTAACGCAGATGTTTTTCAATGTCGAGAAGTATAAAGAATTTGTCACCAAATGTAGGGATAACGGTATTCATGTGCCTATTATTCCAGGCCTCAAACCCATGACCACCAAAAGACAATTGATTACATTGCCTAAGATTTTTCATTTGGATATTCCCGAAGAATTAAGTGAAGCGGTAGAGAATTGTAAAACAAATGCAGATGTACGTCAGGTAGGAGAGGAGTGGCTCGTAGAGCAATGTAAGGAGTTAATCAAGTTCGGTGCTCCGGTATTACATTTCTATACGATGAGTAATCCTGGGCCGACGAAGAAAATTGTGGAACGATTGGTATAATTATAAATTATAAAAAAAGAGGCAAACGCCTCTTTTTTGTGATTATCCTTTCTTAATTTCTTTTGCCCAGCTATCTTTTAAAGTCACCGTACGGTTGAATACTAAATGAGATTCCGCTGATTTGCTATCTAGGGTAAAATATCCTAATCTGATAAACTGATAGCCTTTACCAGCTTGCGCTGTTGCTAAATCTGGTTCTATATAAGCTTTGTTAATGACCTGCAAGCTACCTGGGTTAATAGAAGCCTTGAAGTCTTCTGTAGAAGCCGGGTTTTCTTCATTAAACAAGCGATCATACAACCTAACTTCGGCTTCTTTGGCATGCGCCACTGATACCCAATGGATCGTCCCCTTTACTTTTAGTCCAGAAGTGTCTTCTCCTGATTTGGAATCAGGCACATACGTACAATGTACTTCCGTTATATTACCGTTTTCATCTTTTTTAAAATCGTGGCATTGCACGATGTAGGCATGCTTTAAACGTACGGAAAGTCCAGGACCCAGCCGGAAAAATTTCTTCGGAGGTTCTTCCATAAAATCGTCCCGTTCTATCCAAAGCTCTTTAGAAAACGGAATACGACGTGAACCTTCCCCTCCTTCTATTTCGGGATTATTTTCACCGATCAGCTCTTCCGTTTGCCCGTCTGGATAATTCGTAATAACGAGTTTAATCGGATTCAGTACGGCCATCCGTCGCCAAGCGGTAGCATTAAGATCTTCTCGGATACAGAACTCCAATAAGCCGACGTCAATCATATTCTCTCGCTTTTGGACGCCTATACGCTCACAGAAGTTACGTATAGATGCTGGCGTGTAGCCACGTCGTCTTAATCCTGAAATAGTTGGCATACGCGGGTCGTCCCAACTTTCTACGTATTTCTCGTTGACCAATTGCAGTAATTTACGTTTACTCATCACCGTATAGGTCATGTTCAAACGTGCAAATTCATATTGTTTGGAAGGGAATATTTCAAGTTTATCTATGAGCCAGTCGTATAGTGGACGATGGGGGATAAACTCTAATGTACATACGGAGTGTGTGATTTTTTCAATGGAATCTGATTGGCCATGTGCAAAATCATACATTGGATAAATACACCATTTGTCGCCCGTGCGGTGGTGGTGAGCGTGCTTTATACGATATAACAGCGGATCACGTAGATGCATGTTTGGGTTTGCCAAATCAATTTTCACGCGGAGTACCTTTTCGCCATCTTTATATTTACCATCGCGCATTTCTTGAAAAAGCTTCAGGTTTTCTTCGATGCTGCGGTCACGATAAGGTGTGGGTACGCCAGGCTCCGTCGGTGTGCCTTTGGACGCGGCGATTTGCTCGGACGTGCTATCGTCTACATAAGCTAGACCCTTGTTGATTAAATCAATGGCAAAGGTATACAAGGTTTCAAAGTAATCAGAAGTGTATAATTCTTCAGCCCATTGAAAGCCTAACCACTGAATATCCTGTTTGATGCTGTCCACGTATTCCGTTTCTTCCGTTACGGGATTGGTGTCGTCAAAACGTAGGTTGGTTTTCCCATTGTACCTTTGAGCAAGTCCAAAGTTAAGGCAAATCGATTTTGCATGACCGATATGGAGATAACCATTTGGCTCAGGCGGAAAGCGTGTCAAAACACGTCCGTCATGTGTACCTTTGCGGAGATCTTCTTCGATAATCTCTTCGATAAAATTCAGTGGTTTTTCTTCGTTTAACATAATACAAAGTTAGCTTTTTCTTCTTTCTTTTTCTCCGCGAAAAAGAAACAAAAAGCTCGTCGCTGGGAATCTTTGCATAATGGGCAGTGCAAAAGGCAAATTTGTACAGATACAAAGTTCCAAGGCGACATCAGAGGTTAAGGAAGGACTGTGCATAATGCGTAGATAAACGCGAACAATAATAAGCAGCTTTTACGCGGACTAAATCGGCCTCGCATTGTTCCGCGGCCAGCTTGACGCCGGGTATTCCGTTAAAACAGCATGCTGTTTGACCGAAGGGAGTTGCATGCTGTTTAGGAATAGGCAAGTAAAGGTAGCGGAACCTTGCAAGCCTTGACTTTTTGTTTCTTTTTCGTCAAGGAAAAAGAAATTAAAGAAAGATTTAGGAATAGACAAATAAAAATAGCAGAAATGTACTCAGTCTTGGTTTTTTTTGCTTCGTTTTTTTCATCAAGGAAAAAAATGAAGAAAGAATTTCTGTATTTTCGAATATGAAACAAATATCCCGCATTATCTTTCTTTTACTATTTGTTATTGTACAACCTTGTTTTGGGCAAAAAGCCAAGAAACCTCAGGTGATTGTATACGGATCGGACCTTTTGGCTTTCTCCGCAGCGGTACAGAGCGCTAAATCGAGTGTTCCAACGATCTGGTTGGTTGAGGGGGAACAGCTGCTGCCTGAATTTTCCAGTGGACATGTTCAGATAGAGAATATGCCACATCTAGATGGTGGAATATGGATGGAAATTTTAATGGAAATGGCGCTTGCGAAATCACCTGATGATTCGCTTGCGACGGTTGTTAAACGAGAAATGAATCCTCGACTGTTTCAGAATGCGGTGGAGAAAGTATTGCGAAAGCTACCGCAATTAACGGTAATAAAAGGAGAAGAGGTGTTGTCCATCCATCAACGGAAGCGAAACTGGGAAGTGCAGGCGTCCAGTAAACACAAGTACGTCGTGAGGTGTGTTATTGACGCCTCCCGAGAGCAGGAGCTATCCCGTTTGATCGACATATCTTGGGATAATCATATGGAGCAGATGCAACCACTTGGTACATTGTCTTTGGCAAAAATGCGCACATTAGTGGCCGCGGGACAAATCGGTAATTCTCTATTTGGAGCACAAGTGGAAAATATTTTAGCGGGAGAAAAAGATGGCTTTTTTAATTTTAGAGGGGTAACAGAAGTGTTGGATGAAGATATGACGTTAAGCGCTTTCCGTGCAGCAGTAGGACAAGCTGTAGGTGCAGCGGCAGCATATTTGGCCTTTTTCAAGACTTCTGCCGACGAGCTGGATGTCCGGAAATTGCAAACAGAGTTAATGACCTATAAAGCCCGCATTTTACCCTATCAAGATATTTCGATCAACGACGTACACTTTTATGCTTTACAGCGGTTTGGATTGACAGGCTTATTGTCAAGTCTACATAAAGATGATGATTTCCATTTCCAAAAAGGCGAACGCGTAAGCTTCGAAGAAGTGGAACCTATTTTTGACCGGCTATACTCCCGGAGCCAACTGTGGTTTTTGGATAATAAAGGTGACTATTTCCAGTGGAAAGATTTTCTGTCCTTAATAAAATTTGTCGGGCTTCGTGGAAACGAAATAGACAGACAGATAGCAGATGAATGGTCGACGAAGTTGAAATTTGAAGGTAAATTTGATAAAGAAGCGTTTGTTAGCCGCTATCAATTTGCTGTTATTTTGGATATATATGCCAATCCATATGTAAAAGCGATCAACCAACAGGGAGAGTTTATCAATTAACCTGTTCTTTTTCTCCGCGAAAAAGAACCAAAAAGCTCGTCGCTTCGGATATTTGAAATGATGGATAATGCAATGGCAGATTTCTACATACTTCAAACATCCGAATGCGACCATAAAAGTTAAAGAATGGATACTGCAAATGCGTCACTAAAAGCGATCAGTCATTGATTGTGGTGATGCGAGCAATAATGACCTCGCATTGTTCCGTGTCCAGCTTTACGTAGGATATTCCGTTAAAAACAGAATGTTGTCTGAGCGACAGCGAGTTCCATTCTGTTTAGGAATAGACAAGTAAAGTTAGCGGAACCTTGCAAGTCTTGACTTTATTGTTTCTTTTTTTGTTAAGAAAAAAAGAAAAACTAAACCTCTTCTTTTTTCGGAAACATCAGTGAAGCTACGATACTAATCGCTAGAATAGATATAATGATAATTAACGAATGAACCGTTTGAAATCCTAATCCTTCTAACCAGCTGTGTAAAAGCATTTTTGCGCCAATGAAAATTAATAGAAATGCCAAACCAACTTTCAGGTAATGGAATTTGTCAATGATGTTCACTAAAAGAAAAAACATAGACCGTAATCCCAGAACAGCAAAGATATTGGAGAAAAATACAATGTAAGGATCTTTTGTTACAGAAAAGATAGCGGGGATAGAGTCTACGGCGAAAATCAAATCGGTAAATTCGATCACTAATAAAACTAGAAATAAAGGAGTCATGTACCTTACGCCGTTTTCTATGTGGAAAAAGCGACCACCGTCCATACGAGGCGTTACTTTAAAGTATTTGGACATGAATTTTACCACAGGGTGATTCTGCGGATCAACTTCCTCCTCTTTGTTGCGATTGATGTACATCATAATTCCTGTATATACCAAAAACGCACCAAAAACGTAAAGTATCCAACCAAACTTAGCAATAAGGGCCGCCCCAATGAAAATAAAGATACAACGTAGTATAATCGCACCGATAATTCCCCAAACTAATACCTTATGGTAGTATTTCTCGGGTATACCAAAGGAACTAAAGAGAAGCACCATGACGAATATATTATCTACAGATAAGGCATATTCCACGACGTAGCCTGTGAGGTATTCTAGACTTAACGTCTTGTTGTATAATTGAATGCTGGCCGCCAAATCACTTTCATTGACACGAATATTATGGTAATGTTTGGCGATAATTTCTTCTAGCCTTGCAAAATCATGTACGTTATGTAGTTCATTTCCCCAGATGTATAACACTAAGCCGAATACGAGTGCGAAGAAAACCCAGACTGCACTCATAATGGCTGCAGCTTTAAATGATACGGGTTTGTCGCTCTTGGAGAATAAACCTAAATCAATAGCAAGCATGAGGATAATGAATATAATAAAACCTCCAAAAAATAACAGTTCGTGACTCATGTGATATAATGTGTTTTTTATTTCTTTCTTTCTGTTGTAAACCTGACTAATTGTTCCAGTGCAGCTCGATAAGGATTATCTGGAAACGCGGTTAATATATCAAACGCTTCCTGTTGGTATTGCAGCATTTTTTCCCGTGCATAGTCCATACCTCCACTGCTGCGTACAAAGGTAATAACCTCGGTAACCTTATCTTTGTTTTCACTATGGTTTTTTACCAAGTTGATAATACGTCTTTTCTCCGCAGAAGTTGTATTTTTAAGCGCATAGATGAGCGGGAGGGTCATCTTTTTTTCTTTGATGTCATTTCCCACAGGTTTTCCAACGTCGTCCAAGCCAAAATCAAAAAGATCATCTTTTATTTGGAAGGCTATACCTACCTTCTCGCCAAACAGACCTAGACGATCGATGGTTTCTTTTGGGGCTTGTGTAGATGATGCACCACATGCGCAACACGCTGCAATGAGCGAAGCTGTTTTCTTACGGATGATTTCAAAATAGACTTCTTCCTGAATATCCAGTTTGCGCGCTTTTTCTATTTGCAGCAATTCTCCCTCACTCATTTCTTCTACAGCGTCAGACATGACCTTTAACAGGTTTAGTTCGTTATGTTTGACAGAAAGAGACATCCCCTTCGATAGTAGAAAATCACCTAATAATACCGCTATTTTGTTTTTCCACAAAGCGTTGACCGAGAAAAATCCCCGACGCTCGTTCGCGTTATCCACAACGTCGTCGTGGATTAACGAAGCTGTATGTAATAGTTCCACCAATGAAGCCGCCCGATAGGTCGAATCATTGATGTTTCCACACAATCCGGCGGAAAGAAAAACAAACATTGGACGCATCTGTTTTCCCTTTTGTTTCAAGACGTATTGTGTAATGCGGTTTAATAAAGGTACAGCACTGTGCATCGATTCTTTAAATCGATTTTCAAATTCTTTTAGCTCTTGTGCTATCGGGGTTTGTATATCTTTTAATTTCAGCATGAAAAATGGCTAAATCACCATGGCTTTAAAGCAGTCAAAATCGCCATAAATATAAGAAATATCCACGTAGCATAAACACAGATACGAACGAAATAATAAAGAGCTCTTATAGAGCTAAAAGAAACTGGAGGCAAAGTATTCATAAAGGTAATCGGAAACTAGCGAATAAATAATAGAATGCATATATACTAGCTTATAAGGCTTCGATAGCTAATTCTAATTCTTTGTACCACTCCTCTCCATATTCACGGATAAGAGGTTCTTTGACAAATTTGTATACTGGAATACCCAGTTCTTTGCCAAATGTGCAAGCGTCGCTACAAATATGCCAACGATCGTAATGTAAAACGTCAAACGCGGGATAACGTGTCGTTCGGATAGGGTAGAGGTGACAGGATATAGGTTTTTTCCAATCAACTTCGCCTAGTTCATAGGCTTTTTCGATGGCACATTTGGTAATTCCGTTGTCCCATGTTACATAAGCACATTCTTTATTACCGTCCACACAAGTGGTTGTAAGATCTCCATCCATATCGATGACGTGTGTGCCTTGTTCTTCGATAGCCCGAATACCCTTTTCGGTCATATAAGGCTTTACCTTAGGATAAATCTCCCGGAGAATCTCCGTTTCTTTTTCATTTAGAGGGGCTCCTGAATCGCCTTCCACACAGCAAATGCCTTTACATTTGTTTAAATTACAAACGAAGTCATTCTTAATAATGTCCTCATGCACTAATACGTTGCCTACTTCGATCATGTTGTTTATTTTGAATAACTAACGCGCTTTCCAAGCGTATACTTTAAGCCGTTTGCATTGATTAATTCCATGGTTACCGTACCCACCAAAATCTCTACTTGCGCTTTTACGGGGATACGATTGCCATCGTTGGTTACCCATAGAAAAAGCTGGCTATCTTTTCTGAATATTCTACCTGGTGTAATCTCCGGGCTGAATTTAATACATTCCAACTCCCCCAACGACGTTTTGATCTTTTCAATGCCGACATATTTAATGCCCAACTGGGCGACTTCATCATTTAGGAAATACGTGAGTTTAAACGAATCTCCTTTTTTGAGAGACGAAAGGTCCAGATTACGCGAAAAATAATAAGCCGATAGTAAATCGAAAAATTGCGATGTAGGACTGGTAAATGTACCTTTCTTGCCTGAAACTTTTTTATTTCGATGATCAAAAGTGGCGTACTCCTCTCGTGTATAACTTCCTTCGTGTATATCTTCTATATAGAGATAGGGCAGATACGTATCACCATCTATATAGGAGTCATATTTGTTTCTTACTTTATAGACGGCAAATATTCCCGACGTCTGACCGAAAGCGGATAGGTGAAAAGCATTTGGATTGCTAAAGCGTAATTTCGATTTTTCAACTTTCAATGTACCTGTCGCAACAGATAAAATTCCATATTTTAGCTTATAGGTCAAGTTTTCGCCGGGTTGATATGTAGGTTGTGGTAGATAGGGTAAAGTTTGTCCCATGGTCAGACCGATACTACAAATGAAAAAAGCGATAAACGTGTATATTTTTCTCATATGATAATGGACAAAGATGGTCGCCGATAGTTTAACTTTTACGCTTATACACCGGTACGGTAGAGCATGGTTCGCCGTACATTATGCTCTTGACAACTTTACTTAAACCGAGCGTGAATTTAATAAAGGCGGATTCAGGCACATAAATTTCCCCGCATCCCTTCACGACTACGCGTTCGTCCTGATAGGTGCTAAAATCCACCCCATCTAAGACTTGATTGAACAAATTGCTCCAGACGGTGTCCTTATCTCCGAAATGAACGGAAAGTACATAAGGTTCAAGCTTGTTTGCGAGGAGCATATAGGCCCAAGTAGGTACAATCGCATCGGTAGAGCATATTATACCTATATGCTTGTTTTGGTATTGGCTCCACTCGTGTTCCTTAATAAACGTCCTAAAGTCTTTTTCTTTCAAGATTAGTCCGTGAAATAAGTTGTCTTTGATGTCATAGATGACAATCTCTTCCTTTGGGGCATAATCTGCTAAATCGACCGTTATTAGGCCACTTTGCGCAACTTTATTAATGATATTTTCTTGAATATCCATACGATACAAAACAAAAAGCCGGACAACAATTGTCCGGCTATAAAGTTAATTATTATATTCTAATAGAATCTAATGCGATTGTCATGAATATCCGCTTTATATTGAAGTGCTTGGTAAATTGCATTCCAAGAACGCTGGCCTTTTGCCGTCTGCATTTGTTGTCTTTGATTGTTCATATCACTGGAAACCAGTTCGGCCGGATTAACAAAACCAGCTACTTGTACCGCATAGACTCCCTGCTCACCTTTAATCGCTTTTGATAACTTATTGGGTTGCAAGCCAAATGCTGTTCCTACAACTGCGGGTTCCATCGCAATACCCGGAAGCACCGGGTTGGCCATGACGATATTTTCAATGTCTACCGCTGGTTTTTCTAACTTTTGGGCGACCTGATCTATGGATGAGGAACCATTTAATGCATTGTTTAATTTTTCGGTCAGCATTTTTGCTTTTACTTCATTACGCACACGCGCTTCTATCTGTGGCTTTGCGGACTCCAAAGAGAGCGGACCCTTTGGTTGTATATCAGCTAACCGCGCGACAATAAAATTGTCTTCGGTGTCAAATACCCGTTCGGAAACATCCCCTTTTTTGGCTTCAAAAGCCCAGCGTATAATATCTCTTGGAACTTCTACGCCATTAAAAGTATTGTCCATCGGTAAGACGCGTTCTGCTTTATGAAGTGTTGTACTTTGTTTATTGGCAACCTCTTCAAAATTTTTGCTGTTTGCATCACCAAAGAAATTATTAGCTTTTGCATACGCGGCGTCCGTGGTCGCTTTACCGCTGTTGATCACTTTGTCGACAATTGCTGCTTTAACGATTTTTGAATTACCAATTTGTTTTTCGATCCGGATAATGTGCGTTCCGAAACGGCTGTTGACAATAACCACCTCACCCGTTTTTCCGGAAAACACAGCTTCATCAAATTCCGGAACCATTTGTCCGCGTGGGAAAGTGCCTAAATCACCTCCATTTATTTTGCTGCCCTCATCCAAGCTAAATTGTATAGCAAGAGCCGAGAAGCTTTCTCCTTGTTGAATTAATCTTTTGATAGAATCCGCTTTCGCTTGTGCTTTGTCTACCCCGCCTTCCGCGGTTGTATTCAATAAGATATGTGACGCTTTGACAGAATCTGGACTGAATTTAGCGTCCACAACCTTTGCCACCTCAAATCTATCTTGAGACAAGAACGGTCCTACTGTCGTGCCAACAGCTGCATTGAAAATGACCGAATCCAACGCTGGACTTACTTGTCCTTTGCGGAGATAAGTATAAGGATATTTTGTGTCGGAATTTACGGCGGCAAATAACGAATCCGTCGTAGAATTTACCAATTCCGATTTCAATTGTTCAATAACCGACTTTGTCGCTGCTGTATCGTTAGCCGTAGGTCTCGCATCAAACAGTACATACTCTATCGTTCTCGTTTCCTCTTGATTTTCCAATGTATTTTTGTGCGCATCATAGTACGTCTGATAATCCGCATCGGTTAGTTTAATTTCAGCGTCTTTCACCGAGGAATAATCTAGCATCACATACTTGAAGTTTGCCAATTTATTGCGCTGGTTATATTCTTCTTGGGCTTCCAATGAAGTAACGTATACACTATTCGTGAGTAGGTTCGAATACTTTTCGTTTAAACGCTCGTTACGGATGTTTTCTAAAAGCATTTCCCATTGTTGGCGCATTTCTGGTGTTCCTTGGCTATTGATTTGTGAAAGGAACGTGTTCAGTTGGTTCTTATCGAATACGCCTGTTTCGGGATTCGTAAATGCTTGAACAATTTGTGGTGACGGATTGACACCAGATACTAAACTGTTCAGTTCATCTCTGCCTACGGAAAGACCTATTTTCTCGATTTCCTGTTTTAGAAGCTCTTGTGAGATAAATTGATTCCAGACTTGTTGTACCGCATAGTTTCGCATTTGCGGAGACGTCGTGCCTCCCATTTGCTGTTGATACATTGCAGTCGTTTGGTCAACTTGGGCGTTAAATACTTGATAATCGATGGATTCTCCATTAACACTACCTACTTGATTTTGATTTTTCATCCAAAAAGGAGTCCCATAGCTGATGATATCTCCTAATAAAAACGCAATAATTGCTAAACCAATAACGGTTACTACAAGCCCCGCTCGGTTCCGCAAATAGCTCATTAATCCCATAGTCTATATACTCTGTTTATTCAGTTACTTAATTGACCTCTATTAAAAACAAGGCGCAAGATACAACTTTTATGAAAAAAAACTTGCAAAAATTTATTTTTATATGGAAACTAAATGTGGCTTACATAAAATTAATTTATGCCGGAAAATAAAAAAATCACGAGACATTTTAATTGCCGAAAGAAGGAAATTGCTGATCGCCTGAGGGAATATAGAAACCCGTCATATTTTGCCCATCAATTTTTTTGAAATCTGCGTCGGAAATGAAGGAGGTGGCCTGAAAACTACCTCGACTATCCTTCATATCAAAGGTGATCGGAACGGTGTTGTAATATATTTGTTTTTTTTCATCAAATAATAGTTCTTCTGTTTTGATGACAGAACCGTTTGCCATCGTAAGCACTACATTTTTTCGAAACTCTGTTAATCCTTCCTCTATTTTTTGCACAGCATAATCTGAACGGATGCGTTGTGATTCTTTGTTATTCTCGTCAAAGAAACGGACCAGTACCCCCTTTTGAAACTCGTACATCGCGATGCTGTCTGGGTATTCGCGCAGTTCGGGAGCTGTTAACTCCGCTTTTACTATAGCTGAATCGCTATAGATTACAGTAACATCTTTAGAAATGTTCACATTCTCTTCCTGCTGTATATTGGCGATCTTCTCCACATCGCGAAGATCGTTCTCACACGCCATCAATAAAATCGCTCCTAGACATACCAGTGGGAGTCTGAATAGCTTCTTATCGATATAGCGCATAGGAAGAAGGTACATGGTTAATCTAAACTTCGACGGATAAACCAGGAATCATTAATGGTGAAACCGAAATTAATATTGATATATCGCTCGCGCACAAGATTGTGATTGAGTGATCCCTGTTGTCCGAACTCGGCGGAAATATTAATTTGAGAAAATGTACGCCCGAAGTTTGTTTCAGGTAGCGGTAGGCCTATTCCCACGCTGACAGCCATGTCATTAATTCGTTGGTTTCGATATACGATAGGCGTTTGATTATAACGGAACCCTAGACGATAATCTACTTGGTTCCAGTACCGCACAGAAGTGGGGTCAGGTTTAATTTGTCCGCCAACGGCAAACCCGTAGCTTTTTTCCAGTTTGTTTTGACCTTCCTGCACTTCAAATTTGGACCAGTCTGCGTAATTAAAATCTGCACCGATTAACCAGTTATATCCTTTTGATAATGTGAAACCTACATTATGCTTTAGCGGAAGCTGAATTTTTCTGGTAGCGAAGGTTCCAGTACTCACGGTATCCAATGGCGGAGCGATATAATCATCGTCAAAATTGTTTTCTGAAATGGTAATAATCCGACTTGGTTTCGCGTTGATATGATTATTTAGTGTCCCAGTATACCCCACTGTTAAATTATATTTTCTATTAATAGATTTGCTGTATTGAAGGCCGTAGTCTACAGTTACGCCTCTTATGTTCCGAGTTTCCTTTAGCTCTGCAGGGTATGAAGTAAGATCATCTACAAACTTGACCTGCGTAATATCGTATAGATTTCCGAAAAGGAAACCGGCATTTGCACCGATGCTTAAACCCTTAATAGGCGATACACCATAACCTATATAGGCTTTGTTGATTCCACCTTCTCCAAATATTTGCTTTTCATAAACCAGATCGTCTATGGACTCCACATTTTTTGATGAATATCCTACATCGGAAAAAGGAATTAATCCAAAGGAAAAGCCACCGTATTTTTGCAACGGAATACCAATGGCGACGTGGCCAAAAGCAAAATCGGCTGTATGGTCGCTGGCGTTATCTCTTGATAGTTGGGTGAAATTGCCATACATACCGGCTTCCAGAACCGTACGATTTAATCCCGAGTAGGAGGCCGGATTAGCAATGTTCAAGGTAGGAAGCCCCGTAAGATATCTTACACCGGTAGAAATTCCGCCCATAGCGCGGGTTTGTGGTAATAAATCGTTCCGCATTTGCCCTAGACCAAATTGCGAATAAGGAGAATGGGAGGTGGATCGTTGTGCGTATCCCTGCTGGATGCCAAATAAACCTAATCCTAACAACAATTGCAACGCTATTTTGGTGAAACTTCCTATCGAGTATCTGTACATGGTCAAAATTTGCTACAAAACTATCTAATTTTTAACTATTCCGTTAGTTCTATTTGTTAAAAAAGGTTAATCGATTGATATTTAATTGATTGCGTAGAGGTCTTCTCTCACTAAACAAATTGAAAATAAATAATGGACGCTATGATAATGAGATACAGCGTTTCGTATATCCATTTTGATTTAGAGTTGGTAAAATAAAATCCCAGATAGATGGCAATAGGGGGGGCGCAAAGTAGAAAGTGATTTATAGTGATATGATTATTGAGGTAAAACGATCCCAACGTCAACAATATCATGAAAAACAAAAGCTGAAATGATTTGCGCAGATGAACGACACTCTTGAAGAAATGTTCTTTCAATACGAAAAGAAAAAATAGTAGGGTGATAACCACTGGAATGATAACAAGGTAATCATACATGTTCAGGGACAGCTCGGTAGGAAAAGCGTAGCCCAAAGGTTTGAAAATAGCGAAAAATTCTTTCAGGCGCCCTATCCAATAATAGATGACACCTAAAAGGAAATATATGGTCAAAAAACCTAATAAAGGCGTTATCCATTCTCTCCAATTAAAGGGACGAAAGATCAATAAACTTATCCACAAAAGCAGCATCATGATCATAAAGGGAAAGTAAATCAAGCTCCCGACGGCGACAATCATCCCTAAATCAAGCATTAATCCTTTTATATCATGTTGCTTGTAAATATTAAATAGTTTGCCTAGCATCCATATGGTTATGAAATTACAGATAAGGGGCGGGGAAAGTACGAGGAACGGCGTAAATAAACTGACTAAAGTCATATACATTAATGCCGGGGTGAAATTGGGTTTGCCCAGAAGATTATAATTGTTAACGATCCGGTTCAGGAAAAATCCTTGTAGGAGGGTAAGGGTCAACGTAATCATGACATTCGCTCCAGGGGACAAGCGGGAGCCAATGCGTATCCCAATAAGATTATTAATCGCAGGCTCAAAGAGGATAGGTGTGATGTGCTCCGGAAGGCTAAGAAAGATCCCTAAACACAGAACCAAACCGATAGCCGAGACGAAAATAAAATTGACTGGCGAAAATTTTCGATGTTGGTTTATGATCATCGTCCGGCTACTTCTCTAATTTCTTGATACGTCTATCTAGCATAAATAAGAATACGCCCAAAACGATAAAGATAGTTAACAAGACGAGTACCACGACGTATATCTTACCAGAGCTACGAAGGTCTGTGGCCATTTCTATCTGATTTTGAGCGAACGTATAACTACTTGTTAGAAAAAGCAGTAAAATTGTAATGATTTTCTTCATGATGATGTCTGATTAATCGATGAGGTTTCTTTTGCGTTCCAGAAGGCGTACACGATAACGTAAAGTGCATATCCAAACACCTATGAGCATCCATCCGATAATCGCAGTGTAAAACACAGGCCGCATTTGGTTGTCCATATCGAGGTCGCCAAACGTTCCATTTCCGCCGCTTCCAGGATGCAACGAGTCGGTCATTTTGGGCATAATGTACATCAGTACGATCATAACGGGAAACGCAAAAATATTGTAGATGGCCGCTATTTTGCCTCTTTTCTGCTCTTCTTCTAAAGCATTCCGTAAAACGAGATAGGCTAGATACATGAGTGTAGCGATTGCTGAACCATTTGTTTTAGCATCGTTAGGCCACGCCATTCCCCACGTGATATTAGCCCATTGCATACCGGTTAGCAGACCTATGATGCAAAAAACAATACCGGTATTGACAGCCTCGACGGCGATTAAATCATCGTTGATTCGTCCGTTGTTCAGGTAACGTATGCTATAGATGACGGAAATAAGGTAAAGGGCAAACATAGCGAACCACATGGGTACATGGAAATACACATTGCGGATGGTTTCGTGTAACAGGAATAAAGCGGGAACCGGACCAAGGAGGCCCACCACAATACTAGCAGCAACCATCACCAATCCTAAAATTTTCCACCAAGATTGTCTCATGATTCGAAAGAATTAATCTCGCCAAAGATAAGGAAATAACAATAAAGAAATGGTAATCGTAATTACATTAATTGCCAGCAAGACGAGTATGTCATTGGTGCTGTCGACTCTTGGAGCTCCTGTTAATGCATTTTGGGACAAGGAGATTAAAACGATGAGCAGGGGGATGATGACAGGAAAACTTAATATCGCCATCAGGGTACTGTTATTGCCCGCTTTTGCGCTGATGCCAGACACCATAGTAAAGACCGAGGAAAAACTCATACTTCCTAAAATAACTGCCGTCGTATACAAGATCGGATCACCCACGGGATTGCTAAAGGTAATGCTATACGCTGTATAGGCTATCAGTGATAAGAGGATCATGATCAGCGTATTATATATTATTTTGGATAATATAATCGCCTGGGGACTAATCAGCGTGTAATAATAAAGTTGTCTGCTTTGGCTCTCTTGAACAAAGCTTCGGCTAATGGCATTCACACTGGCAAACAACATAATAATCCAGAACAAAGCGTTCCAAACAAATGTATCTACAGATTGGAATGCTTGGTAACAAACAAATACTGTAGATACAACGTATAATAAGATACCGTTTATAGCATATTTTGAACGCCATTCAAGAATGATATCTTTATAAACTAAAGTCTTTACCTGCTGGAGTGTATTCATGTGCGCTGCAAAGATACGAATACTTGCGTTTGAAATGACGCGCCCACTCCGAAAATAAGGGTTAGGCTTTGTCCAGTTCTGATTTTGCTTTGGAAACCATCTTTTCGGCTTTGTCTTCCGCGTGGTGTACACCTTGGGAAGCTTTATCCGCCAATTTATGCGCTTTTTCTGCAGCTGCATCTACCGCACGTACACCGGCGTCTTTCGCTTTTGCTTTTAAGTTGTCCAATTCAGCTTTCGTAGACTTTGCAATTTTAGCCGCACGCTTTGCCTCTTTTTTAGAAAGTTCTTTGATTGATTTCGTCAGGTCTTTCACACCCTCATTTGCACGCTCTAATTGACGTTTCCCATCATCTGTACCAAGTAGATAATAAGCAGCAGCTCCAGCAGCTAAACCAAGAAGTGCGAATGCGATAAATCCATTTTTATTTTCCATAATACCTTGTTTTTGTCTTTTCTAAAAATTAATCACCCTTTGTCTTAAATCTAACAAAAAAAGTTGAAAAAAGTTTTTTGCGTACACGTTTTTTGTAGGGTAAAGAAAGTTGTCGTTAATCTCGCTGTGTGACATGCTGTATCGACTGTAAAGAATAAAGGTGATGATAAAGACCACTACCTTTCGACATCAGCTCCACATGGTTACCTATGTCACATACCTCGCCGTTTTCAATAACCACAATTTGATCTGCATCTTTAATTGTGCTTAACCGATGGGCGATGATGACAGACGTACGATTACGCATCAGTTCTTCCAAAGCCAACTGTACCAGTCTTTCTGATTCAGAATCTAACGAGGAAGTTGCTTCATCCAGAATGAGAATGGCAGGATCTTTCAGTAATGCGCGTGCGATGGCAACACGCTGGCGCTGCCCACCCGACAGTTTTACACCACGTTCTCCGACAAGGGTGTCGTATCCTTGCGGGAAAGCCATAATAAACTCGTGCGCATTTGCCCGTTTTGCTGCTTCGATAATATCTTCTGCATTTGCATCTAAGCGTCCGTAGCCGATATTTTCACGTATAGTGCCTCCGAATAATAATACATCCTGCGGAACAATAGCCACTTGGTTACGAATGTCTGTAAGGGAATAGGTTGAGCTGTCCTTGCTATCGTAAGCTATAGTTCCCGAGGTCGGCGTATAAAATTGTAAAATAAGAGAGGCAATAGTTGATTTCCCTGTGCCACTTGGCCCCACTAACGCCAGTTTTTTTCCGGCATCCACATGGAACGAAATATCTTTTAAGATCGGTATATCCGGACGGGAAGGATAAGCGAATCCAATATGATTAAAGCTAAGCGCGCCTTGCATAGTCTGTTGAATATTATTGTTCTCCGGAGAAATCGAAATCGCTTCCGGTTCTTCATCCAATATGTCCAAAACCCGTTCACTGGCACCTATGGAGCGTTGTATATTGGCGTACAGCTCTGGGAAGCTACCCATCGATCCTGCGACGAACATGGAATACAGAATGTAGGTTGTGAGATCCCCCACGGAAATCTCTCCTTGGGAAACAAGTGAGGCCCCATACCAAATAACGACAAGAACAGCTCCGAAAATACAGAAAATGATAAAGGAAGCGAAGATGCCTCGATACGTTGCCCCTTTGACGGCGAGGCTGACGACAGCATTCAATTTATGGGAATAGCGGTTAGATTCGTAGTATTCGTTTACGAACGCCTTGACATTGCTAATACCGGATAGAGTTTCCTGTACGATCGTATTGGAATCTGCTAGCTGATCTTGTGCCTGACGAGACAAGTTACGGATAAAGCGTCCGAAAATAATGGCGATAATGATAATGATAGGTAGAATGGAGAGATTCATCAGTGCTAGTTTCGGAGAAACAAATACCAAGAGACACACCCCTAAAGCCAAGCTAATAGTCTGACGTAATATTTCTGCTAACGTTGTTGTTAATGTGTCCTGAATCTGAGCCAAATCGGTAGAAAGACGACTGTTTAATTCGCCTACTCGTCGATTGGCAAAAAACTCGACCGGAAGTGTGATGAGTTTATGATACGTGTCTTTGCGGATGCTCGCTAACGCCTTTTCTGCTATCTCTACAAAGAAGCGTATTCTACAGAATGATACCAACGATAGGAATAAAAGCAAGACCATAGAAACCGCACCGATACCAAATACACCTGCCGGTAGCCAAGAATACTTCTGCCCTCCTTGCGCTGCGTCAATCATGGCCCCAAGTAAGGCTGGGAAAGTCAGCATCGTCAAGCTGGATAAAATAAGGAAAAACATGCCCAATATAAACTTCCCCCTATAGGGTTTTAAGTAGGTGAAAATTTTTAATGCCTTCTTCAGTAATTCCTTACTAAGTTTAGGTTTGGGTAAGTCTTCCGACTGTGTGTTGCTACTATTCAAACGCGATCTCGCCATTCTCTAACTCGAATTATTAGAAAGCAAAAATACAGTATTATTTATGTGACCTTATCACTCTTGCGTCAAATTTTAAGCCGTACGCCGCTTAAGACATCGGTATAAGGCGAAACCTAGTGCTAAACTGACGATGATGAGCAAAAGAATGGCCAGGTGCTTGCTTCGCTGTTTGCTTTCCAAATCGTTGATTTCTAGTCGCAATTTTTCGTTTTCTGTCTGAAGCTTCGTAATCGTGTGCATATAGCCCGTGACCTGTCTATCATATACTGTCGCCAAATTTTCATTTCGATCACTTTCGTGCCCCTTGATGTCGAGCAGCTTTTTTGTTTCCAAAAAAATATGGTTATCTGTCAAAACAATTTCGCGGAGGATATCGATTGATTTCTGCATATCTTTTTTTCTTTTGAAGATACCGAATACCCCCGTCTTTTGTCGTAGACTGTTGTCAAATTCACCGAAACGCCTGCTACGCTCCTCCAACAAATTGTTTATGCGTTCTCGCTGCTGTTCGAAACTGATGGAATCTGAATTAATATGGGTTTGAGACTTGCTCGCAAACAGCATACCTATAAGAAAGACAAGAAATAGGGACAATCTTTTCATATTAACTGTCTAAAAATTCTACCATAACCACTTCATCTTGCTGCAATCCCAATAAGCGACTGGCATGTCCTTTATTGATGGCTATTTCCAGAAAGTTGCTAATCCCGAACAAACAGAGTTTTTCTCCTTCCGGCACCTCATTATAGTGCCAGCTTAGCTTATTTATTGTTTCATTCCTTTTGAAATGTAATTTGAAACTCCGTCCCCTTTGTATTTCGTTGAAAAGTTCTTTGCTGATATTGCTAATGACGTTCCCAAACGCATCAATATAGGAAACATGCCCCTTTATACTGTTGGCGCTAACCAATGGCTGTACCAATACTTTTTTAAGTGGTTTTTCCATAGGTTGCCCGATGGCGGATAAAGGTTCTCCTTTGGCAATATGACAAGCTGCCTTCGATAGTATGTCTGCGAGTGGAAAGTGCAAGTAGCGTAAATCTTGCATGATATCGATTTCATAGAGTTCCTGCGGATCATGATCTCCAAGGATAATGCTAAAAATACCATTGTCAGCGCCCACGAAAAAGTGGTCATCAAATTTCATCATAGCATAATGGGAATCCTCTTGAAAAACGGTGTCGATGCCAATGAGATGAACTGTTCCGTTAGGAAAGTAACGGAAAGCGTTGCGAAGCACCACGGCTGCGCGCTGTATATCAAAAGAAGGAATTTCATGCGTAATATCCACCAAACGGACATCCGGTAATTGCGATATAATACTGCCTTTTAATGCCGCCTGATAAAAATCACGATGTCCCAAATCTGTTGTAAGCGTTATTACTCCCATACACTTGTGTACCCCTTTTAAAGATACTAAAAAACATTAAAATGCGATGATGCCCTCTTGTGAGAACTACAAAAGTAATAAAAGAAAGTGCAATAATGGTCGCTATAAAGCTAAATTTCCATTTTTTATCGTGTGGACGCAAATAGATGATTATAGTTCGTATTTTTGATTTATCTTTATTACGTAAAAATTAAAACGAACAATTTGAACGAAGTACTTATACCATTAGACGACGTTAATTTAGTAACGTTATGGGGTGCCCAAAACGAGCATTTTGAGTTCATAAAAAAAGGCTATCCAAAGCTCCGCTTAGTTGCTCGGGGCAATGAATTGAAGGTGTTGGGAGAGGAATCGGAACAACGAAGGTTCAAACAGACGTTTGAAAAAATATTGCAGCATATCGAACGTTTTCAAGTCTTGGATTCCAACGCTTTGGAGAATTTGGTTGGTGTAAATGGTACGTTTGAAAAGGCAGTAGAAAAAAAAGTGGACGAGCCTGTTGCTTTAAAGGGAGAGCCGATTGTATATGGGCCTAATGGCTTGATTGTTCGAGCTCGTACAGCGAATCAACTTAAGATGGTGGAGAGTATTGCCAAAAATGACATTCTGTTTGCCATTGGGCCGGCAGGTACGGGCAAAACCTATACGGCCGTCGCTTTAGCCGTTCGAGCATTGCGGAATAAAGAAATAAAACGTATTATATTAACCCGGCCGGCCGTGGAAGCTGGAGAGAATCTAGGTTTCCTGCCAGGCGATCTTAAAGAGAAGGTGGATCCGTACTTACGCCCGCTTTATGATGCATTGGACGATATGATTCCTGCAGATAAACTGAAAGATTATTTGGAGCGACGCGTTATAGAAGTAGCGCCATTAGCCTTTATGCGAGGACGGACTTTGGATAATTGTTTTGTTATTTTGGATGAAGCGCAGAACGCGACGGATATGCAATTAAAAATGTTCCTTACGCGAATGGGGCCAACGGCGAAATTTATCGTTACGGGTGATTTGACACAAATCGACTTGCCGAAGAAGACACAGTCCGGATTAGCAACAGCCGTAAAACTCTTAGAGAAGATTCATGGAATTGATATTATTCACTTAAGTGGATCGGACGTGGTTCGACATAAGCTAGTGCGACGTATATTGGAAGCATACGGTGATATATAAACATGCTTTTATCAACGATTACGGACTACACAAACGAAAACATATGGACGCGATAAAAGAGACAACATTTAATTTTAACAAGCAGATCGGCTTTTATAAAGGGAAGGTGCGTGATGTATATTTCTTGACAGATGATTATCTGGTGATGGTGGCTTCGGATAGAATTTCCGCTTTCGATGTGGTCTTGCCACGGCCTATTCCTTATAAGGGACAAGTACTCAATCAGATTGCAGCGAAATTCCTTTCATCCACAAAAGATATTATTCCAAACTGGGTTATTGCCGTGCCGGATCCCAATGCGACGATAGGGTATAAGTGTGAACCCTTTAAGGTGGAGATGGTGATCAGGGGATACTTGGCAGGACATTTGTGGCGTACTTATCGCGATGGGAAGAGAGTCCTTTGTGGTGTGACATTACCAAACGGCCTGAAAGAAAACGATAAACTTCCCGAGCCCATTATAACGCCCACGACGAAAGCTGACGTTGGTCATGACGAAGATATTTCGCGAGAAGATATTATAGCGAAGGGTATTGTGTCGGAAGAAGACTATATACAGTTGGAGAAATTTGCTCATGCATTATATAGACGCGGTGCAGAAATGGCGCAGGAAAGAGGATTGATATTGGTGGATACGAAATACGAATTTGGCAAAAAGGATGGGAGAATATATTTGATGGACGAGATCCATACACCCGACTCGTCGCGCTATTTTTATGCGGAAGGTTATGAGCAACGACAGGTAAGTGGGGAACCACAGCGACAACTGTCTAAAGAATTTGTGCGCGAGTGGCTCATGGATAACGGCTTTCAAGGAAAAGACGGACAGACGGTCCCTGAGATGACGGACGATATTGTTCAAACGATATCGGAGCGTTATATCGAGTTATATGAACATATTACGGGGGAGAAATTCCAATATCCGGCAAATGAAGACATGGTGTCCCGGGTAGAAAGAAATGTAACAGAAGCTTTAAATAAATTGCTCTAAGGATAGCTATATGAAATATCAAGATGATATCCCATTGACTTTTAAAAGGCAAGTCGAGTATGACGGGTTCATTTACAATGGAAATCTAATGCTGATAAATAATTAAATACATATGAAATTTACGGTTGACAAGCATGAACGCTATGTGGTTATTGAGCCATTGACAGATTTTCTGAATGGAAAAGCGGCAGCGAAATTGAAAGGTGAGTTTATGTTGCGTCATACAGGCGGCCAACGTAATATTGTATTGAATCTCTGTCATGTCTCTGATGCGGATGAGGATGGTCTGCGAATGGGGTTGTTGGCACGCAGGTTGTGTAAAGCCTCTGGTGGACTCTTTATTCTTACTGGACTAAATGATAGACTCTTAAACCTGCTGAAAGTGGCTAATATGGAAAGGTATTTCAAAACGGCCTCTACGGTTTCTGCTGCAGAAGACATGATTTTTGGTAATGAGATTCGATTGGACCTAAGAACAGGCCAACATGACAAGGTTTGAGGTTTTGATATTGGGAAATAGTTCGGCGACACCCATGTACGGTCGTCATCCAACATCCCAAGTTCTAAACTTTAATGAGCAGTTCTTTCTGATCGATTGTGGTGAAGGTACGCAGATGCAATTATTCCGCCACGGAATTAAGGGAAGTCGAATAGGCCATATTTTCATCAGCCATTTACACGGAGATCATTATTTGGGACTGGTTGGGTTGCTTTCGTCGCAACATCTGGTCGGACGTAAGAGCGAATTGCACCTTTATGGTCCTGCTGCTTTGAAAGAGATATTAGATTTGCAATTTAAACACTCCGATACGCGGCTGCGTTACCCATTGATTTTTCATCCTACAAATGCATGCCACCAAGAAGTGTTATTCGAAAACGCACAGCTTAGCGTGCGGAGTTTCCCTTTGCAGCATCGTATTGCTTGTACCGGATTTCGATTTGACGAAAAAGTGCGATCCGCATCGTTGAAAAAAGAAGAGGTAGAACGACTAAACATCCCTATTCCCTACTTGCGTTTATTGAAAAAAGGCATCGACTATGTAGCGGATGATGGTACGGTGCATCGAGCCAAAGATTTAACTTATCCGCCACCGCACCCACGAAGTTACGGCTATTGCTCTGACACGGTGATGAATGAAGACTATTTTGAAGCCATTAAAGATGTGGATCTGTTATACCACGAGGCGACGTTTCTTCATGATCGTGTAGAACGAGCCAAGGAAACCTTCCACACAACCAGCTTGGAGGCGGCAGAAGTTGCACAGACAGTCAATGCCAAGAAACTTTTGCTTGGACATTTTTCCGCCCGTTATAAAGATTTACAACCTCTTTTGGAAGAATCTCGGACAATTTTTGCTCAAACAGAGCTGTCTGAAGAAGGGAAGTGGTTTTTAGTATAGGGTTTTTGTAGATTTTTCCCCATCTTTACACGCTTAATTAAAGAAATATGAAAACGTCTTTTAGCCTAGACCTGTTGCTGAGGGATAACATAAAAAGATTAGTGCCCTATTCGTCGGCAAGAGATGAATTTAAAGGAGAGGCTTCTGTTTTATTGGATGCCAATGAAAATGCCTTTGGTTCCCCTTATTCGAAGAATTATAACCGGTATCCAGACCCTTTGCAACGTAGGATAAAGGAAAAATTATACCGTATTAAAGGTGTTCCAAGCGAGCATATATTTTTGGGAAATGGAAGCGACGAGGCTATTGATATCCTTTTTCGTGCCTTTTGTGAACCTGGAAGGGATAACGTTATTTTGGTGCCTCCGACATATGGCATGTACGAAGTTTCTGCAAATATTAATAACGTTCTCTATAAGAAGGTGAACTTAACGCGTGATTATCAGCTGGATTTAGATGGTATTGCAGAAGCAATCGATGCTTATACAAAGCTGATATTTATCTGTTCACCCAATAACCCTACGGGAAACAGTATCCGTCGTCAAGATATAGAGACAATTTTGGTTAATTTTGATGGAATTGTGGTGATCGATGAAGCCTATATCAATTTTTCGAAACAACCGTCCTTTACCAAAGACTTGGAAGAGTTTCCGAATTTAGTAATATTACAAACACTTTCCAAAGCATGGGGATTAGCCGCTTTGCGGTTGGGTATGGCCTTTGCCGGAAAGGAAATTATAACGGTGTTCAACAAGATTAAACCACCCTACAATATCAATCAAGCCACCCAAGATGTTGTCCTGGAAGCGTTGGAAGGTGTGGATATAGTCAACGAATGGATTAAGGAGGTCGTCGAAGAACGGGAGAAGTTATCCGTATCTTTACAGATGTTGTCTCAGGTTGATCATGTGACACCATCAGATGCCAATTTTATTTTGGTTAAGTTGGAGGAACCTCGGGAGCTTTACAATTTTTTAGTAAGCAACGGGATTATCGTACGCGATCGCTCCAAAGTGGAGTTATGTGAAGGATGTTTACGTTTGACTGTTGGTACGCCTAAAGAAAATAGAATGCTATTAGAAAAAATTCGAGCGTTTTATGATGGTGTTTAATGATTTTAGATTTTATGAAAAGAGTATTGTTTATAGACCGTGACGGTACATTGATAGTAGAACCGGAAGACGAACAGATTGATTCGTTTGCCAAGCTTAAATTTTATCCTGGAGCGTTGCAGTATTTACCACGTATCGCAAACGAACTGGATTTTGAGTTGATTTTGGTCTCTAACCAAGATGGATTAGGTACTGCATCTCATCCTGAAGAGAACTTTTGGCCGGTACATCATTTTATTGTCAATACATTTGTTGGAGAAGGTGTTCGTTTTGTAAAAGAACATATTGATCGCACATTTCCGCACGAAAATGCACCGACACGTAAGCCTGGTATTGGTATGCTAAACGAATACTTTGATGTGACGCAATATAATTTAGCGGAATCCTTTGTGATTGGCGATCGTATTAACGATGTTAAACTGGCTGAAAATTTAGGCGCTAAGGCAATCTGGTTACGGAATAACGATGAATTGGGACAGACAGAAAATCTGAACATACAACGTGAGTCTGTCGCATTGGAAACGACTGATTGGAAGTCGATATACGAATTTTTGAAACTAGGGACGCGGACAGGTCAACATCACCGCAAGACGAATGAGACCGATATCTTTATCCAATTGAATCTTGATGGTTCAGGAAAATCAGATATTGACACGGGCTTGCCGTTCTTTGACCACATGCTCGACCAAATCGCTAGACACGGAGCAATCGACCTTACGGTGAAGACCAAAGGGGATCTGCATATTGACGAGCATCACACGATTGAGGATACGGGGATTGCTTTAGGCGAAATTTTTCTAAAGGTGTTGGGAGATAAGCGCGGCATTGAACGTTATGCGTATACGTTGCCTATGGACGATTGCCTAGCACAGGTAGCTATTGATTTTGGTGGCCGAAATTGGATTGTATGGGATGCGATTTTCAAGCGAGAGAAAATCGGCGATATGCCTACAGAGATGTTTTTCCATTTCTTTAAATCGTTCTCTGATGCGTCGAAGTCGAACTTGAATATCAAAGCCGAAGGTGAAAATGAACATCATAAAATAGAGGCTATCTTTAAAGCTTTTGCAAAATCAATAAAAAAGGCGGTACGACGGGATGCGGAGAATATGCAATTACCGAGTACGAAGGGTGTATTATAGATTGTAAAAATGATCGGAATCGTTAACTACGGCGCAGGAAATATTTTTTCATTAACAGCTGCATTGCAGCGTGTGGATATACCTTATGGCATGATCGATAAACTGGATGACTTCGAGCATTATGACCGTGTTATCATTCCGGGAGTAGGACATGCTGGCGCTGCCATGCAAAAGCTCGAAGAGACAGGTTTTGTGCAGCGTATTGTATCCTTAAAGAAACCGGTATTAGGAATTTGTGTGGGGATGCAGTTATTGACTTCCTTTTCGGAAGAAGGGAATGCCGAACTTTTGAATATTGTACCGTTGAAAACGTTACATTTTGATAAACGCATGGGTAAAAAAATTCCGCATATGGGGTGGAATAGTATATCGCCAAAAAGGGATTGTCCCCTTTTTGAGCATATTGCGGATAATAGCTATTTTTATTTTGTTCACTCCTATTTTATTGAGGCTGATGAGGAATATACCAGCGCGTTTTGTACCTATGATGTTGCCTTTTCCGCAGCAATACAAAAGGAAAATTTTTACGGTGTACAATTTCATCCGGAAAAATCTGGAAAAGTCGGTGAGCAGATATTACTTAATTTTTCCCGATTATAGGGGATATTGCTTATAATTGTTGGTTATTATTGACAAGTTTACAGTTTTTGACATTAAATTATTACTTTAAAATATGTATATCATTCCTGCTATTGATGTTTTGGATAAAAAGGTTGTCCGTCTGCGAGAGGGCAATTACGATGACGTCACGACGTATGACATATCCTTGGAAGAACAGATAAAAACGTATCATGCTAACGGTACCGAACTCGTGCATATCATTGATTTAAATGGTGCAAAGGGCGATTTCAGTAACCAGGACTATCTGTTTGACATTATCCGTAAAACGGACATGAAAGTGCAGTATGGGGGGGGCGTAAGAAGTATTGAAAAAGTAAAGGAATTGGTTGACGCGGGAATCTATCGAGTGATCGTGGGAACACAGGCCATCACCAATCCGACTTTTTTGGAAGAATTGGCTAAATTAAACGAAGGACGCGTAAAATATGCAAAACATATTGTTATTGCGATCGATGTGTTGGACGAAGTTATTAAATATTCCGGTTGGCTCGAGAGTTCACCCATTAAGTTGATTTCATACATCGATAAATGCCTCTCGTTAGGCTTCTTTCGTTTTCTCTGCACCGATATTAGCAAAGATGGTAAACTAGGAGGAGCCGGTGTTGAGCTATATCAGAAGCTTTTAGACCATTCGCCTATCATTAAGTTGATTGGTTCAGGAGGGATTAGCTCTATGGACGATATCCGTGCCTTGAGTGCGTTAGGCAGAATGGAGTCTTGCGTAGTGGGTAAAGCCATTTACGAAAACAAAATTTCCATTGATGAGATTAAGGATTGGAACTTAAAAACGCTTATCAGTCTTTGATATGTTGGCGAAGCGCATCATTCCTTGTTTAGATGTAAAGGACGGCCGTACGGTTAAAGGCGTTAATTTTGTGGACCTCCGGGACGCGGGGGATCCGGTCGAACTCGCTTGGCAATATTCGCAACAGGGAGCCGATGAGTTGGTGTTTTTAGATATTACCGCAACCCACGAAAAGCGAAAAACGACAATCGAGCTGGTCAAAGCTGTGGCACGTCAGGTCAATATTCCTTTTACCATAGGCGGAGGAATTAATGAGCTGAAGGATGCGGAAGTGTTGCTCCATGCAGGTGCAGACAAGATTTCGATTAATTCTGCGGCGGTACGCAATCCGAAATTGATTGACGAGCTTGCCCGTTCATTTGGGCGGCAGTTTGTCGTCGTAGCGGTAGATACCCGTGTCGTTGACGGAAAGAACTTTGTTTACCTACGTGGCGGACGGGATAAGACGGAAATACAAACGGAAGATTGGGTCAAAGAAGCGGAGCAACGTGGCGCGGGAGAGATTTTGCTGACGTCGATGGATCATGACGGAACAAAGAACGGTTTCGATAACACGCTTTTGAAGAAGATTAACGAAAGTATACACATTCCCTTGATCGCTTCCGGTGGAGCAGGTCAGCAACAGCATTTTGTGGACGTGTTTCAACAGACGAATGTAGATGCAGCTTTAGCCGCCTCGGTATTTCATTATGGAGAAATTTTGATTCCGGAGCTGAAAGAAACATTGCGCACGAACGGGATTGTGGTAAGGTAAATACTAAATAGATTAAAATGTTAGATTTCGCAAAAGGAGACGGTTTAATTCCCGTTGTTATACAGGATAACCAGACACTGGAAGTACTGATGTTGGGTTACATGAATGAGGAAGCATGGACAAAAACCCAACAGGAGAAGCGTGTAACCTTTTACTCGCGAAGTAAAAATAGATTGTGGACAAAAGGAGAGGAAAGTGGTCATTTTTTGGAGATGATTTCATTCCATATAGATTGTGATCAAGATACCTTGTTAATAAAAGTCCAGCCGGTAGGGCCAACTTGTCATACAGGTGCCCGTAGCTGCTTTCAAACAGAATATAATCAGAACTTTCTGTTGCAGTTGGAGCGTATCGTTCAACAACGCTACGAGGTACCAACGGAAGAATCCTATGTCAATAAATTACGGCAGCGTGGATTGAATAAAATTGCACAAAAAGTAGGGGAGGAGGCTGTAGAGACCGTTATCGCCGCATTGGCCGAGTCAGAGCACGATCTCATTAACGAATCCTCCGATTTGCTTTTTCATCTTTTGGTGTTGCTTCGTGAAAAAGAATTAAATTTACAGACGATTGCCAAAAACTTGGAGAGTAGGCATCAATAAAGGGGAGGGACGACATTATGCTTACGATTGATGTTTCTTTATCTACTACGCTTGCAGGCCATCAAAATCCTATTTTTGCGATATCCCGCGGGATGGATTCGACAACTATTTTTACAGGAGGAAATGATAAAGGTGTCGTCGAATGGGATTTGACGGATGGAAAATTCAAACGTATTTTGTGCGCTGTTCCAGCATCTGTGTATGTACTCTATCCATTGGAAGAAGAGGGAATTCTCATTGTTGGTTTGCGTAACGGTGAAGTATGGTTTGTAGACGTAGAAAAGCAGGCGCTCATCCGTAAAACACAGACCGATAAAGGCGCTGTTTTTGCAATCAATGTGTTTCCAGAAAAGAGAGAGATCATTGCTACTGGAGAAGAGGGATTTGCCTACGTATGGTCATTGGACACCTACGCCTTGTTGTATAGGTTTCCGATAGCTGATACGACGGTGCGCGTTATTGAGCCGTATTCGAATATGAAGCAGGTAGCTTTTGGTGATAAAAATGGATTTGTACATTTATATGATACAACGGATTTTCGGGAGATAGCCAAACAACAGATACATAGTTTGCCGGTTACGGCATTGGCTGCTACGGATACAAGTCTGCTTACCGGGGGAAGAGATGCAAAGCTGGTTCGCGTGGCTCAAAGTGATTTATCGGTTCTTCAATCTATAACGCCACATATGTTTACCGTATACGGTATACTTCCACACCCTAATTTACCTATTATAGCCACTATCAGTCGGGATAAGTCTATTAAAATTTGGGACGCCCTATCGTTATCTTTACTTAAAAATATAAGTATAGAGCGTGGTTATGATGCCCATCGCTTGTCTATCAATACGGCCACCTGGGTAGGTAGCCAGTTGATTACCGCAGGTGACGATAAACTGGTCAAAGTATGGGATGTCTCCGCTGAAGAGAATTAATCTTCTTACAAACGCTTTAATGCCGCTTTAATAAGTTGCTCTACCGTTTGCTCCGGATCGCTCGTCACCAAGCTGTTTAATACTTTTTCCGCCTGTGGTTTACCAAAACCGAGCATGAGTAAAGCGCCAAGTGCCTCTTCGGGTACCGACTGTTTGGTAAATGGAAGTGGGATGAGAGCATCCGGACCTTGTTTTTTTAGCTTGTCTTGTAATTCCAAAATTACGCGTTGTGCCGATTTGGGACCTATTCCCTTTATTTTCTGCATTACTTGTACTTGCCCATTAATAATAGCACTCTGGATTTCCTCTGGTGTAATCGAAGAAAGCATCATACGACCGGTGTTAGGGCCAATTCCGGATACCGAAATCAAGTGGTTGAACAGTTGGCGCTCTCCTTCTGTTGCAAAACCGTATAACGTCTGCGAATCCTCGCGAACCTGGAATGAAATGTAAAGTTTACTTTGCTCCTGATCTTTAATCTGGCTATAAGTAGTCAGCGAAATATGAATGTAATAGCCAATCCCGCCCACATCAAGGATGACGTGGGTAGGGGCTTTGAATACCAATTTTCCGTTAAAATAATCGTACATAATTATCCTCTTTGTTCATGTTCCTGCACGTCGACTACGGCAATAGTGACCATATTGACAATCTCCCGGACGGAACTATCCAACTGCAATACATGCACGGGCTTGTTCATCCCCAGCAAAATTGGCCCTAAAGCTTCTGCATCTCCGGCTTCCTGTAATAGTTTGTAGGCAATATTACCCGACTCTAAATTAGGGAATACCAACGTATTTGCAGCCCCGCCATTTAACGTGCTAAAAGGAAAATTCGACCGTAATAGATTACTATTTAAGGCGAAGTTTGCTTGAATATCACCATCGGCGATAATATGTGGTGCTTTCTCTCTCAATATTTTGGCAGCTTCGCGGACTTTCACGGCTGTTCGACCGTCGTTGGAACCAAAGTTGGAATAGGATAGCAAAGCAGTACGGGGTGTGATATTAAATCGTCTGACAGCCTCATCCAGTAAGATAGTAATATCTGCTAGTTCATCTGCTGTTGGGTCTGCATTTACGGTGGTGTCTCCAAAGAAAAGTGGTCCCTTAGAGGTCAACATAATGTACATTCCGGCAACACGGCTATTGGGTTTCGCACCAATAACTTGCAAAGCCGGACGTATCGTGGTTGCGTAATTTCGGGTCAATCCCGAAATAAGCGTATCTGCCTCTCTAAATTGCACCATACTCGCGGCAAAGTAATTGCGATTGGTAGATATTAACTTGATAGCCTCATTCTCGGTCATACCGCGGCGTTGCCTTTTGCTGTAGAGGTGTTGTGTAAACTTGTTAAAGCGTTCGGAGTCTTTTTCTTCGACGGGATTGATGATTTCTACATCCCCTAGTTCAAAGTCATATTCCTGTATCAAGCGTTGAATTTTCTCTTTATCACCCAGTAGGATAGGAAATGCAATCCCTTCTTCTTTCACAATTTGTGCTGCACGAAGCGTTTTGTAATTATCTGCTTCAGCAAAAACGACGCGTTTTGGATTTTTCTTAGCTCTACTGGTTAAATTACGGATAATCCGATCATCTTTGCCCAAACGCTTACGCAAATCGTCTTTATACTGTTCCCAATCTGAGATTTCGATTCTGGATACCCCCGAGGCAATTGCAGCTTTTGCCACCGCTACCGACACCTCTGTAATTAGACGCGGATCCGTTGGCTTGGGAATAATGTACTCTGGACCAAACCTTAAATTGTTGGTGTCGTAAGCTTGATTGACCTCTTCCGGTACAGATTGCTTTGCCAATGCAGCTATGGCTTGAACTGCAGCGATTTTCATTTCTTCGTTAATGCTTGTCGCGCGTACATCTAGCGCACCTCTAAAGATGTACGGAAATCCCAGCACATTGTTGACCTGATTCGGGTAATCCGAACGGCCAGTGCCCATAATGACGTCGTCGCGTGTTTCTATCGCTAGATCATAGGCAATTTCAGGATTCGGATTGGCCATGGCCAATACGATTGGTCGTGGGGCCATAGAAAGCAGCATTTCTGGCGTTAATACGTCTGCCGCAGAAAGTCCAATGAAAACATCGGCATCCTTGACAGCGTCCGCTAACGTGTGAATATCCCGATGGGTTGCCCATTCTGCTTTCGTCGTACTCAGGTTTTCTCTGTCTTTACGTATCACGCCTTGACTATCCAACATAACAATATTCTCCTTGGATGCTCCGACTGCAACATACATCGCTGTACAGGAAATTGCTGCCGCTCCGGCTCCGTTTACAACGATTTTGACTCGACTGATATCTTTATCTATTAGTTCACAAGCGTTGATTAACGCTGCACCCGAAATAATAGCTGTCCCGTGTTGATCATCATGCATAACCGGGATGTTCATTTCCTTTTTTAGACGCCGCTCAATTTCAAAACATTCGGGAGCTTTGATATCTTCGAGATTTACACCTCCGAAAGTTGGTTCGAGTGCTTTCACGATATTGACAAATTCATCGACATTCTTGGTGTCGAGCTCAATGTCAAAGACGTCGATATCTGCGAATATTTTGAATAATAGCCCTTTTCCTTCCATAACGGGTTTACCTGCCTGTGCACCAATATCCCCTAATCCCAATACGGCGGTACCGTTACTGATAACGGCCACTAAATTTCCTTTAGATGTATATTTATATGCATCTTCACTGTTTTCAGCAATTGCCAGGCAGGGTTCAGCTACGCCCGGCGAATATGCCAACGATAGATCGCGTTGGGAATTATGCGGTTTTGTGGGAACGACTTCAATTTTTCCGGGTCTTCCCTTGGAATGGTAGTCTAAAGCGTCTTTTTTTCTGTTGATACTCATTTGTGTTAAGTAAATTATCGACATTTCTGTAGTTACAAATCTAAAACTTCAAAAGAAGATTAGCTAATTTTTGATCTTATTTAAGACTGTTCAAGAGCTTAAACATTTCTTGCCGCATAGCCGAAGTACTTCCTGTATAGTTATTTACCAAGAGCGAAAAAGTAACCGGAGTACCTGTGTTATGATGATGGAAACCTGTGTATCCTAGGACGCCGCCGATAGTCCCACTTTTCATGGTTATGCCATTGATCTTGGGTAGGCTTTTTTGAAAATCGGTAAACCAGGGCCGACTTTGTGCATAGTGCATGATTTTTGCCATTGCCAGTGTGGTAACACGGTTTTGGGGAGAAAGGCCCGATCCGTCATGGATATGCAGTTCGCTGGCAGGAATTTTTAGCTTCGCCTCCCAGTATTTGCTAAGTAAGACAGCAGCATCTTCACTGTCGGACTTGTTATGGCTGACGATACCGAAACTTTTGAGCATCGCTTCACCGTAAAGGTTGATACTTTTTTGGTTGAACCAATGGACGATATTCTTTAGTACTGGAGATTGGTGTATATCGAGCTCGTGCTTTTGGTTATTTAGTGTAATCCCCTGATTTAATAATCTTCTCCCTGTGTTAGGTAAGCTGTCTACCATAATATTTGCATCCGATAGCGAAGCCGTCAACTGCTGGGCCAACGCTAGAGCCGGATCGGGTACGGCTATTTCGATCTCCTTTTTAAGATCTTTTCCGTATGTTCCACGTAAATATATGATATTGGAATAAGGGGCAGAATAGGCATAAACCTTATCACCGGAACCGTTGGGGCCTGTGATAACCTCGTTGACGAGTGTCATACCCTTCAAAGGGAAAGTGGTCGAAGCGACAAAAGTCGATTTTCCAACGGTATGCGGTGAAATGATGATTCCTACTTTATTTTCACGCCAATTTAATCCCGATATGCCGGCGCCGTAATAATTCCCTATGTCTTCCCAGCTCCATGTGGGAGGAACGTCGTTGCCGTTCAGATATAGATCGTCGCCTATCACACTTCCATTGATATGATTTATGCCAGCATGTCGAATTTTATATACCCATTTATTTAATACGGTTTCCGCTTTGGTATCGGTATAGCGATCACTTCCTAGAGTAGGGTCACCAGAACCGGTGACGATGATGTCACCATGTAATACACCTAAGCTGTCAATTTCGCCTGTATAAGCCAATTTGGTTTGATAGGTATAATCGGGACCTAATATATCCAAAGCGGTGATGGATGTGATAACCTTCATAGTTGATGCGGTAGGCAAGCCGATAGACGCGTTGTTTGTAAAAATGGGTTGGCCGGTTTTGCCGTCTAATACGGTTAATGATGCCATACCGTTAGGAAGTTTATCGCTTTTTAAGAATTGTTGATAAGCGTTATCGATATTATTCTTCAAAGATTGTGCATAGCTTGCCTGCGTTGATAGAAACAATACTGTCGCTATACAAGTTATGGAGTAAACTGTTTTTTTTATCATATTCTTAAATATGTAGTTGTACAAACTTTTTTATGTTCCTTTTTTTCGAAAAAAAGAACCAAAAACCTAGCCACTTTAAAATTTGATGCGTCCCTCTACCCCGCACTTCTCCCGCATCGAGAATAGTTTTGAATGAAAGGATGGTGCATCAATTTTTTGAGGTAAAAATAGTATAAATAAAACTTCCTTTTCTATTATCTTTTTGCAAAGAAAAAAGAATAAATTAACTTGCGCGAATACTAGAATTGATTTAATATGACGTACATAGAACGTTTAGACGCCATTAGGAGAGAGATGAAGTTGCAGGGGATTGATGCTTATATCATTCCGTCGTCAGACCCACATATTAGTGAATATCTACCAGAGCGCTACAAGTGTATCGCATGGACTTCGGGTTTTACCGGATCGGCTGGAACATTGGTGATTACAGCTGACTTTGCGGGTTTGTGGACGGATGCGCGCTATTTTGTGCAGGCAAACGAACAGCTGGAAGGAACGGGGTTCGAGCTTGTGAAGTTAAAAACGCAAGGTGCGGTGGAATATGCAGCTTGGTTGGCAGAACAACTTCCCACCGGCAGCAAAGTGGCTTTCGACGGTAATTTAGCATCGGTAGCCGTGGCGCAGACAGTTAAAGATATCCTTTTGCCATTAGATATAGTAGTGGACGGGCATGTGGATATTTTGGATACGATCTGGAACAATAGGCCGACGCTACCTACATCTTCCGCCTTTCTGTTGGACGAGTCTACCACAGGAGAAGATACAGTTAGCAAATTAAATCGTGTTCGTGAAAAAATGAAATCCAAACGTGTTTCTGCGCATTTGATTTCTTCTTTGGATGATCTAGCATGGTTGTTAAATATCCGAGGAAACGACGTGCCTTGCAATCCGGTGGTTTTAGGCTTTGTTTTAATACAAGAAGGAGGCCAAACGACCTTGTTTATCGAGCCTACTAAACTGAGCGAAGCTGATCAGGCAACATTAGAACAGGCAACTGTGCGAATAAAGCCTTATGCGGAAGCTTTTCAGGCTGTTTCATCACTGAAGACTGACAATATTTTACTTGATCCCAAACGAACCTGCTTTGCCATGTATGATGCGGTTCCGAAATCGACCAAAATAATAGAAGATCTTAACCCGTCTACGTTGATGAAAGCGGTAAAGAACCGGACCGAGGTAACACATACGCGAAATGTGATGGTTAAAGACGGCATAGCCATGACGCGCTTTTTCAAATGGGTCGAAGAAGAAATGGAGCATGGGCAGCTAACGGAAATATCCATTGCAGAGAAATTGCAGGAAATACGTGCTCAAGGAAAATATTTTGTTGATATTTCTTTTGACACGATTGCAGGCTATGGGGCGCATGGGGCATTACCACATTATAAAGCGACCGAAAAAAGTAATGCTACTTTGAGAGCCGAGGGCTTATTGCTGGTGGATTCGGGCGGACAATACCGGGATGGTACAACGGACATTACGCGGGTTGTTTCGTTAGGCAATATTACCGATGAGGAGAAAAAAGATTATACGTTGGTATTAAAGGCTCTTATCGAGGGATCGACAGCCGTATTTCCAAAAGGCACTCGGGGATACCAGATAGACGCACTTACACGGCGGCCACTCTGGGATGAATTGCGCAACTATGGTCACGGCACCGGACACGGTGTCGGGTTCTTCCTAAATGTGCATGAGGGGCCGCATGTGTTGAATCCGACAAATGTCGATATGGCGATAGAAGAGGGGATGATTTCATCTATTGAACCTGGTTTGTACAGAGAAGGGGAGTATGGTATTCGTATCGAGAACTTAGTGCTCAGTAAAGAAATCGCTTCTAATCAATTTGGTGACTTTATGGATTTTGAGACATTAACGATCTGTTATATCGCGACGGATCTGGTTGATAAATCGCTGTTGGACGATGTACATGTAACATGGCTCAACGAATATAATGCGTGGGTGTTCGAAAAGCTAGCCCCTCATTTAAGTGAGGAGGAGGCTGCGTGGCTGAAGGATAAGACAGAAGCGATATAACCTGCTGTCTTCTATTAGATAGGTATAGGGCGACCATTATGGTTGCCCTATCATTCCCCTCTTTAACCTGCATAAAACCTTTATAATTTTTTCCGTTTATTACCTAATTCCGGCCGTACGTTCGGTTTGCCGTGTTTTACCCATAGGTTTGATCTGTACCAAGGCATGGCTAAAAAAATCGCCCGTTGCTGTTGTATTTTCTATTCATAAGTTTATTTAAATAGTATAATTGTATAGAAAAAATGTATAAAAATTTTTTTATTTAAATTTTGTTTGTACGTTTGTATAGAAAAACTATATATAAATCAATTTATGATACACAAAGAGACTTTAATAGAACGATTGGTTCAACGGATAGATCTCGATCGTATTTTCTTATTCTCCTATTCTTTTTTGGGTAGGGAGCAGCAACACTTGATTTTGGTGTTGAACCCGGCAGATGGGATTTCGCCGAAGGTGATGACACCTGTTATTGAGCTTTGTCTTATCGATATGCCTGATCTTTCTTTTGAACTGATCCCGTTTGGTGAATGGCGTAACAAAGTACGTCATGGGGGATTGTACTATGCTTACGCTTCATTGCCGCAGCATGAAATATACCGATCGCCCCGTAAAGCTACAAAATCGCTTTCTGTCAATGAGATCGGTGGTATTATTGAATTGGCTGATCAATGGCAAATAAAGATGAAAAAAGAAGGGGAGGAGTTTCGAGAAGGCGCGTTGAAATTTGCGGAGCACGGCGACTATTTGAAAGCCACCTTTATGGTGCATCAGAATTTAGAATCTTTTCTGCGCATGCCACAGGCTATGATACAAGGTAAAGCAAATAATCAACACAACTTGGAGAACAGAATGCGGGCGCTCAGTGCGCATATGCCTGCATTCAAGACGGTCTTGTTGAGCGACGCATTTATGGAGATCGAGACCTTTCGGTTACTTGATAAGAGTTATCATGCGGTGAAGCAGAATAGGGATTTGGAGATAACGGCCTTTGATGCCTCGTATCTGTTTGATAAGTGTTCTGAAATATCGAGTGCGATAGAAATGTTGTTTGAGCATTTTTTAAACGGATTGAAAGCGGAGTGGCAGCAGCGTATGGAACAGGCGGCTCGGGCAAAAGTGGTGGAAGAAGAAAAGGAAAAAAAGGAATCGGTCGCGAAGGAGAATAAATCGCAACAGTTGGTTTGCGAAGACTTTTCGGACTTTCCATGGCCGCAGCAATACAAGGATGATGTAAACATGTTGTTAGATAAGATGCGGTCTAACCATAATCCAGAGCAGGTGGTGATGTTAAATTATCACACCGGTGGCTTTTCGGGCAGCAATCTTTTTCAGCAACGTACTGATGCGACAAATGAAAATGGAGTTAAAGTCGAGCTTTATCTCGTTATCGTGATGAAGAACACAGGGCCGTTTCGGTTTAAATGTATGCAGGTAGGGGTGGCTAGCGCGATGATGGTGTTTTTGGATTTGGGATATGTCGAACGGAAATTGGCGGAAGGAGACCGTTTCGTACATACCGTATGGACAAAGGGACATGTGCTGCGGAAGAAATCGACTTTTGAGCCGAAGTTTATTGTAGGGGAAATTGATTGGAAGAAGGAAGTAGAGGCGGTTGAAAAGTGTATTAACATGGCGAAGCACGTCATCGAAGAAAACAGAGCGTATATTGAGTTAAACGATTCTGAAGAGAAAGTCAATTACTGTGTGTTAAAATGTATGCTTGAATGTGTTGTGATTTCTTATTTATACGGTGTCGTAGGTTATGTTCCCAAAGATGTTCCTTTGCGAGATCTGATTGATTGGACAGGTGTGTGTGGCAGAGAATTGATTGAATTCTTACAGCCGAAAAAGCAGGTCGAGTCTAAGCAACTTCATTTGTTCTTAAGGCCTGAAAAGATGTGGGTGACTGGTTTCTTCGACCAATTACCAGAGCATTCATTTTTAGATGACCAGAAAGTTCAAGAGCATTTAGTTTTCTACGTTAAACTACTGGGTGAGGTGTTGCAACAAAACAAGTTCCTCATTAAGCCAGAGGTGGAGATAGAAGCTGTGGGAAAGATTTAAACATACTTATCTGCTACATGCATTGTTAAAATAAACGAATAAAAAAATCAAAATTTTATAAAAGTCCGCAGGCTAGCGTATTCGCAATGGTATCTGGTGCGTTATTCCTGTTGGACTTTATGATGAAAAACTAAATCAGCTCATATATGGAAATAAAGCAACCTCTTGCTTCCGAAAAGGAAGCAACAGCTAGTGTTTTGCCGAAACGGAAAGCATCCGAACCCTTCCTCATTCCGTGGCAAGATGAAACGCCGTTCAAATTGTCAAGAGAATATATCTTGCAATTTTATGAGGACAAGAGAAATATAAAAAAGTTAAAGGTGTATGGTGAATTCAATGAATTTTACTCCTTTGAAGAATTTAGTATGTCGGTAAAAACGGGGGCGAAGGAAAAATATACGTTGTACTTTACTGTTACCAAATCACATCTCTTGGTACGTTGTTCTTGTAACCATTCGGTAAAAAAATTATGCGAACATGCAGCTGCTGTTCTATATCATAAAACTCCGTCGTATTCACCCTTTTATTTCAAATATTTACATAATGAAAAGTTACTAGCGGTACCAAAGAAATTTCGTGGAATGCTAAATGTAGTGTTGGCACGGTCATACAATGGACCACAACTGGAACTGAGGAATAGTGCTACCTATGGGCATGTGTACAACCTGAATATTTCAGGGAACTATAACTGGAATGCCTGGCACTACAGACCGATTGTATACAGAGGGATCAAGAATCTGCAAACAGAATTCACACCCATAGAATTTTTGGTCGTGGCTAACAAAGTATCTTCCTTGGGATTGCCTTATATCTTACCGTATGTTGCTAAAAGTAAAACTGGGCGGAATCTTTCTAAAAGCTATTTGTTTTATGAGGGAGAAGAACGACAAAATCTATCACCTGCAGATCTCTTCAAAGAAAAAATCAGCAGAAGAATGATTGAAATCGCTAATGACGACAGCTATCAGTATGGGGAAGGAATAGATTTTGACGAAGATCGCCATAATAGCTATTTCAATAGCATGCAAGGCGTATTAGCTGAGTGGCGTAAACTCATTGCCTCTTTACAAGAGGAGGAGACTCTGTGTTTCGCTAGCTTGTCTAGTTACAAAAGCGAACCAAAGTACGCAAAACTCAACGATACACATGATAAGAGAAATATGACCGTCTCTTTGGCTCAAGGAGGGGTCTGTTGTGTTATTCATGTAGACGACAACCCATCCTTTGTCCGCCTCTCCTTCCAGCTTTCTTGTCATGGTCAGATTATTGACCACCCGAAGTTTTTGGGGGATACGCATTGTTTCTTCTTAGAAGTGCCCGAAAGACACATCGTCTTTATCGATGACCTGGATTTGGAGAGGGTACTTCGATACGCGCGTCAGGCCGACTATATACTGACCGTTTTGGATCGTGATCGCACAACGTTTTTGCAAGAAAGTATGGTGCCGCTATTACAGCGCTATGCCTGTCAAGTCGATCATAAAGGGAAAAAGGGGCTTGCGGTCTTACAGACCAAAAAGCCTAATCGGATCGTGAAAGTACGTGTCGCGGGCGAATACTTGCATGTAGAAGCTGCGGTGGATTATGGGGATTTTGGGGTTCATCCTTTGGCTCCAAATGCCAATATCCTCGTTAATCAGGAAGTAGAAAGCGGCCGTTATCGATATGCATCGCGCTATAGCGAAGATGAGCGGCTATTTTACGATTTTTTACAACAACAGCACCGCACCTGGGCAGGACAGCAGCATGAAAGTTTGTTTACGCTTCCTTTGGAGCGCATAGATCACACCCAATGGTTAGCGAAGTTCGTCCACGGATGTAAAGCAGAAGGTGTAACAGTGCAACTGGATGAAATTCAATTAGGTAGTTCCTTTTATCCACATCCGCTACGTTGGGAAGTACGGCAGGTACGATTCGAGAACAACAAATGCAGCATCCTGTTTGCTCCGATGTTTCGAAGCAAGGTCATTCCACTTGAGGAATTTGAGGATATGGTGATGAACCATCCTAAAGTATATACCTTAGGAAAAAATCAGTATGGTGTAATCCAGTCTACAGACATCGCCCTGTTCAAGCCGGTGTTCTTAAGTTCCGAGATAGATGGCGATTTTCTTGTTCTGAATACCGTCCATATGATTTCGCTGCAGCATAATCTGGAGAAAATCAACCCCAAGATTATAAACGATAGCATCCGCGAGCGGCGGGAGCGCTTAGCCAAATTAGAGGAAATCCCCCAATTGCAAGTGCCTGCTACTGTGCAGGCCACTTTACGGCCCTATCAACAGGCAGGATTTAGCTGGTTGGCCTTTCTCAATGAATTTCAATGGGGAGGATTGCTTGCGGATGACATGGGGCTGGGAAAAACACTACAGGTAATTACGCTATTAGAACATTTTTATTCCACACAAACAAATGCAGCAGCCTCATTGGTCGTATTACCGAATTCCTTGTTGTTCAATTGGCAGTCCGAATATCAAAAGTTTGCGCCCACACGTCAGGTCGCGTTATACCATGGTACAGACCGACATCAGTACCAAGATTTCGATGAGGGATGTATAGTTTTGACTACTTATGGAACGATGTTATCCAGTATTGACTTTTTTAAAGACAAGTTTTTTTCATACCTCATTATGGACGAATCCCAAAATGTAAAGAACCGTAATTCTAAACGTTTTGAAAGCTTGGCACAGATAAGCGCAAATTACCGCATAGCAATGACGGGGACGCCAATCGAAAATGGGATACAGGATATCTATGCGCAGATGAGTTTAGTAAACCCAGGTTTCTTCGGCAATTACCGTGCATTCAATAAACTATATAAAGTCAAGGTAGAGGATGTTACTGTGACAGAAACATTGTCTAGTCTCCAGAAGATGATTCAACCATTTCTCCTTCGTCGGACAAAGAAACAGGTTGCACTTGACCTGCCTGACAAAACTGAAACGGTATTGCACATAGATATGTTACCTGCACAGCGCAAAATTTATAATAAGTATCGCAAGCTATTTCGGGATGAGGTAGAAGAAATGTTGGAAAATGAAGACGCATCCAAATCTAAGTTTATTGCGCTAGAAGCGCTCATTAAATTGCGACAGATCTGCAATTCACCCAGTTTGCTAAAAGAGCAGCGTTTTGCCAAGGAGGCCGTCAAATTGGACTACATCGACGAAATTTTGGAAGATGTAGCTCCCGCTCACAAAGTACTGTTGTTTTCGTCATTTACCGGGATGTTACAACTAGTTGCCCAGCGCATCGAAGCCAAGGGCGTGCAATATGCTTATCTGGACGGTAAGCTTTCTCAGCAACAACGACAAGCAGCGGTGGAACAATTTCAAAACGAAGAGAATTGTCGTCTTTTCCTCATTAGCCTTAAAGCTGGTGGCACAGGGCTCAACCTCACTGCTGCGGACTATGTTTACATACTCGATCCCTGGTGGAATCCCGCTGCGGAAGCACAAGCGATCGACCGCTGTTATCGTATCGGTCAGGACAAACATGTCAACGCCTACAAGTTGGTGTGCCGCGATAGTGTCGAAGAAAAGATTATGGCTTTACAGGAACAAAAGAAGAAGCTGGCAAATGGATTAATACTGGATGAAACCAATATTATGAAATCATTGAGTAAGGAAGAATTGTTGAAATTATTTGAATAGATTAATCAAAGCAATACCTAATGAAAAAAAATATAAACCAATTAGTTTCCTATTCAGGAATGATGTATACGCATGATTTTAAAGCATGGTATACCTGTTTGAAAAAGCGGCTGGATAACAAGTGGAGTATGGAGGATTTATCATTCCTTCTTGGAAAGCCTCCTTACTATTATGCTGATTTCGAAAAAATGTTTAAAGTGGACGATTTTTTAGTAAAGGAAAACGCGTTAATAAGGAGAGTATACGGAGCGTTTCAGACAGAGAAAATGGAATTTGATAAGCATGAGTATGAGACAAATGAGGAAAGAATGGTTCGTTTAATTATTGAAGATAAGGGGCTGTGGAAAAATTATAATATATCGATTCCTTGGGAGTTCGCCGTTGGAAAAAAGAAGCCTCCAAAACCGTCATTGACTTTTGAAGAATGGAATGGTGATGAGGATATCCAGATGGAATCAGATATGTTATTGCATGTGCGTTTGGAACTAGATAAGTTGCTGAAACTTAACTTTTTTAAAGTCAGACAGCCTGCGATTGATATTTTCGAACGTATTAAGAAAACGGAATTATATCATCACCGGATTCGCCCTCAACATGTTAAACAAGGTATCTATCTTTTGATTCAACAAGCTAAAATAGTGGTAAGAAGTAATGGCGATAGGTATTGTTTTCACGAAAACTACTAATTTTTTTGATATACTAATTATGCCCTTTGCAAATCCTACCCCTTATGATTATTTCCCACGGAGGTTACACCCACAGGAAATAGGGAATCCTTTTAACGTAATCAATCTATTTTTTGGATGGAAAAATTTTCCGGCATGGAGAGCGCATCTGGATGAATGATGGCGAGCGAAAGAACCCGATGAAGGTAATTTTTTAGCTGTGGGAAACATACAACTTGCCACATATGCGAGATGCGCTCTATTGGTGGCTCGTAGTGAGTATGGACTATACTTCTGCTGCTGGCAGTCGGGGCGATAATTACCTTATTAAGTTTCATATGCATTTACAGCGGGCTATTGAAGCTGCACACCTCATTTATATCTGGAACATGGATAAAAATGGCCGAGGTTGTATCCTTAATTAGTTTTGATACTATTTTAATGCCCCTCTTCCAAAAGCTTAAAAGTATTCTCAATATGTTTCTCCGAAGTTTTCCAGTCGTCGTGTCCGGGTATAACCAAATTAATCTCAGGATAGTGGACGAGTAATCTAGCCATAGAAGGTTTCCATTCTTTGACATCGCCGTCGCTGGTATTACCGAGGTTTTTGGCATCCGAACTCTTGATAAAACAGCCACCATCCAAGATCTTGTATTCGGGAAACCAGACGACTACATTATCCATGGAGTGTCCCGGGCCGAAGAAATCGAACACAAAAGATTCGCCGCCTACGGAATATGTCTTTCCTTCTTCGATCTTACGGGTGGCCAGCGGCTTACCATTTGCACGCAATAATTCATTGGTACGCGCTGTGGCATATGTTGGGATGCCTATGTTGTTGTAATAGCCGAAACCTCCGGCACGGTCTTCATGCCAGTGGGTGGCATACACGCCGATGACGGGCATATCGTGTTTTTCTTGTATACTATCCAAAAGTGGCTGGTACTGTGTGGGATCCCAAGGGGTATCAAAAAGGAGTGCACCTTCTTTGGTAAGGAGGTATAGTGCATTGGCTGAAACCTTGGTGCCCTCATATTCGTGATAAGTGGTGAAGAGATAGAGTTTAGGGTTGATCTGCTCAATGACCAGTGGTTTATCTTGCGTAGACACGCTGGCTTGCTCGGCATCCTTCCTTTTCTCTATCCAGATCCGGTTCAGCCACAATTCCTGATTTCCTTTTGCTTGAAATTCGACATTGTATTGGCCTGCTTGCTCGACGGTAATCTCGCCGATGTGGCTATCCACAAACTCATCCGTGTAATTGTCTTCGTTTGGCTCGGCTACCACTTTCCCCGAAGGGACTATCGTTCCTTCGATGGCCTTGTTGGCAAGACGTATAGAGACAGGGATAGGTTCTTTTGTTGGGTTGTGTGCCGATAGATCAATATGGTAACGGCCAGCTTTTGGTATATACAGCTCCCAGGTTATTTTTCCCCCAGCTGTCTGCACGTAAGCAGGGCGTGTGTCATCCGCTTTCACAATGTTAAGCCCGTCTTTATTTGTAGCGTTCTGTCCTTTCAGTGCGAAACCTCCGAAAGTAGATTCGGCAACAATGGATGGAACGGTTTCTAGGCTATCGTATGTCAGACGCACAACCGATACAAAGGGATCGCCCTGCTCCTTCGGCAATTGTATATGTGTCAGGGGACCTTGTTGTTCAAACGATAGGGGGGTGCTTCCGTTCGTTACCAACAATTCCGCTTTTAGGGGTTTGCTGTTTATTCCTGATACACGAAGTTTTCCGTCCAAAGGCCAGTTGAATACATGGAGATAAACCGTATTACTTTTTCTGCTTTTGGTGATTTTGCCCCAATCGTGCTGATTAACCGGCAGATCGAGCCCTGTGTTGTCATATACCGCTTCTCCATAGTGATGTAGCCATTTGCCGATGTCGTTCAGTCGGCTAATACTCTCGTAAGGCACCGTACCATCGGCTCTGGGACCAATGTTTAATGTAAAACCTCCATTGAGCGCTACATTGCTGATCAATGACTCAAAAAGTTGCCCGGTCGATTTCCAGTTCTTTTCCTGTCCGTTATAACCCCACGAATGGGCAATAGTGCCGGGTGTTTCCCAGGGATGATCTACATAGCTTGTACCAAATTGGTTATCTCCCAATGTCTCAAAATCTACATACTTGGCATCGGTAGGCAAGCCGAGACGGGAATTGATGAGGCAATTGGGTTGTAGCTCGCGGATAAGGGCAACAGCTTGCTCCAGCTGTTCTCTTTTAAATATCGTTTTCTCATAGGGTATCCACATATCGAACCACATGATGGCGATATCGCCATAATTGGTTAAAAGCTCCCGCATTTGGGGGATCGCTTTCTCCTGCCAATACTGATTGAATTGTTCGTCTGTGACGTGTGCGGTCAATTCCTGATTGTGGCCCCACGCATAAGGGTGCTCCCAATCAAGCCAGTGGGAGTAGTAAAAACCGAGCTTCATATCATGCTTGCGGCAAGCTTCGGCGATCTCTTTGATAATATCACGATTTGTTTCAGACAATTTAGGTAGGGAATAATTCCCTACTTTGGTGTCCCATAAGGCGACACCATCGTGATGTTTGGACGTCATGATAATATATTTCATGCCCGATTTTTTCGCTAGCAAGACCCACGCTTCCGGATCAATTTTATCCCACACAAAGCGTTTGGCCAGCTCACCATATTCTTCTTTGGAAATTCGGTTGCGATAGCGAATCCATTCCGCGTAATTATTGGCATAACGCAGGGATTCTCCCTTCCACAGGCCTTCGGCAGCGCTGTATAGACCCCAGTGGATGAACATGCCGTAGCGCGCTTCCTCGAACCAGTCGGTGCGGGGCGATTGGGCGAAGAGCGCAGAGAAACTCAAGAAATATGATAGGGTGATAAGGAGATAATTTTTAAGGTTGTTTTGTTGAAACATGTTTAACGATTCTAAATTCCTAAAGTAGGGTTTCTAATACTAAAATGAAAGGCTATGCTCATCTTTTCGTTTAATCTAATATCACCTCGTCGACCGCAACAATTCAATCGTCGCTGCGTCGAAATCCGATTCGCCAAACAGCGATATACCAGCGGCCCCATTGTCTTTTGCAAGTATGATACCCTGCTTCAATTCTTCCAAATTTTTAAAGTCCGGCAAGTACAAGCCTGCGTACAATGGAAATTTGTCGTGTATTCCCGCTACACCTTCTGCAGTTGCCGTGCCGATCCAATGTATTGGTTCCTTGTAAAAGCCATGATAGATCATGGGAAAGACACCAGATAGATTCCAGTTTGTCCAATCCTGCCTCACAATCCGACGAGCCAGATCTGGAGTAGGGAATACGGCTGCTGTAACCGGTTTTTTATACTCCTTAGCCACGTCGCAGATACGGTTGACGACGTTGGTAATCTGCCTATAGCGAAAAGAGCGCCAAGATAGGCTTTGTTCCGGACGTTCCACTTGATCAATATCGATACCCGTTTCCCTCAAAAAAGCATCTTTGCTAAATTTACTATAACAGAAGTCATACGCGGGTAATTCGGTTGATTGATCCAAATCGTAGTTTGCCCATAAATTAACGGGTAAAACTACGTCCGGATAACGGATATAATCCAGGTGTAGTCCGTCCACATCCTCCTTTTCCATCTGCTCCCTTGCTTTTTCCTCGAGATATTTCGGAACATCGGGGTGTGAGGGGCATAAGAAACGGTAATAGCCCACGTAAGGAGGTTGGTCTGCGCAGGATTGCCCTAATCGGTTGACCGCATAATATTCCGGGTGTTTTTTCAAAAGCTCCTTTTCTCCACGGTTCATCGTCCACATCCAGCGATGTGTTTCCAACCCATACTCTTTCGCCAGCTGAAAGTGTCGCTTGCTGTAATCTTCAAAAAATATTCCCCGAATGCCGGCATCTCGATAACTTTGGTAACGCTTTTTTAGCTGCTCGTCCGTTTCGGTATTCTGCGGCCGTACCCAAAGCCAAAAATCAAATAATAACGGATCCTTATCAACCGCCCATAATGCAGTGGGCTTTAACTGTAGGGCGGCGATTCCCAAGCCTGCCGTCCTGATAAAATTTCTTCTACTATTCATAGTTAACGGTATAACGTCCAAAATTATCTAATGTCACCGTAAGGTGATGTTTCAGGTCTTTTACTTCGATAACGTATCCTCCTTTATCACGGTTTGTAAAAATTGCATAAACCAATTCCTGCCGATCTTCTTCGAGCACATGTTTCCCATTCTTTAACTCCACTACATTATCTGCAAATTTTTCATACTGTTCTTCGTACAACTGCTGTAAATAAAAAATATTCCACGCTACTTTCTCTGCGAAATGAGATTTAGACAAAGCAACATGCTGAACGGTATCCATAAACTGAATATATCCCCATCTTTCCGGATGATGCATATTGATAATCCCTATGGGAGACCATACCCAATTATTCTCCGGTAAAAGCTTTCCATTTTTCACCTTTCTGGAATACGCGCCGTTATGGAGTTCATGTTGCCATTGTACGCGTGAAAAATTAACCCGCCAATAGTCATTTATTTTTGGCGTAACCTTTCTACTGAAAGTGGTTAGCGATTTAAAAGGAATGGCCATCTCAACGGACCAATATTGATCGGTGTCATCTGGGTTATTTAACGTTCCTTCGACATGAACGGCAGATTTTAAATTTCTAACATCCCAATGCATCAATGCATCGCCACCAAAGCGATATGGTTTGGGCATCATCAGATCCAAAATCGTATTTAAGGGATTCACTTCTATCTCGTAATAAAAAGCGTGTTGTTCAAAAGGCTTTATAAAGACTTCAAAATCATTATCGTGATAAATAATCGCATCACGTTTCGTTAAATTTCCCCACACGTGGGGTTCCTCCATCTTGGCATAGATATAGAAGCACTCCTCGTCCCATAACATTTTGACTTTTGTGGTGTAAGGTGGTTTGGATTTTGCATCACCTTCGATGTCGACAAACTCTTCCGTCCAAGGAGCCAAATCCCAGGCATGTTCATCATCTCGACCGTCGATTTGCATAGGATGATCAATTTTCATCACACCATAACATGCAGGTGGGGTTTGCATATTATCCACCTGAACCAACGTTTGTGCACGAATAACGCCCCCGAATAAGGGGATGAGCACAAGAGCGAATAGTGATCGTAATTTCATTACAGTGTATAATTCTTTTCCAGCACCAATGTTTCTTCTAGACGAATATCATCAGAAGAAGAACCTACTAACAACTTAAATTTTCCCTTCTCGGTTTTCCATTTCCGATCCGCATTCCACAGTTTCAAATTCTCTTTTGTCAGTTCGAAAACAACGGGCTGCGTTTCTCCTTTTTTTATCAACTTGCGGGCAAAGCCGTTCAGTTGTTTAACGGGTGTAACCACGCTGCTTACCTCATCCACCACATAGAGTTGCGTGACCTCTTCGCCGTCCCTATCGCCGATATTCTTCACATCAAATCGGATAGAACACCTAAAATCGTTGTTCGCTTCTTCTACTGCCACCTGTAAGTTATCATAAGCAAATGCCGTATAGCTCAAACCGTATCCAAAAGCATATAGAGGTTTAGCATCAAATTCAATGTAATCATGGTGTTTCGGCTTTGCGTGGTTATAATAGATCGGTAACTGACCGACAAATCGTGCAATCGATATCGGCAACCGGCCTGCTGGATTATAATCACCAAACAAGACATCCGCAATGGCTTGTCCACCTTCCTGCCCCGGATACCAAGCGTTGACAATAGCCGGAACATGCTCAGCTGCCCAGTTCAAGTTCAGCGGACGCCCCATAATGGTAACCAAGACAACCGGTTTGCCTGTCGCCACGATTGCTTTTAACAATGGAAGCTGGTCACCAAGTAAATCCAGAGTTGCCCGATCAAACCCTTCTCCACTTTCCATATCGCTGACGGACTCTTTCCCACTTTCTATATTTGCCGCACCCGTGGCCTGATACGAAGTTTTAAAATCCCGTGCACTGGAACCGCCTAATACCACTATAGCTACATCTGCCGATTCCGTAGCCTTTACAGCAGATGCAATATCCGTCGCACTGGTATCACGGATAGCGCAACCTTTAACATAATCCACATGCGTATTTGCAGATACGGTGGCACGTACGCCCTGCAATACCGTCTTGATCTTGTCTTCACGTTGCGGCGCTGTATAATCGCCGAGCTGATTATACATATTATCCGCATTGGGACCAATTACCGCGATCCTCTTTACGGATTTGCTCAATGGTAAAAGATCCTTCTCATTCTTTAGTAGGACGATAGCCTCTCGGGCCACCTGTTTTGCTGTCGCCCTGTGTTCGGCCGTTGCCACCTTCTGTTCTACCAGATTTTCATCTACGTATGGATGTTCGAAAAGTCCCAATGAAAACTTTTGGTACAACAAACGCGCTACAGCGATGTCTACTTGTTGTGTAGCTACCTTTCCTGATTTTACCGCCTCCAATAAGTTGTTCCCAAAACCAGAACCGCTCAGATCCACATCCAGCCCAGCCTCTATGCTCTGTTTTGCCGCATCCACAGCGTCTACAGCAGTAGCATGGCTTCCGTTTAGGCCAGAGATACTTAACAAATCTGAAACCACGAAGCCTTTAAAACCCCATTGCTTCCGCAATACCTCATCCAAAAGCCAAGGGTTGGAAGAGCAAGGAATACCATCAATCGAATTATAAGCCGTCATGACCGAACCGGCACCAGCCTTTACTGCCTGCTCAAAAGGCGGCAGAAAACTTTGGAGAAGCGCCCTTTCACCAATACTTACGCTGCCGCCATTATGACCACCTTCGGGTACCCCGTAAGCTACGAAATGTTTCAACGTAGCGATTATCCGATCCTCTTTTCTCGTCCCCTCACCTTGGAATCCTTTTACCATGGCTTCTCCCATTTTCCCAACCAGATAAGGGTCTTCACCGTAAGATTCTTCCGTTCGGGACCATCGTGGATCCCGCGCTAGATCCAATACCGGCCCATATCCGTTCTTGCCACCCACCGCGTACGTTTCTCGGGCTATTGTCTGTGCCATTTTTTTAATCAGCTTCGGGTTCCACGTGCTTGCCTGGCCGATAGCGGTCGGAAAAACAGTAGCACCGATAGCCATGTGTCCGTGTGGGGCCTCTTCAGAGAGCAACAGCGGGATTCCAAGACGTGTGCTATCCATCATATAACGTTGGATAGCATTGGTCGCCCTTGCCGCTTCCTGTGGGCTCAGTCCATTGTCTAACGTTTTTTGCGTCCAGGGATCTGCTCGTAATGTGGCCCACAGCAGCCCGATGTGTTGATTTTTAACAACATCCTTCAGCTTTTCGCTAACACGTATGCCCGCTTCATCTTTCTCATACATTTCCCAGCCGAGGAGTTTAGAGAGTTGTCCTACTTTCTCTTCCACCGTCATGCGTCCCACTAAATCCCGGACACGGTCTTCAATAGGCAACTGGCTATTCTTATAGGGTAAAACTTGTGCGCGAACTCCCGTACCCCAACAAATTAATCCACTGAACAATATATATTTTAACTTCATACGTATTATTTAAAATTTCGTTTAACGCTTAGATTTCGGCCTGTTTGCTGCCTCTATACCAAACGTATCCGAAGGTGTATTTCCCATATCGAACTCTAGCCGCCCACCGTTCATGAGGTCTTCATAGGCTATATAGGATTTTGTATAGGACTCACCATTGAACCGAACTTCCTGAATATATTTATTTTCCTTGCTATTGCCATGGGCGACCAGTTCCAGCGCTTTGCCACCCCCTAAAGCTATTGTGACTTTATCAAATAAAGGGCTTCCGAAGATAAAGGGGCCACCGGCAGGCGAAACTTGATAAAATCCCAACGCAGATAGTACATACCAAGCCGACATCTGGCCGACATCCTCATTACCGGAAAGACCATCAACTTGGTCCGTATACATCGTAGCAAGGGTCTGTCTCACCCGCTCCGCAGCCTTCCATGGCTGGCCCACATAAGGATACATATAAATAACGTGGTGACTTGGTTCATTTCCATGTGCATATTGACCAATCAATCCGCTGATATCCGGCGAAGCTTCCTCACCCAAATCACCCTCCACGACAAACAACGAATCCAACTTGGCAATGAATTTATCCTCTCCGCCGAAAAGGTCTATAAAATCATTGACATTATGTGGTACTAACCAGGTGTATTGCCATGCATTGCCTTCGGTATAGTCGTTGGCAAGATGTGCAGAGTGAAAAGGATCAAATTCTTCGGGTCTGAAATTCCCTTTGGAGTCTACTCCGCGTAAGAACTGCAAATCTTGATCAAAGTAATATTGGAAAGCATCGCTACGCCTGATAAAATAATCGTAATCTTCGTACTCTCCCCGCAGCTGCGCGACCTGCGCCACACTCCAATCGGCAATAGCAAATTCCAGTCCTTTTGCAACGGATTCTACTTCTTCTTTATCAAAAGGCACATAGCCGTATTGCTTAAGCCAGTTCAAGCCGCGATCGTCCTTCATGGCTGAAACCTTCATTGCCTCATAAGCTAAATCTTTATCGAAACCTTCGATACCTTTTAGATAAGCGTCAGCCACCACAATAATTCCAGGGTTACCTACCATACAATCCGTCTCATTTCCGACAAGATGCCAAACCGGTAACTTTCCCTGCTCCTGATAAATACGCAACATACTGTTGATCATGTCCGGGACACGCTCGCGGTGGATAATGCTCATTAAGGGATGAGCAGCACGATAGGTATCCCATAACGAGAACGTCGTGTAATTTTCGCCGGTCGCGAGTTTATGCGGTTTAAAATCACTTCCCATATACTCGCCGTTCACGTCATTAAATACTGACGGCGCAATCATGGTATGATAAAGTGCTGTATAAAATATTTTACGTGCCGTTGTATCGTTGGTTTCGATGGCTACTTTCTGAAGTTGCTCATTCCAGGCCGCGTCTGCCGCTTCTCTTGTCGCTGCGAAGTCCCAACCAGGAAGTTCTTCCTGCATATTCAGTTTGGCATTTTCTATGCTCACCGGCGACAACGCGACCTTCACCATGACCTCCTGCGGTTCTTCCACCTCCCCAAACACAAGTTCTGCATATGCACGGGTAGCCGTGATGCTATTCCCCTCTTGCGCAGCCATACTGTCTGCTAGCTGAAAACCAGCAATCGGTTGTGAAAAAGTTGCTGTAAAATAAATCTTTTGGTTTTTAGCCCATCCCATAGAGTACCGATAACCCGAAACGACCGTATCGTTCTCTATAGTGATCTGCCCTTCTTTTTGCCCTTCCCAACCGATACCGGCATCCAAATTAATCAATACCTTCGGTGCTTCCCCTCGTTTATAGTTGTACTTGTGAAAGCCAACACGCGAGGTTGCCGTCAATTCTACATCTACCTGAAACCGATCCAGATGCACCGCATAATAACCAGGTTTAGCCTGCTCCGTATTGCGGTCAAACAGCGAATAAGCGCCGCTTTGTTCGTCACCATGTGCTCCCCGCTCAAAACGGATCTCGCCCGTAAAAGGTAATAACACGACATCTCCTAAATCGCCAATCCCTGTTCCGCTTAGATGCTGATGAGCAAATCCAATAATCGTCGAATCCGAAATATGATAGCCCGAAACCCAATCCCAGCCCGTCGAAAGGTTGGATGGCCCGAGCTGAACAGCTCCATAAGGAACATTTGCACCAAGAAATACATGTCCATGCCCACCTGTGCCAATATAGGGATCAACATAGGCTGTCAATTTATTTGATTTATGGAGTCCCGACCCTAAACTACATGCACCTAGCATTCCAAGTATCCCTCCGATGAAAGCCGATTTTGTTAGAACATTTTTAAAATTCATCCTGTTTAATTTTTCTACAATGCGATGTTGTCTTTTTTGTAAAAAACCGTATTCTTACGGTTAGGTTTAATGATAACCTCTTATTTCGATGTCAACTGGATAACACTGGCATATTTCGTGTCCATTTTCGGTGTTACAATAGTCAATTTATCGTTGTTTTTTGTCCACTTTATCTTTCCTTTATAACCTAGAAGTTTTACTTCTTTGACGTTAAAGTTTTCTGGTATAGTAAATTCAAACTTTGCCGGTTGCTCGTAGTCTTTCTCGTCCATAAGATGGAATACATTCACTGTTTTATAATCTTTACTCCGCGTGTAATAATAATCTCCTTCATGGTAAGGAGCAATGGCACGGGTCGCATAAATAGCGGATTCGTTAACGGTGACCCACGAAGACAGTTCTTCTAAGCGGTCGTATGCAGCTTGATCAAAATCGCCATTAGGGCCCGGAGCGATGTTCAGCAGATAATTCCCTCCGCGTGAGATAATTTTAACCAATGTTTCTACGATTTTCTGGGTAGGTTTGTATTGGTCGTTCGGGACATAGGAAAATGAATTACCCATCGTGATGCAGCTTTCCCACGGGATATCGAGGGGATGCTCGGGGATGGACTGCTCGGGAGTGACGTAGTTTTCCCAGTCGCCCGGTACTGTTCGGTCTACGACAATGATGCCGGGTTGGTTTCTGCGTGCCATTCCACCGATCTTGTCCATATCAATATCTTGTTCAACCTTGATAGTGCGTTGCCATTCTACATCTTGATCGATAGTCTTGAAAGGCCTCACCCACCCGCCGTCTAACCAAAGAATGTCCACTTTCCCGTAGTTGGATGTCAGCTCATTGATCTGATTATAGGTGAATGCTTTGTATTTCTCCCAACGATCGGGATATTTTAACGGATCGTAGTTGACGTTACGGTCTTTTGGAGGGAAATAGGACCACCAATAATATTCGGTGTGCCAGTCAGGTTTCGAAAAATAAGCGCCGATTTTAAAACCTTCGTCTCTGAATGTCGAGAAAATCTCTTTGGTGACGTCTGCTTTTGGATTTTTAGAAAAGGGTGTGTTAGGCGATGTGATTTTATAGTCAGACTCTTTGGTATCAAACATAGCAAAGCCGTCGTGGTGTTTGGTGGTGAAAACCACGTATTTCATTCCGGCGGCTTTTGCAGCATCAGCCCATTTTTTTGGATTGAAGTCAACTGGATTGAAGGTTTTTTGTAAGTTCTCGTAATTGTTTACGTATTCAAAATATGTCTTTCCGTGTTCTGGTCGACGCTGCGTCCAGCCCTCGTCTTCGGGACAGAGACTCCAGCTTTCTACAATACCCCATTGACTGTAGGTCCCCCAATGCATAAAAAGACCAAATTTAAGATCTTGCCAGGTTTCGAGGTTTTGAAGAACCTGTGGGTCTGTCGGTTTTTGGTAGCCCGCGGATACGTTGTGTTCTTGTGCTTTAGAAATAAAGGTTGTTGCAGAAATTAGGATTATATTGAAAAATGTCTTTTTTATCATTGTTGTGTATATGAATATAAAAGAAAAGCCACACGGTGGTGGCTTTCCTAAAAGTTTGTACTAAGCTATTTTACATCCCAAAATATTTTTGTGTCGCGCGTATCTTTAGCTCGCACCTCCGAATAGTGTGGGTTGTACGCTGTTTCTACACTTGGATATACCAAACGATTGGCTGGCGTGGAAAACCCCTGCAATTTACCCGTAGTAGGAAAAGTTAATTGCGGATATTTTGTCCGACGATACTCCGACCATGCTTGTGGCGATTGAAGAAAACCAAAATGCGCCCACTTTTGTGTCCATATCTTTGCTAATTTATCGGTAGCCGATCCTTCTAATCGAACATTTGGATTTTCAATAAATGCGTTCACTTCTTCTGCCGACGGACTATCTTCTTTCGGATACTCGCGTGAGGTATTGGTATTGTGCAAATAATAATAAAAAGTAACCGATTGTCTTAATCCTGTCTCGTAGGCTGCTTTTGCCTTATCCGCACTTCCCCAACGTTGTTCGGCTTCGGCTTTCAGATAGTTAACCTCAGAGGCAGTCATTAGGATGCCGGGCAATTGTGCATTTATTAAGAACGTAGTGGTGTCCCATGTAGAATAAAGTCGCCAATCCCGATCCTGTACCGCTTGTGTAGTCGTTACAGGCATCGCTTTATATTCTTTGTTGGGGATAAACTTATTATCCACTAGGTCGCCAAATTTATCAAACAAAATAGGAATCCGTGGATCTTCTGCGGGCAGCATCAGCGTATTCAACAGATAGTCCGGAGCTGAATATTCCCTTCCTTCTGTCAATGCGTTGTTCAGTGTAAGCACGTTGTCCGTCAATTGATGAATCAAAACATCTGTAGTTGCAGGGCTATAGGTCGATGAATTATCGCCGTCGATAAGCGGATAATCTGTTGGATTATTCAACATCTCCATCACCTTTTGTTGTGCTGTTGGCTCATCGTAAAAGGACATACGCATCAAAAGACGCATCTTCAACGAGTTTGCGAATCGTCGCCAACGATCCGTATCGCCCGTCAACATAATATCATAACGGGTAAATGCTTGGGTAGCTTCAGCAGTGGAAAAATAAGTAGCTGCATCCGTCAAATCAGCAATAAAACTTTCGTATAGTTCAACCTGATTATCAAACTTCGCGTTGTTTATAACGTCATTTGTTTGCAAACTTCCCGCCTCTGAATAAGGGATATCGCCCCACATGTCCACCATTTGGGCCGCATGCCATATCAATACAATTTTTCCGGCCTGCATAAAACTATTATATTGCTCCATAGACGAGGCATCGTTTTCACGGTATGCTTTCTCCATGAGACGATAAAGGGCCATCGCGCCGTTAAGCGTAATATCTCGATCGTTGTCTCGGTTTGTATGATAAAACTCTTTCCAGAAGGAACCCAGATATCCGTCGTTATGTTGGTATGAGGTATTAGAATTACTGAACGTATTTGTTTGACTGAAAATCCCCGGTTGTTGTATTAAAAATGTCCGTACATTATAGTATTGTGGTTTCACTTTTTCGTTATTAAGCATTGATGCGAAAAATGCAGGAATGCTCGCCTGGTCGGTACGTTCCGGATCATTAAATTTTTCTTCGAGTTGTTTCTGGCAAGAAGAAAAAACGATGCCTGTTATTAAGGCGATTATTATATAATACTTCTTCATCATCTTCAATATTAAAAACTTGCGTGTAATGATAATCCAAAGCTTCTGGTAGCGGCTACGGAACCTTCATCGATTCCTTGTCTATACCACATTCCTCCCACAGGAGCTTCCGGATCTAGGTTTTCCAACGTTCTCCAAAAGTAAAATAAGTTTCTTCCCACTACATTAATACGAAGGTTACTTATTTTCATTCTTTCTGTAACATTGTTTGGTACTCGATATCCCAGAGACAATTCTCTTAATTTAATATAGCTGTTGTCAAAGATTGCTGCGTCTTTACCATTCAAGGCGTTTGCACCCCATTGATAGCTGTTGTTATAATATGCGGCGGCAGAGATAATCTTATCATTCGGCTGGCCAGTATTCTGATTAACACCTTCCAACAAAACCCCGTCATCATACATTTTTCCATTTTCTTCATAAGTCAATCCGCCATTCGCGGCGTCGCGGTATTTCATCGTACTTTCATACTGCCCTGTCCCTATCCCGTATTTCATTGGTGTCGAAATCATCTGACCGCCAAAACGAAAGTCCGTCATGACATCCAAGGAAAAGTTCTTATAGCTAAAACTATTCGAGAAACCTCCCACTACCTTTGGAAGTATATTCCCAGCCTTGACATACTGAGAATTATCAATGACATAATATCCATCGTCATTAATCACAAAGTTGCCATTAGCATCTCGCATTCGATCTTGCACATACACATTTCCTAATGTTTCGCCTGCTTGTGCCACGAGCTTAATTCCGTTTGCTTCTGCATTGTAGAAATTTAACTCATCCAGTCCCTCTGTCAATGACTCCAACCGTGATCTATTGAACGCAAAGTTGACGCGGGTATTCCATCGAAAGTTTCCATCGATCGGCGTCCCATCCAAAGCTAATTCGAAACCATAATTACGTAATTCTCCAACGTTCATAATCTGTCTGGCAGCCCCATTGGAAGTAGCGACATCTAACTGCAAAATAACGTCTTTAATCAAGTTGTTATAATAACTTGCGTCGACACCCAATCTTCCATTAAAGAATCGCGATTCCAAACCGAACTCCGCTTCATGCTTCATTTCGGGCTTCAACTCCAAATTGCCATAACTTTCTCCAATGGAAAGCGCAGGTAGCGAACCATTGATTGATTGTAATGATTTTTGCGTATAAAGAACATTGGCCTCATAAAACGGAGGAGCGTTCCCCACAACACCATAAGATGCGCGGAGTTTACCGAAATCCCAAAATGCAGGTTTATTGTCCCAGAGTTCTGTAAATATAAAACTCGTGTTTACCGATGGGTAAAAATAGTTGTTATTCTTGGGAGGCAAGGATGAAGCATATTCTTGGCGTGCTGTACCTTCTAAATACAAGAGGTTTTTATAACTTAGATTTAAAATCCCTAGAAAGCCATATTTCAACAATTCTTTACGTGAAGCGTTGGTGGTTAATGGGCTAAACGAGTTATTTAAGGAAAACCAGTTTTCACTCACTAGGCCTTGGTATGTACTGGACCATTGATCACGGAACATTTCTTGACGGCCTGTAAAACCCGCACTTACACTAAAATCGAAATCGCTGCCTAGCTTATCATCATAACTTACAAGGGCATCTCCATATAGAATGTTGTAGACACCTTTATCAATACGAAATCCACCTGTACTCACATTCTCATTAAATTCGACCGGATATTCGCTGTGTTCTCTATTCTCTATATTGATCACAGATAGGTCATTCCCTAATCGACCTTTAAATTTCAGGTTACCTACAATATCCCAGTTTAACGCTGCACTGGTAATGAATCGATTCTCTATCTCCACATTTTGATTTTTCAGTGTACTCCAAAAAAAGTTCAACAAATCCGGACGCATATTATATGCGAATGCTTCATCTGGATTTCTCTCCGTCCTATCATAAGGCACCCATTTGAAGCCTTCACTTGTCTGATATTTATTCAACATGGCTGATACATCTTCCGCACGGCTAAAGAAACCATCATAGCCGCCAAGCACCCGATTCATCAGGTACGGTCTATTAGTCGTTTTCGTATTGATATAGTTTACAATAATGTCTGCATTTAGTTTTTCGTGCATTTTCACATTACTGTTCAAGTTAAAGGTGTTTTTTTGCAAATTAGAACCTCGCTGAATACCATTGTAATCGAGTCTTGTATAGGACAAACGATAATTGATGTTATCTGTCTGATTAGAAATAGAAAGATTGGCATTCGAGCTATGACCTCCTCGAAAAATATCCTTATAATTGTCGGGATAGGCTACAAACGGGCGTATAGAACCGTCCCACCAAATTACATCCTGTCCTTCCATTTTGGGGCCAAAGTTAGAATAGGCCCTAAAGTTTGGACGGTAACCCGAAGGCGACTGACTATCCGGTATCCAGCCTTCTTCCGTTGCGCCAACGGAAATGTTAGTCTCCCTGTCGTATCCGGGGCCATATACGTTCTGAAATTTCGGTGTAAATGCAACATTTTCAATAGTCCCTGTATAATTAAAATCTATACCTAGACCTCTATCACGATTTCCCTTTTTTGTTGTAATCACAATAGCCCCATTCGCGGCATCGGAACCATATAATGCTGTTGCACTAGCTCCTTTTAGTACAGTTAGATTCTCAATATCAGCCGGATTAATATCTAAAATACCATTTCCTCGGATACGTTGATCACCCCAATAGCCATCGTTATTCGATCCCTGCGTACCATTTTGGTTATCATTCCTAATAATCACGCCGTCGACAACATATAAGGGTTGGGAGCCATAGCTAATGGAGTTGATACCTCGTATCTGTACGTTCACCGCGCTGGACGCACCACCAGGTGCTGTGGTAATTTTAACCCCTGCCGCCTTACCATACATAGCCGATGCAAAGTTCGTAGCTCCCGCTTGGGTAATTTCTTCGGCTGAGATCGTGCTTGCCGCATATCCTAATGCACGTTGTTCCCTTTTAATCCCGAAAGAAGTGACAACGACTTCGTCTATAGCTGTAGCATCTTCCTGTAGCGCAACATTGTGTTTAGGTCCCGAAACCGTTACTTCTTTGGTGAGATAGCCGACTGCGGAGAATCTTAGCTTGGCTCCATTAGCCGCCTGGACGGTATAAGTACCTTTCGCATCGGTTTGTGCTCCTTCCGTAGTCCCGATTACGGATACGGTAACGCCAGCAACCGCGCCATTTGCATCCGTTACGCTCCCCGTAACAGTCTGCTGTGCAAATAACGCTGTTACACTAAAAAGCATAATCAGCGTTAAGCTGCAACATTGTTTGTAAAGTTTGCTCATAGTTTTACTTTAGTTAATTGTTTGTGTTGTGTGTTTATGTCCCAATCCATCTGCTGCACCGCTATGCAAGTCGATGCAAGTAGTTGAACATCTTTAATTTCTGATATTTGTATGGTCGTGTGTTTGGCCAAACGTGGTATACAGTATTCTTGTATCGATGATTGAATCTGCGGTAACAAGACATCGCCGAACATGGCACCTTTTCCACTAATAATCACGGTTTCAGGGTTTAGTATGTGGATGAGCGTTGCAATTCCTTTACCTAACATATAGGCGATTTTTCGGATGGCTATAATAGTAACTTGATCACCTTTTAAATAGGCTTCAAATACATCTTCTAATATAAGTTTCTTATGCTTATGGTAAACTTTTTCTAATGACGAACGTTCACCGTTTTCGATAGCGGCAATGATATGTTCAATGGCACATAACAGGGAGGCCTCCACTTCTAGACAGCCTTTCTTGCCGCATGAACAGAGTTTGTCTTCGTTAGCCAAAGGAATGTGGCTGAACTCTCCCGCGAATCCACTATGCCCCTTAAAGAGTTTGCCGTCTACGATCATACCTAAACCGACACCCCAATTCAAATTGACGACCAATGCGTCTGGAGCATCTTGGATCAAGCCGAAATGCTTTTCTGCTATAGCTATTGCGGCTGAATCATTTTCTAGATATGTGGGAATTTCAAAATGTGATTGGATGTTTTCTCGTAGGTTGTATAGGGGGGAGTGTAGTGGGAAAGAATTATTAATACCTGTTTTCGAATCCACAAAACCAGGCATAGTCATACCGATGCTTAAGATGTTACTTTTCGAAAATTTAGAAATAACAGTTGTCAGTGTGTCGATTATTTTATTGTAAATATTCGGATCTTCCAATAAAGGAGACGTTATGTTCTTTGTGGGGAGGAGTTGATTGTTAGCGAGATCAACGACAGAAACACTCGTAGAATATTGATCCATAGCCACAACGAGAATATACCCTTGTTTGTCGCTGTTTAGCATAAAGTGTATCGCGCGTCGTCCGCCGGTAGAGGCTCGTAAACCACAGCTCACCACCAATTCGCTCTCTAAAAGCTCATTAATTGATTTCGTAACAAGGGGGATACTTTTCCCTATCCAATCGCTCAACTCCGCAATAGATTGATTAGGAGAGAAATATAAAGCGCGTAAAATCGCAAGTTTTAGGCTATCCATGGGCTCATAACTATTATGTCGGCTTCTTAACTTAATTATTTAATAACCGTAAATATATTGTTGTTTAATATTAACTTCCAAATACTTTTTAATTTTTTTTTAAAGTATGCGTTTTAATAGGGTTCATGATATAAACATTTGTGTGATTGTAACAAAGTTGTGGTTGAATAAGGAGGTGTTTAGCTAAATTCATAGCTTCGCTTGTGTATAAAAATCTAAATCTTGATGACAAAGCAACGTTATTATTCGCTGGATGTATTTAGGGGGGCGACAGTAGCCCTCATGATTTTGGTTAATAACCCAGGTACTTGGGCGCATATGTTTACACCTTTAAAGCACGCTGCTTGGCATGGCTGTACACCTACAGACCTTGTGTTTCCTTTCTTCTTGTTTGCCGTTGGAAATGCCATGGCGTTCGTCATGCCTAAATTGCAAGATGCGGGGCAAGCTGTGTTTTGGAGAAAAGTAATAAAAAGAACGTTGTTGATCTTTGTGATTGGTGTGTTTCTGAATTGGTGGCCGTTTGTACAATGGCTAGGGAACGAGTTGCAGTTTCGGGAATGGGTAGCTTCCGATAACGTGGAACGTGGCGTACGTATTTTTGGTGTTTTGCAACGCATCGCGGTATCTTATTTTTTTGCTTCCATTTTGGTTTATTTCTTTAAGCCCAAAAGTTTAATTTACATAGCGGCTCTAATATTGTTCGGGTATTGGGGGCTTTGTGCGTTTTTAGGACAGGGGGATCCTTATTCGTTGGAAGGTTGGTTTGGGACGGCTATCGATAAACAGGTATTGGGTGTTGCACATATGTATAAGGGAGAAGGAGTGCCTTTCGATCCCGAAGGGCTAATGAGCACCATGCCTGCTATCGTGCAAGTTGTATTTGGTTATCTGGCTGGCACGTTTATTCGGAAGCAGGGACAGGTCGATTGGATGTGGACAAAAGCGCCGAAGACAACAGAGGCTCATTTTAAATTATTGTCGGCATTCATGGTCACTGGGTTTATCTTGCTGATATTAGGTTGGGGTTGGTCTTTGGGCTTTCCAATAAATAAAAAAATCTGGACAAGCTCGTATGTACTTTATACGACGGGATTGGGAATGCTTTCCTTAGGCACAATGATCTGGTTTATTGAGGTACAAGCGATAAAAAACGCATTAACCAGATTTTTTGATGTATTCGGTAAAAATCCATTGTTCATTTTTGTTCTTAGTGGCTTATTACCTCGATTTTTAGGGTTATTTCGAATTTCCGATGGCGTCTCTTCAGACGGTGTACCGCAATATTTGACAGCTTTGTCGTGGTTTTATAAATACGTGTGTGCAAAAATTCCGGGACCAACAGAAGTCGGTTCATTTGTTTATTCCCTTTGTTTTTTGGCGTTGATGTGGGGGATCTGTTATTTCTTGGATAAGAAAAAGATCTATATTAAGGTATAGTATTAAAGTTTTTAATTTTTACTTTTTAATTTCTATCTTTGCGCTCAATTAATAAGTTTTTTAACGCTTTAATATTATTCAAGAATGTATTTAAGTAAAGAGTACAAAGCTGATATTTTTGCAGAATTTGCAGGTTCAGCAGCCAACACAGGTTCTACAGAAGGACAAGTGGCTTTATTCACTAAAAGGATTGCTCATTTAACCGAGCATTTGAAAAAAAACAGAAAAGATTTTAACACACAACGTTCGCTACAGTTATTGGTTGGTAAGCGTCGTTCATTATTAGCTTATCTGCACAAAAAAGATATCGAACGCTACCGTGCTATTATTAAGGCGCTAGGTTTGCGTGACATCATCAAAAAATAAGCTTTTAGGAGATTAACGAAAAGCCGCTTATGTTTCATAAGCGGCTTTTTTACTTGATATAGTTTTCTTGCCGTGGCCGGGTCATACTTTTTTTCCCGCAAAAAAAGTATGCAAAAAACTCGTCGCTGCGGATTTTTGAGAAAGTGGATAGTGCTAGGGGGAAAATCCTACGGATCTCAAAAACCCGAAGGCGACCTTGAAGGTTAAGGATATCAAAAGTCGCCTCAAAAGCTTTGGCGACTGTAGTAATACCAATTTTTCACTATCCCAAATGGCAAAGGTTTTCAGCGACGAGCTTTTTGGTTCTTTTCCGCGGAGAAAAAGAACACGAAAAAATTGATTAAAGAAAACCTTCGTTTTTTTCAGCGGAAAAAAGAAGAAGAAAATTATTATTACATTTGTGTGAAATTTAAAAGGTCTATAAATAGTGGCATACGAAAGAGAAGTAAAAAGATGAACCGTATGTCGAATTGAATTAAAAATGAGTTATAACGAAAAAAAAGTGACGATCGACTTGGGCAATGGATTAGCTCCGATCGAGTTGTCTACCGGCAAATTGGCAAAACAAGCGGATGGATCGGTAGTATTGAAACAGGGAGACACGATGTTACTAGCAACTGTGGTTTCCGCAAAAGAGCCAAAGGAAGGCGTGGATTTTCTTCCGCTTTCTGTCGATTATCAAGAAAAATATGCAGCAGCAGGTCGTATACCGGGTGGTTTTCTTCGTCGAGAGGCAAGATTATCGGATTATGAGGTCTTGATTTCTCGTTTGGTAGATAGAGCATTGCGCCCTCTATTCCCGGAAACGTACCATGCAGACACACAAGTAATGATTTCACTGATTTCTGCTGATAAAGATATTATGCCCGATGCATTGGCCGGTTTGGCTGCGTCGGCTGCCATTGCGGTTTCGGATATTCCTTTCAACGGACCGATTTCAGAAGTCCGTGTTGCTAAAATCGATGGGCAATTGGTTGTTAATCCAGGTTTGTCTGCATTGGAAAGTGCGACATTAGAATATATTGTAGCAGGCTCCGCGCAAGATATCGTTATGGTAGAGGGAGAGTCTAAGGAAATTTCTGAGGCTGAAATGGTAGAAGCTATTGCTTTTGCTCATGAAGCGATCAAGAAACAAGTTGCCGCACAAACAGAATTGACGAATTTAGTGGGTGTTGCTGAAAAACGCGACGGTAACCATGAGCCTTCGAATCTTGATTTGCGTGATGCGGTTTTTGCAGCTACTTACGATAAAGTATACGCTGTTGCGAAATCAGGTTCTACGAAACACGAACGCACAGAACAATTTGCTACAATAGGCGATGCTTTTTTTGCGACATTGGGCGAAGAAATTGACGACGAAACAGCATTTTTGGCAAAGAAATATTACCATGACGTCCAGTATGATGCTGTCCGTAATTTAGTGTTAGACGAAGGTATTCGTTTGGATGGACGTGATGCACGTACTGTCCGCCCGATATGGTCTGAAGTAGATTATTTACCAGCGGCACATGGATCGGCAGTTTTTACTCGTGGAGAGACGCAATCTTTGACATCAGTTACATTAGGTGCTAAGGATGATGAACAAATGATTGATGGTGCATTCATCCACGGATATAATAAATTTATTTTACACTATAATTTCCCTGCGTTTTCTACAGGCGAAGTGCGTCCAAACCGGGGGCCTGGCCGTCGAGAGGTAGGGCATGGTAACCTGGCTATGCGTTCGTTGAAACAGGTGCTTCCTGCAGACAACGAAAATCCTTATACCATTCGTGTTGTTTCAGATATCTTAGAGTCCAATGGTTCGTCTTCGATGGCTACAGTCTGCGCGGGTACTTTGGCACTAATGGATGCTGGTGTCAAATTGAAAGCACCAGTTTCTGGGATTGCGATGGGGCTTATTACCGATGAAAAAACAGGTAAATATGCAATTCTTTCAGACATTCTAGGAGACGAAGATCATTTAGGTGACATGGACTTTAAAGTGACGGGTACCGAAAATGGTATTGTGGCTTGTCAAATGGACTTGAAGATCAATGGTCTAAAATGGGAGGTTTTGACACAAGCTTTAGACCAGGCAAAAGAAGCGCGTTTACATATTCTTGGCGAGATGAAGAAAACCCTTTCTGAGCCTCGTGAGGATTATAAACCGCATGCACCTCGTATTGTTTCGTTTAGTATCGATAAAGAATTTATCGGTGCGATTATCGGACCTGGCGGGAAAATTATTCAGGAGATGCAGCGTGAAACCGAATCAACGATCTCTATTGAAGAGGTTGATGGAAAGGGGATTGTGCAGGTGTTTGCAGATAATAAAGCATCTATCGATGCCGCTGTTTCGCGTATCAAAGCCATTGTTGCAAAACCAGAAGTCGGCGAAATTTACGAAGGTAAAGTGAAATCAATTATGCCTTTTGGTGCATTTGTAGAAATTATGCCGGGTAAGGATGGTTTGTTGCATATATCTGAAATAGAATGGAAACGTCTGGAAACTATGGATGGTGTGTTGAAGGAAGGTGATATAGTGAAAGTTAAATTGCTGGATATTGACAAGCAAGGCAAATTGAAACTATCCCGTAAAGTATTACTGCCACGTCCACCAAAAGAGGATAAACCGAAATCGGATATTGCTGCGAAAGATACGCCGCAAGGGTAGCTTAAGTTATACAAAAAAGACAGGGCTGTCAATTTGACAGCCCTGTCTTTTTTGTAGCTTTCTTTAAAGCATAATGACCGATTCTATTTTTGAAACTTTCTTATAATAATCAATCACATTTTCAGCATCGTTTACAAAGGTTTCGACCGTGATGGAAGTGTATTTCCCCCCAGACGACTTTTTCTCCGAAAATTTGGTGCTATCATGCGTAAATATCTGTTTTACTTCTTCTTGTGCATTGCTCTCAGCCTTTACAATAAATTTAAAGGTATATATCGAGGGGAATTGTTCCACAGAATTCAGCTTCGCACGAAAGTTGTCGTAAAAATCCGTTGAATTGTTGCCTGCGGCGTCCGAAAGGTCTTGGATACGGATGTCATTATTAAATTCACTCATTGCATTTCTCCTTTGTAGAGAATATTATCAATAAGTATACCATTACGTGTGAATTTTTTTAGTAGATTGGAATCCATTATGGCGATGAAAAAACGAATTACGATTACGGATATAGCGAAAGCAGTAGGAACTTCTGTTACCACCGTATCCTTTATCTTAAATGGGAAGGCGAAGGAAAGAAGAATCAGCGATATGGTGAACAAACGGGTGTTGGAGTATGTGAAAAAAGTAGGCTATAAACCTAGCCAATTGGTGCGGAATGCACCTGGAGGACAAACGAGAGTATTGGCCTTATTGGCCGAGGATCTAAATAATCCGTTCGTTTCAGAGGTGGGGAGACATATTGAACGCATCGCTTCCGGATTGGGGTACCATATTGTCTATTGTAATACAGGTGATGATACCCAGAAGATCAATCAATTCGTTAGACTTTGTATAGATAAGGAGATTGACGGCGTGTTCATGATGCCGTCGGACGATTTGGAAGAAACGATTTTGAAAATAAAAAAGCAACGTATTCCTGTCGTTTTTTTTGACCGTTTTATCCCCACTTTGGATACTCCTTATGTTATTTCTGATAATAGGAAGGGGGCTTATGAGGCAACCAAGTATTTGTTGGAGATAGGGAGCAGACGTGTTGGGTTAGTTTCCCTTTATTCCAATCAGACGCAAATGCGGGCGAGACTCGATGGCTATATGGATGCCATGGATGAATTTCAGCAGCAATCTTTCATTAGGAAATTAAGCGTCGATGGTCCAGAGGATGAGGTGGGAGAGCAAATTGTCTCGTTTATCGTCGATAATAAACTGGATGCCATACTGTTTGCTAACCATTATTTAGCGATTGGTGGATTGAAAGCAATGAAAGGAAAAACGAATGTATTTCCGCAAATGGCAACATTTGACGATCATGTGCTATTTGAACTCCATATGCCCGCTATTTCCGTGGTTATGCAAGACGGGAAGGCCGTAGCTGCGGAACTGATGCAGATATTGATGGCAGAAATTGATGGTAACCTGCGCGGAGAATGTAAGGTTGTTATTCCTTGTACATTGCTTATACGCGAAGCTCCTACTTCTTAGCCGGTATGAACTTCATCGATAACGAATTTACACAATGTCGTGTATTTTTAGACGTAAATCTTTCCCCCTCGAATACATGTCCAAGGTGGGCATCGCATTTGGCACAAAGGATTTCCACGCGTCTTCCGTCCGCATCAGGCACACGTTTTACTGCTCCTGGAATTTCATCGTCAAAACTCGGCCAGCCACAATGTGATTCGAATTTATCGTGTGAATGATATAAAGGCGCGTCGCACCTCTTGCAGATATATGTACCCTCGTCCTTATTGTTAAGTAGTTGTCCCGTAAAAGGCCTTTCTGTGCCTTTGTGTACGATAATATATTCTTCCTCCGGTGTAAGTTCGTTGTGTTTTATGCTGTCGTTCATCGTTGTGTGAATTGATGTCTGTTCGTTGTCTGTTTTTTGCATGGATAACAGACCGCAAATAAATAGTGTGGTAAATAAAAGCGATAACAATGTCCGGTAATCCATCATGTGGTCTAAGTTCGTGAAATTTATTGTTAATTTTGTTTAATATATGTCAAGATGTATTTGTTTTATAAAGTTCTTGATCAGACCACGCATATGTCATTTTAAATATCGATAAAAGCCTTTTTTACGGTATTTAGAGCAATTATTTAGAATGGTTTTAAATTGATAATTTGCGTCATTAAATTGTCAGCGATTGCTTAAATAGTTATACTTTTGTGCATTGTTTGGAGGGGTTAAACCACTTAGACGAGTATTTTAAAAAGTTTTATATCACAAATAAATAGTATAAAGTGCTAAATATGAGAAATATCTCATCCGTTTTGGGAAGACTTGCAAAGTCGGTATCGGTTGGTCTGGTACTGTTTTTTGCCGTTACAATGGCGCATGCGCAGGATGTCAAAGAAGGGGAGACCCTTTTCAAATCGAAATGTACGACTTGTCACAGTGTGACAAGAAACATGGTAGGTCCTGCGTTAGCAGGGATGTCGGAAAGGCATTCGGAAGAATGGTTGATTTCCTGGATTCATAATTCGCAGGCAATGATCGCTTCTGGCGATGAGGCTGCGGTGCAGCTTTTTGCAGACTGGAATAATTTAGTGATGACTTCTTTCACGGATTTGTCTGACGATCAAATTAAGAGTATCATAGCCTATGTTGATGCGGAGGAAGCTAAAGCTGCTGCTGGTCCGGCTGAGGGCGAAGGTGGTGGAGCTGGCGCTGCAAAATCAAGCGATGCTAACACGTTGATGATTTTTGGTTTGTTGGCTATTGTCGTTTTGGCAATTGTTGTCATTGTTGTCTTAAATCGTGTAATCCATACTTTAGAGAAAGTAATTGCTGCTAATCAGGCGGCGATCGAGGCGGCACAAGCGAAGCATGAGAAGTATCAGGAAAGTCGTTTTGGTAAATTTGCCAAAGCTTTCGTGCGGAACAAGAAGTTGGTTGGTTTTGTGGTGTTGATGTTCGTAGCGTTGCTAGGTGTTTGGGGGTGGAATGTGATGTGGAATGTTGGTGTTCATACAGGATATCAGCCGGTGCAGCCTATTAAGTTTTCGCATCAGATTCACGCAGGTGTTAATCAAATCGAGTGTCAATATTGTCATGGAGGGGCGTATAAGTCGAAGAACGCGTCCATTCCTTCAGCTAATGTCTGTATGAATTGCCATAACACAGTGACAGCTGCAGATCATTACGATGGCGAGACTTCTCCTGAAATTGCGAAGATTTATAAAGCTTTGGATTATGATCCGGCTACACGTGAATATGGTGATAATCCGAAACCTATCGAATGGGTAAGGATTCATAATCTTCCTGATTTCGCTTATTTTAATCACTCGCAGCACGTATCAGTAGCTGGTGTAGAGTGTCAAACGTGTCACGGGCCAATAGAGACAATGGAAGAGGTCTATCAGTATTCGCCGTTGACTATGAAGTGGTGTGTTGATTGTCACAAAACGACGGAGGTAAATGCGGATAACGCATACTATGATCAGTTGATCGAAGCACACGAGAAATTGAAAAAAGGTGAGAAGATGACTGCTGCTATGATCGGTGGTTTGGAGTGTGGTAAGTGTCACTATTAATAATAATTTAGAAATACGCAATCTTATATACAGCTTAAATGGATAGCAATAAAAAATATTGGAAGGGTTTGGAAGAATTGCAACAAACACCTGCTTTCATAGAAAGTAATAAAGGTGAGTTTGCTGAACCTATTCCTGTTGAAGATGTATTAAATGAAGCAGGTTTAAGCACGAGGACACCCCGTCGTGACTTTTTGAAGGCTTTGGGATTCGGTTTAGGGGCTGTAACCTTGGCAGCGTGTAATCGCACACCTGTTCATAAGGCAGTGCCATATGTAATCAAACCAGAAGAAGTTACACCGGGTATTCCGAATTATTATGCTTCTTCTTTTAATGGTCAGAGTGTATTGGTAAGGACCCGTGAAGGACGTCCAATCTCTCTCGCAGCAAATCCAAATTCTATCGGATTAAATCAAGGTACGGATGCTACTACTTCTGCTGTCGTTCTGGATTTATACGATATGTCCAAATTGCAAAATCCGCAATTGGATGGTAAGGATGTGGATTGGTCTACATTGGATAAGACGGTTATCGATGCATTGAATAAAGCGGCGGGCGCTGGAAAACAGATCGCGATTGTATCGAATACAGTGAATAGCCCGTCAGCGTTGGCAGCTGTTGCAGCGTTTAAGACAAAATATCCTACCGCTGAGCACATACAGGTTGACGCCGTATCATACAGTGGAATTATAGAAGCTAACAGAACAAGTTTCGGAAAAGGTGTTATACCCTCATACCATTTAGCGAATGCAAATGTAGTGGTTTCCGTAGCTGCTGACTTTTTAGGCTCCTGGTTAGCCGGCGAAGAACATACACAAGATTATATTCAAAATCGTGATTATAAATCGTTGAAAAACGGTAAAATGTCCCGTCACATTCAATTTGAATCTGGATTAAGCATGACCGGTTCGAATGCGGACGTACGTATCGCGATCAAACCTTCTGAAGAGGGTGCTGTCTTAATCTCTTTATACAATGCCATTACCGGGCAGTCTTTAGCTGGAGGTGTTTCTAATAAAAAGGCACAGACAGCAATTGTGTTGGCAGCAAAAGAATTGACCAATAACAGAGGAAATGCTGTTGTGGTTGCAGGTGCTAATGATGTGAATATTCAATTGCTGGCAAATGCTATCAACAGTGCATTGGGAGCTTATGGCGCTATTATTGATTTAGATAATTATTCCAAACAATATGAAGGTTCTGATGCTGCATTTCAGCAGTTCTTGTCCGCAGCTACAGCGGGACAAGTCGGTGCAGCTCTTTTCTTGAATAGCAACCCTATTTACGATTACTTTAAGACGGAGGATGTAAGCAATGCGCTTGCAAAAATAGATTTTACGCTATCTTTTGCTGATCGTGCTGATGAAACAGCATCTGTATTGAAAGCAATCGCTCCAACTTCCTCTTTTTTAGAGTCATGGGGAGACGCTTCAGCAAAAGAAGGATACTATACCATTGTCCAGCCGACTATCAATCCGGTATTCAACACGCGTCAAGCAGAACAGAGCTTGTTGGTTTGGGCAGGTGATAATACTAATATCTACGATTTTGTAAGAAAAAATTGGGAAGAAAATATTCTTGCGGGTACGGGTAAATCATGGAATGATGTTCTACAGACAGGCTTTATTTACAAAGGCTCGTCGGTAGGATCTTCCTATACGGCTAATGTCGATGTTAATGCTGTAGCAAATACTATCGGCACAACATCTAAAGCGATTGTCGGCGATTTCGAATTGAAATTATACGAATCCACTGTGATGCGTGATGGTCGTTATGCCAACAATGCTTTCTTACAAGAGTTACCTGACCCGATTTCCAAAGTAACTTGGGATAACTATGCCGCCTTAAATCCACGCGACGCAGAAAAATTAGGTTTAGGCGAGCATGGTAAGGTAAGTGTTGAGGCGAATGGTTATGCTGTGGAGCTTCCCGTGGTGTTGCAACCAGGCCAAGCGCAAGGAACTGTTTCGATTGCTGTAGGTTATGGACGGACGAAAGTAGGTAAAGCGGGTAATAATGTGGGACAGAATGTGTTCCCTTTCGCGCGTTTGGTTAATGGTACTGTTCAGTTTGAAGCGAAAGCTACGGTTACTAAAGCAAGCGGTACTTACGAGTTAGCACAGACACAAACACACCATACGATTGAGGGGCGTAACATTATTCGCGAGACTACGTTTGCCAAATATTTGAAGGATCCAAACTCAGAGTCGGGCCGTTTTGCAGATTCACATAAAACTTATGATCTGTGGAACAAATTTGAATCGCCGGGTCATAAATGGGTGATGGCAATCGACTTGAATGCTTGTACCGGATGCGGCTCTTGTATTGTGGCATGTAGCGTGGAAAATAACGTTCCTGTTGTCGGTAGAGATGAGGTACGTCGTCGTCGCGAGATGCATTGGTTGCGCATTGATCGCTACTATACCTTGGAGCAAGAAGATGGTACGAAATTAACAGAAGAAAAAGAAATAGCGAAAGCGACAGATTACGATTACGAGAACGTTACGGTTGTTCACCAGCCTATGTTATGTCAGCATTGTGACCACGCTCCTTGTGAGACTGTGTGTCCCGTTTTGGCGACAGTGCACTCTTCGGAGGGATTAAACCACATGGCGTATAACCGTTGTTTCGGTACACGTTATTGTGCAAACAACTGTCCGTACAAAGTACGTCGTTTCAACTGGTTTAACTATTGGAATGATGCTCGTTTCGATAATTACTTGAATAACGAATTTACACAATTGGTGTTAAACCCAGACGTAACAGCGCGTTCACGTGGTGTTATGGAAAAATGTTCGATGTGTATCCAACGTATTCAGGGAGGTAAATTACAGGCGAAGATGGAGAACCGTAAGCTGAAAGACGGCGATGTAAAAATGGCTTGTCAAGAGGCGTGTTCGGCAAATGCTATCATCTTTGGTGATGTTAATGACCCGGAATCAGAGGTTTCAAAAGCATTGCGTAACGAACGTGTATATTATGTGTTGGAGGAAATCAACGTTCAACCTAACATTGGTTATATGACGAAAGTTAGAAACACCTTTGAAGCTTAATTTTGTTCTAATCTGAAATAAAACAACTATGTCATCGCATAACGAATCAATATTAAGAGAACCATTAGTAACCGGCAAGGATATCACTTATGCTAAAGTGACGGATGATATCCTGCTTCCGGTTGAAAATAAGCCAAACAAAGCTTGGTGGATCGGCTTTATCATAGCCGCTCTAGGGGCTATGTTGTGGGTAGTGAGTGTCGGGTATACCTTTTGGACGGGAATCGGCGCTTGGGGTCTGAATAAAACGGTAGGTTGGGCATGGGATATCACCGACTTTGTATGGTGGGTAGGTATCGGTCACGCCGGAACGTTGATTTCAGCCGTATTGTTACTTTTCCGTCAGAATTGGCGTAACTCCATTAACCGTTCAGCAGAAGCGATGACAATCTTCGCCGTTATCTGTGCGGCTACGTATGTTGTTGCGCACATGGGGCGTCCGTGGTTAGCCTATTGGATTTTCCCATTGCCGAATCAATTTGGATCGTTGTGGGTAAACTTCAACTCTCCGCTGGTATGGGATGCGTTTGCAATCTCTACTTATTTCACGGTATCATTGGTATTTTGGTACTGTGGTCTTTTGCCGGATATTGCAACTGTTCGTGACCGTGCAACGGGACTTAAACGGAAGATTTATAAAGTTTTATCCTTTGGATGGAATGGTTCGGTTAAAACGTGGCAACGTTTTGAAATCGTTTCTTTGATTCTTGCTGGTATTTCTACTCCACTCGTACTTTCCGTACACACCATTGTATCTATGGACTTTGCCACTTCCGTGATTCCGGGATGGCATACAACGATCTTCCCTCCGTATTTCGTTGCGGGGGCGATCTTCTCGGGGTTTGCGATGGTGCAGACACTATTGTTAATCCTGCGCAAGGTAATGAATTTCGAAAATTACATTACCATGTTCCACATCGAATCGATGAACAAGATTATTATGGTGACGGGTTCTATCGTCGGAATCGCTTACTTAACCGAGTTGTTTATCGCATGGTATTCAGGTTCAGAATATGAGATGTATGCTTTTGCAAACCGTATTGCTGGTCCTTATGCCTGGGCTTATTGGGCAATGATGACCTGCAACGTTATCTCACCTCAGTTGTTTTGGTTTAAGAAAATTCGTACAAGTATTCCTATCTCTTGGGTATTGTCTATCGTGGTGAATATCGGGATGTGGTTTGAACGTTTTGTGATTATCGTAACCTCTTTGCACCGGGATTACCTACCATCTTCATGGGCAATGTTCTATCCTACATGGGTAGACGTAGGTATATTCATAGGTTCCATCGGTTTGTTCTTCACACTGTTCTTGTTATTCCTGCGTTTCTTACCAAGCATTGCGATTGCAGAAGTTAAGCTGCTGTTAAAATCTGCAAGTTTACAACAGAAGACGAAATTGGCGCAAGAGGGCGTATTCCCAGATGAACAGGTGAAATACTTCCAGAATTCACTAGAAAAATACGATTCGGTTTCGGAAGAAGATATTAAGGCATTAGACGTTAGAAAATAATAAGCAATGAGCAATACAAAATATATATTAGGTAGTTTTGCCGATCCCGATGAAATGATGCACGGTATCGACAAGTTGCAGGCAAACAATATCGGCATATATGATTGTTTTACGCCGATGCCTATTCACGGAATTGAGGATAAATTAGGTGTTAAGCCTTCTCGTTTACCCATAGCAGCGTTTTGTTTTGGCGCTTTGGGTACTTGTTTGGGTTTCAGCTTATTGTATTATACCATGGCTTATGATTGGCCGATGAATATTGGTGGTAAACCCTCTTTACCTTTACCTAACTTTGTGCCGGTTACATTTGAAGTTACCATTTTGCTTTGTGCTTTAGGTATGGTGGCGACATTCTTTTTCCGTAACCATTTATTCCCTGGGCGTGCACCGCGCGTAATGGACTTGAGAGCTTCTGATGATCGTTTCGTTATTGCTATAGATGCCCGTGAAAATACAGACCATACGCTAATTGAATCTTTGTTAAAAGATGCCGGCGCGGTTGAAGTTAAATACAATGAAAGAAAATATGTTAGCTATGAATAAGAAGAATTTTCTTGGAACTGTATGCGCCGCATTTGTTTTGACGGCGGTAGTTTCCAGCTGTGGTGATGGAAAGACACGCAGCACAGGATGGGAATTCTCCAGAAATATGTATGATCCGATTGCTTATAATCCGGATCAACCCAATAACAATTTTGAAAATAAAATGACAGCGCAACTTCCACCGGAGAATACGACGCCGATTGGTTTTGAGCGGTTTGAGTTTGATAATTCGATAGAAGAGTATGAACGCGCAGGTCTGGAATTGACCAATCCGTTAGCGGTTACAAACGAAAACTTGGCAAAAGGAGATGCTTTATATCATACTTATTGTGCAGTATGCCACGGTAAAGATGGTAAGGGTGATGGACCTATTACAAAGGATCGTTCAGTAACAGATTCCCGCGGTACACGAGCGTTAGAAAATTTTCCGCCGCCACCGTCTTATCAGCAATCGGACGGTGCGAATTCTTCACGTGGTGGCGCTATGAGTGCGCTTTCGGAAGGTAAAATATATCATACGATATACTACGGGCACAACTCAATGGGGTCACATGCATCTCAGTTATCACCAGAAGAGCGTTGGCAAGTTGTCATGTATGTACAGGAATTACAAAAAAAATAATCTAACATCAATATAGTAAATGGGAACTCACAATCATCATCACGATTATAATTTCGGCGAAAAATTTCAGTTCGCGGGTATCGCTAAGATATTCAGCTTGATTGGAATTGCTGTAGGGGTGGTAGCTATTGCTTTCGGCCTTCTATCAAGTGACCATATTATGGTTGAACGTACATACGCTAACCTATTATTGATGGGTTATTATTTCACTTGTGTATGTGCTGCGGGCGCATTTTTCTTAGCATTGCAATTTGTTACACAGTCGGGTTGGTCTGCTGGTTTAATCCGTATTCCGCAGGCAATGGCTAGTGTACTGCCAATAGCAGCAATTATCTTGTTTGTTATTGTAGGTTTGGGATTGTTTACACATAATTTATACCATCATTGGCATGCTGATGGATTAATGGACGAAAATAGTCCAAACTATGACGCATTGGTGGCGGGTAAACAGGCATTTTTGAATGTCCCTGGATTTCTGATCCGTCAGATTTTATTCATGGGTTCATATAGTATCTTTGCTTTTATTTTAGCCAAGTTATCTTACAAGGAAGATTTAGAAGGTGGATTGAACTCGTATAAGAAGAGTTTTAAATTATCGGCTATTTTCTTAGTAATTTTTGGCTTTACAACGCCGATATGGTCGTTTGACACGGTCATGTCACTCGAAGCACATTGGTTTTCTACGATGTTTGGATGGTATAATTTTGCTGCTATGTGGGTTAGTGGATTGGCTGCTATTATTATCATTCTGATATTGGTGAAGAAAGCTGGATATTTATCATGGGTAAACGAGAATCATTTACATGATTTGGGCAAATTGCTGTTCGGTTTCTCTATCTTTTGGACTTATGTATGGTTTGCGCAATTTATATTGATTTGGTACTCTAATATTCCGGAAGAAACGGTATATTTTTATAAAAGATGGGAACCTGAATATAAGCCTTGGTTTTGGGTGAATATTATAATCAACTTTGTTGCGCCTCTATTGCTTTTGGTAGATAGGAGCCGGATACGGAGTTCAAATGCCCTGCTGTTCACCTCTATTTTATTATTGTGTGGACACTGGTTAGATTATTATATTATGATTATGCCGGGTACCGTAGAAAACCATCGTGGATTTGGATTTATCGAGATTGGAACAGCGTTAGGTTTTGTAGGATTATTCACATTCCTCGTGATGAGTAAGCTGAGCAAACATGCATTGGCTCCCAAAAACCATCCGTTTTTGGAAGAGAGTTTACATCATCAAATATAGTTTTCTAATCATTGCATAATAATACGTTTAAACGTTTTAATAAGAAATGAAATTCAAAATTAATAACAGATTCAGAGCCGTGTTGGGATGCTTACTAGCCGTAGGGTTATTATTCTCTACACCGAGTTTAGCTTTTCAACAGGATTCATTAGCTCAGGAAACCGAGGTTTCAGCCGTTGCAGATACGGTTGAGGAGGGAGATGTTGATACTGCTGCAACAGAATTGGCAGCAACGGATACAATAGCGTCCACAGCAGAGGGAGAAGCCGTTGCCGCGACGACAACAACATCGTCAGCATCATCCGCAGCTACGGCTGCAGACGAGGAGTCGCAAATAGATCCACAAGTTTATAAAAACTTAACTTACTACATATTATTATTTTTAATTCTATGTACGATTGTGGCGATCGTTTGCAAGGTGTTATCGATTTACGATTTGACCCGTAAAATGAATGGAAAATACAATCCATTTGCCAACAACACTTTGCAATCTGTCTTATTTCTTATCTTTTTGGTAGGGTTTTTAGCGATGCTTTACTATGGTTACGCTGTTTGGGGTAGCTGGGCTTGGAGGGAAGCTGCAACCGAACATGGGCAGCGTATCGATACGATGTTTATCGTAACGACAGTTATCATTACCATTGTATTGGTGGTCATCCACTTGTTGTTACTCTCCTTTCCGTTTATTTATAGAATGCGTTCTGCCGAATCACGTGCTTATTATTATCCGCATAATGATACGATAGAGAAAATATGGACAATTGTTCCAGCAGTGGTATTGACAATATTGGTTCTTTTTGGGTTCTTTACGTGGAGATCAATCACGAATGTGCCGGAAGAGCTGCAGAAGTCTGCCATTCAGATCGAAGTTTTAGGCGAGCAGTTCCAATGGCAAGTTCGTTACCCAGGTAACGACGGTACTTTCGGGAAACGGAACTATAAATTGACGACTCCGATGAATTCTTATGGTATTGATTTCGCCGATAAGCACGCGTGGGATGATATTCAGGGGTCAGATATTGTTATTCCTGTTAACAAGTCAGTGCGTTTCCATATTATATCAAAAGATATTATTCATTCGTTCTATATCCCTGATTTCCGAGTACAAATCAACGCAGTACCGGGGATGACCAATTATTTCCAGTTTACACCAACGATTACAACAGAGGAGATGCGGGAGAAAATGAATGACCCAAAATATAATTTCGTTATGTTATGTAACAAAATATGTGGTTCAGGACATTACAATATGCAAAAGAATGTGGTTGTGGTGACAGAAGAGGAGTACAAAACATGGTTGAGTACACAGGGAAAATATTTTACTGAAGATTTGCAGAAAGAGTTTGCTTCAGCAGATTCCGGTGAAGAGAAAGAACTCACCACAGCTTCATTAAATTAATTGAAATAAGATAACTATTAAACGAATATGTCAAGTACAGTTATATCGCACGGCGCAGCGCATCATGACGCACATGATCATCATCAAGAAACTTTTCTGACGAAGTATGTCTTCAGTCAGGATCACAAGATGATTGCGAAGCAATTTTTGATCACAGGTATTGTGATGGCGGTCTTCGCTATGGTGCTTTCTATCTTGTTCCGTATCCAATTAGCTTGGCCGGATACAGATTTTCCAATTTTAGAAGTCTTCTTAGGCAAATGGGCAGAAGGTGGACGTATAAAACCAGATTTTTTCTTAGCCCTCGTCACTATTCACGGTACGATGATGGTTTTCTTCGTATTGACAGCAGGCTTGTCAGGTACTTTTAGTAACCTATTGATTCCGTATCAATTGGGCGCACGCGATATGGCGTCGCCATTTATGAATATGTTGTCGTATTGGTTCTTCCTAACAGCTTGTGTTATCATGGTTAGCTCTTTCTTTGTAGAAAGTGGGCCAGCATCTGCTGGATGGACGATTTACCCTCCGCTATCGTCGGTGCCGACATCTATTTCGGGATCCGGACTGGGGATGACGTTGTGGTTGATAAGCATGGGGTTGTTCATTATTTCGCAGGTACTGGGCGGGGTGAACTATATCAGTACAATCTTGAACATGCGTACTAAAGGAATGGATCTGTGGAAGATGCCGTTGACTATATGGTCTTTTTTCTTGACAGCAATTGTAGGTCTATTATCTTTCCCTGTATTGGTTTCGGCCGTTGTTCTATTGTTCTTTGACCGTTCGGTAGGAACATCGTTTTACTTGTCTGATTTAGTTGTCCAAGGCCAAATTCTGCCGAACGAGGGTGGTTCACCTATCTTGTTTCAGCATTTGTTTTGGTTCTTAGGGCATCCCGAAGTATATATCGTGGTGATGCCGGCAATGGGCCTCACTTCGGAGATTATCTCAACGAATTCTCGAAAGCCAATTTTTGGCTACCATGCGATGGTCTATTCATTGGTAGGTATTACTGTGTTGTCCTTTATCGTGTGGGGACACCATATGTTTGTAACAGGGATGAATCCGTTCTTAGGTGGGGTGTTCATGATAACGACGCTGATTATTGCGGTGCCATCTGCGGTAAAAGCCTTTAACTATACAGCTACACTTTGGAGAGGTAATATCCGCTTTACACCGGCGATGATGTTTGCTATCGGAATGGTGTCGTTTTTTGTCTCGGGAGGTGTTACCGGTTTATATGTAGGTAACGCAGCACTGGATATTAACTTGCACGATACTTATTTTGTGGTTGCGCATTTCCATTTGGTGATGGGATCGGCTTCGATTTTTGGGATGTTGGCCGGGGTTTATCATTGGTACCCGAAGATGTTCGGACGTATGATGGACACTAAACTTGGGTATTTGCATTTTTGGATTACGTTCGTTTGTGCATACTTAGTATTCTTCCCAATGCACTTTATGGGAATTGATGGCGTGCCACGTCGTTATTATACTTTTACTGCATTTCCTTTCATGGATAAGTGGTTCTCGGTAAACTTATTGATTACGTGGGCGGCGATTATTGCTGCATTAGCACAGGTTGCGTTTTTATGGAACTTTTTCGCCTCCATTTGGAGAGGTAGAAAAGCAACTCAAAACCCTTGGGCAGCCAATACGTTGGAGTGGACGACACCGGTAGAGCATATTCACGGAAACTGGCCGGGTGAAATCCCTACTGTATATCGTTGGCCGTATGACTACAGCAAGCCTGGACACCATACAGACTTTATTCCACAAAATGTTCCTTTTTCGGAGACGATGAGCTCGAATTTACCACATGACTTTGAAGGTAACGAAGAGGCTATACGCATCCAAAATGAATGGAACAAAGAAAATAAAAGAGAGATAATAGAAGGTTAAGTCTAAAAAATAAAGAAACAGCGGAGAGCAGATTAGCATTATGTACCCTGATACGGAAAAGCGGTTCATCAAAGCAAATAGGATTACGATATTTGTTTTATTCCTAGTCATTCTGGCTGGGGGAATCGTGCGAAGTACAGGGTCGGGGATGGGCTGTCCGGATTGGCCGAAATGTTTTAATCGTATAGTTCCGCCTACAAATGTGTCGCAATTGCCTGAAGGCTATGAGCAACATTATATGGACGGGCGGGTTAAAAAAAATCAACGGTTTGCTAAGATGGTAGCTTTTTTTGGATACCCGGAGATGGCTGATAGAATACGTCATGACGAGTCGATCTTAAAGCATGAGGAATTTAACGCAGCGAAGACTTGGACAGAATATATAAATCGTTTAGTTGGTGTTACAGTCGGTTTCTGTCTTTTGTTTTCCGCAATATTTTCTTTTACCTATAGGAAAAGTAAGCCATCGATTGTATGGTGGAGTGTTCTAAATCTTATTGTTGTCGTTATCCAGGCCTGGTTAGGATCTATCGTGGTCTCTACGAATTTAATGCCTTGGATTATTACAGTACACATGTTGTTGGCTTTGATTATTGTTGCCATTAGCATCTATACGTTTTATTTGGCGACTACCATGCGGAATAAGAGCATTCTCATTAATAATCGTTTTGATCTCCTGAAAGGAATAGCGGTGTTTCTATTGTTGCTGACTGTTGTACAGGTGGTCTACGGGACGGAGGTTAGGGAAGCGATTGATCATTTAAATTACGAAGGTGTTTCTCGTCAAGACTGGATATCCAGTATAGGCGGATCTTATGACATACACCGAATGTTGGCTTATATATCATTAGGAGCAACTGTTCTGTTGTTTTTTTTGGTCAAAAATAAGTTTAGTTCATTGACATTACAAAGTAGATACGCTTGGATTATACTGATCTTGGTTGGTATTCAGATGGTGTCCGGAATTATTCTAGCTCGTTTTAATGTGCCAGCGGTTGCCCAGACTACACATCTGGTTTTCGCTAGCTTGTTTTTTGGTGCGCAGTATTATCTAATGCTATTAATGACAAAATTAAAACGATAGTATGAACAAAGTTATAGACATTTGTGGTTCTAATGCAGTTGTTCATTTTTAGAAGAGGATATAATTTTCATGAAGCAGTTTATCTCTGATTTTGGTAAATTAGTTAAGCTTAGGCTGAATTTGACCGTTGTTTTTTCCGCATCTATTTCATTTTTGATTGGAGCGCAACAACAGGGGGATGTTATTTGGATAAACTGGTTGATTCTGACGATCGGTGGGTTTATGATAACCGGATCGGCAAATGGTTTTAATGAAATCATCGAGCGTAATTTGGATAAATTGATGGTGCGAACCCAAGACAGACCACTGCCTGCAGGTCGGATGACTACGGGGCAGGCGTTGGTATTGAGCTTGTTCATGGGATTGTTTGGCACATTATTGCTCCTGCAGTTGAATTTTCTTGCCGGATTGCTATCGGTGTTTGCGATTTTTCTGTACGCATTTGTGTATACGCCATTGAAGCAAAAATCACCTATAGCGGTTTTTGTTGGTGCATTTCCAGGGGCGCTGCCTCCATTGATTGGTTATTATGCTGCTTTTGAGTCGGCTGGATTTGGTTTTGAATATGCCGCGGTTAGTGAGGCTGCGATTGTCATAACACCTTGGGTTTTGTTCTTAGTTCAATTCTTTTGGCAGTTCCCCCATTTTTGGGCTATTGCTTGGGTGGCTGATGAGGACTATAAGCGTGCCGGATTTAGGTTATTGCCAACCACGCGGAAAGACGCTGTTTCTGCTTGGATGATTTTTATTTCAGCTGCGTTGATGATTCCGGTAGGCATACTGCCGATGTATTACGGTTTCGGTGGTTGGGTATTTACTATAGTGTCGGTGTTGGGTGGTCTGTTGTTTGCTTATTATGGAATGAAACACGTACAGGAAAGAACGGATGCCACGGCAAAAAAAGTGATGTTTACTTCTTTTTTTTATTTGCCTTTGACACAATTAGTTTTGTTATTTGATTTTATTCCTTTGAAATAGATGGAACGTACGGAAGATTATACAATGGAGGAAGTGCTTCAATCGAGGAAGGCCAAAAAATTCAATCTTTGGCTGGGTATGATTGGTATGTTTATGATGTTTGCTGCATTATCGAGTGGCTTCATTGTATACACGGCTAGTGGAGTAGATAAGGGAATTAAAACGATATTGCCGAATACATTTATTTACAGTACGATTGTGATCGTAGTAAGTAGTTTGATCTTGCATTTAGGTTATCGCGCGACAAAGTTAGAACAATTGGGCAAGCAGAAGCTGTCTTTATTGTTGACGATTGTTTTGGGGGTGGTATTCTTCGTGTTGCAGCTAGACGCATGGTCTGTGCTAACGGAGCGTGGTGTCTATTTTGTAAATAATAACGCTTCGCAATCCTTTATATATGTATTTACGGGAATGCATTTAGCACATATTATCGCGGGTTTGATCGTATTGGTAAGATGTTTATGGGGGGCTTTAAAGCCGATACCCTTTCCGGACAACCTATTCCGCATGAATTTAGCCGCTATTTTCTGGCATTTTCTCGATCTTTTATGGATTTATATTTATGTTTTCTTACTTTTGAATCAATAATAGTAAAAAATGAGTACAACAACTGTATCGCAATTGGATAAGGTGAAAGATGGCCCATGGAATGGAGGAAGGTCACCTTGGAATTTAGAGTATGGAAAGATCATGATGTGGTTTTTCTTGGTGTCGGATACCTTTACATTTTCTGCATTTCTGATTATGTATGGTGCACAGAAATTCGCGCAACCTACATGGATTGATGCGGATAAAGTGTTCCAGTCTATTCCGGGCATTGCCGAGTCCGGCCAGCCATTGGTGTTCGTCGGAATTATGACCTTTATCTTGATTATGTCCTCTGTTACGATGGTATTGGCGGTGGATGCAGGACATCGGAATAAGAAAAATGAGGTAGTGAAATGGATGCTTTGGACTATCTTGGGTGGTTTGTGTTTCTTGGGTTGTCAGGCTATTGAATGGACACATTTACATCACCAGGGATTTTGGTTCGGAAGAAATCCAGCCACAGGTCTTGAGGGAGAGGCTGTAGCAGAAGCCCTTGCTCCGTATTTCACCAAAGACATTGCTTATACAGCGGCATTACAATTTGCCAATATGTTCTTTACGATTACGGGATTTCACGGATTTCACGTTTCTATCGGCGTATTGTTAAATATTATTGTTTTGTGTAAAACATTAAATAATACTTTTCAAAAAAGTGGCTCTTATTTGATGGTAGAAAAAGTCGGTTTATATTGGCACTTTGTAGACTTAGTATGGGTGTTTGTATTTACGTTCTTCTATTTGATTTAATTAATTGGGGTATATAAAATAAGAAATATAGAAATGTCACATCATAACGAAAATATTGCAGCGGTTCACGGACATGAGGAGCACGGCGGCATGGACAAAAAAGGTATTTGGAGAGTTTTCTTTGTCTTGCTAGCATTGACTGCGCTTGAATTTTTAATAGCTTTGGGTTTTGTCCATCATTGGGGAATCATTGAGAAAGGAATGTTTCTGAATGTCGTATATATTGTCCTAACGTTGGCAAAAGCTTACTATATTGTAGCCTATTTTATGCACTTAAAGTTTGAAAAATCAAGTTTTATTGTGTGCTGTAGTGTAGGTTTGCTCTTTATTGTATATTTTATAATTTTGTTGCTGATTGAAGGAGACTTTTTACTGGACGCATTTCAGTCGCATCCTGTGTTCCCAAATAATTAGTGTTAGTGGAAGATAGGGAATGGGTAAGCGTACTCAAATAAATAAAGGAAAGATAATAATCCTGGCATTGATCTTACTCTTGCCAGGATTTTTATATATAGCTGTTAATCGGTTCGGCTCGAACGAATATGTGCGACTGCCGGTATTCGGAGAGAAAAGCCTTAGTGGGGAGACCAAAAGGAATTGGGGAAGGGAATATCCCGATACGGTTTTTCATACCGTTGAAGATATGGTTTTTAAAAATGCGTCCGGTAAAGACGTCCTTTTTCCCGCGCCTGATACCTGTGTTAGTGTTGTACATCTTTTTTACACACGTGACGAGGCGTTCTCCCGTTTGATGCTGGATCATGTAGATGCGCTGGCGACGCGGTTTAAGGGTAACCCAATAATCAGCTTTTATTCTATTTCTGTAGATAGCATGGAGACAGGGTCTTCGCTATCATCGTTTGTTCGCGTTTATAAGAATATGGTAGAGAAGCAATGGCAAGCTGTGTTTAGCCCTTCGACCGATATTTTCAGATACAGCCGGGAACAGTTGCTGATTGACGCGATGGTAGATCCTGCGGATTCTAGCCGTTTTCTGATCAGCAATCGCTTGGTGCTACTCGATTCGAAGCGCCGTATCCGTGGTTTTTATGATATTAGTCAGAAGGGAGAGGTGGATCGCCTAGAAGATGAATTAAAATTATTGTCTGTGGAGGAAATTCGAAACAGATCGTTGAAAGTGGAGAAGAAATAAGATATTGGTATGATGACGACAGAGGAGAAGAAATACAAAAAGTGGATTATCACGCTTTCGATAATTATTCCTTTAGTGGTGGCGATGCTTTTTGGTGTAAATTTGAGGAAGTTAGGTTACGACGTGGAACCTTTAACTTTCCTACCACCCATTTATGCAACTATCAACGGAATTACAGCGGTTTTGTTGATTGTAGCGGTATCTGCCGTGAAAAGAGGAAATAGAAAATTGCACGAGAATTTAATTAAGGTGTGTATGGGGTGTTCCGTGGCCTTCTTAATGATGTATGTGGCCTATCACATGACATCTGAATCTACGCCGTATGGCGGAGAAGGCGCGTTGCGATATCTGTATTTCATTGTATTGATTAGTCATATCCTTTTATCGATTATCGTCATACCTTTTGTGTTGTTCACATTCGTGCGCGGTATTGCAGGCGCTTACGAGCGACATAAAAAACTAGCGCGTATCACCTATCCGATGTGGTTGTATGTGGCGGTAACAGGTGTGGTTGTCTATTTGATGATTTCTCCCTATTACAATTAGGAGATACGAATAGGTTTCCCTTAACTTTATATACATGAAAAGAGTTTGGATTTATCAGAGTAGCCGGTTTTTGAAAGAGGACGAAATTCAAAGAGTAGAGCAGATTCTTCAAGAATTTGTTGCTCAGTGGACAGCACATGGCAATCAGCTGGCCGGTTCGTTTGAAATTCGTTATGGACTATTTATTCTTCTATTCGTCGATGAACAAAAAGCTATGGTCACAGGATGTTCCATTGATAAGTCTGTACACCTCTTGAAGAAAATCGAACAAGTACTCGGAATCTCCCTATTTGATCGTTTACAGGTCGCTTATCGTTCTGCAGCAGAGGAACCTATCAAAGTGGCTACACAAGATGACTTTCGAAAATCGTTGGCTACAGGTGCTATCAACCCAGATGCTACTATCGTTTTTAATAATATGATATCTTCAGTAGAGGAATTGGAGACAAAATGGGAAGTGCCAATGCAAGCGAGTTGGCACTCCAAAGTGTTTTTGTAAGAAAAAAACTTATACCTCTTGGACCAATCGAGGTGAAGCATTTCGTATTTCTTGACTGGCTTTCGTCCGGTAGGGAGCGAAATTCTGAATGAAAAGATCCGCCAATATTTTTGCCTGCTTATCGTATGCATCCTTATTTTTCCAAGTATTTCGAGTGTCCAGTATTTCTGCCGGAACACCAGGACATGTTTCGGGTATGAGGATGCCAAAATAAGGGTGGGGCGTAAATATTTGATTTGCAAGATCTCCTTGAATGGCGGCCTGCACCATGGCACGGGTATAATGTAAACTGATTCTGTTTCCAACACCATAAGCTCCCCCTGTCCAACCTGTGTTCACCAGCCAGACATTAACTTCGGGATGGGCATCTAGCTTTTCGCCTAACAACTCGGCGTATGCTGTAGGATGGAGTGGAAGGAAAACTCTTCCGAAGCATGCAGAAAAGGTGCTCTGCGGTTCATGGATGCCAATCTCGGTTCCGGCTACTTTAGCCGTATATCCCGATAAGAAGTGATACATCGCCTGTGCTGTAGTCAATTTGGCGATGGGAGGCAAGACACCAAAAGCATCGCATGTCAGAAAAAAGATATTTTTGGGTATCCCACCTGTAGAATGTTTCTTTGCATTCTTGATATGATCAATAGGATACGCTGCCCTTGTATTTTCGGTAATGCCAGCATCGCCATAATCCACGCTATTCGTGTCTGGAAAGAAACCAACATTTTCGAGGAGCGCAGGGTGCTTTATGGCAGCATATATTTGTGGCTCTTTGTCTGCACGAAGGTCAATGCATTTAGCGTAACAACCCCCTTCGAAATTAAACACGGTGTCAGCAGCCCAACCGTGTTCATCGTCTCCGATTAATTTGCGATTAACGTCGGCAGACAGCGTTGTTTTTCCTGTGCCGCTTAGTCCAAAGAATAGGGCTACATCGCCCAGTATTCCTTCGTTTGCAGAACAGTGCATGGGCAGCACTTTGTGTTGGTGAGGCAATAGAAAATTCAAGACCGAGAAGATTCCCTTTTTCATTTCGCCCGTATAAGCAGATCCTCCTATCAAAATCATTTTCTTACTGAAATTGATCATCGTGAAATTCTCTTGTCTTGTTCCATCGAGTGCGGGGTCGGCTAAAAACTCAGGCACTTGCAATATCACCCATTCCTGTTGATAAGTTTCAAGCTCACTCGTTGATGGTCGCAGGAAAAGATGATGACAGAACAGGTTCGCCCAAGGCGTTGTATTGATGACGGTAACGTTGAATCGATAGTCGAAATCCGCGCCAGCATAACAATGACGTACCCATACTTCCCGGTCTTTAAGGAAGACGTTCATTTTTCGTAAAAGATTGTCAAAGATCTCCGAAGAAACCGGAATATTGACGTCTCCCCAATCAACGGTGTTTTCCGAAACTTCGTCCTGAACGATAAAGCGATCTTTAGGAGAACGCCCTGTAAATTTTCCTGTTTGAATACACAGGGCTCCGGTGTCATTGAGTTTACCCTGGCCGCGTTCCAGTGTCTGACGAACGAGGGTATTTGCATCTTGATTAAGATAAACCTGTGCAGCGTGTGTAGCTAACCTTTCCATAGCCATAAGAATCATTATTTGGTTTATGGGGCGAAGGTATGGAGAATAAGAATAGAAAATTGATGGGGGATAGTTTTCGTAAATAATTGGATAAAATATATTAATATTTCAATTTTTAGTGCGTTTTCGGAATAATTGTTTGTGTCAACACTGAATGTCGATATTATTAAAGGTTTATGCGAGTATGCTTAAGAAGCGACTAACGCTAGCGGTACGTGAGCGAGACCTCTTTCTGATTAACGTTGAGCGTCACCTCTTTTCCAAAAATAAGACTATAATTATTGTCGATGTGTCCGGCAGGAAAATCAAAGCAGACCGGGAAATCATATCCGCGTACTTTATCCATGATAATCTCTTCAACCCGTTGCCCAAACGGCGGATCACTATCTTTTAGGGAGGTAAAGCCACCTACAATTAATCCTTTTAGATTGGTCAATTTATTCGCTCTCTTCAGGGTCCACAGCATACGATCAATATTATAACGCTGTTCACCAACATCTTCAATGAAGAGAATCTTGTTGTCATATTTACCATCGGATGGAGAAGCCAAAATGCTATGAAGAATGGCTAGATTTCCTCCAAACAGATGACCATAGCCAATGCCGGACCGGTTTGGAAAGGTGTGTTGGTGATAGTTGATGTCGATATTATTGCCGAATAAAGCATGCTCTAGGGATGTGAGCGCAGCTTTTGTACTTTCGCCGAAAGATTTTGGCATTTGTCCGTGTATACTACAAATCCCCACTTTATGGTGTAGATGACTGTGCAGTACCGTGATGTCGCTGAAGCCTATGATCCACTTAGGTTGTCTTTTGAACTGCCGAAAGTCTAGTTGGTCTATGATTCGGACGGTACCATAGCCACCCCGCGCGGCGAAAATAGCCTTAATTTCCGGATCGTTAAGTGCAGTCTGTAAGTCTTGTCTGCGTACTTCATCAGTTCCCGCAAATTGGTGGAATCGAGAAGTGACGCTTTTGCCTATGTCTACGCGGAGCCCCCAACTGCTCAATATCTGGAGAGCAACTTCTATATCGCCTTTGATATAGCTAGCCGGACAAACAATAGCAACTTTATCGCCTTTCTTAAGAAATTCTGGTGATTTCATATCACTCCCTTATTATTATACGCGCAATTTGAGTTATCTTTGCCAAAGAAACAAGTTTTCATCTGTTTATTTTCTTTTTGATAGCTGATGAGGACTCGCTTTTGTTTTAATCATTGTTTTCAATTTAAATCGTTATACGTTGAGTATCTTATCTAAAAATCGTTTTACTATTACATCGGCTTTGCCTTACGCGAACGGTCCTTTACACATCGGACACCTTGCTGGAGCTTACGTTCCAGCTGATATTTTTGCGCGCTTTCTTCGTTTGAACCATAAAGACGTGGTATTCGTTTGTGGTTCGGATGAGCATGGGGCGGCTATTACCATTAAGGCGAAGAAAGAAGGTGTAACTCCGCAGGAGATTATAGATAAATACAATCAACAGATTAAAAAAAGCTTTGAAGAGTTTGGTATTGATTTCGATATTTATCACCGTACATCGGAACAAGTGCATCATGAGCTGTCTCAGGAGTTTTTTATGAACCTGTATGAAAAAGGAGAATTTATAGAAAAATTTTCCGAACAGTATTATGATGAAGAATATCATCAGTTTTTGGCTGACCGTTATATCGTAGGCACATGCCCGCACTGCCATAATGAAGGAGCATATGGCGATCAGTGTGAGAAATGTGGTACATCTTTAAACCCGACGGATCTGATTAATCCTAAATCGACGTTAAGTGGAAAGACACCTGTGTTGAGAGAAACGAAGCATTGGTACCTACCGCTCGATAAATACCAGCCTTGGTTGGAAAAATGGCTTATCGAAGGGAAAAAGAGCGTGCTTAAACCAAATGTTTTCGGGCAATGTCAGTCTTGGCTGAAATCTGGCCTACAGCCGCGTTCCATGACACGTGATCTGGATTGGGGAGTAGACGTTCCTCTTGAAGAAGCAAAAGGTAAAAAATTGTATGTCTGGTTGGATGCACCAATTGGCTATATCTCGGCTACGAAACAATGGGCGCTTGACCATGGCCAAGATTGGGAAAAGTATTGGAAAAAGCAAATCAATACAGAGGACGATTCCACACTTATTCATTTTATCGGGAAAGATAATATTGTATTTCATTGTATTACTTTTCCCGCTATATTGCACGCACACGGAGAATATATATTACCGGAAAATGTGCCAGCAAATGAGTTTTTGAACCTAGAAGGAGATAAACTCTCTACCTCTCGTAACCACGCGGTTTGGCTGCATGAATACCTTTTAGAATTCCCTGAAAGACAAGACGAACTGCGTTATGTATTGACGTCGATTTTACCTGAAACATCGGATAGTGAGTTTACGTGGAAAGACTTTCAGGCGCGTGTAAATAACGAACTGGTGGCTATATTGGGCAACTTTGTAAACCGGGTGATGGTTCTTTCCCAAAAATATTTTGCAGGACGGGTTATGATAGGAGAGGCTTTAACAGATGGCGACCAGGCTATACTGGACGAGCTTATAACCTTCCCGCAGCTCATTAGCCAAGCGATTGCACAATATCGTTTTCGAGAGGCGTTGGGTCATTTCATGAATGTGGCTCGTCTAGGTAATAAATACTTGGCAGATGAAGAGCCTTGGAAGATACACAAAGAAAGTCCGGAGCGTGTTAAAACCGTGCTGTATGTAGCATCGCAGATCGTTGCTAACCTGGCTGTGATGGCGCAACCTTTTTTGCCGAAATCAGCCAGTAAGTTGTTTACGATGTTGAATTTGCAACAACAGGATTGGACGCATGCCGGACAGCAAAACCTTGTGCCGTCGGGACATGTGCTGGGAGATGCACAATTATTGTTTGAGAAGATTACGGATGAGCAAGTAGACTTTCAGCTGCAGAAGCTACAGGAAGCTAAAGCTAGAAATGCAGCGATAGCGACAAAAGCGGAGCCAGCGAAGGCAAATATCAGCTACGACGATTTCTTAAAAATGGATATTCGTGTCGGAACAATATTGGAAGCGGAGAAGGTTGCCAAGACGAAGAAACTATTAAAGCTTCAGATTGACACAGGGATTGATCAACGGACGGTGGTTTCGGGCATTGCAGAGTTTTTTAATCCAGACGATATTGTTGGTAAGCAGGTCTCTATTCTTGTGAATTTGGAGCCTCGAGTTATTAAAGGTATAACATCCCAAGGGATGATTTTGATGGCAGAGGACGCGGATGGTCGTTTGGATTTCGTGAATCCGACGTCTACGATTAAGCCAGGCAGTTCGGTGAGGTAGGTGTTGGGCTAAATGCCTAACAGCCGATTCCTGATCAGAAGACTTGTACCAAGGAGGCCGGCTGTGTCGTCTAATTGCGATGTTTTGAACTGCGTGTCGGTATTGACCAAGCTTAACGAATATTTGTTGATGGCGGAAAGTACGGGTAACATAATTAACGATCCCGACCTTGCTATCTTTCCACCTAGAATGACGAGCTCTGGATTAAAAAGATTCAATAATATAGCGATTCCCTTGCCTATTTTCCCACCAGCTTGAGATATGAGATCGATGGATAGCATATCGTCCCGTAATGCAGCGGTCACAATGTCCTGCAATTTAAGCTGTTCCAGATCGGGTACCGTATCGGTCAAAAGTGTAGATACACCTTTGGAAATGGCCGTTTTCATTTGTTGAATAAGCGCTAAGCCGGAAGCTTCTGTTTCAAGACATCCTTTTTTGCCACAATGGCACAATAAATCGTTGTTAAGAAAAGGCATGTGTCCGAACTCTCCCGCATAACCCGATTTACCGGAATATAAGACACCATTAATGATTATACCCATTCCGATTCCTTCGTCCAGATTTATAAAAAGTATGTTTTTTTCTGTCTTCACAATACCTTTAGCGTACTCGCCAAAAGCCATAGCACGTGTATCGTTTTCTATATAGGCGAAAATGGAAAACCGTTCGGCCAATACGGTACTCAATGGTTTCCCATGAAAGTTAAAGTAACTGTAACTATTTCCCGTATCGTGGTTTATACGACCTGTTAAGTTCAACCCTAAGCCCGCAAATTTAGAGCGCTCATATCCTGATTCCTGTATGAAATCCTCCACCAGGGAACAAAGGGTATCAAACGAAGCCGGTGTATTTTCCAATATAAAAGGTATATCTTTTTTGATGAGTGTAATTTCTTCAGCAAAGTTGATGATGGCAATATTCATATGATGCCTGTTCGCTTCCACGGAAACGAAATAAGCACAATCGGGATTGAGGCCATATATATTCGGTTTTCGGCCAACGCCATTTACAATTTTGCCATAATCAAGTACGAGGCCGTCTTCAATAAGTTCTGTTACCGTTTCATTGATTTTGGGTATACTGGTTTTTGTTGCTTGCGCAAGTTCGGCAATAGTAGCTCTTTCATGCTTGATTAAGAAAACTATTATTTCCTGTTTTAAAAGTGCAGTTTTATATAGCACCGCGTTACTCTGTGTCATCTCCAACTTTAATGGAGAAAAAACTTCATTTATTGACTTCATTCGACAATCCCTAGAAATGCAATTATACTGAATTGCGAGCGTAAAAGCTAAAATAAAGCAAAAAATGATGCTGCTGATAGGTTGTATTGAAAAATATTTTATTACGATTGTCCTTTTGAGAATAAAAATTCTGAAATAAGATGGTTGTTCTTGTGTTTGATATCTTATTAAATAAAATAAATTTAAAATAATCGTTAAATTAAAATTTATTTTTAAAAATATTTTGACATTGAAAATTTTATTTAATAAATTTGAATTGTTGATATAAACAATTATGAAGAGCAATTATAGGTTTTTTTTGACGATAAGTTTTATGTTGTTTGCTTGTATGACGTATGCGCAACTGTTGTTGGTAACCGATCAGAAGACAAATAATTTCCAAAGACTGTTAGCGGATAATGGAATATCTTACAAGCAATATCAGACAACTGATGAAGCATTAGCTAAAGCAAGTCGAGGTGATGGGCTGATGATTTTAGCTGGAAAGACGGAAGCTATCTCGAGGCGCCAAGCTCATCAAATGAAGGATAAGGAACTGAAAGTTTATGTAGAATATCCAAGCTATTTAACGAGTGATAAGCCCGAAATAAAGAAAATCAATTTGGAACGGGGAGTAATTTCTCCCAATACGATAGCAGGTATCGCTTCGATGAGTATTGTCACACTAAACGATCAGTATTTTTATTGTTATACGCACCCTTCTTCTATAATGAGTATCGCAAAAGTAGCTGGATTTGATAAAGCAGAATATGGACTTACCGATACCGAGAGCTATCCGGGAATGTTTCAAGAGGGGCAATTCCTCATTTCAAGTGTGGCATTAAGCAATCAATCAAAATCTCGTTTTGGGCCAACGGAAGTCTGGAACAGTGTATGGCAGTTTGTTTTTCGGCATGTGGGAATTGATGTGGATACGCTCATCTTAAACGTTGATGTAAGGCCTACATTCGGAAGGAGCGCTATTCTTCGTCCGGAAGATTTTACGCAGTCCGTTAACAGAGGTCTCCAATGGTATCAGCATTCGAAATTGTTAATTCACGAAGATTGGGTAGACCTTGTTGGACAGTATACAAAAAAAAATGGGGAAGATGTTGTTTTTCCACCTGTTTCCGATGGAAGTCCGATTGGGGATGGTACACTCGGAATATTGGAGGGACATGCTTCTTATATTAATCAGGATGGTACGCAGCCTATTCGATGGTGGATAAGAGCAGATTGTCAAGCAGAAACGGCTTTTGCATTTAGTTCAGGATACCTATTAACAGATGACAAACAGTATGCTTCCATAGCAGATAATCTATTGCAATACCTGTATAAAACATCAAATTTACGCGGTGGAGAGCGAAGTGATCCAACAAGCACTTCATTCGGCCTAATCGGCTGGGCCACGACAGATCCTGACGCTTATTACGGCGATGATAATGCCCGTGTTTTATTGGCGACGATAGGGGCAAGTAATAATTTAAAGACAGAGGCGTATTACCCTTATATTATCGAAGGTATATTAGGCAACTTTCGTACGTCAGGAAAATCTGGTTTTCGGGGCCCATGGTTTAGAGATGCGAAATTGCAGACGTTGACTTGGCAAGAACTTTTTGATAGCGAATTAACGAACATACATCCTCATTACGAATGTTGGCTTTGGGCTAATTACCTATGGCTTTATGATAAAACAGGATATGAACCTCTCAAAACCCGTGCGGTTAAAGCTATTCAAACAACGATGAACAACTTTCCCGTCTGGAAATGGACGAATGGTATCCAACAGGAATATGCAAGGATGTTATTGCCTTTGGCTTGGCTTATTCGGATTGAAGATAATGAATTGCATCGGTATTGGCTTAAGATGGTTGCTAATACCTTGCTGCAGGATCTTGATGAGTGTGGTGCGATTAAAGAAAGATTGGGTATTGTTGGTTTAGGACGATACGATAAAGTAAGAAGTAATGCAGAATATGGTGTGAAAGAAGCCCCTTTAATTTCTGAATACGGTGATGAAGTTACAGATCTGCTATACACTTTAAATTATGCCTCCTTTGGATTAAACGAAGCGCTTGCTGCCACGCAGGATACGCTTTATAAAAAATCATTAGATAAGATAAACAGTTTTTTTGTTAAAGCGCAAGTACGAAGTGAGGTACACCCCGATCTTGACGGGGCATGGTTCCGTGCCTTTGATTTTAATCGATGGGATTATTGGGCAAGCAATGCGGATTCGGGCTGGGGGCCTTGGGGAACACAAACTGGATGGACGCAAAGCTGGGTACTGAATTCGTTAATGTCACATATTAAACAGACCAACTTTTGGGATACAACACAGGATATTGGAAGGAATAAAAAATTTCAGGAAATATTTGAAAATAGAAAACAACACATGTTAAAATTAAACTGATTAACCAATGAAGACACGTGACCTTTTATTTGGAATGCTGTTGCTACTGTCAGTATTCTCAGGGTGTAGAGATGACGCTCAAATTCCTCATTATGAAACGTCGAGTCCATCGAGTATATATGCGCTGAGACGAATCCAAACCGACGACAATCTGAAGTTTGGAACGACAGCGATTCGGGCAATAGTAACATCTGATTACGAATCAAAAAATATCGAAGGTAATATCATCGTTGTGCAGGATCTCACGGATGATGCTGCTATTTTATTGCAACTGCGTGAAGAGAATAATGCTATCAAACAGGGAGATATTGTACGGATCAATCTAGAGCAGTCGACTTTGAAATACATGAATGGTGAGCTTACGGTTTCCGATTTAAGCCTAAATAATATAAAGGTAGAAAGTTCCGATAATAACTTCACTCCCAAAATTGTAAGCATTGCTACTTTGATGACGAATTGTAAATATTGGGGGCCATTGTTGGTGCGTCTGAATAAGATCAATATATCCGATAATGGATCCACAAAGCTAAGTGGCGACTTATTGATTGATGATGAGATTGTAGAAATACAAACAAGATTTCGTGACGCCTCTGTCTTCGCCGTTGAAACAAACCCGTTGTTCGTTGAATCTATGGTCGGTCTCGCCCGGATCATTGGAGACGAAATTTTTTTGATGCCTCGGAACATTGCCGATATTCAAGTGGGACTTACAGAACTTTTGGAGGATTTTGAACTCTCGTCCAATACAAATTATGATTCGAAAAATATGAACTTCATTACAGGGTCTTGGTTAATTGACGGCGGTATAACAGCAACCAGCGCGGCGGATCCGAAAAACGGAAGGCAAAGTATTCGTTTACAAGGTACTGTCGGTAATAATAATCGAAACGGAATCATTGCTATGAATTTTGATCTAAAAGGTATCAAGACCGTTGCTGTTTCGCATGGTATCTATCCAGCCGCGGCCGAGACGGGGAATGTGAATCCTACCGTATTTACAGTCGAAGTATCAAGAGATGGCGGGCGTACATATACGCCGATCGGCACAGGTGAAGTAGATAAATCAGGCACTTCATTAGAAACAACTGTTTTCGAGGTCAACGCTGGATTAGGCGAAAATGTACGGATACGTATTGTAAATACATCCGTGCCGTTTGCCAACAATAATAGACCTCGGATTAATATAGATGACATCCATTTTAAATTCTAATATTCCTAAATCATGACACATCAATTCAAACGGAGTATAACGTGTCTTATATGTGCTTTTTGTTTTCTTGGAAACATGGCCATATCATGGGCGCAGTCTCAACAAAAACTTGTTGGGGTGATAAAGGATAGCGATCAAAACTTAATTGAAGGCGCAACCATAAAATTAACAGAAACGGCCACGTCAACAAAGTCTGGTGCTGATGGTCGCTTTATTCTTGTGGTTACGTCTGATCGAGGTTCCATCGAAATTTCGATGGTCGGCTATCAAACACAAATAATACCTTTTCAAAACCTAAATCCGGTTACGGTTTTTCTTGAGGGGGAAAATACGAGTATCGAAGAAGTAGTTGTTGTTGGATATGGTACGCAGAAAAGAGGCAATCTTACCGGTGCGGTCGACTATATCGATAGTGAAGCGTTGCAAAATAGACCGATAACCAATCTTTCGCAAGGATTGCAAGGTGTGGTAGCCAATCTTAATATTACACCGGCGGATGGACGCCCAAATCAATCACCTGGTTTTAATGTCAGAGGTACAACTTCTATCGGGCAAGGCGGTTCGGCACTTATTCTGATAGATGGTGTGGAAGGTAATCCTGCATTAATAAACCCCCAGGATATTGAATCTGTTACCGTACTAAAGGATGCCGCTTCTTCGGCTATTTATGGTGCAAGAGGAGCCTTCGGCGTTGTTCTTATCACCACAAAAAATCCAACAGAAGACCAGGTACAGATAAATTACAGCGGTAACTATGCCATAAAAGACCCTACTTACATTCCCGAATTTGTAACTGATGGTTACCAGTGGGCATCTATGTTTAACGAAGCATTTTCGAGCTGGAACAATTACGCCAGCTACCCACAAAATGTCAATAAAACCATGCGTTTCTCGCAGGAGTATCTCCAAGAGCTGAAAAGGCGCTCCGAAGATCCAAGTCTTCCAAGGGTAGAAGTTGACCCGGCAACAGGAGAGTATGTTTATTACGATAGTCATGACTGGATGGCGGATTTATATAAGAAGAATACCTATGCAGTCAATCAAAACCTAAGCATTTCCGGTAAAAGCAATAAAACGAGTTATATATTCTCTGCCAGTCATTTGACGCAACCGGGATTATTTAAACATAATTCTGACGATTTCAAGCGATATAACATTCGGGCAAAAGGTACTATCGAAATAACGGATTGGCTGAATATACATAATAACACGGAGTTTTCGAAAAATCTGTTTCATATCCCCATGAATATCGGAGAAGGCGGTGGTATATGGCGAAATATGGTCGCGGAAGGACATCCGATGGTGCCCATGTTTAATCCGGACGGTACATTGACACATTCGGCAGCGTATACGGTAGGTGATTATGTATATGGCAAAAACGGAATGGATTACGATCGAAACATTATCCGTACGATGTCGGGATTTCACGCAAAATTTTTAGATAATAAGCTAAATGTCAGGGGAGATTTTACTTACCAAAATACGAATAGTAATGAAAACCGGATCCGTGTTCCGGTTCCGTATAGCAGAATTCAAGGCGTGGTGGAATATCTGGGAGAACAGTATAATGATATTCGAGAAATTCAACGTAATACACAATATATCGCCAGTAATCTGTATGCGGACTATGAAACGGTATTTGCAGATAAACATTATTTTAAAGCGTTGGCAGGATATAATTATGAATTAAGTACCTACAAACGTATTGGCATGGAGCGTAATGGTTTAATTTACGAAGATGCCGAAGACATAAATTTGGCATTGGGAGACTATATGGCGACGACCGGTGGGTATGAACAATGGAATATTCTGGGTGGTTTCTTTCGATTCAATTATGTTTATGACGATCGCTATTTACTGGAAGTGAATGGCCGATATGACGGTTCATCTAAATTTCCAGCCCATGAGCGATATGCGTTATTTCCTTCTATTTCCGCTGGTTGGAGGATTTCGAATGAATCGTTTTGGAAAGTTAATCCTGCTATTGTTTCTGATTTTAAAGTACGGGCTTCTTATGGATCATTAGGTAATGGGAATATTAGCTCCTATGTATTCCAAGAACAATTGGCGCTTAGCCAAATGGCAAGAATATTAGAAGGTAGGCAAAATGCGAGTACGAGTGCGCCAAATGTCTTACCGGATGGACTGACATGGGAGACCGCGACGACCGTAAATTATGGTATTGATTTAAGCCTGCTAAAGAATAAGGTTATGATCAACGCTGATTTTTATTCCCGTAAAACGACCAATATGTTTACGGCCGGAAGGGAGCTGCCTGCTGTGTTTGGAGCGGCCTCTCCACGAGGTAACTACGCGGATTTAGAAACCAAAGGGTTTGAATTAACGGTCAACTACAGAGATAAAATAAATGTGGCGGACAAGCCGCTGAATTTTGATATTCGCGCAACTCTTGCGGACAGCAAATCAAAAATTCTAAAATTCAATAATGACAGACGGTTATTAACCGATTATTATGAAGGACAAACACTAGGCGAAATTTGGGGTTACGTCACGGATGGGTTTTTCACCAGTGAACATCAGATTCGTACATCCCCTGATCAGCGCCTTTTCAATACGACCGCATCGGGCGTATGGAGAACGGGGGATATTAAATTTAAGGACGTGAATAATGATGGAGTTATTAATAATGGGGAAAATACGGTTGATAATCCTGGTGATCGTGTCATCATCGGAAATGAATCTCCGCGGTATAGCTTCGGGCTGAACTTGGGCATAGATTATAGTAATTTCTTCGTTTCGGCATTCTTTCAAGGAATAGGTAAACAGGCATGGTATCCGAGTCGTGGATCAAATTCTTTCTGGGGACAATATAACGCGCCGTATGGACATCCTTTAGTGTCACAATTGGGCAATATCTGGACAGAAGACAACCCCGAAGCCTATTTCCCGAGATATACAGGCTATCTCGCTTGGACGACAGGAGGAACGCTACGCGAAGCGCAAACACGTTACTTACAAAATATCGCTTACGTACGGATGAAAAATTTGCAGGTAGGCTACAAGCTACCACAATCAGTTGTACAGAAAATCAGGGCAAAATCGATGTCTGTTTTCTTCTCCGGCGAAAATCTGTTCACGTATTCACCGATGTTTAAAATAACCAAGGGTAATATCGATCCGGAAAATACGGGAGATTCGGATACGCTGTTGGGCGACTCCAATCAGGGCGACGGGTTTAACTATCCGATGTTGAAAAGTTATTCTTTTGGTCTCACGTTAACCTTCTAATCTTATGAACATGAAAAGGTATTTATTTTATTTATGTCTCATGGCTATTGCTTCTTCTTGCAACAAATTAGAACAAGAACCTAAATCGACAGTTAGTAAGGACGCTGTATTTGATACGGAATCAGGACTAAAATTATACAGTAACTCTTTCTATACAATTCTTCCCACCTCAAATGATATTCTCCGAGGAGATAATATGGGCGATTTTGTCGCTCGTAAAGATGTTCCGAATTTCTTTCGTGCAGGAGCATTTGGTCCACGCCAAAGTACGGGTTGGACATGGACTGACTTGAGAAATATTAATTATTTTTTGGAAAACAATATATCAGAAAATGTGCCGACAGAGGTCCGAGAAAACTACAACGGGATCGCGCGGCTTTTTCGGGCATTATTTTATTTTGAGAAAGTTAAGCGTTTTGGTAACGTACCTTGGATAGATCGTACGTTAAGTACAGAAGACGAATTGTTGACGAGCGGCAGAGATCCGCGGGAATTGGTCATGAATGAAGTACTTAAGGATTTAGATTACGCTATAGCGCATATTACTGCGCTATCGGAACCTACCCGGACCCGTATCACGAAAACAGTTGCGCAAGCCATTAAATCCAGGATTTGTTTATTTGAGGGGACATTTAGAAAATATCACGAAGGATTAGGATTGAAATCTACCGCTAATTTTTGGCTGGAAGAGGCGGCAACCGCCGCTCAGGCGGTGATGGATGCCCAGCAATATTCGCTAGTCAGTTCGAGTACAGAAACCAGTTATCGGGATCTATTTATCCAGCAGGGAGTAAATAACGAAACGATACTTAATATAGCATATAGTGTGGAACTCGGCGTTTATCATGATGCCAATTGGTATTATACCAGTGCTTCCTATGGTGATCGACTTAGTTTTACGCGTAAGTTTATCCATACCTATTTAAATATAGATGGTACGCCATTTACCAATGATCCAACGTATCGAACGCAAACATTTCAACAAGAAACAACCGGTAGAGACAACCGGTTACAGCAAACGATTCGGACAGCCGGCTATACCCGTGTAAATGGCGGACAACCTATTTTAACCCCACCTACGTTTTCCCATACGTATACAGGATACCAGCCCATAAAATGGGTGGAAGCAGATGTTTCGTTAGATGGAGGGGTAAGAAATGCAACCAATATTCCCATCATCCGTTATGCAGAGGTATTGCTGAACTATGCGGAAGCAAAAGCGGAATTAGGAGAAATGAGCGATGCTGACTGGGCAGGTACTATCGGATTATTGCGCCGTCGTGCGGGAATTACGGGGGGCTTGGATTCGAAACCGACAACCATAGACAGTTACCTGCGCAGCGCCTATTTTCCAGGAATAGACGATCCAGCAATTTTGGAAGTGAGACGTGAACGTGGGGTAGAATTAGCTTTGGAGGGACATCGATTTTATGATGTTGTTCGTTGGCGAAGGGGAGAATTATTTAAAGAAACTTGGCAAGGTATGTATGTCCCGGCATTAAATACCGCTTACGATCTTAATAGTGACGGAAAAAATGATGTGGCGTTTGTGACGAGTAACCCAGCAAATCCCGAAACCGGTGTCATGTATGTCAATGTTGCATCTACAGTAAATGGACAAACAAATAATATGATTCTCGAAAATGGTAACAGCGGAGAAATAATCTGGATGCGTACGATTCCGCGTATTTGGGAAGATCGCATGTATTTATATCCGATTCCCGAAAACGATTATATAATGAACCCTAATCTAGGACAAAATCCAAATTGGTAATCATGAAAACAAATAGAAAATTATTTTTACTGACGGCTGTTTTTTTTACATCTGTCCTTATGGTATTTGCAGGATGCGAAAAAAATAGCGATGAAAACAATGGTCGTGAGGAAGACGGAGATGTCTTAACGTTTATGACATATAATATACACATTGCAAACCCTCCGTCGGAGCCAGCTTCTGTCGTAGACGTTGCAGCGATAGCGAAAGCAATCAATAGTGTTAAACCTGATTTTGTCGCTTTACAAGAAGTAGACCGGTTTACAGACCGTTCGGGGAAAGATCTGGATCAGGCCGCAGCATTGGCCGAACTCACCGGCTTGCATTATCAATTTTTTAAAGCTATTGACCGTTCAAATGGCGAATATGGCGTGGCGATATTATCTAAATACCCGATAGAAGAACATGATCAGGTACTGTTGCCTATTGTTCCAGGAAGCGGTGCGGAAATTAGAACCGTAGGTTGGATACGGGTTAAATTGGCGAATGGAGAAGATTTCGTATTTGCCTCTACCCATTTGGATCACTTATCCGATGAAAATCGGGAATTGCAATCGCGTGAATTGTTGAAAGCATTAAAATCGTACCAAAGATATCCTATTGTGCTAGGAGGAGATTTTAATATGGATCAATCAAATGATGTTTGGGATACGCTGAAAGCTATTTTTAACGTTCCCTGTACGAACTGTCCCAGCACACATTCTGCTATAAATCCTCGGACGGCAATAGATTTTCTTATCCTAAATAATACAGCAAATAATGCTTTTAAGATAAAATCTTACGAAACATTTCCCGAAACGTATGCTTCAGATCATTTACCTGTTGTCATGAAGGTACAATATAAGGATTAACGCTATATACATTCCTATAACTAGTAATCATCAACATGAACTTTAAAGATAGAGCAAATTTCTATATCGACTATTTAAAAAATGATATTATTCCGTTTTGGTTAAACCATTCATTGGACACGGAAAACGGCGGTTTTTTTACCTGTCTGGATCGCGATGGAAAGATTTTCGACACGGACAAATTTATGTGGCTTCAACATCGTCAAGTTTGGACATTCTCCATGCTCTACAATAATGTGGAACAAAACCCGGTTTATCTTAAAGTAGCCAAGCAAGGAGCGGATTTTTTATTGGCAAATGGTCGTGATAAAAATGGTGATTGGTATTTTTCACTTGATAAAGAGGGAAATCCGTTAACGCAACCCTATAATATATTTTCAGACTGCTTCGCAACGATGGCTTATGCGCAATTATTTAAGGCAACAGGTGAAGAACGGTATCGTGATATCGCTAAAAGTACTTTTTTTAGAATTTTGGAAAGGAAGGACAATCCGAAGGGTAGCTATAACAAACAGGTAACTGAAACCAGATCTTTAAAAGGTTTTTCTCTGCCCATGATTTTATGCAACTTGGTCTTGGAAATAGAACATCTTTTACCTAAAGATCAAGTTGAAGAGGTATTGCATTATGGTGTAAATGAAGTGATGAACGTATTTTACAAAAAAGAGTTGGGCGTTATTGTAGAAAATGTTGATCAACAGGGGAATCTTCATGACTCGTTTGACGGCCGCTTAGTGAATCCAGGTCATGGACTGGAGTCGATGTGGTTTGTTATGGATATCGCAAAAAAATGGGGCGATCAAAAACTCATTGAACAATGTGTCCAGATAAGTCTTCAAACCATTGAATACGGTTGGGATGCAAAACATGAAGGTATTTTTTATTTTTTGGATATGAAAGGGTGTCCCCCACAACAACTGGAATGGAATCAAAAACTTTGGTGGGTACATCTTGAAGCAGCGATTGCCATGCTAAAAGGTTATCAGCTTACCCAAAATCCCGAATGTTTGGCGTGGTATCAACGTTTGCACAATTACATCTGGAAATATTTTGTGGATCCAGCCTATGGGGAGATGTTTGGCTATTTAACACGCGAAGGAGATGCATTACTTCCATTAAAAGGCGGTAAGTGGAAAGGCTTTTTTCATACTCCACGTGCGTTGTATCAGCTTGCGACAATAGCTAATGAGATACACAATATGCAACCTGTTCGTTTTTAACTTAAATAAATATGATACCTAAAACATCATCTACGATCCAAAATATACCCGCGAAACAACACGTTCCTTCATACAAAATAGCCCTGTTAATACTGGCTATTCTTTATTTCATGCTGGGATTTATCACGGTGTTGAATGATACATTGGTTCCATTTTTTAAGGAGGGATTTAATCTTTCCTATGCCCAATCTTCCCTCGTGCAATTTTATTTCTATCTGACGTACGGACTTATTTCCATTCCTGCGGGTAAGGTGGTCGATAGAATCGGTTATAAAAACGGAATGGTATTAGGGTTTTGTATTGCAGCTTTCGGAACACTTTTGTTTTACCCAGCCTCTGTATTTCATGAATATGGATTGTTTCTCGGTGCTTTGTTTGTCATCGCTATTGGTATCGTATTGCTTCAGGTCTCGGCCAATCCCTATATTACGATTCTTGGGCCAGCGAAAAGTGCCGCTTCACGATTAACCTTTATACAAGGTGTGGGTTCTTTGGGAACAACGTTAGCGCCTCTTTTCGGGGCGCAGTTCATCCTTGCCCAGGTGGCTGAGCAGGGTAGTTCTTCTTCCGTTCTCGTCAAACCCTATTTGGTTATAGGATCGGGTTTATTTCTGATTGGTATTATTATATTTTCTATTAAGCTCCCTGTCGTCAAAGTTATACAAAACGAGGGAAGTCAATTGGTACAAAGACTGACGACGATACAAGTGATTCAACGCTTTCCTAACTTAAAATTCGGCATATTTGCGCTATTCATGTATGTAGGAGCCGAAGTCAGTATTGGTACATATCTAACTAATTATATTGCAGATCGACTGTCTATTACCGAAAGTAGTGCCAGTTTTTATCTTTCGTATTATTGGGGAGGAATGTTGGTAGGAAGATTTTTAGGTGCGTTTTTTCTTCAGCGGTTTCAAAGTCGAAAGGTGTTGTTTGTTGTTTCCTTCATTGCAGCGATTTTGGTATTATCCTCCATTATCACCCATGGATATTTCTCTGTTTGGTGTATGGTTTTAGCGGGGTTTTGCAATTCTATTATGTTCGCCACAATCTTTTCGCTATCTATAGCTGGATTAGGAAACAATACGGGGACGGCATCCGGGTTATTGTCAACGGCTATTGTTGGAGGCGCTATTATGACCTATTTGCAAGGAGTGTTGAAAGACGGGTATTCTTGGGAGGTTGCTTTTGTTTTACCGATTATAAGCTATATTGTAATCATGAGTTTTAGCTTTTTTCGGTCTTCATCCTATCCACAACAAAGCCTATAACAAAAAACACAAATGAAGGCACTACCCATCCCAGCTCGTAAGCAAAGAAGGGAATGTGGTTGAACCATACCAAAATATCAGCATGTAAAATGCCTAATATCTTCGTCACATTTAATGCGGCTATGATCGTAGAGGCAATTAATGCCATGATATACGGAAGTTTGGTTTTGACGAACCGGCCAAATATAACAATATATAGAACCAACGTGATGACAATAGGATAGACAAAAGCTAATGGAGGGTAAGCGAACCGAATGATGTTGTCTACACCTGTGACAGAAAGAACACCCGATAGCAGACAAGACACGGTTACGAGTAGCTTGTAGCCAAGTCTGCCGTTGGTCAGTTTGCTAAAGAAAGTACCTACGGCCGTTGTCAAAGCGATGGCGGTGGTGAGACAAGCCAGCGCAATGCCGATTGCGATCGCCAACATTCCATATTTGCCCAAGATATTGTTTGAAATGTGAATAAGAAGTGCCGATCGGCTCATATCCGTCCCTTCGACGCCAGCGGTGGCTCCGAGATAGATTAAACCGCCGTAAATAAAGAATAGACAAGTGGCCGCTAATGCACCGGAAGCGATGACGACTTTGTTTTTTTCGGAAATGCGTTCATATCCTTTGGCTTTCGTCGCGGAGATAATAATGCCCGCAAATATCACCGATGCTAATACATCGAGGGTTTGGTAGCCTTCAATAAAGCCAAGTGTAAACGACTCTGATGTTAATAGGAGGTCTTCTTGCGGTACAGAAACAGGGTAAGTAATTCCTACGATAATTAACATGACCAACACGATCAACAAAAATGGTGTTAGGATATTGCCAACCAGGTCGACAACCTTCGAAGGTACGATGGAAAATAACCAGGTGATAGCAAAAAAGAGAATGGATGTCCAGATCGGGTTGCTGTTTGGAAAAGAAGGGAGCACGCCGACCTCAAAGGTGGTTGCCGCTGTTCGAGGAAGCGCAATTAACGGGCCGATACAGATCATGATGACCGACCCGAGTATAGCAGCGAGGTTCTTATTGATGCGGTGCCCCAAGTCATTAAAATCATCTCCCGAATTAGTAACCGATAGTACTCCCAAAAAGGGGAGTAGGATACCCGTTAATCCAAAAGCCAAGATCGTTATCCATATATGGTTGCCCACTTGTATGCCGATAAACGGAGGAAGAAGCAAATTCCCTGCTCCAAAGAACATCGCGAACAAAGCGAACCCAATAGTGGTAATATCTCGTAGCTTTCTCAAAATAGTATACTAAAATAATAGTTTAACCAATTGCTTCGCTTCTTTCACGTCATGCACGCGAAGCAGTTGTACCCCTTTTGTGAGCAATAAGGTATTTAGCGCTATTGTACCTGTTAATGCTTCTTCCGGCGTGATGCCAAGCTTTTTGTAAATCATAGATTTGCGGGATATCCCACCTAATATGGGCAGGCCGAAATAATGCAACTCATCCACACGGTAGAGGAGTTCATAGTTTTGTTCAATTGTCTTCGCGAATCCGAAACCCGGGTCAAGGATAATATCTTTCACCCCCAAGGCGCGCAATGCAGAAATCTTTTCCCCTAGTGCGGTGGCTACATCTACAGCTATATCATCGTAATCCGTGAACGTTTGCATCGTTTCCGGTGTGCCACGCATGTGCATCAAGATGTACGGCACTTGTAATCGAGCTACGGTAGTAAACATATTCTCGTCGAGTGTACCGCCTGAAATATCATTGATAATGTGTACACCGGCTTCTACACAGGCTTCCGCAACATCGCCACGGAAGGTATCTATCGAAAGCGTGAGATCAGGATATTTTTTTGTTAGCTCCCGGATAACCGGTATCGCTCTATTTATCTCCTCGTCTGATGAGATAGGAGAGGCGCCTGGACGGGAAGAATAAGCACCTATGTCGATGATATCCACCCCCTCTTGAATGAGTTTTTCCGCTTTTAGCAGTGCATTATCAAGGTTGTTATGCCTCCCTCCATCAAAAAAGGAATCCGGTGTTACGTTTAGAATCCCCATAATCACGGGTTTCTCGAAAGTGATCAGCCGGCCAGCGGCGTTGATGGATTGTGCTTGTCGTGTCGATATCATCTTCGTAAAAACTCAAATTTACCACTGGGATCCAGCTTCATCACGGTAGACGATTTGCCATCTCCTTTTTCATCTCGACCGTACGACACGATATAGTCAACACCGGTTTTGATCTGTTCGGAAATTTCCGCGAAACAAGAAGGGGAAATCTCTCCACTGCTATTTGCGGACGTAGAAACGATAGGTTTGCGAAAACGTTGCAGTAACAGCTCACAAAAGGGATGGTGTACAATACGGATACCCACGCTGCGATCGGGCGCAATCACATTCGGTGCTAGGTTTTTGGCATTCGAATAAACAATGGTTAAGGGTTTTTCACTGTATTCGATCAATTCGTATGCCACCTCTGGTATGTCATTGACATAGCTTGCCAGTTGATTATCGTTGTGTAAAAGTACAATTAAACTTTTATGGAGCGCTCGTCCTTTCAAAGCAAAGACTTTTTCAACCGCTTCTGTATTGGTCGCGTCACAGCCTATACCCCAAATCGTATCCGTAGGATAAAGAATAAGCCCTCCGTTTTTCAACGTTTCAAGGGCTTTATTCACATCTTCTCTGTGTACCGTGGAGTTCATTAAACCGCCACATTATGCTCCCGTAATGCGTCATTTAGGGAAGTTTTCTTGTCGGTAGATTCTTTACGCTGACCGATAATCAAGGCGCAAGGTACCTGATATTCACCTGCAGGAAATTCTTTTGTATAGGAGCCTGGGATAACCACTGACCGAGCCGGAACATAGCCTTTGTATTCTACGGGCTCGGTCCCTGATACGTCAATGATCTTTGTTGATGCGGTTAATACAACATTGGCGCCTAAAACCGCTTCTGTTTCTACGCGAATACCCTCCACGACGATGGCACGTGATCCCACAAATACATTGTCTTCGATAATAACCGGTGCGGCTTGGACAGGTTCAAGAACGCCACCGATACCCACACCGCCACTTAAGTGGACGTTTTTACCGATTTGCGCACAGGAGCCCACGGTAGCCCACGTGTCTACCATTGTACCTTCATCGACGTAGGCACCAATATTTACATAGGAAGGCATCATGATAACACCTTTAGAGAGATAAGCCCCATAACGCGCGCTTGCACCCGGAACTACACGTACACCAAGAGACTTGTAATTCGTCTTTAACTCCATTTTATCATGATAGACAAAAGGGTTGTTATGGATTTCTTTCATTTCCTGAATAGGGAAATAAAGAATAACTGCTTTTTTTATCCAGTCGTTTACATGCCACCGGGTGCCAATCGGCTCGGCGACTCGTAATTCACCTTTGTCCAGTTTATCGACGATCACCTTAACAGCCTCATAATGCTCCTTATATTCTAATAACTGCCTGTTTTCCCAAGCATCTTCAATTAATTTTTGCAATTTGTGTAAATCCATCTTTAATTATTATGTTGTAAAATGAAAAGGTGGAATACCAACGTATATAAAACACTTGGACTCCAGAACTGCGCTTAGTGCGCTGATTCATGTCATTGAAGGACAAATATAATTGAATAATATCTAAATGTAAAAACCTAGCAAAGGTAATTTAAATGAAAAGAAAACCCCTATTTTTGCAATATGGCAACAGAAACGGAAAAACTACGCATAGATAAATACTTGTGGGCAATTCGCATTTTCAAAACAAGGAGTTTAGCCACCGAAGCTTGTAAAGCGGGGCGGGTGAAGCTGAACGGACAGAATGTGAAACCTTCTTATGTTGTGAAAATAGGAGAGACGTATTCGATTCAAAAGGGTATCGAACGCAAGGTGATCCATGTGACGGGATTGTTGGAACGACGGGTAGATGCCAAAACAGCAGTCCAGTTTTATGAAGACCAAACGCCGGTGGAAGAAACGTATGCATATAAATCTACGTTTCACGCACCTGTGTTAAGGCGAGATCGCGGTACGGGGCGGCCTACGAAAAAAGATCGTCGAGAGATAGACGGTTTAAAATCGGATTTGTGGGAAGATGACGACGCTTGATGTTGATGATTGTTTGATTATTTAATAAATATAGCAGATACAGTTTTGTCTTTTGGGGTATGAAGCATGACCACTTATTGCGGGTATTGGCTACTATCTGTTTTTTCATATTGCTTTTTTTGCAGTATAAACTTTTGTCCAGTTCATACGAAATCGAGCATAAGGAGTTCTCAAAAACAGAAAAAAAATATATAAAAGAAGCGTATGAACTAGCCATCGTAAACGATAAGTTATACCCGAGTGGTCAGGAAGTGATCGACGAATATTTGAGTAAAGATGAGCTGTTTTCGTTGCAGAAAAAGTTGGACAACAATCCGATTGCATTAAAAGATTCCCTGATAGCCTTACGAGACCATGTTATACTCGAATTGCGGACTAAGTCGAATATGGATTCCTTATTGTCGGCTATTTTAGAATTACAGCAGTTGGATTTAGAAGAATATGGCTATGCGTTAACATTGGATCACGTGGCCGTATCTTTTGACGGTAAAGAGTATATACATCTGACCCAGCAGGACAGCCTTAAACCTGTTCTTATCGATGGGGAAGGCAATTATATATCACCGAATAATGTAATTAGTTCGGTTTCCGTGAGCGCATACGAACCCTATAGCTACCTGATGAAGTTTACACTCTATGGATTGGATTTGACACAACGCCGCAAGGTCTTTAAGAAGATATTTCCCCTCTTAGCGCTTACGGCCGTGAGTGTCCTAATGATCGCAGTTACTTATCTAAGGACATTTCGCAGTTGGCAAAAACATAAGAAACTGAATGAGATTTCGCAAGACTTCCTGAATAGCATCACCCATGAATTTAAAACCCCGATATCGTCTATCGCTGTTTCTGTAAAGAACTTATTACGGGAAACACAAGGGCTGGAAAACGAACGTATAGCACAAAGTATTGAGGTTATTGATCGGCAATCGAAACGAATTGACCATCTGGTCGATCAAGCCCTTTGGATTTCGATGTTTAATCCCGATCAGTTGTGCTTTGAACAACGAAGTCTAACAGAAGATTTAGAAAAAATCGTTTATGATTTACGACTCAAATACGTGCAGAATCCAAACGTTTATATTGATATTGAAACGGGAACCGAAGAGATTTTTGCCGAATATGACTTGTTTTTACTCACCACCGCTGTTAACAATTTAATTGAAAATGGTATTAAGCATAATCATATTGCAGATAAAGAAGTCACTCTTCGTTTGCTCTCCAGTGGACGACAGATTATCTTGGAGGTGATGGACAATGGGGAAGGGATAGACCATCAAGAACGACGTCACGTTTTTAGAAAATTTTATCAAGGAGAAAAAGGAAAGGAGAAGGGAGGTCTGGGTTTAGGGCTTTATTATGTACAGGAGATGGCCCGAATACATGATTGGCAGCTAGAACTCGCCTATATAGATGGAAAAGGAATGTCCGTTAAGATTATTATTTCCACTCAGCGTTAATTCCGTATCGGAACACCTTTTGCTAGCATTAACATCTGCTTAACAGATTCGTGTGGTTATGCAGTTTAGTTTAGTGTTTCGCTAAGTGTGATTTAAGATCTATATATGATGAACGGGAGGCTTTTATTGATAGAGGATGATCAGGATCTTGGGCAAGAAGTTAAAAATTATCTAAATGCGGTTGGGTTCACAACGAAATTAGTGCCGAGTGCTTTCGGTGCGACAGAAAGTTGTAGAGAAGAGGAATTCGATCTATTGATTGTCGATGTACAACTGCCTGGGATGGACGGATTTGAATTAATCGAAGTTGTCCGAAAAATAAGACCAACGGCCGCTTTCTTATTTCTGACGGCCAGACATCAGCGGCAAAGCCGTTTAAAAGGACTCAAACTTGGAGCGGCGGACTATATAACGAAACCTTTTGATGCAGAAGAGCTTGCATGGCGTATTCATAATATTTTGAAGAGAAACAATGGAGAGATCGTGCGTCAAGAGCTAAAGCTTGGGGATGTCATGCTAGACTGCAATACGATGCGGTTGACCATTGGTAAACAAAAGGAATATAAGCTAACGACCAGAGAGTTTGAATTGTGGAAATTTCTCCTCGCTCAGGAAAATAAAATACTGAAGAGATCAGATATACTCCTTCATATCTGGGGTAAGGACGACTATTTTTTAGGGCGTAGCTTGGACGTATTTATTAGCCGGATACGTAAGATTCTTCGATTCTCCAGAAACGTTGAATTAGAAACTGTTTTCAAAGTTGGATTTATAATGAAGGAGAAAAAATAGGAATAATATCTCCTGCACCTACTTTGATAAATACAGGAGATATTATGCGCTTTTTTAATAACCCAGATTCTGTTTTAAATTAGGGTTTATGGATAACTGAACCTGTGGTATTGGAAACAATGTTTTGTGCTCCGATGAGCTTTTAGGGTCATGATCCCACCAGGTGGCGGTGTGAAATCTGCCAAACCGGATGAGATCGGTGCGTCGCTTACCCTCAAAGATAAACTCTCGTCCCCGTTCGGCAAGCAGCTCATCCAATGTGAGACTGGATTCGGTATATTTTGCATTAGCCCAATCCTGTGCAGCGAATGCCCGTTCACGCGATTTATTGATCAATTGTACTGCGTCTGTAGTAGCAGCCCCTCCGTTCTTACGCATTAACGCCTCTGCCTTGTTGAAATAAATTTCTGTTAAACGATAAATAATGTAATCGTTCTCCTGATAATTGGGATCATTTTGTATGCCCGACTTATATTTATGGAACCTTGCGCCAGAATTTTCCTCCCCTTCAGTCATCGATCCTTCTGATGTTAAATCCCCTTCACTTTCTCTTCGGATCGTATTCACGTATACCAATGGTTTGCCATTCCATTCTTCGGTGCCTAAAACGGGTGTCGTCGTTCCGTATTTATATTGCGGACCGAATAAAAACCAGTCTTTTTTCCGCATATCATTCTCCGCATAGGCATCGAAAGCCGAGGGAATAACGACAAATGCATTCCATCCACCATACGTTACATTCAATGCCTCCCTCATGTTGTCGTATCCCATATAAAACCCACCCCAGTCAAAGGTAAACCCAGCCTGTCGGCTATATTCAAACTGAAAGAGTGACTCCGGGTTTGCGCTGTTTGTATTCGCAAAAAGTTCATTGATATCCGCTGAAAGTTGCGGTATACCACCGACTCCTCCTGCTTCTCCCGAAATAATTTTGTCACAAGCAGCCACACAATCATCCCATCTTGCCGTTCCAGACCATTCTTCCGCATTGAGATACAATTCGGTTAACATGGCGTAAGCTGCTGCGGTAGAGATCTGTCCAACCGTAGAGGCTTCCGTCAGCGGCAGCTTCTCTATATTATCTAATAGCTCTTTTTCAATGAATGCAAAAACTTCTGCCCTAGGTTGTGTTTCTGGGTTCTGAGGAGAGAGCGGTACTTCTAGCGCAATGGGAACATTTCCCCACATATCCATTATTTTTAGATAATGGAATGCACGGAGCACCTTCAGCTGTGCAAGGACTTGTTCATGTTCTTCGGTGGTCATATCGATCTGTGTAACATCCAATTGGCTTATATCACTCAATGCGCCATTTACATGTCCAAGGCCTGTCCACATGAGCTCCCAAGCATTAATCATACGATTTTCGTTGGGTGTCCAAGTGTGATAATGCATCCTGATGTGATCGCCGTTATCATAACCATGTTTTCCTTTTTGAGGCCAAGCTATCTGGTCCGCGCTCAATTCGGCATGATAATAATGTCCACTTCCACCTGTCGGCGCTAACCAAGCCTGCATGTGGGTAAAAGGGCGTAGCGCAGCCTGCATGACCTCTAGCTTATTTTTATAAAAACGGTCTTTTTCCAACGTACTATACAGACTTTCGTCTAAGTTGGTGCAGCCCGTGAAGTTTAGTGTAAGTCCAGCTGTTAAAGCAAATAAAGTTGCGTATCTTCTAATAGAAATTTTCATAACATTCTTCCTTAAAAACCAATATTTAATCCCAAAAGCCACGATTGTGTTCGAGGATAAAAGCCCCTCGAATCTATTCCACCATCAAACCCTGTATCTTGTAGTTCGGGATCTAATCCAGAATATGAAGTAATTGTTGCGATATTTCGTCCCGTTAAATACACATATAGATTCCGTACAAGGGGTGTTTTCGTTTTGATATTATACCCTAATGTAATATTGTCAATCTTAACGAACGATCCGTTCTCCAGATAGTAATCTGAATATTGTGGATCGTCGTTTAATGCCTGGTGTTTTTCAAATGCGGATTCCAACACATTGTTAGGTAACCACCGTTTATTTCCGAAAAACATGTCTGCTGTATTTAAAATATCATATTTAAATTTACCTCTCAGGAATACGGTCAAATCAAAATTCTTATACGTGAATCTATTCCCGAGCGACGCTTGGAATTTGGGGATACCATTTCCGATATATGTCAAATCGTTGTCGTTCATGTCAGCAGCGCTAGCGGTAGAACCATCTTCTTTATAAAATAGCCAGTTGCCATCATCGGTAAGTCCAGCATAACGCTTACCATAGAACGATCCTACCTCGCCTCCTTCTTCCAAACGTATGGCATCACCTAAATTCCCTGGGGAAGGGAGTCCTCCAAAAGTCAGCCAATCACTCTGGAAGATATCGCTGGATAGTTTCGTTAGTTTGTTTTGTTGGTAGTTTCCCGTAAAATCGACGGACCAGGTAAAATTCTCTTTTTCGATCGCGGCATAAGACAACTGTAACTCCATCCCTTTGTTGGTAACAGCTCCGACGTTATACCATATGCGTGGTTGTAAGTAGGAAGGTTGCTGTGCACGGTATTCGTTCAGCAGGTTGCTCGTGCGACGATGGTAAACATCTAACGCGCCTGACAGCTTGTTGCCGAAAAGAGAAAAATCTAATCCAATATTAGTTTCCGCTTTTTCTTCCCATTTTAAGTCTGGGTTGGGGTTGGAGACGATACCGTATGTTTCGTAATAGGTGCCGTTCTGTGGATAGACACCGCCAGTGCCCAAACGGATTAAAGATTGGTAATTCGGAATACCCTGGTTTCCTGTAACCCCATAGCCAATCCGTAGTTTAAGGTCATTTACGATTTCTTTATTGGTGAAAAATTCCTCGTTGGTTATGTTCCATCCTGCAGAAATAGCCGGGAAATTACCCCATTTGTGATTTGCGCCAAAACGAGATGATCCCTCTCGGCGTAAAATAGCCGTCACGAAATACCGATCGTCAAAATTATAATTTGCACGTCCGAAAAAAGCAACCAAGGTATTATCTTCCTTAAACGAACCTGCCAATGGTGGAGGTAAGGTTTTATCACGTAAGGCTAATCCACTGCCCAAATCCCAATCTAAAAAGCCGTCTGTTGTCAAACCATTATTCCCCACGTGAAACCGCTCTAACGTACTATATTGATAGCTATATCCCAATAAACCGGTTACTTTATGCTTTTCATTGAAAGTTTGTTGGTAATCAATTGTTGATTCAAAAGTTTTTGTCCATTCGAGCTCATTTCTTTTCGCTGCAAAGGCCATTCCACGATAGTCTGTTTGTGCGCGCTGGTCCCAATCTAAGGTAGAACGGTATAACCTATCGTTGAACGTTCTCCTCACATAAGAGCCGAATGCCGATACACTTAATTGATCGAGGATTTGTAACTTCAGTTTACTGTCGCCCGAAAATGACTGCTGGTCTCTCTCAAAAATACGGTGTGCTAGCCGGCTCAAGGGGTTGTAATTATTGTACTCTTGTGTTTCGTAAAACGTACCGTCTTCATTGATCAATGGAGCTGTCGGGTTGCGTTGTACAGCCTGTTCGAAATCACTCCCAGTCGTTTTGCCGTAATCTGCTGAAGCAAAGTCGTTGTTTACACCACCCCCCAATAGGTTTGCTTTACTGAAGTTTGCGGCTATGTTGGTAGATATCGTTAATCGATCTCCAAGTCCGGTCTGCGTAAAATTAAATCGCCCGCCAAATTGTTCCTTCCCGCTTGCTTTTGCAATACCCTCGGCATTTTCAAAGTTAATGGCTGCACGATAGGTAGAATTGTCACCTCCACCGCTTGCAACAAAATTATGAAAATGAGAAAAGTTGTCTTTGTTAACCAATTCGTCGAACAAATCCGTAGATGCCCCAAGATCCAAATTTGGTCTGTCCTGACCGTTCACGACGAGTTCCCTAAACCTCGATGCATTCAACATAGCAGGACGCTTATCTACAAATTCTCGCTGTCCATATGTGTAGTATTCAAATTGTGGTGTGCCAGCCCTTCCCTTTTTTGTTGTCACCAAGATAACCCCACCGTTACCCCGTGTTCCATAAATAGCCGCTGCCGAGCCGTCTTTTAAAACATCGATAGATTCAATGTCACCTTGTTTTATAAGATCTAGGCTTCCTCCGGGGATCCCATCAATGACCACCAAAGGAGTATTTGTTCCTTTGATAGACGCCATTCCCCGAAGTTGTATATTTGTTTGCCCATTCGGATTGCTCCCTTGTGGACTTGTAATATTAAGTCCGGCGACTTTTCCTTGTACTAATTCCATTGGATTCCGCACACCACCGCGATTGAAGTCTTTCTCTTTTACGGAAGCTACGGCTGACGTTATTTCCCGTCTGCTTTGGGTACCGTATCCCACAACAACAACCTCTTCCAATGTTTCCTCGTCAGGAACTAAGCTGAATTCTACCTGTTCGGCGACAGGAAGTTCCAACGATCCATAGCCGATAATGGAGGCAACGAGTATCTCGCCGGTACGGGCTTCGATAACAAAATTACCGTTTTGATCCGTTTGTGTACCGCGATCTGTACCTTTAACGGCGATACTGACAGCTGCTATGGGTTGGTTTGTTTTAGCGTCTATAACCGTTCCCTGTACTTTAAGTTCCTGTGAGACGGAATGTTGCCTCGGTGAAATAAGCTGATTCGATTTAGCAGGTTGTGCTGGTCCGATATAAGCGACCAGAAGCGCTAATGGTATAACAATTTTCTTCATGGTTTTTAGCAATAAGTAAATGTAATGTGTATTCTGTTTATATGTTTGAAAGCTTTGATGCCAACTGCGATAGCTGATTTATACATTGATGAATGCTAATTTACATCTACTCGGTATGTGTACTTGTTAATGACTGGTTAACGACTTTTTAAATTTGACATGAACATCCGCTTGGAAACTTCCTTGTACTCCATCATCTGGTTCGGGATGCATAATAGAAATGTCTGTCGAACGATAAAGCTTTCGTTCAATAGCTATTGGGGGAGAAAAAGTGGTTGTTATACTGATTAATTCGGTATACTGTAGTGGCTCATATACCTTACGATGCTGTTTGCGCGTCGGTTGACATAAGCAGACGGACGTCGAGCATCCCATTTTTGCGGACTTGGTAGAATAGCAATAATCAATGCGGCTTCTTTTCTTGTCATGCTTTTCGCAGATTTGTGAAAATAATAATTTGCCGCTGCTTCCGCTCCATATACACCTTGCCCCATTTCAATGACATTCAGATATACTTCTAAAATACGTTTTTTACTCCAAAAGGCTTCTATAAGGACCGTGAAATAGGCTTCCATTCCCTTTCGGAACCAAGAACGCTGCGGCCACAAAAAAACATTTTTTGCTACCTGTTGGCTGATGGTACTGCCACCCCTTAAGGTCTTACCGGTTTGATTTCGCTCGATTGCATTTCGGATAGCTTTCGTATCGAAGCCGCTGTGCGATATGAAATAGGCGTCTTCCCCCGCAATGGCGGCGCGCTTGAGGTTGTCGGACATATCCTCATACGACAGCCATTTCTTGTCTATCTTCCATTCTTTACCGGCGGCTTTTCGTTCAAAAGCGCGCTTGATCTGAAGATAGGTGAGGGGTGGATTGATAAAAGTAAATAATAATACCCAGGTAATGGTACCTCCAAAAAAGCCAATAACAAGACGTATCAACCATTTTTTGATAAGGATACTCAACTTATTCGCTGTTGTTTTTTTCTTTGTATTCTTTCTTTTTGATGACCGTTTGATTGCCATTTTTTTCTTGGTTCGATAGACAAAACTAGAAGATTTTTTTCAAAATAGCATTCACCTTGTCAAATCACATCATTTCCCTTATTTTTACGATTCATTAAAAACTCATAAAACCATTGGCAAAGGCGAAAAAACAAACACCTTTAATGCAGCAGTATAACACGATCAAGGCGAAATATCCAGGTGCGTTATTGCTGTTTCGAGTAGGTGATTTTTACGAAACGTTTGGAGACGACGCGGTCAAGGCGGCAGGAATTTTGGGGATTGTCTTGACAAAACGAGGAAACGGCACCGAATCGGAAACGGCACTTGCGGGTTTCCCTCACCATTCTTTAGAGACATATTTGCCGAAACTGGTGCGTGCAGGACAACGTGTAGCGATATGCGATCAGTTGGAAGATCCTAAGCAAACAAAAACCATTGTCAAGCGTGGTGTTACCGAGTTAGTGACACCGGGGGTCTCCTATAATGACAATATTGTACAGCAGAAAGCTAACAATTATCTGGTATCTATTTTTAGCGAAAAAGGGCAATATGGTGTGGCGTTCCTGGATATATCTACCGGCGAGTTTTTGGTGGCACAAGGAAATGCAGGGTATGTAGATAAACTTTTGCAGGGCTTTAAGCCAACCGAAATTATATTGCCTAAAAAACAGTATAGAGATTTTTTAGAACAGTTTGGTAGCCAGTATTATACCTATACGTTAGATGAATGGCCCTACACGGGGGATTATGCGACAGAAACTTTATTGAAACATTTTGAAGTCAAGTCCATGAAGGGCTATGGAATCGATCGGATGCCCGTAGGCATTGTTTCTGCTGGTGTTGCTCTACATTATCTAAATGAAACAGAACATCGGAATTTACAACATATATCGAATATCTCCCGTATTGAGGAAGATCGGTATATGTGGTTAGACCGTTTCACTATACGCAATTTGGAGCTTATCGGTTCACCAAATGAAAATGCCGCGACCTTAGTTGATATCCTCGATGAAACTGCATCACCTATGGGCGCGCGGCTATTGAAGAGATGGATGGTGATGCCATTGAAAGATCTACAGTCTATAAATGAGCGACTGAATGTGGTGTCGTTTTTTTATGCGAATGTGACCTTACGGGATGAGCTAATCCGGGAAATAAAGCAAGTCGGCGATTTAGAACGTTTAATTTCTAAAATCGGCCTTCAAAAAGCGAACCCGCGGGAGATTACACAGTTGAAACGCGCTTTATATGTCGTGGAAAAACTGAAAGCTCTAACTCATCAAGACGCATCGGAGGCCTTACGAACTATATCGGATCAGTTGGACGTTTGTCAAGTTATTCGGGATAAAATGGAGCGGACTTTGCACCCAGAGCCTCCTGTATTGCTTCATAAGGGGAATGTGATTGCAGATGGGGTGGATGAAGAATTGGATAAATTACGTAAGGTAGCTTTTGGTGGTAAAGACTATCTTCTGGAAATCCAACGTAGGGAATCGGAAGCTACGGGCATACCTTCATTGAAAATAGCGTTTAATAATGTCTTCGGATACTATTTGGAAGTGACCAATACGCATAAAGATAAAGTCCCTCCTTCTTGGGTGCGTAAACAGACATTGGTGAATGCAGAGCGGTACATTACCGAAGAGCTAAAAGAATATGAAGAGCAGATATTGGGGGCAGAAGAGAAGATGCAGGCAATTGAGAATCGTATTTACGCAGAACTCTTGCTTGATATTGCAGCCTATATCAAACCTATTCAACTGAATGCAAAACTAATAGCCAAGCTAGACGTACTGTTAAACTTTGCATTGATTGCGGAGAAGAATTATTATGTGAAACCGCAACTGAGCGATGGGAAGATATTAGATATCAAAGGTGGACGACACCCCGTCATTGAGAAGCATTTACCTATAGGCGAGGATTACATCACCAATGACACGTTATTGGATCCAGAAACGCAACAAATTATCATTATCACGGGTCCCAATATGGCCGGTAAATCAGCGTTATTGCGTCAAACAGGCTTAATCATATTGATGGCTCAGATAGGCAGTTTTGTGCCAGCAAAAGAGGCCTCTATCGGTCTGGTAGACAAAATATTTACCCGGGTTGGTGCATCTGATAATCTTTCCTCTGGTGAATCTACGTTCATGGTGGAGATGAACGAAACAGCCAGTATTATGAATAATTTGTCTGATAGGTCGTTGGTGTTATTAGACGAAATTGGGCGCGGAACGAGTACCTATGATGGCATATCCATCGCATGGGCAATTGCTGAGTTTCTCCACAATCACCCTTTTGCACGGGCGAAAACACTCTTCGCAACTCATTACCACGAACTAAACGAGCTGACAAATTCCATGTCACGTATCAAAAATTTCAACGTCACGGTTAAGGAGATGAATAACAAGGTAATCTTCTTACGGAAACTGATTCCAGGAGGATCAGAGCATAGCTTTGGTATCCATGTGGCTAAATTAGCCGGGATGCCACCGAAGTTAATTGGACGTGCCACTGAAATCTTGAAGCGCTTGGAACAAGAACGTACAGGCGGAGAGCAGATTAAAGATAGTATGCGTAAAATACAAAAACAGGCCTATCAATTACAGATGTTTTCCATTGATGATCCTGTTTTGGAAAAGATAAGGGATATGTTGAATAATCTTGATGTAAATACGTTGACTCCGGTGGAAGCACTGATGAAATTGGATGAAATACAACGGTTATTAAAGAATTGATTTTTTCTTTTTCTCCGCGAAAAAGAAACAAAAAGCTCGTCGCTTCGGATGTTTTACATTCTGGGTAGTACTAAGGATGAATTTCTACAGTTGTAAAACATCCGGATGCGACCTTTTAGGGTTAAGGGAGGGGAGGTGCAATCTTGTATAGTGCGTTATTTTCTGTGTGCAATAATCATATTCTAGAGAAGGGTCATGCCAATGTAGATATCCCAAACATCTGGATGCGACCTTAGGTGTTAAGGGAGGGGTTAATGTAAAGGTGTAGGGCGAAATAAATGGGTAATTAAAACCTAAAAAACAGTTGCAAACTGCCGTAATTCGGTTGGACGGATGTGAGGAGATTGTTGTCCCAGTTATAAGGAACATAATGATAAGCTGCTTCCAGTCCAATATAGGTTTTTCCGGAGAGATGTCGCATCGCGGCCAGTGCTAATGTGGTACGCATCGTATTGACATAAAAGTACCGGACAGATTCTGTTTCGTAATAGCTATATCCGTCATCGTAATAGGATTCGCTAACTTCCGATAAGCCGGTGGTTGCCATTTCCCAAAATAACCCTGCTTTTGGAGCAATAATAAATTTCTCGTTGTCAAAAACCTTATATCCCACGGTTCCGCCAATACCGAGGCTTGCTGTCGATTTGATAACTTCTACCTCATTATATAAAAGATACTCCAGCTCTCTTCGGCTGGTGTTGATACGTGCCTTTAAACCCGCTTCAAATAGAAAAGGATTCGAGAGTCTGGAAGAAAAGAACACACCGAAAGTAGGACTTGTTTTAAATGCAGGGTCCGACCCCGTTAATGGAAATTCGGCACCGGCATACACACTCACACCGTGTCGGTATTTATCGGAACGCTCGTCTGTTGGTCTCGTTTCACTCGGCTGTCGAGATGCTACATTACCATGACGTTCATAAAATGCGTCGATATGATCGGAAAACAAAAGCGCAATTTTCTCTTCTTGTTCGGTCAAATTATAAGAGGGAGAGTTTAATAGGGCTAAAGCTTTGGTCTTGGTCAATGAGTCGATGGTATGCCGTAGCGGTACGAAGTCAAAGTCTGATCGGTTTTCGCGGTATATTTCGGCGTGTTTTTCCTCAACCGAATAATCCCAGCGCATCACCAATATCTCTTGATAGTCTTTGGATAGGTAATTTGCTATGATATCTCCTGTTGTTTTTTTCTCGATTAACGCACGTAGTATCCGTAACCGTTGTGTGAATTCATTTTCTCCACAAGTACTCTGAATTGTATTTAAGACAGGTTCTAGCCTTTCAAAATCATTTTTACGAAAAATATCGACAAGTTGTTCCAGGGCTACTTTCGTTATTTGTTCACAGTCCTGCACGGCGGCAAACGTATCCTGCCCGTTTTCGTAACCATAGATAGGAGGAAACGTAAATTGTAAAAACAGAAGAATTATTAAATATTTAGCCATGGCGTATAGAATCGCCAACCAAAGTACGGAATTATTAGTTTTTTCCCTCAAAAAAGGAACAAAAAAATCGTCGCTTTGGATATTTGAGAGGATTTGTAGTGCAAAGAGGATAGTTCTACAAACCTCAAATAGCCAGATGCGACCTTAAAGGTTAAAGGAAAGATTGTGCAATTGTACTGTCTCTCCCTTAACATTAGAACGGCCGCATCCGAATGTTTTACAACTGTACAAACTAATTCTTAGTACTATCCCAAATGTAAAATATTCGAAGCGGCGATTTTTGCGCTCCTTTTTCTAAAAAAGGAGCAGAAGAAAAGGTACTTTTGCAGTATGCGTTCGGTTTTTCGTTTTAAACAGTTTGAAGTAGATCAGGGCACTTGTGCGATGAAAATTAATACGGATGGTGTGTTGTTGGGCGGATCAACTTATTTTTCGGAAGCGAGACGGATCTTGGATGTCGGTACCGGTACCGGTGTTATTGCGCTGATGCTCGCGCAAAGCCATCCCCATGCCTATATCGATGCGGTCGAAATTGACGATGCTGCGTATCTGCAGGCTAAGATTAATTTTCAGAACTCTCCTTTTGCTGCACGTTTACAGGTGTTTCCAGGCTCGTTTGCAGACATGAAACCTCCAGGGCTTTATGATCTGATTGTGTCGAATCCGCCATTTTATACCAATTCACTTCAAAATCCCGATATCCGGAAACGGTTGGCAAAACATACCGATATGCTGTTTTTTGAAAAACTGTTATCTTTTGTGGAGCGCTACTTAACAGATAATGGACAATTTAAACTAATTATTCCCAGCACACTGGCAGATGACGAAATTGCGCCGATTCTTTCTAATTATAGATTGCATCTGCAAAATGAAATAACGATATCCTCTTTTTCAACGGAATCTCCCATTAGAAAAGTATGGGGAATCGGAAAGAAAGAAGTATCTTTAGAACAACGAACTTTTCATATTTATGCAGAAAGAGGGATATACTCTGATCACTATAAAGCATTATTGAAACCTTATTTTTTAGCATTCTGACATGACAAAGATTGGACTTATATCGGATACCCATGGTTTTTTGGATGAGGCTGTTTTTAATTATTTCGATAAATGTGATGAGATATGGCACGCAGGAGATTTTGGATCTGTCGCGTTAGTAGATACACTAGCGGCTTTTAAGCCTTTTAAAGGCGTATGGGGAAATATTGATGGAAAGGATGTACGTGCCGTGTGTCCAGCGCATCAGCGTTTTTTTTGCGAAGGGGTCGATGTGTGGATGACGCATATCGGAGGCTATCCAGGACGCTATGCCGCGCAGGTGAAACCCGAAATTATTCATAACCCGCCTAAACTATTTATCTGTGGACATTCCCATATCTTAAAGGTCCAATTTGATCCTAAGCTAAATCTATTACACCTCAATCCCGGTGCCGCTGGTAAACAGGGTTGGCATACGGTGCGTACGTTAATGCGTTTTGATATTAATGGAGATAAAATAGAAAACTTAGAAGTGATCGAGTTGGGCGTGCGGTAGAGAACGGAAATCTATAAGCTGTCCCGAACCTCCACTAAGAATTTCTTAAGTCGTTCTAACGAGTCAATAACCCGTTGATTCTCTTTGACTTCATTTTTATTGGATCGGATATAATCCCTGGCGCCCTGCAGCGTATACCCCTTATCTTTTACAAGATTAAAGATGATTTTTAAATTGGAGATGTCGTTTTGCGTGAAAAGACGATTCCCTTTTTTGTTTTTCTTGGGTTGGATAATATCAAACTCCCGTTCGTAAAAGCGTATCTGTGATGCATTTACATCAAACATGGCAGTCACCTCACCCATGGTATAGTATAGCTTGTTTATTTCGCGTTCTTTGTACGGCATATGTTCCAAGAATTTGTAACCTTAACAAACAAACCTAAATAAATTTATCTTTATATGCAATTTAATCGTGCATGCATGTACGATAAATTATTCATGATCAAATACTTTCAAATGCATGATTTATGTGCACTTCTGTTTTTAATAGTACTTTTATTTTCTAAGTAAAAAGATGTAAGTTTGAATATGCACATACTTACTTGGACAATAGGAACACAGGAAATTATTATCCTTTCTATTCTGGTCTTGATTTTGGTCTTTTTTGCGGTTATTTTTAGTCGTTTGTTGAAGCGGAAGTAATGATATTCTGCATCGCCAGTATCCTGATAAAATCCGTACCTTTGTTGCTAAAATACAAAGTTTGAAATTATGAGTACACAAAAAGGTCCTATTTCTCAATTTATCGAGAAAAACTACCTGCATTTCAATGCGGCTGCTTTGGTAGATGCGGCTAAGGGGTATGAAACGCACCTATTGGAAGGTGGAAAGATGTTAATCTCTTTAGGCGGTGCGATGAGCACGGCTGAACTTGGGATTTCACTGGCGGAAATGATTCGGCAAGATAAAGTCCACATTATTTCTTGTACAGGTGCAAACCTCGAAGAAGATGTCATGAATTTGGTGGCTCATTCCCATTATAAACGCGTGCCGAATTATCGAGACTTAACTCCGGAGCAAGAACGTGAATTGCTCGACCAGCATTACAACCGTGTAACGGATACCTGTATTCCGGAAGAAGAAGCTTTTCGCCGTTTACAGAAGCACTTGGAAGATGTATGGCATGCTGCCGAAGAAAAGGGAGAACGCTATCTACCGCACGAATTTTTGTATCAGGTGGTGAATTCAGGTGTATTGGAACAATACTACGAAATTGATCCGAAGAATTCTTGGATCGTGGCCGCTGCCGAGAAAAACCTCCCTATCGTATGTCCGGGTTGGGAAGATTCTACAACAGGGAATATCTTTGCTTCGAATGTGATTAAAGGTAACTTGAAAGCCAGTACGGTGAAGTCAGGTATTGAATATATGATCTATTTAACGGAATGGTATCGCGCTAATTCCGATGGTAAGGGCGTGGGATTTTTCCAGATTGCAGGTGGTATATCGGGTGACTTTCCTATCTGCGTTGTACCGATGATGTACCAAGACCTAGAATGGGAAGATGTACCTTTTTGGTCTTATTTCTGTCAGATATCGGATTCGACGACTTCTTATGGTTCGTATTCGGGTGCGGTTCCTAATGAGAAAATTACGTGGGGTAAATTGGATATTGATACACCAAAGTTTGTGGTAGAGTCTGATGCTACTATTGTGGCACCGTTGATTTTCTCTTATATTTTGGGATATTAATTTTTCTCTCCTCCTTGATGAATCATTTAATAACGAATAATCCTGTTGCGCTTCAAACGTTGATGTCGGAAACCCTTTTTATTCCAAAGGAGAAAGAGGGATCTGTAACACCGCGTTTGGGAAATGGGTTGGACGAGGTGACGGCGGGAGAGAAAGAAGAATTTATTTATCAAGGCGATAAATCTACGGGAGTCTTGTTTATTTTACGGTATTCAGATTTCCCGTATTTTTCGCCGCAAGCGGAGGACGCTTTTGTGAAAACGTTGGGTGCGTTGAATTTGTCATTTGAAAATGTAGCGGTTGTCAATTTAGCAAATCCCCACAATCCAAATGATTTCAAGCGGATTATGCAGTTTTTTCAACCGACTAAGATTACGTTGCTTGGGGTGGAACCTATATCGCTCAAGCTTCCCGAGATCGGGCACAATGCGTATATGAAAGGTAAGGTAGCGACTGTCTTCCATACCTTTAGCTTTGAGGAAATGTTTGCCGATGTGCAAAAGAAAAGACTATTCTGGAATGAATTCAAGACATTTGTAGTGTCATAATTTAATATAAGCTAGGAGATTACAAACATATGGAACTAATTTTTGCTACCAATAACGTCCATAAACTCGAAGAGGTCCAAGCTATTATTGGCGATAGATTTGTTGTTAAATCTTTAACAGATATCGCTTGTACAGATGACATCCCGGAAACTGGTGTGACCTTTGAGGAGAACGCGAAACAGAAAACAGATTATCTTGTTGGTAGATACGGCTTGGATTGTTTTGGGGACGATTCGGGGCTGGAGATCGATGCTCTTAATAAGGAACCAGGTGTTTACTCCGCGCGCTATTCCGGTTCGCGTGATATGGAAAAAAATATTGATTTGGTGCTAGCCAAATTGGGCGATAATTCGAATCGAACAGCACGTTTTCGAACGGTGATTTCGCTGTTTCTGAATGGACAGCAATATTTCTTTGAGGGAGCTATCGAAGGAACGATCATACGCGAGCGTAGAGGATCGGGAGGTTTTGGTTATGACCCTATTTTTATTCCCGAGGGCTATGGCCAGACATTTGCAGAAATGACTTCTGAAGAAAAAAATCAAATCAGCCATCGGGCTATTGCGGTTGGGAAATTAGCGACGTTTTTGAAAGAGAATAGTCTTGGTTAAAGCGCTAGCGAAAGTAGATTCGTTATTTACCTTCAAAATATCCCAGCACGGCAGCCTCTGGCAATGCTTTTATTCCTTCCTGTACACTTCCCCCATTTTGCCGTACCTCAACAGCTTGACGAAGTACGAGTTTGCGACGACGACGCCCATCATGAGCGTGCTGAGGCCCCGATATGCGGCTTATACGACCATCAAGGAAGCACGGAGGCCCTTCTTACATTCCTTGTTGTCCCTCGACATCAGTGTGAGTGCCCGCAGAACACCGTATCCGTACGTCTACACGTTATACTCAACTCTCTTTGTAAACTAGCCATCCCTCAATATATCTATCTCACACCGCAATAACATTTTGAGCAACGATAATGCCACGTTGCCGTCCTTCGATACCACTTTGATGCCCCTCAACGCGTTCAAGAGGGACGACATATAGACATAGAGGTGTCTCCATTTGCTTTTGAGGAACTTCAACAAAACAAAGAGGTACGTCAACAAGCCACAGAAGTCCGGGGTAGGAGCAAGGAGGGGGCTCGTTAAGCCGAAGAGGTCCGTCGTTAGGACAAAGAGGTGCCTCGTTATGTTGTTGCGATAGCTCGTTATGTTGTTTCCCCCTCGCAAAATGAAGAGAATCCGTTACAAAATTTCACATATCTAATTAAAAGAAAGTAAGTATTCACGATTATTAGAAGCGCTATTCGATATCGGGGATATTTTCCTCTTCCGTCGGCTTCACAGGCTCGACTTCCTTTTCCACCTTTTCTTCTTTTTTAGCTGCTGCTTTCGAAGCCTCTTCTTCTCCGGTAGTTATAGGAGCTTCTTCCTCCTGCGGTGCTGGTTCTACCGCTGTTTCATTTTCGTTCGGCTGTTTCGGATCGGTAGGTCTCTCTTCCGTCTCATTACTTGAAACAGGTGGGTTTTCCGCTGCCTCCTTCTGTGTTACCGGCTCTTCAGAAGTTTCCGTCAGTTCATCGGGTGTTCCAAGTGTATTCTCATCGGGCGTACCTCCCGCATCAGTCCCCGGCTTTTCTACCTCGCGCTTCCGGTTCATCATGTCTTCTTTCGATTTTGGTCGATCCTGCGGGCGCCAGACAAACCCGGGCAAGACTTCATTTTCCTGTGTCACTTGCTTGAAAGGATAAAGCTTCTGGTCAACTTTTCGTATCGTGATGTAGTCAATGATTTTTTTGCCCTCCATTTTGATTTTGATACGCGCACCTCGATCGTGAAACATCTCTGTTATCCGATGGGTTTTATCGTTCGTGGCAAAGCTTAAATTCTCCGCATTTCCGTCTACATACATCCTATCAATAGAATTGTTGGCAAAGAAAGCGGTAATTTTTCGCCCCTTAAGCTGATTGAATTTAACGGTGTCCAACACGGCGTTTACCATAAAGGCGTTGTTAATCAATAGTGCATTATCCATGCGTTGATTTTGAATCTGCATATAGATCGTGTCGGACGAAATTTGAGACCCTTCGGCCCAAATCATGGGGCGTCCCATAAAACGGAACATGGAATCTGCCATGCCATAGTATACAGAATCAGCTACCGCCTGCAAATCGGATTTGAACATCCGGACATTGTAGTACGCTTTGACAATGCGTGTCCGGGCGGTATCCAGGTATGCCTGATTGGCAGTGTCTTTGAAAGTTGTATCGGGCGTTTGTGCAACCGAAATGGCTTGATTAATAAGACTGTCAGCGGTTGCTTCTTCGGGCATGGCAGCTTGTTGACGTAAAATCGAATCCTGTTCCATGCTTCGCGCGATATCTGCCCGCGCTGTCTCATTGATAGCCGCTTTTTTTGTGGAATCAATCGGTATTGCCTTCTTGATGTCCGCCGGCTTCGCTATGGCTAACTTTTCCTCAACTTTTTTTGCCACAACGGTCTCCACGCTGTCCGTTTTCATCCGGTTAATCGATGCACTATCGATAGGTATACTGTCTATTCCCTCCTCAACAGAAATGCTATCTATGGAGACGCTATCGATTGCTGTTTTAACAGAGTCGGACAGTTGCGTTAGATGATCCGTTTCTATACCACTATCCTCGGATCCGTAGTCGTCCTCGTCTCCATAGTCGATATCCTCATCAGTCTCAATCTCTCCGCCACTCCGATCTAGCTTAAAGTCTAGTGCCTTGTAATCGCGTAGCATAATCATGCGGGAATAGAGGGTGTCTGCAGTCATATAAACAGAATCTACCTTAGCGGTGTCTCGGGGAAGCGTCATATGTGTAGAATCTGCTGCGGTGATCATTTCTTTATCGGCAGCGATATCCTCTTCTTCTATTTGAATGATTTCTTTCTGCGTTACCGTGTCTTTCTTCGTCTCCGTTAGGTCGATTTTAACAGAATCTGCCGGAACCATTGCCGAACTATCGACAGGTGCAGAAGTCGAGTCGTTCTCCACCACCATCGTGATCAAGGGCCTGTCTGTCATGGTAATCGACTCATCCGCTTGGTCATATAGACCGTAACCGCCGTACGCATAGAATTTATCCAGCGTATCGACAAATACGACATTTCGATAGGCTTTTCCTACACCCGTAGCGCGATCGTAGTAAAGACTGTCGCCCTTCAAAAAACGCGTTCCTTCGGTATATAAATTGTTTTTGTTGAAATTGGCGATACCTTTTTCCGTATTGTAGTTGCCTTTTTCGGTGTACAAATTCTCTCCGCTATTCCCTTTGATATTTGTGGGTCCAAAGAAATAAGTCATGCGCAGATCAGAATTGTACCGCATCGTATCTGTATAGATCTTTACATCCGGTGTGCGTACCACGACTTTATTGCGGAAATAGGCATCTTGTGTGTTTTCGAAATAGTAGGCATTTCGGGAAGTAATCGTATCACTTTTTGAAATAATTCTTCCACCTCCGGTGTAGTTTCCTATTTTGTCACGCATCTTGTAAATAAGGTGATTCGTAGTCAAAACCGAGTTGGCGTCGACCATGCGGACATTGTTTGTTAGCGTCGCAATCTGAGGAGCAGCATCATAATGTAAACGGTCAGAATAGATGATTGTCCCTGACGGCTGCGTGATAACGACATTGCCAAACGCCTCAAAGAATTGTCGACCAACCTCATCCTCGTAAATAATGCCGCTGTCGGCAGACAACGTATTCCCTTTATGCGCATATACAGGTTGAATACTGCTAAAGCCCTGTTGGTCGATAACCGTACTATATCTCGAGGAGATAAGACGTAGCTCCTCTTGAGCAAACAGCGATGTGAGCCACATGAGGTTTAAAATAAGTGCAAAACAGTATTTCACGAAGGCAAAAATAGTTAATTAAATAGCAAAAATTTGTTAAAAAATAGAAGGTTTTCTTAAAGCTACTTTTTTTAGAAAAAAGTTACGCAAAAAAGCGTCGCTTCATATAAACTATTCTCGATGCGGGAGAAGTGCGGGGTAGAGGGACGCATCAAATTTTAAAGTGGCGAGTTTTTTGTTTCCTTTTTTGCGGAAAAAAAGGAAAAGCCAGTCGCGGCTAGAGCGACATAAAAAAATGCATAATTTACACCTTCTTTATATTAACTTTGACATATGAATCTAGTTCGCCGTTTTCAACAATATATACGAGAAACACTGCATCTTAGCGCAGATGACAAGGTGTTGCTAGCGGTTAGCGGGGGGCGTGATTCCATGTTGATGGCCCATCTGTTTATAACGAGTGGTTATGCCTGTATAATAACGCACTGTAACTTCCATTTGAGGGAGCGAGACGCAGACCTAGACGAACAGCTCGTACGTACATATGCGCTACAACATAAAGTACCCTTTTTTGTGAAGCATTTTCAAACTACCGACTACGCACGGCAGCATGGTTTGTCCATACAAATGGCGGCCCGCGAGCTGCGCTATGCTTGGTTTGAAAAACTACGCGTACAACAGGATGCACGATGGATTGCGATTGCCCAACATCAGGATGACCATATCGAAACGGTTCTGCTTAATTTGGCGAGGGGAACCGGCTTGCTCGGTCTACAAGGTATCCTCCCTAAAAGAGGAGCCATAATTAGACCGCTTTTACGTTTTTCATCGGAAGAGATCACCGACGGTGTACAGCAATTACAGATCCCATTTCGGGACGACCAGTCTAATTTTTCTACGAAATACGCGCGCAACAAAGTGCGGTTGGAAATTATGCCCAAATTTCGAGAAATTACGCCAGAATTCGATGATATCATGCGGGAGAATATTGTTCACTTTCAAGAGGCATATGATCTGCTTCAGTCTTTTGTTTTGCCGATCCGCGAAGAATTGTTTGTCTTACAGGATAATCGGATTCGAATTAGCAAGCAAAATTTGGATCCGTATATTCATCGGCTTCCCTTATTATTTGAATTGTTTAAGCCATACGGATTTTCTAAGAATATTTTGGTTGATGTGCAAGAGCATTGGCGCGGCGAATCGGGAAAAATATTCCATTCACCACACTATGAATTACTGCTGGATAGGAACAATATCTGGTTGAAATCGAAAAATCTCGTTTCGAATACGGATGATCTTTTAGACATACCTGCGGCTAGTGGTGATTTTACTTTTGGAGATCGACAATTTGAAATGTATGTAGTAGAAGATACATCGATTCGCCAATCTGAAAATATATTACAGGTTGATTTTGAAAAGTTAGTGTTTCCGTTGACAATGCGCTTCTGGCAAGAGGGTGATTATTTTTATCCGCTAGGGATGGGGGGAAAGCGAAAAAAACTGAGTGACTATTTTGTGCAACAGAAAATAGGAAGGTATGACAAAAATACAATACCGATTTTAATCAACCGAAATGGGGATATTGTATGGATTGTGAACTATCGTGTAGATAATCGATATCGGATAACAGAAAGTACAAAAAAAGTCTTTACTTTAGTTTGTAAATAAAAGCTATGAGCGGAAATTATCTTTTTCAGGAAAAGCAATATTTGGGACGGGATGCGACATGGATTAGCGTGCGGTTGATTTTGGCCTTATTTTGTTTTGTAGCCTATTATTTGAATATAGAAAACTTACCTTCCCAACAGTTGTTCTTCATTGTTGGTACGGGGGTGATTATTGTTTCTGTGGTCATGATTTATATGGTGCATTATAAAACAACGGTATCGGGTAAGTTTTTAATACTAAGCGGTCTCTGGTCGTCTAAGCTTGTTAAAATAGACTTGTATAATATTGCGAAGGTCGAGCTAAAGCCGTATAGCTCCTTCATCTTCAATAATCCGGTTTATAATTTGCATAAAGGAGGGAAAATCCGTTTTTATTCTGGAGGAAAGGATGCGGTGTGGCTGACAGATAAAGAAGGCTTGGTGTATATTATCGGTTCGCATAAAGCCGAGGAATTTGCCCGTGCGGTTATGGAAGCAAAACGGAAACTGAATTCTTAAATTTTGTTAAGGGTTTTGATGCTGACATTCCGTTGACGGTGGAAAAAGAATTAAATTACTAAATTTGAGGAAAACGTAGAAAAAAGCATGGAATTACTTAAAATACTCGCTATCTTTTTGCTGGTCTTTTATGGATTGAAATATTTGTTTCGCCTGCTGATGCCTTTTGCCCTGCGCAAAATGACTGAACGCCTCATGAATAAAGCTCAACAGCAACAAGCTGCAGGAGGGGGACGCAAGACACATTATTATAATACCACTGGAGGAAATCCCTTTGATCAATTTAAGCAGCAAACGCCGCCAAAAAGGGAAGGAGAGGTGCGTGTGGACTATGTGCCGCAAGAGGAGGCTAAACCTAAAAAAGGGGCACAGACGGCGGGTGAATTTATCGACTTCGAAGAAATTAAATAATCGTTTGCCTCTCACTCTTTTACTTTTGAGTTTTTAGTGTATAAAAAATGTGGTTGAAGCAACTTGCTGTTTTTAATTTTAAGAACTATACGGAATCCTCTTTGGAATTTTTGCCCCAGATAAATGCTTTCGCAGGACTAAATGGCGCAGGGAAAACCAATTTACTAGATGCTATCCATTATCTCGCTTTATGTAAATCTTATTTTAATCCAATAGATTCACAACATATCAAAAAAGGCTGTGACTGGTTTATTGTACAAGGCGAGTTTGAGCGTGAACACGTGCCGGATGTTATTTCTTGCAGCTTAAAAAGAAATCAGAAGAAGCAGTTCAAGCGTAATAAAAAAGATTATCAACGTTTAGCCGATCATATCGGTTTATTTCCGTTGGTGATGATTTCACCTAATGATGCGGCTATCGTTGCCGAGGGAAGCGAAGAACGACGTAAATTCATGGATAATGTGATCTCTCAAACCGATAATCATTATTTGGACATTCTTATTCAATACAATAAAATTCTTTTGCAACGTAATACGCTGCTTAAACAGGTAAAGGAGAGGGGGGTATTGGACTTGGGATTATTGGAGGTTTTGAATCTTCAGCTGACAGAAGTAGGGGAGCGGATATTCGAAAGAAGGAAGCAGTTTATGGACGAATTTCTTCCTGAATTTGAACGGTACTATGCCTTTTTAACAGATAGTTCGGAAGAAGTTTCGTTGGTTTATGAATCGCCATTGATGGGGACGGATTTCGAGAAGTTGTTGCGGGATAGTTTGGAAAAAGACCGGTTGTTAGAGCGAACGTCGCAGGGGATACATAAAGATGACCTTGTATTCACTATCCACGATGGCATGGCGTTAAAAAAGTTTGGTTCACAAGGTCAACAGAAATCTTTTTTGATCGCGCTGAAATTAGCGCAATATAGTTTCCTTAAAAACAAAAAAAACGCTAAGCCTTTACTTTTATTAGATGATATTTTTGATAAATTGGATGAGAATAGAACAAAAAAGCTTATGCAGCTTGTTTCAGAGGACGAATTCGGGCAAATATTCATTACAGATACAGAGGCCAAAAGAATAAAAGATATTTTTGAGGAAATAGCGCAACCAATTCGTATTTTTGAGGTGAAAGGTGGCACTATAGATGTATAAAAAGAAACAGGATGAAATCCCGACAAAAGATGATATAGGTATTAAGGAAGCCGTAGAAAAGTGGATTGAGACCTATCGTCTACGTTCTAAATACGATGAATCATCGATCGTTAATGCTTGGCCAAATATAATCGGAAAAGCTATCGCCAATCGTACCCAACAGATCTATATTCGCGATAAAAAATTGTTTGTTAAAGTCGAATCAGCGGTCATTAAAAATGAATTGGCGATGATGCGTCGACAAATAATAGGTCGGGTGAACGAATCTGTCGGACACGTGGTGGTAGAAGAATTTATTATTTTATAAGTACTCGTCAAGGTCTCCTTTTCCCTCCCGTATAATTTCAAAATCGCCTGAAGTAACATCGACAACCGTAGAAGCAACATTGTCACCGTACCCGCCGTCAATGACCAAATCTACTAACTCCTCGTACTTTTCATGAATGAGTTCGGGGTCGGTAGAATACTCGATAATCTCATCTTCATCACGAATAGAGGAGGTGACAATTGGATTACCTAGTTCTTTAACGATTTCGCGTACAATGTTGTTATTGGGGACCCGAATACCTACCGTTTTCTTTTTGGTACTTAATAGCTTAGGGACTTGGCTGCTGGCATTAAAAATAAACGTGAACGGACCGGGCAATGCCTTTTTTAATACACGGAATACAACGGTATCAAAAGGTTTAGTATACTGGGAAATATCGGTCAAATCATAGCAAATAAAAGATAGATTTGACTTTTCTGGTCTTAGACCTCTTATTTTGCATACACGCTCAATAGCGCGTTGATTCGTGATATCACAACCTATACCATACACAGTATCCGTAGGATAAATAATAACACCTCCCTTTTTCAGTATATCTACCGCTTGCTCGATAAATTTCGGATTCGGATTTTCCTCGTGTATTCTTAAAAGCATTGTTAAAATAAATAAGCTAACAACAATAAAACCGCTGAAACTTAAAATTGTTCAGCAGTTTCATCTCCTTTGTTAAAATTCTGCATTGTTGGGCGTTCTCGGAAATGGAATAACATCCCGTATGTTGGTCATCCCGGTTACAAATAGTACAAGACGTTCGAAACCTACACCAAAGCCAGCATGTGGAGCAGATCCAAAACGGCGGGTGTCTAAAAACCAATCCATCTCTTCTTCCGGAATACCGACTTCAGCCATACGTGTGAGCAGTTTATCAAGATTTTCTTCCCGTTGTGATCCGCCCACCATCTCTCCGATACCAGGAAACAAAATATCCATAGCACGTACCGTATGACGGCCTTGCGCGTCGGGTTCATTCTGCTTCATGTAAAACGATTTGATCTCACGTGGATAATCTGTCAGAATTACCGGTTTTTTATAATGTTTTTCTACCAAATAGCGTTCATGTTCCGATTGCAAATCTGCGCCCCATTCTTCAATAAGGTATTTAAATTGCTTCTTCTGATTGGGTTTACTGCGTTTCAGGATTTCGATAGCCTCGGTGTAAGTAACGCGTTCAAAATCGTTTTCAACAACGAAGTTCAGTTTTTCAATTAAGTTCATTTCAGAACGTTGCTGTTGCGGTTTTGATTTCTCTTCCTCCAACAGACGGTTGTTCAACAGCTCGATTTCTTCTGGACAGGTGTCTAACGCATACTTGATAACATATTTCAACAGATCTTCTGCCAGATCCATGTTATCGTCCAGCTCATAAAAAGCCATTTCCGGTTCAATCATCCAAAACTCAGCCAAATGGCGGGTCGTATTCGAGTTTTCTGCTCGGAAAGTGGGGCCAAAAGTATAAATATTACCTAATGCCATTGCCGCAAGTTCTCCTTCCAATTGGCCGGATACGGTTAGATTAGTCTGTTTGCCGAAAAAATCCTCTTTGAAATCTACCTCGCCAGATTCGGTGCGAGGAGGATTGTTCAGATCTAACGTTGTTACCTGGAACATTTCGCCGGCGCCCTCGGCATCCGAGCCCGTAATAATAGGGGTATGCATATACACGAAATCCCGATCGTTAAAGAATTTGTGCACAGCAAACGACAGAGCATTGCGGATTTTAAATATGGCACTGAATGTTCCCGTACGAAAACGTAAATGCGCTATTTCCCTTAAAAATTCTAAACTGTGCTTTTTCGGTTGCAATGGATATTTTTCAGGATCGGAATCACCCAAAATCGTCAAATCATTAACTTTAATTTCTACGCGTTGCCCTTTTCCTAAAGATTCTATAAGTTGGCCTTTTACACGTACGGCAGCCCCTGTAGTTACTCTTTTTAGCAAGCTCTCATCCGTGTTCTCGAAATCTACAACAGCCTGTATATTATTGATGGATGAACCGTCATTAATAGCTATAAATTGGTTGTTACGAAAAGTCCGTACCCAACCTTTTACTATGATTTCTTGGCCGAATTCCTCCGACTTTAATAACTCTTTTATACGTGTATGTTCCATTTTAATAATATTATTTCTCTTCATTTTTTTCTTCATAAAAAACGAAGCAAAAAAATCAAGGCTTAGTATGTTTTCGCTACCTTTACTTGCCTCTTCCTAAACAGAATGGAACTCGCTTCGCTCAAATAACATTCTGTTTTTAACGGAATAGTCTACGTAAAGCTGGCCGCAAAAAAAACACAAGGCCGTTTAAACCGCGTCATCACTTACCTTACTGGTCACATTTATTTACGCAATACACACGGCCAGTTTGTCTTTCAGTACGCATTGCACGATCCCTTCCTTTAACCTATAATGTCGCCTCAAAAATTTTGAAAATGTAGAAACTGCTTTTTTTGCACTTTCCATGCCATCAAAATTTTTCAGCGACGCTTTTTTCGTTCTTTTTTCTAAAAAAGAACATAAAAAATATTTTATCAAAAAAGCCGGTTTTCGAAAGGAAACCGGCTTTTTATAATATAATCCTGATTATCCTTTCAGTACTTTTGTTACTAACTCCGCCGCTTCTTTCAATAAAATAGCAGAATAAACTTGTAAGCCAGACTCATCGATTAATTTTTTGGCCTCTGCTGCGTTTGTTCCTTGAAGACGAACGATAATAGGTACTGGAATATTTCCAATTTCCTGATACGCATCAATAACCCCTTGTGCAACGCGATCACAACGAACGATACCTCCGAAGATATTAATCAAAATAGCTTTAACGTTTGGATCTTTCAAAATGATGTTGAAGCCGGCCTTTACGGTCTCTGCATTTGCTGTACCACCCACGTCCAAGAAATTTGCTGGTTCACCACCGGCAAGTTTAATGATGTCCATAGTAGCCATAGCTAAACCGGCACCATTTACCATACAGCCTACGTTGCCATCCAATTTTACGTAATTCAAATTGGATTCTCCAGCCTCAACCTCTGTAGGGTCTTCTTCTGCTAGGTCACGTAAAGCAGCATAATCTGCGTGGCGGTATAATGCGTTCTCGTCAAAATTAACTTTCGCATCTACAGCTAAAATTTTGTCGTCAGACGTTTTCAACACCGGGTTGATTTCAAATAATGCAGCGTCAATCGTGTCGTAAGCCTTATACAAAGCGGCAATAAATTTTACCATTTCCTTCTGTGCAGCACCGGACAAACCTAAGTTGAAGGCAATTTTGCGAGCTTGGAAACCTTGTATGCCAACTTTAGGGTCGATTTCTTCTTTGAAAATTAGATGTGGTGTTTTTTCCGCAACCTCTTCAATGTCCATACCACCTTCGGTAGAGTACATGATGATGTTACGTCCTTTTGCACGATCTAATAAGACAGAAACATAAAATTCTTTGACTTCACTCTCTCCAGGATAATACACATCCTGTGCAACCAAAACTTTGTTTACTTTTTTTCCTTCGGGGCCTGTTTGTGGGGTAACCAATTGCATGCCAATGATATCTGTCGCACGTTGCAACACCTCGTCATGATTTTTTGCTAATTTCACGCCGCCACCTTTACCGCGACCACCGGCATGGATTTGTGCTTTTACAACCACCCAGTCCGAGTTAAAATCTTGTTTTAATGTCTGTGCAGCTTCAACAGCCCGCTCAGGAGTTTCTGCAAGGATTCCTTCTTGAACTCTTACGCCAAAACTTTTAAGTATTTCTTTTGCTTGATATTCGTGAATGTTCATCTTAAAAAATTTGTCGTAAAATTATGATTTTTAAATGGAAAGGGCAAGTAATCTTTTCCTCCTTTTTTATCTAATTGTTTTTTCACTCCAGGTGATGAAGTGGCCATGATTTAAATATAATGCAAAGTGATTTTCGAAAATCATGGCGGTTTCTTACCTTCGCATTATGATATTGGATGCTACCCAAATATATAAGTCTTTCGGTCAGTTACCGATTCTGCGCGGAGTAGACCTGTCGGTAGAAAGAGGAGAGATTGTTTCGATCGTTGGTGCATCGGGAGCGGGAAAAAGTACCTTATTACATATTGTCGGTACGCTGGACAGGCCGGATAACGGGCGTGTGGTTATTGATGGAGTTGATGTCAACGCGCTGAGTGAAAAGAAAATGAGTTTATTCCGTAATAAACATATTGGTTTCGTTTTTCAATTTCATCATCTGTTGCCGGAATTTACAGCCCTTGAAAATGTCTGCATTCCAGCCTTTATTAACCGCGTCGAAAAAAAAGAAGCGGAAGCACGCGGCATGGAACTTTTGGAGCGACTAGGGGTTGAACACCGCGCGCAACACAAACCATCGGAAATGTCTGGAGGAGAGCAGCAAAGGGTTTCGGTGGCTCGCGCGTTAGTTAATAACCCTTCCTTAATTCTTGCAGACGAGCCGTCCGGTAACCTCGATTCAGAGAACGCGACTTCGTTACATCAGTTGTTTTTTGATTTACGTGCGTCTCTCGGCCAGACTTTTATCATCGTTACGCATAATGAAGAATTGGCAAGCATCTCTGATAGAACGGTGCACATGCGTGATGGACAGATTCTTTGAAATAAATAATGGATACTATTTTAATCACTTATGGTACACGGCCTCTTGCTCAACGTGTGGGCAGGTTGTTGTCGTCGCGTTATGAAATCGCTTATGCCAGTTCGGAAGCCTTCCCTGATATACTGTTAAAGCAAAACTATTATCGAATCCCAATGGGGGCCACGCCTACATTTGCGCATGAAATATTAAAGCTATGTTTGGATAACGGTTGTAGGATGATACTTCCCTTGGGAAAAAAGGAATTGCAACCACTACACGAAGCCCGAATTTTATTGGAAGAATATGGAATAGTTGTTTTATTACCAGATAATTTAGAAGATTGCCTTATGCTAGAGAGTCCGTCAGGAGAAATACATGTATTGGCAGCGGGAAAAGATATGTTGACAGAGAATCAACTATGTCATGACCATTTTTCAGGGGTCGCGATGTTGTCCGACTCAAGTGATGAACCGATATTGTGTTTAGTGTAGATGATGACGAATAACGAGATAGTCTCTTTTGATAAATTGGTTTATGTTTTTGAAATCGATGATGTTTTATATCCGAAACGGGATTATCTATTGCAGGTCTATTATTTGTTTTCCAATTTCGTGGAATATACGGAAGGACGGTCGATCGCGAAAGAAATGGTGGGCTATATGAAGAAAACTTTTGAGGATCTAGGAGAGCATGAAGTACTGCCAAAGACCATTGCATATTTTGGGTTAAATGAAGCGTATCTTGAAAACTTTGAAAGACTGAAAGCCAATGCACACCTCCCTTTGAAGCTAATTTTGACAGACAATATTAAAAAAATATTGTTATCTTTATTCGAACAGGGAAAGCAAGTGGGTATATTAACAGATGGGAATCCTGTAGAGCAGCTAAATAAACTCAAGCACATCGATTGGCAAGAGCTAGCTAGATTTTTGCCTTCATTAAAAGTGTTTTTTACACGTGAATTGATATTTCGTAATATCAATCCTATTGATTTTCTTAAAGAGGAGTATCAGGTTTCCGTAGATGAAATTTCGATCTTTAAGGAGGAGAGTTTGAAATTTTGATGGATTGTTTTTGTCAAAGGAAAAGATATGAAGAAAAAACCGGCAACGATAAAGGAAATTGCTCGTAGACTGAAAATATCGCCGTCCACTGTGTCGCGTGCACTTAATGATCATCCGAGCATTGGTTTGGTAACAACGATGCGCGTAAAAAAGGTGGCTGAAGAACTGAATTATGAGCCTAATCAGACTGCGATATTTTTTAAACAGCGACGCACATTCACCATCGGAGTCATTCTTCCAAGTCTTTCCGAACCTTTCTTTTCCTCGGCGATTAGCGAAATTGAAAAGGTGGCGGTGGAGCATGAATACACTGTACTTATGGGACAATCACATGACGATGCTGCCCATGAATTAAAAATTCTAAAAACGTTTAGAAAACACCGCGTGGACGGTATTCTGATGTCGCTTGGTAAAAATACAGAAGACCTGAGTTTTATCAAGATGTTAGAGGATGCAGAAGTACCAATTGTTTTCTTTGACTGCGTGCCGAGCATCGATGGGGTTAATAAAGTATATAGTGATCTTTCTACAGGTATGCGCGAAGCGGTTCAATCGTTTGCTTCCTTAGGGCATAAGAATATAGCGTTGATTAATGGTCCGAGAAATTTACTGGCGTCCCAGGAACGAGCCGCAGCTTATAAAAAGGCGTTGAAAAGTGAAAATTTGGAATACAGCGAACGCTATGAAGTTGATACCGATTTAACAGAACAGGGTAATATCGAGGCGATCGACAAATTATTGGCGTTGTCAGAACGCCCATCGGCCATTGTGTCTTTTAACGATTTTGTCACCCTAGATGTGATAAAACATGTGCGACAAAAGGGACTGGTGCAAAAAAAGGATGTTTTTTTTATTAGCTATGCTAATTATCCATTATGGAAATATATGGAAAATCCGCCGATGGGAAGCATCGAACAATATCCGGATAAACAGGCTCGTAAAGCGGCTGAAATTCTGTTTAAACATATTGGAACAAAAGAGGGAGAACAGGAACCGGAAACGGTTATTTTTAAATCGAAGTTAGTGTTGAAATAAAGAAGCGAGGCATATGCCTCGCTTCTTTATTTTATAAATGAATTACTTCGTCATAGGCCGCCGCCGCAGCTTCCATAATAGCCTCACTCATCGTTGGGTGTGGATGAACAGCTTTGATCATCTCGTGTCCTGTAGTTTCTAGTTTTCTAGCCACAACGATTTCTGCAATCATCTCTGTCACATTGGCGCCTATCATGTGGGCTCCGAGAAGCTCGCCATATTTCGCATCAAAAATCAATTTGACAAACCCGTCTTTAGCCCCTGCAGCAGAAGCCTTACCAGATGCCGAAAACGGGAATTTCCCCACTTTAAGTTCGTAACCAGCTTCTTTCGCTGCTTTTTCCGTATAACCGACAGATGCAACCTCTGGCGAGCAGTAAGTACATCCCGGTATGTTATTGTAGTCGATGGGATCTACATGTAGTCCTTTTATTTTCTCTACACATGTTATGCCTTCGGCAGAAGCAACGTGCGCCAAGGCTTGACCTTTTACGATATCACCAATAGCGTACACGCCGTTGATATTGGTTTGGTAAAAATCGTCGACCACCACGCGGCCTTTATCGGTTTTTATACCTACTTCCTCTAATCCTAAATTTTCAATATTTGGTGTGATACCTACTGCAGATAGAACAACTTCAGCTTCGATCGTCTCTGTCCCTTTTGCAGTTTTGATTGAAACTTTTGATAATGCGCCTTTTGTGTCTACCGACTGAACCTCGGATTTCGTCATAATATCGATGCCCACTTTTTTTAACGATTTTTCAAGCTGCTTCGATACTTCTTCGTCTTCTACAGGTACTATTCTGTCCATGAATTCGACAATGGTTACTTTAGTGCCTATCGCGTTATAGAAATAAGCAAATTCAACACCGATAGCTCCCGAACCCACAACCACCAATGACTTAGGTTGCTCAGGAAGATTCATGGCCTGACGATAGCCGATGATCTTTTTACCATCTTGAGGCAGGTTCGGTAATTCACGCGAGCGTGCGCCTGTTGCTAATATGGTGTGTTTGGCGGTATATTCTTTTGACGAACCATCAGCGCCTTTTACTTCTATTTTACCACCTTTTTTAATTTTTGCGGCACCCATAATGACATCAATTTTGTTCTTTTTCATCAAGAACTGAATGCCTTTACTCATACCATCAGCAACGCCACGACTCCGTTTTACGATGGCAGAAAAGTCTGCTTCGCCCCCTTGCACTTTAATGCCATATTCCTCAGCATGATTTAAATACTCAAATACTTGTGCACTTTTCAAGAGAGCTTTGGTGGGTATACAGCCCCAGTTTAAACAGATGCCACCTAATGCTTCGCGTTCTACAATCGCTGTTTTAAAACCTAATTGAGATGCACGGATAGCAGCAACATATCCTCCCGGACCACTACCGATTACTATGATATCGTAGTTCATAATGTGTATTTGTTTTTACGCGTATTCATTGCACATGAGGCATTCCGAGTACGCATTTAATTTAAACGTTTTGTAGTAAAAGATCTTGCTCGCTTTGCGAACGTTCCAAAAATACATATTTTTTTCATATGTATATAACTTGTTCTTTAACGGGCATATGGAATATCCAGTTATGTTATGGACGTTGTATTATATAAGAAGTGTGCATGCTGCTTCGCGGTTATGCGTGTTCTTGTAATGAATCCGTGGATATTTCCGCTGTATATCATGTTGTTTTCTTTAAACTGTAGAAGCTATCGTGTCAGCATTTGGTCAATAGATGATTAAAATATAGGGCGATTGGAGTTTAGAACGTATGTTTGCGAAAACTTTTAATTGTTCATTATGCTACGTATTTTTCAGCAAATTGCCTTGTGGGAGGCTGTGTCCACTGTCATTCTTTTTTTTGTCGCTATGCCCTTAAAATATCTAGCCGATATACCTGAGGCCGTTCGTATTGCCGGCTCTATTCACGGTTTTCTTGTGGTATTGTTTGTTGTTTTGCTCGTGATGTGCTGGAATGAATATAAATGGCCGTTTAGCCGAGTAATAAAATATTTCTTGGTATCCTTGATTCCTGTTGTTTCTTTTTGGGTAGAGCGGGATGTTAAACGCCAGATCCACACACAAAAGACGACCGGTACTTCACTTTAGCCTTGTTGTTTGTCCGGAAAGGAGTCGATGCTCATGTAAGCATAGGTAATCTCTGTCTTTCCGTGTGGTACAGGATTGCCATCCTTGTCCAGATTGACGAATACAAGCTTGTCGATCGAAAGTATAGTTTTTCGAGTAATCTTGTTGCGGACCTCACATCGCATGGTGATGGATGTCGTGCCGAAATGTGTGGCCGTAATGCCCATTTCTATAATATCGCCCTGCTTGGCGGAACTAACAAAATTGATCTCGGAAATGTATTTTGTGACAACATGAGGGTTGCTCAATTGTACAATCGCATAGATGACGGCTTCTTCATCTATCCAACTTAACAACCTGCCACCGAACAGGGAACCGTTGGGGTTTAGGTCTTCGGGTTTTACCCATTTTCTAGTGTGAAAATTCATAATGTTATTCTTCATTAAAAAAGGCAAGATCACTGATCTTGCCTTTTATTATTTAAGCGTGGATGGCTCGGTTTGCCGTTGCGGCCAACGCAGCTTCTTTTATTGCTTCCGTAAACGTAGGATGTGCGTGGCATATTCGGCCTATATCTTCAGCAGATGCGCGGTATTCCATCGCTACCACCGCCTCTGCGATCATGTCGGCTGCTCGAGGCCCAATCATATGTACACCCAATACCTCATCAGTAGCGAGATCTGCTAACACTTTGATGAATCCATCCGTGTCTCCCGAAGCTTTCGCTCGTCCCGATGCTTTAAAAGAGAAGGAACCTGTTTTATATTTTAAACCGGCTTCTTTCAATTGTTCTTCTGTTTTTCCGACAGAAGCCACCTCAGGCCAGGTATATACTACTCCCGGTATCAGATTATAGTCTATATGGGGCTTTTGCCCAACAATATGTTCTGCTACATAGACACCCTCATCTTCTGCTTTATGCGCAAGCATGGCGCCTTTTATGACATCACCGATTGCGTAAACACCTTCCACAGCTGTTTCTAGATGCTCATTCACCGGGATCTTATTTCCTCGTTCTTCCGTTTTGATGCCAATATTTTCTAAGCCGAGACCTTCGGTATAGGCGGTTCTTCCCACGGCAACAATACAATAGTCGCCTTCTAAAGAAACTGTTTCGCCTTTAGGGTTCTCAGCAGTAACGGTCACTTTTTTGCCCTTTGCGGTAGCGCCCGTAACTTTGTGTCCTAAGAAGAACTCGACACCTAAGTTTTTCTTTAAGACACGCTGTAATTCCTTTCCTAACCCGCCATCCATTGTTCCGATGATGGATTTCTCATATTCGACAACGGATACTTTTGCACCCAAACGTGCATAAACAGATCCAAGCTCCAAACCGATTACACCACCGCCAATAACGATAAGATGTTTCGGGACTTCTTGAAGATTCAGTGCTTCCGTTGATGTGATGATGCGCTTTTTATCAATTGGTAAGAAAGGCAGGGCTGTAGGTTTTGACCCTGTTGCGATGATTACATTTTTTGCTTTTAGCTCGGTTGAGCTACCATCTTTTTGAACGACTTTAATGGTGTTTTTATCCAGAAAAGATCCAACGCCTTCGTAAGTATCTATTTTGTTTTTCTTAAAAAGAAACGTAATACCCGCTGTGTTTTGAGATATGACATCGTTTTTACGCGCCATCATCTTTTTTACATCGATCTTAAGATTGGTCAATCCGATACCATGTGTCTCAAAACTGTGGGCGGCGTTGTGATAATGTTCTGAACTGTCTAATAACGCTTTAGAAGGAATACATCCAACGTTTAGACAAGTGCCTCCAAAAGTGCTATATTTCTCGATTACAGCCGTTTTTAGTCCAAGCTGCGCACAGCGAATAGCACTTACATATCCACCGGGACCGCTTCCTATAACGATTACGTCGTATTGCATAAAAAATAGTATTGTAGTTTCGACCTCAAAGTTAACGATTTAAATAGATTTAATGACATTTTAATGCGTAAATAAAAAGCATTTACCTGGGGTAAATGCTTCTCGATTTGTAACACATTTTATAAAATGTACAATCGCTTATTCAGCGACAATCTTACCTTGCATCACCCCGAAATGTCCGGGAAAACTACAGATGAATGTGTATACGCCCTTTTCTAAGGTAAACGTAATTTTATCCTCTTCGCCTGGTCCTAATAATTTCGTGTGTGCAACGACAGAACTCAACGATGTTTTGGGAATGTAATCATTATCTGCAGCGGCAACTGCCTCTGCACCAAAGGTGGCCACGTCTACACCTGGAGCCAATATCACGAAGTTGTGACCCATAGACTCTTTGGGTAATTCACCTACATTTTTTAGGGTTAGTTCAACTTCCTCGCCTGCTTTTACCCGTAAAAGCTCGGTGTTAAATTTCATTTGGTCATTACCTTCTACAACAGGCTTATTGGATAATTCCACGTTTTCAATGCCCGGAACCGTTTCTGTAGACGTGCTTCCTGCGTCAGCTGTCGTTGTTTCTTCGGTTGTAGTCGAATCGCTCTTATTTTCGGAACCGCCACAAGCTGTGAATGCCAAGGCGACAGCAATTGCTGGAAAAACAAATAATTTTTTCATTTTAAAGAAGTTAAATATATATTTATTGTATATGCTTTTAAACAAAAATAGCCAATATTCTTTTATAATCAAGATATCACCCCCTTTTTAAGATAAGTTTAGCATTTTTATGATATAAGTCCCACTTCATTCCTTACAGCTTGTCTACATACGGTGATACCGATCACGGTAGATGTTTTTGAGCACATAGATCTCGCCTCGTATCTAACGCTATGGATGTCGTCAGCTGTGCGATATTTTAGATTCGATTTAACTTTCGGGAAGATAAGCTCTTGGTCTAGGGTGTTTTATTGTCAATTAGGTTGCAGAAAATGCAAAATAAAATAATACCTTTAAGGAATTACTTTAATGAATATAATATATGGAACCTGAAATTAGCTTAATTTTAATTATCGTAGGGGGAGTCGTCGCTTTTTTTGTATTGATGTATTTACTGCCCGTAAATCTGTGGTTTACGGCGCAACTTTCCAATGTAAAAATTAGTCTTTTAAATTTAGTATTGATGCGCTTGCGGAAGGTACCACCATCGTTAGTGAGCAATGCGATGATCACATCAACAAAAGCGGGTTTGCGCATCTCTACCAATGAAATCGAAACGCATTATCTGGCCGGGGGCAATGTGAATAAAGTAATCAAAGCCCTTATCTCTGCTGATAAAGCAAATATTCCGCTTGATTTTAAGTTAGCCACGGCTATTGATCTTGCCGGTCGGGATGTTTTTGATGCGGTGCAACTGTCTGTCAACCCGCAGGTTATTAATACGCCGCCCGTTGCGGCTGTTGCAAAGGATGGTATACAACTCATTGCAAAAGCCAGAGTGACGGTACGGGCCAATATCAATCAATTGGTTGGTGGAGCTGGAGAGGAAACAATATTAGCTCGGGTAGGGGAAGGAATTGTAACCACGATTGGTTCTTCCACAAACCATAAAGAGGTATTAGAAAACCCAGATCGAATATCCAAAACGGTCTTATCCAAAGGACTGGACTCGGGAACGGCATTTGAGATTTTATCCATCGATATTGCCGATATCGATATCGGCGAAAACGTGGGGGCGAAATTGCAGACAGACCAAGCAGAAGCAGATTTAAAAGTGGCCAATGCGCGGGCAGAAGAACGCCGTGCGATGGCTGTGGCTACAGAACAAGAAATGCGTGCCAAGGCACAAGAAGCAAAAGCAAAAGTAATTGAAGCGGAATCGCAGGTTCCACTGGCCATGGCCGAGGCTTTCCGAAGTGGAAATCTGGGCTTGATGGATTACTATAAAATGCAGAACATACAAGCAGATACGGATATGCGTTCTTCGATTTCTAAACCGCCATCAGGTGAAAAGGGAAAATCGTAGAAAAATACGGTAACACAAAGTTGTTCTTAAAACAAAACCCTGACGATGGGCGTCAGGGTTTGCTACTAACCAATTATAAACCTAAATTATGAAAAGACAATTTTAATGCTGTAATCGTTATTTGCTCATTGATTACAATACAAAAGTACGTCGAAAAATAGGATTTGTCAAGCGTATTTCGCTTATAGTTGTGTTTGCAATCAATATGTGACAAACTTTTGATGATATGACTTTTTTAGATAAGGTTTTGACTTATATTAATTAGCAATTTATGGTTTTACAACAGTTCGCCAACGTTAAAGTTCTTTTTCTAGATGTCGATGGCGTACTTACGGATGGTTCTGTCCTTGTTACGGAACAAGGAGAACAACTACGACGTTTTTCTATTAAAGATGGATACGCTATACAGTTGGCGGTAAAATGTGGACTTCGGATTTGTATAATCAGCGGTGGAAACTCGCAGGGTGTATTGCACCGCTTGCGTGGACTTGGTGTGCAGGACGTGTATCTTGGTGTCACAGATAAGTTCGCCGTTATGCAGGAAGTCGCGCTGCGCTACGATGTGATGTTAGCCGAAGTCGCGTTTATGGGAGATGATATACCGGATGTCGCATGTATGCGACAAGCGGCTTTGCGCTTATGCCCGCAAGATGCTGTCGAAGAAGTAAAAGCAGTTGCACATTATATCTCCCCCAAGAAAGGTGGCGAGGGGTGTGTTCGAGATGTCATTGAAAAGATTTTGAAACTGCAAAAAAAGTGGCATGATCACGATAAAGTTAGAAGCATCTAAATGTTACTAAACAAATTCAAAAATATCCCCATCATCTTAGGTTCCCAATCGCCTCGACGGAAAGAACTATTGCAAAAAATGGGGTTTGATTTTCAGGTTGTTGTTAAGGAAACGGACGAACATTTCGATCCACAGCAAACACCACAAGAGATAGTCGAGCATATTGCCATTGACAAAATTCAAGGCTTCGATAGCATTTCATTCTATGACACGCTTGTTATTACAGCGGATACGGTGGTTGTTTGTGGAGGTAGTATCTTAGGGAAGCCCCGTGATCAGAAAGAAGCATTTCAAACGCTGCATAAATTGCAAGGGGGGGATCATCGGGTACTAACAGCTGTGGCATTGCGCTACCAAGGAAATCTACATTGTTTTATAGAGGAAACGCAAGTAACATTTTATCCCTTATCAGAGCAAGAAATTTTCTTTTATCTGGAAAATTATCGGCCGTTTGATAAAGCAGGCTCTTATGGTATACAAGAATGGATCGGGTTTATTGGTATAAAATCGATTCATGGCTCCTATGAAAATGTGGTAGGATTACCAACGGCACGACTATATCAAGAAATGAAAAAATTAGTATAGGGGCAGAATTTTGCCCCTATACGATTATTTAATAGTGTACCGCACTCCTGTGTAGAACATTCGTCCTGTTATCGGACCCCACAACAAGTTGGTGTCAAAGTGATTCCCGAAAGGTTCTTCAAATGCCAGAATCGGATCTTTCTGATAGAAATCTGTCAAGTTTTCTCCACCAAGATAAATGGTGAAGTTTTTGTCTGCACCGAAGCTTTTGCTGATTTGTGCATTCATGGTGACATAGGCATCAGAGTAGGTCGCCAATTGATATTCGGCCGGGTTGTCCAAGGTCGAAGGCAGTCGTTTTTTACCTACTACATTCAAGGTGTAATCAAAACTCCATCCACTATGTAGGTTGTATGCCATATTGACGAAACCCCTGTGCTTGGCCGTCAATGGTTTCAGTTGACGTCCGTTTTGATAATCTGTTTGTACGTCTAATAATCGATAAGCCATCCTGGTTTCAAAGTGCTGAATGGGCATGAATCTAAATTCAGCTTGTAAGCTATTGGAGTAAGATTTACCATCCAGATTATAGAAGGATACCGTTCTGGGGTTCTCCCAGTCTACAACCACTTGATTGGTGAAATTGTTGTGAAAAAGCTCTAGGGATATTCCCGATTCTCTACCAAATAACCTAAAGTCTTGATCAAAAGTAAGTCCCGTGTTCCAAGATACCTCTGGTTTTAGTCCATAAGCTGTACCATCATTATTGGCCAGTTGGGTGTAGTTTATAGCACGGCTTGATGCGAATATACCCAGATTTTCCGCAAATATATTGGCTGTACGTTGCCCTCTTCCGGAGCTCAAGCGGATGGTGGTCGTATTGGTGGGAGCATAGCGAAGTACCGCCCTTGGTGTCGTAAACCAGCCGTAAATGCTATTGTAATCTTGACGGAGACCTAATACAGCGTCGAATTTCTCGCTAGGTGTATAGGTGTACTCTAGGAACGCGCCCGAAACTGTCTCTGTGCGATTAAAGTCGTGTTGGAGGATATGCTCGTTGTATTTATCGTACGACATGGAAAGTCCGGTTCTGTACTTATGATTTACATTGCCGATAACATCCTGATAAAGCAAGTTGGCATATCCGCTATTTTGCTCATTGTCATAGGTCGTTAAACCAAAAAAACTTTGCTGGCGAAAATGCGCCCCGGATAATTGTAAACCGATGCTGCGTAATTTATTCCCGGGAAAAACATAACCAATTTTTGCAAAACCTTCTACACGATCAATATCGAACCCTAATCCGTAACGATTCGTGGTCAACTTGTCGGTTTTTTTATCAAAATCGATTTCCCCTCCTGTCCGGTCGTCACTTAAATACTTGATGCCGAATTGGGCGATTAAACCTTTACCATCTTCATAATGCCATCTATTGATGCCCGAAAATGTGTTGCCCACAGGCATGTCTCGAAATCCATTATTGCTGAAATTCATGTTTTTGTTGTACATGAAATTGTCATGCAATAAGAGGCCTACAGACCATTTATCGTTTATTTTTTGTGCCAGATTTAAATTGACATCCGTACGCCCCATATTGTTGGCATACGCATTGAAATAGAGTCGATCTGTTTGGTGTGGTTTTTTTAATTCCACATTGATCTGTCCCGACATGCTTTCGAATCCATTCGCGACAGAACCCATACCTTTACTAATCTGTATGGCTTCAATCCACGGACCCGCCATGCTATTTAATCCCAATGGAGAGGCAAAGCCACGAGGGCCAGGTAGATTTTCTACCGTTAATTGTGTGTAGATGCCACTTAAACCTAGTAGCTGCACTTGCTTAGCGCCCGTTACTGCATCACTCGCGACGACATCTACGGAGGCGTTCGTCTCGAAACTTTCACTGAGATCGCAACAAGCAGCCTTAAACAATTCTCTCGCCGTAATTGTTTCTACACGGTTGGCGTTCAATTTATCTACGTAGGCAGTACGTTGTCTTCTGGAAACAACTACTTCCCCTAAAACATTATCTTTTGCGTGGATGACCAAAATCTCGTGTAGATTTTTTACTTCGATGGTATCGGGCAGCATACCCGCGTAGCTCACTACGAGATTTTTATAGCCTTTTTCATGTTTGATATCAAACACACCCTCTTCGTTGCTTTGTTTTTGTGCAGCTTTATCTTCGAGCCAATAGACGTTTACACCTGGAATAGGGGTTAGATCGCCGCGATTATTTTCTTGTACCACAACACCACGAACGATATGTTCGTGATCATGGTGGTCATGATCGTCATCATGCCCCTGACTACTTTTTTCTTCACCGAGGCGGTCGTACAGACAACATTGATGGAGTTCTTCATAAACTTCTTGTTTTGCTCGCGTTTCATCTGTATCATGTCCAGCATCGGCAATCGACTGCTTGATGTTTTTCGAAGAGGTAACATTTGGGGTAAAGACGACGGTTGCCATACCGTTTTCTATATTCCAACTCGCTTGCGAAACGCCGTTGATTTTCGCTGCTTTCTCAATCCGTTGTTTACACATCGCGCAGTTTCCCGCTACTTCAAATGTAATCGTACTATCTTGTTGTGCAAAACTAAGGGTATATATGCTGATAAAGAGTAAGGTGACTAGTCCCTTATATAATCTGTTCATTTTATTTCTTTATGTGATTCTTGTTAATTAAATAAAGCTTACATTCCGTTTGCTACCTCCGGGGAACAATGTGGAATGTGTGGGGTTAACCTAATAACAATGAAAATCAGATACGGAAATTACAATGAAGAAGATATGTCGGTGTAGACTGTTTGGCCAGTATGAGCCGATCAGACCTGAGGTTTGTTTTTTGTGTGTCGAAATGTGGCTGAAAAACGACGAGCCAAATAATAGAGAGCGTAGCGGGCGATAGTGTCATCAAATTAAATGACGACGGTGTACTTTCAACCTCTTCTTGTCCTTTCTTGAGATCAATTTTAAAATCTTTGCAGCAAGTAGTTTCTTCCATATCACAGATATGGGAGGGAGCTTCCTCCTCATGTTCATCTTGTAAGCAAACAGGACAATTTTGGTGGTGTTCCTCCACCCGATCTTCTAGCATAACAAACGAGCCCCCATGACATTGGTGCATGTATACGGTCATTCCCGTACATGTCAGGGTGTAAAACAATAAGATGATGCTCGATAAGAATGCTCTCATGACAAACAAAGATAAGAAAGATATTTTATCTTGGAAAAACGGTGTTTAAAAAAAATATTTGAATGACCTTGCATTTAATTAATGAAGATATTAAATTTATATCATCATAAAACTAATCGATATGGAGCAACTAATGTCAGAACCTAGGGTTCTTCTTTCTTTAGCGGTATCACTATTAATAATAGCTGTTGGTGTATTTAAAGTGTACTCCCGGTATGTGAAGGAACAGTAAAATCATCTTTATGCCTGTCTGAAGCGGAGCTGTAAGACAGGCATAAAGAGCTAACATCTCCTTAAGGGGCTTTGATTCCCTTTATAAAAGGACCTATTTTGTGTAGGTAATTCTCGTCTGTTAATAAACGGACAAAAGCACTTCCAATAATGGCTCCCTTAGCATAATCTGTAGCTTTCTGAAATGTTCCTTTATCCGAGATCCCAAAGCCGATCACCAATGGGTTCGTTAATTTCATATCTTTTAAGCGTTGAAAATACTGTTCTGCTTGTTCACCGACTTCCAAATTTTTACCGGTTGTTGCATTGGAAGAGAGCAGATAAATAAAGCTAGTAGAGAGAGCGTCTATTTTTCGTATGCGTTCCACAGAGGTTTGCGGCGTGACTAAAAAGATATTACTGATCCCATATTGTGCAAATATAGCCTGATAAAGTTCCTCGTACTCGTACATAGGCAAATCTGGAATAATGGCACCATTTACACCAACTTCCTGACAAGATTTGCAAAAGTTTTCCACACCATATTGTAAGACAGTATTAAAGTACCCCATCAAAAAAACCGGGATAGATACCCGTGACCTCAACGCTTTCAATTGTTGAAAGAGTAGCTGGAGTGTCATACCGTTTTTAAGGGCTACCTGAGAGCTATGCTGAATAACCGGTCCGTCCGCTACCGGATCGGAATAGGGAAAACCAATCTCGAGAAAATCTGCACCCGCTTGTTCTAATTTTTCAGCAATAGCTATCGTGCTATCCAAATGCGGATAGCCCGCCGTGTAGTAGATGGATAGCAAATTTTCTGACGTATCCTTTTTAAATATATCTTGTGTTTGCATCATGTTTAAAATCCAAAATATTTCATATAGTTGTCCAAATCTTTATCGCCACGGCCTGATAAGCAGATAACGACATTCTCCTCGCCCTGAAATTTCATTTTTTCGAGATAGGCGAGTGCGTGTGCGCTTTCTATTGCCGGTATGATTCCTTCGAGTTTGGTGAGCAATAATCCGGCTTGCATGGCTTCGTCATCGGTAATGCTAACATACTTTCCCCGGCCGCTTTTATATAGCCAAGCATGTTGGGGACCGATCCCCGGATAATCTAAACCGGCGGAGATAGAGTAGGGCTCGACAACTTGTCCATCGTCGGTTTGCATGAGAATAGAACGGCTTCCATGCAAGACACCTTCTTTTCCTAAGGCTGTCGTAGCGGCAGATTCGCCACTATTGACACCGTGTCCAGCAGCCTCCACCGCGATAAGCTGTACCTGTTCGTCTCCTAGAAAATGATAAAACATTCCCGCTGCATTCGAACCCCCGCCAACACAGGCTAGTACATAGTCCGGTAAACTGCTACCTGTTTTTTCTACCAGTTGTTTTTTTGTTTCTTCCGATATAATAGATTGAAAACGAGCTACTAAATCAGGGTAGGGGTGTGGTCCCACCACCGAACCGATAATATAATGTGTATCCACCGGGTTATTGATCCAGTCGCGTAAAGCCTCGTTGGTCGCATCTTTTAGCGTCTTGCTTCCCGATTGAGCCGCAACAACAGTGGCCCCCATCATTTTCATACGTGCCACATTAGGTGCTTGCCGTTGAATGTCGATTTCGCCCATGTAAACAACACATTCTAATCCTTTTAGGGCACAGACGGTGGCCGTTGCGACGCCGTGTTGACCTGCGCCAGTTTCTGCAATAATCCTTTTTTTGCCAAGACGTTCAGCAAGGAGGATCTGTCCGATCGTATTATTTATTTTGTGTGCGCCTGTATGGTTGAGATCTTCTCGTTTAAGGAAAATGTTGGCACCGTAACGTGCTGATAAACGTTTGGCGAGATACAAGGGAGAGGGGCGTCCTACGTAATCTTTCAACAATTCCTGAAACTCTTGTTGAAAGTGCTCTTCCTGCATGATCTCCCTATATTTTCTTTGGAGTTCTTCCACATTGGGGTATAACATTTCGGGGACGTAAGCGCCTCCAAATGGGCCATAATATCCTTTTTCGTTTACGTGATATTTACTCATGTCTGATTATTTTCAATGCTTGCTTTAATTTGTCGATATCTTTTAATCCCGGCTCTAGTTCAAATTTAGAATTGATGTCTAAGCCGATTAAGCGTTCATCTGCAATAGCTAATGCGTGGGGAATATTAGCTAAGTCTAGACCGCCACTAAGGAAATAAGGAACGTCATAAGGGTAGCTTTTTAACAAGGTCCAATCAAAAGTACGTCCGGTTCCGCCGTGTTTTGGACTGCTCGTGTCGAACAGGAAATAATCGACCACGCCCACATAGGGTGCAAAGGTTTCCCACGATAAGTCCGCATCCATTCCGAACGCCTTGATGACTTCTATATCCGCTGTTTTCACTTGTTCACAAAATGTCGGTAATTCTTGTCCGTGTAACTGTATCGCCTGTAAACCCTGCTCTACTTTTTTATGTATAAATGCCCTTTCCGCATTCACAAATACGCCTGTCTTTTTAATTCGATCGGGGATGAGCATGTTGGGAAGTTCCGGCGTGTAGCGAGCCGATTTTTCATAAAAGATGAATCCCATATAATCGATGGGAAGCAAGGAAAGCGCCTGCATATTTGCCGGTTCACGCATACCACATACTTTTACTTTTAGCTTTTTCATGTTTTATGCGGAAATCAATTTGTGAAAACTTTGCAATGCTTTTTTTCCCAGTAAGGATGATTCCGCTTCATAATAACAATCTCCGAATGTTTTCTCCGGATGGATCGTCTTTATAGCAAAAGCGGCGTTCGTTAACACCACATTATTTTGTTTGTCGTTTCCTTCCCCGCTGATGATGCGACGGAAGATAGCGGCCGCTTCTTCCACCGTATTTCCGCCTGCAAGATCGGTAGGTGCCAGTGGAGAAAAGCCGAGCTCTTCTACCTTCATGTATTTCTCGCCTTGATTGTCTATGATTTTGAAATCTCCTGTGAGGGATATTTCGTCGTAGCCGTCTAGTGCGTGAATTACGCTGTATTGTTTGTTCGTTTGTTGATATAGATAATTATATAGCCGGGCCAATTCCAGACTGAATACGCCTACGGCCTGAAACTTAGGGTTGGCAGGATTGGTAAGCGGTCCCAACATATTAAAGAAAGTTTTAACCGCTAATGCCCGTCGGATCGGTGCTACGGTTTTCATGGCAGGATGGAAGAGGGGTGCATGTAAAAAACAGATATGGGCCTCATCTAACTGCCGTTGTAGTTCATCATGATCGTTGGTGAAGGTATAGCCTAGATATTCCATGACGTTGGAAGAGCCGCATCCAGAAGAGACCCCCACGTTGCCATGTTTCGCCACGTGATAACCGGCTCCCGCTACAACGAAAGACGCTAATGTGGAAATGTTAAAGGTATTTTTACCGTCGCCACCCGTACCACATAAATCAATGAGGTCGTATCCCGGAAATTCAACCTTTTGACAAAGATCGTACATGGCATTACGAAAACCGCTAAGTTCCTCTACGCGGATGCTCCGCATGCCATAAGTCGTCATAAACGCCGCTATTTGATGCGAATCATATTTTCCAGTCGCAATATTCGTAAGAATATCGTATGCTTCTTCCTTTGTGAACGTTTTGTACTCAAATAAATGAGCGAGTATTTCTTTCATCTGATGCAGAACAAAGTCTATAAAAAAAGGCTTGCCTAATCTTTAGGCAAGCCCACTATCTTTTGATGTAAAAATTTCAAGCAATAGGTTTTTGCCACAACATTAACTGTTGTGCCACCACCACGCTCTATTTACATTGTTAAGTTTCATTTTTACTACTATACATTAGCAAATGTCTCATATTTGTTAATCAAAAGCAAGAAAAATGTGAAAATTATCAATATCAACGATTATATCTTTTGTCAATACGTCACAAAATGGGCTTTATCGCCTTTAGATACAAGTGTGAACGATGCAATTTTACCTTGGGCAATATAAACAGCGAGCATCTGGCGGTTGTGATAACGTAAAAAATACATGCTATCTGTAGGTTTCCCTTCCGGATCGATGTCTCGCGTCTCGCGATTGGGCAACGCCTTAAATGGAGTATAAACTATTTCATTTAGGTTCTTGGGTTGGAGGTTAATGCGTATTTCCTCTATACTAGCCTCCAGATAGTCGTATTCCTCGTCGGTGTCCGTTTGTTCCAATAATACATGTCTGCTTAGAATGATATCTGGACGTAATGTTTCATCCGCTATATCCGCGACAAAATCTTTAATAAGTTGAATGTCATCTTGCTTGGTCGTGACGGTGGTTTGTGCCGTAACGTGTGTAATGAAACAGAAAAGAAGAAAACCGGATAATATTTTTAACATAAAAAGCTTGCTTTTTATATAAGACAGCTTTTCAAAGAGAAGGATTAATACCTTCTCTTTTTAATATTCATCTTCGTTAAAGAAGAAATCGTCTTTCGTGGGGTAGTCTGGCCAAATTTCCTCGATGTTTTCGTAAGGCTCTCCATCGTCCTCCAGGGCTTGCAGGTTTTCAATAACCTCAACTGGAGCCCCCGAACGAATACCATAGTCAATTAACTCATCCTTCGTTGCTGGCCATGGTGCGTCTTCCAAATGTGAAGCAAGTTCTAGTGTCCAATACATATATCTACTATTTTAGTGAATTCCTTTTTTTCGCAAAAATAACATTATTATCCACTAAATCAAGTCAGGCGATTGTTATTAAATTTGTTTTGTTGTAATTGTCTGTTTTACAGATAGATAAAATTATATGTTTTCAAAATCAGTGCCTTTTTCTTTCAGTGCATCAAGTCGAGGGTGTACAGATTTGATATCCGGATTGGGGTAGTCGTCTTCGATTAACCCATCGCGCATCCGGACAATGCGGTGTGCATGTTGTGCTATATCTTCTTCATGGGTTACTAATATAATGGTATTGCCTTTGGAATGTATGTCTTCCACTAGCCCCATGATTTCAATAGATGTTTTCGTATCCAAATTACCTGTCGGTTCGTCCGCTAAAATAATGGAGGGATCGTTGATAAGAGCGCGGGCTACAGCCACACGTTGCCGTTGTCCACCGGATAACTCATTGGGCTTATGATCCACGCGGTTTCCTAATGCGACGTTTTCTAAAGCTTGTAATGCCTTTTCCTCCCTCGTTTTTTTATTGTATCCGGCATAAATTAAGGGAAGTGCGACGTTTTCCAAAGCCGAATTTTTTGGCAAGAGATTGAACGTTTGAAAAACAAAACCAATTTCTTTATTGCGAACCTCCGCCAGTTCGTTCTCGCTCATGTCCGAAACATTAATGTTGTTTAGTATGTATTGCCCTTTGGTGGGAGTGTCGAGACACCCTAGAATATTCATCAGCGTAGATTTACCCGAGCCAGATGGCCCCATAAGGGCAACAAACTCCCCCTTTTTTATGTTTAGGGATACGGACTTTAGCGCATGTATCCGCTCTGCGCCGATGACGTATTCTCTTCCAATATCTTCTATCTGAATTAAGTAATGCTCTTCCATGCGTTTCGCCTTAAATGGAGGATAAGATACAATTTATTTATTATAGATGTTCCATGCTTTCTTCATTTTGTGATAAACTTCGGCTTCTAACGAAGGAGAGGCCTTGTCTCTTTCGGCGTCAGACGAAATGGGAGCCAATACTTTGACATGGATGGTGCCCGGTTTTGATCCATAGGTTTTTCCGTCATCCCATAGTATCTGCCAAGCATCTTGAATCACAACTGGGAGAATGGTAGTCCGGTTTTCAGAGGCCATTCGGAATGCCCCCGATTTAAAGGGATGCAGCATCGGCGGATAATCGTCGTCAATTTTCCCCTCCGGAAAAATCGCCAGTGATTTTTCTTTCCGTAGAAGCTCAAGCGCCCTTTTATACGCTTTAAATGCTGATATTTTACTGTCTCTTTTGACGGGTATATCAATGGTTTGAAAGAATATACGTGTAATGGGGTTTTTCAAAAGCTCTATTTTCCCCATAAAAGAAAAGGGAGATTTACACAGATAGTTTAAGATGGTGATATCAAGAAAGGAGGTATGGTTGGCACATAGTACATAGTTTTGGGACCAGTCGATAGGTGTTTCATATTCTACATGGACGCGGATACCGACGACGTAGATACCCGCTAAGCTGATCCATCTTCGAAACAGCACCAATTTACGGTAGTACTTTTGGGGGTTTCGGGCATAATAAAATAGAAATGGGTAGCCTAACAGAAAGAAAAATAGGACAGCAGTAAAATAGGCATAAAGATGTATCTTTTTTAAGATTCTTGTCATATTAAAAAGGTAGAGACGCCATCTTTACGTCTCTACAATTATAATTTATTATTTACTTAATTCCGCATAATATTTGAAGAATAATGGAATCGTCTCGATACCTTTTAGGTAATTCGCGATATCATATTTTTCGTTTGGTGAATGTAAATTATCACTGTCCAGTCCAAAGCCTAGTAAGACGGTTTTTACTTGAAGTTCTTTTTCAAATAGGGCTACGATGGGTATGGAGCCTCCACCCCGGGTTGGAATAGGTTTTTTGTTGAATGCCTCTTCTAATGCTTTTTCCGCCGCTTGGTATGCAATACTATCCGTTGGCGTTACGACCGGTTCTCCCCCATGATGTGGTGATACTACTACTTTGACATAAGGAGGGGCGATCGCCTCAAAATGCTTTTTGAAAAGATGGGTGATCTTTTCGGAATCTTGATTAGGAACCAATCGCATGGATATTTTGGCGTGGGCTTTAGCTGGTAATACTGTTTTTGCCCCCTCACCAATATAGCCGCCCCATATACCGTTTACCTCTAGTGTTGGACGAATTCCGGTACGCTCGATCGTGGTATAGTCTTTTTCTCCCCATACCTCGTCGATACCTAAATCCGCCTTATATTCTTCGATATCAAACGGAGCCTTGTTCAGTGCTTCTCGTTCTTCCTCGCTCAATTCTGCGACATCATCATAAAATCCAGGAATGGTAATATGATTGTTTTCATCATGCAACGAAGCAATAAGCTTAGCAAGGATAGTTGCCGGATTTGCAACAGCTCCGCCGTAAACGCCCGAATGCAGATCGCGGTTTGGTCCGGTGACTTCCACCTCTACATACGAAAGACCTCGGAGCCCAGTTTCTAGCGAAGGTTGTTCGAGACTGATCATCGATGTGTCGGAGATCACAATGACATCGTTCTTTAGACGCTCTTTATTCTCTTTGACAAAAGCTCCTAAATTGGCAGAACCTACTTCTTCTTCGCCTTCGATCATAAATTTGATGTTACAGGTCAACGCATTGTTTTTCATCATATATTCAAATGCCTTGACATGCATATAGAATTGTCCTTTATCATCGGCAGATCCCCGGGCGTAAATTTTTCCGTCGCGAACCGTCGGTTCAAACGGAGGCGTGTCCCACAGTTCCAAGGGGTCGGCAGGCTGCACGTCGTAATGTCCATACACCAACACCGTAGGAAGGGATAGATCTATTATTTTTTCTCCGTAAACGATAGGATTACCGGCTGTTGGACAAACTTCGACTTGATCAGCACCTGCTTCTCTTAACTTGTCAGCAACGAAGTTTGCCGTCTTTACGATATCTTCTTTGTATTTCGAATCGGCACTTATGGATGGGAAACGTAATAGTGCGAATAATTCTTCTAAAAATCTATCCTTGTTGGATTGGACATATTCTTTTATTGTCAGCATAATGTTGTGTTTTTACAAAGTTACCTATTTTTTTTAAACGATCGATCTAGGCGGAAGATGTTAAAAAATGCAAAAGATTTCGAAAATACATGAATTGTGACTTAATTATATATATTTTCGTGTAAACGTTAGTTTATGAATTTTAGCGACCTATTTAATGAAAAGACTATCTGCCCTACTTTTTGTCATCTCTATCCTTTTATCTTTTAATCTTTTACAAGCACAAACGGAAATCACGGGAAAGGTGTTGGACGAAGGCGACCAAACCGCGCTAACAAATGCGACGATTATGCTGTTGCAGGCCAAAGATTCTATTTTGGTGGAACACACAAGAGCGGGAGCGAATGGCGAGTTTAAATTGCATAAACCGGATACCATTCCGTATTTGCTTATCGTAAGTTATCCAAAATACGGTGATTATTTTAAGCATATCGGAGACGATGCGAATGTACATTTAGGCGATGTGAAATTGACGAGTATAAGCCATCTCATTGAAGAGGTTATTGTGACGGGACGAATTCCCGTTGTTATAAAAGGAGACACAACCGAATATGATGCATCCAGTTTCGTCGTTGAAAAAAACGCGAAAGTAGAAGACTTATTAAAGGTACTACCGGGTATTTCGGTAGACGCCGACGGAAAAATAACAGCCCAGGGAAAGACCGTAGAGAAAGTTCTGGTAGATGGCGAGGAATTTTTTGGTGATGATCCAACACTGGTAACGCGCAATATCCGTTCGGATATGGTGGACAAAGTTCAGCTATACGAAAAGAAGTCAGAAGAAGCCGAGCGGACGGGCGTGGATGATGGCGAACGTATCCAGACCATCAACGTAAAATTGAAAGAAGATGCAAAAAAAGGAATGTTCGGGAAAGTTGAAGGAGCCGGAGGGACAGACGATTTTTATTTAGGCAAGCTTGCGCTTAACAAATTTAACGGTAGTCAGAAAATTGGAGCTTATTTGATGGGTGCTAATGATGGTAATCTAAGTTTAAATTGGCAAGAAGCAGAGAAGTTTGGGATGTCGACGATGGAATCAGGAATGACCGATGATGGGGGAATGTATTTTTATTCATCCGGTGACAGCTTTGATTATTGGGATGGGAAAGGCAGGCCCGAAGCATTGAGTACGGGGGTCAGTTTTCTGGATGCTTGGAAAGAAAATAAGCATAAATTGAACGGGAGCTATAAATACGGCATGATTCAAAATGAGGTAGGGGAGAGTTCCCTATCCAGAAATAGTTTGCCAGATAATGAAGAACTAAATACTTCCAGCACATCCAATAGAGAAACGGATGCGCGCAGACATCGCTTTAATTCAAAGTACGACTGGAAAATAGATTCATTGACGACGCTTACGCTCAATCTATCCGCGTCAAAAGGTCGATCCGAATCGAATAGCTATACGCGGGCCGAGTCTTGGAATCAGGATGGCGAGGCGATAAACGACAATCAGCGAGCGGAAAGCTCCCGATCCGATAATACAGATTTTAACTACCGCGGTTATCTTACGCGACGGTTCAAAAAAATGGGACGTTCGGTATCCTTCCGATTTGGCGGTAATGTCAGCGATAACAAAGGATCTGGCTTTTTGAATTCAACCCTGAACATCTATGATGAGGACGGGAATACGCAGAGAGATACGACAGACCAACAAAAAGAAATGAACCGCCAATCGAATAGTATAACGACGTCTTTAACATATACGGAACCGATTACCTCCAAATTGAACTCCTCGATCGGATATGAGTATAATATGTCTAGAGCGCATGCTGTCAATACCTCCTACAATGGCGATGGCGAAGGTAACTATACGGACTTCGATGAGGAATTTAGTAGTGATTTTAATTTCAATACCGTAAGAAATGCGGTGAATGTGGCTTTTAACTATAAATTGGAAAAATTTGAGGCTAATTTTACGAATAACTTTCGGAACGATGATATGTTCCAGCAAAATAATTACGAAGACCTCACCGCGAGCCGTGACTTTTTTACATACAACCCTTCTGCAAGATTACGTTATAATTTAAGTAGCAATAAAAGGATCGGTTTTCATTACAACCATTCGAATACGCTGCCTTCGCTCTCACAAATCCAGCCACTTCGACAAAATCAGGATCCTTTAAATATCGTTGTCGGAAATGAGGATCTAACGCCGGCACGTAACGACCGATATAATATGTATTACAGCAATTATAATATGATGAAGGGTACGAATTTATATGTCGATATGGAGTGGAGGCAAACAAGAAACGCCATTCAACAGAATGTAATGATTGAAAACGGTGTGCGGACGTTGTTTTATGAAAATTTGGATGGATACGTTAGCAACAACGGGAGGATATGGTTAGGTGGCGGGTTTGACGTTAGCAAAAAAATGCAATTGAAAGCACGTATTTCGGGTAATGGAAGTTACAATAACTATTATAATTATATCAATTCACAATTGAACGAGAATACAAATTATGACTACTCTTTTGGGTTGAATATTTCTAAGAATACGACGAAAAATATTGATTTCAATATCGGTTTTCATCCGGGGTGGCGGCTGATGGAGACCTCCTTGCAACCAGAGTTAAACAGCTCGGGGTTTGTTTATCGCACCAACGTATGGTATTCTTGGAAATTGCCGTGGAAATTCAGTTTTTATGGCGATATGTCGTATAACTATGAAGCGCCAACAAAAGCACTGAATGAGAAATTTGAACTCTTGTTGTTCAAACCGGGGATATCCAAAAAGTTCTTAAAAGATGAGAGCCTTATCGTGGACGTCTATGTTAACGATATCTTTAATCAGAATAAGGGGTTCAGAAGATTTCAGTCGGGAAATATGATTTCCCAAAACACGTATAATACGATATCGCGGTATTTTATGTTGAAAGTCAGTTGGGACTTTACATCTATGAAAGGAGGAAAGGAATAATGAAGAAGGTAACCTATATGATCGTTTTGGTATTGACGATTTTTGTCGCCAGAATGGCAAATGCGCAACACGCTTATTTTCCTACAGAGGGTACTATTCTTTATGATAAGACGATACACGTCAAGAATCTTTTGAGAAGACATATTTCCACCTTAAAAGATGATAATTTTAGTAAGAAATACTATCAGGAATTGATGGACAGGGTTTCCGAAACAGCCGTGTTAAAAAAGAAAGTCTCTTTCCGAGGGCAGGAAATGAGCTTGGAAAGTATAAAGGAAACCTATGACCCTATCCTTTCCAACCTATTAAGGTCGGGCTTATTGGATTATCAACCGACACTTTACCAAGATCTTTCAAAATCGATTTCAAAATCAACCTTTGAAATCGGTGGATCCCCCGTTTTCATCCAAGACTCGTTGTTACAGGTGAAGTGGAAGATTACTAATGAGTACCGAAATATCGCAGGATACGATTGTCGAAGAGCAAACGGCGTAACCCTAGATTCCGTATATGTTGTCGCTTTCTACACCGATCAAATCCCATTGTCTGCCGGACCCGGTACTGTGCATGGACTCCCTGGAATGATTTTAGGATTGGTCGTGCCGGAGCAACACTTCAATATTTACGCCACCGATGTAAAATTCGGCTCTCCAGATTTAAAAACAGTAACAAGTCGAAAAAGAGATGAACCGATGACACGCCAAGAAGCGCATAGCAGGCTGAAAGATATTCTTGGGCGATGGATGACTGATCAACAGCTTAACTTGTTGTTTGCGGCCATGTTTCTATAGGAGGAGAAGAATATACGATAGAAAAGCCCGCTTGTATATACAAGCGGGCTTTTATAGAAGAAAAACCAAAAGACTATTTCTCCGCGTTTTTCTTTGCCGTAACTTCGTTACGAAGTTCCTGAGCTAATGTTTTGATTTCTTGTAAGCCTTTACGTACACGTGTTCCTGCAGCAGAATTACCATTGTTAAAGAATTTGTCTGCATCTCCTTCGATTGATGCTACTAAGTCTTTTAGTTTGTTGTAGTTTTCCATTTTTTAAAAATAATTTAGTTTTTATGAATATTATATTTTAAGCTGATTCCAAATACAAGCTAAATATACAAAAACAACGTTTTAAAGTGCAATTTTTGTATTAAAATCGAAAAATAAATTTCGTTTGAAGCTATTATTCGACAATTTTTAGCTCATCAATGATGTTTTGTGCTCCTGCAAATTTATCGATAATAAATAATACATAACGAATATCTACCGATATGGTACGTTGTAAAACCGGGTCGAAAATTACATCGCCCGCCATAGCCTCTATATTTCCATCAAAAGCCAAGCCAATAAGTTCGCCGTTTCCATTTAATACGGGAGAACCAGAGTTACCCCCTGTTATATCTTGGTCACTCAAGAAATTCACCGACATATGACCGTCCTTATCGGCGTACCGTCCATAGTCTTTCGTCTCATATAAATCCATCAAGCGTTGGGGCAAATCAAACTCCTCATCGCCGGGTTGATATTTCGCGATCGTACCTTTTAACGTCGTGTAGTTATTGATTTTAGCATCATTACGCGAATCCTTCGGCAAGGCCCGAATAGTTCCATAGGTTAATCGTAAAGTAGAATTCGCATCCGGATAATACTTTCCTTTGGGGTTGGCCTCCAACGTACCCGCAATGTACTTACGGTAGGCCGACTGGAACGTGTCTTCCAAGACTTCTATTTCGGGCGTTTTTTCACGGTATTTATCCATTAAAGCGGTAGAAATCAAATACAGTGGGTCGTTATCAATCGCTTCTACGGATGGATTGACTAGAAATGAATGCAGTCTGTCAGCCGAAGCAAAAATGCTTTGGTCGAATGCCGTCTGAACTTCTGTTTGGAAACTGCCGTTATTTTTGGAGGCAAGCTCTTGTATATAGGGGGCAATATTTCCCGCTTTTGCAGCGTAAAGATTGAGCTCATCCGATAAAACATCTATTTCCAATGGAAGATAGATATTCTCAAAGGTTTCAGCAATCCCATTTTCCAAACGCGGGAGCATATCTGCACGACCCTTTTCATTGGCAGCAGCATATTGTTTTAAAGCACTTCCCAGACTATACGGGAGTGGAGCAAACGTCGAGGAACGCAGCATGCCGATCAGGTAGTTGTCATGTCTCGCTTTTTCATTGGTGGCGGCATAATAAGCGTTAATATCGGAAAGTACATCGCCGTATTTTGCACTATTCGTTTTTTTATTTGCCCACTTTTGAAATTTCTTTTCTTGCTTGCGTTTGGTTGCCGCCGTGCGATGTTTAGTTAATGCATCAATCATTCCCTGACGGTTCTTCCAATAGTTTGCAACACCCGAATAGGTGGAAGCATAATTTAATTTTACGGCTTGATTGTTGTCCATGTGCTTTTTCATGGCATCCATCCCGACCTTAGAGGCCTCTACCCATGCTGGATACGCATATTGCACATTTTGATCAATGCCTGCAGCAGGCATCCAGCGATTCGTACGGCCCGGATAACCTAAAATCATCGAGAAATCACCTTCTTGAAAACCTTTGATGCTGATCGGCAAGAAATGTTTTGGTTTAAGAGGCACATTATCTTCCGAATAAGCTGCAGGATTACCATCCTTATCGGCATATACGCGGAAAACAGAAAAATCGCCTGTATGTCTAGGCCACTCCCAATTGTCGGTATCACCACCGAATTTTCCGATGCTATTCGGAGGCGTACCCACTAAACGCACATCCGTGTAATCTTGGTAAACGAAGTAATAATATTCGTTTCCATTGTAAAATGATTTAACAGAAACAACGTATTTACCATTTTCGCTATTTTCCTGTTCGATTTTAGCAATTTCCTGGTTTACAATTTTTTCCCGCTCTTTTTCGTTCATGCCGTCATTCACCAGACCCAGTATGCGCTGTGAAACATCATCCATCCTTACAAAAAAGCGAACAGATAATGACTTGGGTTTTAGCTCTTCTTCCAGCGACTTTGCCCAGAATCCATTTGTTAAATAGTCGTTTTCGGGTGAGGACAGCTCGGCAATGGCACCGTAACCGCAGTGATGATTCGTAAACACCAATCCTTTGCCCGAAACAATCTCTGCTGTACACCCGCCGGCAAACTGTACAATAGCGTCTTTCAGAGAGGAATTATTAATGCTGTAAATTTCCTCGGCTGTTAGCTTCAGCCCCTTTTTCTGCATATCCGCTTCATTCAAGCGTTTTAAATGCATTAAAAACCACATGCCTTCATCAGCAAATGTGGTCATACTCACTGTGATAAGGAGTATAAAAATCCAAATTTTCTTCATTTTCAACCAATTTTGATATGCAAATTTGATTTAATTCCGTATTAAATCAAAATAATAGTGCTTTTCCTTATCTTTGTTCAATGGCATCATTTGAAGATTTCAAGCTCAATAAACAATTGCAAAATGCAATTACAGAAGCGGGCTACACGATTCCTACGGAAATTCAGCAAAAAGCAATAACCCCCATTCTGGCCGGGCAAGATGTGATGGGAATTGCACAAACGGGTACAGGGAAAACAGCGGCTTTCGTGTTGCCGATGCTGATGAAATTGAAATATGCGCAAGGGAATGACGCGCGCGCCTTAATTCTATCACCCACACGTGAACTGGCGATGCAAATCGAGGAGCATATTCGCTTGTTTTCTACCTATCTCGATTTACGTACCGTGTTATTATTTGGCGGGCTTGGCCCTAAAACACAAAAAGAGCAATTAGCCAAAGGATGTGACATTATCGTCGCCACGCCCGGACGCTTTCTCGATCTGTATTTAGCAGGGGACATCCACACGAAATCCCTGAAATTTTTAGTCATGGATGAAGCCGATAAAATGATGGACATGGGGTTTATCGGTAAAATCCATCGGATACTGGAAATTGTACCTCGGAAACGACAAAACCTGCTTTTCTCGGCCACCATGAGTGAACTGGTCCGCAAGATAGCTGGTGACTTTTTGGCCTTCCCGACGGTTATCGAAGTAACAGAGCAAGCCACCCCTGCGAAAACGGTAACCCAAGCACTTTACAAAGTTCCCAACTTAAAGACTAAACTCAACCTCCTGCAACATCTGTTGAAAGATGATGAATCCTTTCACCGGATTATTATTTTCTGTAAAACAAAAACGGTTGCGGATAACGTTTTTCATTACCTGGAACGAAAATACGGACGAGAGCAAGTACGGGTTATCCATGCGAACAAAGGACAGAACACACGTATAAATTCAATTAATGCCTTTAAAGAAGGAAACATCCGTATTTTGGTTGCGACGGATGTAGCGGCACGGGGCTTGGATGTGTCGAATGTAAGTCATGTGTTTAATTTTGACGTGCCTATTGTGATCGAAGATTACGTGCATCGGATTGGTCGGACAGGACGAGCGTTTAATCAGGGCGATGCGATAACGTTCTGTAATCCGGCAGAACAATATTATGTGGATAAGATCGAAAAGCTTATTCGACAGGGTATACCCATCTATCCTATCCCGAATGAAGTTTTTGTTGAAAAAACAGACTTTCAAGAAAGCCAGTCTATAGCCCGTGAAATCGATAGCCAAAAAAGAAAAGAGAACCCGGATTTTCAAGGTGCGTTTCATGAAAAGAAACATGCCCCAAAAGTCAATTCCCGGGCAAAGAAACCGTTGAAAGGAAAAACAGGGCCTAAAGGAAAAGCAACTAAATTTAGAAAAAAATAAATCGTGAAGCTTACACCTCTAAATATTACATTAGCCTGTTTGCTGGTTTGGGCTATTTCGGAAATGAATTTGGACACCGAAATGACATTCTCATGGGGATGGCTAATCGCACTATGCGTAATTTTGTCCCTGATAGATTTAGGATTTCGGATGATCTTCAAAGATTTGAAAAAAGTGTGGTTTGCCCAGATCGCGTTTATATTGGTCGTCGGCGTCTTGATGGTGGTCATACGGGTGATGTGAGAGGTACCGAGTGAAACGTTATACATTAAAGAGATTATAGCCTACAGCACATAGCTTAAAGCAAAAAAAAAATGAAAAAAGCAGAAATAAAACTAAATGTCACATTAGACGAACAAAATGTTCCTGAACGTATAGATTGGTCGTCTACAGACGGAGAAACTTCTGAAGAAATGCCTTCAAAGGCAATGTTTTTGGCACTTTGGGATGCCCAATATAAAAATTCGATGCGTATCGACCTTTGGACAAAAGATATGCCTTACGATGAAATGAAGCGGTTCTTTTATGAAACACTTCAAACCTTGGGCGATTCTTTCCTACGGGCATCAGGAGGAGATCCCATGGCAGATAAAGTTATTGGTGATCTGCGGGATTACTGTGCGCATTTTGCTGAAAAAATGGAAGTACTGGAGGAGGAAAAATGAACTATTTCTTAGTGAAATCCGAGCCGTTTAAATATAGCTGGGAGCAATTTAATAAAGACGGCGAAACGTTTTGGGATGGGGTCCGCAACTATCAGGCGCGTAACAATCTGAAAGCGATGAAAAAGGGAGATTTGGTCTTGTTTTATCATAGTAATGAAGGGAAAGAGGTCGTGGGGATCGCTCAGGTCGTTAAAGAATTTTATCAAGATCCGACGACAGATGACGAACGCTGGGTTGTCGTCGATTTGGCACCCGTAGAAACCTTGAAGAAACCCGTTACATTGGAAGATGTAAAGGCAGACCCATTCTTACAGGATATCGCTTTGGTACGCCAGGGGAGACTTTCGGTTATGCCACTGAAAGCGGAGGAATTTGATCGTATTGTGGAATTAGGGAACGGATAATTCAATAGTTTGTCGAATGTATTAATGTGCCGCAGCAGAATTGATAAGCTGCTGGAGGCTTTTCGCATCTTGAATCTCCATTTTTCCCGCCAGAATTAATCGCAGCTCCCGTCGTTGTAATGCCTCGTCGAATAGCTTTTTTTCTTCGTCGGTTTCGGGGACAAGTTCGGCTACTTTCCGTGGTTTGGTATGTTCATCAATGGCAACAAACGTGTAATAGGCTTCATTTGTTTTTACCCGTGTACCTTTCGGTAAGTTGTGTGCAAAAATTTCCATTCGCACTTCCATCGACGAATGGAATGCACGTGTTACCTTGGCTTGTATGGTTACTACTTCGCCTAGTTTGATAGAACGTTTAAAAGAAACGTTATCCACTGATACCGTTACGACCGGGCTATTGGAGTGTTTTTGAGATGCCATAGCAGAACAAATATCCATCCAATATAATAGCCGTCCTCCCATGAGATTACCGAAGGTATTCGTGTCGTTTGGAAGCACAAGCTCGTTCATTTCTGTATAAGATTCTTTTGCGAATTTTTTATTCATGCGTTTGTTGACGTTATTATGCTCTATAGCAACAAAGGTAAATAAACGTTTTGTCTATCTGTTATAAAAACTAAACTGCTGTTCTATCTCCTTTAGTGATTTTATAAACGGAGTAGGGGAGTATCCTAATTCTGTTTTTGCCTTGTCAAGAATGAAGCCGGTTTTTCTCGGGCGATTCGTTTCCTGACCTATATCCATTGCGCGGATTGGATTAATGAGCGACCTGTCCAAACGCCAAAAATCTGCGATTTGATAGACGGCATCTATTACCGTCATCATTTCATCGCCTGATATATGGTAGATGCCGGTTGCTTCTTTCTCCATGGCGCGTATACAAGCATCGGCTAAATCATCTACGAAAGTAGGCATTCGCCATTGGTCGCTCACAACGTTGATGGGGTTATTGCTTTCCAATTGCTTTTTCGCCCATAACACAAGATTGGAGCGCTTCGTGTCACCGTTTATCCCATACACTAAAATAGTTCGGAGAATAGCCGCACGGCAGTCTGTGGATAATACGCGTGTTTCGGATATCGTTTTACTTTTTCCATAGGCATTGCATGGATTGGCTTGATCGGTTTCGCGATAAGGGCCTTCCCTTCCGTCAAATACAAAATCCGTCGATAGATGGACCAGATGCGCGCGATGTTCAGCGCAATATTGCCCCAATTGGTAAACGGCTTCTACATTGATTTTTTCACATTGTACCGGATCATTTTCACACGCCTCTACACTGCTCATAGCGGCAGTGTGAATAATGTTATCCGGGCGAACTTCGTCCAGAAGCGATTGGAGAGAAGCAGGGTCGGTTATGTTACAGGGCGTATAGGTGTAGCCTTCGCGGATAAAAATCCGGTTTTCATTTTTAGAAGTGGCTACTATACGATAATCTGGTTTATCGACCAATCTTTCGATTAACTTCTGTCCGAGAAATCCATTTGCTCCTGTCACCAAAATGGTTCGTATCCGTTTTAAATTTGTCATGAATGTCGGTAAAAGCAGGTTCTTCCTTAGCGTAAACATGAGGTTAATTTGTCCATTGAAAATCCATTTTGTTCTGTTTCATGGAATTGTCGATAACATCAATTTCCAATTTTAAGATAGATTTAAGTGCTTTGTAATCAATTTTTTCGGGATCATCTCCTGGCTTATGATAGTCATCATGTCCGCCGGTATGAAAAAACAAAACAGGAATATCTTTTTTATAAAAGGAGGTTTGGTCGGAACCGCCGTTTCCGTCACGGCTGAGATTAAATTTAATCTCGCTTGTTATATTTTCAAAAATTGCCGGGAATTTCGAACTGGTTCCATAGCCGATAACGGCGAGTCCATTATAGGGATTATAGCGGCCGATCATATCCATATTTAACATCCAATGGATATTTTCCAGTGGAATCGTGGGGTTCTCCGTGAAATATCGGGAACCTACCAAGCCCAGTTCTTCCGCCCCAAAAGCAATAAATAGGAGGTTGAAAGACTCTTTGATATTATTGCTGCTGTAATGGCGTGCAAGTTCTAATAGGCCGGCAACGCCGGAAGCATTATCATCCGCACCATTATGTATTTCACCAACCCCCAGGGAATCCCTCGAGCCACCTTGGCGTCCATCTCCTAAATGGTCGTAATGTGCACCAATAACAATGGTGTATGGAGCATTATTATCAAGAAAACCAATAATGTTGTCCGCTTGGCGGATACTGTCTTTTACCACGACGCGTCGTACCTTTGCTTCGAAGGGTTGGCGGTAGCCTTTTTCACCCTGAGGTTTCAGTCCGTATTCTTTGAAATAGGTTTCAATGTATTTTGCAGCTTTTTTGACTTGTTTGGAGCCTGTTCCACGGCCTTTCATGTTGTCGTCTGCCAAATAATAAATGTGTTTTTTTAGGTTTTCTTGCTTAATCTGTGCAAAAACAGGGAAAAGTGGTGTAAATAATAGAAAATGGAGTACTATTATATAGAACGAAAAAGGGGCTTTGTTATTCATGCCCTAAAGATACTTAATCTTCTAAAACTTCGCTGTTCACGCTTTCTTTTTCTATGTGCTCCTCTTTAAAATAACGTTTCTGAAAGATCAGAATAAGAAATACACCAACCGAGATAGCAGAGTCGGCAATATTGAATACTGGGCGGAAAAACAAAAAATGTTCTCCTCCCCAAATCGGAAACCAATCTGGAAAATTTCCTTCGATTAACGGGAAATAAAGCATATCCACAACTTTTCCGTGAAACAGGGAGGAATATCCTCCACCATCCGGAAACAAAGCTGCTTTCGTATAGAATGTGCTCTCGCTAAACATTACACCATAAAAAGTCGAGTCAATAATGTTGCCTAATGCCCCGGCAAATATCAAGGCCACATTGAGGATAAAACCACGATGATACTTGTTTTTAACCATATAATGTAACCCATACCCTATACCGATTACAGCAACGATCCGAAACAGTGTAAGAAAGAGTTTTCCGAACTCTCCGCCAAATTCCATACCATAAGCCATTCCATTATTCTCAATGAAATGAATGAGAAATTTATTGCCTATGATATTAAAATCCTGTCCAATAGTCATGTTGAGTTTTACCCAAAATTTTGATACTTGGTCAATGAACAAGATAATGGCGATCAGTAAGAGTGGTCGGTTATAGCCTTTCATAAGTGCAAAAAATGGAGATGCTTAAAATTGCGTTTTGAACATCTCCACTTTAGTTTCATATTAATATTAATACTGTTTGTTTTTCGCTTCAATACTCAACGTCGTGTGTGGGACAGCTTTTAAACGTTCCTTTTGGATAAGCTTACCCGTTTCCCGACAGATACCATACGTTTTGTTTTCAATACGTACCAAAGCAGCGTCTAGATTGTCAATGAATTTTTTCTGGCGAGCTGCAAGCTGGTTGGTTTGTTCTTTTTCCAATGTGGCAGAACCGTCTTCTAAAGTCTTGTATGTTCCCGCAGTGTCATCGGTGCCATTCGCGTTGCTACTGCTCAACGAAGAAGTCAGTGCAGCAAGTTCTTCTTTCGCGATGCGAAGCTTTGCAAGAATAATTTCTTTAAACTCTTGAAGTTCAGCGTCACTGTAGCGTGTTTTTTCTGTACTCATTCTAATAATTAAATTTTATCAACAATTACTCTTAACTCCTTACCATCGATCTCTACAGGATCGCCGGACTCCAATGATGCTTCTTTAAAATCAATAGAGTTTGCCAGAATTTCGGTGCAAATATACGATAAATTATTTTCTACAGCTTCTTGTATTTCAGTATTATGCGTTATTGTAACGTTAATTCTATCTGTAACCTCAAACCCTTTCTCCTTACGAAGGTTTTGTATGCGATTAATCAATTCCCTAGATAACCCTTCTTGTTTTAATTCTGGCGTAATGTGAATATCTAGCGCAACCGTTAATTTCCCTAGATTTGCAACCTGCCATCCGGCGACATCTTCTGCTATAATCTCCACGTCTTCCGGTGTGATGCTGTAGGGCGTATCTGCCAGTGGCAAAACTCCCTGGCTTTCCAGTACACCGATCTGTTCGTCATCTAATGCTTGGATAGCTGCCACAACCATTTTCATATCCTTTCCTACTTTTGCACCAAGTACCTTAAAATTTGGTTTTATTTTCTTTTTAATTATTCCGGACGTGTCCGTAATAAAAGAAACTTCCTTCATATTCGTTTCCGATAGAATAAGTTCTTTGACCTTTTCTACTTTTTCCTGGAAGGCATTGTCCAATACCGGAACCAAAATTTTATTTAAGGGTTGACGGACATTAATTCCTGTTTTCTTCCGTAAGGATAATGTCAGTGAGGATATATCTTGTGCCAGTGCCATGCGTTCTTCCAGATCCTTGTCTACCAGTTCGCTGTGGTAGCTTGGAAAATTTGCTAGGTGTACGGATTCGTATTTTTCCTTACGCGATCCCGCATTTAAATCAAGATACAAGTGATCAGCGAAGAATGGCGAAATCGGTGCCATCAACTTGGCTATCGTATCCAAACAAGTATATAATGTTTGGTAAGCAGATATTTTGTCTTCGGTATAATCACCTTTCCAAAAACGACGGCGGCACAAACGTACGTACCAGTTGCTGAGATGTTCATCGACAAAATTCTGGATGGCACGTGCGGCTTTGGTCGGTTCAAAGTCGGCGTAGTACGCATCCACTTCTTTCGTTAAGCTATTCAATAATGAAATAATCCAGCGATCAATTTCAGGACGCTTTTCGATGGCGATATCCGGCTCATTATAACCGAAATTATCAATATTCGCATATAGTGCGAAGAAAGCGTAGGTGTTATAGAGGGTACCAAAGAATTTACGACGAACCTCATCGAGACCCTCTTCGTTAAATTTAAGGTTATCCCACGGGGCTGCATTGCTGATCATATACCAACGGGTGGCATCGGCACTGTATTTATCAATGGTGATAAAAGGGTCAACCGCGTTACCCAAACGCTTAGACATCTTGTTTCCGTTTTTGTCTAAAACCAACCCATTAGACACGACGTTTTTAAAGGCTACCGATCCACGGATCATGGTGGATATCGCATGGAGTGTGAAAAACCAACCTCGCGTTTGATCGACACCTTCCGCGATGAAATCTGCCGGAAAAGCATCCTCGTATCCGTCTTTGAAAGGATATTCCTCTCCACGAGCTAGTTTGTCATGGTCAAGCCCCCACTGTGCGTAAGGCATGGCGCCGGAATCAAACCAAACATCGATTAAATCCGGTTCCCGGAACATCTTTTGTCCATTATCGGAAACCAAAACAATATCGTCTACATAGGGACGATGCAAATCCAGCGTGTCCGTTCCAAATTTATCCAGATAGGATTGATTTACAGCTTTTTCTTCTGCACTTAATACATCCGATTGTACGGCCTGTTCTAACTGTATTTTCAATTCCGGCAAGGAGCCCACACATATTTCCTCATTTTCATCTATCGAGCGCCATATCGGAAGCGGTGTTCCCCAATAACGGGAGCGGGAGAGATTCCAATCTACCAAATTTTCTAGCCAGTTGCCGAAGCGCCCCGAACCAGTAGCCTCCGGTTTCCAGTTAATCGTTTGGTTTAAAGCAACCAACTTGTCTTTAACAGCCGTGGTACGGATAAACCAACTATCTAACGGGTAGTACAGTACCGGTTTGTCCGTACGCCAGCAATGGGGATAAGAGTGTTCGTATTTCTTGACATCAAAGGCTTTATTTTCCTCTTTTAGTTTGATGGCTATCAGGACGTCTGTAGGTCTGAAGTCTTTATCTGCACGCTCTTCGTCGGAATAATACTCTTCTTTGACAAAACGGCCTGCAAAATCCGTTATTTCGTTGACAAAACGTCCGGTGCGGTCTACAGTAGGGACGTCCTTTCCGTTTTCATCACGCACCAAAATAGCGGGGATGCCATTCTCCTTACAAACCCTAAAGTCGTCTGCACCATAGGTGGGCGAAGCATGTACGATACCCGTACCGTCTTCGGTAGTCACAAAATCTCCCGGAATTACACGAAAGGCTTTTTCTAGTAATTCTTCACTGGTGACATAGGGCAGCAGTTGGTGGTAACGCAGTCCTACCAATGCTTCTCCTTTAAATTCTGCTGTAATTTCCCACGGAACGATTTTATCGCCTACGTGATAATCTTGAAAAGAAGCTTGTTGTCCCTCGGCTTTAAAATGCTTTCCGATTAGATTTTTCGCTAAAATAACCGATACGGGAAGCCCTGTATATTGATTAAAGGTTTTTATTTTGACATAGTCAATGTTCTTCCCGACCACCAATGCTGCGTTACCCGGTAGTGTCCACGGGGTGGTTGTCCATGCGACAAAGGCAACATCTTCTTCCTCGGATTCCACCAACGTGGTCATAAGCGGATGTACCTGTGTTTTATCTAAACGGAATTCAGCAACAATTGTCGTGTCTTTGACATCTTTGTATGTTCCTGGCTGGTTTAGCTCGTGCGAGCTCAAGCCCGTTCCGGCCGCTGGAGAATAGGGCTGTATCGTATAGCCTTTGTATAAAAGACCTTTCTTGTAAAGTTCTTTCAATAAATACCACAGCGTTTCTATATATGCATTCTGATAGGTGATATATGGATCGCTAAGATCAACCCAATAGCCCATTTTCTGGGTAAGGTCGTTCCATACGTCGGTATATTTCATTACCTCTTTTCGACATGCATCGTTATAAGCTTCGACACTAATTTTCTTGCCGATATCTTCTTTGGTAATACCTAATGTTTTTTCGACGGCTAGCTCAATAGGCAATCCATGCGTATCCCATCCTCCTTTACGCTTTACCTGAAAGCCTTTTAGGGTTTTGTACCGACAAAAAATATCCTTAATCGAGCGTGCCATTACATGATGGATACCCGGCATACCGTTGGCGGATGGGGGACCTTCATAAAACGTATAGGGTTTGCTGGCCGGACGATTTGAAATACTTTTTTCAAAGATATTGTTCGATTCCCACCGTTCTAGTATGTCTCTACCTATTTCAGGCAAGTTTAACTGCTTATATTCCTTGTACATCCGAAATTGCGATTGTTTTTTAAAGGTCGCTAATTTAGTGATTTTAAATTGAAAATGGTAGTGCGCAATTTCCAGTAAGCTCCGGTAAGCTTATGTTGTTTGTGTTTTGGAAGCAGGGGTTTATGCCGAGAACGAACTTCCACAGCCGCAAGTACTTGTTGCGTTTGGGTTATTAAATGTAAAGCCGCGTGCGTCTAAGCCACTTTTGAAATCAATTTCCATGCCCGCTAAATAGAGTCCATGCGCCTTATTCATAAAAAGGCGTATGCCTTCGAGTATATACTCATTGTCACCCTCTTTCTTTTGGTCGAAACCGAGTATATAACTCATGCCCGAGCAGCCTCCGCCTTCAACGCCGATGCGTAAGCCGAAATCTGCGCCGATTTCCTGTTGGTCGATCAACTTTTTCAGTTCCGAAACTGCCCCTTCAGTTAGGGTTACGGGAGCAGTATTTGTTGTAGTCTCTGTACTCATTACGCGTTGTTTTAATTATTTCGTTTGTTACAAATTTACATCTTTCTTTTAAAGAAGCTTTTGGAAGTCGTTTATTTTTGACAATAATAAAACATTACTAACTTTTTTATGGATTTATAGGATGTTTCCTCTGAAGTAATCTATTTTTAAAGGCAGAGGAGAGCGAAATGAAAATTCTTGATTATATGCTGTAGAATTAAATTGCATATAATCACGATTTTATTTAGGTTTGCAGCAAAATTTAGAAGTTTTATAACACTCCTTAACAATAACACGATGGAAAGAGATCAGGTGATTTTTAACCTAATAGCCGATGAGCTAACGCGTCAAGAAGAAGGTATCGAATTGATCGCTTCAGAGAACTTTGTAAGTAAGCAAGTGATGGAAGCCGCTGGTTCTGTTTTAACCAACAAATACGCGGAAGGCCTGCCCGGAAAGCGTTACTACGGAGGTTGTGAAGTTGTCGACGAAATTGAAACGATCGCTATCGACCGCGCGAAGAAGTTGTTCGGCGCAACGTGGGTAAACGTGCAGCCTCACTCTGGAGCGCAGGCAAATGCAGCGGTTTTCTTGGCGACAATTCAGCCCGGAGATAAAATATTAGGGCTTGATCTATCTCATGGCGGACATTTGACGCATGGTTCACCTGCGAATCTCTCGGGTAAAATTTACCAACCGTTATTTTATGGAGTAAAAGAAGATACAGGGCTTATCGACTATGAGCAACTAGAAGAAACGGCATTGCGTGAAAAACCCAAAATGATTATATGTGGTGCTTCAGCGTATTCCCGTGATTGGGATTATGCCCGTATCCGCAAAGTGGCTGATGAAATCGGAGCACTCGTGTTGGCCGATATCTCACATCCTGCCGGATTGATAGCAAAAGGTTTATTAAACGATCCGCTTCCGCATTGCCATATCGTGACCACAACAACACACAAAACGTTGCGTGGCCCTCGTGGCGGTATGATTATGGTTGGTCAGGATTTTGAAAACACGTGGGGTGTTAAAACGCCGAAAGGCGAAACGCGGACGATAACACAATTGCTAGATTTGGCGGTATTCCCTGGGACACAAGGGGGGCCATTGGAACATACGATTGCAGCGAAAGCCATCGCGTATGGAGAGGCGTTAAGTGACGAATACTTAGCATATGCTAAACAGGTGCGTAAAAATGCACAGACTTTAGCGCAATTCTTTGTTGATCGCGATTATAAAATTATTTCTGATGGTACAGACAATCATCTGATGTTGGTTGATTTGCGTAACAAAGATATTTCTGGTAAAGAAGCAGAAGCGGTGTTAGGTAAAGCGGGTATTACAACCAATAAAAATATGGTTCCTTTTGATACACGTTCACCGTTTGTGACTTCGGGCGTGCGTTTCGGAACGGCGGCTGTTACAACGCGAGGAGTTAAAGAAACTGAAATTCTCCAAATTGGTGAATTGATCGATGAAGCATTGGCAAATCGTTCGAATGAAAGTGCTTTAGATGCGATTCACGGTAAAGTGAAAGCCTTGATGTCACAATTTCCGCTGTACAGATAGTACGACATCGTAATCGTTTTAAATATATAGAAGAGTGGGCTTACTTTAGCCCACTTTTTTTATGGGTACCTATTTGGTAAATCGTAAATAAAATAAACTATCTGGTGTTCTTATTTGTTATATCGGGAAAAGCGAAGGATGTGTGAATAAATGTTAAAATATAATTGTTTAATTTGAATCTTCGTTATTTTTCATTTGCTTTGGAATATGATAATTCAAACGAAAGGACGCCTATAAAACACTTTACTCTTTAAAATAAATTCAAACATAAATCTAGGGATTTACTATGAAAACGTTAAAAGAAAAAAGTGACCTTGAGTTGATTCAAGCTTATATAGCGGGGGATGAAACAGGAATCGAGCGATTGCTACATAGATATAAGTCAAAAATATATACGTCGATCTACTTACAAGTGAAAGATCAGTACCTTGCGGAGGATATCTTTCAAGAGACCTTTATCAAGGTTATCAAAACATTAAAATCTGGGCGATATAATGAGGAAGGAAAATTTCTGCCTTGGGTAGTTCGGATTGCCCAGAACATGGTGATTGATTATTTCCGGAAAGAAAAGCGAAGTCCGACTGTGGTGAGTAGCGATGGGTATGATATTTTTGGTGTATTGGAGTTTGCGGACGATAACGCTGAATCTAAATTGATGACCAACCAGCGTGATGTCGATTTACAGAAGATTATACAGAAGTTACCCGACGACCAAAAAGAGGTGCTGATTATGCGTCATTTCTGTGATATGAGCTTTAAAGAAATTGCTGAAATAACCGACGTCAGTATAAATACCGCGCTTGGCCGTATGCGCTATGCACTCAACAATTTGCGTAAAATGATCGAGGAGCACAATATGATATTGAATATGGGCTAAAAGCCCATATTCTCCACTTCTTTAGCATTTTCTTCCACATTCGTTTTCAACTCTGCCTTAAACGCTAAAACAGCTTTTGCGAGTTCCTCTGAAGAAGTGGCTAAAATCTGAGCGGCTAAAATGCCAGCATTCTTTGCTGCATTCAATGCGACGGTTGCCACAGGTATCCCATTCGGCATTTGTAAAATTGAAAGCACCGAATCCCAGCCATCAATGGAGTTCGAAGATTTTACGGGAACACCGATTACCGGTAAATGCGTAATAGACGCAACCATCCCCGGAAGATGGGCGGCGCCGCCAGCTCCGGCGATAATAACTTTCAATCCGCGTGTTGCAGCTGATTTCGCATATTCATACATCCGCTCGGGCGTACGATGAGCGGAAACAATCGAGACTTCGAATGTCACGCCTAGTTTTTTTAAAACTTCGATAGCGTCCTGCATAACGGGAAGATCAGATTTGCTCCCCATGATTATACCTACTTGTGCCATACTTTCTTGATTCATTTCTAAGCTTTTACCTTTAATGTCTCTTGTACCCAACGTGCATTTTTAATCGCCAATTCCCGGTCGTCATTTACAATACATACATGCCCCATCTTTCGGAACGGTTTTGTATATTTTTTTCCATATAGATGAACAAATACGCCTTCTACCGCCAGTACATCTTCTACGCCTTCATATTTCGCTAGCCCCTCATGCCGCGGCTCGCCTAATAAATTTATCATCACCGCATTTGTCCGGGCTGTTGTTGCACCCAGCGGCAAATTAAATATGGCACGCAAATGCTGCGCAAATTGCGACGTTATGTTGCCCTCGATAGTATGATGTCCGCTGTTGTGCGGACGGGGAGCAAGTTCGTTTACCAAAATCTCTCCTTCTTTTGTCAGAAACATTTCAACAGCTAAGAGCCCCACGATTTGTAAGTCCTCCGCTATTTTCTTCGCTATCTCATCGGCTTGCGTTTGAACTTCAAAAGGCAATGTTGATGGTGAAATCAGAAATTCTACCAAGTTCGCATCGGGATTAAACTCCATTTCCACTAGCGGAAATGTGGCTATATCACCTTTGTCATTTCGGGCCACAATTACCGCGATTTCTTTCTCAAAATCGATTAGCTCTTCTACCAAAGACGGGTATTCAAAGGCTTGTTCTATCTCTGATGTATTGGTGATTTTCTTTACTCCCTTACCATCGTAGCCGTCTTTACGGAGTTTTTGTATATAAGGAAATGGGATGGGCGTTTCATACAAATTTTCCTTACTGGAGATAAGCTGAAAAGCGGCTGTCGGAATATCATTCTGTTTAAAAAACTGTTTTTGTAAACCTTTATCTTGAATCAAACGGATGATTCGGGATTGTGGATATACGATGACACCTTCGTTTTCTAATTTCTCCAATGCATCCACATTTACTTTTTCGATTTCAATAGTGATCATATCCAGATCCTTGCCGAAATTATAGACGGTTTCGAAATCACTTAACGAACCACATTCGAAGCGGTTACATAATTTACGGCAAGGTGCATTTTTATCAGGATCTAATATATGCACGTTTACGTTGTAATTGATGGCCTCTTGAATAAGCATACGACCTAACTGGCCACCGCCAAGAACGCCCAATTGCAACTCGCCATAAAAATCTTTTGTCATAATGTTTGAAAAATATATTAAGCTTGTTCAGAAAAATATTGATCTTGTAATATATTCTCTGTTTCTATTTTCTTTTGAAGTTCTAAAAAAGCCCCTATTAATGCTTCTGGTCTCGGGGGACATCCCTGCACATAGACATCGACCGGAATAACCCTATCGACACCTTTCACCACATGGTAGCCATGTTGCCAATACGGACCGCCACAATTCGAACAGGAACCCATCGATATCACATATTTAGGTTCAGGCATCTGCTCGTAGAGCTTTTTAATCCTATCTGCCATCTTAAAGGTTACTGTGCCGGCGATAATCATTACATCCGATTGTCTGGGAGAGGGGCGCGGGAACACACCTAAACGGTCCAGGTCGTAAGTTGAAGCCATAGCGCCCATCATTTCAATGGCACAGCAAGCAATTCCAAAACTGACTGGCCACATCGAGGATAGCCGGGCCCAATTCAGCAAATCGTCCATTTTAGCGATAATTACGCCGCCACTTTGCGCTTGATTTTGTGCTGCATCCATGTTTTATTCGTTTGACGTTTTGAATTTTGGCCGAAACCCTAAACCGCCACTGCGAGTCACTTTTGTATCGGTGTCGTCCGTTTTCGCGGAAACAGCTTTCTTGTAGTCACGAACGTTATATTTTTTGTTGTTTAGTCGTTCGTAGGCCTTGGCAGGGATACCTACAGAAACGCTAGGCTGTATATGTGCGGGTTTAATCCATGAAATATCACCCCGTTTCCATACATACACTAAACCTACGATCAGAATACCCAAGAACATGCCCATCTCCACTAATGTGAACCAACCCCAGCGCCCATCGGCATCTATAAATTCCCTGTTTCCAAAAACCGTTGCCCAAGGAAATACGAAGATCAGCTCCACATCAAATAGGAGAAAGACCAACGCAATGACATAAAACCGTGGATTTATCTGTACCCAAGCCGTACCGATGGCTTCCTCACCACATTCGTATGTGCTTAGTTTTTGCGGGTTTGGATTTTTGGGTGATAGTATTTTTGCTAACAAAATGGTTACGCATACCAAGAGGATACCTACTATTGCTATTAATAGTATTTTTCCGTATTCTGACAGCTGCGCGGGGTCGTCCATAGGGCAAAATTACAAAATAATATTTAAAAAGGTTTACCGGGCATTTTGGGCATATTACGCATCATCTTCGCCGCCATAGCCGGATTGGACATCTGCTTCATGACTTTGCGCATATCGGCAAATTGTTTCATGAGCTTGTTCACTTCGTTAATATCCGTTCCAGAACCTTTTGCTATACGCGTACGCCGTTTCGTGTCAATCGCATCGGGATTTTCTCTTTCAAAAGGGGTCATCGAGTCGATAATAGCTTCAATCGGTTTAAAAGCATCGTCCTCTATCTCCACATCTTTCATGGCTTTGCCGACGCCAGGAATCATGCCCATCAAATCTTTCATATTTCCCATTTTCTTAATTTGTTGAATCTGGGATTTGAAATCATTGAAGTCGAATTTATTTTTCCGGATTTTCTTTTGTAACTCTGCGGCTTCTTTTTCGTCAAATTGTTGTTGGGCTCGTTCGACCAAGGAAACCACGTCTCCCATTCCGAGGATACGGGATGCCATACGGTCGGGATGGAATACATCCAGCGCTTCCATCTTCTCGCCCGTACCGATAAATTTGATTGGTTTATTGACTACGGATTTAATAGACAAAGCTGCACCACCGCGCGTGTCACCATCCAACTTCGTAAGAACTACGCCCGTGAAATCTAGGCGGTCGTTGAATGTTTTAGCTGTATTAACGGCATCTTGACCTGTCATGGCGTCCACCACAAATAGGATTTCATGCGGTTGTGTCGCCTCTTTCACGGCGGTTATTTCCGTCATCAATGCCTCATCAATGGCTAGTCGTCCAGCCGTATCGATAATGACAATGTTATTTCCGTTGCGTTTGGCTTCTGCCACGCCTTCTTTAGCGATGGCAATGGGGTCGTTTGATTCGCGGTTCACATAAACGGGGACACTCACCTGCTCGCCCAATACTTGCAGCTGATCTACCGCAGCCGGGCGATAAACGTCACCTGCGACTAATAATGGCTTTTTACCTTTTTTATCACGGAGATAATTTGCCAGCTTGCCGGAGAATGTGGTTTTACCCGCACCGTTCAAGCCGGCTATTAAGATTACCGTGGGATTTTGCGATATATCTAAGTCATTGACAGTCCCGCCCATGAGGTCTGTCAACTCATCGTTCATGATTTTAGTCAGCAACTGCCCCGGTGAAATGCTGGTGAGTACATTTTGGCCCAGTGCCTTTTGCTTTACTTCGTCGGTGAATGTTTTAGCTGTTTTATAATTCACATCGGCATCCAATAAGGCCTTGCGAATTTCTTTCATCGTCTCTGCGACGTTTATTTCAGTGATATTTCCTTGCCCTTTTAATACTTTAAAGGCTCTATCCAGTTTATCCTGTAAATTCTGAAACATGTTTATCTCTCGTCTTAAAATGTGCTAAGTGCCAAAGTTACAAAATAGTGGTGAATTTTATTTCATTCTACTACGGTAATCCATGATAAAACAAAAAATGCGACATACTTTGTCGCATTTTAGTTTTATGTGTTATGCGTTGTTGGTTAATCTCTTCTTCCGGAAAGAATATAAGCATAGTACAACAATGTTACCAAGGCTGATAAGGCGGCGACCACATAAGTCATTGCGGCCCATTTCAAGGCATCCTTGGCGCCGTCGTGTTCATCCCGGCTATGGGTAACATTAGCGGTTTCTAACCATTTCAAGGCTCTGCCAGATGCATCAAATTCAACCGGTAAGGTCACAAAAGCGAATAGGGTGGTCAGGAATAATGCTCCTACACCAATTGCCAATACTAAAGGATTCTCTGTGAAAATCATCATAAAAACACCGGCTATTAATACCCAAGAAGTTAATCGGGAGGCTATGCTCACGACAGGCACCATCGCTGAACGGAACTGTAGCCAAGAATAAGCGGTTGCGTGCTGTACGGCGTGACCACACTCGTGTGCGGCAACAGCAGCGGCAGCTACGCTACGACCGTGATACACTTCGTTGCTCAGGTTGACGGTTTTATTCGCCGGGTTATAATGGTCCGACAAACCGCCTCCATCAGCGACGAGTACTTTCACGTCGTATATGCCATTTTCATGAAGCATTTTTTGCGCAATCTCCGCACCTGAAAGCCCTGAACTTAGTGGAAATTCTGAATATTTTTTAAACTTGTTCTTAAACCTCGATTGCACAATCCAACTGATAACCGCAATCCCAATAAATATAATCCAATACATAGTCTTTATTTCTTTTTAATCGTTTCGCTATTTCTCCTTAGCTGTACAAACCACATTCCATTCGTTATTCTTCGCCTTGAAGATAATAAAAACGACTCATTTTGGCAGATTAAAAGAAAAAAATTGATATTAATCTGTCAATATTGCTTGCTATGATCGTTAAATACGCCCTTCTTTACGTGTTTGAACTATATATTGATTATTAACATATACCTTTAAGAAACAGGCTCTAGATACTGCGCGTAGCAATATCCCTCTTCACCATCTTTGGTACGGACCAGCCACCATTGGTCGTTGGCGCGACTGATCAGCGTAATCGTTTCGTCTTTTGCCGCTTTGCCGACGATAGGTTGATCCGTTCCGGGACCTTTCCGAATATTTAGATTGGAGTTTTGTGTGATAACTTTCACCTGAGTGCCGGCTACTGCGGAAGAGACGTCGATATCCATCACAACATCCCCGGATAGAAAATTCGGATCAATCTGGTTGTAGATATCCCACAGTTTGTTTTTTATATCCGCGTTGGGGGCTGTTCCACGAATCTGCAGGACACCTTCTTGTTCTGCATATTGAAAATCGGTTATTCCAGAGGATTTTGCTGTATCTAGCAATACCTTATATTTATCTAATAGTGCCATTTCTATAATCTTTATATCTCTATTCTACGATTAATGCGGTCATATCTACCTTTTTAGGATGCAATGCGTCTAGCGCCATTTTCAAGGTCTGAACACGCGCCTGTTCCAAGGAGCCGGTTACGGTAATCACACCACCGTTTACATCGGCTTTAATGGTCGGAAAATCTTTGGTCAAGTCCGACACTTTGGCGGCCAGATCAGCATCGTTACTATTGGTTTCGATTTGTGGCGTTTCAACTACGATATGATTAACGACTGATTTGACGTTTTTCTCGTCTGCATTTTTAACGGCCTTTTCCAATTCCTGTTTTTCTGTTTCCGTAGCGACGGTGCCCGAAAGGGTGATAACGCCGTCCTTTGCATCAACCGATATATCGGAATGTCCTGCTGAGATAACAGATTCTACCTTGGCTTTTAAATCGGCGTCGGAAACTTTAGGTTTACAGGAGATGGCGACGCAGGCTATGGCTATCGCCACAGCAATCGCGGACATTATTTTATTAAATTTCATCATCATGCTTTTTGTTAAATATTAAATTGTACTGTCTGATAAACAGCAATAATGTAGAAAATGTTTTGAGGTATAACCTATTTTAGGATGGGTATAACGGAGATTCGGACATTTCGGTCATATCCGGACATTTGATACCATTTCGGCCATTTCCGGCCATTTCGGACAAAGGGTTTTGGAAGATGCTTTATGTTTGTGCTGTTCGATCGTCTCGCGAAGAGTTGACAGACAGGCTGCAGTGGTTTCGTTAGGGTTAATTTTTATCAAATCCTATCAATTTAGATCAAATCGGATCAAAATTTCATTTTTTTTGATCGCCGTCTTTACGTTTGTGCTGTTCGATCATCTCGCGAGGCTACGAACAAGAAGAGAATGTAACGGCTCTCCAAAACGGAAAGAGCTCGCCGCAGGAGGAGTAGACCGGTACCGACAAACATTTTTTTAAACTTTTAAATTTTAGTATTATGGCAATTAAATTTAATGTACAGGAAATCGGCAACCCGCAGGATGCGGCTGCCCCTAAGAAGTTCTATGCACGTCCGGTAAGCAGCGGTGAGATCACTTTAGAAGATCTGGCTTCCGACATTTCCCATGCTTCGTCCATCAACGAGGCGGATGTTATGGCTGTTTTATACAGCTTAGTGCGGGAAATCCCGCGTAACATCTCGCAGGGCTATATTGTCCGTCTAGGTGGACTCGGTTCTTTCCGTTTGGGAACGGGCAGCATGGGTAGTGATACAGCGGAAGAAGTAACAGCTGCTAACATTCATCGCAAACGGGTGCTGTTTCAAAATGGTACACGTATCAAAAAGGCTATAACGGATTTAACTTTCAGGAAAAGCGAATAATTTGGTTTTTTTAGCTTAACAGTTGGGTCGGTATCTTAGGATGTCGGCCCTTTTTTGTGTTTAAGATACCATTAAATGACCGTGGTTGTTAAAAAAATGAAGGTTTATTTTTCTAAAAAGAAGGTTTGTTTTATTCAAACGGCCGTGGTCGCTTTCTAAAAACAAACTTGGAGTTGGAAAAGTTACCGTGGTTAATTTTTTTTGGAGCCATTTTGGGCTTTTAAAACCCTATTAGAGTGAGTTTTATTTAATTCGGAGTTAATACTTCTAATGCCTGCTTCTTTGACCGGAAATAGTGTTTTTTTTCTATTTGGTAGTGATTGGCAATTTTTTTAACGACGAATCCCTAACAAGTATTTCAGTGATTGTTTAAATGTTTTTCTAATCTGTTTCGCGGTAACATATCGTCTGTTAAAAACGGGTTTACGAAGGAAGAGCGGAAAAGTTCTGGATTTTCCTTTCTCCATCACGATGATGTACCAGTTATCGAAAAAGATACGTTCCAATGCTCCTATAGGATATTGTTTTTTCTGCCGGTTATGGAGAATGATTTCGCGATATATGGTGTAATATTCCTCTGGGGTGTATTTACTGTTTATAATAGGGGTTAATAAGACATCTAAATCAATATGATCGGTTTTTGGCAATAATTTATCCAATTGGTAGCGTAGAATAATACGGAGCTGTTCATCCGCAAGATGCTTTTTTCGAATGGAGATGTTATTGTCGTGTATACGGTATTCGCCGAGATATTCGGGGATATTGTCGACCTCATATTTTAGCGCTATCCTCGAAAACAATGCATAATCCTGTGCCACGAGATGGTTGGGGTAGCCTCCTATATCCTTAAATGCAGACATGCGGATCATGACGGTAGGGTGTACAAAGGAATTGTGGAATAATAACGCGGTGTGCAGTTGTTCTGATCCGCATATAGGGATCATTTCTTGGCCTGTTCGCTGCCCGTACTTATCAATAACATAGACCTGCCCGCCTAACACAGCTAATTGTGGACGGTCTACAAAATGTTGGAATTGTATTTCCAACCTATTTGGAAAGGCGATATCATCGCTGTCCAGTACCGCCAAAAATTCTCCTTTCGCTTCTGTCAAAGCGCGATTCCTTGTATAAGGTTGTCCTTTATTTTCATCATTTTGGATCAAGCGTACCCTGGGATCTTTGAAACTTCGGACGATTTCGACTGTATTGTCGGTAGAGCCATCGTCTACAATCAAGAGTTCGAAGTTCGTGTAGGTTTGTTTTAGTACACTCTCAATCGATGCTGCTATATAATCTGCTGCGTTGTAGGCAGCCATGAAAACGGTGATCTGAACATTCTTTTTATTGGGCATATTTGAAATTCTATAATCGATTCCGATTAAGGACAGCGTAAATATAGCCTTTTTCGGTCAGGATGAGAAAGAATGGCATTCGTTTAGAGACCTCAAAATGACCGTGGTCACTTTCCAAAAACAAGCTTGGTAGTTGGAAAGCGGTTGGAGAGAGAAATTTGTACTACGGAGGGTTGATTTTATTGCCTTGTTGATGGCCTTTCCGCTGTAGAATCCTCAGATCTCTATGGAGATTTTTACTTTACCACCTAACCCTTTTTCGACAATATCGAAGAGCGTTTTTAAGGTTATATTACCGCCGTTATTCTCGATTTTAGAAATATATTCACGTTTTTTGTCTACTAACATAGCTAGTTCCGACTGTGTTAGTTGTCTTTCTTCGCGTGCTTTTCTAAGCAGTAAGCCAATTTTAAAAGATTCAAAATCCCTTTCGAGTTCATCTCGTCTTTCCGTTCCGACTTTTCCGTAAACGTTATCTTTTATATCTTTCCAGCTTTTAATTTCCATTTTCTTTATCTTTTTTGCGCATAATATTCAGCCATTATTTTTAATGCTTTTTCGATTTGATTTTTGGGTGTTTTCTGCGTCTTCTTTTGAAAACCGTTCATTAAAACTACAAGTTTATCCCCATCAAAAAAGCAAAATACTCGCTAGGTATTAGAACCAAGTTGAATCCTTGCTTCATATAAACCGTCAACTCCTGTCAAATGCTTTAAGTAATTTGAAGGGATACGTTCAAGAGTTTCAATAGCTTCAATTATTTTGAAAATCTTATTCTGAACCTTCTTTGGCTGATTCGATAGAAAATCCTCAAAATAATTTCTAAAAGCTACAACTTCTCTTACTTTCATTGAACAAAGGTAATTTAAAAGTTACTTTTAAGCAGATTCTGTCCTGAAATAAACTTGACCGCAAAAATGACAAACTGTTATCTTATCGATGCCCTTTCCGTTTGTGGTATCTTTCCAACATCCGTTTGGTGAACGCATTATCGATTTGCCAATCCTCTCCAGGTCCCCATTCGATCACTTCTCCGTTAAGGAAATAGACCCATACAGGGCGTCGTTCAACTGTTTCTGTATACGAATTGCGTTCCACAGGCATATATTCGTACACTTCGAGAGGCCCCTCTTCGGTGGATTGTGCCATCACCACCATGTTCGGTTTTCCAATACGTTTGACAACGGTTTCTTTAGGCATACCCAAGCTGATCAAACTCATGTCGCCGTGTCTTAAGGCACCGCACGATCCTAAGAATAATAAAGCACCTGCGGCTAGAACTGCAAATAGTTTATACATAGATTTTTGATTTATTGATTATTTGACTAGGATTAACGGTTAGGGATTAATCCTCACTTCACTTGTTTTGATGTATTTCTCTATATAAGCTTTCACTTCCTCTTTTTTCTTAACATCCTCAATGAGCTCAGAAATTGGCAACATGTTTTCCAAACCGTCAAAGTAAATAAATCGTGCATTATCTTCTGAAATACTTTCCGTCCATGCTGTTCTGTTAACTTTGGGTTCAGAAATCGAAGTTTCGTCTATGAAAATTTTAGATGGATCGCCGCCAATGGCTTCGAAAGCTATTACCGGCTTAACAATATTTTTGAAAGTAGTGGAATCTACAGGATCAAGAAAGCCGGAAAATAATCCAAAGCAATCGTTTAGGCCTACTCTAAAACTATTCTCTACAGCTTTTCTCCTTTCGTCGCCATTATATTCAGCTTGATAATCTAAGCTTAGTTTTGCTCCTGTAAACAAAGAAAGCAAGACATGGGTGCCATATTTTTTGACAAGTTCCGCGGGTTCAAGAGATCTGCTGTCTGCCTGAAATTCTGTGGTCAAGTAGGGCAGCAGTTGCGTATTTCTACTGTACAGTGTGAGACGCCTGTATTTTATATACGAATCATATAGGCCATAGATATATTGATTGGAATTTAGATCTGTATCGGGATACGGATGGGTGATGTTTCCTTTAAAATATCTGGTATCCTGTGTTCCTCCTGTTAGCCATTGTGTGAAATCTTCCGCATCAGTTGCACAAACAGTTTTAAAACTCGATTGAAGTACACGAAGTGCATCGAAACTCCTAGGATTTTCTTCCACAAATGAGGGCGTGTTAATTACAGCGCTTCTAACTGAAGTCTTATGGGAATATTTGCCGGTAACATCATAACCATAACCAAGGAAATTGTATTCCTCATATCCTTCCTGATCTTCATTTCCTTCACTGTCGCTTAGGTTCTTTATGGAAAATTCTAGTTCTATCATTTCCTCTTCTAATTCAGGATCGGGTGTCTCAGGATTGTTCACTGTAGCCTTTTCACAGGAGCTTAGTGCAATGACAATCGATAGGGCTAATGATAGTATTGATTTGATTTTTAGTATATGCATTTGTTTACGGATAATTTAGGGATTTACTTCAAGTGACAAGATAATGTATTTGTTTCGATTATTATTTCTTTTTTCTAATAAAAATAACATTAGCGGGGTGATTATTGGGGGATATTCATTGTAATTACAATTAATTGAATTTAATAGAACTCGTTGTTTTAATATCATTTAAAGATTATGTTATCATTGTGTTATTGTTTTCAATCCGTTCTTTATTATTAACATTAATGAAGTAATTCACTGTTGCTTTTGAAAAATAAGTTGCAAAAGCAATAGAATAATATTACTATTGAAATAATTTACAAACCGATTGTTTATACAATCAACTAATTAAATTCTTTTATGAAAAAAATCTCTAGATTATTGTTGCTCTGTGTGGTAGGCTTAGCAGCATCTTGTAACAAAGAAATGGCAACTCCGGAAGGTCTCGATTCTGCTTTATCGGAAAAGGAACTCTCGTCCAAAGCAATACGTCCTTTGGCTGCGGGTATGGGACCTTATGATGTATTAGGACATGGTTATGATGTGACGGGATTATATGCTGATGCTGCATCCGGAGGGCTTGCTGTTATCGATATTGATCGACTTAAACAAGATCATCCAGGTAGAGTTATAGAGGAAAGACCTTTATCGCAGAGTTATACAGAAGAGTATGGTGAAAATGCGGAACAGTATTCAAGGAGTGTTTCCAATAAAGTGAACATAACCGCCGGATTTAAGCTTTTTGGTTGGGATATCTCCTCGAAATTTAGTTACGAAAATAATGATAAATTTACTTTTGATGGCAAGTACATCTTTGGCAGTTATAACTTGGTAATTAAACAAAAAAGATACCGTTTAAATGGAACACCTGAGTTATTACAATCGTATTTGACACCCGAATTTATTTCGGATTTGTCAACGAATACTGCAGAACAGATTGTTGAGAGTTATGGTCCCTATGTAGTAACCGACGTTTATACCGGGGGAAAATTAACAATGCTATTTCAATCTGAAACTAGGAATTCCGATCGAACACAGGCAGCTCGTATAGGAATCAAAGTTGGTGTTGATGCTGTTTTTGACTTGGAGGTCGATGGTGCGCGTGATGTAAATACAAGTGCAGCTAACCAGAATTTTTCGAAAAAGCTATCTTATAATACTTTGGGTGGTGATCCTACCAAAGAGCTGAGAGGGGAGATAAATTTGGATAACAGTACTCCAAAAATCAGTGTTACGAATTGGCAGAATAGTGTAACACCCGAAAATTCCGTATTGGTAGATTTTGGACCTAAAGGATTGATACCTATCTACGAACTTGTGGCGGATGCTACTAAGAAATCTGCTCTCAAGGCGGCAGTTGATAAATATGTTGGAGATAGGGTGGTGAAAAATATCTACAAAGACAAGCCCGTTTATATTCTTTATATTGACGGTATGTGGTTACCTCGTCCAACACGACATGATAACAATCACGTGTTGTCAATGAATCTTGCAAATGAATATCATTTAGCTGAGAATCGCGGTATTGCATTTTATGCTTATGATTATCAAGTGCCGGGTACCTTGCCGGTTTATAGATATTTGGCAAAGAGTAATAGCAACAACTTCTATACGCTTAAACCTGAGGATGAGTATATGGCTGATATGACTTATGAAGGAATAGCATTTTACGCATACCCTAATAATTCGAGTGACCCTAACTTGAAACCTGTTCATAGATGGTATAGTCAATATTATACTGATCATTATTATTCTAAAATAAAAGGAAATCATGTGAATTATGAATATGAAGGGGTTAGATTTTATGTGCCTCGATAATAATTAAGAGATGCTAATTCAAAAGGTCAAAAGCATCAGTGCTTTTGACCTTTTTTTGTGCGCCCGGCATGGGCGATAACTCTAGGGTGCAAGTCCCGAACATGCCATTACAGTTGGAAATGTTAGCCAAATGCAAGGGTGTCCATCGTGAGGTGGAATCTGAAGGAAGCGCTAGGCAAACTCTTGGTCTAACGAACAGAAAACTACATATAAGACCTAAGTTGCTGGATAAGGTTGCGTAACAAACTGAAGTCCTATACTGTACGGAAGCATCAAGGTAAATGTAGCAGACACATGAGAGGAAAGTTATCGTTCTTACCCGGGGAGATCTCACAGGCTTGTGGAAGTTTTTTTTCAGAGGGGCTGGCGGTATCGATAAGATGGGAGTCGAATCCTTAGGGGATTATCTTAGAGAGCACAAGGAGGAACTTTTAGTATCCATCAAGCAAGGGGATTATTCCCCATCTGCAGTAAGACGCGTTGAAATTGCTAAAGACAACGGGTCAAAACGAATGCTAGGCATCCCAACGGTAGTTGACAGACTCATCCAACATGGCATCAGCCAAATCCTCACGCCAATTTACGAACCCGAATTCAGTGACCATAGCTATGGGTTTCGACCTAGTCGAAATGCGCAGCAAGCGCTTATCAAATGCAAAGAATACATCCAAAAGGGGTACAAGTATGCTGTAGACATGGACTTAGAGAAGTTCTTCGATACGGTGAATCACAATAAACTAATTGAATTATTATCGCATAAGATGAAAGACGGTAGGCTGATCTCGCTCATTCATAGGTACCTGAGATCAGGGGTAGAAATAAACGGAAGGACAACGGTAAGTACGGAGTGAATCACGGGTAATGGAATCCATCACAAGATTTGTTGAGGAAAAGCTTATGCTTAGGTACTGTGCATCGCAGAAGATGTACTACTACGGTTATAAACTTCATGCAGTATGCTCATTACAGGTTTTTTTTCAAGCGATTGACCTTACCCCGGCAAACGTACATGATATCCATTACCTGGATGATATCGGTCTGCAACTCTCCGACTGCACCTTACTTGGTGACAAGGGGTATTTATCCTCAGCGGTCCAGCTGAATCTTTTTGAATCAGCGAACATTCGGTTAGATACGCCAAAGAGGGTAAACCAAAAAGAATACAAGCCCCAATTCAGCCTGTTCAGAAAATCAAGAAAGCGGATTGAGATATTGTTCTCACAAATGTGTGACCAATTTATGGTTAGACGTAATTACGCTAAATCATTTGACGGTTTCAGAACCAGAATATTGACAAAGATTACCGCAATGACGATTATTCAGTATATCAACAAAAACATATTCAATAGAAATATCAACAATTTAAAAATCAGCATTATTTAAAATGCACAACGGGTTGTTTATTAATAATCATTTACAGAAATTAAATTTCCGTTTTCGTCAAATTTCCATGTATTGGATGTTGACGAAGTTTTCATATAGTGTATTTGTTCTTCTGTAAGATTCTTGGGGTCTAAATACCATCCCACATGTTTGCAAGTGAAATTTCCACCCAATCTTATAGCTCTATAGAAAAGATCGGGATGTACATTATACTTTAGCGGATATCCGGGTTTGTATAAAGCAAAAGTTGTATCGACATTAGCGAGATACACATCTTTTTCAACTTCATTTAACCAAAATTGACTTTCCCAATTATATACTTTTTCTTTAAGAGGGTAGGTGTCGGGAATGGTTTCTAAATCCAGAGCAAAACCAACTTTCAGTATCTGATTGAAGTAGCGGTCCATTTTTTTTATCATGATTTCTACGAAATCATGAGGCAAGTTTGGATTTGGTAAAATGTCTGCGTCAGTCAAGAAATAGTAACCTTTTCCATATCTTTCTTGTAGATTTTTATTATTAAAAAATACCAAATGACCATGATTTTTAGACATAAATTCTACTTTCACGTGGCCTTTAATTTCTTCATAATAATTCAACAAGGGAGGATAGTCAGACTTGTTGTCAATAATTACGATATTTTCTATCTTTCTATCTTGTAAGGAAGCAACTAGTTTTTTTAAATTTTCAAGTTGATTGTAATTGATGATGATTACGGGAACTGAATTTGGGTGTTTTCGTTGTTTGTACACAGTAAATCCAAGTCTTGTAAAATACAACTGTTTGATTTGATGCGATATGTTTTTTTTTATTCTTCTTAACAAAGACATGGTATTTTTAAAGTTGAAAACGATTTCCTATTTAATACGTGTGGAGTAGCTTATTTGCTACAAATCTTTGAATCCAAAGTCTTATTTGTTATTACCATCGGTATGGTTGTGTTGTTCTTCTATGGTAATATATTCTGGAATATCTAAGATATTACGAAGCCAGTTTTCAAACCCATATTTACGGTGGATATCCTCCGGAAGTTCTTCGAAAGGTATTTGCATAAAATCTTTTATATCTTCGATGTTTCTTTCTCCAATGACAAATATGTTATTTGGATTGTAAAAATCGTATTTCGCTACCTCCGGATTGTTGGTGATGAGTTTCTTTTTAAATCCAATTGCTTCAAATACACGGAATGAAAGTCCTGTGTGAGCATCATCTATCAAGTCAAGTACAGCTTTTGTTTTTTTGATGTGTTGATAGTTCTTCTTGAAATCAATTATTTCCGTGGAATGGTTAATGCCCGTGACAACGGGAGGAAGAATGTGTTTTTTCTGCCTTCCAATGATATTGATGTCCGAAATAAAGTTGTTGTCTTTAAAAAAAACGGCTAGGTCTGTCAGGATTTGCATTCTGCTCTCGACGTAGCTACCAATAAAATAAACATCCGTATTCCGTATTTCCTCTTGACCGAAAAGATGATCAAAATAGAAGTTTGTTATCGATTTACATCGTTTATCAACAGCAAGATCTTTTTTGTCAAATACAAAAAACTGATCAAAGAACCGTATTTTATCATAAACTGCGGGAAACCTATCCAATCCATCCCATTGATAGCCAATTATCTTTACAGTGGTGTTTTCAACTTTTTTTATAACATCATCAGATAACAAATCCGGGCGTATGATCAATGCATAATCGGTTTTACCACGAATTTTATTTAGTATTTTAATGTTTGTTTGGATGATGTCATGTTGCCTGTTTTTCGCAAATACTTTATTTTTATAAGTCCAGTCGCGTTTAAATATTTTGCGAAAATTGTGTAGGACTGTATCTTTTAAGGATATTCTATTCTTTGGATTTGGAGTTACCAAAGCATAGACAGTTAAACCCAAGGATTGCAAGTTTTCTCGAAATATATCTGGTAGTCCAACATGATCGGGAATATAAATGATAATGCTTTTATCGCCAAGATCGGTATGCGTCATTTATTCGATGATTTTAAATACAGTTATTCTAGGAGCGCAAGATACAAATATTCTTACTGTATTTATTTCCATGGAATTGCAAATATTCTTCAATCGAATCAGCAAATTTTTACGAGGATAACCTTACATAGTACGAATAATTGAATGATAAAATCTTTATAGTTTTCAACAAACTTCATCGATCTCTATTTCAATATTTTTTTGCTAAGTTTAGCAATTAGAAATAAAAAGATCACAATAAAATTGATGAAAAAAAGAATACTACTTCTTGCTTCCGATGATTATAGTTTATATGTATTGATAGAGAAAAATTTAAAATGGATTGGCTTTGATGTCACGACAATTCTTCCCAATAGAGTTAATTTTCGTTATAAAAACTTTTTTCAGCGTTTGACACATTGGTTTAGAAAATTGATAGATGGTGATGATAGTTATAAAAGAAAGCTAAAGGAGATTCACATAACGAAATCTTTAGTTAAGGAAATCGATAGTTATAATCAGTTTGATTATTGTTTAGTGATACGCGCAGATTTTTTTCATCCAAATATATTATATAAAGCCAAAGAGAAATCAGGTTTTATAGCGTCTTACCATTACGACGGTTTACGCCGTAATCCGTCTATTTATAATAGGATACCCATATTTGACCGATTCTATGTGTTTGATGAAGAAGATTTAATCGCTGATGGACAGATAGAAACCTATCTTTCTCATAATTTCTATTTTGACTATAATAAAGAGCAAGGAGACTCGTTATATGACGTTTACTTTTTAGGTTATTATGCTAAAAGCAGAGAGCAATTTTTGTTTGATTTCTTAAAAATTGCTAAGCGTTGTTTAGAAAGTGTCAAATTTCAGATTGTGTTTTCTCCTGAAAATATAGATAGGATGTCTGACTATGAAAAGCATGGTATTGAATGTTTAACAGATATAATCCCGTTTAATGAATATCTGAAGAAAATAGAGCGGACGAAATTTGTTGTGGATTTTGTAATAGGAGATCATAAGGGGCTTTCCTTTCGAGTTTTTGAAGGAATTAAGTATCAGAAAAAGGTTATTACTACCAATACAAATATTATAAAATACGACTTTTACACACCCAATAACTTTTATGTGTTAGACCATGATACACTTGATGAAAAAGCACTTTTAAAATTTGTCAATACTCCTTACAGGCCTATTGACGAATCCATACGGTTAAAATATAGCTTCTCCTATTGGATAAAAGATGTATTGAATATGGAATAGATGTTTTCTCAGTAAGCTATCGGAGAATCTAGATTTCCTTCGTCATCAAACTTCCACGAATTGGATGTTGATGATGTCTTCATATAATGCACTTGTTCTTCTGTAAGGGCTTTTGGATTGAGATACCAGCCCATATGTTTGCATGTGAAATTTCCGGCAATTCGAATGGCATGATAAAACTGGTGAGGTTTTACTTTAAACTTGGCGGGGTATCCAGGTTTATAAAGTGCAAAGGTCGTATCCACTGCCGCAAAGAAAATATTTTTTTCTAAGGTATTCGTCCAGTATTGTTGTTCCCATTTTATTACTTTATCTTTTAAGGGATAATAGTCCGGTATAGTATCAATATCTAAGGCAAAACCCACTTTTACAATTTTTTTATTATACTTATCCATTTTATTTATCATTGTCTTGATAAAGTCGTTCGGTAAATCTGGATTTGGTAAGATATCAGCATCTGTAAGAAAAAAATAACCTTGCCCATATTTTTTTTGAAGTCGTTCGTTCTCAAAAAAAACCATGTGTCCGTAATTTTTGTCCATTAATTCAACTTTCACACCCGGTTGAATAGTTTGATAGTATTCTAATAATGGGGGGTAATTTGATTTATTATCGATGATAACAATGTTCTCAATTTTTCTGTCTAACAAGAAGTCAACCAGCTTTTTTAAATTTTCAAATTGATTAAAGTTTATAATAATTATCGGAATACTACAGGTTTTTTTCCTTTGTCTTCTAACAACAGCGTTAAAAAATATTGTATATATATATAGAATTGATGTTCGTAGAGCTTTTAATTGTTTTTTCATTTCACTATACGTATTAGATATCTTCTTATTTTCTACAATGCAGTTTGTATATGAAAAGATACTTAATGACCAAAAAGACGCTTAATTATATTTTTTAGTTTTCTTTTTTCTATTTTTTTTCTGTCTCTTTCATAAAGCGATAATGTACGATAGGAAAATCTATCAAAAAAAGCTGTTTTGGAATCATCATCTAAATCTTTAAAAATATAAATGTGAGCTAATCTTTTATTTTCAAGCATAACCTCGGGATTTCGAGTCACTCCTTTTTTATGTAGTCTGTAACACGCAAGTTCTTCATCTATATAAATTGCTTTAGGTTTTTTTTTGAATAGAGCTAACCAAAATATCCAGTCTTCGCCCGCTTTTAAAGTTTCCTTGAAGCGTGTTTCATTAATCAGCTCCTTCTTAAAGATACCGCAATGAATTGGGATTGAAAATTCATAATCCCATTTGAGTAAGATATTTTCATAAGAAAGAAAATCCTGTTTTAGTTTGCAAAAAGGAGGTCTTACTTTGTTATTTATAAGATGATAAAAATTTGTTACAACAATATCAGCATTTTCCTCATTAAAGATTTTCAGGCTCGTTTCTAGTTTAGTTGGGGAAATTAGATCATCGGAGTCTAAAAATAAAATGTATTGACCTTGAGCGTGATATAGTCCGAAATTTCTTGCACTTCCCAGTCCTCCATTTTCTTTTTGAATAAGCTTGAAACGATGGTCTTTTTGTTCCCATAAATCTCCAATTTCAGCAGTATTATCAGGGGATCCATCATTCACTATTAGACATTCCCAATTGGTAAAAGTTTGTTTATATACTGACAGAAGCGTGTCGGGCAGCCAGTCTGCTTGATTATAACAAGGGATAATGATCGATACAATAGGAATGTCCGAATTAGATAGTGTCATGAATAAAATTTTTGTTTAATATTCTTTAGGAAGGTTAATTGGATGATATTCTTCTTTATCGAGAACATAATGGATCCAATTTTCAAAGGCATATTTTTCTTTGATCTCCTTGGCGATGTTATTGTAAGGGGTGCTAAGAAAATACTCTAAATTGCCCATATTATCGTCTTCCCAAACAAAGATATTATTTTCATCATAAAAATCGTACAATTTCACGATGCTGTTGGTTGTGATAATTTTCTTATCATATCCTAACGCTTCGAATATTCGAAAGGAAAGACCTTTATGCTCATTTATGTGAACATCTATTAGTATTTCGGAAGATATTGTTTTTCTCAAGTTGTCTTCGTAACTTATGGTAGAATCTAAATGACAAAAGCCTAAATTTTGTATCTCTTCTATTTCGTGCTCATGTTTGCTAAAAATAGAAATATCAATTTTGACTCCTATATCTAGCAATCTTTCCGAAATATCTTTCAGAATTTGATTTCTGGGTTCGAAATAACTGCCAATAAAAAATGCTTGATTTTCCGTTTTACTGTTATTTTCAATCTTAAAGTGATTAAAATAAAAATTAGTAATAGGGAGTGCATTGACCATTGATAAATCTTGTATATCAAACACAAAGAAACGATCAAATTTAGGTATATAATCGTAAATTATTGGGAAACGATCCAATCCGTCCCACTGGTACGCAGTTACGAGATCGGTTTTTTTTCTGATAGTGTCTATGACAGATTCCGGTAAAATATCGGCTCGAATAAGTAAAGCGTAGTCGATCTGTGTATAAGGCTCCAGTTGTTGGAGTAGCTTTTCTTCAATACCTTTCTGTTTGAGCCGTTGCTTATAGTTTCGATCTCTTAAAAAAGTTTTTCGTATAAAATTATGGAGACGTTCGCCTGCATTTTTATATTTAAAAGGAGGTTGATGCGTGTCAAGTTCTATTACCTTAAAGCCGAGGTGTTCAAGACCTTTTCTGATGGTATTTGAAAAATCTGCGTATTCGTGTACTGCGAGTATAATCGTCTTATCGCTGAACATTTAAAAACCTTTTCTTATTTGACAGGAGAAATTATAATATTCCCCTCGACCCACCAATTTCACACTCGTAAATAGAGGTGTCGATCGAACTTCTAAAGCGCGATAGAATCCGTCGTATTTTTGGGTTGTTCATGACGTTTTCCCGAGATTCTTCATCGAAGAAAGACAGTACATGTTTCAGTTTTTCCTTGCCTACAAATACCCCAATTGATAGCTGTTCACGGATAGGGTTTTTATATTTTCGTTTTTTCTTACGGCTCTCAAATTTCAGCTCAAATTCTGTTTTCGAGTCAATATGATGCGTAGGAAAATATTTTGCGATGTACTGTCCATACTCCGTGTAAAAAGAGCCTATAAAGCCGTGCTCGGTATTCCAGGGTTTTAACTCCCCTACAAAATGAAATATTTTAGGCTGAAATTCTTCTAATAAAGGTATAGTTGTATCGATAAGCTGGTAATTATATAAAAAAGATAGTGATCCGATTTCGTCGTGTAATACGGTATTAATTAAAGTTTGGTCGTGCCGTAAAAGTTTGTGCCTGTTTTTTTTCGCGTAATCCATCATTTGCGTCAGGTAATCGATCTCCAGCAAACGGCGGGTATTGAACAAAATTACACCCGCATTTCTATATTGATGTTTTAAGGCAATATAGCGATTTAGGTAGGCATTGTGGAAGTTGAAACCCGATTTACGTTCGATTTCCGATATGTCAATGGCCATCATAAGCCCCTTTTCTTCTTGATGGTTATTCAAGATTTGCGAAACACACTGCCCGCTTACATAAACATCGGCATCCAGATACAATATCTGCTCGTATTCATCCCTAAAAATGTGCGGTAAAAATATCTTGTGGTATGTCGCGGACGATAGCCGGCCTACCGGAAGCCCCTGAATAGCCGAAAAATCAACAGTGCAATAACGGATATCGTCGTGTGCAGATACCGGTATTTTTTCCGTATCAGGTAAACAGATCACGATATCGAAATCACGCTCTTGCTCTTTTTTTAGTATTTGCCCCGCAACGAAAGAGGCATAAGGTAGATAGGCATTATCTACACATAACGCTACAGCTCTTTTGTTTTTTGCAGGTTTCGTACTTTGTTTAATCGTGGGTAAAGAATATGTCATCTATTAATGTTTAGTTCTTATCTTACTCTAAATTCTTAAAAATGAAGTAGTGTCATACAAAATATATGCCACCTATATTTTACGTTGGCGCTGCACTTCCAGCATCTTCGCATACTTCATATAAGAGAAAAACGATTGAATTAACGAAAACGTTACACCATCAACTCCATGAAATACACCTTTTTTTAAAAAATAGGCTTTAAAGAAGGCGGTGACGCCGTGAACCACGGGTGAAAGCGCATTTACTTTTTTCTCTTGTTTTATAAATTCTTCCACTTGCCAGTCGGTATACTGGTTTTTTTTGGAAATCAATTGATGGAAACTGTCCCAAGCGTAATGAACCAAGTGCATATCCGATTTGTATAGATTGGTAGCAATTACACGCTGATGTACCTGATGGGCGGAAGGGTGGGCGGTGTTTTTATTAAAGAAACGGCAGGCATAATCGGGATACCAATCGGCAAAATTGATCTCCTTGTCTTTTAAAAAGTTCCTTCTTTTGAAGCTATAAGCATCATAAGGGAGCTGTAAGTATTTTTTGTTTTCAAAAAATGGAATACAATCTTCATCCAAAAATTCATCCGTATCCACATTGAGTATCCAATCGTGTTGGCAGAATTGAAGGCCAAAAGTTCGCTGTGGCCCGTCTCCCAAAAAAGGTTGAGAAATAACGGTTGCTCCTAGGGCGGTGGCGATTTCGACGGTTTTGTCCCGGCTGTTGGAGTCTATGATGATAATTTCATCACAGATCCGCTGTAAGCCTTCGATACATTTTCCGATATATTTTTCTTCGTTGAATGTGATAACCAGTCCGCTTATCCCCATATTATTAAATTATTCGTGATAATTATTTCTTTAGGCATTATTCATAGTATTCATTTATCTTTGCTCTTAACAGCATGGATGATTTTACTGAATTCGGTTCGTGAATACTATGCATTTTGTCTATGTGTGGGCAAAGATAAATAAATTAGAAAGTAAAACGATGATTCCTAAAATAATTCATTTTTGTTGGTATGGGGGTGGGAAATATAGTGAAACCATTCAAAAATGCATTAAATCGTGGGAAACGCTTCTGCCGGATTATGAAATTATAAGATGGGACGAATCCAATACACCGTTTGACAGCATGCCTTTTCTGAAAATTCTATATAAGCAAAAGCGATGGGCATTTATCGCTGATTATATGCGTTTATATGCTGTTTTTAAGCATGGAGGAATCTATTTCGATACGGATGTAGAAGCGATAAGGACATTCGACAGCTTGCTGGATGAAAAAGCTTTTATAGGATTTCAGACAGAGATTGGCGTATCAAAATATCCTTTCAACACGGCGGTCATTGGCTGTGAACCGGGAAATCGTTTTGTGGAGCTTTGCCTGCAAGAAACCGAAAAGCGACAACGTATGAAATACCATCCGATGGCGGCGCCCGTCGTTTCAACGGAAGTATTGATGACTAAGTATAATGTGCGTACCTATAAAACGCAACGATTAACAGATGTACTCGTCCTCGCCAAGGATTATTTTTATCCTTTTTCGTGGATGGAGACATTTCAGGAGAGTTGCATCACACCGAATACACTCGCTATTCATTGGTGGGAGGATTCTTGGGGAAATAAGAGGAAAAATATGGCGTATTATTGGCGGTCGTTATCTAGAAAAATAGAGCGCACACCTTTAATTTTGGCATCACGGCTGGCTTATACGTTCGGGAAAGAGGAAAATTTCTTTTTGTATACCCGCGACTAATCGCGAGAAACGGGCAACGTTTTACGTATTTTTTCCAAAACCATCTCCGGCGTCACTAAATCGATAGCTTCTACACCATTACAAATGCAGGATTTATTTCCATAGATAGAGCTGGGGCGGTTGGGATGTTCTACCTGTATACAATCTTCTGCGGATTGTCCATAGCCTAAAAATCCGGCGTAAGGGTGAGTGGCTCCCCAAATGGAAAGACAACGTGTGCCTACCATAGAAGCCATGTGCATCCCAGAGGAATCCATGCTGATCATGAGGTCTAAATGGCTGATGAGATCGAGCTCGCCTGTTAGTCCCAATTGGCCTATCGTGCTATATACATGCGGATATTGGTTACTCCATGTTGCGGCGGTTTCCAACTCCTGTTTTCCACCACCAAAGATAAAAAAGGAATACGTAGAAGCGGGAAATGTTTTGAAAATGGTATCCCAGTGATTTAGCTTCCACACTTTATAAGGATGTTGAGCAAAAGGTGCGATGCCGATTCTGATCGTATTGGATTCTAGTAAGGATTGATAATCAACGGGTATTGGACGTTCTTCATTTTGTAATTGATGTTTTAGCTTTAGTGAAAATCCAAGGGTTCGGAAAACATCTGCATAACGCTCCACGGTAGCGCGTAGTGGCTTGAAAACCTTATGCCTTTTTCTAGTCAACTCTTTCTTTCGATGGCGTGCTTTATCAAGGATAGCTAAATGATAACCTGCAGTCTTAAAAAATAGCGTGAGAATCCGCGAGCGTATATTGTTATGCAGATCGGCTACATAGTCGATGTCGTATTTTTTGAGTTCGTTGAAAAGACGCCATAGTCCCTTAGGGCCTTTATGCTGTTCATCAGGAAAGATGGGATGGAAAGTGAGGTTAGGAATGCCTTCAAAAAAGGCCGCAAACTGCGGGCGGCTTACCATGATAAGCTCTATCTGCCTATGTTGGGCACTGAGCTCACGCAAGACAGAAGCCAGCATGGCCACATCGCCCATTGCCGAGAAGCGTATAACCAGTACTCGGACTTTCTTCATTTTCCCTATGGTGTTTTTTTGTAAAGGACCGGATTTAGCGAAGGGTCATTATACATTTTCATTTGCTTGTAGACCTTCATATATTTATCTCCTGACGCAATATCGGACAGCAGTTCATCAATGCTTTGTGATAAATCTTTGCGCTGCTCTAGCAATATGTCTAATTTGGATTGACAAGAAAGAATATGTGCCTGCTCAACATCGGTACGCTTAGTTTCCTGATCCATATGGTAGATCTTCAGCGCCAAAATGGACAGCCTATCGATAGCCCAGGCGGGGCTTTCTGTATTGATTCTTGCATGCTGTTTTGTTTGCACGTCACCGTATTGCTGTAGATAGTAACTATCAATATATTCTACGGTATCGGTACGCACCTGATTTTGTTTGTCGATACGACGCTTCCAGTTTAACCCTTCTTGTGGCAGAATATTTGGATTACGGACGATATCTTCCATATGCCACTGCATCGTATCTATCCAGCATTTTAAATAGAGCAAGTGTTCTAACGATTGATTATCGAAAGGGTTCTCCATAGGATGGTCAATATCATCATAACGATGGTAATCTTCCAAGACGCGTTGAAATATGTTGTTGGCAATTGCGCTAATCATAACGGCAAAGATAATGTTTTTTTTCATCTTCCTTTTCACGGCGAAAAAGAAGCAAACCGACCAACGGGAGCTCATGAACACCAAAATAAACATTTGTTCATAAGGGCTCGTCGCTTCGCATATTTGAGAGGAATGGATAGTGCTAAGGATGAATTCCGACGTATCTCAAATATCCGGATGCGATATCAAGAGTTAAGGGAGGATTATGCAATTACGTGAATAAACCTGTTAGCCATAGATGGTGATCTAAAAAATTATTTTATCGCTGATAGTCTTCGCGGTTTCCTTAATATTTTCCAATATTTTTTCTTTCATTATCTCATTAAAGCGGTTTTCAGGGAGATAAACACCTAGGCTTGCGATAGCCTGCTTTTTGTTGAATATGGGAACAGCTACTCCTACAATATTAGCTTCGGTATAGTGTATAGCATACCCCGCTTTATTGATCTTTTGTAGTTCGTCAATTAATGCACGTTCGCTATCAATTCCCTCCCAGATAGTTCCAGGCAAACCATAGGTATTTATAAATGCGTTTCGATCAGTAGGTTCTAGATAAGCTAGTAATAGTTTTCCTGTTGCTGTTTGATAAACATTTATTTCATCTCTAGGGTTTGCTTGGAGTTGCCGCACAACAGTTTCCTTGTGAAGCGTTCTTCTAGAATTGTTTTTTAAAACCGATAAAACAACACTTTCGTTTAAAATTATACTAAGGCTTTTCATCGGTTCGACAGCACACTTGACAATCTCTTCCTCATTAGAGAAATTATTAGTCAGATAATACGATTGCCTCCCTAAAGTATAACCTTTCTTTTTTTCAATATAGCCGCGGTTGATCATCGTCTTAATGATATTGGCGCAGGTGCCATGATTGAGATTTAAAGAATCTGCGATTTCACTTAAAGAATGTTCTCTGTCGATATTCCGAGATAGAAGCTCTAAAATGTCTAATGCTCTATTTAATACTTGGATCATACAATTATAGTGATATAATAATTCAAAGATACTGTTTAATTATTTTATATTGTAAAATAATTAAATATATTTTTTTCAATATAAAATAAAGCTTTAAGTTTGAGATGCTGTATTTCCTGATTATTGGGTACGGTGAGAAAATTTATGCTAAGAAAAATGTGCCGGAGATAGTCGGAAGAACAACATTTTAGATTCATAGATTTAATGTAGTTAATCGATTAACATAAACTTAATGTATGATTAACCATAAGGTAAACAGGTTTTTATGAGAAAGAAGGTTTCTTTAAAGGACATCGCAAATGAAATAGGGGTTTCAACCGCAGTGGTTTCCTACGTCCTAAACGATAAGTATGAGGGGAGAATCAGTGAAACCAAAGCCAGGCAAATTAAGGGTATGGCCAAAAAATTAAATTATTTTCCCAATCAAATAGCCAAGAGTTTAAGAAAAGACCGAACGCTGACTATCGGGTTAATCATCGCTGACATTTCCAACCTTTTTTACTCAAATGTTGTCCGATATATAGAGGATGAGTCGAAGCACTATAATTATAACGTGATTTTCGGAAGTACGGATGAAAATGCGGATAAGTTTAAAGAACTGGTTCATGTGATGCTAAGTAGGCAGGTGGATGGAATTATTCTGGCCGCGCCCAAAGGAACTGAGAATACATTGCGTTACTTAAGAGATCAGGATATTCCGTTTGTGCTAATTGACCGATATTTTCCGCAGATGACCGAAATTAATACTGTTGGTATCAACAATTATCAGGCTTCGTATACGGTGATCAAACATGTCACAGAAAATGGTTATAAAAAACCTGCGATGGTTACGCTTGATACCGGCCTAGTTCACATGAAGGAGCGAGCGTTAGGGTTTAAAAATGCTTGTGTGGAATTGTTAGCAATACACAAGCCGGAAGTGGTGGAGATAGACGAGACTATATTGTTCGATGAAATAGAACATCGCATGCTTAACCTCCTGAAAGATGGGATCGATTTGGTGTATTTCTCCACGAATAAGATTGCAATGGCGGGACTAGCGATATTGGTGAAGCACCAAATTCAAGTGCCAGAGGAAATCGGTATTGTCTGTTTTGATGAAGCTGATGCATACCAGATTTTTAATACCAGTATCACTTTTGTAAGGCAACCGTTGCAACAGATCGGAAGAGAGTCGGTCGAAGTATTGATTTCCCTTATGAAGGGAGATCGTTCCGCAAAAAATGTTGTGCTGGAGACGCAAATCGTTGCGCGTAATTCAAGTACGCCACAAAAAAAACTTAAATGATTGAACCTATAAAACTAAACAATAAGAATCTAGATGCGCTGTCTCCAAATATTCAGGTGCCAGCGTACAACCGTAAAGAAGTTAAAACGGGTATGATCCACATCGGGATTGGCGGATTTCATCGTACACATCAAGCGTATCTTATCAATGAGTTATTGGAGCAGGGTATGGCGATGAGTTGGGGTATCTGTGGAGTTGCTTTGTTGGCGTCTGATCGGACAATATACGATGTGCTGTCGGAGCAGGACGGGTTATATACCTTAATGATACCGGATGCCGATGGTAATTTTTCGGCACAGGTAATCGGATCGATCGTAGAGCTGCTGTATGCTCCGGAAGATCCTTCTGCGGTTATTCGCAAGATGGCTGACGAATCAATTCGGTTAGTTACGCTCACGATTACAGAGGGCGGGTATAATTTTACCTCTGAGGGAAGCTTCAACTGGGATAATAAAGACATTGATTGGGACCTTCGATATCCCAATCAACCTAAGACGGTATTCGGATACTTATATGCTGCGCTTAAACTCCGGAAGGCGAAAGGCGTCGGTGGACTTACTATCCAGTCGTGCGACAATATCGAGCACAACGGTGATGTTATGCGTCGTATGTTATATGCGTTTATTGCCAAATTTGATCCCACCCTGCTCAGTTGGCTGGATGAACAGGTTACTTTTCCAAACAGCATGGTCGATCGGATCACACCCGTCACTACGCGTGGTCTGCGTGCAACGCTTGTTAAAAATTTTGCACTTGACGATGGATGGCCAGTAATCTGTGAGTCGTTTTATCAGTGGATTATCGAAGATGTATATGCGGCAGATAGGCCGGAATGGGAAAATGTTGGGGTGCAACTTGTGGATGATGTAACGCCTTACGAAAAAATGAAAATTCGTCTATTGAATGGTGGACATACACTAGTGGGGTTGATGGGTTATCTGCTTGGATATCAGTATATACATGAGAGTGTTGCGGATCCTACAATAGCGAGTTTGTTGCGGAAGTATATGGATGAGGAGGTGACGCCAACATTGGATGAGGTACGAGGTGTTGATTTAAACCAATACCAAGAAACGTTGATGAAAAGGTTTGGAAATCCATTTATTAAAGATGAAGTTGCTCGAATTATTTCCGGTAGTTCCGCCAAGTTTCCAAAGTTTATTCTTCCAGTTATTATCGATCAGCTTAAGGCGTGTCGATCGGTCTCTATCGCAGCCCTGACTACAGCTTGTTGGTATCAATATCTCAAATTGAATGATTCAACTCCGAGTAATATTCAGGATGAGCAGGCGGCTGACTTGTTGGAAAGGGTAAAGCAGGCTGAGCAGGCGCGGGATCCGGTTATTTTTCTGGATAATGTCGAGGTGTTTGGGGAAATAAAATCACATGATGTATTCACTACTCGCTTTCTACTACATATAGAATTGCTGGACAGTAAAGGTTATAGACGTTACATGGACGAGATAGGTAAAGACCGAGGGGTGAACAATTAAATATTTATTTACCATATAATACAAATTAATTATGAGAAAACAGATATTGGGGCTGCTCATTGCCACGATACCCTTAAGATTATTGGGACAGGAACACGCTGACCTACCTTTTAAGTATCTAGACCGTTCCTTCGATACATACGATCAAATCCAAAAGTCGATATGGTCGATTCCAGAATTAGGCTTTTTAGAGACCGAGAGTTCGAGCATTTTACAGAAACATTTGAAGGAAGAAGGCTTCGAAGTAGAATCTGGTGTAGCCGGTATGCCGACTTCCTTTATCGCGACATACGGTAGTGGTAGTCCTGTTATTGCTATTTCGGCTGAGTTTGATGCTTTGCCGGGCTTATCGCAGGACACCGTACCTTACCGTAAGCCGATCGAAGAGGGCGGTAATGGACATGCTTGTGGTCATAATCTTCTTGGAACGGGCGCAGTAGCAGGTGCAGTAGCTATTAAGGAATGGTTAGTGAAGAATAAACACCAAGGTACTATCAAGGTGTATGGTTCCCCCGCTGAAGAAGGCGGAGGCGGTAAGGTCTACCTTGCGCGTGACGGTTTTTTCGATGGGGTAGATGTTGTATTAGATTGGCATCCAGGTAATAGAAATGCAGTCGACGTAGGCAATGGTTTTACGGCTGTACAGATGGTGGATTATACTTTTCACGGTAAAGCTGCTCATGCGGCAGGTAATCCAGCCAAGGGACGGTCAGCTTTAGACGGCGTGGAGGCAATGAATTACATGGTTAATATGTTACGCGAACATATTCATTATGCGTCACGTATTCATTATGTAATCACTAATGGCGGTGATGCCCCTAATGTAGTGCCTGAAGTGGCCTCTGTATCCTATTATGTCCGGCACCCCAATCGAGAAGTATTGAAGGAATTGGTGGCTTGGGTAGACCAGGCATCCGAAGGAGCTGCATTAGGTACACAAACAACGGTAAACAGGGAAATCATTGCTGGTTTTTATGAAAAACTGCGTAATCGTAAATTAGCTGAACTGGTACAAAAAAATCTGGAAATGGTAGGAGGTGTTCATTATGATGAACGCGAACGTGCTCTTGCTGAAGGAATCGTTGCCGATCTCGGCCTTCAGCCAGCTGTTTTGGATAGAGTTGCGAATGTACAGCCTCTTGCTGATGAAAGACCGTCGACAGGTGGCGGCTCTACTGATGTCGGCGATGTCAGTTGGAACGTTCCCACGATTACCTTTGGAACCGCAGCTTTCGTCCCGGGAAGTTCAGCGCATAGTTGGCAATGGGCAGCTACTGGAGGGACAACCATCGGAACCAAATCGCTCATTAACGCGGCGAAGGTATTTACACTTACTGCCATTGATCTTTATACTAATACCACATTAATTGATGAGATAAAGGAAGAATTTGAATCCCGCAGAGGAGTAAATTTCAAGTACGAATCTTTAGTGGGCGACCGTGCGCCAGCATTGAATTATCGGATGAAGGAATGAATTCGTTGTCAGAAATTAATCAATTAAACTTTTGTTCACTACAAATATTAAATAATTATGAAAAAATTAACGACGTATTGTTGCCATTTGGTCATTCTCATTTTGTTGTCCTTCTCATATTCTTGTAAGCAGGACGAATCAGATGCTGGAGGTACAACAGACAAATTGCCCGAGAATGTGCTTTTGTCAGACTTTTCGAGTTCAAGTATTACTGTTGCTTGGGACCGAGTCGAAGGTGTGACCTCCTACACAGTCGAGCTATTGGGATCAAAGGATAGCGATTATCCAATAGATGCTTATACGACAACTTCAAAAGATGTTTATCGATTTAGTGGTGTGGAGGAGACGAGCGATTATTATGTTCGTGTAAGAGCGAATGTCAATTATGCCACAGGGAATTGGGTATATATTATGGATGGCTCACAACCAGCGAGGATCATGCCCAAATATGGATTTGTCGATGAAGATTTTGAGGAACCAGAACCGGAACCTATCAAAGAGCTTTATCCCAACTTTCCGGAAGGATGGGAAGAGCATCAAGGAGGCAGAAAGCCATCACACGGAGGTGAAGGACCGACTGGGCGGCAATCAGACCTATTCCCATCCGGCGAATGGCTTATGCCAAATATGTATACTAATTCTGCTACTGCAATTGTGCACAAATTCGGAGAATGGGGGTTGATGATGAACACAAATGTGGCTACATACCTAGCGATGGATTTCGATCTGGAGCTCGGTGCTTCTAAATTCTCGTTTTACTACGGCACAGCAACACAAACCAATGCGAACGACGTCGATGTCGTGAACGTTCCTATCCATGTAAAAGTAGAATACTCCCAAGATGGTGGAGATACGTGGATTCCTTTAGGAGAGGATTTGATAGTGACTACCACGGAAATACAATATTTTCAGGAATACGAACTGGATATAGAAGGACCCGTGCGCTTCAGAATTGGCAAAAGCAATTCACGCGCTAGGCTAATGGTCGATGATATAGCGGTTTATGTAAATCAATAAATAAACTTAAATAATATGAAAAAGAAAGTTGCTAAGTGGCTTGGTATCTTTTCAATGCTACTTATCTCTGCGACACTATCGGCACAAACCGATCACAGAGAAATCAGTGGAAAAGTAACGAATGAGGGAGGCGAGCCACTGTCAGGCGTAACTGTCAGTTTAAAAAATGTAAATGTTGCGGTAATGACTAATGATGTAGGTGAGTATGCTTTAAATATTCCGAATGTAACATCACAATCCGTATTGGTATTCGCTTACGTAGGTATGAGGTTGCAAGAGGTTGTATTGGGAGAAAGGAATATCGTGAATATTGTTATGGAACCGGAAGCAATGGATTTAGAAGAGGTGGTTGCCATTGGTTATGGAACAGCCAAAAAGAAAGACCTGACCGGCTCGGTGGCACTCGTGAATGGAGAAGATCTTGCGAAGAGAAACGAAATGATATTGTCTCAGGCTTTGCAGGGCGCTGCCCCAGGTGTATCCGTGACCAGGAGCAGCGGGTTACCTGGAGCCACTGCTTCAATTCGGGTAAGAGGTATTACCACAATCGGCGACAGCAACCCCCTGATTCTAGTAGATGGTATTCCCGTTGAAAGTATCGATCGGATAAATCCACAAGATGTTGAAAATATATCGGTATTGAAAGATGCAGCATCGGCCTCTATTTATGGATCACGGGCTTCTGCCGGTGTTATCCTTATCACCACTAAACAGGCAAAAACTAATCAAATTAGTCTTGAGTATCAAGGCTTGTATGGGATTATCAAGCCGACACAGTTTCCGGGAACGGTAGATCATATCCGCTATATGGAAATGATCAACGAGGTCGCGTGGAACGATGGAGGAAATCAAGCAGGGGCAGAATACAATGTCTATAGCAAAGATTTTATCGAGGATTATAATGCAAACCACAGATTAACTGATCCATTTCGATTTCCAATCATCAATTGGAGAGACGAACTTATTAATGATTATGCACCTAATACGCAACATGGTCTTTCTTTGATGTATGGCAATAATATTGTTAAAACGAGAGCTTCCGTAAATTACGAAAAAGCAGACGCACTATACAACCACCGATCGTTTGACAGAATATCTGCTCGGGTCAACAATGAATTCAAGATTACGGACTTTCTATCAGCCGATATAAACGGATCGTATATGCGTTCCGCTAATGAACAACCTGTAATGAACCCACTTTCTCATGCGTATAAGTACGGGCCCCTGGAGAGTCCATACTGGTCGGATGGTCGCGTTTCATTTGGTAGAAATGGCACGAACTCTTGGGCGCGTTTAAATCATGGTGGATTCAACAATACTTGGGGCGACGAATTGATTGGTAGGTTTGCATTGAACTTTAAACCAATTAAAAACCTGACTATAACAGGTGTCATAGCACCATCCATCCGATCGGTTAAAGGAAAGGAGTTTATAAGACAGATTCCTTATTATGAGTATGATAATACAACATCCCCTTCCGGTTATATAAATGGAAACCTAACGACCAGTTTAGCCGAATCGCGGAACGAAGTTCGTACGACCACAAAACAATTGACAGCAAATTACGATACCGATTTTGGTACTGATCACGGACTGTCGATCATGGCCGGTTATGAAGACTATTATAGGTTTTCAGAAGGGCTGAATGCATCTTCGGACAATCTTGCGGTTGCGGACTACCCTTATTTGGATAGAGCAAATTTAGATTATATGCTGAACGGTGGTAACGCCCTGGAAAACGCCTATAATTCCTATTTCGGAAGAATAATGTATGATTATGCTGACAAATATTTAATACAAGCGAATATTCGGTATGACGGTTCTTCAAGATTTCACAAGGATCACCGATGGGCTAGCTTCCCTTCCGTATCGGCAGGCTGGGTGGTTACAGAGGAATCCTTTATAAAAGATCTCCATCTTCGTGGTCTGGACTTCTTTAAGCTCAGAGGTTCATGGGGCAATTTGGGTAACGAGCGTATTGGTAACTATCCCTATCAATCGATCTTGAACTTTAACAATGCGCTGTTTGTGAACAAAGACGGAAATATTGTGTCCAGCACTACTGCGGCACAAGTGGGTTACAATATTCGAGACATCTCTTGGGAAACCACCGAACAGTGGAACATCGGCTTTGACGCATCATTCCTTTCGAACAGACTGTCTCTGACAGCAGATTATTATAAAAAAAACACTCGTGATATGTTATTGGCACTGGAAATACCAGCTTTCATGGGCTTCGCTAATCCCGATCAAAATGCGGGCAAGATGCATACCAAAGGTTGGGAAGCTCAAGTAGGGTGGCGTGATCAAATCGGAGATTTCAGGTATTCGGTCTCTGCGAATATATCGGATTATAAATCGATGATGGGAAATCTGTCGGGAGTGGTCTTTCTCGGCGATCAAATCATACAAGAAGGCATTGAATACAATTCGTGGTATGGCTACCGCTCGGAAGGATTGTTCCAGTCGCAAGAGGATATCGATAATTCAGCCTTATTGAGTCAGGTAGTTAGGCCTGGGGATGTCAAGTACCAGGATTTGGGAGGGTCGGATGGCGATCCGGATGGAATGATCAATCCAGAATATGATCGCGTTCCTTTAGGAGGTTCGCTACCTCGGTTTTACTACGGTGGAAATATTAACATGAGCTATAAAGGATTCGATGCGTATTTGATGTTTCAAGGTGTAGGAAGGCAGACTAGCCGTCTTACTGCCGATCAAGTCTACCAGACTGCAGCATGGCATACCTTCCCAGACTTTGTAGACGGAAATTATTATAGTGAGTATAACACGCCTGAGCAAAATAACAATGTAAGATATCCGCGCTTGTCGCAACTGGGTTATGACGGCAACAATTATAGAATGTCCGATTTTTGGTTGTTTGATGGGTCTTATCTCCGTCTTAAAAATGTGACGTTAGGATATACATTGCCAGACAGTTGGAACAGTTATCTGAAGTTGTCGAATCTGCGGGTTTACGCATCTGCCAACGATCTTTTTTCTTTAGATAAATATCCCAAGGGATGGGATCCGGAAGCGGGTATTACGGCTTATATAGCCAGGACATGGAATTTTGGGATACAAATTCGATTTTAAACAATATAGCGATGAAGAAATTACTTTTATCAATAATAACGGTATTCCTTATAGCGACGGGATGTCAGAAATTAGACTTAAACCCATTGTCCGAGGGATCCAGCGAAAACTGGTATAGCAATGAAAATGAGATTGTTTTAGCACTTAATGACCTCTATCGGGGCGCCCTTTGGCATGTAGAAGGTACAAGGCTGTTTAATACAGACCGTTGGACAGACGATTGGAATCAACGGGAGTATCTCTACGATTGGGTGGCCGGTTCGATTACGGGAGAATGGGCTGATACTAGAAATACTTGGATGAATACTTACAGAGGTATTAATCGTGCGAATACCATCCTAAACAGTTTGGATAAAGCGGTCGGTAATGTCTCGGAGGAAAGATTGAATCAATTAAGAGGCGAAGCGAGTTTTTTCCGAGCCTGTTTTTACTCTTATTTAATTTTTTTATATGGAGATGTACCACTGGTTACCGACTATCTTACTATAGAAGAGGCCTTTGCGACCGGTCGCACAGATAAAGCCATCATATTGGAGCAGATTTATCGAGATTTTGATATGGCTATCGAACATCTTCCGGATAGTGACAACGAACGTGTTTCGAAAGGAGCGGCGTATGCTTTTAAAGCAAGGATCGCTACGTGGATGTTAGATTATCCTACTGCTCGAGACGCAGCTAAAAGTTGTATGGATATGGGTGTTTATTCGCTGGATCCAGAATATGGCCGTTTATTTCTTTCTACCACGAATACGTCTCCAGAGTTCATATTTATTATTCCTCGTTCAGAGCAGCTTACGGGAGAAAATATGGGCGGAGGTTCTTTCCTTCCCCGTTATATCGGTGGAACAAGTACGGCGCAACCTAGCTGGGAGTTATTCTGTGCCTATACCTGTACAGATGGTCTTCCAGTAGATGAATCTCCTTTATTTGATCCCCAAAATCCTTTTAAGAATCGAGACCCTAGACTGACTGAACTCGTACCGGAGTTTGGAACCCCTTTTCATGGTTTTGTTTATGACCCCGGTGCTACGCATGTGTTAGAACTTGAAACAGGAAGAATGGTTGCGAATCCAGAAACGCAATTGGCTTCCCAATTTGCTTCTTACAATGGCTTAACATTAAAAAAAGGTGTTGACGAGGCATTTGCTAATAGACGGGCGGATCCAAACATCATAATCATGCGGTATGCGGACGTGTTGCTGATGTATGCGGAAGCTAAGATAGAGCTGAACGAAATTGATGAATCTACTTTGAATGCTATTAATCAAGTGAGGGCCCGCGCATATAAAGTTTCACCTGTCCAAACCACAAGATACCCCGTGGTTACAGAGCTTAACCAAGCTGCGCTTAGGACTATTCTTCGTATGGAGCGACGCACGGAGTTGCCATGGGAAAATAGGAGATGGTTCGATTTGATCCGGTGGAAGTTGGCCGAAATAGTAATGAAACGGCCGGTATATGCACTACCGATTAAGGCAGGTTTGGAAGCGAATATCGCTTCTGGAGACTATTTCTTCCCAAAAGGGGCGTTGCCCGAAATCGATGAAAATGGATTGGTAGATTTCTCTGCCATGTATCAGACCGGCAAAATAAGAGCTGTTGTTCCCCGAAACTTTACCGATAGGCAATACCTCTTTCCTATTCCATCCAGGGAAGTGATAATCAATGAAAATATAGAACAAAATCCAGGATATTAATAGATTACCTTACTAAAAATTTAAATTGATATGATAAAGAGAAATAAAGAATGGATTGGGCTATTGCTCCTTATTGCCTTGTTGTCTTGCAGTAAGAGTAGCAATGGAGATCCGAACGGCGAAGATGATGGAAGTACGGACGAGCCTCAAAACGAGTTGATCGGTAAGACGCTACCGGATTGGCAAGAGGGTTATCTTGATATCCACGCAATCAATACGGGGCGTGGGGAAAGTCAGCTACTGATTTTTCCTGATGGAACGACAATGTTGATCGATGCGGCTGGCTCCTTGATTTCGCCGACCGATGCGATTCCACCTCCCGATCAAAAACCGAACAGTAACGTATCACCAGGATTGGCTGTAACAAATTATACACGACATTTTATTAAGGCAGCCAGTAACAAGATTAACTATCTGATGTTAAGTCATTTCGATCCGGATCATATGGGGACGTATAGCAGCAGCTTACCTCTAGACCCTACCGGAACCTTTCGAATGGGAGGAATCACCGAAGTTGGTGCGAAAATCGGCTTTGATAAAATTATTGATAGAGGGTATCCAGATTATAACTTTCCTACCGATATGACCTCAAATTCTAGAATAGCAAATTACATCAAATTTATAAATTGGGCGAAAGCAAACAAAGGAGTAGTTGCAGAGCAATTCGATGTAGGAAAAAATGATCAAATCATACTGCAGGAGAACCCGTCAGCGTATTCTAATTTTGAGATTCGTAATATTATTTCAAATGGTGTGGTGTGGACTGGAACAGGTACGGGGCCTACCAATACCCTTCCACCCGGATCGGAGGTTGCTGCGGCAAGTGGATCAGAGAACATCTTTAGTATAGCTTTTGTATTATCATACGGGAAATTTAATTTTTTTACAGGTGGAGACCTACAATACAATGGCATGACTGCACACCCTTGGAAGGATGTTGAAGCTCCGGTGGCAGTGGTCGTCCCAGAAGTAGACGTGATGAAAGCCAATCACCACGCTACATCCAATTGTAATGGAACGACCCTATTAAACAGTTTGAAGCCACAAACAATAGTTATTCATCCTTGGCGTGACGTACACCCTAATACGGAAACTTTATCCCGCATGTTTGCGGCAAACGGCGGTGTTCAGATATTCTCCACGAATATGACGGAAGCCAATAAACCTCGATTGGGAGCAAACTTGAATAGATTGAAGGCCATAGAGGGGCATATTGTAGTACGGGTGGATCCTGGGGGAGACGAATATTATGTATATGTACTTGATGACACGAATCAAGATTATAAAGTAACAGAAGTTTTCGGACCCTATAAGAGTAAGTAACATGAAAAAAATAGCCTTTGGAATTTGTGGATTAGTCTTTTTGTTTTCCTGTTCTTTTCAGGGACAACAGGAAGAAGAGTCTCACTATCTTTCTTTTGCAGATACCGAAGCATTGTATGATTTCTACCGTTACCAAGAAGATGCGCAGCCTATATTGCAGGGGCACAGAGGGACAAGGGAAAATGGATTGCCCGAAAACTCTATTGCTGCCATGGAGTATGTGCTGCAACAAATGCCAGCCGTATTTGAAATAGATCCGCGATTGACCAAAGACAGTGTAATCGTTGTTTTTCATGACGCAACGCTGGATCGCACAACCAACGGTGCAGGTAAAGTAATCGATCATACTTGGGAAGAGCTGCAGCAGTTGAACCTGAAAAATAATAAAGGAGAGATAACCGAACATAAAATTTCCACTTTGGCGGAAATTTTTGAGTGGGCCAATGGTAAAACAGCATTACTGTTGGACAAAAAGGATGTGCCCCTGAAAATGATTGCAGACCTGATACGACAGTATGACGCCAATAATTACGTAATCAGTTTGGTACGCTCTCCTGAAGACGCTGCTTTCTATTTCCACGACGAGCCGACACGGATGTTTGCCATTTCTTTCAGAGAACCAGAAGTTTTCCAGTCCTATATGGAACTGGGCATCCCTACACGGCAGATCTTCGCATGCATAGGTACCGAAATATCCGAAAAGACAGATGAGATCAACGAGATGATGCGTGGATATGGTATCCGTAGCCTGATATCAGCAGCTCCTACGTATGACAAACTGGAAACAGAAGAAGAGCGGACAAAAGCTTATCGAAAAGTGATAGAAAGTGGTATCACCATACTTGAATCCGATTATCCGGTTGGACTTGGAGAAGCCTTATCTAATACAGCGAACAATTAATTATGGCGGCAGCAGATTACATCATTATCCTAGTATATTTTGCAGGACTATTATTATTAGGAGGCTTTTTAGGTAAAAAAATAAAAAGTGCGAAGGATATGTTTATCGCGGGAAGAAATTCCTCGTGGTGGCTATCCGGCTTGTCTACCTATATGACGATCTTTTCCGCGAGTACTTTTGTCGTGTGGGGTGGGGTCGCATATAGATCAGGAATCGTTTCGGTGGTCATCGCGACGATGTTGGGGATTGCATCTATTTTTGTGGGTATATTTCTTGTTGGCAAATGGTCGAGACAGCGGATAAATTCTCCCGCAGAGTATCTTGGAGTACGCTTTAATAAATCAATTGTTCAGTTCTATACGATTATTGGCGTTGTTGGCAGAGGGGTGCATATGGCGGTTGCATTGTATGCGGTTGCGATTATGACTGTCGCATTGATCCCTTTACCAGAAGGCCATATGTTGGCAGATCCGCGGACGGGACATCTATCCGTTATATATGCCGTTTTGTTATTGGGTGTCGTCACACTTGTCTACACTGCTGCAGGAGGATTCTTAGCGGTCATAATGACCGATGTTGTCCAATTCGCCGTGTTGATCGCTATGGTTTTGATCATGGTTCCTTTGTCGTTCGAAAGTGTTGGTGGAATAAGAGCGTTTATCATCAATTCTCCCGATGGTTTTTTCACCTTTTTTAGCGAGCAATATTCGTGGGGTTGGATGGTTTTGTGGCTACTCCTCAATTTTTTCATGCTCGGTGGCGACTGGGCTTTTGTACAGCGTTATATCAGTGTACCTACCGTTCGGGAAGCAAAAAAAAGTGCTTATCTCGTGGGAATCCTCTATATTACCACACCGCTTATATGGTATATCCCGGCCTTGGTTTATAGAGTCATCAATCCAGACGCCAACCCAGAGCAAGCCTATATGTTGATGAGCCAACACTTATTGGGTGTTGGAATGCTCGGCTTGATGCTCGCAGCGATGTTATCAGCGACAATGAGTGCAGTGTCCAGCAATCTGAATGTTTTTGCAAATGTGTTTGCCTATGATATCTTTCGGGCAGCTCGTCCTGATGCTTCTGATAAGACCTTGATCCGTGTAGGCAGGGTATTTACGTATGTATATGGTGCACTCATTACCGGAGTAGCGATCATGATACCATACCTTGGAGGGGCAGAGCGTGTCGTTGTACCCACATTAACATTAATAATTTCCCCCCTTTTCATTCCGTCTATATGGGGACTGTTTTCTAAACGTATTGGATCTAGTGCGGTATGGTGGTCAATGAGTATCACCTATACGATTGCCTTTGTGATAAAAGTGGGCTTTTTTGATGACATCGTAAATCAGCATGTAGAGTTTGTCGATGCATTCATCGGATTTGTCGTGCCGTTCGCGACCTTACTTATTATCGAGCTGGCCTTATGGAAAAAGGAGAAAGATGCCGGATGGGGTAGATTGGTCCAGATATCCGAGGAGGAGATCAACGACGAAGCTACAGAGGAAAAAAATAAGAAAGCAGGATCATTGTATTCTTCTCTGGCTATCAACATCATGATGGGGACCTACTTAACAATCGGAATCATAATTTCCATACTCGCTTTTGTAACTGATGCGGACAGTGGGCGAATGCTTTTATATGCATCTATCTTTATCGTTGTTTCTATTGTCGTGCTGACCATATATCATTATAGAAAATCAAAGCTTGAGAAAAAAATAATCAATAATGGATAGAATTCTTTTATCTCGTTTTCAACCGCTCAATCGTGTTTTGATGCATGATGTTTTCCATACGGGGCAAAATGGTTGGATGGAAATCATGCCCAACTTTTGTGAAGCACCTGATTTTGAGGAAAGCTCTAGTATCATGGTACAACATCGATGGCCTCCCGTGATATTGAGTACGGCAACTTTTCGTTATCCAGGCTCGCATGGATCGCTTTCTGGGGGGCACACTTTGGGAATTGGCTTCGCTTACGTTGCTGCATTACTAAAAATAATTCGGTGTTTAGATTGAACGTTCAGATCGCATTGAAAGGTTAATTTGTATCGGTAGATGCATTGGAAAGGGCATGCGGAAAGAAATCAGATGACTTCGTCCTACTGCTATATAAATATGTTAAATAAAGAGTTTGAGTTTAGATATAATATGAAAGAACAGACAACAGAAACAGCGAAGGTTTCTCAAAAGAAGGAAAAAATAACACAAGTACGGGAAATCCCCGTGATTGCAGATTATGACGTCGTGGTTTGTGGCGGAGGCCCTTCCGGATTTATTGCCGCGATTGCAGCAGCGAGGGGAGGTGCCCGTGTTGCGCTTATCGAAAGACATGGGTTTCTGGGAGGAATGGCTACCGCAAGCTTGGTTGCACCAATTAGTGTGTTTAACTACAACGACCGTCGAATCATAGACGGCATTCCCTGGGAATTTATAGAGCGCCTGATTGATGTTGGCGGAGCCAGGGAAGAGAAGCCCATTGGTAATATCACATTCTCGCCCGAAAAATATAAACTTATCGCGCAACGTATGGTGCTGGAAGCGGGGGTGTCTCTTTATTTTCATTCCTATCTTACGGGATGTAGAAAATCGGAAGATGGTCGACTGACGCACGTTATTATCGATAACAAGAACGGTGCAGAAGCTATTACAGCAAAATATTTTATTGATTGTACTGGTGATGCTGATCTTTCGTATCAAGCTGGTGTACCAATGCAACCCATGAGATCGGAGCTTCAACCGGCAACGTTGATCTTTATGTTAGGAGGAGTTGACACTGATTCTCTTCCGATGATCCGTCATAGTCAACAAGGTGTAAACTACCATGATATAGATATGAGAGAGGTGTTAGAAGAAATAAACCAGCAGACTAAATTACCGACATTTGGAGGACCATGGTATTGTGGTGTATTGGATCGTGGGCTTGCGTTAGTTAATATGACCCGCACTTATGCAAATATGGCGGATAATCGTCAGGCAACGAATACGGAATGTCTTCTACGGGAAGATGTGTTTACCTTTGTAGATCTTTTAACGAAGAACGTACCAGCATTTAAAGATGCCTATCTCGTTATGACCGCACCACAGGCCGGTACACGAGAAACCCGAAGGATTCAAGGTATACACACCCTTACAGGAGAGGAATATATTGAAGCACGCGACTTTCCGGATGCCATCTCAAGAGGATGCCATCCCGTTGATATCCATTCTTCTTCCTCTAATAATCAGCGATGTGAATTTCTTAAGGACGCAGCGTTCATTCCTTACCGCTGTCTTATCGCTCCGAATTTCCCAAATCTGCTAGTGGGAGGTCGTGCCTTTTCCGCTGATGGTATATCTTCTGCTTCTGTACGCGTGCAGGCATCTGCGATGGGACTTGGACAGGCAGCAGGAGCCGCTGCGGCATTATGTGTGCAGACAGGTGTTGATGTTTCGGAGGTGGACATTGTAACGCTTCGCAGTACTTTAATAAGATACGGAGCTAACCTTACACAAGGAAATTAAATATATCCACCAATGCTGAAAGCATGGCGAGACCCAAAAACGTTAATATTTTTGATGACGTAAAGATAGATAAGATAAATATGAATCACCAAATTGTATGTTTTGGAGAAATCCTCTTCGATATTATAGGCGAGACAACCAAGCCGGGAGGAGCTCCTTTAAATGTTGCATACCATTTAAAGCAAGGCGGCATAGATAGTTTCCTAATTAGTAGCGTTGGTAATGATGCTTATGGCAGGGGATTGGTAGGTGCAATGAAAGAATGGCGACTAGATGCACGGGGTATTGAGATTGACGATACCCATCAGACTGGTGTTGCAGTCGTGCATTACGATGAAAACGACCAACCAACGTTTGAGCTTGTATATCCTGTGGCTTGGGATTATATCCCTTGGAAAGACGAATATGCACAGATTATCAAAAATGCTGGAACATTTCTTTTTGGATCGCTTGCTTCGAGAAATGAAGAATCGTATGCGACACTCAAAGAATGCCTAAAGTATTCTTCTTTGAATGTTTTCGATATCAATGTCAGGCCTCCTCATTTTAACCGCCCTATATTGGAAGAAATGTTGCAACACACCCATATTTTAAAACTGAATAGTGATGAACTTGTACTGCTGAGCAATTGGTATGGAAGCCAGAACGAAGAGGAGTCTGCGCAGGTTGCAGCCATTCGGAAGCGGTTTCAGATAGAAGAAGTACTGATAACGAAGGGTGAATACGGAGCCAGTTATTATAGTGACGAGGTAGAACTACACCAGCCTGCAATAAAGATAAAGGTCGTTGATACGGTAGGTAGCGGTGATGCTTTTCTTGCTGGTTTTTTGAGTAGACGGATAGATCGATCATCTTCTATACAAGAATGTCTTATGGAAGGGCTTAGAAGGGGGAGCTATGTCGCCTCGCAGCATGGTGCTTGTCCCTCTTATGAGGGTTATTCGGAAAAGAATTATTTTTCTGCTTAGAGCTTTATTGCTCCTTTCTTTAAGGGACTCTTAACGAAAGGAGCACTCTTTAAGACAACATCTGCATCACCCAGTTCGGGAATATTCCAAATAAGATAACCAATGCAGTCAGGATATATGCTATAATAAGCATAGAGCCGATTTGCTTATTAGCTATCAAGGATTGATCACTATTGCGCAAAAATGCATATAACGGGATCTTGAAATAGAAGAACAGCGAGATGACAGATGTAAGGGCGCCCACAATAAGTAAGAGAAGTGCACCCGTGTCACCGGAGGATTGGAGAACAGAAAAAGTGGAGGTAAAAACCATCAACTTTGCTACAAATCCTACCGTAGGAGGGATGCCAATGAGCGAGATCGCCACCAACGTAAATGCGGTAAACAATATCGGCATCTTTTTACCTAGACCTGCGTAAGAAAGGAGGGAAGTAGAGCCGGTTTGTTGTTCTATTTGATCGATAAAAATAAACGTAGCCAGATTCATGATGACATAGGCTACGATGTAGAATAGTAAATAACTGCTTGAATCTTGATAGGCAAATACAGCCATAAGAAGTAACCCCGTGTGTCCGATGGACGAATAGGCCATCATTCGTTTGACGTCTTGTTGTCGCAGCGCAGCGAGATTACCCACGAGCATGGTAACGATAGCGACTGTAGTAATAAACCAGGTGCTTAATTCGGAGAAGTAAAATGCTGTGGATGACCAGGATCCGTATAGACGGGCAAACAATATAATAGCGCCTACTTTAGGGATCGTGGATAGAAAGGCGGTAATGGCTGTAGGGGCACCTTGATAAACGTCGGGGCTCCAAACGTGGAAAGGCACAAAGCTGAGCTTAAATCCGATACCAGCAAATACAAAAAGCAAAGCCAGCGTAATAACGGCTTGGGGTGCATCCATAAGTCCTTTTAGGTGTTCGGCCGATTGAAAATCTAAACTGCCCGTGAGGCCGTATACGAGTGAAAGTCCATAAAGCATCACGGCAGCACATACGGACCCGAAAAGGACGTACTTCATAGCAGCTTCTGATTGTGTTTTATTTTGTGAGAAATAGCCCACTAGTATATAAGAAGCGATAGAGACGATTTCGATCCCGATAAACGCCATTAACCAATGACTCGTACTACTTAGAACATGCATCCCTAAGGTAGCGGCTATTAATATACTGTATACGTCACCGTTGTTTTTGGCATGACGTTGTTGTATAAAGATAGCAATAATAACCGTACTAAACCCGATGATGAGACGGGCGAGTGTGCTCCAACTGTCTACCAACCACATACCCGAGAAACCTACCGCGGTTATTGATAATTGCCCGACGAGATGATATAATGAAAATCCCAAGGTAACCAAACAGCCGATAAATGTGCTATTTCTCCAACGTTTCTCTAGAAATAAGGCGAGGAAGATACACACAATAAAACCAATAATCAATGCCAGTTCCGGTTTGAAAAGCGGAATGGAGGCAATAATCTGGTCGAGTATGTTGGGTATGGATACGTTCACGTTATACTTAACTTTACAAATAGGGGTTTATTAAATCAATAAGTTGTAGTACAGAAGCATTCAGGTTGCCAAATATAAGGGAAGGCATAATTCCTAAGAGCAATGCTAAAGCCAGCGCAGGGAATAAAATGAGCTGTTCTCGGGTGTTTAGATCGGTCAATGCTTCTTGCCAGGCCAATCCGCCTTTTAGTCTTACCTGGCCGAAAAACATACGTTGTAACGTCCATAATAAATAGACTGCACTCAACAGGATGCCGAGCGATCCCCCTATCGCCATCCAACGAGGTACCCCGGTCGCCATACTTTCTGCATTGAACGCCCCGATAATGACGAAGGCTTCCCCAATGAAAGCGGAGAAACCAGGTAGACCTAAGGAAGCAAAAAAAGCAATAGCCACGTAAGCGGTATATTTTGGCGTAAGTGAGGCCAGTCCGCGAAAACTGTAGATATATCGGTCGTGTACCCGATCGTATAGCACACCTACTAAGAAAAACAGCGCAGCGCTCAAGAATCCATGAGAAATCATTTGAAACATAGCCCCCGATACCCCCTCTGCTGTTAATGAGGCAATTCCCAAGAGAACGAATCCCATATGTGATACGGAGGAGTAAGCAATCATGCGCTTTAGATCTTTTTGTGCTAATGCATTGAGTGCCCCATATAATATCGATACGACGCCGACTAACGCAAGCCACCAATTTGTGGTAGCAGCAATATCGGGGAAAATGCTGTAACAGACCCTGATGATGCCGTATCCACCTATTTTCAGCAATATCCCCGCAAGAATAATAGAAACAGGTGTAGGAGCTTCTACGTGTGCATCCGGGAGCCAAGTGTGTAGTGGAACAATCGGTACTTTAATGGCGAAGGCAAAAAATAAGACAATAAAGCCAATCAGACGAGCGGGTATGCCAAAGACTTCATGATAATTGGCGATATAAGCAAAAAAGGAGCCGTCAACGTAGTTGGCTGGGTTCATCATATGCAACATGTTAAACGTGTGTGCGCCTGTTGTGGGATTAATAACCGAGAAATAAAGTCCCACAATAACCAATAGCATAAGTACGGAACCTAGGAGGGTATAAATAAAGAACTTGATGGCAGCATATTCACGACGCTCTCCACCCCATATGCCTATGAGAAAATAAAGCGGAAGCAACATCACTTCGTAGAATACATAGAATAGGAAAAAATCCAGTGCGGAAAAAATACCCATGACGGCTGTATTCAGTACCATCAATAGCGCAAAGTAACCTTTCGGACTTTTTTCTGTGTTCCACGACGCACCTACTCCCATTAACATGACCAATGTACTTAAGACGATAAGAGGCAGTGAAATCCCGTCTACACCGACTAAATAATCTATTTCTAACTTCCCAATAGCACCGAGATCCATGCGTATCCATGCTAACTGTTCCACATATTGGTAAGCTTCCAACTGGTGGATGCCCCCTAATGACGCATCGAAATTTCCGTAAAGATAAAGGGAGAGCCCGAATTGAAGAAAGGTGAAACCTAATGCAATGTATTTAAAGGTCGCTTTGGCTGATAACGGTAAAACCAAAATCAGCAATGTCGCAACAAGTGGTAAAAATATCAATATGGATAATACGCCCATTTTCTATTTAATTAGCAGATAAAGTAGTCCTAAAACAACGATGGTCAATGCAAAGCCCAAATACGTTTGTAATTGTCCATTTTGAACATGGCGGACGAGATGACCGATATAATACATGGTCCCCGCAAGTAAATTGACTATTCCGTCGACAATATGTTTGTCAAACCAGTATGCAACCACGGATAGTTGACGAACAAGCCAAGAGAACAATTTCGTGAACCCGTCTACCACATAGCGATCGAAAGTATAGAGTATGCGGCTAAGACCGGTTGTTCCCCTTACAAAAATATGTTCGTTAAATTCGTTTAGATAGCCTTGTTTATAGGCAAAGTGTACGAATCTATTATTTTCCGATAACGGATACTTTTGCTTCACGTACCAGCGCCATCCCATAAACCAACCCAAGATTGCTCCGCCGGTTAAAAGAATAGGAATGAATAAGTGAGCCTGCGCAAGAATAGGGGAATGGGTACCCGCGTCCAACGTTTGCATAATCCATGCGCTGTGATAATCGGTTAATGATATCCCGAAAAGTGGAAATAAACTTCCTGCGGCAAGGAAAAACATCGGTACAAGCATGAGGCTTGGTGCTTCGTGGAAGACGATGCCTTCGTCGATATAAGAACGGTATTTGAAATCGCCAAAAAATGTTTTAAAAATAAGACGACCAATATAAAAGGCGGTAAGTAAACTAACGATAGTCAATAATATAGGAATAAGCACATAAACACCACCGAGGTGATTTGCCCATTCGTATGCTGTAATCACGATGCTGTCCTTAGAAAGATAACCCGAAGTGAACGGAAATCCGGCTAGGGATAGGGAGGCGACAACCATGCAGGTAAATGTTTTCGGCATAAAATGTCGTAGCCCCCCCAAGTGACGTAAATCCTGTGGATCGATGTCCAGCTTTGCTTTTGCTTTTAGATGAGCCATTTCGTGGATAACCGCGCCTGCACATAAAAACAACAAACATTTAAAAAAGGCATGTGTGGTGAGGTGGAACATGGCGGCGTTCCATGCACCAATGCCCACACCGACCATCATAAAACCCAGTTGGGAGATGGTCGAAAAGGCGAGTACCTTTTTGATATCATATTGCCCTAAAGCGAAAATAGCGGCCGATAATGCGGTGAGTGTACCTATAATACTGACAACGAGTAACACCGTATCGTTGAAAAGTGGGAAAACGGTACATAATAAAAATATGCCCGCTGCAACCATCGTGGCGGCATGGATAAGGGACGATACGGAAGTGGGACCCTCCATGGCATCCGGCAACCACACATGCAATGGAAACTGAGCCGATTTTGCCATTGCCCCCAAGAAAAATGCTAAACCTGCAAAAGTTACCCAAGTGGCATTCTTGTCGATCGCTATTTGGGTGCCGGTTTGGTTAAATAATACCGATAAGTCTAATGTACCGCAATGTGCATAAACAAGTGCTATACCGATTAGAAAGCCGATATCCCCAATTCTATTGATCAGAAATGCTTTTTTATTAGCCTGTACGGCAGTTTCTTTGGTAAACCAAAAGCCAATTAATAAGTAAGAAGCAAAACCTACTAGTTCCCAGAAAATGTATAATTGCAACAGATTGATGGATACGGTGAGTCCGAGCATAGCGAAGCAAAACAGACTCAAATACATCCAATAGCGGTGTATGCCTTCGTCGTTTTTCATATACGCGCGCGAATAGATATGGACGGGTAAGGAAATAATACAGACAAGCAGCTGCATCAGGACGGTGAGGTTATTCAGATGAATGCCTACTTCGAGTGTACGTTCTCCGATTGTGAACCATGCCCATTTTTGTAGCGTCGTTGTTTCGTTCCAGATGGGTAGAAAAACGCCGAATAAACTGATACCTGTGCTGGCAATAATGGCAACTAATGCTATGTTCCCTGAAATTGATTTTTTGCCTATCAGTGCCTGTACCAGGCATGCGAATAGCGGTAACAGTGTAACGAGGATACTGGCGGTAACGGGCGATATGTGAAGAAAAGTGTTCAAGCTTAATCTTTCAATTCGTGAATGTTTTGGGGGTTAATCGTATTAAAGTGCCGGTAGACATTTAAGATAATTGCTAACCCCACGGCAACGGCAGCGGCGGCTAATACAATGGCAAAGATAGCAAAGACTTGCCCCCCGTAGTTTACTTTATCATATTTTCCAAATGCGACAAAATTCAATATGGCAGCGTTGATCATAAGTTCGATACCTACAAGGATCATGATCGTATTGCGTTTAGCTAATACGGCATATAAACCAATACAGAAAATACAGGCACTGACAACAAGAAAGTGAGTGAGTGTGATCATTTGTTGCTCTCCTTTCGTGACAGGTGTGCAGCTCCGATAAGTGCCATCATGAGGAAAACCGATATGACTTCGAATGGTAACACATATTGCGTCATAAATTTGAAACCTAAGATTTTGATGTTATTATCTGTAGGCAAGATCATTCTTCCTTTGGCTTCGGCTTGAGAAATCCACTCGGGCATATCTTGTGCCCAACTGATATAACTGTATATCATCAGACTCAGAAAAGCAAGGGCTAAAATTATTGCCTGCCAGTTGGGTAGCGATATAAAACGTTTTGATGACGATTGTAGATCGTCAAGTAATTCCTTGTTGGACAGCATAAAAGCAAATATGAGCAGGATAAGTACTCCGCCTACATAGACTAAAATCTGCGTAATAGCGATAAAGTCAGCAAGGGCGAAAAGGTAAAGCCCCGCCATCGAAAAAAGCACGATAAAAAGCAAAAATAGTGCACGGGCAATATTGCGTATGTGGACTAATAAAAGAGCGGAGAGGATTGCTAGAGCGGCAAAAGCATAAAATAGTAAAGATTCGATCATCATTTATTTTTTCTTGGCTGCCTCCTTATCAGCTTGAAATCGTGTCCATTCCTCTTTGCGTTTAGCTATATCTTCATCCGTCATGTCAGAAAAGCCGTAAATTAAATCCGTCAGTTTAGTGGTGCTGCGGTCGTATTGGTCGGTCATCGTGATACATTCCGTAGGACATACGACAGTACATAGCCCGCAATACATGCATTTCGCCATATCGATATCAAATCGCTCCGGATATAAACGTTTGACACTGCCATCTGACGTCTTCCCAATGACACCTATGGATTTGATAGATTGAATATCTATACAATCTACCGGACATGCTTTCGCACAGAGGTCACAGACAATGCAGTCGTCAATATCTACTTGTAATTGATAACGTGCGACTTCTGGAATAGGCATCTTTTCCTTTGGATATTGTACCGTGGTAATGCCTTGTTGTTGTTTGAAATAATTTTCGTTACGAATATCTCGTGTAGTACGCGATTTCCGAGCGCCAAACAAGTGTTTTACCGTTAAAAATAAACCTTTAACAGCTGTTATAAATCCTTGTATGGTTGTTTTTAATACCAATGCGATCTTATTTTACAACATAACTAATATTCGCCATAACCCGGATATAGCGAGACACACAAACGCCAGGGGGATTAAGACTTTCCAACATAGGGTCAACAATTGATCGGCCCGAAAACGTGGTAATGTCCAACGAATCCACATCTGTACGCCAACAATAGTCAGTGATTTCAATAGTGTCCACGTTATTCCCCAACCCAAGCCGGTCGTCCAATCGGCCAGACGTAGATTACCTATGTTAGGTAACGGGCTGTTCCACCCGCCCAAGAAAACCACGACACCCAATATCGCGACTAGAAACATCATCGCATATTCGGCAAGAAACAAAAAAGCAAATTTGATCCCACCGTATTCCGTATGAAACCCTCCAATAAGCTCTGATTCGGCTTCGGGAATGTCAAATGGCGCACGGTTACATTCCGCGAGCGACGAAATAAAGAATATTACATACACAACTAGTAGATGAGGTGCTTGGAAGATGTGCCAAGCCAATATTCCACCGATATCGCTTACATCCCAAACCCCCATAAAATAGATTTGCTCCGGAGAGGCAACTCCCTGTAGATAGGCGATATCGTTCAGATTTAATGTCTGTGTAATCATGACAGCAGCAATTAACGAAAGCCCCACAGGAAGTTCGTAGGAAACCATTTGCGCGATAGCGCGGATGGAACCGAGGAGGGAATATTTGTTATTCGACCCCCATCCAGCCATTAAGATACCGATAGCATCAATGGATACAACGGCCATGATAAAAAAGAGTCCGGTGTGGGTGTTCGCCGGGATGAAGTCAGGCGCCCATGGTACAACACTGAAGCCAATGAACACCGCGACAAATATCACGATAGGGGCAACCGCAAATAAAATTTTGTCTGCTGCCGATGGGGTAATAAATTCTTTCTGTAATAGTTTTAAAATATCCGCCAATGTTTGGATGAGTCCGTATTTTCCCGTTTCCATCGGGCCTAAACGATCTTGTACAAAACCTGCAATTTTGCGTTCTGCATATACAGCAAAAAGCGTAAACCCTGCAATGAAAGCAAAGATGACAACGGGTACAATAATATGGACAACAAGATCGGCCAATTTGTCTTTTTTAGAATAGTTCTTAATTGGATGCAAACATACGGAAAACGTAGCAAAACGCCATAATATTTAAATAAAATACACTAAAATAGTAGATTTTATTTTTAGTCATCTATTTTATTCTTGTAGCATAGTACGCAAACCTTTCGTTTGAAGAAGTGTTTTAATACATGAATAACGAATAAATTAATAGAATGAAAAAACATAACTTTATTTATCTAGCTGTTTTTGTAATGTTGTTAACCAGTTGTGCCGTGCGTAAACCTTCGGGGGATAATGCGACCACTTTGGTGGGAAAACAATGGCAATTGGTCGAGTTGAACGCTGAAGCTGTTCCGGCAAAAGTAAACGGAAAAATGCCGTTTTTGAAATTGGACGATGAAAATGGCCGTTATAGCGCCAGTGGTGGCTGTAATGGCATCGGAGGGGAATATACATTACAAAAGAATAATGGTATTACCTTTTCTCGTGGTATGTCTACGATGATGGCCTGTGCGGATATGAGCATTGAAAACGGCTTACGTACTTTGTTTGATGAGGTAGATACGTATACAGTCACTGAAAATACGCTTATATTGTCGAAAGGAAAGGATGGAGCCGCGTTGGCTAAATTTGCGCTCGTTATCGACCAATCTAATAAATTGGCCGGTACATGGGAACTAGATTATATTATGGAATCAACCGATTTTGCGCAGCTATATTCATCGCGGAAGCCAACGATCACATTTGATATGACAGAAAAGAAAGTGAATGGTAATAGCAGTTGCAACAACTTTTCAGGAAGTGTAAAAATCGAAGGACAAGCGATTTCGTTTGGCCCATTGATGTCTACGAAAATGGCTTGTCCAGGCAATGGTGAACAGGTGTTTTTCAAGAATATCGAACGGGTCACGGGGTTTGATGTTCAGAGCGAAAGTCTGACGATGCTGATGGATGATATTGTCGTTATGCGCTGGAAGAAAAAATAAATAATAAAAAACGCGATGAATTTAGGTTTCATCGCGTTTTTTTATCTATTACCGCTTATCGAAGCCAACGTAGTCACGTTTTGTTTCTCCGACATAAACTTGACGCGGCCGGCCGATTGGCTCTTTATTGTCTCGCATTTCTTTCCATTGCGCAATCCATCCTGGCAGGCGTCCTAATGCAAATAATACCGTAAACATATCCGACTCGAATCCTAAGGCTCGGTAGATGATGCCGGAATAGAAATCCACATTTGGATATAGTTTTCTATCCACGAAATATTGGTCGTTTAAGGCTGCTTCTTCTAGTTTTTTTGCAATATCCAATATGGGATCTTGTACTCCTAATTTTTCTAAAATATCATCACAGGCTTTTTTGATGATTTTTGCACGTGGGTCGAAGTTTTTGTACACGCGGTGTCCAAAGCCCATTAAACGAAATGGGTCGTTTTTATCTTTTGCCTTCGCAAGGTATTTATCCGCGTCGCCGCCGTCATTTTTAATGGCTTCCAACATTTCGATAACGGCTTGGTTGGCTCCGCCGTGCAGCGGACCCCATAATGCATTGATACCTGCCGAAATGGAAGCATATAAATTAGCGTTGGATGAGCCTACAATACGAACGGTGGAGGTAGAACAGTTTTGTTCATGGTCTGCGTGTAGGATCAATAATTTGTGCATCGCACTAATAACCACTGGGTCGAAAGTGGTCTCACCAGTGACTTCTCCAAAAATCATATTCAGAAAGTTCTCAATATAACCGTAGTTGTTTTTAGGATAAACTACCGGCTGGCCTAACGATTTTTTCTGAATCCAGGAAACGATCGTGGGCATCTTTGCCAAGAGATTGATGATGGTCTTATTGTCTTCTTCTTCTGTCGCGTTCGGATTCAACGACTCTGGGTAGAATGCAGACAATGCGCCTACCAAACAAGATAATTGTCCCATTGGGTGAGATTTGGATGGGAAGCCAACGAAGAAATTCTTCATATCCTCGTGGATCATCATCTGCTTTCTAATAGCGGACCGGAACTGTTCTAGCACCTCTTTTGTCGGAAGTTCTCCATATATAAGAAGATAGGCGACTTCTATAAAGGTTGATTTCTCTGCTAATTGTTCGATAGGGTAGCCCCTGTAATGTAAGACGCCCTTTTCGCCATCAAGAAAAGTAATAGCACTTTCGGTAGAGCCCGTGTTTTTAAACCCCGGATCTAGTGTAATATACTCCGATTCACCTCTTAATTTGGAGATGTCAATTGCTTTTTCGTTTTCAGTACCAATAATAACTGGCAATTCATAAGATTTTCCGCCTAAATTTATTGTTGCTTTATCCGACATATGTTGTTAATATAAATAATCTCTTTTTACAAATTTATAAAAATAGGTGATAATATCTAATAGTGAAGCAATTTAAATGACAAAGAACTGTCACTATTCATTTTTAATCTCATCTACTTTTTTTCTAAATATTTTTGGTAATTACGAAATTTTCGTAATATTGTGAAAGATTAGTATTTTGATTATGGAGAAGTTAACTATTCAGGAAGAAGAAGCCATGTTGTCCATTTGGCAATTAGGCCGGGGGTTTGTGAAAGAGATATTGGACAATTTAAAAGGAGAAAAGCCACCTTATACCACATTAGCATCAACCATAAGGAATCTGGAGCGTAAAGGGTATGTGAAAGCAGTCAAATATGCTAATGCTAAGCGCTATGAACCTGTTATTTCGGAAGAAGAGTATAAAGGGAAATTTATGCATGGATTCGTAGGGGATTATTTTAGAAATTCCTATAAGGAAATGGTTTCTTTTTTTGTACAAAAGGAGAAACTTTCCGCAGCTGAATTGAAGGAAATCATGGACATGATAAAGAAAAATAAATCCTAGCTTATGCATTCTTTACTTGCTTATATCGTCCAAGTCAATATCCTGCTGGTCATTGTTTACATCGGATATCACGTATTGCTGAGGAAATTGACATTCTATCGCCTGAATAGAGGGTATTTTTTGGTAGGACTTGTTTTCGCGTTTGTGTACCCTTTTTTGGATATTAAGTCTATTGTTCGGCAACATATAGAGCCTGTAGGTGAGTGGATGACATATTTGCCTGATTTTTATATGCAACAAGTAGAAGAATCTGTTTATACTTTAGAGAATGCAATATATAGCGGTATCGCAGTCGTTGGATTATGGTTTGCTATACGGTTCTGTATACAACTGCTGAGTTTATTACGTATTCATCTTCACTCGAGGAAAGCTATATGGAAAACATATTGGTATCAAGATGTATTATTTCCCATTGTTCCTTTTTCTTTTTTAAACAAAATTTACCTTCATAAAGAACAACATCAAGGACCGGAACTCTATGATATTTTTGAACATGAGAATGTCCACGTGAAAGGCCTTCACAGTATGGATATATTAATGTTTGAAATTTTACTGATCGTTTGTTGGTATAATCCCTTCGTATGGCTCATGCGCAGAGCTGTACGTCAAAATTTAGAATACTTGACTGATCAACAAGTGCTAAATAAGGGTGTGGATCGTCAAGCTTATCAGTATTCGTTGCTGAACGTATCGAAGCAAGGTGCTTTGTTGGGCGTGAGCAGCCAGTTTAATTTTAAATTTTTAAAAAAGCGCATTATGATGATGAACAAGAAAAAATCGTCGAAACTCCAATTAAGCAAATATGCTTTTCTGCTACCGATCGTTATCTTTTCGGCAGGGGCATTTACCATTAGCAAGGCAGATGAGAAAATTACAGAAGCTGTAAAAACGGTGAAGGATGTTCGGCTCGTTAGTGTAACAACTCAGGAAGATACGGCAACGACAGCGGTACCGGAAACGAAGAGGTTGGAAAGTAAATCGGAAATTGATCAAACACGTAATTATTTGTATTTGTATGATAAAAAGGAGCTGTCTAAAGATGACTTTTTTCAAATAGACGATTCGGAATTATTCGATATACTGTTTATTTCCAAAGTTGATTTAAAAGGACCGTATGCAGCGCATAAAGATCGGGAAGGTGTAATTTCCGCTTATTCCAAAGAAGAGCATAACAAGCGAAGAAAGCAACAGGAAAAGGTTTTAATCGTGATAGACGGCGAGATTCGGGGTGAAGGGAAAGCTGTGATGGATGCCATCAATCCGAATCAAATTGAATCTATGAATGTCCTGAAAGATGAATTTGCAACAGAAAAGTATGGCGATAAGGGTAAAAATGGGGTTATAGAATTTACCATGAAAACAGCCAAAGCTGATACAGAAGTTGTCGTTACGGGTCATCGGTCGGAAATGCCGGCGGATTCGCTGGATGGAAAAGTGACAGATATCCGTATTGTCAGAACGGGGGAAATAACGAATGTAGCGGATACGACAAAGTCGCCGAAAATTGTTGTCAGAGGAGTGAAAAGTGAAGGGGGGGCGCCGTTAATTGTGATAGACGGTGTGGTACAACCTGTAGATATGAGAGTAGATAAACTGAATCCGGAGCAAATTGAATCTATTTCTATTTTGAAAGACCAGTCTGCCGTTGCAATATATGGAGATAAGGCGAAGGAAGGAGTTATGCTCATCGCGACAAAAAATAGTGCGAAAGCTAGACAAAGGGAAGGAGGTGATCACTATACTGATGATGATGTATTTTTTATTGACGGTAAGGCGGTATCTAAGAACGAATTTACAGCCGTTCCTGAGAATAAGATTGTTGCGAAAGATATACGTGGAAAAACTGGAGAAAAAGGACGGGAAATAGAGATAAAAACACGGAAATGGACAGTAAATTAACAAAATAAGCGGCAAAAGCCGCTTATTTTGTGTTAAGATTCGTCATCGTCAATTCGATACCAATGTGAACAAAACTTTGTATCATCTTCACGGCGTGATCTATGAGCGCAGGTAATTCCTTTTGCTCGTCGGAATCAAACGGGCTCAATACGTAATCTACTTGACGTCCTTTGGGGAAATTGTCGCCGATGCCGAAACGTAGACGAGGATAGTTTTGCCCGCCACAAGTAGCCTCTATGGAGCGCAGCCCATTATGACCCGCGGCAGAGCCTTTGGGGCGGATCCGTAACGATCCAAATGGAATAGCAAGATCGTCCACTACGACCAATACATTTTGTATCGGAACTTTGAGTTCCTGCATCCAATAGTTAACCGACTTACCACTTAAATTCATAAAAGTGGTGGGCTTGATCATGTATATGTTTCTGCCTTTATGTTTAAATTCCGTATAGTAACCGAGCTTCATCAATGACCAAGAGGACCCCGCTTGATTTGCAGCTTCGTCTACCACCATAAAACCAATATTGTGGCGTGTATCCGCGTATTCTTTGCCGATATTGCCTAGCCCGACAATTAAATAATTCATGGATGCAAAGATAAGGATTCGTGTTAGACAAATAAAAAAGCATCGCACGAGTGCAATGCTTTTTTATTTATTGTAAATAACTCGGCGCTATTTCTTAGGGCCTTTTGCTGCTTTCGCTGCTTCTTGCTCTGCTTGACGCAATGCACGAGACATAACTACAGATACAATGGTATCATCAGCGTTATTAAGAATTTTTGCATTTTCCAATGACACTTGGCCTACACGGAAAGATTTACCCACCTCTAACGATTCCATAGGAACTTCAATTTCTTGAGGAAGATTGTTTGGTAGTGCTTTCACACGCAGGCTGCGTAGTTTCTGAACAAGTTTACCACCCATTTTAACGCCTGGAGAATCTCCTGTTAATTTAATAGGAATGTTTACGGAAACTTCTTTGTCATCGAACAACTCCATAAAATCCACGTGCGTTACCAAGTCGGTAAGTGGATGGAACTGTGCCTCTTGAACGATAGCCCTTGTTTTTTTGCCGTTGATATCCAATTCTACAAATACTACATCAGCAGTATAAAGAACAGATTTCAAATCAGCTGCGGATACAGCAAGGTGGGTTTGTTCTTTGCCACCATAAAGAACTGCAGGAATCTTTCCTTCGTAACGCAATTCTTTTGCATCTCTTTTCCCTACGTTCTGCCTAACAGAACCGCTAATAGCAATTGATTTCATCTAATTTGTTTTTGAATGGCTGATGAGAACTCCCCCGTTATCGAGGTCGGTTTCATCTTTTGTAAATTATACTAATTTTGAGGTGCAAAAATACGGTATTTTTTTTGATAAGCAAATTTTATTTGCTGTGATCTATAGCAATTTATCCATTTTGTTTTAAGAAACATTTGGCTAACTTTGTGGCAAAACTAAGTTAATCTTGGAGTTTTGTCCGATAGTATAAGGGTAGTACAAGTGATTTTGGTTCATTTAGTCTTGGTTCGAATCCAGGTCGGACAACTTTTTGATTTTTCTTCTTCATCATTGGAAATATTAATAAATCCAACATATAAAACACGCATAGAGAAATGCCTTTGCAATTTAACACGGTGAAGCTGTTCGCAGGGTCTGGGACAGTGGAATTAGCGGAAAAAATCTCCAATTCTTACGGGAAGCCGCTTGGCGACATGACCTTATCCAAGTTTAGTGATGGGGAAATTCAACCTTTTTACAATGAATCCATACGCGGAAGTGATGTATTCTTGATTCAATCCACCAACCAACCAACCGATAATCTTTTAGAGCTTTTATTGATGATCGACGCGGCGAAGCGCGCTTCGGCTCATTATATAACCGTGGTCGTTCCTTATTTTGGTTATGCTCGTCAAGACAGGAAAGATAAGCCTCGGGTGGCGATCGGGGCAAAATTGATGGCAAATCTTATTATGGCAGCCGGCGCACATCGTATTATGACCATGGATTTGCACGCTGCGCAGATACAAGGATTTTTTGATATACCGGTAGACCACTTAGATGGGTCCATTATATTTGTGCCGTATATCAAATCGTTGAATCTGCCCAATCTGACCATAGCCTCTCCGGATATGGGGGGGTCGTACCGTGCTCGAACGTTTGCAAAATTCTTTAATGCGGAGGTTATCATTTGTGACAAGCGCCGTAAACGTGCGAATGAAATCGAATCGATGTCTATCATTGGCGATGTGAAAGATCAAGATGTGGTTTTAATCGATGATATTTGTGATACAGCCGGTACATTATCCAAAGCAGCTGCGCTGATTATGGAGCATGGTGCTCGTTCGGTGAGGGCCGTTTGTACACATGCGGTTTTATCGGGAAAGGCTTATGATACCATCGAAAATTCGGTTTTAACAGAAATGATTGTTACGGATACGATTCAGCTAAATCCAGAAAAACGAAGAAGTTGTAGCAAAATTAAAGTATTATCTACTGCGGAATTATTTGCGGGTGCGATTAAAAATGTAAATGAACACGGTTCAATTTCGGATCTATTCGAAATTAAATAACGGTAAAACGGTATAAGTTTAACAGGGAAAGGTCGACGCATTAGTCGACCTTTTCTTGTTTTTCTAACAAAAAGGAAACCTTTGTTTTATTTTGACAAAATACGGATACAAAAAAAGCGCGAAGGAAACTTAGCGCTTTTATATAGTAGCGGGGATCAGACTCGAACTGATGACCTTCGGGTTATGAGCCCGACGAGCTACCAACTGCTCCACCCCGCAATGTATCTTTATTTTCAGCTCGGCCTCGCGCTTTGCTCTTTCTTTTGTTAGTAGCGGGGATCAGACTCGAACTGATGACCTTCGGGTTATGAGCCCGACGAGCTACCAACTGCTCCACCCCGCAATTTTTTGGTGACACAAAGATAGTGTTTTTCCCCCTTAAATCAAAACTGAATATACTTTTTAAAAAAGTTTAAGCCAAAAAATTGGATAATGTTCTGGTATTCTGTACTTTCATATTATCAATTATAATGAATTGTGATGAAAAGAAGTTTACTACTAACCGTTGTAACGCTCTATTTATCCGTTCAGCAACTTTATTTATCCTTCTTATATATGAGGAGAAGTAGTGCGTTGACGCGTAAAAAGAGCTTTTTACCGCCAGATAGTCTGGCGGACAACACCTCCTGTACCAGCAAATCCTATCTGTTTATTTCAAATGCTCACAGTCTATGCGTTTTGCCAGTGTACGAATGATGACGGCTGTGTTCTTACTGGGGTATAGTATGCTGGTAAAAAGTCAAACATGGGAGGAAAGCCCGGCTGTAGAACAGATTATGGAACAGCTTTCGGAAGAATTGGATGACTTGGTAGATGCCGATGAGTTTCTGGAGCATCTTCGATATTATCATATACGACCAATTGATTTGAATCAAACCAACGAACAGGAGCTGGCAAAACTGTTGATTTTATCCCCTTTGCAGATTACCAGTCTTTTGGAGCACCGTGAACATACGGGCAAGTTTCTTTCGGTTCTTGAGCTGCAAGGAATCGCCAATTTTGATCTGTCAACTGTCGAACGATTAAGTCCTTTCGTTAAGGTATCATCCGTATCTACACTGGAAGGATTAACATTGGGGCAACTTTATAATGATAGTGAGCAACAGCTTATGGCGCGTTATGGTACTATTTTTCAGGAACAGCGTGGTTACCTAATTACGGATAGTACACGATCACGTTACCTAGGAGATGCCAACCGCTATATGCTGCGTTACCGTTTTAATTTTCGAAATCGTCTACGCGTGGCAATCAATGCGGAAAAAGATGCTGGAGAACCTTTCTTTCGTGAGAAGCAACGCTTTGGTTTTGACCATTATGGTGTTAGCCTATATGCGAAAGATGTCGGTATATTTAAAGAATTGCTGCTCGGTAATTATGCGTTACAGATTGGACAAGGACTAGTGATGTGGAATGGTCTGAGTTTTGGTAAAGGCGCGATGATGACCAGCAGTGCCAGACAAGGGGTTGGATTACGAAGTTATACGTCAATGAATGAACATAACTATCTTTCTGGCCTTTCCACGCGGTTATCTATTGATAAGTGGGAAATTACTCCTTTTATTTCTTGGCGAAAATTATCTGGCAACCGCTCCCTAGCAGAAGATGGCCGTTACATTATCAGTTCCATTTCAGCATCTGGATTACATCGCACACCTAACGAGCAACGTAATCGTCGTGCTATCAATCAAGGTGTTGTCGGCATCGATGTGACGTATCGTTATAAGCGCTTGAAGTTAGGTGCTGTAGGAGTTTATACACAATATGATGGTACTATTGTACACGATGGTTCCCAACGTCATGCCTATTCTTTTGAAAATGACCGATTGATCAATTTTGGGGTTAATTACCAATATACATTTAGGAATATTTATCTCTTTGGAGAAACGGCTCGCGAACATGGACGGGGCTGGGCGACGCTAAATGGCCTAATAGCGAGCTTACATCCGAAAGTATCGGCATTTGCCAATTATCGGAATTACCAACGGAACTACCATGCTGTTTTTGCACAAGCCTTGGGCGAGGGAAGTGCGGTTGCCAACGAGGAAGGGATTTATACAGGAATTATGCTCCATCCAAGCAGAAAATGGGAGTGGATGAGTTACATTGATATGTTTCGTTTCCCTTGGCTGCGCTACCGGGTTGATGAACCTAGTGCCGGAATGGACTTGCTGTCGCAATTGACGTATACCTGGTATAAGATAGGTCGTGTTTCCTTACGCTATCGCCATCGATTAAAGCAAGAAAACAATCGTGATCGTCCTCCGGAAAGGGTAGTGGTAGATGCACGGAAAGACCAACTGCGTTTAGCCTTTCAGTATAAACTGTCTGCCAAATGGGAAATCCGAACGAGGGCGGAGGGTGTGCGATATGAAAAGGAGGGAAGAACTGATTTTGGATGGATGGCCTATCAAGATGTATTTTGGAAACCCGATCGCTTGCCTATCCAGGTAAACATGCGTCTAGCCGTATTTGCTACGGATTCGTATGATGCAAGATTATACGCTTACGAAAATGATGTGTTATATGCGAGCGCGTTTCCGATGTATAACGGGAAAGGTGGTCGTTCTTATGTTAACCTGCGTTATCGTATCGGTCGTAAAACGGATTTTTGGTTCCGTTATGCTCGTAATCGCTATTTGAACGTTGAGACGGTAGGCTCAGGGTTGGATCAAAGCGAGGGGCCGAATCGGTCGGATATTAAAGTTCAATTCCGATATCGATGGTAGGACAGACTTTTTATTTGGCATTACGGAAAGTACCGTTTGCTCGAGCTTTCTTATTCTTCGGAACAGGCATTGTTGGCGGTTATTACATACCGCTATCGACATGGGCGTTTCAAGTTATAGTCGTATGTGTTATAGCGATGCTTCTGCTTTTGATCGGCATGGAGGTGTTTTGTCGACGATGGCGACGTATTTCTTTTCCGTTGATTTTTTACACCTTATTATTTTTTCTGGGTGTTGTTTGGCTGGGAAAGGAGCTCCCCGCGCAGCAATCACGACATTTTGTTGATAAGAAAGCCGATTATTTGATAGGGATAATAACGGATGAGCCCGTATATGGCGAGGAAAGCATTCGTTTTCCCTTAGAAATTTGTCATACCGTACACGACGAAAATTTAACTCCGGCAACCGGTCTAATTATGCTGCGTATTTCTCGGAAGAGCGAGGATCCTGATCTAACATTATCGTATGGTGACAAGCTATTGTTTCGTAATAAGGTCGCAGAAATGCACGCACCCCATAACCCGAAACAATTTGATTATAAGCGGTATATGGCACATAAAAATATCTACCATCAGGCCTATATACAATCTGTGGATCTCAGGCTGATCGGGAGTGGAGAAGGAAATAAAATCATCGCAAAGGCTTTGTGCATACGTCAGTATTTTGTCCGCAAATTCAAACGCTTTATTACAAATAGAGAAGCTTTAGAAGTTTGTTCAGCACTCATTCTAGGCTATCGCGCTAATTTTCAAGCAGAAACCTTGGCCGCTTTTATAAATACCGGCACAGTGCATGTGTTGAGTGTATCGGGGTTGCATGTAGGTATGGTATTCTTCCTATTGAACTTTTTGTTCGGGTTTTTAGATCGTTTCTCTCACGGTAGACCCATTCGATTTGTCCTGATCTTGTTTTCTATTTGGGCTTATGTTTTATTGACGGGTATGGCACCGTCTATTTTGCGTGCGGGTGTGATGATCTCTTTTCTCTTATTAGCAGGGTGGGGTCAACGATCTAACCAGAATTTAAATTCACTTTTTGCGTCAGCCTGCTGCCTACTTCTGTTTGATCCTTTCATGATCTTTGATATGGGCTTTCAATTGTCCTATTTGGCTGTTTTAGGTTTATTTACCTTATACCCGATATTGAATGGTATATTTTCGATAAACAATAAATTCCTGCGTGTAATATGGCAAGCTGTATTGGTTTCGGTCAGCGCTCAACTTTTTACAACGCCTTTAGCGTTGTATTACTTCCAGCAGTTTCCTAATTATTTTCTGCTCGGAAATTTATTTGTATCGCTGCCTGCCACAGCGTTGATGTATATCGGTATAGCATTAGCGATATCTCCTTTTTTATTTCTAAATGGTTATTTGGGAATAGGCTTAACCTATTTGTGTCGCTTTCTCCTTTGGGGACTTACAGCTATTGAATCTTTGCCTTTTGCTATCGTGCAAGGTGTAGATCTGACGGGAACACAACTCGTTTTATTCCTGTTGGTTATCATTTTTCTGCTGATTACCTGGTATGGGTTGAGTAAACAATTCTTGTGTTGTACGCTCATCTCGGGAACGTTACTGTTACTTTCTGCGGCTGTAACTTCTATCAGGCATACTTCTTATCAAGGGATAAAAATATATAATGTGGGGCGGGAGGTTGCTATTGCGGTGATTAATCGCAGAAAAGTTTCTCTTATTTCTACACTGGATAGCATCAAGCATCCACGGCTGGTTGCGCAGGTTTTGCCGGATCTTCACCATTATATGCGAACCGAAGATATCGTTTTCCGAGCACTGCCATTAAAAAAGGGACAGCAGATGGAAATACAAACTCCGATTGGGATGCTAGGTATCCTGGAGGGTGGAAGGCTAGTAAGAAAGCCTAGTGGATACGATATTTTGTTGTGGCGTAACCTCACACCTTATGCTGTGGTCGACGATGAGAGTTTCCGTGGTGTTCAGCTTTTGATATTAGATGGATCAAGCAAAGCGAGCATCTTGTCGGAAATGGCAAAAAAAGCAGACTCTTTGGGTATATCCTATTATGTGTTGAAAAATAATTTTGCTTATGTTTGGGATAAGAAGCATGGAAAATAAAAGTCTGGATATACTAGAACAGTATTGGGGATATAAGGCCTTCCGTCCACTGCAGCAAGATATTATCAATGCGGTGTTGCAGGGACGTGATACACTTGCGCTTATGCCGACAGGTGGAGGAAAGTCTATTTGTTTTCAAGTGCCGGCGCTTCAGTTGGCAGGTATATGCATCGTGGTAAGTCCGCTGATCGCATTGATGAAAGATCAAGTCCAAAGCTTACGGAAAAAGGGTGTCGAAGCAGTAGCTATCTTTTCGGGCATGTCGCATCGGGAGGTGGATATGACGTTGGATAATTGTGTGTACGGACGGATCAAGTTTCTGTATCTTGCGCCAGAACGTCTTTATAGTGATCTGGTAAAAGAACGGATACGCTATATGAAGGTGAGTCTTTTTGCCATTGACGAAGCACATTGTATTTCGCAATGGGGGTATGATTTTCGCCCGGCCTATTTGGAGTTGGCGAAGTTACGGGAAATTCACCCAAACACACCTTTTTTAGCATTGACGGCTACGGCTACGCCGCGGGTTGTCGAAGACATCCAAGATAAATTATCTTTCGTGGGAGGGCAGGTATTTAAAAAAAGCTTCCGAAGGGAAAATTTAGCCTACATAATACTTGCCGAGGAAGACAAAATGGCGCGTATGTTACGGATGATTCACAAAATTGGGGGCTCCGGAGTGATCTATGTCCGTAACCGCCGGGAAACACAAGAAGTGGCGCAATATTTAATCAATCATGGTATACCCGCAGATTTTTACCATGCCGGACTTGATCCGGTAACCCGTTCGCAAAAACAGGACAGCTGGATGGAAAATCGCGTGCGTGTTATTGTGGCGACAAATGCGTTTGGAATGGGTATTGATAAACCGGATGTACGGTTCGTATTGCACTTGGATATTCCAGATTCATTGGAAGCGTATTACCAGGAAGCGGGCCGCGCTGGTCGTGATGGAAAAAAAGCTTTTCCGGTGCTGATGTATCAACAGGCTGATCGGGAAAAATTGTGGGAAAATTTTATAGCCGATTTCCCGCCTATACCGTTTATACAACAGGTTTATCATCATTTAGGAAACTACTTTCAAATTGCGTACGGGGCTGGAAAAGGGTTGTTTTTTGATTTTGATGTAGTCGATTTCTGCAAGCGCTATAAAATGGACGTTCTACCCACATTGAGTGCTTTGAAATTTTTGGAAAGAGATGGATGGATTGCCGTATCTGAATCGGTTTTTATACCGTCTCGATTTAAGTTTGAAATCGAATATCAGGAACTGTATAAATTTCAAGTACAGTCGGCGAAATACGATCCGATCATAAAACTGATTTTGCGTACAACAGGTGGTGTATTTGATTTTTATATCACGTTGAATGAATATGAATTGGCAAAAAAACTTCGGATTTCGTATGATATGGTGGTGACTATGTTGCAGGGCCTCCAACAATTGGAAATAGCGTCTTATCTGCCTAAGACCGATGCTCCACAATTGGAGTTTCTCCAAGCGCGTGTGGATTATAAGCATCTCTTTATCGATACGTCTTTTATAGCGGAGAGAAAGCGTATCAAAGAGCAACAGATAAAAGCTATTTATGCTTATCTGGATACAAAGGAATGCCGAAGTGTCGCATTGCAGACGTATTTTGGAGAAGAAGAGGAAACCTTTTGTGGGAGCTGTGATTTATGTTTGATGCGCCAGCATCGTGACGATATACACAACACATTACGGGAAGAAATAAAGACAGCGCTGTTAGCAGGGGAAAAAGATGTGAAAGAGTTGGTTGATGAATTAACGCTTGGTGATGATGATACGAAGCTGCACGTGATTCGATTGCTTATGGATAAAGAACATATTGTTTTGCGAGATGGTTTGTATTATTGGAATAGCGATTTTTAGGGCAGATTTTATCCCTGCCCCAAAAATTATTATTTAATCAAGCTTAACCAGGCTTCTGCCATGAGATTTGCACCTGCTAAGGAAGTATGTACACCGTCTGTTGTCCAATAATCGCCCGCACCTCGGCTCGCGGCTTTGTCAAATACGGATTGGTAAGGCAGAAATGTCGCGTTATACTCTTTCGCTATGTCCTTTGCGGCTTGTTGATAACCTAAGAAATTAGGATACCAAGCGTCCGTTACATGCTTTACGCCTTTGACTCCGAATGGCTCGCCAATAATCAATTTAACTTGTGGAAGTTGTTTTAACGTGGTGTCTAACAATTGTTGGTATTGTTGTTTGTATTGTTGCGGCGTATTTTGAGCGCCTCGGTCTACGGTACGCCAAAAATCGTTTACACCGATAAGAATGCTTAATATCGTTGGACGAAGTTGAATCGCATCCGTATCCCATCTGTTGATCAGATCCGGAACTCTATTCCCGCTGATACCACGGTTATAAACCTGAATGTTTTTATCAGCATATTTATTGAGTAGGGTGGCGGCGGCCATCATCGCATACCCATGACCAAAAGCACCGGTATCGTTTGGGTTTAAATTATCCCGTTTGCGTCCCGCATCGGTAATAGAGTCGCCTTGAAATAAGATGATATCATTTTGTTGTATGCGTAAATTGCCCCCTTTTTTCAGGCTTTTTTCTTCTGCAAACAATGTTTTCGTGCCGATTGTGGCCGCTCCTAAGGTGAGGAGGCTTTTCGCTAAGAATTTTCTTCTTGTTTCCATATAATATGAAGGTTTAAGAAAACCAAGTTAGCTTTTTCAGACGAACTTTTCAATACCGCGTTGTATTATTTCACACGCATGTTTTATTTCGGCTTCTGATATAGTAAGTGGGGGAGCAATTCGTAAGGCAGTTTCACAATGTAAATACCAATCGATCATGAGTCCGTGCTCAGCACAAAATGTACTCACTTGGTACACCTGTTCAAAGGTTTCCAATTGTAGGCACATCATCAAGCCCATTCCCCTAATCTCTTTTATTTTAGGGTGGTTTAGTTCTTTGCGGAACAAAGCCGCTTTTGTGTCCACGGTATCTAGCAGGTTTTCATTCTGAATGACCTGTAAGGAGGCTAACGCAGCAGCACAGCTTACCGGATGGCCCCCGAAAGTGGTAATGTGTCCTAACATGGGATTGTCTTTGATGACGTCCATAATTTCCTTTCGTGCAACGAATGCGCCAAGTGGCATACCGCCTCCAATACCTTTTGCTAACATCAATACATCTGGTACAATCCCAAAATGTTCAAAAGCGAACATCTTTCCTGTTCTTCCGAAGCCGGTTTGTATTTCATCAAAAATCAGAATAGCACCCGTTTCGTCACATTTTCGGCGGAGATCTTGCATAAATGTTGTGGAGGGAACACGCACGCCTGCCTCTCCTTGGATAGCCTCCACGATAACCGCTGCGGTTTGGTTTGTAATGCTGTCCAAACTACTTACGTTGTTGAACTGGATAAATTCTATTTCGGGGAGTAGGGGAGCATACGCTTCTTGATAAGCAGGATTCCCAATTAGACTTAAAGCCCCTTGTGTGCTGCCATGATATGCTTTTTCCGCAGCAATAATCTGCCGACGTCCAGTATACTTCTTGGCAATTTTCATGGAACCTTCTACAGCCTCTGCTCCACTGTTCGTGAAATAAACGGAGCCGAAGGATGAGGGCAGTATAGAAAGTAACTCAGTGGCAAATTGTACCTGAGGGGCTTGTATAAACTCCCCGTATACCGTAACATGTAGGTATTTTTCCAACTGCTCTTGGATGGCCGCTAATACCTTGGGGTGCCGGTGTCCGATATTACTGACATTAAAACCGGATACGAGGTCTAAATAGCGTTCGCCATGAGGACCGTATAGATAAACTCCCTCGGCTTTTGCAATTTCGAATAAACGGGGAGACGAAGATGTTTGCGCTGTATTATTAAGAAAAAGCTCTCTGTTGCTAATCATTTTTTAATGACAAGTGATCCGTAACGACTAACCTGTGATGAGTGTTCTGTAAAGAGTACCCTGATAACTTGTAACGTTGTTACTACTCCGGACGCTACCCAGATTAACGGTTTCTTCTTTGTAATTCCTTGTAAAGTAACTCACGGAAATTCTGTTCGACTTCAAAAAATTGAGAGGCTCTGGCAGAGCCAACTACTTCTGCGAATTTTTTTCGATATTCTTTTTTTACATCCAGTTCTTTCGCATCATATGAAAGTATATCCCGTTTTTCAGACCGATCCGATCTATTGAAAGCATTCACTCCTCTTGGTGAAGGTGTGGTTGTACTTTCTTTTTTCTTAGACCGAATAGCCCAAATTTCTTTGCTATATTGATTATATATCGGGAAGAAACGTTGTGCTTCAGCAGGCGTTAAGCTTAATTCTTTCGTGATATAAGCAATCTTTTCACTCTCAATCGCCGCAAATCGTTTGGAATCCCGAGGTTGTGCACTCGCAGATGCTATACAGAGTATAATCGCGCCAATCGTAACAAACAAATGTTTAAAACGTAACATTATAATGCATAATTTAAATAGTCTTCAATATCATTTTCCTTAACATGTGTACAAACCCCATCCGCATCATGAGCATGATCGATACACTCTATGACATAAAGGATGTCATCGCTATCATTCAAAGCACTTAGATAATTAATAATCTCATCATCAGGAATAGAAGACAGGTGCGACTCGTTGGCGCTGCCTTGGGTTTTATTGTATATGCCGTTGTATGAAGCAATTCCAACGATTACGGCGATACACGCTGCAGCCACATAGGAAACCCACTTATTGAAATGGAGCCTTCGTACAGGTGTATGCTGACGCTCCTTCTCTACAGTTTGCGCAATAATCTTATCCTGCAGTACTTGTGTATAACCTTCGGGTATGACAAATCCGTCATTAGATACCTGTTTTTTTAATTTATCTTCAAATATTTTGTTTTGGATGCGTCCTGACAAGCTTTCAAAATAGTTTGCTGGAACAACGAAGTTCTCTCGTGTTACGGCGTTTTCTATTCTTGTTTGGGAAAGAATTTTATCTGATAAACCTTCAAAGTATCCCTTAGGAATGTTGGCTTCTTGAGTTGCAGTATCTTTATATTGCTCCATTTTGATGTGAAGCTGTATATGATCCGTTAACTGAGAAAAATAATTTTTGGGTACCACAAAGGGGGGAACACGTAATGATCCCGGAAGGTTTAAACCATCCATTCCATCGTAATATGTATTATCTTCCTTCATAGTCACTTGTTTAGAGTCAAAAAACCGTTTAGGGTTTAATCGTTTGATGTAAAAAAGTGTTCTATTTTTTTAACGGCTAGGTGATAAGACGCTTTTAATGCACCTACGCTGGTACCTAGAATCTCGGATATTTCGTCGTATTTGAGATCTTCAAAGTATTTCATGTTAAATACCAACCGTTGTTTGTCTGGAAGAGTTAACAATGCTTGCTGTAATTTCATCTGTGCTTGATCACCGTTAAAATAACTTCCTTCAGCTAAGGTTTCGGATAGATAGGCAGAGCTGTCGTCATCTAACGACACGCTCTGCTTTTGTTTTTTTCTATTTAGAAAAGTGATACATTCATTGGTAGCGATACGATATAGCCAAGTATAAAGCTGGGAATCTTCGCGGAATTTTTCGAGGTTTCGCCAAACTTTGATGAATATATCCTGCACGACGTCATCCGCATCATCATGATCAATAACCATCCGGCGAACGTGCCAATATATCTTTTGTTGGTATTTTTTGAGCAAATAGCCAAACGCCTCTTCACGTGTACGTTCATCAGCAAATTTCGATATAATTAAGGCGTCTTCCATTTGTTCTTTGTCACTATTTTCTGGTAATTACTTTTCTTGCTGCTGCTACGATTGAAGCAGCATTAAGTCCATATTTTTCCATCAGTTGTGCGGGTTTTCCCGATTCACCGAAGCTATCGTTGACGGCAACAAACTCTTGTGGAGTAGGTCTCTTTGTCGCCAAAAGTTGGGCAATACTGTCCCCCAGACCACCCAAACGGTTGTGCTCTTCGGCGGTGACTACACAGCCGGTTTTAGTCACAGAGTTTAATACGGCCTCCTCATCGAGGGGTTTAATAGTGTGGATATTTATAATCTCCGCATTAATCCCCAATGTCTCTAACTCCTCGCCTGCTTGGATAGCTTCCCAGACCAAATGTCCCGTGGCAATAATTGTGACGTCTGTTCCCTCATTTAACATGACAGCTTTACCTATTTCAAATGTTTGGTCGGCCGGAGTAAAGTTAGGGACTACCGGACGTCCGAAACGCAGGTAAGCTGGGCCTTCATGGTTGACCAGAGCAAGTGTTGCTGCTTTGGTCTGGTTAAAATCGCAGGGATTAATTACGGTCATCCCAGGTAACATCTTCATTAATCCGATATCTTCCAAAATCTGGTGCGTAGCACCATCTTCACCCAATGTCAACCCCGCATGTGAAGCACATATTTTCACGTTTTTGTCTGAGTAAGCGATGGACTGCCTAATTTGATCGTATACGCGACCAGTTGAGAAATTGGCAAAGGTACCGGTGAAAGGAATCTTGCCACCAATGGTTAAGCCCGCGGCAATACCCATCATATTGGCTTCTGCTATTCCAATTTGAAAGAAGCGTTCTGGAAATTCTTTGATGAAATCATTCATCTTTAACGACCCGATCAAGTCGGCACAAAGTGCAACTACGTTATCGTTCTGCCTTCCTGCTTCTAACAGACCAGCACCAAAGCCGGAACGCGTATCTTTTGATTCTGTATATGTGTATTTTTTCATTTCTTAGTATCTCTCCTATCTAACATCTATTTAATAGTCTCCCAATGTCTCGGCATTCTGTGCCAATGCAGAGGCCAGTTGTTCGTCGTTAGGTGCAATACCATGCCATTTGTGCGATCCCATCATGAAATCAACCCCGTTGCCCATTTTTGTATGCAACAAGATCATCACCGGTTTGCCTTTTCCCGAACGTGATTTGGCTTCATCTAGACCTCGGATGACCGATGTCATATCATTACCCTGTTCAACTTCCAACACATCCCACCCGAAAGCTTCCCATTTTGCACGAAGATTTCCGAGAGACAGGACATCCTCAGTCGAACCATCGATCTGAGCGCCATTATAATCAATGGCAGCAATGATGTTGTCCATCTTATTGTGGGGGGCATACATTGCTGCTTCCCACACTTGTCCTTCTTGAAGTTCCCCATCCCCCATCAACACGTATACCAAACTGCTGTCTTTGTTTAATTTTTTAGCTTGCGCAGCTCCGATAGCAACAGATAGACCTTGGCCTAATGAGCCCGACGCGATACGAATGCCTGGTAACCCCTCGTGTGTGGTGGGATGCCCTTGCAAACGAGAGTCCATTTTTCTAAAGGTACTAAGTTCACTTACAGGAAAGTATCCGGCATGTGCTAAGGTACTATAGAAAACGGGAGAAATGTGTCCATTCGATAAGAAAAATAAATCTTCTCCGACGCCGTCCATATTAAAAGAAGGGTCATGTTTCATCGCATAGAAATACAACGCCACAAAATAGTCCGTACAACCAAGCGAACCTCCCGGATGACCGGATTGGCAAGCATGCACCATACGAACGATGTCACGTCTTACTTGTGAAGCGATCTGTTCTAGTTTGTTGATATCTGCACTCATTTTTGAAATTTAATGTTTCGGTTATTTTGGCTGTAAAGTTAATGTTTTTTAGCAGAGTAGCTGACAAAAAGCGTAACTAAAAAAGGGAAGACTATACAACCTTCCCTTTTCTGCTTTTTTATAATGGATTATAATGCCTCGGCAACGACTTCATCGACTTCCGGCACCATTCTTTTCAATAAACCCTCAATTCCCGCTTTTAACGTAATGGTGGAGGAGGGGCAGCCACTACATGAACCGCGTAACTCTACGGTAACTACACCATTATCAAATGACCTGTAGGCAATAGCACCACCATCTTGCTCGACGGCCGGACGTACATAATCGTGCAAAACCTGTTGGATTTTTATCTCTGTTTCCGACCCCTCAAAATTTACCTCTTCCGAATGTTCGATTGGTTTTACTGTTAATTCTGATTCCACAGCCCCTTTAACAAAATCTTTTAATAACGGTTCAATATCACTCCATTCTACCCCTTCACTTTTTGTAACTGTTACGAAATTGCTCGCAAAAAAGACCCCCTCGACAAAATTAAATTTAAATAATTCTCTGGCAAATTCGGATTCTTGGGCTTTTTCTCGGTCGGGATAATCCAGACTACCATTGATTAATAACTTGTTGACCAAAAACTTCATCGTAGAAGGATTGGGAGTCGTTTCCGTATATACGTTAATTGTTGCCATATTGTGTATCATCTATAATAGTTGACAAATATACACCAAAAATGTGCCAACACAGGTCATCTTGACGTCAAAGCTTAGCGTATGAGGCCCGTATAATTATTTGGCGAAATTGCTTTAATTTCTTTTTTGATTTCTTCACTTACATTTAATCCATCAACAAAAGTGGCGATTGTTTCTTGTGTTACGTGTGCATGAGTACGGGTTAGGTCTTTCAATGTTTCGTAAGGTTTTGGATGTCCGTCTCGTCGTAATATCGTTTGAATAGCTTCGGCTACGACAGCCCAATTGTTCGCTAGATCCGCTTGAAGTACAGGTTCGTTAAGAATAAGTTTACGTAGCCCTCTCAAGGCAGATTTAACCGCGATAATTGTGTGGGCAAGGGGTACGCCGATATTACGGAGTACTGTCGAATCGGTCAAGTCACGTTGCAGACGAGAAATAGGAAGCTTCGCTGCCAAATGCTCGAATAATGCATTGGCGAGACCTAGATTTCCTTCCGCATTTTCGAAATCTATAGGATTAACTTTATGTGGCATGGCTGAAGATCCAATTTGTCCCGCTGTTATTTTCTGTTTGAAATATTCCATAGATATATAAGTCCACATATCCCGACATAGGTCTATGAGTATGTTGTTAATGCGTTTGATAGCATCACAACTGGCAGCAAAATTATCATAATGTTCAATTTGTGTTGTTGTTTGAGAACGGGCTAGCCCGAGGGTCTCATTCACAAATTTATTGCCAAATGCCACCCAATCTGTCTCTGGGTATGCGACGTGGTGGGCATTGAAGTTTCCAGTTGCACCACCAAATTTCGCTGAGAAGGGGATCTGCTGCAACAGCTCTAACTGCTTTTCTATCCGTTCGATAAAAACCTTAATCTCTTTTCCTAAGCGAGTCGGGGAGGCGGGTTGTCCATGTGTTCTGGCCAACATGGGCACGTCCTGCCATTGTTCTGCAAGCGATGTCAGTTCGCTTAGCAATTCCTGGACATTCGGGAGATAGATTTGATTTAAGGCCTCTTTCCAAGAATAGGGAATAGCTGTATTGTTTATATCTTGTGAGGTCAGCCCGAAATGAATAAATTCGAGTGAATCATGCAATCCCAGTTTTTCAAACTCATTTTTTAAAAAGTATTCTACTGCTTTAACATCGTGGTTAGTTACTTTTTCGGTGTCTTTTATCCATGTTGCGTTTTCCAAAGAAAAATTCTGGTAAATTTGACGAAGGCGCTCATTGAGAGAACCATCAAAATGAGCTAATTGTGGAATTCCAGATTCACACAACGCGATGAAGTATTCTACTTCCACTAAAACGCGGTATTTAATCAAGGCAAACTCCGAAAAATAATTTGAAAGTTCCTTTGTATTGTTATGATAACGTCCATCGATAGGAGAGACGGCAATTAGGGGGGATAAGCTCATGATTACGAAAAATAAAAATTAAAATTAAACATCTGTTTTTTTAGACAGGATGAAACTACGCAACAAAAATAATAAAAACTCGAAAAGAAGCACTTCTAGGAAAAAAGAAAACCCACACAGCTGTGTGGGTTTTAACGTATTTTTTAATGTCGTTCGGATTATTGAACGTTTTCTAAAGAGTCAACGATAGAATCGCCTTCTGCTCTAACTGAATCAGCGACATTTTCCAATGAATCTGCTACTTGCTCAGTAGAGTTTTCGATTCCTTCTGTTAATGTTTCTGTAGCATCTTCGTTTTGAGTTTGCTGACCGCCACATGAAGCAAGTCCGATGGTTAACGCTAGACCTAAAAATCCGAATTTAAATAAATTTTTCATTTTTAATTTTCTGTTTAATTGAAACAAATTTGTTTATTACATCTTAATACCGGCAATTATAAAAGGTAACCCAATTTTTTTACACAAGGATAAATAAAAATTAATCCATTAATAAAGAATCTCTTTTATAAGCAGGTGCGAATATAATAGTGTTTTGTCGAAATACAACAATAAAAAAACTTTTTTTATGAAAAAAGTGTTACAATTGAGGAGGATAACTCAAATAACTTAATATGATAAAAAAACTGAAGAATATGCTTCAATTGCTGAAGCATGTAGATATGGAACAATTAGATGCGCTATCAAAGAAGGTCGATATTCCTACATTGATGGATGGGATGTCAAAAATGAGTGAAGAACAGTTGAAAGGGATGGCTAAGCTGTTAACAAGCAATACGAAGAAGCGGGAAGCGCCTGAAATTGATGCAGATTTCTATGATATAGAGGCAAAGTTGTCTTCCGAGGACCGTACTTTGCAATTGAAGGTAAGGGAGTTCTTAGAACGGGAAATTAAACCCATAGTAAATAAATATTGGTTGCATGACGAGTTCCCCTTTGAAATCATTCCCAAATTAGCAGAGCTTAATGTTTGTGGTTATGTGTATGAGGGGTATGGCTGTGCAGGAGGGACGTCGTTGATGGATGGTATTATAGCTGCAGAATTTGGACGGATAGATCCTTCGATCGCCACGTTTTTAGGGGTGCAAAGTGGATTGGCAATGGGGTCTATCTATATGTGTGGTTCTGAGGAACAGAAGCAGGAGTGGTTGCCAAAAATGCAACGACTGGAGAAAATCGGTGCATTTGGATTGACGGAACCAGAAGTCGGATCAGGAACGGCAGGTGGTTTAACGACAACTTGTCGTAAGACTGCGGAGGGATGGGTACTAAACGGACAAAAGAAGTGGATTGGCAATTCTACATTCTCTGACATGACGATCATTTGGGCGCGCGATGTGGATGATAATCAGGTGAAAGGGTTTATTGTACGTAAAGACAACCCAGGGTTTATGGTAGAAAAGATTAAGGGTAAGATGGCATTGCGCATTGTGCAGAACGGGTTGATAACATTGACGGATTGCTTGATTCAGGAAGCTGACCGTTTGCCACTTGCCAATAGTTTTAAGGATACAGCGAAAGTATTGCAGATGACGCGTGCGGGTGTAGCTTGGATGGCGGTTGGCTGTGCCCGAGGTGCATATGAAAACGCGCTGGATTATACATTGAAACGCAAGCAGTTTGGCAAACCCATTGCTTCCTTTCAGCTGATTCAAAACCATTTAGTAGAAATGTTGTCTAATTTGACGGCTATGCAGACGCTCGTTTTCCGTTTGTCAGAACTACAAGACGAAGGAAAATTGAAAGATGAACACGCTTCCTTGGCCAAAGTATTTTGTACACTGCGTACACGGGATATTGTTTCGAGAGCACGTGAAGTGATGGGCGGTAATGGAATCTTGTTGGAATATAATGTTGCCCGATTTTTGGCTGATGCAGAAGCTATTTATTCGTATGAGGGGACAAAAGAGATTAATTCCCTGATTGTCGGGCGTAGCATTACAGGTATAAGTGCGTTTGTATAACGTGCAGGTGCAAAATGTAGATATAAAAAAAGCCCGGCTAAACAGCCGGGCTTTTTTTATTTACTTCTTTTTGTTTTTTTGTTGTGCTTGCTGCTGACGCATCATCTCTTCCATTTTTTGTTGAAAAGAGGATTTTTTTGCTGCTTTTGGGTTTTTCTTATGTTCCTCGATCTTTGCTAATATTTTGTCATCATCAATAAACTGACGAATGATAAACTGCGTGAGTAATGTTAAGACTGCTGATAAAAAGTAGTAGTAGTTTAATCCAGCAGGGAAACTGTTCAATACGAAGAAGAATATCAACGGCATAAAGTAACCGATGTATTTCATTTGATTGTTGGCTGCTGCACCAGATGTAGCATTGTTATACCATGTCGTTACCAATGTGGTGAGTGTCATGAGCACACACATAAACGAAATATGGTCTATTCCAAAAATAGGGGTAAAAGTAATTGGTGCGTCATAAGTGGACAAATCTTTTACCCAAAGGAAACTCTCTCCTCGTAACTCAAATAGATTGGGAAAGAAGAAGAAGAACGCAAGTGTGAAAGGCATCTGCAACACAAGGGGTAAACATCCCCCTAGCGGATTTACGCCGGCTTGTTTATACAACTTCATGGTCTCCTGTTGGAGAAGCATAGGATTATCGTTGCCTACTTTTTCCTTTATTTCGTCGATTTGTGGCTTTAACACACGCATTTTCGCCATGGACTGATATGATTTGTAGGTCAATGGGAATAATACACCCTTCAAAATAAGCGTTAATATTAAGATAATGATACCATAGCTCAAATGAAGACCGTCGAGAACGTCAAAAATTGGAACCGTGATGAATTTGTTTATCCAACCCATAGGTCCCCAACCCATCTTAATGATGTGTTCGAAATCATCTCCATGTGCTTTCAACACTTTGTATTGGTTCGGGCCAAAAAATAAATTGAAAGTGTAGTGATTATCTTTTTGGGCCGAGAAATCCAAATCTGCAGAAGCCTTGTAGTGTTTGATTACGCCATCGTTGGCGTCAAAAGAAACACTAAGCTCTGTGTTGTTTAACGGTTGATCCGATGTTAGGGCGGCAGAAAAGAAGTGTTGTTTGAACGCAATCCAACTTAGTTTTTCCTCGATCTGTTCCTTGTCGTCACTTGTTTCTGATAGATTGTCTACATTCCCCGTAGATTCCTTATAGAATATTGTTGACCGTTCACGTTCGGATTTAGCATTTCGTTCTTTTCTGAGCAGCGTTGTTTCCCAGTTTAATCCGATGGAATTGGACTTGATGTCCATGAGGTTTTGAATACCCACTGCTTTCACATCAAGCCCAATGTTATAATCGTTACCTTTAATAGTATACGTGTACTCTAAATATTGGGTTTCGTTATAGTTCAGTCTAAAAGCGATCGATTGGGTAGACTCTCCGGTAATGGCAATATCTCCGCCTTGTGGGGTGAAGGTCAAATTGCTAGTGTTGATATTTTCGTCATTGGCCTTGAAAGCGAAACCGAATTGGTTCTGACCCTCGTCAATAATCATGAGAGGTTTCCCATCGTAATTTGTTTCGTTCTTTAACTGAACAGATCGGATTTGACCACCTTTGGAACTTACCTTAGCGATAATCAACTCATTTTCTAGTGTAACGACTTGTTCATCTCCCAGACGAGCATTCCCAAATGGTTTGCTGGATATTTCGGCAGTGTCTATTGCTGGTTGCGAATTAACGCTTAATGTGTCTGTAATAGGAAGGCCGTCTCTAACTCTTTTTAACGAATCCTGAAGCCTTTGCTCTTGTTGAAGTTCTTGCTCCGTAGGTTTCATTAAATAAAAAGAGCCTGCCAGGATTCCGAAAATTAGTACTAATCCAATGAGGGTATTTCTATCCATTTTTTATTTTTTATTTTTTCAATTATATATTACAAATGCATGTCTTAACCTTTTCTGTAGGAGATAGCAGCGGCTACAAAGCTAACAAAAAGCGGATGAGGATTTGCTACAGTCGATTTTAGCTCGGGATGGAATTGCCCTGCCACAAAGAAAGGGTGGTTTTTCAATTCGACAATCTCTACCAATCCTGTTTCTGGGTTTTTCCCCGACGCGATCATACCCGCATCTTCATATTGTTTTAGATACGCGTTATTAAATTCGTAGCGGTGTCTGTGCCGTTCGGATATTTTAGTTTTACCGTAGATAGAATAGGCTTTCGTACCTTTTCTTAGGTCGCAGGCATATGCTCCTAGTCGCATAGTGCCTCCCATATCGGTGATGTTTTTTTGTTCTTCCATTAAATTAATAACCGGATGAGGTGTATTTTCATCCATCTCGAAACTGTTTGCTTTTTTCAAACCGAGGACATTTCTTCCAAACTCTATAACGGAACACTGCATACCTAAACAAATGCCGAAGAAAGGGATTGAGTTCTCTCGTACGAATTTAATTGCAGCCAATTTGCCTTCTAATCCACGTTCGCCAAAGCCGGGAGCGACCAAAACTCCCGCGAGATCTTTTAGTTTTTCAGCTACATTGTCATCGTTGATGCTTTCTGCTGCGATATATTTTACTTTTACTTTAGTTTCATTGATCGCGCCAGCATGGATAAACGCTTCGGTAATGGATTTATAAGCGTCGGGAAGTTCGACGTATTTGCCGACTAAACCTATGCATACCTCACTTGTTGGGTTTTTGAGTTTACCCAAAAAAGTTTTCCAGCTATCTAAATTAGGTTCGTTCTTGCTGGATAACTTCAGTTTTGCTAAAGCGGTTTTGTCCAACTGCTCTTTAAGCATATTTAGGGGCACGTCGTATATGGTAGGGGCGTCGATAGACTCAACTACCGCATTTATATTAACATTACAGAATTGGGCAAGTTTTTTTCTGATTTCGTGGGTTAGTTTATGTTCCGTACGGCACACGAGGATATCGGGTTGGATACCATATTCCAAAAGCGTTTTTACAGAATGCTGTGTTGGTTTGGTTTTCAATTCCCCCGCGGCTGCTAAATAAGGGACGAGAGTCAGGTGTATGACCAAAGAGTCGCTGTTGCCAAGTTCCCAACGTAGCTGTCTTACTGCCTCAATAAACGGGAGCGACTCGATATCGCCGACGGTGCCTCCTAGCTCCGTAATAACGATGTCGTACTCTCCGGTTTGTCCTAAGAGTTGCATTCTCCGCTTGATTTCATCGGTAATATGTGGAACTACTTGAACGGTCTTTCCTAAATAGGCTCCTGCACGCTCCTGATCAATAACATGTTGGTATATTCTTCCCGTAGTAACGTTGTTGGCTTGCGAAGTAGGAACATTCAAAAATCTTTCGTAATGACCTAGATCTAGGTCCGTTTCTGCGCCATCCTCCGTTACATAACATTCTCCGTGTTCGTAGGGGTTTAATGTGCCCGGATCGATGTTAATGTAGGGGTCGAATTTCTGTATGGTCACTTTAAGCCCCCGAGCTTGGAGAAGTTTGGCGAGAGAAGCAGCAATAATGCCTTTTCCTAACGACGAAGTTACGCCGCCCGTAACGAAGATGTATTTACTCATAGCAATAATGAAAATTTCAGCTATTTTAAGACCTAAATATGGCTTTAAATCTGCTTTATGTACGGGATACAAAGATAAGTTTTTTTTGATACTAACCGAAATTAAAGCATAAAAAAAGCCTCACAATGATGAGGCTTTTTATACTTTAAGGCGGTATGTATTTATTATATGCGTTTCGCTTTGATACGTGCGGCTTTACCGGTGCGGCCACGTAAATAGAATAATTTAGCGCGACGAACTTTACCTACACTGTTAATATCTATTTTTTGGATGTTAGGCGAATTTACCGGGAAAATACGTTCAACACCTATACCGTTAGAGATTTTACGCACTGTAAAAGTAGCGTTCGAACCTTCGCTGTTTAACTGAATAACTACGCCTTGGTACACCTGAACACGCTCTTTATTTCCTTCGCGAATTTTATAATGAACGCTGACGGTATCTCCTGCTTTGAAAGCGGGGATTTCATTTTTCACTACCGCTTGTTCTTCTACAAATTTTACTAAATCCATGATTTCGAGTAATTATTAAACGATTTTATATCCTGCAAAAATCGGAATGCAATATTACAGCTTTTATCTTGAATAAAAAAATACTTTTTTAAAAAACCTGATAAACGCTTTGTCAATAAACGGATGCAAAGCTAAAGAAAAAGTAATTAATAATGCACGATATTATTATTCTGCAATTAATGAGGAGATTAAGAAATAATCGTAAATAAAGTCTTGACAGTAATAAAATATGCCGTATATTTGTGCCACACAAAAAAAGGTGATACCTTTTCGGGGTGTAGCGTAGCCCGGTATCGCGCCACATTTGGGATGTGGAGGTCGTAGGTTCGAATCCTGCCACCCCGACAAAAAAGCTCGACAACAAGTCGGGCTTTTTTTGTTTTAGGGCAGGATGAGTACCGTTGGTTCGATCCGCAGGAGCTTTAGGGTGGAGCTTGGGGATTGCGTGGCTAAAGCAATCCTGCCAGCCCGGCCGAACACAGAGCTTATTTGACATACCTGGCAAATATTAATAGCCAATTGGAACATCTGTTAACGATGATATGCTTGGTTATCATAAATAAATGTTCAATTTCTTGTCTTATGCAAAGAAGATAAAAAACGGATATTTTTAGATTTGTAACAATAAGATTGTAACAACGATAAAGATTGTTGCATTTTGGGCGTTCAGACAAGATGTTCCTGAAAATATGATAAACCAGAATGGGTTGTTCAACGATCTAGTAATATCTGGGATTCCAACTCAAGCATTAAACAAAAACACGATTGATGACGCTTTCGTCGGTTGGGAATCTGCATTGAATTTAGTTAAGCTAATTGCGGAGTCATGATGACATTATAATCAAAAAATATGGATAAAACAGAAATAGAAAAACTTCACGCAGATTTATTAAATGCCTGGAATAAACAAGATGCCGCCAAAATGGCTTCCTTGTTTACTGATAATGGAATATCCATAGGTTTTGACGGTAGTGAATACAATGGCAGGAACGAAATTGAAAATGAAATGAGGAAAATATTTAAGGATCATCAGACAGCTGAATATATATGGAAAGTTAAAGGAATTCGTTTTTTACATGCGGAAGTCGCTACGCTTAGAGCCATTGTCGGTATGATTTCGTACGGACAAAAAGACATTAACCCAGCAGCGAATGCTATTCAGACAATAATTGCGATAAAACAGGAGAGCGGCTGGAAAATTGAACTATTTCAGAACACGCCTGCACAATTTCACGGCAGACCTGAGGCGGTTGCAGAAATGACCAAAGAATTAAGCTTGTTAAAATAGGGGTAAAACAAAGATTGATATGAAACGCTCTTCAAAAGCAGAAAAAATCTTGACCCAAATCAATAGCGGAACTAAGCTGGGCGACTTACGGAAGATTGCGAGCGAGATTAAAAAAGATCATGAACTTGCTTTGGAACTTTGGTCTACGGAGGAGTTTTTACCCCGACAGTTGGCTATTCTCATTATGGACAAAACAGAGCTTTCACAAAAACTCATTGACAAATTAGATAACGACATTAGCCAACACAATGACGATGAAAAACTTCAGTTAATTGACTGGTTAATGGCAAACCAACTTTCCAAAGACAGAAGGACAATTTCGTTAATGGAAAGTTGGGAAAATAGTCCATCTTCACTACAAAGACGGGTTTTTTGGTATTATCAGGCTCGTCTACGTTGGGTTGGGCAAGTGCCACCGCCCAACAGCGAAGAATTGCTTTCTAAAATTGAAATACACATTGAAAACGAAGTGCCGGAAGTGCAATGGGCAATGAATTTTACTTCGGCTCAAATCGGAATTTTTGAAGAGAAATATCGATCCAGATGTATTCAGCTTGGCGAACGAACAGGTTTGTATAAAGATGAAGTAATTGCTAAAAATTGTACACCTAATTATTTGCCCAAATTAATAGCTATACAAGTAGATAAGCTGAGAAAATAAATTGTTATCGACGAATCTCGTGTTTTGATGATAACAAAGTATATTGTTTGATTGAAAAAGGTTCTATCAACAGAACGCAAATGCCTGCAAAATAGGGTGTATTAAATAGGACTGACGAAAATCAGTCTTTTTTAGTTTTAGGCAAGATGAGAACCGTGGTTCGAACCGTTTTCCATTTATGATAATATTACCAACTTAAAACTTATATCCGATAGACAATCCTATTATTCGATCTCGGCTATCAAGTGTCTTGCTCGTTTTATTGACGGAGTGATTATATCGAAGATCTAGTGTAATACGATTGATATCAGTTCCGATGTTCACGACGCCATCAAAAGTGAATGTATTGAAATTTGTGTTATCTGTAGCATCAACCTTTTTTAAGTTATAGTTTACTTGAGGGCCTACGGATGCTCGTAAATTCATTTGTTCCGTTTCTATGATTTTATAGCCTAGTTGGATCGGTAAATTCAATTGATAGAAGGTCGGATTGTAGTTTCGTTGTTGAAATGTATATTTTGACTTAAAGGTGGAAAATGTGAATTCTCCTTGCAGGTACAGTTTTTCAGAAGTGCGAGCGAAAACTCCCGCTTGTATCCCAAACTTCGATTCAGAATCACTGACCGCTTTATTACCAAAGCTTGACATATTGTATAAAGCTCCTGCCTTCAAACCGTATGTGATGTCTTGGGCGTGTGCTGTTAACTGGATGCCAAGGCATAAAACGAAAATCGTTAATACATGCTGTGCGTGTTTTTGCATTTTTGTCTTTTTTTTCATTTTGTGATTACGTTTAAGATTAAATATTGTTTATTCTTTTAGGTGTATGACAGTTTATTCTGGATATACCCTTATTGTAAAATGAAAATAAATCGACGTTGTCTATTTTTGTTCCAACAGGATAGAGAATGTGGGTAGAAGAACAAAAAGAGAAAATCTTTCAAGGGTGAAAGCCAAATTGATTGTCTTTATAGATAGTTAGGGCATTTAGAATATAAATATGCTGTTAGATAAAGAAAAAAAATTTGAAGAAGTGTTCAGGGCTCATTTTGGAGAGCTGCATCGATATGCTTTTAAAATATTAGGGAATACCGATACGGCAGAAGAAACTGTTCAACAAGTTTTTTTGAAACTGTGGGAAAAGGACTGGCAACGGATTATCCATACATCTGTTCGTTCCTATCTGTACCGTGCGGTATATAACGAGAGTATAAATATCATTAAACGAGAACAACGAAAGGTTCGATATGAAATGGATCTGCAGCATGCCGGGGCTAATCACACATATGCAGAACAAAGTGATGCTGAATTGCGACGACAATTGCATGTCGCGCTGGCTCGATTGCCAGAAAAGAGCCGGATGGTATTTGAGATGAGTAGGTTTCAAGAGTTGAAATATCACGAAATCGCAGACGCACTGGCGTTGTCACTAAAAACTGTGGAGGGGCATATGACCAAAGCATTGAAACACTTGCGACATCATCTCGCAGATTATTTAAATATATTGACTTTAATCATCATGACAGGATTATGAAAGAATTGATAATAAAATATATTGTTGGAGAAGCCAACAGTCAAGAGCGTCTTTTGGTGGAGGCGTGGGTTGCTGAGCAAAGCGACAATAAAAAGGAATTGGAGGAAATGAAAAAAGTATGGGACATTGGGGGCGAATTTAATGAGGTTCCTGAAATAAACATTGATAAGGCTTGGTCTGATTTCATCCGGATGCGTGGCAAGGAGAAGCGATATAACCTGAATTGGATGCACATAGCTGCGTCGCTGGTACTGTTGGGGGCATTTGCTTTTTGGGGACTCCGATCTTTTCTAAGCGTAGAAAAAAAGCTGGCAACAGATCTACAGGTACAGCACATTGGATTGCCAGACGGGAGTACGGTGCATCTAAATACACACGCAGAAATGGTCTATCGAAAGCAATGGCTTGAAAAAGACCGGAAGGTTCGACTATTGAAAGGAGAAATCTTTTTTGACGTAAAAAAAGACAGACATCATCCTTTTGTTATCGAAAGTGGTAAAAGTAAAATTACAGTGTTAGGGACAAGTTTTCAGGTTCGGCGAGATGGAACGGACACAGAAGTTATTGTTGCGAGTGGCGCTGTAAAAGTCGGCTACAGCGGACAGGAAGTTGTTTTAAAGCCTAATCAGATGATCGTTGTCTCGGATACTTCTGATCGGAAAGCCCGCATAGACACCGTTCCGGATCAGCTTTATCGGTATTATGTTCATCAAGAATTTACATTCGAAAATACACCCTTGCCACGAGTTTTTGAAATTTTAGGAAAGGCTTATCAAAAGAAGTTTCTTATTGAAGACCCAAAAATCAAGGCTTTAACCTATACGGCAACGTTCGAGCAGCAGAATCTGAACGAAATCATTGACGTGATTCTTAAAACGTTCAGTTTAAAAATAAGTAAAAAAGATGAGGCCTACTACATTAATTAAGCAGTTTATGTCAAAATACGCTGACGTTATCAAACATTTGAAAATTATCCTATATATTATTCGGAAATCGAAGCTTTTCGTGGTCAGCGCGGTGATCGTTATTTTTAACTATTTACCAGTCTTTGCTCAAAATAGACTTTCAAACAATATACAGCTGCCGAAATTTGACGGAGCAAGTATGAGAGATGTTTTTGATATCTTAAAAAAAGACCAAGCGGTATTGTTTTCCTATGATAGCAAGCTACTCGATTTAGATAAAGAAGTTTTTGTAGACTCTTATCAAGGGGTGTTGATCGATTATTTGGAGAAGTTGCTTGGCAAACAATACAGTTTTAACGAGACCAATTCGCATATTATTATAAGATATGCTCCGCAACGGATGAATTTAAGTACCGTCGATTTGGATACAACCAAAAATAATCGGACGAGAATTTCAGGCTATGTTAAAGATATTCGAACGGATATACCGATTAGTTTTGCGACAGTATACGACAGAACAACATATCAAGCAGCTACGCTTACGAATAAACGTGGATATTTTGAGCTAGATGTTAAGCATCCGGAAGCTACTTTTACTATTGCCTTGAGTAAAGAAAACTACCGCGATACAATGCTCGTCTTATTGCTCCCAGTAGAGGTGTCGCTTGCCGGCAAGGAGAGGAAAACTGGGTATTATTACGCGTCTGATTCTAGTAAAATGATTTCAAATACCGCCTTTGGTAGATTCTTTACGAGTTCCAGACAACGCATACAAAACCTCAATTTAGGAGGTTTCTTTGTGTACAGTCCTTTTCAAGTTTCAATGACTCCTGGTTTGAGTACGCACGGGCTTTTCAATTCACAGGTTGTTAATAAATTTTCGCTAAACATCATTGGGGGATATACAGCGGGAGTGAATGGGACGGAAATTGCCGGCGCCTTTAATGTTAACCAGTTTAACATGCACGGCCTCCAATTTGCCGGTTTATTCAATGTGGTTGGAGGTGACGTTAAAGGGTTTCAGGCGGCGGGAATCAGCAATGTTGGTTTGAATAAATTGGCCGGTGTACAATTTGCAGGCGGGTGGAATAGTGTGGATACGGCTCTGTCGGGAATACAATTAACAGGAGGTATCAATAGGGTTAATTATGCCCCAAAGAATCTGCAATTTGCCGGCGTGATGAATTTAGCTAAAGATGAGATCGGAAGCCAATTGGCGGGAGGACTTAATGTGGCTGAGAAGGTGCACGGTGTGCAGTTTGCTGTTATTAACGTTGCCGATAGTAGCGATTATCCTATCGGCGTGTTTAATTGGATTAGAAATGGCTCTCGTCAATTGTCAGTAGGCATCGACGAAAGTCGGTTCATGAATTTAAATTTTAAAAGCGGTGGACGAGTGTTATATAGTGTCCTGGGGATAGGAGCCTATCTCAGTGACCATAACGTTAAATACGGTATCGAGGCGGGTATTGGAGCGCATCTGTGGCGGAAAACAGCATTTACCTTGTCTACAGAATTGGTTCATCGTACGCATTTTGATAAGGACTTTAAATACATTGATCCTAATCGAAGTTCTTTACGCCTTGTACCAGCGATCAACTTAAGCCGGCATCTTCAGGTATATGCAGCACCTTCGCTAACCTATGCAGAGGCGGTCGATCCCATGTCGGAAGCTAAGGGTAAGGTATGGAGGTTTTGGGGAGCCGATAGGAAAAGAAATACCCTTCACGGTGGAGGAACAATTGGTTTGACGTATATTTTCTAACGTCCTAGAAACTAACAAAGATTAGATCAACAAAAAAAGAGCGCATATATGCGCTCTTTTTTTGTTGTCCCACCTGGATTCGAACCAAGACTAAATGAACCAAAATCACTTGTACTACCCTTATACTATGGGACAAACTTTTGTCGAAATCGGATTTGGTTCCGTTTTGACGATGCAAATATACAGCAGTTTTTAAAACTTACAAAAAAAAATAGCTAAAATCCTATATCCAGACTGATTCTCAGTGAAATATTTTTTGCGAGAAGTAAAAAGTACAACCTTTTAATTGTGGCGTTTGTAACAAACTTCGTTAAAATGTGCAAATAATATTTAATAGTCGGTTAGTATTCCTTATTTTCGGAGCGTATTTTAGAATAACCTTATCTAGTATAGAATGGATTACAAGAAGATCAACAACCTTTTGGGATGGATATGTGGAATCATCGCGACGGTAATATATATCATGACGGTCGAACGTACAGTGAGCTGGTGGGATTGTGGTGAATTTATTGCCTCGGCTTTTAAAATGCAGATTGTGCATCAACCGGGCGCCCCTCTGTTTTTGATGATACAAAATCTATTTTCCAATTTAGCGATGGGGGATACGTCCCGGATTGCTTTTTGGATGAATATAGGATCTGTTGTCTGTAGTGGTTTGACAATTCTCTTTCTGTTTTGGACAATCACCGCCTTGGCGCGTAAAGTATTTGTCGGCACATCGGACCATGCCGAATTAAGTTCTCCGCAACTATTTGTCGTTATGGCTTCTGGAGCGGTAGGAGCACTAGCATATGCTTTCACGGATACGTTTTGGTTTTCGGCTGTGGAATCGGAGGTATATGCGATGTCTTCCCTTTGCACGGCCGTCGTATTTTGGGCTATATTGAAATGGGAAGCGCGGGCGGATGAACCGCAAGCAGATAAATGGCTTGTCCTGATCGCGTATGTGATGGGGCTGTCCATTGGCGTGCATTTGCTGAACTTATTGGTTATCCCTGCAATCGCTTTGGTTATTTATTTCCGTAAAACAAAACAAAGTACCAGTGCTGGAATTTTAAAAGCCTTGGCGCTAGGAGTCGTTGTGTTAGCCTTTATCCTTTGGGGGGTCATCCAATATTCTGTTAAAATTGCGGCCTATTTTGATTTGTTCTTCGTAAATACGCTGGGCTTAGGTTTTGGTTCGGGGCTCGCTTTCTTTATCCTATTACTCGTTGGTGGATTGACCTACGGTATTTATTATTCTGTCAAAAAGAAGAAGTATATCTTGAATATTGCCATGATCAGTACGGCTTTTATTATTTTGGGGTACAGTTCTTTTGCGATGATTATGATTCGTGCAAAAGCTAATCCTACCTTAAACAATAGTGATCCCGACAATGCATTTTCATTTCTCAGTTATTTGAACAGGGAACAATACGGCGATGAGCCCCTCTTTAAAGGTAAGTTCTTCGACGCCCGGCTTACGAGTGTAGAAGATGGAAAGAAAGTGTATCGCAAGGATGGTAATAAATATGTGGTCGCTAAGCGTAATCCGGCCTATGGTTATGATAGAGAAACTATATTTCCCCGAATTTACAGTGATAAAGGTGGACATCCAGAATATTATCGAGAATATTTGGGGTTGGGACCGAATGAGGCACCGACATTTGCAGACAATTTAAAGTTCTTCTTTGGTTACCAGATTGGGCATATGTACGGTCGCTACTTTCTATGGAATTTTGCTGGACGCCAAAATGACCAGCAAGGACATGGTTCCTTTACGGAGGGAAATTGGATAAGTGGTGTCAAACCTATTGATAATATGTTGGTTGGTGGACAAGATGCGCTACCCACTTCGGCGAAAACAGACCCGTCTCGGAATACGTATTTTTTTCTACCACTTATTCTAGGGTTGCTTGGAGCTTTTTGGCATTTTGGTAAACGACAGCGTGATGCTGGTGTCGTCGGGTTATTGTTTTTCTTTACGGGTATTGCTATCGTATTATATCTGAACCAAAACCCATTACAGCCGCGAGAGCGAGATTATGCTTATGCCGGTTCTTTTTATGCATTCAGTATTTGGATTGGTCTGGGTGTTTTGGCGATTGCAGATTTCCTTCGAAAGAAAACGAATATAAAGGTTGCGGGGTATGCGGCAGCAGTTGTAGGTGTGTTGGCGGGTCCTGTTATTCTTATTGCGCAGAATTATAATGATCACAATCGTTCCGAGAAATCTTTAGCGAGAGATATGGCTCGAAATTATCTGGAATCTTGCGCGCCTAATGCGATTTTGTTTAGTTATGGGGATAACGATACCTATCCGCTGTGGTATGTGCAAGAGGTGGAAGGTTTCCGTACCGACGTTCGCGTTGTCAATTTGAGTCTACTGAGTGCGGATTGGTATATGAAACAGATGATGAAGAAAGTCAATGACGCTGACGCATTGCCCATTAATATTGACCCTGAACTGATTAAAGATGGTGTGCGTGATGTGATTTATTACCAAGATTATAATGTGCCGGGCTATATTCCCATTCAAGATCTTCTGAAAGTGATGTTGTCAGATAATCAGCAGAATAAAGCCCAATTACAGAGCGGTGAGTTCGTCAACGTGTTGCCAACTAAAAAAATGGAGTTGACCGTGGATAAAAAGGCTGTTTTGGTAAATAAGGTTGTTCCTAAAGAATGGGAATCTGCTATTGTGGATACCATGCGTTGGACATATAGTCAAAACTATGTGAGCCGGGCCGAACTTTCCATGTTGGCAATTCTGGCGAACAATAATTGGAAACGCCCTATCTATTATACGATTACTACACCGGAAACGAACTACATGGGGTTGGATAGGTATTTAATAAACGAAGGTTTTGCCTATCGGTTGATGCCGGTCGACTTCGGATTACAGGAAGGAGATCCGTCCACGATAGAGAACACCGAACAGATATACGATAATGTAATGAATAAATTTTCGTGGGGCAATATCGGAAATGCGTCGTATATAGATCCTGATTCCTACCGCTACATCAGTATGTATGTGGGATCGATATATGGGCAATCAGCCCAGCAACTGTTGTCGGCAGGGGAAACGGACAAAGCGAAGAAATTGGTGTTGGATGCGTACGAAAATATGCCAAAAAAGGCATTTCTCATGTCGGAGGTAATGGGTTATGTTCCTCTACTGGGAGCTATGTATGAAGTAGGCGAAGCTGACAAGGCAAATGAGATTACGCAGCGAAACTTAACCTTTATTCGCGAAAACATGGCATATTACGAAAAGGTAGGACAAACAAAATCTAACTTGGAATATCAGAATATGCGTTTTGGTCTAGCCTCGATTCAACGATACAAACACTTGTTAGATGAGGTCGACCAGCCAGAATTGAAAAGACAAATAAACGAGTTATTCCAGATGTACAGACACTATTTTGAACAAGCTGGCGAATAAAAAAAGGAAAAGCACAAAAAATACATTATTTTTGCTTAAATATTCCCGTGATGAAACAATCGATTTTATTAGAAGGAGCTAAATTTCAAATAACGATCAAGCGCCTATGTCAGCAGTTGATTGAGGATCATGGCGATTTTTCCAATGCAGTGCTTATTGGGATTCAACCCCGTGGCACTTACTTGGCGAAACGTATTCAAAAAGAACTGAAAAAAATGACCGGGGCGGAGGTCCAACTCGGTATTCTAGATATTACTTTTTACCGCGATGATTTTCGAATGAAGGGTGCGAATCCGTTGATCGCAAACAGTACAGATATCGATTTTATGGTCGATGACAAAGACGTTATCTTGATCGATGATGTACTCTGGACAGGACGAACCATTCGTTCCGCAATGGATGCGATTCAAGCTTTTGGCAGACCGGGTAAAATGGAACTCATGGTACTCGTCGATCGTCGTTTTTCTCGTCAAATCCCTATCCAGCCTGACTATATTGGCATACAAGTGGATTCTATTGATTCGCAAAAGGTGATTGTGAGCTGGCAGGATATCGACGAAACAGATAGCATAGTGCTGATTACGGAAAAGAAATAACGCGAGAGAAAATTTTGATAACATGTCAACTACAATAGAGCAGCTAAGTACAAGACATCTTCTGGGAATAAAGGATTTGAATGAAAATGATATTCAACTTATTCTGGATACAGCAGCAAATTTTAAAGAAGTATTAAATCGTCCGATTAAGAAAGTTCCTTCTCTACGGGATATTACGATAGCAAATGTGTTTTTCGAAAATTCGACGCGTACGCGTTTATCTTTCGAATTAGCAGAAAAACGCCTCTCAGCTGATACTATCAATTTTGCCGCTTCTTCTTCCTCTGTTAGTAAAGGTGAAACATTGATTGATACGGTTAATAATATTTTGGCCATGAAAGTCGATATGATTGTCATGCGCCATCCGTATGCGGGAGCTGGTGTTTTCCTGCGTAAACATGTCGATGCACAGATCGTCAATGCCGGAGACGGCGCGCATGAACACCCTACGCAGGCTTTGCTCGATTCCTTTTCTATTCGGGAGCGCTTGGGTGATGTCGCCGGGCGAAAAGTAGCGATCATTGGCGATATACTACACTCCCGTGTTGCACTGTCGAACATCCTTTGCTTGCAAAAACAGGGAGCGGAAGTCATGGTATGTGGGCCGACGACCCTGATTCCAAAATATATCAGTTCCCTCGGTGTTAAAGTGGAGCACAATTTACGCAGGGCGTTACAGTGGTGTGATGTGGCTAATATGTTACGTATACAGCTTGAGCGGCAAGATATAGGTTATTTTCCTTCCTTACGGGAATATTCTATGCTCTATGGACTTAATAAAGAGATTCTAGATTCTTTGGACAAACAGATTACGATTATGCATCCCGGTCCGATCAATAGGGGGGTAGAGATCACATCAGACGTGGCGGACAGTGAACATTCCATTATTCTGGAACAGGTTGAAAACGGTGTGGCGGTACGTATGGCGGTGCTTTATTTGCTTGCGGGGCAACGGGGGTGATCGACGGATATTCGGTACTGTGGCGTAAAAAAAAATGAAATATGCCCAGCTTTTAAGAGTTGGGCATATTTTTTGGGTAAAAAGTTCGTTATAAAGACATGGTTACCAACAGATGTTAAGAACTTTTGAGGAAAACGTGAAAGTTTAGTTATAATTTAGTATCCTGAAGAATTGAGCCTTGAGGTGAGGCGTTTTCATGTTTAATGCGAAGATTTAGTTGTTGAATAATTCATCAGTATGAATAAGAAAATTTATGGTGTAGGAGTGGCATTGAGTTTAATGGGGGCCACTGCGTTTGGGCAACAAACGGCCTGGCAACAGATAAACAATGCGTACAAATCCGGAATGGAGTTGTTTGAAAGAGGGAAATTTAGCTCTGCAGCAAAGCAGTTTGATCGAGTCGAAGACATCCGGACTAAATCTACCTTGCAACTGGACGAGACGGAGGAGCTCACCCTAATCAAAGAAAATGTTCGCTTTTATCAAGCTATCTGTGCACTGGAGTTAGGCGATACCAATGCCGAATCCCGTTTCTTGAAATATATTAAAGACTATCCGGCCAGTGCCAATTCGAAAGCGGCCTATTTTCAGATAGGTCGATCATATTATGCGAAGAAAGACTATGTTAAAGCCATAGAATGGTTTGAAAAAATTGACAGTAAGAACCTTGCAGGTGCCGAGAACGTAGAGTACCGTTTTAAACTTGCTTATGCGAAGTTTATGACGGATGATTACGAGACTTCCAAACCCCTATTTGAACGTTTGAAAGATGAAAGCGGTCCGTATCAGGAAGCATCGATCTATTACTACGCCTATTTGAGCTATTTGGATGCTGAATATAAAACAGCATTAAATGAATTCGAAAGGCTAGAGGGATCGAAGGCTTATGAAAACAGCTACCCTTATTATATCACTGCGCTTTACTTTTTGGATAAGCGCTATGATGATGTTTTAAATTATGCTTTGCCCATCTTGGATCGTACGAAGCAAGAGAATGAAACAGAGCTTTTCCGGATCGTCGCGGCAACTTATTTTATAAAAGGGGATTTAGAAAAGTCAAAAAGTTATTACGATAAATTTCAGGCTCAGGATCAAGGAAAAACACAAAACAATCAGGATAGCTACCAGATCGGTTACATTGCTTATAGGCTGAAGGATTATGACAAAGCCATCAGCGAATTAGAGAAGCTGAGTGAGCCAGATGCCTATTATCAGAGTGCGATGATTACATTGGGGGATGCCTTTTTGAAAACTGGAAATAAGCAAAGTGCACGTAATGCTTTTTTTAGAGCGTCAAAATTGGATTTCGATCCGGAGCTTAAAGAAGAAGGGCTTTTTAACTACGCTAAGCTTTCTTACGAGTTAGAATTCCATCAAGTAGCCTTGGACGCGACGCAGGAATATTTAGATACATATCCGCGTTCTGCACGTTTGGAAGAAGCAAAAACCTTATTGGCAGAAGTGCTATTGAGTACAAAAAACTATCGTGCAGCGGTAGATATTTTAGAAAGTATTGGAAAACGTGGTCGAGAAGCGGATGCGGCTTATCAAAAAGTAACCTATTATCGTGGATTGGAGTTCTATAATGAACGTGCTTTTGAAAACGCCATCTCCATGTTCATGCGTTCTGAAGCCCACCAATATGATCAAGAGATATATGCTTTGGCGTTGTACTGGAAAGCGGAAGCTATGTATGAAGTACGTAAGTATGGCGAATCTGTAGCTAATTTTAATAAATTCATGCAATTGCCTGCAGCGCGTAAAACGGATGTATACAGTTATGCCAATTATGCATTAGCCTATGCGGCCTTCCGTAACGATCGTTATAATACCGCCGCGAATTACTTTGAACGCTTTTTGGCAACAGGAGGCAAAGACGGCATAGAATTGAATACACGCAACGATGCCATTGCCCGTTTAGCGGATTCTTATTTCGGTATGAAAAACTACGGTCGGGCGATGGAATATTATAATCGACTGATTAACTCGAATGCGGCAAGCCAGGATTACGCATTGTTCCAAAGAGGAATTATACAGGGATTACAAGGGGACAACAATGCGAAAATTGCCACGTTAAATTCGGTTGTAACGAAGTATCCAAAATCAAATTATGCGGATGATGTAGCCTTTGAAATTCCCTATACCCATTTTTTAATGGGTGACCATGATCGCGCAATTGATGGTTTACAACAAATGGTAGAAGATTACCCTCGTAGTAGTTATGTGCCTCGAGCATTGGTTACGATTGGATTGGTTCAATATAATAAAAATGATAATGAAGCGGCGTTAGCGACGTTCCAGCGTGTCGTAGATCAGTATGCGATAACAGATGAGGCGCAGCAAGCCATGCGTTCCATTGAGAATATCTACCTAGATAAAGGCGATGCAACTGGATATATCCGCTATGCCACGAGCACCAATATTGGAGACTTGAGCACCGCCGAACAGGATAGCCACACCTTTAGCGTGGCAAAAACATTATTTGATAGAGGTAATTATCAAGGCGCGGTCGAGGCAATAAATGCTTATTTTGATAAATTCCCAAAACCTATTCAAGAGAAACATGCGCGCTTTATCCGTGGAGAAAGTTATGCTCGGTTAGGTAAAGACAGCGAAGCTCTTCACGATTTTAATATTATCATGAACGATTGGACCAGTGCTTATACCGAACAAACATTGGTCAGCGTTGCCAAATTACACCTAAATAAAAAGGCGTACAATGAAGCTGTACAGGTATTGCGAAAGCTGGAGTTGACCTCTGAATATAAGTCAAATTATGGTTTTGCGATCAAAAACCAATTGATCGCTTATTATAATTTAGGGGACTATGTGGAGACGCAAACCTATGCAAGGTTGGTGAAAGAACATGATAAATCTTCCGAAGAAGATATTGCACTTGCCCATCTTTATTCCGGTAAAGCGTATGTGGCTACCGATAAATCGGCGGAAGCATTGAAAGAATTTAATCTCGCAGCATTGAAAAGCAATACCATTACGGGGGCGGAAGCGAGATATCTCGTAGCGGACCAGCAATTGAAAGCGAAGCAATACGACAAAGCGATTGAGTCCGCATTCGATATTTCCAATACTTTTTCTTCGTATGACTATTGGGTGGCTAAAGGATTTATTCTAATGGCTGATGCTTACGCTGGCAAAGGCGATACCTTCCAAGCGAAGTCAACATTAGAAAGTGTAATCGACAATTATGATAATGAAGAGGACGATGTACTAAAAGATGCTCAGTCTCGTTTACAAAAATTGAAATAAGTAAGAATAGGAAGAATGATGAAGCATAAAAAAGTATTTAAGAATTACGCTATCATGGCGTTATTACTTGGTATAGGTGTGGAGGGGTATGCACAGCAGCGGGACACTGTTCCGGACAGACCGGTAACAGTCGATTCATTTGATATTGTCCGTGATTATAGGCCTATTCTAGCAGATGCGGTTAAGATTCGTCGTAGTCCCGATATGACAAATAAGCGTAGCTACATGCCGAAATTATCTTATGGAAACATACCCGACAAGAAGCTGGATATTAACACCGGATTGAAAGAATTAAATGTGCAGGAAACACCTTTTTCTCAGGCCCATGATTTGCGAAGTAATTACGTGAAGTTTGGCTTAGGAAATTTTAATACAATATTGGGTGAAGGTTATTTCTCTTATGACGAATATGAAAATATGCAGGTGGGCGGTTTCCTAAAGCACCTAAGTCAAAAAGGAAGCCTAGAAGGACAGAAATTTTCCCGTCAGGAAGTAGGTGTATTCGGCAGACGAATTCTACCGTTATTTACGGTCGATGGTTTAATAGGCTATAATCGCTATGCTACCAATTTTTATGGAATACCACTAGCGGCTGATGGTATGTCGACCCTAAACCCATCGCCGGAGCGTCAGGCATTCAACGATATTTATTTTACGGGCGAATTAACAAGTAATTATGACCCGAATGATGACCAAGCTGTCAGCTATTCTGCAAAGTTGGACGCCTATTCGTTTAGCGATAAATTTGATGCAAAGGAAACGTCATTCGCATTATCTGCATATCTAAACAAGCGTGTGAACGCTTTTAATGTTGGAGCAAATGTAAGCGTTGATATAAATAGTGTGGACGGTACAAACAATATCGCTAATGGAGGAAGAACAAAGAATTCGTTAGCAACGTTAAATCCGTATATCCGTTTTAAAGGAGATAATTATGCGATTACTTTAGGCGCGAATTTTATTCCTGAGTTTGGAGACAGTACTAGTTTCAATATTTTCCCGTCGGCTGAAGTGGATTTTGCATTAGCGCCAGAATACTTCCATATTTTCGGTGGGATAAATGGAGGAGTAAAAAAAGCTTCTTATAGGGAATTTGCCAGACAAAATCCGTTTTTAGGTACTCACCTTGCTATTCAGAATATGGTAGAACGTTTACACATTTTCGGAGGGATTAAAGGAAACGCAGGGGCAACATTCGGCTACAAGGTAAAAGCCATTTACCGGCAATTGGAAGGAGTGCCGTTGTTCGTTAATAATACAGGAACGCCTTTCCAATTTGATGTCCTTTATGATGGAAATGGCGATAAAGCCGTAAAACATGTTGGTGTAGAGGGAGAGATTAATGTACGCCTTTCCAAATTAGTGAATTTGGGAGGTCGTTTAAATATCGATGAATATACGTCTGCACAGCAAGAGGAGATCTGGCATACACCAAAAATACGGCTGGCAGCCAATGCACGCTTTAATATTTCTGAAAAATTGTATATAGACGCCGAGGCGCTATTCCACGGTGTGTCTTATGGGAAAGCTTTTGATTATATTTATGAGTCTTCTTCAGATATTTATATTCCAACAGGCGACTACTATAGAAAAGAAGTGCCTTCGTTTTTCGATTTGAGTGCAGGAGCCGAATATAAAGCTACAAAGCAATTGGGGTTATTTGTGAAAGCAAATAATATTTTCAATACAGAATATCAAACATATTTATATTACCCGAAGCTCGGATTTAACGTAATCGGTGGTTTAAATTTTTCATTTTAAGCGCAGAACATATAACTTTGTGAGTTAATAGGAAATAGGATGAATTTAGGTAGGAACGTTTATAACCTGTTAAAGAGACAACCCGAAGTATACGTAGAGGGGTTGGGTTCTTTCAGACGGAACCATACGCCGGCAACGTATGACGAGAAGCGGAATGTCTATCTTCCTCCTTTTACATATATTGACTTCGATCAGTCAAGCCAGCAAGGATACGATTTTATTCAATATCTACAGCAGTTAGAGCTTATAGGCCGAAAGGAAGCCGAGGAAGCTGTCGCATCGCAAGTGAGCGATTTGTTACGTTGTGTGCGAGAGGATGGCCAAGCGAAGTTAGATGATTTAGGTCATTTGGTAAGCTATGGAGATAGCTATGTTTTCAAAGCATTGGATCTGTCCGGCTTTCATTATGAACCTGTCGAAGCGATAGCCGGGCAGCCGCAGGGGGTCAAAGAGGATACCCCTGAATTGGAGGAAAAGGACTCGGTAATGGAGGATGTTGCCAACACTGGTGAAGGGCCGACGGAGGAAGTACAAGCAATATCGGAAACGCAGCAACCCCCCGCAGCTGATATTGTGGGATCGGTTATTGCTGATGAAGAGGCGGTCACCCCACGTAGTAATACAATATGGTATGCGGTTATCGTCGTGATTGCGCTAGGAATCATGGTTGCGTTGTATTTAGCAAACCGACATCAATCGACAGTACCGGAAACACAAGTGTTAGCTATCGATTCAAATTTGCACAAACAAGATACGACGACGCTTTCGTTGGCAGGAGATTCAACTCAGGTTATCGATTCACTAGTACAAGATACTATCGGAATAAGGGCAGCCGCTAAGGAACCGTTGGTTCCTGAAAATCACACATGGCAGATCGTGATAGGCTCGCATAAAACATTGGCACAGGCATATGAGCAGGCAGAATCATACAATAAAGCGGGGTACCTTCGAGTAAGGGTTATTCCGAGCAACCTAGCAAAGAATCGGAAAAAAGTAATCTGGGATTCGTATGGAACAAAACAAGAAGTAGATTCTGCCCTGAAATATGTGCAAAGGCATCACATCAAGGACGCCTGGCCGGATAAGATTAAATAGAAAGTAAACAAACCCATAACAAATATTATAAAAAGACGATGTCATTTATGCAAGAGATGGATTCTTTGAACACAGTTCAACAGCAGACTATAGAGTTAGCGACGACGGAAGAGAGCCTGAATATGATTCAGATGTTGATGAAAGGGGGATGGATCATGATTCCCATCACATTTCTTTTGTTTCTCGCATTGGTTATCTTTTTTGAGCGATATATCACGATCAGAAAGGCGACAAAATCGGATACCGGTCTAATGTCACAGGTGAAGAGTAATGTAATGTCCGGTCGCTTGGATGCGGCAGTTGCCGTATGTCGTTCCAACAATTCGGCATTGGGACGGATGCTCCAAAAAGGATTGTCTCGTGTAGGGAGACCGATTAAAGATATAGAAGCTGCTATAGAAAATGCAGGTAAACTAGAAGTTTCTAAATTGGAGAAAAATATCAATATTTTAGGTATTGTGGCGGGTATCGCACCGATGATGGGTTTCGTTGGAACCATTTTTGGGGTTATTCAGATTTTTCGTGAGGTAGAAATGGCTGGAGGCATCGATATCGGTACGGTTTCGGGTGGTTTATATGTGAAGATGATTGCCTCGGCTAGTGGTTTAACGGTGGGGATCTTGGCTTATATCGGTTATCACGCATTGAACATGATGGTGGAGAGACTGATTCTGCGGATGGAAACAGATGCCGTAGAGTTTATCGATTTATTGGACGAGCCGGGTGTATAAAATTTTTTAAAATGAATTTAAGGAATAGACGACATAAGCCTGCAGCAGAGGTACACACTGCAGCACTGAACGATATCATGTTTTTCTTGATGTTGTTTTTCCTATTGGCTTCTGCAGTTGCGAACCCACAGGTGGTCAAGTTACTGTTGCCAAAGTCAAGTGCGGGTGAACAATCGGTAGCAAAAAAGACCATGACGGTTTCAATCACATCGGATTTGACTTATCATGTTGATAAGCAGCCAGTGAGTTTAGAACAATTGGAACCGCTTATTCAGTCGAATATAGCGACTGGTGAGGAATTAACGATTATGTTATACGCCGATAGTGCAGTGCCTATTCAAAATGTCATCGCGGTCATGGACATAGCCAATAGGAATGGTGTCAGGATGGTTCTAGCAACGGAGCCGAAGAGAGAGTAGAATTAAACGTTTGGAAAATAGCATGGTCAAAAGCTAAACAAAAAAGATATGTATTACCATACACAAGAGGAAAATAATATGCCTAAGGCGCTAGGGCTTTCGACTGCGGTGATGGGTTTATTCGTGTTGATTGGTTTTTTTATCGTATTTGGAGGAGATATACCGCGTTATGGGATGGGCGGAATTATTGTAAATTATGGTACTGCAGAGGAGGGAATAGGAGACGATTACATGAACGTTGACGAACCGTCTATGAGTGAAAACGCCAATAATGTACAGCCCGATAAAGTAGATCCAAATACGACTCCTGTGCCAACACCATCTCAACAAGTGACGGATAAAGTGGTCGCAACACAGGATATGGATGATGCGCCTGCTGTGCCTAAGCAGGAAAAACCGGTACAGGCGAACGCAGATATTGCTACGCCGGAGAAGAAAGAATCGAAACCTGCGGTTAATCCAAATGCTTTGTACAAAGGTAAGCAAAATAACGCTACAGGTAAAGGTGATGGGACTGGCACAACTGCTGGAAATCAGGGTAGTAACTTAGGGGATCCGTTGGCTAGCAATTATGGTGACGGCGGCTCCGGAGATGGGAATATGATGTTGGACATTAAAAACCGAAACTGGGCAGTACCACCTAAATTTGATGATCGTGGACAGCGCCCCGGACGGGTGGTGGTGTTGTTTACGGTGAATAAAGAAGGAAGAATTACTTCGGCAAGAGCCGGTCGTTCTGGGACGACCTTATCCGAGCCAGGACTATGGGAGAAAATTGAACGTGCGGTTATGTCGGCGCGTTTGAATCAGTTGCAGAACGCACCGGAATCCCAACAAGGAACCATTGTTTTCAATTTCAGGTCTAGGTAACTTACATGGTAAAAGCATATGATGAGGTAATTGCGTACCTATTCGCTCGGTTACCCATGTTTACCCGCGATGGTGCCAGTGCGATAAAAAAAGATACCGACAATACGATGCGTCTTTGTCGGGCACTGGGTGACCCCCAAAACCAATTTAGATCTATTCATATCGCAGGCACCAACGGAAAGGGCTCCACATCCCATATGTTAGCTTCTATTCTGGCTTCTGCCGGATATAAAACAGGGCTATACACCTCACCACATCTCGTCGATTTTAGAGAACGTATCCGTATAAACGGAGTAATGATTCCACAAGGAAAAGTCACCGATTTTATTAATCGACATTGTTCTTTAATAGAGGAGATTCAACCGTCTTTTTTTGAGGTAACGGTAGCTATGGCGTTTGATTATTTTGCGACAGAAAATGTAGATGTTGCCATTGTCGAAGTAGGGTTAGGTGGGCGATTAGACAGTACCAATATTTTAGTTCCTGAGTTATGTGTCATCACCAATATTGGTATGGACCACACTGATTTGCTTGGAAACACACTAGCGGAGATAGCGAGCGAAAAGGCGGGTATTATCAAAGCGAATGTGCCGGTCGTTCTATCGGAGCGAGACGAATCGATTGCTTACGTCTTCGAGCAGAAAGCCCGAAAAATGAATGCGCTCCTTCGTTTTGCTTCAACAGAATTAGCTGTTCAAGCTTGCGAACGTAGCGGTATGGGCCTAACGTTAAATATCGTAGATAACATACACCATGTAACGAATGAGATCTACGTCGGATTAGCCGGATATTATCAACAAAAAAATATCTTGGGAGTATTGACGGCTGTGGATGAATTGAGAAAACTGGGGTGGGAGATTGGAGAAGAGCAATTACGGTATGGTCTCGCTTATGTGGAAGGGAATACAGGTTTACAAGGAAGATGGCAAACATTGTCTACAGATCCCTTTATTATCTGCGATACGGGACATAATGAAGATGGTATACGGGAGGTTATGGAGAACATCCAGGCAACAGTACATAATAATTTACATGTTGTTATCGGAGCTATGCGTGATAAAGACCTAAGCCATATGCTTCCCCAACTCCCGAAGGAGGCTGTTTATTATTTCTGTAGCCCGGATATGCCGCGAGCCTTGCCTGCAATGGAATTGAAAGATAAAGCGAACCAATATGAATTAAAGGGGCAAGCATATTCTTCTATCGCTACCGCACTTACTTCGGCAAAGCAAGCTTATGCAGACGGAGATTTAATCTTTGTCGGAGGTAGCAATTTTGTGGTGGCCGATGTGCTAAAAGATTATAAATAACCGCCCTTATTCTTTGTCTGTATTCATTGTAGACGAATCATTTTGTCGCGGGATACGCGAACGTTTGTAATCTCGCACAATACCCTTACCATACTCATTGCTATATACCTTAACCAATACGCCAATGGAAGAAAGGATCAATGGGCCAAAGATAAGCCCGAGCATACCGAAGAGGTTTAGGCCTAATAATACGCCAAATACCGTAATCATCGGGGGAACGTTTCCAATGGTTTTTAAAATGGTAAAGCGTAGGATGTTGTCTATCCCACCTACTAAAAAGAAACAGTATAGCGTTAGGCCGATAGCGTTCCCTAAAGAACCTGTAGCAAAGGCGATGAGGCAGATAGGTACATAAATCGTCATGGTTCCCAAAATAGGGATAATGGATGCAATTCCTGTTAACAATCCAAGCAAGATGTAACTTTCGACCCCGAAAATCCAATATCCAATCATCGCAACTATACCTTGAAAAAAACCAAGTATGGGGATTCCAAGCGCATTTGAACGCACCATCATATTCACTTCATCCCATATTTCCTGTTTACTCGTACGGCTGAATGGCAGAGCGCGATATATGGTGATTTCCATTTTCTTTGCATGTACTTGCATAAAATACAGGACAAAGAGGGTTACGATAATGTTAACGGCTACCTCTGCAACGGAATTTAAGATATTAGGTACGTAGCGTGTCAAGTTTTGCAAAAAAGCTAATAATGCCGCGTCTGACATGTCGATATCCCTTAAGAGAGGCTTATCAGCCATATACTCCTTTAACATGTTAAATTTTTCAATGATCTCATCGCGGTTGCCTAGAAAACTGTTGAGCTGTGCAATCAGATAATCGATAAGCGCCCACAGGGGCAATACGATAAAAACAATAGAAAGCACGATAAAGAAGATACTGGTCAATGATTTTTTCCAGTGACGAACATCTGTAAGATGGAAATAAGACTTACGAAACAGGATATAAAGCGTAATAGCCCCCAAAAAGCCAGGTAAATAGTATAATAGATTACTGAAAACAAGAATCAATATCAAGACAATGATAATGATCAGCATAATCTGATTGATGGAATTGTTGTTAATTTGTTTGTATTTCATGTTTCGACGTTATACTGTCACAAAATACATAATTAGCCCCATTTTTCATTTATTTTTTTTGATGGCTAATGCAAGCGCGGTCATTTACATCTTGCTTTTCAAATCTAATATCTCTTCAATTTTGGGTTGAATGATTTTTACCATACGTTCGAAACCGACATCTGTTGGGTGTGTTCCATCTATGGTGCCCTCATAATCGTCGCCGATTAGATGATCAGCAGGCAGGTAAAACAGGTTTTTATAACCTGCTGCTAGCAATCGTTCATATTCTGTTCTGAAGTTTACGTTTTGCTTATGCCGTTTTTTCTTCCATTCTAGGTTATAGTTCCCGATCTGCCTTATAATACTCTCCATCATTAAGATAGGTGTGTTCGGATGTCTTTTTCTGAGTTCTTTTACGAATGCAAAAGTACGTTCTGTAACCTGTTCGGGCGAACAATTGGGAACACAGTCCATGATGATAAGATCCACACCTTCGATGTCATTTATCATTTGTGCAACAGACAGCTCCATTCGTGCATTGCCACTGACGCCCATATTGATGACATCGGCATGCATGCTGCGAGATATTTTCGCCGGGTAGGCCAAACCTGGGCGGCTTGCTGAGGCTCCATGCACGATACTGGAGCCATAAATGACTATTTTTTTATCAAATTGTTGTATCGTAGGGGAGAAGGTTGCATCTTCATCTATGCGTAGCTGAAATGACCGAAGTTCTTTATAAAGTGGGAAATAAAGGAGGAACTCTTTTTCTGTTTTCTCCATGTTTTCCACGATGTTAAAACTGCTCTCCGCTTCTTTTAGATTGGGGCGTGCCACACCGGCAAAACGCCAACCATCCGGCTCTTTCACGTAAGCATCAAACCCGCGGGACATGATGGCAGTGGAATTATTACCTAATGCTGCATTGGCAGTTTCCCAGTCGATGGCAAGCTGGGTGCTATTCGTACGGAATGTGACAAACAGACCTGCGCCGTGCGTGTATAAATTCTTTACGGCGGACGGAAGATTATGATATTTTGCTGTGTCAATCCGATGGAAAGCCGGGCTTTCCGGAAACGCGCGCCCTTGAATAGTAAGTTTGGACGATGAGATGACTTGCTGGGCTTTTAACCCTGTAAGGCCACTTAACAACGCGATAATAATAAGGAGGTATTTCGTTTGCATATAAGATCGATTAGGTTTCCCAAACATAGATAAAATGTTTTGTATTTTCAAATTCATTGTTGTACCTTTGCAGACCTTATTGTAGGGATTACAGTAGGAAAAACATTTTATTAATATTTATTTAATCGAAAGCAAGTGAATACGTTAAGTTACAAAACTGTCTCTGCCAACAAGAACACCGTTAACAAGGAGTGGATTGTTGTTGACGCTGAAGGAGAGATTTTGGGGCGCTTAGCAAGCCAGATTGCGAAAGTAATTCGTGGTAAGCATAAGCCGGAGTTCACCCCACACGTAGACTGTGGAGATAACGTGATCGTTATCAATGCAGACAAAGTAAAGTTGACTGGGAACAAATTAAGCGACAAGGTGTATACCCGTTACACAGGCTACCCAGGTGGTCAGCGCTTTACCTCTCCAAAAGAGATCTTGGCTAAGCATCCCGAGCGTCTTATTGAGAAGGCAGTTCGTGGTATGTTGCCTAAAAATCGTTTAGGTCGTCAATTATTTGGAAACCTTTATGTTTATGCAGGTACAGAGCACAAGCATGAGGCGCAGAAACCAAAACCAGTTAAATTTTAAGGAGAGCAAATATGTCAACAACAAATACTTCAGGAAGAAGAAAGACAGCCGTTGCCCGCATTTATTTATCTGCTGGTAGTGGAAACATTACTGTAAACGGTAAAGATTATAAAGAGTATTTTCCAACATTGCCATTGCAATATATTGTTACCCAATCTGTTGAGGTAGCAGGTGTTGCTGGGAATTTTGATGTGAAAGTTAACGTGAATGGTGGTGGCGTTAAGGGCCAAGCTGAAGCGGTACGTTTAGCTATAGCGAAAGCTTTAGTAGAACTTGACCCAGAAGTAAAACCGGCGTTGCGTGCTAAAGGTTTGATGACGCGTGATGACCGTATGGTTGAGCGTAAGAAACCAGGGCGTCGCAAAGCACGTAGAAGATTCCAATTCAGTAAACGTTAATCAAAGGAGGATCAAAAAATGGCAAGAACAACATATCAAGAACTATTGGATGCAGGTGTTCACTTTGGTCACCTTACTCGTAAGTGGGACCCGAAAATGGCTAAGTACATTTTCATGGAACGCAACGGTATCCACATCATCGACTTGAACAAAACTTTAACGAAATTAGAGGAAGCTGCTTCAGCTATCAAACAAATCGTTAAATCAGGTCGTAAAGTGCTATTTGTAGCAACAAAAAAACAAGCAAAAGAAATCATCTCTGAGCAAGCGAAAGCAGTAAATATGCCGTTCGTAACAGAAAGATGGTTGGGGGGGATGCTTACGAACTTTGCAACAGTGCGTAAGTCTATCAAGAAAATGTCTAACATTGACAAAATGCAAAAGGACGGTACATATGCGGTATTGTCTAAAAAAGAGAAGCTCATGATTCAGCGCGAGCGCGTGAAATTAGAGAGTCTTTTAGGAGGTATCGCTGATTTGAATCGTTTGCCCGCGGCTTTGTTTATCATCGATGTAAAAAAAGAGCATATAGCGGTTTCGGAAGCAATCAAGTTGAATATTCCTACTTTCGCAATGGTGGATACCAACTCGGATCCTTCCAATATCGACTTCCCTATTCCAGCAAATGATGATGCTACAAAATCAATTAGCTTAATCGCAAGCATTATAGGAAAGGCTATTCAAGAAGGTTTGGACGAACGCAAACGCGATAAGGAAGAAGAGGCTGAAAAAGAAGCGGTAGCTGCTAAGGCTGCGGTAGATAACGGTGAAGCTGAAGAAGCTAATACTGGAAAGCGTCCTCGTAAAGCAAAAGACGGAGAATAATATTCCTCTCCGTGTGGAAGCCGGATGAACAAGTGTTAGTCTTTATGGAGCATTGCTTCGCGGAGTCTACATAAGTTCGTCCGGTTTTTTTATTATTTAACAAAAGTTTAATGCCTGCGTTACATATACATATTATACTTGTCAGGCTGTCGAATTGTAAAATTTATTAAAGAAATAAAACATGTCAGTAAAAATTTCTGCATCAGATGTAAACAAATTGCGTCAACAAACGGGCGCTGGTATGATGGATTGTAAAAAAGCATTAGTAGAATCAAATGGTGATTTCGAAGCTGCTATCGACTATTTGCGTAAAAAAGGTGCTAAAGTTGCTGCTAGCCGGCAAGATCGTGATTCTAACGAGGGCGTGGTTATCGCTAAGGCTACTGCTGATGGAAAATCAGGTATCGTAGTGGAAGTAAACTGTGAGACAGACTTCGTTGCAAAAAATGCAGATTTCGTAGCCTTCGCAGAAAAAATCGCTGACATCGCTTTGCAAAACAACCCTGCTTCCGTTGAGGAATTAAAAGCTTTGGAGTTGGATGGTAAAAAAATTGGAGACGCTTTAATCGAGCAAACTGGTGTGATCGGTGAGAAAATCGATGTTTCTAAATACGAAACTGTTTCTGCAGAGAAAGTGGTAGCCTATATCCACGGAAATTACCGCTTAGGTGTATTGGTTGGTCTTTCTGCTAACGTAGCAGGAATTGATGAAGCTGGTAAAGATGTAGCCATGCAAATTGCTGCAATGAATCCTGTTGCAATCGATAAGGATGGTGTAGATCAAGAGATCGTTGATCGTGAAATTGCTATTGCGAAAGAACAAATTATCGCGGAAGGTAAGCCTGCTGAAATGGCGGAGAAAATTGCACAAGGTAAATTGAACAAATTCTTCAAAGATACGACGTTGCTAAACCAAGAGTTCGTGAAAGACTCTTCTAAAAATATTGCTCAATTCTTGGACTCCGTTTCTAAAGGTTTGACGGTCACTGCATTTAAGCGTGTTCAATTAGGAGCATAGTTCTTATTCGTGGCAAAAATAAAGCCTGTCTGATGGTTCGGACAGGCTTTATTTTTGCTTGAAACATTAAAATTTAACCTATTTTAAGATACAAACACTAAACTTTTACTTTTTTTTGTCATCTTTATAAGGTGGGGGTTTTACCCGTTAGTATAATAGGAAGGACTTTGAATGAATATGTTTAAGAAAATAGCTTATATCGGATTACTTGTTGTTGTAGGATTGTTTTACACAACGTGTATGTATGCACAGCAGGCACAAACTGACGACAAACCGTATAAGCAATTGTTGGTCGATGTAGAAGGAAAGCTGCGCACGGGAGACTTCGCAGGAGCGATAGAGAAACTGGATGACATTATTGCTAAATATCCCGATGCGGCAGAAGTGTATTATGCTAAGGCACTTTTATATGGACAAGCCCGCAATTTCGATGTAGCGATTTCGTTGACAGAAAAGGCATTAGAAATAGAGCCTAAAAATATGCTATATGTCAACTATCTAGTAGAATTGTATAAAGGTAAGGGAGATGTTTCTGCTGCGATTCCCGTTATCGACCGAGCAATCGCTATATACCCGGATAACGCATCGCTGTATCGGGAGAAAATGCTCCTGTTACATGCTTCAAAGCAATCAGATGAAGCTTTGAAGATATATGATGAGGCGGTTGCCCAGTTTGGAAGATCCGACACGTTAGATGTGATGAAAGCGGAGATGTTACTTGATTTGGATAGAAAACAAGAAGCAGAAAAATTGTTGTTACCCCAAGTTCAAAATAACACGAGCCTCCGCCAAGTTTATAGCACTTTAGGCTTCATATACATGGATCGGAATGCTACGAGACGGGCCGTACAGATATTAGAGAAAGGATTGAAGAACACGGAAGACCCGCTGTTATATTTAGATCTTGCAGATGCATATACAACGGAAAAAAAAGATAAACAAGCCTTTGAGTCGTTACGAAAAGCTTTCGAATCGATGGATGTTAATTATATGGATAAACATCGCGTGATGTTTACGTTATTGAGTGGGAAGTCTGGTTTTAAACTGGAACAAATTCAACAGTTAGCTAATATATTGGTGTTAAAACATCCACGAATAGCCGATAGCCATGTAGCGAAAGGCGATGTGCTTTGGAGACAGGGAAACTTGCAAGAGGCGAGATCTCTTTTCCTTACAGCTGTAGGGATCAACCAGGCACATGTGGATGCTTGGCGGATGTTGATGAATGTGGAAATGGCACTTAACGAGGTTGATCAAGCAATTCATCACGGTTTAGAGGCGTTAGAAGCAAATCCAAATAATCCGATGCTGTTGTATTTTACCGGCTTGGCGTATATGGTGAAGGATGACGGAGAGAATGCCCGCAAAATGATGGAAGCGGCATTGGATAACAATGGAGAAGATAACACGTATTTACAGTCGCTTATTTATGCGGGGCTTGGTGATCTATACCATAAACTGGAGATGGCGGATGTATCTGACGTTGCGTATGAAGAGGCCATAAAACTTGACAGTACAAACGCTACTGCTATGAATAACTATGCATACTATCTGGCAGAGCGTAAAGAGAAGCTCGATTTGGCAGAAAAACTTTCCCGACAATCCAACGAATTGGAACCTGCATCTGCTACTTTCCAAGATACTTACGCATGGGTACTTTTTCAGCAGGAAAATTATAAAGAAGCCTTAAAATGGATAGAAAAGGCAGTTCACGGATCATCGCCGTCAGCGGTACTATATGAGCATTATGGCGATATCCTCTTTAAGTCTGGGAATAGTAAAGATGCGTTGAAGCAATGGCAGAGAGCATTGACGATGAGTGACGGAAGTGATGTCGATGTGGAGAAATTAAAGTCAAAAATAGAAGCTAAAAAATATGTGGAGTAGAGTGGTTTTGCTAGTGGTGGTGAGTGTCGTGGCTTTTACTTCTTGTAAAACGAAACGAAAAGTAGCTATGCCTACGCATGACACGCCCGCGGAAACTGGGCACACCCTTGCAACGAATATCAAGACTTTCGAAATGAGTAACCTGGATTTTTATACCTTTTCCGGACGAGCAAAGACAAAGATCGAGATGGGTAAAAACATACAGGATGTTACATTAAATGTGCGAATAGAACGCGATAAAGCGATTTGGTTATCTGTTACCGCGATATTGGGTGTTGAGGTAGCTCGGGTCTTAATAACCCCCGACAGTGTAAAAATACTCAATAAATTACAGGGAGAGTATATCGCAAAACCTTTTCATTATATATATAATTATACAAATCGAGGTGTTACCTTTGCTATACTACAAGATTTATTGATGGCAAATGTGTCTTCTAATTTATTACGTACCAACGACGTACAGGTGGCTAGTGCTACAGATGAATTCATTGTCGTTGGGATTAAAGAAGAATTATCCTATCAGTATCGTATTAATAAAGAAAATAGACCTTTCAATTTTGTCTTGCAAGAAGTGGGAGGGGGGCATAATCTTGAAGCGTTTTACGGAGACTATGTAAAAACGAACGGTTATAATTTTCCAGAAGATATGGCGTTAAATATCGTAGGGGAAGAGGTGTCGTTGAAAGCACGGTTGGGGTATAACCGCGTTTCTTTTAATGAGCATGTCGAAATGCCCTTTTCTGTTCCTAGTCGGTACAAGGTAATAAATTAGGGATAATCATAAAATCATAAAAAAGCATAAAATAATTTTTATTTTTGTAGGCTTATTTTTGCCGAAAAGAGAAAACGGTACATGGATATTAGAAAAATATTATTTAGCTTCCTATTTGTTTGCAGTGTCGGGGTGGGACTGGTTTCCGCGCAAAGTAGTGCTGAATTAAAAAAGCAACGAGAAAAGATAGACGCAGAGATTGCGGAATTGATGAAGATTGTCCGGGCTAAAACACAAGAAAAGCTATTGTCTCAAAAGGAGGTGAATGCGTTAAGCCGACAACTTAATCTCCGAGAGGATAAAATTAAAACGATAAGTTCAGAGCTAAGAATCATTAATAGTAATATACAAAAAAATACAAAGGCGGTTAATGAATTAAAAGCGGAATTGGAAAAGATGCGAAAGGATTATGAGAAAATGATTCTCTTTGCTTTCCGAAACAAAAACGGCTATAATAAACTGATGTTTATTTTTGCCTCTAAAGACTTTAACCAGGCCTTCAAAAGGGTGAAATATTTGCAGCAATTTAACGACGCTCGCAAAATAAAGGCTGCAGAAATCGAGGCGACAAAACAGGAAATCGAACTGAAAATTTCGCAATTAGAAAGAGATCGAGAAATGCAAAATAAACTGTTGAAAGAACAGGAAGCGGAGAAGGCCATCATTGCCAAAGATCGGTCTGCGCATGCGAAAGAACTCAGTCAATTGAAAAGAGAAGAAACGGATTATAGAGGTCAACTTAGCAAGAAACAGCAAGAAAAGAAACGTATCGATGCGATGATTCAAGCGGCCATCCGTAGAGAGATCGAAGCACAGAGAAAGCTCGCTGAGGCAGCACGAAGAAAAGCAGCTGAAGCAGAAGCCAGACGAACGGGTAAAACTGTTGAAGAAGTGGAGAAATCAACACCACGGAAATCAGATAGTGAGGTTCTGCGTTCTACACCGGAAGCGGCAAAACTGTCCGCAGATTTCAAATCCAATCGTGGACGTCTGCCTTGGCCAGTATCACAAGGAAACGTTGTGCGAAATTTTGGTTTCGAAACGGTAGAGCGGAATGTGCGTATCGATAACTCGGATGTGGCTATTCGCACAGCTGATAACGCTCCCGTGAAAACAGTTTTCGAGGGAGATGTGGTACAGGTTGTTGGAAGTTTTGTCGTGATAAAACATGGGGAATATTTCACATCTTACTCCAACTTGAAGAGCGTGTCTGTCAGACGCGGACAGAAGGTAGGGAGAGGACAACAGATTGGAACAGCCGGGGAAGATCCGGACGCCGGTTATTCCATTGTAAACTTTGGGGTCTTCCAAGGACAGACTGCAATGAATCCTGTTTCGTGGTTAGCAAAATAGTTACAGGAAATTCAGGATTTTAATTATATATTTGTAATACGTTGATAATGAAAGCAACGCTAAGAATGTTAAAGCTATGTATACATCGGGATTATTATTTATTGGAACGCAAGAGATTATTATCATAGTTGTTTTGGTTTTGCTGCTTTTTGGTGGCAAAAAAATTCCAGAATTAATGCGGGGTCTAGGCCGTGGTGTTAAGGAGTTTAAAGACGGACAGCGAGACGACGCTAGTGAAAACCAAAACAACAACACAAATAATAACAATAACCCCCAGAATTAATTAGAGGGTTGAAAAAAAGAGTTTCGTGGAGTAGTCCTCTACGAAACTCTTTGAGTTTTTTGACGTGAATATACTACTTGGGGAAAATTTACGTTTAGATAAAAATACCAAATACCGTATGATTAAAAGCCTTTTGTGGTTAATGCCTTTTTGTCTATTTGGGTTTCAGTCTTCCTTACATGCGCAAGATATGGAACTCATCGATATGGAACCCGTCCAATTACATCTGATCGAGGCGGCATCCAGTCAACGGAAAATCATTATTTCTGGCTTGGATTCACTTAAAACATTGTCTTATTGTGCTCCTCTTTACACGGCAGAAGATTCCTTGGTGTTCAATCGTATGCGTAAAATACAACAGACCATTCCATTGGCCCTGAATGAAGAAATAAAATCTTATATCGATAAGTATATTTCACGTAATTACAATCCTTACATGAATAAATTGAAAGGATTGACGGAGTATTATTTTCCTATATATGAAAAGATATTTTCTGAAAATCAGTTGCCTGAAGAATTAAAATACCTATCCGTTATTGAATCGTCGTTAGATCCGAACTTGGTATCTCGTGCAGGTGCAGTGGGGCCATGGCAATTTATGTACCCAACGGCTAAGGTATACGATCTGACAATGGATAGCTATATAGACGAACGGAAAGATCCATATGCTGCTTGTTATGCGGCGAGCCGTTATTTCCAGGATGCTTACGACGAATTTAACGATTGGTTATTGGCATTAGCATCTTATAATTGTGGGAGAGGATGTGTACGACGCGCTATTCAAAGATCTGGGCTGCAAAATCCGGACTTTTGGCAGCTAGCTCCTTATTTGCCGAAAGAAACTCAAAATTATATACCCAAGTTCATTGCGATGACATACACGTTAAAACACGCAGATGACTACGGTATATTCGCCGCCGCTACCGATTTCGCTTGGGAGGCAAGGCCTATCATGGTCGAAAAACCAATTAACTTACAAGAAGTCGCGCGAGCGGTCGATTTACCTTTGGAAACCATCAAGAAGTTTAATCCCGCGTACAAACGTATAATTGTAAATGCCAGTACGGAAAGTCCGAAACGTTTGGTTTTACCGCACAAGGGGTCTCTGAACGATAACGATAGCTTGCTATATGTCGTATTAAATGACCAGGTCGGCGATAGAAGTAATATGTTGGCTATAAAAGATGAGCGTGCATCTACCCCTCCGAGCAAACGTTCGTCGGGATCGGGAGAAAGATTGGTTGCTGTTTCCAGGAAAGCTACAAAAAGAGGAGCGGTATACACCACGTATACTGTAAAAAAGGGCGATACATTATCACATATAGCGGCTCGATATAAGGGAGCCACCGTTGCTCAGATAAAAACAGATAACAATTTGCGTAGTACAAGGCTTAAGATAGGACAGAAGCTGCGGATTAAGAAATCATCTTGACGTTCTACGATAACCAGGCTGCGTCTTCTTTTTTGTCGAACTCTTCCAGTTCAACTTCCACATGTTCCTTTAATATTGTAGAGAGTTTAAGTCCATAATAATCGCTGAACAAAGGAAACTGATGATGAGATCGGTCGATGAGTACTGCTGTTCGCATTTTCTTGAGAGGTACGTTAAGGAATAAGCCCAGCCCATATGCTAGCGTACGACCACTATTGAGTACGTCGTCGATCAATATAATTACTTTATTTTTTGCCGTTTCAACGGGAATGTCAGTAATCGCCTCTAAACTTCTTTTCGTTTTTGAAATCGAAACTTTGATGAGTTCGATGTTTTTTTCTGGAGCAATGTCTTTTAAAAGCTGCTGAAGTCGCTCTGCAAAAACGTAACCTCGGTCTGCAACGCCTACCAATACCAGAGATTTTTCATCGAAGTTATCTTCGAGTATTTGATATGCGATACGAATAGATTTTTGTTTGATCTGTTCTTTATCAAGAATAAGAGTTCGTTTATTAGACATATTATACATGTTAATTATTGCCCCATAAAAATACAAAAAAGGTTCGGATATCCTTTACATCCGAACCTTTTGTAATCACCTCTCAAGAAAAGAGATCAATGTAAGTTTTTATCTTCATCGTCGGACCCAGTATCCGCTAACATGGCTTCATTTATTTCTGACGGCCTACCGCCGTTGTAATAATACCGTTTCCAATAAGCCTCATTAAGATTGCTAATCATAACCCCTCTACTAGAGGCAGCATGCGCGAATTTATCATCGCCCAAATAGATGCCTACATGTGTAATCTGCCGGCTACGAATTTTAAAAAATACCAGGTCGCCCGGTTGCAGATCGTTTTTACGGATGGGTTTTACGTTTGCATATTGATTACGGCTATTGTAGCCTATAGTCGTATTAAAAACATTCTCGTATACAGCGAGGGAAAACTTGGAGCAATCAATGCCTCTTTTGGAGTCCCCACCTAAACGATAGGGAGTGCCTAACCATTCGTATACGAATTGATAAAGCTTCGTGTTTGCCATCGCGTTAGACGCGACGCCCATTATCTGTGAAAAGTACTCTTTGGCTAGGTTATCAGGGTCAGAAGAAGTCGATTTTGCTGTTTGTGCCTGAGACACAGCGCATAAGCCTACGAAAAGCATGCCTGCTGTCAGTTTTTTTATATTCATTACGTCGCCTATTTCACTATTGATGATACGTTTGTGTTCTGTCTTATATTTTCTACAGGACTGAAGCAAATCTACTACATAATGTCTAGGGTTCCAAGCATTTTGGTGTTTATTTTAGGGTTTTTTAACGAATTTTAACAAAAATTTTATTGTTTCTCAATTAAACTATTTTTTAAACACGTAGTTGGATTGCTACTTTTTCTAAAATGCTTTTGTTAAAATTCAATTAAAATTAAAAAATATTTGACTGTTTCAAATTAAAACCCCTATATTTATATCGTTTTTCAAAAATATGGAAAGTTTACACCTTATTATTACAACGATTATTATTACCACCGACGCGATTCATCGGAGGAAGTAATTCTATTGTATAAGAAAGTGTACATAACATATAGAGCCTTCCTCCAAATGGGAAGGCTTTTTTAGTTAGTATATACATTATTTTAAATTAATAAATAAACTGAAATGAAAGTATTAAAGTTTGGAGGGACGTCAGTTGGCAATGTAGAGAGTGTAAAGGCTGTATTAGACATTGTTAAGAGCTCTTACGATAAAGGAGAGAATCCTTTAGTCGTCTTGTCGGCTATGTCTGGTGTAACGAACCTGTTGACCAAAATGGCAGAAAATGCAGCAGGACGTATCCCTTTTGACGAAGATTTGAAGTTGTTGGAAGAGCGTCATTTTGAAGTGGTGAAAAAGCTCATAGCGGTAAAATACCAGAACCCGGTTTTTACCAAATTGAAACTGATGCTCAATGAATTAGATGATGTTCTGCAAGGGATCAATGCGCTCCGCGAACTAAGCTTGCAGAGTAAAGACTTGATTATCTCCTTCGGAGAACGATTGTCAAACTATATGGTGTCTAAAATCATGGAACAGTATGTGGAACAAGCCACATATATTGATGCCTCTCATTATATAAAAACAGATTCCAATTTCGGACACGCACACATAAATGAGGAGGTCACCAATCAACTTATTCAGTCGCTGGCGCATACATACGGAGATAAACTTTTATTCGTTACCGGTTTTATAGGGTCGAATGAGAATGGACGTGTCACCACGTTAGGAAGAGGAGGATCTGATTATACGGCGGCGATTTTTGGGTCGGTTCTGGAAGCTTCTACTATTGAGATTTGGACGGATGTCAATGGGATGTTGACGGCGGATCCGCGTATTGTAAAGAAAGCCTTTTCCCAACCGACCTTATCCTATAATGAGGCGATGGAGCTTTCTTACTTTGGTGCGAAGGTCATTTATCCACCGACTATGATTCCGGCTTTTTTGAAAAAAATTCCTATTGTAATCAGAAATACCTTCGAACCAACATTTCCCGGTACAGTTATCCAATTTGAAAGTGGAAGATCTGTTTATCCAATTAAAGGAATTTCCTCTATCGCTTCTATTTCTGTTATCAATGTTTCCGGAAGTGGCATGATTGGTAAGTCAGGGTTCAGTGGTCGTCTTTTCACGTTGTTAGCAAGAGAGCAGATAAACGTGGTGCTGATCACGCAATCCTCGTCGGAGCACAGTATTACTTTTGCGGTTCATCCAAACGATGCTACGAAAGCTGTACAACTTATCAAAATGGAGTTTGAGCTCGAATTGGAAGCAAATAAACTAGTTCTCCCGACCGTTGAAAATGATCTTTCCGTATTAGCAATTGTTGGAGAGAATATGAAACAGACACCGGGAATGTCAGGTCGTTTATTCCATGCATTGGGCAGAAACGGGATCAATGTGCGGGCTATTGCACAGGGGTCTTCCGAGCTTAATATATCGGTAATTATCGAGCAAGAGAATATGGCGAAGGCGCTGAATACAGTGCACGATGCTTTTTTTGCGGAATTAAAGAAAACTTTGTACGTATTTAGTATAGGCACAGGTAATATCGGCAGCACGTTGTTTAAGCAAATCCATGAGCAATATAACTTTTTAGTGGAGAATAACGACTTGGAAATTAAAGTGGCGGGTATAGCTAACTCAAGAAAAATGCTTTTCGATGCAGAAGGTATTGATTTGGCAGACTGGCGAACAACGTTGGAAGGACAAGGGGAGGTGGCAGATTTGTCGGGTTTTGTGGAACGTATGAAGGCCATGAATCTTCCAAATTGTGTTTTTATCGATAATACAGCTAGCCCACTTCCATCTACTTATTATTTGGATGTATTTAAATCAAATATTTCAGTTGTCACCTGTAATAAAATAGCCAACTCCGGCGAATATACGCAGTACAAATCGCTTCATGATACCGCACGTAAATATGGTGTCGACTTTTTCTATGAGACGAATGTAGGAGCCGGCTTACCTATTGTCCGCGTGTTAAAAGATCTGATGTTGAGTGGAGACCGTATTGTACGTATCGAAGCTATTCTTTCCGGAACGATTTCGTATATATTTAATAACTTTACAGGAGATGCGTCTTTTTATGAAGTTGTCAAGCAGGCGCAAGAATTGGGGTATACAGAACCCGACCCGCGGGATGATCTAGGAGGGATTGACTTCATGCGGAAGATGCTTATTTTAGCGCGAGATGCAGGGCACGTGATTGAGCCTTCGGATGTTAATTTAGGTGCCATCCTTCCCCCGGCGTGTTTAGAAGCAACAACTGTTGATGATTTCTATGCCGAGCTACTTAAAGCTGATCAGTATTTCAACAAATTAAAAGAAGAAGCAGAAAGTCAAAAGAAAGTAATCCGGTACATTGGAAAGTTAGAAAATGGTAAAGTATCGATTGCGTTGGAGATGGTTGACGAAAATCATCCTTTCTATTCCTTGTCGGGAAGCGACAATATCATCTCGTTTACGACAGAGCGTTATAAGGAACGCCCGTTGGTCGTAAAAGGCCCTGGGGCCGGAGCGGAAGTGACTGCTGCGGGTGTATTTGCTGATTTGGTTAATGTGGGAGCGTAATCAAGATAGAGTTATAAGTTACAGTAATGAATCAAAATAAAACAGTTAAAAAAATAGATTTTGATAAAATCTTGGATACCGTGCGGGTGTTTGCGCCGGCTACCGTAGCGAATATGATATGTGGGTTTGATATATTGGGGTTCGCTGTAGACTATCCAGGGGATGAGGTTGTTATGTATCGCGTAGCAACGCCCGGAGTGCGTATCCGTTCAATAAGTGGAGATGATGGAAGACTGCCGATCGATGCTGATAAAAATACCGTAAGCGCCTGCGTTCAAATGGTATTGGAATATCTTGGCATTTCGAAAGAAATCGGGGTAGAGATTGAGCTCATCAAACATATGCCCATCGGGAGTGGTTTGGGCTCGAGTTCCGCTAGTACCGTAGGAGGGTTGTTTGCCATCAATAGTTTGTTAGGAAACCCCTTGACCAAGGAAGAATTGTTGCCTTTCTGTGTGGAGGGCGAGCGTCTTGCCTGCGGTCATGGACATGCTGATAATGTGGCTCCGGCTTTGATGGGAGGGATTACGTTAATCCGCGGACAACATCCGCTTGATGTGATCAAACTGCCGGTGCCGGAAGAACTGTATGCGGGAATAGTCTTTCCCAAGGTTGATGTACCCACGCGTGATGCGCGGCAACTTATAAAGGAAAAAGTCTTTTTGAGGGATGCCGTTACCCAGTGGGGCAATATTGCGGGGTTAATCGCAGGCCTATATGAAAGGGATTACGAGTTGCTTAGTAGAAGCATGCACGATGTGCTTATCGAACCTACCCGCGCGATTTTGATTCCAGAATTTTATACGATGAAGCAAATTGCGCTCGATGCAGGCGCCCTAAGTTTTGGTATTTCGGGATCAGGACCTTCTGTAGTTGCTATTTCCCGTGGCGAGGAAACTGCTAAAAATGCAGCGAACCTCATCCAAAAACACTTAACAGATTGTGAGATCGATAGTTTTAAATATGTATCGCCTGTCAATATCAATGGACCAAAAATTTTATAATAAAAAATGAAATTCTATAGTACAAACAATAAGGATCTTCGTGTTTCCTTTCAAGAAGCCGTCTTCAATTCATTGCCTTCGGACAAAGGCTTATATATGCCCGAAACTATTCCATCATTGGATCCTACTTTTATTCGCAATATTCAACAATATTCTTTACAAGATATCGCTTTTGAAGTCGCGCAGGCGTTAATCGGAAATGATATTCCAGACGATGATTTAAAGAACATAATTGCTGATGCGATTAATTTTGATGCTCCTGTTCGGTTTTTGGATGCAGGGACAGGGGTGTTGGAGTTGTTTCACGGACCGTCCTATGCATTCAAAGATTTTGGTGCGCGATTTATGAGCCGTGTAATGGGCTATTTCTCTAAACAGGGCGATCAATTGCTGGATGTTTTGGTTGCTACTTCTGGTGATACGGGTGGTGCGGTAGCCTCCGGATTTTTGGGTGTAGAGGGGACACGTGTTACTATTCTTTATCCCAAAGGGAAAGTTTCTAAAGTGCAAGAAGAACAGCTGACAACGAATGGGCAAAATATACGTGCATTAGAGGTTGATGGTACATTTGATGACTGTCAGACGTTGGTGAAAACGGCGTTTAATGATGCCGATCTTAATCAAACACTACGTTTGACATCCGCGAATTCTATCAATATTGCACGATTAATACCGCAAACTTTCTATTATTTCTGGGCATACGCACAGCTAAAATCACAAGGTATTTCTGAAGTCGTTTTTACGGTTCCTAGTGGTAATTTTGGTAATATCGGTGCGGGCTTATTAACCTATAAAATGGGGCTACCTGTGACACACTTCGTAGCGGGAACCAATATCAATGATACTGTTCCACGTTTTTTGCAATCGGGTAGCTACGATCCGAAGCCGTCGGTGCAGACACTGGCAAACGCAATGGACGTGGGTAATCCGAGCAATTGGGTGCGTATTCAAGATATGTTTCACAACAATCTGGAGGAACTTCGCCGCATCATATCATCTTACACGTATGATGATGACCAAACGATGAAAGCAATGGAAGAGCTCTATAATAGATATCAGTATATCGCTTGTCCACATACGGCTATTGCTTATCTCGCATCGAATCAATATCGTCGGGATCACCCTGGAACATATGCATCCGTGTTTTTATCAACAGCCCATCCATGTAAGTTTCCCGATGCTATTTCTGCAGAGGTATTTGCGAAGATTGAATTGCCGAAAGGTGCGGAAGAATTAACTGGGAAGCCCAAGTTAGCAACGGAATTACCTGCGGACTACGAAAGTTTTAAATCCTATTTGTTTGTCAATAATTAATTATAAAAGGATTAACAGCAACAGCTCTACTATGTATGTGCTTGTTCCTTTTTAAAAGGATACCCTTAATTAACAAAAAAACTAAGGGTATTTGTGCCTAAATTAATTTGGGTAGATGGCAGAAAGATTGCTATATTGTAAACGCAATATAGCAATCGATCGGATTATGATGTTCCAATGGTTCGTTATCAAGTCCGACGCTTTAGTTAGGTATGACGAATTATTCGCACATAGAATATTGGCAACGTTTTATTAAGGGAGATCAAGAGGCATTTAGAAGCTTATATGACTTGTATGTCAATGCGCTTTTTTCTTATGCAATTCGATATTGTGCGGACGAAGAAATAGTAAAGGATAGTATACATGATTTGTTCGTTGATTTACATCGGTATCGTTCCAGGTTGAATCCTCACGTGAATGTAAAAGCCTATCTGTTTGGTTCTCTTCGTCGAAAAGTGGTAGAAAGTAAGAGAAAAAGTATAGACCGTTCTATTTCTGCCGAAAACTATCGTTTTCGATTGGGATTGGAAACGGAAGACTACATTACTTTATCTGATGATAAAGAAAACGAGGTATTAACAAAACTTCGAGCTGAAATGGAGAAATTGCCATATCGCCAAAAAGAGGCTCTGTATTTGCGTTTTACCTGTGAAATGTCCTATGAACAGGTTTCCCAAATTTTGGATATTTCTATCGCATCCTGTCGTACTCTAATATATAGGGCTATAAAGGATTTGCGTATACGGATGGAAAATAATAAAATTTCTCAATTATTATTCATCGCATTTCTGCCGATCTGGAAAATTAACGACCAGCCTATTACAGGGCATCGCTCGATGCTCAGTTAATCCTTGTGCCTTCTGTTCTGTGTATTTGAGCTTTTGCTTTTTTACGTTGATTTCCGATTTATTTCTATTTTTTTTCTTTTTTTTCAAAATTCCTGTCTATAAAAAGATAATTCGGCTCTCTATATATAGGTAGATGAAAGACGGAATTATTTTATAAATCCCAAAAGCGTTAATCAATATATGGAACGTAAAGTAGAAGACATTCTAAGTGGCGATTCGCCTCGAGAGGATCTCGATAAAAAGGCGGCCGCCGACGTTAAAAAGTTGGGAGACCGTATTTTAAGCATATTGCAATCGACGAGATCCCGTAAACTGTCGTCTGACGCTTATATAACATTATGGATGCGCATAGAAGAAACAACGGGAAAATGCGTTCGACGCGCTCGTCGGATCAGGATGTTACGGTATAGCGCGGTCGCCTGTGTTGTACTTGCGTTATCAATCTTTTTTTGGAATAAGCAAGACCATGAGATGTCATACGAATCCTTGTTGTATAACGCGACGATAAGCCAAAATTTGATAACGGAGGAAGAAGAGGTATCCATACGGCAAGGTAACGGACAACAGATGCTTATTTCTGACGGGCAAATTATTGATTTACGTTCTAATGAAGGGAATGAAAATAGGCAAAAGAAAGCGCCTACATTCAATACAGTTACCGTGCCTTATGGGAAACGTATTGAAGTTATATTGCCGGATAATTCGAAAGTATGGTTGAACGCGGGATCGCAATTGACGTTTCCAACCCTATTTGATGCCGTCGAAAGGCGAGTATATTTGGAAGGAGAGGGCTATTTCGACGTAGAGGGCGACGGAGAATGTCCTTTCTACGTTCATACAGCAAACATGGTAGTCAAAGTATTGGGAACAACGTTTAATATTAGTTCTTATAAAGACGATCCGTTTGCATCAACGGTGTTGCTTAGTGGAGAAATAGAATTACAGGGAGTAGGGGAAACATTGTTCGAGTCTCATGTCCTAAAACCAGGAACTGCTGCCGTATTGCGCAAAGACAGCAAACGTTTATCTATTTCTAAGGAAACCGTCGAAGATCATGTTTCATGGACCCGTAAACAACTCGTTTTAAAAAATACTCCATTAAGCGAAATTCTTGCCCGTCTAGAGCGCGTTTATAATACAGATATTACAGTAGAATCTGCTTCCGGGGCAAAAGAAACTTTTTCGGGACGGTTGGATTTAACACAACCCCTAACAAATTTGTTGACAACACTATATAACCCACTTGAATATCAACTTCAGAAAGAGGAAAGGAGGATCAGTATTAACAAACGATAAAACTAATGTTTGACTTGGTGTAGAGCCAGTCGATAGAAAGAAAATAGGTAGATGCGGCTACATCTACCTACTTATAAGTGTATTAATTAACAAAATATTAATTTATAACGATTGTAAATCTATGAAGTTTCTTTACAATAGGCAAACCTTTTTTGTCAAAGGAAGGCATAAAAACCTATACCAAAAAGCGATCCGCATGATAAAGTTAACAGCTCTTTTTTTGTGTCTAGGGATGGTGGCAGTTCATGCCGACACCTATTCGCAAAATGTCAGTGTTGATATCAGAAACGGCAAAATTGATCGATTTATTCGAGGAAATCGAAGGGCAAAGTGAATACGTATTTCTGTATAGAGATAAGTTAGTTGCCGATAAAAAGATCAATATAACTGTTAAAAATGAAAATTTACAACGCCTGTTAAAGAAGACGTTAAACGCCGAAAATTTAGATTACACCATTACCGGTAATCAAATTACCATTATGTCGCGGAAAGAAGTTCAACAGCGAGTTGTTTCCGGTACCGTCAGGGACGAAGGTGGGAATCCGCTTGCAGCGGCGAACGTATTGATTAAGGGGGCTACGGTGGGTACCGTGACAGATGATGCAGGCCGTTATCAAATTACCATAAATGGCGAGGTGACATTAATGTTTAGCATGATGGGATACCAGGAAGTGGAAGAAAGTACGCAGAACCGAACCCGTATTGATGTGGTACTACGTTCTGATACGCGAGATATAGATGAAGTGGTGGTAACTGGGTACAGCCAGATCGAGAGAAGACACGTAGCTTCTTCGGTATCCGAAGTGAATATGGAACGGGTCACCAATAGACCGATGTCTAAATTGCAGGAAGCGTTTAGCGGCACTGTGCCCGGGGTGATGATGATGCAGAGTAGTAATATGCCTGGAGAGACACCCGGAGACATATCGATTCGTGGAATTAGCACATTAAAAGGACAGGCACCTTTGGTTATTGTCGACGGAATGGAACAGACGCTTACAGACATTGACCCGAATCAGGTTAAAAGTATTTCCGTACTGAAAGACGCTGCATCCGCTTCACTTTATGGTTCTAAAGGAGCAAATGGTGTAATCATTATCGAGACGCATCGTGGACAGCCGGGGCAGTTTAAAGTGGATCTGCACCATTGGTCGGGTGTTAGCTCACAGATCGACAAGCCTGATTTTGTCGGCGCTGCAGATTATATGCGTCTGAACAATGAAGCACGTGGCTTGCAGGGACAGTCGCACCTTTTTTCGGACGAAGATATTGCAAAAGCTGAATCGGGCGAAACGCCTTCTGTAGATTGGTTGGATGCTATTGCAGAACGTACCCCATTTAAGCAGAATACGAGTGCTAATATCTCTGGTGGCGGAGGCGTCGGAACATTTAATCTGATGCTGGGATATATGGCCGATAAGGGGTTGAATAATATTGAGGGGTCTGATAAATTCAGCGCACGTTTTAATACCAACATTAATATGGCGGATAAATTTGTGTTGTTGGCTGATTTTTATGCACATCGTTTACAGAACGATCGACTCATGGCGAACACCAACGGGCATGGACTGTATCAGGATGCTTGGAAGATGAATCCGACGCAATCGATATTTTATGATACCGATCGGCCAGATCACTACGCGCTATACAATAATCTTAATCCTGTGGCCTCGATCCACCACGGTGGGACACGAAGCAGTATGTATGATCGGAGCACAATTAATTTAAGGCCTCGTTACTTCATCACTGATAACTTCTCTATCGATGGTAACGTATCTTATCTGATCAATAAATCCGCATGGAAACAGGAACGTTTAACCTACCGTTTTTATGATGAAGAAGGTAAACCGGCACTGATATGGGGAAACAATGTTGACGCAACCCAGAATGTGAGCGAGAGCCAGTTGACCGCTAGGGCAAACATAAACTATCAGGAATCTCTGTTTAACAATCGTGATAAAATCTATTTGATCGCCGGTACGGAGACCATGTCAAATATTTTTTCAGACTATAGAGAAATTAATAAAGCTTCTTTCTTCGGAAAGTTAAACTATGTATATGATGAACGTTATCTCCTCGAAGTGACGGCACGCGCCGATGGCAGTAGCAAATTTTCACCCGGCCATCGCTGGGGATTTTTTCCCTCCGCAGCCTTAGCTTGGAATGTACATAACGAAAAGTTTATGCAGGATTTGAAGACCAGTGGAGGGATCAACAACCTGAAATTCCGTTTCTCTTATGGTAAAATCGGTAACGAAAATGTGGATCCTTATCTTTGGCAAGAAGTTGTGAATAACTGGGGATGGTATACACGTGTGCCTAATCCGGAGTTTAGTTGGGAAAAACAAAATCAATGGAATATTGGGATGGACTTGACAGCTTTAAAGAACCGATTGAATGTGACGGCAGAAATATATCATAAACATTCCTACGATCTGATTTACGATAACTTTCCTATTCCCCCGCTAATTGGTGCAAGTATTTTAGAATCCAGTGTTAATATTGGCGAAGTCGAAAACAAAGGTTGGGAGATCGGTGCCAGTTGGAGTGATAAAGTAGGAGATTTTTCCTATTCCGTCGGTGGGATGCTGTTCGATAACGTAAACCGTGTACTCAAAGCTGGTTATTCGACTACTGATAGTTTGGTGTTTAAAGGAAATGAAGATAAAATATGGTATCGAGGTATTGCTATTGATAACTATTATGGATACCAAAGCAATGGCTATTATCAAAATGAAGAAGAGCTGGATGCTACCGAAGCGAAACTGGCGAATACCCAAATCGGTGATATTCGTTATGTTGATCAAAATGGAGATGGTATCATTAATGAAAATGACCGTATAAACCTAGGAGACCCCTTTCCGCATATGAACTTTGCCGTTAATGTAGATATGCAATACAAGAACTGGGATTTTAGTATGTTGGGGCAAGGCGTAGGTCGTCGGACACAACGTATACGTGGACTTGAAGCTTATCCGGTGTTGATGGATGGCAGTGAGAATAGTTTAGGTACGCCGCGACAGTATTATATGGATAACCGATGGACACCGGACAATCCGAATAGCCGCTTTCCGCGGGTATGGACCGGCGCTTCGCCGAATGCCAACCTCAGCGACGTGTGGTTGGGTAATGCGGCTTACTTTCGTATCAAGACAATACAGTTAGGCTATACCTTTAAAAATATTGGTAAATCTATCCGGAATGTTCGTGTCTACGTGAATGCACAGGATGCGATTACCTTCACTAAGTGGGAAGGATTGGAGCCGGAAATTGAAGAGAAAGATTCGGCGCGCTTTTACGGTAATGGAGCCTATCCGCGGATGGCTACATATAGCATAGGTATTAAAGCAACAATATTGTAATCTACAAACACAAAGAAGATGAAAACGAAATTTATATTTATGATTTCTCTATTGGTAGTCCTTACGAGTTGTGAGAGTTTTTTGGACAAGCGCGACCCAACCGCTACTACTTTTGAGGAGTTTTTCAATACCGAAGCTGATTTACAGCGTGTGACCTACAGTTCTTATCTGGATTTTTTCACTCCCCGGGATAACCGCAGACTTCTCTTTTATATGAAAGATGGTAGATCTGATGATGCGTATGCTCGAGTGGAAGGCGATCATCACCTGCGCATTGCGAACGGTAATATCAATGCCAATACACGCGCATTTGAATACTATTATACCTTGCATATGAAACATATTGGTCGTATCAATATGTATATTGCTAACATAGATAAGCCTTATTTAGAAAATGAAGCAGTACGACAGAAATATAAAGCTATCCTAGAAGGATTGCGCGTATGGCACTATTTTGAAGCTACAACACGATGGGGAAATATTCCCTTTCTGCTGGAGCCGGCTACGATAGAGGAAGCGAAACAACCACCTTTACCACAGGCCGAGATACTAGACAAGCTGTTTGAAATGTCAGGTGATATCATTAGCCGCTTACCTTCGGGGGAATATTCTACAGATAAGCATTTTTTAAATAAAGAATCGTTTAAGACGCTTGTGATGCGTTATGCTTTGTATCATGGAAGGTATGAACATGCTGCCCGTCTGGCACAAGAAGTTATGGAAAGTGGAAGATACGAACTTTATCCGAATTATGGCGATTTATTTCAGTATGCGGGAGCATCTTCAAACAAGGAGTTTATCCAACACCATAATCTGGAAGCGGTCGGAGCGAACAATACTTGGTCATTTCGAGATTTAGGTCCACATTTCCGTACAGGGAACGGTCAGTCTTATAGTGTCCCGACTAAAGCATTAGTCGATGCTTATTGGACGTTACAAGGACGACCCATCAATGATTGCCCGCTCCATAGTAAAGAAGAATATGAATTAAATCCCAAATTGAACAGAGACCCTCGTTACCAAGCGAGCATCATGGGACATGGGGATATATTTTATGGCGAAGAAATTGATATTTATACGCCAGGGCAACCCATGTACTACCAGAACCTGAGAGCCAGTAAATCGGGATTTTGGTATCGCAAGTTTGTACCCGAAGAGGATGCCTTCCGTAACGGCAATTTAGTTTTTGGTATCACCCGCTATGCCGAAGTCTTGCTAACCTACGCAGAGGCCAAAATTATGCAAGATGATATCGATGCTTTGGCAAAAGACTGCATCAATCAGGTGAGAAGACGGGCGGGGTTGGATATGAGCTATGCAGACGTTACACTATCAGAATATAGTGCTTATACCCAACAGCAGTGGGTTGATTTGATCCGTAACGAACGCCGTACGGAGTTTGCGGGAGAAGGGATGCGTTATGACGATATTATCCGATGGAGAATTGCGGAAGACGTATTGAATAAACCGGCATTGGGACATACCAGAATGGTTGGGAATCAGAAACAAACGCTACACATCGAAAATAGGACTTTTGCGCCACACAATTATTTGTGGCCGCACCATGCCTTACAGCTGAAAATAGAACCAGATCTCGTACAAAACCCAGGTTATTAATTTTAGTTAAAAAACTAAACAGGTGAAAGTTTTCTTTCACTTGTTTTTTTTCTATTAAAAATAAAATATCGTTATTCTGATTTTTTTGCCTGTTTAACCTATACTTTTGCAAGTATGAACAAAATAACACTGCATAAAGGCAAGGAGAAAGCTGCTTGGCAATTACACCCTTGGGTTTTTTCCGGCGCAATAAAAAGCGTGGATGGGACACCTGCAAATGGTACTGTTGTTAAGGTTTTTAATATAGATAAAGAATTTATAGCATATGGCGTTTACAACGCACACTCAAGGGTAGCTGTCCGTTTATTGGAATGGGACCCGGAGCATCCGATAGACGAAATTTGGTGGCGCAGCCGCATACGCCGAGCTATAGACCTGAGAACTCCTTTGTTAACGGATCAGAATAATACGGTGCGTTTGGTTTTTGCAGAAGCCGATTTTTTACCTGGGCTTATCGTCGACAAATATGGTGACTTTTTGTCGTTACAAGTACATTCTTCTGGCATTGAGGCTGTAAAAGCCATTATTGTCGAAGAGTTGATACAGCTTTTACAACCTAAAGGGATTTATGAGCGAAGTGATCTAAATGCGCGCCAATATGAAGGATTATCGGATGCGAATGGATTGTTACACGGAGAGATGCCATCTGAATTTGTGGAAGTGATAGAAAATGGTATTCGCTATCAAGTCAATATTATTGAAGGGCAGAAATCTGGCTTTTATTGTGATCAGCGGGATAATCGCTCATTAACGGCACAGTATGTCAGCGGGAAACGTGTGTTAGACTGTTTCTGTTATTCCGGCGGGTTTACACTGAATGCTTTTAAGGCGGGAGCCTCTTCCATTGTTTCTGTGGATAGTTCTGCGTTAGCGATAGAAACGCTAAATAAAAATATAGTATTGAATGGTTTTGACGCTACGATGTTGACAGCCGTACAAGCCGATGTCAATAAATACCTTCGGCAGTTGGGAGAGAAAGAGGAAAAATTTGACGTTATCATTCTCGATCCGCCTAAATATGCGCCGTCTCGTTCTGCCATAGATAAGGCGGCTAGGGCTTATAAAGATTTGAATAGACGGGCTCTGCTCTTGTTGGAAAGCGACGGGCTGTTGGCCACGTTTTCCTGCTCCGGTGCGATGGACATGGATACTTTTAAACAGGTTATTGCGTGGGCGGCATTAGACGCTGGGAAGGAAATCCAGTTTATCAGACAATTCCATCAACCGGAGGATCACCCCATTCGGGCGTCATTTCCAGAAGGTGAATATTTAAAGGGGTTGTTGGTTAGAGTAGTGTAAAACACTTGGTTTTTGACAAAAATGTGAAAATATTCAAAAAGTAAACCTTTGATAAGACGATGATACATGGTAACTTTGCTTGCTTTGTTTATCAAAAATTATGTGCTATGGCAAAGAAATTATATGTCTCTAACGGGACCGAATCCGTTCGGATGTTTAAAAATAATTTTTTAGAATCGCTGACCAAAATACATTACAGTATCCCGTTGATATTTTGGATTCCGGTGATAGGTTATTTTATTTACAAAGCATATACACAAGGAGAAATGGCTGTAGGTAATATTGTCCTGTATTTCTTCGCTGGGTTGGCATTTTGGACGTTAGCAGAATATATATTGCATCGCTGGATCTTTCATTATGAGCCAACTTCGAGTTGGGGCAAACGTATACATTTTATTTTTCATGGCGTGCATCACGATTATCCGAAAGATCGTTTACGACTGGTGATGCCCTTATCGGCTAGTATCCCACTGGCGACTATCATTTATCTTATTTTCAGTTTGGTCTTACCGGAATTTATATTAGCCGCTTTTTTCGCCGGATTTTTATTGGGCTATCTTATTTATGACGAATGCCACTATGCCATGCACCACGCCAATTTTAAATCGGGCTTATTCAAGAAAATAAAAGATCACCATATGTTGCATCATTATTCGGATCCAGAGCGTGGATTCGGCGTGAGCTCGGCGATATGGGATGTTATATTCAATTCTGGTTTTCGGAAAAAAAAGAAGAAGAATACGATAAATGAAAAAGACGTTAACTAGCCAGCGTCCTTTTCATTTAACTACCAGCGTATCAGCGCCGAACCCCAGGTAAAACCAGCGCCAAACGCCGCTAAGCATATGAGGTCACCATCTTTAATTTTTCCCTCCTCCCACGCTTCACATAAAGCGATAGGTACTGATGCTGCAGTAGTATTCCCATATTTCTGGATATTGTTAAAAACTTGATCATCCTTTAACCTTAACGTTTTCTGAACAAATTGAGCAATTCGTAGGTTGGCTTGATGGGGGATAAGCAGATTAATATCAGTTGATTGAAGATTGTTTTTTGCCAAGGATTCTAGTATGACTTCCGGAAATTTAACCACGGCTTTTTTGAATACTGCTTGTCCGTCCATATAGGGGAAAGCGGTACCGTCATCCAACATTTCCTTGGTCATCAACATCCCGCCAAGTTCCTGCTTCGGCCAGTCGGGCTGTTGATCTTGATCTAACCATATTCCGCCTGAGCTCCCTGGATAGTACATAGCAAGCTTTTCCGCGTCCGCACCGTCCGAATGCAAGTGGGTACTTAGAATACCTTTTCCTATCTCATTTGTTGGTTGTAAGACAACAGCTCCGGCCCCATCTCCAAAAATAACGGACACCGAACGCCCTCGGGTAGAATAATCTAGTGCAAAAGAGTGCTTTTCTGCACCTACAACCAAGATATTTTTATACATACCCGTTTTGATAAACTGATCGGCAATCGAAAGCGCATAAACAAAACCGGAGCATTGATTTCTGATATCCAGTGCACCAATTTCTCCCATCCCCATTTCACGCTGTAGTAACACACCACACCCCGGAAAATAGTAATCGGGAGATAGTGTAGCGAAGATGATAAAATCAATATCTTTTACCGTTGTATTAGCACGTTCAATGGCAATCTTTGCAGCTTCAATCCCCATCGTGGTGCTCGTTTCTCCTACGCGATCGGCATAACGTCGCTCCTTAATGCCCGTCCGTTCCTGGATCCATTCGTCGCTGGTATCCATAAAACGTGTAAGATCTTGGTTTGTATATACATTTTTTGGTACGTAATACCCGATGCCCGCAATTTTTGATTGAAACATTTTATTTCCCTTTTTCTGATAAGATTTGTAAATCTACATATTTTTTAAAATATTAGTTATTTTTGCAGCATGGGGGTACAAACAGAGCAAGAAGCGTTCACGCTTGAAGAGATATTGGCGACTGTCCGGTCTTCGAACCGTTTGATTTTATGGAATGACGAAGTTAACACATTTGATCATGTCATCGATTGCCTGATGAAGCATTTGCAGTACTCGGAAGGGCAAGCAGAACAAATTGCGTGGAAAGTACATACGGAAGGCAAATGTGCCGTACTCGAAGGTTCTTTCACAGAGATGGAGATATACCGAAAAATCTTAAAATCCGAGGGATTGACAGTTTCTGTAGAGTAGTTTTCTGCAAAAAAATTCTTCCCACTCTTTTTCTTGATAAAAATGGGACAACAATCAAGGCGGAGAGCGTTCCCGCTATTTTTCTTTGCCTATCCCTAAACAAAAATAAACTCGCTTCGCTCCTTTAGATTTGTTTTTAACCAAGTATTCTGCGGAAAATGGCTACAAAAAGTATGAAGTCGTTTTAACCCGCGCAGCTGCCATCAATTAGTGATCGGGTTTTTCTCCGAAATGTACAATCCCCTAATTATCCTGGAAGGTCGCATCAAAACAATCCCCTCCTTCCAAAATTTTTAAGCGACGAGTGTTGCTCCACTTTTGACCGCAAAAGTGCGAAAATCCCATCGTAATAATGCGGTTACGTTAGAACGATAGCAGCTTTTATTTTGTTTTTTTGTGAAAAGGATAATTTTTTACATGATGTTTACTCGAAACTTGAAGCTTATTTTTTTTATTATTTTTTGCCCGATATTTCTTTTTGCACAACAAGGGAAGATAGAAACTATTATTATCGACGAGGAAACGAAGGAGCCTATCATAGGCGCTAGTGCTTCCCTTCTCCAACAATCCAACCAACATTATATTCAAGGAGCACAGAGCGACATCGAAGGTAAACTAATGTTTTCTGATGTTGATTTCGGAATATATGCGATCCGGATTACGTACGTTGGGAAAGAAAATGTTCTTATTGAAAACGTACGTGTAGCGAATTCACAGCCAGTAAAACTGGCGCAGGTGTCTATGTTGGATGATGGTGAGTTAATTGAAGAGGTGGTTGTAGAAGGGCAGGTGCCGGAGATGCGTTTGGGAATTGACAAAAAAGTGTTCGATGTTTCACAAAGCTTGGTAAGCGTGGGAGGCTCGGCTAGTGAATTGCTCGAAAATGTACCAACGCTTGACGTAGATGCTGACGGAAATATCTCGCTTCGAGGTTCCAGTGGTGTAAAAATTTTGATTGACGGAAGAGAGTCAGCAATGGCTGGTTCGGATGTTGGCGCATTACTACAGTCCTTACCTGCCAATAGTGTGGACAAGGTAGAGATAATTACTAATCCATCTGCCAAATACGATGCAGAGGGGCAGTCCGGTATCATCAATATTGTATTGAAGAAAAATGTGAGAACTGGGTTGAATGGAAGTGTAACCGCTTCAGGTGGTTCATATGATAATTATAGTGCTGGAGTGGACTTGAATTACAGGGACCAGAAGTTTAATTTCTTTGGTGGATATAATTATGCTAACAGAGTTCGTCCGGGGAATAGTTATAATGACAATACGGAGCTTATTGATGGCGTCGTCCAAGAAAATAGCGAGCGTACGATCAGTTCAACCGATAATAATCGCAAAGGGACTAACCATACCTTTCGGTTTGGTGCCGATTGGTATGCTGGGCCGAAAACAACATTTAGCTTAGGTACAAATGTCAGTGTTCGGGATAATGACAGGCGTTCGGATATTAACTATCGTTATTTTAATGTTCCGGATTTAGGAGACTATTCCTCTCGAATTTCACAGCAGTACGAAGAAGATCTGGGAGTAGATATAACTTTTGATTTTAAGCAGGAACTTAAAAGAGAAGGCGAGGAGATTACCGCTAATATTACGTATGGGAATGATTCGGAAGATGGAACAAATGATTTTCATCAAACCTATGCCAATGGTCGTGCGGATTTCCAACGCCAGAATGTAACGAGTGAGGCCGGAAAGAACTGGAATTTTCAAGTAGATTATGTTTTGCCGTTCGGGGAAGATCACAAATTTGAAGCAGGTTATCGTACCATCGTACGTAACAGTGAGGATACCCAATGGTCGGAAGTATTAGATACCCTGACGAACCAATTTCTGCCGGATTATAGTGTCAGCAATAATTTTGATTTGACGAACAGTGTGCATGCGTTGTATGCTAATTACCAGCGTAAACTGACAGAAAAGTTAGGTTTACAGGTCGGGTTGCGTGGTGAACAGACCTATTTAAAGTCTACTTACTATAATTTAGATCCGGCAGCACCCGAAGATGAAAAAAGAAACGACGGAAATCAAGATTTCTTTCGTCTTTACCCCAGTGCTTTTTTGTCGTACGAAGTGGGCAATGCTGGTGACAAAGTACAGCTTTCGTATACCCGTCGGGTGCAACGTCCGCGCGGTTGGCAGGTAAATCCATTCGTTAATATAAACGACGAAATCAATTACAGGCAAGGTAATCCAAATTTATTGCCGGAGGATATACATTCCTTAGAATTGAGCTTTGCGAAATTTTATGACAAGTGGAACTTTATTAGTTCCGCATATTATCGTCGCTCAAGCGATATGATGAGCCCGTTTTTGAGAGATCCCGAGGAAATAGCAGATATTGTAGGCGATAGAAGTAATGTGACCTATAGCCGTTGGGAAAACGTTTCAAAGCAAGATGCGATGGGACTGGAGTTGATATCAAAAGTAAACATGCTGCAATGGTGGGACGCCACGGCGAATGTGAACCTGTTTTATGACAAAACCATGCCCTATGCAGAATTTAATACGGGTGATGTAGAAAATTTCAGCTGGAACGGAAATATCAATACGAATGTAAAATTTACTAAATCTACTACCTTGCAAGCGCGTGGTTTTTACCGTGCTCCCCGGAAATGGGTGCAAGGTCGGATGAAATCCATGGCGGGCCTGGATGTTGCTGTACGCCAAGATGTGCTGGCAGGAAAGGGAAGCGTGATGTTTAATGTACGCGATGTATTCAACAGCCAACGGTTCCGGATGGAAAACAACCTGCCTACCCAATTCATTCGCATGGAGCATCGTTGGATGCGTAGGATGTTCTCGCTGTCGTTCACTTACCGTTTCGGTATGCAGGATTTGACAAAGAAACAAGAAGATCGTGGAGGAGATAACGGTATGGACGAAGGTATGCAAGGAGGCTTTTAAAAAATCAGATATTTTTCTACCTTTAGCGGACAACTAAAAAATAAAAGATGCGTTTTAACATGAAGAAAAGATTTTTGTATATGGCAGGATCGGTAATATTATTGTCCTCCACTATTTGTAAGGCACAAGATGTAGCCGGCGATAATGTTCCACCCTATGAGTTGAACGATCTTCCCCAGGTGGATATGAACAAAATTCAAAAAAATGCGGAAGGAGCCTATGTGCTATTTAACGGCACATCATTGGAGGGTTGGCGAGGGTACAACAAAGCAAATGTTCCAGCAAAGTGGAGTATTGAAGAAGGAACCTTAAAATTCTCTGGTAAGGACGGGGGGCTAACCAAAAACGATGGGGGAGATATTATTTTTGCACACGATTTTCAGAATTTTGAACTGGAGTTTGAATGGAAAATTTCCCATGCAGGTAATTCAGGCGTATTTTTCTTAGCAAAAGAAGTAAAAGGACAAGCTATATATATATCGAGCCCAGAATACCAATTGTTAGATAATGAGAATCATCCTGATGCTAAACAAGGGGTTGATGGCAATCGTAAATCGGGATCTCTTTACGACATGATTCCTGCCAAGCCACAAAATGGTAAACCCGCTGGAGAATGGAATAAAGCGAAGATTGTCGTCAATAAAGGGAAAGTTATCCACTATCAAAATGGAGAGAAAGTGGTCGAATATACATTGTGGACATCCGATTGGACCGCCTTATTGCAAGCTAGTAAGTTCAGTCAAGAAAAATGGCCCTTGGCATTTGAATTATTGAATAACGTAGGGGGAGCTTCTAAATCGGGGGTGATTGGATTTCAAGATCACGGTGATGATGTGTGGTTGAAGAATATAACCGTGAAAGTTTTGTAATTCAAGCAGTAGGGAGATATGTAGAGATGGGATTATGTTGAACTCGCCAAGGGTTACTTAATCGCATCTCTACACATTTTAGAATACCTGTTGTAATTCCTCTAAATCATGAATCATATGACGGACATCTTTCGGCCGTTCGAGACCCATGGCATTAAAGAAGATAGCATCAATACCCGCGTTTTGTGCGCCACGAACATCGGCATCTAGACTATCTCCAATCATGACAGATGTTGTTTTCTCCGCTTCTCCATTCTGTAACGCGTGCTCGAAGATTCTAGGATCGGGTTTATTTACTCCGAATAGCTCGGAAATAACAATCGTTTTAAAATAAGGCTTTAGTTTGCTGTGTTCCAACTTCTTTTCACAGGCTTCTTTGAAACCATTTGATATCAAATGTAGTTTATATTTACGCTGTAAATAGGCTAATGTTTCAATCGCATTTGGAAACAGGTTTGTCTTGGTAGGGCAAATGTGTAAATACTCCTCCTCAAAAGCCTCCGGGAATAGTTCTGGGTTAATTCCAAGCTGCGTAAAAGTATCAGCAAACCGAAGTCGGCGTAGGGTCGACTTGTCGATTTTTCCGTGATGGTAAAGTGCCCAAAGACGGTGATTATTTACGGTATACGTCTCTATAAAAAGATCAGAATCAGCCTTTCCGATCAATTTGTCGAAATGATATTTATAGTAAAGCTCATGTAGCGTTTCCTGCGCGTTCTTGTCAAAATCCCAAATCGTGTGATCTAAGTCGAAAAAAATATCTTTTTTGTGGAAAAACATAACGCAAATATAGCACCTTTCTTAACCTATTGTCATATTGCGCGGAGTATTTCCTTTCAGGTTAACAAATGGTTATTTTTGTATGACATTAATTTATCTGTATGAAGCGAGCGCTTGTGCTGTTTTATTTTCTGGTGTTTTATGCTATTACACAATTACTTTGGTGGGGGTATCTGCTGGTTAATTACGAACCGGAACGCAAGGGGATGATCATTGGAGAAGGGCTTTTCTTCTTTTTGATTTTTATTTGGGGAGCCATGCGGCTGAAGAAGTTATTCACGCGCGAGCATAAACAGCAGCAGCAGCAACAAAACTTTCTACTATCTGTAACGCATGAATTGAAATCACCTCTCGCTTCCGTCAAGCTATATATCCAGACAATTCTAAAGCGTGATTTAGAAAGAGAGCAGCAAAAAGTTTTCCTCTCTAATTCCTTGAAGGATATCGAAAGATTGGACGATCTTGTCGAAAATGTACTATTAACAACCAAATTGGAAAACCGAAGTTTTAATTTTCCAAAAGAAAATTTTAATTTAACAGAATTAGTGGACAATGTGGTTGATAGACTGCAAAAAAATGCATGTAGTTCTCAAGTGATAAAGCCGGATTTGGAAGCAGGGCTAATTATTCATGCCGATAAATTTGCCATCACAAATGTCGTGACTAATCTCATTGAAAATGCGATTAAATATTCTCCACCTTGTGCGACGGTTGAAGTACAGCTTAAAGAGGAAGAGGAAAGTAATCGTATCATCTTTTCAGTGGCCGATCACGGTCCGGGCGTTGTAGACGAAGAAAAAAAGAATATATTTAATAAGTTTTACAGAATAGGCAATGAGTCGACGCGTAAAACTAAAGGCACAGGTTTAGGGTTGTATATAGTGAAGACGGTATTGCAAAAACACAACGCCTCCATTAAGGTAAAAGATAACGCTCCATCTGGGAGTATTTTTGAAGTAACATTTGAAAATTATGCAAGCTAAGCAACGTATATTATTGGTGGAAGATGAGGAGCACTTGTTAGAAGCCATTAAATTGAATTTAGAATTAGAAGGCTATCGTGTAACGACAGCGACCGACGGAAAGAAAGCATTAAAGGTATTTAAAGAAGAGCGCTTCAATCTAGTTGTTTTGGATGTGATGATTCCCGAAATTGACGGTTTTCAGGTTGCGGAGACCATTCGTTTACAAAATTCGGAGGTACCTATTATGTTTTTAACTGCAAAAAATAGTAGTGAAGATCGCATCACAGGCTTAAAAAAAGGTGCAGACGACTATCTGGTGAAGCCTTTTAACTTGGAAGAGTTGATTCTCCGCGTAGGCAATTTGATCCGTAGAGGACTTAAGTCAGACGATCTAAAGGAATTTAACTCGTATACTATTGGTGATAAGACAATTTATTTTAACTCCTATGAACTTCATCATGCGGATGGAACCATCACTTCACTAACAAAAAAGGAAACCATGCTGCTGAAGCTGTTGATCGAACGGAAAAATGAAGCGGTTTCCCGAGAGCAAATATTAGAGACCGTGTGGAATTATGATGTCTATCCATCGACGCGTACCATAGATAATTTTATTTTGACATTTCGTAAATATTTTGAACCAGATCAAAAACATCCCGTGTATTTTCATTCAATCCGTGGGGTGGGGTACAAGTTTACGGATACACCAACATAAGAGTAAATGAACACACGAGCAAGAATGATTGTCATCGGCATTGCGGTGACATTTCTTCTTTATGCGGTTTACGAGAAGCATTACAATATTACAATTTATATTTTAGGGCTGATTGGATACTTCATTTGGAGCCATTATCGGGAAGGTACTGTTTTCTTGGCTACGCAAGCTTTTCACAAACAAGATTACGAGAAGACAAAAAGCCTGCTGTCGGAAATTAAAGATCCCGACAAGTTGCGGAAGAAGCGACGGAACTATTACGAATTTATGATGGGTAATATTGCGTTGAAAGAGGAGCGAATTGACGACGCCGAGTATCATTTTCAATTAGCATCTCGTTTACCCTGGAAACGGGATACGGAGAAGGGGTTTGTATTGATTAATTTGGCAAATATTAGTTTACGCAAGCGTAACTATGAACGTGTTCCAGCCTATCTCGAACTCGCTAGCAAGCTCAAACTTACAGAACGTCAAAAAGGAATTATCGAAAAAATACAAAAAGAACTAAATAAACAGACGTAGTGAACAAAACTTTACAGAACGATTTATTGATTAGAGCTGCGTTATCGCAGCCTACGGAGAGACCTCCTGTTTGGATGATGCGTCAAGCTGGACGCTTTATGCCCGAATATTGGGAAATAAAGAATAAATACAGCTTTTTGGAGATGTGTAAAACACCGGAAATCGCAGCAGATGTCACCATGTTGCCGGTAGATCTGTTGGATATCGACGCAGCGATCCTATTTTCTGATATCTTGGTAACGGGTGAGGCGATGGGAGGAGAGCTATCGTTTGAACAAGGAGTAGGTCCTCGATTTAGTAATCCCGTACGTACGCAGGCAGATATAGATCAGCTCGAAGTTGATTGTTTAGATAAACTACAATATGTGGCAGATGCTATCCGGGTAGTACAAGAACGTCTGGGAGGACGTATCCCTTTAATTGGCTTTGCAGGAGCACCATTCACGCTATTAAGTTATCTTGTGGAGGGCGGTTCGTCTAAAGATTTTAAACGAACGAAATTGTTGCTTAATAATGAACCCGCGTTAGCCCATCAGCTTCTGAAAAAAATTGCCGACGTCACGATAAACTATCTGAATATGCAAATTGATGCCGGCGTCAATGCCGTACAATTATTTGATAGCTGGGCACTGGCATTGTCATGGAACGATTACAAAGATTTTGCACATTATTATAATAAATATATTTTAGCGAATATCAAACGGGATGTTCCCGTGATTTCTTTTTGTAAGGGATCTTCGGTATTTGCTCCAATAATGGCGGAGGCCAATCCAGATGTGGTGTCCATCGATTGGAATGCGGATCTGAAAAACGTCAAACAAATGCTTCCCAAGAAGATTGCTGTACAAGGCAATTTAGACCCCTTTGTTTTGTATGCAGATAAGCAGGTTATTACGGATAAAATTTTACAATTGTTTGAGCGTATGCGCGGCGAGGATGGATTTATCTTTAATTTAGGGCATGGGATTATGCCGGATATTCCTTTTGATAACGTGAAGCATGCTATTAACATTGTAAAGGAATTTCGATATTAGTCTATTGTGATTCATAAACTTGTTTTGGCAGGCACGAATCACGAGCAATACACGAACAGATGATATACCTATACGCAAAATCACTGCATATTATCTTTATGGTCTGTTGGATGGCGGGGCTATTCTACATGCCCCGTTTGTTCGTTTACCATACAGAAGCAAAGCAAAAATTGGACATGGAGTACCAAGTTTTACATGCGCAATTTATCGTTATGGAACGAAGACTTTGGTGGGTGATTACCACGCCGGCGATGTATATTACTGTCGTTTCTGCATTGACTATGCTTTATCTATCGCCAGGTTTGTTAAATCAAGGATGGATGCATGTGAAACTTATATTTGTAGCTGCTTTACTCGTTTATCATTTTAAAAGTCAGCATATCATGAAGCAATTGGCTGCGGGTAGGTCGACATGGACTTCCACGCAGCTACGCCTGTGGAACGAAATTTCCACCATTATTCTTTTTGCCATCGTTTTTTTAGTTATTTTTAGATCTGCGATCGATTGGATCTACGGGGTGGTAGGTTTGTTAGGGCTAGCGCTCTTATTGATGATGCTGATCAAGCTTTACAGAAAGTATCGAAATGCAAAAAATAAGTAACATAGGAAACTAATTAGCATGAAATAGACAAATGAAGAATATAGTTTTATTATTATTTCTATCTGTAGTTGTATGGCAAGGAAAAGCACAAGAACATGCATGGGCATTTGGTTTCTACGGTGATGTGCAGTTAGAATCACCAGATTATCAAGGAGCATTTGGCGTTCAGGGAAAGTACGATTTCGCCAAACACTCTGCCTTACAAGCACAGGTGTATGGTCGAAATGGATACGTAGCCGTTGGCGCTGATTATCTGTTGTCATTGTTAGATAAAAGCCAGCGTAATTTTAATGTATTTATCGGAGGGGGATTAAGCCAAGACTTTTACCGTTATAATGAATTGATGGTAGACCAAGAACAAGTATTACCTGAAAGACGCGAGAATTTTACAATATTGAATGGACAAGCCGGTGTTAGTTATTATGTGCCGGCAGTAAACCTTTCGTTATATACTGGATATAAACTTAAATACCATTTCGAATGGGAAGAAGTACAGCCTAATTATTTGATGTTCGGCATGCGTTATCATTTGTGGTAAAGAACTTTATAACGTAGCTTGATGACATATTCACGTGCGCGTTATAATGACAAATAAAACAATTGACTTTAAAGCGATGCCACGTAACATGCTTTTAGAGAAACACGCATGTCTGTAAATTATATTACGAAGAAAAAACGTACCCTATTCAACGTAGTTGTTTCGACAATAATACTATTATTTGCTAGCCGATGTAGTCCGACGGATTCATCCGAGAAATCTATGGATACATTAAAGCAAGCGATTGGGGACCGTGAATATTACCTCGACAAGAAGTTAAATCAGATTGACAGTGTTCGAAAAGAATTGCAATCATCCACCGAGGCCGTGGAGCAGTTTGATGCATGTAGAACGCTATATCATATGTACTATGATTTACAGATTGATACCGCTTTGGAGTATGCAGAGCATATGCGTTCTTTGTCGGAACGTGTACTTAAATCTCACCCGGCCTATTTAAAAGAGTCATTACTTTTGACTGCTCGTGTTTATGCTTACACAGGAATGTATAAAGAATGCGCAGAATTATTAGAAGAGCATTTCTTTAAAAGTGAGCTCTCGGAAGATCTTAAACGACTTTATTTTGTTGCGCAGATGGAGCTGTATAAAGGTTTAGCAGACCAAGTCATTAGTGAACGTGAGTTGAAAGCTTACGAGAACATAATAGATGCTAGCCGCGACTCCTTAATGGCTATCATCCCCAAAAACTCCGTTTGGTATCTTATACATTTATCAAATAAAATCAAGGTGGAAGGGGATTATAATCGGGCAATGGAAATATTGTACAAAGCTTACAACCAGCTTACTACCGAAGATCGTGATATGGCTCATGTTGCTTTTTATATGTCTGATCTGTATAGAATAAAAGGTGATGTAGAAAAAGAAAGACAATATCTGATGATATCATCTATTACAGATGTAAAACATGCTGTTAAAGAATATGTCTCCCTTTGGAAGCTTGCCGAGATTCTTTATAATGAAGGTAACATAGAAGTCGCTTACAAATTTATTGAAATTTCCTTGCAGGATGCGATGTATAGTGGTGCATATAGATGGACGCAGTATATTATAAAAATTCTGCCGAGCATTTATGCAAGCTACAACGCCAAAATTCTACAGCAGAAGAATACGATTTCATCGGCTTTTTTTGTGATTGTCTGTCTATTCGCTTGTTCGATTTTACTATCGATATACATCGTTAGACAATACCGGAAGTTGGACAGAGCAAAAGGTCAACTGAGCAGAATGAATAACGACCTGATGGAGATGAATGAGGAGTTGAACGCACTAAGTGATAAATTACACTTAACTAACACCGAACTTGAAACGACCAATAATCAGCTCCTTTTTGTCAACAACGAATTGGTATCAACAAATCTCTTGAAAGAAACCTATCTAAGTAAATTTATAGACTTATGTTCTGATTATATCGATAAACTTGATGAATATAGAGGTAGTTTAAAACGACTTCTTAAAGGAGGCAAGTTAGACAAAATAGAAAAAGAGTTGCAGTCTACGAAATATATTGAAAATGAGCATAAAGTGTTTCTTGCAAACTTTGACGAAACATTTTTGAACTTATACCCGAACTTTGTTTCTGAATTTAACGGCCTGTTTGCCGAAGAGGACCAGCAAAAAATAAAACAAAACGAGTTATTGACCACAGAACTACGCGTGTTTGCACTTATTAGACTCGGTATAACGGACAGCTATAAAATCGCCAAGTTTTTGAGGTGTTCCATTACAACGATCTATACCTATAGGTCAAAAATGAAAAATAAATCAAACTATCCACATAGCTTTGAAGAGCGAATCAAAGAATATCGCAAACACAAACAATGGGGTTCATCAACCTTATAGCTTCTTTTTTATACACGAAAAAGTTTAGATTACAGGGATTTGTAAATTAATATAAGTCTCTCATTTACAGGGTATTGTTTGTTTTTTTCGTTTTGATTTTTCCTGTAGAGACAGTAAGGACATCTTTATCTCAAATCAAAATTCAGAACTTTGATGTCGCTAATATTAAGATACCAAAAAATTATTGTACTTATCTGCTATCATCATCATAAAATCATAAAATATCGACTGATGCTTGTATTGAAGTAAGTATCAATAAATGAAAATGCGAGCCATAATTAATTTATATAAATATGAAACAAAAAAGAAATATTTTCTGGGGCTTTTGGCTGGTGGTCGGCTGCTTAGGATTTTTTGCTTGTTCAAAGGAGGACAATACCAAGAATGCTGCAGCACGTCTCAAGGTAGACAAAATACAGCTATCTGTTATCCAATCGGGAAGATTGAGCTCCGGTAGCAAGCCTACGCTTACCGTTTTAGCAAATTTAGGATATGAAATAACGAGTGATGTCAACTGGATAACGACGGATAAACCTATAGGAAGGGGGCAAACAGACGTGATAATCGACATCCAGGAGAATACAACTGGGAATACCCGTGTAGGGCAACTTACTATATCTTCTAAAGAGTTAAAAGAAAAAGTAACGGTTATACAGACGATGGATTTAGACACGGATGATGGTCAAGATATAGGATTCATATACCTGGAAGATGACTTTAGCTGGTGTGAAGAATTTGGAGGAGAAGATGAAATTGAAAAACAAGCTACTGGAACGACAATTAATGCGAATACCGTAGCCGCTGCGAAAGCTGCACTCAATTCCAGAGGATATGAAGACATCAATTCGGGAGGCAATTGTTTCTATTTAGGGAAACATTACTTTAAGATGGGGAAAACTAACTATCAAACCGGGGTTCGACTTACCCATATTCCTAATCTGGAAGACGGTAAAACAACAAATGCCCGTCTTACATTCCATGCTACCCCAATTCGTACCGGTAGTGGGAACTATGATAATGTACAGGTTACCGTTGAGATCGAAGGGCCGGGCACTGTCAGCGGCGGATCGAAAAAGGCAAGCGACGAAATCAATATACAAATTCCCAACGGCGGTCCTTGGCATTGGGTGGAAAGAAGTGTGGAACTTTTCGGAATAGAAGCAGGTAGTAAGATCACATTAAAAACTACAAAAACAGGTTCCGATACAGGTACTTTTCGCTGGAGCTTGAACGATATCAAGATGGAAAAAATACAAACCAATTAGCATCCAATAGAGTATGAAAAATATAAAAGTAACTGTCATCGTGCTGACTATCTTGGCAACCATGTCTTTTCATTCCTGTAAACAGACATTGATTATGGATGACATTTTTGAGGTATCAACGAATAGCGTATCGTTAAATTATCAGGGATTATTAGAAAATGGAGATCATGCCCAGATTGAAATGGGTACCAGCGGATCTTGGCAAGTATCGTCAAAGCCGGAATGGGTAGAGCTCAGCAAAAGTACGGGTGAACGTGGTCGTTATACGATCTTTTTAACAGTAGAGGAAGCTGGAACAACAGAAGATAGAACAGGCAAGATTGTATTTGAAAGCTTAGAGCAAACAATTTCTGTCGATGTTAAACAAGTGAAAAAAGTAGAGGAGCTGAACGTATCCCCTGCACAAATAGCGGTTAATATCAGAGGTTTACTCGATAATGGGAAAGTACCTGCTATCTACATAGCCACGAATTCAGATTGGCGTGTTTCCGAATTACCGGAATGGATTTCTGTGGATAAAGCAGAAGGAAAAGCCGGGAATGTCTCGGTGATATTGACAGTTGCAAAGAATAATACAGGAGAATCTCGTCAAGGATCGTTCACGGTTATCTCCGGTGGTAAAACGGAGAAAGTCGATGTAGAGCAGGATCTTACTTATGTTCCGCTGACAGAGGTTACCATGATTACAGGGGATCAAAGTGGCGCAATTACAAGTGGGTCGGCGACCTTTGAGATTAATGCTATTGAAGCCTGGACATTGGCAAGCGACAGCTGGATAAACGTAACGCCCGATAAAGGAGATGCTGGTACAACGGAAGTGACTGTTAGTCTTGAACCGACTACCGTGGCACGTAGCGGTGCGATTACAATTAAAGATGCCGATAACTTAACGACGGTTGTTACCGTGAAACAAGAAGTATTGTTGCCGGACGATGGAAAAGCAGTTGGCTATTTATACTATGCCGATGACTTTGAATGGGTACGTCCATACGGCGGAGAAGACGAGTTGTTGAAAGCACCTACCTCAGCGGAGCATGGAAAAGGTTTCGCGGGATCAACTAAAAATATGCACACCACCGGTCCCACAGGATCCGCGACAGTATCTGCCGCTACAGCCTTCGCAAATCGCAACTATGAGGATGTCAATTGGAACGGGAACGCCTTCTACTATGGTGCGCACTATTTCAAAATGGGAAGGACAGACGTAGAGACAGGAGTTAAATTGGTGTCTATACCGAATACAACAGCAGACAGATCAACGAATGTGAGACTGACGTTTAACGCGACACCTGCTCGAGGAGGAAGCTCGGGAAGTGGATTCGATGATGTCATCTTGATGGTCGAGATAGAAGGGCCAGGATCGGTCGGTATAGATGATAAAAGCACCAAGTATAAAGATGATCTTGACATCCAAATCCCAGATAATGCAGCTACCGATTGGTATTGGATAGAAAAAAGTGTGACGCTTTATGGTATCACTTCCGAAACAAAAGTGACCATAAAACCAAGCACGAAAACACTTGGTGGCAGATACAATCGTTGGTTGCTAAACGACATCAAATTGGAGAAACACAGTAAAGTAAATTAGTAGCTCTTTTGACCTATAAATAATATCATAAAATGAAAAAATTAACAAAGCGTTTGCTTCATTATATATTGATTCCCCTGCTTTTGTTCTTTACGCTTATAGCGGCAGCCCAAGGACAGACCAAAAATATCTCGGGAACTATTACAGATGAAGATGGTGAAGCAATGATCGGCGTGAGTGTCACCGTGAAAGGTGAACAAAAAACGACAGTTTCTGATCGGGAAGGTAACTATACAATCAGTAATATTCAACCCACGGATGTATTGGTATTTTCACTCATCGGTTATCAGACCGTAGAAGAGTTGGCGGGTGAGCGAAGTGAGATGAATATCGAATTGGTTTCCTCATTCATTGATTTAGGCGAGACCGTTGTTATTGGATATGGTTCCTTAGAAAAACGTCAGGTTACCTCTTCCATTACCTCTATTAGAGGGGATAAGCTAACTTCAGGTCTGGGTGGGGCTACCATTGCTACTGCTTTGCGAGGAAAGGTACCCGGATTGATGATTGATGGTACTTCCAGCCCGAACGCTGGTAACAGTTTTCAGTTAAGGGGAGTTGCTTCTGTAAACGCAGGACAAGGACCGCTTGTCGTTATTGACGGTATTCCCGGTGGCGATATCCGGGCGCTTAATCAAGAAGATATTGAGACCATTGACGTGTTAAAAGACGCTTCGGCAGGTGCTATTTATGGTACACGAGCCGCCGGTGGTGTTATACTCGTTACAACCAAACAAGCTAAAGTTGGAGATGTAAAAGTGCAATATAGTGGAGAATTTTCTACAGAGCAGATAAGAAAACGCCCTGATCTTCTTTCATCGAGCGAATATGTCATGTACGGACTTGGCCAAGATTATGGATACGATACGGACTGGTACAGTGCTTTAACCAATGACCGCCCGTTTTCACATCGTCAAGTGATCAATATATCCGGCGGTAGCCCGAATGCACTGATATATACCACCTTTTCGACACAAGATCAAAAAGGAATTGTCATTGGAGACGGACGGAAAGATTATTCTGGACGGATGAACAGCAAATTCTCTTTATTTGACAACAAAGTAGAGATACAAGCACGTGCAGAATACCGTCAAGCACAACGAGATCAGCGAAACGGTTCCGGTTCTTTCAATGCAGCGATGATGTTAAATCCAACCATTCCCATCTACAACGATGCGAATGAATCGGGTTATAACGTAAGGGAAATTGGCATTTCGGGTACGAGTTACAATCCGGTCGCTGATATCATGTTAAAGACCTATGATGGAAAAGACAGCTGGTTGTTAAGCGATGTTTCGCTTAACATTAACCTGACAGATAATTTATCCGCAAAAGGAACTATTGGATACCAAGAGTCAAAATGGCAATTGTATCGGTATACTTCAGCTTATCATAAGTCATCTGTTGATAATGCCAGGAGAGGGGAAGGTTATCATGGATTCAGTAAAAATAACCGCTTTTCTGCAGATGCTTATCTTAATTATAAAAAGATATTCCAAGAGGATCACAATATTGATGCGGTTGCCGGATATAGTTATTGGGAGGGAAATGGCGAAAGCTTTAATATGACAAATTACAATTTTACGATCGAAGGGGTAGGGCCGTGGAATATGGAAGACGGTACGTGGCTAAGTGACGGAAGAGCAGGCATGGCTTCGCAGAAAGATCCACGTGAGCGCCTTTTATCTCTGTTTGGTCGTGTTAATTATACGTTTAAAAATCGCTATATCCTATCCGGAAGTTATCGTCGAGAAGGCTCGTCTAAATTTGGTCCGAACAACCGCTGGGGAAACTTTTGGGCTGTTTCGGGAGGATGGCGACTCATAGAAGAAGACTTTATCAAAGATTTACCTTTCATCAGTGACCTAAAGTTACGTGCAGGTTACGGTGTAACGGGGAACAATAGTTTTGGTAACGGTTATGCAACCCGTATGTATAGCCCGGATAGTCAAATGTATCCGACTCCCACTGGTGAGTGGATTTATGCTTACGGACCACAACGAAATGTCAACTCTAATCTCAAATGGGAAGAAAAAGGGGAGTTTAACGCCGGAGTAGATTTTGGATTCTGGAACAATCGCCTATTTGGTAAATTTGATATTTATCAACGGCGCGTTAAAGATCTGTTATTCCAAACAGATGCTCCAACGCCTCCAATGACCCATACTACCATTATGCGGAATGTGGGAACCTTACAGAATAAGGGTTGGGAATTTGAACTGGGTGGCGAAATCGTCCGCAATAAAGATTGGAACTACAATACGATAGCCCGTTTTTCACATAATACTTCCAAAATATTGGATTTGGGGGAAGACGGTATGATCGACATGGATGCTTTTCCTTCTCCGGGTAACCCAGGGAGAGCCGGACGGCTATTAAATGGATCGACCATCGGTCAATTTTTTGTCTTTAAGTACGCGGGACTAGACGAAAACGGTAAATGGTTGATTCACGATCAGAATGGGGAGATCGTGCCGGGTACAAGTGAAAATTTGATCAACGATAATAAACACTATGTTGGCAATGCCATCCCTAAGTTGACCGTGTCGTGGGATCATAACCTAAGCTATAAGCAATTTGATTTCTCAGCTTCGTTCCGCAGCTATATCAATTATGATGTGTTTAGTCAGGTCAACATGTATTATGGGTTACGTACGCAGTCACAATTTAACGTATTAAAAGAAGCATTTGATCGTTACGCTGCTGTCAATGATGAAAAAATATTGAGCGATGTATTTATAAGCGACGCTTCTTTTGTAGCGCTCGATGCAGTCAGTGCTGGATACACGTTCGATTTAAAGAAGTATACACCATATGTATCGAAAGCACGACTATATTTTACGTCAAGAGATTTATTCGTATTGACCGCTTATAAAGGAATCAATCCTGAAGTAAGTTTAAACGGACTATTCCCAGGTTTTGAACAAATTAATAGTACAGCTAGTATGTATCCACAAACCCGTCGGTTCACATTGGGCGTACAACTGACATTCTAAAACGAGATAAGATATGAAACGCTACTCACTAAAATATTTTAAACTATCTGGAATCATGCTTTCCCTTTTATTGGGAGCCTGTGACCTCGATGAACAACACTATTCTTCGGTTACCCCAGAGACTTTCTTTACCTCAAAAGAAAGCACCTATGCTGTCCTCGCCCGTCCGTTTACCCATTGGCGATGGTTCATTGGTGCCGATCGTTGGTATCTGCAAGAACTAACGACGGATGCAATGACTTGTCCACAGCGTGCTGAGGATTGGTATAATGGAGGTGAATACTTCCGCTTGCAGTACCATACGTGGAATCCGGATGATCGTTTTGTAGAAAATACGTATAACGGAGTCGGCGGGGGTATCGCTCGTACGATGTCGGCTAAAGAAGATTTGGAGGCATTGGATTATTCGACAGTCGGCATGACAGAACAAGACAAGGCAGATCAAGTTCAACAACTGGAGGCTTTGATTGCATGGTTCTATATGCGCGGTCTTGATTTCTTTGGTGGAATGCCCATATATGAATCAACCCAAGATGAGCTACGTCCAAGAGCTTCGGCACAAGAAACATTCGACCACATAGAAGGATTGCTGAAAAATGCAATTCCTAATTTGAAAAAAAAGACACAATTGGGCGCATTTGAAGATGGGTATATTAGACAAGCTGCAGCTGCCACCATGTTGGCACAGCTTTATTTCAATGCAGAAGCTTATACCGGGCAAAACCGATTTGCGGAGTGCGCTGCTATCTGCCAAGATATCATGAATGGTGAATACGGTGTCTACGAACTTGATAATACATGGTGGGGGCCGCACGGTTTCGATAACGACCGTTCTCCTGAAATAATCTGGGCGGCACCTTCCAAAGGCGGTTCCACCACAGATGCGGCATGGCTTTGGTACTGGCGATATTTCTATCATCAGGAAAGTGGTAAATACTTTGGTGGAGTCTCCGGGAACGGAGCGCCATACAATGGTTTTATGCTTAGTCCTTCCCGCAAACCGACCGGACAGATATATACAGAATTTAAATTGGGGAATCCTTACGAGAAATTCCATGATAATGACCTTCGAAAAAAGCCTTTTGTTTATAGAGGTAATAAGAATTACGAAGGGATGTTCTTGGTGGGTACACAAACAAATCCTATAACAGGGGAATCCACTAAAGGAACAAAGGCATATTCTGGAGAAATCCTTAATCTTGTTGACATTGTTGCGCCGTTTAAAGAACTCAATACAAAGTATGGTGGGGACATATCCAAATTGCCTTCAAATATTCAAGTAGGCGAGGAGAATAGTGGAATACGCCTTGTAAAAGTTCCACAGCCCAATTTAGCGGATCAGCCACTTCAATTTGATCCGGATGCACCTGTTATTCGTCTTGCTGAAATATATTATATGCTTGCAGAGTGTAAGCTTCGGGATGGCGATACAGGAGCAGCTGCCACGTTAATCAACACGGTTCGTGAACGGAACTTTGCAAACCGGGTAGATCCAAACCCGGCGACAGCTGCTAATTTGGATAAATACAGAATGCTGGATGAATGGTTGATCGAATTTCTTGGAGAAGGACGTCGTCGTACAGATCTTATCCGTTGGGAAGCATTTACGCAAGAGAAATGGTGGGATCATGAGCCGACAGATAATACGAAAAATAGATTTCCAATACCATACTCTGCTATTTCAGCAAATAACTTATTGTTACAGAATCCGGGATATGGAGGAAATAGCAAATAATCAATTTAAATCATTTAAAGAGAAAATAATCGAATCATGACAAGGAAAATATTTTTCAAATTATTAACGTTAAGCCTGCTCTTCTTTATCGGATGCAGTGAGGATGAGCGACTTGTTAGGAATCCGGCTCCCGAAGAACCTACGGATATCGTCGTAAAAGAGGGTATGAATCTGGTCGGTAAGCTTACAGATGGCGACACACCTGTTGTTGGCGCTGTTGTCAGCGATGGATATAACACGACGCTGACAGATGAGGAGGGTATTTATCAGTTAGAGGCAAACGAACGTGCAAAATTTGTCTTTGTTTCTGTTCCATCAAACTATGAAATACCCATGGAGAATGGATTACCAAAAATCTATCATGCGTTGCCTGCGGACAGGAGTGAAGTTATGCGACGGGATTTTAGTCTGAAAAAACAAGCTGTGGTAAATAAATTTCAGTTGCTGGCGTTAGCCGATGTGCAAATCGGCCAAACGGTGGAACTGAACTGGTTGCGTAATACAGAAATACCGCTGATAGCAGATTATGTGAATAATATGAAAACGAAATCTCCGGTATATGGGATTTCTTTGGGGGATCTGGTTTGGGACAACATGGCTTATTTTCCAGAATACGCAGCGGAGATAAAACGTTTACAACTGCCGGTATTTCAGGTTATTGGTAACCATGACCATGACCGAACAGTTTTAATGGACGATTATAACGCAGCACGCCAGTTTGAAACGAATTTCGGGCCAACCTATTATTCCTATAATATCGGAGATTGTCATTTCGTCGTATTAGACAACGTTAATTTTAATGGACATAGTGACTATAGCGCGCATATCACACAAAATCAGCTTGATTGGTTGGAGGAAGACTTAAAACATGTAAATAAGGATAAACTTATCATATTGGGAACGCACATCTATACATCAAGAAGAGATCGTCCAAATCTAGGCGTTAGCAATAAAGAGGATCTCTATAAGCTATTAGAAGGCTATAAAGTGCGCATACTAACGGGGCACTTACATAATAATCGCATGACAACAATCAGTGAAGATATCGAGGAGAATAATTTGGGGTCGGTCATGGGAGCTTTTTGGAATTATTTATGTAATGATGGTAGTCCGCGTGGGTATGCTGTTTATGAGATTGAAGGTAATGAAATTAAAAACTGGTATTATAAGGGTACGGACCAATCAAAAGATTACCAAATAAAGATCTATAAACCAGGACAAGCCGTAACTGCTTCTAGACAAGATGGTGTTATCATCAATATTTTTGCTTGGCATACCAATTGGACAGTTAAAGTGTATGAGAACGACGTTTATAAAGCTACCTTAACGGAGAATCTACGGTTTGAGATGGATAGGGATGCGTACGATGCTTATTTCGGAGACGATAAACCTGCTCATCGCCCTTCTGCCGAGCCAGAGGCCTATAACGATCACATGTTTTATTATAAACCGTCTGCCACTACTGGAATTACCGTTAAAGTGGAAGCAGAAGATCCTTATGGGAATGTTTACGTTGAGCGTGTAACGTTGTAGTGTATTTGTAAAGTAAAAGAAATGGTGAACTTAAAAACTCACCATTTCTTTTATACCTCTTTAAATGTTACAGTATTTATTTTTACTGTACGACTTTTAAAGATTTCGTCTGTAAATGTGTTCTTCCGAACATATCAGTTGCCCTCACTTGAATAGTGTATTCGCCGACTTCTAATTTTCTAGGTAGCTTGGTTTCCCAGAGATGAGTAGAAGACGTCGCCGCTGATGGTCTACGTCCATCCATTAAGGTTTCTGCGTTATCAAATTTCAATACATTGAATTGATAGCTAGGATCTTCTATTAGTGTATGTTGCATTTTGATCCAGCTTTTTCCATCCAGACTATATTCCACTATATTACCCTCGTTGCCGATAAAAAAATTTGCGTAGAGGGTATGCCGTCTAATGTTCTTCTGCTGTAATTCTGCGGGAAAAGTCAGGTTGAGTTGATAATCAGCGGGTTCGCCCGCTACTTGATAATCAAAAGTGTAAGTGTTCCCGGTTATGTTCAGAATCGCATAGCCTTTTGGAGTCCCGTCACGCATGGTCGAGGTAGGTACGCCTTGTTTATTTTTTAATCCCGAGTACCAATCTCCGGAAGTTGTTCCCACATTATATTCATGGTGTGGTTTTTCTTGTCTCCAGCCGTCACTTTTTGTGTAAAAATTATGTCTTTGGAGATGCGTATGTGCAGAAAGTGAAAGCGTATGGGGGTATTCTGCCAATAAATCGAATAAACGCTGTCTGTCTTCATCGCGGAAGACATTCGAATTCTGGTGTAAGAGGGGAATGTGGAAAGCTAATACAATCAGTTTATCTTTCGGAACGAACTTTAAATTGTTCTCAACGAAGTCGAGTTGATCTTTTCGGAAGCCACCTAAGTAGCCCTTTCCGGTGCGAGGGTTTGGATATAAGATGTTGTCAAGAACAATAAAATGAGCGTCGCCGTAATTAAAGGAAAAATTGTTAGGGCCGAAATTCTGTTCATAGGTTTCATCAGAGAATATATCTTCCTGAACATCGTAGTTCATGTCATGGTTTCCCATCACATTAAACCAAGGAAGGCCAAGTTTACCAACGGTTTCTATATAAGGGCCATGTAAAACGAGGTCATCTCCCACCAAATCTCCTAAACTCAGACCAAAAGAAAACTTCTCTTTGTCCGTGATATCCTGTATAATGCCTTTATCAAAAAAACTTATTTCATCCAGGGTGTAGGCTTGCGGATCGCCAAAAACTAAGGCACTGAAATCTTTTTGTTCATTGCCGTCCTTTTGCAATGCAAAATCGACAGACTTCGGTAATTTGCCCGTCGGTTTGCTTCCTGCATATTTTAACGCCGGAGATCCTTCTGGCTTGTGAATATAATAAAACTGCGGTTTGTTGTTTTCATCGACGGGAAATTGATAGCCGTTGGGTTTGATAACGAAAAAAACACTGTTTTCCCGGGCCGGAATGTTATATCTCCCTGATGCATCGGTAAGCACAACGTCCACGCCGTTACTGATAGCAACCTGCGCGATTCCTTTTTCTTTTGCATCCCGCTTACCGTTCAGGTTGGTGTCTTCATAAACCATACCGCGGGCAATCTCTTGTCCATAACCTAGACTTGAAGCAAAAAGTCCAGCAACTATCAGGGTAAATTTTAAATTCATGGTTTTAGTTGATAAATTATTATTTTTCACAAAGGTCACTTTTTAAAATTAACAAATCGTAGCCACATTTTTAAGAATATATTAAGTGTGTTGCACCATCAGGCAAATCGGCTCATTTTTATTGCCTCAAAATGATGAAAATCAATAAGAATTGGCTTTGGAAACAGTGCAATAGCGATGCTCTTGGTTAGGTCTTTTGACGGTTTGTTTCAAAGGTTTAATATCTGGTCGGATCTATTTTAGGAATTAAACTGTTGTTTGACATTCGATGCCAAACGATCATATTTAATGGTCCGACATAATTAAAAAATTAACTCCTACTTGTGCCGCTGTATCCGAAAATCTATTTTTTGCCGCGAAATTCTGGGTAATTCTTCCCATAAGCCCGATCTTCATTGGTTTGACCCAATACGAATAAAACCCACCAATACCTGCTATTTGATCAGATAAAAAACCTCCGTTCGTTCCTCTGTCATCACTAATCTGACGGGTATAGTGACTAAACAGCCCAATTTCGTCACCCTTCGTATTTAAAATATAGGAACCCCCCAGGTCGAATGTCAAATGGCTGCCTTCTTTGAAGTCCGTATCCTTTTGCCACTGGTTTAATTCCAAAGTGGTCGCTAGCGTGATATGCAGTTTATGGGTAGGTTTTGCCTTAAAGGCCAATCTGATATTATGAGACCAATAACCGTGACCACCGTTATCTAAGTCATTGGGTTTGTATCGACCTGTAGGAGCCCAAATGCCATAATTGAGTGCATAACTAAATTTGCCCTTCGTCCACGAAAGCCAGATAGGTTGTATGTACATGTCTCCAAAGCCTAGGCTTTTGTTGGTAAAAATATAGCTTCCCGAACCTGTCTGACTAGAATAGTAATCTAGGGCAATGCTCGCATTTGGGCTGTTCAAAGTCGGAATAATCATCATACCCCAATTCGCGCCCAAAACTTTGCCCTTTCCACCATAAATGGCCATTAATATAAAGGAATGGGTTTTCACATTTTGTTGAATTTGAAGTTCCGTAGGATTGTCCAGAGCAGGGTTGATCAATTGATCAGATTTTTTGGACGCTTGGTTATAATAATTCATATTCGCATAACCATACCAAACTGGAATGATCCAGCCTGCGTGGGGCGCAAAGTAATCGCCGGGGTTGAAGGATGAACCCGTATAGTGTCCTTGCGGAAATACACCGTGACTCAACAACTGTGTTAGTATAATAATAAAAGCTTTTTTCATGATTTCTATTCATTCCATTTTATAAACAGATTTTCCTTCTTTTATGGTTTCCAACACCTTAATATCTTTTATTTTTTCTGGCGGTATTTCAAGTGGATTTTGATCGAGAATAACTAAATCTGCGAGTTTCCCCACTTTAATGGAACCTTTTATTTTTTCTTCATGGAACTGATAAGCAGCATGAATGGTGATCGCTTTCAATGCATCTAAAGGTTTTATTCTTTCGTCAGGCCCTAAGATTCTTCCTGACCGTGTTTTTCGATTTACAGCTGCATATACAGCAGTAATGAGATCTGGCGGTGTAACCGGAGCATCGTGATGGATTGTGAAGGTAATGCCTGCTTTTAATGCCGAGTTGGTAGGACTGATAAAGGCCGCTCTTTCAGGGCCGAAAACACTAGCGTAGTGCCAGTCTCCCCAAAGATATACGTGCGTTGGGAAATAGGATGGAATCACCCCGATATCCTTAATTTTTTGAATATGATCCGGACGGCTATTTTGGACATGAATAAAGGTCGCGCGTAATTCTGGTTTATAGATACCTTCGTTTTTTAGTTGGCTAATTATCCGAATAGCTTGGTCAATTGCAGCGTCGCCATTAACATGCATTTGTGCGGTGATATGGTTTTGAAACAATGTTTTAAGACCCGAATACAAAGCTGAGTCGGTGAAAATAGGAAAACCTTTATAATCTGTTCCCTGACCTTCTGGAGGAATCAAGTACGGTGTGGTCAGCCATGCTGTTTTTCCTTGTGGAGAGCCATCATTAGAAAATTTAAAACCGCCCAACTTCAGGTGATGGTGATATTTCATGTATTTGGCCTTAAAATCCTTTAGATTTTCCTTATAGTATTCATAGTCAGGGAAGTAAATGATATCGGCCTTTAAGAGTTTTTTATCAGCCGCTTCCTTTAGGAGTGCAAGGCTCTCACCCATTGTTCTTCCATCACAAATCGTGGTTTGTCCGTAGCTTAACCATTCATCTTGAGCTTTCAATAAGTTTTTTAAAGCATTTGATATGCTATCGTTATCTTCGTTGTTATTTTCTTGAGAAATCTTTTTTGTCAAATCCAACAGTGCGGTAAAACTTGCATTCTCTTCTAATTTTCCATTAAGTTTCCCTGTTTTTTTATCTCGGCCAAAATGACCACCTTCTGGGTCTTGTACCGTTTCATCTATTTCTAAGAGTTTCAACATAGCGGAGTTAACCACACTGGCATGACCTGATGCGTGAATAACAATAATCGGATGAGTTTGACTAACAGCATCCAATTCGACCATTGTCGGATGTCGGTGTTCGATAATGATGGCGTCGTCATAACCGTTTCCAATTATGGGTTGGCTTACTGGAAAATTATGTTTTTGAATATATTCCTTTAGTGTTTGTTGTAAGTCAGTAATTGAATTTACTGTTCCATAAGGCGTAGGCGATAAATCGACGGCTTGCATCATGCCTGCTTTTGATGTAATATGTCCGTGAGCATCTATAAATCCAGGCAATAACGTCTTTCCTTTCAGATCATATTCCACAGTCGTTTCATCGGCATATTTTTCTGCTTCTTCCTTGTCACCGGCGAAGATGATTTTTCCATCATTTACCACCACGGCCTCAACAGCTGGGTACGTATCCTCCATGGTCAAAATCGTTCCTCCAAAATAGATCGCATCACCCTTATGTCGATTGCCAACGTCTCCACAACCCATCAAGGCAACGATCAAAAATGTGTATAAAATAACCTTCATCTTCACTTGGCTTATGAATTGTGAACATTTATGAATTGTGAACATTTAACAAACAAAAATAAATTAGGTTTGCAGACCGCGGAGAAAAATATAGTTACCCCTCCTCCGTCTAATGGCTGAAATATACACTAGAAAATATGACGTCAATGAGCGGAAATGTTTGGTGTTGGATAACCTGATTTGAATTTGGCGATGATACCTTGTTAAATCTGTACATGCACCGGAGGATGATCTGAACCCTCAACAACATCTTCCGATTAACACGGGATGTCCCTAAATAAAAATAGGAGTAGCGATTGTTTTCATCACTTCTCCTATTTAGTAGCGGGGAGCAGGATCGAACTGCCGACCTCAGGGTTATGAATCCTGCGCTCTAACCATCTGAGCTACCCCGCCGTTTTTCGTGATGCAAACCTAAATAAATTTATTTATATATGCAATATATTCTCGTCTGCATATAAAATAAATTTTATTTCGCTCTCCTCGACCATCAAGGGCTCTTTTAATAGAGGAAATATAGCAATAAGTCGTGATTTCAAAAGGCAAAAAATATTTTTTGTAATTTAACTAAATATGAACGTCAAAAATTAATTCGGCTATTCCGTTTTAGAATAACAAAATAAAATTGTATACTTACCGACAAACAAAATACCTTGGTTTTTAAAATGACCGAAACGAACTATATGGAAAAGAAAGTAGAAATTCACTTAGAGTATATCATAAATTCATCACCACGCATCTTGTTTCCTTTTATCCATGAACCAAATGCACTGGCGCAGTGGTTTGCCGACGATGTCAATTACAAAGAGGGCATCTATGAGTTCATATGGGACGACGAGATGAACCGTGCCAAATTAGTATCGGTAAAAGAGAATAAAAGTGTTCGTTTTAAATGGCTCGAGGATGAACCTTATTATTTTGAAATAGAAATTATTCAAGATGAGTTAACGAATGATGTAGCCCTTTCCATAACCGATTTTGTAAAGCCCGATAACCTGGAAGATAGGAAACAGATATGGAATAATTCTGTCGGTTACCTGCAGAGCGTAATAGGCGCATAAGTTAGATTACTTACTGGAAAAATAGTATCTTTGTAACCATATTGCGGTGATCGATAAGAGGTGATATGAAGAAGATACACTTATTAATTTTACAAGCATTTATTAGGCCATTCATGGTATGTTTCTGTATCGTGATGTTTGTACTATTGATGCTTTTTTTATTTAAGTATATCGATGATCTCATAGGCAAAGGTTTTGAATGGTATGTATTGATGGAACTTATCGGTTACCAGTGTGCTGTCCAATTGTCTATGGCATTACCGCTTTCCATGTTGCTTTCCTCTATTATGACCTTTGGTAACCTTGGAGAAAGCTATGAATTGGTAGCCATCAAAGCCGCTGGGTTCTCCTTGCGAAAAGCGATGACACCACTTATTATTCTCGTCACATTATTTGCAGGTGGTTCTTTTTTATTTTCTGATTATATACTACCGGTGGTTAATTTAAAGATGGGGTCTTTATTGTGGGATGTACGCAACAAGAAAGCTGATTTTTTAATCAAACCGGGAATTTTTAATAAATCCATCCCAGGCTATTCGATTCGGGCTAAGAATAAGAGTGAAGACGGAACAATATTGTACGATTTGATGATTTATGATCATCGAACCGGCAACACCGCAAATAATGTCCTGCTGGCAAAAGAGGGTTTTATGCACAACTCTGCCGATAACAACTACATGATACTACGTCTGAGAGATGGTGTTCGCTATGAAGAATCACGCGTAAAAAATGCGAAGCGATACGATCCTAGGCAGCAGTTCACTCGCTTCCGCTTCGCGGAAACAGAGCAAAAATTTGACATGGAAGCCTTCCAGATGAAACGAACCGATGAAAGTCTTTTTAAGTCACACCATCAAATGCTGAATCTAAAGCAGCTCAGGCATTATACCGACTCGAATCGTATACAATTAGATAGTATTTCTCGGCAGATTTTAGTAGAAACGCAAAGCTACGTTTCTTATTTTTCGCCTTATTACCGAGTTGATACCGTACAGCAAATAGCTGTGCAAAAATTTAATCATTTTTTGATGGACTATGTGCCGGAAGATCAACGTCGTGGTATTATCAGCAACGCGTTGAGTCAAGCGCAGCAAATGAGCAGCGTTTTAGAAATGAAGGATATCGAATATCGAGCTTTTTCCGATAGAGATATTCGCTACCATATTGAGTTTCATCGAAAGTTTACATTAGCGGTGTCCTGTCTTTTACTTTTTGCTATTGGAGCACCACTAGGGGCCATTATCCGCAAAGGAGGTCTGGGGTTGCCTGTTGTGGTAGCTATTATTTTCTTTCTGATATACCACATTATATCGACAATGGCCGAAAAAGCAGCAAAAGATGGCAGTATGGATCCGCTTATCGGTATGTGGATGGCGATTATCGTACTTACGCCCTTGGCCGCGTTTTTGACCTATAAGTCAACAACAGATTCCGCATTATTTGATGCAGACCAATATAAACAGAAATTAGAACGCGTCTGGAAATGGATCAGCTTCAAATTTAGTAGAAAGAAGATATAGCATTGGATTTTGACAAGTTTGTTATACAAAACAGCGTAAAGAAATATCCAGGATTGTAAAACACAAATGAATACGACTGGATATTCCATATGACCTTTAAAAGACAAATTATTTATATATGAAATCTACCTTTGCATAGGTTAAGCGTACATGAAGATGGATATAAAATTAAACACAATAGCGGAGGCTATAGAAGATATTAAAGCGGGGAAAGTGGTCATCGTAGTGGATGATGAAGATCGGGAAAATGAAGGCGATTTTGTCACCGCGGCCCGGAACGCCACCCCAGAAATAATAAACTTCATGGCTACGCACGGTCGAGGGCTTGTATGTGTTCCTTTGACGCAAGAACGTTGTGACGAATTGAATCTTGGCTTGATGGTGGGGCAAAATACCGCGGTGTATGAAACTAATTTTACGGTGTCGGTGGATTTGCAAGGATATGGATGTACCACAGGTATTTCTGCTTCTGATAGATCAAAAACCATTCAAGCGCTCATTAATCCCGATATTAAGCCCGAGGAATTGGGGCGTCCAGGACATATATTTCCGTTAATTGCAAAAGATGGAGGTGTATTACGACGTACCGGCCATACCGAGGCCGCGATTGATCTAGCTCGTCTAGCGGGGTTTGAACCCGCAGGTGTATTGGTCGAAATCTTGAAAGACGACGGAGAAATGGCTCGTCTTCCAGATTTAATCCCGGTAGCCGAACGTTTTGATCTCAAAATAGTGAGCATTCAGGATTTGATAGAATACCGACTAAAACATGATTCTCTTATTCAGGAAGAAGAGACGGTTCAAATGCCAACACAGTGGGGCGATTTTAAGCTGAAAGCATTTACCCAAAAAAATACCGGCGAACAACATCTCGCTTTGTATAAAGGAGAATGGGAGGAAGGCGAGCCTGTTTTGGTACGTGTACATAGCTCCTGTATGACCGGAGATATTTTCGGTTCATGTAGATGTGACTGTGGACCACAGCTTCATAAAGCCATGGAGATGATCCAGAAAGAGGGGAAGGGAATTGTTGTTTATATGAATCAAGAAGGGCGTGGAATAGGTTTGGTAAACAAGCTTCATGCTTATCGTCTACAAGAAGAAGGCGTCGACACTGTAGATGCTAACTTGCAGTTGGGTTTCAAATCGGACTTGCGAGATTACGGTGTAGGTGCGCAGATTTTACGACACATGGGGGTTTCTAAAATGCGCTTGATGTCCAATAATCCTACGAAGCGTGCCGGACTTATCGGCTATGGTTTGGAAGTAGTTGAAAATGTGCCGATAGAAATAGAGCCAAATCCTTATAATGAGCATTATCTCAAAACAAAAAGGGACCGGATGGGCCATTCTATCATGAAGAATTTATAGGGAAAGACGCGAAAGCGTCTTTTTCTTTATATGCTCGTGTAGGGATAACCCGATGTAGGTATGAACTTTCGAAAATAAGCAATGGTATTTAGCAGACCTTTTTCTAGCTGTATTTTCGGTGTCCAGTCCAGTACTTTTTTGGCTAATTCAATGTCTGGTTGACGCTGCTTTGGATCATCCATAGGGAGAGGCATAAATTTAATTTTGGATGTGGAATTGGTAAGTTCAATTACTTTTTCTGCAAGCTGAAGTATGGTAAACTCATGAGGATTACCAATATTTACAGGGCCGATAAAATCATCCGATGCCATCATTTTGACCATACCGTCTACTAAATCATCTACATATTGGAAACTGCGGGTCTGCGTTCCATCTCCATAGATAGTAATATCTCCACCTCGGAGAGCCTGTACGATAAAATTAGAGACAACGCGTCCGTCTTGAGGGTGCATTCTTGGGCCATATGTATTGAAGATTCGTACAATCTTAATATCGACCTGATGCTGACGATGATAATCCATAAAAAGTGTTTCCGCGCACCGTTTGCCTTCATCATAACACGAGCGAATACCGATAGGGTTGACATTCCCCCAATAATTCTCTTCCTGTGGGTGTACGGTAGGATTGCCATATATTTCACTTGTGGACGCCTGTAATATGCGAGCATGTGTGCGTTTGGCTAAACCTAGCATATGAATGGCCCCCATTACCGAAGTTTTAATTGTTTTGATAGCATTATATTGATAGTGTACGGGACTTGCAGGACACGCAAGGTTATAAATCTGGTCTACTTCGGCTAAGAAAGGTTCCGTGACATCATGCCGGATTAACTCGAAATAAGGGTCATTCAATAAATGTACCACATTTGATTTCGCGCCGGTGAAAAAATTGTCGAGACAGAGTACTTCATTGCCCTCTCTTAACAGTCTTTCACAAAGATGGGAACCTATGAATCCAGCTCCACCTGATACCAGTATACGTTTACGTGTAACATCCATTTTGTTCTCTTTTTAATCATTTACGCTTAACTCTCCGCGTATATTCTTTTCGACCCAATAGGCAACGTCGTCTTGTTCGGCCAGCTGTCCTTGTAGATAAATGAGCTTTGTTACAGCCGCTTCGAAAGTCATATCGTATCCGTTGAGAACACCTAGTTCTTTCAGCCCTTGTGATGTTTCGTATCGGCCCAGTTCGACCGACCCCACTTTGCATTGCGAAATATCGACAATATTCTTTCCCTTTTTTATCGTGTCAGCAAGCATATCGAGGAACCACTGATCGGTCATAGTATTTCCCGATCCAAAGGTCTCCATGACAATACTACGTACATCGGCATCTAAAATAGACTTGACAATGGTTGGACTAATCCCCGGAAACAATTTAAGAACACCTACTCGGTTATCTAGAGCTGTATGCATAATGAACTCCTTGCCCGTGTTGTCTAATAAGGCTTCACGGTTGTAATTGATGTGGATACCGGCTTCCGCCAAAACAGGATAGTTGGGCGAGCGGAATGCCTCAAACTTAGCCGAGTTATATTTGAAAGAACGGTTTCCCCGAAACAACTTGTTGTCAAACAAAATACAAACTTCCTGGACAATAGATTTACCATTGTCCTTTGCAGACGCGATTTCCAAGGCTGTCATCATGTTTTCCCGTGCATCCGTTCTGATTTCTCCGATGGGGAGTTGAGAACCTGATAGAATAACGGGTTTTTGAAGCCCCTCGAGCATAAAGCTTAAAATTGACGCCGAGAACGACATCGTATCAGAACCATGTAAAATAACAAAACCATCATAGTTGTCATGGTTGTTCCGGATAATTTCCGCCATTTCCACCCAAATTGTTGGGTTCATATTGGAAGAATCAATAATAGGAGTAAAGGAATGGACCGTCAGTCTATAATCCACTCTTTCCAAATCGGGCAAATTACGGGCTATTAAATCAAAATCAAACGGAACAAAAGTGCCGCTTTCAGCGTCTTTTACCATTCCAATGGTACCACCTGTATAAATGATAAATATATTTTGCATGGTCAATCTTTAGATGCCGAATATTTTCTTCGAGTTACTGGTTGTGATTCGAGCGACTTCGCCGATATCCATCTGGTGTATATCCGCCACTTTTTGTGCCACATAGTAAAGATAGCTACTTTCATTTTCTTTTCCGCGATAAGGAGAGGGGGCTAAGTAAGGAGCATCCGTTTCCAGTACAATATGTTGTATGTTTATCTCTTTTACCACGGCGTCCAACCCTGCTTTTTTAAATGTTACCACGCCACCGATGCCTAAAGAAAACCCTAGATCAATGGCACGCTTCGCCTGTTCGAGTGTTCCGGTAAAGCAATGAAAAACACCAAATAGTTTGTCGTCTTTTAATTCCTCCAATAATTCGAATAGTTCATTAAAAGCATCTCTACAATGAATGTCGATGGGTAACCCCATGGTTTTTGCCCAACTTACTTGAATGCGAAAAGCTTCACGTTGAAAATCCAACGTGCTCTTATCCCAATAGAGATCTAATCCGATTTCGCCAATGGCGTATATGCGGTGTTCGGCTAGTAGGCGCTCTATTCGTTCCAATTCTTCTTTATAATTTTCATTCACAGAGCAGGGATGCAGTCCCAACATGGGAAAGCAGTTTGTCGGATAGGCCCGCGCAGTTTCCATCACCAAAGGGACAGACTCGTTATCTACGTTTGGTAAAAACAAACGTTGGATGTTCTTGTCGAAACACCGTTGAAGCTGTTGGCTTAACGTTGGTTTGCCCGCGTGATAGTAGATATGCGTGTGTGTATCAGTAAGTATATAAGGATCCATAGACGTTGTCATAGCGGGCTAAATTTAGGACTTTCATGCTAAAACACCTAATGCCGAATAAAAAAAGCGAGATTGATAAGGAGATCCTACTTTTGTTATGGATTTGGTAATGTTTGCGGTCGTCACGATGAACATTATCGCATCGTGACGGATTTGAAAAACTCCCTATTCTCAAGCGTAATTTCCAAATGAAATCCCTGTTGATCTTATCCGGAAAGATGATGTAAAAGCGAATTTATGAAAAGAAAATTTTACCTATTGCCTGACAACGGTTATCGAGAAGCAATAGATTTATAGGTCGTGTTAGGTTACCTGTCATGTCATGGAACCTTTTAGACACGAAAAGCTTGAAAAAACGTATATTAGCCGCCAACATTTGATAAACTAGGGGTTCTGAAATTTGAAATGAAGAAAAAATCCAATAAAATTATACGCATTCTACATATTGTTTATGTAAGTTTCATAGCCGTCCTGCTTCTTGCGAGCTGCTCACCAAAGTTACGTACGAGCAGCAGGGAAGTGCGAGAGAATGGCAACGCTTCTTATTATGGCGGTAAATTTCACGGGAGGACTACCGCTAGCGGTGAGCGGTTCAATCAAAATGCAATGACGGCAGCCCACAGGACTCTTCCTTTTGGTACCAAGGTTACCGTGAAGAACCTAAGTAACGGAAAACAGGTGGTCGTAAAAATCAACGACAGAGGTCCGTCGTCCAAGTCAAGGGTGATTGACCTTTCCAAAGGAGCGGCTAAGAAGATTGGGATGATTCAAGCGGGGGTTGTGCCCGTGGAATTAAGGTATAACCACGGAGTCGCGGGTGAGCAAAAAAAGCAAAACAAAAAAAATACCAGGGTTAAAAAGAGATCCAATAGGACGGTAAGGTAAAGAACTAACGAATAATCGCAGTCGTGTCAAACGGCACTTATCAAAATAAAAAGATAAAAATCAATATGCGCAACAATATCCCGGATTTTGGGGATTTACATTCAAATTTATTTTCTGGATTTTTGATACCGACAAACTAGTTTCCATAGCAATGACAAGAATATTTATAAAAAGCACAGCCGGTGTTATGTCCATATTATTCGCAATAATGCTGCTGGCATCTTGTGATAACAGAAATGTAACGCGGAAGGAATTCGTGTGGGATGACGAAATAAAAGAACTTACTGGAGAAAACCTCCATGCTTGGCTAGAGAAAGCCCCCTTTGATAACGAATTGAAAAAATATGAAAAGGATAAGCTTGTTTTTACCAATGCGAAGCAAGTATTCCCTTTTTTGGGACGCTATTACAACGCTATAGAAGAGCTCCACAGAGATCATGGTACGGATAACGATACCCTCATTTTTACAGAAACAGATATCCTTTTTCAGGATTCCATATGGGGCGATTTATTTCTTTCGGCAACGTTACTTTATAGTCATGAGGAAGTTTTTTTGAGCGATAGTTATCTCGAAATGGGAAGTCCTTTTTTCGGTGGCGTGGATGCTGTTACAGAAATGCACCGTGCATCGCTATATGAAACCGCTGTTTTTAAAAAACAGCAGCGGTACAAAACGGGAATATATTGGGTATCCGCGAATTACCGAGATTATCTCCTCGGGTTCTACCAACAAGGACAGTTGATTTTTGAAACGGCTGTACCTTTATTAAGACGAGACACCCTGGCAACCCTAGATAAATTGAATGAAATAAGCCATAAGCTCGGGCTGAATATTGTCGAATGGGATCGTGCCCAGGTAACGGATCTTCAACGGGTTGAAGATCCGGAAAGCTTCTGGCAAGACCCTTTTCAGGGTATTTATCCCGGGGAATATACAGATGATGTATACCTAAAAACAAAAGACACACCTTTTATCCAAGAAGACAAAGCGCATAAAGGAGATTATTATTTCAGCTATCGATCAGACGACGGTTTGGTTGAGCTGTATACGGAGTTGCGGGAGTCAGAAATGAATAAAGAAAACTTCGAAAAAGCGAACAAGAAAATGGATAAATATAGGTACAGTTATCAGGATATTTTCTATGAGGAGCGAGCTGAAAACGGAATTGTTCACGGTATAGCAAAAACCTATTACAAGGATAATCAATACCTCGAAATCCATTTTTCCTATCCGGAAAAAGATAATGAAGCAAGAGCGCGGGTACACCGTGTTTTGAATTATATTAAAGTACTTAACTACGGAGCGAAATAGTACTGAACGGGAGAGAAGGCTCCTTCCTTTTCGTTAAAAAAGTCTAAATTCCGTAGCAAGTTTGACGACGACTGCCATACTGTTTGTGTTAAATTTTTCCATTAGATTCTTGCGGTGTGAATCCACCGTATGTATGCTGATGAAGAGTTTGTCAGCAATTTGCGAAGAAGTGAGCCCAGCTGCAATTAACGATATAACTTCTTTTTCCCTACGGGTGATGGCAGGCACAGCGTCTGGACCCGAATCTTGATCATTATCATATATTTCCCGTACTTGCCGGCAAAAGTATGTTTTGTTTTCCATCACTTGGTGTATCGCGTCTATGATTTCATCTCCTGTGGAGTTTTTAAGTAAGTAACCTTTTACATTATTTTTTAAGACAGACCCGATCACTGCTTTTTCATTATGTATACTTAAGATGATAATGTGCAGGTCGGGATAAAGGTCATTAAATTGACGGCTCAATTCAATGCCATTGATGTCCGGTAAGTTAATATCTAATAAGAGCACATCGGGAACCTCTCCTTTCAATGCTGCTATCGTATCTGCCCCCGTATTGAACAATCCCTTGAGCTGCATATCTTCTTGAGAGCTAATTAGGTTCTTTAATCCATCCAATACAATCGGATGATCATCGGTAATATATATACGTATCATGTTTCTATGTTATTAAATAGTCTACTGTGTTATCTGATGACCTTACAACCTCGTTCCCTATTAACCTAAATAGGGCAATGTAATACGGTGGAGGTGCCTGTTTCCCGTGAACTATCGATTTGTAAGGTGCCGTTAAGAAATACTACACGGGCTTCGATGTTCTGCAGTCCAGAACCCTTTTTTTGTTTCGTTAGCCCGATATCAAAGCCGATACCATCATCTTCCACGATTAGTGACAAATGCTCTTGTTCCTGTCGTAGTTCTACAAGGATGTGGCTTGACTTCGCATATTTTATCGCATTATTGACAAGCTCCTGTGCGATACGATATACAACCACTTGTTTGTTTTTCGATAAGTTATTCTGATAATTGAATACCTGACATGTGATATTCACCCCCGAACGTTTCAACGATTGACAGTATTCTTTCATGGCTTCTTCCAAGCCATAATGCAATAGTATTTCGGGCATCATGTTACGGGAGATCCGCCGGAGCTCGTCTACCGCCTGGTCAATACGCAACAAGCCATTGCGGATAAGTTTTTGTGTATTTTCAATTGTCGGAAGTGTCTTTCCTCCTGAAAGTTCAATTTTCAATCCAGAAAGCAGTCCGCCCAGACCGTCATGCAGATCGCGGGCAATACGACCCCGTTCGTTCTCCTGCCCCTCGATCATAGCTGATAAGAGAGATATTTTGTGCTCCTGTTTGATGTTATCGAGCTCCATGAGATGCAGACGCTGTTGTTGCTTTAAGCTCTTGGAGCGTTGCCGATAGGCTAGGAAGAGGAAAATGAGTGCGATGAAAATTGTCAACGAGAGGAGGATATAGATGAGGTTGAGCTTTTTCCGGTGCGCTACCTGCTCGTCCAGCAGGATGAGTTTTTGCTCCTTCAGTTCTGTACTGTATTTTACGTCCAATTCTTTACTGGATGCCATCTTTTCTTTATCAAATTGCTGCTTATAATAGGATAAATAGTTTTTGTAGTATTCCAAAGCGGATCGATAATCTTCTTTCTTTTCGGCTACCCTGGCAAGCGCTTCCGTCAGGTGGAGCTGGGTGGCAAGTTCAGGCATTTCATTCATCTGATTATATGTGGTCGCCTGGTTTAAGTAATGCGCTGCTTCATCCCAGCGATTTTCACGTTGAGCGTATTCGCTCATAATACCATAGACCCCGGTAACCACCGTGTATTGCTTGCTTCTCAAGCCTTCTTTCAATGCAATATCCAAATACCTTTTGGCTGTGTCTTTATAGTTTAATGGATAAAATTCTGAATACAAATTGGCCAAGCCCAATGCATTGAATGGTAACTGAGAACGAGGTGTGATACGATTTTCATGAGTGGTGATGGTTGATATGGATTGCTTGTAATAAAATTCTGCCGAATCGCGGAAGGAAGGATCCGTTCTATCGGTACGATATCTTTCTTCAAAGGTATAGGCTAAAGAATATAGGGTAGACGCGATCTGTTCAGGATCTCCTGATTTCTGGGCATTTTTTAGTCCAAGTCGGGCATACTTTTCCATATTCTCTTTATCTCCCCACGCACCATAAATACTGTACAACTCATTAAAGACCGAAGATTTGGTCGTCATATCGGAAGGTATTTCAGTATCGCCGTAGTACTGTAATGATTGGATAAAACTGGCTGTAGCTTCTACAAGCTGTTCGTCGCGTGCCTCCATCCAACCTTTGGCATACCACACATAACCCTTTATACTTTTGTCGGCACTTTCGGTAAGCTGGTCGAGGGCTAGCCGTAATTTTACCCTCGCCGTCGAGTCCCCCTGTATGCGTAACATCATTCCCTGTACGGCTAATGTTCGAGCAAGAAATTGCCTGTCTGTTAGTTTTTCCGCTAATTGTACCGCTTCTTTTAATAGTTTTTCACCTTCCTCTTGTTTCCCATTAAAATAGTAGTGTGTACCCAATCGACCCATGGTCAGTATGCTGTCGCTTGTAGATATGTTCTCGCTTTGCAACAGCTGTTCTAGCGAATCTTGTTTACTGGCTTGGGCGGGTAAAATACGGGGGATAATGCAGGTCATGAACAACAAGAGCATAGGCGATAACGTAACGTTGAATCCGAAAGTAAGGTCTTTTGTCATATGATACTATAGATAAAGGGATGCTGCCACAAAAATATCTAAAATCTTTAAAAATAGGTGTATCAGCTGCTGAAGTCGAAGAATCCTGCTTATCCCTGTTCTATTACTTTTCTCCGCTCCGCAATTCTATTGATGTAGATACAATCATCGTTTCCATACTGTATAATAAGCCGATATAGATATGATTTTTTGCATTCACATGTTGGGTGTAGTGTAGCTTATTGCTGCTATTGGCGATATTTTTAGAACCCTACACTTCACATTCAACAGATAACACATATTTTGTTCATGAGGTAAGCACTGATTAAAAACAAGATTATCAAAATAAGACCAGCTATGCAGGCTATCCACGCACGGGTATTACGTTTTATGAGGAGACTATAACTTCCCCACAATACCGCGACAATAGCGAAAAATAAATAGGCATAGATTACAGAACCCAACCAATCCATCGGCACCAATCTCAGTAATACAACGCTAGCAATGCCACACAGTAAACTGATAGTAGCCAGGACGGCGGATGGGTAATGATCTTTCTGCTTTCGGTACATCTTGAAACAAAGTTACCTAAAGGTCGTAGGAGAAGAAATAGCGGAATTTGGGGGTTTTGAAATAAAAATGCGAGATCACGTTACTGATCTCGCATTTTTATTTCTGCTGATATTACGGTTATGTTACTACATCAATATCCATTAATTTACAGCTGTTGAATCTGCTGGAGCGTCTTTTGGTCCAGGCACGATGTCCACCAATTCCACATCAAAAACTAATGGCGCATATGGAGGGATTTTACCGCCACCACGTTCACCATAGCCAATACTAGAAGGTACTAATAATGTTGCTTTCGAACCTTTGCTAAGCAGTTGTAACCCTTCAGTCCATCCTTGGATAACAGGATCGTGGCCTACACGGAAACGAATAGGCTCGTATTGACGCATCGGATTAAACACATTTTCTTTTTTGGCGACTTCGGCGTCGTTTGTGTCGAAAATAGTCCCGGATACCAAAGAACCCGTATAATTTACGACAACAGTATCACCAACCACTGCCTTGTTTCCAGAACCCTCTTCTTTTAAGATATACTGTAAGCCAGAGTCTGTTTTCTTAGGCTCCAGTTTGTTTTTCGAAATATAATTTGCCAACTTACCCTCTTCCGCGGTTTTCAAAGTTTCAATTTCTGCTTTGAAATACTCATCCACTTGCGCATACATCGCTGAATCCGTCAAGTCACCTTTTTTGAAATGCTTTCTCACTTTCACCTTGAACGTAGCATAGTGATCGGCAAATTCTGGCTTGGGTTGGCCAGTCTTGGCGGCCATAGTATCTAGATTCAAACGGAAAATAGCACTGTCGCCTTCTCCTAACATTTTGAACATCGAATTATAATCGCCGGCATATAAGCCAGGAATAGAATCGGGTGCAATATTGACGATCTGGGGCAAACCGATGTCGTAAGTACTTTGCAACAAAGAATCTTTACGATCCGATGTTACGATCATGTCTACCGACAATAAATCGCCAGCCTCGGCTTTTTCAGCTCCTGCGTCTTTTACGATATTATATTCAAGACCGCCATCACCTTTCTTGAAATTTTGGCAACTCGTTGCGGCTAATAAGCCCACAGCAGCCGAAAGGAATAAAATTGATTTCTTCATTCTGATATAGTCACTTAAATTATGTTGTTAAAATTTCTTTATATGTTGGTAATATGGATTTGAACTTATTTACGGTCTGGCTGAGCGTGTCTGTCGAACTACCCCCCGAAGCGTTTAAATGTCCTCCTCCGTTAAAGTACTTTTTACAAATTTCATTACACGGAATTTCTCCAGTTGATCGCAAAGATAATTTAATTAATTCGGTTCTGTCAATAAATAATGCAGCTAATCGTATGCCTTTGACGGATAATGCGTAATTTACGAGTCCTTCCGTGTCTCCCGTAGTGACGTGGAAACGCTCTAAATCCTCTTTTGTAACAGCAAATACCGCAGTATTGTATTGTGGGATGACCTCTAAGCAATTCAATAGACAATATCCCAAAAATTTCAATCTGTTTTCTGTAGAACTATTATAAATATGTTCATGAATCTCCCAGTTTCTAGCGCCCGCTTCAATGAGCTTTGATATAATCAAGTGTACGGCAGCGGTGGTAGAGCGAAAGCGAAAAGAACCGGTATCGGTCATGATTCCCGCGTACAGGCAAGTCGCTATTTCTGCCGTTATAGCTGCTGTATCCTCACAAATATCCGTGATAAAGGTGTAAACCAATTGAGCCGTGGCCGCCGCCATAGGATCCCAATAACGAAGAGAAGCAAAATCTTCTGGATCCAAATGGTGATCGATCATCCATTTTTGGCCAGCTGCAGCCTGAAGAATGGGCTCCAGAATATTGGTCCGACTGAGCGCGCTGTAATCCAAACAAAAAATAATCTCGGCTTGCGCGATAAGACGTTCTGCTTGTATACGCTCATTATGGAAGAGAATAACGTTTTCCCGGCCGGGCATCCAGTCCAAAAAATCTGGGAAATCAGAAGATAATATAACTTCTACATGATGTCCTTTCGCTTTTAGCCAATGATATAAACCTAAAGAAGAACCAAGTGCATCCCCATCCGGTTTGTGGTGGGTTGTGATAACGATTTTCTTAGGTTGGGCCAGTAAGTGTAAATTATTTTCTCCTGTCAGCATAAATCTTATAAGTGTGCAAACCTACTATTATTTTATGGGTTGCGGAAATTTTTGCGACCATCACTTTCTTAAAAAATGTTAAGAAAACAGTTAACGAAAAATAGGACTAGTGCTTGAATGCGTATAGCTTGCGATCACGTCTGACACATAGTAAATAGGTAGCACTATTATAATCGATTTTCCCATAATAAAAGTCTGGTAACGCCTCAATGGGAAAACCATCGCGTATCGATCCCTTTTCATCAAAGAGATAAACAAGATAGTTTTTACGCGAGGCAATCCCTAATAAATAACTATTAGGGCCCTCCTCGAAATATTGCGGACGATCGTTAATCTCTTGTGTAAAGGTAAAATCAAAGAATGCGCTACTGTCTTGTATACCTTTCGCTAATACATGCTTTTGATTAATGATAACCATGCGATAGGCTATATCTTCTGTGTTTGGGAAAAAGGATATTAAGGAGCGATGTCCGTCCGGCTCCAGTTTATAGGTTTTAGGTTCGTCTCTAAAATCTATGGTAAACGAAACAAGGGCGGTATCAATAGCGTATACCGCATATTGGTTTTGTTCCGGACGGATAATGGCAATTGGATTGTTGAATTGGCTGTCGGCGATAATTTCTTCTTTAAGAAGATTACCTTGTGCATCAAATTGATAAAAATGACCGTTTTCTGTACCCACGAAGACCTGATCATGATGAATTTTTACATCAAATAGGATTTTTCCTTCCAAATTTTTGTCATTCCAACTTTCCGGCTTTTTACCATCTAAGGTGAAAACGAGCAACCTTTGACCCGCAGGAATAAAAATTAAAGGTTTACCGCCTATTTCTCCGATAGTCGGTGAATAAGTAGGCTCATTATCCATGCCTAGGGAGAATCCCGGCAAAGAATTACCGTCTGGATCAAACCTATAAAGCCTATTTCGATCCGTTACTAATACAATGGATCGATCTTCCAGCTGTTTTGCTTCACCTACCACGCGTCCATGGAATACCGTAGACCAAAGTTTGCGCCCAGCAGGGCTAATGGCGTGCATCGTATGATCCTGTTCCTGCACCAGAATAAATTGGCTGGTATCTGAATGTTCGAAAACTTGTGGGGCGGTAATCGGTCTATGGTCAAATTCATATGTCCAATCGGCTACGGAACCCAATGCATTTTTACTTTTGTAAACACCATAAATACTCGATTGGAAGTGACCATTATTACCCGCAATCTGTATGGACCAGGAATAAAAGTCTTGGTAGCCGAAATCCTTTTTGTCACGGAAAGATTCGCGGAAGTCCGTTTTTAGTAAATTATTGATTATCGAAGAAGACGTGCTTGTACGGATAAAACATGTAATATTCGCTTCATTTCCCTGTATTCGTTCCGAATTCTTGAAACCTAATGTGTTGGTGAGTAGATTGACCCGTCGCCAGTCGCGCTGGTACTCGGTTAATAGACTTTCGTAGTTAGCCAGTACAAGAATATTCGCCATGCGAAGGAAATACGGACGTTGAAAAGACTTAAGTGGGGCGCCAAAAAGTGCGAACGGAATATTGGAATGGTCGAATCGATAAAGAGAGTCGCTTATGTGGGTGGCAATAGATGAAAGGAATGTGTCGAGTTGGTTAGAATCGGCAACAGAAATAAAGGCAAGCTGAGCTTGGTTACTTTGTTCTACCAACGCAAATTCTTTTCCGAAAATAGGGCGTATATCTTCTTCAAAGGAAACGTCTTTGCTTCGTTTTATTTCTGCAAACTGTGCTTTTAATCGAGGTAGTTCTTTCTGTTGTTCTAACCATGAAAATAAATCGTTTCGGAAGCGATCGGGATCACTGATAGCAAAAGAGAGATAAGAAGCTGTGCTTTGAGGAAAGTAATTATATAACGTCTGTGACGTCTTATGTTGGTTCGCGAACAGTTCTATATAATGTTCTTTTCGATGTGCTGTTTCACTTTCACCGCTTAGGATAAGCGCGTCATTTTTGAAACTTAAGTTCCATGCCGACTGCCCCCCCAGGTCCTTGAATAGTTGGATAAAGTCACCCGTTTTTCTACGCATAAGGTGTTCCGTGATCTGGGAAATCTGTTCATGGACAAAATATACACTGAGCGGTGAATTACGGCTGTTATTATCAATAAAGTAATCAATTTGATCCCTGCCGAGCTTAGGACTTTGTTTGTCTATAACCCGGTATAGTATACGTTCCGAAAAAGAGGCGAAGAAAATATCCTCGTGGTAAACGATATGGAAAACAGAATCTTTAACCCCTTTGTCCAAGCTATAAATACGATGCTCTAGTGTGTCTTTTTGTGTTATGGTGTATGTAGATGCGGCGTTGTCTAAAAACGAGCGGATTGCCGACGTGTCGATACGCGCTGATGTAGGAATAGTGAACAAGCTGGTGATCGCATCTTTTTCTGGATGAAAAGAAACGTATAGATCGACATCATTCACATAAGGTTGTATAGCCGAGTGTCGAAGTAACTTCGCTTTTAATGTTTGCCACTGTTCAAATTCTTGCCTACCCACCAACGCTCCGAAAATTTCAAAATCTTTGAAGATGTTATCGGTCGTTGCATTATTTTGAAATGTAGTAATTAGAAAAGTCTCTTTTGGAAGGAAGGTAAGCGGACGGAGTGTTTCCTTTTTATCGCCGTCTAAATTCGCAAAATAATATATGGAAGCACCAATAATGGCGACGAACAGTAAAATGGTAGTGATAATCGTATTTCTCATCAAGAACAACCTCTAACGAATCCAAATTTAAGTAAAATGCGTAGCATTTTACGAACCGAATACTAAATGAACGCCTGTCAGCCTCTAAAGATAAACAACAATCCGCCATATTAGCCTAATAAAATCGTGATCAATAACGCTCGGCAGTGTGTTTTGTAAAATTTAAAATACATGATGTATTATATTTTATTACATTTATACCCACGGAAGAAATTTCATTAGAATACGATCTCTTTTATGAATAAACAAATTATATTAATAGCATCTTTTTTCGGATTGACGGCTGTAATATTGGGCGCATTCGGGGCGCATGGGTTAGAGGGGAAAATTAGCGATTATCATTTGGAGACTTGGAAGACCGCAAACCAGTATCATTTCTACCATACTTTTGCATTGTTGTTTTTGTCTACCTTTTCCCGGGCGAAGAATTCCTCTATACGTGTTTCGTTTATCGCTTTTACGATTGGTATGCTATTATTTTCGGGTTCACTTTACTTATTAAGTGTTCGTTCGTTAATTGGATTAGAGGGATTTGGATGGTTGGGTCCGGTGACGCCCCTTGGGGGACTTTGTTTTATGGTAGGATGGGTAGGATTGTTTGTAGCTGCTGTCCGGAATCGTTCATAAGTTTTATGTTCTTTTTTTCCATAAAAAAGAACCAAAAAATTCGTCGCTTCGGATGTTTTACATGTGGGATAGTATTAAAGATGAATTTCTACAGTTGTAAAACATCCGGAGGCGACATTTTAGTGTTAATAAGGGATAATACAAATGCGTAACATAAAGCGATCAATAATTGATGGCGGTTACGTGGATTAAAATGACCTTATATTGTTCTGCGGTCATTTTTATGAAGGATATTCCGTCAAAAACAGCATGTTGTCTGAGCGGAGCGAGTTTCATGCTGTTTAGGAATAGGCAAAGAAAAATAGCAGAACAATATTAAGTCTTGATTTTTTGTCCCCTTTTTTATCAAGAAAAAAGGGGAAAGATGAATTATGTCAGAGACCTCTTTATTTCACAACGATCGAGAAACACTGTTTGTCGATGTTATCTTACCGTTATACATCGCTAAAACATATACCTACCGTGTTCCTCTAGAATCGAACGCCGATATTGCTGTTGGAAAACGTGTCATCGTACAATTTGGTCGCAATAAAATCTATGCAGCGATCATCCATAAGATTTCTAAAGAAGCACCTTTAAGTTATGAAGCAAAGTATATACTCAACGTAATAGATGAAGACCCGGTGGTTGATGCCAATCAGTTAGCTCTTTGGGAATGGATTGCTGGTTATTACATGTGCTATCTGGGAGAAGTTATGCAAGCGGCTTTACCAGCAGCGTTAAAGATGGCAAGCGAAACAAAAATTGTGTCCTCAGAAAATGTCGATTTGGATCGTTCGCTTTTATCTGACAAGGGATACATGGTCATGGAAGCGTTGGATGTGGCGGGAGAATTGACAATAAATGATATTGTGAAGCTATTAGGGCAAAGCACCGTCTTTCCACTATTGAAGAAACTTTTTGATCAAGGATATATATTGATATCTGAAGAGATCAAAAACAGGTATGTGCCAAAGCGTAAGGCATGTTTAAGATTTGCATCTGAGTTTGATGATGGCGAAGGCATCCGGGGATTGCTCGATTCTCTAAACCGAGCGCCAAAACAACAGGATGCGGTTTTAGGTTTTATTCAACTTCGGAAGACCAAAACTGATATTACACGACAGGATATTATGGAGGCTACGGGTGTGAGTTCGGGAATTGTCGCGTCATTGATCGAAAAGGAGGTGTTTGTTGTGGAGGAGAAGATCGTCTCCCGTTTGGGGGGTGAAGAGGTAGAAATAACGGCCGCGTTCAATTTCAATGCAGCACAACAACAGGCTTTTGATCAAATAAAATATTTTTTTGAAAAAAAAGACGTTGTGCTTTTGCATGGTGTAACCGCTTCAGGCAAAACACAGATTTACATACGACTGATTGAGCAAGCTATTAAGGACGGTAAAAACGCCTTATATCTATTGCCGGAAATAGCGCTGACCGCACAGATTACAGATCGGTTGAAACTTCATTTTGGGGATAAATTGGGGGTTTATCACTCAAAATTTAATGATAACGAGCGAGCAGAGGTGTGGCATAAGGTATTAAAAGGTGAATATAAAGTGGTTGTAGGAGCTCGTTCTTCCATATTCTTGCCTTTCCAAAATTTAGGGTTGGTGGTCGTTGATGAAGAGCATGAGAACTCTTATAAACAATATGAACCCGCTCCGCGATATCACGCTCGGGATACAGCGATCTATTTAGCCTACTTACAACAGGCAAAAGTACTGTTGGGGTCAGCTACGCCATCGATAGAAAGCTACTATAATGCTAGAGCGGATAAATATGGATTGGTAGAATTAAACGAACGTTTTGGGGAATCTCAATTGCCCGATATACAGATTGTTAACGTCGCAGAAGAAGGGCGCAAAGACCAAATATTTTCTTATTTCAGTGGTGTCTTGTTACAGGGGATAACAGATGCTTTGGAGCGAAAGGAACAAGTAATTTTGTTTCAGAACAGACGTGGGCATACACCATTCGTACAGTGTAATACTTGCGGCTGGGTTGCCAAATGTGTGAACTGCGATGTGAGTCTGACGTATCATAAATCCACCAATCATTTGCATTGCCATTATTGCGGGCATACGGAGCCGCCGATACAGGTTTGTCCGGCTTGCGGAATGCCCCATATCGAAAGCAAAGGTTTTGGAACCGAAAGGGTAGAGGAAGAACTGGAATTGCTGCTACCAAAGGCCCGAATAGGACGTTTGGATTTGGATTCTACCAAAGGAAAATATGGATTTGAGAATATTATCACGGCGTTTGATGAACACGAGTTCGATATTCTTGTGGGTACGCAAATGGTGGCCAAAGGATTGGATTTCGGGCGTGTTAGCCTAATTGGTATCATCAATGCCGATGCGATGATTAATTTCCCAGACTTTCGGGCCTATGAACGGGCATTTTCGCTGTTTTCACAGGTAGCCGGACGTGCCGGACGTAGGGAACACAAAGGGAAAGTAATCATTCAAACACATACCCCCAATCATCGCGTGCTGAAACAAGTTATTCAGCACGATTATGAAGGTATGTTCATGACGGAAATAAAAGAACGAAAGAACTACCAATATCCTCCTTTTTATCGTATTATTAGACTGGATGTTCGCCATACAGAGATGCAAACTGCCAGTGATGCGGCCACTCGTTTGGCAATTTTGCTGCGTGCCCACTTGGGGAGTAGGGTTTTAGGGCCTGAACCACCGATGATTTCTCGTATACGGAATCATTTCATTCAAACGGTTACCTTAAAAATAGAGCGAAACAACGTCAGCATCACACGTGTGAAAGAATTAATAAATCAAGCTATAACACAATTTGGTATGGAAAAGCAATACAAAGGTGCGCGTATTTCTATTGATGTTGATCCTTATTGATCTCTCCGCTCTCTCCATTGCTTAGCGAATGATTTTTCTGCGAGTTTTGGTAATTCTCGATGCTTGCCCCAAGTTTTCTTGAAAAAATTTTGCAGAAAAAAATTCTTCGTTTTCCCGCTGAAGAAATCGATCAGCCCACGACGTTGGATGGCATACGTAAACCCTTTCCATGCCCGTCTTTCCACGCCCGGTGCCAAACCCTGTGCAACAGCATCTCGGCGATTGAGCAGAAGCATCTTCTGAATGTCTATACCTACTGGACATACTTCGGTACATTTCCCGCAGAGCGATGACGCATAACTTAGGTGTTTAAATTCCTTCATGCCCTGTAAATGGGGGGATATCAACGAACCGATAGGGCCCTGATAGGTTGTTTCATACGTATGTCCGCCGATATTCTGATAAATGGGGCATACATTTAAGCATGCTCCACAACGAATACAATAAAGTCCTTGCCGTTGATCTTTTTGTGCTAGTACATTGGTTCTGCCGTTATCAAGTAATATAACGTACATTTCCTCTGGGCCGTCTATATCCTTTTCTTGCCGAGGCCCGCCTAAAATGGTGTTGTATACGGTAAGATTTTGTCCTGTTCCATGTGAAGCGAGTAGGGGCCAGAATAAATCGAGGTCGCTCATGGTCGGAATAACTTTCTCAATGCCCACTAGGGCGATATGCACTTTTGGAAAAGACGTCGTTAATCGCGCATTTCCTTCGTTTTCTGTAATCGCGATACCGCCGGTATCAGCGATGATGAAATTTGCTCCCGAAATGCCCACATCTGTCGATGTATACTTCTCTCGTAACAATTCCCGGGCTTTCATCGTCAATTGTTCTGCTGAGGCGTCAAGTGGAGTATCAAATTTCTCGTGAAACAATTTCGCTATCTCCTCCAAACTGAGGTGCATGGCAGGTGTAACAAAATGATAGGGTTTTTGGTCGAGTAGCTGGATAATAAACTCCCCTAAATCACTTTCGAAGACTTCTACATGTTGTTTCTCTAAAAAATGGTTGAGTTCGATTTCCTCGGTCGCCATAGATTTGGACTTGACCACCGATTGTGCTTGGTGACGCTCCATAATCTTCGCAATCTCTTGTCTAGCCTCTTCTGCATCATTCGCCCAAATAACCTGTCCCCCTTTTTTCGTAAAATTGCTCTCGAAGTCTAGGAGATAGCGTTCCAGGTTTTCGATCGTTTTCCATTTGATCAGGTTCGCTTTCTTTTTCGAATTTTCTAGATCGAAAAATTTACTTTTCCCACGTTCAAATGCGAGATTATATTTATCTATATTGGTGTTGATGATCTCCCTATGGCGTTGATCAAAGGATTTGACCGCGCTATCTTTTAAAAACTTTTCTGCAACATCTTGAGCCATGAGGTAAAGCTAATCTTTTTTCGAAAGATTCACAAAAGTTTGCGAGCAGTTCTGTCGATATATCGGTTACTTCATCGATCGTTTTAATTTACAGTTTCGAAGGGAGATCGAAACGGTTTCGGAGCATCGAAAAAAATTGCCCCGATTGTACGAATGCAAGTTATCTCCCCACTCCGCGTGTTTGCCTGCCTAGCGAGAATCAGTACCGTCGGGATTACGTCCATACTGCCATAGTAAGCATAGCAACACCTGTGAGGTTCTAAGGGTTGCGAATCATCCATAATTTTGGTTAAACCGTTTAAAATTCCGATTTTAGTTTTCTTGACAACAATATAGAACGGGATGTTGAATTTTTTTAAGAAAAGTAATACAAATAAAGATGTTAAACATCAATCCACACCCCTTGAAGAGGCACGGGATCTGTATCGATATGTGTTGGAGCAAAAACGTTGTTATTCTAACCGAGACTATATTGTAGACAGATATACCGAGGCTATGGGGCAAGCACCTGATTTGGAAAATCCAACATTGTTTACTGAAAAAATGCAATGGCTTAAGCTGTACTACAATAATCCATTATATATAACGTGTGCGGATAAATATGCGGTTAGAACGTATGTAGAAAGTAAGGGATATAAATACATCTTAAATAATTTGATTGGTGTTTATTCTGCTGCGGAAGATATTCCGTTAGCTGAGCTTCCGGATAAGTTTGTGTTAAAAGCGACGCACGGTTGTACGTGGAATTATCTCTGTAGAGATAAATCGGAGGAGTTTCCCCAATGGGCGGAGACCAAACGGCTGCTGGACGAATGGCTTACCCAAGATTACGCCATGCATGGTAGGGAACTTCATTATACTTACATCCCGCCAAGACTCATCTGTGAACGTTTTTTAGAAAATGCAGATGGGAGTCAGATAAGAGATTACAAGATACATTGTTTTCATGGAGAGCCTAAGCTAATTCAAGTAGACTACGAACGTTTTACTGAGCACCAACGCAATTACTATGATCCAGATTGGAGCTTAACAGATATTAAATGGGTGGAGCAAGACAACTATCCCCAAGCAGAAGATAAGCCGACTAATCTAGAAGAGATGTTGGAGGTTGCGCGTGCGCTTTCGGCCGATTTCGGATACGTGCGTGTAGATTTGTATAACGTAGAGGGAAAGGTTGTTTTTGGCGAATTAACATTTACACCCGGTTGTGGCTTTACGAAGCTGGAGCCAGCGGAAATGGATTCTCTTATGGGAAGCTGGTTGATGCTGCCGCTAGAAAGTAAATATGTAATACAGTAGGGGTGTAAAGTTTACCCCTACTGTATTTGAGGTCCTATAACGAACTACGGATCTTTAAGTTCAATTCGTCGAGTTGTGCATGATCAAGAACCGCTGGCGCATCAATCATGACATCGCGCCCTGCATTGTTTTTTGGGAATGCAATAAAATCGCGTATGGTCTCCTGTCCGCCTAAAATAGCCACCAGGCGATCGAGACCAAATGCCAATCCGCCGTGTGGAGGTGCTCCGTATTGAAAAGCGTTCATCAAGAACCCAAATTGTTCTTGCGCTTCCTCTGGTGTAAATCCAAGATGTTTAAACATTAACGCTTGTGTTTCCGCATCATGGATACGTATTGAACCGCCGCCTATCTCGTTGCCATTCAGTACCAAGTCGTACGCATTCGCACGAACTTTTCCGGGATCCGTATCCAAGAGATGCATGTCCTCTTTTTTTGGAGAAGTGAACGGATGGTGCATTGCGTGGTGTCGCCCTGTTTCCTCATCCCATTCAAGTAAAGGGAAATCTATTACCCATAAGGGGGCAAACTCGTTGGGTTTACGTAAATCCAAACGGTTGGCTAACTCCATGCGTAAGGCGCTTAGTTGCGCACGTGTCTTATTCGCCGGGCCAGATAAAACCAAAATGAGATCTCCTTTATTTGCGCCCGTAACTTCCGCCCATTTGGCGAGGTCAGCTTGATCATAGAATTTATCAACGGATGATTTAAATGTTCCATCCAGCTCGCACTTGCAGTATACCATGCCTAGGGCACCTACCTGTGGACGTTTTACCCAATCAATTAATGCATCGATTTGTTTTCTCGTGTAGGACGCCGCCCCTGGTACAGCAATACCGACAACCAATTCTGCATTGTTAAATACGGCAAATTCTTTGTGTTGGGTAGCGGCATTCAGCTCGCCAAACTCCATGTCAAAGCGGATGTCGGGTTTGTCGTTTCCATATCTTCGCATCGCTTCGTCATAAGTCATACGGGGAAATTGCGCAATATCGACTCCGTGTATCGTTTTCAATAAATGACGTGTCAATCCCTCAAAAATATGTAGAATATCCTCTTGTTCAATAAAGGACATTTCGCAATCAATCTGCGTGAATTCCGGCTGACGGTCTGCCCGAAGATCCTCATCGCGGAAACATTTCACAATCTGGAAATATTTGTCTAGACCGCCTACCATCAACAGTTGTTTAAAAGTTTGTGGGGATTGCGGTAATGCGTAAAACTGCCCTGGATTCATACGCGATGGAACGACGAAGTCGCGTGCACCCTCTGGTGTAGATTTAATTAAATAGGGGGTTTCTACTTCGCAAAAGTCCAAATTCGATAGGTAATTACGAACCTCCTGCGTTACCTTGTGACGGAAAAGTAGACTGTTTTTTACCGGATTACGGCGAATGTCCAGATACCGATATTTCATGCGTAGGTCTTCGCCGCCGTCGGTTTCATCCTCGATGGTAAAAGGGGGAACCTGCGATTCGTTCAGTACGGTCAACTCGTTTACGAGTACTTCAATCTCGCCGGTAGGAATATTCGTGTTTTTAGATTCGCGTTCGATAACGGTGCCTTTTATTTGGATGACAAATTCACGGCCCAATGATCTTGCTTGTTGCATAACGGTATCATCGGTACGTACCTCGTCGAAGATCAATTGCGTAATGCCATAGCGGTCACGCAAGTCTACCCAGATCATAAACCCCTTGTCACGACTCTTTTGAACCCAGCCGGCTAACGTCACTTCTTTATTTGTATCGGCTAATCTTAGTTCACCGCAATTATGGTTTCTGTACATTTGTTTTCTGTTTTTTCTAATGCATAGCTCGTGACTTGTAACCTGCTAAACTAGTTCAAATAGCAGATGACGAGTCGCGAATGCGATGCTTGCGCAAAAATATCGGATTTTACGGAGAATAAAGATTTGTTTGTTCTTTTTTTGTACCTCCCACTTTGCCCCACCATATGCTTCTTTCCCTTTTTTCTTGACAAAAAAGGAACAAAAAGTCAAGGCTTAGAACGTTTCAGCTATTTGCCATTGAGTTTGTTTTTTTATGGAGATGGCGCTATGATGAGCATAAATATAGATGCTCATCATGATTTCTTTGTCTGTCCTAAACAGAATGAACTCACTTCGTTCAGACATTATTCTGTTTTTAACGGAATAACCTGCAGAAAAATGGCCGCGGAAAAGTTCAAGGCCGTTTTTATTCCGTATAGCCGTAAAGCAATATTGATCGCTTTTAATACACGCATTTGCATCATCCCTTCTTAAACGCTAATGTCGCCTCAAAAGCTTTGGCAAATGTAGAAATATTGTTTTAGCACAATCCCAGATGCCAAAGGTTTTCAGCGACGATTTTTTTGGTTCTTTTTTACGAAAAAAAGAACACAGATGTAGTATTTATTCGATGTGGAAAACTTTTTTGTGTTATATTGTGGGAGAAAGTGGGGGAAAGTGTATACTTTTACATTAAAATTTAGATTAGCTGTATAGACTGTGAACTATTTAATCGGAGAATACGAATGCAAGCTGGACACCAAAGGTAGAATGGTGGTTCCTGCCGCGCTCAAAAGGCAACTGCCGGATGTAGAGCGAGATGGGCTTGTCGTGAATCGTGGCTTCGAGAAAAATTTGGTTATTTATACGCGGTCTGAATGGAATAAGATTTTGAAGCAGTTGTCTAGGCTTAACCAGTTTCAGCCCAAGAATAGGGATTTTGTAAGGAAGTTTATGAGTGGAGCGACTGAATTGATGCTTGACTCGGCGGGAAGGGTTTTGTTACCTAAGGGGTTGTTGGAATACGCCGAAGTTGGGAATGAATTGGTTTTGGCTTGTAATTTAGAAAAAATAGAAGTTTGGTCGAAAGCAAAATATGAAGAGCAGTTGCATGCGATATCCGAAGATGATTTTTCGGACTTGGCTGCGCAAGTGATGGGGGGATTTGATATGGAAGGAGGGCAGGATGGCGGATAATCCAAATGTTTATCATGTTCCGGTGATGTTGGAAGAATGCATAGAGGGCTTGGCTATTAAGCCGGATGGCATATATGTTGACGTGACGTTTGGTGGTGGTGGTCATTCTCGGGAGATCTTGAAAAAATTAGATGATAAAGGAAGGTTAATAGCGTTTGATCAGGATCCAGATGCGGTAAAGAATGCGCTAGATGATCCGCGTTTCACACTGGTACAGCACAATTTTAGATTTTTGAAAAATAATCTTCGATTACTGGGGGTTCGGCAAGTGGATGGAATATTGGCTGATTTGGGTGTTTCTTCTCATCAATTTGACTCACCCGATCGTGGTTTCTCTATCCGTTATGATGCGGATTTGGATATGCGAATGGATCGGGTGGCAGATTTGGATGCAAAGAAAGTTTTGAACAACTACCCGGAAGCCGAGTTGCATCGCATTTTTGGTATGTATGGTGAAATTAAAAATGCGCGCTCGCTGGCAAAAACAATTGTAACAAGCCGCCTAAGTTCGCCAATTGAAACGGTAAGTGGATTGCGGGAAGTGATTAAACGTCAGGTTCCGAAGGGAAAAGAGCATAAATATCATGCCCAGGTTTTTCAGGCTTTACGTATTGAGGTGAATGGTGAATTGGAGGTGCTGCAAGATTTTTTAGAGCAAACGGGAGCTGTGTTGAAGCCCGGTGGTCGTTTAGTGGTGATGTCTTATCACTCATTAGAGGATAGATTGGTGAAGAATTTTATGCAAAAAGGTAGGTTTAAGGGTGAGGTAGAAAAGGATTTCTTTGGTAATGAAATAAAACCGTTCCATGTGATTAGCCGTAAAGCTGTGACGGCAAGTTTGGATGAATTGGAAGTAAATAATAGGGCGCGCAGCGCGAAGTTACGTGTGGCCGAACGCAAAGCTTAATTTTTGGAGAGATATGTCTAGAAAAAACACCGTCCGAAACAACGAATTAAGTGAAGAGGTTCAGACAAAGATGAATGAGTCTGTAGAGGAAAAGGTGGAGGAAACACAGCATTTTCTTCGCTCTATTTTCTCAACAAAGTACTTGTCCAGTTATCTGGTAGCCAGAAATTTGCCTTTCGCTGCCTTTGTGGCGCTGCTTGGTTTGTTGTATATCTCCAATCGCCATTTAGCCGAAAGAACGGTGCGAACCATTGATCATGTGGGGCGCGAAGTGAAGGAGCTGGGTTGGGATTACAAATCGCTGTCAGCGGAATTGATGAAGCTAACAACGCAAACAGAAATTGCGAAACGGGCTGATACCCTAGGGTTGAAAGAACGCATGCAACCTCCGATTAAGTTAGAGGTAGTAAAAGAAAAAAAATAGATAGACACGGAGTCGTATGAATATCAGGAAGACTATACTTATCCGCGTGTACGTGGCATTTGGACTCATGGTGCTTTTTGCGCTAACGGTCTTTGGTAAGCTCTTGCATTTACAATATATAGATGGGGGAGAGTGGCGTGCTATGGTCGATAGTTTGACGATTCAGGAGCGCGGGATTGAGGCGGCTCGTGGTAATATATACTCCAATGACGGTAGCTTATTGGCTACTTCTGTTCCGGAATATGAACTTCGTTTTGATGCGATGTCGATACCTACGGAAGAGAGCGATGTGTTTAATTCCAAAGTGGACTCCTTAGCCTCGCGATTAGCTGCTCATTTCAAAGATAAATCATCCCGACAGTACCTTGCATTGTTGAAAAACGCCCGTGCAAAAAAGCAGCGATACGTTTTGATTAAAAGAAATGTTTCTCATCAAGATTTAAAAATTATAAAGTCTTTCCCGTTGTTTCATACATTCAGAGAAGGGAAGAAACGCTATCCTACTAGCTTGGTTACCGTGCGTGAAAACAAGCGGATTTTACCATTTACGAATTTAGCAGCACGTACTATTGGCTATAAAAATATCAAAGGGGATACGGTGTTGGTCGGTTTGGAAGGTGCCTATGGATCTTATATAGATGGGAGAAGTGGTTCACAGCTCATGCAGCGTATCGCAGGGGGCGTTTGGGTACCTGTAAATCGGGAAGTCGAAGTTGCACCGGTGGATGGCTCAGATATCATTTCCACCCTGGATGTGAATATGCAAGATATGGCGCAACGGGCACTGGAGAAACAACTGATTGCAAGTGATGCAGACAACGGCTGTGTGGTGGTTATGGAGGTGAAAACCGGAGAGGTAAGGGCAATTGCGAATTTTACACGAGATAAAGAGGGAGTCTTTCGCGAGAAATACAATTACGCTATTGCACAAGGTGCTGACCCGGGATCAACATTTAAGCTGGCGAGTTATCTGGCATTATTGGATGATGGTTTTGTAGATACGTCAAGCACAGTAGATGTAGGAAATGGCACATACAAAGTGCCTGCCCATACTATCCGCGACTCTCACGCGCCAAAAAAATCCGTGATGACCGTCAAAGAAGCGTTCGAGCAATCCTCTAATGTTGGGGTTGCTAAGCTGATAAATACTTATTACGGCAATAAACCAGCGAAATATACGTCAAAGTTGCATCATTTTGGTTTAGGTAAGCCTTTAGGGTTACAGATTCCTGGCGAGGCCACTCCATGGGTAAAGATGCCAGATAGTAAAACATGGAGCAAGCTGTCGTTAGTACAAATGGCCTATGGTTACGAGTTACGGTTAACACCGTTGCAGATGTTAGCCCTTTACAACGCCGTTGCCAATGATGGGGAATTACTTGCCCCATTATTTGTGAAGGAAATTCGTCATTTAGGTAATACCGTGGAGCGCTTTGAGGCAAAAGTACTTAATAAGCAGATTGCGTCAAAAGAAGCGATTCATAAAATGCAAGATATGCTGGCAGGGGTTATGATAGAAGGAACCGGTAAGCGCTTGAGTTCGCCTTTGTACTCGTCGGCAGGTAAAACGGGTACTGCACAAATGAACGATGGCGCGAGAGGGTACGGGCAACGTCGTTACCAATCCTCGTTTGCAGGTTATTTTCCCGCGGAGAACCCAAAATATTCGATGATAGTGGTTATTCGGAATCCGAGAAAGGGCTATTACGGAGGAACCATTGCCGGCCCGGTTTTTAAAGAGCTGGCGGATATGATTTATGCTAATGACTTAACCTTGCACGGAACTTTGGCAAGTAGAAAAGTTAATACAGCTGGATCAAGGTTGCCTCTAACACTGAGAGGGTCCAAAGAAGCATCGAATGCTGTGTATCAAGCATTAGGATTCCATCCATCCAATTGGAATGGGATAGCACAGTCCGTGGATTCTTCAACTCAAGCTGTCCCGTTTGTAGAAACGCAGGTGAAGGAAGGTGTGGTGCCCGACGTCGTGGGAATGGGATTGTCTGACGCGATATTTACCATGGAAAATGCAGGGTTTAAAACGAAGGTTACTGGTTGGGGAAAGGTGGTTAATCAATCCCTCGCCGCTGGAGAAAAATTAAAAATAGGAACGCCGATCGCATTGGCGCTTAATTAGGAGATATGAAGCTAAGAGAATTACTACATGCAATTCCTGTACAACAGCTCGAAGGAACGGTCGACCTCGAGGTGTTGTCGGTATGCTTTGATTCGCGAAAAGTTTCAGCAGGCAGCCTTTTTGTTGCGGTACGAGGAGTGCATACCGATGGACATTTGTATCTCGATAAGGCGATCAAAAATGGAGCAAAAGTATTAGTTGTTGATGTTTTGCCTGATCAATTGCAAGCAGAGGTAACCTATGTGGTGGTGGCGGATACTTCGTATGTACTCGGATTGTTAGCTTCTAATTTTTATGGAAATCCATCCAAAGCGTTGAAACTTGTCGGTATTACGGGAACGAATGGTAAAACGACCATGGCCACGCTTCTTTTTAACTTGTTTAAAAATTTAGGATATCATGTAGGGTTGCTGTCAACCGTGGAGAATAAAATTGGAGATCGTGTTATCCCAGCAACGCACACAACGCCCGATTCGATAGCGCTGAATAGTTTGCTCGCGGAGATGGTCAACGAAGGGTGTGACTATTGCTTTATGGAGGTGAGTTCGCACGCTGTCGTGCAACAGCGTATAGCGGGGTTGCGTTTTGCGGGAGGGATATTTTCCAATATTACGCACGATCATCTGGATTTTCATGGTTCGTTTGATCATTATATCAAAGCCAAGAAAAAGTTTTTTGATGACTTGGATAGGTTTGCCTTTGCGCTGACCAATGTAGATGATCGGAATGGAGCGATAATGCTGCAAAATACGTTTGCGCATAAAAAGACTTACGGGTTAAAGAATATGGCGGACTTCAAGGCGAAAATTATTGAAAGCCATATGGACGGGATGCTACTACAAGTAGATGGGCATGACGTGTGGGTAAAGCTCGTTGGAGGATTTAATGCGTATAATATGCTGGCTGTTTATGGTGCGGCAATATTGCTGGAGCAGGAGACTATGAAGGTGTTGACTGCCATGAGCGATATCACAGGAGCGGAAGGCAGATTTGATGTGTTACGTTCAACAAACGGCCTAGTGGGCGTGGTGGATTATGCGCATACCCCAGACGCGGTAGAAAATGTTCTTTCTACAATCCGCGAACTTAGGCAAAGTGGGCAACAGATTATTACCGTGTTAGGTTGTGGAGGTGATCGAGATAAAGCCAAGCGTCCCGAAATGGCGGCGGTAGCTGTGCGTTTGAGTGATAAAGTTATTATTACTTCCGACAACCCAAGGACGGAAGATCCGATGATGATTATTCGGGACATGGAAGCGGGGGTAGATGCCAAAGATCGCAAACATGTTTTTACCATTGCTGAACGTAAAGAGGCTATCCGTGCCGCATGTCATTTAGCGCAGCCGGGCGATATCATCTTGGTCGCGGGTAAAGGACACGAGAAATACCAGGAGGTTAACGGTATGCGTCAGCATTTTGACGATAAGGAAATTTTAATAGAAACGTTTAACGAACAATAAGAAATACGGATGTTATATTATCTATTCAGTTGGCTGCAAGAACACATGCATATACCCGGAGCGGGGTTGTTTCAATACATCTCGTTTAGGACAGCAATGGCCGTTATTGTTTCGTTAATTATTACGACGGTATACGGAAGTCGTCTGATCCGTGCTTTACGCAATAAACAGGTCGGCGAGACGATCCGTGATTTGGGCTTGGAGGGCGAGAAGAAAAAAGTCGGTACGCCAACGATGGGCGGATTGATTATCATCGGTGGGATTTTGGTTCCTACACTTTTATTCGCCAAACTAGATAATATCTACGTGATCATCATGATTATCACGACCATTTGGATGGGTACGATTGGTTTCTTAGATGACTACATTAAAGTATTCCGAAAAAATAAAGAAGGGCTTGCTGGACGCTTTAAGATCATTGGACAGGTCGGGTTGGGGACATTGATTGCGATTACCATGTACTTCCATCCCGATATTGTTGTTCGTGAAATAGTGCAGAACCCGACATCGACAAAAGCGGTAGAGGTGATGATGGACGCCCAAACAGGGAAACGCTATTACACTGAAAATGTAAAATCGACGAAAACGAATATTCCATTCTATAAAAACAACGAATTCGATTACGCTAAAGTGTTGAGCATGTTTGGATTGAACGGATATTTAGTCACCTTTATCGTGTTCCTAATTGTGGTTGTGTTTATCGTCACCGCTGTATCCAACGGTGCGAATATCACGGATGGAATAGATGGGCTGGCTACGGGAACCTCTGCCATTATCGGGATCACCCTAGCTATTTTAGCTTACGTATCCGGTAACGTGATTTTCTCTGATTATTTGAATATTATGTATATCCCTAATTCGGGAGAACTGGTGATTTTCGCCGGCGCCTTTGTAGGTGCCTGTACTGGCTTCTTGTGGTATAATGCTTATCCAGCTCAGGTCTTTATGGGGGATACTGGAAGTTTGACCATCGGTGGTATCATCGCTGCGTTTGCTATTCTTATACGGAAGGAGCTGTTGATACCGATGCTGTGTGGTATTTTCTTGTTAGAAAACCTGTCGGTCATTATGCAAGTGTCCTATTTCAAGTATACGAAGAAAAAATATGGAGAAGGACGACGGATATTTCTGATGTCTCCTTTGCACCACCACTATCAGAAAAAAGGTTATCATGAATCGAAGATTGTGATGCGGTTTTTTATTGTATCGATTATTCTTGCGATTTTGACTATTGTCACACTAAAAATAAGATAAGAAATGTCCAATATAGCACATACATATTATCCGCAATCTGGTTTTCTCGTCATATTAGGCGCAGGGGAAAGCGGCGTTGGTGCGGCTATATTGGGCCAAGATAAAGGGTTTGATGTATTTGTTTCCGACAGCGGAAATATAAGCGAGGGATATAAAAATACATTACAGCAGGAAGGAATCGCCTTTGAAGAGCAACGACATAGCGAAAATAAGATTATGCAAGCTACGCTGATTGTCAAGAGTCCAGGTATTCCAGAGCACGCTCCGTTAATAAAAGCCCTAAAAGCCGCACATATTCCCGTTATTTCGGAGATCGAATTTGCTGCGCAGTATACAGACGCGAAGCTCTATTGTATTACGGGCTCTAACGGTAAATCAACCACAACGATGTTGACGTATTATATGTTGCAGCGTGGTGGTGTAAATGTGGGTTTAGCCGGAAACATCGGCAAAAGCTTTGCATTGCAGGTAGCACGTGAAAATTATGATGCATATGTGTTGGAAATATCCAGTTTTATGTTAGATGATATGTATCATTTCCGTGCAGATGTCGCGGTTATTTTGAACATCACGCCCGATCATTTGGACCGTTACGATCATCAGATGGAACACTATAGGGCGTCCAAATTTCGTATGATTCAGAACCAGACAAAAGACGATTATTTTATCTATTGTTTGGATGACGAGGAAACGATAAAAGGACTATCCCTTTTTAAAACAGAAGCACAGTATTTGCCTTTTACACAAAAACAAGTGGTAGAGCAGGGTGCGTATATAGACGAAGAGAAGAATATTATTATAAAAGTACCTAACAAAGACATTTTTGCGATGAATATGGAAGAGTTATCATTACAGGGGAAGCACAATGCATACAACAACATGGCCTCGGGCTTGATTGCGAAGGTTCAGGAATTGCGCAATCAAACGATGAAAGAAAGCATGGAATCGTATGTAAACATCGAACATCGTTTGGAACATGTGGCCTGTATCGGTGGTGTAAATTATATTAACGACTCGAAAGCAACAAATGTTAATTCTGTTTGGTATGCTTTGGAGAGTTTCTCGCCCGATATTATATTGATTATGGGCGGTGTAGATAAGGGGAATGACTACGAGATGATGCGTGATCTGGTGAAGTCTAAAGTTAAAGCAATTGTATGTATTGGCAAGGACACGATGCGTATCCATGAATCTTTTGAGGAAGATACGGATGTCATTGTAAATAGTTCGTCGATGCAGGACGCTGTTGAGATTGCTTCCTATTTGGCGAAAAAAGGAGACACAGTTTTGTTGTCGCCAGCCTGTGCTAGTTTTGATTGGTTCAAAAATTACGAGGAACGTGGAGAAAAATTTAAGGAAGCGGTAATGTCTTTGTGAAACGAATAAAAATTTGATAAGCGATGATGGATCAGATTTTCAGTAAACTAAAAGGAGATAAATGGATTTGGATTATTGTGATTGTCCTGTCCGGCTGGTCTCTGTTGGCGGTGTATAGCTCTGTTGGGACGCTTGCCTATAAGGAGGGTAAAGGAACAGAATTATACCTGTTTAAACATTTTTCTATCATTGTGGTGGGGCTGGTGTTGATGTATCTATCGCATAAATTAGATTATCGCTATTACGCTGGTATTTCTAAGTTGTTGATGATCATTGCTATTCCCTTGCTCCTATTTACGCTGATTGGGGGAAATAAAGTAAACGACGCTAGTCGTTGGGTAACGATTCCGGTTATAAACCAGACGTTTCAAACATCAGACTTGGCAAAACTGGCGCTGATTACCTTTTTGGCGCGTATGTTGTCACGTAAAGCACATGAGATAAAGGATCTTAAAAAATCATTTATTCCCATCATGGGAACAGTGTGTTTGGTGTTCGTCCTGATCGCATGGGCAAATTTATCTACTGCCTTAATGTTGTTTGGTACGAGTGTTCTACTTCTTTTAATTGGTCGAGTAAGCTTTAAGCAAATCGGTATTGTTTGCGTCGGAGGTGCGTTCCTGCTCCTGTTGGTAATCCTTATCGGGCCCAGACGTGCAACGTATATTAGCCGCTTCGAAAGTTTTTTTAAGACTGAACAAACGACACAGAGTCCCGTCTCCTTTCAAGAAGATAAAAATTACCAGGCAAATTTGGCGAAAATGTCTATCGCTTCCGGTGAATTATTCGGCAAAGGTGCAGGAAATAGTGTAGGCAGAAATCTATTACCACACCCTTATTCTGATTTTATTTTTGCGGTGATTGTGGAGGAATACGGAACTATTGGGGGGGCAATTTTACTCTTTCTATATGTGGCACTCATGTATCGCTGTATACGCATTGTGACGCTGAGTCCGCGAGCTTTTGGCGCGTTCTTGGCTGCTGGGTTAGGTTTTAGTCTGACTATACAGGCTTTGGCGAATATGGCGGTCGCTGTGGGGCTAGGGCCCGTCACTGGAGTGCCACTACCACTGGTCAGTATGGGTGGGACATCCATTTTGTTTACCAGTGTAGCGTTAGGTATCATTTTAAGTGTGAGTCGCAGTGTAGAGGAATTGAAAGGAAAAGAAGAATTGAACGAAATTCCGAAAAACCCAAAAGTGGTTGTTGGAACGATTTAATAACGATAGAATAAGCAAGATATGGCGCATAGAATAATCATAAGCGGAGGAGGGACAGGAGGACATGTTTTTCCGGCTATTGCTATAGCCCATGCATTACGTCGTATAGAGCCGGAAATTGAAATATTGTTTGTAGGCGCAAACGGAAGAATGGAAATGGAACGTGTACCACAGGCCGGCTATAAAATAGTCGGACTAAACATACAGGGCATAGACAGAAAATCCATATTGAATAATCTGACGTTGCCCTTTAAACTGGTGGGTAGTTTACTAAAAGCGCGAAGAATCCTCACTGAGTTTCGTGCGGATGCTGCCGTAGGTGTTGGTGGCTACGCATCGGGACCATTACTGATGGCAGCGAATAACATGGGGTTGCCGACATTGATCCAAGAGCAAAATTCATATGCGGGTGTAACCAATAAAAGTTTAGGGAAGAAAGCGAAAAGCATATGCGTAGCCTATGAAGGGATGGATAAGTTCTTTCCAGCTGAAAAAGTCATTTTGACGGGCAATCCCATACGCCGTGATTCAGTAGATATTGAAGGCAAGCGTGAATTTGCCATACAGCTGTTCGGATTACAGTCGCAAAAAAAGACGATCCTGATTCTCGGAGGCAGTTTAGGTGCCAAGCAGTTGAACGGTTATGTCCTGGATGTAATACATGAACTCGGTGAGAAGGAAGATGTGCAATTTATTTGGCAAACAGGGAAAACGTATTATGAGGATATGAAAAGTATGCTGAAAATGGATCAGTTAATTCCGGGAAATGTAAAAGTAAAACCATTTTTGGATCGCATGGACTTGGCGTATGCGGCCGCTGATTTGATTATTTCTCGAGCAGGTGCGGGGACGATATCCGAACTGTGTGTAGTAGGTAAACCTGTTATATTAATACCATCGCCCAATGTTGCCGAAGATCACCAAACAAAAAATGCACAGGCTTTAGTGGCGAAAAATGCAGCAATAATGATCTCTGAAGCCGACGCTCGGGATACGATGATGTATGTGGCGCTAGAGTTACTTTCTGATGAAACTAGATGTGCGACTTTAGGTGAGGAAATAGGAAAGATGGCGATGCCTGATGCAGATGAAGTGATCGCGAGAGAAGTATTGAAACTTATTAATAGATGATGAACCTTGACCATATAAAACGTGTTTATCTGCTCGGAATCGGAGGGATTGGTATGAGCGGATTGGCTCGCTATTTCAAGCACCTCGGATGCGATGTGCAGGGGTATGATAAAACGGAAACCGACCTAACACGGGCGTTGGTGAAAGAGGGTATTGAGGTGATCTATCAAGATGATATAGCTTTATTGCCGGATGTATATAAGCAGCTCTCTGCGCAAACATTGTTGATCTTTACACCGGCCATTCCAAAAGATCTTAAACTGAAAGCTTACTTTTTAGAGCTTGGCTTTGTACCCTACAAACGTTCGGAAGTATTGGGCATTATTAGTGCCAGTAGGTATACAATCGCCGTGGCTGGAACGCATGGTAAGACGACGACGTCGACGATGATTGCGCATATACTGAAGGATTCGGGATATGATTGTTCGGCTTTTTTAGGAGGAATTAGTTCAAATTATAACAGCAATGTTTTGTACGGGGCAAACAACGTGGTCGTGGTGGAAGCAGATGAATATGATCGCTCGTTTCTGACTTTACATCCAAATATCGCTGTCGTTACCTCCGCAGATCCCGATCATTTGGATATCTATGGGGATGCCAAGCACCTCATTGAATCCTTTGAACTTTTTTTGCAGCGCGTCGTCCCAGACGGTGTGTCTATCGTAAAAAAGGGATTGCCTTTTCGTGGTCACGTAACTTACGCACAGACGGATGTGTGTGATGCCTATGCAAGCGATATCCATATAGAAAATGGGACGTTTTATTTCGATTACATCAGTAGACAAACGGAAATACGAAATATATCGTTGGGGATCCCGGGATTTCATAATGTGGAAAATGCTATTGCCGCTATGGCGGTTGCGTTGCGGCTTGGAATAGCAGAAGAGAAGATCAAATCGGCGTTGATGTCGTTTAGAGGGGCGAGGAGACGGTTTGAGTATATAGTCAAAACACCGGCACACATATATATAGATGATTACGCGCACCATCCAGAGGAATTGCGTGCGTTCCTGATATCGGTGAAGAAACTCTATCCGACAAAAAAATTGACTGTCGTTTTTCAGCCACATCTATATAGTAGAACCCGAGATTTTGTGGACGGCTTTGCGGAAGTGTTGGAATTGGCCGATGAATTGCTGCTGATGGATATCTATCCGGCAAGAGAGTTGCCTATGGAAGGGGTAACCTCTAGTTGGTTATTAGACAAGGTTGAAATCGATAATAAACAGCTTGCTTCGCCTAATGAGGTCCTGGAAATGGTACAACAAAACAGTCCCGAACTAATCGTGACGATGGGCGCGGGAGATATAGACAGACTGGTGAAACCTTTAAAAGAAATATTAGAAAATGCTGAAGATCGTGCGTAACATACCGTGGAGACAGCTTGGTTATCTGTGTATAGGGCTTCTTGTTTTGGCGGGGATAGGTATGTTGATGGGCGTGGTTAAAAAGAAAGACATGGCGCAGGCCTGTGTCTCGATGAAAGTCATTGTAGAAGGAAAAGAAACCTTTATCGACCAACACGATATTTCTGATTTAGTTAGTACCCAATTTGGGAAAGTCGTCGGAAGACCGTTAGCGGAGATTCCGACGGATAAAATCGAGAAAGCATTGATGGAGCTTCCTTACGTGTCTAGCGCAGAGGTTTACGCCGATATGGACGGGATACTGCAGGTCCTTGTACAGCAACGAGAGGTTATCTTACGTATTGTTAATAAGGCGGGTAAGGAATATTATATTGATACACAGGGCGAAAAAGTTCCTGTTACTTTAAAGTATGTTCCCCATGTTTTAGTGGCTAACGGAAATATACGGGAAGGATATGAAAAGCCGTTAGATACCATTCAAACTCAATTGGTAAAAGACTTAGTGACCATTGTGAAGCATGTGAAAAATGACCCTTTGTGGAGTAATCAAATTGTCCAGTTGTATGTTGATCACCAGCAAGATATTGAAATTATTCCAAGAGTAGGAACGCAGCCGCTGATCATCGGCGATGCATCTAAATTAGATGAGAAATTGGGAAGGTTAGAGGTTTTTTATAAAAATATTCTGCCAAAAGTAGGTACACGCGCTTACGAAAAAGTAAATGTGAAATATGACGGACAGATTATCTGTGAACGACAGGATGGATGGATGTTAGACAGTTTACAGATGAAACTAAAAATGAAATAATTAATTTGAATAAACAGCAACAAAACACACAGCATATGAAACCAAGATTAGCAGAAAAGGAAAAAGATAGTCCAATCATCGTGGGATTGGACATCGGAACAACGAAAATTTGTGTTACAGTCGGTCGTCGTAGTGGAGCGAGTAAAATTGAGCTTTTGGGTGTAGGGAAAGCGGAGTCCTCGGGGGTGAACCGTGGCGTCGTTGCGAACATCCAAAGGACGGTCAGTAGTATCCGGGATGCGGTTTCCATTGCGGAATCTCAATCGAATGTGGATATTAAAGTGGTGAATGTGGGAATCGCCGGTCAGCATATCAAGAGCATTCAACATCGGGGTATTCTAACCAAACGCGATTACGACGAGGTTACCCGTATTGACGTAGAACAACTAATCTCCGACATGTATAAGCTGGTGCTCCCTCCGGGAGAGGAAATTATCCACGTATTGCCGCAGGAATTTACCATCGATAACGAACCAGGTATTAAAGAGCCTATTGGGATGGCTGGACGTCGTGTTGAAGCTAATTTTCATATTATTTCTGGACGTGTAACAGACATTAACAACATCAAACGGTGCGTAGACAATTCGGATTTGGAGATTTCTTCCTTGGTTTTGGAACCTCTAGCATCATCTGAAGCTGTGTTGGATGACGAGGAGAAAACTGCTGGTGTGGTGTTAGTGGATGTTGGTGGTGGTACGACAGATGTTGCGATTTTTCATGAAGGTATTATTCGTCATACGGCGGTGATTCCATTGGGAGGGAATATTGTGACGGAAGATATTAAACAAGGTTGTTCGGTTTTGCGTAATCAAGCAGAGCAGTTGAAGGTTCGCTATGGCTCTGCTTTGGCTGATGAAAATAAAGACAACGAGGTGATTTGCGTTCCAGGTATTCGTGGGCGTGAAGCAAAAGAAATCTCGGTGAAGAACTTAGCCTACATTATTCAGGCACGGATGGAGGAAATTATTGAGCACGTTTATTACGAAATTAAGTCATCTGGCTACGAAGATAAATTGATTGCGGGCATAGTCATCACCGGTGGCGGTGCTCAATTGAAGCATTTGGTGCAATTGGTAGAGTACATTACCGGAATTGATTGTAGAATAGGCTATCCCAACGAATACTTGGCAAAGACAGAAATGTTGAACAAACAGGCGTTAGAAGAGTTGAAAAGCCCGATGTATGCAACTTCCATTGGATTGCTAATTAAAGGTGTTCAAGCTGTGGAAGACGCCGAAGCTACCGAGCACGAAGAGGAAGCGTTCAAAAAAAGCGGACGAGTAAAAGATATAGCCGAAGAAAAAAACAAGAAAGAAAGTTGGTTTTCCAAGCTGTTGTCCGATTTCATCAAAGATGATACGGGAATTGATGACGATACATTTATAGGAAGGAAATAAGTAAGTTTTCCACATCAGATCTTTTTTCCACAAATTCACAAATGTGGAAAACTGTTGTGAGGAATTTGGTATTATTACATTTGAATTGTTGAACCTATCGGGGATTTCTAAGTGGTTTAGCAAGAGTTAAATAGGGTATTTTATGTCGATACAATTTGAAATGTTAAAGGAACAATCATCAATAATCAAGGTTATTGGGGTTGGTGGTGGTGGTGGCAATGCCGTAAACCACATGTACAAGCAAGGGATCAGCGGTGTAGACTTTATCGTTTGCAATACGGATGCACAGGCGTTGGAGCTAAGTCCTATCCCAAATAAGGTGCAGTTAGGCACAAGTTTGACAGAGGGAATGGGCGCAGGTGCTGACCCCGACGTAGGTGAAAATTCAGCTATTGAAAGTATTGAGGATATCAAACGTATGCTAGGTACCAATACGAAGATGCTTTTCATAACGGCAGGAATGGGAGGTGGTACGGGTACTGGAGCAAGTCCCGTATTGGCTAAGGCTGCAAAAGAGCTGGGCATCCTCACCGTAGCTATTGTAACCACTCCTTTTACATTCGAGGGTAAGCGACGTCGCGCACAGGCAGAAGAAGGTATGGAAGAGTTGCGTAAATATGTAGACTCTTATCTGGTTATTTCGAATGATCGTTTGCGAGAGATATTTGGTAACCTTACTATGCAGGCGGCTTTCGCGAAGGCGGATGACATTTTGACAACAGCAGCGAAAGGTATTGCCGAAATTATTACCATCCCGGGCTACGTGAACGTGGATTTTAAAGATGTGCGTACCGTTATGAATGATAGTGGTGTTGCCATCATGGGGAACGGAATATCTACCGGCGAAAATCGCGCTATTGAAGCTGTAACAGGAGCATTGGCATCGCCGCTATTAAAAGATAATGAAATTGAAGGTGCACGCTATATTTTGCTGAATATTACCTCGGGTAAAAATGAAGTAACGATGGATGAAGTTGCTATTGTTACCGATTATATCCAGGAAAAAGCAGGCTTATCTGCGGATCTTATTTGGGGGAATTGTATTGATGAGAATTTGGACGACGAGTTATCGGTAACCATTATTGCGACAGGTTTCCAAACGGCGGAAGAGCGTGTTATAGAGAAAGAGAAGGAAAAAATCGCATTACCTTTAACCCCAGAGCCTACCACAAAACAGTTCGTAAAGCCAGTAGCTCAAAATCAATTTATAAAGAAAGAAGAAAGTGCTGATACACAACAGCCTTTTATTAAACCAATACAAGATACTATCGAGAAGACACCTTCTTTTGGAGGGGCTAGTGCGCCTCAAGGAGATTTGTTCACCTCGCCGAAGCCCATTCATGCAGCGGTTGCAAAAAATGAAGAGCCAGAAGTGATTCGCCATACGCTGAGCTTAGATGAGCCGGAGCAAGAGGATGCCGTTGAAGATGCTGGCTTTGAACTGAAGACTTCTCCTTCTATGTTTGAATTTAAGTTGCCATCGGTATTCGATGCCTATAAAAAGGAAACATCAGAGGTGGAAGAAACGGAAAATCCGGAAAATATAATAAGAGAAGAAACTGTAGCACAAGTAGAGCCTACACCCGAGAAGGAAATTGATTTTGAGGATCAATTGATGAAGACGAAAGAACGTATATTGCGCTTGAAAGAATTGAGCATGAAGTTGAAGTCTAGCAATGGTTTGCAAGAGCTGGAGAATGAACCGGCTTATAAACGTCGACAAAAATCATTGGAAGATGTGCCACATTCGTCGCAATCCCAAGTGTCACGGTTTACCTTGTCGTTTGATGACGGAGAAACAGAGATTCGTCCGAACAATTCGTTTCTGCATGATAACGTTGATTAATCGCACATGAAATACACCTGAAAGACAGCCGAAATGCTGTCTTTTTTGTTTATATTTAGCCGAATTGAAAATTAAAATATTGACGTTATGTTGGCTAAACTAAATAACCCGATATGGGTAATGAGCTCTGCGTATGATAAATTATCTTTGGACGAATTGATAGCGACCTCTAAGCAGGTGGGGGCGCAAGGGATTGATTTGTGTGTGTTTAGAAAAGATGGTACACGAGAAGACCACACCGCTACGCATGTAGAATACGAAAATTTTTCGCCAGAAGACGGTAAGCGCCTTATTGAAAAATTTAATGAAGCGGAGTTAAGTTTATCGTTGGGCGCGTTTGAGAACATGATTGGTGGTGATCCGGAACAACGTGTGAAAAATCAGAATCATCTGTTGCGTCTTATTCGAATAGCTCACCTTTTAGGAGGAGACAAAAATGATGTGAAAGTAGGGACATTTGTAGGGTACAACCACGATCTTGGAAATGAAATCGACGGGTTTCAAAAGAATTTAGAAGAATATAAGCGTGTGTTCGAACCTATTGTGAAGTACGCGGAAGACCTCGGCGTCACGATTGTATACGAAAACTGTCCGATGGAGGGCTGGCGATCCGCTCGTTATACCTCCACGTATAATAACTTGCCCGCTGTGTTGGCTGCACGAAAATTAATGTATGCGTTAATTCCAAGCAAAGCACATGGCGAAATATACGATCCTTCCCATGATATATGGCAAAATGTAAATCCTGTGGACGTAATAGAGCATATGGATATTGACCGATTGAAACGCATTCACGTAAAAACGACTCGTAATTTAAAGACAAAGGCCCGTATAGAATGGGGTGGAATGTATCCTATGCAATATGTGGACGAACCCTTGGCAGAGCGTGCAGGAGTGACTACTCCACAACATGATTGGGATCGCCACCATTATGAGGCTATGCTTCCGGGATTCGGTGGAACAGATCATATGGACTGGAATGATTTCATTGCGGCGTTGCACCGCAGAGGCTTTGACGGTCCTTTCGAAATAGAAAATGAGGCTAGAAATTCGAAAGACACCGGAAATATAGCCGCTACCAATCAGGGATTTGCAAATTGTATTCGTTTCTTATCCCCCTTATTATGGGAGTTAGATCTTGAAAACGGATATAGTTTTCAGCGGAGAAGTTACTTGGAAGAGCCCGCGGTAAAAAATATTGCAGAGGTAACGATAGATGATTTGAAGTAAAAAGAAAAGCGGCTATTGAAATAGCCGCTTTTCTTTTTAAGCTTCGCTATGTAGTTTGAATAGTTCAATGAGTTCGGGGATATTACCTACATTTAATTTTTCGAAAACACGACTTTTATAAGTGCTTACGGTGGAGGAGCTTAATTCCATTAATTTTGCAACCTCCAAAATACCAAGTCCTTTCGTTAAATGTTTGGCTACGTCCATTTCACGATTGGATAATTTATGCAGCGGGTTATTCTTGACGAAAGAAGATTTGCTTGTTGTAAGTTTCTGTATGTAGAGGTCCTTAACTGTATCTGACATATATTTTCCACGTGTCATGATACTCTCTATGGCATTTTTCAGCTCGGACATCGCGGTTGTCTTATTTAGGTAGCCACAAGCGCCTGCGTCAATATAGCGCAAGGCATAAATACTCTCCTCGTAAGAGGAGAAAACCAATATCTTCACTTCGGGTTGGATGTCTAATAGCTTCTTGACGACTTTAATATTATTTCCCCCCGGCATGTTGATATCGAGCAGGAGTAGGTCGAAGGATTCTTTGCGTAAATGATTGTAGACTTCGTCGTAAGTTTGTGCCTGTTGAATATCTGTATTGGGAATGCACTCCTTAATAATCATAGAAGCTCCTAGTCTTACAATGCTATGGTCATCAGCTATTAATATTCTCTTCATGTACGAGGGTACTTCTGTTGATGTTATTTAACGTAGTAGACGCAATTTTTTGCATCTAACTACAAATTTACATAAAATGCTTTGTATTTACCAACCGAATGTTAAACGAGTCCATGTATGTGTCCTTAGTAGATATCATAATAATATGTGTTGGCATGAATAATGATATATATGACTGTGTCAAAAATATTTCGAAATTTTTGAATATTGTAGATTTAATTGTCATTTTTGATTATTGATTATTTTTAAATTTAAAATTATGGGGTTTCTGAAAGAATTTAAAGAATTTGCCATGCGGGGGAGTGTCGTCGACCTTGCTGTCGGTGTGGTAATTGGAGGTGCCTTTGGCAAGATTGTGACGTCCATGGTAGATGATATTATTATGCCACCTATCGGCTATATTACTGGTGGAGTAGACTTTAGTAATATGAAGTATGTCATGACGGAAGCTAATGAGGCGGCGGGTACCACCGAGGTAGCCATTACCTATGGTAATTTTATCAATGTTATTATTCAGTTTTTGATTATAGCGTTCTGTATATTCTTGGTTATTAAAGGAATAAATTCTTTAAAACGTAAAGAAGAAGCAGCGCCCGAAGAAGCCCCTGCACCATCCAAAGAAGAGGTGTTGTTGGCTGAAATCCGGGATATACTTCGTAATAAATAGCGTGTTCCGGCTAGCATCTTCAGCGAAGAGGAAATTTATAGAGATGAAATTTGCTTCTTTTCGGGGAAAACAGTACTTTTGCATTCCCTTGTATAGGGAGCGATTGATTTAGATATAAAAACAAGCATAATAGCGTCATGAAAAGAACATTTCAGCCTTCGTTAAGAAAAAGAAGAAATAAGCACGGTTTCCGTGAGCGTATGAGCACAGCTAACGGTAGAAGAGTATTGGCTGCTCGTAGAGCTAAAGGAAGAAGACGTCTTTCTGTATCAGACGAGTACCGTCACAAAGGATAAGTCAAGTCTGTGGCTCCTGAGGGCTTGTGTTTCGACAGATAGTCACGATGAGCTATACATTTACTAAAGAAGAACGATTATGTAGTAAAAGACTTCTCGAAAGTCTTTTCCGTAGTGGTTCTTCTTTTGTTGTTTATCCTTATCGAATCGTGTTTCTGTATAGCCCAATAGTACAGAAAGACACCATTCCAGTACAATGTGTGATTTCCGTTTCCAAGCGTCGCTTCCGCCAAGCGGTAGATCGGAATGCGATAAAGCGTCGTATACGCGAGGCGTACCGTCTGCAAAAATCAGATTTATACAGCTTTCTTCAGGAACATTCCCTACATTTGCTCTTGGCATTCCAATATGTGGGAAAGGAAAAGGAACCCTATGCAATGCTCTATCAACGTATGGGAAAAGTATTAGCCAAGCTGAAAGATGCACATACTCAAATTTATATGGGAGAAGCTGATTAAGCAACCATTACAGTGGTTTTTTGTACTTATTATTCGTTTTTATCAACTTTTCATTTCACCGTTTCTGGGCGCCAACTGTCGATATACGCCTACTTGTTCGCAATATGGTAAGGAAGCCATTCAAAAGCATGGTCCTTTTAGAGGAGGCTATCTGGCGATTCGACGGATTTTGAGGTGCCATCCTTGGGGAGGGCATGGGCACGATCCTGTTCCATAATGTTTATGATTGAAAATACGTACATCTTACAAATAGAAACAGCGACGCCGGTGTGTTCGGTCGCTATCAGTAAAAATGGTGAAACCATTGCTCAAGTAGAAGCAGATGGTCCCAATTTACATGCAAGTTATCTGACGTTATTCATTGAAGAAGCTTTAGAAAAGGCAGATGTCCGCTGGAAAGACCTGCATGCAGTAGCGGTGAGCAAGGGCCCGGGGTCCTATACCGGTCTCCGAATAGGTGTTTCGACAGCTAAAGGCTTGTGCTATGCGCTCGACCTTCCATTAATTGCCGTAAATACACTGGAAGCGATGGCCCACGAATTTGTTCGACAAAAGGATCGCCTAGCGGGTATAAGCCCTATTCTGGTTCCGATGATTGATGCGCGTCGGATGGAAGTCTATATGGCCGAATATAATGAGCAGTTGCAGTGTGTGAAAGAGACAGGTGCCTGTATCATAGATGAAAATTCGTTTGCCAATCAAACGAGAGATCGGTATTATATTCTCTTTGGAAGTGGTGCAGACAAATTTGAGACACTTTTCGAAAATAGGGCAGACGTACAGGTGAAAATGGGATTTCGTAATGCAGCGTCATTTTTCGATAGGCTAGCCTTCCAAAAATTCCGACAGGGCGACTTTGAGAATGTGGTTTATTTTGAGCCGTATTACCTGAAAGATTTTATCGCAACGACTCCCAAAAAACGTTAGCTACAACCATCTGCGCTTTTTGAACCAATAATAAATAAGTGCGGCAAGAATAGCCATCGCTAGCATTATTGCCGGATAACCATAGTACCACTCCAATTCGGGCATATTTTTGAAATTCATACCATATACGCCTACGATGAATGTAAGCGGCATGAAAAATACCGATATAATGGTTAACGTGCGCATAATGTCGTTCGTATGATTGGACTCTATATTGAAATAAACCGAAAGAAGTTGCGCTGTATTTTCCGAGATGTTGCGGTACAAAGTAGATGAGCGGGCATAAATATCTTTCAAGTCCTGCGTATAAATATTTTTGAATGCCGATAGGTGGAAGAAATCTACGATGTCTTTGTAGAGTGTCAAAATGATACGAATAAGGTCTATTTGACGTTTAATATGATAAAGCTGGCGGAGGAAATCCCTTTTTCTTCGGTTTAAAAAGACCATCTCTTCATAGCTGTCCAACTGAGTATTCAGTTTGTTGATAACTAGGTTTTCAAAGGTTTTTAGTGCTTCTGAGGTAAGGTGGTTGATGAAAAGCTTGCTGGAGCTGAGCTTGCTGAAAGGAAATTTATCAACAAGCTTTTCCAAATACTCGACATCTCCGCGGTGCACCGTAATGACAAACTTATCACTAAAGAATATAGATATGCGTTCGGTAATTTCCGTTAAAGTATCAGAAAAGTTGTCAAATCTAGTCGGAATCGAACGGATGATGAGAAAGTGATAATTCTCAAATTCTTCGATTTTAGGCAACTGTCCTACCTGTAGACAATCTTTAATGGAGGCTTCATGCAATTGATATGTATTCTTGAGCGTTGCGAAATCTTCAAGTGTAGGCTCGGATATATCGATCCAGTCGAAAGGTGCATTGCCAGAATCTAAGATAGTACGTACCATATGCGCTACAATTATCCATAAATATAAAAACAAATAAGGCTATTCTTAGAATAGCCTTATTTGTCTGAATTTTCTTATTTCTTTTCTTTCGCCTTTTTGTCTTGGTATTCTTTATTTAATGCGGCTACCACTTCGGTGGTAATGTCCTTTTTTTTCTCCGCATATAATACGGTCGGATTGGAGACGGAGTAAGTTAATACTAATTCATAGCCTTTCTCTTCTGCATGTTTTTTCAAATACTCCGAGATTGTGTTATACACATTATTGAACTCGGTCGATTCATCCTGCGCAATCGATGCTGAGGCATTTTGATCTAAACGTCCCAATTCATCTTGTTTACGAGCAAGCCTTTCTTCGGTAGCTTGACGTTCAGAAGCACTCATGGTAGCCGCTTTTTGTTGATACTCCGCAACCTCACGTTGGAAGGCTTGTCCCTTACTTTGTAAATCGCCTTGTGCTTTTTTGACCTTCGCTTCGAGCTTGGTTCTAACATCTTTATAGTATTCGTATTTTTCGGATAACGTATCAGCGTTTATATAAACGATTTTCTCTCCTTTGTTGGCATTCGCTACCGATGCCGTCGAATCATTTGTCGTATTAGTGGCTCCGGTATTCGCATTTTGATTACAGGAAGCTATAGCCAAAACGGTGACTAACCCTAAAGATACGTTTGTTACAGTTTTAAGTAGTTTATTCATATATATAACTTGTTTTTTTAATGGTCATATGGAATATCCATTCATATTGTGCACACTTTTTTATTGCGGACTGGTGGACATACAGCTTTGCCATCATTCGTGTGTGTTTAGCAACCGTGGATATTTCATTCTAATATAGTTTTCAGAAAACAAACCTAAGATAAAAAATCAAATTTTAGAAGCTCTTTATTATTTCTAGGCAAAATAAGGCGTTATAACCAACAGAATCAACCTTGTTTTATTGTTATTTAGGATTTTGATCAGGCCCATTGTATAGATATCATCTCTTGATTTTTAGGGAAAAAAATCGTATTTTTGGATGTTAAACGATACTCATTTTAATTTAATTTCATGAGCGAAGAAAATAAGAATTCATCAACGTACTCTGCAGACAATATTCAGGTATTAGAAGGTCTGGAGGCGGTACGTAAGAGACCTTCCATGTACATTGGCGATACGGGTGTTAAAGGTTTACATCATTTAGTTTATGAGGTGGTCGACAACTCTATTGACGAAGCGGTCGCTGGGTATTGTTCAGAGATTACTGTTACGATTCACAGTGACAATGCGATCTCTGTTAAGGACGACGGACGGGGCATTCCCACCGGTATCAACAAGAAAGAGAATAAATCGGCTTTGGAATTAGTGATGACCGTGCTGCATGCGGGGGGTAAATTTGATAAAGATACCTATAAGGTGTCTGGTGGTTTGCATGGCGTAGGGGTTTCTTGTGTAAACGCGCTGTCTACCCGTTTGTCTGCCGTAGTACATCGTGAGGGAAAGATTTTTCAACAAGAATATGAAAAAGGGAAACCTTTGTATGATGTGAAGGAAATTGGAGAAAGTGAAATCACGGGAACGATTGTTACTTTCCGTCCAGACCCCGAAATTTTTACGATGACCATCACATACAATTATGATACATTGGCAAATCGTTTACGGGAGTTAGCGTTCTTAAATAAAGGCATACGTTTATCGTTGATAGATGAGCGCGAGATTAATGAAGATGGGACACGTCGGTCGGACGAGTTTTTCTCGGAAGGCGGTTTGCGTGAATTTGTTAAGTTTTTGGATGGAACACGTCAAGCACTGATTCCGGAACCAATATATGTAGAGGGTATTAAACAGGGGGTACCTGTAGAACTCGCGCTACAGTACAATGAGACATATTCAGAAAACGTACATTCCTACGTAAATAATATCAATACCATTGAAGGAGGGACTCACGTAGCGGGTTTCCGACGGGGATTAACTCGTACGTTAAAAGCCTATGCCGATAAATCAGGTTTATTGAAAAACTTGAAGGTTGATATAACAGGTGATGATTTTCGTGAAGGTTTAACTGCGGTAGTATCTGTTAAGGTCGCCGAACCACAGTTTGAGGGACAAACCAAAACTAAACTGGGAAATAACGAAGTGATGGGTGCGGTTGATATGGCTGTAGGAGAGATTTTGGGTATCTACCTCGAAGAAAATCCAAAGGAGGCAAAGATCATTGTACAGAAAGTTGTCATAGCAGCCCAAGCGCGTGCAGCTGCACGCAAAGCAAGAGAGCTTGTTCAACGTAAAACTGTTATGGGAGGGTCTGGTCTTCCTGGTAAATTAGCAGATTGTTCAGATACTGACCCTGAAAAATGTGAGATATTCTTCGTCGAGGGTGATTCGGCAGGAGGAACAGCCAAGCAAGGTCGTGACCGCCGTTTTCAAGCCATTATGCCTTTAAGGGGTAAAATCTTGAATGTCGAGAAAGCCATGGAACATAAGATTTATGAAAACGAGGAAATAAAAAATATGTTTACGGCATTGGGTGTAAGTGTCGGAACTGCAGAAGATTCCAAAGCCCTGAATATAGAGAAATTACGTTATCACAAGATCATCATCATGACGGATGCCGACGTCGATGGTTCACACATTGCGACGCTGATCTTGACTTTCTATTTCCGTTACATGAAAGAGCTGATAGAGAAGGGGTACGTATATATAGCAACGCCACCACTTTATCAGGTTAAGAAAGGGAAGGAGTCTGAATACGCATGGAGCGAAGACCAGCGTCTGGCAGCTATACAGCGTTTGAAAGGCACGGGAAAAGAAGATTCCGTCAACGTGCAACGTTATAAGGGTCTTGGTGAAATGAATGCCGAACAGTTATGGCAAACCACTATGGATCCAGACCAGCGTACTTTACGTCAGGTGACTATCGAAAATGCGGCGGAAAGCGATCGTATCTTCTCCATGCTGATGGGAGATGAGGTCGCTCCGAGACGAGAATTTATTGAAAGAAATGCGAAATACGCGAAAATTGACGTATAACATATAGGGTGACGTACGATCCCGATCTCAACCAGATCGGGATTTTTTTATACTATATCAGTTTCTTTTCGATAGCCATTTTAACCAATACGGCTGTGTTTTTTGCGCCCAGTTTTAATAGAAGGTTTTTCCGGTAACCACGGATTGTTTCCGGACTTAAAAAGATTTGGTCAGCAATTTCCGTATTGGTCAAGCCTTCTGAAATAAGGCGAAGCAGTTCTCGTTCCCGAGGACTTAACCAGATGTTTTTTTCCGAAGGTCGTTTCATCAGCAAGTCTATCTCATGGCAAAGAAACGTCCCGCCGGCAGCAACGACTTCTATCCCCGCCAATACCTCATCCGCCATCGCGTTCTTAATGAGATATCCGGAAGCACCGTTATCTAACATCTGTCGAACAACGGCGTATTCATTATGTGTCGTTAGTGCCAATACCTTGATTTTCGGGAATTGTTCTCTTATTTCCTTGCAAAAATCCAGTCCACTAGTATCAGGCAAACCCACGTCCAGCAATAGAATATCTGGTTTCCAAAACCCAAGAGATAATCGACATTCCCCGGCGCTATGCGCTACGCCAACAACCTGAGCGATACCAGAATCTTGAATAAGACCCTGCAGTCCCTCTGTTAAGATTTTGTGATCGTCTACAATAGCTACACGAATCATATTATATTCACATTAATCATTACATTCAATTTCTATGTGGATTTCAGTACCTTGACCGGACGAATAGATATTCATCTTGCCCTGGAAGGCATCCACCCGTTGTCGCACATTCTGTAGCCCCATGCCTTCTGTGACCTGTTTTTGATCAAACCCCATCCCATCATCCTGTACAGTGAAGGATATGCGGCCTTCCTCCTGCACCAGTTGTACATTGATGTGGCTTGCTTGGGCGTGTTTGAGCGCATTGTTGACCAGTTCGTGAATACAACGGTAGATCATAATCTCCATTTTTTCAGATAGACGGGTTTCATCGCCAAAGTAATGAAAATCAACAATAGGGATGGCGGCACAGAAATCACTTACGGAAGCCTTTAATCCATAACGTAGCAACGACTCGGGCATCATATGGTGTGCTACACGACGCAGTTCTTGTATGGAATCGTCGAGCATGCCGATGGCTTTCTGAAAGCGGGATACATCAATGTCTTCCAATACGGCTGCTTCGCCTTTTACTTGTGGTAAATTAAATTTCACGAGCGATAACATGCTCCCCAATCCATCATGCAGATCTTTTGCCAAACGCGTTCGCTCGGCAGTTTCGCCGTCTAAAGTCGCCTGCACGGCCACCAACTGTTTTTCCCGCTCTAATCGTTGCGTTTCCTCTTCGGCTAGTTTTCTACGGCTGACGGCTAAGCGGTAACGCATATAAGCAAAGGCAAGAGCAATAAGTAGAATAACTGCTCCGGAAATACCCAGCCAGCTATATAATTGTCTTTGTTTTTCCAATGCGGATATTTTGAGTTCTTTTTTTTCGGTCTGGTATACGGTTTCTAGAAATGAAATCTGTTGCTGACCCGCTTCATCATAAAGTGTATCTTTTAGCAAGTACGCCTCTGAGAGTTGTTGATATGCGGCTTCAAAATCACGGTCTTGTGCATTGACCCGTGCTAGAACCCATAGTGCGATTTCTCTTTTATCTTTTGAGTGCAACTTTTCAGCTAATGAAAACGTGGTGTGTGCTGCCGAGCGAGCCGCCTTATACTGTTTGTTTAGTAAATAGGCTTCTGATAGAGATGAATTATGCCGCATAATTTCCCATTCATCCCCCAAAGATTCGGCAAGTTCCCGCGCTTTTTCATGCTCTTTTACCGCTGACGAGTAATCTTTCTTGTACTCCATCAGATAATGTGCATAATTTAGATGATATAGAAATACCTTGTACGGATCGTTATTTTTATTTCCATATTCTTTTGCTGTTTCTAATAGCGGAATTACCTCACCATATTTGCCTTGTTCCATTAACGCACTCGCCAGTGCGATACTTCCTGTTGCTACCATAAATGCGTCATCGGCTTGTTGCGAAAGTAAAATACACTCGCGCGCATATTTTTCCGCTTTTTGATGGTCTTTTGCAAGGCCATACATAGTAGAGATATTGTTTAGTGTGTAAGCATAAAATTTGGGATTCTCGGCTTTGTCAAATAATGTAAGTGCTTGGATATAATAATTGATGGATGCTGCATACAATCCTTCCACTTGTTTAATGGTACCAAAATTATGTAATGTCATAGCAAGACCTTCCGTAGCTTCCTTAGATGCTAAGGTGCGAAATAATTGCTCGGCTTTTTGCCAGTAAAAGATAGCCGAGTCGTAATCTGCTGTTACTTGAAAATGGCATACCCCCATAAATTGATAGCTTTGCCCCAATATCAACGGCTCGTTGACTTTTTCAGCAAAGCCCAACGTTTTTTTTGCAACACTAAATGTTTCGGTGGGATGACTGTAAAGTTGGTTTTTAGTTGCAGCTATTAGCGCTTTTATATTTACTGTGCCGTGCTTGTCAGTATGTGCTGAAATCAATGAATCTGCCAATTGTCCATATACCACTAGTGGAAAACCGAGTGTCATTAAGAAAACCAATAATGGCCAGCGCATCAAAACTTTTTTATATAAATATCCTTTCATAACGCTATCTATAAAGGGTTTATCTATCTGTGTTAGTTATTACGATAACAAAGGTAACGTATTTATAACCAATAAAAACCCCCTTTTGGGGGTAAGGCAGAAGAGTGTCCGACTGTAATTTTGCTTTTACAATATGAGGAGATGTAAGCATGTTGCTACACAACTCAGCAGAACAAAATAACATTATAAACTAAAAAGTAAAAAAAATGAAAAAAAACAACAAAACGCTGGGATTACTCTTTGTGGTAGCCATCATGGCTTCCTGTGTTAAAGGGGGTAACAATGATGATCTGCCAAATGGAAGCCAATTATTGCTTGTCGAATCGAAAATGAACGACAAAATAAGTGCCCGCTATGATTATGATAGCCAGAACAGATTGATTAAACTGTATACACACGATGATGCTGGTGCTCATCAAACCAATGTAACTTATACGTATAATAACAATGGTCAGCTAACGGCTGTAGAGATGGTAAATGTGGAGGGAGAGGTTGAATATACAGAGACATATACCTATGGAGATGGTAACAGGCCCACGTCTTCCAAAACCATATTTGACCCGAGAGATACAGAAAATGCCATCACCACGACATATAGCTATTCCACGAATAAAGTGATAGAAAAAACAGATATTCCCGGCGGTTATATCTCGGAAGTAACATACACGACGAACGACAAGGAAAACCTCCTATCCATCGAAACTTCTTCCCAAGGACAATGGGTGTCTACTACAGAATTTGCTAACTATGATAACAAGCATGCTGCCGGTAAGATTGGAAATCCATATAGCTGGAAATTCAATAGTCCAAACAATTACCAATCGGAAAAGACGACAACATCTTTTGATGCTGGAAACAGAGATCGGATATTTAAATACACCTATAATAACGATGGTTATCCCACAAAAATGGAAATCTATAACCGGGCGGACAATGCATTGGTGGAAACACATACATATAGCTACAAAACGGCTAACTAAGTAACAGGCGACAGTACAACCGTAAGTCTCGAGCCGTTCTTCATCGATTAGTCGCAAGTAGACTGCCTGTAAGGTTGACCTCAGGCTTACGGTTTTAAAAAAAATAGAAAAAAGCAATAAATATTTTAAACAAAACAATCCATAAAATGAAAAAATCAATCTTTATTCTTCTGACGATTTTAATTGCTGTAGCTGCGGAGGCGCAACCATTTCAAAAAGGAACGACTACTGCCAATATTGGTGTTGGTCTAGGAACCGCACTTGGCGGACTTGGTAAGGCACGCCCTGCTATTAGCGCCTCGATTGACCATGGGGTTTGGGATATCGGTGGGCCAGGAGTGATTAGTCTAGGCGGTTATGTCGGTAATACCGGTTACAAATACGCAAGCGGTAATTATACTTACAAATGGAATTATATGGTGGTCGGCGCACGCGGAGCCTATCACTACAACGGGTTTACCTCCGTTCCTAAATTGGATGTATACGGCGGCAGTATGCTCGGCTATAATATCGTTAAATATTCGTCCGACGGCGATGATATAGCCATGGCCAACAGCTACGGTAGCGGTATGGGATTCAGTGGTTTTTTAGGTAGTCGATGGTTCTTCAGCAACAGTATGGGCGTTTATGCTGAATTAGGATATGGTGTGTCTGTCTTGAATGCAGGTTTAACGTTCAAGTTTTAATAAAGATAATAAAAGAAAGCCCCGATTGGAAATCCATCGGGGCTTTTGAAGTATAAAGATCAATCTAAATTATTTAGATTTCTTTTCGTCACCTTCCATTTGCTGTTTTAATTGCGCAAGAACATCTAAGTCACCTAATGTAGACTTCTCAACAGAGTCTTTTACTTTTTTTACAGCTGAATTAGCCGCTTTGGCTTCTTTTTTACGATTATTGAATTCTTCGATACGAGCTTCTGATTTTTTATCCTCCCAGATACGTGAGTGAGAGATAACCAAACGCTTGTTCTCTTTGTTGAACTCAATAATTTTAAACTCAGTAACTTCGTCAACTTTCAATGGATTACCGTCTTCTTTGATAGAGTGTTTGTTAGGACAGAAGCCTTCAACACCATATTGTAATGCAACGATATCACCTTTGTCACCAACCTTGATTACTGTACCTTCGTGGATAGAACCTTCTGTAAAGATGGTTTCAAATGTATCCCACGGGTTTTCCTCCAATTGTTTGTGTCCCAGAGAAAGTTTACGGTTTTCTTCATCAAGCTCTAAAACAACAACCTCTAATGTTTCACCTACTTTAGTGAATTCGTTAGGGTGATTGATTTTCTTAGACCAAGAAAGATCAGAGATATGGATTAAACCATCAATACCATCTTCTAGCTCTACAAACACGCCGAAGTTGGTCATGTTTTTAACAACAGCAGATTGCTTAGATCCGATTGGGTAGCGCTCTGTGATATTTTTCCAAGGATCCGGTGTCAATTGTTTAATACCTAAGCTCATCTTACGTTCTTCACGGTCTAATGTTAAGATTTCTGCTTCGATTTCATCACCTACTTTCAAGAATTCTTGTGGAGAACGTAAGTTTTGAGACCAAGACATTTCCGATACGTGAATTAAGCCTTCTACTCCAGGAATGATTTCAAGGAATGCACCATAGTCTGCTACGGTAACAATTTTTCCTTTTACTTTAGAACCAACTGCTAGTTCCGTATCTAAAGATTCCCAAGGATGCTCTGATAGTTGTTTAAGACCTAAAGCGATACGTTTTTTCTCATCATCAAAATCTAATACAACGACGTTGATTGTTTGATCTAAAGCCAAGACCTCTTTCGGATGTTCAATACGGCCCCAAGAAATATCTGTAATGTGAAGTAAACCATCCACACCACCTAGATCGATGAACACACCGAAATCTGTAATGTTTTTAACAGTACCTTCCAATACTTGTCCTTTTTCTAACTTAGCAACGATTTCAGATTTTTGGTTTTCTAGGTCGTCTTCAATTAATACTTTGTGTGATACAACAACGTTTTTAAACTCATGGTTGATCTTAACCACTTTAAATTCCATTGTTTTACCGACGTATACGTCATAGTCACGGATAGGTTTAATATCGATTTGTGAACCCGGCAAGAAAGCTTCTACACCTTTGATGTCCACAATTAAACCACCTTTTGTACGAGATTTAACGAAACCATCAATAATAGCATCGTTTTCCAACGCCTCGTTGATAGCCTCCCATGATTTTTGTGTTTTAGCACGTTTGCGTGATAATACGAGTTGACCATTTGCATCTTCTTGCGATTCTACAAATACATCAACTTTATCACCAGGTTTCAAGTCAGGTAAGTCGCGGAACTCCGAGGATGCTACAAGGCCGTCTGATTTGAAGCCTACGTTCAATACAACATCTTTATTATTGATCGATACAACGATACCTTCAATAATTTCACCTTGGTTGATTTGATTGAACGTTCCAGCGTACTGCTCTTCTAATTTAGCACGCTCTGCGTCACTATAGTTACCGAACGCTTTTTCATCTAAATCCCAATCGAAGTCACCCTCTGGTGTGCTCCAAGTTGTAGACTTGATGTCGTCGATTAATTTTGAATCTGCTTCAGACTCGATTTCTTCAGTGTCTTTCACTACTTTAGTGTCAGCACCTTGTAGCTCTGCGTTTTTCGCCGCTAACTCTTTTTCTGCTTCTTGTTTTTTTGCCATTAATTATTAATTCTCCTTTTCCTTGCGTTGCAAGGACTGCAAAGATACGAAAAACTTTTATTTACAATAGATTATATTAAAAAAAAGGCGCCATTTTTTCTTGGAAAATCTGCGGAGCGCGACAGGGTCGATTCTTTTCCTTATCAACGAAGACGAGTTGGGTATATCCTGTATTCAATAACACGCCATCTTGGTTGTATATTTCATATTCAAACTGAATACGTACTAAAGGTTTTTCCTTAATAGAGGTTTTGATCGTGATCAGATCGTCGTATCGAGCGGGCTGATAATATTTACAAACCAGATCAGTAACGGGTAGCATGACGCCCATATCTTCCAATTCCTTATAGGAGATTCCTGTGCTACGGAGCATTTCTGTGCGTGCTACTTCATAGAACGCAGCGTAATTCCCGTAATATACATACCCCATATTATCTGTTTCTGCGTATCGTATGCGTAGGGTGGTTTTGTGTGTAAACATACTGCTCTGCTATCTCATTATATTCCGTTCGTTCAATGCGCGTTGAAACTTTCGTGCGTTTACCAAGTGTTCTGCCTGTGTTTTAGCAAAATTATGGTAACCAGAAAAGTCATCTTTGGCACACATATAAATGTACTCGTGCTTTTGGTGATTCAGGACAGCGTCGATAGAAGCAATGCTCGGAAGCATAATTGGTCCTGGAGGTAGCCCCTTATATCGATACGTATTATATGGATTGTCCACAGTTAAATGCTTATTGAGCACACGCCTAATCGTAAAGTCGTTATTTGCAAAAATGACCGTGGGATCTGCTTGCAATAACATCCCCTTTTCCAGGCGGTTCAGATACAGACCGGCAATCGCAGGCATCTCATCGGTATGGAGCGCTTCACCTTTCACGATAGAAGCGAGGATACTGACTTCTTGAGGCGTTAAATTAACGGCTGCTGCTTTCTCTTTACGTTCGGCTGTCCAAAACTTTTTGTATTCATCATGAAACCGGGCAATAATTTTATGGGGAGCCGTATTCCAATAAATTTCGTAGGTATTCGGTACAAACATCGTGAAGAAGTTTTCCTCGGTAAAGCCGTACGACTCTGCGATATCTTCCTTGTTTAGGATCTCGATAAAAGCGGCTGAGTCCGCCTCGAAGTTTTTTCCTAGCAGGGCCGCAAAGTTTTCTTTTAGGCGGATGTTTTCAAACCGAAATTTAACCGCTTCCTGATATCCGCCTCTAAGATTCCCTATCAAGCGTCGGTTAGACATACCTTCGACAAGTTTATAACGCCCTGGTTTAATATTTCCAGGGTATTCCATTGTTTCGGCTACGTAGCGGAAAAAATCTGGGTTTTTGACGATTTGTTGCTCAGTAATGGTGCGCAACACATCGTCGAAGGTATCGCTTGTCTTGACATATAAATATTCCTGTTTGTCGCTGACGCTAGGCCCCATGAAAGCTTGGTAGCCTATCCACGCCATTACAGCGCCTACGATGGCCAGCAACAGGAGTATAATGCCGAATATTTTTCGAAAACCTCTTCTTTTTTTCGTCATGCTTTTTTAATTAGATAACGTTACGTTTACCGCACTGCCTAAGCTTATAAATCCGGCCGTACTATCCGGTTGTTGAGAAGTAATAGTTGTTGATAACGAGTCGGTTACTGTTCCAGCATAGGAGATATTTCCTAAGCTTAACCCCACGCCAGAAAGGGCAAATCGTGCTTCACGTAACGATAAACCGACAAGATTAGGCACTTCAACATCGTCGGCTCCTCGTCCGTTACCCAATACAAGCGTTATCTGAGAGCCCTTAGGTATAAGTCGTCCGGCTTTTAGCGGTTGTCCAGCAAATTTAACATCCAAAACAACATCTCGCGCAATATCCGCGATATATATGGTGTCAGCAATTTTAAGAGACTGGTTTCTCAAAATGGCAGATGCTTCTATCCACGTTTTTTCAATGATGTCTGGGAAGGCAACCTCTGGTGGCGTTTCAGTGATAATGGTCAAATAGATCGTCCGCCCGTTTTTTACCTGTGATTTTGGATCCGGATCCTGATCGATGACGAGCCCCGGTTGTGCATCCATCTGATATACGTAATCAATCGAATATTCTAAATCTGCTTTCTCCAATGTTTTGACGGCTTCATCGATATGTAGCCCTTTTACCTGCGGTACTTCGATCGAAATACCATGTTTTGTATACCATTGAAGCCCGAGATAAACACCTAAAAACAGGAGTGCGAGCGCAATTAGCGCTCCAATTAAATTTTTTCTAAAAGTATCCGTTCGGAGATACAGTAATAATTTCGACATCTGTTGTTCCTCTATAATTAAAGCACATTATGCTATGGGCCGAACATGCAATATAATACACAAAATTATTCTTTTTTCGCCGTAACACAAGTTATATTTGCTTTTCATCGAATAATCTTATATTAAGATGGCTGATGAGAACGCGATGTAAATAATTATCTTTAGTGATTTATGTCCGTATTATTTACTAACAATAATTAAGAAGTTGATAAGGTGAAAAAGACGAAAGTAGCGTTGATTACCGGAGGTTATACCGGGGAAGCGGAGGTTTCTTTTAAGAGTGCCGCATTTGTACAGGCACAACTCGATAAGAATAAGTATGCGGTCTATCCGATAACGATCACGCTGGATAGTTGGTTTTATGTAACGGATGCCGGAATTAAGATTATGGTCAATCGAGAGGATTTCTCGTTGGATATCGACGGGAATACCGTCATGTTTGATGTCGCTTTTATTATCTTGCATGGCTCACCGGGGGAAGATGGACGGTTACAGGGATATCTCGATATGATTGGGTTACCATATACATCCTGTGGAGCGTTGACATCTGCGTTAACCATGAATAAGGAGTACACCAAAGCCGTTATATCCGGTATCCAAAATCTCTATGTGGCAAAATCCGTTTTGCTGTTTGGAGCCGATCGGAAGGGAGCGGGAGCGATCGTGCAGAAAAATTTAACTTTACCTTATTTCGTAAAACCCAATGCCGGTGGAAGCAGTATAGGAATGTCAAAAGTGAAAATGCCATCCGAACTACAAGAGGCATTGGATAAAGCCTTTGACGCTGCAAATACAGGTTGTCAGGTTCTTGTCGAAGAATTTGTAACAGGTCGTGAATTTTCTCAAGGTATTTTTCGAAATGCAAAAGGCGAGTTGCTGGTGTTACCCGCGACGGAGGTCCGCACGACGCGTGAGTTTTTTGATTTTGAAGCAAAGTATGTGGCAGGCTTAACGGAAGAAATTACACCTGCTGACTTAACAGAGGAGCAGAAAGAAAGAGCTTCCCAAATTATTCGGGACATCTATATACGGTTGAACTGCAAAGGCATGGTGCGTGTTGATTTCTTTTTAGAAAAGGATACAGATAAGTTTTACTTTATCGAAATCAATACGATTCCCGGCCAGACGCCGCAAAGTTTTATTCCACAGCAAGTTCGCGCATTAGGTATGAAAGAAAGCGATTTTTATGCGGAATTGATTGAAGCGGTTATAGCACCCGATCCCACACTTCGAATGTAAAAGCATATGCATGACGCTCATCTTGTGGATGTCTTTCTTCGCTTACCTTTTTCCACTCCGTTTGTGAGAGCTCCGGAAAGTAGGCATCACCGTCTAATGTCGTATGTACCCGGGTTAACAAAATCTTTTGCGCGAACGGAAGCATCTGTTGATAAATTTTGGCTCCGCCGATGATGAAAATTTCTCTCTCATCACGACAATACGTAAGTACCTCGTCGAGCGAATTCGCGACATCGACTTCCTCAGCAGACCAATTTAGATCTTTTGTTAATACAATATTGCGTCGTTGCGGAAGAGGCTTCCCTATAGATTCAAATGTTTTTCGCCCCATGACAATAGAGTGGTCTAAGGTATGCTGCTTGAAATATTTAAAATCGTCTGGCAAATGCCACAACATCTTATTGTTTTTTCCAATAGCATTGTTCGCTGCTGCAGCAACAATCAGTGTTATTTTTAGATTACTCATCGTTTGTTATTTTACCCTAATACAAGTCCTAAATCATTAAACGGCAACGGGTGCCTTGATATGCGGGTGAAACTCGTAATTTTCCAATTCAAAATCTTCAAATTTAAATTCAAAAATATCTTTGACAGTCGGATTTATTTTCATTGAAGGCAGCGGTTTAGGTTCCCGGCTTAGCTGTAACTCCGTTTGCTCGAAATGATTACTGTATATATGGGCATCTCCTAGTGTGTGTATAAAATCGCCAGCTTCCATATCACATACCTGTGCGACCATCATGGTCAATAAAGCGTACGATGCGATGTTGAAAGGTACACCTAAGAAGATATCCGCGCTCCGCTGGTAAAGTTGGCAAGAAAGCTGTGGCTTCATTATGCCCTTTTCAGGTTGCGCGGGTGCAACATAAAATTGGAAAAAAGCATGACAGGGTGGGAGTGCCATGTTTTCGATTTCCGCAACATTCCATGCAGAGACGATAATCCGGCGAGAGTCAGGCGATTTTTTAAGCTGCTCCATAACTTGCGTTATTTGGTCGATATGGCGGCCGTCTGGTGTTGGCCAAGAGCGCCATTGTGAACCATATACAGGCCCTAGATTACCATGTTCATCAGCCCATTCATCCCAAATGCTTACCCCGTTCTCTTTTAAATATTTGATATTTGTATCGCCTTGTAAGAACCATATCAATTCGTGTATGATGGAACGAAGATGTAATTTTTTTGTGGTAACCAACGGAAAACCGTCGTTGAGGTTGAAACGCATCTGGTAACCAAACACACTTCGGGTACCTGTTCCCGTACGGTCTGTTTTTTCAACTCCATTTTCGTAAACATGCTGCAGTAAATCCAAATATTGTTTCATATAGCTACGAAGATAGGTCTTTTTCTTCATTTTTTTCTTGATAAAAAAACGAAGAAAAAAAATCAAGGCAGAGTACCTTTCTGCTATTTTTATTTGTCTATTCCTAAAAATGAACGCAGAAAAGTGCAAGGCCGATAAAACCCGCATCACCGTTAGTTTTTATTGATCGTTTTCATTTACGCCATTGCACAACCCCTTCCTTAATCTCCTTTAGGGTCGTCTCAAAATTTTCGATGTGAAATTAAGTGGGTTAAGAAGAGGGGATTACATTTGCACACTCCTCCCTTAACACAAAATGTCACATCCAAATGTTTTACAACTGCAAGAATCTATTTTTAGCACCATCCTCCATGTAAAACATTTGAAGCGACGAGGTTTTTGCTTCTTTTTCACGGGGAAAAAGAAGAGATTTTTAGTAACTTTGCAAAATCGTCATGAACAAAAAAGTAGCTTTTTATACGTTGGGATGTAAACTGAATTATTCAGAAACATCTTCTATCGGCAGGATTTTCAAAGAAGCAGGCTATGAAACCACTCCGTTTAATAGCCAGGCAGATGTCTATGTTATCAATACATGTTCGGTGACCGATCATGCGGATAAAAAGTGTCGTAAGGTCGTGAAAGAAGCACTAAAGCATTCTCCAAATGCGTATGTTACCATCGTGGGATGCTACGCCCAGTTAAAACCGCAGGAGATAGCTGAGATACCCGGAGTGGATATGGTATTAGGAGCAGCTGAGAAGTTTAACATTATCGAACATATCAACGATCTGACTAAACAAGAAAAAGCGGTTGTTCATAATGCTCCGATTGACGAAACACATCAGTTTGTTCCCGCCTTCTCTATAGGCGATCGTACCCGGACATTTCTAAAAGTACAAGATGGTTGCGATTATTCCTGTACATTCTGTACCATTCCGTTAGCACGTGGAGCGAGTCGTTCAGGAAAGATCGAGGATATTGTGCGGCAAGCGGAAGAAATTGCGGCCTCAGGCGTGAAGGAGATCGTATTGACCGGTGTGAATATTGGCGACTACGGCATACGGGATGGAAAGCGACAGGATCGATTTTTGGATTTGGTAAAAGCGTTGGACGAAGTGGACGGTATAGACCGTATCCGTATCTCTTCTATTGAGCCTAACCTTCTAGCGAATGAAATTATAGAATTTGTTGCGCAATCAAAGCGGTTTGTGCCACATTTCCACATGCCACTACAGTCTGGGAGTAACAAGGTATTGTCAAAAATGCGGCGACGCTATAAGCGCGAGCTGTATGCTGAGCGTGTTGCGAAGATAAAATCGCTTATGCCAGACTGCTGTATAGGGGTTGATGTTATTGTAGGATTCCCCGGGGAAACGCGAGAAGATTTTCTAGACACCTATAATTTTCTCAATGAAATGGACATCTCCTACTTGCACGTTTTTACCTACTCAGAAAGAGAAAATACGATTGCCGCCCAGATGGAAGGTGCTGTTCCAGGCGCACAGCGAAGTGACAGAAGCAAAATGCTTCACATTCTTTCAGAGAAAAAGCGACGGTCATTTTACGAGCAGCAGCTCGGCAAAGTAGGAGGGGTACTGTTTGAAGGTGATGTGAAAGATGGTTATATGCATGGCTTCTCCAAAAATTATGTGAAGGTACGTTCGTTGTACGATCCATTGATGGTCAATGAAATAGTGCCGGTTAAATTCACATCGATCACCGAACAGTGCGAAGTGGAAGTAGAAGAGCTACCCGAGCTATTCGCGCATTCCTAACATAGTAGTTTGGAACTGTCTCTACTAGCTTATCATTTACAAATGTGAAGCAAGTAAGGTGTTCATTATGCTGCGCCAAATGTGCCGTGCCAAATATAAAAACGTTGTCAAACTAATTTGGGATGCTTATTTTTGTTGTATGCAGCGACAACTCTATCGGTACATCGCGTTATTCTCGTGGATTATAGCCGTTTTCTTATTGGTATCTTGTGGGGCGAAAAGAAAGGTGCTTCACCGTGGTGATCATCGGCAAGCCACATCTTCTACGAGTAAGTCAATTCCCACAGATGCAAGTGATGCGCGCGGCAAATCAATATCCGGAACCGGCCTAGATAATTATGCGTCCATATTAGGTGTATCTTCTCGGGATCTTAAGAATAGATCGTTGTATGCTTTTATTGACAAATGGTTGGGAAGCCCCCATCGTTTGGGTGGCATGAAACCGTCAGGCATAGACTGTTCTGGTTTTGTGGGGATCTTATACCGCGAGGTATACGGCAAAGATCTGCCTCGTACCTCACGGGATATGGGGAGCCAAGTAAAGCGAAAATACGAAAAGCAGCTGCGTGAAGGTGATCTGGTTTTTTTCTCATTTGGTGGCAGAAATATCGATCATGTGGGTGTATATCTGCATAACAATAAGTTTGTACACGTATCCACGCGTAGAGGGGTTATTATCTCCGACATAAAAGACAGTTGGTACTATAAATACTTTGTACGCGCCGGAACGCCTAAAATCTAACATTCAAATTACAAAACGACTCCAATAAGCATTGGTCTTTGGTGGATAAGTTTCATCTAATGTGTATTTTTGCGACAAATTGATTTGTCATGAGCAAAAGAGCGAAGGCCATCTTTCTGGCGTTATGTATTATCGGTTCTTTTTTTATCTATTGTGTTTATTACTATTCCAACATGATAAAAAATGCGCCATTTCGTTATTCAGATTTTGAATATGTTTCCATTCAATATGGTTTACGCGATTCGATGTTGAACAGTTACAATTCCGCGACACAAGAGTACCAATATTTGAATCGACAAAATGAAGTCGTCAAAAAAAAATTGAAACTTTCGGATGATGATTTACTTTTTCTACATCGGAAAGCGATGGAAATGGGATTCTGGAATGTAGATAATGATATGACTACGCCTCAGAAAGACTCTGTTGATGGGCGACAAGTTCCGCGTTATATATTGGAGTATAAGTACAAGGAAAAAGGAAAAACGGTGACGATGGATGCAGATTATCCGGGTAACCAAAAAATGATGGACGCTGCCAAAACAACGATCGAGACGGTATTGGAACGGATAAATATCGCAAACGCACGATAGCGAAAAACATAACTTTTAACATAGTGCTAATCATTACTTCATATTAATACAGCACCTTTGTGATGAGTAATTTTTGTTCGTCATTAATGGTTTAATTAATGGTTAGTGTTTATGTTGAGGTCTATTGTGAAATACGCCGAAAACAAAGGGTTGTCCCGACGGATAACCCTTTTTATTTCTTGAAAATTTTTAAATCATGGACTGTGCTAGTTTGGCGCTTTTTCACCTGCTCTTAGCGATCCTTGCGAGAGCAGGTGCCGTAAATCATCAGAAGCCGGTAATTCAAATACTTCGAGATGAAAGTATTTTATTGCAGCAAATAGGTGATCAAATAAATCAGACATCGTATTTTCGAAGAACGCCCATTGCGTGCCATTCGTAAACATATATAGCTCTAGCGGTAAGCCATGTTCATTGGGGGCTAATTGACGAACCATAAAGGTCAATCCCTTATGGATATCGGGGTTATTTTTGGCGTAAGCATTGATGTACGCTCTAAACAGGCCGATATTGGTCATTCGTCTACCGTTCACCAATACCGATTCGTCAACGCCGGTACGTTGATTATAGGCTTTGATTTCCTCTTCCCGTTTTGCGATAAAAGGCGCCAGTAGTTCAATTTTCTTCAGTTCAGAAATTTCTGCTTCCGTAAGATATCGGATCGTCGATATTTTTATACTGATCGATCGTTTAATCCGTCGTCCGCCCGATTCCTGCATCCCCCGATAATTTGTAAAGGAATCACTCAATAAGGTATATGTTGGAATGGTTGTAATTGTCTTGTCGAAGTTCTGTATTTTTACATTGTTTAAATTAATCTGTACAACATCCCCATCCGCACCGTACTTGGGCATGGCAATCCAATCGCCTACACGTACAGAATCATTTGCCGACACCTGTATGCTGGCGACAAAGCCGAGAATAGTATCCTTAAATACCAACATTAAAATGGCCGATGCGGCTCCTAGTGAAACAAGGAATGACCACGGTGAATTACCGGTTAGTATCGAAACAATCAGCGTACCTATAACAAAAAATAAAAATATTTGTACAACCTGTAAATAACTATCCAGTGGTTTGTCTACAAAAGCTTTAGAAGTGCGTAAAATATCCCGTCCAGTTTTGAGTAAGCTATTGATGAATGCGTACACCGAAAGAATGACAAGTATATTTAGAAATTTTTGAAGACCTGCGGTGAAATGCGGGAAGCCCATAAAAATGAATGGTATCATCTGCTGAGCAATGATGACGAGAATAAGCTGACTAAGTTTGTTTAATACCTTATTACTCAGTAGAAAATCATCCCAATTGGTTTTCGTCTTCTTGATAATTTTCGTCAACAAGGAATTAAAGACAGCGCCTATAATAATGTTGATCATATACAGGACTACGAAAGCAATAATAAGCAAGCTAGCGGAAGTCGTGATATGCGCTACCTGATCGGATAGGCCGACGTTTTTTATAACGTTAAATGTCCAATTGTAGAGTGCACTGGTTTGTTGTGAGGCAATGTTAATGATGTCTGTTTTATCCATATCAGCAGACAAACCTACATAAAATGTGCTGCATTCACGAACCGAATTTTAAATGATTGCCTTAAAAAAATGATGCGTAATTCACCATTACTCGTGTTTGTGTTTAAAAAGCAAATCGAATAAAAAGACAACTATCAACGTATAGCCAGCAAAAGCCAGCCATATATGATGCCAATCTTTTAGGAGTACTTTTTCGCTCAGCACGCCATCAGGTGATACGGAGATTCCACGCGATTGGATAAATTGCAACAGGGTATTATTGGAGGCTTCGGTTTGCAAGTAAGATGCCAACATGTCTATAGTGGAAAACTGTAGCGTGAAAAAGTAATCTATTACCCATCCGGATATGAGGCTGCCAAGTATCGCGCCAAAACCATTGGTCATCATCATGAAGAGGCCTTGGGCAGCATTGCGAATTTCAACCGTGGTAGATTTTTCAACAAATAAAGATCCCGATATATTGAAGAAATCAAATGCCATTCCATATACAATGCAGGAAAGGATGATCATCCATAAGCCGGTTTGCGGATCGCCGAAAGCAAATAGTCCAAAACGAGCCACCCAGGCCCACATGGCGATAAGCATCACTTTTTTGATGCCATATCGTTTCAAAAAAAACGGTATAGCTAAGATAAAGATTGTTTCCGAAACCTGAGAAATGGACATAATCAGTGTAGAGTACTTGACGGCGAAGTTGTCGGCATATTTTGGGTAAAATTTGAACTCATCCAGATATACATCGCCGTAAGCGTTGGTCAATTGCAATGCACCTCCTAAAAACATACAGAAGATAAAAAAAACAGCCATCTTATAATCTGCAAACAGTCGGAAGGAATCGAGTCCCCATGTTTTTGTCCAAGATTGTTTTTCTTGCCACTGTCGATTTTTTGGTGGACATTTGGGAAGTGTTAATGCATATAATCCCAATCCTACAGCCGCTATTCCCGCAACATAAAACTGATAAGACGTGGCCTTATTTCCGGTTAGGTTTACCATCCACATCGCGGTGATAAATCCTATAGTACCCCACACCCGTATCGGTGGAAAAACCTTGACCACATCAAATTCGTTCGCAACCAGCGTTATATAAGAAATGGAATTAGAGAGTGCAAGTGTCGGCATGTAGAAGCACATAGCCAACAACATAACATAGAAAAACAGTTGTGGATCGTCAACCTGTGGCAAGTAAAAGAGGGTGGCAGCGTATAAGATATGCAGTATAGCGTATAATTTTTCTGCATTTATCCATCGATCAGCAACGATACCCATCAGTGTGGGCATAAAGATTGCAGAAATGCCCATGGTCGAAAAAATAGCGCCAAATTGTGTGCCGTCCCATTGTTTTGTGCCAAACCAATAATTGGCGATGGTGATTAGCCAAGCCCCCCAAACAAAAAATTGAAAGAAACTTACAATGGTCAATCGGAATTTGATAGGCATCGGGATGATATTACCTCTTTTTTCTTCTTTCTATCTCGTCGCGGATTTTGGCAGCCGTTTCATATTGCTCTGCTTCAATGGCTTTGTTGAGATTTATTTCCAGTTGGTCGTCGCTTATATTACTATAGGGCGATTTTGGTGTATGTTCTTTTTCCGTGGACGACGTTGTTGCGCCCGTCATCGTATTTTCTTTTGGGAGCCCCTCTAAATTCTCTAGAAAAGCAAAGTCGTTACTTTCGATCACGATACCGGCCGCATCCATTATAAAGTCGTAGACATATATGGGGGCGCCAAAGCGTACCGCTAATGCAACGGCGTCCGAAGTTCGTGAATCAATATCAAAAGTTTTGTCCCCGTTGGAGCATACCAGCTTAGCGAAAAATATACCATCGATCAAATTATAGACCAGTATCTCTTGGATATTGATCTGGAAATTGTCGGCAAAAGTCTTGAAGAGATCATGTGTTAATGGTCGGCTTGGTTGCATTTTTTCGATTTCTACGGCGATTGCTTGTGCCTCAAAACCTCCTATGATAATGGGCAATCGCCTGTTCCCTCCGGTCTCGCCCAAGACTAATGCGTACGCACCAGACTGTGTTTGGCTGTACGACAACCCCACTATATCTAATTTGATTTTCTTCATTCTTAAAGCCTAAACTATACTACAAACATATATATTACTTTTTTTACCGCAAAAAAAGTAACCAAAAAAATGGCCAGGCTATACCATAGCCCGACCATTTTACTTTGTTTCAATTGTTTCTGTCTAGTGATTCTTATATACTTTGAAGGCGTCGATAAGCTTCGGGACGACATCAAACGCATCTCCCACGATGCCATAATCAGCAACTTTAAAAAAGGGAGCCTCTGGATCGCTATTGATTACCACAATAGTTTTGGACGAGCTTATTCCTGCAAGGTGTTGGATAGCACCCGAAATGCCGATCGCGATGTAGAGGTTTGGACTTACGGCTAATCCCGTTTGTCCGACATGTTCCTCATGCGGACGCCAGCCTGCATCAGAAACCGGTTTAGAACAGGCAGTGGCCGCTCCTAAGATGTCCGCTAATTCCTCTATCATTTTCCAGTTTTCGGGACCTTTTAATCCACGTCCGGCAGACACGACAATATTCGCCTCGGGCAATGGTATTTTGTCTGTCGTTTGCACGATATCTTTAACAACCGTAGACAAATCCGTAGCGGAAACTTGCGGTTGGAAAGCTTTGATTTCAATAGTTGTCTGGGCTTCCACGGCTTCTATGGTGTTCGGCGTCAAGGCAATCGCTTTAATAGGAGTCGTGAGTTCCTGTGTTGCAATAGCTTTGCCTGAAAAGGCAGACTTCTTAATCTCCCAAACGTCTCCCTTGATAATGGGTAACGTAATCGCACCGTCAGCAAGTGCGGCGTCCAATTTAGCTGCAATACGCGGCGCTAGTCCTTTTCCGCTAAAAGAATTAGATAGCACAATGGTGGTTGCCTGTATGCTATTCGCCACCTCCGCGATAACAGCAGCATACGCTTGATTAACGAATTGGTGAAGCTGTTCGGTATTCACTTCTATTACTTTGCTGACGCCGTAGCGGCCGATGCCTTCTAAGCATCCGGTATCAACCTTTCCGATACTGAGTGCAGTAACCGGCTGACCAGTAGCGTCGCCAATGGCTTTCGCATAGGACACCGCCTCGTATCCAGACTTTTTAAATGCTCCTGCTATATTTTCGATATATACTAAAATTGCCATAATAAGCGCTTTAATGAAGATTTATATAACTTTTGCTTCGCTGTGTAACAACTCGACCAGTTGCGTTACATGATCTTTGTCAACAAGTTTAACGTTGCCCCGAGGAGGCGGTGTATCAAAATGGGTAATATGAGATAATGCGGGCACATCCATGGCCTGAATTACTTCGAGTGGTTTTGTGCGCGCACTCATAATCCCTCGCATGTTTGGTATTTTTGGTTCCGCTACACCCTCGGCTGTTCCGATAACGACAGGTAAGGGGACTTGTATTACTTCCTTACCTCCTTCAATTTCACGTTCTACCGTTGCCTGCGAATCATTGATATCTAGTTTTTTAGCAATAGAAATCGACGGTATACCTAACAGTTCTGCAATATATCCCTGAACCAAGCTGCCATTATAATCAATAGATTCGCGCCCGGTTAAAATCAGGTCAAAGTTTTGTGTCTTTGCATAGGATGCGATTTGATGCGCTACAAACCAGGCATCACGGGGAGAGGCATCTATACGGACAGCTTGGTCTGCACCAATTGCCAGCGCCTTTCTGATGGTAGGGTCAGCGGTAGCTTCGCCTACATGGATAACCGTAATGGTACCTTGACCGTTGCCGGCAAGTTCCACAGCCCTCGCCAGCGCAATTTCGTCATATGGATTAATAATATATTGTACGCCAGCTGTATTGAATGCTGTATTATTATCCGTAAACGTGATTTTAGATGTTGTGTCGGGCACATTACTTAAACATACAAGTATCTTCATTGGAGTGTTTTTTATTAGCCTTCATCCAAACCTACCAATTTCAAAAACTAAAAACAAGAGATATACCGAGGTAAGACGTCAGCAAACTGTCATTTTTCTATGCAAGCATAGCATTGTATTGCGTGATACTTTGAGATGGAAATTTCCTATTTTTGCTTTTGTTATGGAAAATAGGTTAGAAGAATTACAACGGTTTTTAAACGAGAGTCCGGAAGATCCGTTTCTAAAATATGCCCTTACGATGGAATGGAAAAAAAGGGGGGATGCCGAGAAGACGTTTGCTGGCTTTCAGGACTTACGACTAAACCATCCAGATTATGTGGGGGCATACTATCATTATGCTAAATTTTTAGAGGAGCGGGCAAGAAAAGAGGAAGCCTTGGAAATTTATCAAGCAGGGATGGAGGTGGCGCAGCGGTTGCGCAACCGTCATGCATACAACGAGCTATTGGGAGCCTATAATCTCGCAATGGGGGTGGATGACGACGAATGGGACGACTAAAATGTGGTATCTTTTTTGTAGTTCATAGTGAAATTCGATGTCATGCGCTTGGTTGTATATTTATGTGGACTATTGCTGTCGGGACTATTCATCATCCTCAGTTGTGTGAATACCCGCACCAATGCCAATATAGAAAACAACAAAGTGAGTAACATGACCGAGAGTCGTTTAGTTGGGACCTATCGCGGTAGTCTACCGTGCACAGATTGTGACGCGATTGCGACTTCCTTAACCTTGTCCAATGACAGAGGGTATTCGTTGAAATATATATACTTGGGGAAAAGTGCCAAATCCTTTTCTAAAACAGGAATCTGGAAATTGCAAGATGGAGAACTTAATTTAGAAGGGGTAGACTACAAATATAAAGTGGAACTCGATCAGTTACGGCAACTTGACCTGTCAGGGAAAGAAATTCGGGGTGAATTGGCAGAACGCTACGTGCTCCGTTCGGCTAATTAACCCCTTGCTTTTTTTACCGGTGTTCCCCGCAAAGCTCTTTCAGTTGCTTAACAACAAAGTCGATTTCTTCCTTCGTGTTGTATTTGCTGAATGAAAAGCGAACCGCAGGTTTGTCGTCGTCTGTTCCAAGGGCTTGAAGCACATGACTGCCCAGTTGCGAGCCAGAACTACATGCACTTCCTCCCGAAGCCGAGATACCCGCAATATCCAGGCTGAATAGCAACATATCTGCCATCTCCGTACATGGGAGGGATACGTTTAAGACGGTGTAAAGAGACGCTTCCGCCGCAATATTTCCGTTAAACGTAATTTCGGGGATGTTTTTTTGCAGCTCCGTGCGCATATAGTCTTTCAGCCCTTGAATATAAATCCGATGGCTTTCCATGTCTTGATAACACAATTCCAAGGCTTTTGCCAAGCCGACGATGCCGTAAACATTTTCCGTTCCGCCACGCATATTTCTTTCCTGCGCGCCACCGTAAAGGAGCGGACGAATTTTATTTTTACCGTTAATATAAATAAAACCCACCCCTTTTGGACCGTGGAATTTATGAGCAGCCCCCGTCAGAAAATCAATATGTAATGTAGAAAGGTCGTGTTTATAATGCCCCATGGTCTGCACGGTATCCGAATGAAAAACCGCATTAAACTCCTGGCATATTTCCGAAATTTTATGGATATCGGTCAAGGTACCAATTTCGTTGTTGGCATGCATCAGGGATACAAGGGTCCGTGGGTTTTGAGATAACAATTCCCTTAGATGGTCTACATCAACATTGCCTTGTCCGTCTACGTGTACAAAATCCAACTGTATAATGCCTTGATGCGCTAAATCCTCCATCGTATGCAAAACGGCATGATGTTCCAAGGCGGAAGTAATTGCATGGGTTATGCCGAGATCCGAGATGGATCTAACAATCGCCATATTGTCTGCTTCTGTACCCCCCGATGTAAAGAAGATTTCGGAGGGCGATGCTTTTAACAAGCCTGCTACCGTTTTTCTTGCCTTTTCTATGAGCGTCTTGGCTTGACGACCGTGTGCGTGGATAGAAGAGGGGTTTCCAAAATGTTCTTGCATGGCATCCACCATGACCTTTGTTACCTCTGGATCTAATGGCGTAGTGGCGGCATTATCGAAATATACTTGCATGATGGCAAAAGTACGTATTATGTGTACTTTTTTTAGAAAAAAGTACGTAAAAAATCGTCGCTTCAGATATTTGAGACAGTGGATAATGCTAAGAAAGGATTTGTACAGACCTCAAATATCTGGATGCGACCTTCAAGGTCAAAGAAGGGATAATACAATTGTATAATACCTCCGCTATTATTATACTCTTCTTCGGTTTCTAAAAAGCATAAATACGCTAAGCAAGGCGCCGACTAATGCCAAATACAATATCCAATCACCATTTTTGGTGTAAAAAGTCAGCTCTTCGTTCAGGTTAATTTCCTGTGTTAAAGCATCTGGTGTCCACCAAGTTGTTTTTTGGACGATATCTCCGCGTTGGTTGATGAAACCAGAAATCCCCGTATTCGCAGAGCGCGCTACCCAACGTCGGTTTTCTATTGCCCGTAGTTTGGCATAAAGCAGATGCTGGTCTTTTCCCGACGTATTACCCCACCAACCGTCATTGGTCACAATGGCAATAAACTGTGCGCCTTTCCGGATATAATCAGCTACATAGTCACCCCAAATAGATTCATAACAAATAACAGGAGCTGCTCCAATACCACTTTGAGAATAGAATACAGACGGCTCCTCCTGGCTACCATAACCTCCGGTAGATCCACCAAAATGTGCGAAAAGCGGCTTCATAAAGCTAAGTGCCTCTCCGAAAGGTAGCTGTTCTACCCCAGGCACCAATTTGGATTTGTGATAGAACTGCAGCTTACTCGATTGGTCTATCAATACCGCTGCATTAAATGGGTCGAGGAAAACACTGTTCCCATAATCTCGGGCAGTTGGGGTTTTCGCGTAATTGTAAATTTGATAACTTTCAATACCCGAGAGTACATTGCCGTTCTTGTATTGATTGAGGAAATCTATCACCCGTTCATAAGCCGGATAACTTCTGAATTGCTCTTCATCGATTGCACCCCGTTCGGACGAAAGAGCTGTTTCCGGCCATAAGAAAAACTCGGTATTCGGTTTAGCAACGCGCTCCGATAGTTCCAATAGCGTAGTTAGCTGCTCCGCAGGAGGAATCAACCCAAACTTTCCATAGGGGTCAATATTCGGTTGAACGACGACGATTTCCGATGGATTAATATGTTCTTTGTACGTATTATATTGTATAATGGATATCGTTATGGGCAGCACCAGGATTGCGACGATGCCGATCATAAGTTTTTTAGAAGGAAAGGCTTCTGTTTTTTCGCGTTTTTGCCAGATTAACAGAAACACCAATAAATTAACCACCCAAATCCATACTGTGCCCCCAAAAACGCCTGTAAAGCTATACCACTGGATAAGCTGGTGGAAATTAGCGAAACCATTTCCCAATGTCATCCAAGGAAATGCCAAATCCCACCATTGGTGTAGAAACTCATATCCCAACCAAAAAGAAACGAGGCCGATAAAACTGTAGCCTATGGCTGTTTTTTTACGCAGTTGATAGTAAAGCCGAAAAACAATCGCCATCAGTAGCGGAGCCAATCCAAAAGGAATAAGAGAAATAAGGAGTGATACGTATGATGGTAAGTAGGCATTCATGGCATTGTATACCCAGTAGATAGAGGCGGTATTCCATACAAAGCCCGTGAAGAAACTCAGCCAGAAGATTTTTTTGCCTTTGTGGGTATAATTCCCTCTCATGATCTTTTCAATAGCAATGAGTAAGGGTACAAAACCCACGAAAAGCAATGGACTGCTATAGGGAATAGGTGGCCACGCCAACCATAAAATAAATGCGCTTAAAAATGCTAAAAGATAATTTTGTTTCATGAGTGGATAAACAGTCTTTTAATGGCCGCATGGAATATCCAGATGTCTGTATTTCTGATATTCATGGATATTTCAGAGATCAGAGCTGTGATAAAAGTTCTGATTTTTTGTTTTCGTATTCGGATTGTGTGATGAGCTGTCGGTCATAAAGTGTTTTAAGCTTTTTTAGCTTTTGTGTGACCTCGTCGTCTTCTACAAGAGGTATATCGGGTTGTTTTATTATTTCCCCTTCCGTTTTTTCTTCCGTTAGTGATGGGGCAGTTGGCTCATTAACAACGGGTTGTGTCGGTATTGTGAAATGCTCTGTCGGCTTTTGCTCGAGAACCACCGGAATAGGTTCTTCACTTTTATTGCCTGCCGGATTCTCCAACGCTGTTTTAATAAGCTGATATAACTTCCGAGCCTGCACCTTTGGAATATAATCAATGGTCAGATTTTCTCCGATAAACGGTATGACCGTTACTTTCGATCCAAAGATTTCCTCCTTGAATGCAATATCCTTGATGTCGTTCCAAGTAAAAATTTCAAAATTTGTTGCTAATCCCAGTTTTGTAAACTCACAAAGGAAAATACGCTTGTTGCTGATCGTGATACTGTCGGGCAGTAGCGTCACTGCTGGTTTCTTCTGCAGCGAGATGTATTGTATAAATTCGCCTGCCGTTAAAATATCGACAATTTTGTCGTGGATTCTTTCCGCCACTTTGGCGTCCTGTCCATCCTGAATAAATTTATCTACACTCATTATTTATGTCTTTAATCGTCATCAGTAACTATATAGTTCACTAATTTTTACACATCACTCTTTCCCTGCTACACAAAATACAAATTCCCCCTTAATAACGTGTTGTTCAAAATGTAATTTTAGCGTTGCAAGTGTCCCTCTAATTGTTTCTTCATATAATTTACTGATTTCCCGAGAAATAGCCGCTTCTCTTTCTTCTCCGAAATACTGCGAAAACTCTTCGATGGTTTTCAAGATACGATGCGGCGATTCATAAAAAATCATCGTACGTTTTTCCTCGGCGAGTTGTTTTAGGCGTGTTTGGCGCCCTTTTTTAACGGGTAGAAAGCCTTCGAAACAAAATCTGTCGTTCGGTAACCCCGAATTAACAAGGGCCGGGACGAAGGCAGTAGCACCGGGTAAACATTGTACATCCAATCCCTCTTTGATGGCCTCTCTTACCAATAAAAAACCGGGGTCGGAGATAGCCGGTGTCCCCGCATCAGAGATTAATGCAATATCTTGTCCGTCTTTCAAAAACCGGATAATTTCGGCGACAGCCTTATGCTCATTATGTTGATGATGGGCAAAGACCTTTTTATCGATGCCAAAATGCTTTAGGAGAGGAGCGCTCGTACGCGTATCCTCCGCTAAAATTAAGTCGACCTCTTTCAAAATACGAATGGCTCGAAAGGTCATATCTTCCAGATTGCCAATAGGCGTAGGTACTAGATATAGCATGATCAAAAATAAGCATTAGTTATGAGTTATAAGTGATGAGTTATGAATTATATGTCGATAGGAGTAATCCCAGGTAGGCGTAATATGTATTTTAAAGAATGAATGATGTTTTTTAAAAGATATTATAAAAAAATATCCCCCTCGGGGTGAGGGGGATTAGTCTTCAAAATCGTTGAAGTCGTCGCCATCATACGCAAACTCCTGTAAGTCTGGATAGATGTCGTGTTCGAAAATTTCTAAATCTTTTAACATGTTATTATTTTATTTTTATACTACAAACATACGACAGCCATATGAACTCTAAGTGATGCCTATATCAAATAATTGTTAATATGGTTGATAATGACTCTAAAGTATGTGATATTTTTAATAATTACAAATTATTTATACGAATATTTTATTAAAACTACCATTTTGTTGATATATTGAGTGGTTTGAGGTATTTCGATTACACTTCTCGTGTTTTTATTATCTTTGCTCCTCTACATTACTTATTCATTTTATGTTACAGATAAATTATATCCGTGAAAACAAAGATGCAGTCCTTGAACGATTGGCAGTAAAGAATTTTAAAGAGGTGGAATTGGTTGACGAAGTCATTCAATTGGACGAGTCGCGTCGTAAAATTCAGAACGAATCGGATGCGATTGCCGCGGAAGCCAATGCTGCTGCCAAGCAGATTGGGGATCTGATGCGTCAAGGAAAAAAAGAAGAAGCCGAAGCCGCGAAATCCAAGTCGTCCGGATATAAGGAGCAAGTAAAAGCGTTGACCGAAAAACTGGCGGGAGTTGAACAAGCATTGCAAGATAAGATTGTGCAATTGCCGAATTTACCACATGTATCCGTTCCGGCAGGGGTTTCTGCTGAAGATAATGAAGTGATATTGGAGCATGGTGTTGTACCGCAACTGGGAGAGTCGGCGTTGCCACACTGGGAACTGTTAAGCAAATATGATATTGTCGATTTGGAACTCGGGGTAAAAGTAACCGGAGCAGGTTTTCCAGTCTATAAAGGAAAAGGAGCTCGGTTGCAACGTGCCCTCATCAATTTCTTTTTAGACCAAGCCGTAGAAGCTGGCTACAACGAGGTACAGGTGCCTATTCTGGTGAATGAGGATTCGGCATTTGCAACGGGACAACTCCCGGATAAAGAAGGGCAGATGTATCACGTGGGTGGTGATGACTTTTATCTAATCCCTACAGCGGAAGTACCTGTAACCAACTTATACCGCGATACGATTGTCAAAGAAGAGCTGTTCCCCATCAAACATTGCGCTTATACTCCTTGTTTTCGTCGGGAGGCAGGCTCTTATGGCGCACACGTGCGCGGTCTGAATCGATTACACCAATTCGACAAAGTAGAAACTGTACAAATTGTGCACCCGGATAAGTCTTATGCCGTGTTGGAAGAGATGAACCAATATATCCAAGGATTGCTGCAGCAACTGGAACTGCCTTATCGTGTATTGCGTTTATGTGGCGGCGATATGAGCTTCACGTCTGCACTGACGTATGATATGGAGGTGTTTAGTGCTGCCCAGCAACGTTGGCTGGAGGTGTCTTCGGTGTCCAACTTCGAAACATATCAAGCCAATCGGCTGAAAGTGCGTTTCAAAAATGAACAGGGCAAAATGCAACTAGCACATACTCTTAATGGCTCGGCATTGGCATTGCCAAGAATTGTAGCCTGTATTTTAGAAAATAACCAGACCGAAAAGGGCATACGTATTCCCGCCGTTTTGGTTCCTTATACCGGTTTTGAATGGATTGATTTGGCGTAACGACGGGTTACAGGAATATAAAAAGCCCTATAAAGTGAGAAGCTTTATAGGGCTTTTTTATGCGTCGTACTTTGGGATTGCCTCGGTAAACACAAGTTGCTAAATAATGAGGGTATTATAGGGACTTTATACGGACCTCGTTCGGACCTTATTCGGATAAAAGCGAAAAATGTGCGTTCTATGTCCTTAAGATTTCTCTCTAATATAAGCCATAATAAGGAACTTGATATGAATTTATTCTTTTCTCGGTTCCATTCTCGCTAAATACTGATCATTGTCATCCTCAAAAAGAATCTGTACCACCCAACCTTCTTCATGGGCGATTTTAATGAGTTCCTGCTGGTCGATATATAGCCAGGGAAACGGTTTCCCAAGGATCCCCTTATATTCATATTGGAAGCGGATCTCGCCCAAGTAATGTTCCGGTTTAGGAATACGGTATTCTTCATATAAATAGGAAATATCCGATGAATCAAAAAGCAGTTGTCCCTTGTCAGATAACAGTTTTTTACTGTGACGGAGTAATTCCCGTAAGCCGGTAATGGTACCGGCAAGACCAATTCCGTTCATCAAGAAAAGAAGGGTATCGTAATTTCCTTTCTGCAACGTGAAAAAATCGTTTTGGATAATATGCTGTACCCCCCTTTGCTCCATGACGCTGCAGGCAGATTCCGATATTTCCAAAGCATCCACCTGAAAACCTTTATCTTGTAGGTATAGTGCATGGCTACCAACACCGGCTCCCACATCCAATACATCGCCATCACAAAGCGCAAGGGCTATATGTTCCAATTCCGGGAAATCAGTCTCGTCCCGAAAAAAAACTTCGATAGGCATTTCTTCGATATCGCCATAGCTACTGTGCAGCAAAAGCTTGTCCTTTAACTTGCCGAGTACATGAAAATCATACAAGGCTTCTCCGTATACATCGCGCTCCATTAATCTTCTATTTTCAATATTTGTTTGGCAATGGCAATTTCGTCTGGACTTCCGGTATGTTTGCCCGGTTCATCGGAAAGTTTAATGACTGCTGTCCAGTCGCCATCCTCGGGTTTAGCCTCCACCATCTTTAAAACGATATTCATGCGAGGTAGACCGACATCATTCGTGAAGTCCGTCCCTATACCGAAGGAGATGCCGATTTTCCCCTCGCAAAAGCGAACGATATTTTCGACTTTATCGTAGTCCAGTCCGTCAGAAAAAATGATGGTCTTCGACTGCGGGTCTATTCCTTGCTGTTTATAATGTTCGATGGTCATTTCGGCGAAAGTAATAGGGTCCCCGCTGTCGTGACGCACACCATCGAACAATTTGGATAATTTTTTATCGAATTGTTTGAAGAATACTTCCGTCGTATAGGTGTCTGATAGCGCGATACCTAAGTCGCCCCGATACACGTCCGACCAATGTTCCAGGCCAAGCAGATTCGCCATCTTGTACCCATATTTCGCGGCATGAAACATAAACCATTCATGGGCATGGGTGCCGATCGGTGTTGTTTCATACTTCATGGCAAAATGAACGTTCGATGTACCGATAAAGGTTTTGGACGGATGGCTTTTTAACGTGCGAATAACCAGATCATGTACTTCGTAGGAATGGCGCCGTCTGGTTCCGAAATCGGCAATGGTGATGTTCAGTTTATCGTATTTTTCCATTTTATCTTCTACCACTTGACAAACCTCATTATTGGGAATACGTGGTTCGCCACTTACCTCATAATACAGTTCGCAGATTAATGACATGATCGGTACTTCCCAAAGGATCGTACGATACCAATAGCCATCTATCGTGACCGATAACTCATTACCGGTTTGTGTAATACAGACCTCATCGGGATCATAGCGGTAACCCTGTAGGAAATCCAGATAGGTCGGGTCGATATAAGGGCATTTGGTGCGTAGAAACTCTTTCTCTGCTTTGGAAAGTTTGAGCCCCGCCATCTCGTTTATAGCATCTTTCAGTAGCTTATCAAAACCGCCAGGAAACTGATGGTTGCCTCGGTTGATGAACGCATAACGGGCTCGTGCCCTAGGAAACAATTTACTGGCGGCAAATTGCATAGTGAATTTGTAGAAGTCGTTATCGAGAATGGAGGTGAGTGTTGCCATGTAAAAGCCTTTGATGTAAAATTAGCGTGAAGTTAAGGAATTTCTATAGGGAAATATACGATAAATTCAGGCCCTACACCAACTTTTATTTCACCGGCATAGGAAATTTGATAAGAAGTGAAACAAATAAAAAGGAAGTTACTGGAAAGATTCTCGCTATTGGAGCTTATTACGAAGACCATATTTAATGAAATTCCACATTATATCCTCATTGACGCAGAGGGAAAAATAGTAGGCGATAACTATTCGATGCGTAATTGGAAAAATGATTTTGTCAAACATTTCCCAGATAAATTTAAAAGAGAGGATTTTTTTGAGAACCACTCTGCGCAAAAATGACGTAAGAATTGAGTCTCGAGGTTGCTTCCAATGTAGCTTGGAAGGGCCTTGGCGATACGTATGACGGAATGGCGGAAATCGAAAATTTTAAAAAAATCACCGTAACGACAAGCCTCCCGTCTGCATCAGCAAAACAGGAGGCTATCGCATCAATATAAAACAGAAAATTTTTATCTGCTTCCACGGGTAGAAGAGGAGCGGTTGCTTTTGCTACCCCCGCCCCGAGACGTTGCCGATCCGCGCGATGAGGAACTGCTGTTCCGCTGTACCCGAGCGTTATTTGAAGAGCCGCTGCGCGAATGGTTAATCTGTGCAGGTGCGCTGCTCCGCTGGCTGGTTTGCTGCACGTTGCGAGAAGACGTAGACTGCTGACGAGGCTGACTGCTACGCGAAGGGCTCTGTGTACGGTTCGGCGTAGCGCGTTGTACCCTGCCGCGATTATTTTGTTGCGGTTGTGTGGTAGTCCTACGATTCGCCTCGCTTCGTTGTTGAGAGCGGTTATTAGACTGCTGACTCCTCGGTTGTGTCGCACGTTGGTTCCGGCGTGTTGAGCTGCGGTTAACATTCGTCCGTTGCTCGTTAGAACGTGTTTGGCGCTGCGTCGTTGTACCTTCGCGATTATTGGAAGAAGAAGAACGGTTGTTCGTATTCGGTGTCCTTGTCGCCCGTTGATTTTGTGTGCGATCGGACGTCGTATTGCCACGCGTAGCCCTATTTTCTGTCGAACGGTTATTACGGTTAGGATTATCTCCAATATAACGTTCTGTTCTGCCATTATTCGAACGGCTAGTCGTCGCCCGCTTATTTCGATTGGACTCTGTTGCACGTACATTTTGTGTACCTCTGGTGCTTCTTGATCCGTCCGGACGGTAAATAGATACCGAACGACTGTCTACGCGAGAGCGTCCGGGACGTTCAGTCGTGCGTACGTTTCTGACATTCACGCGACGTCCAATATTGCGTTCAATATCACGACGGGCCGGACCGCCATAATAGCGGTTGTTGTTTACAATATAGGTGTTGTTGATAATCGTTGTTCGATTATAGATAGCACGTTGACCGTGAGACCAATGACGGTGTATATGACGGTCGTAAATGCGGCGTGAGGGAAGAAATACCCATAAATTAATTGGGAGTCCTACAGAAACCGTAACGCCTACTGCAGGAGCCATCGGCGCCCATCCGTAATATCCGCCACCACTTCTCCAATCTACCCATGCCGGACCCCATTCATAACCGGGAATCCACCCCCAACCGCGGTGGTTGGTGTAGACCCAACGGCCATAATGAAACGGTGCCCATCCCCAATCATAGTCGGATACCCAAGTATTACCATATTCGGTCATCGCCCAGTAACCGTTTGTTCCGTACGGACGAAAATTAGCTTCTGCTCGTGGAAACCAGATGTCGCCATAGGCGGCGTCTCGATCCCAATGTCCGTATGGAGCTAATTCATCGTAAAATAAATCAAATGAAACTGAACCGTGAGGTTGAGCAGACACTTGTTTACTCGAGAAGACACTAAATGCAAACGCTATTAGTGCAATCAGTATAGTGGATATTTTTATGCTTCTCATGATCTTCGTCTTTATAAATGAAACCATCTGCTGTCTGTATTGTTATGACTGCATAGTAATATAAAAGGTTTAATAAGTTGATCACGTTGATCTTCATAAAAGTTTTTATATTTGCCGAGTACTTTTTTGGAAACCTCATACATACATGGGACGAAAAATAGAAAAACTACTTATCGAGTTCGCCAGAATCCATCGTTTTATGATGAGCTTCCTGCGGGAAGCGGTGTCTCCTCCCTATGAATTCAAAGAGATTATCCGGCAGTGTTATGAGATCGGTTGGAAATCGTTTCCATTAATCAGTTTGACAGGATTTATTGTGGGGTTTGTATTTACCAAACAGTCGCGCCCTTCTTTGGAAGAATTCGGAGCGACATCTTGGTTGCCGGCCCTCATATCTATTGCCATTGTACGGGCGCTAGCACCGCTAGTGACCGCACTTATTGCCTCCGGAAAAGTTGGTTCTCAGATCGGTGCTGAGCTGAGTTCGATGAATGTGACCGAGCAGATTGACGCGATGGAAGTTTCGGGTACAAACCCGACAAAGTTTTTAATTTCCACACGCATCATTGCCACTACAACCATGATCCCCGTATTGTGCTTTTATGTGGCCGGAATAGGATTGTTGGGTGGATACCTCAGTATATCAGCAAAAGATGATATCAGTATTCTGGCATTTTTTACACAAGTTTTCGAAGCTATTGCTGCCAAGGATATATTTGCTATGGTAATACGGGCAGTGGTCTTTGGCTTCACGATTGGTTTTGCAAGTACCTATGTCGGGTATTATTCTTCCAAAGGAACAGAAGGGGTCGGTAAGGCTGCCAATGCCGCTGTCGTATCTTCGATGTTCCTTGTGTTTATCGAAGAGTTACTTATTGTTCAGTTACTTTCATTGATTGGGTAAACGGATATGGAAAAGAAGATTGTCAATATCAATCAGGACGACGTCGTTATCCGCGTAGACAACGTCAGTAAGTCCTTTGGTGACTTGCATGTATTACGCGATGTCGATCTCCAGTTATTTAACGGAGAAAACTTAGTTGTATTAGGAAGATCGGGTACTGGGAAATCCGTATTGATCAAGCTGATATCGGGTTTGTTAAAACCGGATAAAGGCAATATTCATGTCTTAGGAGAGGTGGTAAATCAGCTGGATGAACGCGAATTGCGAAATTTACGCCAGCGTATTGGTTTTTCTTTCCAGAATAGTGCTTTATACGACAGTATGACCGTACGGGAGAATCTGGAATTTCCGTTGGTCAGAAATAAGCGTAATTTGACCAGAACAGAGATTAACAAAGAAGTAGAGGAAGTGTTAGAAGGTGTGGGGCTGTCGCAAGCGATTAATCAGATGCCTTCTGAGCTATCAGGCGGACAACGTAAACGTATAGGGATTGCCCGTACATTGATATTGCGGCCGGATATTATGTTGTATGATGAGCCGACAGCAGGGCTCGATCCATTGACTTGTCTGGATATCAATTCGTTGATAAATCAGGTGCAGGAACAATACCAAACTTCATCCATTATTATTACCCATGATTTGTCCTGCGCAAAAATGGTTGGAGATAGAATGGTGATGTTGTTAGATGGTAAATTTGAAAGGCAAGGAACGTTCGAGGAGATCTTTGATACGGACGATGAACGGGTGAAGCCTTTTTATGATTATAATTTTATTGATTAAAGATATATGAAATATTCACGATTGCAAACCGAACGGAGCGCGCTCATTGATGTAACTGAAAATAGACAATTATCAATAAATACAAGCATCAATGATGTAGTCTGGATATTCCATATGACAATTAAAAAGCAAGTTTTATACATATGAATACAAACGAAAGGAAGCGTTCGCTTACAGTGGGATTATTCGTCCTGATCGGTTTGATTATTTTGGTAGCGGGTATTCTGGTATTGGGTACACAGCAAAATAAATTTAGCAAGAATTTGGTGGTGACGACTTACTTTCATGACGTGAAAGGATTGAAAGTCGGAAATAACGTCTGGTTTTCGGGTGTAAAGGTAGGGATCGTCAAGGAAATAAAATTCCAGAGCATTGACGATGTAAAGGTAATAATGCACATCGAAGAGAAGTCCAGTCAGTTTATTCGGGAGGATGTCGTCACCAAGCTCGGTTCTGATGGATTGATAGGAAACGCGATCGTCAACTTGGTGGGGGGAACGGATCAGGCTCCTCCAATAAAAGATGGTGCAGTTATTAAATCCGTGACAGGTACGGACACCGACGCCATGTTTGCTACGTTACAAACGAACAACGAGAATCTGGTGGAGATAACAAAAAACTTTGCGGTGCTTTCTCAACAAATGGTGGAAGGAAAAGGCGCGGTTGGTGCTTTAATGACGGACTCCACGATCGCACTTTCGCTAAAAAGTTCGGTGAATTCGCTAAATAAGGTGATGACAGATGTCAATAAAGCCTCAGGAAATCTCGCGGTCTTGATGAATAAGCTGAATAGTAATCAGGGACTCATTCATGACTTAACCACCGATACTGCAGTTTTTGCTAGCTTACGGGCGTCGGCATCCCAATTGCAGGACGTAACCACGACAGCCTCTACGTTGATGGAAAATCTGAATACAACCTCGGCTCGTCTAAACGATAAAGATAATGCTATCGGTGTATTGACTAATGATCCAGAAGCGGCAGCAGAAATTAAACAGATCCTGCGAAACCTCAATATGAGTACAGAAAAACTCGATGATAATATGAAGGCACTGCAAAGCAACTTCCTGTTTAGAGGATATTTTAGAAAGCAACAAAAGGAGCAGGAAAAGCTCGCAAAGGATTCTTTATAGTTATTCGAATGGGTGTGACGGATAAAGATGTGATCTACGAAGACAATCACTATCTTGCCATAAACAAACGAGCGGGCGATATTGTCCAAGTTGATGATACCGGCGACAAGTCGCTAGAGGATATGGTGAATGTTTATCTAACGGCAAAATATCAAAAGCCAAATGGTGCTTTCGTGGGCGTCGTCCACCGGTTGGACCGGCCTGTTAGCGGGATGATTCTTTTTGCAAAAACAAGTAAGGGATTGGATCGTATGAATCGCTTATTCCATGACCGGAAGGTATCGAAGACCTACCTCGCTGTTGTGCGCAGCCGTCCACCAAAAGACACGGATACATTGAAAAATTGGCTGCTACGGGACCGTAAGAAAATGATCACCAAAGCCTATGATCGAGAAGTGAAAGGGGGAAGTTTTGCGCAATTGGACTACAAAATTTTGGGCGTCCTTGATGGCTACTACCTATTGAAAGTAACCCCTCTCACGGGACGCACGCACCAGATTCGCGCACAGTTAGCCTATATGGGGTGTCCCATTGTAGGAGATAATAAGTATGGATACCCACGGGGAAGCCTTCGCCGTACAATTTGTCTACATTCTCGTTCTTTGGAATTTATTCACCCTATAAAAAATCAGAAGCTAACGCTTACCGCAAAGTTGCCTGTAGACGGTTTTTGGGAGCGGTTTAATAGTTTGTTATAAAGTTGTTGTTAGGGGAATTTCTTATAGATGTCCTTTCTTGGTAGTAGACGAGATAATACTAAAGTATCTTCTTCTAGGTATAAACCCAATCGGTAATCGTCAATTTTAATGCGATAATAGTTCTTGCACCCTTTTAATTTTTTGACCTTGGGGATTTTGGAAACAGCTGGGACTTTTTGAATAACAATTAAAATATCTGCTAGTTGGACAAGTATCTGTTGAGGGGCTTTTTTGGCATCTCTTTCGAAAGATTTGTCGATGGCGTATTTCACTTTACAGCCTTGCTCAACCATGCTTCAAAAGAGACTTGTTCTTCAGCGTGAAGTCTCCCTTCAGACTTTCCTGCTTCAATAGCACGACCAAGCGCTGTATCGACATCTTCTTCAGTCGCTTCTGCCTCAATTACTTTAAATTGAAGAGCTTCTGCCATTTGTAATAACAGTTTGTAATGCTTATCCTGAACATTTTCAAGTATCAGTCTCATAATAACAAAGATACTAAACTTTTATCAAAACATAATGAACGTCTTATCCTCGTATAAATATGATGTCAATTTCGTTATTTCCCAACTGAAAAATAATACTACAATTAAGCACAAATGTAATAGACCTGAGGATGCCGTAAACGTACTTTTGCTATAACAGTATACACATAAAATAAATCAAAACATTGTATATGAGTAAGCAGAAAATTGTACACCCCGATAGAGATGCGGCTTTCGTTACCGGAGCATATTCTGATGGTGTTATTGCAGGCGGGTTTCTTTTTATCAGCGGTCAGGCCTCGGTGGATTTCAAAACCTCCACTTTTATCTTGGGGAGCATTGAGGAAGAAACAATCCGTACAATGGACAACATCAAAGCCATCATCGAGGCTGCCGGAGCCACCATGGATGATGTAGTGAAGAGTACCGTTCACTTAACCAATATAGCGGATTTTGATCAATTCAATGAAGTTTACGCAACTTATTTTGAAGGAATAAAACCTGCACGAACAACGGTACAGTCCGTGTTGGGAGAGGGAATTTGTGTAGAGATAGATTGTATGGTAAAGCTTCCCGGTACCCATGAAGACGAATGATCGCTTAAACAGGCAAATTGCTGTGGTAGGACTTGGGTTGATGGGAAGTAGTATCGTGGTTTCTTTACTGGCTTCCGGCTACCGTGTTGTGGCCTTAGCTCCCATACCAGGAGAAAAGGATCCCGCCATTCAACATATGGTGACCTTGCTACGGCATGCAGACAAAGCTAATCTATTGCCCAAAGGTTTGGATTATTGCGTGCATAACCTCCTAGTGACGGAAGATTACCGAGAAATAAAGGATTGCAGCTTTGTACAGGAATGTGTAATTGAAGATATAGAAATCAAAAGTAAGGTTTATCATCAAATTACAGATCATGTATCTCCAGAAACCGTTATAGCCTCGAATACTTCAGCCATTCCCATCAGCGATTTGCAACAGTTCGTTTCCAATCCCAGTCGATTTATCGGCGTACATTGGGCAGAGCCGGCGTATATGACCCGTTTTTTGGAAGTCACCTGTGGAGCAAATACAGATTTAGATATAGCCAAACGGGTGATGGAATTGGGGAAAAATTGGGGCAAGGAGCCTACGCTTTTAAGAAAAGATATACGCGGTTTTATTACCAATCGGCTGATGTATGCTGTTTATCGTGAAGCATTGACGTTAGTTGAAAATGGTGATGCCACGATGGAAGATGCCGATAAGATTTTTCGATATGATGTAGGTTCCTGGATAACCTTGATGGGAATTTTCAGACGACTGGACTTTATGGGATTTGCCGATTATATCGATTCTTTTGCGGGTATCCTCCCAAAATTGAGCAATCGTACGGATGTATCGGATCTGATGCAGCCTTTGGTAACAGAACGGGCGAGAGGTATACACAATGGCAAGGGATTTTATCATTATGATGAAAAACAGGCTAAGGCTTGGGAAGAAGCTTTCGCGCGATTCAACAAGGAAATTTATGATTTAGCGACACGATATACAGAGAAATATATTAGGGAAAAGGCATATAATGAAGAGAAGCTATCAAAAATCTAAGGATCTATTGGATAGAGCCAGTCAGGTCTTAGCAGGGGGAGTGTCCTCCGAATTCAGGAAATACAACCATCCCCATGCTATCTTTTATACACATGGTGAAGGGACACATATATATGATGTAGATGGTAACAACTACTTGGACTTCACATTAAGCCAAGGGCCGTTAATTGTTGGGCATTCCCATCCGAAAGTGTTGGAGGCGGTAGAGAAATATTCCCGAGAAGGGCAATTGTTTGCTGGCCAACATATCAAAGAAATTGAATTAGCGGAGAAATTAAACCAATTGATTCCTTCGGCAGAGCTGATGCGTTTTTGCTTAGATGGTTCCGAAGCGGTTCAAACGGCATTCCGTGTTGCCAGGTCGAAGACGGGGAAGAATAAGTTCCTGCGCTTCGAAGGGCATTATCATGGTTGGTTGGATAATGTTGCCTGGGGTATCAGTACGGCGTCTGCCGATGCATTGGGGGATGAAGATAGCCCAAATGTGTTTCCATGGTCCGCCGGATTATCTCCCAATAGTAAGGATGATTTTGTTGTTTTGCCGTGGAACGATTTGGCTTTAGTGGAACGTGTCGTAGCAGAAAAGCATAACGAATTGGCGGCGATTATTACAGAGCCGATTATGTGCAATAACGGCTGTATCGTACCTCATGAAGGCTTTTTGCAAGGATTGCGTATTATCTGCGACCGCTATGGGATAGCCTTGATATTTGATGAGGTTATTACCGGGTTTCGCTTGGGATTGGGAGGGGCACAGCAATATTACAATGTCACACCGGATCTGTCCATTTTTGCGAAAGCCATCGCTAGCGGATACCCGATAAGCGCTGTGGTAGGCAAGAGGGAGTGGATGAACGAGATTGTATCGGCAAGGGTAATTCACGCCGGTACGATGAATACCAGCAATCCAACGGTGGCGGCGGCGCTGGCGACCATTGCGGTGTTGGAACAGGATTCGGATACGCATAGCCGGATGTTCCGTTTGGGAAATCGTTTGATAGCAGGTTTGCAAGCGGCTGCAAAGCAGGCAGGACAAAACTTACAGGTACAAGGGCCGGGGCCCATGTTCAATACCGCGTTTACCTCATTATCTACTATAAAAAATTATAGGGAAACATTCCAGACGGATAAAGTAAAGCTCAGACAGTTTATTGCGGGCTTACATGACCGAGGCGTTCGGGTAATTGGGAGGGGACTTTGGTATATATCTGCAGTACATACAGAGCATGATATCGATCAGGCTATTGAAGTAAGTGAGACGGTTTTAAAAGAAATGGAATAATATGGCTGCAGAGAATGGAATGGTATACCCGATCATGGTCATCGGTCAGGATAAATTGGCATACAGTATCGTATCTGATTTGTTGCTTTCGGGGTATCCGGCAACGCTGTTGACCGATAACCGGCAAAATGCAGCAGAAGCTATTGGTGCGTATTTGCCCGAAAGCAAAAACCTAGATATTGTCACCGATTGGCCGGAAAAGATATGCAGCCAATTGGTGGTACTAGTCACGCTTGACCAACTGGCAGAAAAACAGGAGCTTATTAGACAAGTAGAGGAAAGATGTGCCGATGATGCTATCATAACCGTCAATCTAGAGCGACTCTGTTTGGATGAGATACAAACACACATGCGTAATAAGACAAGACTACTGGGGTTAAACTGGACGTATCCCGTTCCCCGAACCTTTTTTGCAGAAGTCATTGCTAATCAGTATACTGATCCGGCTAGCTTGGCAGATGTAGAAAAGTGGCTGAAAACATATTGGAAGAAAGATCCTTATGTAGTGCAGCATGGGTTTAGTATCCGAGCCAGATTGATGGCAGCTATGCTGCGTGAAGGAATCTATTTGGTGGAGAATGATTTTGCATCCGTCGAAAGTGTGGATAGAGCCTGTCGGAATGATGCCGGATTTTATCTGCCATTTGTTGGAAATTTTAGATACATGGATTTGATGGGGACGTACGCTTACGGCATGGTGATGAAAGATTTGAACCGCGAATTATCCAACATAGTGACACTACCCAAAATTTTGCAGGAAAAGAGGGATAAAGAAGAAACGGGAATGGATAACGGTAAAGGATTTTATACCTATGATCTAAAAGAAAAGGAACATTGGCAGGAAGTTTTCGCGGCGTTTAGTGAAGAAATACAGCAACTAATTACAAAATATCCTCATGAGTCGTTTGATCGTTGATGCCCATTTAGATCTGGCTATGAACGCCATCGAGTGGAACCGGGATCTGGCTATGCCGTTGGAACATATTCGTTTGAAAGAAATGAATATGAAAGATAAGCCGGATCGAGGGAAAGGTACCGTTTGTCTACCCGAGTTAAGAAAGGGGAAAGTGGGTTTTGTGGTGGCCACACAGTTGGCTCGTGTCAACCCATTCAACAGCGCATTGACGGGGTGGAATTCACCTGCACAGGCATGGGCGATGACACAGGCACAATTGACTTGGTACAAGGAAATGGAGAAGCAGGGGGAAATGGTGCAGATTGTGGACAAAAGAGGCTTGGATGCCCAGATCAAGCTTTGGAACGACGAAACGATTGCTGATGAGACCAAACCGGTAGGCTTCTTATTGAGCTTAGAGGGTGCGGATTCGCTGGTTACACCAGACTATTTGTATGAGGCTTATGAATATGGACTTCGGGCTATAGGATTGTCGCATTTTGGACCCGGACGGTATGCGGATGGCACAAAAACAGCCGGACGGATCCACCCGGAAGGGTTGGAATTAATGAAGATTATGGGTGAGCTGCGCATGATATTGGACGTGACGCACTTAACGGACGAAGGCTTTACACAAGCTATGGATTTATATACCGGACCAATCTGGGCCAGCCATCATAATGTACGGAAAATTGTTCCCAATCAAAGGCAATTGAACGATGCACAAATTAAACAATTGATCGAACGGGATGCGGTTATCGGCGGTATGTTGGATTGCTGGGCAATGGATATCCGATTTATCGATACGATTTCCGACCCCTGGCAATTGGACATCCGATTGGAAATGCTCGTTGACCATTGGGATCACATCTGCCAAATAGCCGGAAATTCGTTGCATATTGGCATCGGAAGTGATCTGGATGGCATCTTTGGCACGGAGCAGTCTCCATGGGACATGAACTCCATCGCGGATTTACAAAAATATACGTATCTTTTGTCCAATAGAGGCTATACCGAGCAGGATATAGATAATATATTTCACGGAAATTGGTTGCGTTTTTTGAGAAATGCTTTGAAATAAGGTGAACGATATTCGTCGAATGTAATATTAACAAAATGACTAATAATTCATTTCAAGCTGCGGCTTTACAAAAAGACATTACACCACCGTTAGGCACATTGATCAACGGAGAGTTCCAAACGAGATATGCCAATAAAATACACGATCGATTGTATGCAAAATCTGTCGTGTTAAAGCAGCGTGATACGATATTCGTGTTTGTCGTAGTGGATATCTGCGCTATGCAACAGGATTTTTTAGATGAAGTAAAGGCCGATATCCATAAGGCGACGGGAATACCCAAATCCCACGTACTAATTTCCAGTACGCATACCCATTCAGCAGGCGCTATTGTAGATTTGTTGATGGGGCATGCTGATCTCACTTATAGGGACAATCTTCATAGGATGTTGGTCGGTCTTGTTATAGAAACATTACCTAATCTTCGTAAAGCGAAAATAGCTTTTGGCACTGTAGATGCACCAGAGCATGTGTTGTGTAGAAGATACAAGATGGCTCCCCAATATAAAGCATTTAACCCGGTGATAGGCGGATATGATTTGGTGAAGACCAATCCCTTTGGAGCTGAAGAGCACATTATAGAAAGAAATTCTATACCAGATTCTCAATTGGCTTATCTGGGTGTTAAAGGATTGGATGGTCGATGGATAGCACTCTTAGCCAATTATTCATTACATTATGTAGGTGACGCCGACCGTGGCACCATCAGTGCGGATTATTTCGGTTGTTTCGCGAAACGGCTCGAAGAAGTTCTTTCAGAAGGCGATGATAGCTTCGTGGCGATGATGAGTAATGGGACCAGCGGCGAAATAAATATCTGGGATTTTATAGATACTGGTCGTTATCCAACTGGAGCACATCGTAAAAGTGAATTTATCGGACGGGATTTAGCGGATAAAGTGTTACAGAGCTTACAGAATCTCCAATGGGAAGAATGTCCGGCTTTAGAAGCATCGTACGATGAACTGCCGGTGGACATTAGAAAGCCGTCTGAACAAGAATTGGAGAATGCGAAGCACATGGTCATGGATACGGACTTTGAGTATATTACGCTAAATGAGGACGGCTATCGACGTATTTATGCCCGAGAGCAGCTTTTATTAGCAGAGTTTCCTGAACAAAGGAAGTTTTGCATTCAATCTTTTCGTATAGGTACAGGCATAATAGGTGCTTTAGGAGGAGAATTTTTTGCGGAGACCGGGCTGGCGTTGAAAGCGTCGGCACCGCAAGGGAAATATTTTACCGTTTGTTTAGCCAATGACTATGTAGGATATGTACCGCCACAACATGAAATTGCTTTGGGGGGTTATGAGACTTGGCGCTGTCGGACAAGTTTTCTAGAGGAATCAGCAGAAGGTAAAATTAGGAATGTACTGTTGAAACAAATTGAACAACATAAAAATGAACTGGTATAATCTCCATGCAGAAAATCAGGTAGATACACCGGCACTATTGGTTTATCCGGATCGTGTCCAACACAATATCGAGGTGCTTAAAGGCATGATTGATGACATCAACAGATTGCGACCTCATGTCAAGACGCACAAAACGAAAGAAATTACCCAACTGCTATTAAACGCCGGTATCCGTAAGTTTAAGTGTGCGACGATTGTTGAAGCCGAGATGCTAGGAGCGTGCGGTGCGCCGGATGTGTTATTGGCTTATCCATTGTATGGGCCCAAACTACAGCGGTTTGTGACACTGGTTCAGCATTTTCCCCAGACGCGTTTTTCAGCTATTGTGGATCATACGGATGCGGTAAAGAAACTTTCGGCTATCGCTGGTCAAAACGAGATACAGATAGATGTATTCATCGACCTTAATATTGGTATGGGGCGTACAGGTATTTTACCAGATGACGCTGCTCTCGAACTATACCAATTGTGCAGTGGAGTGGATGGGGTGAACGTGAAAGGTTTTCACGCGTATGATGGCCACGTGCGCGAAATAGATATAGCAGAGCGTAAAAATATTTGTGATCGGAATTATGAGCCTATTGCCAGGTTAATAGAACGAATGTTGGACGAAGGTTTTACGAAACCCCGCGTGGTTATCGGCGGTTCACCCTCCTTTCCGATTTATGCACAATATCCAGAGATTGAATGCAGTCCAGGTACATTCGTGTTATGGGACAAAGGGTATGCAGCTACACTGCCGGAGCAAAATTTTCTTCCGGCAGCTACACTAATGACACATGTCGTTTCTTTACCTTCCGAAAATACGATTTGTGTTGATTTGGGCTATAAAGCCGTAGCATCCGAAAATCCATTGGAGAATCGGGTATTTTTTCTAAATGCGCCTCACCTAAAGCCGATAAGTCACAGCGAAGAACATCTCGTACTAGAAGCTGGTGTAGATCATCGCTTTCAAGTAGGTGATGTACTGTATGCTTTGCCTATCCATATTTGCCCCACTGTAGCGCTCTATGATAAGCTATTGGTGATTGAGGAGGGATACGTTGTGGATGAATGGGAGGTTGTGGCGAGGAGGCGATAGCGTTGATTTATTCATTAAACGATAAAAACAAATTATCGAAGCCCATAGTTTTATAAGAAATGTACCTTTACTTTTTAAGAGAAAGTAGCGGTATTGGATATAGATAAAATTTGTACAATGGGATTAAATGAATTAATGATAAATAAGGCCTTTGTCAATGGACAATGGATAACAGGAACAGATACATTCGACGTTGTAAACCCAGCTACGGGTACCGTTATTGAAAAAGTAACGAATCTAAGGGTGTCTAACGTACATGAAGCAGTAGACGTAGCATATAAAGCTTGGTGCTCTTTTAAAGTGAGCGATGTTGGGCAGCGTGCTGCTATGTTAGAAGAGTGGTATCGATTGATCATGGAACATAAGCAGGAGCTGGCGGAGATCATCACATTGGAATCCGGAAAATCCTTGATTGACAGCTTGGGGGAAGTGGATTATGGTGCTTCTTTTGTGCAGTGGTTTGCGGAGGAAAGTAAGCGTTGCTATGGAGAGACTACGCCTGCGCCAAAAATGTCGAACAGAATACTAACGATTAAACAGAGCGTGGGTGTCGTTGCAGCGATCACACCCTGGAATTTCCCCTTAGCGATGGTGACGAGAAAAATTGCCCCGGCGATTGCTGCGGGATGTACAGTCGTCCATCGTCCTGCGTCACAGACACCTTTAACAGCATTGGCTCTTGCTGTTCTGGCAGAAAAGGCGGGATGGCCGGCCGGCGTATTAAACGTGGTGACCGGTACAGATTCTTCGGGAATTGGGTATGAATTAAGCACAAATCCGTTGATCAGAAAGTTATCTTTTACCGGCTCGACTGCTGTTGGGAAGACATTGATGAAACAGGCCGCAGATAATGTCAAGAAAGTTTCTTTGGAACTAGGGGGCAATGCGCCGTTCATTGTATTTGAAGATGCAGATATCGAAGCTGCTATCGAGGGAGCCATGTTTGCGAAGTTTCGTAATGCCGGACAGACCTGTGTGGCTGTAAACCGTTTTTTAGTGCAGGATTCTATTTTTGAAAAATTTTCCGAGCGATTAACGGAAGCGGTGAAAGCTTTGAAGGTTGGAAATGGTTTAGATCACGATGTACAGATAGGTCCTTTGATCAATAAAAAAGGATTGGATAAAGTACAGAAACATGTAGATGACGCTGTTGAGCAAGGTGCTCGTGTATTGACGGGAGGCAAAATAATCGAAGGTTTGTTTTATGAACCTACAGTCCTCGTGGATGTACCGGTAAATGCGCTGATTGCAAAGGAAGAGACATTCGGACCAGTAGCGTCCCTGTTCAGATTTTCAACGGAAGAAGAAGCTGTCCAAATGGCTAATGATACGGAATTCGGGCTTGCTGCTTATTTCTACAGCAATGATGTGCATCGTTGTTGGCGGGTAGCGGAGACCATTGAAGCAGGGATGGTGGGCGTAAATGAGGGGCGGATTTCCTATGCAGGCGCTCCATTTGGGGGAATCAAGGAGTCGGGGATAGGCAGAGAGGGATCACGGTATGGATTGGATGAATACGTGGAAGTGAAATATATAAATTTTGGTGTTTCGACTAAATAAGCACATTATATTTTTCTGCCATTAGGACAAAGTCAATGTAGCTGCATTGACTTTTTTCTTTCTCAAAATCGCTACTGAAATAATACATAACCAATTAAATCACGCTTTCCTTGGCTTGTCAAGCAGCATAACCTCATATATTGGTCTAAGTTTTCCTATTCTATAGTAGAGAAACCGAGATTTTATAGCAGAGATTAAAATATAATATCATATAAGAGAATAATAATAGTAGTCCTGTGGAAGACACGATTCTATCTTTGTATAGTATAAGGGATCGTTAGAAGGCAAACCTGAATTGACTAACGAGCTATATTAATTAAACTTAAATACAGAACTACTAATAATTTAACCAATGCTACCATTAAAAAAAGCAACATTTATTTTAGCATATCTTCGGACACTGCTAAACATCCTTGTTTTGCTAGGGGTTTCTACATTGCTGCCCGCGCAGCAAACAGAACATCTTGTAAGAGGACAGATTTTGAATGAGAAAAAGGAGCCCATACAGGGAGCTACAGTGACAGTACAAGGCAGCACGCGTGGTGTACTGGCTGATGAGCAAGGACGGTATGAGATTATGGTGGACAAGGAGGTGCAACTTGTTTTCAGTTATGTGGGCTATACAACACAAGTGATCCCAATATCGGGACGGACGGAAATAAACGTAGCCATGAGTCCTGTTACAGATGCTATAGACGAGGTTACGGTAGTGGCTTTTGGAGAACAGAAAAAGGAAAGCGTTGTAGGGGCTATAACGACGGTAAGGCCCAGTGAGTTGAAAGTACCATCAAGTAACCTGACAACTGCCTTGGCAGGCCGTGTCGCCGGTTTGATCGCTTTCCAGCAAAGTGGAGAGCCGGGCGCCGATAACGCAGACTTTTTTATTCGTGGGGTAACCAGTTTTGGATATTCCAATCGTCCCTTGATCTTGGTGGATGGGGTAGAAGTGCCAGCCAGTGAGCTGGCCCGCTTGCAAGTTGATGATTTGGCGAGTTTTTCGATTATGAAGGACGCTACAGCCACGTCTTTGTATGGCGCTAGAGGGGCAAATGGTGTGATTTTGATTACCACCAAAGAAGGCCGTGAGGGAAAAGCAAGTATTTCCTTACGTTATGAAACATCGGCTTCACAACCTACGCGAAATATTGAATTGGCCGATCCGATTACGTATATGAATCTGGCAAATGAGTCGAGTTTAACGAGGGGAAGAACACGACAGTATCAATGGGAAAAAATAGAACGGACTATGGCTGGTGAAGATCCGATGATTTATCCGGCAACAGATTGGCAATCTTTATTGTTAAAAGATCGGACCTTTAATAATCGACTCAACTTAAATGTGAATGGTGGTGGAAAGGTCGCACGTTATTATGTAGCTGCGACATACAATAAGGATAACGGTATGCTCAAAGTAGACAATCGCAACAACTTTAACAACGGTATTGATCTGAAAACCTATGGACTACGTTCCAATGTGAATATCAATCTGACCAAAACAACCGAAGCGATTGTGCGTCTCAATTCGACCTGGACAGACTATACAGGTCCCTTAGGTACAGGTGCGGACTTTTATAGACAGATTATCCGTACGGATCCGGTATTATTTCCCGCCTATTATGAGCCGGATGCTAAGAATCTCACAACCGAACATATCTTGTTTGGAAATGCTGGCGCAGGGGAGTATTTAAATCCTTATGCAAATCTCATGAGGGGATATCGCGATTATACCAATGCCATGTTTTTAGCACAATTTGAAGTCAAACAGGATCTGGATTTCATCTTACCGGGATTGAAAGCCAGTGGAATGTACAACACCACACGGTACAATTATTATCAGGTATCCCGTACGTATACTCCGTTTTATTATATTTTATCGGCTTATGACAAGAAGACAGGTGAATATATATTAAACAATCTTAACCCAACAACTGCGCACGAGTACCTGACCTATACGGAGGATTCCAAACAGATCACTTCCGAAGATTATTTTCAGGGTATTTTGAGTTACAACACAGCTATTGGGACAGACCATTCGGTCAGTGGTATGTTGGTCTATAATATGCAGAACAAAATTTCTGCAAATGCCGGTAGCTTACAAAATTCACTAGCCAGAAGAAACCTAGGATTAGCTGGGCGTTTTACCTATGCCTTTCAAGATAAATACTTTTTGGAAGGAAACTTTGGTTATAATGGTTCCGAACGTTTTGCTAAAGAGCATCGTTTTGGCTTCTTCCCGTCCGTGGGGGGCGCTTGGTATGTGTCGCGAGAACCTTTTTGGAAAGGCAATATACAGCGGATCATATCTAATCTGAAGTTACGTGGAACCTATGGCCTGGTGGGGAATGATGCCATCGGTAGTCTGGAAGATAGGTTTTTCTATTTGTCGGAAATCAATCCTAATGTATCGGCGGCGGGATATACCTTTGGGTCCGAATTTGGAAACAGGATAAATGGCGTGACGGAAGGACGCCTAGAGAACAGGGATATTACTTGGGAGACATCACGGAAATTAAATCTGAGTGCCGAGATAGGGCTTTTCAATATGGCTAATCTTGTTGTGGATCTCTACAAAGAGCATCGATACAATATCTTAATGACACGGGCACATACGCCGAATACAATGGGGGTGGCTGTTTTGCCGCAAGCGAATGTGGGCGAAGCAGAGAGTAAAGGGATAGACATTTCCTTGGAGGCGAATAAGAACTTTGCCAATGGTTGGTTTGTCTCAGGCCGGGGGAATTTTACCTATGCGGAGGGTAAATATATCAAATATGAAGAACCCGATTACAGCGCATTTCCCTGGCGCTCCCGTGTGGGCATACCCCTCGGACAACAGTTTGGTTTTGTTGCTGAACGCTTGTTTATCGATGATGAGGAGGCCTATAATTCGCCGCCGCAATTTGGCGAGGTATTAGGCGGCGACATTAAGTATAAGGATATTGATCAGGATGGCGTAATCACGAATTTGGATATGGTGCCTATCGGTTATCCTACCATACCTCGGATGACTTATGGTTTTGGATTCTCATTGGGGTACAAAGGTGTAGATTTCTCTTCTTTCTTTCAAGGGTCTGCCAAATCTTCCTTTTGGATAGATGCGGCTGAAACAGCTCCTTTTGTTTCATTAGCTACGGGACAGAAAAATCAGCTGCTCCAAGCCTATGTGGATGATCATTGGTCTGAAGATAATAGAAATTTGAAAGCGCTTTGGCCACGATTGAACGATATCGCCAGTACAAATAACACCAGAGTGAGTACCTGGTTTATGCGTAACGGGTCGTTTTTGCGTGTCAAACAGGTTGAATTGGGATATACTTTCAACGAAACTTTGACGCAAAGAATTGGAATAGAGAAGATAAGAATGTATATAAACGGAACCAATTTGTATAATTTTTCCAAGTTCAAGCTTTGGGATGTGGAAATGGGAGGTAACGGTTTAGGGTATCCCCTGCAACAGGTGTACAATTTTGGAATTCAGTGTTCACTATAATTACGTGTCAGTTATGAGATCATTAATAAAAATAGGTTTAACCATTATGGTAAGCATTTCGTTGTATGGTTGCCAAAAATATCTGGATGTTGTCCCGGATAATATAGCCACAATGGACGATGCTTATAAGGACAGGGTGAGTGCCCAAAGGGCATTAGCGACTTGTTATAATCAAATTCCCCGAAATGGAACACGTTATGATCCCGGCTTTGCCGCGGGTGATGATCTTTGGATTCACCAATTTATTGATGGTGGTGCCCAAGAACGTTGGCGACAATATTACCGAGAGTTGGCGATTAATGGAAATAATGTGACGAGGCCTTTGTATAGTTATTGGCATAATATTGAAGGCGGGTCTTCGCTATGGAAAGCTATTCGAGATTGTAATACATTTATTGCCAATGTACACAAGGCAAGGGATTTGGATAGCTATGAGCGGGAAAAATGGATTGCTGAGGTAAAGACATTGAAAGCCTATTATCATTTCTATCTAATGCAACTATATGGACCCATTCCTATTGCTAGGGAAAACATACCGGCCACTGCTCCTTCAGAAGAATTAATGGTCTATAGAGAGCCCATAGATGAGGTCGTGGCATACATCGTACAATTATTGGACGAAGCCATACCAAATTTGGATTTGGAAGTGGATAATACGGTGTCTGATGCAGGTCGTATCACCAAACCAGTTGCGGCAGCGATTAAAGCCAAAGTATTGGTTACAGCAGCGAGTCCGTTTTTCAACGGTAATCAGGATTATGCCACCATGATTGATAAGCGTGGAATAGCGCTGTTTAATACTGTCGAAGATCCCAATAAATGGACGCTAGCGGCTGAGGCGGCTCAAGAAGCTATTGATATAGCGCATGAAGCCGGGATTAGATTATATCATCATCAGACGACTTTTAATGTCAGTAATGAGACACTCGGAGTCATACAGGTGGGGCAGATCATAGCTGATAAGTTCAATGAGGAGCGGATCTGGAGTTTATCCGATTTTAATAGCAGTAGCCCAAATCTCCAAGATCTTGGATTGGAATTGCGCACGATACCCCGGCTGCACAGTGACCATCAAAATATAGTATACCAGTGGTTTATACCTACGCTTAAAATGGCCGAATTGTTTTATTCGAAAAATGGAGTGCCGATAGAAGAGGATGTCGATTATGCCTATGACGATCGTATGACCTTAACATTCGTGCCGCAAGACCAAGAAGTATATATGCAACCGGGGTACCGTACTATTGGTCTGCATCTGGATCGGGAACCACGGTTTTACGGTTCCTTGGGTGTCGATGGCGGTTGGTGGTTTGGTTTAGGGAGAACGGATGAGAATGCACAATGGCCTTTGAATCTCCGAGCCAAATCCATGACCGGAGGGATGATCGGTAACCAACGTTATTCGACTACAGGTTATTATATCAAAAAGCTGTCGAATTATCGATCGGCATATACAGGTAAAGATGCGTATGTCGGTATGCGCTTCGATTTCCCTTTGTTTCGTCTGGCAGATTTGTATTTACTCCATGCAGAGGCTCTCAACGAAAGTTTGTCGTCACCTGATGCAAATGTATACCACTATATCGATCTTATTCGGCAACGGGCCGGTCTAAGTGGTGTTGTAGACTCTTGGACGCAGCACTCTAGGTTTCCGCAAAAGCCAACTACAAAAGAAGGAATGAGGGATATTATCCATCAGGAACGGAATATTGAACTAGCCTTTGAAGGGCAACGCTTTTGGGATCTGCGAAGGTGGAAGAAATCAATCCAGTATATGAACCAACCTGTTCGGGGGTGGAATATAGCAGGTGAAACACCGCCGGAATTTTATCAGGTGATTACACACAACCGCAGTCAGTATACATTACGGGATATATTGTGGCCAATTATGCAGGATGAGATGCTGCGGAATACAAACCTGCTGCAGAATCCAGGATGGTAAACAGGAAAATAGAAATCATATAATACTAGATAACGATGAAAAAAAATATATTATATCTGATCTTGCTGCCTCTGGTTTGGGGATGTGGAGAAGATTATATCGGCCAGTATGCGATGGACGATGTTCCACCAGGACCGGTGTCGGGAGCTTCAGTGGAGAATATCCCGGGCGGAAGTATCATCAATTATACCATACCGACTGATGAAGATTTTTCCTACGTCAAAGCTGTGTATACAATCAATGGTCAGACGAAAGAGCAAAAATCATCTGTCTTTAATCGGAAAATAACATTGGATGGCTTCGGCAAATCTCAAGTTCAGCAAATTGAACTCATAGCGTATGACAAGAGCGATAATGCCTCTACGCCTGTAACAGTCGATATCCAACCTTTAGACGCACCGGTATTTGACCTAATCGAAGGAGTGACCGTCATTGATGATTTTGGAGGTATACACATCGAATGGGAGAATCCATACGAATCGGAGGTGGTGTTGACTGTGATGACGACTACGGAGGAGTATGGCGTAGAAGAGTGGTCGGAAGCTGACCGATTTTACTCGGGTGCCATAAAGGGAAGTGCCAATGTAAGGGGGTTCAGTCCTGAAGAGCGCATTTTCGGGTTATATTTTCGGGATCGCTGGGATAATTTGTCCGATACGCTGTATGTAAGTGCGACGCCGATGTTTGAAGAACAATTGGACAAATCGAAGTTTACCCGCTGGAATCCACCGGGAATACCCTACAATGCTTATCAGGCCGGCGAGTGGGCGATAGAAAACCTGTGGAATGGTACAATTGCACCCGGATCAGGAGGATATGCCAGCTATACACACGACAATACCTTCAATATGGGGCAAGTGGCCAAGCTCAGCCGTTTCAAAATTAACAACAGGCTAGAGCCTAATTTGCTCTATAACTTTGCACATCCTAAGAAGTTTCAAATATGGGGATCAATTTCTCCGAACGTAAATGAGAATTTTGGTACATGGATTTTGTTGGGCGAGTTTGATTCGTTTAAACCCTCAGGCGAACCTTTAGGTGTGTTAACGGATGATGATCGAAATTATGGACATTACAATGGGGAAGAATGGAACTTTCCGCGGGGTATTCCACCTGTACAATATATACGTTGGTATGTGCTCGACACATGGGGTGGGTCCCAATATACACAAGTGATGGAGATGACCTTCTGGGGAGAAGTCCAGGACTAAAATATAACAAGATATGAACCCGACAGGATTGAAATAATCATTAAATACACAGCGCAATGATTATTTCAATCATCAAAGGCGCCATCTGACAGATAAAAACAAAAAATAAACAGATGAAAAATACCATTAATTATATTTTCAGGATTTCATTGATCCTTCCGTTGTTTTTTTCATGTGACAGGATGAATGATCTCCATGACGAATACTTGCAAAGAGGAGAAACAACCTACCTGTCCAGAATAAATGAAGTCCAGGTTTATCCGGGGAATAAAAGGGCAGAACTCGTGTTTGTGAATAATGATTCAAAGGCCAAGACGATGACGGTGTATTGGCGATCCAGAACAGACTCTTTAGTATATACCATCCCGGACAATAGTGTCGGGCAAGAACTAAAAATACAATTGCCTGATCTTCCTGAAGACTTCCTGACATTTGAGTTGGTAACCACCACCTCAGATGGTAAGAGCAAATCACTGACTACTGAACTTTCAAGTAGAATATACGGAGATAATTATCGGGAGAGTCTAAATAATCGATTGGTCGATGTCGCCGCATACATCGAATCTTCCAATCAGCTTGATATCACCTGGAAAAGTGTTTTGGAAGGGGCGGTTAAGATTGAGCTTGAATATGACGGGGCAGACGGTGATACCCGTGTGATAGAACTCCCCATAGAAGAAAGATCTATAGTCTATCTCAACAGGTTCGGCGGGAATCTAAAGTATAGAACAGGGTATGTTCCGGTTCAGAATGCGCTGGATACATTTTATACGGAGTACAGCGATTTGACCTTCTCTGAAGTCATAGAAGGGTTGGTATTTAATGGTACTGCCAGCCAATATATGCTTATTCCTCATCATCCTGACTTTGATATTGCTGCCGGAGAGGCAGTGACAGTGACATGTTGGGCGCGGACTCCCACTATCGCTGCGACGCAGCGGATTTTCGCAAAACGTTATACCGCTACCGCTGACTACGGAGAATATGGAAATACGGGTTATGGCTTAGCATTTTTAGGAAACACAGGAAATATTTATCCGGATTTGGTCTACAAGGGCAGTACTCAGGCCATAAATGTGCCCTCTGTTTCTGTAAATACATGGATGTATATTGCTGCAGTTTTTGATATAGCAAACAAACAAATGCTCGTGTATAAGGATGGTGTGCTTCTGGGGACAAGAACGCTCCCTGCTACGGTGTTGTCAACGACTAATATCGCCGATCTATCTGTCGGGGGGCATAAAGCGTCGGTGGCAGGTAATGCTGGACAGTCTTTCAATGGTGAGATAGCGCGTTTGCGTTTCTATAAAAAGGCGCTTAGTCCCGAAGAGATCATAGGGGATATGTTGTCAAGTCGGGTTACCGCGGAAACTCCCGGGCTATTAGCCGCCTATAATATGGCAAAGGTACTGGGTAGTGGTACTAATTTGACGATTGAGGATATAAAAGGCAATCATCCGGCGGTATTGCATGGCTTTAGCAGACCGTAGAATGAATTGTAAACAAACTATATACAGATGAAAACTATTTTATTGAACTTGCTATGTATGTTCGTCCTTTTGGATGTGACATCATGCGCGAAGAAAACAGAAGAGCCGGATACAAATGGTGAAGGGAATGCGTTATCGGTTAATTTGATATTACCGAATGTAGCGGCATCGGGGTCGATCGTAAAAATACAGGGAAATGGGTTTGGTAGCAGTCCTGAAGGGATCCAGGTAAAATTTGGAGAGGTAATGGGCGAAGTATTGGATCTGTCTGATGGTGTTATTTCGGTGAAAGTTCCGGAGTTTCCGGAAGGGGTAAAGATCGATGTATCTGTCTTGGTAGGAGGTTATACCTCTAACATAAAGTCATTCCGTGTGCGAAAAATAGGAGAGCTTGTCCTGGCAGAAAAAGATACCATAGAATGGATAGAAAATAAAAGTCCCAATATAGCGGCTATTAGAGCCGGTATACCTGCTTACGATGAGCAGGTGGTGAAATATATCCGTAACGGGCGCCAACTGCTAGAGGTAGAATTGGGTAAACCGGTAATTGTCGCTGTGGCAGACCGAGAATTACCCTGGGGGTTTTTCAATTTTCCCGGTATCCGACGCTCATTGTCAGGTCAGCAGATATCTGTCAGCTGGAGCATGAGCCACGACAATGCCGAGAGTTATGGCCAGGCAGTGAGCGGTAATAGTGCGGTATCGAGCGATGAAGGGGAAACATGGACACGCGTGGAAAGAGCCCCTACCGGTGGAGGAATATTGTTAAGTAATGGAGATCGTATTACGGTTTCCACCCCTGCGGCCATTCCCGTAGGTGATATTGACCTTCCGCCTGTCTTGGCCACTTTTCAGGACGGATCGAACTATGACCGCCTTTTTCGAATTTATGAATACGATAAGCTGCCTGCGCAGTTGCAAGGTACGTATCAACACCGAATCAAGAGCGGGACTACGGCTTGGGTTGCCGAACGAGGAACTTTGGTACATCCAAATCTAGCCCGCTATTCGGATGGCAATCTTTTTCCCGTGGTATGGTGGGGTGATATGCATGAATTGTCTGATGGAATATACAGAGGGACATACCCTACTTACGAAATTAAGCCAGGTGGAGGGATTGACGCATCGGGCGTGACCTTTTATAAATCTACGGATTTAGGGTTAACATGGACTAAACAAGGGAATATACCTTATCAACCTGATCTGATGTTAGATCCTAACGGCAATAAACGTAAAGCATTTGGATGGACTGAGCCAGCATTTGCAGCACTGAAGAACGGTACGTTTTTGTCGGTGTTGCGTACACAGGATGGCTTTGGTGAAAGCCCCATGTATGTAAGTACCTCTACAAATAAGGGCGTAAGCTGGACCAAACCGAAGGTATTTACCGGTGCTGGTGTATTGCCAAAACTTCTGGAGCTGGACAATGAGATCGTGGCATTGGCCTCCGGCAGACCCGGTGTACAGTTGCGTTTTATGCTGAATAATAATGCCGATGATTGGTCTGAACCTTTTGAGATGCTGCCTTGGGTGCCCAACGAGACCTTCACCTGTGGATACACCGGATTTCTGAAAGTAGATGACAATAGCTTTTTGGTCGTGTATTCGGATTTCTGGCACCGGACGCCTGAAGGTGAAAGACGTAAAGCAATTAAAGTAAGGAAGGTGACGGTGAAAAGGCTGTAAATACCCACACAGTTATTCCAATATGCAAAGAAGAAACTCGCGGTGGCAAGCGAGGATAGGATTTATACAACAAATAGTTATAGCAGAAAACATTAAAACATGAGTACCAAATTTATTTACGGATTGTTCTTTTTATTGGTGGGGTGTAGTACGCAACAAGCAGTTGTCAATATACAGGATCATCGGATGGATTTTGACGAGGCATCGTTGGAGGAGGGTATCCCGGCGTATGGTAAGACTGAATATGTTTATCAGAAAGATGGAAAGAACAGTTTCAAAATAGATTTTGGCGAGCCGATAGTGGTTGCTGTTGCTGATAAACCCTACAAATGGGGCTTTTTTCAGTTCCCCGGATTATACTGGTCCGATCAAGGTGAAATTGTGGCCCGATGGAATATGGCAAAAGATGATGCCGAGAGCTATGGAAAAGGGGGAAATGGATTCGCCGTTTCAAACGACAAGGGCAAAACCTGGACGCAAACGGATAGACAGCCAGTAGGAGGAGGATTGTCATTAAAGAACGGTGAATATATCGATGTTCATACTCCACCAGCTATTCCTAGGAAAGACCTGCATCTACCCGAGCCTATCGCTACGGTTAAGGAAGCTTACGGACGTACATTTAGGTTTTGGAAAACGGAAGATCTACCTAAGGAACTGCAGGGTGTATACATACGAAGACGAACCAAGGAGCGTAGTGAATGGACAGTGGAGCATAATGATATCAGCGAACCGAATATGGTCCGGTATTCCGACAACGATTTACTGCCGATCGTGTGGTGGGGTGATATGAAGTTGGAGAAAGATGGTTCTATCGTCACAGGCGTATATCCCGGCTTTACATTTGTAAACGGAACGGTACCGCCTTCGGACGTTGCTTTTTACCGCTCGCAGGATGGAGGGAGAAGTTGGTCATTTATTGGGCGCATCCCTTATCACTATGATCCGATAAAAGATCCCAAAGGAGGACAAAGGCATGCATTGGGATGGACGGAGCCGGCTTTTGAGATCTTACAGGACGGTTCGTATCTGTCCGTGATACGCACAACCGACGGTTTGGGTAATAGCCCGATGTATTATAGCCGATCGACTGACCAAGGAAAAAATTGGAGCCAACCCACTGCCTTTACCAAAGCCGGGGTCTTACCCAAATTAAAGCAATTGGATAATGGAGCGTTGGTGTTGGCCTCTGGCAGGCCGGGGTTACAGATACGTATCGCTTTGGATGAAGAAGGAGAGGAATGGTCCGATCCCTTTGAAATGTTGCCCTGGCTAGAAGGAGTGGATGGAAATACGCTAACTTGTGGTTATCCCGAGCTATTACAAACAGGGAAAGACAAATTTTTGCTGATTTATTCGGATTTTCAATATAAAACTTCTGCCGGAGAGATCCGAAAAGCTATTAAAGTCCGTGAAATAACGATTAAACCATTTTAGGTATTTATGAATAGATTTTTTATAGGATTTTTAGCTCTACTCGGCCATTGCTGCGTTTTTGCGCAAAAGGCCGAGATCATTAACTACAATAATGACCGAAACTCCAAGTTGTTATTTGACTATTACCATCATAATCTTCCCTCGACCAAAGTAGGAAATCATATTGTCACGGGGAGCTGGTTAGATTCGGATGGACGGTACGGTTGGAATGATTTTGTGCATACCAATACACTTGACCATGCTTATACTATCCTTTCCAAAGAGTATTCGATTTCCATGAGCCGGTCTCCATATAGTGAGCAGCTTTTGAAAGGTTTTGATGGCGTGGTAATTTTTGCGGCAGATAACCCAGACTTAATAGCTGACGCTAAAGTGATCAGCGATCAAGAAATTTCTGTGTTAGAAAAGTTCGTGGAGGAGGGGGGAAGTTTGATGCTGATGTTGAATGCGATGGTAGAGGATCGTTTTAGTGAATCTTTTGAAACCACCCAGGTTAAAAAGTTGCTGCGAAAGTTTGGTTTGGCATGGAACAATGACGATACCCATTATTCGGACAATGTCATACCATCGGGACATCCCTATTTCTATGATGTGCCGGTATTTCATTATGGCGCAGGATGTACGCTTAAAATACTGCCAGAGGCGAAAAACCCGGAGATTTTGTTGAACGTTTATTCCGACAGTACGTATACAGACCGGTCTGTGTCAGGCGCGGGAATTGTGATGGTCCGACCCGGCAAAGGAAAGGTAATATTGGTTGGTGATGCCGGTTCCTGGACCGGAAACATTTCCAGACCTTGGGCAGATAACGGAAAGATTTTGACACAGTTATTTCGGTATATGAAACCTGATCAAGGTGTACATGCTGCAGATTATTCTACACACCAATCCTTACAATATGAAGTCAGTGTGGCGGGTTTACAAGCTGTGCCGGAGGCTAATTCTCTCTCTATGATACCTCACCCTGAATATAAACTTTTCATGCCGAGACCTACAACGCAGATGCCCTATTTCGAGGCTTCCGCAACGGTGGATCTCTCTATGCAAACGGATTCGGTCACAAATTCCTTTTTTTCGGATATCGTTGTACATAATTTTAAGTGGTTTGATAAACCAGCCAAAGACAACGAAGCTCAAAAGATTACCATGCAGATAAACAAGCAGGGTAAAACTTCCGATGTACAGACAGCAGGGAAATATGCGCAATGGTTGGCTCCGGATATCGCTATATTGTCGGCATTGTTGCCGACTGATGGTCTGCAACCGGGAGATACGTGGCAATCGATAGAGAATATCAGGATTCCTGCATTGCGTGCGACGGATTTACCGGCTGTGAAAATGAAAGAGCTGGATATCCACTATGAAAAAGATATATTGTATAAAGGTAAACCCTGTAGGTTGTTGGTGTCTTCGGGGGAAGCATGGCTGTCTGACTGGGGAATCAAGGTCGAAGATATATTGCCAGAGGAAGAAATAAAGCGAGTAGGGACATCAAATTACCATTTTTTGCACGAGCGTGGGGGCAAGATTTTATTTAAACGTGAACAATGGGTAGATATAAATACAGGTGTAGTATTGGAAGGGCGGTTACAGACAAGAATAATCACTTGGGTACAGGATAAAAGAAAACCTGTAGGCATCCGTAACCTTGATAAAGACAACGAGACGATTGTTTCTATGGCAAATACGACAACATTTAAACTTAAGCAATAAAAATATCTATTTATATCAGGTTGTACAAGATCAACAAGTGGCATTTATCTGAGCAATCGCCAGCCGATATTAAACCACAAAGCCTCCTGAAATATTGTATCGGTAATCTACATAAAAGTAGTAGAATTGAGGAGCGGTTTAGGTCTAAATTTGGTAATGTAATAATACATATAATCAGCTCCATTACAATTATGATTAGAAATATACAATTGAAATTAAGCAAATCATCGTCCAATAAAGAGGATACCATAAGTTCCAGTATGTATCTAAATCGGATAGCATTACTGTTATTTTTTGTGTGTTCCAGTTTCCTGGTGTATGCACAAACAACGGTTACGGGGAAGGTAGTAGACCGGGATAAAAACCCGGTGTCAAGTGTGACGATTACGGAAAAAGGAACCCAAAACGGAACATCTACCGGAGAAGATGGAACCTTTAGCTTAATGGTAAACTCGAACCAAAGTATTTTGGTCATTAGTGCCATCGGAAAGAAAGCCATCGAAGTGCCTGCATCTAGTTCTACACTTGCAGCTATCTCCCTTGAAAATGATGATACCAATATTGAGGAAGTATTGGTCGTAGGTTATGGTACGCAATCTAGGGAGACGTTAACAACAGCTATTTCCAAAATGGATGAAAAGGTGTTGGAGAATGTTTCGTTTGCCAATCCAGCATCAGCTTTACAAGGAACGGTGTCGGGGGTTCGGGTTCAAAGCACCTCCGGACAACCGGGTGCTGCACCACGGGTAATTATTCGTGGAGGTACATCCATTAACAATCCGAACGGTGCTAGCCCTTTGTATATCATCGATGGTGTTATCCGTTCCAACATGAACGATATCAATGCGGATGATATTGCTTCCATGCAAGTATTAAAAGATGCAGCCTCCACGTCCATTTATGGAGCTAGAGGATCAAACGGGGTTGTCATCATTACCACCAAATCTGGCGATGCGAACCGGACTAAAGTTGAATATTCGTATAATTTGACATCTTCTAACGTAGGCAAATTGTATGATGTGGCTTCTGCTAGAGATTATATTTATTACTCTCGAGTCGGTGCGCAGGTAGCGGAGCGTAAAGTGCCGGGCTCCATCAATCTGTTAACACAACCAAGTGGTTTTGGTACAGGTAATGACTTGACCAATAATACCGGTTTTACAACACAATATTTAACGGATGCGAATAAACATAAATTGAATGAGGGATGGCAATCGATGGCGGATCCGACCGATCCCAGTAAAACGATTATCTTCCAAGAAACCAATTGGCAGGATGTCTTATTCCAAAATAGTTTATCCCATGATCACCACCTGGCGGTATCTGGCGGTACCGATCGGGCTACCGTAAATGCGAGCATTGGTTACATGAAGAGCGATGGTATCGCCATTACAACTTTCTATGACCGTATTTCAGCGAACCTGAATTCGGACTTAAAGGTTAACGATAAATTGACGGTGAATGGCAAGATGATGTACAGTTATTCGACCAATAATGTTGTTTATAGCGATTCGGAGTTATTTTTTAGAGCAGCTAATCTAGCGCCAACCGCCAAGTACACTTTTGAAGACGGTACGCTAGCTCCAGGACAAGCTAGGAACACCGGTAATCCCGTTTATTATTTGAATAAAAGAGACAATAAAGCGGCTACGGAGAATTTAACATTAGCACTTTCTGCAGATTGGAAGCCAATTGAAGGATTAACAGTTTCACCTCAGGTTTCCCTGTACAAAGTAACGGGTGATAATTATGTGTTTACCCATGCTTACTTGAATGGCGTTGGTAATGTCAATACAACCCGACCGGCATCATCTGCCTACAATAAAAATATGCAGACCCAAGCGGATCTAATTGCTAACTATACAAAAAGCTATGGAAACCATACTTTCGACGCTATGGGAGGTTTCTCTTACTTCCAAAGATATATATATGGCTTTAATGCATCCGGACAAGGAGCAGCAACGGATTTGATCCCTACTTTGAACGCATCTTCTACACCTGTTTCCGTAAATGGAAATGAAACCATATTTGCTATGGTAGGGTATTTCTCTCGCTTAAACTATAATTATGCGCAAAAATACTTGCTTTCCTTAACGGCAAGATATGATGGGGCATCTAACCTAGGTGCCAACTACCGTTGGGGTTTTTTCCCTGGAGTTTCCGTAGGATGGAATATGCATAAGGAAGATTTCTTTGTCAACGCCCAGCCTTACTTATCGACTTTAAAAATAAGGGCTAGTTATGGTGTAAATGGTAATATTTCAGGATTGTCAGATTTCCACGCGCAAGGATCTTATGCCGTGGGTAGCCGTTATCTGGACGAATCTGCGGTACAGAATACCGTTTTGGCCAACCCTAACTTGAAGTGGGAACAATCCAAAACGTTAGATTTCGGGGTAGATTTAGGTTTTATGGATAATCGGTTCAACATCTTATTCGATTACTACAATAGAAGAACAGATGATCTAATCACAAACTTGACTTTACCTCCGTCGACTGGATTCTCTAGCATTTCAACCAATTTGGGGAGCCTTCAAAACAAGGGTATTGAATTGGAGTTGAATGCAGATATCTTACCAAGAACCTCAGCATTAGGCTGGAATGTTGGTTTTAATATCTCAACGACCAAAACCAAAATCTTGAAACTACCTGACAATGGAACATTGAACAATCGTGTCGGTGGTGTGTATGTTTGGAATGAAGCATCTAATGGTTATGCTTGGATGGGTGGATTGCAAGAGGGAGGCCGTATAGGGGACTTCTACGGTTGGCAACAAGATGGTATCTATAGAACCGATGCCGAAGCTGCAAATGCACCAATGGATTTAACCATGCCTTTTGCCGACAAGACCAAATATGGAGGCGATGTGAATTACGCGGATTTAGATCGTAATGATACTTTGGATACGCGTGATTTAACATACCTAGGAAATCCTTATCCAACGGTTACGGGTGGTTTTTCTACTTCTGTAAACTATAAAGGTTTCTCTTTTTATGCACGTATGGATTACACGAAAGGACATACGATCTATAACTATGCGAAAATCTTCCTAAGTGGCCTGTGGGCTCCAAACTTAAATATTCCTCAGGAAATGATTGATAGGGGATGGAAGCAAGATGGAGATATGGCTGAACGCCCTCAATATATACCTGGAACAGCCAATTACAGTTACTGGAGAGGGAGTGCTTATCACTTATCTTCCACCAATTCTGAGTTCTACGAGAAAGGGGATTTCCTGACCCTACGTGAAGTGACCTTAGCTTATCAAATTCCGTCCGCATGGACAGAACGTTTTAAACTAAAAAATGTGCGTGTGAATGTGACAGGTAGCAATCTGTACTATTTCACAACATATACAGGTCTGAATCCAGAGGATGGAGGTACCGATCAAGGTCGTTATCCTATCCCTCGTAATTTCTCCGTTGGACTGAAAGCAGCATTTTAATTCGTACACGTAAATCAAACAGGGTTATGAAAAAATCAATCATAAAATTAGGTCTATTAGCAGCTGTACTTTCTTTTCAAACAGGCTGTAATACATCTTTAGAATTAGATCCTACGAGTGTGATCACCAATGAATCCTTCTGGAAAACGGAAGATGATGCAAGAGGTGGATTAACAAGTTTATATGTCAAGCAACGTAGTCTGGCAAGTTTAAATTTATTCATCTGGGGAGAGGCTCGTAGTGAGGTGATGGAATGGGGGAAAGTGAGTGGAACCCTGGATTACGATCGTTATTACCTAAATACGTTGAGTAGCGTTTCTGCTGGTCCTTCCTGGCAAGCTGTTTATTCGGCTATCAATGATGCAAATTTGATTTTAAAGTATGTTCCGAATATTTCGTTTGCAAACGAAGTGAACAAAAATAACATTTTAGCACAAGCGTATGTTTCCCGCGCATTCCTTTACTTTGTACTCGTAAAAACCTGGGGAGAAGTGCCTGTCCGTACCGAACCGGTAGAAGGTGCAGAACCGGAAGTAATTCAAAAAGCGAGATCATCTCAAGAAGAAGTCTTCACGCTTATCAAAGATGATTTGGAAAAAGCGAATTCCCTGTTTTCCAGCTATGGTTTTGTCAAAAGTAGAAACTACTGGTCTAAGGCAGGTGTCCAGGCATTGAAAGCTGATGTATACTTATGGACTGCCAAGCGATTAAATGGTGGAAACGCGGACTTCCAAACAGCGCTTACCGCTTGTGATGAAGTAGCGAAAGCAGATGTTTCTTTACTACCTAATTATGCTGATCTATTCAAATATGGAAATAAGAACAACAAAGAAGTGATAATGGCTATTGGGAATAAGGAATTTGAAGTTGGGAATAATTACTTCGCAAATCTATATTCTTCCCGGTTGCCAAATGAGATAGATCCAACGACCAATGAGATCATTGGCCAAACTTCAGGTGGTATGGTTTGGACGGTAACAGATTTGGTTAAGAATCAATTCAAAGATGGAGATTTAAGAAAAGCAGCTTCGGTATTGGATATGCCAGCGCCTGGATTCTATCCGACCTTAATCTTAAAAGGCCGGGGAACATTAATTTCTGGCGTGCGTTATTTCACCAGTGATTTTGTTATCTACCGTTATGCGGATGTACTGTTGATGAAAGCAGAAGCAAAAAATGGATTAGGCCAAGACCCTTCCACAGAAATGAACCTGGTGAGACAAAGAGCTTACGGCACTGCTTATGAAGCCAATAAATTTGTGAATGGCAGTACAGTACAGAACGATCAAGCTATACTGCAAGAACGCTTATTGGAATTGATGTTTGAGGGTAAACGCTGGTGGGATTTGGTTCGTTTCCATAAAGCATTTGAATTAGTGCCTACCTTGAAAGGAAAGGCTGATCAGAAACACTTGGAATATTTCCCGATCTCGGAACAAGTATTAAGTTTGGAACCGTTGGTTGAGCAAACTGATGGGTATTAATATCTTTGGAATAGCATAACTATTGAACATGATGAAAAAAAATAAAATAGTCGGATTAGCCATGGCTCTATTGCTTTCTTCGCAAGTAGGTTTTGGACAATCGCACAGCATAAAGAAAGTGAAGGATATCATTGTCTATCAAGATACATTGTTTTATAATGCTTTTCCTTCTGTGATAAAAAAGAAAGATGGTGAATTCCTTGTCGCGTTCCGGCAGGCTCCCAATCGTCGTATATTCGGTACCGAGAAGATTTCGCATGTGGATCATAATAGCTACCTGGTGACCTTAAAATCCAAAGACGGCGAGCAGTGGTCTACATCCCCAGAATTACTCTATGCCCATGCATTTGGTGGGTCGCAAGATCCCTGTATGATTCAGCTGAAAGACGGTACATTGCTTTGTGCCAGCTATGGTTGGACAACTGTTGATAAAAGTTTAGAAGTTCCAGAAAAGCCATTGTTTAATTCAGGTGGTTTTACTTTTCTGGGTGGGTACGTCATGCGATCAACCGATAAAGGGAAGAGCTGGCAAGGTCCTCATTATCCAGTCAACGTTCCGGATGAGAGACATTATGACCCCTTCGGACAGCCCATGTCGGCCTATAATCGCGGAGCGTTGTACGAAACAAAAGATGGTCGTGTGTTGTGGGTAGTGGCGGCACATGATCGCCCGGGCAAAACATCCAATTACCTATTGATCTCTCATGATAAGGGATTAACTTGGACGTATTCGGGTGTGGTGGCGAAAGATGACAAGATCTCGTTCAACGAAACTTCGGTTTATGAAACGCCAAAAGGGGATATCGTGGCATTTATGCGCACGGCGAGATTTGATGATCAAGCTTGTATAGCACGCTCAACAGATGGTGGGAAAACCTTCACATGGGAAAGTATGGGATTTAAAGGGCATCCTTTACAGGCGATGCGATTACCGGATAATAGGGTTTTTGTCGTTTATGGATACAGACACCAACCCTTCGGCATTCGTGCCCGGATTTTAAATGCAGAGTGTACCGATTTTGCTACGGCTGAGGAGTTTGTAATCCGGGAGGACGGTGGCAGTTGGGATATCGGTTATCCTTGGTCTGTACAATTGGACAAGAACCGGGTTTTGGTCGTTTATTATTATAATCAAGACGATGGCCCACGATATATTGCAGGTAGTATTTTGGAAGTGGAACGTCAAAAAGGTAAGTAAACGCATTCCAGAAGTGTTATACTAAATTTCAATAAATACCATGAGAAATAGACATTTGAAGTATGGCATATTGCTTGCCATAACGGTCTGCTTTCTAGGATGTGGAAAAGCTAGCAGTCCGGATAAGAAGGATGAGACACCCCCCGAGCCGAAAGAGGAACCAAAGGAAGAGGTTCCGGGCAACTATACGAATCCGGTTTTTGAGCCGATATTAGCTGACCCGACGGTTGCGCGAGATCCCAGTACCGGCATTTTTTATGCCATTGGTACGTCAGACGATTGGGGTGACGGCAAAGGCCACCGGCTGATGCCGACACTGAAGTCAACGGATCTAGTGAACTGGACGATCGTGGGCGATGCCTTTATATCCAAGCCGACGTGGAAGAAAGAAAGGGAAAAGGAAAGTTCTCTATGGGCAGGGGACCTCGCGAGGGTCAATGGGATGTACTACCTTTATTATTCCTATTCCGCATGGGCAGACGCTAATCCCGCAATAGGTCTCGCCACGTCCCCGAGTCCGTCTGTACCATTTGTGGATCAAGGTAAACTGTTTTTCACCAGTGAGGTTGGTGTTCCCAATTCCATTGATCCGCTGTATTGGGAAGAAGGAGAAAAAAAATATCTGTTTTGGGGGAGCTATAGTAACGCATCCAATCAAGGGACATACGGCATAGAATTGTCGTCAGACGGCAGATCGGTTCCTGACCTGAGCAAAAAGTTTAAGATTGCCGCAGGAGATTTCGAAGCGGTCGTGCTGCACAAACGCGATGGATATTACTATTTCTTTGGGTCAAGAGGGCACTGCTGTGATGGAGCAGCCAGTACATACCATGTCCGGATTGCCCGGTCCACGACGCTCGCCGGACCCTATCTGGACAAAAGCGGAAAGGATATCCGGGAACGTGGAAATGGGACAGTATTTCTGCAGGGCAACGAGGTGTATGCCGGTCCCGGCCATAATGCACGCTTGATCGCCGATGATGAGGGTACCGACTGGTTTATATACCATGCAATAGATAAAGAAAAGGCAAAAGTTTCTAGCGGAGCGACCCGGAGAGTACTGATGCTGGATAAGGTAACCTGGACGGATGGATGGCCTGTGATTGAAGGAAACTCACCCAGTGTGACCGAAAAGCCGGCACCGGTGTTCAAGAAGAAATAAACAAATTCACAAGGATATGATAGCGCTATAAGATAAACCGAAAATATGGCAAAGATTTTTTATTTCATCGTATTTGTTTTTCTCTGTTTTAAGGTGGATGCGCAGGAACCCGATCAGCAACTATCACTGATTCCGCAGCCTTTACAAATGGAACAGCATAATAGCTATTTTAGGTTGGATCGGAACGTAACTGTTAAAGCCGATGAGACAGACGCAGAGCTTGATAAACTGGCAGATCTTTTTCTTCAAGGCGTGTACGACCGTACGGGATTATCCCTACAAAAGGGAAAATCAGATGTGAAAGGGAAATCCATCCTTTTAAAAATTGTATCCGATACGTTGGGCAATGAAGGCTACAGACTATCTGTTGACGATAGCGGTATCGTTGTCCAAGCATCCAAGGCGAACGGGATATTTTATGGTATCCAGACCATCTACCAACTCCTCCCCACAGATCAAAGGAAATCAATCCTGCTTCCATCCTTGTCGATCGTCGATAAACCGCGTTTTGGCTGGCGGGGGCTGATGTTGGATGTGGGAAGATATTTCTATTCGGTGGAGTATGTCAAGAAATTTATCGACTACCTCTCCATGCACAAGCTGAATGTGTTCCATTGGCACCTGACCGAGGATCATGGTTGGCGTATAGCGATAAAGAAGTATCCCAGACTGACTGAGGTCGGTGCCTGGCGGTCGGGAACAAACTTCCAGCCGGGAAACAATATCGATCATAATCCCCACGGTGGTTTTTATACGCAGGAAGAGATCAGGGAGGTAGTAGCCTACGCCAAAGACCGTTATGTAACGGTAATTCCTGAAATTGAACTTCCCGGTCATTCGCTTGCAGCCTTAGCGGCTTATCCGGATCTGTCGTGCACGGGCGGTCCCTTTCAGATACCGGAAAAATGGGGGATACAGGAAGATATTTACTGTGCGGGAAAAGAAGAAGTGTTTATTTTTCTCGAAAATGTACTTGCAGAAGTGGTGGAATTATTTCCAAGTGAAATTATCCATATTGGAGGCGATGAAGCACCAAAAAAACGCTGGTCGGCCTGTCCGCACTGTCAAAAACGCATAATGGAAGAAGGCCTTAAAGACGAACACGAACTGCAGCGTTACTTTATAACCCGAGTGGAAAGATTTTTGAATAGTAAGGGAAGAAAAATAATCGGGTGGGACGAGATACTGGAGGGTGGGCTGGCGCCTAATGCAGCGGTGATGTCGTGGCGTGGTACGAAAGGTGGGATAGCTGCAGCGAAGATGGGACATCCGGTGGTGATGACACCGACCTCACACATGTATTTTGATTATTTTCAAGGAGAACCTTATCTGGAGCCCTTTGCTATCTGGGGGCATGTACCACTGCGGAAAGTATATGGCTATGAACCTGTACCGGAAGAGCTTACAATCGAAGAGCAAAAGTATGTGTTGGGTGTGCAGGGAAACCTGTGGAGCGAATTCATTCATTCATCAGACAAAAATGAGTATATGACCTATCCCAGAGGTGCAGCATTGGCCGAGATCGCATGGAGCAATCCGGAAAGGAAGAATTGGGAAGACTTTAAAAGACGCATGGAGGAACAATATAGACGCTATGCGGAGAAAGGGATCAACTATTCCCGCAGTGCATACCAGGTTTATTTCGAGGTTACAGACGAGGTAGACCATAACAAGTCAACCGTCAACCTGTTAACAGATAGCTATCAACCGGAAATATACTATACACTGGATGGCACCGAACCTACAACGCAATCGAATCGGTTCGAAGGCCCATTTGAGGTGCATGTACAAAAAACAGTTCGTGCAGCCACATTTAAAGATGGTCGACGAATCAGCCCAGTAAGTAGCAGGGCAATAATACATTTTTAAAGAAGCCGACTTTTTAAAGTATATGAAAGGATTCCAAATGGGTTTACTTCTATTCATTAGTATTCCATTATGCAGCATAGGACAAAGCAAAGAAATGGCGTTAGCAGACTTAAAATCACTTTTATATTCTGAAAAGGAATGGGTAAAGGTTCATGTAGCTGAATTTCTATTATGGGAGAATTGTTACGTGGATGAAGTGCGGATTGAATTTTTAAAAGAAGAGGAACAGTTTGGCCATGTTTCCAAACATCGCATAGGTATTTGGCGGGTATTGGCTCAAGCAGCGACAGATGAAAAAAGCAGACAATATTGGACAGATAAGATTATGGCGGCCTATCGTGATCCCGAGGGTGAGGATAGGCTTCATGCCATCGAAACACTAGCAAAGCTACGGGTAGATGTGGTTCAGGTTCTGCCTACAGGACTGGAAAGTTCCTTCTGGTTGTATTCGTTTTGGAACTATGCGTTAGGATCGGAAGAAAAAAAGCAAACAGTAAAAAATATGCTTATCCGAGATTTGGTAAGTAATAAGCTAACGGAACTGGAAATGCATGTGACGTCCTATATCCTCCGATATATCGGTCCGTTAGCAGAAAATGAATATGTTCAGGTGAAGACTTGGATGCAGACAAAGGATCTAAAAACTGCTTTAGGGAGTAACATGTTAGCGACGTTGTTGATTGCCTACCCAGAAAATCGAGGGATTAACGAAAAAAGCGAGTTAAAAAAAGAATTGTTTGCCATGTCTCGGGATGCCGAGGCTATTCCTCACATTTCCATGGCGTTAGCACAGAAAGGGGATGTCAACGACCGAAAGATTGTATCGGATTTGTATACAGCTCTGCGCGATGTTAACAATAGGGATTATGATAGTGATCTTCATGCTATGGCGGCATATATGGTATTAAAAAGGGGAGAAAATGTAAAATAATACCAGTAATTCGTGAAATCACATGTAGCGTAATACAATGCTTCCGCTATATTTGTTAAGTTATGTATAAGCCTTTACCATATTGATGACGAATAGAAAATACTACCCCTGGTTACTTGTTGCTTTGCTATGTATCATTGGCTGTCTCAATTATTTAGACCGCATGATGATCGTCACGATGCGCAGCAGTATAATTGAAGAGATACCCATGACAGACGCACAGTTTGGATTGTTGACCTCGGTTTTTTTATGGGTATATGGTTTTTCTAGTCCAATAGCGGGTTATATTGCTGATCGTTTTAATCGAAGCATTGTTATTATCGGTAGTTTATTCGTTTGGTCATTGGTGACTTGGCTGACTTCTTTAGCAACTTCGTTTGAGTATTTACTAGCAGCAAGAGCACTGATGGGTATTAGTGAAGCTTTTTATATACCTGCGGCAATGGCATTGATTATGGATTGGCATTCGGACCGGACAAAATCTACAGCTGTTGGATTGCATGTAGGTGGGATCATGATTGGACAAAGTTTAGGCTTTATCGGTGGTTGGATTGCCGAAACACATACGTGGCATTACGCTTTTCACATTTTTGGGGTGATTGGCGTGATATACGCGGTGGCTTTGATTTTTTTATTGAAAGACCGCAAGAAAGTCCCCGTTAAAACAGCTATTCCCACAGATGAAGTGCCAGAAAAAATAGATTTTAAATTGGCTATACAGGACCTGTTTCGGAATCGAGCGTTTGGGATGGTTGTCGTGATATGGGGACTGGCGGGTGCTATCAGTTGGATGATAAATGGTTGGCTGCCGACCTATTATAAAGAACAGTTCAATCTGTCACAGACAGAAGCGGGGTTGTACTCTACAGCATATTTCTTTCCGGTTATGCTCATCGGTGTGATTTTAGGCGGAGCGATAGCGGATTGGTGGTCCAAAACGAATAAGAAAGCGCGGATATGGCTACCGGCGATAGGTTTTCTGATTGCTGTTCCGGCAATATTTATCGCAAGTTATACGACTATTTTATGGGCAACAGTAGGTGGTTTTTTGATCTATGCGTTGACACGTCCTTTCATTGATGCGAATATGATGCCTATCTTGGGAATAATTTCCGATAAGCGATATCTTGCAACAGGTTACGGATTTTTAAACCTCTGTAGTTGTATTATCGGAGGTGTAGGTATTTATGTCGCTGGAGCATTACGAGACGGAGAGGTTAACCTTAGTGTCATCTTTCAAGTAGCAGCATTGAGCATGATTGTTTGTGCGTTTCTGTTGTTCCGTTTGAAACCGAAAAACGAACGTGATTAATTGAAAAAAATAACATGATGAGAAGAAGTAAGGTTTTGCAAAAATTACGTGCCGGAGAGACGGCAAGTTGCTTTAAGATTAATCTAAAAGATACACAATCTGTAGAAATAGCGGCAATCAGCGGGTTTGATTGTATATGGGTGGATTTGGAACATATTGGGCAGGATTGGTCGATTATCGCCTCTCATACGTGGGCTACAAAGGCGCATGATGCAGACTTGATGGTAAGAGTGCCCAGAGGAGCTTATAGCGACTATATCAAACCTTTGGAACTCGATGCTACGGGTATCATGGTTCCCCATGTCATGGGGGTAGAAGACGCGAAAAAAGTAATCCATACGGTACGGTTTCATCCGCAAGGAAAGCGACCTATTGATGGTGGAAACGCAGATGGTGTGTATACGGCAATGGATTTCAATACGTATTTGGAAACAGCAAATCGCGAACGTTTTGTTGTATTACAGATTGAAGATCCCGAGCCTTTGGATGAGTTGGAAGAAATTGCGCAACTCGAAGGTTTTGATATGCTTTTCTTTGGTCCGGGTGATTTCAGCCAGGGAATAGGTGCGCCTGGTCAATGGGATCATCCGCTTTTGCTCGAAACGCGCGAGCGCGTAGCAACTGTAGCACGTCAATATGGGAAATTTGCGGGGACGGTAGGTTCTCCGGCTAATTTGCAAGAACTGTTGGAGATGGGATATGATTTTGTCAGCGTAGGTGCCGATGTAGTCGGATTAACCAATTACTGCCGGGATATAATGGGAGCATTTGGTGGATCTAAAGGGGATAAAGGTAAGTCTTATTTAGAGCAATAATGAAGAAAAGAATATTAGGACGAACGGGGCTTTCGGTTTCGGAAATTGCTTTTGGTGGTGTGGAAATAGGCATGCCCTATGGTTTAGGAGCACATGAAATGCCGGAGGAGGCATCTGCTATCCGACTTTTGCAGAATGCTGTGGAATTAGGTGTCAATTTCTTTGATACAGCAAGACATTATGGAGAAAGTGAACGATTGATGGGGTTGGCATTTGAAGGCGTTCGTGATCGGGTTGTTATAGCGACTAAATGTGTGCATTTTAAGGATGAAGGAGGAAATATTCCTGTTTATTCGGAACTGAAATACATTGTCGAAAAATCGTTGGAAGAGAGTTTGAAAAATTTGAAAGCGGATGATGTAGATTTATTCATGGTGCATTATGCGGATATGGATATTCTCCAAAATGACGATGTGATTCGCGTATTTTCAGAAATACGGCAAGAAGGTCACGTTAAAAATATCGGGGTATCGGTTTACAAAGTGGAGGAGACTGCTAAAGCGATAGAATCGGGTATTTGGGATGCTATTCAATTACCATTTAACCTAATGGATCAATCGCACGGCGATTGTTTTCAAGGCGCTAGCGAGAAAGGTGTAGGTATTATTGTCCGCTCCGTGTTGATGCGAGGTATGCTGACAGAACGCAAGTTTAAGATGCATGAAGCATTGAAAGAGGTAGATAACCACTTAGAAGCTTATCGTACTATTGCCGAAACACATTTTCGTAATTTCCCGGAATATGCTACCAAGTTTGCCTTGAAACACCCGCAAGTATCTAGTGTATTAGTCGGGATTGATAAAGAGGAATATTTGCATGCCAGTATTGATAATCTTAAAGGGGATGAACTTTCAACCGAAATTTTTGTGCAATCAAAGAATATACAATATCCCGATCCTTCATTTTTAAATCTCGCAGAATGGGATAGAAAGGGTTGGTTATGATAAAGTTGGGAATAATTGGTATGAGTGAGGGGAATGCCCATCCTTATTCATGGTCATCCATTATCAATGGTCAGTTTGATGGGGGTGAAATTAGTAAGGTAGGATATCCGGCGGTCGCTTCCTATTTAGAAGCAAATAAAGATACATTAGGTATTCCTGAAGCAATGGTCACTCACGTATGGTGCCAGGAAAGGGAGATTGCAGAAAGCATAGCTCATTCATCTAGCATTACACATGTTGTCGATAATATAGTGGATATGATAGGAGAGGTGGATGCGGTTATTTTAGGACGTGACGATCCAGAAAATCATGTAGCCATGGCAACGCCGTTTGTGGAAGCAGGCGTTCCGATTTTTATAGACAAACCATTGGCTTATGCACAGAATGATTTGGATTGGTTTGCCGTACAAGTGGAACAAGGAAACTTTATCATGTCTTGTTCATCCATGCGCTATGCAAATGAATGTCGTATTGCAAAACAGGAATTGGGAGCGTTGGGTAAAATCGAACTCGTAACAGCTGTAGGAAAGAAGGACTGGAAGAAGTATGGTATTCATTTGTTGGAAGCTGTTTTTAGTGTGCTGGACGATCCTTTTCCCACCAGCGTACAACATATCGGCAAACCTGATAAAGAAATTGTACATGTTCGGTTGGAGGACGGGACGGACGTTATGCTGCATCTATACCGACATATTTCCGGAACCTTTCAAGTGACATTTTTTGGGCAACAGGGATGGAAGCTGGTCGATATTCGTAATTCCTATTCGATGTTTCGAGACAATATCATCGAATTTGTGCGTTCGGTTAAAGAGGGGAAACCCCGGCTGGATTTTGAAAGGACACATCGGTTGATGAAGGTACTAATCAGGGCGAAGGAGAGCTACGACCGAGGGGGAGAGGTTGTTTTGATATAGAGTAGAACGACAACACGTCGACGGGGAGCTGAGGAAATTTTTTTATCGTAAAAACATGAATGTAAAAGAACTATTAAGCCTAAAAGATAAGGTTATTGTTGTTACCGGTGGATCGGGAAACTATGGGAAGTGTATTGTAGAAGGTTTAGCAGAAGCCGATGCTACCGTTATTACTACCTCACGTGATTTGCAGCGGGCAGAGGCTACGGCGGCCGGATTCAGGGCACAGGACTTGGACGTTCATGCTATGGCAGTCGATCAGGATGACTACGAATCGATGTTGGCATTAAAGAATAATATTTTGGTGCGTTACGGCAGATTGGATGGTTTTGTCAACAATGCGGTTTCCCGACCTGTTAAAGGATATCGAGCTCCTATCGAACAGTTTGAAGCGTCTATGCATTCTAATGCTACAGGCATGTTTTTTTTGTTGCGTGAATTAAGCGATTTGATTATACAATCGGGAGGCGGAAGTGTGGTTAGTATTGCATCTATGATGGGAATGAAGGGGCCTGACTTGACCAATTATGAAGGAATAACAGGAATGGGGGATTTGCCTGCGGATTACTTTTTTCATAATGCGGGATTGATTAACCTGTCGCGTTATATGGCCAAGATGTTGGTCGGCGAAAATATACGATTTAACTGTATTAGCCCAGGTGGGTTATTTAACAATCAACCTGAACAGTTCGTTACAAATTATTGTAAAAAAGTACCTCTAGGCAGAATGGCCAATGCAGATGACATTAAAGGGATAGTCGTGTTGCTGATGTCAAAAGCTGGGGAGTACATCAATGGTGAAAATGTGTTATTGGATGGAGGGTTGAACGCTTAAGCAATCATCGGCTCTGCTTCCAACGCCTTCCTATATTCTTTTGGGGTCATATCTTTAAGCCTTTTGAACTGCCGGTTGAAATTAGCTAGGTTGTTGAAACCACATTCATATGCGACAGATATAATCGTTTTATCCTTATCTGCCAAGAGCTTGCACACATGACCAATGCGTATAGCGTTCAGGTATTCTACAAATGTCATCCTAAAGTGTTCCTTGAAGAAATTGCAGAACGTTGTAGTCGCCATATTGGCTTGGTCAGCGACTTCTTTGAGGGTGATGTCCCGATGGAAATTACGCAGGATATATTCCGTTATCTTACTGAACCTATCGGAATACATATCTCTCGTGTTTTCCATATAGGATGGACTGGCAAGAGGCTCGTATTCCGAACTGTTCGCCAGAATATCAAATATTTCGAAAAGAGAGGAAAGTCGTTTCAACCCGTTTTGGTGAGGCATGTTGTTCATGATTTTTGCGATTCGGAAACGTGTGTGCCCCAAGATAACCAATCCTCTGTTAGATAGGTTAAGTATTTTTTTTAAAGATTCAGCCTCGGGCAAGTTGAAAAAATTTTCGCCTAAGAAATCTTCTAGGAAATGTACGACTACAGCGTCAGCAGTTTCTGTAATTTCTTTTTCGAAATATTTTTGATCGTTTACCCATACATGTGGAAGGGAAGGCCCCATGAGTACTAAATCTCCTTCTAAGAATGTACCGATATGATCTCCGACCATCCGCCGCCCACTGCTTTTGTTAACCAAAACAAACTCATATTCCGGATGATAATGCCAAGGACAAGGAAAATACTGGCCCTGCTCTTTAAACACAATGAATGATTTGTCAAACTCTTTCGGTAATCTATATTCTAAGGCTTTCATAATGTTGTTTATGTGGTGTATGGTACTAATTTACATCATTTGAATTGATGAAACAATAATCATATGTTGTTATTGAAAAATAAGATTATACATGTAAAAAATACTATCATAGTGGTAAACCATAAAATTTTGGTATTTTTGTGCATGATTTCGAATTGGAAACCCCTGTTGGTTGTGATAACATTCATCGTGTTGGGTATCTTATGCTATACGGATGTATCCGCCCAATGTGCCATGTGCTCCTTAAATGCGGAGAACAGTGCGACCAATGGTAACACACAAGGTAAAGGATTGAACGATGGCATCCTTTTTCTATTGGCTATTCCCTATTTGATTGCTGTAGGAATTGGTCTATTATGGTATAAAAAATACCGTAAGAATAACTCTAAAAAAATATCACCTTTTGGCGAGCAAGTCTAATTATGGCAATATCTAGATTTACGGCAATGATACGGTCTAAATGTCCGAGATGTAGAGTTGGGGATGTTTTCGTGGGGGCAGCATACGGTTTTAAAAAGCAAAAAATGCACGAAAACTGCCCGCATTGTGGGCTGAAGTTCGAAATAGAACCGGGTTACTTTTATGCGGCGATGTATGTGAGTTATGCTTTTTCCGTCGCAGAAGTAGTTACTTTAGGTTTGGCAACAGGCCTGTTGACAAAAAGTGAATCGCCTTGGGTATATGTTTTAGTCCTTTTGGCCGCTATACTGATCTTTGCACCGTTTAATCTTCGCTATTCTCGCTTGGTATTGTTACATTATCTTTCGCCAAAAATTATTTATAACCCGAGCTACCAAGATGCCTTAAAAAAGGACTAAAATAACCCTTTTTTGAGTTTGTTATTCCAGCGATAAATATTGCATCTTGCTTTCAAAAATAAAAGCTTTCTCGGTGTGGCTGGCTAGGAGGTATGTTTGTAATTCGGCCACTACATCTTCTTGAAACTTAACGATTGCGGCGTGGTCGGTTGCTAGAAACTGTACACAATATGTGTTGCCTTCGTGGGGAGAGTCTAACATTTTCAACAATGTCGTCTCATAAGCACTTGCGCGTAAATGTGATTTAAGCCATTGAATCACTTGGTCGTGGCTGCTATCCTCGACAATAACGGAGATATTATATAAAATCATGCGCAAAGATACGGGAATAACAAGAAATGAACAAAACGATATACCTCCCCCGTATAAGTTCTCTTATAAAATATTCATGATTATGGAATACGAATGTGAACGAAATAGAGGTAACCTTGTAAAAATAAGGTTGCACATACTATATTTAATAAAAAAATAACAATATTTGAAATTGCAATAGATTGGAATATGTTTAGATGTTTGCTTTGGGTAGTTGCTGTATGTTTCTTTGTCGCTTCCGTTTCATGTGAAAATAAACAAAATACGAAGAAATTAATCCCCATTGAAGATTTTTTCGTCAAGCCGGAAAAAAGTAACTTCAAAATATCCCCGGATGGTCGTCGGATCGCTTATTTGGGAATAGATGACCATTGCAAAAATATTTTTGTGTTGGATTTAGAGAATAAACGGAAATCCAAACAACTTACCTATCAATCGGATATGAATGTGCAGTATTTTTTCTGGGCGTCCGACTCCTTGATTATATACTCCAACAGTCATTCACCGCAGGATAGTTTGCGTATTTATAGCATCCTTGTCGACACGGAAAAAACGACACCGTTATTACCAGCTAAGAAAGCACGACTACGTTGGTTGGCGCCGCATACACTATATGGAGATTATTTGCTTGCTACACTAAACGATCGAGATTCGACTGTATTCGACTTGTATAAAATTTTTGTAGATGGCACGGCTCCCGAATTATTGACACGAAATCCGGGCAATATTTCCAAATGGTTCGCGTCGCCAGATGGAAAAGTACGATTGGCGATGACTAATGATAGCGTACAAGAAAGTATCTTGTATAGAGCGGAAGAGGATACGCCTTTTCGTCAAGTTACCACAACGGATTATCAGACATCGATAAGACCTTTGGGGTTTGTGAGGGATTCCGATACGCTCATCTATGCGCTGTCTAATCATAATAGAGATCGATTGTCTTTGGTGGAATATAATGTGTCTACAGGAGAAGAAGAACGATTAGTGTTCGGAAATTCAGAAGTAGATCTAGAGCCAGTCGGATATGCTGAGCATCTGCAAGAACTTATTTATAGCCAGTACACGATTAATAAGGTGAAAAGACATTTTTTTCACTCCACCGTTCAACAATATTTCGAAAAGCTTTCTGCGAAATTTAATAATCGGTCTATTGATATTATTGACACAGATACCAGTATGGTTCATTGGCTTGTAAAAGTTTATACGGATGTGGATGCCGGTGGAATTTATCACTATGATGTGCAACGTGATACAGCAGAGCTATTGGAGGAAATGAATCCGAAATTAGCAGCAGTATCCTTGTCTCCGAAAGAACCTGTTGGCTTTCAAAGCCGGGATGGACTGACGTTGCATGGCTATCTGACTTATCCATTGACCGGAAAACGGGAGGGATTGCCGGTAGTCGTACTGGTACATGATGGGCCGTATCGTCGCGAAACAAGCAGTTTTGATGCGGAAGTGCAGTTTCTTGCGAACAGAGGTTACTTGGTGTTTCAATTGAACTATAGAGGATCAGCAGGCTATGGAAAGAAATTCTGGGCAGCTGGGTTCAAGGAATGGGGAGGAAAGATACAAGCCGACATGATCGACGGTGTGACTTGGTTGATACATCAAGGGATTGTCGATAAGAATCGAGTGGCTATCATGGGAGCCGGTTTTGGTGGGTATTCCGCGTTACATGCAGCGACCTATAACTCGTCTTTTTATAAGTGCGCTATCTCCATGTCGGGGTATACCAATCTATTTACCTATTTCAGAGAAATTCCACCCCATCATCAACAGTACGTTCGTCTTTTCTACAATATCATCGGTGATCCAGTGACAGAATACGAGATGTTCAAGGCAATATCACCTGTTTTTCACGCAGATAAGGTAAAAATCCCTGTGCTTTTTGCGCAAGGGGGAAAAGATAGGTTCAGTTCGTTGACGGACGCAAACCAATTTGTACAGAAATTGAAAAACAATAATGTACCGATTAAGTATATATATAGAGAAGAAGAAGGAAGACGCTTTAGAAGCGAGGAAAACATTATAAACTATTATCAAGAAGTAGAGGCTTTTTTAAATAAGTATCTATAACAGCATGGCGTATAACCAGCTAAAATACAGGAAGAATTTTGGGCTGCTGATTGCTTTTGTAATATTAGTAACGATATTATTTGGCGTTGCTATGCTCGCGGCTCGATCTATGATCGCGAATTTTATCGAGACAGAATTTAATAACAGAAAAGTAGAAGTATTCGATAGATCCGTACAACCTTTCCATGAGTTCTTTAATGATAAGATACCTGAAATATCGTATTATCAAGGATATTTGGATTCCGTAAAAGCAGCTTCATACGTTAACGATGTTATTCGGAAATATCCTTTTGTTGATCGCGTTCTTTTTTACGATATTGTTATCACGAATTCCGATTCCATAGATTTAGGTATCAAGTATAATCACTTGCTGCTGTACCCCAAAAGTATAACCTCTTTCCATCTAGACAACGAAAACAGATTTATTGCCCAACGTCCTGAAAACACACAAACACGCGCTTTTATAGATGATTTTAACACGATGGTGCTGAAGTTTGTCGGCTTTTTAGATCGTGTAAATGAATCGACCAGTATGTCGGACGATGATATTTATCGCGTATTTTACACATTGAATCCGGGGAAGGTAACTTACATGAATATTCCCCGGATTTCTGACCTATTGGTGTACAAGCAAATGATGTTAGCGCCGGATACAAATATTGTTGCCTATGATCAGGATATGTTCATGTTTTTAATTGACCCCAGCAAGATTCAAATTAAAAACGTCGCTTTAAATTTATACGAGAAAATTGAGATACAACCCATTGTTTCGGGTAGCGTGAGTGATCAGAATTTCTATCTGCAAACCGAATTGCCCCTTCCGGGAGCATTGTCTGATTATAAATTGCAGTATACCAGTTCCGAAACATTTATTAATAAAGAAATTAATAGACGGTTCTTCCCAGTCAGCCTTGGTATATCGGGGGTATATCTCATATTGATCTTGATCGCTTATCTGATTTATCGAAATGTAACGATCAATAGTAGACTGTTCCAGTTGCAGTATGATTTTATCAATAATCTAACCCACGAATTTAAGACACCCGTTAGTGTGATTAAGATTGCTGGAAATAACATTCAGAGCAGTGAGAAGCTTTCAACGGAAGAGCAACGTATGTACGGGAAGATTTTAGACCAGGAGGCCGACAAGTTGAACAGTTTGATGAACAAGCTACTGTCATTTGCACAAATTGAAAACAAATCGATTAAACCCAATAAAGAAGAGGTAGGCGTAGAGGAATTTTGTGAACCGATTTTCGAGGCTGTCAGATTAAAATATCCTGATTTAAACTTTTCCTATGTTATCGATGTCCAAAACAATATGATGGTGGATACAACGCTTTTATTGAGTGTATTCCAAAACCTGATTGACAATGCTTATAAATATTCGGAATCGGAGCGGAAGTTCCTTGATATCGACGTGCAACAAAATAAGAAAAATTTTGTTATAAAGTTTAAAGATAGAGGGATAGGTATAAATAAAAAGGAATTTAATAGTATTTTTAAAAAATTTTATAGAGTAAAGAACCAATTCAACCAACAAGGAAGCATTGGTTTAGGTTTAGCGTTCTGTAAGGAAATTGTAGATTTCATGGGAGGTGAGATTAAAGTGGACAGTGTGCCGGACCAAGGTACCACATTTACACTGTTCTTACCCCTAGGACCGAAAAGAACTAAATAATATTATGAGTAAAGATATCACCATTGCTGTAATAGAAGACGACGAAAATTTACGTTTTTTGGTAACACACCGTTTGCAAACGGAAGGGTACAAAGTTATTCAGGCCGCCAATGGCTTGGAGGCCGAAGAACAAATACTGCATGAGAAACCCGATGTCGTTCTCTTGGATTGGATGCTTCCTGGCAAAGAAGGTATTGATGTGTGTGAATCCGTTCGTCAGGCTGGTTTTGAAAATATCATTATTATGATGACTGCGAAATCACAAGATGTCGACAAAATTGATGCTTATAGCTACGGCGTAACCGACTATATTACGAAGCCGTTTAATATGGACGTATTGGTCGCTATGATCGAAAACAAAGTTCGGTTCTTCGTTCCCAAAAATAGCGATGTGTATACTTTTGGCCAAACGGAACACCACCCCACTATACATTCCTTGGTAAGAGATGGACGTAAGATCGAGTTAACGATCTTGGAAAATCGAATATTGCTTTATTTTCTACAAAATGTGGAAAAGGAAATTACACGAGAGGAGCTTATGGAGGTTGTTTGGGGCTATAGCTCTAATGTCAATACGCGAACGCTCGATATGCACGTGGTACGGCTTCGTAAAAAAATCGAAACGAATCCCGATAAGCCTCATTATTTACAGACTGTCCGCGGGTTAGGGTATAAATTTGTCGATACAGACGAGCAAGAATAATAAAAGAAATTTGTTTTATTAGAAGTTGCTCACTATCTTAGCAGACAACGAGCAAGACCATGTTGTCCTGACAAAGGGCGGTATGGTCTTGTCTTTTTTTAATTTTTTTTGTAAACAAATAAGAAGAAATATGGCAGAAGTAACTTATTACACACAAGAGGGTTTAGATAAGCTGAAGCAAGAGTTACACTATCTAAAAACGGAAGGCCGGGCGAGTATTGCGAAAGCCATAGCGGAGGCCAGGGATAAAGGAGATTTATCCGAAAATGCGGAATATGATGCTGCGAAAGAAGCACAGGGTTTGCATGAAGCAAAGATTGCTAAGCTAGAAGGCGTCTTGGCTAGTGCCCGTCTAATCGATGAGTCCAGTTTAGATACGTCAAAGGTATTGGCGTTATCTTATGTGAAAATTAAAAACAAGAAAAACAACGCTGTCATGACCTATCAGCTGGTATCCGAAACAGAAGCTGACTTGAAAGCTGGGAAAATTTCAGTAAAATCTCCTATTGCGCAAGGCCTTCTTGGTAAATCTGTAGGAGAGGTAGCCCAGGTGGAAGCTCCCGCGGGTGTTATGGAGTTCGAAATCTTGGAAATCTCAAGGTAAAAGATAAACGGTTATGTGCGGTTTCTGCCATAACCGCACATCGTCTAAGAAATATAAATAAAAAACGGTTGCTCTTTTCGCAACCGTTTTTTATTTACTAGAATTTTCCATTTCTCCAATGCGCGTATCTCGTCTGGTTTTTTCTATTGGATTTACGTGTTTTTGTTTATTTATAAAAGCATGCATGAACTCATTTAAAATTCGGTTCGTGAATAAAGGGCATTTTATGTAAATTTGTTTGTTTTGTTTAAAAAAGATAAAAAATGTCAACAATTTTTTCAAAGATAGTGTCCGGTGAAATTCCAGCTTATAAGGTAGCAGAAAGTATTGATTATTTAGCTTTTTTAGATATTAGTCCTTTGGCTAAGGGGCATGTATTGGTAATCCCAAAGAAGGAAACGGATTATATCTTTGATATTAACGATGATGAATACATGGGTATGTGGGTGTTTGCAAAAATTGTGGCCCAAGGTATAAAAAAAGTGTTTCCTTGTCCTAAAGTGGGGGTTGCTGTAGTTGGTTTAGAGGTGGCACACGCGCATATTCATTTAATACCGATAAATCAAGTGGACGATATGAATTTCGCCCGCCCTAAACTGAGCTTGTCAAATGATGAAATGACGAAAATAGCGGAAGATATCAGAGAAGCTATCTCGGAAGTAACTAATCCATAACGAATGATGTCTAATTGGAAAACGAAAAGATTTCAGTTCAGCTGGTGCTGATAGAATAAATGGAAATTATGCAAGATTTATGGCTATCCTTTCAGCAGATGATGGATCCGGAGTATTTATTAAGCCACGGCGGATTCTATCTCGTAGTGCTGATCGTTTTTGCTGAAACGGGTCTTTTCTTTGGCTTCTTTTTACCAGGAGACTATTTACTATTTCTGGCAGGATTATTTTGTGCGCTAGGGAAAATAGATGTCGATATTGTGACGATGTATATGGGAATTCTCGGAGCCGGTATTTTAGGGAATTTTACGGGATATTGGTTTGGTTATCGAACGGGACCTGTACTCTTCAAAAGGAAAGATTCTCTTCTTTTCAAGCGTAAATACGTGATTATGGCAGAAGAATTTTATCAGAAATATGGTGGAACGGCCTTGGTCATCGGTCGTTTTGTACCGATTGTGCGTACCTTTGCCCCGATATTCGCCGGAGTCGTAAAACTGAATTTTAAAAAATTCGTTTTCTATAATATCTCCGGCGCGTTCTTATGGGTCAGCTTACTCACGTTGAGTGGATATTTTCTTGGTGTTAAATTCCCCGCTATCATTAATTATGTGGAATATATCATTGTAGCATTGATTGCTATCGCCTTTCTACCGATTGTTATCGCACTTTTTAAAAGATGGTTAAAGAACAGAAAAAAGGAAACAAATAAAACAAACAGTAATAACAGTAACGTTAATTAATTAATGAACAAACAACATCCTTGGCACCAGATAGCTCCCGGTAGCGACGTGCCAAATTCGGTCAATGCAATCATTGAAATTACAAATGGCTCTAAGGGGAAATACGAATTAGACAAAGAAACGGGACTTCTTTTACTAGACCGTGTTTTGAGTTCGTCGGTCGTATACCCTGCCAACTATGGTTTTATCCCACAAACGTATTGTGATGATAAAGATCCATTGGATATCTTGGTGATATGTTCGGTAGATATTTTGCCGATGACATTGGTTGAAGCGAAAGTTATAGGTGTAATGAATATGATTGATGGTGGAGAACAGGATGATAAAATTATCGCCGTAGCGAAACATGACCCTAAATACAGCTATCTGAACCACATGGAAGATTTAGCACCGCATATTATGAAAGAAATCGTTCAGTTTTTTGAAAGCTATAAGGCACTTGAGAAGAAAAAAGTGAGTGTGGACGGTATCCACGGTCGTGATCGTGCACAGGAGATTTTATTGGAAAGTATCGAATTATATAAAAAGGAATTCGGTAATAAATAATCTGTAGCATGGCTCTCGATGTTTTTTGGACGGTATTTTTGGTTTTGGCTAATGGTTTTTTCGTTGCTGCGGAATTTGCAATTGTCAAAGTTCGGGCTTCGCAGATTGAGCTTCAGGCAAAATCAGGTAGCAAAGTTGCCAAAATTGCCAAGAATATCACCGAACACTTAGATGGTTATTTAGCTGCTACACAGCTTGGGATTACACTGGCTTCTCTTGCTCTGGGATGGGTGGGAGAAGCTGTAATGACCCGAATTGTTCATGAGTTTTTTGGCTTATTCAATGTCGAGTTGACTGGAACAATAGCGAAAAACTTGGGACATGTCTTAGCATTTGGTATTATTACATTTTTACATATCGTTTTTGGGGAATTGGCGCCAAAATCGATAGCCATACAGCGGCCGGTGACAACAACCATGCGGATTGCGGCACCACTTCAGTTCTTCTACTACCTTTTCAGGCCAATTATTTGGGTGTTGAATGGGTTTGCTAATTTTTTGTTACGCCTTATAGGCATTGAAGTAAATCCGCATGACGCGCATCACTCTTCCGAAGAGTTGCAATATCTGTTAGAAAAAGGAAAAGAAAGTGGAGCATTGAATAATGCAGAACACGAACTTATTAAGAACGTTTTTGATTTCAATGAACGTATCGTCAAGAATATTATGGTACCTCGTACGAAAATTGTCGCGGTAGAAGTTACGGATACGACGGAAGAACTCATTACGACTGCTACAGAAGAAGGATATTCCCGAATCCCAATTTACGACGATAACATCGATCAAATCGTGGGAATCGTACACACGAAGGATTTATTGCCCATTATTGTACAGGGTAAGGAAGTAGTTTTAAAAAATATTATACGTAAACCTTATTTTATTCCCGAAACGAAGAAAATCAACGACTTGATGGCAGAATTCCAACAAAAGCGGATTCAGATTGCTATCGTTTTAGACGAGTTTGGCGGGACGGCAGGCATGGTAACGTTGGAAGACATCGTCGAGGAGCTAGTGGGCGAAATTCAAGATGAGTATGATGAGGAAACGCCGGTTGTGGAAAAAATTTCGGAAACGGAATATATGGTGGATGCCGGTGCTAGCGTGCACGATGTTAATGGGCATTTACCACTAGAATTACCCGAGAGTTCTGACTACGACACCATGGCCGGTTTAGTGAGCCACTATTTTGAAAAGATTCCCGATGTAGGAGAGGTTCGGGTGGCTGCTGGATATTCTTTCACGATAATGAAGAAAACCCAACAAAACATCGAATTCGTGAAATTGGAATTGCTAGAGACGCCATACGATGATATGGATGAAGAGTAGAATCTTATAACACCTAAACATGCATTTGTTTTACACACCTACTATCGAGCCGCATTATACAGAATTCATGCTTACCGAAGATGAAAGTAAGCATGCTGTCCGGGTGCTACGTCTAAAGGCGGGGGATGACATATATTTGATTGATGGTGCTGGGGGATGGTATGCCGCTAGAATTTTGGATCCGCATCCCAAGCGTACGACGTTATCTATACGGCAGGTAAAACAGGGTTATGGAAAGCCAGCATATTATTTGCATGTTGCCGTAGCACCGACTAAAAATATTGATCGGATGGAGTGGTTTTTAGAAAAGGCCACGGAAATTGGTGTACAGGAGATCACACCGATTATTTCGGACCGTTCGGAACGCAAAGAAGTCAAATTAGAGCGCTTAAATAAAGTTATTGTATCGGCGATGAAACAGTCTCTTAAGGCATATCTCCCGAAGATTAACCCATCAATTTCCCTTTCGCAGTTTTTCGAGCAGATAAAATCGGAAGAATATACGACCACAACGATTGCTCATTGTGCAGAAGGACAAAAACAATATTTAGCTGATATATGCTCTCCGGAAGGAAAATATTTAATCTTGATAGGACCAGAAGGCGATTTCTCTGAGGCTGAAATCGGGCAAGCCCTCGCATTAGGCTATCAACCCGTCTCCCTAGGCAACAGCCGCCTCCGTACGGAAACAGCTGCGCTCGCTAGCTGTTTAGAGATAGCGGTGTTGAACCGTTCTTTTTAAAAGAAGGTTTTCTTTAATCAAATTTCTTTGTCGCTCAAGCCGCGACTGGCTCTTCCTTTTTATCCATGAATATTTATCTTCAATTGGATGGATGAGCACTTCGTGGTTTTACCTCAAAAAAAGGAAGCAAAAAAACTCCCCACTTTAAAATTTGATGCGTCGCTCTACCCCGCACCTCTCCCGCATCGAGAATAGTTTTGAATGGAGGGATAATACATAAATTAAATTTCTACATATTTCAAAATTTTATATGTGGCATTTAGATGTTAAAGAAGAGACAATACAATTGTATGAACCCTTCCTTAACCTTAATTGTCGCATCCGGATTTTTGACAACTGTAGAAATCCTCTCCTTGCACTTTCCCGCCCTGTCAAACATCCGAAGCGACGAGCTTTTTGTTTCTTTTTCGCGGAGAAAAAGAAAATAATTATTTCAATAATACAGCATCTACAATCTGAATCTCTGCATTTCCTTTTAGAGGTTCTGGATTGAATACCATTTTCCCTTTTATTTTAATAGGCTCCTCTGTAAACCTTACAGATTCACTCTTCATGAAAATTTCGACCATGGGTGGGATCCCGTTACTTCCGCAAAAAGCACATTGCATGACGGGAAGTACAGATAGCATAAATGTCTTATGGTTACGGCCACTGTTTAATGGGACAAGATAGCCCGGAAGCTCTACAACTTTGTTTTCTAAGGCTTTTAGAACGGGCGGGTAGTGTGGCGTATATACCTTTTTATTGTTTTCTGTGGTCACCTTATACATCATTTTATCGACCGCTTCCCAAGTACTGTTCATCATAGGCGTATGATCAGGTACATTGGCTTCTGGAAATTGGCCAATTTGAGCTTTTGCCACGAAGGACAATAAAGTGATAAAGAATGCGAATATGATGATCTTTTTCATGTTATCTAATGACTAAAAAAATAATTTTCTAATTATCTATCTGCTAAAACTGTTGAAATGGATGTTTTGTAGGCTTTAATAGCCGGAATGATTGCTGCTAAGATACCTAATAAACAAGCAGCAAGGACTAAAACCAGTTCCCGTCCGTGAATAAGAAAGGCCTCAATAAAATCGGCACTTTCCGTGGTTTGCTGACTAATAGCATACAAGGCTCCATGTCCAAGCAGTAATCCAAGTACTCCACCTACCAATGTAATCACTAATCCTTCGACCAATACCAAGCCGAAAAGTTTAGTTTTAGATGCGCCCATCGAGCGCATGATAGCAAGGTCGTATTTTCGCTCTTTCAGGGCATTATAAAGACTGATGAATACGCTTAATCCCGCGATGAGCATAATAATATAGGCTAGGATCGTGAGTGAGTCTAGTCCTACACCCAATAACGAAAACAAGCGAGTACTTTCGATTGCGGGGGAAGCGGCTTGCATATCCGTAGATTCATTTACCAGCCGTGGGATTACGCCCATGGCAGCCGGCGAACTATATTTAACCAACAGCGCGGTCACTTCCTCGCCGCGATCTTCCAGCATATCTGCTCCAATGCTCTTGATAAACATATCGTTTGGTTTTTCAGAGATCATTTCATCATGATCGTGTACATCCTCGTCATGTTTATGCTCTCCATGTTTATGCTCTCCATGTGCATGCTCGGTATGGTGCTCGTGCTCGTGTACGTGGTCGCTGTGATCATGTTGATGGGCTTCGTGCTGATCATCGTCATGTTTATGGTCCGAATCGTGATCATGCTCATGCGGTTCCCCATGTTCGTGTTCATGGTCATGGTCATGGTCGTGGTCGCCATGGTGGAGCCCATGCACATCCCATACGCTTTCCAGATTGCATAAAATAAGGTTGTCCACAATAGACCCCGATTTTTCCAAAATACCGACTATTTTAAACGGATGCTCGTCGTGCACATGTCCATCTTCCGAAAGACCATGAGCTGTATGAAATTCATCTCCCATTTCTAGGCCTCTTTTACGCGCTACCTCACTCCCTATTACGGCTTCAAAAGAATTTTTCCACAGTTCTCCCTTTTCTACCGATAATCCGTATAACTCCAGGTAAGATGGTTCTGTACCAATGACACGATGTCCCTTGAAATTATCACCTAAAGAGATAGGGACTGCCATTTCGATAAAAGGGTTTTCGCCGAGCTGTCGCGCTTGTGCCAACGCAATATTGCCGGTGGGGTTGTCTACATGATAAAGTGAGCTCAGAATGAGCTGTAAAGGACTTCCCTTTGCTCCGACGACAAGATCTATGTTTTTTGTGTTGCTTGTCAGCTGTTTCTCAAAGGTATCTCCCGTAATATAAATGACGCATAGTATGGCTACTCCAAAAGCAGTAAGCAGTATACTGAGCAGGGTGGAGCCCAGTTGTTGTGTGATATTTTTCCAGACGAGTTGCAAATTATTCATAGTTACAGCTGATAGGAGTTTACGAATTGATCTTTAATGCGTTTGTCGTGGGTTGCAATGAGCAGGGTAGAACCGTAGGTACTAGCAATATTGAAAAGTAATTGCAGTACTAAATCGGTATTCTTATCGTCTAAGGACGCAGTGGGCTCATCAGCGAGCAGTAACCCTGGACGGTTAATGACTGCTCTGGCGATTGCAACACGTTGTTTTTGTCCGCGGCTCAGCTGACTCGGCAATGTATGAGCTTTATCCTTTAATTGCAGCTGATCCAACATCTCGATAATAGCTTGGTCGTCCACTGGATTTTTGGCAAGGCTCTGCGCCAGCTTGATATTTTCGGTTACGGTGAGGTTTCGCAGGAGGTGTGCTTCTTGAAATATAAATCCAAGATTCTTTGCCCGAAAGGCATCAAGTGCGGTGCCGCTCATGGCGTACAACGACTGGTTCATCAGAAGAACTTCGCCAGTAGTGGGTTTGGATAGACCACTCAGTAAATGCAAGAGCGTGGTCTTACCTGTTCCCGAGTCCCCTAGGAGCAAGCTATGTTGGTTTTTTGCTATGTGGATATCCGGAAATTCTAATTTAACACCCTGTGGATATTGGTAACTTAACCGGACGGACGATAGTACCGTATCTGCCATAGTTGTTGTTTTTAAAGTGCCAAATTACTAACTATTATATACAACTCCGAATAATCGAACTGGGGAAGCCAGGATTTAACGAAAAAAATACAATCGACCTAGATGATGTTAATAATTTTTTAACAAATAAGTGATGTTTTAATAATTTCAAGTTAACAATCAGCTAATATTATGCTCATAATATTGCAACATAATATTAACACACGATGATTAAGTTTAGCTATTATGTTGCTTTAGTCGTTACGCTAGTCGCAGTGCAGGCTACTGGGGTTAACGCACAACAATTTGGAGTGAAAGGAAAGGTCTTAGATATTGAAACCTATCAACCTATTTCTGGCGTAAGTATTAAAATCGCGAATACGCAATATGCAACTTCAACGGACAACGCGGGAGAGTTTTCGATTACATTACCGGAGAAACAGACGGAATATGTTCTTGTGAGTACGTTCGTAGGATATAATACCGATTCCACCGCATTCCACTTGAATACCAGCGAATGGGAATATGTACCGGTAGTGATGGTCAATGCGAATTCTACGTTAGAAGAAGTCGTCATTACGAGAAGGAGGGAGCGGATTAGCGAAGCAGCTCTTTTGGCAGAACGTAAAGCGTCTAATTTAATGTTAGAAAAAATTGGTGCACAGGAGTTGTCGAGAAAGGGAGTTAGTAATGCGGAAGCTGCATTGACAAAAATGAGTGGAGTAACCAAATCTGCAAGTGGATCGAATGTATTTGTACGTGGTCTAGGTGATCGGTACAACAGTTCCTCGTTAAATGGTTTGGCTCTTCCGTCTGAAGATCCGTTGAATAAGAATATTTCCTTGGATTTCTTCGGTACGGGCATTATCCAAAGTATTGGGGTGAATAAAACGTTTAATCCTGCCATCGGGGGAGATGTTGCTGGTGCGAATATAGATATTGTATCTAAGGAATTATCGGAGGAAGCTTTCTTTGAAATAGGCGCTTCAGCAGGCGTTAACTCTCAGGCGGTTAAAGCAACAGACTTTAAGCGTATTTCCGGAACGAATTGGTTCGGTTCACTACAGGAGAGAACACATTCGATTACGGATCTCTCACAATACCAGTTTAAAAACAGTTGGGATCCGAAGAATGTAAAAAATCCCGTAAATTCTAGTTTTTCTTTGTCTGGCGGAAAAAAAATTAGAATAGATGATGGAAATCTAGATGTATTTTTAACCGGAAACTTCAATTCCGAGTATCGTGATTTTGATGGTATTTCCAGACAGACGCTGCAAAATGGAAATATCCTGATTGATCAAAATATGCGTCGATCTCAATACAATGTTTCGAAGACCGGTATGGCTAACTTGAAATATACGTTTAATAACAACTTTATCGCATTTAATTCTTTATATATCAATGATCAAATGCAAGATTTTGGGCATTATTATGGCAAGCACGAAGCTATCAATATCGGTGATAAGCGCTTGTTTCAAAGAAGCTACGTTGTTGACAATAATCTATATGTCAATCAATTATTGTCGAAATTGAATTTGTCGGAAAATTGGCAATTGGACTTAGGTGTAGGCTATAATGTTGTAAACGGGATAGAGCCAGACCGTCGTACGACCAATCTATATGAGCGTGACGGCATCATACGTGTATTGAACGATGGAAGAGGGACAGATAACGAACGTTATTACTCAGATATGTTTGAAAAAGGATGGACTGCAAAAGCTCTTGCTACTTACAAATTTAATAATGACGACAATTTCGATAGAAAAATCGAATTTGGATACAATGGTAGTACTGCTAGACGAGAATTCAACGCCAATATTTTTGTCCACAATTTAAGGATGCCTTACGAAGTTGATAATATTGATGTACATTTTGATGATATTTTTAGTGGGGCTGCTCAAGATGCTGGAAGATACGATCTAGAAACACTCGGTGGTACGCTTAACCCATATTGGTATAAAGGCGATAAACAATCACATTCTGCCTTAGCTTTTGGAACATACCAGTTTACTGACAGATTTACTGCGGTATTAGGTTTACGCTATGATAAGGTCATGCAAGAGGTTACTTTTTTTACGCAAAACTACAGTAGTGATCTGAACGGTCCTTCCAAAATTGATAAGGACTTCTTCCTTCCTAGTTTGAATCTAAAATATGTCTTAACAGACAAAAGTAATCTAAGAACATCTTTCAGCAAGTCATATACTTTGCCCCAATTTATAGAACTAGCACCTTTTCGGAATACATTTGCGACCTATAAATCAGAGGGTTATCCAGATCTAGTGCCTGTTGAGAACTATAATGCAGATGTAAAATGGGAACTTTTCCCATCGGACAGCGAATTAATTGCTGTGGGAGCATTTTATAAACAGCTTAAAAATCCGATAGCAAGAACGGAAATGCCGGTTGCGGGTAATACCGTTTCATATAGGAATGTAGGAACGACCGCACAAGTTGCAGGTGCAGAAATCGAAGTGAAGAAGAACTTGTTTAAAACGCAGACAACACATGGTGAAAATGTGCTTTCTGCAGGTGCGAACTTATCTTATTTATATTCGATGCAAGATTTGGCAACTTCGCCAGCCGAATTTACAGAAGATGAAAGTGCTTTGCAGGGCGCATCGCCGTTCTTGGCAAACGCCGATGTATCTTATTTATTCCATGGACGGAAATGGAATGTTACGTCGTCCGTTGTGTTTAATTATTTCAGCGATCGTATTTATACCATTGGAACACGAGGATTTAATAATATTGTCGAAAAAGGAGTTCCCGTTTTAGATTTTGTAGCTAATGCCTCCATTAACAAGAACTGGGGAGTGAATATCAAAGCTCGTAATATCCTGAATGCAGCAATTGAGCTAGAACGTGAGTCTAATTCAGGCGAAAGTATCGTGTTGGAATCCTATACAAGAGGAGTAGATGGGAGTATTGGTGTTTCTTATAAGTTTTAACAGTAAGATAACATCAGCTTAATGATGGATTTAAAAGAGAAGATTAATATTGTACTATAAAAAAGAAGAAGATTATGAAAACAAAATTACTTGCAATCGTAGCCGTTTCTGCGCTAGCCTTTACAGCTTGTTCAGATGACGACAATCCAACACCAGGACAAGAAGATGTGGTTTTAACGGAGTTAAAAGGCAATATCACTGGAAATGCTACGCTAGGATCTACGAATGTTCCCTTGAGCGGTGCAACGATCGTCAGGGAAGGAGCAACGTTAACCATTCCTGAAGGAACAACGATCACGGCAGATGCGGCTGGAACAGGAACATATTTGTTGGTGGAGCGTGGGGCTAAAATTATTGCTGAAGGTACGGCTGATAACCCGATTGTATTTACATCTTCAGGAGGCAAGTCTGCTAGCTGGGGAGGACTGTTAATAAATGGCTATGCACCTATCTCACGTTCTGAAGGTGGTTCTCTTGAAGCAGCTACTGAAATTGCGGGAAATATTATGTTTGGTGGTGATAAACCCAACGATAATTCTGGTATCCTAAAATTTGTTAAAATTGAATACTCAGGCGCTAAAATTGATAATGATGCGGAACACAATGGATTAACATTGAATGGAGTAGGGAACGGTACTGTCATTAGCGATATCTTTATCGTTGACGGAGCAGATGATGCGATCGAATTCTTTGGTGGAACAGTTAATGTAACTAACCTGTTAGTGGTCAACTCGGAAGACGATATGTTTGACTTCTCGCAAGGGTACAGTGGTACACTGGCGAATGCATATGGCGTATGGGAACCGGGTTATGTAAGTACATCTAGTGATCCACGTGGTATAGAAGCTGACGGTAACTTAGACGGTGACGGTCCAGATGACATAAATCAATCAAATTTTACGGTCAAAGATATGACGATTGTAAACAGATCGCAAGCAGATATGAATGACATGATCAAAATCAGAAGAGGTGCTACGGCCACAATTACTAATCTTTTATTAGAAATTGCAGAAGGTGCTAAGTTTGTTGAGACTGATATCATTGATTTTGAAGATGGTAAAGGTGCGGGTGAAAGCGCTTCTTCTATTACATATACTTTCAATCCAGCATCTTTGTTTGATGCGTCCAAAGTGAAAGACGAAGGTGCTACAATCACGAAAAACGATTCGCAAACAGGTGCAAATACTTCAGTATTCAGCTGGACAGGTTATTCTTTCTAAGCTTGTGTAAAAGCGGATACGCTTCAGAACATAAAAAATAAATAATACCTCTCAAAGAGCCGGCTTCCTATAAGGAGCTGGCTTTTTTTTGGTGTTTTAACAAAACCATAATATTGCTCTCATTAACGGATGACATTAAATTTGTTATTTCGGCTAGCTAGCAAAAGAATATGATAAAGATTAAATTTATACTTCCATTAACGATGATAATGGTTAGTTGCTTCATCGGCTGTGAGAAAAATATGTCAGATGAGCCTGAAATAACGGATTCGGAAATCGTAGAACCAACATTAGAAGAACCAATAGAACTCAAATTTGTGATTAAGAACCTCGCGGAGGGCAATAGTACGACAGATGTAGAAGGGTATGGCGAGCTTAATTTTTTAGGGTTTGGCTATGATGTTACCGGTAAATATTCTCATAAGAGTTCCGTTAGAGAGGCTATAATTAATACGCCGACATTTGGACAAGACAATCCCAGCCGTCTTGATGTACGATTTATTCGTGAAGCGAGTTTTACAACCGTTTATGGCGTCGATTCGGAGGATTTTACAAATTGGTTGACAGATGAAACGACTGATACCAATTACTTTAAGGGCAATATCATACATCCTTTTCCAAATACCGATCCCAAAGGAAGTAAATACGTTTATGGGCTGTATGATACCTATATACAACACAAACGACTCAGAATATTTCGAAATCCCGGAGAAAACCGTTTGATACGGTATTTGACCAAAAATTTTCAAACCGACAGCGAATCTCTGGAACCAGCGGAACTTGTTGAAAAATATGGCACACATGTGTTACTTTCTTTGTTTACCGGAGCTAAGCTAAGCTTAGATTACCAAGCCGAATATACAGGGAAAGACAGACAAAATGCTGTGAAGAACAGTTTTAACCTTGGTCTAAGTGAGTGTTTTGGATTTTTTTATGGCTCTTTTGATCCTATAGATTCAACGGCGCTCAAGGATGTGGATACTCCGGTAATCGCTTTCGAAGCAATTGGAGGTGATCCATCTAAAATAGTAATAGATAATACGCGAGGTTATAATCCAAAGGTTAGTGTTTCGGAATGGTCAAAAAGTGTCAACGAAGATAATCATCGGTTTGTATATATTGATGGTCTCGATAACTTGTTGCCTATTTCAGAGCTTATAGAAGATGCTGAGAAAAAACAAAAGGTAGAGGTTTATATTAATGACTATATTAAGGCGAATGAAGTGAAGTTGAACAACTAACTAGCAAGATGCGCTTGTTGACGGCCTGAGGTGCGCTGTTCAGTCGCTACAATAATTATATGAGCGAATGGAAGGGACAGGATGAAGATCAGGTCTATCTTGTCTATGGCCCGCCGATGCGTAAACAAGCGCTTAAAGATGGGTGAATACTTATAGCGTATGCTTATAAAGCACTGGGTGGAGACAGCATAATCACATGCGGGATTAGATTCAAGCTGCATGATGGTGTTGAGCAAGCGAACTACGGAGGGAATTACGGTGCGGTATCACGTTTTGTGAAAGGCCTTGGAAAGTAGTGTCTAGTCGTATTCCGAGAAAATAGCCATTTTGTACATTTACATAGAGCCTTCCGCAATGTAGTTAGCGGCTATGTACAGTGACATAATCAACAAAGCAAAGTAGTTGTCGGCTTTGATGACGGGTTACAATATATACTTGTTGCTTGACATAACGGCTACGTCACTCTAATGGGCGACTAACTAAAGTGACATAATCCATTTGTCCCCGCTCAAGTGAAACATGCCGTCTGCTTTAACGGTGATGTCCATGTAATCGACGACAAAGTCACGGAACAAGATCAACAACCCATCTGACAACGAAAAGATGTTCCGTGCCGGCATTGACATGTAACCGTACATAATCGCTTAGACCTATCCAAAACGTTTGTGAGTCAAAAGTGAGTTTTCACTTCCAAATTTCTTTATATGTATAGAATTCTATATATTCACAAATATACAAAGGAGTATTAGAGAGGAAAACACCTGGGAGTAATTCATTTTATTTATAGCAATATAGTATCCTAACCATGATTATCAAAAAATACGGAATCGCATTAAGCTTGTTGATGGCCAGTCTATTTAGCTTTAGCCAAACAAAGCTACCTTCTATGACGGTGAAAGATATCGATAAATCAACGGCATTCGAGGAATTAGTGGAACTATTGGCAGAGAGTGACTATTTCATCCAAAATATAGAAAAAGATGTGGGATTTATTCAAATTAAACGTATTCAAAAAAAGAAGGCAGGCATATTTGGTAAAAATACGGGAGATAGAATAGTTTATAATATATTATTGCGAGAAAGGGAAGGAGGGGGCGTTCTGCTTATGCTGCAAGCCAATGTAGAAAAGGAGGTATGGAATGGTCAGGTTAATGGCAGCGAGTACTATTATAGGGACGAAGGCGTCTCTCACGAGCCAAAAGACTATGAAGAACTAGTAACGCTCATAGAATCTCATTTCGAAAATCAGTAATTCACCGCTAATCCTACACCAAAACCCATATCGCTATCATAATGCGTGCGAATCCCGAAGTTTCGGGTGAGGATATACCGCAAGTCGAGCATATATTCTTTATCCGTATTGACCATAAAACCTCCGCGTACCCGTCTGGAAATAGGTATATCCTCACGCATCAAAGCCAATCTCACTATACCGTCATGATATACTTCCGCCTGAAAATTAATGAGCATGGGTAACGTGTACATGACCCCTAGGCTAAAAGCGCTCCGGTTATCTTTTTTGTTTACCTGCCCGAACATGTTCTTTTCCTGTTCGTTGTGTCCCATTTTTCGGTAGCGCCAGTCGAAACCGACGAACGGCATAAGCCATTGCATTTTTCCGATATATCTTCCAAAATGGGTCTCGACTTCATAGCCGTGCGCATCATGATAACCTAACCGCCATTCTGTCCCTAAGCTCCAGCGTGTATTCTGCAACATCGCCTGCCCGTCATTACCGTTGGTCGCAAAATCATTCTCGGCCATAAAATGCAGCATATTGCTTTCTCGTTGTAGTATTTTGTAAGCCTTTTCTTTATCCGGGAGCAGATCATTTTCATAATCACCTACCGCGAATACACGGTTCATGCCGGCCATCATATGGTATAAGATGTGGCAATGGAAAAACCAGTCTCCTTCCGTATTGGCCATAAACTCGATCGTATCTGTTTCCATAGGCATGATATCCAACACATTCTTTAAGGGAGCATATTCCCCCTGTCCGTTAAGAACACGAAAATCAAAACCATGCAGATGCATCGGATGGCGCATCATCGAGTTATTGTGGAGGATAATACGCAGGATCTCGCCTTTCTCTACTGGTATTTTGTCCGTTTCGGATAAAACTTTATTATCCATGCTCCATACATACCGATTCATGTTGCCTGTTAGTTCAAAACGAAGTTCTTTGACAGGTGCATCGCTAGGTAACGTTGTTTTATGTGGCGATTTTAACATCGTGTAGTTTAAAGTCACTATTTTCTGGGCAGATTGTTCAGGTGCATGCTGGTGACCCTGACCGGTTGTATGGGCTTGCGTTTGATGATGGGCATGTTCCTGTTGCTGCATTTCCTGATTTGCGTGATGGTTCCCGGTTTCAGATTGCTGCTGCTGGCTGTGATGTTGTTGTTCTTCAGGCGTAACATCATCTGATGATGTTGTACCGTGCTCATGATGCCCTCCCTCTGCAGGGATTTCTGGATACATAACGGCATTCATGTCCATTTTCTGAAGCCCCATATCCATTCCCATATCGTCCATGTCACCATTCATTTTCATCATGTCGTTCATCATCTTCATGCCCTCAAAATACTGAAGTCTTGGCAAGGGTGAGATGAGCTGACGAATCCCGTTGCCGAGATACATGGAAGCAGAACCGGAGCGATCTTCCGCTGTTGCCATCAGCTCATAAGCGGTATGTTCTGCTGGAATATCAACAATAATATCATAAGTCTCCGATACACCGATGATCAGTCGGTCCACTTCTACGGGAACCACATCGTTACCGTCGTTAGCAACAACCGTTATTTTGCCACCGGCGTAGGTCATCCAGAAATAGGAAGAGGCACCGCCGTTAATAACCCGAAGACGCACACGATCTCCTGCTTTAAACTGGGAAAGTTGTTGTTCGCTCGTGCCGTTTATCAAAAACTTTTCGTAATAAACATCACTAACGTCCATAGCTTCCATACGCTTCCATTCATTCACTACTTTTGTTTTAAAATGACCTGCCTGGATTGCCTCGGCGTAGCTTTGTACCGTATTCTTCTTGATACCAAACCAATCGTTGCCCGTACCCAGCATACGCTGTACATGATGCGGGTGGAGATCCGTCCATTCACTCAAAACCACAGGGATGGTCGGTATGTCGTCAATTCCCTTCCGAAAGCTACGGTCATCCTTGCGTTTCTGAAAAATGATAGCACCATACATGCCTATCTGTTCCTGAAAGCCAGAGTGGCTGTGGTACCAATAGGTACCATTTTGCTTTATAGGGAAACGATAAGTGTACGTCGTCCCTTCAGGTATGGGCATTTGGGTAAGAAAAGGTACACCGTCTTCCCGATTGGGCAACTGCACACCATGCCAATGTAAGGACGTGCTTTCTTTAAGCTGGTTGTGCACGACGATTTCGGCGGTGTCACCTTCTGTAAATGTCAATGTCGGCATCGGAATCTGTCCATTGACCGCTATGGCGTGTCTTTCTTTTCCACTGTAGTTAACCATTGTATCGGTCACATACAGATCGTATCGGACGACGTTTTGCGCAAACGAAAGCGAAACAGATAAGAGGAGAGGGAACAGGAAGGATAGATACCGACTAAATATATTCATATTTTTAAATGCTGTTATTTTTTAATGCTGTTTTCCATGGGATGACGAACCTTGATGATGATCATGTTGTGAATGCTCATCCGGCTTTTTAGCGGGCTTCGACTGCTTCAATGTACGGTCATATTGACAACAGTCATGCAAATTACGGTAGACATCATCAGGAGCTAAATATTTTTCGTTATCATAGCCCACTTGTGCGATACGTTTCAAGACCGTGTCCACTGTTGTCTTTTCTGGATCGTAGGTAATAGAAGCTCGTTGGTTATCGGCATCCCAAACAACCTGTACTTCATTTTTTACATTACCTGCTTTCTCGATCGTACGCTTGCACATACCGCAATTGCCATTGACTTTCGCTGTCTCGGTTTTTGCATTTTTTATCTGCGCGATCGATAGCGTTGATAAGAGGACGAAGCATGTCGTGATAATATAAGATAATCTCTTCATTTTTCTATTGTTTTATCGTTTATTAAACCTGCGTCGGTTCTATTTTAAAGCCAGCTTTCTGAACCGAATCTATAACCTCTTTTTCCGTTGCAGTATCCGCAACAACGGTTAACACTTTATCTTTATTGTCTGTGTCTACTTCCCATTTGGTTACTCCGTCCAGGCCATTTAGAAATGGTGTTACGCCGGATACGCAGCCACCGCAATTGATGTTTGTTTTGAATTTAAAAGTTTTATTTTCCATGATGTTCCATTGTAAATTATGTGTGTGAATTGTATTTTATTAGCTGTATTTGTTTACGTTTTTGTGTAACGCTACTTCTTCCATTTCAACCGTAAGCTGTTACTTACCACGCTTACGCTACTCAATGCCATTGCCGCACCGGCAATCATGGGGTTGAGCAGGAACCCATTGACGGGATATAATATACCTGCTGCAATTGGGATGCCAATTAGATTGTAGATGAAGGCCCAGAATAAGTTCTGTTTAATAGTAGCCACGGTCTGTTTGGATAATTTGATCGCTTCAGGTATCTTATTTAGATCGGAGGAAATGATGGTCATTTTCGCCACATCCATCGCGATATCACTTCCTTTACCCATAGCGATACTGACATCGGCGGTTGCCAAAGCGGTGCTATCGTTAATACCGTCGCCTACCATAGCCACGACCTTCCCTTGTTGATGTAACTCCTTAACGAAGTTGGCCTTATGCTGCGGTAACACCTCGGCTTTATAGTGGACGATTCCTGTCTGTGCTGCAATTGCTTTTGCAGTGGCTTCATTATCACCAGTAAGCATATATAATTCGATGCCCATATCCTGCAGCTGTTGGATAGCTTCCACGGATGTTTCTTTGATTTTATCGGAGATTGCCAACACCGCCAGTGCCTCTGTACTATTTGCAAACCAAATGACCGTTTTGGATTGGATACTCCAGGTCTCGGCATGTTGTTGGAGTTCGGGTGAAATTTGGATGTCGTTCTCCTTCAATAGCTTTTTGTTGCCCGCATAGTAATTTTCACCTTCGTAAGTTGCTTTAGCGCCTTTACCGGTAATACTTTCAAAGGAAGATAGTGAAAGCGTCGCACTATTTCCCATATGTTTTACGACGGCGTCGGCTAGCGGATGTTCGGATTGTTTCTCCAAACTAAATAATATATTTTTGTCGATATCGCTATCGCGAAGCCAATGTGCGTCTGTCACTTCTGGCTTACCTTCGGTGATGGTGCCGGTTTTATCCAGGATAATGGCATCCACTTTTTGGGCCAATTCTAAGCTTTCCGCGTCCTTAATCAAAATACCCCGTTCAGCCCCTTTTCCAACACCTACCATAATGGCGGTCGGCGTTGCAAGACCCAATGCACATGGACAGGCAATGACCAAAACCGTAACAGCAGCTAGAAGACCATGCACAAGGCCTTCATTTCCGTCTAAGACGAGCCACAAGATAAAAGTGAGCAATGCAATCACCATAACAATAGGAACGAATATACCGGCTATCTTATCGACTAGCTTTTGTACAGGCGCTTTACTACCTTGTGCATCCTGTACCATCTTAATGATTTGCGCAAGCATTGTTTCTTTGCCTACTTTGGTCGCCTTAAATTGGAAGCTTCCTTTTTGGTTGATGGTGCCGGCAAAGACTTTTTCGTTTTCTTGTTTCTGCACGGGGATAGGTTCGCCGCTGAGCATGCTTTCGTCGACATATGAATTCCCGGAGGTAACCATACCGTCTACGGCGATCTTTTCACCCGGTTTTACCAAAATCACGTCGTCCACATGGACATCTTCAATAGCCATTTGTTTTTCGGTTCCATCGGGAAGAATGACGACGACATTTTTGGGCTGTAGACCCATCAGCTTTTTGATGGCCGAGGAGGTATTTCCTTTGGCTCGTTCTTCTAGTAATTTACCCAATAGAATAAATGCAATGATAACAGCCGCCGCTTCAAAATAGACATGCGCTTCCAGTCCTCTGCTATGCCAGAATTCTGGATACACCATATTAAACACACTAAAGATGTAGGCGATCCCCGTACTCATGGCCACGAGTGTATCCATATTCGCTGAACGGTGTTTCGCTTGCTTCCAGGCGTTGATAAAGAAATCCCTTCCTAGCCACAGGACGACTGGAGTAGAGAATAACCACATAATTTCATTGCCATAGGACATGTCCATAAAAAACATACCGATCACAACCACCGGAAGGGATAAAATAATCGCCCAAAGCGTTTTGTCTTTTAGCGTTTTATATTTTTTCTGGTGAATGGCCTCTAGGGTTTCCTGCTGCGTACCTCCATCCTCCAAAAGCAAATCATAACCTATCGCTTGCAACGCTTCTTGCATAGCCACAGGGTTGGTTGTATCAGGCAGATATTCCACCGTAAGAGTAGCATTGGCAAAATTTACCGCAGCGTCCAATACTCCCGGTACTGCTTTAACGGTACTTTCGGAACTTATAGCACATCCCGCACAGGTCATATTCAAGACCGGAAATGATTCTTTTACCGCCGTTTGTTTATTATTTGTAGCCATAGCTTTATACCTTTCTTGTTGTTATCAACAAAGTTCGGCATAAAGAGTTGATAGGATCTTACACTATTTCGGGAAAGAGTTGTAAGATTTACATACATTTATACTTCATCTAGTGGCTTTCGTTTATCCTCTTTAATTTTTTTAAAATGGCTGGGCGATAGGCCGGTAACCTTCTTAAACTGGTTGCTCAGATATGCTACACTGGAATAACCCAGCTGATAAGCGATTTCGCCTAATGACAGCTCGTCGTACACCAATAATTCCTTCACCCGTTCTATTTTTTGCGCGATGTGATATTTTTCGATCGTGATACCCTCGACTTCGGAGAATAAGTTAGACAGGTAGTTGTAATCATGTTGGAGCTGATCCGCCAAAATATCCGAGAGATTAACGGTACGTTCTCCATCTTGTTCGCGTACCCATTTTATAACGACGGTCTTAATCTGTTCAATAAGCTGACTTTTTTTATCGTCGATCAGTTCGAAACCAAGAGGTTCTAATACTGTAGCTATGCTTTTCCGATGTTGATCGGCCATCTTTCCGGACAGGGTAACCTCTCCTAATTTTATAGTCTCCACCTGTAGCCCAAGTTTCTCTATCTCTTGACGAACCACCAAAATGCAGCGGTTGCATACCATGTTTTTAATATGTATTGTCATATTTTACCGATGTAGATTACCACTTACCGCCCATAAGCTATTTTACAAATTAACGAAGAATATTGTAATTCTTCTAAAAATTAATATCCCACACACCGACTGCTCGTTCTAGCTCAACAAGCTTGGCGGCGTGATGGTAAAGGGTCTGATAATAATTTTGATGTATTTCATTGTAGTTGCGTTGGGCGTCCAAGACTTCCAACAGCGAGGTTTCACCACGTTGGTAGCTGTATGTTTTTCCATCCAAAATGGCGTTTGCCTCGGCCAGCAGACCTGTATTGAACTGCATAACCTGCTTTTGAGCGGCTTGGTAATCATAAAAGGCCTGTGTCACTTCGGCTTGAATAGTAAGCTCTGTTTGTTTGTAGAGCTGTTCTGCTTGCATCATACTGTATTGCGCTGATCGAAGTTCCCCGTGGTTTTTGTTGGAAAATTTAAGCGGAATACTAATCCCCGCGTTGACCGCAGTAAAGGAGGGTGTAGGAGCGATCACATTTCTCGCTTGCGTGTTATAGTCTACACCTATGGTCAATCCGAGATCGATGGCTCTATTGGCCTTAGCCAGCTCAATCGCACTTTGGGAAACATTTTTATGCTGCAAGGCGGCTTGCAGGTCCGATCTGTTATTTTGAGCTGTCCGTATTAAGTCCTGTAGCATAAAGTTTCTGTCAAAGCCCGTAAAACCTTCTTTAGGACATATAACCGTGTCCCGCTGGTTTTGGCCTAATAATAAAGATAAGGTGGTCAACGATGCCTTCCATGCTGCTTCAGCAGCATATACGTCGTTCAACATCATGCCTGCTTCCAGTTTAGATAACCGCGCGTCTACGTGGGTAATGGAACCAAGTTTGAAACGAATACTGTCTGCCTCTGCCAATCTTCTCATTTGTTGAAAGGAGCTTAACCGTACATCTAGGAGATGACGGTTCTGAATGGTGAGCAGGTAAGCCAATGTAGCATCTGCCCGCAGGTTCCGAAAATAATCTTCCAGTAGAAGACCGGTAAGTTGCATTTCCTTTTTAGCTATGTCTATCCGGGCTCTCCGTTTACCTCCAAGCTCCAGCGTCCACGAAAGTTCTGAACGGAAACCATATCCCATCTTCATTCTTCGCTCACCATTGTCAACATAACCGAAGCCAAGTTCTGGATCGGGGAAAACCCGTGCACTACGGATATGGGCTTCTGCGATATTTGTATTGAATTTTTTCGCGGAATATTCGAGATTACTTTTGCCAATAAGCTCCATGTAGGTGGCGTAGTCTATATGTATTTTTGTAAATGATGTGTCTATTTCCTGCGCACCTGCATACGACAAATGTAGGATACCTATAACGATAGCCATGTTCATGTATTTTTTCATTTGAACTGTTTTTTATGATTTTCTCCGCTCCTATAATTTTCACCCCATTTTTTTTCTATGAGGTAGTACAATGCCGGCACGACAAAAAGAGTGATGACGGTAGAGAAAAGTAACCCGTAGACGATTACGGTTGCCAGGGGGCGCTGCACGTCGGAACCGATGCCCGTTGCCAATGATGCAGGGAATAATCCAAGCACAGCTACGGTCGCTGTCATCAACACCGGACGGAAACGGTGTTTGGTTCCTTCGATAACTGCTTTTAATATATCATAGCCTTTACATCTTAGTTCATTGATGTGTGAGATCATAATCACCCCGTTTTGAATGGCTACACCAAATAGGGCGATAAATCCAACGGCGGAAGAAACATTGAGCGACATTCCTCGTACAGTAAGTGCCAGCATGCCACCGAACAAGGCTAAAGGTACAATACTCATTAATAAGCCTGCCTGACGGAATGAGCCAAACGCGCCGTAGAGCAGGATGAACATAATACCCAGCGCCAACGGTACGATTACGGACAACCGCTCATAGACCCGATTTTGATTTTCGAATTGCCCGCCCCATTTAATACTGATTTTTTTGTGATCGTACTGCACATTTTGCTCAATCGCAGACTGTGCATCACTCAGCAAGGAATTCAAATCCCGGTTGCGTACGTTGAGCTTTACGGTTAGATGCCTTTTGTTCATTTCCCTTGTAATGGTACTTTCTCCAGTATTTAGCTTTATGTCGGCTACCTGTGACAAGGGTATTTTTGTTCCCGTTTGGGAAGTGAGCATAAGGTTGGCAATTTTTTCAGGCGTATTACGACTTGTTTCCGTGTATCGACAGATGATATCATACACTTTGTGACCGACGAATAATTGCGAAACCGCTTTCCCTCCGACGGCTACTTCGATAAGTTCAGCGACATCGGACACATTCAAACCGTATTGGGCAATCTTCTCCCGGTCAGCGTGTATTTGAAGCTGTGGCAAAGGAGGCTCTTGGTCAATATCCAGATCCGCGGTGCCCGGAATGATTTTTAGGGTCGCCATAACGTTTTCGGCAATTCTTCGGGTTTCTTTAAAATCATCACCATATATTTTTACAACGAGTTCACTGTGTGCACCCGAAATTTTGTCCATTACGCCGTCTATCATCGGTTGGGAAAAGCCGACCGTGAACCCAGGTAGTTGATCATATTCTTTTGCGAGCTCTTCGATAAGGTCATATTTAGTCTTGCCTCTCGGCCATTCTTTATACGGCTTGATACCGATAGAAACTTCAAAATGCGAAGCTGTCCATGGATCTGTACCGTCATCGTTACGCCCTGCCTGAACCATGATGTAAGTTACTTCATCAAATCTCATGGTTCGTGCCCTAAGTGTATCGCTCATTTCTTTGGATTTCTCCACCGATATACCTGGAGGCAATTGTACTTGTAGCCAAATGGAACCCTCATCCAATGGGGGTAAGAAGTCTTTCCCTATACGCAGGGTAAGAATAGACGCCCCCGCTAACACCAGTAAGAAGGGAAAGAATACTCTCTTCGGTTTGCTCATTATCTTCTGTACCCCACGATTGTAAGCATTGGTGAGTTTTTCTAGCCATTTATTGTGATAAATTTTTTGGGGCTTGCGATATAGCACATACGCCAATCCAGGAATCACCAATAAAGCAACCGCTAATGCACCCAATAGGGCGTACCCAATAGTAAAAGCCATGGGCGTAAAGAGTTTCTTCTCTACTCGTTCAAAGGCAAATAGTGGCAGGTACGCCGTAATGATGATAATGGTGGCAAAGAATATGGGTTTAGCTACTTCGGTTGCGCGCTGTGCAATTGTCTTTTCCTCCAATTTTTCTCCGGGGTTATCTTCTCTCTTTTTTAAGATGGTTTCCATCATTACGATGGCGCCGTCCACGATGATACCAAAATCAATAGCACCTAGGGAAAGCAGGTTAGCGGGAATATTGGTGAAATGCATGAGTATAAATGCAATGAGCAAGGATAGGGGGATGGTGACTGCCACCAGCAGTGCTCCGCGCCAACTACCAAGGAACACGATCAATACGATAAGAACCAAAGCAATACCCTCTAGCAATGTATGCGATACTGTATTCAGCGTGGTGTTGACCAAATCGGTTCGATCAAGAAAGGAGTGGATACGTACCCCTTCAGGTAAGCCACCATTATTCAGTTCGTCCACAGCTTCGTGTATATCCTCCAGTACGTTTGACGGATTTTGCCCTTTAAGTAGAAGTACAATACCTTCCAAACTTTCGGAATAGTCGCGCTGACGATCGGTATATCCCAATACGCCCTTACGTTCTAATGCGCCGTATTTTAGTTCGCCTATGTCGTTTAGATAAATAGGTACGCCATTTTCAGATTTTACCACAATTCTCCCGAGATCTTCGAGGTTTTTTACCGCGCCTATTCCCCGGACGACATACCCCAGCTCACCCCTGGACAAAACACTCCCCCCGGCATTTGCGTTGTTACTTGCTATGGTTTCTGTAATTTGGTTTAGCGCGATACCGTATTGTTCCAATTTAAGAGGGTCAACCTCCACCTGAAATTGTGTGGTGATGCCCCCGAAATTGGTCACATCAGCTACGCCCGATACTTGTTTGATTCGGGGAATAATGGTAAAGTTCTGTAGGTCTGTTAGTGCTCGTAAATCCTGATCGCCGTCACTTTCGACGATATAACGATAAACTTCACCCACCGGAGAGGTAAGCGGGTCGAGTCCTGGTACGGCATGATAAGGTAATTCCACGTCATTTAGTCTTTCCTGAATACGCATCCTTGCCCAATAATCGTCCACGCCATCCTGAAAAACGATGGTGATTATCGACAAACCAAAAGTACTTTTACTGCGCATGACGTGCATGCCCGGTAAACCATTCAATGCCTGCTCTACGCGTATCGTAATCTGTTGTTCTACTTCCTCGGCAGCCAATCCCGGAATTTGGGTGACCACCTGTGAGGTGACATCTGCAATATCGGGATACGCTTCGATGGATAGCTGCTGCCAGGAATAGTAACCGAAAAACGCTAACAACGTAAATAAGGATACCACTAACCAGCGTTTTTCTATGCTTATTTGTATGAGTCTGTTCATTTTTTATTCGGTTATTTCGAGTTGATCATGCTGCTCGTCATCAATAATTCCTAATCAGGAGTGAACCTCCTTGGGAGACAATAACGTCACCAGTTTGTAAGCCGGACGTGACGATGAGGTTTCCATTCGAATTGCCAGTCGTTTCAATTTTATTCTTTTTAAAACGGGCGTCATCAAGCTGGACGAAAACGAATTGCTCTTCCTCATTTTGGAATACGGAAGTGAGAGGAACTAATACAGCACTTTTTGACCTATCTTTGAACAGAGCAGTTACATACATGCCTGGTTTTAATTCGCGGCTGGGGTTTTCACATTCTACTACGACCTCTATACTACGAGTCGCTTCATGGATGATTTCGTTCACGTGGTAGATTTTTCCGCTGAAGGTTCGATCGGGGTACGCGGCTACGCGAATTTCCACTTCGTCCAACGTGTGGATAAAACGAATATCCTTTTCCTTAACCTGTCCCACAATCCATACTTTGGATAATTCAGCGACGATAGCAAGCGGTGGGGCATCTTCGCTTAGGTATTGCCCGATCACGATGTTATTGGTTAGGACGTCGCCGCGAATAGGCGATGCCACCGTAAGCGGTTGTCCTAGAACGATTTTTTCGGGATCTATGTTGAAGATATTCAGTGCAACCGAAGCGTTCGTCAATGCCGATTTTTTAATGGTAAATTCTGTTTCGGCTTCTTCTAATTCTCGTTGTACTCCCACACCATTTTTCAGCAAATCTCGCTGGCGTTTTAGCTGGAGGTCGGCTTGACGAAATTCATGTTTCGCATCAAAATATTCTTTTTGTGCATTGAAATAGGCGGGCGAGCTGATTTCGAATACAGGCGAACCACTCTTTATCTTTTGGCCCAACTTTATATAAGATTTTAAAATCCGGCCCGGAAAAGGCGATGCTATTTCAGCATAGGCGGTGGGGATTGCGCTCACTATTCCCGCTGCGGTCAGTTCCATGGAAAAATCTTGCTCTGTAACCGTCCTGAAATGCAGCTTCGATTTTATGGTAGCGTTTTCCGCGAGAACTATTGTATCTCCGGTAATCGTATAGCCCATAGTGTCCCTATGATTGTCTTCTTTCGGATGACTACAAGAAGAAAGTATGGACGACGATGCGACGACAAGAAACAAAAGAGCTGTTATCATGCTGTTGGATTTATTCGTTTTGATCATCATTATATTCGATAAGATTTGTGCGTAAAACCATTTATCACATTTCTATGGCAAAAAGCTCCGCAAAGATCAACAGGATAATCTGCGTTGATCGTTAGAAAACCAATAGAAAAAAATTAGAATTTTATTAGAAAAGCGTCCCGCCTAACCCCAGCGGATCAGCATTGTTAATCTGGAATAAGCTAAACACGGGCGTTGGTTTCGCAAGCGATAATTATGAGCAACGATTGGTCAGTATCTATACTGAATTTAGTTTTACAGTAAATGTCGTTCCCTGATTTTGTTTAGATTGTACCGTGATCACACCCTCATGTAGGACGATAATCTTATGTGTAAGGGAAAGTCCGATGCCATTTCCACTTGCAAATGTTTTGTTTTCCCCCCGATAAAAAGGAGCGAAGATATTTTTTATGTCAAACTCGGAGATTCCAATACCCTGATCAACAAAACGCAGCATGATCCGTTTGTTACCAAACTCAATAGTAACGGTACTTTGTTTGTTTGCTGAAAATTTACAGCCGTTTTCAAACAAATTTACAAAAGCCATTCTTAAAAGATACTCGTTGCCGTTTATAGAAATTTGGTTGTCGTTTTCAAAATCATTCTCAAAGTGAATATCAATTTTGTAATCTAGGTTTGTCTTTTGTACCTGTTGTCGTGCATCTAATAATACTTCATCAATACGGATCAGCTTAAAAGCAATTTCGGAGCGGTCGTAGCTCGCTTTGGCCAAATCCAATAAGCTGTTGGATAAACGAGTTAGTTTTTTGGCATCTGTTAGGGCATTACGTATGGCACTTTTATATGCTATAACCGTCCGTTCTTTCGTGACGGATAGTTCTAACTCGGTAATAATGGCTGCGAGCGGCGTCCGCAATTCATGGGAAATGTTGGAAACAAAATTTTTTTGTGCATCAAAAGAATTTTCAAGACGGTCCAGCATTTCATTGAATGTATTCGCTAACTGCGAGAGTTCATCCCGATTGTCATTGTTCGTTAATCGGAGATCAAGGTTTGTAGCGGAAATGTTTGCTGCTTGTTCAGTCATTTCCCTTACGGGTGCAAAAGCTTTCCTTGAAAACAAACGTCCCGCGATATAGATAACTAAAATAGAAATGATAAAAACAATGACGATTGTATTAAATAAGCTGTCTAATTTATTATAGCCATATTGATCGATGGCGGTAGCGGTAACTATAAAGTTTTCTCCTTGAAATTCATACCGTAAACCGATAACCTGCCAATCTTTCTGATAAAAGCTGATTTCGCCTTTTTGGTTAATCTCGTCTATCATCTGACGGGTTTCCTTCACGTAGTCAATGTCAACGGCATCGTGATACAATAAAGTAAACTGGGTGTCGTAAATGGCAACTTCAACTTCATTTAAAATTTTCCGATTGTTACGATAGATATCCTGTAAGGTTGTTTTATCAACGCTTGCATTTAGAAAAAGATTCGCTTTTGTAATGGCTTCTTTTTTGAGTAAGGTATTAAATTCCCGGTCTCTGTCTTTGTTTGCCGAATAATAAATAATGAAAGCAAACAGAAACAAAATAGCTGCTGTGATAATGGAAAATAATAGGGTCAGTCTGTCTTTAATTTTCATTTTCTATTTTCAGAATAAACCCCATTCCCGATTTCGTATGGATGAGTTTTTTGTCAAAATTTCGATCAATTTTCTTCCGCAAGTAATTAATATACACGTCTATGAAGTTCGTGCCCGTATCAAAATGAGTGTCCCAGACTTCTTTTGCTATCTCTACCCTTGATAATACTCGTTCTGGATTTTGAACCAAATATTGCAAAAGGTTGAATTCTTTTGGGGTAAGGCTTATTTCTTGTTCATTGCGTTTTACTATTTTTGTGTGTAAATTCATCTCAAGGTCCGCATATTTTAGCAGGTTACCTGTAGGGTTTATTACACGACCGTTTCGTTTTAATAATGCCCGAATGCGAGCGAGCAACTCTCGCATTTCAAAGGGTTTTACGAGGTAATCATCCGCTCCGGCGTCGAATCCTTCTACTTTATCATCCGTTGCACCTAATGCTGTAAGCATAATGATAGGGATGTAGGGCTTGGTGTTCCGTACTTGTCGGCATAGGTCAATTCCATCTAATTTAGGTAGTATGATGTCGGTAATAATTAGTTCATAGTTGTTTTGTAGCGCCAGTTTTTTTCCTGAAAGCCCGTCGTATGCCAAAGTCGCAGCAAAACCCTGCTCTTTCAAGCCTCTTTGTATGAGCTCAGCTACCCTTTGGTCGTCTTCTACAATTAAAATCTTCATTCTTGGTGCTTTTATACAAATTTCAAATTTACACAATAAATTCTGGGATGCTTGGTACGTCCCTCGCTGCTCTTTTCCTAGCAAAAGAATATAATTAAATCTTATCTTTACCACTATGGAGATTTTACATGCACGTATATATGGAGAGGATACGTCCGGCACACCCTTATTGGTGATGCACGGGCTGTTTGGAATGTCTGATAACTGGGGGTCCTTTGCCCGTGAATTTGGTCAGGAAAGACCGGTTCATTTGCTGGATCTGCGTAACCATGGGCATAGCTTTCATAATGAAGAGATGTCGTTGGCGGCGATGGTCGATGATCTAGAAGCTTATATTTCACATCATCAATTAAGTGAAGTTGATATCCTGGGGCATTCCCTTGGCGGAAAAGTGGCGATGCAATATGCAATTTCTAAGTCGACAAATATCCGTAAGCTGATTATTGTAGATATTGCTCCTAAACCCTATCCTCCACACCATCAAAAAATAATAGAGGCGTTAAAGGCGGTGAAGATCGGGGAAGCAGGTAACCGCGGAGAAGTGGAAAGCCAACTGCGGCAATATTTGAATGAAACCGGTGTTATTCAATTTTTGCTTAAAAATGTATATATAAAGGGGGATCGTACGCTAGACTGGCGTTTTAATCTGAAAACGCTCACGGAAAAATACACTGAATTTATCACGGTGGGAGTGGAGCCGGGTGTGTATGAAGGAGAGACTCTATTCGTGTCTGGCGAGAAATCAAATTATATCCTGGAAGAAGACTATCCGATGATAACGGAGATGTTCCCGAATTCGGTCGTCAAGACGGTTCCTAAAGCAGGGCATTGGGTGCAAGCCGAGAATCCGAAAGCGTTCAATGAGCTGGCTGCCCAATTTTTAGGCTAGCGTACAACTTATATATGTAACAAAATTTTCCTATCTTCGGCCTTTATCCAAGTGAACTATATATGAAGCAAGTACGTAATTTATTGTGCGCTGTCGTTATACCTATTGGTTTATTGATAGGCTGCGGAGAGACCCCAAACAAACGAGAAACGGACAAGGCATGGCAAACAGCCGACAGCATACGCGCGTTGATTGTGGAACCCACTTTCGCTGCGAAAGATTTTGTCATTACGGAATACGGTGCTGGTTTAGACAGTGCTATTCTTAGTACCAAAGCTATCAACGGAGCTATTGAAGCCTGTCATTCGAATGGGGGAGGGCGAGTGATTGTTCCCAAAGGAACATTTTTGACCGGCGCGATCCATCTGAAAAGCAATGTTAATCTACACCTGGAAGATGGCGCAAAATTGTTATTCAGCCGGGATGTGGCAGACTATAAGCCGCTGGTGAAGACGCGTTGGGAAGGAATGGAGTGCATGAATTATTCTCCTTTAATTTATGCTTACGGAGAAGAAAATATAGCGATTACGGGCAACGGTATTTTAGATGGAAATGCCAATAACGAACATTGGTGGCCATGGAAAGCTAAGAAAGAACACGGTTGGGTTGAAGGGATGGATAACCAATTGGCCGCTGTTAAGAAACTGACGCAGAATGTAAAAGATAGGATTCCTGTAGAACAACGTGTGTATGGCGATGGGCATTTTTTACGTCCACCGTTTATTCAACCGTATAATTCTTCTAACATTCTGATTGCGGATGTTAAAATCATTAATGCACCGTTTTGGAACATTAACCCGGTATTATGTGAAAATGTCACGGTACGCAATGTCAGTGTGGTGACACATGGACCCAATAATGATGGTTGTAATCCGGAATCCAGTAAAAATGTGTTGATCACAGGTTGTTATTTTGATACGGGAGATGATTGTATTGCTATAAAATCGGGTCGAAACGAAGATGGTCGCGAGATCGGACGCCCCGCAGAAAACCATATCATTGAAAATTGTGAGATGAAAGATGGACACGGAGGTATTGTACTGGGTAGCGAGATATCTGGAGGTGCAAGGAATATTTTTGCGCAAAACCTCAAGATGGATAGTCCGGAGCTCGACAGGATACTACGGATCAAAACGAGTTCGCTCCGAGGTGGGATCATAGAGGATATCTATGTACGTAATATTGATGTAGGTACCTATAAAGAGGCTGCGGTCTTGGTGGATATGTACTATGAAAACCCGGGTGATTTTATGCCTACCGTACGTAATATTACGGTAGAGAATCTGAATGTTGAACAAGGCGGGAAGTTTGGCGTCCTGATCAATGCCTATGAAGAATCTCCTGCAGAAAATATTCGGATTATCAATTCGAATATCGAAGGTGTTGATGTGCCTATTCAGGCGAACTATACCAAAGGGATGTCTTTCGATAATGTTACCATCAATGGAAAATTGGTAAGCGAAGAGGATGTGCTATCATCTTCCAAGGCGGAGTTTGAAAAGTTTTAGCCCCAACGAATCGTTATTATAATAAAAACAAATGGCGGACATTTCTCCAGTTCCGCCATTTGTTTTATTTTATAGGATTGTTATCGATCCATTCTTGCAAGACATTCCAATCATATATATGGAATACATTGCCGTTACTCATCGCTACGAATATACCATTGGGAAATTGACTGCCAAAATTTATATTCAGCGCATCTGCACCGTCGCATTCAACCGTTGAAACTGGGATGTCCGCAATCAATTTATGTTCGTGTGGGTTTCCTGCTTCGCCCGCTCTTTCGTATACTAAAAAAGTATTGTTTTGCTGATTGGAAACTAGGATGTATCCCGTTTTATCATCTTTCTTATAGATGGCGATGCCCTCGTGATCTCTTTGGGCATCTTCGCGTGCAAAAAATGCCAGCTCTTCATCACCTTTTTTGGGGTCCGCGTAGTATTTTCTCACACCTGCCGTTTCATCCGAGTAATAGACGTAACCTAACTCGTTGTCGACGGCGATAGCTTCGATTTCTTTCTTCCCGCTGTATGTACCGAATTTACGGATAACCTCGCCGGATACCGTACCATCCTCGTTTCCGGATAGCTTATATTGCCATAGATAGCTGCCCGAAGGCCCGGTCTTGCGCCCCACAATCGCTTGTATTTCTACCTGGGCAGAGTCAATCTGTTTCGTATAGAGTGCTATTCCCATGCCGTCCCGTTCCTCTTCACCGGTTTCACCTTCGAAAATCGGAATGCCGCCGTTATCAATCGGGATTAAGTCAGGCAGGGAGAAAACGCGGAGACGGTGGGCTTTACGCTCGGTTGTCACCGCAATATCGGTTTTCTTTCCATTGATCATTAATCCATACGCTATATCGACATTGTTGGGACGCTCCATATCGATATATTTGTTGACGATTTTGCCCGTTAAGTCATATGCATAAAGTCCACCCCCCACTTCCTTGTCTGTGCCAATGATTAAACTTTGGCTGGGATCGTCTCGGTGTACCCAAATAGCGGGATCGTCCGTGTCGTGAGGCGTAGGTTCTGTAATGACCGTCGGCTTAATGGCGTTGTTGGCTACCGGAGCCATACGGTCTTGACAGGATGTTGCCAAGAGGAGTAGGGTGGACCAAATAAATAGTTTGTTCATAGTGTTGTGATTATGGTGTGTTTATTTTGTTAACTCATATTTGTGCAGGACTTTTGCGCCTGTTTCATTCGCGCGTATAGTCTGTACAAGCAGTTTGCCATCGATTATGGAAAAAGCCATAAAACCAGGCTCCGCAGCAGCGAAAATAGTCCCTTCACGATTTCCAGATGTACGCACTTCACTAGCGGCCCCAGAAAGAAACTGCGTAGTAAACCGGCCTTGGGGCTTGATGATCTGTAAATCATGCTCATGACCACAGATATAGGCATCAACCTGGTGTTGGTCAAATAAGTCCGCAAATTTTTGAGCAAACAACTTTGTATCTTCGCTGTCCTTACGCTTTCCGCCAGAATATAATGGATGATGCCCGACCACAATCTTCCATTTTACCTGCGGATCGTCTGTTTTTAGCTGTTTGATCAACCATTTAGTTTGTTCAGCGGTGTCTTGACCTGCTATGCCTGTATATTTTTCGGGATCTTCGTGATAGCTGTCGATGTATGGATTGGTATCCATTACAATCAGAAGCAGCTTTTCGTTGCCGTTTACTTCGAAAGTTTTGCTGTAATATCGGGCTGGCATGTTCCACCGTCTGCTGATATTGGAATAATCGATTTGCGCCTGCACATTTCCGCGGTAGTCGTGATTTCCCAAGGCTACGTACCAATCGCAGTATAAACTTGGATCCTTGTAAATGGATTCATATGAGGAAATCCAGTGATAATCCGTGGTACTCGCGACACCGTTGGGATAGAAATTATCGCCTACGGAAACAATAAACTCTGCTTCCGCGACAATAGCGGCATGGCCTAGCTCCCGAGCTACATCCTGTTGGTAATAATCGCCTACGCGCCCAAAGTCTCCGAGTACCAAAAAACTGTAGCTGTCTTCCAAATAGGTTAAATCCGGGATGTTATTGCCTTTATATCCGGTTTGCTTCTCGTAATCGAATGGCGTTGTCTGCGCGAATGTGAAAAACAAGTTGAAGGAAATGATCGTGGCAAAAAGAAGTCTTTTCATATGCATTTTTTTATAATCCAAACCAACCGCATTATTTTCGCTGCTGGTTTTGGTATGGGTGTACCCATCGGGTTGTTATAAGTCAAATTTTAGTCCTAAGTTAAAGCGTGGACGGTAATATTCCATTTGCATGGTGCGTTCTTTGTTTCCCTGATAATAGCGCAAGGGCTGGTTAGTCAGGTTATTTGCCTCGGCAAAAATGCGAAATTGACGTGCTATCTTATAGGATGCATTTGCATCAAGAAAAAACTGTTTATCGTAGTAGGCGTCATAGAAGTCGGCTTCGCCAATCTCATCTAGATAAGCTGCCGTATAGTTTGCCGATACGCGGGCGGAAAAGTTATCATTTTCCCAGGAAAGTGATCCATTTAACATATGTGGTGCGGTACGCGGAAGACCCAGACCAGTTCTTTCGTCGCCATCCTCACTGGTAATTCCTTTAGCTACGGAGTGTATGTAGGTATAGTTCGCATAGATGCCGAAGCCTTTTAAGAATTTTCCAGGAAGAAAGTCCAACTGTCGTTGAAAGGCTACTTCTGCGCCGTATACATCGACATTATCGCCATTCCGTGACTGTACAAATGTCCATTGATCGGTTGCGTCGGCTGGGATAGGGTTGGCGATATCTGGGAAATCCGCAGCAAATTTCTCTCTGCTGTAGTTGGCGTCGCGGTAGCTGTAAATAAAGTTTTTTAGATTTTTATAGAAAATTCCGGCCGATACGATCCCAATATTTTGAAAGTAGTTTTCCGCCATCAAATCAAAGTTCGTGGCGTAAGTAGCTTTCAGGTCGGGATTGCCAGCCATGATCTCGTGATCGCCGGGAAGAGAACTAACGAAGGGTGCTAATGCGTAATAATTCGGGCGGGCTAAGCTTGTTGTAACTGCTGCACGCAATATGAAATCCTTTGTCACGTCGTGTCTGAATGTTATACTGGGCAATATATTGATATAATCGTTTTTGTTGTTTACCTCACCCAAAAGTTCTTCTTCGTCTTGTACATAGTTCCCCGTGTAGTCAATTTTGGTATATTCCATACGTGCGCCGACAATCATGGATGTGCGGTCTGTAAAGTTTTGGTCCCAGCGAACATATCCCGCAGAAATCAGTTCTTTCGCATGATAGTTTTCAGCGAGATATTCCGAAGGCGCAGCATCCTGTTTGAATAGTGCGGTGTTATGCAAATCTAGTCTGCCTAAATATCTTTTGTCTACGAAAACTCCCGGCGTGTACTGACTGCCTGGTGCGAAATTGCTGCCCGACCAGTTTTCCAAAGATACCGTGTTCATTGCTCCAAAGTCGTCTACCGGTGTATACTCGTAAAAGATATTGTCTCTTTTCTTGTTCTTTATGCGCAGCCTGGTACCGAAACGGAACCGACCTTTCTGACCGTCAATGACACTCAATGGAAAACGAAAATTGAGTTTCGCACCAAATTCGTCTTCCGAGGTATAATCTTGGTTGTCGGTTAGCTCGTTTAGGCTAAATTGCGAATAGTCGTGGTAATGGTCTCCTACGAATGGTTTACGTGGGTTTGAAAAGTCGTTATTTAATAATAGACCTTCCTGTTCAAATTCAATATACCGTTCGTTGGGGCGATCTTCGGAAGCTTTCGAGTATGAAGCCGCCCAATCGAAATCTAATTTAGAAGTCAGTAAATGTTCACCTCTTAACGAAAAGTTCATTACTTTTTGTCTTTCCAGACGTGCATTTTTGTTGGTATTGTCATCTATACCGCCTTTTGTTTGTCTACGAATATCGCCGACATACGAATTTTGGTCTGCATCCCATTCCATATCCTTATAGGTTACCGCATAACGATTTTCACGATCGTCGCGCCAGTTATAGATAGCATTCAGTTCGATGCGGTTTCTAGCGTTTATTTCATAGTCGGTTGCCAGAGAGAAACTGCGGCGGATACGCTGCACATCGTATTTGCGGATTTCCATTTCTTCCACAAAAGCATTGCCATCCTCGTCTTTCCATGCGGCTTCGATATTATCCGACCCAAAGGTCTGACTTTGTATCGTTCCGCTCAGTACAATGCCCAATTTGTTGTTGGCAAAGCGGTTACCATATACCAATGAACCATTATAGATACCTTTTTCGCGGATGGGCATGTAACCACCTCCCAAAGTAGCAGAAATCCGTTGTTTATTTGGGACGGCGCGGGTAATCAAGTTGACCGAGCCACCAATCGCGTCGGCGTCCATATCGGGCGTTAAGGTTTTGTTGACCTCTATCGTCGAGATCATATCCGACGGGATCAAGTCCATCTGTACGTTCCGGTTATCACCTTCGGCTGATGGAATACGATCTCCGTTTAGCGTAACGGAATTTAGTTCTGGCGATAGACCGCGCACGATAATATTACGCGCCTCGCCTTGGTCGTTTTGCATGGTAATCCCGGGCACGCGCTTCAGCGCATCGCCAATATTCTGATCAGGAAAACGACCAACTTGGTCGCTGGAGATGACGTTGGTGATGTTGCTGTTGTTTTTCTGCTGGTTCAATGCCCTAGCCTGCCCTTTAGCGATATCCCCCATTACGCTGACTTCACCAATCGTTTGAGCAAGCGGAGAAAGAAGCACTTTCATTTGCTCGTTTTTGCCATTCACCGTAACTTGTTGGGTATACGTTTGATATCCCATATAATTAATGGAAAGTATATAGGTACCAGCGGGGACATTTAGAAATTCAAAGTCTCCCGAGACATCCGATATCGTATATCTGTTGCCGGGCTCCAATTTCAGCGTAGCGCCTGGCAAAGAAAAACTGTCGTGAATGTCCAGGACTTTCCCTTTTAGAATACTGGTTTGCGCAACGCTTACAGAGTAGCAAAAGAAGAATAAAGCAAAGTAAAATAATTTCATAAGGATTTTTTGATATGTTATATATAACGTTCAATGAATACTTCCGCAAAGGTTAGCGACCTGGCCGGCAATTACAATTTTGTGCCGTAAACAAAACATTAACACCTGTTTTTTAACCGTATACAACAGGGCAACAAGGTGTTTTCTTGTCTCGTAAGTATTTGTTATTTAGGTAGTTGTGATTTTGTTTTAAAGCCATTAAGTTTATATTAAGTATATGTTGACTTATTTTTAACAAGCGCGTTAAAGCTTCTGGATAAATGTGCTTAAGCTTTTTCCTTCAGGCAAGACGAGCTTTTTTCTTAGCCGGTACCGGGCTATTCGGAGACTATCTTGTGATATGCCCAGCATCGTGGATATGTCGGCTGAACTCAAATTCATTTTTAATAATGCCGCCAATCGGAGGTCGGCTGAACTTAGCTTGTTGCAGTGCGCCATTAAACCTTCAAAGAAATGTTCGTGAACGCGTTCGAATACAATACGAAAATCTTCCCAGTTTTTGTCTTGATTGTGGTTGAGCTGGAGTAGATGCAAGAGCTGTTTCAATTCTTTACGCTGATCTCGTTTATCGCTTTTGACTATTTCGCCGAGCTTCTCCTTCAGCTCCTCGAGTAGTTGATTTTTCTGGATCAGGTGGAGGGTATGGCTTGTCAATTCTTTGCTTTTAAGCTCTAGCTCATTTCGAAGGTTTTCGGCTTTCAGCTGCTTGTTATAGAGATCGGTCTCCATGGCGATCTTCTGTGTCTCGTAGAGTTTTTGGTTTTGCTCGTTAAGCTTGCGTTCATTTGCAATCTTTGATCGTTGCCGACTGATGATACTAAACCCTAAAAATAGTAATAGGAGGACAATCGCTATACCGAATAGCAACATGGTGAAGTGGACCCTCCGCTCTCGTTCATACTGGGTAATAGCATCTTCTTTTTGTTCAAGTTCAAATAAAGTCTGCAGTATGGTTAGCTGTTTGGCATTATCTTCCGAGAAGATCTCGCTATGGATATTCCGTCCGGCTTCACTGTAGTGATAGGCGCTGTCGTATTGTCCCATCAAGGAAAATATTTTGGAGAGATCACGATAGGCGCTGGCCAGCTGATAGTGTTCGTTCATCCCCCTTGCCAGGGCGGTAGCCTGATGTGTATAACGTAGTGCCGTGTTGTATTCACCCGTTTTCCGATAGATGTCGCCCATATTGTTGGTAATTCTGATATGGAGTGTCTCATCATCTGTTTTTTTTGCTATTTCCAATGCTTTCTTAAAATAGAAGCGGGCCGAGTCGAGCTGAAATTTATCTTCATAAATGCTACCGATATTTTCATGAATTTTGGCGGCGAGTGCCCGATCGCTTTTTTCGCCTAGCTGAGCGAGTGCCAAATGCTGATAATGTTTAGCTTCTTCCGGATTTCCGTTTTTCTCGTGCACCTGTCCGATGTGGGCCAGGGCATCAGCGATACCTTCCTGTGCGCCTGCCGACTTATATAACGCGAGTCCCTGTTCAAAAGCCTCTAAGGATGAAGGGTATTGTTTGTTATGGAATCTTGTTTCGCCGATTTTAATCCATATCGCTGCCAATTCCGGTAGCTGTTCTTGTTTTCTAAATAGGGATTCGGCCCGGTAGAAATTGTCCAGTGCTTGTAGATAGGCTGCTTGAAAATAATATAATTCGCCTATCTGTCCGTAGCAGACCGCCGTTTGGTAGTCGTCACCATCGGCTAAAGCGGCATGTAGCGTTCTTCTTATCTGTTTAAATGCCCCATCGGGATTTTCACGCATCGATTCCCGTAGGAGCGGGGCGTAGGGGGTATCTTTTTGGGCAAACAGCATGTTGCCCAGGCATAACAAGAATATCGGAAAAAATAAATGCCTGAATAAATTTGTCATCTTAAGTTATTGTCCTGTATGAAATGGAGGTAATACTTTTAAAAGTAAAATGCTTATATGATTTTAGGGTTATGTTTATATTAATTAAATGTTTTTTAACCAACATCTATGGATAAAATACAGGCGGTCGATAATTTTTATCGACCGCCTGTATTAAAGATTGCTACGTATCAACTATGCTGCTTCGCGTGCCGGTTTATATATTCCGAAGGACTCAGTCCATACATCTTTTTAAACAAGGTAGAAAAATGTGTCTGATTCGTGAAGCCCAGAGCATACGCTACCTGGGAGATATTCATTTGCTTGTCTAAAAGTAGTTTTTCAGCCTGCTTGAGGCGTATGTTCCGAATAAACTCACTCGTCGAAATACCTGTCAATGCCTTCACTTTGCGATGTAGCTGTACTCGGCTTAATCCAACTTCGTCGGCTAACAATTGTACATTGAGACTTGGATCTTCCAGATACTGGTTAATGATGCTAACGATACGTTCCATCAGGATCTCGTCGCTTGATTTAAAGGAGATCGTCTTCACTTTTCCTTCTTGCTCCTGGGCGCCCGAATATTTTCCCTTCACCGTCATTCGGTTCTTGATTAAGTTTTCAGCCATGATCAATAGTTCCTCAATTAAAAAGGGTTTGGTCAGATAAGCATCTGCGCCTAAACCGATTCCTTGCATGCGGTCCTCATGGTTTATTTTAGCAGTAAGCAGAATAACGGGTATATGGTTAGTCGTGCTGTTGCTCTTCATCTTTTTGACAAGTTCAAATCCATCCATATCGGGCATGGAGACATCTGATATCACCAAATCTGGGAGTTGCGATAACGCGAGTTGGAATGCTTCATTTCCATTTTCTGCAGATATGATTTTATAGATGCTTTGCAGTTCATGGCTCACATAACGAAGAATATCTTTCTCATCATCCACGACGAGTACTTTGAAATTTGTTTTATGGGGAATGATTGGTTTAATAATGGTTTCCACGACCGGTCTCACAGCTGGTTTTTCAACCAATATAGGGTCGTTTTCCTTTGTTAACTGGGCTTTGGGTAAATGACGGGTTCCCATAGGGATCTGGACAAAAAAGCGACTTCCTGACTTGTCTGTTCGGTTTTCGACAAAGACCTTCCCGCCGTGTCTTTCAACAAGTACTTGCGTAAAGTGTAAGCCGATACCTGATCCCCGCTGCCCCCCTGAAATTTGATTGTTTCCCTGATAAAAACGTTTAAAAATCTTGATCGTATCATCTTCCGAGACGCCTGGCCCCGTATCGGAGACACTTATCTCCACATAGCTAAGGGGTTTACTGTTTTGTTTGTTGAGGGAAGAGGTGACATGCAGATCAATCATACCGCCATCTGGTGTATATTTAAAAGCGTTTGATAATAAATTATGGAGTACCTTATCTAGACTATTCGTATCAATCCAAACCGGTATATAGGTAGAATCGGAAGTAACTTGAAAGACTATATTTCTTTCATCAGCTTGTTGTTCAAATGCGCCGGCACATTGTGTAATAAATTCCGCGAGATTTGTTTCTTGAAATTTTAATTGAAGCTGGCCACTTTCCAATTTACGGATATCAAGCAATTGATTGACGAGATTTAGAATGCGATGTGCATTTCTGCGCATATTTTGTAGTGTTTCTTTGGCATGTACATCGGCGGTGTTTTTGATCAACTTATCAATGGGACTTAAAACCAAAGTGAGCGGGGAACGGATCTCATGCGATATGTCTGTGAAAAGCTGAAGTTTATAGGCGTGTAGCTTTTCTAGCCGGCGCTCCCGAAGATAATGAGCGATAAAGGTTAGAATACCGATGAATAGCACCAGGTAAACCAGGTAAGCTAATGTGCTGCGGTACCAAGGAGGCATGATGTGCAGCGTCAGGAACTTGCTCTCCGAATACGCCCCAAATTTACAGGCCCTGATTTCCAGTTCGTGATCGCCCGGCGAAAGATTGTTGTAGGTGATCAGATTGACACCTGGTAACGTCGTATTCCAGGCTTTGTTGAAACCCTTCAACCGATATTCATAGTGAATGTTTTCCGGGCTGTTAAAATCCATTGTAGAGAGTTCCAATGTAAAACTATCGTCGTGGTTGCCAAAATGGAATTCTTTTGTCGTCGCCAAACTTTGCGTGTAAATAGGATGACTACCAGACAAATCTCCAGGTTTAATGGTTTGATTTCGGATGTATAAGTTGGTGACATATACAGGATACGTATATTTCGTTAATTGTACCTGCTCTGGATAAAAGGAGGTAATGCCTTGTTTTCCTCCGAAATAGATTTTGCCATCGGGGTCTTGGTAATAAACGGAACGGTTATACGAACGATCCACCAAACCGTCCCCCGTGTAATAGGTAACGATCCTATCTTCTTTAGGATTGACATAATTGATACCGTTAAATGTACTACACCAGATATTTCCCCTTTGATCTACACCAAGCCCAGAAATAACATTACTTGATAGGCCGTTGTTCGTGGTGTAGCTCGTTAATTTTCTGCTTCTTTTATCAATCTTATGCAGCCCATTATATGTTCCGACCCAGATATGCCCCTCTCTATCTTCCAATAAAGAAAGGACAATTTGTTCCGAAAGATCTTGGTTCGCCCATTGGTTTATAAAAGCCTGTTTTTCGGGATCATAACAGCTAATGCCCTTATGGTGTCCAACCCAAATTAAGCCGTCTTTACCGCATAAAATGGTATTGACCCAATCATTTCCTAATACACCGTTCGGATTCGTGGTATCGTTCATGGTGAACTGTTTGGATACATTGCTGTCGGGGTCATACTCCGCAAACCCATTCCCGAACGTCGAGATATACAAATTACCGTTTTTACCCAAAGCCATTGTCCTGGTCTCTTTCTCCCCAAAAGCGTCCATATATACGGCGTCATCCTTTCCCTTTTCAATCTTGCCTAACCCACGGCTAAAGGACAAAAACCATAAATGGCCGCTTTGGTCTTCTAGAAGCTGCATAATATCGGGAAGCTGGGGATATCGCTTTCGTATGTGGCCTGTGCTATCTACTTTAAATATTCCAGCACCTTCCACGGCATACCAAATACGCTTCTGTCGGTCGGTCGTAATCGCATTTATTTTTTTGCTATCCGACTCCTCCATTTCCAAGATACGCCAAAATTCAAATTGATGGCTGGAAGCCGGTATAAAAACGAGTCCACGCTGGAACCAACCGAGCCAGAAATTGCTTTCTTGGTCTTGAAAAAAGGTTCTTATACTGGCTTTGCTATAATTCTTGTCGAGATTTGATAATTCCGTTTGACGTATCAACAAGGGGTGTTCCGATAATTTTAAATGCCATATACCACCGCCTTCCGTACTCATGACGACATGTCCATCCTGTGTAAGCCGCATCTCATTGATCATCGGATGAAGATTCTTTTCAAATGATAACGAAGTGAATTTCGTGAGCGACTTGTCGGCGAGGACTACCCGGGAGTTGTAGGCTAATAGGATATCGCCAGAAGGTGTATTCGTCATGTTATACTTCCCTCCCTTCGGAAACGGCACTTCGTCGTCAGAAAACTTTTTAGTGTGTTGGAGATCTGCGGATATGCAAATAACGCCGGCTCGATCTGTAGCTATCCAAACCCGGTGTTTACGATCTTCTAAAAGCTTACGGCCGTACATACCGCCGGCAAGTTGATTAACCTGTTCCAATGAGCGCGCAGCGTTCACTTTTATATCGATGGAAAAAAATCCCCAACCCGAGGTAGCCACCCATAACGATCCATCGGCACGTGTCAGAACATCGATAATGTGAGGAGCGATCTGATCGGGGAACTTAATCCGGACAAATTGTTCGCTATTATCATCGTAGTATTGAAGGCCATTTGAACAACCAATCCAGAGGCGGTTATCGCTATCACGATGAAGAATAGTGACGTGATTGCTTGATATAGAAGTGCTGTCTTGCACATCATGCAGATATTGGACAAAACGTACCCCGTCAAACTTATTGAGACCATATTCGGTAGCTATCCATATATATCCGTTTTGGTCCTGTGTCACGCTCGTAATTAGATTAGACGACAGTTCACCAAATCCATAATCTCTATGATCATACATGCGGGTGGCCTGCCCATTCACCAAGAGCGTACAGAAAAAAAATATCGAAAGCAAAAATACTCTTAACATCGGTTTTTACGGTTATCAAAAGGGAAGATACAAAATCTATTCATTTCAGTGGCAACAGAAAGTTTTTTTTTCGGCACAAACATGTGACGAATGGGCGTGAGAAACAGAAAGAAACGAATATGTAACATATGGAAAGGTCTTTGCAACAAAAGAAGGCTGGAATGTAACGTGCCCGATCGTCTTTGCTAACCTATTGATTTACCTTTACTTCACGTTTTTTGCTTTGTTCGTCATATCCGTTCGATATGGAGGGCTTGCTGCAAAATAAGAATGTGCTAAACACGATAATAAATCGTTTATGATCATGAAACAATACCTGATTATTTTTTGCTTTATTTTTTCTAGTGTCATGCTATGTGCACAATCCGAAGGTAGATTTGTATCCGCAGATTTCATTTCGGGGTACACGCCGATTATAACGGAGGGAGAACCGCTTCCGCTAAGGATAGATACAAACGATGATAAAGGTGTTATACGAGCAGTAGAAAGCTTGCAGCAGGATTTCGAAAAGGTCGCCGGAAAACGTGCCGAAACGGTCTCCAGTGCAAAGTCTGCTATTTGGATCGGAACGGTTGGGCAGTCTGCACCCATCGATAGCTTGTTGGCTAAAGGGTTGCTCCCCCTGGAGGAGCTGGAAGGAAAGCGGGAGAAATTCATTATTACGACGGTTGAGCAGCCAGCTCCAGGGGTAGCCTCCGCATTGGTCATAGCGGGGAGTGACAAACGCGGGACGATTTATGGGATCTATGAATTGTCTGAACAAATGGGTGTGTCGCCTTGGTATTATTGGGCTGATGTGCCGGTAGAACCTAAGTCGAATCTCTACATCAAGCCAGGTGTATATACCGACGGCGAGCCTGCGGTACAATACCGTGGCATCTTTCTGAACGACGAATATCCTGCTTTGACGCGTTGGGTCAACCATACCTTTGATGGATACAATAGCCAGTTTTACGAAACCGTTTTTGAATTGATTCTGCGCCTGAAAGGTAACTTTCTTTGGCCAGCCATGTGGGGGAATGCCTTTTACGACGACGATCCCCAAAACGGGGCACTCGCCAATGAGATGGGTATCGTTATCAGTACTTCTCATCACGAGCCCATGGCGCGTGCGCAGGCGGAATGGAAGCGACATGGTAATGGCGGAGCTTGGGATTATAGCAAGAATAAGAAAGGGCTTCAAGAATTTTGGCGGGGTGGTATGGAACGGACCAAAGATTGGGAAACTTTTGTGACGATTGCTATGCGTGGTGACGGGGATGAACCGATGAGCGATGAGCAAAATGTTAGTCTATTGGAAGAAATTGTAAAAGACCAACGCCAGATCATAAGAGACGTAACGGGCAAAAAGCCGGAAGAAACACCACAAGTGTGGGCACTGTATAAAGAGGTGCAAGACTATTACGACGATGGAATGCGTGTACCGGATGACGTCACCCTGCTTTTGTGCGATGACAATTGGGGCAATGTACGTAAGCTTCCGGCTCTTGATGCCAAGCCGAGAAAGGGTGGTTATGGAATGTACTATCATTTCGACTACGTAGGCGCCCCTCGAAATACAAAATGGTTAAATGTCAGCCAAATATCCCGCGTATGGGAGCAGATGAACCTCACCTATACGCACGGTGTGGACAAAATATGGGTGGTTAACGTCGGTGATCTAAAACCAATGGAATATCCCATATCCTTTTTCTTAGACATGGCATGGGATCCGACACGCTTTAATCCGGCCAATTTACGGACCCATACGGAAGAATGGTGTGCACAACAGTTTGGCGCGGCGTATGCGAAAGAAGCTGCGCGCTTAATCGATATGTATACGAAGTTTAATCATCGTGTCACGCCCGAGTTGCTAAACCATAAAACCTACAGCCTAGCGAATTATAACGAATTTGAAACCGTAGTGCAGGAATATCGCCGGTTGCTGGTCGATGCGCTACGCCTCTATAATCAATTGCCGAATAGGTATAAGGACACTTTTGACCAACTGGTACTGTTTCCGATCAACGGAATGTCTAACCTTTACGATATGTATTACGCCCAAGCCCAAAATGAGTACTATGCACGCGAGAATGATATACAGGCCAACTACTGGGCCGATCAGGTAAAAGAGTGCTTCGAGCGAGATTCGTTGTTAACGCTGCATTTTAATACGCTCACCGATGGTAAATGGAAACACATGATGGACCAGGTACGTATCGGCTACACCAGCTGGAATAATCCGCCGCATAACATCATGCCGAAAGTAACGTATATCGATTCCAGCAACGTAAATCTCGATTCTAACCTATTTATCGAACAAGACGGACATATATCGATAGAGGCTATACACTTCCACCAAGCAAGTAATTCGTCACAGGTCCGGTGGACAGAGATTCCTAATCTCGGCAAAACCGTTTCTGCAGTCACCACCTTGCCGGTTACTGCGCCCCTGGATGAGCAGGTGTATTTAGAATATAAGGTCGACGTGCAGTCGACAGGAAGGGCAAAGTTAATTGTATTGACATCGCCCACGTTAAATTATAATGCCAACAAGGGGCTACGCTACGCCGTTTCCATAAATGGGGGAGAAGAGCAGGTACTGAATATGAACGGGCACTATAAAGGTGAGTTAGGACGGTGGCAGGCGAATCGAATTATTGAAAACGTCACGGAGCATGATTTTCCTGCTAAAGGGGAATATAGCATCCGCATCCGACCATTGGAGCACGGCATCGTGATTCAAAAAATTATGTTGGATTTCGGTGGATTGCAACCTTCTTATCTTGGAGCTCCGGAAAGTGTACAACGGACGGTCGAATTATAAACTATAAAACAAGAGATATTCATAACATGAGCGCAGAAACACGTTTGTTGAACGAATCAAAAGGCTTTTACAAGCTCTCACATGTACAACGTATAGGTTTCGGATCAGGCGATTTAGCCCAAAACCTTATTTACCAGACGGTTTCGATGTACCTCCTTATTTTTTATACGAATGTTTTCGGAATTTCTGCTGCAGCTGCCGGTGTCATGTTCCTCGTGGTGCGGATTGTAGATGTTATTTGGGATCCTATTGTAGGTGCCTTTGTCGACAAGCGTAATCCGAAGATGGGTAAATACCGTTCCTATTTGGTGTTGGGAGGAATTCCGCTCACGGGTTTTGCGATCCTATGTTTTTGGAATGGATTTTCCGGCTCGCTGGTCTACGCTTATGTGACCTATGTCGGTTTGTCCATGCTTTATACCCTGATCAATGTTCCTTATGGTGCTTTAAACGCATCGTTGACCAGAGATACGGATGAGATTACAAAGCTCACATCGGTGCGTATGTTTATGGCGAATCTAGGCGGTCTGGCTGTGGGATACGGTGTGCCTATTGTCGTGCAGTATTTTTCACCAGATGGTAAAATCAATTCCCGCGAATCGGGCGAAGCTTGGTTTATAACGATGACCATTTATGCCGTTATTGGCCTGTGCTTACTGCTGTTTTGCTATACACAAACGAAAGAGCGTGTGGTCATGGATGAAAAGGAAACGGAGAATGTGAAGGTTTCTGATCTGTGGGTCGAGTTTAAGCACAATGGTCCGCTTCGGGTTTTGGCGTTCTTTTTCGTCACGGCATTTGCCATGATGGCGATTGGGAATTCTGCCGGATCCTATTATATGATCTATAATGTACAAGCGCCCGAAATGCTACCTTATTTTATGGCATTGGGATCTATTCCGGCCTTCATCTTTATGCCTTTGGTACCTGCAATCAAGCGGGCGATCGGCAAGAAACAGATGTTTTACGTTTTCCTCACCATTGCTATCGTGGGGATGGTTATGCTGTATGTCATATCGATCATACCTTCCTTAAAATCACAGATCTGGCTGGTACTTGTTGCACAGTTTGTAAAATCAACGGGTATTATTGTCGCCACGGGCTATATGTGGGCGCTGGTCCCCGAAGTCATATCCTATGGAGAACATGCAACGGGCAAACGAATCTCCGGTATCGTGAATGCACTGACCGGGATCTTTTACAAAGCGGGCATGGCATTAGGCGGTGTCGTTCCCGGTTTAGTATTAGCGTATGTGGGTTTTGATAAAGATAATATATGGACACAATCTGCCTTTGCTGAACAAGGTATTTTATGGCTTGTAGCCATTATTCCAGCGATTCTCTTGATCGTGGCGATGTTTATTATTTCCAAATATAAATTGGAAGATGACTTGGTCGATAAAATCAATTACGAAATAGAAAATAGACACCAATAGATAAGTAGAAATATAAATTGAATATGAACATAGTAAAAACCGTAATTTTAGCTGGAATAGCTACGTGGAGTGTGAGCTGCACTTCTACAAATTCGCAGGTAACTGGCAAGAAGAATGAGATCCTTTTAAAGGAAGCCTATGCGGAACAGTTTTACGTCGGCGCTGCTTTAAACCTAGCGCAGATTATGGAACGCAATCCTGCTGCCAACAAAGTAATCGAACAGCAATTTAACTCGATAGTCGCCGAAAATTGTATGAAAAGCATGTTTATGCAGCCGCGCGAAGGTGAGTTCTATTTCAAGGATGCTGATCAATTTGTTGCCTATGGTGAAAAGCATAACATGCATATAGTGGGACATACCTTAATATGGCACTCCCAAGCACCGCGATGGTTTTTTTCGGACGAAAAAGGGAGTGATGTCTCGCGCGAGGTACTGATTGAAAGAATGCGTAACCATATTCATACCATTGTATCCCGTTACAAAGGCCGCATTCATGGATGGGACGTGGTAAACGAAGCTATCTTAGATAATGGAGAATACAGAAAAAGTAAGTTCTACGAGATTATTGGTGAGGATTTTATTCCGTTAGCTTTTCAATTTGCACATGAGGCCGATCCGGAAGCGGAACTTTATTATAATGATTACTCGACGGCTATTCCAGCGAAGCGTGCGGGTATCGTACGATTAGCCAAGAAACTTCAGGAAGCTGGGATAAAAATCGATGGCTTAGGTATGCAGGAACATCATGGGCTGACGCATGCCTCGCTGGAGGAAACGGAGAAAACAATACTTGATTTTGCGGATCTGGGTGTTAAGGTCATGGTTACGGAGATGGATATATCTGTTCTACCGCATGCGAAAAGACATGTAGGAGCCGAATTGACCGATACGGCCGCCTACAATAAGAGTTTAGATCCCTATAAGGACAATCTGCCGGAGGATAAAATGAATGAACTGGGAAAGCGCTATATCGATTTCTTTACATTATACCTGAAGCATAAAGACAAGATCAGTCGGGTAACCGTGTGGGGCGTCGGAGACGCCGATTCCTGGAAGAATGACTGGCCGATCGAAGGACGTACAGACTACCCGTTGTTGTTCGACCGTGACTATGAACCTAAACCGTTCTTTACAGACCTTATCGATTTAACAAAATAATCTGCTACATTTTTAATATGAAGACGTCTAGATATTTAGTTCCGAATGATTACATGGCAGATCCGTCTGCACATGTGTTTGAAGATAAGATTTATATATACCCCTCGCACGATTGGGAAAGTGGTGTTGCCGAAAATGACAACGGTGATCATTTCGATATGCGGGATTATCACGTTTTTTCAATGGAGGACCCGGAAGCCGAGGTGATCGATCACGGGGTGGTGCTCTCCACGGACGATATTCCCTGGGCAGGAAGACAACTTTGGGATTCCGATGTGGCCTATAAGGATGAAAAGTATTATATGTACTTCCCGCTGAAGGACCAAAACCATATCTTCCGTATGGGCGTTGCGATCAGTGACCGGCCGGAGGGGCCTTTTGTGCCCGAAGAAAATCCCATGAAGGGCAGCTACAGCATCGATCCTTGCGTTTTTGAAGATAATGGCGCGTATTATATGTATTTCGGCGGCATATGGGGCGGACAGCTGCAATTTTATCGGGATAATAAATTGACCCCTCCTTGCGAGCTTCCGCATTTCCATGAACCGGCGCTTTGTCCCAAAATAGCCAAACTACAGGATAATATGCTGGAGTTTGCGGAAGAGCCGCGGGATATACTTTTGTTGGACGAAGCGGGTAATCCGCTGAAGCAGGGGGATACTGAACGACGTTTTTTTGAGGCTTCCTGGGTACATCAATACAATGGCAAGTACTATTTTTCCTATTCCACGGGTGACACGCATTTATTGTGTTACGCTATCGGGGATAATCCTTACGGACCTTTCACCTATCAAGGCGTGATCATGACGCCTGTTGTAGGCTGGACGACCCACCATAGCATTTTGGAATTTAAAGGAAAGTGGTACTTGTTTTACCATGATGCCGTTCCGTCCGGAGGAAAAACGTGGTTACGGAGCATGAAGATGATCGAACTGGAATATGATACACAAGGTGCCATTAAAACGATAGCTGGAAAATAGTACGCCAAACAAATAGTTATGTTGTCACGCAATAGATATTTCTTATATATTATTTTTCTACTACCTTTTTTTGTCCAGGCAGCAGATGGGAGTCAGCTTTGGCTGAGATACACCCCTGTGGAGGAATCTGTCATGCATAGGCGGACTATCGATCTGCATGCTTCGCATGATCTGGCTCAATTGGCCCAACAGGAACTAAAGACCTACTGGGCGGGACAGTCGGTGACGTTGAGATTGGATAAAAAATTGACAAGGTTCAAAGAAGGTTATGTTCTTAAAGGAGATGCTTCGAGCATTGAGCTTATTGCTGCGGAACCGGTGGGGCTACTTTACGGCGCTTATCACTTATTGCGGTTGCAAGAGACAGGAGAGGATACAGATCATCTCGAGGTCGAAGAGATTCCCGATTACGACATTCGCATGCTGAACCATTGGGATAATCTCGACAGGACGGTAGAGCGTGGTTACGCAGGCTATTCGTTATGGCGTTGGGACGAACTTCCAAACAAGTTGTCGCACCGGTATGAACAGTATGCTCGGGCGAATGCTTCTATCGGAATCAACGCCACCGTACTGAACAACGTGAATGCATCGCCACAAATACTGACCAGTGATTATATACAAAAGGTGAAAGCTTTGGCCGATATCTTCCGGAAATATGGTATCCGGGTTTATTTATCGGCCAATTTTGCTTCACCGAAAGTGTTGGGCGGGTTGCCAGACTCCGATCCCTTGCGTAAGGAGGTACAAGATTGGTGGAAAAGGAAAGTGAAAGAGGTTTATCAGCATATTCCAGATTTTGGAGGTTTCTTGGTCAAGGCAAATTCGGAGGGCCAGCCGGGACCGCAGGATTATGGCCGTACCCACGCCGATGGGGCGAATATGCTGGCTGATGCCTTAAAACCTTATGGGGGTATGGTGATGTGGCGTGCATTCGTCTACAACCCGTCTGAAGAGGACCGCGCAAAGCAAGCCTATCAGGAGTTTGTACCACTGGACGGTAAATTTCGAAATAATGTCATTATCCAGATAAAAAATGGACCTGTCGATTTTCAACCTAGAGAACCATTTACGCCGCTATTCGGCGCTATGAAGCATACGGCGCAGATGATCGAATTCCAGATTACGCAGGAGTACCTCGGTTTCTCAAACCACTTAGCTTATCTGGCGCCTTTGTTTAAAGAAACACTGGATGCAGATACTTATAGCGCGGGCAAGGGGAGCACGGTGGCTCGTGTGACCGACGGAAGCATTTTTAAGGGTAAAAGAACAGCTATTTCGGCTGTGGCTAATATAGGCGAAGATACGAACTGGACGGGGCATCATTTTGCGCAAGCGAATTGGTACGCATTCGGGCGCTTGGCTTGGAATCACGAGCTATCTCCGGAAGAGATCGCAAGAGAGTGGATTCATATGACGTTCACCGGGGATGCTGATTTTGTAAAACCTATTCAACAGATGATGATCGATTCGCGTGAAGCGGTCGTGGATTATATGATGCCCTTAGGCTTACATCATATTTTCGCCTTCGACCACCATTATGGTCCGGAACCTTGGGGCGACCGGAAAGGAGGGAGACCAGACTGGATGCCTTGGTATTACCATAATGCGGATACGGTTGGTCTCGGTTTTGATCGTACTGCTACCGGGAGCAACGCGGTGTCTCAATATTATCCACCCTTGGATAGCATATATGGAAATATGGCCAGCTGTCCGGAAAACCTCTTGCTATGGTTTCACCATGTTCCCTGGACGCATAGTATGAAAAGCGGACGCACCTTATGGGATGAACTTTGTTTTCATTATGACCGAGGCGTACAGGAAGTACGGGAGTTTCAGAAGACTTGGGATAAGCTCGAACCGTATGTCGACGAACAACGGTTTAGAGAGATACAGTCCAAATTGAAAATTCAGTCAAAAGATGCGGTATGGTGGAAAGATGCTTGCTTGTTGTATTTTCAGACGTTTTCCAAAATGCCTATTCCGTACGAGCTCGAGCGTCCTATCCACGAATTGGAAGAATTAAAAAAAATAAAACTAAATATGAAGCATCATAATTAGTCACGCTTATGAATACAAATATGTTTTACCTACGTTTTTTTCTCTTATTTACAGTTCTTTTAGCGGGGCGATTGTTCGCGCAGGAAGTGCCGATGGATAGCCCGGATAAAAACCTATCGGTTTCCTGTTCCATCGACGATGGACGACTTGTTTATACAGTCGTTTATAAAGGGAAGGTAATCTTAGAAAAGTCGCCTTTAGGCCTGCAAACGAATGAAGGTGATTTTACGGCTAATTTGCAGATCGTTGCCGTCAATACAGGTAAAATTGAAAAAGAATATGAACAAGATCGAATCAAGACTTCACATGTAAGATACCAAGCAAATGTCTTGACGTTAACTGTCGAGAATGCCGATAAAAAAAGGATGTCGGTGGTGTTTCAGGTAAGCAACAACGATATCGCCTTTCGGTATGAACTCCCTATTTGGGGAGAACGGCGGAGTGTTGTGGTAGAGGAGGAGATTACGGGTTACCGATTTCCGGCCCAGACGACATCATTTTTATCGAATATGATGAGACCGATGACAGCATTCGCCCGTACAGCACCCAGTTATGAAAGTGGTTATAGGGCAGATGCTCCTATCGCGAAAGCTAAAAGTGAATATGGATTTGTTTTTCCGGCATTATTTAAGGTAGGTGAAGACGGTTGGGCGCTGCTTTCCGAAACCGGTGTTAGCAGCTTGTATTGTGCTTCTCATCTCAGCGAAATATCGGAAGAGGGTGTTTTCCACATTGCTTATCCCCAGATGGCGCAGAATAACGGTTTTGGGAGTACGGGAGCCGCACTAGGGTTGCCTGGAGTCACGCCGTGGCGAACAATTACGATTGGCAGCGATTTACATCCGGTTGTCGAAACGACGATACCGTTTGATGTGGTAGAGCCTTTGTATGAGGCGTCGAAGAACTACCAGTTTGGGAAATCCACATGGAGCTGGATCGTATGGCAAGATCAAAGTATGAACTGGGATGATCAGGTGAGGTATATTGATTTAGCATCTGCTATGGGGTATCCCTATATTTTAGTGGATGCGTTTTGGGACGAAAATATTGGGTACGATCGTATGAAGGATTTAGTGGATTATGCTCGTTCAAAAGATGTAAACGTGTTGCTGTGGTACAATTCCAATGGCACATTTAACGATGCGCCACAGGGCCCCCGGAATAAAATGAATACATCGATAGCGCGTAAGAAAGAGATGAAATGGTTGCAGTCTATCGGAGTAAAGGGAATGAAAGTTGACTTTTTCGGAGGCGACAAACAGGAGACTATGCGCCTGTATGAAGATATTCTTTCCGACGCCAACGATTATGGATTGATGGTTTTCTTCCATGGTGCAACATTGCCGAGAGGCTGGGAGCGGATGTACCCCAATTATGTTGGAAGTGAAGCGGTATTGGCTTCGGAAATGTTAATTTTTTCGCAGCACGCCCGGGATAATGAAGCGTTTTACGCTACGCTACATCCTTTTATGCGTAATAGTGTGGGGAGCATGGAATTTGGTGGCGTTTTACTCAACCAATACCTGACGAAAGAAAACAAGGATAGAAATGAGCGTTTAACCACAGATGCTTTTCAGTTGGCAACAGCCGTGCTGTTTCAAAACCCTGTTCAACCGTTCGCTTTAACGCCAAACAACTTAACCGATGTGCCGGCTTTCGAGATCGACTTTATGAAAAACGTACCAACCACTTGGGACGAAACTCGTTTTATAAAAGGATATCCCGGAAAGTATGTCGTCATTGCCCGCAAACATGCCGGGGCATGGTATGTTGCCGGTGTAAATGCAGAGGATAAAGCCTTAAAATTAACGTTGGATGTATCGATGCTGGGGGATAAACAAGTGACATTAATTTCCGATAAAGCGGATGGCACGACTTTTCAGTCGGATGCTCAGATCGATAAAACAGGCCAAGTAGCGGTCACGATTCAGCCAAAAGGTGGGATTGTTATCTTTTAATGAACGAAGTAATCGAAGAAATAAAAAAAGAAAAAATAGGATGCAAAAAAAAGTGAGAAAAAGCAGATATAAGCGGGCAGGCATGTGGTCATGCCTACTTACGTTGGCAACGTTATCTGCGTGTCAGCATGTCCAAGATAAGGGCGATGGAACAGCGGGTATGGTGGCAGATAACAAACCGATATTCCAAAACTTTGAATATGTTGGAAATGACAAGATATACGCGGAATACTCTTTGCCCGAAGGACATTTTTACAGCCCGATCTTACAGGGATGTTATCCCGATCCCAGCATTACCCGCAAGGGAGATGATTATTATCTGGTAGCATCCTCCTTTGTGATGTTTCCGGGTGTCCCTATCTTCCATTCCAAGGATCTGGTGAACTGGAAGCAGATCGGGCATGTGCTGGACAGAGAATCGCAATTGAAAGTGGGTGATGCGGGCATTAGCATGGGTGTTTATGCACCGGATATTCTGTACAATCCACACAATGATACGTTTTACATGATTACGACGCAATTTGCCGGTGGATTTGGGAATATCGTCGTGAAAACCAAGGACCCGCTTCAAGGCAATTGGTCGGATCCCATGAAGTTAAATTTTGATGGAATTGATCCTGCATTATTTTTTGATGATGACGGAAAAGCCTATGTGATCCACAATGATGCGCCAGATGAGGGAAAAGAACGATACAAAGGACACCGTGTGATTAAAGTGTGGGATTATGATGTGGAGAGTGATCAGGTTATCGCTGGTACCGACAAAATTATTGTGGATGGAGGCGTGGATATTACGCAAAAACCGATCTGGATTGAGGCACCACATATCTATAAACGGCATAATAAGTATTATTTGATGTGTGCCGAAGGTGGAACGGGAGGAAACCACAGTGAGGTGGTTTTCGTCAGTGACAGCCCGCGGGGGCCTTATAAGCCAGCTGCAACGAACCCTATTTTATCGCAGCGACATTTGGATAAGAGTCGACCTAATCCGGTGGAATGGGCTGGGCATGCGGATCTGGTGGAAACACCGTCCGGCGATTGGTACGGTGTATTTCTTGCTATTCGTCCGAATGAAAAGAATCGCGTAAATACGGGGCGCGAGACGTTTATTTTACCCGTTGATTGGTCTGGCGAATGGCCGGTATTCGAGGGCGGAATGGAACCGCTCCAGCCGTCTATCAAAATGCCTCAAGGTGCGGAAAATAGAATGAATACGGATGACTTTTTTCCTAACGGTAATTTTACGTTTGTAGATAAATTTGAAGGAAATGGTTTGGATGACCGCTGGATCGCCTTGCGCGGTCCACGTGAGAAATTTGTTGAAGAGGGTACACATGGATTGATCATCAAACCGTTTGATGTGAATATCAAAGCCCAGAAACCCATTTCTACCTTATTTCACCGGCAGCAGCACGCTACTTTTTCGGCATCCGTTGATATGAACTACAAGCCGGAAACAGAAAGTGATCTGGCAGGTTTAGCTTGCGTACAAAGCGAAACGTTTCATTACGTATTCGGCGTAACCAAGTCAGGTGCTGATTATTATCTCGTTTTAGAAAGAACGGAGAAAGGCGAATCATCTGTTATTGCGCAGACAAAGCTAGCGGAGGCGGGAAAAATTTCGCTGAAAGTAGAAGCTAGGGGAGATGATTATCAATTTACCTACGCAGTAGATGGCGGTGATTTTGAAAACTTAGGTGGCACGGTATCAGGTGATATCTTATCGACCGATGTAGCCGGTGGATTTACGGGCGCTATGATCGGATTGTATGCCACATCGGCGAATGACATACATATCAATTAGTTTAGTTTTGTTGCTCGAACGGTGGCTCCAACTCCGTGGAGCCCCGTTTATTTTTAAACTTTAAAATATGATCAATAAAAAGAACACGAGCGCGATTTTGTTGTTAGCACTAACCATGAGCAGCAGCGTGATGGCGCAAGAAAAATTATACCATCATACCTTCGACCTGGGGGACGTAAAATTATTGGAAAGCCCTTTTCTACATGCGCAAAATTTGAATGTAGAAACATTGTTGGCATATGATGTCGACCGTCTTTTGGCTCCCTTTCTAAAAGAAGCTGGGCTTGAGCCGAAAGCACCTAGTTTTTCGAATTGGATAGATTTAGACGGTCATGTCGGTGGACATTATCTTTCCGCATTGGCGATACATTATGCGTCGACTGGGGATGTGCGCTGTAAAGAGCGTATGGAATATATGTTGACAGAAATGAAACGTTGCCAGGAAAAGAACGATGACGGCTATCTAGGTGGTGTACCTAACGGCGAAAACCTTTGGAAAGAAGTAAAAAAAGGAAACGTAGGCGAGGTTTGGAAATATTGGGTGCCTTGGTATAACCTGCATAAAACGTATGCTGGCTTACGCGATGCATGGCTTTACGGGAACAATGAAGAAGCCAAAGCGATGTTTATCAAGTTGAGTGATTGGGGAGCCAATCTCATAGCTGCATTAAGCGATGAACAAATGGAGTCGATGTTGGCCAATGAGTTTGGGGGAATGAATGAAGTGTACGCAGATGCTTATCAAATAACAGGTGATGAGCGCTACCTGACGACAGCGAAGCGTTTTTCACATAAACAGGTTTTCGATTCGGTATCAAAACGCGTGGATAACTTGGACAATATGCATGCGAATACGCAGGTACCCAAAGCGGTCGGTTATCAGCGTGTGGCAGAGTTGACGCATGAGCAGGACTATAGGACAGCTGCCGATTTCTTTTGGGAGACCGTATCCCAGAACCGCTCTCTTTCCTTAGGCGGGAATAGCCGCCGGGAGCATTTCCCTTCGGAACAGGATTTTCTAAGTTATATGGAAGAACGGGAAGGTCCGGAATCCTGCAATACCAACAACATGCTGAAGTTGGCGGGAGGTTTGTTCCGTATGAAACCCGATGTGAAATATATGGACTTTTATGAAAAAGCACTGTACAACCACATTCTTTCCACCCAACATCCGGAGCACGGGGGCTATGTTTATTTTACCTCGGCACGCCCAGCGCACTATCGTGTTTATTCACAAGTAAACAGCGCGATGTGGTGCTGCGTAGGTACAGGTATGGAAAATCATGGCAAATATGGGGAGATGATCTATACGCATGATGGCGACGCGCTGTATGTCAATCTTTTTGTTGCCTCCGAGCTGGATTGGAAAGAAAAAGGAATAAAGTTAACACAGCACACTGATTTTCCGGTGTCTGGTAAGAGTACGTTAACCATTGATAAAATTAACTCGTCGGATGCTAAACTCCTTATCCGGTATCCGAATTGGGTGCCGTCGGGAAAGATGAAGGTCCTCGCGGATGGACAAGACTATGCGACATCGTTTCAACCGGGTTCTTACATTGTGATCGACAAGAAGTGGCAGCAAGGCGATAAGATAGAAATTGATATGCCCATGGAATTTCATGTGGAGGAACTGAAGCAGCATCCCGAGTATATTTCGCTATTTAGAGGGCCGATTTTGATGGGCAGTAAAGTAGGGGGCGGTGACGTGTCCGGATTGGTCGCCGATGATCACCGTTGGGGGCATATCGCGCACGGTTCCTTGGTGTCTCTTTTTGATACGCCTGCTCTTATTGGCGAACGTGCAGCATTGATCAATACGCTAAATCAAGCTATTCCCGTGGCGAACGAACCGTTACACTTTGAGATGCCCGCATCATTTATCGACAAACGTTTTGGCAAACTTACCTTACAGCCTTTTTATGAAATCCATGATAGCCGTTATATGATGTATTGGCTGGCGATGACTGGCGAGGAGTTTAGTGAGCTGCAGGCGGAGAAAAAAGAGGAAGAGCGGTTAAAACTGGAGTTGGATAAACGCACGGTTGATGCCGTAAAACTGGGAGAGCAGCAACCAGAGGTCGATCATCGCCTTAAAGAAGAAAAGTCTGCTCGTGGAGTACATCATGGTCAGTCCTGGCGGGAAGCTGAAAATGGAGGATATTTTTCCTTTGAATTGCAAACTGCCAAAAAGGAAGACCTATCGCTATTGATTACCTATTGGGGGTACGAATCTGGAAATCGTGATTTCGATATTCTTGTAGATGGGCAATTGCTGGCAACAGAGAAACTGGGTGGGAAATGGAATCAAAGTAAGTTCTTCGATGTTAGTTATGAGATACCGAAAGCGTACTTGAAAGATGCAGCGTTTGTTACAGTGAAGTTTGTTCCGCATGAGGGGCATCGAGCAGGACGCGTGTTTAGGGTGCGGTTGGTGGAGGATTGATCTGTTCGCAACGAGTTGTTAAAACAAAGAGGCTGTCTTAATATATTTGAGACAGCCTCTTTGTTTCTAGATGTACTGCTTATCAGCAATATTTCCCGAAACAGTGTCATTTTCGATTGTAATAGTAATCCAGCCACACATCGGCGTAGTGGTTTCCTAATTTGCGATATCCGGCCGAACTGAAGTGTATGTCGTCGGGAGCACCTTCGCAATATTTGGAAGAGACGATATGCGCGTTTGGAATGGTTTGCGGCAAGGTATTAATAATCTCATTCATACTGGCACATTTTCCACCTTGTTGTGCAGATAGCATTTCTCCAGCAAGGAGTGGCGTTTCGGAAGCCTCTAAATGCAAGTCGTTTAACAGATTGGTGTAAACCTTGTTAACGTTATTTGGCCAATCTTGGTCACCGGTATTACTCTCTCCTTGGTGCAAAAGGATTCCCTTAATGATGCCTTTCTGCTGGGCAAGCTTTGCCATTTCAACCAATCTTTTGTAAGGATTGTTGTCATATAACGCGAGTTTGCTTTTCATCCAGCCCGGTGCTCTTTCCACGTAAGCGGCGGTGCTGTCTTGATCGAATAGCTGAATGTGGCAACCGCCGACGGCCACGTGGATTAACGCTACGGTAATACTATCCGGCAAGTTTTGGACGAGGGTCCTGCCGAATTGTTCCGCAGGGCTGACACCCGTATTGCAATGACAGAGTGGGGATTTTGCTTTATACCAGTGGCCTTTCTGTCGGCCAAGGTCGGGACAATCGACAGCTTGTAAATGTAGTAGCCGAGCATCCGTTACGGTATCCTGAGCCTCAATTTTTCCGGTACCTTCCATGTTGGATTGGCCAAAACATAAAAAAATATAGACGTTTTTGTCTTGGGCAATCACAGCCGAAGTCCAGAGGCAGTTTATAAATAGCGTCGTTAAAATAAGGTGAAAGTATGTTTTTTTGTGCATAGTCTATTCTTATGTTTTTAATAGCTAAATATACAGCTTAAGTTTATTGTTTTTAAATAAGAGGGAGAATTCTCTCCCCCCTTATTTAATTTATGATGAGAAATTGATCGGCAATTCTACTGACACTATTTCTGTTTCTCCAACGCTTCGGTAACCGCCTGATAAGCAGGTTTGCGTACAAACGTTTCGGTCCATAATCCTATAGGTTCGCCTTTTCTCCAGAACGAGTATTCCGAGTTAGGACTATCTAACGGACCCCAGATGGTTATGCCATACTGTTGTGTTTTTGGAATAATTTCGAAATATTTCTCAATCACAAATTTGTACATTTCCGCCTGTGCCGCATATTGTTCAGTTGTCGCGTTTGGTGTTTGCGTGTTACCACCGAGTCCAATATCGAGCTCCGATACTTTGATTAGTTTGCCGGTAGCTGCAAGTAATTCATACATATTGACAATGTTATCCTTGTTGGTATTTATATCGATGTGCATCTGCGTGCCGATTCCGTCTACCGTTACGCCTTTGCTTTCAACATAGTCCACGTAAGCAATCAATCCCTTGCATTTATCTCCGCCGCCTTCTAGCCCATAGTCATTAATGAAAAGAATATCCTCCGGATTTCCGTGTTGTCGTGCGTATTGTATTGCTTTGACGGCGTAGTCCTTGCCTAAATAATCTTGCCAGTAGAATTCATCTTCCGCCATTTCGGCTTTCCCTATACCCGTTTTTAAAGCATATTGATCAGGCCAGTCCGACATGGGTTCGTTCACGACGTCCCAAGCCGTTACATAGTCTTTTGTAACGGATAACATACCGGCGATAAAAGATTCTAGGGCATCGGATATGATCTGTTCTTTTTCCTCCGGTGTCTTTTCAATAACACCACCGCCAGGACCGCCATAGCCCTGCCCCTCTGCTGATTGTTGACGGGTAGAACTATTCCCCCAGCCAACCCAACCACTGATGTCGGTCTCAAAATCACCATTTTTAATCAGATTGGTATTGCTTCCTACTTTGGTTAAGCTCACCTCATCGATAAATGCCGTGCCATCATATTGACCATGGTTAATGATAAATCTATTGCGTACAGCAGTGGTCGTGACGCGAAGTTCATATTCTTGATATTCTGTGGATAAGGCAATAGAACCAAACCCGTTTCCTTGATAATCCGAAGTGCTCTGTAAATCTATGCTGATATTACCAGCCTTGCTACCTTTCGCGGCAATCTTCAATACGTATTCAGTATTGGCTTCAATGCCCGTAACATCATAAGCGGTTTGTGCTTCCCAGGCATTGACCACAGAAGGATTGTTAATTTCTAAAGCATATCCCGCTTCACTAACTCCTCCACTACCTTCTTCATTATATTTAGTTAAAGAAATATTATCAAAATAGAAGGCTGTAGCCTCTTTACCGAGATTGAACGCAATAGCGCCAGATGTAGCAAGATCTGGTGTAATGGTAACTTCTTTACTAAATGTTGTCCAAGAAGTGGTCGAGGAAATACTCCCGAAGAAATCCCAATGTTTATACGAATACGGCACGATGTGTGCTTGCGTACTAAAACTTGCCGGTGCATCCGATCTTATATCGAACGTAAGCATGTATTTTTCTCCCTCTACTACAGCAGGTGAGAATTTAACAAAAAATTGTACATCCCAATCATTTGTACGAACGCTTTCATTGACGAGTTTCAGGGCTCTACCTTCCCCATTGGCACCTTGCCCATATGCTGTATAAGAAACCACCGCATTTGTCGAATATTCATAATTAGACATATCGTCTGATTCAAAATCAACGCCGGCGAGGATATCCCAAGTCGGCCCTCCTCCTCCCGGTATAACAACAGGAGCAATCAAGCTATTTAGATAGTTTGCATTTTGTCCGGAATGCCAACATAACGTATGTCCATACAACCCCATATTGTTCTCCTTTGCTGCTTTTATTAATTCTTCTACCCGAACCAGATTCAACGTGCCGTCTGCCTGGACAATAGATGAGTGTTTCATCTCATAACCCATCACCATTTCTTCAAAATTTCGGTTAACGAGCCGATACATAACACCTTTATTGAGATAATCATCCATATTCAGCGCGACTCCCCATTTGAAATTAGGGTTGGCATCTTTGTCCAGATAGGAAATCAGTGGTGCGTAGGAATCTATATCCTCCTGTACAATGACGCTTTCAGGTTTTTCTACATAATAGTTTAAAAAATCAGGTTTGGCACATGAGCTCAATAGGATAGTGATCATAGCGCTATATCCTATTTTTTTATATACATGGTTCATATTCTAATCAATTAATAAGTGTAACATAATAAAGTTAGGGTTTCAATGCTACGTTAAAGGTCTCCATTTTCACACCCCGATCACGCATGACGAGCGTGTCTTTTGTTGTGATATGCATTTCGGCCATGTCGATCTCATAATCAAGATAAAGGACATCCCGATCGGTATTTCCCCAAGAGTTTTTATCTCCTTTTTTTACGAAAGAACCCTTGCCAGATGCATTGATACCTGCGGTTCCAGAACTAATGGTACATTTATTGTCGTTATCGAAAGTCAGAATGAGGTTGAAATTGATGTTTTCTCCTCCTATATTGTTGAAGGTTAACGGCAAAATCGTGTTTTTTAAGTTTTGTGTACTCAGGCTTTTTACTTCATCTTTTTCAACGTGGGCTTCATGCCGCGTAATGGTTTGGCTCAAGCTTATGTTTTCACCTTTTCCGACGACAACATCCTGTCCCCGACGGAGATAATTTCCGTGCCAGGTGTTTATGTACTTTATGGCATAAAAAATATAGTCTTTCGGAGCAATTTCCCAATCATCGGCTACCGCTTGGCGGAACTGACTGCCAACAGCCGGTGTACCCGATAGAATAGTGTCGGCGTTGACTACATTTGTCATACGGATTGGTAGTACATAATTGGTGGTCAGGGCTTTTGGGTCGCTGAAAAATGCGTCTGTCAGCTGCACTTCTACGCCTCCGGTCAGGCTTCCTTTCGGTATGACCATTTGATTGGACGCCAATGTGTAATAATTAGCAGGTAGGGGAACAACATCTGCTCCCCCGGGATTAAATACGATATTATCAGTCATGGAATCATCCACTTCAAAATTGATAGTAATATCGTTGCTATTGCTGTAAACGCCTCCAGTGGTTGCCATTACCTTAACTTTATGTTGGTTATCCAACGATGTATCGAATATATCTTCGCCCAAAGTGATTGTGCGGACGGGGTACTGGTAGGCAAAATAAGCCGTTTGGTAATCATAATCCGGAAATTCCCAATCTTGGTTTTTACAGGATGCAAATGCCAAAAAAAGAAAAGCAGATAATATATGTGTCTTTTTCATCTTATTTTTTTTATGATGTATAATCGTTTTAAAAATTACCAACCGTTATTTTGTACTAGATTATCGTATTTCAGAATCTCACTGTATGGAATTGGTCCATAATTCATGTAATTGCTATAAACTCTGTTCTCCACGTTGATCTCCGTATATTGATTATTCTGTATATGTACACCTTGTGCATTTTCTGTCAAATCCGCATTCCAACGGCGCAAATCCCAAAAGCGGAATCCTTCAAAACAGAGTTCCAGACGTCTTTCGTTATGTATGAGTTGGCGCATCTGGTCTTTGTCATTCTTGACCTGCTCCAGATACGCGTCGTTGTTGGATGAACCAACGCCTGCCCGACTACGTATAGCCTTGATAATATCATACGCTGAAAATGCATGGCCACCAGTACCAGTTGGCCCCCACGCCTCATTGGCAGCTTCCGCGTATGCGAGATAAATCTCCGTCATCCGCAGGCGAGGTGTCACATGATATTGACCAGATACAGAAGATGGGTTTAAGTTGACATCTTGCCGGAGCAATTTCCGCAGGTAATATCCTGTTCTGGTCGATGTTTCCACCTTATTCAGACCGTCATTGGTCGGGCTGTTGGCTGTCGTATTGATGGTTGTGTTGTTTACACCGGCCGTTGTGCCATTTACCTGTATATAATTTTTAAGGCGCGGGTCGCGTCCATCGTATGGCGCATTAACATTGTAACCACTGTTCACTTCATCACGAATAGGATAGCCGTTGGCCATCGGGAAAGCGTCTACGAGGTTTTGCGTCGGATTGATACGCCCGCGGCCAAATAAAGTAGGAGGGAAGTGCTCGGCTTCTAAATCGGAGTTAACGCCTCCTCTATCAGTGCGCCACAGGATTTCGGCTGTGTTTGCACCGGCACTCATGGCATTGACACTGGCAGCCTGATAGAATACGGCGCCATTCGGATCTATACCTGCAATCCCCCCTTTTTGCTCGATAACGGTAGCGGCATAGTGAGCGGCGTCTTCCCAGGTTGTCGTATTTCCCTCCGCGAAAGCGGGACTGGCAGCCAAGAGTGCAGCTTTCACTTTAATAGCTTGAGCAATACGTTTGGACAGTCGTAAACGAAAATCATTGCCAAATACCCGATTATAATCTTCATGGTTTAAGCCCATGCTTTGGTATCTTACAGGAATCTGCGCGCTACTGCTGATATCCTCGAAATCCATAGGAAGTAACTCTTCGGCTTGTCTCAGATCACTATAAATTTGCTGCATACACTCCTCAAATGTATTACGCGCATGGTTGTGGTCAGACTCGAGTGTTTCGTGTGTTAACACAATAGGAACACCCAATAACTCGCCCGAAGCATTTTTCCCGGCATGCGTTTGCAGGAGATGGAACATAAATAGTGCTCTCAAGCCATAAGCCTCACCTTTTTGCCGATCGTTGAATAGTACAGTGACGTTCTGGTCTTTTGCCCAATCAACTTTGTCTACGATAGACAGAAAGCTATTGATATATTGGATGGCCGATTTACTATTGCGCCATTGTTCTGTTGGATTATTCATGGCCGTCCATTGTCCGGTCGCAATTTTCAGATAATTACTTGCTCGGTCATTTGTGACCGCATCATCTGTTGCAACATCATTAAAGCTATTTGTTGGAACACGGTTATATGCGTTCAATAATAGACCTTGTGCATATAGTGGTCTGCTGTATGTTTCCTCTATAGACAATATGTTTTCAATGGCAGGCTCAAACATGTCTTCACAAGAGGTGAAGAAAAGGCTGGTGGCAATGCCGATCGTCAATAATTTTTTCATTTCTCTATTCATTTAATAGCCAATAATTAGAATAAGGCTTTCACGCCAAAATTGAAAAATCTCGTTTGTGGTGCACCACCAATGTTCAACTGCATGACTTCTTTTTCTTTTGCAAAAGTCAATAAATTGAATCCGTTTACGTAAGCGCTGAGCTCGCGGACAATACCGTTGCCCAAGAAGTTTTTAGGAAAATCATAGGATACCTGTATTTTGGACAGGTCAAATCGATTCGTTTTGTACATCCAGAAATCAGAGCTACGGAAGTTATTATCACTATTTCCTGTTGTTAATCGAGGATAGCTCGCAGTTTCTTTCGTTTCTTCTGTCCAGCGGTCGCGGACGGTAATCGAATACTTATCTTCGCCATCTATCCAGAAGTAAGAACTGTTCTTCATGGCATAAGCACCATATCGACCCGTTGCAGCAGCAAATAAAGTGATATTTTTCCATCTGGCGGTTAGATTAAATCCAAGTGAGAATGGGGTGCCCGACCATCCAGCTTTACCGAGATAGATCTCGTCACGGTCGTCGATTGTACCATCACCGTTTTGGTCGATGTATTTAATATCCCCGGGTTTGACTTCGCCAAAAGTGCTTAAAGCCGAGTTGTCGATATCGTTTTGATCCTGATAGAATCCATCATGTTGCAAACCCCATAAGGCATCTAAAGGTTGTCCGGCCCGGTTTTGATAAGCAAATTCGTATAATTCGTCCCTTTTGACAGCTTTGCTATCAAAATACATACCTGTCATCCCCACAGAGAAAAAGGAGTTTTTAAAGGATTTATTTACGTTGATACCAAAATCAATACCCTGACGCTCATCAATATTGAAGTTGATATAAGGTAAGTCGGAGTAATTTGGCCAGTACGACATAAAATACATGGGATATAATGTGCTGGGTTGTACCAAAAGACCATTCATCTGATTATAGAAATAAGACGCATTGAACGTGATTAAGTTATTGTATAACGCACCATCTAAGCGTGCCGAGACTTCGCGGCGTTGTGGATAGCCTAAATCGAGATTTTCGCCACGAATGCGATCATACGTGTGTACGAGCTCTCCATCAGCCCAGCTGTACCAAGCGGCATTATTATAGGTATAATAACCTTGGTAAAGATAAAAATCTTGAATGTCCAAATCTGTGTTGACGATTCCTCCTGATACCGTAAATTTCAGATTGTTGAAAGCAGAATGGCGCATAAAGTCTTCTTCTGAGACACGCCAGCCAAGTGAAAGCGTTGGCGATATGGCCTTGCGGTTTCCATTCGGAAGTTTTGCAGAGTGGGGCATCGCTGCGCTAAAATCTGCATAGTACTTATTTAAATAGTTGTAGCCTACATGAAGTCCTAAATTAGCGTTACTATTCCGGTGATACTGTTGTGATTGGCCTATTTGAAAGGCGTTAGCCACTAAAATAGCGGATACGTTGTGCCTGTCGTTGTAGGTACGGAAATAGTTCAGTTGACCTGTCCAGCCTATAGTCTGCCGGTATGCGCTACCGCTGATGTTCTGTATACCGGAAATTCGATCATCTCCATATTTTGTGAGGTAGCTGATCAAATCGTTACCATCGTAATTGTTCCAGGTTGCTTGATAGACAGCATAATCGTTGTTATAAGATTGACTATAGTTTGATTGGTAATCGATCGCTAAATCTGTTTTGAATGCCAGGCCTTCCAAGACATTTTTTAAATCGAAGTTCAAGCCGGTATTGAACTGAAACTGTCGGTTCATATAACGGCTATTGCCTCCTGCATAGATATTGGCGAAGGCATTGCTTTGGTCCAGCTGACTACCGCCCAGTAAGTATTTGCCATCCACAAGGAAATTACTGTTGTTGACATATACCCAAGAGTTTTCGTCCGCTTCTTCCAGCATATCTATCGGAATCAGTGGGGAAAAGCGGTGCGGACGGTCAGTAGCGGCTGCTCCCCAATAATCTGCGTTGACACCCTTTGTGGTATAAAATGTGGCTGCAGCATCTACGTTGAGCGAAATGATATCGTTGAGTTTCATATCGATATTACCGCGTACATTGAAACGATTAGAGCTGTTGTTGTCAATGGCTTCTCCAAAATTGAGCAGAGAGCCGGCAGACCAGAATCCAAAATTAGTGTAATACTGAGCCCGTTCATTACCCCCGGATATTTCGGCGGTAGCATCGTATCGGTTATAGGTATTTTTGATATAGTCCGATGCATAGTAATCGACGTTCGGGTATCGATAAGGGTTTGTAGCGGCTGCATGGTGATAAATGGTTTCATCCGAATATAAATTCGTTAAGCCGTCGTTGCGTCTAGCCTCGTTATACAAGGTCATGTATTCGGCAGAACCGAGGTATTTAGGGTATCGGATTGGCGCATGTATGCCCGCATTTGCACGGATATTGATTTTTTGCGCTCCAGCTTTTCCTCGTTTAGTCGTGATATAAATAACTCCCTTGGCTGCACGGCTTCCATAAAGAGCAACTGCATTCACATCTTTTAGGACAGAAATTTGGTCTATTTCAGTAGGCATAACATTGTCTGCATCGCGGGGAAATCCATCGACTAATACAAGATAACCACCCGAACCCCAGATATTACCATTGAATCCTGAGGCAAATACGTCTAGATTATCCAGACTATACGTCGTATAATTCTTTTGCATGATTTGGGTGAGATTAACTGCTTGAACGTCGCCCATAAGATCCTGCTTCTTGATTTTTCGAAACGCTACCTGCACCAGCTCGGTGCTATCCAAGCCGATACTATCCTGCGATGATTGAGAATCACGCTGGTCAACATTTATATGTGACGATAGGTAGTTATCTGTCGATGCGGGAGCAGCGGTCAAATTGTGAACGGCCAGCCCTATCATACCGAGACATAATGCTATATTTAGTTTTTTGTACTTCATTATTTTCACTTTAGATTCGATGATTGGATCTGTTTAATTTACCATCCTGGATTCTGTCTGAATTCGGGATACATACTAACATCAGAGACTTTCAACGGAAGCCAATAATGTTTGTTGCTGAACTTACGTTCCAACAGTACCCGTTCTCGGAGATTTAGAATCCGGTTTTGTGAAGGGTCTTCTATATTGTTTTCACCTGCTCGATCAAACTCTAATGCCGTTTTTAGGGTATAGGGTTGCTCGGTTAGCAGTAACCATCTTCTTAGATCATTGAAACGATGACCTTCAAAGGCCAGCTCTACGGCACGCTCGCGTCTCAGTTCACCTAAAAAAGCATCAATAGATCCTAGAAACTTGATGTTGATATTGTCTACACCGGCGCGTTCACGAATGATATTAACGGCATCAACTGCTGATTTGCTGTAATTTGGTGCACTGCCTCCTATACTGTTGTAACCCATCAATGCCGCTTCCGCATACATGAGGTAAACATCTGCTAAGCGCATATAAGGCACATAAATGTGGAGATTTGTCCCCCAATCGTAGTCGCGATCGTATTTATTAGCTGTTAGCGGTACAAATTTACGCAATACGTATCCTGTCTGGGTGCCATTCTGTATATTCCGATAAGTACCACCTGTGTAAAGTTGTGCATAACGGCGTAGATCTGTGGCCATATCGGTTTCTGTAATTGTTCCGTTGACCACTTTTACACCATCAAAAAGTATATCGTTGTAAAAACGGGGGTCACGGTCTTTCCATGGATATTGGGGGTCGTATCCTGATTCGGGATCAGCTTTGGTTATATCATTAATAGGTAAGCCGTTTTTCATACCGTAATAGTTGACATAATTAGCTGTAGGTAAAAACTTCAATGCATCTCCATCCGAGACCAAGCTAGGTATATATTGTTTACTTGTACCATAATGGGTATTATTCGCGGCAATATAAGGACCTCTGAAAATTACTTCTGTACTACCGGGGAGAGCCCAATTTTCTTTCATGGTATAGAAGTTGAGATGATAGTTCGCAAACGGCACCAAGGCGTATGCGGCCTGTCCGCTCTCAATCAAGGAGAGCATTTCACCAAAAGCTTGTGCAGCTTTTTGGCAATATTCGGTGTGGTAGGTACGGCTGCCTGTAACGCTGTAATTCATTAGGGGACTACCTGCCCATAGGTAATTTTTTCCGAGGTACGCCAGTGCCATAATCTTGTTGATTCGTAGGTCGTTCTTGCCTAATGTACGTTTGCCGGGATTGGTGTCATCCCAATCGATAGGCAATAGATCTGCTGCTTCCCTGAAATCTGCTGCAGCTAGGTCCGCACATTCATGATAGGATAACCTAGGCAGGGTCAGAGGCTCATCACTAGGCAATACATAATTAATGTATGGTAGGCCGCCAAAATATTCCATTAAGCGGTGATGAAACCATCCGCGGAAGAAAAGTAACTGCCCTTTAATAAGATTTCTTTCTTCTTGTGTAGCTTCGGTCATCAAATCCACGTTCTCCAAACCGATACTCACTTTACGGAGACCATACCAAGCGGCATTCCATAAATCTTTGTTAATATTCCTGTCGTCTGGAATAATACTGGTAGTGAAATCCGATTGTTCCATCCAACCAGCCCCCCATCCGTCGTGTTGAGCCTGCCAACCCCAGAAATTTCCGTTATCTACCTTGTGAACGTAGTGATAATTTCCGGCAGTAGACGTAATCTCATCTTCCCCCCAATTCCACGAATTGGTCCAATAGTTATTGCTAAAATTCACGATACAGTGGTACAGTTCTTCGGTATAGCCCTGAAAGTTGTTGAAGTTTTTGAAGGCATCTTCTGCAGATAGAATCGACTGTTCTTCTTTGTCTAAGTACTTTTCGCAGGACGTCATCACTGATGAAGATGCAGAAAGCACCCCACAAGACAGTATAATTTTAATATATTTATTCATGGTCATCTCGATTAAAAAGTAATGTTAGCACCTAGATTGAAACGCTTAACGGTAGGATACGCTCCCTGCGAAGCCCAACCGGTTCCCGCATAGTTAGACTCACGGTCGTCGGGCATTTCCGACCAAAATAGCAAGTTATGGCCGTTCACAAAGAGGCGTACATGTTGCAATCCCATGCGTTTAATCCAATTGGAATTTTGGGTAAAGTTGTACGCTATCTCGGCTGTTTTGAGTCGGATATATGAACCGTCATACATAAAGCGACTACCGTTATTATAGCTACTAGCCATGGAAAGCCATCTTGGCATGGGTACGTCCGCATTCGTGTTGTCCTGGGACCAATAGGTGCCCTCGTGATAGGCTAAGTTACGCTGCCGCTCGAAACTTGTAAAAACGACTTGACGTGTGACGTTGTTAACCCCGTACCATTGTGTCATGAGACTGAAATTTTTCCAGTCAAAGCCCAACGTCAAATTATACGTGTTTTGTGGAACAGAGGGATACGCAAACGGAATATTATCCTTTGTGTCGATGATACCATCGCCGTTGTAATCCAGGATGTGATAGTTTCCCGGAATTTTTTGTGCGTCATTATTGTCATGGATGGTACTAGCATACAACTCATCCCATGTGTTATAGTAACCCGTACTGACGTGCGTATAGGTTTGGCTAATTTGTTTGTTGTCCAATTTTTGATATTCCGGAAGTAAGGAAGGACTGTCGCCTTCGATGACCTTGTCTTTTGCATGTGTGAAATTGAGGTCACCCCATAAACGCCAGTCGGCGTTCAGTTGCTTGTTGACTTTGAATTCCACCTCGTAACCCTGATTAGTCACAATCCCCAGGTTAGCCGCGGGTGCAGCTACTCCAAAGTAATCGGGTATAGCCCGGTTGTTCCCGGGAATGAGTACATCCGTACGCTTGTCACGAAATATGTTGATCTGGCCACTGAGTAAACCATTAAAAAAGCCGAAATCCACACCGTAGTTAATTTTGCGCACTTTTTCCCAGTGGGTGTTGGGGTTCCCCAATACATTTTCTTTGAACCAGGTATAATTACTTAATTCCGGCTGTTCGCCAACAACACCCATTTTGGATTGACCGCCGTATGCCCATTGGGTGAGATAGAGCCAACGGCCATACACATTATCATCCCCTATATCGCCGTAGGATGCTCTTAGTTTTAACATATCCAAAAAGGATACATCTTTTAGAAAGTTTTCTTCCGATAACAGCCAACCGATACCGCCGGAATTAAAGAAAGCGAATCGATATTCGGGAGAGAATTTTTCGGAACCGGTATACGATCCGTTATATTCCAACAGGTATTTGCCTTTATAGTTGTATGTAGTACGAAATACCCAGTCTTCCCGAAAAAACGGTTGTTCACTACCAGTTGCATACTGGTTACGGTTAAATAAGCCCATCGCCGTTACATCGTGATCTTCGGCGATACGTGTGTTATAGTTCAGTTGGAGTTGGTAGAATAAACGCCTATAACTTTGTCCGTTATTCAACGTTCCCGGTTGCTGTGCCCAGTTGATGCCTTCTGCAAAATCAAATCGACTTCCATCTAGCGCTTGTCCATAGACTGCTAAGCCCGTTTCTGGATTAATCCATTTGGTTTGCACGCCATTATATAAGTCATTGACACCGCGATTTGCTTCAACAAATGTATTGTCTAGAGAAATATTACCTCGCGCGCTTAGACCTTTCACAAACATACCCAGATCTTGCTCTAACGAAAAATCTGTGGTAATTCTATTGGTCGTCGTGTACTCTACTCCCGATGTCGCCAATACCTGTGCGGAGTTAATACCTGCTTGCGTATCCGGTTGGTAAAACCCCCAAGTGCCGTCTGAATAACGAGGATGGATTAGGTCTGGTGCTACTGTGTAAGCTGCAATCCAATAAGAATAGGAGTTTCCCCCTCCCCAAGGGCTTTTTTTAACGCCACGCGATCCGAAAAGGTTCGTGGAAAATTTAGTAGTGGGCGTTAGTTGGAAATCCAGATTTGATCGGACGTTGAGTCGGTTAAAACCATATCCGGCCTCGTATCCGCGGTTATTGTCGTTTTGACGAAACATATCGCCTTCGTAAAGATAGTCGGCACTCGCAAAGTATTTTACAAAATCAGTACCTCCGGCAATATTCAGATTGCTGTTTTGCGAAAGCGCATAACCTTTAAACAGTTCATCTGCCCAGTCGGTATTGACATATCGTTCGGCCTCTTCTTGGTTGGCCGGATAGCGATACTTGTCAATAACATTCTGGGGCTGGTACGATACCCAACTATTTGGAGATAATGCTAATTCGTATTCAATGGTACGATTACGTAGCATCATGGCATCGTAAGAATCCATCTTTCCGGGAAGCTGTGAAACGGTTTTAACAATGTTGTTGACCGTTCCGCGCACCGACGCACGTCCCTCTTTTCCCCGCTTTGTGGTAATCAGGATAACGCCGTTCGCGCCTCGTACCCCATAGACAGCAGTAGCAGAGGCGTCTTTTAAGACGGAAACCGTTTCAATAGAGCCGATATCAACGCTTGTCAATGGTCGTTCAACCCCGTCGACCATAATCAAGGGGTCGGTATTGTTCCAGGTACTTCGTCCGCGGATGACAATACGCGGATCTTCTTCACCCGGCATGCCGGTACTCGCTGTGGTAACGACTCCAGGAACGTTTCCCGTTAGAGCTGCTCCAACACTTGCTACACCTCCTGCTCGCTCCAATACTTTCCCGGTTGTCTGGGTAATGGCTCCTACGACTGTTTCCTTCTTTTGCGTCCCATATCCCACGACTACAGTCTCTTCAATATCGATAGCATGGTTAATAAGTGTAATCCTGAACTGTGTTTGATTTCCCAGCGTGACTTCCTCTCGGTTATGACCAATTTTGGAGACAACTAGCTTGGTCGCGTTACTAGAAATTTTTTCTAAGGTGAAGGTACCGTTTACATCGGTGGACACGGCGATGTCGCTGCCCATTACGGCAACGTTCGCATTCTCTACGGGGTTTTGGTCTTGGTCGACCACTACACCCCGAATCGATCTGGTATTTTGGGCGAAGGCAATCGTCATGGAGCTAATCCATCCGATAAAGAGGATGATCAGTGTTCGACGGGAGGAACCATTCAAACGCCGCCAATATCTCCAGTGAGAATTAGTAGATTCTATCATCATAGTTTATTTTAATTGATTATTGATTTTTTAACAAAGGCACGTCTTATAAAATGGATCACGTGCCATCTTTGTACATTATCCTAAAAGATGGTTTATGGATCGTGTTTGTTACGCATATTTTTTGTTTAAAATGGTTATAAAATTAGTTGTCGTTTCCTCTTGTATATTTTATCCCATACGTACCTATTAGAAAAATATACTTGATTTCTTGGTCTACACTTTTAGCGTTAGTCATAAACGCTTCGTTCGTTTATGGAGATAAATGTCAATAAAACATTTCAGGTGCTCAAATTTTCATGTTTCATTCTAATTTCTTTTTGTAACATGGTCTTGTAACTTTAAGTGTATTAGTTAGTTATATTTTTTTACTTCTATTTTTTTAAGGCTGAATAAAATAGAGGTTTTGGTAATACAGACTTATTTTCTATTCAAAAAATGTTGCAAATTCCTTTCTGTTTATTTCATATCGTGTCGTTTTGTTCTTTGAATCATCTTTTCTTATTCGATTTGGCCATTTATGATTCGTGTTCATGTGAGGAAGTTTGTAGCTTAGTGACAAGCTAGCTAATAAATAAGCGATAAAAGAACTCTATCTAGACATTGTGGAAAAGATGGAGAGAGCCAATAGAAAACAAATGTTAAATAATATCGAGATATGCAATCATGGTTATGAAAAAGAATAGCATGCATAATTTAGAAGCAATAGCTTCACAAGTGAGACGCGACATTATAAGGATGGTACATGCCTGTCAATCGGGACATCCGGGTGGATCGTTGGGGTGTACGGAACTGTTTGTGGCCCTTTATTTTGAGGTTATGAACCGTAAAGGGGAATTTGATCTTGACGGCCATGACGAAGATCTGTTTTTCTTGTCGAACGGACATATCTCTCCCGTATTTTACAGTGTGTTGGCAAGGGCAGGCTACTTCGATCCGAGTGAACTGGCTACGTTTCGTAAAATCGATTCACGGTTACAGGGTCACCCCACAACACATGATGGTTTACCGGGAGTACGGATCGCGTCCGGATCTTTGGGACAGGGATTATCCGTCGCTATTGGTGCGGCGCAAGCGAAAAAATTAAATAATGATAGCCATCTCGTGTACGCACTGATGGGCGATGGCGAATTACAAGAAGGCCAAATTTGGGAAGCAGCAATGTACGCTCCGCACAATAAAGTAGACAATCTTATTGCTGTCGTTGATTACAACGGTGCACAGATCGATGGGCCGACTTCGAAAATACTTTCATTAGGTAATCTCAAGGCTAAATGGGAAGCCTTCGGCTGGAGTGTAATTGAAATTGAATATGGGAATGATATGGCATCTATAGTCGAGGGGCTATACTGCGCAAAAGAAGTGGCAGGAAAAGGAAAACCTACCGTTATTTTATTACATACACAGATGGGATATGGAGTAGATTTCATGATGGGTTCTCATAAATGGCATGGTGTTGCACCGAACGATGCACAATTAGCCGATGCGCTGGGACAGAATACGGAAACGCTGGGAGATTACTAAAAAAGACTATTTGCATGAAAAAATATACCTATACAGAATCAAAAGACACCCGGTCGGGTTTTGGAGCAGGACTCCTAGAAGCGGGCAAACAAGATAGTAACGTTGTTGCACTCTGTGCCGATTTGATTGGATCGTTAAAGATGAATGATTTTATCAAGGAGTTTCCCGAACGTTTTTTCCAAATTGGGATTGCCGAAGCCAATATGATGGGCATCGCTGCTGGATTGACTATCGGTGGAAAGGTTCCTTTTACTGGTACCTTTGCCAATTTTTCTACCGGGCGTGTCTACGACCAGATCAGGCAGTCTATCGCCTATTCCGATAAAAACGTAAAAATTGCCGCTTCACACGCGGGGTTGACATTAGGGGAAGATGGTGCTACCCATCAGATTCTGGAAGATATCGGTTTGATGAAAATGCTTCCGGGAATGGTCGTCATCAATCCCTGTGATTATAACCAGACGAAGGCAGCGACTATTGCGGCGGCGAAATACCATGGCCCTGTTTATCTACGTTTTGGACGTCCGGTCGTGCCTATTTTTACGCCAGAAGGCCAAACTTTTGAGATTGGAAAAGCAGTTATGCTGAATGAAGGAACAGATGTAACGATAATTGCAACAGGTCATTTGGTCTGGGAAGCGATCAAAGCTGGTGAAATATTGGAACGATTAGGTATCGATGCCGAAATTATCAATATCCATACCATCAAACCGTTGGATGAAGAAGCTATTTTGAAATCGGTTAACAAGACGGGGTGTGTTGTCACGGCCGAGGAGCATAACCGACTTGGAGGATTGGGAGATAGTGTTGCCCAGTTATTGGTCAGGAAATTGCCGACCCCGCAAGAATATGTGGCGGTGGATGATAGTTTTGGCGAATCTGGAACGCCTGCGCAATTGATGGGAAAATATGGGTTGAATGCGGAAGCCATTATTATTGCCGTGCAAAAGGTATTGGTTCGGAAGGAAGCTGGAATTAAATAATTATGATGAATTTTCGACAGGTTGTAGTATTTGTTTTTGCTTTTTTTGTGTCGCATCTGCTTTTTGGTCAACAGAAATCCGACGGCCCACGCGAACGGATTTTGTTGTCCGAAGGTTGGAAATTCTACCGCTATGAAAACGGCGGGGATAGCCTTATTTATGATGTCCGACCGGAAGTACGAGAAGATATCGACAAACGGGAGGCCGATGCAAAACCTGTGGAAGGAGATAAAGCGACGAGAGAAGCATTTGTATTGAAACCTTGGATATTGCCTTCTGGAAACGTATTTCTAAAAGATAATTCGAAGCACCATAAAAGGCCTGCCGGAAATCCCGGAGAGGATTTCCCTTTTGTGCAAGCTAATTTTAACGATGAGGATTGGCAGCCAGTGAGTGTGCCGCATGATTGGGCTGCCGGAGCGGAATTCTATAAAGGATGGGATATACCGATCGGCGGTGGCATGGGAAGATTGCCCGTTCAGGGTGTAGCTTGGTATCGTAAAAAACTAGACATTCCATCATTGGATAAAGGAAAGTCTATATACTTGGATATCGACGGAGCCATGTCGTATGCGATGGTCTGGATAAATGGGAAGTTGGCGGGTGGTTGGCCTTACGGATATGCGTCGTTTCGAATCGATTTGACACCTTACATCATTCCAGGGAAAACGAACCAGTTAGCCATTCGTTTGGATAATCCGCCAAGTTCGTCGAGATGGTACCCGGGAGCCGGTCTCTATAGAAAGGTATGGTTGACAAAAACAAATCCGGTGCATATCGGACAGTGGGGTACTTATATCCGTACGCGTGATGTTTCCGAGCAGCGTGTGACCGTTGATTTAGATGTGCTGGTCAAGAATACTCAAAAAACACCACAAGCGGTGGATGTAGTTAGCAACGTGTTTTTGTTGGATGAACACGGTAAAAAGCAACCCGGCGCTGCATTAACACTGGAACGTGTTCGTGGGGAGATACCAGCAGGAAAAGAACAGGTATTCGCATCATCCGCCATAATAGAAAACCCTAAACTATGGGGGCCGGTACCTGAGCAAGCTCCCCATCGATACGTCGCTATAACAGAGGTTTACATCGACCAGCAATTAATAGACCGTTATGAAACTAAATTCGGTATCCGTAGCCTGAACTTCGATGCAGCGAAAGGTCTATTTGTGAATGGTAAACCGGTCGTGATGAAAGGCGTTAATCAACACCACGATCTCGGCGCGTTAGGCGTCGCATTCAACCGTCGTGCAGCAGAAAGACAGCTGGAAATGCTATTGGAAGTAGGTTGTAATGCGGTTCGAATGGCACATAATCCACCTGCAACAGAACTGTTGGAATTGACAGATAGCCTCGGGATACTCGTGGTTGATGAGATTTTTGATAATTGGAAATTAAGGAAAACTCCTTTGGATTTTCATTTGATATTTGATGATTGGTATGAACAGGATATTCGTGCGTTCATTCGTCGCGACCGTAACCACCCATCGGTTATTATGTGGAGTTATGGTAATGAGGTCGGTGAGCAGTATACCGAAGAGGAAGGTGCGCAGCTTTCGGCTGAACTGAACGCTATCGTAAAAGAAGAGGATAGCAGTAGACCTACAACGGTTTCGATGAATTATGCGAAAGCGCATATGCCTTTTGCCGCCGTGGCGGACATTATAAGTTTAAATTATCAAGGAGAAGGCATCCGAAATGCGCCTGCTTACCAGCATTTAGAAGGAATTACCGCACCGCCGTCGTTCCAGACTTTCAGGGAAAAGCATCCCCATACCATGATTATCAGTAGCGAAAATGCGGCTGCAGTAAGTAGCCGTGGCGAGTATTTCTTTCCGGTATACCCCGAAAATAGTGCGCCGGTAGAAGAGGGACAAGGAGGAAAGGACGCTACTGCGCAAGTTAGTGGATATGAATTATATACTGTTCCTTTTGGTTCCAGTGCAGATAAGGTGTTCGCAACGATGGATGAAAACCCATACGTGGCGGGCGGTTTTGTATGGACAGGATGGGATTATATTGGAGAACCTACGCCATATTATCAATCCAAAAGTTCTTATTTTGGAATGGTTGATCTGGCGGGGTTTAAAAAGGATCGTTTTTACCTATATCAGTCCTATTGGAGACCAGATTTTCCGATGGCGCATATACTCCCACATTGGAATTGGCCGGAAAAAATAAATGATACGATTCCAGTGCATGTCTTTACCTCGGGCGATGAAGCTGAACTATTCCTGAACGGTAACTCCCTCGGTCGGAAGACAAAAGAGAGTGGCGAATACAGACTGCGGTGGGATGATGTTTTGTATCAACCCGGTGAATTGCATGTAGTTGCTTATAAAGGCGGTCAGAAATGGGCAGAGAATAAAGTCAGGACAACGGGTGATGCTGTGGCGTTGCGCTTAACGAGCGATAAGTCAATAATTAAATCAGACGCAGAAGATTTGATTTTTGTGACGGTAGACGTGGTGGATGATCGTGGTGATATCGTGCCGAGAAGTAAGCAAGATTTAACCTTTACTATCGAGGGGGCTGGCGAAATTATAGCGACAGATAACGGGAATGCAAACGACTTAATCTCCTTTGCCTCGTTACAACGTAAGGCATTTAATGGAAAAGCATTGGCGATTGTCAAGGCAAAGAAAGGACAGGTCGGAAACATTAAAATTATCGTTAAATCCCAAGGTTTGGCAGACGGAAAGATAGAATTGAACACGAGGTAACACAAGAGAACATATAATAACCATATAAATATAGATTGATGATGAAAAAAATATTGTTCGTATGCACTGCGGTGCTGCTTTGGTCTGTGGCAGGAGCACAGGATAGAAAAGTGGCTCCTGAAGGGTTCGATGTACAGCGAACCGATATTGCCCGAGGTAAAATAGATACGATTTCCTACGACTCCAAAACCGTTGGCGTTACGCGTAAAGCGTTGGTCTATACCCCTCCTGGATATGATAAATCAAAGAAATATCCCGTGTTGTACCTGCTCCATGGTATAGGCGGAGATGAATTGGAATGGTTTAGGCATGGAACGCCGCATATTATTTTAGATAATTTGTACGCAGACGGGAAGATAGCACCTATGATTGTTGTACTGCCCAATGGTAGGGCAATGAAGGATGATCGGGCGACCGGCGACATCATGGCGCGCGATAAAGTGGAGGCTTTTTCCACTTTTGAGCGTGACCTTCTGGATGATCTGATCCCGTTTGTGGAACAAAAATATGCTGTTAAAAAAGGGCGGGAGCAACGGGCGTTGTTCGGGTTATCTATGGGGGGCGGACAAGCGTTAAACTTTGGACTCGGCAACATGGATGTTTTTGCTTGGGTGGGCGGTTTCTCTTCGGCGCCAAATACACGAGCACCGGAACAGCTGTTGCCTGATCCACAGGAAGCGAAAGATAAATTGAAATTCCTTTGGGTTTCCTGCGGGGATCAAGATGGGTTGATGCATAATAGTAAACGGACACATGATTATTTAAAAAAATATGATGTTCCACATGTGTTCTATCTGGAACCGGGCGGCCATGATTTCAAGGTGTGGAAAAATGACCTGTATATGGTTGCACAATTGCTTTTCAAGGACGTCGATTATCATGCTTTACGTGATCTAAGTGTGGTAGGTTTTCCAGCGGAGACCAATGTAAGAAGGGCTTTGTACCCGCAAGTTTTACCGAACAGCAAGGTGCTGTTTAAACTGCATGCACCGGAAGCACGGCGGGTACAGATCGATCTGGGGAAAAAGTATGATTTGAAAAAAGATGGTACTGGATCTTGGTCGGTGACTACCGACTCGATTGGAGAGGGATTTCATTATTACTCGTTATTGATAGACGGTGTTGCTGTTGCGGATCCAGCTAGTAAGACATTTTATGGGATGGGACGGATGGCTAGTGGTATTGAGATCCCATTCGTGGGGGGAGATTATTATGCTGTACGGGATGTGCCGCATGGCGAAATTCGTATAAAACGTTATTTTTCCCCCGTCACTCGGTCGTGGCGCCAATGCTATGTATACGTGGCGCATGGATATGATCAGTCAGGCGAGGACTACCCGGTGTTGTATTTGATGCATGGCGGTGGTGAAGACGAAACGGGATGGGCTAACCAAGGAAAAATGGACCTTATTTTAGACAATCTAATAGCGGATAAAAGAGCGAAACCTATGCTTGTCGTGATGTTGGATGGAAATATGAGCGGACAGCCGTTTTCAGAAACACCTCTTAAACAATTTGATAGAGAATTGAAAGAGGTTGCTATTCCATTTATTGAGGCGAATTTTCGTGTTAAAAAAGACGCTAATAGTCGTGCGCTGGCAGGTTTATCGATGGGCGGTATTCAAACCTTATATGCCGGGATCAAAAGCACAGATCAATTTGGCTATTTGGGCGTATTTAGCTCAGGTTGGTTTGCCAATCAAAACGAACTGACTGATCCACAGTATGCGTACATGAAAGAAAACAAAGATATGATCAATGCTAACTTAAAAACATTTTGGATCTCCATGGGCGGTAAGGAAGATATTGCGCATAATAACTGTCAGATTATGATGGCAAAATTTGACGAAATGGGTGTGAAATATGAGTATAGCGAGTATCCGGGAGGCCATACTTGGCCGGTGTGGCGGATGGACCTTTTTAATTTTGCGCAACGATTGTTTAATTAGTGATGCTAGAACCTGAGTATATGTCGCGTTTATCTGTTCGGAAAAACACCTTAAAAACACTGTTGTTAACCGTTGCGTTCTTGATCCATGCAATGGCCTATGCGCAAAAACAAACAGCATTAAAACTGTGGTACGACAAACCCGCAGATGCGAATGTTTGGGAAGAGGCGTTACCCATAGGCAATGGACGTTTGGGTGCGATGGTATACGGAATACCGCAACGTGAAGAGTTGCAGCTTAATGAGGAGACGATCTGGGGAGGCGAGCCGTATCGTAACGACAACGAAAAAGGACGAGCGGCATTGCCCCAAATCCAACAGTTGATCTTTGACGGAAAAACCGGAGAAGCGGACAAACTGATTAACGAAACCTTTTTCACCAAGACGCACGGCATGGCGTTTCAGACGGCCGGAAGTGTTATCCTGGATTTTCCCGGACATGAGACGTATACGCAATATACACGCGAGCTAGATTTAGAAAAAGCGGTAGTGACCACTAAATATACCGTAGATGGTGTGACCTATACCCGTGAAGTTTTTTCCTCTTTTGCGGATGATGTCATTGCCATGCAACTGACCGCCAGTAAAAAGGGAGCGTTAAATTTTACCGTAGCCTATAACAACCCTTCCGAACATCGAATTTTTAAAGAAGGCAGCCGTTTGGTCTTGGAAGGACGAGGGACAGCACACGAAGGTATTGATGGTAAAGTCGTATATCGGACCTACACTACTGTCAAAAATAAAGATGGGAAAGTAACATTAACAGATCAGGCATTAAAGGTGTCCGATGCCACTTCTGTGGTTGTTTATATGGCTATCGGGACTAATTTTGTAGACTATAAAACGCTGGATGACACTCGAGTTTCCCGCGCTTCGGGCAAGCTTGATTTGGCAGAAAAAAGAAGTTTTAAAACAGCAAAAAAGGAACATAGTACGCTTTATTATAAGCAATTTGGTCGCTTTTCGTTGGATCTCGGAAAGACAGGAGTGCCTCCAGGGACCACGACCGAGCATATCGCTAATTTCAAAACGACAAAAGATCCCTCTTTAGTAACCCTATTGGCTCAATTTGGTCGCTATTTGTTAATCTGCTCCTCCCAACCGGGTGGGCAACCGGCTAATTTACAGGGTATCTGGAATAACTCGCTGCATCCGGCATGGGATAGCAAGTATACGATCAATATTAACACCGAAATGAATTATTGGCCAGCCGAGGTAACCAATCTTTCGGAAACCCATCAGCCTTTATTCCAGATGATTAAAGAACTGAGTGAGCGTGGTCAAGGAACAGCAGAAAAGCTTTATGGAGCACAAGGGTGGGTAGCACACCACAATACCGATATTTGGCGTGTAACCAGTCCGATTGATTTTGCAGCAGCAGGGATGTGGCCTACTGGTGGGACGTGGCTCACACAACACCTCTGGGAGCATTACCTATACACGGGCGATACGGTTTTTTTGCGTGAGGTATATCCGATTATGAAAGGTGCTTCGGACTTTTTGTTGGCTACCCTAATTGAACATCCAAAATACGCTGAAAAAGGTTGGTTGGTGTTGTCTCCGTCCGTTTCGCCAGAACATGGCCCTATGTCAGCAGGAGTAACGATGGATAATCAATTGGCTTTCGACATGCTGACCCGTACCGCATTGGCGAATGAAATATTGGAAGAAGACGAAACATACCGTGCTGCACTGGAGGCTGCTGCCAAACGTATTCCACCGATGCAAGTGGGGAAATACACGCAGTTGCAAGAATGGCTAGAAGATAAAGATGATCCAAAAAGTGAACACCGCCATGTTTCGCATCTGTATGGTCTCTATCCGAGTAACCAGATATCGCCCTATCGGACGCCCGAATTGTTTGAGGCAGCTCGCAACTCGCTGAACTACCGGGGAGATTTGGCAACAGGATGGTCGATCGGATGGAAGGTCAATCTATGGGCGCGCTTGTTGGACGGTAACCATGCGTATAAAATCATACGTAATATGCTGACCTTGGCGGATGGCGAGAATAGAGACGGGCGTACCTATCCGAATATGTTTACTGCTCACCCACCATTTCAGATTGATGGCAATTTTGGTCTAACGGCCGGTGTGGCAGAAATGTTAATCCAAAGCCATGATGGAGCGCTGCACTTGTTGCCAGCCATCCCCGATGTTTGGCATGAGGGTTCGGTGAAAGGTATTAAAGCACGTGGTGGGTTTGAAATTGATATGGTCTGGGCTGATGCAGAAGTACAGAAAGTGACTATTTCTTCTACGATCGGTGGAGATGTAAGATTACGTTCCTACGTTCCATTAACAGGTAAAGGATTGAAAGAAGCAGTTGGAAAAAGTTCAAATAAACTGCTTCATCCTATTGATGGTACAACAGGGCTTGTATCAAAAGAAGCTCATTTGAAAGGCAACCATTTGAAGAATGTTTACGAATATGACCTGTCGACCACCGCAGGCAGCAAATATGTATTTAAAAGAAAAGGAAAATGATGAATAAATTCGCTAATAAGATGAAAATGCTTGCATGTACAGGGATACTATCCCTAGCAAGTGTTTCCTATGCGCAACAGGCACAAAACCCAATTATATTCGCGGATGTGCCCGATATGTCGATGATTCGGGTAGGGGACACTTACTACATGAGCAGTACCACGATGCACATGAATCCGGGAGTGCCATTGATGAAGTCCAAAGATCTGGTCAACTGGGAGATGATTGGATACGGCCACGATTCGTTGGCGGATATGGACGAGTTGAACCTAGATAATGGCAAAAGTACCTATGGGCGTGGGACATGGGCGAGTAGTATCCGACATCATAACGGTACTTATTACGTCAGTACCTTCGCACAAACAACCGGTAAAACCTATGTCTATGTAACGAAAGATATAGAGAACGGCCCATGGGAGGTCAAAGCGTTCGAGCCCATGATGCACGATCATACCTTGTTCTTCGAAGGCGACAAAATTTATATGATATGGGGAGGGGGCAAGTTAAATATGGTCGAACTAAAGGCCGACTTTTCAGGTATTAAGCCCGAAACACAACGTGTGCTGATCGAAAATGCAACCTTGCCGAGTACCCCGGCAGGTACAAAAGGTGGTCTGCCGGCGGAGGGATCGCAACTATTTAAAGTGAACGGAAAATACTATTTGTTCAATATTTCTTGGCCTCCGGGTGGAATGCGTACGGTGATCGTACATAAAGCGGACAAATTGGAAGGTCCTTATGAAGGCCGTGTAGTTCTACAGGATAAGGGCGTAGCACAGGGCGGCCTTATTGATATGCCTAACGGCGATTGGTATGCGTACTTATTTCAAGATTACGGTGCAGTAGGCCGTATACCATTTATGGTGCCGGTTACCTGGGAAGATGGTTGGCCTGTTTTGGGTATAGATGGTAAAGTTCCCATGGACTTGGACCTTCCGGCTAGTACAGGTCTAATACCGGGCATTGTCGATTCGGACGATTTCAGTCGAAAAAAAGGCGAACCTGCTTTGCCACTGGTGTGGCAATGGAATCACAACCCAGCAGATCATCTTTGGTCGGTGAGCGAGCGTAAAGGCTATCTACGATTGAAAACGGATCGCATAGATGAAGACTTCTTGCAGGCAAGGAATACCTTAACACAACGTACGATAGGCCCCACTTGTACAGGTTCTACAGCCTTAGATGTTTCCCACATGAAAGATGGCGATTTCGCCGGATTATCACTTTTGCAAAAAAACTACGGATTGGTCGGCGTCAGCATGATCGGAAGTAAGAAATCTATCGTCATGATCAATGCGACAACGGGAATACCCGAAGAAGTTGCAAACATCCCTGTAACCCAAAAGGTGGTACACCTAAAAGCTGAATGCGATTTCTCGAATAAAAAAGATGTCGCAAATTTCTTTTACAGCCTTGATGGAAAAAAATGGGAACCTATCGGAACAGAGTTAAAGATGGCGTATACCATTCCCCACTTCATGGGCTATCGTTTTGGATTATTTAATTATGCAACAAAAGCCGCAGGAGGATACGTTGATTTTGATTATTTCGAAATCAAGGAATAAGGATCAAAACCAAAGTATAAAAATAAATAGGATATGAAGTTAGGTAACATTGTTTTTGGACTATCGGCTGCTTTATTTGGACCAGCATTATCTTTAGCACAAAACCCGATTGTACAAACCATGTACACGGCCGATCCGGCACCTATGGTTTACAACGACAGGATGTATCTGTATACCAGCCATGACGAAGATAATTCGACTTGGTTTGTCATGGACGATTGGAAGCTCTATACGACGGAGGATATGATCAATTGGACGGATCATGGTGCTGTCGCTTCATACAAAACATTCCATTGGGCAAAAGGAGATGCCTGGGCCATTCAGGTGATTGAGCGGGACGGTAAGTTCTATCTATATGCGCCGATAACCTCTGCCATCAACAATCGACCGGCGATCGGCGTAGCGGTCGCAGACAGTCCTTTTGGGCCGTTTTATGATCCGCTGGGGCATCCGTTGGTGCAGACGAAGGAAGGAGACATTGATCCGACCGTGTTTATAGACGATGACGGACATGCTCACCTGTATTGGGGAAATCCTTTTCTGTATCATGTGAAGCTGACCGAAGATATGATTTCGCTGAACGGTAAAATTACGGAGATTCCCATGACGACGGAAGCATTCGGTGTGCGCGAAGGAAAGGTGGAAAAGAGGCCGACGTTATATGAGGAAGCCCCTTGGTTATATAAAAGAGAAGGGTTGTATTATCTATTATGGGGCGGTGGACCTATACCAGAACACCTCGGTTATTCGACCAGTGAATCGCCGATCGGTCCATGGAAGTACGGTGGAACGTTAATGCCAACGGAAGGACGCAGTTTTACGAACCATCCGGGAATTGTCGATTTTAAAGGGAAGACGTATCTATTTTATCACAATGGCGCACTGTCGGGTGGCAGCGGTTTTACACGTTCTGTCGCGGTGGAAGAAGTAGAATTTACCGAACAGGGTGGGATCAAACCCTTAAAAATGACGCAGGGGATTACAGAACAGCTGAAACCGTTGAATCCGTACCAGAAGGTGGAAGCAGAGACGATCGCTTGGTCTGAACACGTCAAAGGAAAGCAAAATGCGGAAGTTGGCGTGTTTGTACAGGCGATGCAAGACGGTGCGTACACGAGCGTAAAAGAAGTAGATTTCGCGGCGGGAGCTTCTAAATTTACGGCTCGAGTTGGCACGACTCATAATACGGATGTCGCCATGGAAGTACGTCTGGACGGAATAGATGGGCGGTTATTGGCAACTATAGATGTGCCACGAACGGGAGGAGATAATAGATGGACGTTGGTATCACGTGATATTCCTAAGGTTTCGGGGAAGCACGACGTATACTTTGTTTTCAAAGCGAAGGATAAACCAGGAGTGATCATGTATTTTGATTATTGGATGTTTTCTAAAGAAAATCAGAATGGCTAAGCTGTTTTTTCAACTGACCTTTTTTTTATGTTTTTTTGGAGGATCAGGCGCATTCGCCAAGATACGTTTACCCGAGCTCATCAGCGACAAGATGGTTTTGCAACGCAATATTACCCTCGACATCTGGGGGTGGGGCGATGTAGGCGAAAAAGTAACCGTCCGCTTTCTGGGGAAGCATTATTATACCGAGGCTGGCCTAGATGGTAAATGGGCAGTGCAGTTGCCACCGCAAGCGGCAGGAGGGCCATACATCATGGAGGTCAACGAAATCGTGATCCGCGATATCCTGATTGGCGATGTGTGGCTGGCCTCCGGGCAATCCAATATGGAAACGCCGATTGCGCGCCTGACCGACCGCTACCCGGAGATAGACGTATCCAATAATCACATGATCCGCCATTTTAAAGTGCCGACCCAAAACACGGCCGAATCGGTACAGGAAGACATTCCTAGGGGCGGAAAGTGGCATTCAGCCGTAGCATCGGAAGTGATGAACTGGACCGCTTTAGCTTATTTTTATGCGCAGGAGGCGTATCGTCATACGAATGTACCTGTGGGGATGCTGGTTTCTAGTTTGGGGGGCTCCGCTATCGAAAGCTGGATTAGCCAGGAGCATCTAAAGGAATTTCCGGATTTGTTGATTGATCAAGCGGCTATCGATAGTTTAAAGATCGTAGGAACCGATTGGGGAGCGGGAAAATGGAATACGCCCGATTGGAAAGATACGGACTGGCAAACGACGACTGTACCCGGGCTTTGGCGTACACAAGGATTAGACACCAAAGGTGTCGTATATTACCGTCGGGATTTTGAGATCCCGCCTTCCATGGATGGGCGACATGCGAAGCTGCATCTGGGGATGCTGATCGACAGTGATTCGGTCTTTGTAAATGGTCATTTTGTGGGGTCGACTCCGTACCAGTATCCTCCTCGGGAGTACGATATTCCGGCAGGTGTGTTGCGCGCTGGAAAAAATAACATCACGGTACAACTGACGGCGAAGAATGGAAATGGCGGTTTCGTAGAAGACAAGCCTTATAAGCTTATTGGAGACGATATGGAAGTAGATCTGACAGGAGCATGGAGGTATAAAGTTGGGTTAGACCTAGACGAAATTAACCGTTATAAAAACCGTCTTCGTAATTTGAAAGCGGCTGGATCGGGATTATATAACGGTATGATTTACCCTATCCGGAACTACCGGGTGCGAGGAGCGATTTGGTATCAGGGAGAGACCAATGCCGGTCGCCCACAATATTACCAAACGTATCTGGAATCGTTGATTCGCAATTGGCGGGAACTGTATCAAGCTCCTGAATTGCCATTTTTGATTGTACAGCTACCCAATTACTTAGAAAAATCCGACGAACCGCAGGAAAGTGGCTGGGCAGAAATACGCGAAGCACAGCTTAAAGCGACACAGGAAGTACCGAACACGGCATTAGCGGTGGCATACGATGTGGGCGAATGGAATGACATTCATCCTTTGAACAAAAAGGATATTGCCCATCGACTATTTTTAGGTGCTCGGAAGGTATCTTACGGAGAGAAGTTAATTAGCTCGGGACCTATATATCAGGATATGAAAATAGAAGGCGACAAGATTGTGTTGTACTTCACGGAGATTGGTGGAGGATTACGAAGTAGAGGAGGGGCGTTGCTGCATTTTGCGATAGCGGGGGAGGATAAAAAATTTGTCTGGGCAGAGGCCGTTATCAAAGGTCGTACAGTTGTGGTTCATAGTGAACAGGTGAAAAAGCCGGTAGCCGCCCGGTACGGGTGGAGCAATAATCCGGAAGACGCCAATCTGGAAAATAAAGAAGGGCTGTTAGTATCTCCATTCCGCACAGACGATTGGTAGAAGATAGAAAGAATTTATATAGAAATCATATTATAAGAGATTTAAAGTTATGTTTAAGAAAAAGCAAATCGTGTTATCCGTCGTTGCTGCGACGTTGTTTTCTGTAACCGGGGTAAAGGGGCAGAACCATACTATGCAAGGAACAGCTTCTAAACAGAAATTTGTACACAAGGCGGTCGGAAACCCTTATCTACCGCTTTGGGAGCATATACCGGATGGAGAACCTCGGGTATTTGAAGATCCCGATAATCCCGGAAAATACCGGGCATATATTATTGGCTCGCACGATTTGAGATTAACAAGTTACTGTGGACCAGATATTCGAATGTGGTCGGCACCTGTGGAGGACCTCTCCAGCTGGCGAGATGAAGGCGCAATTTTTACCTATGAAATTGACGGGCAATGGGATGTGATGTATGCACCGGATCTCGTAGAGATAAAACGAAAGGATGGCACAAAGGAATATTATTTGTATCCACACAGCCGAGGAGAGAACCGCGAAGCTATGGTAGCAAAAGGGAGCCGGCCCGACGGACCTTTTACGCCCGTCAACTTAACGGAAGATGGCAGACGTACGGTGCCTGGTAGTATGATTGGTTTTGATCCGGCTGTGTACGTCGAATACATTACGGATCCGAATGACCCAGATTTTGAAATTGGATTTAGAGCATACGCTTATTGGGGGTTCCAACGCTCTCTAGCGGCAGAACTGGATCAGCATACGATGTACTCTGTGAGACCAGGAACGGAGATTATTGATCGCTTTATTCCAGCAAGTGCACGTTATGGTGTGTTGCGTGATCCTGAAGGCACGGCGTATCCGAACATCTTATCGGGGGAAGACTTGGGCTCGTTCAACTTTTTTGAGGCATCGTCTATTCGTAAGGTAGGGAATAAGTACGTTTCCGTTTATAGCGGGTACTCTGGGCCGGAGTATGGTGTGGGTAGTTCCAACTCGACCTTACGCTACCTTGTTGGCGACTCCCCATTAGGGCCATGGAAAAGTGGTGGTGTATTGGTCGATTCACGCGGACCGGTGCTCAATCAGGAGGGAAGCGCTTTAGAAACAACCAATGGCGGACATAATACGCATGGAAGTATTGAAGAAATTAATGGACAATGGTATGCTTTTTACCACAGGCCTCCGCGAAATTTTGGTTTTGCACGCCAAGCGGTGGTAGCCGCCGTAACCATAGATTGGGACGAAAAACCGGTAGCCCAAGGGGGTACGGTGCGCATTCGTGCGTACGATCCGTATGCTGCGGATAGCACATGGACAGCCGAAGATAGCCAGGGAAGGGAATATACGGGAGCAGAGGTGACCTCAGAAGGTTTTCACGTGTATGGCTTGGATCCTTATCAGTATTACTCGGCGGGCTACGCTTGCTACCTTTCCGATGTAAGCACGATGCAAGACTCTTGGGATATCTGGGATAACCATATGCCGATTACAAAGGTAAAAGATGGTCATATTATCGGGTATAAATATTTTGGTTTTGGTGGACTTGATCAGGATAAAAAGGGATTAAAAGCCTTTGAAGGAACAAAAAAAGGTAATGAAACGGCCTTCAATGTATTTCTTACACCCAAAACAGCGAAAACGTTTAAGGTGAATGTTTGGCTGGACGGACCATGGGATAACGATACTTGGAAAGGGAAAAAGATCGGAGAGATTACCGTTCCTGCTGGAGCTGAAGAGCAGGAGACAAAATTCACGATAGACGTTGCCAAGTTTGTAGACCATTTAGAGAAAAAGCACGCCATCTTTTTGGTGGTGGAAGGCGATGGATCGGAAGCGCTTTTTGATTTAGCGGGTATCGGTTTCAGTTCCCATAAAAAGGAAATCACCCGTCCGATCGTTCCGACGGTCAGCATTGCGGTTAACGGTAGGGAAATCGACCTGTCTGACGCGCCTGTTCGATCAACGAATGCGAATGGTATTGTCGGGTATGATCTATACGAAACGAGCTATAAACTGCCTTCGGGCACAACGGAGACACCTAAGATCTCGGCAACGGCGGATAATCCGGATGTGCAAATCCGTGTTGACCAAGCAGAATCTGCTCAAGGTGTAGCGTTGGTGAAATTTGATTACAAGGGAGTCGTGAAAACACACCGTGTGGTGTTTGATTCGGAGTAAAGACATCATCAACCTATTCGTTAGTCTACCGTGCATATGGTACAGGGATAAAACGGTGTGCAATTTTGGGGACTAATTTAACGTGCAGAATACATTAGAAAATCTAATATAAATGATATGAAGAGCAAATTTTTTTACTTGACGGGCGGACTTTTACTGCTCATCTTGATGGCTTTTACAGTGAATGAACATCTCAAAGAAGATCGTTACCCGTTTAGAAACCCCGATTTACCGCTTGAAGAACGGATCGATAATTTGATAGGGTTATTGACCTTGGAAGAAAAAATCGGATTGATGATGAACAGTTCGAAGCCTGTACCACGATTGGATATTCCGGCGTATGATTGGTGGAACGAAGCTTTGCACGGCGTGGCACGTTCCGGAACAGCGACGGTGTTTCCGCTAGCTATCGGTATGGCTGCTACCTGGGACGATCAAAATCATTTGAAGACTTTTGAAATCATCTCGGACGAAGCCCGTGCGAAATACAACGAGGCGGTTCGGCAAAACGAACGTGGTCGGTACTATGGTCTATCATTCTGGACACCGAACATCAACATCTTTAGAGACCCAAGATGGGGGCGCGGGCAAGAAACATATGGAGAAGATCCCCATCTGACGACCCGTTTAGGGTTAGCGGCGGTAAAAGGTTTGCAAGGGGACGATGATCGGTATTTTAAAACGCATGCCTGCGCTAAACATTATGCTGTACATAGTGGTCCAGAATGGAACAGACATTCGTATAATGCTGTGGTTTCCGATCGTGATCTTTGGGAAACCTATTTGCCTGCATTTAAGGCGTTGGTACAAGAAGGAAATGTGCAGGAAGTGATGTGTGCTTACAATGCCTTTGAAGGACAGCCCTGTTGCGGAAGTGACCGGTTGATGATGGATATTCTCCGCAATAAATGGGGATTCGAGGGGATGGTGGTATCGGATTGCTGGGCCATTGACGACTTTTACAAGAAAGGTCATCATGAATCGCACGACACACCAGCGGAAGCTGTAGCCAATGCGGTATTGACATCGACCGATCTGGAATGCGGACAGTCTTATGAGCATTTACTGGCGTCGGTAAAGGAAGGACTGATCACGGAAGAACAAATTAACGTCTCTTTGGGGCGTGTACTACGTGGTTGGTTTGAACTGGGCATGTTCGATCCGGAAGACCGTGTACCATGGAGTCAATTATCGTATGACATTGTAGCCTCCGACAAGCATAGGCAGCAGGCATTGGATGTGGCCCGTCAGTCCATGACGCTATTAAAGAACGAGAACCAGACCCTTCCTTTGCGTAAAGATAGTAAACGGATTGCAGTGGTGGGAGCTAATGCGGCGGACAGTATGATGTTATGGGGGAATTATAACGGTACGCCGAGATCCACCGTTACAATTTTAGAGGGCATCCGAAGGAAAGCACCAAATGCAGAGATCATCTACGAAAAAGGCAGTGATCTTGTCGACCCATGGGTGAGGCATTCCTTGTACGAATCGTTCTTAACGGAGGAAGATGGTGAGCGTGGTTTGCAAGTTGAGTTTTTTAATAACAACGCCTTAGAAGGAGAACCCGTTCGTACAGTAACCAATCGTTTAGGGATCGAGTATTCCAACCGTGGCGGTACTGCTTTGGCGCAGGATGTCCATCTAGAAAACACATCTACACGTATTTCAGGCGTTTTCGTAGCCCCTTACACAGGCGAAGTTGTTTTTAAAGCCCATGCCAATGATGGCTACATAGTGACTTTTGACGGTAAGGAAATCGGTAAGATGGTTGGTCGTGAGGCGGTTCGTGGCGCTGAATATGCCGTCCAGGTGGAGAAGGGAAAAGCGTATCCGGTGGTATTCGAACACCGTCAAAAAGGAAGTATCCTGACCATGGGGTTCTCTGTCTTTAAAAAGGAAAAAGCCGATTTTACGGATTTAACGGAACGTTTGAAAGGGGTTGATGCTATTGTTTACGTCGGTGGTTTGTCTCCACAATTGGAAGGGGAAGAAATGTTTGTGGATGCCGAGGGTTTCAAAGGAGGCGATAGAACTTCAATTGACTTGCCGAAGGTTCAACGCGATCTGTTGGCGGCATTACGCCAAACCGAAAAGCCGGTCATCTTTGTCCTATGTACCGGAAGCGCTCTTGCACTCGAGCAGGATGAAAAAAATTATGATGCACTGCTTTGTGCTTGGTATGGCGGAGAGCAGGCAGGAACGGCCGTTGCGGATGTACTCTTTGGAGATTACAATCCCGCTGGCCGGTTGCCGATAACTTTTTATAAATCCTTAGCCCAGTTGGACGGCGCTTTAACGCAAACGGGGGACAAGACACGTCAGGGATTTGAAAATTACGATATGCAGGGCCGCACATATCGGTATATGAAGGAAGATCCATTGTATGCATTTGGCCATGGATTGAGTTATGCCACTTTTTCCTATGGAGATGTACGCTTACCGCAATCCACGATAGATGGCAATAGTCCGGTACAGTTGTCGATTCCGGTGACTAATACTTCAAAAATAGACGGCGAAGAGGTCGTGCAAGTTTATGTGTCACGGAATAACGATGTGCTCGTTCCAATTAAATCGTTACGTGCCTTCGCGCGGGTTGCGCTCAAAGCAGGCGAGACGAGAATGGTGGATGTAGAAATTGAACCCGAGGCTTTTCATTTTTATGATGAACGTGCAGGTGCTTTACAGCGAAAATCTGGTGTATATACGGTTCGTTATGGAGGGACTTCGACCGATCGGGGATTGGAAACTTTAACACTCAAAATCGTGGATTAGAGAACATCAACGCATCATGTAACCAATTGAAACGTTTATGTTACATGCACGAATGTGATCATTTGTGCATAGTCCTAATATTGCATGAGCAACCAAGATAATTCTATTACAGTTCCGATATTTTATGGGAGAAGTGCAACCGGTTGTATAAAGAAAGAATGCAACAAATTTTATACTAAATTTAAACTTAACATGATAACAAAACCTGATTTTTTATCGCTCGAGCGATTTCAGATGAACAGGAGAAAAACTCCCCTGCATCGAATTATGCTCGTATTGTTTTTTTTATTGGCAAATAACGTATGGGCGCAGGAAACGGAAGTTAAAGGGAGAATCACCTCAGAAGCGGGAAATCCATTAGCAGGTGTTTCCGTTCACGTTAAGGGGACGACGAACAGCACTTCCTCTGGAGACAACGGACAGTTCTCTTTGGCGGCAAGCTCGGGATCGGTACTCGTCTTTTCATATGTCGGTTTTGCAACACAAGAATATACGCTGGGCGATGAAACAGATATCCAAATTACGATGTCAAGTTCGGATGCGCAGCTGGACGAAGTCGTCGTCGTTGGATACGGTACACAGCGTAAAGAAGCGATAACGGGATCGGTGGCTTCCATCAGTGGCGAGAAGATGAACGAGGTGCCGGCGGCGAATATTACACAGGCCTTGCAAGGCCGGGTGGCAGGGGTGCAAATGACCCAAACATCATCTAAACCCGGAGCCGCTATGCAGATACGTATCCGGGGTACGCGTTCTTTGAATGCCAGTAACGATCCCCTAGTCGTGTTAGACGGGATTCCATTTGCGGGATCTATCGGAGACATCAATCCGATTGATATCAAAAGTGTCGATATCTTAAAGGATGCGTCAGCGACCGCTATTTACGGTTCGCGGGGCGCGAATGGGGTGATCCTTGTCACAACGCATAAAGGATATAGTGGGCAACAAGCAAGAGTCACTTTTAATAGTTATACAGGGCTGAAAACGCTGTTTTCGCGTTACCCGATGATGGATGGCCCTGAGTTTGTCGAACTTAGAAAAGCTGCTGGCCTGTATCAGAACGGCGAAGACGAATCCGATGACGTGGATGTAGACTGGCAGGATCTGCTTTACAAAAACGGGATCATGACCAGTCAGGATCTTAGTGTTTCGGGCGGTACGGAAAAAACAATCTATAATTTTAGTACCGGTTATTTCCGCGATGAAGCTGTCTTGCCTGGACAAAATTTCGATCGCTTTTCGTTGCGGGGAAGTTTGGACCAAAAAATAGGAGAGCGGATACGTGTGGGTTTCAGTACGAATAACAATTATTCGGTCAATAGGGGAAATAACCTAGGGGTCTATACGACTTTAAGTACAACACCCATTGCAAACCCTTATCATGAAGACGGTTCCTTCAAGGATATCGTCCGGATGGCACAGGATAATCATTGGGTATTTTCGAAGGACATCATAGAAAACCTCGGAAATAAATGGGTAGATATGGCGAAAGGTTTTGGCTCTTATAATACGTTTTTTGGCGAAATAGACATACCTGGTATAGAAGGATTGAAATATAGAGCGAATGTTGGTCTCAATTTTAGGACAACAAACGGTGGTGCCTATACGGGAGAAGGAGTTTTTAGTTCGGAGGTTAATAATCCATCTACGGCGTCGATCAACAATTCATTGCATACACAGTGGACGATAGAAAACCTATTGACCTACGATCGTACCTTCGCTGAAAAACACAATCTTAATGTGGTCGGGCTGTACTCGGCAGAGCAAATAAACTACAATAGCTCTTTCGTTTCGGCCTTACACATTCCGGAAGATAAGTTCCAATTCTACAATTTGGGACATGCAACGGGTGAAATCACGGTCAATCCGGATGATCAGGATTATTACAAAACGGGATTAATGTCGTGGATGGGACGTGTGATGTATGATTACGATGGTAAATATATGGTGAGTGCCACTATTCGTACGGACGGTTCGTCAAGGCTAGCATCAGGACATAAGTGGCACGCTTACCCGGCCGTGTCTGCGGGGTGGAACGCAAAAAGAGAATCGTTTCTCTCGGACGTCAGTTGGTTGGATCTATTAAAATTCCGTGCCGGATTCGGCCAAACCTCTAACCAGTCGGTGGCGCCATATAAAACGCTAGGACAGCTATCTACAAGGCCTTATAATTTTGCGGACGAGTTTGCCATGGGATATTATATGTCGGAATTACCGAACGCGGCCTTGGGTTGGGAATATACCAAGACTTGGAATTATGGGGTAGACTTTGCTGTATTGAATAATAGGTTACGGGGTACTTTTGAATATTACACGCAGCATACGAAAGACTTGTTGTTGAGTGTTGGTCTGCCGGCTTCATCGGGTGTGGGTAGTTACATGGGGAATATCGGTGAAACGCAAAACAAGGGTTTTGAGTTTTCGTTGGATGGGTTGATTTTAGATAATCCCGATGGATTGACCTGGGAAGCTGGATTTAACTTCTATTTGAATAGAAACAAGTTATTGGCTCTCTCTTCGGGACGCGACCGCGATGAGGGAAATGCATGGTTTGTCGGGCACCCGATCGACGTGATTTATGATCACGAAAAAATAGGACTCTGGCAAGAAGGCGATCCTCATTTGGATATTTTGGAACCGGGTGGAAATCCGGGGATGATCAAAGTAAGATATACCGGAGAATACGATGCTGACGGGACACCTGTACGCCAAATTGACGCCGACGATCGCCAGATTATAGATGTTAATCCGCGTTTTGAAGGCGGGTTTAATACGCGATTAGCGTATAAAGGATTTGATCTAGGTCTCGTGGCGGCATTTAAAAGCGGCGGGACGTTAATTAGTTCACTTTATTCTTCGGCCAGTTATTTAAACCTGATGACCGGACGTCGAAATAATGTCCGAGTCGATTATTGGACGCCTGAAAATACCGATGCCAAATATCCGAAACCGGGCGGGATAGCCAGTGGAGATAACCCGAAATATGGAAGCACACTGGGATATTTTGATGCTTCTTATTTGAAGATCAGAACGATTTCGCTGGGGTATAATTTCAATAATGCGGGTTGGTTGGAACGAGCAGGTATTGGGGGATTGCGCATTTATGGAACGGTAGTAAATCCTTTTGTATTATTTTCTCCGTATCATCGCGAGTCCGGGATGGATCCAGAACCTAACTCGAGGGGTGATGAGAATCAAGCGGTGGCTTCTTATCAAAGTAGACTCATGGTCATTGGGACCAACACCCCGGCCAACAGAAATTATATGATCGGACTCAATGTATCATTTTAAGAAGAGGAGGTAGTTATGAAAAATACATATATAAAAATAGTGTCGGGTGTTATCATGGCGACATTAACACTGGGCGGTTGTTCAAAAATTTTAGAGGAAGAGCCGAGAAGTGTCTTTACACCGGATTTCTTTAAAACGGAGAAAGGTGTACTAGGTGGTATTACCGCATTATATGGGCATTTACGGAATATATACGGAAATGGTTACTATTACAACGCGACTTTGACCGGTACAGACGAATATACCTATGCACAACAAGCAGATGGGAATTTTAGAGATATGGATTTATCGGGAGTAGGCTCATTGACCCCGAGCAGCAGCCGATCAGACGTATTGTGGTACGAAGCTTTTCCGGCAATAAATACGGCAAACGGCGTAATCGAAAATGCAGTGGAAGTAGAGGGAATTTCGGATGCCATCGTCGCCGAAGCCTATTTTTTTAGAGGGTTCGATTATTTTATGTTAGTACAGTCCTTTGGTGGTGTTCCGTTGGATTTGGGATCCGGTGAGCTAAAGTTCAATACATCAACGATCCGCACATCGGTTCGTAACACGGTTCCGGAGGTATATACGCGTGGTGTCTTTCCGGATCTATTGAAGGCTATTGAGGACTTGCCCGATGTTGGACGAGTCACGGGAGGCGCAACGAAGACGTTGGCCCGCCTATATCTGTCGAAAGCATATCTCACCTATGCGTGGTGGTTGGAAAATCCCAACAATATACCTACCTATCCAGAAACGGCACGCACGGATCCCGATGGTCACGACGCGGCATATTATTATCAAATGGCCTACGATATTGCAATCGAAGGGATTGATAACCCGGGGAACTACGGTTTGCAAGAAACGTATTACGACGTTAACTACGCCCCTAACGACCGGAATAGCGAAACGATGCTCTATGCGGACCATACGGAAGATAGTGAGTATTTTAATGGAGGGAGTCACTCCTACGGAAGTGGCGGAGCGCCTGATAATTTTGCCGTGTGGATGGTAACATGGGATTATACGTTTTTGGAAAGCGCGACTGCTGCAAACTGGTCTTCCGTCGTGAGATCTGTGCAGCGTGAGGCAGCCCAGGCGTATGGCCGACCCTGGACACGTATGGCTCCAACACAAAATGCGATTATCAACACATTTGCGGACAAAACGAACGATTCGCGATATGATGGCACATTTGTAACCACCTGGCGCGGTAACTGGAACAAAGCTGGTGTACCTAATGCGGTACTTTACAATGCCAACGGCATAGAAGTTCATCCTGGAGATGCAATCTTGACCATCCTAGATGAAGAACCAACACAAGCCGTAGATTATTCCAATACGACATACAAAAGTAATATCGGAGCAGGTGTATTACCGGGTAGAGCAGATTTTGTCATCGCGCCGAGCGCTATCAGCAGAAGGAAATATCCAAACTTATGGAAGATAGGACAATACCGCACCAATAATGGTGACGGATTAGGTCAACCCAATGGCGGAAGTACGCGTCCTTTCAATATTGCGAAGTTTTCGGAACTGTATTTTGTTGCAGCAGAAGCGGCTGTAAAAGGCGCATCGGTTCAAGCCGGTAAGGGCGCTCGCGATTTGATTAACGTCCTAAGAGCACGAGCAGGTGTATGGCGTTGGGACAATAATGGTAACGTGGAGAAAATTGAAGATTTGAGCATGGAAATGGTAGCAGCAACGCCAGCCAATATAACCATTGATTATATCCTCGATGAGCGTTCAAGGGAATATTTTGGAGAAGGCTATCGCTGGTTTGACTTAGTAAGAACACAGAAATGGGGTGAACTTTCGAAGACTTACCAGATTGCGGGACCCGATATCGGGGATCATACGCCTATCACCTTTACGCGGGATATTCAGCCATTTCATTACCTACGTCCTATCCCTCAAGGTCAAATGGATGCGATGGAGCTGGGTGCGGCCGAAAAAGCGGCGTATCAGAATCCGGGATATAATTAATACGACCTAGAAACATTTTTTTAAAACTCGTTCATCTAATCTTGAAGGTGAACGAGTTTTTAAATATCTGTTGATTTCCGATAGCTAGTTGTTGCCTCCAGTAGAAAATTTTCATAAACCATGTTCTGCCTGTTTTGTTGTTTTTCTATCAATGGAATCAATAGATCCAGCGTAAGTTGTGCCATTTGTTGTGTCGGCTGTCGAATCGTCGATAACGCTGGATTTAAATAATCTGCTAAGTCGGTATTGGTAAAACCGATGACGGCTACGTCCTCCGGAACACGGAGGTGAAGACCAGCCAATACGCCCAAAATCTTAATCGATAGTGTGTCTGTGCCGCCCACAATGGCATTAGGCATATGATCACTTGCTTGTAGCCTTTTGAAAACTTCTTTCAATTCGCTATCAATATTTTCGGCCGGATCTTGATAGTCGGCATCAATCACATATTCCTTCCGAAAGGGAATGCCGTAGTTGTGAAGCGCATTTTGATAACCACGAAGACGGTCTTTTGTATTGCCAATATCTTTGCCACATAGAAATGCAATCTGAGTACGTCCTTTCTTGATAAGTTCTTCTGTCACTTTAAATGTTTCTAAACTATTATGTATGCCGATCTTATACGTGTCCAGATTATGCTGTATGCGGTCAAATAGAATGACAGGACAGTGTTGGTGGTGGATGTCTCTTAATACTGCTGTATTGGAGTTTTCAAAAGCGGGTGAAATGATAATTCCGGCGACATTCTGACGTATAAGAAAATCCAGCGCTTCTTTTTCTATTTTCTCACTATTTTGGGTTTGAAAGGGCAGCAACGTATAATGGTGTGCCATGGCGAGTTTATAGAGCTCATCAATAAATTCTAAAAAGAATGGACTGGAAAGGAAAGGAATGACAACGCCAATAAGGTTGGTTTTTCCAGTTTTGAGGTGCTTCGCAAATGGATTGGGTCTGTAATTATGTTTTGCAGCATAGGCCAAAACCCGCTGTTTAGTTTCCTCTTTAATTTCATAGCTATCATTTAATGCCCGGGAAACCGTTGCCGGAGACAGATGGAGCGCCGCTGCAATAGACTTTATATTGATTTTCCCCATGACGAACTGCGAATTGTTTCTGGCTAAATTATCGATTTATTTCCATATAACCGGGATTCGATTGGAATAACTGGTCATTTAGTCCATGGGTGTCGCTTTGGCTCAGAATTTGTATGCACTTGCAAAATAGAGATTGGATATGAAAAGAATTTTAGGATTTTTAACGATCGTATTACTGTTGTTCACGGTTTCTTCTTGTTACTCGCACCGACATCCCCACGGACATTTGCCACCGGGTAAGGCAAAGAAAATCTATGGAGACAAATCGGCCAAACGACACGCTCCTGGTCAGAAAAAGAAAAGATATAAAAAAGCGAAGAAGGGGAGAGGGCATTACAAACATGATGTATTGCTTCATTTTGGAAGATGATCAGTTTCTCTTTCGTTGAGAATGGATTATATCGTATTATTTTTTTGTAGATTAGTGGCTTCAAAAAACGCTAAACTAAAGTTATGCTAAAAAAGTATGTTGGTTATAGCACACTGCTGTTTTTATTGACAGCCAGTGTGGTTTCGTGTAACAACGGAACAACAGAAGAGAAACAGAAAGAGGAAATACATAATGCCGCTACACAGGTGGTGCCCGAAGAAGCCCAAGGACTGATCGGCCGATGGGATATTACAGTCGATAAAGAAGGTAAGGAAGCACCATCTTGGTTGGAAGTGAAGCTGTCGGGATTTAATGTATTGGTCGGATCGTTTGTAGCGGATGCAGGAAGTGCTCGTCCTATTTCGGTTATTCAACTCAAAGAAGGAAAGTTTTCTTTTCAGATTCCACCCCAATGGGAAGGTGGGGATGGATATTTTACCATTGAAGGAGAATTGATCGGTGAAGAAATCAAGGGAACGATTACTTCCAATAAAGGGAATACATTTTCATTTACCGGCGTGAAAGCGCCTTACCTTGTTCGGACAGGTGAAATTCAATGGGGAGAGCCAATCGAATTATTCAATGGCAAAGACCTAACGGGTTGGACAACTTCAGGCGATAACAGCCAGTGGGTGGTTGAAGATGGTATTTTGATCAACAAGGAAACCGGAGCTAATTTGATCAGCGAACAGAAATTCGATGACTTCAAACTGATTGCCGAATTTCGTTATAAGGAAGGGGCAAATTCGGGCATCTACTTGAGAGGCCGTTATGAAGTACAAATCGAAGACTCGCCAAAGGATAGACATCCCGGATCCATGTATTTCGGTGGGGTATATGGTTTTCTATCACCCAGTGAGATCGCTACGTTAGGACCAAACGAGTGGAATACCTATGAGATCACGTTACGTGGACGTATGGTAACCATCGTGGCAAATGGAAAAACAATCATTAGCAACCAGGAAATTCCCGGTATTACAGGAGGGGCTTTAGATAGTCAAGAAGGTGAGCCGGGGCCGATTTATTTACAGGGCGACCACACCGGTGTAGAATTTAGGAAGATTACGGTTATTCCGGGAAAATAGTAAGCCTCTTTCACACAGATACTGTTGGTTATTGAAAAATTGCATATGCGTTTTTTTACAAAGGATACGTTGTTTAATGATAATGACTTATGGTTTTAATAAAATCAGACTGTTCATTCCGGAAATAATTTAGACTCCCTTAAAAATAACCTTTATCGTCGACTGACATAAACATGTATGGATAAAAAAGCATGAGGCCCGTCGTGATTAGGGCGAAACGACTTTAAAAACCAAATCAGCTACCAATTTCGCGGTGCGATTATCGATATCATAATCGGGATTTAACTCGGCAAAATCAATACTGACGAATTTTGGAGAGCTGATGATATGTTTAAATATGCTCATAAAGAAAGCGTTAGGCATGATCCCGTTATAGGCAGGCGCACTCACACCGGGCGCATAAGGTGCCGCAAATACATCCATATCCACGGTAACATATAGCTGATCGATCTGATTTATAAATGATGTGATCTGGGTTTGGATGGTTTCTTGATTCGAAACATCAAAACCCTGTGCTTCTATCCAATTTACGCCATAGGTCTGAGCGGTGTTGAACAGTGCTTGTGTGTTGCTTATTTGCTGTATTCCAATAGGAAGATAGTGGAAACTTTTTTCGCGCTGTGCTATCTGATAAAAACCCGTGCCGGAAGAAGCTCCGTTATTTTGCGGTTCTCGAATGTCAAAATGAGCATCGAAGTTGATGATGCCGATTTTTTGGTCGTTTGCCTTCCGAAGGCCGAGATAATGGCCAAAGGTAACTTCATGTCCGCCACCGAGTACAATCGGAAAACCACCTTTCTTGCGGATGTTAGCTACCGCTTCGCCGAGTGCTTCTTGCGAGGCTTCCAAGTTCTTATCTTGACAGTGGATATCACCAACGTCTACCATACCCTTTTGTTGTCCTGGAAGGAAAGGAAGGTTCGATAAGCTTTTTCGTAGCGTTGTCGGGGCTTTTGCAGCACCGACTCGTCCTAAATTTCGTTGCACGCCTTCGTCACATGCATAACCCAGCAGGACGAAACGGTCACGTAAGTTTTCGATTTTATTCAACTGTATACATTCAACAACTTGATGCCAGCGGAGATGATCCCGGTCAGAACCGTCCACTCTTCCCGTCCAATTATCGGGTGAAGGTGGGGTATAATAGTTTTGAAATGCGATCGACATATTATTTGAAAATATGATTTAATATACGGTCATCTACTTCGTTTGCTAGCGTCACCTTCAGTGAACCTGTTCGGTTCAACTCTACTTCTATGGCTTGGCGAGCTTCTTTATTGCGTGCCCATGCACGGCGTGCGATACCATTGTTAACATCGTAGAATAACATACTTTCCAGTTTTCGATCGGCCTCCGGAGAGCCGTCCAAAACTATGCCGAATCCACCATTGATAACCTCGCCCCAGCCCACACCGCCACCATTATGGATAGAGACCCACGTAGCACCTCGGAAACTATCACCGATAACATTGTGGATAGCCATATCTGCGGTGAATTTACTACCATCATAGATATTGCTCGTCTCGCGATACGGAGAGTCGGTGCCACTAACATCATGGTGATCACGTCCTAAGACAACGGGAGCTGTAATTTGTCCGTCCCGAATGGCTTTATTGAATGCTTTGGCGATCCGTACGCGTCCGAGGGCATCGGCATAGAGTATCCGGGCCTGTGAACCGACTATAAGTTGGTTGGTTTTTGCCTGCCGGATCCATTGGATGTTGTCTCGTAATTGTTGTTCGATTTCCGGGTATGCTGACGTCAATAACTCTTCTAATATCTCCACAGCGATTGTATCGGTTTGACGAAGGTCGCTGGCCAGGTCGGAGGTACACACCCATCGAAAAGGACCAAAGCCGTAATCAAAGCACATGGGGCCTAAAATGTCTTGTACATAAGAAGGATAGCGGAAGTTGATACCGTCCGCAGCCATCACGTCAGCACCTGCCCGGCTGCTCTCCAAAAGAAACGCATTGCCATAATCGAAGAAGTAAGTTCCACGAGACACGTGCTTGTTGATCGCGTCTATTTGCCGTATCAATGAACGTTGCACCACTTCTTTAAAAACTTCGGGTTTTTCGACGAGGAGGGTATTGGATTCTTCGAATGAAAACCCTACCGGATAATAACCGCCGGCCCAAGGATTGTGCAACGATGTTTGGTCTGAACCAATAGCTATCTGTATGTTGGCGTCTAAAAAGGCTTCCCATACATCAACCACGTTCCCGATGTAGGCAATCGAAATAACCTGTTGTTTTTTAACAGCTTCCCTTACGCGGCTAATAAGCGCTGCCATATCCTCGATCAAGAGGTCTACCCAACCTTGTTGGTGACGTTTATGTGCCGCAGCTGGATTCACTTCTGCACATACCGTGATACATTCCGCGATATTTCCGGCTTTGGGCTGGGCGCCACTCATGCCACCGAGTCCCGAGGTAAGGAAGATTTTGCCACGTGGACTTTCATGTTTAGGCAGCTGTTTTCGGAAGGCGTTCATGACGGTAATGGTCGTACCATGGACGATACCTTGCGGGCCAATATACATATACGATCCGGCGGTCATCTGCCCGTATTGGGTAACACCAAGCGCATTGTACCGTTCCCAATCGTCCGGCTTGGAATAATTGGGGATCATCATACCGTTGGTGACGACCACCCGCGGCGCATCTTTAGAAGAAGGAAATAGTCCCAACGGATGTCCGCTGTAGACGTGAAGCGTCTGCTCGTCTGTCATATCGGATAAATATTGCATCGTCAGCAGGTACTGTGCCCAATTCTGAAAAACGGCCCCATTTCCACCGTAGGTAATCAATTCGTGCGGATGTTGTGCTACGGCAGGGTCAAGGTTATTCTGTATCATGAGCATAATGGCCGCGGCTTGCTTGCTTTTGGAAGGGTACTCTGAAATAGGACGTGCATGCATGGGATATTGGGGACGGAATCTGTACATATAGATACGACCATAAGTGTTGAGTTCTTCCAGAAACTCTGAAGCCAGTTCTTCGTGCCATGCCGAGGGAAAATAACGGAGCGCATTTCGAACGGCAAGTTTCTTCTCTTCAGGTTGTAGTATATCTTTACGCTTCGGCGCATGGCTCGCCGCTTTATCGTATACTGGTTTTGGAGGTAGTGCTGTAGGTATACCTTGTGCTATTTGTTCCTGAAATGTCATAGTTGCTCTCCTTTCGTATAAATCAGCTTGCCACTTTTCCAAACTTGTTGCGGTAGGAGTGTCCCTTGCTTATAGGTGATGTTTTGATAGTTGGATGTCATATAGATATTAAAATCTGCAAGTTGTCCGCGTTTTAGTTGTCCTCTATCTGATAAATTCAAGGCCCTTGCTGCCCGGAAGGTAAGAGCAGAAAATACTTCCGCATTGCTGAGCTTCTCGGCAGTCGCTAAAATAGATGCCTGTACCATGAGTTGCCCCATGGGTGCTGAACCGGGGTTCCAATCCGTTGCGATGGCGAGGATTGCGCCTTCGTCCAACAGGCGGCGTGCAGGCGTATACGGATAGCCTAGTCCCAAGGACGCGCCGGGCAGTGCCACGGCAACAGTATCCGACTTGGCGAGGATTTGGATTTCGTTTTCTTTAGATGCTTCCAGATGGTCGGCGCTAACAGCGCCAAATTCAACGGCAATGACAGACCCCGACGTTGTGAACTGGTCGGCATGCACGGTAATATCAAATCCCTGTTCTTTAGCGCTACGGAGATAGGGCCTTATTTCGGGTGCACTAAAGGCGCTTTTCTCGACGAAGGCATCGATTCTATTCGTTAGGTTCTCTCGTTTTAGGATAGGGAACAGTTCGCGCACTATCTTGTCTAAATATACGGAGGCGTCTCCGTCGAAATCGCGTGGTTTCATGTGCGCAGCAAGACAAGTAGGTACTAAATCGGCGGGTACTTGTTTTTGCGCTTGTTGTATTGCGCGTAACGTTTTGACTTCTTGTTCTACCGAAAGACCATAACCGCTTTTGACTTCAATGGTGGTAATACCTTGTTTTATCAAGGCATTGACCCGTTCTATAATATGTGCAGTAAGCTCTTCGATCGAAGCTTCCCGTGTATGTTGTACGGTACTCCATATACCACCGCCAGCTTCAGCTATTTCTAAGTAGGTAGCACCGGCATTGCGTAGGGCAAAATCATTTGCTCGGTTTCCGCTAAAAGCAATGTGGGTATGGCAATCAATATAGCTTGGTATGCATATCGTCGGCGTGTCAATGTCGACGAATGTTGCGGTAGCGCCATATTTTTCCTGTAAAATCGGGTATGGTCCAACGTCGATGATGCGATCATGCTCCATGACAATACCGCCCTTTTCGATAATTTCCAGCGTATTATCCACCAATGCACCATGTAAAGGCATGTTTGCCAGCGGTAGTAATTGAGTGAACGGACCTATCAGTTTTTTTGCCATGATTAAAATGTATTGAATTGTTCTACATGATTGCCGTAATAAGGAATGCCTCTTTCTTCTGCTACCTGCAAAGCCAATTTGACAAGTTCCCCTGAACTGACCATCTCTTGTGCATTGGATAGGATATCCTCCATCGGCTGATCGACTTCTATATGCGGAATATGTTGACGAATTTCTCGATGAATAGCTTCTATGATAGGGGTTGATTGTAAAGGACGATGGAAATCAAACGCCTGGGCTGCGCAAATCAATTCGATGCTGAGGATACGGTTCACGTTTTGGATGATTTGGCAAAGCTTGCGTCCACTGATGGAACCCATGCTCACATGGTCTTCCTGTCCGAGAGAGGTTGGAATACTATCGGCACTAGCAGGAAAGCACAACCCTTTATTTTCGCTTGCCAAAGAAGCCGTCGTATATTGCAGGATCATAAAGCCGGAGTTTAAACCGGTAGACTGGAGGAGCAATTTGGGGACACCAGGAGTGTCTCCTTCTAACGAAAGGTAAATACGTCGATCAGACACATTACCAATTTCAGAAATAGCAAAGGTCGCATAGTCCATGGGGAGTGCGATGGGTTGACCGTGAAAACTACCGCCACTAATGGTCAGCTCGTTGTTGATAATAACGGGATTGTCCGTCACGGCGTTAATTTCTATTTCAACAATATCTTTAAGATGCAACCAAGCCTGCCGGGATGCACCGTGGACTTGGGGGATACAGCGTAGCGAATAGGGATCTTGAACCCGCGAACAGTTTTTATGGGATTCCACAATCTTGGAGCTGTTTAGCAAATTATAAATCGTACTGGCAACAAATTGATTCCCCGGATGTGGGCGGAGGGCATGTAGCTCCGGAAAAAACGGTTTGATGGACGCATTTAATCCTTCGAGCATCAAGGCGGCTATCAGGTCAGCATTTGTTAATGCGTTATGTAGTTCGGCTACCGCCATGACACCGTGTGCAGCCATGAACTGCGTTCCATTAATAAGTGCCAGGCCTTCTTTGGCACCTAATGTAATGGGAGCAAGTTGATGTTGCTCGAGAACTGAGGTCGTCTCTTTTATTTCGCCATTTAGCCAGACCTTTCCCAGTCCGATAAGGGGTAAGAAAAGATGGGCTAGGGGAGCTAGGTCGCCTGAAGCACCTACAGATCCTTGTTCCGGGACGACAGGTATGATGTTGTGATCGATATGCCAGCGGATACGTTCCATTGTACTCCACTGTACACCGGAGAAGCCTTTTGCCAGCGCATGGATCTTCAGTACAAGCATGAGTTTAGAGAGGAGCGGGGAAATGGGGTTGCCTACACCCACGGCATGGCTCTTCAAAATATTTTCTTGTAGTTTTTGTGTGTCACTGGCGTTTATAATCGTTGTGCACAACGGACCAAAACCCGTATTGACACCGTATACGGTATTGCCCGAGACGACAATATCCTGAACATAGGCTGCGCTGCGCTGTACCGCTTCTTTCGTATCTTCCGATAAGATGCCCTTTTGTTCTCCTCGCGCTAAACGTAAAGCTGTGGAGCTATGGAGAACATCGATACCATATTTGAAGTTGTTCATCATATCATTTATATTTGGACGGGAGGATAACATCCTCGCTGGACATCAAATTTAATGGATTTGATTTGTATTCAACAATCGACTACCGTACACCGGATTTACCATAATCGTCAAATCGCAAAAAACAAACTAAATAGGTGTTATCTTGTTTAAAATTATGGAGATATCGATATCAAAAAAGAAATATTATGCCGAAAAATTTAATTTTTATTTATTTAACAATCATGAGCGTACAAGTGTTTGCCCAAGAGATAAGAGACCCGCGTTTGGAGATCGTCGCTTCCTTCGGGAAGTCACAGCCGATAGGCGTGAGCGTCTCAAGTGATAACCGGGTGTTCGTGTCGTTTCCTCGAAAGGAACCTTATACGATGGGGCTGTCTGAAATCGTTAATGGTGAGCGTAAATCTTATCCGGATATGAAATGGAATGCGAAAGAGGGATTACCGGATAGTCATTTTTTGAATGTACAAGACATCTATGTGGATACGGATGATCAATTATGGGTTTTGGATTCTAAACCGTCGTCATCGGGTTCTGTATTTGGGAAAGATGGTTCAGCGGAGAGTCAGCAAGGACAGTTCAAATTGGTACAGATAGATCTAACGCACAACAAAGTGGTTCGACAATATACTTTCGACGATTTGGATAAAGCGAAATCAGGTTTAAACGATGTACGCGTGGATACGGATAAAAAATTGGCTTACCTTTCAGATCCCGGACAGGCGGGTATTGTCGTATTGGATTTAGCGACAGGAACAACGAGATTGTTGCTAGCAGAATCATCCTTTACAACAGTTGATCCTAATGTGGTGCTAAGCTACGAAGGACGCGATATGCGCGACAGCAAGGGAAACCCATTTCGTTCCAACGTGAATGGCATTGCCTTAACGAAAGACAATAGATATTTTTATTTCAAGCCAATCAATGCAACCAAACTTTATCGGATAGAAACGACTTACCTCGCCGATGCATCGTTAACGGCGGAGGAATTGGAAGCAAGGGTAGAGGATTTGGGGGAGACGGCCATTACACATGGGTTGGTAGCGGATGTGAAAGGGAATATCTATTTGACCTCTTCTTTGGATTATAGTATTAAACGTTATACACCGGCGGGTAAAATGGAAATCGTAGTGCAAGATAGCCGTTTGATCTGGCCGGATTCTTTGGGTGTGGGAAGTGATGGGTACTTGTATTTTTCGTGCGCACAAATGAACCGTTTGCCTCAATGGAACGACGGAGAAGATAAGGTTTCCTATCCCTATGAGGTTTATCGTGTAAAAGTGTTATAGACCGATATGGATGACCACGATATCTTCGTTGTGATAAGAGGGATGGTAGCTAGCAATGGCGCCGCTCTGTTTATAATATGCTAATTCTTCATAAACGGCTTGGCGCAGTATACCCTTCCCTTTACCGTGGATAAAGCGGATTTCTGTATAATCCCAATAGATGGCGGCGTCAAGCATCTCACGCATCAATTCCAGTGATTCAGCCAGTAATTCATTGGTCTCGTATATGTCGAGATTTCGCAGGAAAGCTTCTGCATGTAAATCCACCGTCTTTGGGGGCCTCGGTAATGTCCTTGCCATGTTTCAAAAATAATGGTTATTTTAGGATTATAAATAGTAAATGTGCATGAAAGTAATTTTTAAGGTTTTGCTTCTTGGTGTCTGTAGTTTGGGGAAAGTGGTTGCCCAACAAGATTCACTGATGATGGAGCGTATATATACAACATCTTTTGAGAAAGGGAAAGCCTACGAGAATCTACGCTACCTAACCAAGAACATCGGTCATCGTATTGCGGGCTCAGCGAAAGCAGAGAAAGCTGTATTATGGTCCAAGTCGCTTATGGAGGGCCTGGCATTTGATCGTGTTTATCTACAAGAAGTACAGATGCCTTATTGGGATAGGGGGGAGAAAGAAGAAGCCTATATTGTATCTACAAAAGAACCGCTTAATGTATTGTCGTTGGGAGGTTCGGTAGCGACACCGCCGGGTGGTTTGGAAGCAGAAGTTATAGAAATTGAGTTATTGAGTGAATTGCGTGCACAAGGAGATAAAGTAAGGGGAAAAATTGTGTTCGTCAATAAGCCTTGGGATGAATCGATGGTGGAAACGGGTGTTGCGTATGGTTTAAATAGCAGCCAACGTAGTAGGGGGCCGGTGGAAGCGGCTAAACTGGGCGCGGTAGCCTATCTTTTTCGATCTTTGTCATCGTCTCCGGATGACGATTATCCACATACAGGAGGTACAAGATATGTAAATGACATTGATAGTATCCCGGCTTTGGCTATATCACCTGTCGGCGCAAATAAACTTTCCGAAGCATTAAACAAGGATTCAGCAACGCGTATTCACATTGTAAACCATTCCGCATGGAAAGGAAATGTTACTACCCATAACGTAATCGCCGAGTGGCGCGGGACAGAGAAACCGGATGAGATTATAACAATAGGTGGACACATTGACTCTTGGGATGTGGGTGAGGGTGCACATGATAACGGAACGGGTACGATGGGAACTTTAGATGCGATACGGACTTTAATGGAATTGGATTACAAACCGCGGCATACCATCCGGCTCGTATTTTATATGAATGAAGAAAATGGCGTGCATGGAGCGCTTCAGTATGGGGAAACGGCGAAAGCAAAGGCAGAAAAAATAATTGCCGCTATCGAAAGTGATGCGGGAGGATTTGCACCGCGCGGGTTTGACATCAAATCGTCGGCTGAGCGGGTAAATTGGATTCAGCAACATTGGAAACCGCTCTTTGAACAAAAATTTTGGGTATCGCGATTTTTGCAAGGGAGCCCCGGGGTAGATTCGGGTGTATGGGGACGGCATTTCCCAAACACGATCATGTTTAATTTTCGCCCGGATCCACATCGTTATTTCGACCTACACCATACTGCCAAAGATGTTTTTGAAGCAGTAGACCGACGCGAATTACAATCTGGGGTGGCCGCTATTGCTTCTTTATTGTATTTGATCGATCAGCAAATAGATCAGTTGCCATAAGAAAGGGAGAAGATTTTAAAGCAAGGGTTTAAAAGGTGATTGACGGATATGGTCAAGTTTTACCTGGAACAACGCGGCCATTTTACGTCCGCGACTTTTTGCTTCTTTGGCGACGGGCCCCGCAAATAGATCGTCTACCGTCTTGTCAAAAAGCTGTAGCCAGCGATCGAAGTGTTCCGCTTCTATCGGTAATTGTGCGTGCGGAGGGAAGGGGCGACCTTGGTAGGTGTACTCGTCAAGTAAGATGGTCTGCCAAAAGCTGTACATTTTCTCTAAATGCTCCGGCCAATGACCTTCCAATTTGATGTTGAAGATCGGTCCTATAAGATGGTCTTCCTGTACACGACCATAGAAAGTATTGACCATTAGTTTAACGTCGTCCAATGTTTGTATATCTGCTTTTATCATAATGTATCTTCCTTATACAAAGTTAAACAACAAATAATAGAAAAAATATGACGGAACGCACAAAAGGTTGCCCATTTGTCTGTATAGTGCAACCTTTTGGGAGATTCGATATAGGACAATCTTTTTAGTAGTCGTATTTTTCGACAGATTTAATTTTGTTTTCCCCTTCTGTGAATACAAGCGTTGGCTGGTATGTATCTGCCTCTTCCGGAGATAATTGGATAAAAGAAAGGATATGTACGGTTTCTCCTAGTTTGGCGTGAAGGGCGGCTCCACCATTCATGCAAACTTCTCCACTGCCTCTTTTTCCGGGTAATACGTAGGTCATAATCCGACTCCCGTTAACGGCATTGTTAATATAGACTTGTTCATATTTCTTGATGCCAGCTGCGTCCAATAAATCGGCATCGATCGTAATAGAACCGTTATACGCTACATTTGCCTCGGTAACCTTAACCGTGTGAATTTTTGCTTTTAAAATTGTTAATTTCATATGTATATAATTATTTATAAGTGTAAGTATTCATTTGTATAAATGGGCTCGTTACACTCGGTTTTGTCTTTTTTATAAAATAGCTTTTATTTTTTCTGGATTGCTGTCTGTTTTGTTTGTATCCGTTTCTGTTGAAAAGATGTAGAGATTGTTGTCCTGTATAACCGCGTAGCTGTTATATAGGAAGTTTGGGGTAAACGTATATGGACGATTGATGTCGAAGTTTTGCATGCAGGTTGTCTCTACGTTATACTCCAGTTCGCCGGAGGCGTCATATTTATAAATGATAAATAGATTTTCATCTTGAGGTTGCTCTAGATGGAACCAGGCACCTTCACCAATACCGCCCATCCATTGTGCATACTTAGATATGTGAGATGGACGTGGGGGAGCGGTGATCATTCCAGGTACTTGGTCGGAAGCTAAATGTTGTGAACCTTTTTTGGTGAAATTATCTTTCAGCAAACGGAATTGGAATGCGAGAGAATCTTTGCGTCTCATCCTCCACTGTTCCAGTATACCTCGCTCGTAACAAAAAATATCTTCATCAGGAGTAGCGTTAACGACATTGCTCGTAGGACTTGCTTTTAAACACTCGGGATATAGTATCTTTCGACGTCTTTTATCATCATCATCCATACCTTCCGTTAATATTTGAGCCACAAACCGGGAACAACTGTTATTGTCTTTAGCCAACGCTCCATATAAAATAGGGCCCTCTGCAACGAGTTTTTCCGCATAGGCGACACTTTTTGAAAAGGAAACTTGCTTGCATATCGAAAATACGGTGCGCCCCCCTCCATGTGTGGCTCCTTCTTTTTTACACAGTTCCTCCAGAATTTCTTCCATATTCTTTATTTCGCACTGTGGTCCAATTTGTGCTTTTACGCAAATCTCCAAACGTGGGTCAAAAAGAGCAGATCGCGCTCTGCCGTACCCGCGTGGAGATAAATAGCGTCCAAAATCAAAATAAAGTATGCTACCGCTATGTCTTTCAATAAGCAATATGGCGGCATGTCCTACTTTAAAATGGAGATTTTTTACAAGGCCTATTTGCTTTAAGAATAGCATCCATTTTTCATCTCCCAATGCGGTTTTATCAGGCCAAGAAATCGGGATAGCGATATCATTGAAAGTGTACATATTCAAAAATTAAAATGACGTTATGTTGGAGGAAGCGATTGATTGATGAGTGCTCCCCTTATAAAGTTTACTGATATATCGGCTCCCGTGATCTGGAAAAAATAAAACGACCTTATCCGTTGGCTTGAAGCACATCTTACTGACGTAACTATCTAACGATGCGATTACGGCAGCGCTAGAAAATCCTGTCATAATACCTGTTTGCGCATAATATTCCATTGCCATATGTCTGGTTTCTTGATAGTTCACCTGAAAGATATGATCAATAGCGGCTGCATCAAAGGACCCGGGGACAAAGTTTCTTCCAATACCTTCAATACTATCAAAAGGGACCGTGTTGGTTGGCAAAGTACGGTATCTCAGAAAATGGCTGAGAATGGAACCGTTAGGCTCTATCCCCCACACTTTGATGCCGGAACGCTGTTCTTTAAGGAAACGACCAACTCCAGATATGGTACCCCCGGTGCCCACGCCCGCAATAAAATGGGTGATGGTACCTGCCGTTTGCTCCCATATTTCGGGAGCTGTCGTTTTATAGTGCGCTCTAATATTTTGGGTATTGTAATATTGATTAGTGAAGTAGGTGTTAGGATGGGTAGCGGCGAATGATTGTGCTCTAAATTGTGTGGAATTGAAATCGTGTAAACCGTTGGAATTCTCACAAATTTCGATCTCTGCACCCGCTTTTAACAGAAGCTCGATTTTCTCTGCTGAACAGCTTTGTGAAACGAATATTTTAGCATGATACCCTAACTTTTTCGCTATCAATGAAATCCCTAATCCTGTGTTACCGCTGCTCGCCTCTACAAAAAAACCACCGGGTTTAATCTTCTTTTTAGCTATAGCGTCTTTAATCATAAACAGGGCCGGTCTATCTTTGGCGGACATCCCAAGGTTGTGAAATTCCTCTTTAATGAAAATGTTGGTGTGATATCGAGTGGAAAGAGCATCACAGTATCGAAGTGGGGTATTGCCTATAAATTTGCTAATCAAAATATCGTCTTTCTTCATTATGCCATATCTATAACGACGAAATTGGTGTTATAGCATGTTGTTAAGACAAATATTAATTTCAAATTGGGAAACAATTGGGAATTTATTCTTGAACAAACGTGTGATCGCTTAACGTTTTGATAAAGGATATAATATCGTCTTTTTGTTGCTCACTTAACGGTATTCTATTACCATTTTCTTTTAGAATTGGATCGAGATTGTCGGCATCTAATACCCCGTTATCCAAGTAATCCAAAACTGCCCTTAAAGTGGAGAATTGCCCGAAACTACCATAAGGTGCGGTGTATTCGGCATTTCTTAAAGAGGGAACCCGAAAACGCATATAGTCTGCCGGAATCCCCGTTACTCTACCCCGTCCAGCCTCTTGCGAGCTGGGATTTAAAGGAAAACCAATATTTCTGAAACTTTGATCTGTAAATAGCTCCCCACTATGACAGCTCGCGCATTTCTGCTGAAAAACTTGATATCCACGTGCTTCGTTTTCGGTAAATGTTTCTCCCTCGTTTCGTTTCACTTTATCATATTTACTGTTGGCGGAGACGAGTGTATATTCATATTGTGCAATGCTTCTGTAAATTCTGTCAGGGGTGATATGGTCGTCGCCAAATGCTTTTTTGAATAAATCAGTATATTCTGGTTCTGACCTTATTTTTCCGATGACTTCCATAATGGAAGAATTCATCTCTTCGTGGGTGATGATGGGAACTAGCGGTTGGCTTTCTAACGTGAGTTTATTGCCATCCCAATTGTAGAACTTCATAAAGGCCAAATTTTGAATAGGGGGGGTATTCCGTAGTCCTACTCTGCCATAAATCCCAATAGCCTGAATATTATTGTCTGCAAAAGCATTTGATTGTTTATGGCAGCTCGCACATGAAATCGTGTTATTGCCACTGAATTTTTTCTCGTGGAATAGTTTTTCTCCTAATTCGATACCGTATTTTGTAGGTTTGTTCTTATTTACAGCACTGTTCAATACTGGAAAGCCTTGTGGCGTGTTCAGTATAACCTCGGGGTTGTCATGTATTGGTTCGACGACATTCTCCTCGTTACAGGATAGCAATAGTAGTAAGATGGATAAAATTAAGGATAGTTTTTTCATTCGAATAAACTGTTCTTTAATGGGAATGAAAAGAACCACCATGATCTATAGTTTTCAGGTGGCTCTTTTTCTTCGTTTTAATTTTCTACGTTTTCAACAGAAAACATACCGGTGAGGTCGCTGGAACCGTCTCCACCAAGGTTGTCGACGAACTTTATCATATCTTCCATGCCGCTATGAAAGCCAGGTCCAGTAGCATTTCCGGATTCCAACGTTATGGCAATCTTTCCGCTCAGCAGCTTGTCAAAATCCGCATTTATGGTGATTTTGGGAGTCACTTTTCCAACTACTGCATGTGTAGCGAGATCGAGCGTAATATCCCGGTAAGCGTCTACACCTTGGGTATACGTATCCTCGTCATCTTTCGTCCCTTCCACTGTGCTCCCCGTATGAATGGACATTTCTTTGTGGTCGGTATCATAAAAACCTTCGATTTTAGTGAAGCGATATCCGGTCGCCCATTGCCAATGCATTTCGGTGTCGTAAGAGCCCGCTGCAGCGTAGAAATTGGGAAATCTTACTTGATCGAGTGTATTCAGTTCAGGTTTAACACCCAACCCGAATTTGATCTGCTTATATTCACCTACAGGAATATTGGTCAATACATAATCTAACGTTTGTGGTTTTGCATGATTGATGACCGTTGCTCCCTTATCTAAATCATTGATGTTATAGGGGATTTCATTACCATCCACTTTTACCAGGCGGATGTTGCTTATCACGTATTTCAATTCGGAAAAATGATGGACTTGTCCTTCTGCGGAAGTGTTTACGGTTGCTGTAGAAGATGTGGCGTCCCCAAGTATAATGGTATTGTCCTTAAAAGTATTGTTAAAATGCAAGGTAATATTGTTGGCAACAGGGTTATCGTCATTCTTGCTACAGGCTATAAATGCAAGTGCACATACCGACAATAATAGATAGTTTTTACGTGTTTTCATTTTTGAATTATTTGATTTGTACTTAATTAATAGTTGTTTTAATTCTTCGCTGTATGTTAAAAATTGATTTTCAAAGAAGTGAAGATATTGCGCCCCATTCTAGGTATATTGCCCCAATCCGCATACGTACTGTAATATTCGTTGAATAGATTTTCCGCACCAACCTGCAACATCGTTCTGTAGTTTTTGAAGTTGAACGTATAGTCTGCAGAGACGTTCCAAATTTTATAAGCTGGAGTGCGATCTTCGCCATATTCAGGACTGTAGTTATCTTGTGCAAGATCGCCGAGCAAAGAGGTCTGGATACCGAATTTCTCATGCATAAAATGGAGAGATGTCTGATAAGTTAACGGCCGAATGAACGGCAGATTCCCGTCTTTATCATCTGTTGCACGGGCATAGACGACAGATCCTTTCCAATGCAGATGTTGTAAGATATCGTATTTGGCGTTTATCGCCGTATTAAAAAGTTTGGCGTGATCCAAGGATGTATAGCCTTTTACCCCCACGGATTGGTAATTCATGGGACTTCCTAAATTCAAAATTCTTCCTACGATATAATTTTGGATATGAAAATAGTTAACTTTTGCTTCTATGGCCATCTTGTCATTTTTAAACCCAGCACTTGCATTAGCTTCATACGAAATTTCGTTTTTCAGATCAGGGTTTCCAATATAATCGTAGCGGTCGAAACTATTATAGATATAATACCCGTATCCTTCCGAAACAGAGGGTGCGCGATGCCCATAACCTGTTCCGACAGAAAAATCAAACTGATTGATATGCAACTGATAACTGGCATGTAGTGCGGGCAATAATCTGTTTTTTTCCTGTGGTGTTCCTGGGTAGAATATCCAATTAAATTCGATGTATTTGGAATAGTTGTAATTCCAACCTAAAGAACCTCCGAAATTTAGTCGGCTCACGTCCGAAAAGTCCCAAGAATTGCTTATGGAAAGCCCAACATAACGTGTGGTCACCCACGGCCAACTATACGCAAACATCGTTTTCTTACTTCGATCTTGCGGATACATGGTCATTTCGGCAATGGAGGTGTTTTCGTAAGCATTTAACTGGATTTCGGCATTGTAATTGGCACGTTTCAAATTTATACGTGAAACTAGTCCATAAGTTGTACTCCATCCCGGCATATCCATGTGTACCAAATTTTCAGGCCGCTTGGTGTCATCCATATAATGCTCTACCGTGTTGAAATATAATTTTGTATCCCAAACACGAACAATTCCTTTCTCAAACAATTGCTTGTAAGCGGCTGAGGTGATCAGTGCGCGAGATAGCCATAAGTCCATGGGAAGCGCGGGGAAACCAACATCCTCTGCTTTGTCGTAGATAGCATCCATCCGAATCGAGGAAAGCGGACTCATTTTGTAAGCTAGACCCAAAGAGGTGTTAAATTTACTATATTGCGAGTGCTTTACTTCATTGTGATTGCCGTCGTAATAATTGCCGGCTTTACGAAAGGCTATACTTCCATCTGCGACAAATCTATCATTGGAATAAGATAGGTTTCCGAGATTAAAAAACTGCTTGTTGTTGGTCTCAAAACCTGTTTGATAGCCGCCGCTCCATTTCTTTTTAAATCCGAAGGGGGTACTTTTCTTTTTTAGATCGATACTTCCCGCAACAGTTGCACCATGTAGGCTTCCTTCTTGACCAGATGTTATATCGATTGCGGAAAGGTTGTTGCTTTCTACATAGGAAGTAACCGGATCCATTTTATCGGTGCATGCACCAAAAATGTGCATGCCATCAATTGTAATGGTGGAACGTTCTGTACTCATGTTATTGAGTAACGGTTCCCATGCATAGGCGCCTCGTTTTATAAAACTGATGTTATCTGAAGAAGCTAAAAATTCGTCTACCGAAATGGCCATCTTCATTTCGGTTTCTATTTTTTTCTTCGCGTTTGCGGTGACATTCACTTCTTCAATTTTGTGGATACTATCACGCGTCATAGGCACGTGTTGGGCTTGCGTATACATTCCGAGAAGAAGTGTTCCAACGATAATAAGTAGGTTCTTCATAAATCCTAGAATAGAATGTCAATATGTAATTCACTTTTTACACCCTCGATTCCAGGAGTGAAATCTGTGGGCACCTCGGTTCCTTTGAGAAGATCTCCCTGCTTGTTCATTAGGATGAAATTCAATGTCCAGTTTCCTGTCATCGTATAATTTACGACGCCCTGGTACAGGCCGTCATCCCGCTGTGTCAAATCCTGGTTGTTGGGTGAAGAATGATTGCCCATAGAGGGCTCGGGCATACGGGGATCCAATTTCAGGGTATAGTCTCTCACCTCCGTGTATGAAAACTGTGTGGGATCTGGAAAAGCGCCAGATGCTGGGTTATCCGGCCGATTGAATCGATAAATTCCTGCGATCAGTTCGTTCTCGCCGATCTGAGGCTTTTGGGGAGATACCAGGGCAATAATATACTGCTCGTTGTCTTTTCCGGTAAATACCGTTGCATTTAAATTTTTATTCGTCTGCTCTTGAACATTAACCGTTTGCTTCGAGGCATAGGTTTGATTATCAAGCGTAAAAGTAATGTAAAGCTCCCAGCTTTTAGTTGTATTACTTTCGTCTGTAAATACAGTGTATCCCGAAAAATACTTGTCTTGCGTTTTATAATCCAAATGATAGCGGTGAGGGCAGGTTAGGATATCGCCATTGGCTTCCGTCAAAATGGGTAGGTATGTGATCGCTGTTGCATTTACCTCTTCCTGCGTTTTGCGATCGATGATTTTCAAACGAATTTCATTGTAGCCTTTATAAAAAGTTCCATTCAATGCCTCAATGCTGATGTCATGATCTGCGGCATGGATACGTGTAGCTTCTTTAAATTCAATGTATTCAGGGACGGTAATGTCTATTTCTGCTTCGTAATCCGTTTTTTCTTTTGTACAGGAGAACACGGCAAAACAAATTGCCACAAGGAAAAATATGATTTTGTTCATTATTGTTGATGAATATGATGGATAATGACTAAAGTCCACGCATCAATGGTACTTATCTTTAATAGATAAAGATCGCCTGCTCTAAAATTTAGACAAGAAATGCGTTGTATCTGTATAATAAATAGTGTTTGATGACACTAAGCTATATGCCATGAGGATGGTTTAGCTGAGGGGGGGATGGAATACGGAGGTGTTGTAATCAAATAGGTAATCAATCCGATAAAATGAACAATGCTTTGGTCCGATTTCATTGTTCGCTTGGTATACTGTATATGCTGTACGCTCTTTATGGACATAAAGAGAACTGTAATCATAGACGACGAGATTCTTTTTTGTTTCCTCTTTTTCTTTTTCGTTTATTTTCTTCATCAGCACGCATTGACCATCACAATGGAGCTGCGGTCGATCTTTGTTGATACATTTTGCTAGATACTCGGGTAAGTGTATCTGATATTCCATGGCCATAATACTGCGATAGAATGATTGCAGGGTCAAAGCGAGCAGTAGAATATAGGTGCAAAAACGTATCAAGCCTTTTATTATCTAATGAATCTGCCCCAAATGTACGGAAATAATATTTCTTAAAGATGATAAACAGCACTTTTGTATATTGTGTTAAGGTTCATATAGCAGACGGTACCAACTTGGCCGCCTGCTATATGGTCATTCTAGTTTTTTAGTGGCCCTTCCTGTATTTCTGCGGATGGTTTTAGAATGATGTGATTTTCTGGTGAAAGATTACCGAACACTTCTGTTAGTGTATCCACGCGTATACCTTCCTTGATGGCGATACGTTTGATTTCGTTATCGGACAAGGTCATGATATATTTTCCCGACTGTGTATGGAGGATACTTTTCGAAGAAACCCAAAGCGAAGGGTTTTTACGTTTTAATATCAACTTAACCTGCGCATAATCACCACCCTGCAATTCATCCGATGGATTGTCTACATCAAACTCCAATGTAAGGGAACGGTCCTGTTGGTTGAGTAGACCGGAAGTGCGTGACAGTGCCGCGTCAAAAGTTTTTCCCGGCTGTGAACTCACGGTAAATGTCGCTTGCATACCTCGCTGAACAGAATTAGCGTGTCTTTCTGGGAGAGACAGTGTCAAACGGAGTTTACTATCCTGGGCCATCAAAAACAAAGGGACACCGGGCCCAGTGCCCGCCAGTGCGCCGGTCGACACGTTTCTTTGCGTAATAACACCGTCAAACGGGGCTGTGATGCGTAAGTATTGTTGTAGTTGGGAGGAATGTGCCGTGCCGGCTTGGGATGCTTGATATGCAGACTTGGCACTTTCCATAGCACTTTTAGCCCTATCTAGCTCGATATCCGCTACCGCCCCCTTTGTCTTGGAAGCATCTGTCAACCGCTCGTATGCCTGTTTTGCATACAGATAATCGCTATATATTTTTTGTTCATTGGATTTATTGGACAAATACTGTTGTTCCATTTCTGGTGCTTCCAGAAGGGCTAAAAGTTGTCCTTTGTGGACCCGATCGCCACGATCAACATATAATTGTTTGACAAAGCCCGTTACCTTAGCGTATATGGAAACTTGTTCATACGGTTTCAGTTCTCCGGGAACGGATATTTTGTACTCGGGATTAATGAACTGAACAGGAGCTGTCGGATAACTTACGATCATTGACTTGCTATTTTGTACGGGTTCATGATCTTTACCGTTGTGGGAACACGCTGTAAAGATGAATGTTGAGATAATTGTTAATGCTTGCGATATTTTATTTCTTAAAATGCTTTGATACATCATTTTGTGTTATTTTAAAAGGTGTTATATCATCTCTTTTTATAGGTAATAGCGGCTTTCCTTATCGTCCGGATCTAACGATGGACTAACAATAGAAGCTCTAGACATCAAGGATGAGAAAAAGTGTGGAACCAATAATAGAATAGTTACGGTGGAAGCAATCAATCCGCCAATGACTGCCCTGCCTAAAGGAGCAACCTGTTCTGCGCCATCTCCCAAGCCCATTGCCATGGGGAGCATTCCGGCCATCATAGCGGCTGCTGTCATTAACACGGGCCTTAATCGGGACGAGGCCGCTAACCTAGCGGCATTGACAGGTTTGAGCGCCATTTTTTTACGGTAGTACTCTGCTTGGTTAACAAGTAGCACGGCATTTGACACCGACACGCCCAATGACATAATTATTCCCATATAGGACTGAAGATTGAGTGTGCTGCCTGTAAGGAAAAGCAAGATTAGACTTCCAGCAATAACTGCGGGTAGTACCGATAAGATAACCAATGGAACTTTAAAGGACTGATAATAGGCGGAGAGCATTAGAAAGATAACGATAATGGCTACTCCCAATCCTAACAATAGGCTATCGAGGGTTTCATCGAGCAATTGTAACGTTCCTTCTGTCCATATCGTGGTCCCGCGAGGCGGTTCGCCAGCATCGTTAATGGCTGTTTTAACTGCTCGTGATGCGGTGCCTAAATCCTTTTCATAAATATTCGCTACCAAAGTTACATACCGATTAGGGCCTTTTCGGTTTATTTGTGCAGGGGAAGTAATTTGACGTATGGTGGCGATATCTTCCAGCACAGGACGCCTGCTTCCTTTCTTCATGGGAAGCGATCGCAATTTTTCTTCTGATGACATATCGCCCTCCGGGATCTGCACTTGTGTCTGAAATACCAATCCTGATTTTGGATCGATCCAAAGGTTTTTGTCCGTAAAACGGGTAGACGAGGTCGCCGCGACGAGGTTTCTTGTAACATCCTGCATCGTTAATCCAAATTGTCCAGCTAGATCACGGTCAACATCAATTTCCAATGTGGGATAGAAGAGTGCTTCGGCAATGCGGACATCCCGCAGATAAGATATTTTCTTGAGATTTGCTTCAATTTTTGACGCATGGGAAAATGCATCATTTATTTGATTTGCGCCCACTTTTATTTCAATCGGTGTCATAGCGCCTTGTCCCATTATTTTTTCGGTCAGTTCCATTGGTTCAAAATTGAAACGGACTTCGGGATATTTTTCGGCAATCTTTTGCCGAACATCTTCTTTCAAATCTTCTATAGAGCCGCTGTATACATTTTGGTTGACGGATACCTGCAGGACAGCTTCGTGCGAGGCACTGGTAAAAAGAAAAATAGGATTGATTGGTGAACCGGCAGGGTGCATGCCCACAAATGCAGATGTTAGGTTTATCCCATTGTCCGGCACCAATTCCCTCATATCGTTGGTAATACCGCTGACTATTTTTTCCGTTTTTTCAATTCGACTTCCTTGGGGAGCTTGTATTCGCAACTGAAAATCACCGTTATTTGAAACAGGCATTACGTCTGTTCCCACAACGGTTAACAATGTGGCAGCAATCCCTCCCGCAACTAAAACATATACGCCGAAAAGAAGCAAGGACTTTGTTCCCCATTTGCGCATCCTGTAAGAATAGTTCACTCGGAACTTTTCAAAGAAAGCCCTTTTCCTCGGGGTATCTGCTTCTTTGTTATGTTTGCTTTTCATCATCCAGTTCGCTAATATGGGAACAAAAGTTTGCGAAGCTAAAAAGGAAGCTATCATTGCAAAAGCAACTGCCATTGATAAAGGCATGAACATGTCTTTCGGAATACCTGTCATGATAAACGCAGGTGTTAACACGGCGAGGATACAGAGCAGTATCAACAATTTGGGGATAGATATTTCCAACAGTGCATCCACGATGGCACGCTGTTTCCCTTTACCCATTTCCATATGCTGGTGGATATTCTCTATTGTTACGGTAGCTTCATCGACCAAAATACCGATGGAGAGGGCCAGACCGCTTAATGTCATGATGTTGATGGTCTGCCCAAAAAGATGCAATACCGTAACTGCCGACAGGATGGCAATGGGAATAGTCAATACGACAATAACCGCACCGCGGGTGTCACCCAAAAAAAGCAATATCATCAAGCCCGTAAATACAGCACCCAATATACCTTCGTGAATAAGTGTCGAAAGCGCCCTTTCGATATACGTTGATTGATCGAATTCATAGCGAACATCTACATCCTCGGGTAGTTGATTTTTGAGTAAGGGGATAGCGTCTTTTAGGTTCTTTACGGCATCCAATGTAGAGGCATCCGCTTTTTTGATGATGGGCAAGTAAACGGACCGTTTGCCGTTTACCAGTGCATACCCCACGGTTTGATCAGCACCATCTAATACATTTGCTACGTCCTTCACATAGATGGTGCGGTTCCCAATTTTCTTTACCGGTGTATTCAGAAACTCTTCAGGGTTTTTGGCAATGGAGTTAATCGGTGCCATGAGATTCTCATCACCTATACGAATATTTCCGGCGGGGGAAGGGAGGCTGTTTTTCATCATTGCTATAGTCACTTCCTCTGGACTTAGTTCATTTGCCTGCAATGCTTCGGGATCTACATTGATAACTATAGAACGGATGTTACCGCCGAAAGGCGCGGGCGATGTAATGCCAGGTATTTCTACGAACATTGGTCTAATCCTTGTAATTGCGAGCGTTTGCAATTCGTTGACCGACCGTTGCTCGCTCTCGAATACAAGTTGCCCAACGGGAAGAGAACTGCCGTCAAACCGTACCACCATCGGAGGTAAGGCACCGGGAGGTAGAAAACCCATCGCTCTGGAAACAGTGGTAGATACCTCGCCGGCAACTTGTGCCATATCAGTCCCGGGATAAAAGGTAAGCTTCATAAGCGTCAAGCCCTGTACACTTTTGAAATCTATATTCTTTATCCCACTTACAAACAACAGTACTTTTTGAAACTCATTGGCCATAAATCCGTCCATGTAGGCCGGAGATAGTCCACCATAGGGCATAGCAATGTATATGGCTGGTAGTTCCACTTCGGGAAAAATATCTACATTTATTTTTTTTACGGTGTTATAGGAAAAGAAGGCTATTGTCATCACAACGACCATAATCGCAATTGGCCTTCTTAACGCAAATCTTATAAGATTCATGTGTAATAATTAAAGATTATTGAATAGAAAATCGAAATCCGCGGTTAACTCCGCTTCGTAAGCGAGCAGCGTCCAATAATCACGGGAAGCTTCTATATGAGCATTTTCCGCGTGTTCCAGTAAAGTTCGTATTTGTAATAATTCGCTCAACGTAATCAGACCGCTCTTATACCTCGCGAGGTACATACGGTATGCGTCCCGTGATTGCTTTACGGCATATCTCGTTTTCACAAGTTGATCGTATTGCCTCCGGATTTTTGTCTGTGACGCGGACAGATCTGCCTGCATGGCTTTGCCGTATTGTACTTGGAGGAACTCGGTACTTTCTGCATTCTTATAAAACTCTTCGCTTTTCAAGCGGTTGTTATGGAGATTGGTTATATTCCAAGTAATACCGATACCCATTAAAATATTGCTAGAGGTATTTCTAAAACCATCTTTCCATGCGCCCGATACCGTGCCGTTCGGGCTAATGCCTGTTCCACGGTAAGCATATCCCCCCAATAGATTTATCGACGGCAAGGAGGCTTTTTTTTGTGCTTCACCACGCAGCATATAATATGTAGCGTGTTTATGTAAAGCATGTAGTATGGGGTGTGATCGATCGATATGATGTTTTGTGCTTAACCGATCTTTTTTTGGATTGCTGAAACGATGGGCGGACTTTCCATAATCAACGGTATCTCGGCCATATAGTTCCAACAGCTTGATCAACGAAGCGTTTTTAGATCCATCCCATTTATCTCGCTCACCCATGGCTTGGACATAAGACGATGATGCTAATAGGCTATCTGCTGCTGGCCTCATTCCAGCAGCGGAAAGACCGGATGTCATATTGCGGATACTATCGAGACGTTCCGCATTTCTGGTTGCCCAGTTCAGCTTAGCATTGTTATATAATAGGGTAATGTATCGTTCCGACAATGTTTTTTTAAGGTCCAGCAGGTAAGCATCCTTTTCGCTGACCGTTTTATCGATCAGGGTACTTGCAGCTTCGTTTGCCTTGCGAAGTTTCCCAAAAGAAAATAATTCCCATTCGATAGTCGTCGATCCGAAACTGTTGGCTGCCAAGGAGCTGCCGTTTAAACCAGTGGGCGCGCCACTTACGTTAAAAAATCCTGCTTGAGGGAAAAAAGCGCCTGCATTTCCTTCATAAGTTCCGTAGGTGTTTTGTACCTGTGCCCTAATTTGGGGCAGCAGGTTGCCCCTAACCACCCGCTCATGAACTTTTGCAGCATCAATAGCGGACATTTTTGCTCCAACCCCAGGGTAGTTTTTTTCAACATCGGGCCAGAGGCTACCCAACGTATGTTTCTGCTGTGCGTATAAAGGAAACACGGCAGGAATGACGAACCACATCGTGATTGCCATGATCTTTTTTATCATATTTCTATAAAATTTGGTAGGTCGTAAAGCCGACCGAGGATGATTTAAAAAAATAAAAATCACCTGTCGAAATCTTATCTCAACAAGAAAAGCGTGTCAGGAAGGGTATTAAATGATAAGTTTTCGGTATTGTAGGAAAATGGGTAGGGTACCGGCTAGTTTTAAGTTTCCGTAAAGGGGATGTGTTTTTTCTTTACGGTGAGGAATGCACAAAAGGAAAAATACAACAGCCGTAAACAACACCGCAGGTAGCATATCTACATGTTGCGATGAACCTTGTTTGATACCATTCGTTGTCAACTCAGTATCCGTACAATGGTCAGAACTATGGAATAGGGCGTTCGACCGATTAGGGGACGATTGCTCTTTTTTTATTGGATTATCTGCAAAATTTTTGATACTGGCCTTCACCGGACAAGAAGAAAGAAGCACAAAAAATAGCAGCGCTACGCCAGATAGGTATCGCTGATAAATTTTAAAGCTATTTAAAATATTCTTGTACATGGTTTACAAACATAGGTTTATTTGTCTAACTGCACAAAATAAAATCTCTGTTGGGTATGATTTAATATAGTTTAAAATGTTTTGTCATAATTTTTTTACGCTAATGACCCCAAATTGGATATCCTATCATTTTGTTTACCTTTGTGGGAGGTAGATAATAATTATGAATAAATACGTTGAATCGATTTATAAAAAAGTGCTGGCAGCAATACTTTTGCTTAGCCTTTTTTGTATGATGATAAATACGTGCCCGATTAGGACCTTATTATCAAGTATCTCTTTACCTGCGACACATACGGAAAACCCCTCTGATACGCAACGATTAATCGATCAAGGTACTCGATGTTATGGCACCAACGTGATTGAAGCCACGCTATTGAAACGTTCGAAAGCCCGCAAAAATAATCATCAGCACGTTCCGGTTTTTTTTCGCGAAGGTTTATCCTTAGCTTCACTGCTTTTGCATTCAGCTGCAAAGTCGATTGGCGAAAAGCGGAGATACGATTTTGTAGACGGGATTCCGCTGTTCCTTAGAAACCAGTCTATCATCATATAGTACCCATTTCATTTCATCCAATTTTTTCGGGGTCCAAACTCTTATGATTTTTAAAGATATTGACCGCCGACTCACTCAAAAACAGCTTTATGGGGTTTTGCTACTCAATGGTTCGACAACGACCGAGGATACCAGAACCAAGAAGTCATATTTATAGATTAAATACTCAAAACACGAATACCATGAAAATAGGAATATTTTTAACCAAGATATTTGCATTAATCTTTTTTAGTGCTTGCAATGCATCCAATGATGATAGCTTTATACTTGCGGGGCGTATTGATAATGCTCCTCAACTCCGTTCTATTGTCTTGTATGAAGGAGAGACATTTGTCGACTCTATTGCTTTAGATGAGAACGGTAATTTTTATATGGAAGGTACAGCATCGGAACCAACGTTATATGAGTTGCTTGTCGAGCAAGAATCTTATATGTTGGTATTAGAGAATGGAGAAAAGGTCGAGTTTACCGCCGATTTAAATGTGCCCCGCCAATATACGGTAAAAGGCTCTGAAACCTCGACAAAACTAAAAGAGCTTAACGAAATGCGTGACAGATTTCAAGAGCACCAAATGAATTTACAAAATGAATTTGAGCAACGTTTGGGTAAGGGAGAAGAACAGGCGGTCGTTCAAAATGATCTTATAGCGAAAAATGATGTTTACACGAGCGATTTAGCGGAACAGGTTTTGCAGTTTGCCCGGAATAATGAAGATAACCTAGCGGGTTTCTTCGGTATGTTGGTTCTGTATTCCGTAGATCCCACTGGACATGAAGAGGTGCTGGTTGAATATGCGGAAAAAGCACGACACCAGTTTCCTAACAATGAGACAGCACAATCTTTTGCTACTCATATGGAAGAGATTAAGCCACTAAGCATCGGTCAAATTGCGCCTGATTTTAGTTCGACAACACCGGATGGCAAAGAAGTGAAGCTTTCGGATCTCAGAGGTCAATATGTTTTATTAGATTTTTGGGCAGCGTGGTGTACGCCGTGCCGTCATGAGAATCCGAACATTGTGACCCAATATCATCAGTTTAAAGATAAAGGATTTACCGTGTTTGGCGTCTCTCTGGACCAAGATCGTGAAGCATGGTTAAAAGCTATTAAAGACGACAAATTGGAGTGGACACAGGTCTCTGAGCTTAAAATGTGGAATAGCGAGGCGGGTCGGTTGTATAATATCACCGCAATTCCCGCATCTTTTATGATAGATCCTGATGGTAAAATAGTAGGGAAGAATCTCCGTGGGCCGGCTTTGAAACAGTTTTTAGATAGAAATCTATAATTGTATTAGAAGCTCATACAATTAAGCCTTATACTCTTATCCAGTCCACCTTGGAAAAAGCTCGATTTTAGTCGAGCTTTTTTTGATTAAGCATCAAAAGCCCCTATTATTATATTTGTTAGCTGCTGACTTTTTTTAATTTCAAGTAATAATCTCTCGTTTCTGGGTCGAATTTCTCAATTGCATAGCGAAGCATTATTCTTGGCATGTCAGCCGCGTATTTGTCAAGGAAAATTTTCAATGTTCTTTCATCGCGTTTCCCCGCTTCCCTTATCCAACTTCCCACGGCTTTTTGCACATATTCATTTGTGTCATTTATTAGAATTTCAGCAATTTTAAATGTATCTCCCACTTCATTTTTTCTAATAAAGTAATAAGTACTTACGATTGCAGTTCGACGTTCCAAGGGGTTTTTAGATTTTGCTAAATTGTACAATTGTTTTCTGTCTTTGTCGTGTAGATATCTTCCAATCACATAAGGTGCCGCCCTATCTACCAAACCCCAATTGTCAATCCATCTATGATTATCAATATAAGCTCTATATATATCTTCTCGTTCATCTTTGGAAGTTTTATTATTTCGTGCTTTCCAATCTAAAATAGATACAGCGCCAAGTCTATGATTGTCCTCTTTGTCTCTTAGCAATTTTACAACCTCAAATACTGGAGTTTTTTCGTATTTTTTTGCGAGAGAAAATATTTCTCTCTTCGGGATTTCTCCAGAATAATTTTGGCTTATTATGTTTAATGTTTCGATAAATTCTTTAGCGGTCATAGTCTAAGGATGATGTGTTTTTTTATGGGAAAATGTCAGTTTAACCAACCCCAGCAGGGTTAGGGCAAGTGTAGCTATTAGAAAAAGTACTCCCATACCGTTCAGTAAAGCCTTTGGATAGCCCAATTTGCTGGCATCGGCAAATGGATAGGGATAATGCGCTGTAAGGGCACCCAGAATCATAACATACAGGATATACAGCAAAGGATAGAGTAACCAAGGTAGAAATCCTTTCCAGGTTAACCCGTCTTTGGAGATGAAGCAAATCCAAAACAGCATAAAACCTATAGGTTGGACCGTGTGCAGCAGTTCCGTGATCAGTAACGGAAAACCGAAAAACTCGGATAATGGTCGGAGAATGGTGTGGTATATCAATCCAACAATAACAATAAACACGGTAATTGCAAAAATGGAGTCAGGCCGTATTATCCATTTCCCGATAAGGGAGGTCCCTTTAAGTCCATAAAATGTATAACACAGGGCTACCAGCGTATTGGTCGTGATGGTAAAGTAACCTATGAATTGGGCAAGGTATTGCCCGAATGAAAGAGATCCTTCGGAAACCAAAAGGGAAAACTGCGCGATAACAGCGAACCACCCGACGATGGCTCCGATAACAACGTAAAGGTTTTTTGCTTTCATGGGATGGATACGCTATAAGATATCCAATAAAGATAGAAAGAATTTATGTGGGTTTGTAAAGAACAGCCTTTTGATCTTTCTATACACTAAAACAAAAAAGCCCGACTTGTTGTCGAGCTTTTTTGTCGGGGTGGCAGGATTGCTTTAGCCCCGCACACCCCGCACTCAACCCTAAAGCTCCTTCGGATCGAGCCAACGGTTCTCCTCCCGCCCCATAACAAAAAAAGCCCGACTTGTTGTCGAGCTTTTTTGTCGGGGTGGCAGGATTGCTTTAGCCCCGCAATCCCCAGGCTCTAGCCTAAAGCTCCTTGGGATCGAACCAACGGTTCTCCTCCCGCCCCATAACAAAAAAGCCCGACTTGTTGTCGAGCTTCTTTGTCGGGGTGGCAGGATTCGAACCTACGACCTCCACATCCCAAATGTGGCGCGATACCGGGCTACGCTACACCCCGAAAAGGTATCACCTTTTTTGTGTGGCACAAATGTACAGCAAAATTTTATCGTTGTCAATATATTTTTTGAATTATAACGTAAATGATTGATAATATGGTTGATATTTTTTAAATAACATCATTTAATGTGGCCTGAGTAATTGATTCTCGAATGTTTACGTTGATTACTGAAAAGAAATAAGCGCGTTATAATTGGAGCAGATGGAACGGGATAGGATGTGTTAGGCTGGAGATGACGAATATTGGCTACTTAAAAATAGTTTAATGCTTGCAGAAAGAGGTGTTGGTCGATGGGGGTAAAAAATAAGTGGCGTATGAAAATAAAGATTTAAGTTGTAAAAAAAGCCATGCCAAATAAACAAATGGCGTGGCCTTTTTTCCATTAAAGTGCTAATAAGAGCCTATTGCACGAAATCAGCTTCCGTTAAGGATATTTTTACAAAAACATGAGAAGGAGGATCAATAGAAACTCCACTTTCCAAAAGGGGGTCTTCAGCATAAATTCTTACAGAACCTGTAGTGTAATCATAAGAATAGGAAATAGCTTCGATAGTGGCAGGTATAGTATTGTAAGTGTTTTCATCATCAAAACTAATGGCGACATTAACAATGCCTTGATCTACATAGTAATTCGTTAACTCAGGAACACTTAAATCGACATATATTTGATTTGAATTAATCTGTTCCCATTGATTTGCCGTTCTTTCGTATACCATGGTTATGCTCGGTACGGTATCATAATATTCTTTTGTACAGCTACTCGTCATTGCTAACGTTGCTGTGCTGATTACAAAGGCTAATAGAAATTTTTTCATGTGTATCGTATTAAGAGTTATCAATTTATTCTTATTCAATAAGACGTTAAAAAACGTTAATAGTTTAATGTTGTTTAGCAAAAAATAAGCCAAATAAAAAAGCGCTATGCCGTGTGGACATAGCGCTTTTTTATTTGGTAGAAATTTTACTCCTTTTCTTTGTCATTAGATTCCGAAATATCCGATTCAATGGAATCACTTGCAGCTTCTTTCGGGTTGGCACTACTAACGGTGATCTCTTTTTTATCATCGTCATAATCAATGTTCAATTGAGAACCATTTTTTACCTCACCTTTCAGTATCTCCTCTGCAATTGGATCTTCCAGATACTTTTGGATTGCGCGCTTCAATGGGCGTGCACCAAAATTACTATCATATCCTTTCTCTGCGATAAAGTTTTTAGCTTTTTCTGTGAGTGCAATATGATAACCTAATCCTTCGATTCGTTGGAAAAGTGACTTCAATTCGATATCAATAATCTTAAAGATATGCTCTTTTGATAATGAGTTGAAAACAATGACGTCATCGACCCGGTTTAGGAACTCTGGCGCAAATGCACGTTTGAGTGCCGTTTCGATAACTCCGCGCGAATGAGAGTCGGCTTGGTTCGCTTTTGCTGCAGTCGTAAACCCGACGCCCTGTCCGAATTCTTTCAATTGACGTGCACCAATGTTCGACGTCATGATAACGATGGTGTTGCGAAAATCTACTTTTCTACCTAAGCTATCGGTCAATTGCCCTTCATCCAATACCTGCAACAACAAGTTGAATACATCGGGATGTGCTTTCTCGATCTCATCAAGAAGAACTACGGCGTATGGTTTACGACGTACTTTCTCGGTCAATTGTCCACCTTCTTCATAACCTACGTATCCCGGAGGCGCTCCGACCAAACGTGACACGGCGAATTTTTCCATGTATTCACTCATGTCAATTTGAATCAGAGCATCTTCTGAATCAAACATGAAACGAGCTAATTCTTTCGCTAATTCAGTTTTACCAACTCCTGTAGGACCTAAGAAGATGAAAGAACCAATCGGTTTCTTCGGATCTTTTAGTCCGGCGCGGGTACGCTGTATTGCTTTCACTAATTTCTGTACAGCATCGTCCTGCCCGATAATACGACCTTTAACCGCTTCCGCCATATTCAATAGTTTCTGGCTGTCCGATTGGCTTACACGCTGAACTGGAATACCTGTCATCATAGAGACGACCTCGGCGACATTATCCTCGGCTACTGTGTAGCGTTTGGATTTTGTGTCGGCTTCCCATGCTGTTTTTTCTTTTTCAAGTTGATCAAGTAGCTTTTTCTCAGTATCCCTTAACTTGGCTGCCTCTTCATATTTCTGGCTACGTACGACCTTGTTCTTTTCTACCTTGACTTCTTCGATTTTCTCTTCGATGTCCAGGATAGTTTGTGGAACGTGGATGTTGTTCAAATGTACACGTGAACCTGCTTCGTCCAAGGCGTCAATAGCCTTGTCGGGTAAAAAACGATCAGTAACGTAACGGGTAGTCAGAGAGACACAGGCCTCAATCGCATCCGGCGTATAGGTCACATTGTGATGTTCTTCGTACTTATCCTTTATACGATTCAGGATCTCGATCGTTTCGTCGTGCGAGGCAGGCTCTACAACGACTTTTTGGAAACGACGATCCAAGGCACCATCTTTCTCAATATATTGACGATATTCATCCAAAGTGGTGGCACCTATACATTGGATTTCGCCGCGCGCTAAAGCCGGTTTGAACATATTTGAAGCGTCCAAAGAGCCTGAAGCCCCGCCGGCACCGACAATGGTATGGATTTCGTCGATGAACAAAATTACATCGGGCGATTTTTCCAATTCGTTCATTACGGCTTTCATGCGCTCTTCAAACTGGCCACGATATTTTGTGCCTGCAACTAGAGACGCTAAATCAAGGGTGACAACGCGCTTGTTGAACAGTACCCTAGACACTTTACGTTGTACGATACGTAAGGCTAGGCCTTCCGCTATAGCCGACTTACCAACCCCTGGCTCTCCAATTAAAATGGGGTTGTTTTTTTTCCGGCGGGAAAGAATCTGTGAAACGCGTTCAATTTCTTTCTCACGACCCACAATAGGGTCTAACCGACCTTCTTCAGCTGCCTTGGTCAAATCTCGTCCGAAATTGTCCAGCACGGGTGTCTTTGACTTGATGTCAGAAACTTTCTTAGGGGCGGTGAATTGTTGATCGTCATCAGCAAAATCATCATCTCCTGTCGACGAGCTAGATGCTTCGTCGGTAATGGTTGTTTTGTTTTGCTCAACTTCGCTTTTGAATATATCGTACGTAATACTGTATTGTTGCAAGACCTGAGAGGCGATATTCTCTTCGTCCCGCAAAATCGCTAATAATAAGTGTTCTGTGCCAATGACATCACTTTTAAAAATCTTAGCCTCCAAATACGTTATTTTAAGTACCTTCTCAGCTTGTTTAGTCAACGGCATATTGCCGATAGGTGCGCGTGACATAGAAGACCCTTTAACGGCGTCTTCGGTAGATTGACGGATTGATCCTATATCGACTCCAATATTTTTCAAAATCTTTATCGCCACTCCATCGCCTTCACGAATCAAGCCGAGCAAAAGATGTTCTGTACCGATGTAATCATGGCGAAGTCTAAGCGCTTCTTCTCGGCTATAAGAGATGACATCTTTTACGCGTGGTGAAAATTTTGCTTCCATTTATTAACCTTTCCTTGTTTTAAATGATAGGATGTTATAAATGTATAAAAATAAATTATAAATCCCATCGTATGTTCTACACAGATTTATCAATAATTACGCCATAGCCCCTAAACTACCAAAATGGCAGTCTTTGCGAAGTAAAAATGACTATATTTGTACAAATACAGGAATACAATCTTATGTCTGACGAGAAAATTATTTTTTCAATGGCCGGTGTAAATAAAGTATACCCGCCACAAAAACAGGTTCTTAAAAATATCTATTTATCTTTTTTTTACGGAGCAAAAATTGGTGTCATCGGTTTAAATGGATCGGGAAAATCTTCGTTGCTGAAAATTATTGCCGGCTTAGATAAATCTTATCAAGGGGAAGTTGTTTTCTCTGCAGGCTATTCCGTCGGCTATCTAGCGCAGGAACCCGAATTGGATAATGAAAAAACCGTAAAAGAAACTGTGGAAGAGGGAGTTTCCGAGATAGCATCGATCCTCAAGGAATATGAAGAAATAAATGAAAAATTTGGCTCGCCCGAGGTTTACGAAAACCCGGATGAAATGGATAAATTACTGACGCGTCAGGGCGAGTTACAAGATAAAATTGACGCTACAAATGCTTGGGAACTGGATACTAAACTGGAGCGTGCCATGGATGCTCTACGGTGTCCGGAACCCGAGGTGAAAGTTGCCAATTTGTCTGGTGGAGAGCGAAGAAGAGTGGCACTTTGTCGCTTGTTGCTCCAAGAACCAGATGTTTTACTTTTGGACGAACCCACCAACCACTTGGATGCAGAATCGATTGATTGGTTAGAGCAACATTTGCAGCAGTATAAAGGAACGGTTATCTCGGTTACCCACGATCGATATTTCTTGGACAACGTTGCTGGATGGATTTTGGAGTTAGATAGAGGAGAAGGAATTCCGTGGAAAGGGAACTATTCTTCTTGGTTAGATCAGAAAGCAAAACGTTTGGCACAAGAAGAAAAACTAGAAACTAAACGCCAAAAAACGCTGGAAAGGGAACTAGAATGGGTACGTATGGCCCCGAAAGCAAGGCATGCAAAATCGAAGGCCCGTTTGCATAATTATGAGAAACTGGCGTCAGAGGAAACGAAAGACCGGGAAGAAAAGCTAGAATTGTTTATCCCGCCGGGACCTCGACTGGGGAATACGGTTATTGAAGCTGATAATATTTCGAAAGCGTATGGGGATAAATTGCTATTTGAAAACCTGAGTTTTTCCTTGCCACCTGCCGGTATTGTGGGAATCATTGGTCCCAATGGAGCTGGTAAGACAACTTTATTCCGGTTGATTACTGGTCAAGAGAAACCTGATGCAGGAACTTTTAAAGTTGGAGAAACGGTGGTTTTAGGCTATGTAGACCAAAATCACGACGATCTTGACCCCGATCAAACAGTATGGGAAAATATTACTGATGGTAATGATAACATTATGCTTGGAAACAGACCGATAAACTCCAGGGCTTATGTGTCGAAATTTAATTTTAACGGGGGGGATCAGCAGAAGAAGGTAGGCGTGCTATCTGGTGGAGAGCGAAATCGGGTACATCTGGCGATTACGTTAAAAAAGTCATCTAACGTCTTATTGCTTGACGAACCCACAAACGATATCGATGTAAACACATTGCGGGCCTTGGAAGAGGGGTTGGAAAACTTTGGTGGTTGTGCTGTTATCATTTCGCATGATCGTTGGTTTTTAGACCGTATCTGTACCCATATTTTAGCATTCGAAGGCGATTCTCAGGTTTATTTCTTTGATGGAAATTATACCGAATATGAAGAAAACCGCAAGAAACGTTTAGGAGACACCGGTCCAAAACGTATCAAGTACAAAAAGCTGGTAAAATAGAGGTGTAGTAAAGATGATAGATTCTGCTAAACTTCTAGAAGCCATTATTGAAAATGCCATTGATGGGATTATCACTATTGATAATCGTGGTATTGTAGAGTCTATAAATCCCGCAGCATCTACGCTTTTTGGATATAGTCCGCAAGAAGTAATTGGGAATAATATTTCGATGTTAATGCCCGAACCCGATCACAGTCTGCACGATGGATACATTGAGCGTTATCAGAGTACGGGTATCAAAAAAATTATCGGAATTGGAAGAGAGGTCCGTGGTCTAAAAAAAGATGGGACGACCTTTCCGTTTCGATTAGCGGTGAGTGAAGTGCACTACCAAGAAAAAAATATCTTTACCGGATTTATCCATGATTTAACGAAAGAACGTGCTGCAGAGGATGAGTTGAGAAAGCATGCCGATGAGCTGGAAGAAAAGGTAAGAGAGCGGACAAAAGATTTGATCAAGTTGGTTTCTGAATTGGAGAAAGCAAAGTCCGATGTTAGTCTGTCGTTAGAAAAAGAGAAAGAGCTTAGCCAGTTGAAATCCCGTTTTGTGTCCATGGCATCGCATGAATTTCGCACGCCGTTGAGCGCTGTGCAATTATCCGCTTCTTTGATAGAGAAATATGCGGAACGACCTGACCTTCCGAATATCATGAAACATACCAACCGTATCCGCGGAGCCGTTCAGTTACTCAATAATATTCTGAATGATTTTCTTTCCTTAGAAAAATTAGAAGCCGGCAAAGTTATGGTCAATAAAACGGAGATTAATCTAGTACAACTTGCTGAGGAGATAACAGAAGAGATGCAGATGATCTGTAAAAAGAACCAACACATCGTTTATCAACATACGGGTGCAGTAGGCGTTTTTTATTTAGATGCGCATTTGATTAAAAACAGCGTCATTAATTTGATCTCGAACGCGATAAAGTATTCCGGAGAAAATACGTTAATCGAATTTTCGACTGAAATAAAAAATGATATTTGTATCATTTGTATCAAGGACAATGGTATTGGAATTCCAGTAGAAGACCAGGAAAATCTCTTCGAGCCATTTTTTAGGGCGCACAATACGGGGAATATCCCGGGCACAGGTTTGGGGCTCAATATCGTTAGGCGCTATGTCGAGTTGATGCGCGGACGTTTGGAATATCATTCGGCGATAAATAAGGGAGCAATGTTCAAAATGAGTTTTCAACAATAATAGGATATTGGGAAATGCCTAAAACGATATTAATCATCGAAGATAACTTTGAAATCCGGGAGGGAACCGCCGAAATATTGTCGTTAACCGGTGAATATGAGGTGTTGACAGCTGAGCATGGTAGGGAAGGGGTAGATATGGCATTGAAGCATCGCCCTGATCTTATTTTATGTGACATTATGATGCCGGAGCTCGATGGGTATGGGGTGCTATATATGCTTAGTAAGAACGAATCCACCGCTGACATTCCGTTTATTTTCTTAACGGCGAAATCCGAAAAGGCTGATATCCGTAAGGCGATGGAAATGGGGGCTGATGATTATCTGACGAAACCGTTTGACGATATCGAACTCCTCAATGCGATAGAAAGTCGTTTCCGTAAACGGGGTAAACTTATGGCGCGTCAGATAATGACGCCTGCAGCTTGGGGAGGAACTTTGAAACTTAATGAAGAGGAACAAGACTTTCTCTTACAAGGTTTGGTAAAAGAAGCTCGTGTAAAATTCCTAAAAAAGAAACAACGCATATATGAAACAGGAGATACGCCGGTTTTTATGTTTTATCTGCTCAAAGGCAAAATACGTAGTTTTCTCTTGTACCAAGATGGACGTGAACTATCGACCGGCATCCATATAGACGATAGTTTTTTTGGTTATGAAGCACTCTTGCTTAACGAATCATATAGTGATAATGCGGAAGCATTAGAAGATTGTGAAATTGCGTTGATTGCAAAAGAGCGTTTTTTCGAATTAATCTATAATAAGCCTGTTATCGCTCGTAAGTTTATTACGTTGCTTTCGGGTAACATTCGGGAAAAAGAAGAGCAGATGCTTGGTTTTGCGTATGACACGGTGAGAAAGCGTGTCGCAAATGCATTGGTAAATGTAGCTGAAAAATCGATGCAATCGCGTAATGATGGAGAAATTATTATACGTATTTCCAGAGATGATCTTGCTGCGTTGGCCGGTACCGCAAACGAGACCATTAGCCGTATGCTGGCTGATTTTAAAGATGAAAAACTAATCACTAAAACGGGAAATGCGATTATTATCCCCTCTATCGCTAAATTGAAAGCCGTAAAATAATTAAGTGACCAATATCATTTTCTAACTTGATGCTTTGCATCCTCATCCTCAGGAAGTCTCTTTATTTTTGTATTGTTTACATTACTGAAGTTAGACCTGATGAAAGCTGTCGCATATAATATTAAGAATTATGAGAAGGAATCGTTGGCGATTGCAAACGGGAAAGTTCATGATTTGACCTTGATTTCCAATCCGTTAAATTTTAGTACAATACATTACGCACAGGGGAAGGAGGTGGTCATCATTTCTGAAGATGATTTTTTGAACGGCGAGTTACTGGAAGGATTGCATCGTGCAGGTATACAGAAAATCGTAACCCGGTCTATAGCGGTAAGCCACATCGATTTATTACGCGCGTACGATTTAGGGATTCAAATAGCAAATACACCATACGAAGATCAAACACCAAAGGGCATCGCGGAACAGACCATCCGAAACTTAAACTTGTGGGGGCACGGGAGATGTGTTGGCCAAGCTTGTTGCTGCGCGAAGGAATGTAATGTTATGGACCCGAATCAAATAAAAAATGATGCAACCAAATAATAGCTTGATTACTAAATACAATGTAGCGGCACCACGTTATACCAGTTACCCTACTGTGCCATTTTGGGAGTCCAATGGTTTTAATTCAGAAGAATGGTTGTGTCGTTTGAAAAGAACGTACAGCCAATCAAAAGAAGACGGAATAAGTATATATGTTCATCTCCCGTTTTGCGAAAATTTATGTACTTATTGTGGATGTAATACCCGGATTACCAAAAATCATGGTGTAGAAACTCCCTACATCAATTATGTGCTCCGGGAATGGAAAATGTATCAAGCCGCTATGGACGAAGTGGTAGTTATCAGCGAAATACATTTGGGGGGAGGAACCCCTACTTTTTTTGAACCAACAAATCTGCAACGTTTGATCTTGGGTTTGTTAGATGGTGCTATAGTGAAAGAAGGAGCTTCTTTTTCATTTGAGGCCCATCCGGCAAACACCACAAAAGAACATTTGCAAATACTGTATGGTCTTGGTTTTCGAAGATTAAGCTTGGGCATTCAAGATTTTGATCCACATGTGCAATATCTTATCAATCGACACCAGACCGTGGGAGACGTACAACGTGTTATGGGTGAGGCTCGTGAAATAGGATATACCTCTATTAACTTTGATTTGATATATGGATTGCCGTTACAGACACAAACGTCAGTACGCGATACGATAGAAAAATCGTTACGTCTTTCACCTGATCGTATATCTTTTTATAGCTACGCACATGTGCCGTGGATAAAGCCTGGACAACGACGATTCACCGAACACGATCTGCCTGTGGGAGAAGAGAAGCTCGCGCTTTATATATTAGGCAAACAAATGATCGAGGAACAAGATTATAAGGATGTCGGTATGGATCACTTCGCAAAACCCGAAGATGAGCTTTTCAAAGCTGCTTTATCCGGAAATCTGCATCGTAATTTTATGGGTTACGCGGACCGGTACACCCCCGTTTTAGTAGGGTTGGGGGTGTCGTCTATTAGCGATGCCTGGAGTAGTTTTGCACAAAACGTAAAGAAAGTGGAAGACTACTATAAGCTGTTGGATGAGGGACGTTTACCTGTAATAAAAGGACATTTATTGCATGAAGAAGATAAGGTATTACGCCGTTATATTCTGGATATGATGTGTAAAGGGAAAGTAGCGTTAAAGGCCGGCTTCCCGTTGAATGAGGCAATTGTTCAACGGCTGCGTATATTAGAAATTGATGGCCTCGTGGAGTATGTAAATGGTTATATCATGGCGACCCCAATTGGGAAATCATTTTTGAGGAATATATGTATGGCATTTGACCAGCGATTGCAGCTGTCAAAAGAACAAGAACAGTTGTTTAGCCAAGCGATTTAAGATCAATAGCAAGTAATGCATCACGCAAAATAAATCACGAGTTACGAAACACTAAAAAATGCCGGAATCAGAACAAATTGTTAAGGAAAAAAAGTGTTTCCACTGCGGAGATAAAGTGGACACCATGTCTTATGTGTTGGATAACCATAGTTTTTGTTGCTTGGGATGTCAAACTGTATATCAGGTATTAAACGAAAGTAACCTACATCATTATTATCGCTACAATCAACATCCGGGGAAATCCCAAAAGGGACCTAAGGTTGATTTGAGCTATTTGGATGAGCCGAATATTGTCGCCAAGCTCGTCGATTACAAAGATGAAGACGTGACCATGATCACGTTCTATATTCCGGTCATCCATTGTAGTTCCTGCATTTGGCTTTTGGAACATCTCTATAAATTGCATGCTGGTATTAAAAGTTCGCAGGTTGATTTTATGAAGAAACAAGCGAATATCACTTTTAAGCATCGGGAGATTTCGTTACGCGAACTAGTAGAATTACTGGTGCAGATTGGTTACGAACCTAAAATGACACTTCAGGACGTCGTAAAAGAAGGGAAGAAAATTAATCAAGGGGGTGTGATCGCTAAAATAACCGTAGCCGGATTTTGTTTCGGAAATTCCATGATGATCAGTTTTCCGGAATACTTTGGGATGGCTGCATTTGAACAACAGTATGCGAGTTTCTTCGGTTTTATGAACTTGGCATTTGGTATTCCGGTTCTACTTTATAGCGCCTCGGATTATTTCAAATCGGCGTGGTTAAGCTTGAGACAGAAACGACTGAATCTGGACGTACCTTTGGCATTAGGGATTTTTGTGCTGTTTTTTCGTTCGGCATTTGAGATCCTTACGCAATCAGGCCCGGGCTTTATCGATACCTTATGCAGTTTAGTGTTTTTTATCTTAATTGGTAAATGGGTACAGCAACGGACGTACTACCATATTTCGTTTGAGCGGGATTATCGTTCGTATTTTCCGGTTGCGGTAACCGTAATAGAAGAGCAGCACGAAAAGCCAATACAAATTGCCGATTTAAAAGTAGGGCAACGCATCTTAGTGCGTAATAACGAAGTCATTCCTGCAGATGCCATTTTATTAAAAGGAAACGCTTCGGTCGACTTTAGTTTTGTAACTGGCGAATCGAAAGCTGTTGATAAAACATTGGGGGAGATTATATATGCGGGAGGAAGGCAAATTGGGGAGGCGATTGAGTTAGAGGTCGTCAAACCTGTATCTCAAAGCTACCTGACGAGATTATGGAACAACGAGAGTTTCAAAACTCAGGAGAAGAAGTTTGATACCTTTATCGATTTTATAAGTAAATACTTTACGATTGCGTTGATCAGTATAGCCGTTGTTGCTGGTTTTTTCTGGTTTGCCGGTGGCGACTCATCCAAAGCATGGAGTGCTTTTACAGCGGTATTGATTATTGCTTGTCCTTGTGCGCTGGCTTTGAGTTCACCTTTTACGCTTTCGGCTGCATTAGGTATTTTCGATCGGAATAAATTCTATGTAAAAAATACGCAGGCAGTTGAACAATTGTCGGCAATAAATTGCGTGGTGTTTGATAAAACAGGAACAATTTCGTCCCCTAAATCTTCGTTGATGCTGTTTGAAGGTGAATTGGACGACGAAGAGCGTTCCTTGGTCTCTTCGGTTTGTCGAAATTCTAATCATCCTTTAAGTAGAGAGATTGTCAAGTGGATTGGCCATACGGCTATTCAGACAGCGGACGTCTTTAAAGAGATAACAGGTAAAGGTATGGAGGCACGGTTTGATACGGATGAAGTAAGAATTGGATCCGCGTCTTTTTTGGGTGTCAGAAATAATTACCAAGACGGTTCTGTGGTATATATCATGGTAAATGAAGTGGTAAAAGGTTATTTTACCTTAGAACAGTCTTGGAGGGATGGATTGATAGACGTCGTCGGTACGTTGAATAAAGAAGAATATGATCTACATTTGATTTCCGGAGATAACGATAGACGTTCCGATGTGTTGAAGCTCGTTTTCCCAGAAACAGCTCGGCTACTATTTAACCAAAGTCCTTCGGATAAATTGCACAAAATAGGTTTTTGGCAGGAGCAAGGAAAACAGGTGTGTATGTTGGGAGATGGACTTAATGATGCCGGAGCTTTGCGGAAGGCGGATCTGGGGATAGCGGTATCTGACGATATCAACAACTTTTCACCCGGCTGTGATGCTATTTTGGATGGAGATTCCTTTGCTAAACTACCATCATTTTTCGCTTTTGCAAAAGATTCTGTTAAAGTCATCCATATGAGTTTTGCGATATCCTTGATCTATAATGTAGTGGGGGTAAGCTTCGCAGTGCAGGGAACAATGTCTCCGTTATTTGCGGCAATTTTGATGCCGATTAGTACGGTAACTATTATTTCATTTACCAGTCTGACAACGCGTTGGTTTGCCAGACAGAGGGAATTGTTGATCAAAGTAAATTGAGCGACTTAAAGAAATATTAAATTCGTATATTTCTTGTATAAAATAGCTTTGATAGGTGAGGAGAGTGAAATAAATTTGTTTGGGTTTAAGTGTAGACAGCCTGTCTAAAATATATCCGCTATTCAATATTATAACATGAGTATTATATTCTTTTTAATCGGCTGTAGTGTTTTCATCGCCTTAATTTTTTTGGGCGCTTTTTTTTGGGCAAATAAAACTGGACAGCACGAAGATACCTACACGCCCTCCGTACGAATCCTATTTGATGATGAGGTAGAGGAAAAAAGAACAGAAAAGGATAAGTCTTCCAAAGCCCGTTAATCCTCCGTGTTACTCTCGTTTTAACTTCCTATTGTATTCGCATACGCTTCGAAACTCGTTCGCCCGGTGACCGGAGATTTACCGTGTAGTTACCGTGTATTTACCGGGGTTTACATGGTAACTACACGGTAAAATGTCGGTAGAAGCACGGTAGTTGGGCGAAGCAGGTGCGAATGCTGTCTTAACAACAGGCGAAGTTTTGGAGAAGAATATAGATAAAATCGAAAACTTTTGATAGAAACGAATTGTGTATTGGAAAAAATATCTTTCAGACTTCCAGTGCATTGTGTTTTTTGTTTGGGAAAAGGTGTCGAAACTGTTGGAGCGTAAGGATAAAGTTTCTACCTTTGCACCACTCCGCGAGGGAGGGCACGGTACCCCCGGTATGGGGGCGGGAATTAAGAAAAAATATTTTTTGTTTTTTGAAAAACTTCCTTACCTTTGCCAACCCGAAAGGGTAAATACAGAAAAGATAATCCGGCCATTTTTGTGGTTCAGGTATATAGGCCAAAGCGCGACGCGGCGGCGATAAAGTTCTTTAAACAGATGATCATGTAGCGCAGCAGATACCCTTATTAGGGGGGAATGCT